>Ga0222428_100007_pt1 | contig 878523 bp, 751 predicted proteins | sample 2B5Ametagenome_FD_182471 | JGI IMG/M metagenome (GOLD analysis project Ga0222428, IMG submission 182471) | Enriched microbial communities from leaf-cutter ant dump, University of Wisconsin, Madison, United States - 2B5A (version 2) | ecosystem: Environmental > Terrestrial > Nest > Insects nest... | reverse complement strand
ATGATAAAAACCACATGGCTTTCTGTTCATTGGCACAGGAACTAAGTATGCAATACCAAACTGGTTTGGCAGCTATTGAGGTGTTAGATGCAAATGTATCTGAGGCGGCTAGAGCAGCAACCGTTAAGGAGATGCACAAACAATTCCTGTACTATTTGATTATGCATGAAATGGGCCACACTTTAGGCTTAAACCACAACATGAAAGCCAGTCAGATGTTGAGCCCTGCACAAATGAACGACAAGGCCTTAACCCGTAAAATTGGCTTGCAAGGTTCGGTAATGGACTATCCGGCCATCAACGTAAGCAGCGACCGTAGCAAACAAGGTGATTATTATACCACTAAAGCTGGTCCTTATGATTTATGGGCAATCGAATATGGTTATACCCCATTTGAAGAGAAAGATGAGGAAGCTGGCTTGAATAAAATCTTAAGCAGAAGTACAGATCCACAATTGGCTTTTGGTAACGACGCAGATGATATGCGTAGTCCAGGTGGTGGTATTGATCCAAGGGTAAACGTAAACGACCAAACCAATGACATGGTAGTTTATGGTGAAGATCGTTTCAAATTGATCAACAGCATGATCCCTAAATTAAAAGAGAGATTTGCAAAGCCAGGGGAAAGCTATCAAAACCTACGTAGTAAGTACACTCAATTGAATGGCCAGCGTGCTAGTATGGCTGCTGCTTTGAGCCGTTACATTGGTGGAGTTTATGTAGATCGTAGTTTTGTGGGACAGGAAACCACTACTGCGCCTTTTACACCAGTACCTGAAGCTTATCAAAAGAAAGCACTAGCATTATTGAGTACTTACGTGTTTGCACCTAATGCTTTTGATGCTGATAAAGCTTTATTCCCTTACTTGCAAATCCAACGTAGAGGATTTGGTTTCTTTGGCAATAACGAAGACATCAAACCTCAAAGTTCTTTCTTAGGCTTGCAATTAAGTACTTTGGCTCAGTTATTACATCCTGCTACATTATCTAGGATAAACAACAGCGGTTTATACGGCAATACTTATTCGGTAGCTAGCGTATTGAACGATTTAACGGACGATATTTTCGCTGCTGATTTGAAAGGTAATGTGAACTTGTACCGTCAAAACTTACAAACAGAGTACGTTAAAGCTGCTGCTGCCATTGTTGCTGCTCCAGCTGGTTACGACAATGCTAGTAAAGCTGCTGCACTATCAACTTTGCAAAAAATCAAAGGCCAGTTAGCAACCGCTACCAGCACTGATGAGCAAACTAAAGCACACAGAGCTTCATTATCATTCCTAATTGATAAAGCTACTGCGGTAAGCAAATAATAAGCATTCGCTTTAAATAAAAAACTCCTCGTAGGTAAACCTGCGGGGAGTTTTTTTAGTGATTAGTTTGTTCATTAGTTCACTGGTTCATTAGGGATTAGTGCTCAGGCGCTAGTGATTAGTAGTTTCCAAATTCCCCTCTTTTAGAAGGGGTGGCCAAAGGGCGGGGTGTTTCTAACTAGTTATTTATTTAACTGGTTAACTGTTCGTTGGCAAGTCGTTAATCGGCTCATGATCACATTCTCAAATTATCTCATTGATTAGAATATGTCCTTCATCACATTTTAATCCTGCAATAAACCTTAGCTTTGCAGTACCTTAAAAACAAACCATGGCTGTACCTCAACATAAAGCCGAATTGCAAGCTGCTATTCAAACCAATTATGATAAATTCCGAAAGGAACTGTCATCCATTACACCTGAAACTGCAGAACTTAGGGAGCTAGAAGGACATGCCAAAGAAACACTCATGAGCGTAAACAACTTGTTGTCGTACCTGATTGGTTGGGGACAGCTCGTACTAAAATGGGTAGATAAAACAACACAAGGATTGCCTGTAGATTTTCCCGAAACAGGTTACCAGTGGAACCAGCTAGGTAAATTGGCCCAAAAGTTTTATGCCGACTATCAACACGAAGATTTTATCAACCTACAGCAATTACTAGATCAAACAGTAGCTGATTTGCAAGACATGATTGCCGAAAAATCTAATGAAGAGCTTTACAATATAGAATGGTATGGCAAATGGACTTTAGGCCGAATGATCCAATTCAATACTTCTTCGCCTTACGCAAATGCTAGGGGAAGGATTAGGAAGTGGAAGAAATTAAAACACCACCCAAATGGAAATCATATCAATTAGAAAAAATAAGAATTATCGAGATAAAGCCATCAGCTATTTGCAACAAGCTTGGCCAGAAGTATCGCCCATTATTTATGAAAACTGTATTGCACACTGTTTGGAAGCCGAGCAGGCCTTGCCGCAGTGGTATCTGTTGCAGAAAGATGGCGAGATTATAGGTTGTGCAGGACTTGTTACTAATGATTTTATCAGCAGGATGGATCTTTATCCTTGGCTTTGTGCAGTATTTATTGATGAAAAGTACCGAGGCAATGCTTATGGTGAACTTTTAATAGACCAAGCTAAAGCAGATGCCAAGGCCTTTGGTTTTAAATACCTGAACCTTTGTACGGATCATGTTGGCTATTATGAAAAATATGGTTTTCGTTATTTAGGGCAAGGCTACCATCCTTGGGAAGAGGAATCAAGGATTTATCAGATTACTTTATAAGGTTAACAGTTTATTGCTATCACCAATTAGCTCATTATCAAATCATGTAATCATTCACTCATTCATTCATTTCTCTATGCCGAAGGGCATCTTCATTTTGTCTTGATACAAAACGAAGCAAAAATCAAGGCTGTATTGCCTTCCTTGTACTAGTCAGGCGAAATGGTAAGGGCGAAATTAGAAGGTCTTACCCCATCACTTTACCTCCCGCACAGACTGCCTAATTTCTTGTGGGGTGCTTTTTGTTCGTTGTTACAACCATTTCACCGCCCATTACATCGGAATCCAATAAGGCCAATCTGTGCGTTTAGCAATGGGAGTACAATTTGGTTAGTTTGTTCATTAGTTTACTGGTTTATTAGGGATTAGCAGTTCCCAAATTCCCCTCTTTTAGAGGGGTGCCCAAAGGGCGGGGTGTTTTTTTAGTGGTTAGGAACTAGTGGTTAGTAATTAGTAATTCCTTTTCTACAACGTCATCTCGACTTTAATGGAGAACCGAAACTCAACGAAGTTAAATCTTTGAACTTTGTCATCCAGAGCACAATCCAGTCCCGACCCCTAGAGATTAGTAATTATCTAATGATCTCATTAACAAATCACCTCATTTTAACATCATATTGGCTTTTGTCTAAAAAGAGAAGAGGATGATCCATTTCAATCATTTCCTTAAGTGCTAACTCCTTATCTGTAGCATTTTCATAATAAGCCTCGGCAATGTAATAGCCAATTCTGTAGCCTAAATCTCCAGGGCGATCTTTGCTCGAGGCAGCATTAAATAGCCATTTACTAAAATTACTGGTGCATAGTTCACTTTTCAGTTCTTGCCAAAGCTGTTTTTCATATGCTTTTACATACAAATCTGCTCGGCTATGATTTTCTTTTTTCTGCAAGAGTAGTTTTTCTGAAATATAAGAAGCAACACCTTCTTTAATGATATTTTCGAGAAGCGAACATTTACAAGCCTTACTAGCTATTTTTTTCTGTTGGGTGTGTACATATTCGTGAACCACTGTTTCTTTAATAAAGGCAGTTATATCGGTCGCATTACGAGACAGGATATCCGACTTTAAATTTTCATTGGTGATTTCTGAAACATCACAATCCTTGCTGCCTGCAATCATTTCAACACCTATTAACACGTAATCATTATAAATGGTACCACCGGTAGACATAGGACCTATAACAAAACATACTTTCACATTACGGGCAGCTGGATACCTTTTCTTAAAGTTGGTGATCACCGAACCAAGGTCCTCCATCCCTAAAACAAACAGGGTATTGTTTCTCACGCTTTGATAGTATTTTTTGTATTTACCAATCCGCTCTACAAAAAACTCTGCCGAAAAATATCTTACTTTCTGGAATTCCTTTAATCCGTCAGTGGCCCTATCCAAGTAGTGGGATTGAATGACATCGACGCTATCTTGTCTCGTTTTGGCGGATGCAAGCTGATCGTAAGCTTCCCAAAAATGTTTAAGGTCTAAGATTGAGATTTCTTTAGCGTTTTCACTTTTAAGATATTCAGCTATTCTTTTCCTGTTCGCTACATCCTTTTTGTTGAGCGCTTTACTGCTCAATTCAATCGTTCCATTCGGTTTTTTTTCTCTTTCTACGCTACGTATGTTTAGTTTGTATAAACCATCCGTTGGGGCACTGAAGTCAATTTTATCGTAGCCGTTATTTCCGTCGGCCACATCTATATAAGCCACTTGCTTACCTGAAGGATCAAGCAGCGCCAGCTCTACATCAATGTTGTTTTGGCGAACCGTAAAAATATATACACCTCCTTTTTTAAGCTCAAACGTATACGCTAGTACTTTTGAACCATCGAAAGAGACGTTAGAAGTGCTGGTTCCAATTTTCGTTGTTTGTGCAAACGAAGAGGAAAATAAAAGGGAAAGGAAAAATATTGTTGTGTATCTCATATCTGTCCAATAGACACCCAAAAAAATAGAATGTGACATTTTTTTAGTGGTTAGGAACTAGGGGTTAGTTCACTGGTTCATTAGGAATTAGTTCATTCTATTCCTACAACGTCATCTCGACCGTAGCGGAGAACCGAAGCTCAACGAAGTTAAATCTTTGAACGATGTCTTTTTAAAACAATGCTGGTTAGCCACTATGTCATCCAGAGTGCTAACGAAGGATCTTAAAGCGTATTGGGTTATTCACTAATTAGCTCATCATCACATTCATTCATTTCTCTCTGCCGAAGGGCATCTTCATTTTGTCTTGATACAAAACGAAGCAAAAAATCAAGACTGTATTGCCTTCCTTGTACTGGCCTGGCGAAATGGTAGGAGCGAAATGAGAAGGTCTTACCCATCACTTTGCCTCCCGCACAGACTGCCTCATTTCTTGTGGGGTGCTTTTTGCTCGTTGTTACAACCATTTCACCGCCCATTACTTCGGAATCCAATAAGGCCAAAGGGGAGCGTTTAGCAGTGGAGGTGGGGATTGGGTTGGTTCATTGGCTTGTGATTAAATCATTTTCTCATTCAATCATTTACTCATTTGGAAATTCTCTGTGCCGAAGGGCATCTTCATTTTGTCTTGATACAAAACGAAGCAAAAAATTAAGGCTGTATTGCCTTCCTTGTACTGGCCTGGCGAAATGGTAAGGGCGAAATGAGAAGGTCTTACCCATCACTTTGCCTCCCGCACAAACTGCCTAATTTCTTGTGCTGTACTATTCGTTTGTTAATGCAACCATTTCACCACCCATTACTTCGGAATCCAATAAGGCCAATCTGTGCGTTTAGCGATGGTAGTGCAGCTTGGTTGGTTGTTCATTAGTTCACTGGCCCATTAGGGATTACCAGTTCCGTACCTACCGCGTCATCTCGACTAAAGCGTAGCGAAATGGAGAACCGAAGCTCAATGAAGTTAGATCTTTGGACGATGTCTTTTTAAAATAATATAGGTTAACCGTTTTGGCTATAAAAGTGAAATAAACCTGCCGATTAATCCCTAACCACAGTTCCTAGAATAGAAAATGACAAATAAAAAATAAAGACTACTAAATTAGTCGTATTTATTTGTATCTTTGTATCAACCTAGCACTTTATGTTTTAACAGTTATGAAAAAAATCCTTTTACTAGCAGCAGCTACCTTGCCACTTTCGCTTTTTGCTCAACAAGCCTTCCAAATACAGGGGAGTGCAGGCACACTTAAAGCAGGCACCAAAGTTTACCTTACTTATGCAGTAGACCGTAAGCCCGTAACAGATTCTAGCACAGTAAGCAACGGTGCTTTTTCATTTGCGGGCAATATTGTCGAACCCGTAAAAGCCAGCATTTATCTAAAGCCTGCCAGTAAGGAGGCCAAACGTGATGTTTTGAGTTTGTACGTTGAACCTGCTCAGTTTGCAGTTGCTGTGACCGACTCCTTAAAATATGCAAAAATTACCGGCTCTAAAGTAAACACCGACGATGCAGAACTAAAAGAAGCCAGTAAGGCTGTACAAGCAGAGTTAACGAAGATCAGTGCAGAATATGCCGGCTTTACGGCAGCCCAAAAACAAGACGAAAAATTTTTAGATGCCTTTTACGAACGTTACGGACAGACTTCAGAAAAGCTGTTCCCCATACAATTGGCCTTTGCTAAAAAACATCCAGAGTCTTACCTGAGTATTGGAGCGTTGGTACCTTTGGCCGCTAACGAAAAATATGTAGACGAAGCAGAAAAAAGTTTCTTGGCCCTGTCACCTAAAGTAAGAAGTACCAAGGCAGGTACCTCGGCAGCGGGCGTATTTGTCGCAGCTCAAAAAACAAAGCTGGGTTTGCCGGCCATTGCCTTTACACAAAACGATGTGAGCGGAAAACCTGTAAGTTTAGCTGATTTTAAAGGTAAATATGTGCTGATTGATTTTTGGGCGTCGTGGTGTGGCCCTTGCCGAAAAGAAAATCCAAATGTGGTAGCCGCTTATCACCAGTTTAAAGACAAAGGATTTACCGTATTGGGCGTTTCTTTGGATAAACCAGATGCACATGAGGCTTGGGTGAAAGCCATTGCCGACGATCAACTGGCATGGACACAGGTATCCGATTTGAAATTTTGGGACAACGAAGTAGCCAAAGCTTATGGCGTAAGGTCAATTCCTGCTAACTTCCTGATTGACCCAACGGGCAAAATTGTAGCCAAAGGATTAAGAGGCGAAAAACTTTCGGCCAAGCTAGCCGAATTGTTGGGAACCAACGCAAAAACGAAATAACTAATCTTTAAGGAACCAAGAGAGTACAATACTTCATTGGTTCCAAAACATAGCCATGTGGCCGAGTGGAGAGGTACAGGTCTGCAAAACCTTTTACGGCGGTTCGAATCCGCCCGTGGCGTCAACAAAAAAAAAGCCTTTGCAAATAGCAGAGGCTTTTCTTTTTATAAGAATTTGATGAAGATAGGGGAAAGTATCGTAATAAGACTAAACCCAATATTTTCCGTAACAATTGTCAAAATTTGCTTGCTATCCTTAAATACCAGCTATTTTTAACTAAAATTGACTACATTAACTTCTTTTAAGAATAATCTACTAAATTTGTAGAGTATGCGATTCGTCCACCAACAATTACCAGCGCTTATTGCCCGACTGAAAGCTAAAGACCAGTCGGCTTTTGCCGTATTGTACGAATCGCATGTCAATCAAGTGCACGCTTATGTGCTCAGTATCCTCAAATCGGTGCCCTTAACAGACGATGTGGTACAAGAGGTGTTCATTAAACTATGGACCGCTGCTGATTTGCTTGACCCTGACAAGCCGCTTAAACCATATTTGTTTGCCATTGCCCGAAACAAGTCCTTAAATGCTTTGCGAAGGGTAGCGAAGGAGCAGAGCTTGACCGATGAAATTACCCAATCGGCCATTGACCTTAGCCAAAACACAGAAGCGCTGGTGGCTGAGAAACAAACAGCGGCCATCATACAACTGGCGGTGTCTCAAATGCCCGAAAAGCGACGCATCATCTACGACCTGTGCCATCAGGAAGGACACTCGTACCAACAAACCGCTAATAAGTTAGGAATTAAGTACAGCACCGTAAACACACAGATGGTGAGGGCTTTAAAACACATTAAGGAGTACTTAGCAAAAAGTGGTGCCCTGCTATTTAGCTTTTTTTTATTTTTTTCTTAAAACGTTGTCAATGTAAGAGGCCCTTAAAGTGTATTACTTTAAATAACCTCCAAAACAGTGAACAACACCATTACACAACTCTTCCTGAAATATATACTTAATCAGTGTAGCAAAGCGGAAATTGAGCAGGTGATCAGTTTGATTAAGGAAGGCCATCACGATAGTGAATGGCTGGCAGCGATGGAGCTTGCCGAGCAGGAAAACCATTTCGAAAGCAACCTGAGCGAGGCCCACAAAGCCAACCTCTATCAGGACATTCGTGGCCGCTTAAAGCCAACATCAAACAAACGCTGGTGGGCCTATAGTGCCGCTGCTATTTTATTGGTAGCTGGTGTGGGCCTATGGTGGCAACGCTCTAACATGCTCTCTAACACGCTCTCCCCACAAACACCAGAACTAGCCATTAACAAGGTAGAAAATAAACCCCTTGCCAAAACAGCTAAACGATGGGTAAAACTGCCTGATGGTACTTCGGTACAATTGAACAGCAACAGTAGCATCGATTATCCCGATAGCTTTGATGGCCTGAAGGAAAGAAAAGTAACCCTAGTAGGCGAAGCTTATTTTGATGTAAAGCATAAGGATGCACAGCCCTTCATCATCAGTACAGGAAAGCTTACCGTAACCGTATTGGGTACTGCCTTTAACATCAAATCCTCGGCTGATCAGTCGCAGATTATCGTAACGGTGACTCGTGGTAAGGTAAAAGTGCAAAAAGAGGGGCAAACCTTGGGCTTACTTACCCAAAATCAACAATTATCATGGAAAGCCAATGATACAGCGCCATCGATTAAACAAGACCATGTAGATACCAAGGTAGCTACGGCTTGGAAAGCGGACGACCTGATTATGGATGATGTGACTTTGGAAGAGGCCGCTAACATACTGGCCAAACGCTATCAGTTAAAAGTACATTTTGACAATCCGGCATTGCGCCAGTGCAAATTTACAGCCGCCTTTTTAGAACGCAACGAACTTACGCAGATGCTTAACGTCATCGGCGACATTACCAATACCAAACTAACCGTTAATGCCCAACAAATCCTTACACTTAGTGGAGCGGGCTGCAACTAATTTTTTAACCTAAACCAACAAATGAAATACCTACACTCGCCACCTTAAAGCACCAAAGAAGATAAAAAAATAAGCCCTGGCGGCCACCAGGACTTATCAAACGGTCTTAATCATTTTTTTTCTTACACTAAAACCAACGCAATGTATTATAATTCTACGCCATTTGCAAACCGCGTACGGGAGCGCTGTACTCCTATATTAACAAAAAAACTAGTCTTTCTTATGAAGGTAAATACCTTAATATTAATCACTGCGCTGCTCACTATCACTTCCCTAAAAGCATCGTTGGTGTTTGGGCAGCGCCTTTCTGATGTGATTGTGGTGGGCCTTAATAATGCCAGTCTGCAAACCGCACTCAGTAAAATAGAACGACAAACAGAATTTAGGTTTGCTTATCGCAAAGCCGAAATAGCAAACATTAAAAACCTGAACCTGAGTGAAACCAACCGTACCGTAGCCCAAATTTTAGAGGAGCTATTGGCTGGTACTGGCTTAACTTACAAACAGGTAAATAATAATATCCTTATTCAGGAAGCTAAAACCCTGAACCAAGCTACACCACAACAACAAATTAGTGGAAAGGTAACCGACGAAAATGGACAGCCTATTCCTGGTGCTTCCGTAAAAATTAAAGGGACCAATAACGGCGTGGTGACCAATGAGGGTGGTCGCTTTACCATTAATGCCGAGCCGAATGATATTTTGGTGTTCAGTTTTATTGGTTATACCGCTGTAGAGCAACGTGCTGGCAAAGCCGAATTGAATATTTCCTTAAAACCAGATGTAGGTACTTTAGATGCCGTAGTGGTGGTAGGTTATGGTACCACAACCAAAAGAGCCAATACAGGTTCGGTAAGTACCATTAGTGCCAAAGATATTGCCCTACGTCCAGTAAACGATCCTTTGGCTGCTTTACAAGGCCAGGTAGCAGGTTTAGATATTTCGGCTGTAACAGGTTACCCGGGTTCTGGCTATAAAGTAAGGCTCCGTGGCGAAAACTCTATTGGTGCAGGCTTAGATCCTTTGTACATCATTGATGGCGTACCTTTTATTTCTACTTCCTTAAGCCAATACACAGGCGCCAATGGTAATCAAAGTCCTTTAAGTAGCATTAACCCTGCAGATATTGAGCAAATTGATATTTTAAAAGATGCTGATGCCACGGCCATTTATGGTTCAAGAGCAGCCAATGGGGTAATCCTTATTACCACTAAAAAAGGAAAAGCAGGTAAAGTACAATTTAACGTAAATGCTTACACAGGGGTGTCTAAAACCAATAATCCAGTAAAGATGTTGAGCACTGCCGATTACCTCCAATTACGTAAAGAAGCATTTGTAAATGATAACATTACACCCACTGCCACCAATGCACCCGATTTATTGGTATGGGACCAAAACCTCGACCAAAAATGGTTGGATAAACTGATTGGCAATTCTGCACCATTAACCGAAATCAGTACTTCGGTAAGGGGTGGGACCGAGCAAACCAGCTTTTTAATTGGTGGAACTTTTAGAAATGAAAAAACGGTTTTGCCTAATGATTTGGGCTATACCAAAGGTGCTTTAAACCTAGCCCTAAACCACAGTTCGGTGGATCAAAAATTGAAGTTGATCACTTCAGTTAAATACCTTACCGACGAAAATAACACCCTGCCAACTGATTTAACGAGCTTCTTTAACATTGCCCCTAACTATCCCATCTATAATCCAGATGGTTCTTATTACTGGTATGGTAACGACCAAAACCCAATGGCCTATTTGCACCGTACCAATAAATTTAAGTCGCAAAATATTTTGGCCGACCTTAACCTTAGCTACAAGGTGTTAGATAATCTAACTTTAAGGGTAACAGGAGGTTTTAACCGTTACAACACCAATCAAATACAAACTTATCCAAAGCTAAGCTTTAATCCACAAACCTACACGGGCAGTTTGGCCTACTATGGCAATGGTTATCAAAACTCTTACATTGTAGAACCGCAGGCCGAGTATAACTTAAACATTGGCAAAGGTAAGTTAACCGCATTGGCGGGGGCTACTTGGCAACATAGCATTACCGAAAGCCAATCTATAAACGGTAGTGGCTACATTAGCGATGGCATGTTAGAAAACATTACAGCAGCTACCGTAGTTACCCCAAGAACCTACAATTATGCCAAATACCGTTACAACTCTATCTTCGGTAGGTTAACCTATAATTTCGACAGTAAATACATCCTTAATGGTACTTTTCGTAGAGATGGTTCTTCTCGATTTGGTCCGCAAAAGCAATTCGGAAACTTTGGATCTGTAGGAGCGGCTTGGTTATTTACCAATGAAGATTTTGTGGCCAATAACCTTAAATTTTTAAGCTTTGGTAAATTACGTGCCAGCTGGGGTATTGTAGGTAATGATCAAATTGGCGATTACAATTATTTGGATACTTGGAGTGCTACCAGCTACCCTTATGGAGGTTCTGGAGGCATTAGTCCAACCCGTTTTGCCAATCCATTGTTTGTATGGGAAGAAACTAAAAAAGCTGAACTAGGTTTAGAATTAGGCTTTTTACAAGATCGTTTTTTGTTAACCACCAACGTTTACAGAAATAGAACCAGCAATCAACTGATTCCTTATCGTCTTTCACCACAATCAGGTTTTACTGGCTTTATTTCTAATTTACCCGCCTTAATACAAAACCAAGGGATTGAGTTTGAATTTACGTCTAAAAACATCAATACCCCAAGCTTTACTTGGAACACCTCGTTTAATTTAACTTTTTCTAAAAATAAACTCCTTAAATACCCTGATTTCGAAGCCTCATCATACGCTACGGTGTACGAAATAGGGCAGCCTTTAAGCATTGTAAGAGGCTTTGATTACATTGGCGTGAACCCTCAAAATGGGGTGCCTCAATTTAGGGATGTTAACGGTAACAATACCATTAGCGATCCTGCCGATTTAGTGATGCTGGGCTACACTGCACCTAAGGCCTTTGGCGGTATTCAAAATAGTTTTACCTATAAAAACTTCAGTCTTGATTTCTTCTTACAGTTTGTAAAACAAGAGGGGCCAGGCATTAACTATGGTTACCTGAGCTATTCTAACGGGGTACGCATGAACAAAGACGAAAGCGCTTTAAACAGATGGCAAAAACCGGGTGATATTACCGATATCCCAGGAGCCAGTGCTACCTCTGGACAGGCCATTTACAATGCCTACCAAAGCTACTATCGCTTATCAAGTGCCAATTGGGTAGATGCTTCGTTCATCAGGTTAAAAAATGTTTCCTTGAGATATAATTTTGGTAAACTGCTCAACAAGTCCTTTATCAGTAACCTTTCCGTTTACGTACAGGGACAAAATCTGTTTACCATCACCAATTATGATGGTTTCGATCCAGAAACCAAGGGCTATGCCTTGCCACCATTGCGTACCATTACTGCGGGTGTACAAGTATCGTTTTAACATTTAAAATTAAGAACATGAAATTCGTTTATTATATATCAACCATCGCTCTGTTACTTAATCTCTCTGCCTGCAGAAAGTTTGTAGAGGTAGCAGATCCTAAAGATGAATTGGCATCTAAAGTTGTATTTTCCAGTGATGCTACAGCAACAGCTGCCGTAGTAGGTATTTACTCAGACATGAATGCCGTGAACTACCAATTTGGCAATGTGCTTACCACCTTTTTGGGTTCCATGAGTGCAGATGACTTTGTATACGCCGCTACCTTTGCCAATTTTGATGAGTTTAAAAACAATGCGATCCAACCCGGTAATCCTTATGTGGCCACCTTTTGGTCGCAACCTTACAATTACATTTACCGTGCAAATGCCATCATTGAAGGTGCTGGAAAGTCTACCGAATTATCGCCTGCAGTGAAAAACCAAGTGATGGGTGAAGCTTATTTTGTAAGGGCATTCTGTCATTTCTACTTGGTGAATTTATTTGGTGATGTACCTTTGATTTTAACTTCCGATGTAAGAACTAATACCAACTTACCTAGAACACCAAAAGCCGAAGTATATACTGCAGTCATCAACGATTTTAAGCAAGCCAAAGACCTCTTGGTAAATACCTATGCAGGTAATGGCGAACGTACCCGACCTAACAAGGCCGCTGCTACCTTAATGTTGGCCAGAGCTTACTTATACACCGGACAAAATGCCTTGGCCGAAACCGAAGCAGGAAACGTAATTGCTACCACAGGTTACAGTTTGTTAGATAACCCCGATCCGGCCAATGCTGCACATCTTTCTAAGGCTTTTTTAAAAAACAGCAACGAAACCGTTTGGCAATTACAGGTGGTAAACACTGCTTTAGGTCGTAACACTTGGGAGGGCAATACCATTGTACCCGTAAGCTCGCCTTTGTACCGCATGACCAAAGACACCTATGGCATTATCCCAGCTTTCGAGGCAGGTGATAGACGGTTGAGCTATTGGATCAATACCTATGCAGCACCAGCTACGCCAACCAACATTTTGTACTATCCTTATAAATACAAAGTAAGGGTAGGTACCGTAGGATCGCCAGCTACCGAATATTCAATGGTGTTACGCTTTTCTGAAGCCTTTTTAATTCGTGCAGAAGCCCGTATCCAACAACAAAAATATGATTTGGGTAGAGATGATTTGAACGTGATTAGACGCAGAGCAGGCCTAACCGATTTGACCAGCCCGACTAGCATTGCTACAGGCATGGCTAAAGTAGAACAGGAGCGTAGGGTAGAGCTATTTTGCGAATGGGGACACCGTTGGTTTGACCTTAAACGCTGGCCAAGCACTACAGGCGCTGCTGGAAAAACCCGTGCCGATGATATATTGCCTTTAACCAAAACAGCTTGGAAATCTACCGCTCAACTGTTTCCAATCCCTACAGAAGCCATCAGATCTAACGTGAACCTCACTCCAAATCCAGGTTATAACTAAACGAGCGATCAAATGAAATATGCTTTAAATATACTGTTCCTTGTATTTGCTTTTACGCAGGTACAGGGACAAAATGCCTTGCAAATTAGCCCTCAAAAGCCACAAAGGGGCCAAACGGTAACCATTACCTACGATCCCAGTGCTAAAGGTGCGCTCATTGCTGCCGATGCCAAAGACATCACGGCAGTGTTTACTTACTCTACCTTTTACGACCTGCCTTGGCGTATGCCCCTAAAAAAAGAGGGCAACCTTTGGAAAGCCAGTTTTGTAGTGCAACGCTATGCCACCTTTGCTACTTTTTACCTACAAAGTGGTAGCCAAATTGATCAGCCAGATAAGGAAACGCATTACCATTTGGCCATTTACGCTGATGAGCAAAAAAGAGTAAAAAGCGGTTACTTGCATGAGTCGTACAGTCTTTCGGCACAAAAGCCCAAATCGGTGCCTTTAGCGCCTTTACGTTTGGCTTTGCTGAATAAAGAGTTAACAGACTATCCAGACAATTACGAAGCAAAGATTGCCCGTTTAAATGTGTTGATGAATAGCGATGCCGATCCAGCAAAAAGATTAGCCTATAGAGAGGAAGCCCGTAAAATTATTGCCCAAAAGCTCGACTCTGACCCAACCAGTCAGGGAAATATGAATTCGGTAACCATGGCCTATTTAATGATTGGCGAGAAAACCCGTGTGGATTCAGTACGCAAAGTCATTAGAGAGCGTTTTCCGCAATCTGATTTGGGTAAAGACCTTACCGTGAGTATCATTGCCAGAGAGAAGGATCCCAAAGTAAAAATCCAAAAACTACAAGCCCTATTGGGGCAAAGCGATGATCCTAAAAAAGATGGTTCCAATGCCATTCACAGTACTTTGTTTGAAACCTATGTGAGCATTGGCGACTCGGCCAAGGCCATTTACCATGCTAACAAAATGCTGAAACAGGAAAGTCCATATTTGCCTAAAACCTATAAGGAAATTGCCGAAACCCTTACCAATAAGAAATTAGCGCCTAGTGCCGCCTTAGGTTATATCCAGCAATCGCTGGCCAAAGTGAACCAATGGCCGGTAGGCATCATCAGGTTTTTCCCTGAGTATGGTTACATTCCTTCTTTTGTGGCCGATACCGTACGTCAGCAAGCGGTAGCCGATGCCAAAGCCGAATTACTGGCCCTAGCTGCCATTAACAACTTAAGGTTGGGCAAAAGTACTGTAGCTGTTCAGTTGGCCAATGAGGCGGTAACCGCTGGTAACGACCGCACGGCTTTGTTAAATGCGGCGCAAGTATTGGAAAGTACCCAACAACCTCAACAAGCTTTTAATGCGCTTTGGAAGGTGTTATTGAAAAACCCTTCTGATACCGTAGCCCTTAAAGCTGCCAAGAAGAACTTTTTGGAAGCCAAACAACCACTGGCCGAGTTTGAAAAAAAGGTAAAGCAATTGGAACAATTGGAATTGCAGCAATTGACCCAGGAAATCAGCAAAAAGGTATTGAATAAGCCAATGCCTGAACTAACTGGTTTGGTTGATTTACAAGGAAAACCGGTTACTGCTGCCGATTTAAAGGGCAAAGTGGTGATCTTAAACTTTTGGGCCACTTGGTGTGTACCTTGTATGCAGGAAATGCCTTATTTCCAACAGGTGTACAATCGTTATAAAGACAATCCTGCCGTAAAATTTATGGTGGTAAACAGTGGTGCCAACAACACCATCAATGATGCACGTAAATGGACCAAAGACAATACCCAATACACATTTCCAATTTATTTCAATAACGATAAAGATATAGGGGAGAAGGTAGGCTTTGCTGTGATCCCTACCATTGCCGTATTGGATCAGGAAGGCAAGCTACAATTCAGAACCATTGGTTTTGAAGGCGCCATTCTCGAGAAAAAACTACCTATAGAAATTGACATGCTCTTAAATAAATAATCACCGAGACAAAAACCCAAAAAGGCCACGAATTTCGTGGCCTTTTTGGGTTTTTTAGGTACTAGGAACTAGGGGTTAGTATTTAGATATTAGTATTTAGATGAGTAGTTCCAAAAATTCCCCTCTTTTAGAGGGGTGCCCAAAGGGCGGGGTGTTTTTTATTAGGGACTAGGAACTAGTGGTTAGGAATTAGTTAAATAGTTCATTGGTTCACTGCGAATTAGCTCATTCCATTCCTACACCGTCATCCTCGCGTATGCGGGGATCCTAAAGCGTATCACAGTAAAAAACAATACCCAATTGAGCCAGGCATACCAATTTGGTACAATACAAAACTTTCCAAAGAGAAAAGGTGCTCCCTTTGTTGATGCAATGCAGTATTGTTAATAAAAGGACCACTAAAAGCCCACCCATTAACCATTCATCATTAACAATTAACCATTATCATCGTTCTTCTCCGTGTCTCCGCTGTTTTCCAGTCGGATGTATATTTGTTCTAAAGCCTCTCCAAGTTCAAGGCTGGTTTGCAATAGTTCTTCAATTTCTAGGGCTTGTTCGCCACTCAATTCATGTTTGGCATATCGTTCCAATAAGCCACTTTCGATTAGATAGTTGATGTTCATGTCTCTCGCATTATCCTTTAAAGACAGCGCAAATGTTATGCATAAATATAGGAATTTAGCTATCTATCTGTTTAATTGTGTGTTAAGTTTACTTTTGCTCGACATATCTACCCATTGCAGCTCCTTCCATCGATGAAAAATATCCCCTGAGTTACTCAAATTGGGTATAGTTGTCGCTAATGGAGGCCGTTCCTGCAACGTCATCTCGACTGTAATGGAGAGATCTTTGGATATTCAATTAGGAACTAGTGGTTAGGTTGTAAGTGCTAGGGTATAGTCTCGACTCTTTGGGGTTAGCTAATTGGCATTATCTCATTTATTAATCATCCCATTAGCTGATTAACGACCTTCATTACAACCACACTTGCTTTTCTCACAACCTCAAGCTATATTAGTCCTTAAAAATTAACATATTGATTAACGCTACGCTCCATACTTATACCCAAGCCTTTGCTCGTTTAAAACGTGGCCCAACGCCTTATGGCTTAGGCCCTCATAAGCCTGTATTATTGCTCAGTGTAATAGAACTGATAGAAAATGGAACCTTTGTAGACAATCAAATTTATCTTAATCAGGCACTATTGAATGCCTTTAAAGAAAATTGGCAGCTCTTAGTGACTACTTCTAACACGGAGGACATTACACAACCCTTTTATTATCTACAAAACGATAGCGCAGACAGCCAAGCTTTTTGGTGTCTACAAGCCAAGCCAAACCACGTGATCAATAAGCCTATTAAATCACTAAAACAACTACAAGAAGCTTGTGCCTACGCCTATGTAAAAACTGATTTATGGCAATTGCTCTCAGAACCTATCAGTAGAGAAGCTTTAAGACAAGTATTAATTCAAACCTATTTTCCTGAACAAATCATGTTTTTCAATGCGGCCAAGCAATTGGGTACAGCCTTTTTACAAAGCCAAACGCAAAACATACTAAATGACCCAACACCTAAATATGGTCAACAACGAGTGCATACCATAGAGGAAGGTTTGGTGCGTAACGGTCTTTTCCAAAGACACATCACTGCGCTATACCAATACCAATGCAGCTTTACAGGAATGAAACTACAAAACGCTTTTAACTACCATTTTGTGGATGCCTGCCATATCATTCCCTTTAGCATTAGTTTTAATGATAGTTTAAGTAATGGCATTGCACTTTGCCCTAACATGCATCGAGCTTTTGATCATGGCCTACTTAGTATTGATGAGAACTATCGCATTTTGGTGTCTGAGCACATCACAGAAGATCAAGAACATCCTTATGCGCTGGCTTCATTAAAGGGAAGAAAGATTTTATTACCAAAGGAACAAAGGTATTATCCTGCTAAGGAGGCTTTGAAGTGGCATAGGAGTGAGAGGTTTAGGAATTATAAACTTACTTCCTAATTATATTTATTTAAGTTGTAAACTTATCATTTCAGATAGGTTAAATGATTCCTCTTCAATCCATTTTTGGTTAGTAATAAGATCATTTATGAGAATTAATTCTTTCTTTGAGAAAATATCTATCCGTAGCCCGGATAATGTTTTTGTTAAATCCCAATGACTATAATGATAATCTATGTATGTGCTTATTTTTTTATGAGGTTCATTAGGATACAGAAGTAATATGTCTGAATCCCTTTCTCTAAGCTTAGTTTTTATCCTTGAATAAATTTGTAAGCCAGCTAAATCCCAATCACATGAATAATAAAAAGGTCTAGAAAGTTCCATTTCATCTATATTATCTAATATTTTGATGTTGTTTCCCCCAACGTACCACAATTTCACCTCCATGTTTTCAGCTATCCATGGTTGTTTTAAAAACGATTTGTTTTCACAAAGTACTACTGCTTTTGGCGTAGGGTAATCTATTACTATTCTCCAGTTGTTTTCTTTCTTATCTAATGGAAATTCTGTAATATCTAAAATCTGAAAAACAGCGTTTCTTATGCTTGATTTATTTTTTAAATATTTCGAGGTATCGAAAAACTCATTTGAAAAGTCTTCTATATTAGTTGGGTTATTTTTTAACTCAACTTTGTTTGCAGCAATTAACATTAGCGTTTTCACATCTTCAAGGGTAAAGTTCTTTTTAGCATTTGGTTCAATATTTTGCTCTATCAAAAACTTTTTAGCTTCATCATATTGTATTTTAAAGGTCTTTTCATAGAATTTTTCAAAACGATCTGTTGTGATAATAACATTATCATTCCCTAGTTGTCTATCTAAAATACCTTCATCTTCTAGTAAATAATTGATATAGGGATGTTCTTGAATTTTAGCTTTAGTTCTCCCTAAATGAAATAAATCATCTAATGCTTTTAGCTCCTTCCAAGTAATATTCTTATTCAGCATCTGGTATTGAATTTATGTAGTCATCTATATCTTCAACAAGTGTATCTGAGAAAATCCCTAAAGGAGGAACATATGTATCCATATCTACTAAATTATTTTCATTCATGATATAGATATACTGATCATTTTCTGTGATTTCACCTGCGGTTTCTATAGCCATGGTAAGAATTTGATATTTTTCTTTTTTAGCTAATTCATGTAACATATCATAATTACTTCCCAAACCTTCGGCTTCATCTATAGGCATTATTTTAATACCTTTTCTATTTTTTTCTTCAATTAAAGACAGCCTGGCTAAGGATAGTAAGGCATTGGCAGTATAAGTTTGACCGTTACTTCCAGAGTTGCTTTCATCGTTATCAAGCTTTAAATCAAATTCTAAATCGAAATAGGATTTAGGGTTCATTAAATCTGTTGGCTCGGCTTTAGTGCTACCACCAAACTGACGAAAAGCTTTAACCATCATCTGGTTGATGTCAATTTCTTCTTCTAAGCCACTAAATATCCCTGTGTAGCTCATTTGGCTGTTTAGTTGTTTCCTAAAGCTAGTAAGCCAATTAGTAGGATATTGTATTGAAGACTTAGAGGTTAGAGATGCTCTGTTTCCCCCAGTAATAGCCTTGTTTTTGTTTTTAAGATAGGCATCTATTTTACTTACTTTAGTTAAATAATTGCTATAAATCCGATATACTTCATTGAAAATACTGCCCAGTATTTCAACTTTCCTTGAACCGATTTCCTGAATATTTTGTGTGAGTTTGCTTAGTCTCTCCACAATATTATTACTAATTAAGTCTTCATCTATTTCAGCAGTAGGAAAAACAGTAGGCAATAAATAATGAGCAAGCTTGCCAATTTCAATTGCTGCATCATAAGGTGTATTTTCAGTAACAATTTTTAAATATGCGTCATAATTAGTTTTTAATTGTTCAGCTTTTGACTTTAGTGTGGTTATGTTAACATTTTCAACGCTTTCGTCTATGTCTGCAAATTGAATTCCTGACTTAAATATGCTCTCGCTTAGTTCTGCTAAATTATCTAGCGCTTCTTTTGCTTTGCTGAAATTATCATCTTGTTCTTTCTTTTGAGCCTCTAGCTTTCCTTTACTATCTACAATTTCAAGTTTTTTACTCAACAGTTTTACTTCGTCGCCAATTTCTTTTTCAAACTTCTTTAAATAAAGATTCTTTTTAACTTCATCTATCGCTAAGTTTTCTTGCTCTACTCTTAAATCTTGGATTTTGTGCTCAATTAAATTAACATTGATAGTTGAAGTATCTGTAAAAAACTTGTCTTCTATTTTCTTAATTCTCTGCTTGTTTGCTTCAAGTATTTGGTTTTGATTTAAAAAAGTTTTGTACTCTTTTTCTATTAAAATGTAACTCTCATTAATGTATTCTTTTTCTTCGTATAGCTTAAGACTTTTATTGAAGATTTCAATACTAATTCCTGCTAACTGTTCATCAATATTGAACACAGTCAGTTCGTTTTTCTGTTTATACAGCTCAATATGCGCTGCAAGATTACCATAAGCGTAGAGAGTATCTCTAAGTCTTTGATCTTGTTGTTTTTGATTATTAAGTTTTGACAGACGTCCTTCGATACCTTCCTTTAATTTTTGTAATGGTTCTATTATTAATTTCGGATCGTTAACATTCAAAACTTGACTAGGAGAGTGTTCAATATATTCATAAACACCATCAAGATTTAGCCAAAAACCATGTGCTGTTTCTTCTTTAATTTTAGATGCTATGTTTTCAAATAAATCTTCTGGAAATGGTATGTATCTCTCCGCATTTTGTTTAAGCGGCTCTACTCTGCCATACTTTTGAAAGTAAATCAAAGTACTCTCATTATGATGTGAAATTGGAAACTTTAAGTTTTCCATTGCCCAATTCAAAAGTGATTCTGGGTTGTTTATTTCAGTGAATTTGGATAGTGAATTAAGCTCGACTATTTCTTTTTCAAGTCGTTCGATTCTTTTAGAGAACTCAATCTCCTCACTCTCAAAATCTGTTAACCATTTTGAATTTTCAAAATCATCTAGCAAATTCTGCTTTGTTAGATAATCTACAAAGGTTTCTAGGGCTTTCTTGCTATCATTTTCTTTATGCTGATAAGAGAACCAATCTCTAACTTTCTCTAATTGATTATCATTAATCTTTAACCAATCTTCAACCTTTTCTATAATCGCTTTTTGCTGTTTTATATTAAAGTGTCTTTCTTCAATATTATCATCGGTTTCAGTTTGTAGTGCTGCTTTAGCTACTTTTTCTTTTAAAAGCAATAGTTCTTCCAGTTCGTTAATGTATAGCTTGATGATGTGCCTTTCAATGAAATTTAATTCATTATTTTTTGTGAGTAACTCATCACCAATTTTCTGCTGCTGCTCAAACGATTGCTGTTTTAGTTTATTCCAAAAACTATGTCCCTTGATCAAATATTCCGAGTAGGCAGATTTATATAACTTGCTTTTCTCAAGTACATTTTTCAATAAGGCGTTTTTTTCTTCAATCAATCTAATTTCGTCTACATACCTTTTATGTTCATGAAAATCATTTGTGATATTTTTTACCTCATCATCATATCTTATTTTTATTTCATCTTTCTCGTCATCTCCAAAAAGAAATTTTTTAAGATTTTCAGACTCTTTCTTAAAACCCTTTCCTCTTGAAAATGACCTTAAAATACTGGCGTAGGTTTTTAAGGTTTCTTCTTTGGTTAAATCTAAAGACAGAATATCATTTTCATATAAAACCTGATGATAGATCTTTCTTTTAAGGACTTTTATTTTTACGAATTCAATCTTTTCACAGAGGTTATTTACTGTATCTATTTTACCATCAATAATGATGTCTTTTGTAAATATTGGATTGTTTAAAGGCGTTAAGGTTTTCCAATCGTATCCATTTTGAATGATAAACATTTCAGCAGCATTACTGGTACTTTCTATGTACGCACCTAATACAAGAAATTGTTTTGGGTTTACCTCAATGTTTAAAAAAATATAGCCACGAGCAGATGCCTTTCCTTTGGTAGACAACAACATTCCTTTTACATCTCTATCTTTGTTGCCATCAGTTGCCGATTTAAATTCGTAAGATCCAATCAAAATCAATTGAATCATGTCAGCAATCATACTTTTTCCACTACCACTTTCCCCACTAAAATCGGTTCTATAGGGGTGAAACAAATAATCAGCATTAAAATGTTGTTTAATGCCAATGGTAGATAAACTGTAGATACGAGGAAAATTATTCTGCATTTTTAACTTCTTTAATCAGGTTATCTATAGTTTCTATCTGTGGCTGGTATGCTGTCCTTAATCTTTCAAAAGAGGGCATAATTTTAAATTTGTTTTTCTCATTATCATCCTCCCAAACTAACCATCCTAAATCCGAAAACTTTATAAAGGCCTTTTTTATAATATCTTCAAACCTTTGGTCGGTAACATCCGTGCCCTTATCAGAAGAGTTATCATTGATTAGTTTTCGTAAGGCAGTTTTTTCCTCTTCATATTGTTCGTAGAGAAGATTTTGAAATTCAGAAATGCTATCTAACTCTATATTGCCATCTAGCTTAAACATTTTAAGAAACAACATTCCAATAATGATAAATTCGCCTTTTAAGTAATCTCTGTTATCTGAGGGCACATTGCTCTTACCATCTTCATTTAACTCTAAGTAGTAATACTGATTAAATTCACTACCTTCTTTAATAAGATTAAGATTGTAAAAGTCCTTATAGTATTCTTTTAAAGATGCAAAATTTTCGTCTGTTGCTAAGAACCTAAATAAATTGATATCTAAGGGATAGTCTCTCTGTATATGGATGCCAGCTCTAAGCGTATAATCTAGCTTCGAAAAAACATTGATAGCCTTCTTTTCATATAAAAAGCTATATTTTACTGCATTTTCTGAATAGTCATTTTCCATATTGATATATTTTTATTAGTCGTATGGCTTATTGTATCTTGAATGATGTCAATCCTATATTTCAGTTTATACTTAGCTGCTCTCCTTAAAATATTATGTGCTGTCTTAACCGCTATAGGCAATTTATCTGCATCTAAAATTTTAAAAAATAGGGTAGGGAAGAACAATTTGCCATGATCTTCTACCTCTTTAAAAGCAGTATTAGTCCAGTACAATATTCTCTCTTTATCTTGCTTCCACTTGTTTGCCTTAGCTAATAATTCTGCTCTTTTAGATAAATCGATTTTTCTTATCGATACTTCAACGGGTAACTTGGTGCTTATTTCCTTTATAGAGATGACATTAAATACTAAAGAGTGTTCCGTTGAGGTAACTTTAAGACTATCTAGGTTATTTGGTAACTGTACTCTTTTAACAGTTCCTTTTTTAGTTACGTAAGATTTTTGCAGTAAATAATCTATGAATTTATTGGTTTTACGATCAAAGTCTTGTTTGTTAAAGTCGTATATAAATTCCCGAACTCTAGGCTTTATTTTCTCAATCCTCTTACTCACTTGCTCTAGCTGACTTCTAGAATCATCGTGAAATTTCTGAACTTTTTGAATGTTTTCAACGTACTGGTAGCTATCAGTTTGCTGAAGAATATTAGTTAAAATTTCATCAATCTCATAAGAAACCTGAAATGCATTTTTTAATTCAGCAGCTTGTTCCTTGATCACTTCTAAATGTATTTCAATCTCTTTTAGTACATCAAGAATATTAGGTTTGTCTGATTTTACACTTGCCTTAAAATCATTTACCGAATCATTTACCTGTTGATCCAATATTTCTATTTGTGAAATGAGCAAAGGCATTCGTAAGTCAAAATGATCTTCCACCCATTCGTTAAAGCTCCTTTTTTGCTCTACATTTTCTGTTAAACTCTTATAAAGTTCATCAAAAAAGCGTTTTATCTTGGCGGGATTATATTTGTCTAATAGGCGTTTCTCAATATTTTGGCAAAGCTCTAGCGCATATTTCTTGAGTCTATATGTTTTTTTAATCTCGTTACGCCATAGATAGGATTCTTGTAATCCTAGAATAATAGTATTATTCCTATAATGTTCTACTCTAGAACCTTCGGTTCCCTGATCTTTAAAGACTTTATTAATTATTAAGGTGATATTTTCTTCGTTAAAGTCTTTGTCTTTATACTTGGCATAAAGAGATAACAGAATTAAACCATCATTTCTCTCTGGAATTAATTTCTCATATTGATTTTTTGCTTCTCTATATAGATTGAAACTTTCCATTATTGATAATAAATTTCTTTACCACCACCTGCGAGGGTTTAAATATTTTAAGTCATAATCAATTACTTTAGTTTGTGAATCTTGGCGATTTTCAAATGCTTCTTTTAAAGCTATAAATTCGTGATAATATTCATTTTGCTCCAAATTATTATTCTTCAAGAATTCTTCAAATTCTTCTGGAGAATTGAATACGAAAAGAATATTATTATAGCTGATGCCATACATATAATCGTTATCTCTAATAGAATATGAGCCGTCTGCGGACACGAAATAATCCAAATCTTTCGACGTCATTTTGCTTTTAAAAAAGTGTTGAAATATTTGCTTAAATTTTTGTAGGTATTTATCAAGTATTTCATCGTTTGTGTCTGTTGAGTGATTGCTTATTGCATGAAAATAAGTCGGAAGAATTCCTTTTTCCAAATTATATTTTTCTATATAAAGACTTTCTATGTAGCTTTCAAGTATTTCATAAATATCTTTTTTTGTAAGGGGTAGATAGTTATCTGCGTATTTTTCATTTTTTTCTTTTAATAGGGTAGAAAGAATAATCGTTTCAATTAAGTACGGTAATTCAGCATCATAAAACCATCTTTTGATGATATTTAATAACTCGACCTTTTCTTGTGGCCAGTCTTTACTATTATCATTTATAAATGGAAAATTTAAAATATCAATATTCTTTTTTGTATGAAACAAATTATATGATCCACTATGTTGAATTATGAACTTTAAAATCATTATATGATTATACCATTCTTCAAAATTGCTAAAATCGTTTATCTCGTCAATTCTTGCTTCAATCTCTGGTAAGAAGCCTAAGTTCTTCCACTCATTTAGTTTTTTTAAGAAAAACTCCAAATCTCCAAGTCTTCCAGACAAAAACTCTCCGACAGGAAAATCACTATCTAATAGGATTAAGGAAAAATAGTTTTCATGTGCATTCCAATAGGCGAAAGATCTTGGATCTCGAGCAGATTGTTCTTTGTTATCATAAAAGCTTAGTATATCAACAGAATTATTATTGTGGTCAAGTGGTTTAGCTGTTAATAAAACACTAATTATGTCCTCGATGATTTTTTTGTCAAAAAAAGATAGATCTTTACTTGCTTCTAAATATAGATTTAAGATTGTAAGTAAAGGATCATCCGCTTTATCTTTCTCCAGCATTTTATTAGAGAAGTTTATTATTTCAAGATTCCTAAAATCTTCTTTCGCTTCTTTTAGACTAATTAGAACCGTTCGATTATCTTTCTTTCTAAAAAAACTTCTAGAGTGTGTTGTTAATTCAGAGTATACTGAAGGGTATTTTAGCTTTATTAGTGTTAATAGATAAAAGTCAATGAAGTTCACTTCCGCTTTAATTAATGAATAATCATTAACTAAAAGATTCACAAGCCTTATTATATCTCTTGGCGTTTTAATTATAAACTTAGTGAATGCGTCAGATTTACCTTCGTAATCCACTGCTAAATCTATTTCTGCATCTATATGATTTCCGAGATGTTTTTTTAATAGCTCCTTAACCTTTGTCAAAAGGGCAGTAAACCTTGGTGTAGGTAGCTCAAATTCATACTGGAATATTTTTTCAAGAAAGTTTTTTGAACCATACTTATTAAACTCTTTTAGGGAATTAATAACATATTGTTTGTCATAACAAACCAAATAAACTAAGTTATCGAAATTAGCAGTATTTCTTACTAACTTCAACACTGACACAACTTCTTTTTTGTCGAGTCTGTCAAGATCATCTATAAATACTATAATTTGCTTTCTAGATTCTAATAAAGCTTTATTTATATTTTCGTAATAGTCCTGTTTAGAAGCTTTTTCAGATATAAGATCATTAAGGGAGTCTACGGCTTTAGTAAAAATATTATCATCAATATTAGTGAGAGCAGTGGAATACTCTTTTAAATCAGTAGAGATTTTTTTATCATAAACTTTTAGTTCATTAGCCATTATCGAGAAGAAATCTTCAATAATATTATCAGAAGATTGACTTAACCATGGATTAAATTTAAATACAATTCTGTTTTTAGTATTTATTTTTTCATTAATCATATTTGTAAATGAAGTTTTACCAGAACCCCATTTACCAGTTATTCCAATGGCCAAGGCTCCAGATGTATTGGATGGTAATTTAGATTGAATTTTAAATGCAATACGCTCTGCAAAATCTTTTCTATTTAGAAGATCTTCTTCACAGCTAGAAATAGGAAAATCAAGTAGGAATGGCTCATCATTATACTCTGGAGCTAAAGGTTTAAAAAATGTACCAGAAATCCAGCTTATAGTAAAGCCAACAGTAATCAAAATAAATAAGTCACTGTATTTTATATATTTTATATGTAGTGTGGATAATAACTCATATTCATTAGCATAGCATCTATAATATAGATAATTTAAGCAAATGATTATCAGTAATATTATTAAGTCTATATTAATATGCTTTCTATCTTTTAATAAAAGAATGAAATAGAATGTAAAGCAAATTGATATAATATAAAAAGTATAATCTACCCGAGGTACGTTAGTTAATTGAGCTAGGTACTCATCTACAATATTTTTATTGAACCATGAAATAAAAGCATTGTAAAATATTAGGTAAATAGCTAATAGGCAGATATATAAAATGTATTTTCTGTCGATTTTCATTGTGCTAGTCTACCTATTTGTATTGAACCTCACGATTATAGAAAACAATTTCTCTGTTTCCAATAATGAAACCTTTACCATACCCCTTTAGTAAAGAGAAAATCATTAATATAGTTGCTAAAGAAGTATAACTAAATGAAGCATTGAATTTCTTAGGATTAAAGAAAGCCAAGTAAATATCATTGCTTTGAAAAAGATTCATCAAGAATAAGCTCCATAACCCCAACACTGCAATACTAATTAATTCATTAATTTTTGAAACAGAGTAGGTTGTTTGCATTCCTACTGTTTTATATAATGGACCATAATATTTATCTTCTAGCATGTCAATGTAGGCCTCCCAATGACCTTGCCATTGCTTACTTCCCTTATTAATTAATATCCAGCCAATAGAAAATATAATACCTAAGCAAATAATCGCAAATGATTTCTCTAAGTTGTCTATTTGTTTTATTATCAGGAAATAACCAGTAAATGAGGCGGTTTGAAATAGCCAAAAATAGTTAGTTCTTTTCCAATATAATTCAATCTCGAAACTTCTGATGTTCCATGCTTTTTCAATCAACTCTTTCCATCGATTTGATTTGTCTTCATTAGACAAATCTTTCATTGATTTTTCAAAAGATTCGAAAAAATATTCTTTTGAAATTGGTGTTTTTGGACAAGGTTCAGGCTTGTAAAAAAGAACTCTAAAATTTTTATTAAAAATTAATAAACCAATCAGGATAATTATTACAAAGAGGAAAAAGTAGGTGGAAAATAAAAAATCCATGATGTAAGAAGGTTGAGGTTGCTTCATTTCTTAATTTAGATTATATAGTATAAAACAGAATAATTTATAAGCCGTTATTGTATTGGTGCTTTGAAAAAAATACAAGCAAAATAAACCCATAAAAAGGCAATGTGAAGAGAGCGAACATTGAATTTAGAGAGGTTTATTTTAGCTTGGCAAAGCTTTAGCTTACAGGCTAAAGGGGTTTATTAATCACCAAAATAAGTAACTTTTTGTAAATAAGCAATATGGTTTCCCGTAAACAAAAATGCAAAATGTGATTAGCGCATTGCAGCCTTAAAAAACAACATAAAAAAGTGATAAAAATCACTAAATAAGTTCTCAGAAAAAAATAACTAAAATTATTTTATCACCTCCTTAAAAGAGTAAACAGTTAAGTTGTAACTATCAAATAATCAGATAAATAATTTGTTTTTTACCTAAAGTATGCTTAATTTCAGTTGATACCTAAAGAGATACCTATGTACAAAAAGATGGTTAAGCACTTAGAAAATTTAGTGTCCTTACAAAAGCAGATGTTAAATGCGCTGCAAAACATGACACCTATCACAACAGAAGAAGTTTGGTTAGACAGCACTGATGTGAAGCAAATCCTAAAAATTAGTGATCCTACGCTTTATCGGCTAAGGAAAAATAACGTACTGTCTACCCGAAAAATTGGCGGTAAATGGTACTATTCAAAATCAGCCTTGTTGCAGCTACTGAGGGGGAATTGGGATTAATTCAATCATCACATTCATTCATTTCTCTCTGCCGAAGGGCATCTTCATTTTGTCTTGATACAAAACGAAGCAAAAAATCAAGGCTGTATTGCCTTCCTTGTACTGGTCTGGCGAAATGGTGAGAGCGAAATGAGAAGGTCTTTCCCTTTGCTTTGCCTCCCGCACAGACTGCCTAATTTCTTGTGCAGTACTATTTGTTCGTTGTTACAACCATTTCACCGTCCATTACTTCGGAATAGTTTTAGGAGTTAGGAACTAGGGGTTAGGAACTAGGGGTTAGTCATAGTCCAACCCTTTGAGATGAGTTCTTTTGCTTATCATCACATTAGCATATTCCTCTCATTCACTCATTTAATCATTCATAAATCAACGTATCAACTAGGGACCAACTTCGTAGCAAATTCGCTATAGCGTCGTATCGGGTTCGGATTTTATTCGAAGAACATACGAACAATATCCGAAGCGCATCCGAACAAACGACGAACAATTGCCGAAGCAAGTACGATTTTGCCACGAAGTTGGTACCATGCATTAAGCATGTTAAGGCAAATTAAGTATTCAATCTTTTTCAATGTCGTCCAAAAGTGATCAAATTCATTCAGGAGGAGCTGTAGCCTAGGTTTTTAACTAAATGTTGAGCTAGTTTTGTAGGTGTAAAGCAGCTGATGGTCGGCAAGCTTTTAAACTAATTTAAAAATTTAAACTATGGGAATTATTAGAAATGGAGGCAATGGCGCCTTCTCTGGCAAGGCTGGAAGTTTTATTGGCAGTAACTGGAAAAATGTAAGTTACATTAAGGGAATCCCCAAATTGAGCACAAAGCCAGCAACCGAGAAACAGCGACAACAACGATCTAAGTTCATGTTGGTGATGGCTTTTTTAGGGCCTATCAAGGAAATTATTAGAATTGGATTTAAAGGACAGGAAAAACAAAGGGCCTCGGGCTTTAACCTGGCAGTACAACATGCATTAAACTTTGCAGTAATTGGCGATTATCCTAATTACAGTATAGATCGCAGTAAGATATTAATGGCCAAAGGCACACTAACCATGCCCACTAGTGTGGTTTTAAGTTCTCCAGTAACGGCTAAGGTGCACATTGCTTATAGCAACACCGTAAATGACCTTACTGCTTTTGCAGGTGATCAATTAGTCGTGGTGCTGTATTGTGAAGAAATTGATATGTTTATGCCATACTTGGGAGTGGCAACACGCAGTGAGGGCGAGGTGTTGTTGGACGTGCCTACTGAATTTGTAGGAAAAGAGGTGGAGGTAAACTTATTTTTTACGGAGCAAAATAGCAGCCGATGCTCTATCAGTATTTTAGCAGGTGCAGTAGCGGTGATTTAGGGATTAGGAACTAGTAGTTAGTGGTTAGTAGTTAGGGGTTAGTATATAGTTCATATGAGTTTGGCTTTTTGCAATCCAAAGAGGTTGAGAAAAAAAGTTTCATTAAGATATTGAAAGAGAATGAACATTTGACCAATTACCAAATCAAGGCTAATTTAACTAATCCCTAACTACTGGCCACTGTAATTAACAAACTAAGGGTTAAGCAATATCAATTTATACAAACTTGTTTGAATCGTTTGGTTTATCATTTTATTCCTTAATTAAATCCGAATCATTAAGGTGTATCAAAGAAATATGAATGCTTTCTACAAATTTTAGCTATAAGTTCATTTAGGTAAACTAATTTTGCGTATTATTTCATTCAAGTATTGATTTGACCACGCTGATGTATAGTTTTAAAAACGATTATGCCGAGGGGGCACACCCTAATATCCTACATAAATTATTGGAAGCCAACCTTAGCCAACAGACGGGTTACGGTGAAGATGCTTACTCTATTGCAGCTAAACAGCTCATTAAGGAGAAAATTGCTAATCCGGAAGCCAGTGTTTATTTCCTCTCGGGAGGTACGCAAACCAATTTGATTGTAATTGCCTCGCTTTTGCGTATTCATGAGGCAGTAATTAGCGCCAAAACAGGGCACATTTATGCCAATGAAACTGGTGCGATAGAGGCTACTGGACATCGGGTAATTACGGTTGAAACAATAGACGGTAAATTGCGGGTTGCAGATATTGCCCAGGTATTAAAGGAATACAGTTTACGACCGCATGTGGTTAAGCCTAAAATGGTTTACATTTCTAACTCTACAGAAATTGGAACCATTTATCAAAAAGAAGAATTGGCAGCACTTTCGGCCTATTGTAAAGCGAATCATCTTTACCTCTTTATGGATGGTGCCCGATTGGGTCATGCGCTTACAGCAGAGAACAATGATTTGACTTTAGCCGATCTGTCAGCCTTAACGGATGCCTTTTATATTGGGGGAACCAAAAATGGTGCGCTTTTGGGAGAAGCGATTGTATTTAATAGTCTGAATTTGGCACCTGAATTTGATTATGCCCTGAAACAAAGAGGCGCTTTATTGGCAAAAGGCAGGTTATTGGGTATTCAGTTTTTAGAACTGTTTAAAGATGATCTGTATTTTAGCCTTGCAGCACATGCCAACCAAATGGCCATGAAAATAGCCAGCGCCGTAGATGAAAAAGGTTATGCGACACTTACTCAGTCGACCACTAATCAAATTTTCCCAATTTTACCCAACAAGGTGATTGAACACTTGAACAAGCTATACGAGTTTTATGTATGGAAGCCAATTGATGCCGAATATTCGGCCGTTCGGTTAATTACTTCTTGGGCTACAAATGAAAGCAAGGTTGATGAGTTTATCAACGACTTAAAACGTCTTTAAAATCATATCCAATACTTGCTTTTTCCTTTGAGCCAAGCTTCCTTTTACAGTGATTGTGGGTTGGTTGAGCTCACTTGTCCAGTCTTCTAATAAGTCGTTTACCTTTTGGCGTAAACGGGGTAAATCAGTAGGAGCACAAGAAATAAGGTCGGGGCTTTCAATGGGTACAAAAATTAGGAGGTCAATAGAGGAAAGGGCGGAGATCATCGTTTGGTAAAGCACAGTAATATCTTGTGTTTGATCCATAATATGAATATAAGCCAATAAATCTAAGGGACAACGGTCGAAAATGACCTGATCATCGTTATGTTCCAATTGTTTTACCGCAAAATCAAATTGTGCCCTATAATCGTCTAGGCTTGGCTCTTCCGAAAACAAATAGCCACTTTCTTGCAGCTGATGATAGGGTTCATCCATTAAGGTAAGGCTTGGCAAGCTGTCGGCAATTTCTACTGCCAAAGTTGTTTTTCCTACCTGATGTGTTCCGGTGAAAGCGATGCGCATGGTTGGTTGGTGTTTAGTCTGCTGGTTCACTACATTGCTTATAATGTCTACAAATAGTTAAAGCAAGTTCGGGTATACTTAACTGATCAAGTGTAGAAGAAAGCCGATTTAATAATGAATTAGAGTCTCTACTGGTACCCTTAAGGTATTTTTCAGCCACGGAGAGAGCTGCGTTAAGAAGATCAAGGGTAAAGTTTATCATGTAGCCTACATCTCCAATTAAGGCATAAACAAATATCATTACACCAATTTTACAAGCTAAACATTTGTTAAAGATTCTTCTAATTTTTCTTAGAATTTTACTAAGTTCATCATTAAATTGTTCAGCTAGTTTTGAGTTGTTTTGGAACCTGTTTAAAAGAGTAATGTTGAATTTAGCCAGGTAGGAGATTGGGCTGTTGATGAAATTATCCCAATTATTCGGGCTATCTTCAAGGTTTAGTCTGATTTTTTCCAGTTCTCTATTTAAATTCTCTATTTCTTCAGTAGAAAAGGGACGATAGGCAAATTGTCCTTCCATAAAAGTAAATTTTAAGAGTAAGAATTGTTCGGTGGTTTTTGGGGACCGAGAGTTAATTGCTTCTAAACTAGTACTTGTATCTGATATTTACAAATAGTCTTTGTGTTATACAACTGAGAAAACTGAGACCGGCAACATTCAGGATAAACAGATTAAAGTCAAAACCAAAGTTTTTGTACCTTTAAATCATTCGATAAAACAGAGCAGTGGAAACTTTACTGTCAAATAAAACGTTGTAATATCAACTAATCACCTATAGACATGGCTTGGAATCCTGAACTTTACGATAGCTTTAAAGATGTTCGCTATCAACCTTTTTATGATTTGGCGAATTTGATTGCGCCCGTAGAAAATATGAAAGCTATTGACTTGGGTTGTGGAACGGGCGAACAGACCTCCATACTTAGTCAAAAGTTTAAAGATGTTGAATTTGTAGGAGTTGATTCCTCCGCAGAAATGTTAGAGAAATCCAAAAGCTTTGAAAGGGAGCATTTACATTTTAGACTGGGTGATATTGAGCAGGAAGCGCAATCGGCAGAAAAATATGATCTGGTGTTTAGTAATGCAGCTTTACAATGGGTAGATGCGCATGAAGTGCTATTTCCGCAATTAATGAGCATACTTAATGCTGGTGGACAGCTGGCCATACAAATGCCTGTGCAAAAGGAAAACATCCTAAACCAAATTTTGGCCGATCTAGTTGCAGAAGAACCTTATGCTTCTTATTTAAATAATTGGAATAGGGATTCGCCCATGCTGTCTATGGACGATTACGCTCAATTGCTTTTTGACCATGGTTTATCCAATATCCAGATTTTTCAAAAGATTTATCCTATCATCGCCCAAGATCATGAAGCCCTTTATAACTTCATTTCGGGTACGGCACTTATTCCATATGTTGAGCGTTTGCAAGAAAATGAACAGAAAGAGTTGATTAATGAGTTTAAAGCTAGAATAGCCAAAAGATTTACCAAGCTGCCTGCTATTTATGCTTTTAAAAGGATTTTGATTTATGGTAGGAAAAGCTAGGATACACGTTAAGCTATTGATAGGTTTTAAAGTAGCAATTTTAAAATAGCACACGCGGCACGCGTGCGCTAACAAAATGTTTAATAAAAATATACCGCAGTTAGCGCAGGCGTGCCGCGTGTGCTTTCTATCTATCTTATTTAATTATTATAAATAAATAATCTCTATCAATCCTTTGCCACCGCTATAATCAATAGCACTACTATAGCGCCACCCATGTGGTTCGTTTACAAAACCAGCCACTACAGGATTATTATGGATATAATCTGCTTTCTGCTCAATTATTGCTGCACTCCACAGTTCTATCGGATGATTGTTATGTTGCCAAAATTGATAGTTTTTCACATTGCTACTTTTGGCACCCGCTCTAGCAAACATCCACAACATCCATTCTCTTCTGCTTTCCTTTACATTTTCTTTAATGGCTTTAACCAACTGTTTGGAGGTGTATTCCTTAAACCTTCCTAAAACAACTTCAGGATTAATAGTAGTGGTGCTGAATATCAAATGCACATGACTGGGCATAATGCACCAACAGAATAGCTGTAGGCCCAATTTATCCTTACAATGCTTTAAGCTTTCAATTAAAATTTCAGCATAAAGCGGCCTGATAAAAACGTCTATCCAGTTGATTACAGAAAAGCTTACAAAATATAACCCTTCCTTGTTGTGGAATTTATATTTACGACTCATAGGTTGAAGATGATTGAGTGATAAGCAATATACGGTATTAAAGTATTAAGATCAAGGTAGTTGAATTTTTATTGTTTGTTAGTTTTAGTTTTAGATAGTCTTAGCGCACGCGTGCCGCGTGTGCTTTTAGATTTAGTACAGACTAATTTAGTACATGCGAAACTTTACACAGCAGCACACGCGGCACGCGTGCGCTAAGTAATATAATTTGTTTTTGCTAAATATTTTAGTAAAATTTGCGCTATGCCAAAGGGAAGCAAAAGTCAAGTGCCGTTAAATAAACCTATTTATACCATTGTGGATATCGAAACCACGGGCGGGAGCGTGTCTAACAGTAGAATTACAGAGATTGCTATCATCTGTCATGATGGGGAAGGGGTAACCCAGCGTTGGAGCAGTTTGGTTAATCCAGAAATGGATATTCCTTTACACATTACCGCTTTAACAGGTATTAGTGATGAGATGGTGGCACAAGCACCTACTTTTGAAACCTTAGCACCCCAAATATTTGAATGGTTACACGATAAGGTATTTGTTGCCCATAACGTAAATTTCGACTACTCATTTATTAGAGCCCAACTTGCTAATTGTGGTTTTACGTGGGATGTAACTAAACTTTGTACCGTAAGGCTTTCTCGTAAATTGCTGCCGGGTTTTAGTTCTTATAGCTTGGGAAAACTGTGTGACAATATAGGTATTCACATTACGGGCCGCCACAGGGCATTGGGTGACGCCGAGGCTACGGCTCAATTATTTTCAATTCTATTGGCTAAAGATGAACAACAGTTGATCAGCGGCATGTTGCGTCGTGCATCGCCAGAGCAGCGTTTGCCTGCACATGTACCTTTAGCTGATTTCCAGGCACTGCCACAAGATCCAGGAGTGTACTATTTCCATAATCAGGAAGGGAAGGTGATCTATGTAGGTAAAGCCATTAATCTTAAAAAACGGGTAGCTTCACATTTTGTGGGACATAATGAAGGTGCTAGGCGACAACATTTCTTAAAGGAAATTTATGGAATTTCCTTTGAACGCTGTGGCTCTGAGTTGATGGCTTTGTTGTTAGAATGTACAGAGATACAACGTTTATGGCCCATATATAATAGTGCACTTAAAAGTGCCGAACCTAAATTTGGTTTGTACCATTACATAGCCGTAAATGGTTATAGCCATTTGGCCGTTGGCCGATTACCAAAGCAGTTGAAATGCGCCAAGGTGTTTCATAGGGAAGTGGATGGACTCAATTTTCTGGCTACACAAAGTAAGTTGTTCGAAATTGACCAGCGCTTTTGCAGATATGGGAAAGGCTCAGTATTTAAAAGCAATGAAGCTTTACCTGATGTAGAAACTCATAACAGTACCATTGAAAAATTATTGGAAAGTATTGCCGAAGAACAACCCAGCTTTATGCTGTTAGACCGCGGGAGAGAAGCCAATGAGCAAGGCTGTATTTGGATTGAAAAAGGTGAATTTTATGGGATGGGCTATTTGTCAGCCGAACAACAATTATTGGATGCCACGGCTGTTAAAGATTGCGTAACCCGTTTTAAGGGCAATCAGTATATGCTGCAACTGGTAATGACTTACGCACAGCGTTATCCGCAAAATATAAGGTTAATTAGCTAATATTTAAGCACTCAATACGTTTCCCAAAAGCATGGCTTTAATGTGCTCATGTAATTCGGTAGGTACTTCTTGTGCACTGATATTGCTTAGGGCATGTTGGGCCGAGTTATATTTTTCAATATAGGTGCCGTTCTCTAGATTAAATTTCAAGAAACCTTCCTCAAAATACCTTTCTTCAATTTCTTCCGACGAATCCATGGAACGGAAAGTCAGTTTTGAGATTTCCCAAGTCCTTTTTTCGACCCTGAGCCATTGAAATTTATCACCAATAGCAGCATATTCGCCTAAATCATTGCGCTTAATTTCAGCTAGATATAGGCCGTCGCTTTCTAAAACGTATAAGTATTCAAATATATTTGAGTCGAGGTTGTTCATGCGAATACAAAATTACTCCCTTTTGGTATAATGGACCGCTTTTTTTTATCCACAATAGCTGAAAGCCTTTAAACCAACTATTGCGAACTTTTTGCCACAAATAAAGCAAGCAAATCCACAGTATTTCCTTAACCGTTGCCATGGGTAAAAGTTTGTATAAGATGTAGTGGTTTGCATTTTTGTTGAACTATCAACAGATAATATAAAAAATAACTGGCTGGCTATGAGCTAAAAGAATGATTTCGTTTCAAAAATGATGTTTTGTTTGAACAATTAGCATTCATAATTGTTGCTATCACAACACTAATGAAACTTAATGAAAAAGAAAGTTTGGGTGGTTGAAGATGACCCTGATATTGGAGACGTAATTTCTTTCCTATTGGATGATGAGGGCTATGAAGTGTCCTTATTTTCTAATGCTACTTTATTTAAACAACAATTACCTCATGCAGATGCCGACGTGATGGTGATGGACATTATGCTTCCTGATGGAAATGGAATTGATTTGTGCCACGATGTAAAATCCAATGGTTCCCTAAAACATGTGCCCGTATTGATGATGTCGGCCAATAAAGCAATGACAGATATGAATGGTTATTACAGGGCCGATGATTTTATTGCAAAGCCATTCGACATCAACGAGTTTATGCGCAAAATTCGCCGCTTGATGAGCTAGAGGGACAAAACAGTTACTCTGCTAAATATTTCCTTTTATATTCCAATGGTGTAATGCCATTTACCTTCTTAAAATGTCGGTAAAAGTTGGATACATTGTTAAAACCACACTGGTAACAGATCATGTTGGTGGGATGCTTATCTTCAATGAGTAACCTACAGGCGTGGCTCACCCTAATTTCAATTAAAAAATCGTAATAGGTCTTTTTAGTCATCTGCTTAAAATAGCGGCAAAAGGATGTTACACTTAAGTTACTGATAGAAGCTACTTCTTGCAGGCTGATTTCCTTTTTGAAATTGGTCAGGGTGTAGTTGTATACCTTGTTCAACCTAATCACATCTGATTCGTCAGACTGATACTGTACATTGCCAGGATTAAGTACGGCGTAGTCATCAGCCTCTGCTAAAGTTTTTAAGATGGATAACAGTACAATCAATCGGTCCAGGTTTTGTGCATCTTTTGCCTGCAGCATTAATTGGGCTAATTTGTCTCTATGTTCACCCTTTAGTAAGATGCCCTTTTTAGCCTTCTCAAACAGCTTGGGGATCAAATAGGCCTCTGGCAAATTCAAAATATCTTTCCCCAAACAATCGGGTAGGAAATGAATTACAATAGCTTCTACTTCATGACTAGGGTTGCTTTGGAAATACTCATCGCTACAACGCCAGGTATGGGGTAGGTTATCGCCCAAAAGAATAATCTCTCCCGAAGAAAAATTACTGATGTTGTTGCCAATAAATCTTACCCCTTCGCCTCTAATTACATAATGCAATTCCAGCTCTGGATGATAATGCCATATCTTGCCAAAGTTCTCTTGAATGTCGTGCCTAATACTGAAAGAATTTTGCAGGCTAACAGGCACTTTATGAAAGTGTGGTTTCATGGTACTCGCTTATATTTGGTGGTCTTTATTCCTTAATTATAGCTAAATAATTTCGAATATTGCCAAATTCAATGGTTATTATGCTAATATCCTATAACAAATAGCTAATAAGCCGCAAGAATAGCTTCTCGTCATCGAGCATCTTTGTAAGGTAACATTTGTTACAGCCAAATATGAATGTGTAGGGGATTTCCCTCAAATTGTCGCTTGAAAAATAGCGTCAAAGCCACCTTCGTTTGGCATTTAAACCGCACAAAATTTTTAGCAAATGAACAAAGAGATTTTTCTTGTAGCCAGTGGCGATTTAAGAATTGCAGCCAATCAAAGTTGCTGGGAAACACAAGACCAAATGGAAAAAACCTTAGCAGGCGTTTTGGAGAAATTTGGGTACAGCATTAAAAGAGCACATGCCTATAACCCTGAAAAAAAACATGGCTTTATCGACTCACAGCGTATGGGCATTGAAGTATTTAAACATATTGATAAAGATGCACCACTCATTGTAGCCGAAAGTGTTTGGCAATACAGTCATCACGTTTTAGCAGGTTTAACCACTCACCGTGGACCTATTTTAACGCTCGCAAACTTTAGCGGACAATGGCCTGGTTTGGTTGGTTTGCTTAATTTAAATGGTTCATTAACCAAAGCCAATGTAAAGTATAGTAGCTTATGGAGTGTTAATTTTGACGACGAGTTTTTCCTGAGCGGCATTAAAAGTTGGCTAGCAGATGGTGAAATCAAGCATCCAGAAACACACGTGAAATCATTTAATGCAGTTAAAATACCAGCCAGCGATGAAAAAGCAGGACGTGAGTTTGCAGCTAAGCTGAAGGAAGACAAAGCCATTATGGGTGTTTTTGATGAGGGGTGTATGGGTATGTTCAATGCCATAGTACCTGATGATCTTTTACACGCTACAGGGATTTTCAAGGAGCGATTGAGCCAATCAACCCTTTATGCAAAAATGCTTACCGTAAGCGATGCTGATGCGGAGAAGGTACTGAATTGGTTGTTGGATAAAGGGATGAAATTTGATTGGGGAACGGATGAAGCCACCGAGTTGACCAAAGCGCAAACCTTAACCCAATGCAAAATGTACATTGCTGCCCTACGTTTGGCAGATGAATTTGGCTGTGACACTATTGGTATTCAATATCAACAGGGTTTAAAAGACCTAGTGCCCGCTAGCGATTTAGTAGAAGGTTTACTGAATAACCAAGATCGTCCACCGGTTTTTGATGAAAATGGCAAGGAATTATATGCAGGAGAAGCACTTCCGCATTTCAATGAGGTAGATGAATGTGCAGGTATTGACGGTTTGCTTACTTATAAGTTGTGGCAAAAGTTAGGCATGCCGGGCGAAAATACCCTACATGATTTGCGTTGGGGCGAAAACTTTAAAAGCGACAAGGTAGATGATTTTGTTTGGGTATTTGAAATTTCGGGTGCTGCACCACCAGCGCATCATATTGGCGGTTATGCAGGTTCGGATAGTATCCGTCAGCCAGCGATGTTTTTTAAGTTTGGTGGTGGCTCTTTAAGGGGCGTAGCCAAGCCAGGTAATTTAGTTTGGAGCCGTGTATATGTTATCAATAACGAACTACATTGCGATTTGGGTGTAGGTAAAGCAGTAGAGTTACCTAAGGAAGAAACCGATAGAAGATGGAATGAAACCAACTACCAATGGCCAATGATGCACGCTACTTTAGATGGGGTAACCCGCGACCAGATGATGGCTCGCCATAAAGCTAATCACATTCAAGTGGTTTATGCTACTGATGAAGCGGCGGCACACCGTGCTTGCAGAATTAAGGCAGCTGCTTTGGAAGAGTTGGGCATTCAAACGCATTTCTGTGGAACAGTAGATATAGAAGGCACCAAATTTAATTAAGGATGGACAAGAAATATGTCATTGGGTTAGATTATGGTACAGATTCGGTACGAGCTTTATTGGTGGATGCCGAAAATGGTGCCGAAGTAGCTTGTGCCGTAAGTTTATACAAAAGATGGGCTGAAGGGAAGTACTGTGATCCAGCAAAGTCGCAATTTAGGCAACATCCTTTGGATTATATCGAAGGCATGGAGGAAAGTATTAAGGAGATTGTGGCTCAAGTAAGTCCCAAAGTAGTGGATCATATTCTGGCCATTACCATTGATACCACAGGCTCTACTCCAGGAGCGGTAGACGAAAGAGGAACACCATTGGCCTTATTACCAGGTTTTGAGGAAGACCCTGATGCCATGTTTGTGCTATGGAAAGACCATACCGCCCTAAAAGAAGCCGATGATATTAATGCCTTAGCCAAGCAATGGGGAGTAGATTATACCAAGTATTCAGGCGGATTGTATTCTTCAGAATGGTTTTGGTCTAAAATATTGCATATCACCAAAAAAGAAGGTGCTGTAGCGCAAAAAGCTTTTTCATGGATGGAGCATTGCGATTGGATGCCTGCTTTTTTAACGGGTAGCGATAACGTACTTAGCGTAAAACGCAGTCGTTGTGCGGCTGGGCATAAAGCCATGTGGCACGAAGAATTTAATGGCTTACCCAGCAATGAGTTTTTAGGCGCATTACATCCTCATTTAACAGGACTAAGAGACAGGTTGTATCACGACACCTATACTACAGATGAAGTAGTGGGTAATTTATCGGCAGAATGGGCTCAAAAGCTAGGCTTACCAGCAACAGTAAAGGTAGGTGTAGGTGCTCTTGATGCGCATTTAGGTGCGGTAGGTACCGGAATTGAAGCCTACAGCTTGGTAAAAGTAATGGGTACGTCAACTTGTGATATGGTGATGGTTCCTAATCAGGAGTTTACAGGCTTAGTGAATGGCATTTGTGGACAGGTAGATGGTTCGATTATACCTGGCATGTTGGGTATGGAAGCTGGCCAATCAGCTTTTGGTGATGTGTATAGTTGGTTTAGGCAGATCTTGGAATTCCCGATGAAGGAGATATTAGCCGAAACCCTTACTAAAGATCAATTGAAGGCGGCAAGTGATGCCATTTTACCTCAGCTGGCCAAAAAAGCAGCTCAAATTCCAGTGACAGCAAATGACTTAATTGCTTTGGATTGGATCAACGGTCGTAGAACGCCAGATGTTGACATGACCCAAAAAGGCCTTATTGCTGGAATTACTTTGGGAACTACCGCATCACATCTATTTAAGACATTGGTAGAAGCGACAGCCTTTGGTTCAAAAGCCATTATGAGCCGTTTTATTAAAGAAGGTGTAGCCATTAAACAGGTAATTGCTTTGGGCGGAATTTCCAAAAAATCAGCTTATGTGATGCAAACCTTGGCTAATATTTTAAATGTACCCATTAAAGTGGCTGCTAGCGAACAAGCCTGTGCTTTAGGTTCGGCCATGTTTGCCGCAGTGATTGGTGGCGTACACCAAAATATTGCCGAAGCACAAAAAAACATGACTTCTGGTTACGATGCCGAATATTTACCAGAAGCAGAAAAAGCAGTCGTTTACGAAAAATTATATCAGCGTTACCTCACGCTGGGCAATCAATAGTGGTTAAATATGTGGTAAGAGGATACCCCAATCCATATTTAAAAGGATAGGGTACAAAAGGCTTACGAAGCGCTCTACACTTCGTGAGCCTTTCCTCTTGATGTGATCATTTCTAAAAGACACTTTCCGAAATTTGCACAGTTTCTAAATACATCGATTAAACTTTTTATTAGTTTTGTTAAAATGGAAAAGAAGAATTCAGGAACTGCAGGTGTTAAAGAAATTGCCCGATTGGCCAATGTTTCTATTGGAACTGTAGATAGAGTATTGAACAATAGGGTAGGTGTGTCAGAGAAAACCAAAGCCAAAATCCTGAAGATTATTAAAGAACTGAATTACCAGCCTAATATCTTCGCCAGACGACTTGCCTCTAAGAAGAAACTGAGGTTCGCTACCCTTATTCCACAAGTATCCGAAGAAACCACCTATTGGGAGGCTCCTTTACATGGCATTTTACAAGCTGCCAATGAGATCAAGGATTTTGGAATTGAAGTACTCAACTTCTTTTTCGATCAAAATAACAAAGAGAGCTTTACTACCAGCGCTACAAACATAGCCACTGGCCAGTTTGATGGTGTACTCATGGCACCAATGTTTGAAGAAGAAAGTATTGCTTTTATCGAGCAATGTAATGATCAGAAAATACCCTTGGTGTTTATCAATTCGGATATTCCTGGGTATAATAATTTGTGCTACATAGGTCCTAATCTTTACCAGAGTGGTTATTTATCGGCGCACATTGTCAATTATCTTTCTCCCAGCTCAAAAAAAACCTTAATTGTCAATATCTCCAAAGAAATAGATTTACATCACCACTTATTGCGCAAAGAAGAAGGATTTAGGAATTACTTTGAAGAAAATATTGCAACGAACCAGATCAGTAAAATAGATATTCAGCAAACCAACTATGCTCATATCCAGCAAAAGCTATCAGAGCAGTTGAGCAAAAGTAGCTATGATGTTGTTTTTGTTACCAATTCGAGGGTTTCTACCGTGGCCAAATATTTTGAAGAACATCAGATCAAAGATATTAAGCTGATTGGATACGATTTTTTAGAAGATAACATCCTGCATTTGAAAAACAGAACCATTGATTTTCTCATTTGTCAGAAACCCTTAGAACAGGGCTACAGGGGAGTAATGAGCCTATATAATCACTTAGTGCTTAATACACCTATTGAAAAAGAGCAGTTTATGCCTATCGATATCATTACCCGAGAAAACTATCAATACTACAGTAACTAATTGCCTTTTTTACTTCTCGAAATGTTAAAATCCTAAAATTTTATGAGAAAAATTTGGATGTAAAATAATAATTACTAATTTCGTGTACGTTACCGTAAACCAAATATAACTGTACTCCCTTTTTGTATGTACAAATGGCTTTGCCTAATTGTATAAAATTGAATGATGAACATTAACCACTGTTTGACCTTGTTATCGGATGTGCTGATAGTTATCTTCCCGAAAGGAGTAGGGCAATATGCTTATGCCACTAACGCAGTAGCTGACGGTCAAGTAGCTTGCCTTAACCAGTACCAAATGAGTATGCCTAATCCACCACAAAAAAATATTTTTAGCCTATACAAAAAGCAAGGGATTTATTATTTTAAGCCAGTTAATGGTAAAAAAATAAGTGAGGTAAATCCCGCTGCTGATCAAACCAAAATTTTAAGAAGAGATTAACCAACCTATATTTTTTCAACAAGTTTCGTGTACGTACACGAAATAAGCCAACAAACTAAACCTAAACCAGACAATGAAAGAAAACAAACTATTCAAACTAATGCTGCTGGTGCTATTAACTGCTTTTGTCAGTGCTTTTTTACCTGAAAGCGCCACTGCTAAGAGTACTGTTCGTAGTTTACAGCAGCAATTTTCGGTGGTAGGGACCATTACCGACGAAAGTAATTTTAAAATGCCTGGGGTGAGTATTGTAAACAAGAAAACCAAACAAACCACCCAAACTAACGTTGACGGCGGTTACAGCATTAGAGCCAACAATGGCGACACTATCCAAATTAGGATGACAGGGTATAGTACCCAAACTTTTGTAGCTAGAGATACGAAAAAGCGAGTAGATATTTCCCTTAAAGAAGATATCCAATTATTGAAAGCAGTTGAAGTAACCACCGCCCTTGATATTAGAAGAGGTGAAAAGGAACTAGGCTATTCGGTCACCCAAGTAAGTGGTGACGACATCAACAAAGCAAAAGAAACTAACGTGATGAATTCTCTGTCGGGTAAAGTGGCGGGCTTGGTAATCAATAGTGGCGCTGGAGGTCCAGCAGGTTCATCAAGAGTGGTCATTAGAGGTGCTACCAGTATCACGGGCAACAACCAACCCTTATATGTGATTGATGGTATCCCGATGGATAATTCTAACTACGGCCAGGTAGGAAGTGATCAGTTTGGTGGTGGGGTAGATATGGGAGACGCCATTTCGGCCATCAATCCCGACGATGTAGAAACCATAACCGTATTAAAAGGGCCAGCGGCTACCGCTTTGTATGGAAGTTTGGCGGGTAATGGCGTCATCCTCATCACGACCAAAAAAGGAAGCAACAATAAGGAACTGGGCATTGATTTGAACAGCACCAATACCATAGAAACCCAGTTAACCAAGTACGATGATGTACAATACCTTTACGGACAGGGCAGAAATCAGCTAATGCCAACCGACCAAGCGCAAGCCTTTAACAGCTTATTCATCAACTTTGGTGCGAGATTAGATCCGGGAGTAAGCTCCGTTGGCTTTGATGGGGTGACTAGGCCTTATGCGCTGGCTAAAGATAATATCCAGAATTTTTTCCGCACAGGTTCGTCGTTTAACAATACCATCGCTTTATCAAGTTCTACGGATAAATCAAGCTTTAGGTTTTCTGCGGCAGACTTGAGGTATAAAGATATTGTGCCCACCAGCGACATCAGGAGAAATACCTATACGTTTACAGGACGCTCCAAATTTGGCGATAAACTAACCCTTGATGTAAGGGCTACCTATTTAAACGAAAAAGTAAACAATAGAGCTGGCTTGGGAGATTCGCCTTCTAACATTGGAATGAATTTCAACGGTTTGGCCAATAATATAGACCAAGAATTATTCAAGACGAATTACAAAACTGCACAAGGAGATTATTTAGACTGGGGTGGCGGTCAGTACCGTATCAATCCGTATTGGGTAATTAACGAAATGTATAACAAAACCATTAAGGATAGACTTACAGGATCCTTAAATGCTACTTATAAATTTACCAAAGCATTTAGCCTTAATGCAAAAGCGGCTACAGACGTTACTTTCTTGGACTACGAAAGCTATCGCCCAAAAACTACTCCTGGCGCTTTAGGTGGACAGCTAGACCAAGTGAACCAACGCTACACCACCAACCAGGTAGAGATTTTGGCCAGTTACACTAAACAAGTAAGCAAAGACTTTAATTTATCAGCTAGGTTAGGCGGAAGCATCAATGACCGCATCCGCAAAGGAACTACTTCCGCCTTTTCTAATATGATTGTGTTAGACGCAATCAGTCCTAGCAGTTATTTGGATAAATCGGTAATCCCTAACGATATTCCTCGTAGAATTAGATCGGTATATGGATTGGTAACGGTAGGTTTTAAAAACTATTTATTCTTAGATGCGACGGTTAGACGAGATCAATCGTCGACATTGCCAGAGAGCAACAATAGTTATACTTATCCATCGCTATCTAGTAGTTTCGTATTTACGGATGCCTTTAAAATCAAAAGCGACATCTTATCATTTGGTAAATTAAGGGCCTCAGTAGCCGAAGTAGGTAATGATACAGATCCATTTTTGTTGGATTTATACTATACTCTGAATCAACTTACTTTTAATGGCTCGCTAAATGGTAAAATCTCCTCAAAGGTGATTCCACCAATTGATTTAAAACCTACCAGAACCAGGTCATATGAGTTTGGTACCAACATGAGGTTCTTTAAAAACAAAATCAATTTCGACGCTACCTACTACCATTCAGATTCAAGAGATCAAATCAATATTGTTCCTGCAGCCTTATCTTCTGGGTTCCCGCAACAGCTGATCAATGCTGGGGTCATCTCTAATCAAGGTGTGGAGTTATTGATTTCTGGCAGCCCGCTATCCGGCAATAGCAAAATCAAGTGGGACATGAGCATCAATTTTGCCAGGAACGTGAGTAAAATTAAATCACTATCTGACCGTGTAGGCGAATATTTGACTTTATCGGAAGCGCGTTGGGCCGGTTTACGAGTAGTGGCCAAGCCAGGAGAACAATATGGCACTTTAATGGGCTATGACTTTTTAAGAGATCCAAATGGCAATGTCATCTTAAATTCAACCAGTTTACTGCCTGTTATTGATCCAAATATGAAGGTATTGGGTAAAGGGGTATTTGATTGGACAGGTGGTTTTACCAGCCGTGTTTCTTATCGCAACTTTAGTTTAAATACGGCAATTGATGTCAAATATGGTGCAGATATTTTCTCGATGACCAACTTGTTTATGCATGCAAGAGGATCAGCCTTGGCTACATTAGAAGGTAGGGCAGAGTGGATCTTATCAGAAGAGCAACGTATGGGCGAAAAGAAAACCGCTGCACAATGGCAAGCTGAAGGTAGGGTAAGAGGTTATGTGCCAAAAGGAGTGATCAACACAGGTACTGCAGCCAACCCCATTTATGTGGCCAATACCCGAGCAATGGACCCTACGCTTTACTGGCAAACTTTTGCTACCGACGGCTCTAACATTGCTACACCATTTGTGTATAAAGCCACTTATGTGAAAGTTAGGGAACTTACTTTAACCTACACTTTACCACAAACCTTAAATAAGCAATTGGGCCTAAAAGGTGCTTCGGTAGGTTTGGTGGCCAGAAATCCATTCATCATTTACAAAGATGTACCTAACGTAGATCCAGATTCGAACTACAACAATAGTAATGGACAAGGTTTGGAGTATGGTTCACTACCCACTCGTAGAGGTTGGGGTTTTAACCTTAATGTTAAGTTCTAAATAGTCATTACCGTTGAAATAAAATTTTAAAGAAGATGAAAAAAATTAAATATATCTTATTGTTTACGGTGGTTTTGAGTTCGTTTGGATGTAAGAAATTCGGCGATATGAATACCGACAAAACCCGATCGACCAACTTAGATCCGTCGGCCCAGCTGATGTTTGCCCAAGTATATTTTTCAGGAGATTTAGGGATACAAGAACGTACCAATTACTTTATGCTCATTCCAATGATGCAGCAGTTTGCGGGAGCTTTTAACATGAGCTTTGGAGCGGTGTACAAAAAAACGCCTAGCTACCTGTGGCGAATGTTTGACGAGAGCTATCAAAATGATGTGTTAAACATTGTAGATGCGGTGGAACGCACCAAAGGCGTGGCCAATAAAACCAATTTGAACGCCATGTGCCGTATCATGAAAGTGTACACTTTTGCCCGTTTAACCGATTTGTATGGAGATATTCCATATTTTGAAGCGGGAAAAGGTTCTACAGGTGTTATCCGACCAAAATATGATGCCCAAAAGGACATCTATGATGATTTCTTTAAAGAATTGACTGAAGCATCAGCACAATTAGATGCTTCAAAAGATCCAGTGCCTAACGAGTATTTTTACAAAGGCAATATCCCAGCTTGGAAAAAGTTTGCCAACTCTCTTCGTTTACGTTTAGCGCTTCGTTTAGCCAAAAGAGATCCAGACAAAGCAAAAGCAGAAGTTCAAGCTGCTTATGCTGCCGGTGTATTTACCAGCAATGCTGATATCTGTATGACCAAACATGAAAATGTGCCGAACAGTTATCAGGATCCGAGACCTAATGGGATTACTGCTACTTGGAACGTGAAAAATGAAATGGGACGTGTAGTGAACACCTTCTTAAATACTTTAACCAGTACCAGCGATCCACGTGTAAACCATTTGATTAAATGCTACCGAGAGTTTAATCCAGTAGCCCCTACAAGGTTTTTAGAGAGAGAAGATATTACCGCACAAGTGAGGGCAAAAATAGGTTTGGTAGGCGGCGTTCCAGGAGCTTATAACTCTGATAATCCCTTGAGCATTACAGGTACCATTATCTTGGCCAATGGCACTGCCTACACCCCAAGAAGTATAGACCTTAAACCACAGCTTAACCACAATTTATTGAGAAATGATGCCCCATTTTTTCACATCACTTATGCTGAAGTGGAACTGTTGTTAGCTGATGCGACCCAACGTTTTGGGTTAAATTTAGGTGGAACAGCCCAAGATCACTATTACAAAGGTGTAGAGGCTGCTATGCAACAATTGAGTTTGTATCCTAATGGTCCAGTAGTTACAGCCACTGAAATCAGCAACTTTAAAACAGCCAACCCTTTAATTGTGGGTAGAGAGTTAGAGCAAATTAATACTCAAATATGGATTGCTTTATTGCTAAATGGAAATGAAACTTATTCGAACTGGCGCAGAAGCGGATTTCCCGTGTTAACGCCATCACCAACTACCGAATCTGTATCACAAACTATCCCAAGAAGATTTGAGTATCCACTATCTGAAAAACAGCAAAATACAGCCAATGTAAACGCCGCTATTAAAATCATTGGAACAGATGATTGGAACAAGCGTGTATGGTGGGATCAAGAGTAGTCCATCTGCTTAAACGAGTGCTCATATTAAAAACTGAAAAAATGAAAACAATCAAAATATTAAGCTATCTCTTATTTTCTTTTATACTGCTCATGGGCTGTAAGGATGATGAGATAAGCGTTCAGGAAAAGGATAATGCCTTTGTTCCAAGAATTTTAGGAGGTGATATTGCCTCTATATTTCCAAACCCAAATACCACACAAGTATTGGACGTTGGCGAAAAAGTAGACTTCTCTAAACTTCAATTTTCACCGGTAGGAAAAGTAAGCGTGGTTTGGAAAGTGGACGATACACAAGTATCAACCAGTGACAAATATATTTTTACAGCGACAACACCGGGCGATCATCGCATTAAAGTAGAGGCAAGCTACAATGGTACCACGGTAAGCAGGTATAAGGATGTATTTGTACTGGCAGGTGCAGGCGCTACTTTTACACCAAAAACCTACACCAAGGTCATGATGTCGTATATAGGGGAAAATGGAGATGTGAGCGCCATGAACTGGAACAATGTTAGCCATGTGACATTTAAAGCTGGTGTAGTTAACGCTGCTGGAATACTCGATTTAACCAAAGGGGAAACTGGCCGTAAAACCCAAGAAATAGTCACCAAAGCGCATCTCAATGGCGTTTACGCGTTGTTGGGAGTAAGTGCTACTTTATCTGCCAATGGTTGGAATGTTTACGATAGCAATACTTTTGGTAATGCCCTAAAAAATGTAACCCAACGGGCCACCATGGTGCAGGATATTAAAAAATACCTGACCGATAGAAGTTTGGATGGTATTGATGTCATGATGGCCGATGTTGGCAACACTGTAGAGGCTACTACCACCGCTAACATGGCGGCCACTGTTCTTTTTATCAATGAACTACGTGCAGCATTGGGCACTTCTAAAATTATTACCCTTACTGTACCTGTAAACTATACGCATAGCAATTACACCGCCTCGTCGTTAAGCAATGTGACTTGGGTAAATGTTCGTGCCTTTGAAAGTGGGCTAAATACTGGCGTTGGACGACCTTTAGGAAATCCGTCGGGCTATCAATACATGGTGACCAGTGCCGAGGTTTGGAAAGCTAAAATGCCTGCTGATAAGTTGGTGATTGGTATTCCTGCTATGGGCTTAAGATATACTGCTGTTGACGCCAATGGCAACAACCTCAATTTTACTTCATTTAATTATATCCCTTATAAAGATATTTTGGCTTTATCTCCGACAGCTTTTGATAAAGAAAAACTGGATTTAACACCAGCACCTTTGGCCATTTACTATAACGGCGTGCCTATGGTGACCCAAAAAGCCCAATACATTAAAACAACCGGCTATTTAGGTGCTTATATTTGGCAGGGAGATTTTGATGTGAATGGGCCTAACTCCTTAACCTTGGCTATTGCTAACGCTTTAAAATAGGAAAAGATGAAAAAGCTCAATTACATCATTTTAATGACTTTGATAGGTTTGGGACTGCCCAGCCTATCAAAAGCTCAATTTAAAGTAGTAGGCTACATATGGTCTAGAGCCAACATGGTGCAAGATCTGAAGAAAATAGACCTTGATAAAATCACCCATCTTAACATTGCATTTATCAACCCAAATCCAGAGGGTGATTTTAAAGATGTACCCGGTTTAGATACCGTAGTTCAAATGGCGCATCAAAAGAACATAAAAGTACTCATGTCTTGCGGAGGAGGAAGTAGCCATGCCTATTATGCCAAGTTGTTGACAGATCAATACCGAAAAGACCTGGTTAAAAACTTTATCAAAGTATTGGATAGGTACCAACTAGATGGGATAGATATAGATTTGGAAGGGGATGATATTGACGCCAATTACGAAGCTTTTGTGGTAGAGTTGCGTAAACCTTTGAACAAAAGAAAAAAGCTGTTGACTTCGGCCGTAGCTTGGTGGACAAGAGGTAGAATTACTGATTTGGCACTGGCTCAGTTTGATTTCATCAATATCATGGCTTATGATAAGACAGGGCCATGGAAACCAGAGGTACCTGGCCAACATTCGCCAACATCTTATGCCGAAGAGCATTTGGCTTATTGGCAAAATGAAAGGGGACTTAAAAAGGAGAACTTAAATGTGGGACTTCCATTTTATGGCTATGGCTTTGGTGAATTACCGAGTAAAAACAGGGCTTTCCGACAAATTTCATGGCAAGATGTAGTCAATAAATATCCAGACAGAATGGACTACGACGAAATTGTTTTGCCAGATAACGGCGGAAACATTTACTACAATGGAAAGAAAACCATTAAAGAAAAAACGGAATTGGCTGCAAAACAAGGCGGTGGGGTAATGATATGGCAATTGCTATATGATAGTTTTAACGAACACTCGCTGCTCACTCTAATTACCAATACCTATCAAAGCGAAAGCAAATAATTATCAACGCAAATCTCCCCCAAGATCTTAAACCGAAAAATTATGAAAAAGACACTTCATTTATTAAGCTTGCTACTCATCGTGTTCATTTCTTGTAAGGGAGATAAAACCATTGCTCCAGCCGAAAAACAACAAGATGAAGTGACCATTACCATCAGAAAAGACAGTCCGTTTGATATCAATGGCAGGCTAAAAGTAACGGGAACCAACATTGTCAACAAAAATGGCGCTGCCATACAATTAAGGGGCATGAGTACTCATGGCTTACAATACAGAGGTAACTGCTATAATGAACAGTCGTTGAATTTGTTAATACACGGTTGGGGAATTGATGTCCTACGCATTTCGATGTATATCCAAGAGGGAGGTTACGAGAAAGATCCCGTTTACTTTACCAAGTTTGTAGATGATTTGGTAGAAAAATGCTACAAGGAGGGCGTTTATGCGTTGATCGATTTTCATATGCTTGATCCTGGTGATCCCAATTACAATACGGATAGAGCGAAGGTGTTTTTTGAACATGTTTCAAAAAAGCATGCCAGTAAAGGCAATGTACTTTACGAAATATGCAACGAACCTAATAATAAGCAATATGAAGTGACTTGGCCCATGATTAAAAACTACGCGGATCAAATTGTGCCAATCATCAGAAATAATGACCCACAGTCTATCATCATTGTAGGTACGCCAGAACATGCCTCACGACCAGACCTAGTGATTGGAAATCAATTGGCCTATGACAACATTATGTACACCATGCACTTTTATGCGGCCGATAAATGGCAAAGCAATCACCAAGGCCGAAGAATGGGGTATGTATCTAAAGCCATTGCCAATGGAATTCCTGTATTTGTAACCGAGTTTGGAACACAAGATGGCTGGGGTGATGGTGCTAATGACTTTGTAATGTCGGCCAAATGGCTAAAATTCATGGAAGAAAGAAAGATTTCATGGTGCAATTGGAATTTCTCAGATAGTCCGCTTACAGGTGCAGCCTGGAAAACAGGTACCTGTCCTAATGGCCCTTGGACAGATGATAATTTGAAAGAAGCTGGCAAATGGATCAGAACGCAGTTAAGTACTCCGGCCGATAATTGGACAGGAGTTTACCTGCCATGGAACTGGGAATACAATTTAGCCTCAGGTACGGGCAATGGCACCCAATTAAATGCTACTTCAAGTGTGCAGGTATCCGAGTCTAAATTAGGTAACCCAGGCTTTTTACCTTATCCAGCCGTAGGAGCAGCAAGAGTCGCGATAGCCGCCAATGCAGGAGCAGGTTTTAACCTTAATAATGGCGTGTTAACTGTTGGCGCAAGTAACGGAACGGCTCCAAACAAATTCTCGGTGTATGACATTGCGGGTTCATCCACCTTGATGAACTTGTCCTTTAAACTGTCCTTTAACAACAGTACGCAGGGGACTGCTATTTTAGCCATAGGTGGTGGTGATGGGAACTTATTTAAAACCAATGATGTTTATGCCAATACCAAGCAAGAAGGGTTATTTACCGCCATCAGGTTTTTAGTAGGCAACAGCTCCACCAATGCCCAATACAGGTATGCCGATGGTTCTTCGTACTTCCATAGGTCACACGATGTGGATGTTTTTGCCAGAACTGGCGACCTCAATTTTGAGGTTTACTGCAATAATACAGGCAATCCGAGGATATACAAAAAGGATGGTGTAGACTATACTTTACCTGCAGCTTCTTTCCATATGTATGTGAATGGCACCCCCGTGAAATATGGCGGTTCGCAAAATATTGCCTCCACAGGTGAGCTGTTGCCTTACATGCCTATTGATGCCTTTATGCTATCGGGTGCCAGTAGCGCAGGTAATACCTTGAATTTCTCGGTGAGCAACCTTAAAATCAAATCATTAATTGGAAACTAAACTAAACAAACCATATATGAAGATTAAATTTTTAACACTAGCCATTTTGGGGTTATATACCTCTACCACAAAGGCCCAAACTTATGGAACTTGGAAAGGTTCAAAGGAAGCCGTGACTTGGAATTATGATTTAAGCACGGGAACGGGCACAGGAAAGAAGTTCAATGCGGGTTCAGAAGCTAAATCTTCGGAATCGAGTAAAGATAAACCAGGCTTTTTACCATTTCCACCAGCAGGTGTGGCCAACGTGAGCGTAGCGGCTTCAGCAGGAGCAGGCTTTGCGCTTAATAAAACAGTATTGAATTTTGGCGCTAGCAGTAGCGAAACTCCTAACAAATTTTCGGTAACCGAAATTCCTCAATCCTCACCAGTAGGAAGCTTGTTCTTTACTTTGTCGTTTAACGATGGCGTGAAAGGTACGGCTGTTTTAGCTTTCGGAAACTCTATGACGAGTATTTTCAAAAACGCAGCTGGTTACACTAACAGAAAACTAGAAGGATTATTTGGCGCCATTAGGTTTATGGTGGGAAGTACATTTACTAATCCAGAGCATAGAACACTTAACGGAACAGCCTATGTGCACAAGCCTTATGACACCGACCTCTTTGAAAAAAGTGGTAACCTGAACATAGAAATCTACAGCAATAATTCTAAAGAAGAACAGTCTTTTACGAGAAAGGGAAATGTTTACAACCTGCCTACGCAAACCTTCAGGATTTTCGTGAACGACAAGTCGGTAAAGTTAAATGGTTCCGAAAACCTTCAGGCTACTGGCGAATTGGAGCCAAATATGGCTATTGATGCTTTTATGCTTACTGGCGCAAGCAGTGCAGAAAATACATTGAACTTTTCAATAAGCAATATTAAAGCAGGCACGCTGTCACCGAACTAAATGGAAATTCACTGTTAAACCGAACCAATATGAAATTGAAATTTTTACTATATATCCCTTTTCTTTTAGGAGCAGTTATTGCCAAAGCACAAACTTATGGGCAATGGCAAGGAGCAACACAGGCTACTTCTTTTGATTATTTACTTTCTGGAAATGGCACCTATGCTTACGGACCTTCCATTAATTCCTCTGTGTCCTCACAAACTACAGCAGGATGGTTGCCTGCTCCAACAGGCACGGCAAAAGCTCGTATTTCTACGGCTGCTGGGGCTGGTGCCGATATTACCTTAGCAGGTTCAGTACTTACCTTAAATGCCAGTAAAACCAACGAGCCTAATAAAGTGGCACTTTACGATGTTCCAAATACTACAGCGGTCACCAGTATTTTCTTCGATCTGTCTTTTGATGGTGGAACTTCGGGAACTGCGGTGATTGGTTTTGGAAAGACATCCGACATATTTACTGATAGCAATCCATTGATTAATGCTTCAGCTCCTGGCGTATTTGGGGCTTTAAGGTTTACCGTGGGCAATAGTTTTAGCAACTCTGGCATACGTTCCAGTACTTTCTCTTATGCTACACCAAACACTGAGGTTTTTCCTAAAACAGGATTGATCAATGTTGAGATTTACTGCAATAATACCAATGCTGCTAAGAATTACGCTAGGGGAGCCACAAACTATTCGCTACCCGCGAGAAGTTATCATGTTTATGCAAACAATACCCCCGTGCTCGTATCAGCTTCTCCCAACTTGGCCACTTCGGCAGAGTTAGCGGTAGATCAAAGCATCAATGCGCTTTTATTTGCGGGAACCAGCAGTACCTTAAACACCTTAAAGTTTGCGATAAGCAATATCAAATTCGGTTGGATTCCTCAAAATGTACTTCCAGTAAAACTGATTTCATTTAATGGAGAAAAAACAACCAGCGGCGTACAATTGAATTGGGCTACGGCTTCTGAAAAAGATAATGCCTATTTTGAAGTTTTAAGAGCTTCAAATACAGGCGAATTTAAGTCAATCGCTCAAGTAACACCAAAAGGTTTAGGTAATGCCACGGCCAATTACCAATGGATAGATAAAGCACCTTTACGTGGAGAAAACTATTACAAGCTAAAGCAGGTGGATTTAAATGGTGACAGTGAGGAGTTTGGCCCTGTATTGGTAAAATACGATTTGGAAAGAAACAAGTTAGATGCCTTTGTAAATGACAACCAGCAATTATTGTTGGCCTACCAAGCTTCGGCAAATACCACTGGTAATCTGGTCGTGACTGATTTAAGTGGAAAGCAACTGATTATTAAGAAAATTAGTTTGCAAAAAGGGGGCAATCAACCAATAGTAGATGTTAGTGGCGTACCCAAAGGATTATATGTAGTGAAATTATCAGAAAATCAGAACAATGGAGTAACTAAATTTATAAAACCATAAATAAAGATATCAGTATAATGAAAAGGTCTTAGCGCAATCGGGGGATGCATATCTAAGACCGCATTATGCTGTTTTTAGTGATTGATACCTTAACCCGTCATCTAATTAACAACTCTCGAAATGATTAGTGACAATTATTTAATTTACAAAAAGATAAATAGTGTTGAGTAAAGTAAAAATATACCAGTTGATAGTGTGCTTAGGCATACTGTTATCGTTAGTGATCTTTAGCGCTCAAAGGGCTTTAGCCAATGATAAAGATTTTCCTATTAAAGGCTTCCATCTAGATCTAAGGATACAGGTGATGAAGCTGCCTGCGTTGAAGGAATTTGTACTTAATTTGAGCAAAAACGGCATCAATACCTTGGTAATGGAGTGGGAAGGCACTTATCCATTTGAAAAACATGCCGTTATTGCCAATAAGTATGCATATAGCAGGGCTGAGGTGAAATCGTTTATTGCTTATTGCGATTCATTAAAAATTGATGTTATTCCCCTACAACAAAGCTTTGGACACGTAGAATATATCCTTAAAAATTATCGCTATAAAAACCTACGTGAAGACCAAAAAGATTATTCACAGGTAAACCCAATTAAAGAAGAAGCCTGTAAAGCCTTGTTTTCAGATTTGTACAAGGATCTGATCAGTACACATAAATCTTCCTATTTCCACATTGGTGGAGATGAAACTTATTTGCTGGGACGTTCGCCAGAATCAAAACGCAAAGCTGATTCACTTGGCATGGGCAGGTTGTATGGTGATTACATCAAAATGCTTTGCGAATTGGTGGTAAGTCTTGGCAAAAAGCCTGTAGTTTGGGCAGATATTGCCTTAAAATATCCTGATGCCCTAAAATCATTACCTAAAGAAACCATCTTCATTGACTGGAACTACGGTTGGGATCTGGATCGTTTCGGTGACCATAAAAAACTTATGCAAAGCGGTTTTGAAATTTGGGGCTCACCAGCCATCAGGAGCCATCCCGATAATTACTTTTTAACAGACTGGGCCAAGCACTTCAATAATATCAAAACCTTTATTTCGCAGGCTCGTGAGCTCGGTTATAAGGGCATGATCATGACTTCCTGGTCTACTTCCGGGATTTACTCGCCCATAGCCGAGTCGCACAGTGATTACATTGATTTGCATGCCATTAGAAGAGTTTACCCCATATCAGGCTTCAATATGTTGATTAATGGATTCTTTAAAGCAGTGAATACACAGCAAGCCCTTAATACCAATGAGTTTGTGGAAAGCTATGCAAAAGAAAAATATGGACTAAACAAAGCCCAAGCAGTTCAATTTTGGGCGGCTTTAAAATTAGCTCCTTATGAAGTTAGCCAAGGTCAGGTAAGTAAAGCTGGATTTACGGTTAAGCAATTAGCAGATAGCGCTTTATTTTCCTTAAATACTTTGAAAGCCATTAAAGTCACCAAAAACCAAACAGAGTTTAGTCACTACACGCTGATGGCCAACATACGATACAATTATTTAGTAAGCATGGAAGTGGAAGTGGCCATGAACCAAGCTGCTTTCGTTCCTGCTTCGGCAAATGATTTATTAATAAAACTGGAAGCTTTAAATGTTGTAGAAGTAGACCAACAATTTGCCTCATTAAATAGGAATATACTTTCTGACAAGGAGATAGCGGAGGAGGCTAGGCTTAGAAATTTTAGATATTACGACTTGCTTGCCAGATTAAACCACATCAAACTTAATCACAAACGATAAAATGCCGATACAAAAACATACCGTAGCAGTTTCATCACTCAGTAAGAAGGATACCATCATCTCTATTTCTTTGATAGGATTGTTGTTCTTCATATTTGGCTTTGTGACTTGGATCAATGCCATTCTCATTCCATTTTTCAAGATTGCCTGCGAGCTTAACCATTTTGAATCCTATTTAGTTGCCTTTGCCTTTTACATCGCTTATTTGGTTATGTCTCTCCCTGCTGGATATTTATTAAAAAAAATAGGCTTTAAAAGGGGGATGATGTATGGTTTTTGGGCGATGTGCATAGGCGCATTGTTATTTATCCCTGCGGGTTTAACACGTACTTACGGCATATTTTTAACCGGACTGTTTACCTTGGGTATTGGTTTGGCCATTTTACAGACTGCCGCGAATCCCTACATTACTATTCTTGGCCCTAAAGAAAGCGCAGCACAGCGTTTCAGCATCATGGGCATTTGCAATAAAATGGCAGGTATTATTGCGCCATTGTTATTCTCTGCAGTGATATTGCGTCCAACGGATAGTGCACTGTTCAAACAAATCGAGAAAATGCAGGGTATGGAAAAAGTAAATGCCCTTGATGAACTGATTCAAAGGGTGGTAGTCCCTTACGGCGCTGTAGCGGCATTACTATTGCTTTTAGGTTTGTTTGTAAGGTTTTCGCCTTTGCCGGAAATTGATACAGAAACCGAAACGGACGAAGTTTCTAGTGCCAATGAAGGTAAGAACAGTATTTTGGATTTCCCATACTTGGTACTGGGAGCTGTGGCCATTTTTTTCCATGTGGGCTCGCAGGTAATCGCGGTAGACAGTATTGTGAACTACGCTACCCATCATGGGATGGATTTTATGGAAGCCAAATCTTTTCCATCTTATACACTTACGGCTACGATTATTGGCTATTTATTAGGCATTACGTTTATCCCAAAAGTACTATCGCAGTTAAATGCTTTAAAGATTTGTACCCTGTTGGGCTTAACATTAAGCTGCTGCATCCTGTTGTTTTCTGGAAGAATAACATTGCTTGGTCATCAAACTGATATCTCCGTTTGGTTCATTGTGCTATTGGGTTTCGCCAATTCGATGATATGGGCAGGCGTTTGGCCGCTGGCTTTGGATAATCTTGGTCGTTTCATTAAAACAGGCGCTTCATTACTGATTATGGGGCTTTGCGGCAATGCCATTATGCCTTTGTTGTATGGTTATTGGGCAGATCAGCATAGTTTAAGAGAAGCCTATTGGGTGCTGATCCCTTGTTATATGTACTTGATTTTTTACGCTTTCTATGGTCACCAGTTAAAAAGCTGGACCAACAAAAAATAATCCCCCATGAGTAATTTAATTAAAATATTCAATGCCCAAATGATTACCCCGGCAGGGGTATTAAAAGATGGTACTTTGGTCATTTCCAATGGAAAGATTGCTGAAGTGGGCAACCAAAACATCCATGTAGAAGGTGCTTTGGAAATAGATGCCAAAGGGAAATATGTAGCCCCGGGCTTTATAGACCTGCATGTGCATGGGGGTGGCGGCCACGATTTTATGGATAATACCATCGAAGCTTTTTTAGAGATTGCCCAAACCCATGCTAAATATGGCACTACCGCATTAATGCCTACCACATTGAGCTGCGAAAAGGAAGACTTACTGACAACCTTGGATATTTATGAAAAGGCAGATGCTATTAATTATTCAGGAGCCGATTTTGTTGGGATACACATAGAAGGTCCTTATTTCGCCATGTCGCAAAAGGGCGCACAAGACCCTAGATATATTCGCAATCCCGATCCTCAAGAGTACCATGAAATTTTAGCGGCTTCGAAGCATATCAAAAGATGGAGTGCAGCACCCGAATTACCAGGGACTTTGGACTTTGGTCGGTTTTTAAAACAGCATGGTGTTTTGGCCGCTATAGCCCATACGGATGCCATTTATGAAGAAGTGGAGCAGGCCTACAAAGTTGGTTTTACCCATGCTACGCATTTCTATTCTTGCATGTCGGGAGTATCTCGTCGAAATGCCTTTCGCTATGCAGGAGCCATAGAAAGTGCCTATTTGCTGGATGAAATGACCGTTGAAATTATTGTAGATGGCATCCACTTACCTGCACCTTTACTAAAACTGATCTACAAAATTAAAGGGACTGAACATACCGCTTTAATTACCGATGCCATGAGAGGAGCGGGGATGCCAGAAGGTAAAAGTGTGTTAGGAAGTTTAAAAGATGGGCTGGAGGTGATTATTGAAGATGGCGTAGCCAAATTACCAGATCGAACAGCCTTTGCAGGAAGTGTAGCCACTGCAGATAGATTGGTGCGAAATATGATTGCCTTAGCAGAAGTCCCTTTAGTAGATGCAGTAAAAATGGCGAGTGCTACCCCAGCCAAAATCCTAAATATTGCTGATAGGAAAGGAGAACTTGTTAAAGGTAAAGATGCCGATGTGGTCATTTTTGATAATGAGATTAACATTGCAACCACCATTGTAAAAGGAAACTTGGTGTATGCCAAAGATGAAGTAAAAGTTTAAAGCCGATACCAAAAAGAAATAAGTGTGAGCAGATTAGAGATTCCTTTTTTAGATACCCATAACCTTAAGGAAATAGACAAACTCAACCAGTTAATGGATGGCTTGCAAGCCGTCGCGATTGATTGTAATCCCTGGCCAGCTTATCAGACTAATGCCCAAGCCAAGTTTTTAATGGCGCATAATGGCGATGCGATATTGCTGAAATATGTGATTTCGGAGCAATACCTTAGTGCAAATGAGGGTACCAATGGAAATATTCATAATGATAGTTGTGTGGAACTTTTTATTGCTTTTGATGAAGAGGGCTATTACAATCTTGAGTTTAATTGCTTAGGATTTACCAAGATTGGCTACGGAGACGATCGACTAGACAGGGAGCTATTGCCCGTGGAAGTGATTAAACAATTGAGTTTTTCTTCTAAAATTAATGCCAATAGCACCATTAACAGTAATGAAGGGTTTGACTGGGAAATCATGTTGGTGATTCCGAAAGAGATTTTCATTAAACATCAGATTGGTTCTTTTCATCGCCTACAGGCCAAAGGCAATTTTTATAAATGCGGTGATGGTTTGCCTCAGCCACATTTCCTTACTTGGAATATGATTGAAGCGGATCAACCAGACTTTCATAGAAAGGACTTTTTTGGGGAACTGAATTTTAGGGAGTAGGAATTAGGAGCTAGGAATTAGTGGTTAGTTAAATAGTTCATTGGTTCACTTGTTCATTAGTTAATTGAGGTGTAAAATGGGTTATTCGTTTAATTGTTTAACTGGTTAATTGTAGCTCATTCCATTCCTATGTCGTCATCCTCGCGTATGCGGGGATCTTAAAGCGTTATGAAGTTTTCCTTTCTTTTGCATTAGGATGCCCAATCGAGTTGAGCATGACGTACTAGGAAGTGCCATTGCTAATCAGATACCCAGTCCTTGTTCTTTATTCCTTATTCCAAATACATTTCCAAAGATTTAACTTCGTTAAGCTTCGGTTCTCGGTTACGCTCGAAATGACGGGCGATAGTGGGACATTACCAAATAAAAAAAGCTCCCAGGCATTTTCGGCCAGGAGCTTTCGATATATAAGAAACCCAATTTACTTGATTACCTTCACAGCTCTTCCACCTCTTCCTTCATGATTAAATACCCTCAATTGGATATTGCTTTGATAAGGTAATGCTGAGGAATATAACTTACTTTTAACCGTTGGAGTGGAACCGTCAGTGGTATAGCGAATAACCAAATCTGGATAAAGCACATTGGCCGTTACTTTGTTAGCCGTAACCACATAGCCTGCGGTTGGGATTCTATAAGCAAATCCTCCAGCATAATGGTTTAATTTAGGCAATTCGGTTTTACCAATTCTATGCACAAAGCTCGACCAATCCTTTTGATGTAAGGCTTTACTGGTTTCGGCATTATTTTCCATAGCCCAAGCAGGATTAGCTGCCCAGCTGCGTTCTGCCAAGCCCATGATCTTCGGTAAAAACAAATACTCAAAACGTTCCTCACTATGTAATACTTCGGCCCATAAAGGCGCTTGTAAACCTACAATGTTTGCTTTGGCATTTTCATTCAGTTTGTCCATGCCATCGTAGTAACCTTTTGGCAATGGCTTGCCATATTGGTCTTCCGTTTGGTTCTTGTAATAATCAAAAGGGATCAAGTTAAAAGGTTTATCTACATCCACATAACCGCCCCAATACTGACCAATTTCGTTGTAATCTTTACTGTAAGCCAAATCCAAATACATATTGGTTACATTGGTAAGCACCACTTTATAACCCGCATTTGCCAGTTTATAGGCTAAATCTTCATTGCCCTTTAAGTTATTCCAAACGTCGGTATGGAAATTTTCGCTAACAAAACGAGTATCCAATACCATTTGCTTTCTGCCATTCACCAATTGTTTCTTTAAACCAATTTCTTCCCATCCTGATAGGTAAAGGTTCTTGGCTTTTAAGAGTGCATTTACATTTTTGAAATAGTAGTGCCATAGCTCGTCTATATTTTCAATGCTTTTATCCTTTTCTAATAATGCTTTTACTGCTGACGATTTTTCCCAAACACCATTTGGTACCTCATCACCACCAAAATGAATGGTCTGTAAAGGAGCGCCCGCAGCAGCGTACATGGCAATGGTTTCGTCAATGATTTTTCCCATGAAGGTGTATACCGAAGGTACAGCAGGGTTAATCACATTATCGCTAAAACCTTGTACAGATCTATAAACCGATTGATCCTCTAAATCCCTCAACAAATACTGTTTAGCTTCGGTAGGTTTGCCCGCTTTCATTAAGCGATGGTAACGGGCATCCATGGCTTTAATGGCGGCACGGGCATGCCCAGGCGTTTCATATTCTGGAATAACCTTGATATGTCGTGTAGTGGCGTATTTCAAGATCTCAATAAAATCAGCTTTGCTCAAATGGCCACTTCCCGAACGATTGCTTACGCTAGGCCCTGAACCATACGAAGGAAACAAATGTGTCTCTTCGGTTAAAGTATGCCCACGACGGCTGCCCACTTCGGTTAATTCAGGCAGGCCATCAATTTCAATTCTCCAACCTTCGTCATCGTTAAAATGTAAGTGGAAAACGTTGATTTTGTATAGGGAAAGTACATCTAAAACTTTTAGTATTTGCGCTTTGGGTTGGAAATTACGAGCAATATCCATCATAAAGGCACGGTGCTGAAAGCGTGGTTCATCTTTAATGTGTAACGCTGCAAGTGTAATGCTGTTCTGCTTAGTTTTCCATACCTGCGTTGGCAATAAGTTTTTTAAAGTCTGTATGGCATAAAAAGCACCAGCAGGATTTGAAGCATAGATGTTAATATGGTTAGGACTGATTTCCAACTCATAACCTTCTGCTGAAGTAATCGCTTTTTCTTGTATAGAAATCACATTTTGTGTTACAGCGCTAGCTACAGCAGGTGCAACAGTCATTACCTTACCGAGTTCAGTATTCAATAGTTGCGCTTCTTTTTGGAATTTCGCAGTAGCAATGATTTTGGTAGCTCCACTTAATTGAAAAGTACCCGTTAACCTTTCATAACTTACTGGACTAGGTAAAATAGGAGGGATATCCTTCGTTTGAAGTGGGCTTATGAGTTTATTCTGCTCAAAAATTTGCTTAGCGATTTCTTTCTGCTGCTTGCTGTCGTCTATAAGCGATACATCTTTTGCATTGAGGCTAACTGGTTGAGATGGATATTGATCATAAACAATATAAAATCCTTCAGAAAAGTCAGTGATGTTTTTAAGACTCCTAGATACAATTTGCATGCTTACCGATTGTTTGGCCGCAATGCCTTTGAAATCTTTTCGAGGCGTAATTCTGAACAGATCACCATTGATATGTTCCAACTTCAACAGTAAGGTATCATGTTTTGCATTGCGGGGATTTCCTGCGTTGAAATAAATGGCCCAACCTTTTGCAGGGAAGCTTTTTGTAGAAGGATTAGTGATGACTAGTTCAGAGAGCGTTTCTGCAGTGTTGTTGTAACCATGTTGTAGTATCTTCCAAGTTAAATCAACTTTGGGTAAAGGTGCTGTTTTTTGTGCGTGAGCGTAAACAGCTACCATCAGCAAGCACAGGGTACTCCATAGGTTTTGTTTCATGTAATTGATCATATTTGGTGAAGTGTTAATTTATTAAACCTTTACATAGATTTTCTTCTTGTCCATAAAAGTACCAATTACCCATAACAATAACATGTAAAGGATGGCGAAAATTAAAGAAGCATTTTTATCTGCCAGCCAGCTGTTTAATACATTTTTATAGAATAGAGAAGATATGGACTTTCCATCAATAGTAATCAAGTGAAATATTTTCATGATTACCCAAGCGAGGATATAAATGAAGAGGGCATTTTTTCCGAAAACCTCAAAGAAATAAGTCCATTTTTTAAAATTAAATACGTCGATAATGGCAATGAGTAAGGCGATGATGACTAAATCCCAGCCTAAAGAGAAAAGTACATAAGAACTGGTCCAAAGCGGTTTGTTGATGGGGAAGCTTACATTCCAAGCTAAGCCTAACAGTAAAAAGGCAATGCCAATTAAGCCAAGCCTATACACTGCAGTAGTATTATTGCCCTGTTTTTGCAGATAACGTCCGGTAAGGTAACCAATGAGTACGTTTACAATAGATGGCCAAGTACTGAGCACGCCTTCTGGTTCAAAAGGTACACCAAATCCTTGGTACAGATTTTTGGCGTTGAATAGCCATAAATCTAAGGTTTTAACCGCATTGCCTTCTAAGCCGTAAGGATTGCCAGTTTCGCCGAAATAATATAGCATAGGCCAATAGGAGAGCAAGATAATAGCACTAATGGCAATTAGGGTATTGGTTTTCCTAAAGTAATAGATAATAATGCTGCCAAAGAAATAACAAAGCGCAATACGTTGTAATACCCCAAATATCCGTACATCCAAAGGGTTTTTAAGCACTGCACCCATATCGGTAATAGTGAAAAAAGGGAATAGATTAAGGAGTACTCCAATTAGGAAGATAAGAAAAGTACGTTTGGCTACTTTTTTAAAGAAATCAGCGGCAGAAAGCTCATCTAGTTTCTTTAAGCTAAAGCTTAGGGCATTGCCCACTACAAATAGAAAAGTAGGAAATACCAAATCGGTTAGGGTAAAGCCATGCCATTCGGCATGTTTAAAAGGGGCATAGATGGCACTCCAGCTGCCCGGGGTGTTTACTACAATCATGAGGGCTACGGTAAGTCCCCTCAAAACATCTAGGGAAAGATACCGTGTAGAGATGGTTTTTGTCATTGTTTTAGTGCTAGGTTTATTGGTTTTAGGTTGTGTTTACCCAAATGTATAAATATTTTTCGTTAACGTACACGAAAAGTGTTAAATTTGTATTCAATTAACCTGAGAGAGGGAGTAAAGCTACTTTCTCTGATCACCAAACCGTAACCAATTAACATGACTATTGTTACCGAAACCAAACTAGATGTAAGAATTTACGAAGACCGTAAAAGTATGGGCAATGCTGCTGCCGAAAAGTTCGCTAAAGAAGCAGAGGCAATGCTAAAAAATAAAGCAGAGATTAATGTAGTTTTTGCTGCTGCGCCTTCGCAGAATGAATTTTTGGAAGCTTTGCGCTATGAAAACTTAGACTGGCAGCGCATCAATGCTTTTCATATGGACGAATATATTGGCTTAGCTGCTGCTGCTCCACAAGGTTTCGGGAACTTCCTGAAAGAACGTTTGTTTAGCCAGTTTAACTTCAAATCTGTAAATTATTTAAATGGCAATGCTGAGGATATTGATGCTGAATGTGAAAGATATGCCTCCTTATTGATTAAAAACCCTTTAGACGTGGTATGCATGGGCATTGGAGAAAATGGGCATTTGGCTTTTAATGACCCTCCAGTGGCTGATTTTGAAGATCCCAAAATGGTAAAAGTGGTTATTTTAGATGAGGTTTGCAGGCAACAGCAAGTAAATGATGGTTGCTTTGCTTCTTTAAACGAAGTGCCTAAACAAGCACTTACCTTAACTATTCCAGCTTTATTGAGTGCTGGTTATATCAATTGTGTAGTGCCTGGACCAACTAAAGCTCAGGCAGTAGCCCATACTTTAAACAGCGAAATAAGTACCCAAAACCCAGCTACGATATTAAGAAGACATGCTAGAGCAGTGTTGTTTTTAGATCAGGATAGCAGTAGGTTGGTGCAATCGAATAGTTAAACCTACGAGGTTTTTTGAATAGAAAAAGTGCAAAGCCCCAGAATCCACTGGGGCCATTGCAACTAACCTAAACGAACGATCTTTATTTATTGTTGATTGTACTTGCCGTAATAATACAGGCCACTTAGCCTGAAAACAGTGAGCTTTTTATTGGATACATAGCCCAGCTCTACATTGCTGCCATTTACATACTTAAATCCACTACCTCCAATAAGGGTGTAGTTATTGGTTGTTTTATCGATGGCGGTAACGTCGGTTCCTGAACCATAGGCGCTAGTCCCGAAACTGTAGCTTAAACCCGTTCTGTTGCTCACTTCACCCATTTTATACTCGTCGCCTTTAAAGGTTTTTCCTGCCAGCTCATTGGTTTCTTTTACAGGAAGCAATTCACCTGTAGCTTCATATTCAGTAGTTAGTGCTTTGTAATAGACGCTGGTTACTTTTTTGTCTTTATCTAGGGTAAACTTGGCGATACGGGCGTTGCCTCCAGTAACCTCAAAAACCAATTCCGTATCGGTAAGGGTATAGGTTCCCGATAAGTTGCTAGCTGAAGAGTTGATGAAGGTCGCCTTATTATCTTTTAATAATTCAATGAAGAAAACACTGGTGTACTTGCTACCCGTTTTTTGCGTAAGCGTTCCTGCGATATAATGATCGGTAATTACGAAAGGTTTCTCTGGCGTAGCTTCCTCATGATGGTGGTCTTTCTTACATCCACTGCTCATGAAGGTTACTGATAAGATGATGAATAGTGCCTTAATTGGTTTCATGATACTCGTTTTATTGTATTTTGATGCTTAAACCTTTAATGGTTTGCCAACCTGATTGGTCAGTTACCTTGATTAAGAAATGATAGTCGCCTGGATCTACATTGGCGGGTACTTCTATTTCCTGTGCAATTTGGTAGCTCTTTTGTCCGCTGGGAATAGGAAAGTCCTTAATATACAATAGCGGGTTGACGGGTGTCTTTTTGGCATCCATGTTACAGCCCAATACTTCGGTACTGTGGCTATGTTGGTCGAAATTATGGTGGATATCGACACTTACGGAACCTAAAGCAACATTATCCGACAAATCAGCCCTAAAGATGAATTTTTCACCTCTTTTAAGGATGCTACATTGCTTGGGAAAAGCATTCGCAGCTTCTATGGAAATGGTAGGATAAATGGTATCTACCTCTTCTTTATCTTTTTTACAGCCACTTGCAATCCCCAAAAGGAGTATGATGGCGAGGCTGGTGATTTTTAATTTGTTCATTTTTTATTAGTATTTAGTGACTAGTAGTTAGTTAAATAGTTCATTGGTTCACTTGTTCATTAGGAATTAGTTTATTCTGTTCTTACAACGTCATCTCGACTTTAATGGAGAACTGAAGCTCAATGAACTTAAATCTTTGGGCTATGCTTACCTTAATTTTAAAACAGCTTCAAAGATCTCTCCGCAAGGTCGAGATGACGTGCTATGTACGAACAATGCTAAGCCACAAATCCTCTCTTTTAGAGGGGTGTCCAACAGATGTTTCTTATTGATTATTGATAGCTCATTGGTTCATTTGTTCATTAGTGTTTATTCCATTCCTACAGCGTCATCCTCACGTATGCGGGGATCTTAAAGCATATCGCTATCTGTTTTCCTTTCTATTGCTTTAGGATACCCAATCGAGTTGGGTATGACGTGCTATGTACGTTGTGATCAAGACTTACGAAGTTTTAAACCTCTCCCTAACCCTTCCGAAGCGTCGGAACAAGTCCTCCTTAAGAAGGAAAGGGAACTGGTTTGTGCTTAGTTAACTGTAAACTGCCAACTGATAACTATTTACTGATAACTGCCTTACTTCTTATCAAAATGGTCTTCTACTTCAATTGATTTACCTGCTTGGTCAATCACCTTTACATGGATATGGTAGTGGCCATTTGGTGCTCCGGTAATGTGTACGTGTTTGTGGAACTTGTAAGTGGTTTGGCCAACCATGGCAGCATCGGTAAACTCAAACTCTTTGTTATAAGTACCCCCATGTACCTCAACTACTACTTTAGCAATTTTTCCAGGGGCATTTACGGTAGCATCTAAATGAATTTCATCGTTGCCTTCATATTCCACTTCTAGGTTAGCCACCGAAGGTAGTGTAGGGTCAACCACCACTTTTAAGTCTGATTCTACTTTAGTGATTTTACCCGCTTGATCGGTTACGGTGAGCACTACTTTGTAATTTCCTACCGCCGCAGTAGCTGGTACGTCTATATGTTTATGGAACTCCGCATTTTTTAAACCTTTAAAGCCATCCGTATAGGTAGTGCTTAGTTTCCAACCTGTACCACTTACAGGGTTAATTTCTAGTTTTACGTCTGCAATGTTGCCCTGTGCTTCAATTGTTGCTTCTACATGCAAATCGTTGCCAGGATAAGCGGTTTTGTTGTTGCCACTCCCAATCTCAAGTCCGGTGATTTTAGGCGCTTGTGTAATTACCTCATCGTTATCTTTTTTACAAGCGTTTAATACTGTGACAAAAAGTAAGGCTAAGAGTAGAAATTTGTTTGTTTTCATTTGATTAAGATTTGATATTAAATGGTTAATGAATATGATTTGTTATTCGTAATTGATGGTAATGGGGATAGATTTATGCGTACTCACATTATAGGTGGAATTATGGTAAAGGATCACCAAATTGTACTGCCCCGAAGCCCATGCTTTTTCGCCGGAAATTGTATTGCCAATACCGTCCTTTTCTGCGCCGATAAAGATGGAATCGCCACCCCATACGCCATTGACGTTTTTGATGGTAGATATACTTGAGGCAGGGCCTAGGCCTTTATGTTCTACTTTAGAAATGATGATCCCTTTTTTAGGGTCCAGCTGGCTAACGGTTTCAGGGAAATAGTTCAGTTTTCTATTGATGAGTACGGTATATAGAATACCATCGCCCTGAATTTGTTTGATTTGTGTACGTGCCGTAAACTCATCATTCTTTTTAAACACCAAAGGATTTTCTACATAGGTATTCATGTAGTAGATCATGGTGCCATTTCTGGAGAAGATATCCCGATCAACAATAGGATCTACAGGCATGTTGGCGGCATCGATGATGACGAAATCTTCCTTCAGCTCTAGTTTACTGCCGTTTTCATCGTTCACAATGAAATAGAAATCGTAGGTGCCTTCTGGCGCTTCTACTGGAATGGTAAAATGCTTGTGTACATTGGTGTTTTTTACGCCCTTAAATTCACCCCAAGTGACTTCAAATTTCCAGTTGGCGGTGTAGGTTTGGCCTGTTTTCTGTAAAATCTTGACCATTACGGAGGTGATTTTACTACCTGCCAGCACATCGGCATTGAGGTGGAAATCTCGACCTCTTATAGCTCGTTTGTTGTTGGCATAGCCAATTTCAACGTTTTGAACACTAGGTTTGGCTGGCTCAGGTTCTGTTTTGTCTTTCTTACATGCGGTAAAGGTGCCTGTTAAGATTAGAAAGGCTACCAGCATATGTTTTGTTTTCATGCTAATGGTTTGTTAGTGATTCATTTAATTGATTTTAAAAGGCATTTTTAAGGATAAGATGATGTTGCGACTGGCTTCGGGCAGTTCGATTAAGCGATAGAAGCTGGTATGATTGAGGTATTTGGCATTGAGCAGGTTTTGAGCCTGTACACTTAGTTCAAACACTTGTTTGCTGAAGCTTAAGGTGGTGCCCATTTGCACATTTACAATCTGATAGCCTGGAGTTTTCTTTTCTGGTGGTACAATGTTGTTTTGCGAAGCGGTAAGACGATAATCTACCGATAGATAGCTGTTGCGCAGTTTATCCGACAGTTTGGGTGACCAAGTAAGGTTAATTAGTGCTGAAGGCGCAGGAGAGAAGGGCAGGGTAAAACCCTTTTTATTGCCCGATAATTGTTCGCTGTACAGATATTCGCCCAAAAACTCGGTGCTTAGACTAGGAAACAATTGATAATTAGCTTTAAGCTCTGCTCCATAGCGCATTACCCTACTTTGGGTATACTCAAATACCTGGTTGCCTGCACCGTAATAATAATCGTGGTATGGGGTTGGATTTAAGTAAATGTAGTTAGGGAAATAGTTGTAAAAAGGGCTAAAACTTACGCCCCATTTTTTTTCGGTATAACTGATGCCCAAATCCGCCTGATAAGCTACTTCTGCATTGAGGTTGGCATTCCCTTTTTCGTAACTGAAATAATGGTAGTTGACGCCATTTGCAGCCAGTTCTTTGGCAATTGGCATTCTGAAACTCTTACCGATGTTTACTTTAAAACCCAATTTACCAGGGTTATAGTTCATGCCAGCTGACCATACAAAGCTGTTGAAATCTCGGCTAAAGCTGGCGGCACGAGTTAAACGTTCAATGGTGGTAGTGTTTCCTTCTTTTTGCTCAGAAGTAAACCAATCATCATACCTCTCAAATTGGATATGTCCATAATCGTAACGTAGGGCACCATGCAAAATGAGCTGATGGTTCACCACATATTTATCGTATACAAATAATCCGGTATTGAACTGTTGAAAGCCTGGAATTAAAAAGCTCCAGCCATTAATGCTGTTGTCTTGATAATCGGCATTTAAACCGATTTGTAGTTGATGCTGATTTAGCATGAAACTATGTCTCACATTGCCCGAGTAGATAAATTTGTCATATTCCCGTTCCAGGTGTTGTGGAATAGTCATCTCAGCAGGGTAAACAGGAGGCATATAACCATGATTGACATAGTGGTTAAACTCTTGTCTAAAGTTTCGCTGAAAACCAAGTTCTACCTCTGTTTTACTAGTTTGGTGGCTAATTTCGGTACGGCTAATGAGCTTAAAGTGATTTACTCGCTGGTAAGGTGAAAGCAAATCCCGGTTGGAGCGATCATGCAAAGCCTGATCAACCCTACGAGGCTCTAAACCATGGGCATTGGCAAAAAATCCGCTTTTAGCAAAGCTGTTGCTAGCATGTAGGGAGGTTTTGAAATGTTGGCCTACATATCCAGTATTAAAATGTAGCCCAGTTTCTCTGCCAGCAGTATTGCGTAATCTGTTTTGATGAAGGCCCACGGCAAAGTCGTACACATACACGGTGTCGGTTGGTACACGATAATCTGCATAACTCTGGTAGGTTACCCTACTATCGAAAAACCACTTCTTGTTGCTGCCAAAAAGGTTGATGGAAGTGCCGTAGTGGTCGTTGTTAGATTTGCCAATCAGGTTAATGCTTCCTCCCAATCCCTGGCTCATTGGAATATTGACAGGCTTGAGGTTAATGGCCCCTCCAATGGCATCAGCACCGTATAAAAAGGAGGAAGGTCCTTTAATGACTTCAATTTCACCGGCGGCAAATTGGTCAATTTCCAAGCCATGATCGGCACCCCATTGTTGTCCCTCATGCTTAATGCCTTTATCAACCACCACCACTCGGTTAAAGCCCAAACCACGGATAAGCGGTTTGGATTGACCTGAACCGATACCAATATTGCTGATCCCAGGTAGCCTATCTAAAGTTTGCATTAAACTGCCTCCTAAATGTTGTTGCACAAAGCGCTGGTCTACTACCTCTATGCTTCTGGCTTCATTGTTCTTTCTGATGTTTTGAGCATTACTATTGATCTCTACTGTTTTAAGCGTAGTGACTTCTGGCTTAAGCTTTACATGGATATGCTTGTTGGTAGCGGTAATTTGTACACGCTTTTCGTAATCGGCATAGCCCGAAGACTGCACCGTCAGCACATGATTTCCCAGAGGGATATCTTTTAGTACAGCAGTTCCAGCGGCATCCGTAAATACAGTGGACTGGCTTATAGTGACTTTAGCATCTTTCACTGCGGTTTGTTGGGCAGCACTTACATATACTGATACTTCAGTAGTTTGCGCCAAAACATAGCTCGCTAAAAAGCAACTAAAAAATAATGCGTACCATTTTTTCATCAGAAACAATTGGTCTTAGCATTTGGCGATGTAGCAGGGCTAGCACTAAACGATGACGTTTAACACATAGCGATGCAAGTCATCACCAAAAACAAGAAATAGGTTGGAGAAAGCGCCCAAAGGCATTTTCATTAAAAAAATAAGTGGATTACAGACAAAGCATCCTGATGGGAGTTTGCCTTAAAGGGAATTAAGCTAAAAGGCTGGGAGGGCCTTTGTTGGAAAAGTTCTGAAGGGTGAACTTGTAAATTCGGGTATATACAAAACTGTTAAGTTCGGCACATACTTGTGTAGGTATATTCAATACCGGTGGATGGCTCATGAGTATTTGCTTGCCTTTTATTTCGGCAGTGTACTCACAAATGAGACATTTCTCACTGGCATCGGCAATTGATTTTTCTGTATTGTTTTTGCTGAAGAAGTTACTGGCATGGTGCGAGTGTAGGGTTTGCACCAGTGGAATGGCCAAAAACAATATCGTTAACAAAAACGCTGCAAATTGATTTGCTGCCCTTTTACGATATGTTGTTCTTCTTTGCATTATTGACACAAAGTTGCAATTAATTATTTGCTAAATGAAATAGAAATTCAATTTTTAAACAAACAGGGCGTAAAATAAAATAGCTGTACTGATGCAAATAACACCTTTACAGCTATTTATGTGCAATAAATTAATACAACTATTCTGCTGTTTCCTTTTCTGTTTTTTTGGTAGTACGTGGTTTGCTTACTTTAACAGGAGTAGCAACAGACGCAGTTTCTACGTTGTTATCAGTAGCTGCTTTTTCAGTAGGCTTAATATTTTTATTGATTTCCTTAGCAAATGTGGATGCCGTTTTTTCAATCAGTTTCTTCAGTTTCTTTGAGGGCTCAGCAAATTTGCTGGCTACGGTAGTGAGTTCAGCAATAAGAGTAGCCTTAATTACTTTCTCTGCTTTTTTACGATCGGCTTTAACTTGGGTTTTTTGTTTGTCTTTCTTCATGGATTGGGCTTTTCTACAAAACTAGGGCATTGGTACGTTAAGTGTATATTATCATTTTGTTAATGTTAACAGTTGGGCTTAACATAGAATTGATAATGGGGATTAGTGGTTAGGGGCTAGTGGTTAGTAGTTAGAACAAGGAGTAAAGACTGGGTGTTTACTATTTTGGAGTAAGGAGTAAGGAGCAAGGAACAAAGAATAAAGACGATGGGTGCTAATTAGCCAGTGATGCTCATAGTACGTCATCTCGACTTTAATGGAGACCGCGAAGCAGCTAAGTAGTAAGATCTTTGGATATGTATTTGGAATAAAGAACAAGGAGTAAGGACTGGGTGTTTAATGTTTTGGAGCAAAGAGCAAGGAACAAAGAATAAAGACGATAAGCGCTAATTCGCCATTGATGCTCATAGTACGTCATACTCAACTTGATTGGGTATCTTAATGCAATGGAAAGGGTAGTTTGATAGTGTTCGTTTTAAGATCCCCGCATACGCGAGGATGACGATGTAGGAAAGGAGTGAACTAATTCCTAATGAACAAGTGAACCAATGAGCTATTTAACTAATTCCTAGCCACTAGTTCCTAGTCCCCAATAAAGAAACACCCCGCCCGTTGGGCACCCCTCTAAAAGAGGGGAATTTTGGGAACTACCCATCTAAACACTAACTACTAATCCCGAAGGGTTGAGAGCGATCCATAGCCATTAGTACCTAAGCACTGAAACACTCGATCTTTATTCTTTGTTCCTTGCTCCTTATTCCAAATACTAACCACTAGCAACTAGCCCCTAACCCCTAAATATGACTTAAATCACTTTTTAATGTGACCTGTAAACGGCTAAAAGGTGAGCAAGGTCAATAATTTTGGCAAAACAGTACAACCTTAATTTATATGCCCCATCAATTTCATATTCCAGTTTTAGGCCTAGGCTTTTCCGTTGATACTCCTTTGAAGGTTGCCCGTTATGGCATTTCTTCGGTAGTTTCTATTGTTGATGACGAGCTTACCGAGCGTATGCGTAAATACCATTCGCAATTGAACCAAATCCCTTTTCATCCTATCGAAAAGAAAGTAGCTGATCATCGTGTTTTACGTATCACGGCTTATCTGAATTTGCTTAATCAGTTAGTAGATGAACAGTTTGAAGCGTTAAAGCAACAGGATTTTGTGCCTGGGAGCGATATCTGTCGCTATTTTGAACTACTGCCCGAAGGTTCAGTGACCAAGCACGGTTATGAACTGATGATGGATTATCCGGAAGGACAGCGGAAAAAAATCTTCCAAGACCGTTTGCGTCAGCGGATGAAAAAAGGCAATATAGACGTGAATATTATGGCCAAGGTAGATAAGCTGAATTTTGATAAGGACGGTACTTACTTAGGCGATGAAAATACTGATGCCTTAGCCGCACTGAAGGCCTTTGCTGAAAGTGAGCTGAATGCTTCGGTGGTACTATCTGCAGGGATGAATCCACGTTTATACAGCTATATTGAAAGATTTGAGGGTTTTAATCCTAATAGTGAAGGTGAATTTGCTAAACGCATTATTTTAAAGGTGAGCGACTACCGCTCGGCCTTGATCCAAGCGAAGTTTTTAGCTAAAAAAGGATTATGGGTATCGGAGTTTAGGATAGAATCGGGTTTAAACTGTGGTGGACATGCCTTTGCTACCGATGGCTTTTTGTTAGGTCCCATTTTAGAAGAGTTTAAGCAAAGTCGTCCGTTGATGTTGTTAGAGCTGGAAACACTCTACCGTAAAGCATTGGAACAAAAGAATATTAGTATCAGTAAGCTCCCAAAACAGCGCATTACGGTACAGGGCGGTATTGGCACGGCACAAGAAAACGAATTTCTGCTCAGGTACTATCGCTTAGATGCTACTGGTTGGGGCAGTCCGTTTTTATTGGTGCCTGAGGTGACCAATGTAGATGAACAAACACTACATCAATTGGCACAGGCCAAGCAGCAAGATTACTATTTAAGTAATTCATCGCCGTTAGGGGTATTGTTTAATAATTTTAAATACAGCAGTGCCGAACAACAGCGTTTGGATCGTATTGCAGCTGGAAAACCAGGAAGTCCTTGTACCAAAAAATACCTATGCACCAATACGGAGTTTACCAAAGAGCCTATTTGTACAGCCTCCAGCAAATACCAAAAGCTGAAGCTAAAGGAATTGGATGCACAACATTTGGATGTAGCAGCTCACCAAAAAGCCTATGATCGTATTACCGAAAAGGTATGTTTATGTGAAGGTTTGTGTACCTCTACTTATATCAAAACCAATATGCTAAAGCCAAAGGAAAGCAAAGCGGTAGCCATTTGTCCTGGGCCTAATCTGGCGTTTTTTAATCAGATTTACTCGTTGGATGAAATGGTGAAACACATCTACGGTAGTATTAATTTGTTGGAAAAAGTACAGCGACCACATGTATTTGTGAATGAACTGAACTTGTACATTGATTACTTGCAGGCTGAAATTCAACGCTACTGGGAGGATATTAACGATAAGAAGAAGAAACACTTGGATAGCTTTAAGGATCAGCTACATAAAGGGATTAACTACTATAAGGGTTTATTTGCAGAACTGGCTAATGTGAAGGTGTTAAAGGAACTTCGTTTATCGGAGGAGAGGTTGGAGAAGGTGGTTTTTAGTTAGGAACTAGTGGCTAGTGGTTAGTATTTAGTAGTTAGAACAAGGAGTAAAGACTGGGTGGTGATTAGCTAATTAGTTAATGGGATGATGGGATAATTTGGTGATAGGGATAAATAGCACTGAACAATCTCTCCCTTTGGAGGGAGATTAAGAGGGAGGATAAAAACTGATGAATACTTTCCTCCCCCTTGCCCCCTCGGAGAGGGGGATAAAAGACAATGCAAATGAAACAATTGAACGAACGAATACCCCATGGATTACAACTACTATAATTACTAGTGAACTAATGAACTAGTGAACCAATTAACTAGCAAGAAACACCCCGCCCTTTGGGCACCCCTCTAAAAGAGGGGAATTTGGTACTGCTCATCTAAATACTAACTACTAATATCTAAATACTAGTAACCTAAAAATTTTAACTTTGAACTTCAATACGAATTAAGTACATGGAAAGAGCCAAATTATTAAATGCGATTATCGAGAATGCTATTGATGGGATTATTACCATTGACGAATTTGGGATCATAGAGCATATTAATCCTTCGGCGCTTACTTTGTTTGGTTATGAGCGTAGTGAGGTGATCGGGAAGAATGTTTCGATATTGATGCCTCAACCTGACCAGGCAAGGCACGATCAATATATTGCCAATTACCGTCATACAGGCGAACGCCACATTATTGGAATAGGTAGGGAAGTACAAGGCCAACGTAAGGATGGTTCTAAATTTCCTTTTAGGCTAGGAGTGAGTGAAGTAAAGTTCTCCGATCGACGCATCTTTACGGGTTTCATTCATGATTTAAGCAGACAAAAAGAGGATGAACTCAAGATCAAAAGCTATACAGAGGAACTGGAGCAAAAGATCAAAGAGCGTACACAGGACCTTATCCGTTCCATTAACGAACTGGAAACTGCCAAGGAGCATGTAAGTGCACTTTTTGAGAAGGAAAAAGAGCTTAATCAGTTGAAAACAAGGTTTGTATCCATGGCTTCGCATGAGTTTAGAACACCTTTAAGTTCTATCCAGCTTTCGGCTTCGCTCATTGATAAATATAGCTCTAAGCATGATGAGGCTAATGTAGAAAAGCATACTTCAAAGATAAAAAACGCCATTAATAACCTTACCACTATCCTTAATGATTTCCTATCCTTAGAGAAGTTGGAGGCGGGTAAGGTAGAGCCTCGTGCCAATTGGTTTGATATTATTTCTTTTGCGGAAGAAATTGTGGAGGAAATGCAGTTGATCAGTAAGCAAAATCAGCTGATTGTATATGAGCATACGGGCACTAGTGCGCAAGTGTTTTTAGATCATAATTTGTTAAAGAACTGTATCATCAACCTGATTTCCAATGCTATTAAGTATTCGGGCGAAAACACGATGATTCAGTTCAATACCATATTGAAACAAAACGAATTGATTGTAGAGGTAAAGGATAATGGCATTGGTATTCCGGAAGTGGATAAGGTAAATTTGTTTGAGCCTTTTTTTAGGGCACATAATACGGGGGATATTCCTGGTACTGGACTTGGGCTTAATATCGTGAAAAGATATGTGGGGTTAATGAATGGTACGGTGGTTTGTCAGACGGAGCAGAATAAAGGGACAACGTTTACGTTGAAGTTTAGTTTTGTGAAGGAATGATAGTTTGATTTGCCCCGCTTTTGCCCTGCCTGCCCTTGTGCCGGGCAGTGGCACTCCCTTTTGAGTGACCAAAAGGGAGGAAAAGTCACCGACTGCGCCTTTTGCTATGAAAGTAGCTGCTAAGGCTTATGTTGTGGTAACCGCAAAAGCCAAGGTCGGGGTTTAGGAGAACGGAGATAGGGTGCTGGGGCTTGATATGGAGACTATTTGGTTAGTACGAAAACAATTATTATAAATAAAATGAAATCTGCTGTTTCATCAACATCAATAAAAATATCATGAAGAAGGTACTGGTTATAGAAGACAACGACGACATTAGAGAGGGTACGGTAGAGGTTTTGACCTTGGCTGGCTATGAAGCGCTATCGGCCAAGAATGGTAAATTAGGGGTAGAAATGGCTCTCAGTTCTTCGCCAGACATTATTCTTTGTGATATCATGATGCCTGAGCTGGATGGCTATGGGGTGTTGTACCTGCTGAGCAAAAATCCTAAACTGGCCAGTATTCCTTTTATTTTCATGACAGCAAAGGCTGAAAGGGCTGATATGCGTAAAGGCATGGAAATGGGTGCTGATGATTACTTGACCAAGCCTTTTGATGATTTGGAATTGTTTAATGCCATCGAGAGTCGGTTGAAGAAGAAAAGTCAAACCGTAGGTTTTAAGGCAGCTCCCAAGGATTTGCAGACTATTTTCTCAGAGCTGAAACAGAAAGGAAAAGGCAGAAGTTTTGGCAATAAACAGGTTATTTATGTAGAGAACGATGAGCCTGGCTATTTGTACTTCATTAAAAGCGGACAAGTAAAAACCTATAAACGCTTTAAGGATGGCCGAGAACTTTCTTCTAATATTTATAAAGACGGTGATTTCTTTGGCTACGAAAGTTTGTGCTGTGGGGTGAGCTACGCTGATAATGCAGCCACCTTAACGGATACAGAGTTGTTATTGATCCCCAAAGCTGATTTTATGGATGCCTTGTTTAATCACCAGGAAATGGCTACGGCTTTTATTGAGCTGTTATCTGGCAATATCCGTTTTAAGGAAGAGCAGATGCTTAAACTAGCTTATTTTTCTGTACGTAAACGGGTTGCTGAGGCTTTGGTGCAATTGTCGAGGAAGTTTGCCAAAGATCATGAAGATCACTGTACTTTAAAAATCTCCCGTGATGATTTAGCGGCTTTTGTAGGCACTGCCAGCGAAACGGTAAGTCGTATGTTAGCTGATTTTAAAGAGGAGAAACTTATTGAGAAACATGGCAATGCTATTTATGTGGTGTCTATTGAGCGTTTGAGTCAGATTAAGCAATAGTTAGGAACTAGTGGTTAGTGGTTAGTAGTTAGGGGGGAGTATTTAGATATTAGTATTTAGTAGTTAGAATAAGGAGCAAAGAGTAAGGAACAAAGACCTGGTGTTTCAGTGGTTAGAGGTTAGTAGTTAGTGTTTAGATAGATAGTTCCCAAAATTCCCCTCTTTTAGAGGGGTGCCCAACGGGCGGGGTGTTTTTTAGTTCATTGGGTCACTGGTTCATTAGTTAAATAAGGTGTAAAGCGGGTTATTCGATTAATTGTTTAACTGGTTAATTGTAGTCCATTTCATTCCTACATCGTCATCCTCGCGTATGCGGGGATCTTAAAGCATTATCTCATTCGCCTTAATCAATCATTCTTTTAATTTTCTGTATTGCTCAAAGAATTTTTCGACGTCGTTGGTGTTGAAATAGTTGGTTCGATGTTTTATTATTGGTTTAATTAGACCTGATTTGACAAGGCGATAGACAGTTTGTCGGGTGACGTAGTATTTTTCTACTATTTGCGGTGTACTGATGAGATCGGGGTATAGCACTTTTTGTTTTACATAGTCGAGCAAAATCATGTATTGTATGTGATTTTCGCATAGCGATTTAAACTCATCCTGGCTAAGGATATAGTTGTTTTTTCTCTTTTTCATGGTAAATATTGTTTAGATCTATTAGTTGTAGGTAAGGTATCTGCTGCTAAATGACTGAAATTGAATTTAATAAAGCTTTTTTAAATTTCAAAATGAGGTTTTTAGGGTTTGCCGTTTAACGATAAACTATTTTTTTATTGGTTCATTTGTTCACTGGTTCATTTGTTCACTGGTCAATTACTTTCCCGCAGATTGTACAGATTTTACCTCTGATTTTATCTTGATTTTCTATTTTAATATGGATGCTGTAAGACAAGGTTAATACTGGCTAAGCACAAGGTAAAGACAAGGTTCACACATGGTTGACACAAGAAACATACAAGCTTGATACAAGAAATGCACTAAGTGTCCATTTTTTATTTGTTAAATAGGCCTTCTTGATATTGTTAGTGGGCTTTTTTTGTTTTTTGCTATTTACAAGTGTTACACTCAGTGTTCATTCTTTTTTGACTGCTTGCTTATCTTATTGCCTCTTTTGAAATTTGGGTAATTAATTTTTTTTCTTACCCATAAAAACAAAAGATTATGGCAATTAGCAAAAATAATCCAATTGTAGATGGTGCCAGCGGCAGGTTTGGCAACAATTTGGTTTTCCGCAAACGCGGAAATGTAACGGTCTTGGCAGTGCGCCCTTCTGTGAGCGATCGTGTGCCTAGTGAGCAGCAGATGGCACAACGCTTTTTGTTTGCCGAGGCTAGCTTTTATGCTAGGGGCGTGCTTAGCGACCCTCTATTGAAAGCTGAGTATCAGGCAAAAGCAAAAGGTGGTCAGTCGGCCTATAATGTGGCCTTTAAAGATTTTCTGACTGCTCCGGTATTGCATCAGGTGGATTGGAGCAATTATACCGGGGCTATAGGCAGTGTTTTAACTTGTCGCATTACGGATGTACTGGCAGTCGTTACTGTAAAGGTAAGTTTGTTTGATGCGAACGGTGTGTTGGTGGAGGAGGGCCTAGCTATTCAAAGTAGTTTGAAACTGGATTGGGTGTACACTGCTACTGTAGCACATACGCCTGTAACGGGTACTCGTATTATGGTACAAATGACCGATACGCCCGGGAATGTGTATAGTGAGGAAGTGGTGATTGGCTTTTAGGGATTAGTAGTTAGATATTAGTAGTTAGTATTTAGATAGCTAATTGCTCAAAGGACATGATTTTTTTGGGTAGCTGCTAGTAGTTAGAGATTAGGGGCTAGTAATTGGAATAAGGAGTAAAGAGCAAGGAACAAAGACCAGATGTTTCAGAGATTAGTTGCTAGTCATTTATTTCTACTTCTAATTGTTGAGGACAAAATGGGAAACCGTAATTTTTGGCCATTGGGTTTCTACAGTTTTGTATGGTTTAATTTTTTATTTATTCTGGAGGTTTAAATATGGAAAGGGCTTATCGCTTAAATTTAAATATGCAGCCTAATGGGGATCATGAGGTGCATGCGGATGATTGTAGGTATTATCCTACTTTAAGTTATGATAGTTTGGGTAGGTTCGGTTCTTGTCAACCCGCTGTTGCTGAGGCTAAACGAAAGCATCCTTATAAGGCTATTAATGGTTGTGTGCATTGTGCTACTGAATGCCATACAGGCTAGTGGTGTAGATGTTTGAGGGGAGCAGCGGTTGGAAGACCGCTGTTTTTTTTATTGGTAAAAAGGGAAACCGTAATTTTTAATAAATAGAATTAAACAGATTTGTAATGTTTAACTAAAAAATATAAAAGAATGTCTATTAAAATTATTTGTATTAAAAAAGATGATGGGAACCACGATAACCCAAACGTAGCTATTACTCATTTAGGATGGGTAAATGAAAATGATGGTTCAAACGGGAAAAATACTAGGTTAGAAATTTATAATTGGATAAAGAATGATAAAGGATATGCTTATGTAGTTGATAAGTATGGTAACAAGGTAAAGGTAATTACTGCAGAAACAAGTACAGGAACAAAATATGTAAAGACAGAGGCAGATAATACTACTACTAATAATTTATTATCCTTGCCAGAGTGTAAATAGGAAAAAAGGAGCTGGCATATCAGCTCCTTTTTAATTTAAACTATGGCTTTGCCATCTTTAACAAAGCTTGATACAGTTAATCTATGCACGCCTAAAATACGACCAATTGCACTGTAGGATACTTTCTTATCTCTTAATTCTTTAATTCTACGTTCTTGTCCAGTTAATTTGGTAGCAGATGATTTTCTTCCTTTTGGTCGCCCTAATATTACTCCTTCAGCTTTTTTTCTGGCTAGCGCTTCCTTAGTTCGTTGAGAAATTAAGTTTCTTTCAATTTCTGCTGATAAACCAAATGCAAAAGCTAATACTTTGGAATTAATATCACTACCTAGGCGATAATTGTCTTTGATAGTCCAAACTTGAATGTCTCTGTTCATACATTCGTTTAAAATACCCATAATCATTAGTAGGTTTCTTCCTAGACGAGAAAGTTCCGAGCAGATCATAACATCTCCTTTTTTCATTTTCTTAAGCAGTTTACCTAATTTTCTGTCGTCTATTTGTTTTGAGCCGCTAATGGTTTCTTCAATCCATTTGTCTATTACTGTTTCTTGACGTTCTGCAAATTGATTAATTTCAAATCTTTGGTTTTCAACTGTTTGTTTGTCTGTGCTCACTCTAATGTAACCGTAAGTCATAATTTTATTTGATTTAAGCTGGTTGTATAAAAAAAAACAAAGTTCTTATTATTTTACTTAGACAGTTAAATGATGGTATTTTGGAGCGATTTCATTCGACTTAATCAGAATACTTACCAATTTATTAATGATGAAAGTTGGGTAATTTTAAGTGTAATTGAACAAAGTATCAAAACTAAAATTGAGGCTATTGGTACACCTCTTAAAGAATGGAATATCAATATCTATAGAGGTGTATTGACTGGTTACAATGGAGCCTTTATAATTGATAGGGTTAAGAAAGACCAGTTGATTAAAGAAGATCCAAAATCTGCTGAAATTATACGACCTATTTTACGTGGCAGAGATATTAAAAGATACAGTTGTGACTTCTGTGATTTATGGCTTTTAAATGTACATAATGGAGTGAAAGAAAAAAATATAAAGCCCATAAATATAGATGATTACTTAGCTATAAAAAAGCATCTTGATAATTTCTATCCAGCATTAGAAAAAAGATTAGATAAAGGAGTTACTCCTTATCACTTAAGAAATTGTGCATATATGGACGATTTTTTTAAACAGAAAATCATATATCCAAATATGACTAAATTCGTACCTTTTTTCTTAGATAATTCAGGATTTATGCAAAATGATAAATCATTTATGATTGTAGGAAATCATTTAGAGTTTTTAGTAGCTTTTTTAAATTCTTCACTATTTAAATACTGTTTTTTAAATGATTTTCCTGAATTACAAGGAGGAACAAGGGAATTAAGAAAGATATTTTTTGATAAAATCCCAGTTATCAGAATAGATGATAAAATAAATGATAAATTCAAGAAAATTCTTGACAACATGTCTGACTTTAGAATTAAAAATCTTCCTACTAAACAAATTGAAAAAGAAATTGATAACATGATTTTTGATTTATATAATCTTACTGATTTAGAGTGTGAAGAAATAGGTTTTATTGAAATCAACTAAAAACTATTATTTATAAAATCAATCTCATCTTGGGATAATGAATAATATTCATTAATAAGTATATCAATCTCTTGTGATAGAGCTTTCTCAGATTTATTATTGGATAAGATTTGTTTTACGTAGCTGGCAATTTTATTTTTTGAGTTGTCGCTCAATAGCGGCATTGGGAAATCATTGAAAAAAGTATGTTTCATTCTAACACCTTTTTCTCCTAATCCACCGCCGCCATAAAAGTTCTTCACACAAAAGAAAAATAATTTGCTATTAAATATAGCAACTAAGTAATCTAAGTTATCTCCAGTTATAATCCTGGCAGTATCTAAACAAAAGAACTCCCCTTTTTCATCTAATATAAAGCTTGGCTCTTGAACCATTTCTTGAAATATGATTTTCTGTTTAAAAAAATCGTCCATATAATTTGAGCCCCAACGCTGTAATGCATACCATTCATATCTAATTCCAGTTTCCTCTTTATTTCTAGCTGTTAATTCGTTTTTATACTTTAGGAGATGATTATATACTGCTGGATAGGACCTCTTAAAGTTTTCTTCTGCCATTTCTGATGCTCCTGTGATGGAAGGTTCATTGTGTAAAGGAAAGTGCCAAGGGATATAAAGTAACCAAAGATCTGGATTCTCATGACCAAAACGCTTAATGTCGCGCCCCCTTAATAGTGGTTTAATAATTTCCTCACTCCTAGGATCTTCAATTATTAAATCTTTACGTTTTCTTCCATCTATTATGAAAGCATCATTAAATCCTGTTTTAATACCATAATTAATTTTAATATCCCAATCTTTTAAAGGCAAACCTATTTTTTCAATTTTTTCCTTAATACTTTTTTCCAAAGGATTAAGTAATACCCATGATCGGTCTGTTTCAAATCTATTTGTATGAATATTTTGACTAATGAAATCGCTCAGTTTTTCTAGACTACTTAAATTCTTACCAATTAAGCAAGTGTAAGTGTAACTATTATTAGGGGATTTTTGCGTAACAAGTATGTTTACGTCTACAGTAGCATTATCAAAAACTTGATAGCCTCCAAAATCAATTAATAATAGGGGATTGGTATGGTCCAAAAAAAATCTTCGAGTAGATTGACCATAACCTGCTCTCATCCATTTATTTGAGGTGATATAGCCTAAAAAATAATCTGTTTTTAGTAACCGAATTCCTAATTCATAAAATAAACTATAAATATCTCCTGTACGTACAAAAGTAATATAGTCTTGTCTTTGGAGAATATCAGCTTCAACACCCATCTTTTGTAGCTGTATGTAAGGTGGATTACCGATAATAGCATCAAAACCTATAAAATCTCCATTATTGTCTAATACTTCTGGAAATTCAAAGCGCCATTCAAAAGCATTCTTATAGAGCTGATTATTTTCAATATCTGAAATCTCCTTGGTTAATTTGTCAATTTCTTTCTGATATTTAGCTACCTCAGTGGCAACATCTTTTTTACTCTTCTTTTGACCAAATAAATCATTGTTGGTACTCTCTACTAATATTTTCTTACCTCTCCAGTCAGCCAATTTTTTACGACGTGGATCTCTATTGCTTACCGTTTCATGAAATTTAGCTTTAATATCTTTAAAGAAAATTCTTAGCTCTTCTTTTGCTTCTTTATTTGGTGCCTCTTTATAGCGTTGTACGGCTTGTTGGTATTCTTTAATACCGTATTTATCTTTTTTAAATACGTCTGATAAATCTTCTTTTAAACTATATTTACTAAGTAAAGAGTTTCCTTGTTTAATATTTATATCAATATTAGGTAGGGTTTCAAGTTCTATTTCTGATGAGTTGTTGTCAACTTTATAGTAAGCATTTTTAAGTAGTTCTATCCATAACCTTAATTGACATATTTTAACTGAGTTTGGATTGATATCTACCCCAAATAAGCAGTTTTCTATGAGCTTACGTTTTTCATTAAATAAGGTTTTTTGGATACGCTGTATTTGTGGAGAAACACTGATTTTATCGTTTTGTATGCTTACAAGGTATTCAAAGAAATCTTGATTGGTATAGTTAACTACTAGTTCGTCATTGGCAATGGAAATATCTATGTCACTTAACCTATTGCCATTTTCATCTGCAAAAATACCTAGTTCGGCCTTAATACTTATTAACTCATTTAGACTGGATACCAGAAAGTGACCAGAACCTACTGCAGGATCTGCTAAACGGAAAGTATCTATCACTTCATTAAATTCTAGTACATCTTTTGCATTTCTACGATCAGCTAAATGATTTTTTAAGTCGGCAATGGTTTCACAATTCCATTGATATTGCTCATTAAATTTTTTAACTACAGCTTTTCTAATTACTTCTTTACACAAATACATGGTAATGGCTCCTGGCGTGTAAATAGAACCATCGCGATAACCATTAATTTTTTCAAAAACAAGACCTAATACAGAGGCATTAATAATTGTTTTATTGTCTTCCTGTACTTCTTCTTTGCCTACAGAAGAAAAATCATAAGCATCTAAAAAGTTAAAGAAATAATGCAATGTGCTAATTACCGAAGTTTCCTTTTTGCTAATTCCTTTCTTTAGCACTGAATTGGTATAAAAAGGGATGTCTAAATTATCGTCTAGCGCATTTATTTTAATTGTTAGGTCCTCTAATTCGGAAATTTCAAAGAGGGAGCTATTAAGATAGGGCACTATACCATATTTCTCTTTGATTGCCGGTAGTCTGTCTTTATTTCGTTTGGCTAATACTTGGAAGAATAATTTATATAGTTCATCGTAATCCTTAATAGTTTGCACATTTAGAAAACGATATTTTTTATCTCCCTGGTGGTATTTTAATAGTTGAGCCTCAAGTAATTTTAAAAACAATAGTCTGTTTACCCAGGTAATGGAAAGGTCTAAAGCTAGGTTGAATAGTTTTTCTTCTCTAGTCTCACCAAACAGTAATTTAGATGGTACTTTTCTAAGTACATCTTCAACTTCTAAGATATTTAGTGCATTTTCTATAATGGCACCTTGGTTGCGTTTTTCTAATAGAGGTCTTCTGATTATCTTTTTACTACCTTCTTTTATTTCTTCTAAACCAATGATGTGTAATAATTCAGCGAAAAAACCTTTATCTAAAGAGTTGCTATCATTAGCAAAAGATAGTTTAAGTAAATGTGTAGGTGTAAAGAATTTATATAGGGCAATTAATTTGGTATCATTTCTATCGTCGGTTCTTTTTAGGTTTTTCTCATAATCTCTAATATCGAAATAGGTAAAACTGATTTCTTTATCTAATTCCTTTAAAAATGGCTTAACTATTTCGTCATAAAATAGTCCTGTTGACGTGCTTACTTTTTGACCATTTTTCCATTGCTGATAGGCATTCTCCAACTGCTTGTTTTGCGTGAAAATTCTTTCGAAGATAGTGGCGTCAAATACAAACCATTCGTAAATATTGGTAATCACTAGATTAGTAAGCGAAATATTTTTCTTATCGAAACGTTCTTCTAAGAAGTATAAAATAATCTCGTGCATTGCTTTAGCATTGAGATCATTTTTCTTAATCATTTCATGCTTACTTGCAGGCCTTTTTACTTCGAACATTACGGCAACTGGCGTTTGAGCATTTGCTCCAGTATGGATTACAAAATCCGTTCTGCCATTGGTTGCTACAAAATGTTCGGGGTGGTATTGTGCTTTAAGAAAATCCATTAAGTGGATTTTCAAGTGTTCTTCAGTTTCTTGTTCATTAATGTGACTAGTTAATGTATTGAAATGACGTTTAAAATCGTCAAGGTCTTTTCTTTTGGGTTTTAATAGTCGAAAGGCTTTATCAAGGCTATTTTTAATGTCAAGGGGTGAGATAGTCATTTATTTGGTAGTATTTAATTAGACTACCAATGATACGAAAATAATTTGTTGATGGAAAATGGGCTTAGTATATGAAATACAATTTGTTTTTTGGCGATTTAATATTTAACTATGCTATTACTTATATTTATACCAAATGATAGCGTTTCTCGATGGCGATGCAATTAGCGCCAAAATTATACAAATAATAAAAGAAGCAGATAACTATCTGCTATTGATTTCTCCATATATTAAACTTACTGAGAAGATAAAAACTGAGATGGCTTATTTAGTTAAGCAAAAACCAGAAGTTGAAGTAGTAATTGTTTTTGGAAAAAACGAGAACAATACAGAGAAAAGTTTAAGCCTAGTGGATTACAGCTTTTTAAAAACATTGCCGAATATTAGGATTAGCTACGTAAAAGACTTACATGCTAAAATTTATTGTTCAGAAGATAGATTGATGTTAAGTTCTATGAATTTACATGGTTATTCTCAAGCGAATAATTTTGAAGCCGCTTTTATAATAGAAGAGATGTCCTTAGTTAATTCTTTAGTTAATAAATCTATAAGTTATGCATGGGATCAGGCATTTACTTTTGTAGAGAAAATAATAGTAAGCTCAACTTGTGTTTACAAAAAAGGTAAAGTTTATAAAACGAAATTTTTTGGGTTTTCTAGTGAAGTAATTGAAGAGTACTTTGAGGATAATTCGGCTAGTTTCTATCAAAACAAAATAGGAGGATCAATAAAGTTAAAAGGTTACTGTATTAGAACTGGTATAGAAATTCCTTTTGATTTGAAACAACCTTTTGATTATAAATCATTTAAAAGTTGGCAAAATTTCAGTAATCCAAATTATCCTGAAAGATATTGTCACTATTCTGGTGAGGAAAGTAATGGAGAGACAACCTTTAAATCACCTATTCTAAGAAAGAATTGGAAAGAGGCTAAAAGTAAGTTTAAGTTCTAATTATTTTTTACATTTTTTTTCAAAATTGTTGATGCCTTAATATGTCGAGAAATTTTACTATTTAATTTTAATTATATCGACAGGAAATACTGTAAAATATTATGGACTTAAGAGACACTCGAAAAATTATTGTCAATTCACCATATTCTAAGAAATTAGGTGAAATTGAAATTGAGGTAGAATTTTCTTCTATTAAGCAATCTTTTAATTTAAAAGGATTGTATAATATATATAAGTTTTTTTTTATTCAAAATAATGGATGGGGTACAAAGCAATCACCTAAATTTAATACTTCAATTTCTTTTTTTGAAAGCGCTATAAATAACTTAGATAATTATATTAATTCTTCTGTCCTAAATAAAGAATATTCCGAAGAATTAGTTTTGCCTCAGTGGAATAGTTATACCACTTTTTTAAAACCCAGTAAACGTATTTTTACATTTGATGCGCCAGAAGTGGATTTTCTACTAACGATATTGGAGCAGTCTCCTAATTCATTTGATGCAGCGCATAATTATATTATAGATGCTGGTATTACTTTAAGTTCAAAGGATACATTTCAGGGCGTTATCATGGCTTATGAGTTTCAAAACAAAGAAAATTCCTATATCTATAATAAAAGAGAAAATAATAAAAAGTTCATTTCTAAAATGCGTAGCGAGATTGAAACTCTTTCAAATGATTATCAAAATGAACTAACAAGTCATATTAAACAAACCACAGATGACTATACTGATTATAAAAACAAGTTAGATGAATTTGAAAAAAATTCTACAGATTCTTTATCCCAATGGATGATTACACATAAAGGTGAATTTGAAACTTTTCATAAGCATTCAGAAAAACAGATTGAGGCTTTAGAAAATCAATACAGTGAGTTATTGAAACTACAAGAGCCTGTTAAGTATTGGAAGGATAGAGGAATAGAACTCAATGCAAAAGCCAATAATATGCTTTGGTTAGTAGTAGGGATTACATTTATAGGAGTAATATCTACGTATATATTATTATGGTTTACACCTGAAGGTATGTTAAGCTCAATATTTAAAGGCGATACTACTTCTGCAATTAGATGGTCTATTATTTTTGCCATTTTTATATCTTTTATCGCATTTCTTATAAGAGCAGTAATGAAATATATGTTTAGCAATTATCATCTTGCTCGGGATGCTGAAGAAAGAGAAAAATTAACTTATTTATACGTATCTCTTTTAAATAAAGGAGAGTTTTCTGAAGATGAAAGGAAGATAGTTCTTCAGGCATTATTTAGTCGTTCAGACACTGGATTATTAAAAGAAGATTCGTCTCCAACAATGCCAGGAATTTCATCAATTTTTGATAAAAGATAGTTGAATTATAATATAAACAATTTAAATACACTCTCACAGCTTAAAATGAGATAAGCGATAAATTATGAACAAGCTCTTTTTTGGAAAAATCTCTCAGAAATACGATACTAAACAACTTGAAGAAGGTTATTATGAAGCCCCTAAAGGTTCTACTTGGTTTGGCAATCTAAAAATAAGTGATTACGTATACATTATAGGTAATGACAAAGTACAATTTTGGCAAGCAAAAGATTGGAAAACAGTAGCAGGTAAAGAAAGGCTATATTTTACTCGTTTAAATACCAATATTGGTATTTCTATCACTGATTTTTTAAGTATTCATTTATTCAAAATAAGTAAGGCTTTGGCTGTACTCACCTCAAGGTCGGCCAGAAATAAGGCCTTTTTTGAAATAACACTTACCGAGCCAATAGATCTGAAACTTTTAGCAGATACAGGTTTTTATCAGAATCGATCTTTATTCAGACAAATAAACTTAGTTAAAGATAGTGAATCTGTAGATCCTGTTTCAAAGGATATCCAATTGTTTTTGGATGAAAAAGAAAGTCTAGGATTATATCCTTCGCCATTTATTGAACCTGAAGTTTTAAGCCTTTTTAGAGATAACTTTGGAAATATAGGCAAAGGTGCAAAAATGAAAGATAAAACATTAAGCATCCTAAGAAACGGTTTACAAAATGCTCCTGTTAAAATACCACTTAACCAAATTTCTCTTAGGTCGTTGTACGATGTTTTGTTTTGTGACTATAAGGTGGTATCTAATCATTATTTACTAGGGGCTTATTGGAATGACGCAGATCCCATGGATAGGACCCAGCATTTTATCAAGGAGGGGATATGGTATAATGGCTTTGAAGATCAACTTTTAAAAGAAGTTAAAGCAATTGCCGTTGGAAGTAAGGTAGCCATTAAATCAGCCTATGTGGTTGGAAATAAGTCGGTGATAAAGGTAAAAACAATAGGCGTAGTTACGGGAAACCCTGGTGATGGTAGAACTTTAGAAGTGGAGTGGGAAGAAGATTTTGAGCCTGTAGAGCTTCAAATAGGTAACTACCGTAAAACCTATCATGAAGTTAGTAATGAAAAACATATAAAAATGATTTGGGGGGAAGAGGATGATACGCCAACAACAGCCCCTGGAGCAGAAAAAATAGAGCTTATGAACGTTCAAATACCATTAAACCAAATCTTGTATGGGCCTCCCGGAACTGGGAAAACCTATCATACCATTAATAAAGCGTTAGCCATTATAGAGGGCACTACTGAAGCCGAATTGGCTAAGCGTAGTAGGCAAGAGCTTAAAAAAATATATGAGGAGCGTGTTGAACAGGGACAAATTATGTTTACTACTTTTCATCAGAGCATGGGCTATGAAGATTTTGTAGAGGGAATTAAACCTGATATTACAGAGGATGAAAAGGGAAATAAAGGTGTTATTTATGAGACTAGAGATGGTGTTTTTAAGCAGTTGGTGAAGAAAGCGCTACAAAATGTTTCGCCTAAAGCCGAAATAGAAAGAGAGATTTCGTTTGAAGATGCTTGGAATGATTTGGTTCAACGTTTTGAGGAAAGAAAAGAAGAGCTTAAACTGAAAACATTGAGCGGTAAAAACATGGTGGTAACAGAACTAACTGCTAATGGTAATTTAAATGTTATTCCTGAATTGAAAGGAAAAAAGGATTATCTGGTTTCTTTTGAGCGGTTAAAAAGATTACAGGAGGCTTTTCCAGATCTTACTAAGGTTAAAAATATTGATAAGGAGTTTAGAAGTGTAATAGGCGGAATGAACTCTACAGCATACTGGGCTGTATTGGATGAAATTAATCAATGGCTTAAAAAACATAGGGCAAATGTAGTTGTTGGTATAAACCCTATTAAAAGATATGTGCTTATTATTGATGAAATTAATAGAGGAAACATTTCTGCTATTTTCGGTGAGTTGATTACCTTAATTGAGGAAAGCAAACGTAAGCCGATATGTGACGCTGATTTGGAAAAATGCCATGATACCATAGAGGTAACTTTGCCTTTTAGTAAGGATAAATTTTGTGTGCCAAGTAATTTATACATTATAGGTACCATGAATACTGCTGATAGAAGTGTGGAAGCTTTAGATACCGCTTTGCGTAGGCGTTTTACTTTTGAGGAAATGATGCCTAAACCTGTTTTATTAAATACTAACCGATTGATTTATGAAGCACTTTGGAAATATGAGAAAGTAGATTGGGGAGAGCAAAAGTGGGTAACTGTTGAGAAAGGCTTAAACGAGTTGTATAGTTTTAATGAGAAATGGCATAATAGCAAAGAGGAACTTTGGGCTAGCTTTCAAAAAATAGGAAAAGAAGTAGGTGATAGGGAGAAACTTAGTGAATATCACGAAAATTTATTGAACTTGGAAAATATCTTAACTATCATCAACAGGCGTATTGAGGTTTTGTTGGATAGGGACCATAGGATAGGACATTCATATTTTATTGATGTGAAAAGTTTAAGTGACCTGAAGGCAGTTTTTTATGATAAGGTTATTCCATTGTTGCAAGAATATTTTTACGGTGATTATGGGAAAATTGGTTTAGTGCTAGGTAGCGGTTTTATTGAAAAGGAAACGGTTAACGCTGATGTGTTTGCTGACTTTGAGCCAGAATTAGCTGATAATTTTGATGAGAAACCTATTTATTATATCAAAGACTATCGTAATTTTAATAATTCTCAAACAAATGACATGTTATTTAAGCAGGCTGTTTTGGTTTTACTAAAACAAGCTTAATATGCTGAATGATCAATTTAGGTTTGAGTTTTTTGAGCATGAACGTTGCTTTATAGATCGTGGAGATAGGCGTTTAAACAAAGATTTGTATGAGCATTTGCTTAAATACTATGGAGATGGTGTACCATACTTTAAGCTGATGCATAATGGCGTTCAGTTCAAAGAGTATGTTGGTATTATTCAATTAGGTAAGTATCTAATCGAAGTATTACCTAAAGCAGACAAGGCACTTCTAGCTCCCGTTATTAATGAAACAAGGGAGAAGCAAATAAATAAATGGCAAGGTATTTTGTTGAATATGGTTCGCACGCTCTGGAATTTTCCCGTAGTGAATACGAGTGATGCAAATTTAAAGATTAAGCAAAATAGCTTGTTAGATCTTTATTTTGAGCTGTTTGTAAAAGAGCTGGAATATTTGGTTCATTTAGGTCTTGTTAAAAAATATATAAAAGAAGAAAGCAATTTAACCGCTTTAAAGGGTAAGCTACTTTTTAGTAAACATATTAATCGAAATCTGGTACACAAGGAACGCTTTTATGTGGAGTATGCTAAGTATAGCCAAGATCATAAGCTTAACCAAATTTTATATACTGCATTGCAGTTACTAGCAAAGTTAAATAGAAACGTTTTATTGCAATCACGTATACAACATTTATTACTGAGCTTTCAGGATTTTTCTTCTATTAAAGTCAACGAAAAGGTTTTTAATGCTATTGACTATAATCGTAAAACACAACCCTATCAAAAAGCTATTGAAATAGCCCGTTTATTATTGCTGAACTATCATCCAGATGTTAGTAAAGGACGTAACCACGTATTGGCACTCATGTTTGATATGAATACTTTGTGGGAGGAGTTTGTTGCAGTAGTATTGCGTAAAGGTTTAAAAGGTCATGTGGTGCGTACTCAGGCTAGAAAAGCATTTTGGAAAGCCCAACATGGATATGGAGTGAGAATGATTCCTGATATTTTGATAGAAGGTAATAATCATAGATATGTATTAGATACCAAGTGGAAGAATTTAAATGGCTATATGAAGCCTTCACCTGATGATTTACGACAAATGTATGTTTATCATGATTACTTTTCAGCACAGAAAGTAGCTCTTGTTTATCCTGGATCTACAAATATTATTGGTGGTAATTATTATCATAAAGATGGTAGTTATCATGAGTTGGGGCATGAAATGAATAAACATTGTGCTATTATACAAATTGGCATTGAAGAAGATTTCACTAGATGGAAATCAAGTATTATTGCAGAGATTAGTGGATTTATTGGTGCTCAGTCTAAGTTATTATAAAACAACTCGCACATGAAATTAATTGCTCTTATACTATTAACGGTATGCCTTACCACAGTAGCCTACGCTCAAAAGAAATCTGTCCCCCATTGGTTTAGCCAAAAGCTTAAATCGGCAGATAGCGTATTGATGATTAGCCATCATAAGACCAAAGGTCACATGGCGGTGGATACTAATGGGAATCTTATTCCTTTTCAGGAATTAATCTTAAACAACAAGCCTAATTACGCCGTTGTTTTAGAAAGAAAGTTGATCACAGGTAAGGCCATTGATTCGTTGGTAAGGATTTTAACTAGACCAGCACCTAGAAGAATTTATGCATTATCGGGATGTTTTTCGCCCCATCATGCCATCTTTATATTTAAAGGCAACCAGACTTCTTATCTTAATCTATGTTTTGATTGTAAAAGAGAAGAAAGCAGTAAAGACCTTTTTAAGTTGCCTATTTTTGATCCAAAAAGATGGGAGGAATTGAAGGCATTTTATGTAAGGCAAGGGTTTAAATATCAGCTAAAGTAAATGCTCGAAATCATTCAAAACATCCTTTCGTTTATCCAACAAGAACTATTTACCGCTTTTGGTCTAATTTCTATTTTATATCTGCTAGTTTTACTATTGCCTAAAAATGCCGAAAGGATTTTGCAGAACAAGATCTTTTGTGGTTTTACTATTTCTTTAGGAATAGTTTATTTGTGCTTGTGGATCATTCTGATTATAGAAGCTTTAATGACCCACCAAGAAGCAGATAGTGCTGCCATTCTCAATAGAATATTTGGGAAGTATTGGGTTGGCTTTTGGTTACAAATTGTATTATGGATTGGGGCTACACAGTTGTTAAGAATACCGAAGTTTAGATACCATCCATTGTTAAGGTTAATGATTAGTTTGGTATTGCTGGTTCCTTTGGAGCTAGTTGTCTTTTTGTTTAAGGTTAGCCAAGGCGGGTTGATTAAGATTGGCCTTTCAGAAGATATCTTAACCATAGGTGGCGGATTGTTGCTTAAGCTGGGTATATTTTTTTGGTTTACACTATTGTATTATCGGGGTTTTGAATATTTAAGGCGCTTAAGGTTGAAGTGGCGGGAAGAAGCGAGGTAGCAGTTGTCAATTTTCAGTTATCAGTTAAAAGTTTTCAGTTGGCATAGTGAGGTATTCACTTTGATAGCAACAATTGAACGATTAGCCAGTTAACGAAATTCTTCTGCCGAAGTACCGGGAATAATCGCTAACCACTAGTTCCTAGCCCCTAACCAAAAAACACCCCACCCGTTGGGCACCCCTCTAAAAGAGGGGAATTTTGGAGCTACCTATCTAAATACTAACTACTAATCCCGAATAGTCGGGACTAATTCCTAACCACTAAAAGATTTAACATTGCCATAATACCCAGAGCATAATGAGCTAATATATTCGCAACATCAAAAAATAAGATGATGAAAAGAATATTTGCTTTATTAATAGGTTTGGGGATGAGCGCTGTGGCTGCACGGGCACAAGAGAAAAACCACGTAATCTTGATTAGTGTAGATGGTTTAAGACCGGAGTTTTATTTGGATGCCCAGTGGGGAATGGTAAACGTTCGCCAAGGAATGAGTAAGGGTGCTTATGCTGAAGGGGTTCGTGGAAGCTTTCCAACGGTAACTTATCCATCGCACACCACCATCGTTACTGGGGTATTGCCCGCAAAGCATGGTATTTACTACAATACACCTGTGGAGCCTTTGGGCATTTCGGGCAAATGGTTTTGGTATTACAAAGACATTAAAGTACCCACCTTATGGACCGCTGCTAAAGATGCTGGTTTAACTACGGCTTGTGTGAGCTGGCCAGTGACCGTAGGTGCACCTATCACCTATAATTTACCTGAGTATGTGGTTTTGCCACAAAACAAAGGCGAGAAAAAGGATGAAGTGAAAGCGATGCTGTTGGAGTCGAGCCCTAAGGAGTTGGTACAAGAAGTACAGGATTACGCCGTGGGTAAGTTTGGTGAGTTTGGAGCTACGCTTGATTACAATAGCAACGACCAAAATAAGGCCAGAATGGCGGCTTACATCATTAAACGCTACAAACCTAATTTCTTGGCCTTACATATTGCCGCTACCGACCATTTTGAGCATGAGCAAGGCAGGGATGGCGATAAAGTAAGATCGGCAGTAGTAGGAGCCGATGTGGCCATTAGAAACTTGATTGATGCCGTAGAAGCGGCGGGTATTGCCAAAAACACCACGTTTATCATCACTGGTGATCATGGTTTTGTGGACATCCACACGCAGTTTAAACCCAATGTGTTATTGGCGCAACTGGGTCTATATGATGATGCCAATAAAGAAGGATGGAAAGCTTATTTTCAACAAAGTGGAGGTTCGGCCTTTTTACATTTAAAGGACCCTAAGGATAAGGCCACTTTAGCCAAAGTAAAACAAGGCTTGGCACAATTGCCTGAGCGCTATCAACGCATGTTTGAAGTGTTGGATAAGGAGGCTTTAACGAAAGCACAAGGCGATCCTAATGCAGTAATGGCTTTGGCGGCAAATCAGGGTTTTAGCTTTGGTGCTTCGGCTACTGGCGACATGCTGGCTTCGGTAAGTGGTGGTACACATGGTTATTTGCCTAATTTTAAGGAAATACAAACAGGTTTTGTGGCTTTTGGCAAGGGGATTAAGCCTGGTGCGGTATTGCCTTTAATGGGTCAGGAAGATATTGCACCTTTGATTGCCAAATTGCTGAACCTTAACTTGAGTACCGACGGGGTGTTGTATCCTGGGCTGGTGGCACCTGTGAAGAAATAGAATTTAGAGCAAGGAACAAGGAGTAAAGACCTAGCGGCCTATTTTGATAATGCCGTTCCTAGTTGTTATACCAAATTTAATAAGATACTGTAATGCAATAGAAAAACTCTTTCTATTGCATTTTTTGTTTTAAGAGCTCTGTATACGCGAGGATGACGGTGTAGGAGCGGAATAAACTAATGAACAAGTGAACCAATGAACTATTTAACTAACTCCTAGTTCCTAGCTCCCAATAAAAAAACACCCCGCCCGTTGGGCACCCCTCTAAAAGAGGGGAATTTTGGGAACTACCCATCTAAATACTGACTACTAATCTCTAAGGGGCCGAGGCTAATATCTAACTACTAAATACTAAACCCTAACTCCTAACTCCTAACTCCTAATTCCTAACCCCTAACCACTAGTTCCTAACTACTAATTTATGACGAATATCACTTTTTCTGATAACCACGCTCAACTCTGTGGGCTTAATGGCTAGCTAGTTTTGTATCTACATAATTAGAACGGATGAAAGCTATTGCCTATAATATTAAACCTGAGGAAAAAGAGTGCCTGGTGTTGGCTAACCACAAAAAACATGATATCACCATTATTGCCAACAGCTTAAGCGGCGAAACCTTGCCTTTTGCGCAGGGCAAAGAGGTATTGATTGTGTTTAACGAAGACCCCCTGGATGAAGCACTGATTATGGGCTTAAGGGCTTTGGGCATTAAGTACATTGCTACTTCATCTTTTGAAACCAAACACATCGACCTCCTTGCTGCTGGACAAGCAGGACTTAAAATTGCCAATGTACCTTTTAGGGAGGGCGAGGATTTTGCCATGCCCCGTATGCAGCAGGTGATTAGGAATTTAGATAATTGGGCGGCTGGTAAATGCGTAGGCAAAGCTTGTTGCTGCCCTAATGATTGTGGTGCCGCACTTAAAGATAAGGAGCACTAATGGAAACCGCCGAACTTTTACGCAAGTACAATATTGCCGCTCCCAGGTACACCAGCTATCCTACAGTGCCTTATTGGGACAACCAAAATTTTGAAGCATCCCAATGGAAGTCTAGGTTATTGACTGCCTATACCGAGCATAAAGACGAGGGCATTAGCCTTTATATTCATTTACCCTTTTGCGAGAGTTTATGCACTTACTGCGGCTGTAATACCCGTATCACCAAAAATCACGGAGTAGAGTTACCCTATATCGATGCATTGCTGAAAGAGTGGGAAATGTATGTAAACTTACTGGGCGAACGTCCTAAGATTAAAGAAATACATTTGGGCGGCGGTACACCTACTTTTTTTAGTGCGGCTAACCTGCAGCAATTGCTAGAAAATATTGCTGGTGCAACACAATTTGACGCGGAAACAGCCTGTTCTTTTGAGGGACACCCAGATAACACCACCGCTGAACATCTGCAGATCTTATACAGCCTTGGGTTTAAACGGGTAAGTTTTGGCATTCAGGATTTTGATCCCAAAGTGCAGTTTATGATTAACCGTTACCAAACTCCTGCACAGGTAAAACATATTACCGAGCTGGCCAGAAACATCGGTTACCAATCCATCAACTACGATTTGATTTATGGTTTGCCTGGTCAGCATATGGAAGGACTTACCCAAACCATTGATGAAGTGATTAGTTTAAAACCTGATCGCATTGCTTTCTATAGCTATGCACATGTGCCTTGGATCAAAGCTGGACAACGCCATTTTACCGAAGCGGATATTCCGCAAGGCGATGAAAAGTTTGCCCTGTACCAAAAAGGAAGGGAAATGTTAATGGCAGCGGGTTATGAAGAAATTGGCATGGACCATTTTGCACTAGCTACCGATAGTTTGTATGTGGCTTATCAGCAAAACAAGTTACACCGCAATTTTATGGGCTATACCGATCAGCATACACAGATTTTACTGGGTCTTGGGGTATCATCCATCAGTGATTGTGGAACTGCCTTTGCCCAAAACGCTAAAACGGTAGAGGAGTACAAAGAGCATATTCAGGAAGGAAACTTGAGTGTACAAAAAGGACATTTATTGGATACAGAAGATTTGTGTATCAGACAACATATTTTAAACCTGATGTGCCAAAATAGTACCTGCTTTGATACAGAAGTGCCAGCAGAAGTGATGCTACGTTTACAGCCCATGATTGCGGATAGGCTAGTGGCCATTAGAAATAAGGAAGTAAAGATATTGCCTTTAGGTCGATCTTTTTTGCGCAACACCTGTATGGCTTTTGATGATAGGCTATGGCAACAACAACCTCAAACGCAATTGTTTAGTGCGGCTATTTAATAAGTAGAATAAAATAATGAATCACATAGGCACATAGCGTATGAAATAAAACCTATAAGCCGATGCTGAAACAAGTTCAGCATGACGGATCGTCGTTTTATCGTAACCCTGAACTTGTTTCAGGGTCTGTTGGAAAGTAAAGTTTAGTCAATTAGAAAGTACCCAACCATGAACAATTCAACCCTTACTCACCAAAGTTCAGTATGTTACCATTGTGGTGATCAATTGCCTGCAGTGAAGTTAAGCCACGACAATAAAGATTTCTGTTGTATAGGCTGCCAGAGCGTTTATCAGATTTTATCTGAAAACAATATGTGCAATTATTATGCTTATAATGATACGCCTGGGCAACGAATAAAGGAGGAAGGGCACTACGAATATTTGGACGAGCAGAGCATTATTGCCCAACTCATCAATTACAAAGACAAAGAAAATACCATTGTTACTTTTTATATCCCAGCTATCCACTGCAGTTCTTGTATTTGGTTATTGGAGCATTTGTATAAAATCAACCCCGCTATTTTTAGTTCACGTATCGACTTTTTAAAGAAAGAAGTGACCATTAGTTACAAGCATGAACAGGTGTCGTTACGCAAGGTAGTGGAGGTGTTGAACCAGATTGGTTATGAGCCTTTGATCAGTTTACAGGATGTGGTGAAGGAGAAAAGCAATTCAGTAAACAAACAGCTCATCTGGAAAATTGCCATTGCAGGTTTTTGTATGGGCAATGTGATGCTATTCAGCTTTCCAGAGTATTTCGGTTTATCGGCCTTGGAAAAGGAATTCCAATACTTGTTCGCCTGGCTAAATCTGGCTTTTTGTGTGCCGGTAACCTTTTACTGCGCCAGAGATTATTTTACTTCGGCCATAGCCAGTTTAAAACAGAAATTTGTTAATCTAGATACGCCTCTAGCGCTCATCATAGCAGTACTTTTTATCCGTACTGCTATTTCAACCGTATTGAATACAGGGCCTGGTTTTGGAGATACCCTCACGGGATTGGTGTTTCTCTTATTGATGGGAAAATGGGTAAAACAACGTACCTACCACCATATTTCCTTTGATAGGGATTACCGTTCTTATTTCCCCATTGCCATTACTACCCTTAAAGATAGCCGGGAAAAACCGGTAGCCATTAGCGAGATAGTCGTTGGGGATCGACTATTGATACGCAATGGCGAATTAGTGCCAGCTGATGCCATTTTAATGAAGGGGGATGCTTGGCTGGACATGAGTTTTGTAACTGGCGAAGCCGAACCACAGCAGAAGGTTTTGGGTGAAATTGTGTATGCTGGCGGGAGACAGATGGGCGAAGCGATAGAGCTTGAAGTCGTTAAACCGGCTTCGCAAAGTTACTTAACAGGCTTGTGGAACAAGGAGTTTTACAAAAGTGATGTCAAAAAGCAGAACTTTAACGATAGCATTGCCAAGTATTTCAGCATCGGCGTATTTGTAATTGCCTTCGCCGCTACGGGCTATTGGCTATGGCAAAATGATAGTATCAAGGCATGGTCGGCCTTTACAGCAGTGGTGATTGTGGCTTGTCCATGTGTGTTGGCTTTAAGTACCCCATTTACTTTGTCGGCCATTCTTTCCATATTCGATAAAAAAGGCTTTTATGTGAAAAATACTGATGCATTGGAACAATTAGCGGCGATTGATACCATTGTTTTTGATAAAACAGGTACGCTCACCAGCACACATCAATCCGAGATCAGTTTTGAAGGCAGTTTATCGGCAGGAGAGAAGTTATTAGTCGCGTCATTATTATACAACTCTTCGCATCCGTTGAGTAGGCAAGTGCTAAAAGTACTTAACCCCAGTAAAATTTATGCCATAGCTAAATACAATGAAGTGTTGGGCAAAGGCATTATGGGTGTAGTAAATGGCAGGATGATTTACGCAGGTAGCAAACGTGCCTTACCTTTTGAGGTGCCTGCTAAAGACAATGGCGGCGTACATATTGTGATTGACGAGGAATACAAAGGTTGTTTTACGGTAGATCAGCAATGGCGGGAGGGAATAGCACCTTTAATTAATGAATTGAATGAAGATTTTGATTTAAAAGTGCTTTCTGGAGATACGAATAAGGACGAGCAATTGCTGAAATCGGTATTTAAACCTTCTACACCTCTGTTATTTAACCAAAGTCCTCATCAGAAACTAGAGGAGATTAAGGCATTGCAAGCTCGTAACAAACAAGTCATGATGCTAGGAGATGGCTTGAATGATGCCGGTGCTTTGAAGCAAGCTAATTTCGGCATTGCCATTACAGACAACATCAACAATTTTACCCCAGGCTGCGATGCCATTATGCAGGGTACTGCAATGGGCTTACTGCCTAAGTTTATTCAGCTAAGCCGCGACGGACTAAAGACCATTAAAATCAGCTTTGCCATAGCCACTGCTTATAATTTAATTGGGGTTTACTATGCCGTACAAGGCACTTTATATCCTTTGGTTGCGGCAGTGCTAATGCCTATCAGCACCATTACCATTATCAGTTTCACCAGTTTAGCGACCAGGTATTTTGCGGGGAAGAATAGGTTAACTAGGAGCTAGGAACTAGGAATCAGTGGTTAGTATTTGAAATAAAGAATAAGGAATAAGGACAGGATGCTTAGTTAGCTTGTGGTAATGATAGTACGTCATGCTCAACTTGATTGGGCATCCTAATGCAAGAGAAAGGAAAACTTAATAACGCTTTAAGATCCCCGCATACGCGAGGATGACGATGTAGGAATGGAATGAGCTACAATTAACCAGGTTAAACAATTAAACGAATAACCCATTTTACACCTTAATTTACTAATGAACAAGTGAACCAATGAACTATTTAACTAGCTACTCATCACTAACCACTAGTTCCTAACCAAAAACACCCCGCCCGTTGGGCACCCCTCTAAAAGAGGGGAATTTAGTCAATCAGTCATCTAAATACTAACTACTAATCCCTAGCCACTAATCACTAACTACTAAAAAAATGACTATTCTATATTTCTTAATTGGCTGTAGCGTACTCGTCGCGTTGATCTTTCTGGGGGCTTTCTTTTGGGCGCTAAAAAACGGTCAGCATGATGATGTTTACACCCCAAGCGTACGCATACTTTTTGATGATGAAGTGAAAGACGAAAAAAGTGATAAGGATCATATTTCCGACTAATGCTCATCATGAGCCACAGGTAGTGGCCACAATAACTTTGCTTCAAACATTATAACAAATCTATTTCTAATATTATGCAGCTAGAAAAATTTACCTACGACAATAAGATCGTTCGAAATTTCGGTATCGCTACCATTGTATGGGGTGTTATTGGAATGCTGGTTGGACTGCTTGTAGCCATGCAGCTCTTTAAGCCCGAAATGAACATGGGCAATCAGTACACTACTTTTGGTCGTATCAGACCCTTACACACCAATGCGGTGATTTTCGCTTTTGTGGGCAACGCCATTTTCATGGGCGTTTATTACTCGCTACAACGCCTGCTTAAAGCCCGCATGTTTAGCAACTTATTAAGTAATATTCATTTTTGGGGTTGGCAACTCATCATTGTATCTGCGGTAATTACTTTGCCTTTAGGCATTACCTCATCGCATGAATATGCAGAGCTTGAGTGGCCTATTGATATTGCCATTACCTTAATTTGGGTAGTGTTTGGGATCAATATGTTTGGTACCATTATTAAACGTAGGGAACGCCATTTATATGTGGCCATTTGGTTTTACATTGCTACGTTTGTGACTATTGCAGTGCTACATATCGTTAACTCTTTTCAATTACCTATTTCTTTCTTAAAAAGTTATTATGTTTTTGCTGGTGTACAGGATGCTTTGGTACAATGGTGGTATGGACACAATGCAGTGGCATTTTTCTTAACTACTCCGTATTTAGGGATGATGTATTACTTTTTGCCTAAAATGGCTAACCGTCCGGTATATTCTTATAAACTGAGTATCCTGCACTTTTGGTCGTTGATTTTCATCTACATCTGGGCCGGACCACACCACTTGTTATACACTTCGTTACCAGGTTGGGCACAATCTTTAGGCGTAGCCTTCTCTGTAATGCTTATTGCACCAAGTTGGGGTGGTATGATCAATGGTTTATTGACCTTACGTGGTGCTTGGGACAAAGTTCGTGAAGATGTGACCTTAAAGTTCATGGTGGTAGCCTTAACCGCCTATGGTATGGCCACTTTTGAAGGACCAATGCTATCCTTAAAACAAATTAATGGTATTGCACACTTTACCGACTGGATTGTAGCACACGTACACGTGGGTGCTTTGGGCTGGAATGGTTTCTTAACCTTTGGAGTGTTATATTGGTTAATTCCACGTATTTATAAAACAGAACTCTACTCTAAAAAACTGGCCTCGTTCCACTTTTGGATTGGTACCTTAGGTATTTTGTTCTATGCGATACCAATGTATTGGGCTGGCTTTACACAAGGTTTAATGTGGAAAGAGTTTACGCCAGAAGGATTGTTGAAATATGCAAACTTCCTCACCACCACCTTACAAATTATTCCAATGCATATTTTACGTTCTATTGGTGGTGCATTGTACCTATTGGGCGCTATTGTAATGACTTATAACTTGGCTAAAACCATGTTAAGAGGTAAGTTGGTTGCTAATGAAGCGGCAGAAGCGATGGCCTTGGAGAAAGTAATTAGCCATGAAGATGCTGCAGATAAAAAATGGCACCGTGTATTGGAGCGCAAACCAATGAAATTCATGGTACTTTCAATGATCGTGATCTTAATTGGTGGAATGGTAGAAATGATGCCAACGTTCACCATAGAAAGCAATGTACCAACCATTTCGAGCGTAAAACCTTATACTCCACTTGAACTGGAAGGTAGGGATCTATACATCAAAGAGGGATGTGTGAACTGCCACTCACAAACCATCCGTCCTTTTAGATCTGAAACAGAACGTTATGGCGAATATAGCAAGGCTGGGGAGTTTGTTTACGACCATCCGTTTTTATGGGGCAGTAAGCGTACCGGACCTGACTTGCACCGTATAGGCGGTAAATACTCTAATGCTTGGCATTATAACCACATGCTCGACCCTACATCAATGTCGCCTGGTAGTATCATGCCTCCGTATCCATGGTTAATTACCCAAAAATTGGATACTACTCAAACGGAAGCTAAAATTAGAGCCATGCAAACCTTAGGTGTACCTTATAGAGAGAATTTTGATCAGGTTGCAAAAGCTAAACTTAAGGAACAAGCCGATGCTATTGCTGCCGACTTGAAACAGAACAATATCGAAGTGAAAAGTGATCGAGAGATTATTGCCCTAATTGCTTACCTACAACGTATGGGTACCGATATTAAAGCTAATAAAACCACTATTCCATCTAACCAGTAAAATTATGTTTAAGCAAATAAAAGATTTAGCAGGAGGTGAGTTTTACCTGATTGCATCGCTGTTGATATTTATGGCTTTCTTTATCATGGTGGGCATCTATCTGATTAAAATGAACAAGACCCATATTATTGAAATGAGTAACCTACCTATTAACGAACCTCAACCTAATGAATATGAAGAAGTTTAGTTTATTGATGATGATGTTGTTGCCAGCTTTCAGTGTTTTTGCACAGGAGGCTGCTGCAGCTGCCGAAGAAAACGCAGTGGTTATCCCAGAACCTTCTTTAGGGGTTACGACTACAGAACTGCTGATTATTACCCTTTTGGTATTCTCAATTATCCTACTGTTTGTGGCCATTACCCTGTACAACAGCTTTAAGGTGATTTATAAGGAGAAACTGAACCCTACACCTTATGTAAAACACGAGGAAAAGATTTTGGATTATGAGGAATGGAAAAAGCAAAAAGGGGATAAACCCACCATTTGGACCAAGTTACTAAGCTTGAAGCCTCTATCGGCAGAGAAAGACTTGGAAATTCCACATGCTTATGATGGAATCAAGGAGCTGAATAATCCTGTGCCTACTTGGTTTAACGTATTGTTTTATGGTACGCTGATTTTTGCAGCAGGTTATTTATACTATTATCATATTGGAGAATATGGCGAAAGACAGGATGATGAGTATAAAACCGAAATGACAAAAGCGGATTTGGCTAAGCAACAGTTTTTAGCTAAAAATGCTTCTTCTGTGGATGAAAACAGTGTAAAAGTAGATCCTTCACAAATTGAAGTGGGCAAAGGTGTTTTCAATGCCAATTGTGTGGCCTGCCATGGTCAGCATGGGGAGGGCTTGGTTGGTCCTAACCTTACGGATGAGTTTTGGTTGCATGGTGGTGGCGTGAAAGACATCTTTAAAGTAGTAAAGTATGGGGTACCTGAAAAGGGGATGGTGAGCTGGGAAAAGAACATGAGTTCGGCCAATATCAGTGCAGTAACCAATTATATTTTATCGTTACAAGGTAGCAAGCCAGCTAATCCTAAAGCACCTCAAGGAGAGAAATATGATGCAGCAGCAGAGGAAGTAGTAGCGAATTAGGTTAACTTTTTTGTCATTCCGAGGAACGAGGAATCTCTAAGTGATTGCATGATGAAGAAGATTCCTGCTAACGTCGGAATGACAAAGTATATCCAAAGGTTTCTCCACTACAGTCGGGATGACGGATATAGGAAAGGGTAGTGCTAATTGATAGTAATGAATAGTGAGTAATGGCAAAACAACAAGACAAACCAAAAAAAAACGGGGGCAGACAGTTCCTTTACCCGAAAAAGCCTCAAGGTAGTTTATACAATAAACGAAAATGGGTGAGCTATGTACTGCTTCTGCTCTTGTTTTCGAGTCCTTTTATTAAGCTAAATGGCGAGCAATTGGTATTGCTTAATTTCTTAGAAAGAAAATTCGTATTCTTTGGCTTGATATTTACTCCGCAAGATTTCTATCTTTTTGCCTTGGCCATGCTGATCTTTATCTTATTTATTGTTTGCTTTACGGTAGTGCTGGGCAGATTATGGTGTGGTTGGGCTTGTCCGCAGACTATTTTTATGGAAATGGTGTTCAGGCGCATTGAATATTGGATTGAAGGAGACGCTAACCAGCAAAAGAAATTAGATGCTCAGGAGTGGAATGCAGAGAAGGTATTTAAGAAAGGGTTTAAGCACTTCTTGTTCTTAGCTATATCATTTCTCATTGCCAATGTCTTTTTGGCTTACATCATCGGCTCTGATGCCTTATATAAGATTATCACCGAACCAATTAGCGAGCATACGGTTGGTTTCATCTCTATCTGGATTTTCACTTTCATCTTTTACGGAGTATTTTCTTATGTAAGAGAAGTGGTTTGTACCGTGATTTGTCCTTATGGAAGGTTACAAGGTGTTCTTCTAGACAATAAAAGCTTAATTGTGGCTTATGATGAAACCCGGGGAGAACCTCGTGGCCACATCCAAAAGAGCCAAGACCAAAGCCTGAAAGGGGATTGCATTGATTGCGGTTTATGTGTGCAGGTTTGTCCAACAGGAATTGATATTAGAAAAGGCACACAATTGGAATGTGTAAACTGTACCGCTTGTATTGATGCCTGTGATGAAGTGATGCTGAAGATCAACAAGCCGAAAAAGTTGATTGGCTTTTATAACCACGACTTTATAAAGAACAGAAACCCGTTTAAAGTAGGCGCTAAAGCTTATGGTTATTCTGTGATTTTGGTTGCAGTGATCATTATCTTCTCTTCCTTAATTTATAAAAGGGAAGATGTACAAACTACCGTTTTAAGGGCCAGTGGTACCTTATACCAGAAAAGGCCCGATGGTAGCATTACTAATTTGTACAATGCTGAGCTGATCAATAAAACAAATAAGGACATCAAGTTTGTGTTTAAATCAGCAAATGAGCTAGATAGGATTGAATTTATACAAGCCGATACAATTTTACCAAAGGAGGGAAGTGCGCATTTGACTTTCTTTTTGATTAAAAAGGCAAAGAACATTGAAGCATTTAAAACTAAAGTAGAATTTGAAGTAGAAACTGAAGAAAAAGTGATTAGCAATGCAACGACTACGTTTTTTTCACAACCGTAGGAGGATTTACGATTTTAGATTTACGAATTACGATTGAATAACGATGAGCGGATAATGGTTTAGCACTGTTCCTAATGAACTAATAACAAGTGAACTTATGAACTATTGATAACTAATAAAAAAACACCCCGCCCGTTGGGCACCCCTCTAAAAGAGGGGAATTTGGGAACTACTAGTTACTAACTCCTGATTCCTAACTACTAACCACTAACTACTAATCACTAAAAAAAAAATGAACTGGGGAACAAAAATAGTTTTAGGAATGGCGGCTTTTATGCTGTTTATCATTAGTATGGTGGTGTATATGTTTAAAACCCACGGTAACGATGCTCTGGTAGAAGATGATTATTATGAAAAAGGTATCAATTACGATAAGGAATATGAGGCTAAAAGCAATACCTTAAATGATGATGCAGCACCGGTAATTAAACTAAGTAAGAGCCAACTCATTTTACAATTGAAAGATGTGGCCGATTATCAGTTAACCTTAATGAGGCCATCTGAAGCTAAAAAAGATGTGAGCAGCAAAGGTAAAACAATAGGGGATGCAAACCTGATTATCATTGATGCTACTCATTTAGACAAAGGCCTTTGGTCGTTAAAATTAGAATGGCGCTCTAATGGTAAAGATTATTTGTTTGTAAAGGAAATCACGATATGAGTTTAATGCCACTTGCTTTCTTGATGGGTTTTTTAGGCAGTGTACATTGTGCCGTCATGTGCGGACCAATTGTATTGGGTTTGCCTTTAAATGGTCAAAGTAACTGGCGAAACCTTTTGCAGGTGGTATTGTATCAATTAGGAAGAGTAGCGACTTACACCTTTTTGGGTTTATTGGTTGGATTGCTTGGCAATACCTTCTCCGTTTTTGCAAAACAAGAAACCTTGAGTCTGATCATTGGAACGGCACTCATTGTATTTACCTTATTACAGTTCACAGGAACATATACCGCATCTTTGCAACGTATGCAAAACCATTTAGTAAAGCCTATTAGTAAACTAATGGGAAAAGTATTTAAACTTCCTTTTTGGGGTCTGTTTGCAGGAATGCTAAACGGTTTAATCCCTTGCGGAATGGTTTATTTAGCTTTAGCCACAGCACTCAGTTCGGCTAATTCAGGTTCTGGAGCTGGTTTTATGTTGCTTTTTGGTTTAGGAACCACTCCCTTAATGCTCATCATCTCTTTAGGTGGTGTTTATTTAAAAAGATACTTTAGGTTCAACAGTCAAAAACTAATTCCTTGGTTTGCTTTATTTATGGGAGCGCTTTTTATTTTAAGGGCTTCCAATCTTAATATTCCTTTTTTATCACCACATACCCATAGCACTTACGGTTCGGTAGAAAACTGTAACTAAAGTATTTAATTTAAAAATTAAATAAAATCTATTTGACCTGCGTCAAATACTCGTATTTAGGTATTGGCGATTTTTAAGATATTGTACATCTTTGCGGCTAACAACTACAACCTAAATCATCACTATGTTAAAGAGAATCAACACCTCGATTTTTTCGTTACTTATTGCGCTTTTTTTTCTCTCTTCTTGCGATAAAGACAACTTTAACAAAAAACTTGGCCAGTATGCCGTTGGCCTTAAATACAAAGGTGATGCTAATTTAAAACTGCATTTTTTGATTGATGGTAAGGAAATTGGCACACTTAAATTGGTAACTACCGGCAGACCAAGCCCTGTGATTGACTGTAAGGACCTAAGAAAGCCCGAAAATTTGATCAATGTATTTGTCATTAAAGATGTCGCAGTAGGTAAGCATCAACTGGAGATAAAGACTGAAGCAGGTATTTTACTGGAAACTCTGGAATTCAATATGTTTGATAAGGAATGTGTTTTTCAGGAGATTGAAGTTCCTTTGAATAAAACGAAAAATAAAAAGCCAGCTTCGTTATTTTAAGCTGGCCTTTAAATCTTTTGGTAATGAGGTTATATTCCTAATAAGGTTGAATGTTTATGCAATAAGGTTTGTAGTTCATTAGGGTATAAAGGCTTTTTAAGTAGCTTTAAAACTAATGGGTTTGCTTCTGCTTTCTTGATGTCACCAAAATCAAGGGTAGAAGATAGGATTGCCAATTTACAATGGTCTAAAAAATCCGTTGGGAAATTCTTGTAGATCTCTAGAAATTCAAAGCCATCCATTTCGGGCATTTGTATGTCCAGTAAAATGAAATCTGGCCATGATTCAGGCTCATTAAGGTTCTTATTAATGTAGTCAATTCCTTCCTCTCCTGATTGGCATAGGATAATCTCATCAAAAAAGCCAGACAACTTAATTATTTTATAATGGATTTTTAGGTCAATATCATTGTCGTCAATCAGCAACACTTTTCCGGTCTTATTTGGCATTTGGTATGGTTATTTTAAAGGTGGTACCATCTTCTATATTTGAGCTAACGTTAATTGTACCATTAATCTTATTTAATGCTTCTTTTACAATGAATAGTCCTAGGCCGCTGCCGTGGTGCATTTTACTTTTAAAGAACTGCATAAATATTTTTTCCAAGTGTTCTTTAAGAATGCCCATTCCGTTATCGTTGATATTGATATTTGCTTGATGATCTGTAACATCAATCTCAATATTTACGGTTTTGTTCAGTTCATTGGTTTTCTGATACTTTATTGCATTGGAAATCAGGTTGCTTAATATCACTTCAATCCTAAAAGCATCACCTACAAATTTAATATTTTGATTAATATTTACGTTAAATCCTGTGTCCTTATCAGAATAGGTATGCAAGTCAATAAGTTCACCAACAAGCACTTTAAAGTCTATTTCACTATGGTCTGGAACGTCCTTAGTGTTCTTATAGTATTGTAAGGTTTTTTGTATGTAGTAGTCTAGTTTGTTTGAGCAGGTCTCAATAAGGCTCCAATATTCACCGCTAGAGTGGTACAGATCCTCCATTTTCACCAAATTGATGATCCCGATCACGGATACCAATGGAGCCCTTAGTTCATGTGAAATGCTGTAGATAAATCGGTTAAGCTCATCGTTGGTTTTCTCCAACTCGGTCATCTTGTTACGAAGATCTATCTTTGCCTTATAGGCGTCGTAAGCATTTTTGATGGAGTTGTGAAGTTCCAGATCATTCCAAGGCTTGGTAATATACCTGTAGATGTCTCCATGATTAATCGCATCTGCCAAGGCCTCAATATCAGTATAACCTGTTAGCAGGATACGTATGGGATCTGGATGTGTTTCTACAATACTTTTAAAAAATTCAACGCCCGTAGTATTTGGCATTTTCTGGTCGGCAATCACAACATGCACATCTACATTTTGTAAGATCAAAAGACCTTCAGCTGCTGATAATGCGGTGTAAATTTCATATTGACGTCTAAAACTTGCCCTAAATGCTTGAAGGTTGTTTTCCTCGTCATCTATGTATAAGACACGTACGGTAGGTATACTCATTTTGCCGTTTAGTTTTATAATGTATTTACCTGCAATGTAATAATAAATTCGGTTCCTTCACCAACTTTAGATACAACTTCTATGTGTCCTTTATGTTTTTCGATGATACTGAATACAATGGATAAACCGAGGCCTGTACCTTCTCCAATGTCCTTTGTGGTAAAAAAGGGCTCAAATATGCGATGCTTAACTTCTTCACTCATTCCTGTACCGCTGTCCTTAATACTGATGTGTACTTTTTGGTCTTCGTACCAGCTTTTAATCGTAAGAAATTCTTCTTCTTCCTGTACTTCCTTACTTTTTATAGCCTGTACCGCATTAGAGACCAAATTCATAAATACCTGATTGATCTTCCCTGGCATACATTCCACTTTGGGAAGATTGCCCAGGTCCTTAATTACCGTTAAATTGTCGGGGAGCGTATTTCTTATGAGTACCAGGGTAGACAAGAGGCCTTCATTTAGGTCTATGGCTTTCATATCGGTTTCATCAACGCGACTGAAATTACGTAAGCTCCTAATAATTTCGGCAGTACGTTTTGCGCCCTCACTAATTCCCGAAAGGAGGGAAGTGATCTCATTATTGATAAAATCGAGATCTATTTGCTTTTTGTAGGCCTCAATGGCATCTATCTGAGGTTTAATTTCTTTTTCAAAATCAATACCCTCATATTTTTTAATGATGTCTTTAAGGTCATCAATATCTAATTGTAGGGGTTTTACGTTAGAAGTAACAAAATTGATTGGATTATTGATTTCATGTGCTATCCCTGCCGTAAGCTGACCTAAGGCAGCCATCTTTTCAGCATCAACCAATTGAGATTGGGTGGATTTTAGGTTGTTCAACGTTTCGTTTAGCGCTTGGTTGGTGTTCTCTATTTCTTCGGTACGCTCTTTTACCTTTTTCTCGAGCATGATGTTTTGCTCTTTGATCAAATGCTGGTTTTCCAAGGAAGCCTGTAAGGCTTGTGCTTGCGAAGTTTCATTTTCCTTTTTGAAATAGTTGATTTTATCTGCCAAAGCAAAAGAAAGTAGCATTACCTCAATTGCCGATGATATTTGTAATAGATAAGTGGTGAAAAAATTATAAGGTAAAACCCCATAGTCTTTTAAAATAAATAATACAGCACCAATTAATAAAATAGACCAAGCGATAAGGTAAAAACCCGCCGGTTTAAAATGCTTTTTAAAATAAACATAGTATGATGACGATAAAGCGATGACAACTCCCAAAACCGTGGTTAGCTGCATGGTAATAAAGCCCACATAAGTATCGGCAACAAACAATACCAAAATATTGGCAAGGGTAAGTAAAATGAATATCTTAATGAGTTTATGTATTCTAGGTGCAAATACCTTGGTGTTTAAAAAGGAAGTTGTAAATAAACTGGCAAACACAAGCCCAATTAAGGAGTAAAGCACCACCGAATAGTGATTAATTGGAGAGTCGGCATGCCACATGTATTTTAAGCCATACCCTTGAATGGAAATTTGGGTTAACCAAGTAAAAAAGATATAGAAAACATAAAAAACATAGCTTCTATCTCTTACGATGATAAACAGGAAGAGGTTGTAAACAAACATGATTAACATTACTCCTGTATAGATCCCAAAAATGATATCTTTTAGCGCATATTTATCATGCAGTTCACTTTCATTAACAATAGAGATTTTGGTGATGAAAGCTTCGTGGGATTTTAACTTAAGAAATAAAACGTCACCTTTTTTAATGGTATCAGGCAAAAGGTAGGCAATTCCCTGAGCATCTTTTTTGGCACTATTTTTAAAGAAATTGAATGATTTAGTTAACTGGGGTTGTTTATTGGGTTTTTGGTAATACATTTCGCCTTCTAAAAACCTTGCTTGTTCTATTAAAAGGATATTTCTGTTGAAAATTAGCTCTCTTTCTGCATCAAGCTTTAACCAAAAGGTAGCATTTTCTACCCCAAAATTGAAGATGTCTGATTGTACTGGGGTAAATGCCTTTTTATCAATCTCACCAATCTCTAAATGATTACTACCGTCTTTGTAATACTGTGCTTTAAAAGGCAAAGTATCAATTTCGGATGTGGCGTAGCTTTTGCTGCTCCCAACTAGTAGGATGGATATAATGATGATCAGCCTATAAAAAATACCCTTTTTCATGTTCTGGATAGGTCGAATGTTAAGGTTACTGCATCGCCCTGCTTAGAAGTAATTTCAGTTTTGTAAACAATATCTCTCCTCATTTCAAAAGCAATCGTTCTTTGAGGTTCTAAAGTCAAGGGAAGATCAATAATATCGTGGTTGAATAATACCGTAGCAGTCATATCATCTTTTGGATAATAAAATTTACCATTGTTGCCTAAATCTGTAACCACCCTAAAACCACCTCTTACCACATTTCTATAGGTGGCAGGGGCTGCCAATCCAAATAGCGTAGTGATGCCAATAAATTTAGAATAGGCTACGCAAGCCGTACTCAAATGTAGGCTTCCTATTCCTAAACCTGCAATTTCAAACGAATTCCATACACCTGCTACTTCTCCAGTACCTGCATCGGTATAGTCATCTACCATTTTGTAGATTTTATCGTCCATATAGCCTACGGCTTCTTCAATAGGTAGGGGATTTTTTCTATTCGCTTTATGTATTCTGCCACCACCCAACGCTTTTCCAGTGTCTGCATCCGTAACCAGCATTACATAAACGTCAGGATTGGAAACCCAGTCGGCCTTTGCTGACGTAATTTGAGTAATCCCAAATATCTCCAGCACCCTTCTATGTCCTTCAACAAACTGCATACAGGCAGCTCTATCATTGATAGCCCTAAATGCCGTGAAGTTGATGTTTTTTATATCTGAGTTATGCTCTTCCAATGGAGAAAATTTTATTGTTCGACTTTCTGATGGTTCTTTCCGGAGATGCGCTAGCCTTAAAAATCCTAAACATAAATGCTGGGATTTGGTTTTCAGGCTTGTCAAAAATAATATTTAACTCGTTTTCTGCTTTAGTTAATTCAATTCTTTTTTCTTCTGTTAAAGTTAAGTTTTTCTCTATAGAATTTTTATAAAAAAAGATCAGAGGAACATTCACTGGATGTATTTGAAAATCTAAATTGGTGGCTCCCAACCACATTCTCTCCGCTGCAATACCGCAGTCTATCCAAGATGATACGTCGTTATTAGGTATGGTAATTAGCCCAATAGCCGATGAAGTATTAAATTGCTGTGCCAAGAGACGCCCAAAGGCACTTCCACCTTTAATCTTTTCCAGAAAATCAATCATTCTGCGATCGCGTAGCATATGGATACCTGATTGATCGTTGTTGCTCAAGTCTAAGGTATGGATACCTATTCCATCTTCTCTTTCATTGGCTTCCGATGGCGTCCAGCGCATTTCACGGGTAATGAAATCCTCATGAGCCTCTGGAATAAACATTCTGAGCAAATCAGCCTGTGTGGCTATTTTGGATAGTGCATTTATTTTTTGCGGATCTTTTACAAAAGTAAGCTCCACACCATTTGTTTGTTTAACAAGCGTGTTGAGGTAGTCCAAATCGGCCTCGTTAATTTCTTGTTTAGGGGTAGCTTTCCGGTTGGTGTGTCTGGTTTCTATTTGCTTTTGCAACACAGTTTCTTGCTCGCTTGCACCATCTCCATCTGTAAAACTAAAAACAGCCAAGTGTTTAGGTGCTAACTGTGGTGTCAGCTGCCAGTTTACTTTTAAGTTTTTTGTAGCTGCAGTTAACAAAAGATTTTCTATCGCAGCGCCGATGGAAGTATAAGAAGAAATAAGTTGAGGATCCAAATAAGCGCCTGTGGCACTCTCTTCTAAAAATAGATGGAGCTGTTTATTTTGGTAATGAAACCTCCAAGGTTGGTTATTACCGCCTGAAGGAGCTTTTTTAGCCGCTTCTATCAATTGAAACAACTTCTGTTCAGATAATTCTTTACCTGTATTATCCCAATGATTAAGGTTGTTTTGCTCTATAAAGGTTTCAATTTCGGCAATACTTAGCACTTGCTTTTCCTGAATGTTTTTCAATTCCTGATCTTCGTTTTTTGGATCAGCAATGAGTTCGTCTAAGTCTAAAAAGAACCTTCCAGAAACTTTAAGGTTATTCAATAGTATCTTCCTAGAAAGATCAGCACTTACGCCGCCACCAAAAGTAACCGCACTAGCTAACTGAGGCCAGGTAGAAATGGTAGCCATTAGCTCAACTGCCGATGCCTTCATACGAGGGGATAGGGTTTCTAAGCCTGTAACTGCTGTAATATAAGGTATCCTTTCGTCGAAAGTAGTAAGCGAAGGATACTTTTCCATATCCAAATGATCTACCAGGCCGTGTAGAATAGGGCGCTGAGGATCAAGATCGAAACGTTCAATATCGATGGTACCTCGGTCGCTGCCTTCCATCAATACTGGAATTTTCAATTCACGGGCAATTTTCCGGCTATTGATTTTAATGTCGAAGCTATCGCATTCGTCTATCAGTAAATCTAGTTTGCCACCATCGGTAAGAAATTGGTGAATATTTTCGTCGGTAATGCCCTCGTGGAAGCATACTACATTTAAATATGGATCTATTTCGGCAATTTCGCGTGCAACAATAACTGTTTTCTTTAATTGTATATTGTGTACACCAGTTCTAATTCTATTGATATTACTAAGGTCAAGTTCATCAAAATCGGCAATCCTTAATTCACCAAAACCACGTTCCATGGCTAAAGTTAAGGAAACAGATTGTCCAACTGACAAACCCATCACTCCAATTTTTTTGGTGGCAAGAGCTAGCTGCTCTTCTTCAGTAATTTTATGTTTATTCCTGTTGGTTCTAACTATGATGAACTCATCCTCATTTAAAAGATGAACTAACTTGTTTGACCAAGGGTAATAAAACCAAACACCATACTCATGTTCGGGAACATCTGCAAAACGTTTTTCAACGGCTTCGTCTACACTTGTAGGGTTTAAAGCCAAAAAAGGTTGCAAACATTTTACAAGCTCTTTTACTTGTAATTTAATGGTGTCAAAAATCTGTATATTGGGTTCTTGTTCTATAATTTTATTAAACTGAATGAGTTCTTGTTGATTACTCAAATTCAGTTTAATAGGCTTGTAAATATGACTAAATTGTTGGGTTTTCCCAATGAGCTCCTTTAACGAGTGGGGTGCGGCTTTAGAATACATTTTTAGGTATAGGAAAAATAAAATATTGCGGAAGAAACATGTTTTTCAAGGCTAAAAGACTAAATTAGTTTTTTAGAATTACATTAAAAAAGTATTTTTAACTTTTTATTTGAAAAGAAATGACAGCGAATATCCTTTACGTTGATGATGAACCACATAATTTAAGCGCCTTTGCCGCAACCTTTCGTAGAATGTATAAAGTTTTTACGGCAGAGTCTGCAGAAGACGGTAGAAAAATCTTGGATACTGAAGATATACAAGTAATCATAACCGACCAGAGAATGCCTAAAACTACTGGGGTTGAATTTTTAGCTTCAATTTTAGAAAAGTATCCAGAACCTATAAGAATGATATTGACAGGCTATACGGATATTGATGCTGTAATTGATGCTATTAATAAAGGTCAAGTTTATCGCTATATCCAAAAACCTTGGATGGAAGAGGATTTGAGAATTAACATTGATAAAGCCATCGAAATTTACACGCTCAGAAAAGAGAACAGGGAATTAACTGAAAAACTCTTGATTGCTAACCAACAGTTGGAATTTATCGCTCGCCAAAATCTATTGTCATAAGGCTCTCAAGCGTTACATTGACTTTTTTTTTGTTTTTATTGATACAACAATTTGTTGTATCTAATTGTAGTGTTTTCAAAATCTAATGAAGATTTTATACCATCTAAATGTTCTTATTTTAAACTGAAATGAAAAGCAGGCTTTTGTTTTTGATATCAATCATATCACTGCTTTTCATTCAATTAAATTCACACGCTCAGTCTACTTCTAATAGAGGTACCGATTTTTGGTTGGCCTATACAGGTCATGTTGATGGCTTGGTGTCACGGATGACCTTATTTTTATCATCTGATGTAAATACTACTTATGAAGTGAAATCAGGAGGTAAAGTCATCTCCAGTGGTAGTATTTCAGCCAATGTGGTTACACCTGTTTTTATTAACCCCAACCAGCACAGCGTTTATATTGGTTCTTCAAATTTTAAAGAGGTAGACAAGGGAATTAATGTCACTTCTGCAAAGCCTATTTCTTTATATGCCGTAATTTCCAACAATGCCCGAACTGGATCAACCTTAGTATTGCCCACAGCCTCGCTTGAACAGGAGTATTATGTTTTTTCAGAACAGAATAAAGGAAATACCAATTCTCCTGTATATTCTCAATTTGCTATTGTTGGTATTAAAGATGGTACATTAATAGATGTAATCCCTACGCAAAGTAGTTCCGATGGCACAAGGCCAGCAAATGTAAAGTTTCAAATTTTCCTAAACAAGGGGGATGTCTACCAATTTCAATCTCTTAATGATTTAACAGGTACTTTGGTCAAGGCGGTTACTGGTTGTACACCAATCGCTGTTTTCTCTGGAACCACTTGGGCGGCGTTTTGTGAAGTGGGAAATACAAGATCACCCAATGGCGGAGATAATTTATTTCAACAGTTGTTTCCGGTAACCGCTTGGGGCAAAAACTTTGTATCGGCGCCTTTTTATAATACCTTAAACGGTAATACAGACATCATTAAAATTATCGTAGCTGAAGATAACACTACGGTAAATGTGAATGGAAGTACAACTATTGCTAACGGCACACCTTTATCAAATCCATATCAAAAGGGCAGTGTCATTACTTTTTATAGCACTACACCCAACGTTATTAAAGCATCTTCGCCTATTGCAGTAGCCCAATATCAAACCTCACAAACTTGTAATTTGGCTAATAGCGCACAATCAAACCAAGGTGGTCCTTATTTGGGAGATCCAGAGATGACCATTCTTAACCCTATTGAACAAACTTTAAAAGATATTGCTGTTTATTCGAGATTGAATAGCGTTTCAGGGGTGAATACGAACATCTCCAAGTACTTTCTAAATGTAATTATTAAAACGGCCGATATTCAAGGGTTTACCTTGGATGGAAGTACGATTACTAGTTTGTTTAAGCCCATAGCCAATAGCGATTATAGTTATGCTGTGGTAGATGTAACCAACTCCAGCGACCAACATCGTTTGATTGCGAGTGGCGGGTTTGTGGCCATTGCCTATGGTTACGGCTCTGTGGAATCATACGCTTATTTGGCAGGTACTGATCTTAAAAACCTTAAAAGTAATATTCAGGTTTTCCCAACTGGTAGTAATATTGCATCAAGCAATTTCTGTTTAGGTACCAATTTTGATTTTGTACTAAAGTTGCCATATGTTACCGATAAGCTTACTTGGAATTTAAATAATGGACTTAAAACGGAAGTAATCAATGCTCCTAGTTATACCACACAAGTAGAAGATGGGCAAACTTATTATTTGTATAAATACGTGTTACCATCTACTTATTTTGCTACGCCAGGCAATTATGTTTTAAAAGCATTAATCCAAAAGCCATCTTCTGCTATTTGTGCCGTTGACGAGGAGATCTTTACTGCTTTTGATATTTTTTCTCCTGAAATTAACGCACCTCCACAAGCCTGTATCAATACTGATATTCAATTTACTGATGCTTCGCCTAGAACTGGCGGGAACATCACCGCTTGGGAATGGGACTTTGGCGATGGAGTGAAATCGACCTTGCAAAACCCAACTCATAAATATGCAAACTATGGTACCAAAACAGTAAAGTTAAAGGTAGTTACTGATATGGGTTGTAATTTGTCGGTATCTAAAAACATCGACATTATTATTGCGCCTAAGTCAAATTTTAATGCTGTTGGCCCATTTTGCATTGATAGTGATGTTAAGTTCATGAACCAAACTACGACCACAAATTCAAATGTGGCTAGCCAAATCTGGGACTTTGGAAATGGACAGCCAAACGCTTCGGATCAATCACCTACTTCTAAATATAAAGCCGCAGGTAATTATAACGTTAAATTGATTTCAGTTTCGTCAAGTGGCTGTGCTGATACTATTGTGAAGACCATTACCATTGTTGAAAATCCAGAAATCACTTTTAAAGATCCAGGTTCTTGTGTTAATGATATTGTGCAGTTTGAAGCTACTGCAGTAAAAGGCAATTTTGTAGCTTGGCATTGGGATTTTGGTGATGGTCTTAATGATTTGACTCAAAACACCAAACAAAAACCTACCCATAAATTTAATGCAGCGGGCACTTATAATATCTCTTTAATTGGTACTACTGACCAAGGATGCGCTACGGTATTTACTAAACAGATAGTCATTAGCGGTAGCAACCCAAATGCCGTTTTTGAAGTGAAAGATCTTGAAAATTTATGCGCTAATAAAGAAGTGGCCTTTGAAAATAAAAGCAGCATTGGCTTCGGAAAAATTAGCAAAATAGAATGGATATTCGATTACGACGGCGAACCAAGTGTTATAGTTATTGACGATAACCCAAGTGCCGGAAAAGTGTACCTACACAAATATCCGAGTTTAGCCATGACCAAGGAATATAAAGTAGTGATGAGGGCTTATTCAGGTCAAGTTTGTTTTACCGAAAGTGCTCCTGTTGTAGTATCCGTTTATCCAGCGCCTATTTTAAAAGTGGCTGATATAGCACCAATTTGCGAAACCGCAGATCCAATTCAGCTTGTGATTACTGATGAAAATGCTGTGGCCGGAAGTGCTTCTTATAGCGGTACTGGTATTTCAAGTACAGGAGTGTTCAGTCCGAGATTAAGCGGTGCAGGTAATTTCAACGTAAAATATGTTTTTACTTCTGATCATGGTTGCATCGAAGAAAAGAACATCAATGTTATTGTAGATAAGCTTCCAAAAGTTACATTACCACCAAGCATGGATATTCTACTAGGAGGCCAAAAGCTCGTTGAGGCAACAGCAATAGGAAGCAATATGAAGTACAAATGGACTCCGTCAGAAGGTTTAAGTGCAGACAATATTTTAAATCCCATTGCAAGCCCAAGCAAAACCACTAGGTATACGTTGACTGTTTCGTCAAATAGCTGCCAATTAGTATATGAATATTTGGTGACCGTACATGAAAATCCAAGCGTACCAAATGTTTTTAGCCCAAATGGAGATGGTAAGAATGACACTTGGAATATTAAGTATCTAGAAACATTTGCTCAAGGTACTATTTCTATATTTAACAGATATGGGCAAAAGGTTTTTGAAGCTTCTCCGTATAATACACCATGGGATGGGAAATTAAACGGTGTTGATTTACCGGTAGGGGTTTACTATTACATTATTGAACCCAATAATGGCCGTAAAAAATATACAGGATCAGTGACTATTTTAAGATGAAAAAGCTAATTGTTTTGATCGTTTTAAATCTGATGTTGTTTACAGCATTTGCTCAACAACGCCCACATTATTCTCAATATGTACAAAATATGTCAGTGTTAAATCCAGCGGTAACTGGTCTTAATAGCGGTAAAGATTTGAGATTTGGTTTACGCACACAATGGCAGGGCTTAGAAAATGCACCCAAAACTAGCTATGTAAGTTTTAGTATGCCTATTTCCTTTGGAGGCGATATGGCTAATTATCGCTCAAATGATTTAGGAGTTACCGAGCCGCAAACTAAAGACGATAGTTTCGATTACACGGCTTCTATGTCGCATCATAGTTTTGGTGCATTGTTTATCAATGATAAAGCAGGCCCTTTAAATCGTATGACTGGTAATTTCACTTATGCTTATCATTTGGCTCTAGGAGATAGAGCTAACTTGTCAGTAGGAGTTGGTTTAGGGGTAAATAGGCTTGGTTTAGATGCGCAATCATTAATTTTTGATGAACCAGGTGACCCCGTAGTCTCTAACTCCGGACAAATCAATAAGTTTACCCCAGACTTAAATGCAGGGGTTTATTTCTATGCAGCAAATTACTATATAGGCGCTTCTATGCAGCAGATCATTAAAAATAAGTTAGCTTTTGATGGTGATTTTAATACGGGGAATGAGGTAGCGCATTATTTTTTAACTGGCGGATATAAGTTCTGGATTGGCAACAATTTTTCCTTAACCCCCTCGGTGATGCTAAAAATGGTGAGTCCGCTGCCAAAAGCTTTTGATTTGAATTTAAAATTTGCTTATCAAGATACCTTTTGGGTAGGCGGCGGTTATCGTAAAAATGATGCATTTTTTGGTAATATAGGCTTCAATATTGCCAAAGTAGTAGGAGTGGGCTATGCTTATGATTATACCACCTCGCAGCTCAGAACGGCTTCTTCTGGCTCGCACGAAATTACTCTAAGACTTCTTTTTTAAATCAGCTATTGCTTTATTAGGTTTTATTAATAACTTAACATCTATGTTAGATTAAGTTAACAATGAAACTTGTTTATTCCTTCTGCCTATTAATGATGTTATTTTTTGGCTTAGCTGAAAAATTACAGGCACAAAATATATCTAACGAAGGAACTGATTTTTGGGCAGTTTTTCCAACACATGATCCTAGTGGCAATCAGCTAGCGAACATGAATATCTTTATTACTTCTAAAAGAACTTCAGAGGTGACCGTTAGTTGTGGTACCTATACTGAAACCAAAGCTATTCCTGCTAATACTGTAGTTTTATTTGCGGTACCTAGGGACAATTCATATATAGAGACTGCCGATGCCAACAAAAATTTAACCAACAGAGGTATACACATTAAAGTAACTAGCGGCCAACCGGCTGTAGCTGTATACGGCCATGTGTACGCAGGAGCTAGATCTGCAGCCTCACTCATTATTCCATTTGAAGCTTTGGGGCAGAAGTATTATTCTATGAATTATAAGCAGGATGCCAATGGCCGCAATTTTTTGGTACTAGTGGCAGCCGAAGACAATACGACCTTACGCTTAACAGAAAAAAATGGGACCATAAAAACCATCACTTTGGCGAAGGCAGGAGATGTTTATGAGTATTTGGGACCGGTTTCTACTGACTTAACTGGGGTATATGTAGAGGTAGATGAACTTACTTCACAATGTAAACGATTTGCAGCTTTCTCCGGCAGTACTTCGCTAAATATCCAGTGTACAAATTCTAGGGATCCTTTATTGCAACAGTTATATACGACCAATAGCTGGGGAAAAACCTATGCCGTGGCCCCCTTCATCAATAGACGATGTATTGTAAGAGTTTTAGCTCAGGAAGATAACACTAAAGTAAATATTGACGGCTCAGTAGTAACACTCAATAAAGGTAGTTTTTATGAAACGGGATTATTAACTGAAGGCACCATCATCTCTGCTGATAAATTGATCAGTGTGGCGCAATATTCTTTAACTCAAAATTGCTCTTCTACAACGGGAACTAATTTGATTGGAGACCCTGATATGATTTTGCTTAACCCCGTGGAATTTAGCATTACCAAAATAACCTTATTCTCCTCGGATCAACAGGCCATTCAACAAAAATATATTAACGTAGTTATCAAGACAGACAGCCGAGCCAGTTTTAAAGTGAATGGTATTGCACCCACTAATGGTACATGGAAAACGTTCCCAACAAATGCCGCTTATTCGTACATACAAATTCAGGTTTACGACACAAGTTTAACCCTTAGTGCTGATGAAGGATTCAACGCCATTGCTTATGGCTTTGGAAATGCCGAATCATATGGATATTCTGCAGGAACAAGCTTGGCGGCCAATCAATACTTGACGGTAATTGATACCAGGAGCCATGAGGAGCACAGCAATGCTTGTATCGGTGAAACTGCCGATTTTAAAATCACGATGCCATATTTACTCACTCGTTTAGTGTGGCAATTTGATGATGGTACACCGAGTTACGATGACGTTTCGCCAAGCCCAACTGTTAGAACCGTAAATGGAGAAACACTTTACGATTACATTGCACCCGTTAATAAATCTTATGCCACTGCAGGGCAAAAAGTGATTAAAGCAACTGGTTATTTTGCAGTAAATTCAAATAGCTGTTTTGGTAGTAGTGCTGATTTTGAATTCCTTTTTAATGTAGATCCAGAGCCTACTGCAAACTTTACAGCAGTAGCACAATCGTGTTTAGGAACAGAAGTAACCTTTACTGATGCTAGTAATTCCAATGTACCGGATAAGGCCATTAAGAAGTGGATGTGGGATTTTGGAGATGGCACACCTATTTCTACAGAACAGAACCCTAAACATACTTTTGCTAGTCCAGGGTTGTATACAGTGAAATTAATCGTATCTACCGAAAATGGATGTAGCTCAGATGTTTTTCCAAAAGAAGTTCATGTATTGGCACTTCCCGTTGCGAAATTTATAGCTAAACCCATGGCACTTTGCGAACAACAGGTCATTACCTTCGAAAATCAATCGACCTCAGCAGACGGACAACTAACCAAATGGTTATGGGAGTTTGGTGATAACACAACTTCTACCGAAGAAAATCCTGTACATACTTATAACATCGCTGGTCAGTATGAGGTTAAATTAACGGTTACTTCTGAATTTGGTTGTGAGAATGTTGTTTTGCAAAGAATTAACGTAAACACTTTGCCTGTGGTTGATTTCGACTTGCCAGACTTTTGCCTTGCCGATGGAAGCGCCATATTTACAAACAAATCAACCATCACTTCTAATGAACAGTTAACCTACTTATGGGATTTTGGTGATGCAAATGCCTCACCACAAAGACCTAACACTTCTACACTTCGTGATGGTTCGCATATTTATACCAGCACAGGACTATATGATGTTACTTTAACCGTAAAATCTGCTAGTGGGTGTACAGTAATCGTAAGAAAACAGTTTCGAGTAAATGGTAGTGTTCCTAAAGCGGCTTTTGAAATCGAAAATCAAAATGCATTGTGTAGTAATAGCCCAGTAGTTTTTAAAGATAAAGCCATTGTCGATTTTGGTGAAATCACTAAAATAGAGTGGTTTTTTGATTATGCGAACAAAACTACTCCTGATGTTGTGGATGAAAATCCTAATTTGAGAACTGAGACTGCTAAACTTTATAACTTTAAATACCCAACTTTTACTGGGCAGCAGTCGATAAGTTATGTGGTTAAAATGAGGGCTTATTCGGGTGGCGCATGTGTAAGTGAAGAAAGTAAAAACATTACGGTATATCCAGACGCTTTGGTAGACTTTAATCTTCAAACAGCATGTTTGGTAGATGGAAAAGCTAATTTCGATAACTTATCAAGTTATGTGGTTCCTAATGCGACATTGACGTATCAATGGAATTTTGGAGATCAAAATGCAAATGCACAACACCCTAATACTTCTACCTCGTTAAACCCTGTGCACCAATATACTTCGGTTGGGAGATACACGGTATCCTTAACTGTAACAACACCATTTGGTTGTAGCAAAACAATTACTAAAGAGATTAATATAGAAGGCGCAGTGCCACATGCAGATTTTGCAGTTAAAGATGCAGGTAAGCTTTGTAGTCAAACGCCTGTGGTATTTGATGACAAAACAACTCTAGCTTTTGGAAATATTACTAGAGTGGATTGGTATTACGATTTTGCAAATAATCCAGGTCAACTAGAAAGTGACTTTTCACCGGGCTCTAGCCTTAATCCGAAATCATACACCCATCAGTATCCAATTTTTAATACTCCTTTTAGCAAAAGTTATGTGGTTAAAATGGTGGCTTTTTCAGGAAATACCTGTATATCAACGATAGAAAAAACGATTACGATAAATGCTTTCCCAGAAATTGAATTTAATCAAAGCATGGAGATTTGTTTGGAAGCGTCTAGTGTTCAACTAGTAGCCATGGAAAAAAATGGACTGCCGGGCACAGGTACTTTTAGTGGAGATGGGGTTAACGCCACTGGATTATTTAGTCCTGCAAAGGCAGGTGCGGGCGTGCATCAAATTACTTATACCTATGAGGTGACCAACGGATGTAAAGCACAAAAAATGCAAAATATTACGGTAAATGAAACACCAACCGTAGATGCCGGAGAAGATAAAAAAGTACTGGAGGGAGGAATGGCGACTCTATCAGCTACAGCCTTTGGTTTTGGAAAGAACTTAACTTATAAGTGGATTCCATCTACTGGATTGGATAGAGATGATGTGCTGAATCCGGTGGTCCGTCCAACAGAAGATATGCTGTATCGTTTAATTGTTACCAGTGAGAAAGGTTGTATGCAAACTGATGAGGTATTTGTGAAGCTCCTTAAAAATTTAGAGGTACCTAGTGCCATTACGCCAAATGGAGATGCAATTAACGATGAATGGAATCTCAAATATATAGACAGCTACCCAGCAGCAACCGTAGAGGTTTTTGATAGGGCGGGACAAAATGTTTTCAGAAGCAAAGGATACCCCAAACCTTTTGATGGAACTTATAACCACAATCCACTCCCTGTTGGCGTTTATTATTATATTATTAATTTAGCAGTGGGCAAAAAACCAATCACTGGAACGCTTACCATTATTAGATAATGTTTTTGAAGAAGTTTACCTATACTTTAATTGTGATGATTTTGGGGATACAATCCTTTGCCCAACAACGACCCCAATACACACAATATATATTCAATAATTATTTGCTAAATCCAGCTTTAAGCGGAACAGAAAACTATGCTGACATTAAAGTGGGGCATCGTTCTCAGTGGTCAGGTATTGAGAATGCACCCAAAACATCTTTTGTATCTGCTCATTGGAGTTTAGGTGATAATTACCTTTGGGGAAATCCTTTATCGCTTCCCGAAAAGGGAGATGACCCAATGAGTCGAAGTTACTTGCAAAACTATACCGCCTCTCCAGCTCACCATGGAATGGGAGTGATGATGGTATCAGACAAAGCAGGTCCTATTTCTCGAATTGATGCAGGACTAAGTTATGCTTATCATCTTCAAATGAGCGGAACCAACAATTTATCGGTGGGCGTTTATGCTGGGGTAAGCCGCATTGCTTTGGATATGAAACAAATTACCTTAGAAAATCCAAATGATCCAGCATTGGCAGGAGCAGTATTAAGCCAGTTTAAACCAGATTTGTCAGTAGGTGTTTGGTATTATGGTGCCAGATTTTTTGCTGGTGTTTCAGCACAGCAAATTTTGCCGCAAAAATTAGCTTTCACAAACAGTGCTGATTACAGCACAGGAAAATCTGTTCCACATCTTTTTCTAACCTCTGGCTATAAACTTTTTATTGACGAGGATATTTCTGCTATTCCATCATTCATGATGAAAAGGGTAGAAGGCTTACCTATTTCCTTTGATATGAACCTTAAACTTGACTATAAAAACAAAATATGGATTGGGGGTAGCTATCGTAAATCAGACTCATTTTCGGCCATGGCAGGTATTAATTTCAAAAAATTCCTCAATTTAACCTACGCCTATGATTTTACGGTTTCTGAACTAAACACCGTTTCTAATGGAAGCCATGAAATTGTACTCGGCTTCCAGTTAAACAATGTTTATCAGGTATTTAGTGGCGGTAGAACTTGGAGATAATCTTAAAGTTCTTTTCTTAATCTTGCTACTGGAATATTCATTTGCTCACGGTATTTAGCCACCGTTCTTCTAGCAATGTTGTAACCGTGCTCTTTTAAAATTTCCGTTAAACGTTCATCGGCCAAAGGCTTACGCTTATCTTCTTTTCCAATACAGTCTTCTAATATTTTCTTTACTTCTTTATTAGAAACTTCTTCACCGCTTTCGGTTTGGATAGCCTCAGAGAAGAAAGATTTTAAAAGAAAAGTACCAAATTCAGTTTGCACATATTTAGAATTAGCTACCCTTGATACGGTAGAAATGTCCATGTCAATTTTGTCTGCAATATCCTTTAAGATCATTGGTCGTAACTTACGCTCATCACCAGTTAAGAAATAATCGTATTGGTAGTGCATAATGGCGTTCATAGTTTTAAGCAAGGTTTGCTGCCTTTGCTTAATCGCATCAATAAACCATTTAGCAGAATCTAGCTTTTGCTTTACAAACTGAACAGCTTCCTTCATCTTCTTGTCTTTCTGCGAAGCCTTGTCGTAATGCTCAAACATATCCATATAAGAACGACTTACCCTCAACTCAGGAGCATTTCTAGCATTTAAAGTAAGTACTAAAACCCCATCATTATTCGTGATATGAAAATCAGGAATGATTTGCATTTGCTTGGTCGTTACCTGATTTGAGTCGCCTGGCTTTGGATTAAGGCGTAAAATTTCAGCAACTACTTCTTTAAGTTCTTCACTGTTAAGACCAACAGCACGCTCCAGTTTATCGTAATGTTTTCTGGTAAATTCATCAAGGTGGTGCTCTACAATTTCAATGGCTTTTTTAATCAAAGGATTGTTAGTATCCTTTTTCTTTAATTGCAAGGCCAAGCATTCTTGTAAGTCTCTGGCAGCAATTCCAGCAGGATCAAAGCTTTGGATAAGTTTTAGCATTTCCAAAACATCTTCTTCCTCCACCATCACGTTTTGTGAAAAAGCCAAGTCATCAATCATCGAGGTAATTGGTCTACGTAAGTAACCATCATCATCCAAACTACCAATAATCTGCTTGCCAATAATAAAATCTTGATCAGACAAGGGAACTAAATCTAATTGCTGCTGCAAACTTTCAAAAAAAGTAGTTTCAATAGCGATAGGCGTTTCCTTTTTGTCTTCCTCATCGTCACCATTGTTGTATGAGGTGCTATAATCGTTTGTACTGTCGTCCTGTAGGTAATCATCTACATTGAACTCATCCATCCCTGTATCTTCACCTTTATCGCCGTCAAAGTCGTCTCTATCATCCTGCAGGTCGTCATATTCACCTTTAGGTTCTTCTAAACTCATTAAACTTGAATCTTCAAGGGCAGGATTTTCCTCTAATTCTTCTTTGATGCGAGTATCTAAAGCAACTGTTGGCACCTGCAACAATTTGATAAACTGGATTTGTTGAGGCGATAGTTTTTGTAATAACTTTTGCTGAAGATGTTGTTTTAGCATATTTGGGATGAATTCGAGTTCCAAAAATAAACAAATGCTTTAGATTTTTGTTGGTTTAATTTGATTAATTAATCATCTTTTCAGTAAGTTTACGATAACTAAAAAATAATTACCTAACTAAAAACATGTTTATATGGGATTTGTAAAAGAATTTAGAGAATTTGCTATAAAAGGCAATGTAATGGACTTGGCTGTCGGTGTGATCATTGGCGGCGCTTTCGGCAAAATTATCGATAGCGTAGTGAAGGATTTAGTGATGCCAATTGTTTCGGCCATTATAGGTCAACCTGATTTTAGTCAGTTGTACATTGTACTGAAGGGAAATGTACCTGCGAATATGGCTTTAGAAGAAGCACGTAAATTACCAGAGACTTCTATTTTTGCTTATGGTAATTTTATTACAGTGGCTATTAATTTCCTGTTATTGGCTTTAGTTATCTTTTTGATGATTAAGGGAATTAATAGTATGAAGAGAAAAGAGGAGGTTGCTCCATCGGCACCGCCAGCACCATCTAAAGAAGAAATTTTACTTGGTGAAATTAGAGATTTACTAAAAAACAAATAAGAATAATTGAAAATTGGCATACCTTTCTTTTTTGCAAATAAATTAGAAGGGTATGCTTTTTTATGCCCTAAAGTTACGTTAATGAATATGAAAAAACTTGTCTTAATCCTTACGCTAATGTCTAGTACTTATGCATTTGCCCAAACCAAAGCGGAGCAAAGCCTGTCAACCGCCGTAGAAAAAATGAAGAATGCCATGGTAAGCGGTGAGCGCAAAGACTTGGAAGATATTGCCGCTGCTGATTTGAGCTATGGCCATTCTGGCGGAAAAGTAGAAGATAAAGCCACGTTTGTAGAAACCATTGCCAGCGGTAAATCTGATTTTGTAAGTATAGATCTAGCCAACCAAACCATTAAAATCACAGGCAATACGGGAGTAGTGCGTCACGAGCTGCACGCTAAAACCAATGATGGTGGTAAACCTGGAGAAGTTCATCTCGGCATTTTGCTAGTTTGGCAGTTACAGGGTAAAGATTGGAAGTTATTGGCCAGACAAGCTTTTAAATTACCTCACTAAACTATCTGATGTAGAGGTTGGTATCTAAAACCTTTTTCTCAAACTCTTCAATAGGATATTTCGCTTCGATAATTTTGAGGAGCATTTCGGTAGCTAGGCGGCCTATTTCATAAGCTGGCTGCCTTACCGAAGTAAGCGAAGGATTAAAAAGATCCAACACATCTGAGTTACTAAAACCTGCAATGGCCATATCGTTAGGTACGGATACATTCAAGTTTTTAAATACACTTAAACAGCCCGTGCTTAACCTGTCGCCAGCTACAAAAATGGCATCGGGTTTATCTTTCAAGGCCAATAATTCTTTAATAGCCATTTCTGTTTCCTCGTAAAGCATTCCGCCATGAGGGCAATACTTCACATAGTCCTCCCTAAATTCAATTCCGTGATGCGCCAAAGCTTTTTTATAACCTGACAAACGCTCTATGCTAATGGAAAGGTAGCTGGAACTGGTGAGGTGAGCAATTTTTTTATACCCTGATTTTATTAAATAATCAGTGGCCTCAAACGCACCTTTTTCATTGTCTGCAATTACTTTGTGGGTTACAATTTCATCGGCTACGCGGTCAAAAAACACAATTGGCAAACCTTTATCGTGTAGAGATTTTAGGTGTGAAATATCCGAAGTTTGTGACGAAAGGGACACTAAAAGCCCATCAACTGATCTCGAAGCTAAATGGTTCACGTTAATCACCTCTCTTTCGTAAGATTCATGTGTCTGTGAGATAATTACGTGATAACCCTTATCATAGGCAATGGACTCAATTCCATCTACCGCTTGTGAAAAATAGCTATTAGCCACTTCGCTCACTACCACACCAATAGATTTACTTCTGCGTTCCTTTAAACTTAAAGCAATAGGATTGGGTTTGTAACCGATTTGCTTTGCATAATCCGTAACCAGTTTTTTAGTGGCCGGGCTTATTTCGTACGTGTCTCTCAGTGCTCTGGAAACAGTAGAAGTAGACAGGCCAAGTGCTTTTGCGATATCTTTTATGGTTACGGGCTCGAACATGCGTTATGGTATAAAATTACGGGGTTTTTGATGCCAATTAGACATCTCAAAAATACTACAATTTCTCTATTGTACTAAAGATATAATTTTTGCTTGATTTTGGCAACGTTGTCGGGAACGATTGCACAAATTTATCACTGCCCATCAGTGCTATATCTTAAAAAAACATTGTAGAATTGTTAAGAGATGGCGCTAAACCCGTCTCGCATATAACCAAATTTTAACCTTATTGTATGAAAAAAATCTTACTGTTTTTTTGTGTATTGGCTATGGGTATCCAATTAGCGCATGCGCAAACAAGACCAGTGACAGGAAAGGTAACCGAAAAGGCTACCGGATCGCCACTTCCTGGTGTCGCCGTAACCATTAAAGGAACAAAAAATGCGGTGTCTACCGATGTTAACGGGATCTATAAAATCTCAGTTCCTTCTACGGGAAATGTCGTTTTGGTATTTAATTCAATTGGCTTTGATAATGTGGAGGTAGCTCTGGGTACTAAAAGCCAAGTCAATGCTGCATTAGAAGAAAGCTCGACAGCACTTAACGAAGTAAAAATTGTAAATATCGGCTACGGGACTGTTAAAAGAGAAGCCATTACAGGTGCTGTTTCATCTGTAAATGCGGCCACCATTGCCGCTGCTCCAGTGGCGTCGGCATTAGAAGCTATTCAAGGCCGTGTGGCTGGGGTTAATATTACTTCTACTGAGGGTTCTCCAGATGCGACCATGAATGTTAGGGTAAGGGGTGGAGGTTCAATTACGCAAAGTAATGAACCGCTATTTATTGTAGATGGTTTTCCTGTAACTACGATTGCTGATATTGCTCCACAGGATATAGAGAGTATAGATATTTTGAAAGATGCTTCCGCTGCAGCAATTTATGGTTCTAGAGGTGCAAATGGGGTAGTTTTGGTAACTACAAAGAGTGGTAAAGATGGAAAAACAAGTATCTCTTATAACTTGTTTGGCGGCTATAGAGAGATTGCTAAAACATTAGACGTACTTTCTCCATACGACTATGTGACATGGCAATATGAAAGGGCTTTGTTAGACAATTCTCTTAATGACTATACAAAGTATTTTGGAAATTATCAAGATATGGATCTGTACCAAAATTTACCAGCAAATGATTGGCAGAATTTAGTTTTTGGACGTACAGGCAATACGATTAATAGCAACCTGAGTATTATGGGTGGTAGCGATAAGACTAAATATAGCTTAAGCCATAATTTTGTTAAAGATAGAGCTATTATGCAATTATCTGGATTTGAAAGACAAAATGTTAATTTTAAACTTAACCATAAATTGTATAGTAAACTGATGTTGGATTTTGGTTTGCGGTATGCAGATACCAAAACTAAAGGCGGTGGAACCAATGAGGTTAGGGAAATCTCTTCATCTGATTCTCGCTTAAAAAACGCGATGCTTTATCCACCTTTTTCAGTGCCTGGTTTAACCACTAGTGACACAGATCCTGATTTTGGATTGTATGATCCGCTTTTGTCGGTTGCGGATAATGACCAATACATTCATCGTAAACAGTACAATATCAACGCATCTTTAACTTACGATATCCTATCTGACTTGAAATTTAGAACAGATGTAGGTTACGATGGGGTTAGAAATGATCAAGATCGTTTTTACGGAAGTACCACTTATTATTCAAGAGAGAGAAGTGCTGGTTTGCCTGCGCTTCATTTAACGAATGACAATAGAGTATCTTTTAGAAACACTAATACACTAAATTATAATTTCAAGAAGTTGATAGGTTCAAATCACAACCTAACTTTGTTATTAGGTCAAGAGTTTTTGAAAACTGAACAATCTACTTTAACAAATGTTGTGCATAATTTTCCAAGAACATTTAGCTTTCAGGATGCCAGATATCTAATGTCTCAAGGAATCGCTAACTCTCTAGATAATAAGTTTGCTAACGATTACAAAATGTTGTCTTTCTTTGGTCGTGCTAACTACGATTACAAAGGTAAATATTTATTAAGTGTGGCTGCTAGGTCTGATGGTTCATCTAAATTTGCTCCAGGTAATCAATGGGGCTTCTTTCCTTCAATTTCGGGAGCTTGGAGAATTATTCAAGAAGACTTCATGAACGGTACTAAATCTTGGCTTTCAGATTTGAAAATTAGAGCAAGCTATGGCGAAGCAGGTAGTGATGGTATCCCAGTAGGACAAATTTACCAAACTTTTGCAAGTACAAGTACTAACGTTTGGGTTAACGGAGCTACCAATTATTGGGCGGCATCAACCTACATGGCCAATCCAGATTTGAAATGGGAAACTACAGTTTCGCAAAACGTTGGTTTAGACTTTGCCTTATTTAATTCTAAGTTATCTGGTACTGTTGATGCCTATATCAATAAAACGAAGGATTTATTGATCGAATTTGATGTTCAGGGTTCAGGTTATGCCAAACAATTTAGGAATATAGGAGAAACCCAAAATAAAGGTTTCGAAATCGGCTTAAGCTATAAAGCTATCCAGAATAAAAACTTTGACCTTTCCTTTAACGGAAACATCTCTTTTAATAGAAACAAAGTGGTTTCGTTGGGAGGGCTTGTTGGAATTAACCAGTCTACAGAATGGGCGTCAACAGAAATTCCAGCAGATTATTTAGTACAAGCAGGATATGCAGTTGGTCGTATTTACGGTTATAAAAATGCAGGCCGCTATGAAGTATCTGACTTTTCTGGATATAATGCGTCAACAAACACTTGGACATTGAAGCCTGGCGTAGCTAATTCGAGCACTGTTATTGGTACGATCAGGCCCGGTTCTATGAAATTACAAGATCTTAATGGTGATGGCAATGTGACCATAGACGATAGAACTTTTATCGGTAATACCAATCCTAAACATACAGGTGGTTTTGCAATTAGCAGTAGAGTATTTGATTTTGATTTTGCCGCATATTTCAATTGGAGTGTTGGTAATGATGTATATAACGCAAATAAAATTGAATATACCTCAACGAGTAAATACGATTCAAGAAACATGATTGACATTATGGCTACCGGTAAAAGATGGACCAACTTACGTGCAGATGGCACAATTAGTAATGATCCAGCTGAATTAACGGCCATGAATGCCAACACCACCATGTGGTCTCCTTTTATGAGAGCTTATGCGTTAACTGATTGGGCAGTTGAAGACGGATCTTTCCTTCGTTTATCTACCGTTACCTTAGGCTATACGTTACCTGCAAATATTTCTAATAAATTAAAAATGAAAAAATTGAGAGTGTATGCTTCTGGTAACAATGTATTCTTATTGACAAACTACAGTGGTTTCGATCCAGAAGTTTCTACTAGAAGAAAAACTGGCTTAACACCAGGAGTAGATTACTCAGCTTACCCACGCAGTAGATCAATCATCTTTGGTTTAAATGTTAACTTTTAATTGAGCACACGTTATGAAAAAAATAAATTATATACTCTTATTTATTGGCGTTGCGACAATAGTAAGTAGCTGTAAAAAAGTACTGGATGCTCCAGCAAAATCTGCACTGGAAGAATCTGTAATTTTTTCTACCCAAAACTTAACCGAAGGAGCGATTACCGGTATTCTTCAGACCTTTGGCGAACAAAACTCACACAGGGGAAGGTATTTGGTTTATTATGGTTCTAATACCGACGCAGAAGTAATGAGCAGTTTGAAGAACATTGCTGATGACAAATCTCGTTTAACCAACTATAATACTAACGTGATTAACGGACAAATGAATACAACCAATAATGTCTGGGCAATTTTGTATCAGGGTGTTGAACGTGCCAATATTGCTATAAGAGGCCTAAAAACCTATGGTAATATTAGTTCAAATCCTCAAATGGCGCAACTTTTAGGCGAGGCTTTAACACTAAGAGCTGTATTTTATTGTGATTTAATTAAGGGCTGGGGAGATGTGCCAGCAAGATTTGAACCAATTAATTCCGAAACTCTATATGTACCTAGATCCGATAGAGACGTCATTTATAAACAACTGTTAGCGGATTTAGCAGAAGCTTCTAACTATTTAGCTTGGGCAAATGGTTCCGCTAGAACTAATTCAGTTGAACGCATCAACAAAGGCTTTGCCAAAGGTTTGAGGGCTCGTATTGCTTTAATGGCAGGTGGTTATGCCTTGCGCCAGGATAAAACGGTTCGTTTAAGTTCTGATCCTGATTTAGCTCCTGCTAAAATGTACGAAATTGCTAAAAACGAATGTTTGGAAGTTATAGCTAGTAATTCTGTGAGATTATTACCTAGTTTCGAGCAAGTGTTTAGGAATTTGAATCAGGAGATCACTGCGCCTAACCAGGAATCAATGTGGGAGTTTCCATTTAACGAAACTAGAGGCAGAGTACTTTTCGATTTAGGTGTCAACCATGCTAAACTAGATAAATATACAGGTCAAAACAAAGGAGGTACCGTAATCGCGAACCCTACGATGTGGTACGAATATGAAAAAGAAGACACTAGGCGTGCAGTTAGTATTACACCTTACGGTTGGGACAGCGACGGAACGCAGAATACGGCTTTTCAAGTAGCTTCCACTTTAGGCAAAATGTACTTAGGTAAATATCGTTATGAGTGGATGACACGAAGGGTAACCTCCGCTAACGACGATGGAGTAAACTGGATTTACATGCGTTATTCTGATATTTTATTAATGGCAGCAGAGGCCATTAACGAATTGGAAGGACCATCAGCAGCAGCACCTTATTTGAAACAGATTAGAGACAGAGCATATTCAAATAATCCAGCGATGGTTACTACTTATATGGCTGCAGCTACAGCATCTAAAACAACATTTTTTAATGCAATTGTTAAAGAACGTAATCTAGAGTTTGTAGGAGAGATGTTAAGAAAAAATGACCTGATTCGTTGGAACTTGTTAGATGCTAAATTAGCTGAAAATAAAACTAAATTGCAGCAGTTGGAAAATAGAACAGGTATTTATGCTAACCTTCCAACTAGAATTTATTATACTTTAAATGGCGAGGTATTAAATATTTATGGTTTAAACTTTGGCGATACTGATGCTATTGGAGCAGCAGGAGGCTATACTACAAATAAAACTTGGACAATGGTAGGGAGTTCAGATCAAACTACTTTTTGGGATGCCTTATATATCAACCAGCCAAGCAAACAGCCATATTGGCCAATTTGGCAAACGTTCCTAGATTCTTCTAACGGAACATTAAACAACAGTTTCTTAGGTTTATAACCCATTCAGTCATGAAAAAGAATTTTAAAAATATAATAGCCTATTCATTATTGTCTTTGGCGCTATTAAGCGGTTGTAAAGAAGATAATTTAGTACCTAATACAACATTAAATACAGACAGAGCATTTTCTGCTACTGGTTTAACAGCAACCGTAATCAATAAAATTAACGTTAGGTTAACATGGACTAAAGTGGCTAGCGCTGCTTCTTATACGATAGAGATTTTTAATAACGCAGAATTCACAGGGACCCCTGCTAAAACAGTCAGTAATATCACTTTTGATAAGCTGCCATATACGGTAACAGATCTTAGCGGAGATACACAATATTATGTAAGGGTAAAGTCTATCAGCAACAGTGGCGTTGCAGATTCAAAATGGGTTAGCGTAGGGTTTAAAACCGATGCAGAACAAATTTTCAATCCTGTAAACTTAGCAGATATTACTGCCAAAACTGCGGTACTTACATGGACCGCAGGCGCTACAGCCACTAGTATCACCGTACAACCTGGTAATATCACGCATACTTTAACGCCAACGGAAATTACACAAGGTAAAGCAACAATCTCTGGCTTAACCGGAGAAACAACTTATACTGCTCGTTTACTTAACGGAACAGGTATTAGAGGAACGGTTACGTTTACCACGGCTATTGATTTAGGCGATGCTATTGCAGTTTCACCTACAGACGATTTGGCTACTACCATTGCTAATGCGCCAGCAGGAGCGGTGTTGGCTTTGCTTCCAGGAAATTATAATATCAATGCTGATCTTACCATAGGTAAAAATATCTCTATCAAAGGAGCAAGACCAGCAGATAGACCTATCATTAATGGGGCTGTCTTTAGGGTAAGAGGTAACGCAGGTTTGACTTTCAAAGATTTGATTTTGGATGGTACCGGAGCGCTTAATAATAACCAAACCATTATTTATGATGAAGCTTCTGATAATGCTTATGGTGTTTTAAATGTTGACGACTGTTTGATTAGAGACTATGTAAAAGGCTTTATGTACGTTAATCTAAAAGTCTTGATAGAAACTGTTAATATCAGAGGAAATATCTTTAATAATGTAGAATGTAACGGTGGTGATTTCATAGATTTTAGGGTTGGAATTGCAAAAGCATTGAACTTCACCAATAATACTGTTTATGCCTCCGTAGCAGCAAGAGACTTCATCAGGATGGATCCGACAGGTTCTACCAACTTTCCAACAATTAATTGTATAATCACAGTGTCAACCAATACACTAAATGGCGTATCAAATGGTACAAGTAATCGACTTTTTTATGTGCGATTAACTACTCATCAAATTATTTTTTCTAAAAACATTGTAGCCAATTCAGGAGGAATTGTAGCAAACCAAGCAGCAACGAACATTGTACCCGCTAATTTTACTACGAATAACTATTATAACGCACCAACCTATATGGCGGGAAGTGCTGCAACTACGCCAAAATACGATACAGGTACCTTTACCACTTTAAATCCAGGGTTCACCAATGTAGCCACTGGCAATTTCACCATCTCTAACATTGACTTAAAAACCAATGGTATAGGTGATCCAAGATGGAGACAATAATTAAGACAACTATAGGTGGGGCTCAAAGCCCCATCTTTTTTTAATCCTTTTTCAAATTTATGTTTCGTCAATTTCTTTTAGCTTCTTATTTCTTATTCGCATTTTTATTTACCATGAAGGAAGATAAAACAACAGTGTTCATTATTGGAGACTCTACTGCGGCTAATAAGCTAACTACAGCCTATCCCGAAACAGGATGGGGCATGCCTTTTACCTACTTTTTTGATCAAACTGTTATGGTGAATAACTTGGCAAAAAACGGAAGAAGTACCCGTACTTTCTTAAGCGAAGGTTTATGGACCACAGCCTTATCAACCATGAAAAAGGGAGATTATGTGTTCATCCAATTTGGACACAACGACGAAAGTAAAGAAAAGGTAGATCGTTATACCACGGCAGAACAATACAAGGAAAACTTAACCAAGTTTGTGAATGAAGCTAGAGCTAAACAAGCTACGCCAATTTTAATTACGCCTGTATCTAGAAGGAAATTTGATAAAGAAGGAAAAGCGCTTGAAACGCATCATGAATACACACCATTGGTAAAGGAAATTGCAACAAAATTGAATGTTCCCTTTATTGATTTGGACGAGAAAAGTCGTGCACTTTACCAACAAATGGGCGAGGAGAACTCTAAGTTGCTATTTCTACAATTGCAAGCTAATGAGCACCCCAATTATCCTGAGGGAAAAGTAGACAACACTCATTTTAGTGAACTAGGGGCTAGAAAAATCGCCCAGATTGTACTTCAGGAAATCAAGAATTTAAAGTTGCCTTTGGCTAATCAAATTGTAAAACCAATCGTTAAAAAATAATGAATACAAGATACTTATGTAGTTTATTGATTTTTTGGTGGTGCAGCCTTTCAGCGATGGCACAGCCTAAAACTACATACGATTTTGTAGTAGCACAAGATGGATCTGGTAATTTTACAACGGTACAGGAAGCCCTAAATGCCGTGCCTGATTTTAGGAAAGTAAACACAACCATCTTTATCAAAAACGGTATTTATAAAGAGAAGCTTAATCTCTCGGCATCCAAGCACTTAGTTACTTTAATTGGAGAAAGTGTTACCAAAACCATCTTGACTTACGACGACTGGGCACAAAAGAAAAATATCTTTGGAGAAGAGAAAGGCACTTCTGGTTCATCAAGCTTTTATGTGTATGGTCCTCAGTTCACGGCGCAGAACATTACCTTTCAAAATACGGCGGGTCCAGTAGGTCAAGCAGTAGCCTTATTTGTAGCTGGCGACAAAGCTCGTTTTATTAATTGTAGGATGTTAGGCTTTCAAGATACGCTTTACACCTATGGTTATGCCAGTAGACAGTATTACTACAAATGTTATATAGAAGGAACCGTAGATTTTATTTTTGGTTCTTCTACAGCTGTTTTCGAAGATTGCGAAATCTTCTGCAAAAAGGCGGGTTATGTTACTGCGGCATCTACACCAGATAGTACCAAATATGGTTATGTGTTTTTCAATACCCGCATTTATGGAGATGCACCAGAAAGTTCATTCTACTTAGGCAGGCCGTGGCGACCTTATGCCAAAACGGTATTCATCAATTGCGATTTAGGAAAGCAGATCAAGCCTGAAGGTTGGCACAATTGGAATAAACCAGATGCAGAGAAAACATCGTTCTACGCTGAATATCAAAATAAAGGTGCAGGATCAAATAATCATGCACGTGTAAAATGGTCACATCAGCTTACCGCAAAAGAAGTAAGCGAAAACTATACGCTCGAGAAAATTTTTAAGGGTTGGAAACCGATGGAATAACCCGTCGTTGCAACGTAATGAAATCTGTTTAGAATATGAAAAAACTCATCTTCTTGTGGTGTTGTCTTGTCGGATTTTTGGCTTCAAAAGCACAAGATTATCCCAAGGAATTAAAGGTAGCCAAAGATGGTAGCGGAAATTATACCACTATTCAGGAAGCGGTAATGGCCGTTCGAGATTATAGTGATGTACCAGTTAATATCTATATCAAAGCTGGTGTATACAAAGAGAAACTAATTGTACCAGCTCAAAAAACGAAGATTAGGCTTATTGGCGAAAACAAGGAAAATACCATCATCACCTACGATGACTACTCGGGAAAAGGATCCATCAACACGTATACCTCTCATTCAGTTTTGGTACAAGGAAATGAGTTTGCGGCAGAAAATTTAACTTTTGAAAATAGCGCAGGCGCAGTAGGGCAAGCGGTGGCTTTGCACGTGGAAGCCGATCGAGTGATCATTAAAAACTGTAAAATTATCGGAAACCAAGACACCTTGTTTCCTTCGGCAGACACCAGTAGACAGTATTATGTAGATTGCTACATTGAAGGTACCACCGATTTTATTTTTGGTGCGGCAACCGTGGTTTTCGAGCGCTGTCATATCCATAGCAAAAAGAATTCCTACATCACAGCAGCATCTACCACAGAACATCAAGCTTTTGGCTTCGTTTTCTTCAATTGTAAGCTAACCGCCGAGCCAGAATTCAAAAAAGTTTATCTCGGTAGACCGTGGCGACCTTTCGCTAAAACTGTTTTTATCAACACCGAAATGGGCGATCATATTTTACCACAAGGATGGAGTCCTTGGAATAAAAACGACAACCATAAGCTAAGCTATTATGCAGAATATGGCTCGTTTGGCCTGGGTTACGTTGCTGGCCAGCGGATAGATTGGTCACACCAGCTCAATAAAAAGGAGCTCAAAAAATACACCCTTAAAAACATTTTCTCAGGTAGTAATCAATGGCTGCCAGAAACTAAATCATTAGAAAGATGAGAAGAAATCAATTATACTTATTGTTAGGTGCTTTTGTCCTGTTAAGTTGCTCGAAAAAAACGGAAGCACCTGCGGTAAAGAAAGATCCAGTAACTGGTGATGATAAACCCGTACAAGTACAAGAAACTCCTTATGCATTTCCGGGAGCCGAAGGTTATGGCAAAAATACGACTGGTGGTAGAGGTGGGCGAATCATTAAAGTAACCAATTTGAATGATGCTGGTGCAGGGAGTTTAAGGGAAGCCATTGCTGCTTCTGGGGCTCGTATTATTGTGTTTGAAGTTTCGGGAAACATAGTGCTTAATAGTCGGCTGCAAATTTCAAATGGCGATGTAACTATTGCGGGACAAACAGCACCAGGTGATGGCATTTGTATTCAAAACTACGAGATGAACGTGAATGCAAATAATGTTATCATTAGGTATATGCGTTTCCGTATGGGCGATTTAACGAAGAACGAGCAAGATGCACTTTGGGGGCGTGGTAAAGAAAATATCGTGATCGATCACTGTTCAATGAGCTGGTCTATTGATGAATGCTCTTCATTTTATGCCAATAAGAACTTTACCATGCAGTGGTGTATCTTATCAGAAAGCCTAAATAAATCTTTTCATGAAAAAGATGACCATGGTTACGGTGCCATTTGGGGTGGCTCTAGTGCTACTTTTCATCATAATTTGTTAGCACACCACAACAGTCGCAACCCAAGGTTTGACGGTGGTAGTAGAGCTGGTACAGGAAAAAGCACCTTTGGAATCGACAAAGTGGATTATCGCAACAACGTGATTTATAACTGGGGCGCAAACAGTAGTTACGGTGGCGAAAACGGCGAGTACAACATCGTGAACAACTATTATAAAGCGGGACCAGGCACTTCATCCAGCAAACGAAATCGTATTTTGGAACTTTATATGGAAGCTGATGTGGCCACCTATGGTCCTGGATATGGCAAGTTTTATGTGACTGGTAATATGGTGACCAATAGTACTGCGGTAACAGCTGACAACTGGAATGGTGGGGTCGATAGAAATTCGGGTTTAAGTACCACGAACTTTGCTTTAACCAAACAAGCTAATCCATTTACTTCGGAAGCTATTACCGTACATACAGCAGAACAAGCTTATAATATGGTTTTGCTTTATGCAGGGGCAAGTTATAAGCGTGATGCAGTGGATACAAGGGTTACCAATGAGGTGAAAAATGGAACGGTAACATACAATGGTTCCAAGACGGGCTTTAAAGGAATCATCGATTCCCAAACTGATGTGGGAAGCTGGCCAACCTTGAACCAAACTGCTGTTTTGAAAGATACCGATGGTGATGGTATGCCAGATGACTGGGAAATTGCCAATAAGCTAGACCCAAATAAAGCTAACGCAAATGGTAGGGATTTAAGCTCTGCATACGATAACATTGAGGTTTATATCAATAGTTTGGTTAAAGTCATTACCGAAGCACAATACAAATAAAATCAGAGACTTAAAGTGAAGCAAGCATTCGTAATTCTTTTTACGGTACTATCTTTAAATACATTTGCTCAAAAGGAAATCTCAAAGGTTTGGGTACCCGATTTGGGAAATGGAACTTACAAGAATCCGGTTATTGATGCAGATTATTCTGATCCTGATGCGATAAGAGTAGGTGATAAGTTTTATATGATTGCTTCGAGTTTTGACGCGGTACCTGGTTTGCCTATTTTAGAATCTACAGATTTGGTGAATTGGAAGCTGATTGGCCATGCGCTTAAAAGACAGCTACCGTTTGAACATTTTGCCAAAACGCAGCACGGAAATGGGGTTTGGGCACCAGCTATACGTTACCATAACAATGAGTTTTACATTTATTATCCCGATCCTGATTTTGGAATTTACCTTACCAAAGCGAAAAACATTCTTGGACCTTGGACTGATCCTATACTGGTAGAAGCAGGAAAAGGATTGATTGACCCATGTCCGTTATGGGATAATGATGGCAAGGTTTATTTGGTGCATGCTTACGCTGGAAGTAGAGCAGGAATTAAGAGCCTGATTGTAGTGAAAGAAATGAATGCGGATGGAAATAAAACCATTACCGAAGGCCAGATTGTATTTGATGGACACGAGCAAGACCCAACTTTGGAAGGTCCCAAGTTTTACAAACGAAACGGTTACTACTATATTTTTGCTCCTGCTGGTGGCGTTTCTACAGGCTGGCAATTGGTATTGCGTTCAAAAAGTGTTTACGGACCTTATGAACGTAAAGTAGTGATGGATCAAGGTAAATCGCCAATTAACGGACCGCATCAAGGCGCTTGGGTAAATACACCAAACGGTGAAGATTGGTTTCTGCATTTTCAAGATAAGGATGCTTATGGGCGAGTAGTGCATTTGCAGCCAATGAAATGGATAAACAATTGGCCGGTAATCGGTATAGATCATAATGGTGATGGAATTGGTGAGCCAGTGTTGACGTACAAAAAGCCTACTGTAGCTAAAGCAAGTGCCATTTTAACCCCAGCCGAAAGCGATGAGTTTAACGGAACAGCACTAGGCCTGCAGTGGCAATGGCAAGCAAATCCTAACGCTACTTGGTCGTTTTTAAATACTAGTAAAAGCAGTTTGAGGTTGTATACGGTTAAAACTCCAGATAGTGCTAAAAATCTTTGGGAGGTGCCCAATATTTTAATGCAAAAATTTCCAACGGAAGAATTTACAGCGACCACTAAACTAAATTTCACCCATAATCCCAAATTGGAGAATGAGAAAGTGGGGCTAACCATTTATGGCTTAAGCTACGCTTATTTAGCTTTAAGGTCTAAAAAAGATGGTTTGTACTTAGTTTACTCCGTTTGCAAGAATGCAGATAAAGGCAAAGCCGAAGTTGAGAAAACGTTGCTAAAGCTAGACGGCAAAGATATTTATCTTGGCGTTAAGGTAAGCAAAGGAGCAAAATGCCAATTTAGTTATAGTAAGGATGGTCGTATTTTTACGGCTATTGACGATATTTTTGAAGCCACACCAGGCAAATGGATTGGTGCAAAAATAGGGCTGTTTGCTACTCGCGAACAACAAACCAACGATAGCGGTTATGCTGATTTTGATTGGTTTAGAGTGACCAAGTAAGTATAGACTGGTCAAGGTAGTTACATCTTATGAGTCTGTTTTGGCTGTTGAACCTAGAACCAGCGGCCTTTAATTGTAAACCTGATTGAGCGGACTAGCCCACAGGTTGAGCTTGTCGAAACCGAGGACTATGAGCGAAAGCAGGACTGCAGGTTCAAAAGAGGCAGGAACTTTCTTTTTCAAAAAACAATCTAAAACACATCACCTGTAACTTATCGCTTACAAGCCACCATTTGGGAACGTTTGCATAGTTATTTTCGGGCTTTTAGTTCGTTTACTGGCCTAAACTGTGTAGACTTGTTATTGAAACATGACATAGGTTATGCGTAAAAGTTGTAGGAAATGTTAATCATTATTACTCACAACAGTTTTAAAACCATTTATAAATACACACATGAACATGAAGAAAATTGTAGCTTCGATATTTGCCGTGATGATTGCTGCGCCAATGTTTTCGCAGGCGCAAAAGGCTTCCCCAAAAGCCTACTCATTTAATAACCTGCCTGTAGTAGCTCAAACTTCTTTCAAAAAAGACACTTTCAATATTGTTAACTATGGCGCAAAAGGCGATGGAATAACTTTAGTGACAAAAAATATTAACGATGCCATTATTGCCTGCAACAAAAAAGGTGGTGGCGTGGTGTTGGTACCCAAAGGTTTATGGATTACCGGACCAATTGAACTGAAAAGCAATGTTAATCTGCATCTTCAAAAAAATGCCATTTTGCAGTTTACCAGAGATTTTAGCCAGTATAATTTAGTACAAAGTAATTGGGAAGGTTTACCGCAAATGCGTAACCAATCGCCATTGTGGGCTACCAACCAAACCAATATTGCCGTAACAGGTTATGGTATTGTTGATGGTGGTGGCGAAGCTTGGCGAATGGTGAAAAAGAGCAAACTGACGGAAACCCAATGGAAAAACTTAGTGGCTTCTGGGGGTGTGCTTTCAGAGGATAAAAAGACATGGTATCCGTCACAAAAGAGCTTAGATGGATCAAAAATAAAAGGTAACCCTGGAGAAATTAAAAGAGATAAAAACGCTGAATACTACGATTCGATCAAGGATTTCTTTCGTCCAAACTTATTGGTGTTTACTTCTTGCAAAAAGGTATTGTTAGAAGGCGTTACTTTTCAAAATTCAGCAGCTTGGAATATCCATCCACTGATGTGCGAGGACGTAACGGTGAGAAATGTTTATGCTAAAAATCCTTGGTATGCGCAAAATGGCGATGGTATTGATATAGAATCATGCAAAAATGTGTTGATCGAAAACAGCACTTTTGATGTGGGTGATGATGGAATTTGTATTAAATCCGGTCGCGATGCTTGGGGCCGCCGACGTGCGATGCCTACTGAAAATGTAATTGTGAGAAATAGTACCGTTTACCATGCTCACGGCGGTTTTGTAATTGGTAGTGAGATGAGCGGTGGCGCTAAAAACATTTTTGTTTACGATTGTACTTTTATTGGTACTGATATAGGATTGCGTTTTAAAACCACTAGGGGTAGAGGTGGTGTGGTGGAGAATATTCACATCAAAAACATTAGCATGATGGATATTCCGGGAGAAGCTATTTTATTTGATATGTATTATGCAGCCGTTGATCCAATTGCTTTGGTTGGTGATAAACGTGAGGCTCCGAAAGTAGAAGCTTTGCCAGTAACGGAAGAAACTCCTGTTTTTAAAGATTTTTACATTGATAACGTGGTTTGTGATGGTGCTGAAAAAGCCATCTTTGTACGTGGCTTACCAGAAATGAGCATTGCGAATATCAACCTCAACAACATCAACATCAAATCAAAACAAGGAATTGATATACAGGAAGGTAAGAAAATCAATTTAAGTAACATAAAGTTAACCATTGAGCATGGAAATCCGCTAATTAACATTCAAAATGGGAATGATGTTAGCTTGAAAAACATTACTTACAACAGCGCTGATTTACTTTTTAGAATTAGTGGCGATAGAAACAGTAATATCAAAACTTCTGGCTTAGACGTTTCAAAAGCGCAACAAAAATCAGAATTTTTAGCAGGTGCTCAGGAAAAATCATTGCAAATCAATAAGTAATTACATGAACAAGGTTTTTAATTATAGTGTATTAGCAATCGCCTCATCGGTATTGTCGTTCAATGCGGTGGCGCAAACACAACCACTTTCGCAGCAAATGGCTGCAACGGTAATGGAAATATGGAAAGATTCACTGAACCTTAACCCAGAAGTACCAAAGAAAGTAAAATGGGCCTATGATCAGGGAGTGGTTTTAGAAGGGATAGATGGCGTTTGGCGAAGAACAGGTAACGGCGAGTATTTCAAATACATGCAAAAAAGCATGGATTTCTTTGTCACCAAGGAAGGAAAAATTGAACGCTACAAACAGGCCGACTATAATATCGACAATGTTAAGAATGGCCGTGTTTTACTCACTTTGTACAAGGTTACTGGCAATAAGAAATATTTTACTGCCGCAACTAGTTTGTGGGAACAGCTAAAACAACACCCTCGCACTAAAGAAGGTGGTTTTTGGCATAAGAAAATTTACCCTTATCAAATGTGGTTGGATGGTTTGTATATGGGCCAACCCTTTTATGCTGAGTATGCTGCTTTGGTAAAAGATGAAAAGGCCTTTGACGATATTGCCAACCAGTTTGTTTGGATGGAAAAAAATGCCAGAGATGCCAAAACAGGTTTACTTTACCATGGTTGGGACGAATCAAAAGCAGAGGCTTGGGCCGATAAAACGACGGGTAAATCACCTAATTTTTGGGGCAGGGCCATGGGATGGTATGGAATGGCAATGGTAGATGTGCTAGAGAACTTTCCTGAAAATCATCCTCGAAAAAAGGAAATTATCGCCATTTTAAATCGCTTTGCGCAAGCTGTGCAAAAGGTGCAGGATCCAAAAAGTGGCTTATGGTTTGATGTTTTAGACAAACCTACTGGAAAAGGCAATTATTTGGAGGCATCGGCTTCGAGCATGTTTGTGTACACTTTTGCCAAGGCCGTGAGGAATGGTTGGTTGCCCGCATCATATTTTACAGTAGCTGACAAGGGCTACAAAGGTATTCAAAAGGAATTTATCGAGCAAAGAGCTTCAGGAAAGGTGAATTTAAAAGGAACGGTAGAAGTATCTGGTCTGGGAGGTAAGCCGTATCGCGATGGCAGTTATGATTATTATGTGAGCGAAAAAGTAATCACCAACGATCCGAAAGGAGTAGGTGCTTTCTTATTAGCTGCTAACGAAATGGAAATAGCCACTACTCCTAAAATAGGAAAAGGCAAAACAGTGGTGTTGGATTCGTATTTCAATAACGAAACAAAGAAAGATCAAAGTGGTAACGATCAATCATGGCATTATAAATGGGATGAAAAACCCAATGGCGGTTTTTCTTTTTGGGGCGAGCAGTTTCAAAATTCAGGTTTTAAATTGAATACGCTTTACCAAGCACCAACCCAATCCAATTTAAAAAATGCTGCAGTTTATATCATTGTAGATCCTGATTTTGAGAAGGAAAATCCAAATCCAAATTTCATTTCGCCTACGGATATCAAGCAACTTAGCGAATGGGTAAAAGCAGGTGGCCTATTGGTGTTAATGGGTAATGATGCGCCTAACGTAGAGTTAACCAATTTCAATAAGCTGGCAAACGTTTTTGGTGTACACTTTAATGGCGACAGCAAAGGAACAGTGCCTGTACCTGCTAATTTTGAAACTGCAAAAGTGGTTGTTCCTTCAGGCAACGAGATTTTCAAACCAAAAGATTTGTTCATCAAAGAATATAGCAGTTTAAAATTATCAGGAAATGCCAAATCGATCTTAAAAGATAAAGATGGCGACGAAGTAATATCTGTAACGAAATTTGGTAAAGGAACCGTATTTGTGATAGGCGACCCATGGTTGTATAATGAATATGTGGATGGAAGAAAACTTCCTGCCAATTATAAGAACTTTGAAGCGGGCCAAGAACTAGTGAATTGGTTGGCGAAGCAAGCTACTACGAAAAAATAAAATTGAAATTCAAGATGAAAAATATCTTCAGTATTCTTATCGCTTGCGTAGGCTTAAGCAGTTGTGCTACGGCGCAAAATACGACTAAAGTAGCCGTAAAAACAGATAGTATTGCTGAAAAAATGCTGGTTTATCAATTGAGTAACGGAGGTTGGCCCAAACAACTAGAAGATAAAAGTGTGGTGAAATATGAAAACCCGCTTACAGAGGCATTATTGCAAAAGATCAAAGCAACGTCTGAATTGCATGCTACAATTGACAACAACGCCACCAGTAGAGAAATTAATACCTTGGTTTTGGCCTATCAACAAACGGATAACAAAGCTTATTTAAAGGCGGCGGAAAAAGGGATCGACTACCTTTTAAGAGCACAATATGCCAACGGTGGGTGGCCACAGTATTATCCAGATAAAAGTATTTACAGGGCTGAAATTACCTACAATGATAACGCAATGATCAATGCCCTAACCGTGATGCTGAATATCTTTTATCAAACCAATGGTTTTGAGGTTGTAAATACCAGCTATTTGCCCAAAGCAGAAAAAGCATTGAAAAACGGTATTAACTGTATTTTAAAAACTCAAATCGTTCAAAATGGCAAACCTGTGATTTGGGCAGCACAATATGACGAAAATACCCTGAGCCCTGCTAAAGCTAGGGCATTTGAACCTGCATCATTAAGTACAGGGGAATCGGTGGGAATTGTAAGGTTTCTAATGAAATTGAAAACGCCTTCGCCAGAAATTAAAGAAGCCATTAAAAATGCGGTAAATTGGTTTGAAAACACTAAAATTGTGGGCTACAAATATGGGAGTATCGCTAATAACGACAAAGGTTTAATAGCAGATGCCCAAGCAATTAGCTGGGCTCGTTTTTATGATCTAAACACGAATAAGCCGGTCTTTGGCGACAGAGATAATTCTGTTAAAACTAGTGTAGAAGAAATCAGTAAGGAGCGACGAGTAGGTTACGCTTGGTATGGTACTTTTGCGCAGAACCTATTAGCCAAAGAATACCCTAAGTGGTTAAAAACCAATGGTGGTTAATATACAATTTTTCTGTTTGTTTGTCATTCCAACAATAAGGGGAATTTCAAGAGATGTTTAAGCGAATTCTAATTTTCTTGTTTGTTTTTTTGTGCACCAACACTTTTGCACAAAAACAGTACAACGTACTTGATTGGAAAGCTGACGTAAGCTTAAACACCTATCTGGTGCAACAAATACGGAAACAATACGAGAAACGTAACCTTGATTTGTCTGAAGCATTAAAAACCAAAGCAAAAACGCTAGCTTATATTGAAACGGTAAAGCAAAAAGCAAAGAACTTATTCGGTAAAATGCCTCAAAAGGCAGCGCTAAATGCTCAAGTAACAGGTACAATAGCGCAAGATGGCTACAGGATTGAGAAAATCATCTACCAAAGTTTTCAGGACCATCATGTAACGGCAAATCTATATCTACCAAGTACAAAAGGTAAACTTCCTGCGGTATTGCTTTTTTGTGGCCACGAAGATGTTTCTAAAGCTACAGAGAGCTATCAAAAAACGGCTATGCTGCTGGCAAAAAATGGTTTTGTGGTTTTTGTCATTGATCCTATTTCGCAGAGCGAACGTGTTCAATTAACGGATGCCAACGGAAAATCATTAACAAGAGGGTCGACCACCGAGCATACATTACTTAATTTATCATCCAACTTATTAGGCACTTCGGTTGCCGCTTATGAATTATTTGACAATCAAAGAGGTTTAGATTATTTACTGACCAGGAAAGAAGTTGATGCATCTAGAATTGCCTGCGTAGGTAACAGCGGCGGCGGAATGCAAACCATCTATTTTGCAGCTATTGATGATAGGATAAAAGCCGTAGTGCCATGTAGTTATTTAGCAAGCCGTGAAAACACTTTGGCCACTACAGGAGCTGCTGATGGATGTGCGCAAATTCCGAACGAGGGAGCCCTTCAATTAGAAATGAGCGATTATTTAATTGCTGCAGCGCCAAAACCTACGCTAATATTGGCAGGTCGTTACGACTTTATTGATTACAACGGAACTTTGCAATCATTTAGTGACTTGAAAAAGGTTTACGCCAGTCTAGGCCAGCCAGAAAAATTATCACTATTTACTTTTGATGATGGCCATGGAATATCAAAACCTAAACGAGAAAAAACAGTTCAATGGCTTCTTAAATGGTTTTATAATGATAATCGAGTAATTGTAGAACCCGAATTGGCAACCTTATCCGATAAAGACTTATTTGCCAGTGCAAAACAAAAAGTAAGCTTAAGTTTCCCTGAAGAAATAACCGTTCAGAAAAAGAACGAATTGCTTTTTAAACAAAATACAGAATCCCGTAAAGCATTTGCTAAACTAGACCTTGTACAGCGTAAAAAAGCGGTTCAAAACCTACTGAATATCAAATTGAATCCCGGCAAGCTCAGCATCGAAAAAACAGGAGTAGTTCAGGTAAAAACATTGTCTTTTGAAAAGCTAATTATTAGAAAAAGTGATGAAATTCCATTGCCAGTTTTGGTTTCCTATCCCAAAAATGCGGTAAAAAAAGTAGTCATTTGGTTAAGCGATGAGGGAAAAAGTAAGATGATAGATAGCGTCGATCTTTCTAATGAAGATACTGCTTATATTTTCGCTGATTTACGTGGTACGGGAGAAACTACAGATAAGGCTGAAATGAATGACCCCAAATATTTCAGCAAAGATTATCGCAATGCCATGCTCGCTTTGCTCATCGGTAAGCCACTAGTTGGACAAAGAGTAGAAGATTTATTTACAATTTTGGACCTTATTTCTGGCAATAAGCAGCTATCCAATGCTAATGTAGAAGTCAATACAAAAGGAAATGTAGGCATTTCCACGCTACATGCTGCATTTTTCAGATCCGAGATCAGTCAACTCAATCTATACCAATGCCTCGAAAGTTACCAGCAAATTCTCCAACAACCTTTAGTTAAAGACAGGTATGGTTTAGTGATCAATAACATACTTGAACATTATGACATCCCCGATATCGCTTCTTGGATAAAGCCTACTGAAATCTCTTTTCATAAATAATTTAACTTTTATCGAGCCATTTCCCAGAAACTACAGTCTATCTTAAAACAGATAGTCTAATGAGATATACGCAACCTAAAATTAAATACGCAGCAATAGCCTTGCCGCTATTTTTACTGATCGCTTTGTCTTTTAAAAGCAGTAAGAAAAAAATAGAAAATACGTTTACTTACGAAGGAAAAACCTACAAGCCCGGAGATACCGTTTATGGTTTTAAACAGTATGTGAAGTTAGTGGTTGGAGATGAAGACGCTCCATTGATATTGGGCGTTCCCCACGATGGAACAAATATTGGCAGCCCCGAAATTCCAGAAACAGGTACTACGGGTAGAGACATCAATACTTTGCCATTGGCTTTTGAAATCGCTTCGAACTTTAAATCTTCTACCAAAAAAAGGGCTTGGATTATAATTAACACCATTGCCAGAAAGCGCATGGATCCCAATACATTTCCAAATGACGTGGATAAAAGATATACCAACGAAGATGCAAAAAACAGCTACTTAAGCTACCATGGTTTATTAAAAGCAGCCATCAGTTTTATGGCCGATTATCAAAAGAAAGATAAAGGTGCACTGTTTCTTGATTTGCACGGACAGGCACATACTTATCAAAGTCCACAAACCTATGTTTCTGTAAGTGGTAAATCTTTGGAAAGTAAGTTTATAGACCAAACCGAATTAGGCTACGGCTTAAGCAACTTCGCAATTTCGCAAAGCGATGAATATTTGGATAAATTGGCTGATTCATCATCCATTGCCGCTATTGCCAAGGCCAATCCGCAAATGCGTTTTTCAGAGTTGATTAGAGGCCCCTATAGCTTTGGTGGCTTATTGGAAAAGGAAAAAGTGGTAGCGGTACCTGCTCCAAACTTAAAAACATTGGAGGCAAATGCTACTTTATTCGGTACCGATCCAGAGGGAAATGCCAAAAAAAGACCCTATTTTAATGGGGGATATTGTACCCGCAAATATGGTACAGTGATTTTGGGACCGACGAAAGGTTTTCAAGACAAAATCTCTGCGATACAAGCCGAGACCCCTGGCATCACAGTAAGAAATAATGAAGGTATTAGAGAGGTCGCCGCAGAGCGATTCAACAGGGCCATTGTAAGCTATTTAAACAAGTGGTATGGCTATAGTTACAAAAGCAAATAAGGGCAGATTCATTCCTTCAAAATAACACTACTTCTTAATCTATTAAAATAGAGGTCGTTGCATTAAACAGCAACGGCTTTTTTATTGTGTAAAATTGGGGAATTAACCTACCATTTTAACGGTAGGTTAACAGAATATCAACTCACTAAATTGGGGAAAAAAATACTCATAAAAATGACGTTAATACGGTATTTTAAAATAACTGTGGAAATTATTTCACTATGTGTAAAATATCGTTTATTTTCGAAACGACAATTCCTTAAAGCACTAAAAATTTAAGGAATACTGGACCAACACAATAAGCGTAAACACAAGGTTTGTTAAAGTTTTATACCGCTCGGAATAATGTATTCAAACAAATGAGGTGCAAATATTTAATAGCAAAGCTGGAAAATATCGCGCTAAAATTTGTGGTATCTAAACGATATGCCAAGTTGAGCATTTACTTGGGGCTTATCGTGTGTGCAATTCTGTTTTCTATCCAGGCAAATGCCCAAGTTTGTGGTACCTCTGGTATTGATGGACCAAGTACAAACACCAATCCAATCAATACTTATTACCCAATTTCAGGTGACAAAACCTTAAATGCTGGTCAAAATTCAATTTTACTAGAAGGTGTTCCAGCTACTGACGCCTATGGAAACAACTATGGTAACATAGGTATTCGTCCTGGTGATTTGATTCTAATTATTCAAATGCAGGACGCATTGATCAATTACAACAATAGCAATCAATATGGTAGTGGGGCAAATAACAGTGGAGCTGATGGTCTAGGCGGAACAGGATATACCAATATTGGTTTTTCGGGTAAGTTCGAATATGTTATTGCATTAAATATTGTACCCATTACTGGCGGCACGCTTAACTTCCGTGGTGCGGGGGCCGGAAATGGAGTGGTAAATACTTATGTAAATGCAGCACCAACGGCTACTCGCGGACAAAGAAGATTTCAAATCGTTAGAGTTCCGCAATATTCTAACCTAACCCTGACTTCTGATATTACCACAGTACCTTACAACGGCAAGGCGGGAGGAGTTATTGCCTTTGATGTGGCAGGAAACATGAATTTTGGCGGTTTCAAAATCGACGCTTCTCAAAAAGGGTTTAGAGGAGGATTTGGTCCAGTAGCAACCTCTAATCGCAATAGAAATGACGTATATGTGGGCAATTCATCAATCACTACCTCAGTAGGTAAAGGAGAAGGAATTGCTGGTACACCCCGCTATATGTTCGATGGCTATAAAGACTTTGATAATATCGACGAAGGATTACCTGGAGGCTCTTATGGCCGAGGCGCACCAGCCAATGGTGGTGGTGGCGGTAACGATCATAACTCTGGTGGTGGTGGCGGTGGTAACGGCGGTTATGGTGGAGTAGGTGGTAGAGGTTGGGAATCTTATAGTTCAAGTAATAATACTTATCCAAACGGTGGAAGACCAGGCAGCAGTATCCCAGTAGACGTTACCCGCTTAATAATGGGCGGTGGCGGTGGTGGTGGTGATGCAAACAATGCAACTACCGGTGTAAAGGGTGGCGTTGGTGGTGGTATTATCCTAATCAATGTAGAAAAAATCACAGGTGCTGGCCTAATTATGGCCAACGGTGGCGAAGGCCAACCAGGAGTTTTCGCTAATTCTCCGGATGGAGCTGGTGGCGGAGGTGCTGGTGGTACTATTTTCGTAAGGTCACTAACCAATAGCGCTGGAGCAAACTTAACATTACAGGCCAATGGTGGGCGTGGTGGTAATACATTAAACGATGGTTCCGATGAACACGGTCCTGGCGGCGGCGGTGGCGGTGGGATAATTTACCACAATGTTCCTGGCGCAACAGTAACGACAGCGGTAACTGCTGGAGGTCCTGGGCGTACAAACAATGGAACAGGTATCACACACTATGCTGAAGGCGGAACTGTCGGCCAAGTGGTGTCATTTACTAGCGCCAGTTTACCTCCGCATTTACAAGGTGGAGGACAAATTTGCTATCCTACACTCACTACAATCTTAACTGAAGCCAATCCAGGCATACCAGGAAGCAGAAACCCGGGAACAACAGCTACTTACACCTTAACAGTTACCAACGGCACTACAGGCGGGAATGCGGGAGGTGTACAAACGGAGTTGCGCCTTCCAACTGGCTTTACTTTAACATCAATTAGTGCAAATTTAGTTGGAGGAACTGCAGGAGCCACCAGCCCTCCAGTAACATTGATAGGGGGTGTTTATTATATCGGTTCTACCAATCTTGCTGATGCTTATAATATTCCACCAGGTGGCCAGGTAGTATTTACAGTTAACGTAAGTATTGCTAATAATGTAGCGGAAGGTATGCATCATGCCAGTGCTCAGGCTACTTATTTAGATCCAACACGTACTTCGGCAAATCCGAATAGAAGAGTAACTGCAGCAGCTAACGCTTTTGTTGGAAGTAACACAGCCTATGAGACAGGTGGCGCCGGTAATGTCAATGGCTTGAATTACAATGGTGATTTAGCGGCATCAACTGGTGAAGATGTACACATTAACGCCAAACCCCGTCCGAACAATTTGGAGGTTGATGTGATTGAATGTGATACAAAGGCAGAGGGTCAACTTACCGCTACTGATCCAGATGCAGCACATACCGCTTCAACACTGGTTTATTCATTAGAAGGAACTTATGACACCTCGAAAGGAACGTTGACTTTAAACGCTAACGGGACTTTTACTTTCATTCCATTAGTTAGATTTTTCGGTACCATTACCATACAATTTAGGGTAACAGATCCATTGGGAGCCTATGATATAGGCACATTAACCATTAATCAGCCTAAACCATTATTAGATTTAACGGAAACGATTACTCATATCAGTACTTATGGTGCTAACAACGGAGCAATTACCATTGTCTCAACAGGAGGCGTAGGCACACATACTTACCGCTGGGTATATCCAAATGGAAGTATTGTAACCACTAAAGATATCAGCAACCTATCACCTGGACAATATACCCTAACGGTTACGGATGCCAACAATTGTACTTATTCAGAGAATTATATTGTAAGAGAACCTCCTTTGATTACGCTACAACCTACTCAAAGTATTTGCATAGGTGAAACAAGTGTGTTGTTACCTTATACTGATCCAAGAGTAAATCCAATTACTTATAGTATTGTATGGAATAGCGCCGCTCAAACCGCCGGGCTTGGTAATGTAACAGATGCCACACTACCTGCCATTGTTTCCCCAGCAACTAGTGCCAATATTAGCATAGCAGTGCCTAATAATGTTCCAGTAGGTACTTATCAGGGATCGCTGAGCGTAAAAAATGCAACTGGCGATAGCAGCGGCGCTTTGGTATTTCAAATTGTAATTACACCATACCCAATTAAGGCACATATCCAACTTGTCAATTAACAACAATATTAAATAGAACATTACAAACTCAAAAACGATGAAAACAACAATTACCCGCAACGTCTTAACTACCTTAATTCTGCTGTTAGGCTTAACTTTTTCAAGTTACGCCCAAACGTACTACAATGTGTACTTATGTGATAATGCTACGGCAACCCTACACACGCCTGAAGAATCGACCTTAACTGCTGGCGATAAAGTACACTGGTATTTGGCAGGAACAGAAGTAGCAGTTTATACTTATTCTGTAGCTAATTCTACCAATTACACGGTACCAAGTAGCTTAACGGTTGGTCCACACAACTACACTACACGTATTGAATCGGCTGCAGGCTGTTTAGGTGATCCATCTGATCCGTTTTCAGTTTATAAGCTTCCAAACAAAACATTGGCATTAAGTACACCAACCAATACAACCTATTGCGGTGATGCAAGTGGTCCTGCGGCTAGCTCATCAATTACAGCCACGTCAACACCTGCCGCTCCGCTTCCTGATGGAATTGGTTATACTTACACTTGGTCAGCCACGTTTAATGGAAATCCTGTAGCTTCAATTGCAACAATCGGTTCCAGCAACGGAAGCACAACCAATCAAAACATATTTACGTTAACGGCTTCTCAAGCAGGCACCTATGTGTTTAATGCAACGGTAAATTATACACTTTTACCAGGTAACCCAGGCGTATTGAGAGCTGGAGCAGGATGTGAAGTAAGCGCTACAACCTCACAATCGATTACGGTAACACCTAGGCCAGTAAAACCAAGTATTTCTTTGGTTAACTAGTAAAGAGTGAGGCTTCGGAGGCTGACATACTTGGTTATACTGCTTTTGCAAATCACAATTGCAAAAGCACAGACCGCCAATGAAGTAAGAATACGACAGGGAGGAACGGCGCATCTTAGAGTCGATAATCCCAATGGAACTTATTCTTACCAATGGTACAGGTATGGGCAACCTATATCCGGAGCTAGCACTTTTATGTACAACACAGTTGTTGCTGGCGACTACCAAGTAAGGGTCATCAGCCAAGAAGGTTGTGCATCGGATTTGTCGGATGTATTTAGAGTAATTGTTGAATATTCAAATTTGGAGGTGATCAAAAAATCGGAAACTCGATTTGTTGGGCCCAACGAACCTTTCACTTATACGATAACAGTTCGTAATATAGAAAACACGGACAACCCAAATGTCAAAGTGACTGATATCTTTCCTCCAAATTTGAAATTTATCTCCATGGATAGACCTACACTTGGTACAGCAGAATACGTGAATGGACGAATTAACTGGACGATTCCATTACTAGTGTCTGGCGGACCACCTGCAACATTGATGATCAAAGCTCAGGGAATCATGGCTGGCGATATTATCAACACTGCCTCTGTAGTAGGCGGAGATGCAACACTATTAGATCCAGATTTGGGGAATAACACCTCTACTGATGTCAAGAAAATTATTGGGAACATAAAAGTTCCAAACGTGATTACACCTAACGGCGATGGCAAAAATGATGTCCTTAAAATTGACGGAATTGAGCTTTACAAAGAAAGTAGTTTGGCTATTTTCAATAGATGGGGCAACGAAGTATATAGAAGCCCAGGAAATTACATTAACAACTGGAACGGCGATGGTTTAAGCGAAGGCACCTATTACTACGTACTTAAATTGGTATCAAAAGAGGGTGCTCAAAGTGCGCTAACAGGTTGGATTACATTATTAAGAGATAAATAGTATGGGAAGAAGAAGTTGGTATATTATCTTTTTATTTACGATGCTCAGCTTTGGAAGCTTTGCACAACAAGATGCACAGTATAGTCAGTACATATTCAATGCGATTTACATCAATCCTGCGTATGCGGGTTACCGGGAGCGATTAAATCTCAATGCCACTTACCGAAATCAATGGACGGGTATTAATGGTGCGCCTAAGAGTTTCACCATGGCGGCCGACATGTTAATGCCCAATGAAAGGGTTGGCCTGTCCTTAATTCTATCAGCTGATCAATTGGGTGCTCAAAAAAACCTTTCGGCCTTCGCAAATTATGCTTATCGTTTTCCAGTAAACGAAGACGAAACTAATAAACTAGCATTCGGATTAGGTGCTGGCTTTCAACAATTCGGTATTTATGGCGATATGTTGGAACCAGGCGACCTAGGCGATAATTTCATTCCAACAGGTACCGTGAAGGAAATAGTACCCGATGTACGTGCTGGCGTTTTCTTTTCAACCCCTCGAATGTATGTTGGTGCTTCGGCAAATAATATCATCGGAAGGTTTTTGATGGACAAAAAGAAGTTGGACTTCAATTTCCCTACGCCTAAACCACATTTCTACCTTACTGCAGGCACATTGATCCCACTGGTAGAATATGAGATCGATTTCAAACCATTTTTCCTGATCAAAGACGATATCGCTGGTCCAACGGTATTGGATTTAAATGCTTTTTTCCTATTCAAACAAAAGATATGGATAGGGGCTGGATACAGAACAGGGATTAAAATCTACAACAAACCAGCCGTAGTAGGTAATACTAGAAACACCAATGCGTTGATTGGTATGGCCGAATTTTTCATTAGTGATAAACTCAGATTAGGCTATTCTTATGATCATAGTGTAGGTAGTTTAGCCGGCTACAGCGGCTCTACCCACGAAATTTCCGTGAGCTGGAACTTCATGAACGAAAGAGAACGTCGCATCAATTTCTGCTATTTCTAAAGCTCATAACAAACTCCACGTTCGGGAATTTCAACTGCATAACCCTCTTCCTGTAGAGCCGTTTTAAATGCAGTTAAACTACTGGCTTCGCCATGAACCAAAAATACTTTTTTAAGTTTAGTGGCATCTAATTGCCTAACGGTATTCATCAAGTCGTTATGGTCACCATGTCCACTCAATAAATCAGTCTTCGCTATTTTAGCATAAACCATTAAATCTCTATTTCGTAAACGGATAATAGGATCTCCACGCAACAACCTATCACCCAATGTACCCTTAGCGCAATATCCAATAAAAAGGATGGTGCAGTAATAGTTTTGGATATTGTAGTAAATATGATCTTGAATTCTACCGCCTTCCAACATTCCGGCTGAAGAGATGATAATACAAGGATCTAAGTAATTGCTTACAGCTAAACTTTCTTTCTGGGTACGCAAATAGGTGAGGTGCTCAAATTCAAATTCGTCTCCCTTATCCAAATAAAAACTTTTGGCCTCCTCACTCACATACTGATGATGCTTGCGATAAATTTCTGTAGCATAATTGGCCAAAGGACTGTCCACAAAAATTTCTACAGGAGGAAGTAAACCTTTGGTGAAAATTTGGTTCAGTTTAAAAATCAGCGACTGCGTTCTACCGATACTAAATGCAGGAATAATCAATCTACCTGGGTTTTTAATACAGGTTTCGTTAATCACTTCTATCAATTTATCATCCAGTGAAGTATCATGACTGTGCAAACGACCACCATAAGTTGATTCGCAAATCAAATAATCTACAGCAGGTAAAGGCTCTGGATCTACCAGTACAGGATAATTCTTCCGGCCAATATCACCAGTAAAGGCAATTTTTTTAGAAACGCCGTCCTCATTTATATTTAAAATAACCGAAGCAGCGCCAAGTAAATGTCCTGCCGGTACAAATGTTAACTCTATATTGCCATTAATTTTGAAGGGTTTATGAAAGCCAATGGTTACAAACCTATCCATGGTTTCCATCACATGCTTTTGAAGGTACAACGGTTGAGGCCCACTATGGCCTCTTTTTCTACCTCGATGTTTTTTATTCTGTTTGCCTAAAAAGATGTTTACCGAATCAAACAGCAATATTTCAGTTAAATCTGCGGTAGGACCGGTGCATAAAATCTGACCATCGTAACCCATCCTAATCAATGTAGGCAAGTTTCCCGAATGGTCAATATGTGCATGAGTTAAAATAACTAAATCAATCTCCGTAGGATTAAAAGGGAAAAATAAATTTTGTTCTTGGTAGGAGCCTTTTTCATAATCAAGCCCACAGTCAATTAAAATATTATAGTTGTTTAGTTGTAAAAGGTGCATACTTCCCGTAACCTGCTGCGCAGCACCCCATATCGTTAACCTCATTCTTCTCAATCAAAATAAGCGTACAAGATATGTTTTTTGTACGAAATAGCCGACAATCGCTTAACATTTTTAGGTGGTTTATGGATCGCGTAAAGCTTCTTTCGACTTAATATTTATCCACATTATCAAAAAAATCAAACCAATATCAAATAAACGTAAAACACTGATTTTAAACTGATTAAATCAAGCATACCTTTCCAGTGAAGCAATCATTTAAGCTTCATCGATAATACTTTGGCATAGTTTTTTCGAAAGTAAGCACGATGGGTACAAGCCAATAGAAATAGTTGCAAACCATTTTTACAGCGCTTTGTTACCTTGTTTAACTAAAACAAAAGGAACGATGAAAAATATATTAGCAGTAGTCGCAATTGGGGCAACAGTTTTGGTCTCTTGCGGTAAAAGTGACAAACAAATTGAACTAGAAAAGCAGCAAGCGATTGTTAAATATAGAGACAGTATAAAGTTAGACAGCTTTAAACGTGCAGAAGTAGAAGCTGAAAAACGCCGTGTAGAAGAACAGCACCAAGCTGAGCTAGCTGCAGCAAGACGCAATTCCTCTTCAACTTATAGTTCAGGAGGTACCGTTACAACTTCCTCAGCTGGCGTAACCACTACTCAGGCGAAGAAAAAAGGTTGGAGCGATGCTGCCAAAGGTACTGTTATTGGAGCAGGTGTTGGTGCACTTGGCGGTGTGCTAATTGATAAAAATAACGCCCGTGGTGCAATTATCGGTGGTTTGGCTGGTGCAGGCGCTGGTTATGCTATTGGTAGGGCCGAAGACAGAAAAAGTGGCCGAGTGCAGAAAAAACAATAAACTCTATCATATATAAGCGCCCATGTTCAAAAAGCATGGGCGCTTTTTTGTTGAAACATATTTTTAATTTGATGTAAAACGGCGCTTATTTATTTAAAGAAACATTTCCATACAAATAGTGTTATCATAAATAAAAAATAACTTATTAAGTTTGCCATTGTTCAATAACATTAATGCATATGAAAACAGATTTGATCGAAATCTTTCAAACCATTAGAGCAGGCTTACAACCTTACGAAGCGTTGGGTTTTACCTCTAGAATAAATTCAGAAAGTGAATATGATCTCTGGAGCGAAAAGAATGTGATTTTGTTAGGTCGCGAAAGAAAAGAAATCTATTTTGTTGGTTTAAAAATGCTAAAAAGCGACATCACGCTTCATTTTATGCTGCTTTATACCAATCCAGAAGTTAAAGAACTTGTTCATCCGGATTTGTTAAAATTGCTCAAAGGAAAATCATGTTTTCACATCAAAAAAATCGATGAAGTATTAATGGGACACATTACCGACGCCTTGGACAAAGGTTACAAAATTTATAGACAGAACGAGTGGGTTTAAATCCGTTATTTCAAGAAGATTTCTTTTTAACGGTACAAAATCAATATCATGCTGTAGAAGAAATCCAAACACATCCATTTTATGTGGTGGGAATCAAAGGAAGAGTGTATGTTAATCTTTTGCCATTGAATACTAATTTCCTACCTCAACAACTGCTCTCATTACAGGCCGTTTATGCGCAGCAAGGAATCTTCCTAGTTCATCTTTGGGAAGATGTGTGGGCAAATAAAAGAGAACAGGTGCTATGCAGGATACATTCTTTCTGCGGACTAAATCAAAGTTTACATGGTAGAAAAGGAAAGATAGAAGAGATTGATTCCGAAACTGCCAAAGCTTTTTTAGAGCAACATCATCTACAGGGCTACATCAAAACAAAATACAATTTAGGACTGAAATTTGACGGCGAACTTAAAGCGGTAGCCTGTTTTGCGGCATCAAGGCCGATGAAAAGCAAAGGAGTGCATTATAAATCTGCAGAATTGGTACGTTTTGCCACTCAAACCGGAGTAACCATTGCTGGCGGCTTAGGCAAACTCATCGCTTCTTTTCTTGAAAAAGTACAAGTAAACGATTTAATGACATATGCTGATAGAGATTGGTCGCTAGGCAAGGGTTATGATAAACTAGGTTTTCAATTATCAGGTAATACCGAATCGGTTTTTTTTTATGTAGATACCAATACCATGACCAGGTATTATGCGCATCGCTTGCCAAAAAAAATAATGGCCGCCTTTGAAGCACAAAATGTATTAAATTTGGATAGTTTTTTGACCAGTATCGACTGGATCAAGGTATTTAATACAGGAAATCTCAAATATCATTTCTACACCAATGTCTGATAAAAATTTGTTAATTGTACTTGGTGCAACAGCGGTTGGAAAAACCAAGTTGGCGGTACAATTGGCTCATGCTTTTAATGGTGAAGTGATTAGTGCAGATAGTAGACAGGTTTTTAAAGGGATGGATATTGGAACTGGGAAAGACCTTACGGAATATGAAGTAAGCGGTCAAAAAATCCCATACCATTTAATTGATATCAAATTTGCGGGTCAACGTTATCAGGTAAATGCCTTTAAAGATGATTTTTACAAGACTTTTGATCAACTACAAGCCTTAGAGAAATTGCCAATTTTATGTGGTGGTACAGGAATGTATATCCATAGTTTATTACAAAATCATGAGCTGACTGCTATTCCAGTAAATGAGCAATTAAGAAAGCAATTACTTTTGCTAAATAAGGACGAACTGCAAAGTGAACTGAATAAATACCCGCCTCAATTAAGAAAACAGGCGGATGTAAGTTCACATAAACGACTGATCAGAGCGATTGAAATAGCCGAATATTTGAACTACCATGATCTTCAAACAGAGAAAAGACCTGAACTAAAACCATTAATCATTGGTTTATATAATGAGGTGGATACCCGAAGAAATAAAATTCTAGCTAGATTAGATAAACGCTTATCTGGCGGGCTCATTGAAGAAGTGCAAGATTTGCTCAAACAAGGCGTAAGTGAAGAGATGCTGATTTTTTATGGACTGGAATACAAGTTCGTGATCACCTTTCTAAAAAATGAGATCAATTTAGATACCTTAAGAGAACGACTAGGTATTGCCATTTGCCAGTTTGCCAAAAGACAAATGACTTTTTTCAGAAAAATGGAAAAAGATGGGGTTCAAATTAACTGGATTGAGGCAATTGACGACCAAGCATTGGTTCGAAAACAAGCTTTTGATTTGGCAACACCATATTTTAATCTAAATTAATTGCATCTTCGTTCTATGAAACGGATCATAAGGCCAATCATTAAATGGACAGGAGGGAAGTATAGGGAGTTTGCCTTGTTTCAAGATCATATTCCTGAATTTGAACGCTACATAGAGCCCTTTTTTGGTGGTGGCGGCGTGTTTTTTGCCTTACAGCCTCAAACCCCGGTAATCATTAATGATAAAAGCCATGATCTAATTCGGTTTTACCAACAAATTAAAAGTAGGGCATTTAAAGCCAGACTTGGCCAGTATGCCGATGCTTGGGATGAAGTCACCAATTTATCTGAGCTCCTTTGGGAAACTACAGGGCAAAAATTTTGCGAATTTATACTGAATGAGGCTGAAATTTCGGTGCTAACAGCATCCATTGAAACTGAACTTACTACAATATTAGCTACCTTAACTACCTTAAGCAATAAAGATTTCCTGAAAAATCCCACAGAGTTTTATCAGCATCTAAAAAAGGGCATAGAAAGCAAGGCTTCACGCCTGCAGCGCATTAGTGCAAAAGCAGGCAATATTTTCGATCTCAAGGAGCTGAAGAAGCATTTCGAAACTTCACTTAAAGGTGGCACCTATCTTTTTTTCAGAAGTTTATTGAATAAAAATACCAAGAAGCCTTTTTTAAGTGAAGCCGACGCGGCTGCAAATTGGTATTTTGTAAGGGAGTTTTGTTATGCGTCTATGTTTAGGTATAACAAAAAAGGCGTATTCAATATCCCTTACGGCGGCATTTTATATAACCGAAAGAAATTCAGAAAAAAAGCCAACACCATATTTACCAAGCCGCTTCAGAACTTGTTCCAACATGCCGAAATTCATAATCAAGATTTTGAAACACTGTTAAGCCGTTTAAGCCTAACTTCCACTGATTTTATTTTTTTAGACCCTCCTTATGATAGTGAGTTTTCTGAATATGATCAGAACAGTTTTACGCTAACTGATCAAAAAAGACTAGCAGATTTACTAATCAACTGTGCAGCTAAGTGGATGGTAGTGATTAAAGAAACCCCATTTATCCTCGAGTTATATAACCATCCTTCCGTTAAAATCATCACTTTCGATAAGAAGTATGTTTATAATGTACGCGGCAGGAATAACAGAAAAGCAACACATTTAATCATTACCAATTACTAGCGAATCTTTTGTAACGTAACAGATTTGTGTAGTATTTAGTACATATTTTACAGATGAAATTCCATTTGTCTAACCCATAATTTAATTTCCTATTTTTCACAACAAGTAACTGCTAATCATTTAGTTGGTTATTATTTTATAACGTTTTTAAACACATAATGGCATATTGTTTGAACATTTTGCTGCGATTACGTGTTGTAACAAAAACAATCACAAATGTTAAACAAAAAGATGATACACCATTTCGTTAAAATACAATCGAATCATGAAATGGGACATCATCAATTAAATTAAAAACAGATGAAAAAGTATACAAAATCAATAGCTGTCGCAGTAGCTGCATTAGCTATCTTCGTTACCACAAATGTTCAAGCACAATCAGAGTCTACCAATCCTTCTAGACAGAAATTAGGTGTAGGTATCAACGCGGGTATTCCAACAAATTCTGGTTCCAGTTTTGCCTTGGGAGCTGACTTACGTTACCAAATAGACATCGACAGACAATTGTCTATTCCAATTACCACGGGTTTTACCTCAATTTTTAATAAAGATATTACCATTGGTAACACAACTGTAGACGTAAGCAACTTTAATTATATTCCTGCTAAGGCTGGTTTAAAAATCTTCTTTAGCGATAGTGGCTCAGGAGCCTATGGTTTAGCAGAAGCAGGTGCGGCATTTAGCACCAATAAAGGCGGCGGTACCTGGTTTACTTATTCTCCTGCAATTGGTTATGCTTGGAGCAGCGGATTAGACCTTGGTGTTAAGTATGAAGGACTTTCAAAAAGTGGCACTAACAACGGTTATGTAGGTTTACGTTTGGCTTATGGTTTTAAACTATAATACATACGTTAACAAATTATAATGACAATATAATATTATTAAGCTCCGATAATTTTATCGGGGCTTTTTTTGTGTTTTTAGAATTATAAATGCTATTTTGAGCACAAAACAAAATAAGCTCTTAAAGGATTGTTTTACCAGATGGCAATCCGTAAAAACATAACAAGTATGCAAGGGAAAAAATATTTGGGTTTGGTAGCTGTTGCCATATTGATGGCTTGTAATAGTTCCAATAAATCTACAGAAACAAAAGATAGTACAGCGGTATCAAAGAGCGATACCACAAAAGCGGCAGCATTAAGTTTTAGCGATGAGAAGCTACAAACTATTTACACCAGCTATATTAAGTTAAAAGACCAATTGGTAGCCACTAACTATAATGATGCTAAACCTGCAGCAAATGAGTTGGCAATAGCCCTTAAAGGTTTTGAGGGTTGCGAAAATGCAGCAACAATAGCTCATAAAATTGCGGAAGCTAAAGATATCAAAGCACAACGAGTAGCTTTTAATGATTTGAATGTAGAAGTAATCCCGGTTTTTAAACACGCCGCTTTAACTTCAGGAACTATTTATTTACAGCATTGCCCAATGGCTAATAACGGGGATGGTGGCGATTGGTTAGCAAGCGAAAAAAATATCCGGAATCCGTATTATGGAGATGAGATGATGGAATGTGGAAGGGTAGCCGAAGAAATTAAGGCGAAATAATCCAAATAGAGATTAAAACAAGGTTAGAACCGTCAAAAAAGTGTAACAACCTTATGTTTGTTTTAACGTAAATTTTAATAAAAGGAAATAACTACTTATAATTATATAAAATTTTAGATATATGTCAACTACTGCAGAAATTAAGATAGACGGACAGACTTATGAGTTTCCGATCATTACCGGAACAGAAGGAGAGAAGGCTATCGATATTTCAAAATTAAGAGATCTAACAGGTCACATTACATTAGATTTTGGATACAAAAATACTGGTTCTACCAAAAGTGCCATTACCTTTTTAGATGGTGAAGAAGGTATATTGAAATACCGCGGATATCCTATTGAAGAACTAGCCGAAAAAGCATCGTTTTTAGAAGTTGCCTATTTATTGATTTATGGAGAACTTCCTTCTCAAGAAAGAATAGAGAAATTCCAAAAAGATATCAGCATGCACACGTTGATCCATGAAGATATGAAGAAGTTTTTTGATGGTTACCCGTCAAAATCTCATCCTATGGCTCAGTTGTCATCATTGGTTTGCTCACTTTCAACATTTTACCCCGAAAGCTTAGAAGCCAACCAATCAGAGGAGGAGAAAGACCTTACCATTATTAAAATGTTAGCCAAAATGACTACCATCGTGGCTTTCATCTATAAAAAATCTTTAGGTCACCCGCTTATCTATCCTAAAAACAAATACGATTATATTACCAACTACTTGTGGATGACCTTTGGTCAACGTACCGAGGACTTCGAACCAAATCCAGTAGTGGTAAGTGCCATGAATAAACTATTGATCTTACATGCCGACCACGAGCAAAACTGCTCAACTTCTACGGTTAGAATTGTAGGTTCATCTGATTGTAATCTTTACGCTTCTATTTCAGCAGGTATTTCTGCACTTTGGGGACCATTACACGGTGGTGCTAACCAAGCAGTAATTGAAATGCTCGAAAGAATTAAAGCTGATGGCGGAGATACTGATAAATGGATTGCAAAAGCGAAAGATAAAAACGATCCTTTCCGTATGATGGGCTTTGGCCACCGTGTATACAAAAACTTTGACCCAAGAGCTAAGATCATTAAAAAAGCTTGTGATGATATTTTAGAGAGTTTAGGTATTAACGATCCAGTATTGGAAATTGCGAAAAAACTAGAGCAAGCAGCTTTAACGGATCCTTATTTTATCGAACGTAAATTATATCCAAACGTAGATTTTTACTCAGGTATTATTTACAGAGCTTTAGGATTCCCTTCAGAAATGTTCACGGTACTTTTCGCTTTAGGCCGTCTTCCAGGATGGATTGCTCAGTGGAAAGAAATGAGAACAAACAAGGAGCCAATTGGCAGACCACGTCAAATATACGTTGGTGATGTTGATAAGCATTTGTAGTCAATAAGAACTCTCTTTACAACCAAATATATAGTTGTTAAGCCGGTGGATTGCCGGCTTTTTTATTGCCTTATTTTTTAGCTGTTCTTTAATATTAAACGCCATAATAGATAGAAATAATGCAGAGATCTATGTGGTTATATTTCCTTTTTAATAAATACAAACACATAGACACATAGAAAACTCAATCATTTTATAAAAGATGTTTTTGAAATGATACCCTGCAAATTCACGTTAAAATTAAAAAGGCTATATAGATTCAGTAATCTATATAGCCTCTTACATTTAAACAAAAAAGTGTTATGTTAAAGCGATACAACGCTAACTGCAATAATTAGAATAAAGCATAGTGTGATCAACATGCTATAGCAAAAGAACAAGAAAAATACCTTTAGCAAAGTAACCCATCGGGTACTACCGTAAAACGTTCTAAGTGAACGGTAAATGTACCAAAGGATATAGAAAAATCCTATCGTACCAATCAGCCATTCTATTTCCATCACAAACTTACTTAACCACATCAATAGTGCCGCCACAATAAAGCTCAAGAAAATAGCCGAATGGGTATGGAATGAATAAATAAGATGTTCGTAATAGAAACGCTTCTTTCTAATGTAAACCAATTTTAAGATCACTGCAAAAAGCGGAAGAAGCAAAAACATCATTTTTGGAATGAGCTTAATACAATCCTCTTTTATTTTTTGTCCTGGATCTGGATATTTATTAAACTGTATGCTTTTTTTAGAGAAGTAGTTGATAATAAAATTATCACGTTCCTCTTTAGGTAAGGCACGTTGTTTCTTCTCGTATTCCTCTATCGTTCCTTCCCTTGCAAAAGCATTAAATCTGCTTTTCTTTAGGGGTAAAGAATCGATATTGATTCTTGTTGTACCATTTTCCTTAATATCCTTTTCAACTTCTCTTAAAATACTATCCTTTTTCGATCTAGCTATGGGCAGATATTTCAATACCTGCCTTACTTCATCTACATCATCTGATACTAATAATGAGTCATTATCCAATTTTTCAGTAACGGCTGCCGCTTTACCTTCCGATTCATGCTTTTTCTTCTCGCTGCCACTAAAAACGATGATGAAAAATACGATACTGATGAAGATATAAAGTTTAATTGGATGAAGAAAAGACGCTCTTTTTCCGGCTACATAATCTACTGTAAGCTTACCTGGTTTAAAAAGCAATGGCTTAATCGTACCAAAAAACTTGTGCTCAAAATGGAAATAATCGGCAATGGCGTGGGTAATCATATGCCATGCATCTTCCTTTAATTCTATATTTTCCTGTCCACAATGAGGGCAATAGGTCTCTTCTACATGGTGGCCACAGTTTAAACAGTCTTTTTCTTTCCTAAGCTTTACGGATGACATCGGGGATTTAAATATAATTAGTGACTGATTTTATTAATAGCTTCTTCTTCGGCACGGGTATGTTTGTGCTTGAACATTAAGGCAAAGAATACGGTGATAACTAAAGCATAGAGCGCAAAACTTAACCAGATGTGGTGCCAGTCTTTTACATCTAATGCACGGCTTAAGCTTCCATCTGCCAAAACACTAATGCCTTTATCACCTAAAAACTTATGTAAGTGTTCGTTATTAACATCTGTATTAACCAAATCTGCTGTAGACTTAATATCCGTATAAAATTTCGTGAAATACTTGTCAATCATCCATCCAGATAATAAACTACCTAAAATAGCCCCAAAACCATTCGTCATCATCATAAATAAACCTTGAGCGGAAGAGCGTATTTTAGCTGTAGTTGAAGTTTCTACAAACAACGACCCTGAAATATTAAAGAAATCGAATGCCATACCATATACAATACATGATAGAATAATCATCCACAGTCCACCAGCAGGATCTCCATAAGCAAATAATCCGAAGCGAAAAACCCAAGCAAGCATAGAAATCACAATTACCTTTTTAATGCCAAAGCGCTTCAAAAAGAATGGTATTGCTAAAATGAATAAGGTTTCTGATACCTGAGATATAGAGATAATTAATGTAGAATATCTTACTACCAAAGAGTTTGCGTAGACAGGAAATAGCTTGAATTCATCTAAAAAAACATCACCATAGGCATTGGTTAATTGTAATGCACCGCCCAAAAACATGGAGAAGATAAAAAACAATGCCATTTTATAATTTGCGAACAATTTAAATGCTTCCAAGCCTAAGCTTTGTACAAAACCTGCTTTCTCTGATACAGATTTTGTTGGTAAACATTTGGGTAAGGTAAATGAATAAAGTCCTAAAAATATAGCACCTACACCTGCAATGTAAAATTGATTAGCGCTAGCCTTGCTACCGGTTAAATTCGTTACCCACATCGCTACGATGAAACCAACAGTACCCCAAACCCGTATAGGGGGGAAGCTTTTAACAACATCAAACTCGCTATTCTTTAAAGTTGTGTAGCTGATGGAGTTGCTTAATGCGATAGTAGGCATGTAAAAACACATCGCTACAAGGATAATCCAGAAGAAGGTTTGAGGATTATTTACCTGAGGCAAATAAAACATTACCGCTGCGTACAGGAGATGTAAGATCGCATAGAGTTTTTCGGCATTAATCCATTTATCTGCTAAAATGCCGGTGATTGTTGGCATAAACAAAGATGCTATTCCCATCGTAGAGAATATGATTCCAAAATGGGCACCGTCCCACTGTTTAGTGCCAAACCAATAATTGGCAATAGTAATTAACCAAGCGGCCCACACAAAGAACTGCATGAAGCTCATGATTGTTAAGCGTAGCTTAATATTCATCCGCAATAATTTCGTTTAGTTTTGAACGGTTTGAAGATAGGACTTTTTTTTAGTACATGACAAATTTAAGCGCATAAGCTCGGTAGATTTTTTATCATGATAAGTTTTGAGTATTATTTAGTGAAAAATAAGACCTAACGAATGAGGCTTAAACAAAAAATGCAGGTTATTTACCTGCATTTCTTCTATTGATTTCGTCTCTAATCCGAGCGGCTTTTTCATAAGCCTCATCAGCTAGTGCTTTTTCTAATTTTTGTTGAAGCTCTTCCAAAGATAAACTTTGATATCCCGACACTGGCATTGGCGGTTGTGTTTCCTCTGGCGTTTGTCCACCGGTGATACTTTCTATATTTTCGAGGAACAGAAAATCATTTCCTTCAATTACAATACCTGCAGAGGCAAGAATAAACTCGTAAGTATAGATAATAGCATTAAATCTCACAGCAATCGCAATAGCATCTGAAGTACGAGCATCTATTTCCACCTGCTCTCCATCTTTATTGCAAATCAGTTTGGCGAAAAATACGCCATCAACTAAATTGTAAATTAATACTTCTGTAATTTCTACCTGATAAGCCTGAGCAAATGATTTAAACAAATCATGAGTAAGCGGTCGGGTAGGAGACATTTTCTCAATCTCGATGGCAATGGCTTGCGCCTCAAATGCACCTATAATAATAGGAAGTCGTCTACGTCCATTTACTTCTCCCAATACCAATGCATATGCACCAGATTGTGTTTGGCTGTACGATAATCCTACAATATCAAGTTTAACCTTCTTCATCCTTAAAAAATCAGCGCTTCAATATGGTTGATTAGCCCTTATGTGCTTTTAACGCTGCAATTATTTTAGGAACTACTTCAAAAGCATCGCCAACAATACCATAATCAGCTACCTTAAAGAACGGTGCCTCAGGGTCTTTATTGATTACTACAATTACTTTTGATGAACTTACACCTGCCAAATGTTGAATGGCACCTGAAATACCAATGGCAATGTAAAGGTTTGGACTGATGGCAATACCTGTTTGTCCAACGTGCTCAGAGTGAGGTCTCCAATCAGCATCAGAAACCGGTTTTGAACAAGCGGTTGCAGCTCCTAAAAGTTCTGCTAATTCTTCCACCATCCCCCAGTTTTCTGGTCCTTTTAAACCTCTACCGCCAGAAACAACAATCTCTGCGTCAGGTAAGGATACTTTATTGGTAGCACGTACAATTTCTTTAACGATAGCCACTAAGTCACTTGATTTTACTTCTGGACTAAAAGCTTCAATGGCAATGTTGGTAGGATTTTCTTTTACGCCAAAAGCGTTTGGATTTAAAGCAATTACCTTGTTAGCTGACGTTAAAGTGGTAATGGCAAAAGCCTTTCCAGAAAAAGCAGTTTTCTTTACTGAAAAGTCGCTAGAAGGTAACTCTACGGCACCATCAATTAATCCTGCTTCAAGCTTTACTGCAACTCTAGGTGCTAAACCTTTTCCAGAGAATGAGTTAGAAAGCACAACAATATTGGCACCTTCTTTTTTGGCAGCTTCGGCAATAACAGAAGCATAAGCCTGATTTACAAAATTCTTAAGCTGATCTGCTTCTACTTTTAAAACTTTGCTTGCACCATATTTTCCAAGTTCATTCAATTCACTATCTGCCACATTACCAATTGATATTGCACTTAAGCTAGTACCTTGTTGATCGGCAATGGCTTTGGCATAGGATACTGCTTCGAATACTGATTTTTTGAACTTTCCTTCAACTTGTTCTACATATACTAATACTGACATATTAATCTATTTGAAATCCCGACGGGATATTTTGCTAATTTAATTTTTTAAATGATTAGGGCTTGCTTAAGGATGATTAGATCACTTTAGCTTCGGTATGTAATAAGCCAATAAGTTCTTCTGCGCTTTCAGCAGGAATTAACTTCACCGAACCACGAGGTGCAGGTGTTTCAAACTTGCTGATTTTACTAAGTTCTGGAACATCTACCGCTTCTACCGTTTGCAATGGTTTAGTACGTGCAGACATGATTCCTCTCATGTTAGGAATTTTAGCTTCTGCAGTTCCTTCTGCGCAGCTTGCTACAAATTTACCACTTACGGTCACTACTTCTTTACCACCTTCAATTTCACGCTCAATAGTTGCACTAGAACCATCGTAATCTAATTTTTTAATGATAGAGATAGAAGGAATGTCTAAGAATTCGCCAATCATTGCCGCTACTTGGGAACCATTGTAATCAATAGATTCTCTGCCGCATAAAATCATGTCAAATTCGTTAGATTTTGCATATTCGGCAATTTGTTTGGCAACAAAATAAGCATCTCTTGGAGCTGCATTTATTCTTACGGCATCATCAGCACCAATAGCTAGGGCTTTTCTGATGGTTGGTTCGGTAGCACTTTCGCCAACATTTACTACGGTTACGGTTCCTTTTCCACCTTCGCAAAGCTCAATAGCTCTAGAAAGTGCAATTTCATCATATGGATTAACGATGTATTGTACTCCGGCAGTATTGAATTGGGTATTGTCGCCCGTAAAGGTTATTTTTGTGGTCGTGTCTGGAACGTTACTGATACAAACTAGAATTTTCATATTTATATATTTGATTAAGGTAAAATTCAGCTATGTCAATTAATTTATTGCACTGGTTGATATGTTATATATTTGCCAACAAAGTTAAAGAACCCAAAGATTCTACTTTTGTTTGTGCAATTTAAGGAATGTAATCCTTAAATGTATTTTTGCAAATCTAATTAAAAAAGCAAGGAATTAAAATGCAAAACCAACGATTAGCCAAGTTATTCGATTTTTTATCAGCCGATCCAAATGACAGTTTCATACTCTATGCCATTGCAACAGAGTACAATGTGCAAAACGATACTGAAAATGCACTTAAATATTACCTAGAGTTAACACAAAAGCATCCCGATTATGTGGGTACTTATTATCACTTGGGGAAACTTTATGAGAAATTAGGGAAGAAGGAAGAAGCCATTGACGTTTATCAAACTGGAATGCAGGCAGCGAGACAAAAGAGGGATATGCATGCGCTATCTGAATTACAAGGAGCATATAATACTGCTGCTGGTTTAGATTACGAAGACGACTAAGCAATTCAATATATGATCAGTTTACCAATTTAATGGCCAAAAGACAGCTTCTCTTCATTAGAAATGTGTTTTTTTTTACCTTCACCGCTTTTGGTGGAGCACAGGCACATCTTTCTTTATTGTTACGCTATTTTGTGAACAATATTAATTTTGTTAGCGAGGAAGAGCTATTGGAACTAAATGCTCTAGCACAAGTTTTGCCTGGGCCTGCATCAACCCAAACCTTAGTGGGCATTGCCTATAAAGTTGGTGGACTCAAATTGGCGATTATCACTTTCTTGATCTGGATTTTACCATCGGCGGCAATCATGACACTGGCCGCAATTTGGTATGGCTTGCTAGACCAAAAACACAAACTAGCCGAAACACTTGAGTATATACATCCTATTGCCTTGGGCGTGGTAGCCTACGGGGCTTTCCAACTAGGGCGAAAGGTATTGACCACTCAAGTATCGGTATTTTTAGCAATAGGAGCATTGGTAGGCACTTTAGTACTACGAGAAGCTTATGTATTTCCATTGGCTATTTTAATTGGCGGAATGGTATCATCAGCGATTGGTACGCCCACGGAAGAAACGGAATTGAGGGTACGGTTATTTGCAAACATCAATCCCAAAAAGCTAGGTTATTTTATTGGTGTACTCCTTTTTATGGCTATGTTAGGTGCAATCATCAATAGAACATCACCTTTCAGTTTGCCAATCAGGTTGTTTGAAAACTTTTATCGTAACGGCATTTTTATTTTTGGTGGAGGACAGGTTTTGGTACCGATGATGTTTACCGAATTTGTGCAAATGAAGCATTATCTAAGTCAAACCGATTTTCTTTCTGGCTTTGCCTTTCAGCAGATATTACCAGGCCCAACCTTTTCTTTCACCAGTTACATTGGTGCATTGGGTATGAAACACGGTGAATACGGTATACTTGGTCAGGTAACAGGCGGTTTATTGGCAGTATTGGGAATTAATTTACCAGGATTGATTTTAGTGCTTTTTATTGTTCCATTTTGGAATGATTTGAAAAAAATCTCCAGAATAAAACACTCTCTATCGGGGATTAACGCAGTAAGTGTAGGCTTTATTATTGCCGCTTTTGTGATGTTAATGGCTCCAGTAGGATTAAATTGGCTATTTTTGAGTATTGTAGTAGCTACATTTTTATTGTTGAATTTTACCAAAATTAGTCCAGCATTGATTATTGTTGCCGGTTTGTTTTTGGGATATATCATTTAATTTACTATGAATAAGTTTGTAAGAGAAGAAGTTAGTTTTTTGAAAGGAGCCAGAACACGTTGGCAGGAATTGAAATATGTACTAGGCATCATCTACCAATTTTATAAAGGTTTTAGAAAACTACATTTTGTAGGGCCTTGTGTAACGGTTTTTGGTTCGGCCCGTTTTAAAGAAGATCATCCCTATTATGAAATGGCTCGCAAAGTATCTGCCGAGATTTCGAAATTAGGTTTTACGATCATGACAGGTGGTGGACCCGGTATTATGGAAGCTGCCAATAGGGGTGCAAAGGATGCTGGCGGTTTATCGGTAGGTTGTAACATAGTATTGCCACATGAGCAACATGAAAACCCATATTTGGACACCTCAGTGAACATCGAATATTTCTTTGTGAGAAAAGAGCTTTTACGAAAGTATTCTTACGCTTTTGTAGTACTTCCTGGTGGTTTTGGCACGCTTGATGAATTTTTTGAAACCTTAACATTAATCCAAACGGGTAAAGTAGAAAAATTCCCGATCGTAATTATGGGCAAGGATTTTCATCATGAGATTTATCTACATATTGAACGTATGATGGCTGAAAAAACCATTAGTCCAGAAGATATGGATTTACTGTTGTTTACAGATGATATAGAAGAAGTGGTAAGCCACATCAGGAAGTATAGAGAAACAGCGCCGATATTCAAACTCCAATCGCCTAAAAAAGCTTGGTGGATTTTTGGAGAAGAAAAACCAGATGCAAAAGCAAGTTAGCAAAGAAAGCAAAAGGGCTTATGAAATATTTCATAAGCCCTTTTACTTAATATCTTAAAACGGTGGATCGTCATCCGGCATATCATTCATACTTGATGGCCTGATGATGATATTTCCAGGAGGTCTATCGAAATTTTCTGAAGGCATCATGTTGTTATCACTTCCTGCAGAGAAACTAGAAGGAGGGAGGAAGCTATCTTCTAAATCGGCAAACTTCACATATTTACCGATAAATCTCAACGGTACGATACCTGTTTCACCGTGACGGTTTTTACCGATAATTACCTCACCTACACCCGCATTTGAACGTCCACTCTCATCTTCCATAATACCGTAATATTCTGGACGATAAAGGAAGAGTACCATATCCGCATCCTGCTCAATAGAACCAGATTCACGTAAATCTGATAACATTGGACGTTTACCATTTTGACCTGGTCTACTTTCTACTGCACGACTTAACTGCGAAAGTGCAATTACCGAAACATCTAGTTCTTTTGCTACCGATTTCAAGGCACGCGAAATACTACCAATTTCCTGCTCACGGTTACCACCGCCTTCGCCCTTACCATGCATCAACTGCAAGTAATCGACAATTACCATTTGGATATCGTACTGCGATTTTAGCCTACGACATTTAGCCCTAAATTCAAAGATGTTCAAGGCCGGCGTATCGTCAATTAAAAGTGGAGCTTCTGAAAGTCGGCCAATTTTACTGTGCAATTGTTGCCATTCCCATTCAGCCAAGTTACCTTTTCTAATTTTCTCCTGCTCAATTTCGGCTTCACCAGAAATCAAACGATTTACCAACTGAACCGAGGACATCTCTAAAGAGAATACTACCACCGGTTTTTGAAAATCTACCGCGGCATTACGAGCACAACTTAGTACGAACGCCGTTTTACCCATCGCCGGACGAGCAGCGATAATTACCAAATCTGATTTTTGCCATCCACCGGTAACCCTGTCTAAATCTGTAAATCCAGAAGGCACACCCGTTAAACCATCAGTTTTGGTTCTCAATTCCTCCAAAGAAGCCAAAGATTGCTTGATAATCGCATCCATTTTTTGCGTATCTCTACGTAAGTTGTTTTGTGCAATATCAAACAAATTCTTTTCGGCCATGTCTAGCAAGTCGAAAATATCGGTTGTATCCTCGTAAGCATTTTTAATAATCTCCGTAGAAATTCTAATCAGCTCACGTTGAATATATTTTTGAGAGATGATACGAGCGTGAAACTCAATATTTGCCGCCGACGATACGCGGTTGGTTAGGTAAGTTACATAATAGGCACCCCCAATCATCTCTAAGCTACCGTTAGTACGCAGCTCGGTAGTTACCGTTAAAATATCAACAGGCTTAGATTTTTGGAAAAGCGTTTGTATGGCTTCAAAAACCCTTTTGTGTCTTTCGTCGTAAAAAAGTTCTGGCTTAAGCACATCGATAACGGCAGATAAGGCATCTTTTTCAAGCATTAGCGCTCCCAATACCGCTTCTTCCAAATCGGTAGCTTGCGGCTGTATCTTTTCAACTGTACTGATGGTATTGGCTAGCCGGTTTTTTCTGGCTGAAAATGAATATTTGCCTTGTCCCTTTTGTTCGTTATCCATGCTCATAGAGCAAAAGTAACTAAAATAAGACCGTTTTGTTGGAAGAAGTTTTAAGTCGGTTGTCAACAACTTGAATGCTAATCTGATGATTTTTTTCAGTATATTATTAACACAAGGCAGTTGTAAACAATTTTATGTGGATAAGCTTGTATTGAGCTTTTAATAATTACTTTTGCACAATAATTAATAGGTATGGATAATTTTAGAAGACCGCAAAGGATTAAGGAGAATAATGAATTTGTTTTTGGTATTAGGGCTGTGATAGAAGCAATAAAAGCAGGCCGCGATATAGAAACCATTTACGTTCAAAGAGGTTTGTCGGGCGAGTTGTTTCTAGAATTGAAAGCTTTATTGTCGGGCTCTTTAATTCCGATGAGCGTGGTTCCTATTGAAAAGTTAAACCGGATGACTCAAAAGAACCACCAAGGTGTTATCGCGGTAATTTCTCCCATTACCTATCAAAACATTGAGGATATTATCCCTGCTATATACGAAAAAGGGGAAACGCCTTTAATTTTGGTATTGGACAGTGTAACCGATGTTAGAAACATGGGTGCTATTGCCCGTACTGCCGCTTGTGTGGGCGTGCATGCCATTGTGGTACCGTTAAAAAATGCGGCACAAATTAATGCCGACGCCATTAAAACTTCTGCGGGAGCATTGTTCTCTATTCCTGTTTGTAGGCATGCGAATTTGCATAAAGTTTGCTTGTTTTTGCAAGATAGCGGTTTACAGGTAGTGGCTTGTACAGAGAAAACCAACGACTTAATTTATGCCCCTGATTATACCATGCCTACCGCTATTGTGATGGGTTCTGAAGACGAAGGTATTTCCAATGATCTGTTGAGAGTAGCCAACCACCTGGCCAAAATTCCAATGGCTGGAAAAATCGAATCTTTAAATGTTTCAGTTGCTGCTGGGGTAATTTTGTATGAGGCAGTAAGGCAACGTGTGACGGGTTAGATAAATTTCCCGCCAAACTTTGCTTTTACATCAGCTACAATATTTTTAATGTTTTGCTCTTCTGCTCGTTTACAGATTAATAGCGTGTTGTTTTCCTCTACCACAATGTAATCGTGCATTCCCTGCAAAATGACTAGCTTTTCTTTGGGCATATTTACCATACAATTTGAAGAATCGTACATCATAACCTGTTCTGATGGAATTACGGCATTGCCTACGTAATCTTTTTCGGCCATTTCGTAAATAGAAGCCCAAGTTCCCAAATCAGACCATCCAAAATCAGAAGGCAGCACGAAAACATTATCAGCTTTTTCCATGATACCGAAATCTATGGAGATATTTGTACAAAGCTGGTAAGCATTGGCAATGAAAGCTTTTTCGTTATCCGTATTGTATACCGTTTTGCCACCCGTAAAAATCTCGTGCATATCTGGTAAATGTCTTTGTAATGCTCTGTTAATGGCATTTGCAGACCATATAAAAATACCAGCGTTCCAAAGGAAATCGCCACTTTGAAGGAAAGATTTAGCAAGCTCTAGGTTTGGCTTTTCAGTAAATGTTTTTACTTTATGAACTTCATCATTACCTACTAAAACTTCGTCTGTATACTGGATATAACCGTAACCAGTGTCAGGTCTGTTTGGTTTAATACCCAAAGTGATTAAGCAATCAGTTTGTGCAGCTACTTCCATTGATGTTTCAATGGCATTTACAAAAGCTGCTAGGTTGCCTATCGTATGGTCTGAAGGAGCAACTACAATGACTGCATCAGGATTGATCTCTGAAATTTTGGCTGAACCGTAGGCAATACAAGGAGCTGTATTACGCATTAACGGTTCTGCTAGAATCTGGTTTTCACCCAACTGTGGCAATTGCTCTTTAATCAGATCTACATAGTTTTCATTGGTGACGATGAAGATGTTTTCAGGTAAACAGATCTGTAAAAAACGTTCGTAAGTACTTTGTATAAGTGTTTTACCAATACCAAAAAAATCGATAAACTGCTTCGGAAATTCTGTGCGGCTAACTGGCCAAAAGCGGCTTCCTACACCGCCAGCCATAATTAATGCATACCTATTTTTGTTCATGCTAAAGGCAAATATATGTTTTTATACGATACCTTCCTGCAAAAGATCGTGTAAATGAACCAAACCAAAATAACGGCCTTCTTTGGTCACCAAAATTTGGGTAATATTGTTCTTCTTGATAATTTCCAATGCTAGCAAAGCCAACTCTTCACTATCAATTTTTTTAGGATTGATGTTCATCAGGTCGCTAGCCTTAATATTTTCTAGGTTAGTATGTTTTTCAAGCATTCGCCTAATATCCCCATCGGTAATCACACCTAAAATCTCATCACCTTCAGTAACAACAACAGCTCCTAAACGGTTTTTGCTAATTTGAATAATGATGTCTTTTACTGGTGCATTGGGCGATATTGACGGCTTTTCATTTTTGGCAGCGATATCCCCAGCTTTTAAATACAATCTTTTTCCCAACGACCCTCCTGGATGATATTTCGCAAAATCTGTAGACTGGAAATTTCTGGCCTGTAATAAACAAATCGCTAAAGCATCGCCCATAGCCAATTGTGCAGTTGTACTGGTAGTAGGTGCTAAATCGTGTGGACAAGCTTCTTTTTCTATGGTTGTATTCAAAATTAAGTCTGCCTGCTTTGCCAAATCAGATTTGGTATTTCCCAGCATAGCTACTAACTTATTTCCTGATAGTTTTAATAGAGGAGCTAACAATTTAATTTCTGGTGTATTGCCACTTTTAGACAAACAAAGTACCACATCATCTTTTTGAATCATACCCAGGTCGCCATGCACCGCATCTGCAGCGTGCATAAAAACAGCTGGCGTTCCAGTTGAATTAAAGGTGGCTACAATTTTTTGTGCTATGATGGCACTTTTGCCAATTCCAGTGACAATTACACGTCCTCTACTATTCAAAATAGTGTTAACCGTCGCCACAAAATCATCGTCGATATAGTTAATAAGCCCCAAGATGGCTTCAGATTCTAGCTTCAGCGTAGATGTAGCCGAATCAATTATAGATTTTTTACTTTCCAAAGAGAATTTATTAGTAAATTAATACTTTAATTAATGCAAAATTATGTTATTTTGAACAATAATAGCACACAATATTCAGCACAGGAAATGGACGTCAAGAAGTCTTTATTTGATAACCTTCAAACATTCTTCGGTTTCGATAATTTTAAAGGTGATCAAGAATCGATTATCACCAATATATTAGAGGGAAAAAATACATTTGTAATTATGCCAACAGGTGGGGGAAAGTCCATCTGTTACCAGTTACCTGCTTTAATGAGCGAAGGTACTGCCATTGTCATTTCACCACTTATTGCTTTAATGAAAAATCAAGTGGATCAGATTAGAGCATTTGGAGGAAACGATAGCATAGCACATTTTTTAAACTCATCATTAACAAAATCGGAAATCACCCAAGTGAAAACCGATTTGTTAAACGGGCACACCAAATTGTTGTATGTTGCCCCTGAATCTTTAGCCAAACAAGAAAATATCGATTTTTTAAGGTTATTGAAAATTTCTTTCGTTGCTGTTGATGAGGCGCATTGTATTTCTGAATGGGGTCATGATTTTAGACCAGAGTATCGGAAAATTAGACAGGTAATTGCAGGATTGGGCGAAAATATTCCAATTATTGCCTTAACCGCTACTGCAACACCAAAAGTACAGCAAGATATCATTAAAAATTTGGGAATGATGGATGCCACTTTATTCAAGTCATCATTTAACAGACCAAACCTTTTTTATGAAATCCGCCCTAAGAAAAACATCAACAAGGAAATCATCAAATACGTAAAATATAATCCAGGTAAATCTGGAATTATTTACTGTTTGAGTCGTAAAAAAGTAGAAGAGGTTGCTGAAAACCTGAATATCAATGGCATAAAAGCCTTGCCTTATCATGCGGGATTAGAGCCAAAAGTAAGGGCCGAGACGCAGGATAAATTCTTGATGGAGGATGTAGAGGTCATTGTTGCTACTATTGCCTTCGGGATGGGAATTGATAAACCAGACGTTAGATTTGTAATTCACCATGATGTACCAAAAAGCATGGAGGGCTATTATCAAGAAACGGGAAGAGCTGGTCGTGATGGTGGTGAAGGGGTTTGTATTGCCTTTTACTCGCAGAAAGATGTAGAGAAACTGGCTAAGTTCATGAAAGACAAGCCTGTTTCGGAACGTGAAATTGGCACTCAAATTTTGAAAGAAGTGATAGACTATGCCGAGTCTTCTGTTTGTAGAAGAAAGCAAATCTTACACTATTTTGGAGAGAATTTCAACGAAACCGGCTGTAATTGCATGTGCGACAACTGTAAAAAACCAAAACAACAGTTTGACGCAGAAGAAAAACTACTCATACTACTCAAATTAGTAGAAAGTAGCGGTGAGAAATTTGATGATGCCCATTTAATCAACGTTTTTATGGGTTATGAAACAGCCCAAACCATTGCATATGAACACGGTAAACTGCCAGAATTTGGTTCGGGCAAGGAAGATGGTGAAAATTTATGGAAATCATTGTTAAGGCAAACGGTCTTAAATAACTTTTTAGCCAAGGATATCGACAATTACGGTCTGTTAAAGCTTACCAAAATTGGTCGCGAGTTTATAGAAAATCCTTATAGCCTTAAATTTATTTTAAACGAAATTGTAGATACCGCAGGAGATGATGATGAAGATGAAGCAAAACAGGCTACTGCTGCTTTGGACACACAATTATTGCAACTGTTAAAAGACCTGCGTAAAAAAATTGCCAAGCAGAAAAACGTTCCTCCATTTGTCGTTTTCCAAGACCCTTCTCTGGAGGAAATGTGTACGCACTACCCAATCACCAGTGATGAGTTGAAGCAAATTTCAGGCGTTGGTAATGGTAAGGCCCTTAAGTTTGGAACGCCATTTATTGAGTTGATCAAAAAGTATGTAGAAGACAACGATATTGACCGACCTGTGGATTTAGTGATTAAAACCCAGGCCAATAAATCAGCTTTAAAAGTCTCTATTATCCAAAATATTGATAGACAAATTAGCTTAGAAGATATTGCTCGTTCAAAAGGCATTACCTATGCTGATATCATCAAAGAAGTGGAAGCAATTGTAAACTCAGGTACAAAGCTTAATTTAACCTATTATATTGATGAAATGATAGATGAAGATAGGCAAGATGAGGTTTTTGACTATTTCCAATCAGCAGATACCGATTCGATAGACTTAGCATTAAGAGATTTGGGTGAAACTGATTATACCAGAGAAGAAATCCAGCTAATGCGCATTAAATTCATGAGTGAGTTAGGAAATTAGTAAGGTGAACATTATTCTTTTTTTAAGAAAGTCTAAATACTAATATCTAATTACTGAATACTAAAATTAAAAATGATAAACTACTTAGATAAATTAAAACATACAGATAGTAACAATTTCTTTTTAATGGCTGGTCCGTGTGCCATTGAGGGCGAAGAAATTGCTTTAAGAATTGCCGAGAAAATAGTAACCATCACAGATAAGTTAAACATTCCTTATATTTTCAAAGGTTCTTACCGAAAAGCCAATAGAAGCAAAGGCAGTTCTTTTACAGGAATAGGAGATGAGAAGGCCCTTAAGATATTAGAAAAAGTAAGCAGAGAGTTTAATGTACCTACCGTTACGGATATCCATGAAAGCGACGAAGCGGCAATGGCTGCAGCCTATGTTGATGTGCTTCAAATTCCAGCTTTCCTTTGTCGTCAAACAGATTTATTATTGGCAGCGGCAGCTACTGGAAAGGTAGTAAATGTGAAGAAAGGACAATTTCTTTCTGCGGGTTCCATGAAATTTGCAGTAGAAAAAATTCAGGAAGCGGGAAATCAAAAAGTGATTTTAACCGACAGAGGAAATACTTTTGGTTACCAAGACTTAATTGTTGACTACAGAGGTTTACCTGAAATGCAGAGTTTTGGCGTACCTGTTGTGATGGACTGTACGCATTCCTTACAACAACCTAATCAAAGTAGTGGGGTTACCGGTGGAAAACCAGAACTGATTACCACCATTGCCAAAGCTGCAATTGCCGTTGGAGCTGATGGTTTATTCATTGAAACACATCCCGACCCAGCAAATGCCAAATCGGATGGTGCCAATATGTTAAACTTGGCATTATTGGAAGATTTATTGGTAAAACTGATTAAGATTAGACAAGCTGTTTTATAAGTATTTTCTGTCATTCCGAAGCAAGAGGAATCTCTTATAACTATTTAGGAGATTCTTCGCTAAGCTCAGAATGACAGAAGTAATTATATCTTTAAAACCAGAAACTCTGTTCTTCTATTTTTCTGTTTTCCTTCTTCAGTAGCATTATCAAAAGCTGGCTTTTCTTCGCCATAACCTTTATAGGTAAGCTGTTTTTTGTCAATGCCTTTTGCAATCAAATAATCATATACTGCTTTCGCTCTGTTTTCTGAAAGCTTCTGATTGGCCTTTACCTCACCAACATTATCGGTATGGCCCTGTATTTCTATCACCATACTGGCATTACTCTTGAGTGTTTCGGCAAGCAGGTTCAGCTCCACCATTGAAGTAGGTAAAAGTTCGTATTTATTGGTATCGAAAAAGATGTTATTTAGCAAGACTTTACTACCTACACTAATTTTATCCAACAAAATCTCTACTTCATAAGGTTTGTTGGCGTCTGTTGGTTTAATGTCGTAGTGGTTTGAATATAGCAGATAGCCATCAGCCAAGATATTAAAGGAATATTGCTCATTAGCAGGCATTACTGCCATAAAATCGCCAGTACTTTTATCCGTATATTCATTGTATGCCGCTTCCTTGGTTCTTAAATTGATGATTAAAACAGAAGCTTCTAAAGTTTCTTTGGTTTCTCTATCTCTAATAATCCCCTTTACATAAGTTACAGGGTTAGGTTTTAGGTTTTCTGGCAATTTAAAGCGGTAAATATCTACATCACCAAAACCGCCACTTAAGTTAGATGAAAATAGCCCTTCCTTTCCATCAGCACTTACCACAAAACCAAATTCATCATTAAAAGTATTAATAGGGTAGCCTAAATTGAGAGGTCTGGAAAATGTACCATCTGCCTGTAGTTTACTATAAAAAATATCCTTTTGACCAAAACCTGGCCAACCATCCGAAGAAAAATATAATGTTTTACCATCTGGATGGATAAAAGGAGTGGCTTCATCATAAGGTGTATTAATATTTGGCCCTAAATTGGTAGGCGTAGTCCATTGGCCTTCATCATTCATTACAGACTTCCAGATGTCGTAACCTCCAAAACCACCATTCCTATTGCTCAGAAAATATAAGGTACTGCCATCTGCACTGATGGAAGGTTGCGATTCCCATTCTGGAGTATTAATGGTTGGTCCTAAATTAACTGGAGCACTCCAATCTTTACCTTCACGGCGACAAACATATAAATCACATCGCCCTGCGCCATCAGGTCGGTTACAGCTGGTAAAAAACAAATACCTGCCATCAGGAGATATGGATTGCGCCCCTTCATTAAAATTAGGAGTATTGATATTCTCGCTTAAGGATACCGCCTTTTGCCACTCGCCATTTTTCTTTACTGAAGTATAAAAATCTTCATTTCCTTGGATGTTTCTGGTGAAGATGATTTGTTGTCCATCGGCAGTAAGGGCAGGAAAGTAATCACGATGTTCGCTGTTCACATAAAAACCCATATTGAAAGGTTCATAAGGCACAGGCTTTTTAATGGCTTCAACAGAAAAATTACAATCGATGATATACTTTTGGGCTTTGTCCTTGAATTTTTGATCTACATTGGTAGCATGCGCCAAAAAGAGTTCAAAATTTTGCCTAGCCTCTTTATAATCACCTGTTTGCAGCTCTGCTTCCCCTAAATTGAAATAAACGTTCGCATTTTCCACTGCAGCAGATTTTACTGCTAAGCGATAATTCTCCTTTGCTTTTTGTGTATTCCTAAGTCGTTTGTAAATATCACCAAGCTGCAAATAGGCACGCTGAAACTTGGGATCTGCTTTTACCGCATCATTCAAATATTTGATTGCTTCGTCAAAAACGTTTTGTCTTACATACTGCTGAGCATCTTCAAAGCTGTTTTGTGCTTTTTTAATGGTAGATTGACCGTATACAAATTGGCTTAAACAAAGAAATATCAGAAGGAACTTGCGCATATCACATGATTTTAACTCGAAAGACTAAAAGCCAAACGGAATTCAGCTAAGCAAGTTAGCAACAATAAAACAAATTAGCAATGCAACAAGCTAAGGGATATTCAGGAATTTGTGCGTTTGCAGCGAAATTTCCCACTTCGGATTGGCCATCACGTAATCCACAATCAGCGGGGTTACTGTTTTGGCCTTTGACCACTCCGGTTGTAAATATAACTTACAATTTGGGCCTACCATTTCAGCGTATTTCTCTGCCCATTCAAAGTCACTTTTGTTGAACACAATCACCTTTAATTCATTGGCAAAAGGAGCAATATCTGGTCTAGGCGCTTTAAATTTCTTAGGAGATAAACAAATCCAATCCCATGAACCCGAAAGTGGATAAGCGCCAGAAGTTTCGATAAAGGTTAAAATTCCTTGATCTTGAAGCCTTTTCGTTAAATAATCTAAATTATAAATCAAAGGCTCACCGCCGGTTACTACCACTGCTTTCCCTGGAAAAGTAGCCGCTTTAGCTGCAATATCATCAGCGGTAGTCAATGGATGAAGCTCTGCATCCCAGCTTTCTTTCACATCACACCAATGGCAACCGACGTCGCAACCTCCCAAACGGATAAAATAAGCCGCTTTGCCTGTGTTGAAACCCTCGCCCTGTATGGTGTAAAATTCTTCCATCAATGGAAGTAATGTGCCGTCTTCTGGTATTTGATGTGCCATAAATTAAGGGCACAAAGGTAAATAATTATGCCATAAATATCATAAGTTCTGTATCTTGCTAAAGTAATTTTAATTGAACATGAAAAAGTTATTCTTCCCTTTTGTTTTAGCTTGTAGTCTTTTTTTAGCGTCTTGCTTCGATGTACAAGAAACCTATACCTTAAAAACCGACGGCTCTTACGAGGTGAAATACGACATGGACATGAGTGGTTTAATGAAAATGGCCTCATCATTTACACCAGATTCAGTAAAACAATCAGATAAAGCCAAAGGCGAAGTAAAGGACACTACTTTTAATTTGGGAAGTGCCATGCCCGACAGCCTTAGAAAGAAATTTAATGCACAAGAGTTAGGCTTGCTTCAACAAACCGACATGGATATGAAAATGGATATGCCAAACAACGTCATGAAGATTTCGGTAGCTAATAAGGGTAAATCATTGGAAGAAATGAATTATTTTTTCAAAAATTTTGGAAAATTGATGAAGAGGGCAGATATCAACAGAAAAATTGGGAATAAGAATTTTCAATCTGACGATACGGATAGCGGAGACAGTAAGTCACCATTTGAGAATAACGAATTCGATTATAAAGTTACGGCAACTTCTTTCGAAAGAAAAACCAAGGCAGACTATCTAAACGCTGAAGGAGAAGGTGAACAGCTTAAAGCCTCATTAAAAATGTTTAAAGCAATGGGACTTAAACTAACCAATACCATTGTGATTAATTTACCTAGACCAGCCAAAAGTGTTAACGACCCAAAAGCAATTCTTTCTGCAGACAAAAAGCAAGTGAAATTGAGCATGGATATGTTTGAAAATTTAGAAAACCCGAAGGAACTACATCTATTGGTTAATTATTAATTGATGAAGTGGCTTAAACTTGATATGGAAATCCCAAAAGAGGATTTTGTGACGCTCATCAAGTTAGAAGGGAAGAAAATATGCTTGGTAAAACACGAGAATAACCTCTACGCAGTGCAAAACACTTGTCCTCATGCTAGTGGAATATTAAGCGGAGGTTGGTGCAAAAATGGCCATATCATTTGCCCCATACATCGTTACGAATATAGCTTACAAACGGGCAGGGGAGCTGCAGGGCAAGGAGATTACATTGATATTTATCCCATTGAAGAAAGAGCTAATGGCATTTATATTGGCTTGAAAGAGCGTTTTTGGAAGCGTTTGTTTAGTTGAAATTTTTGGAAACCACCTAAGATACCTAAGAGCATTTAAGTAGCATGTACTTTAAAGAGAAAATGTCTATTTGACTAAAAACCATTAAGAAATTAAGATAATTAAGGCACGTACAACTTAATGTGCCTTAATACCTTAATGTTTCAAAACTAAAATGTTCTTAGGTGTCTAAGATGGTTAAAAATAAAACCATTAAGAAGTTAAGACAATTAAGGATGTTTGTCCATAGAAACTTAATGTCCCTTAATGTTTCAAAACTAAAATGCTCTTAGGTGTCTAAGGTGGTTTAAATCACTAATAGATCTCTTTTCTCGCGGAAGCCAGTGTGTTCTTTAACAAACCTACAATAGTCATTAAACCTACACCACCAGGAACAGGCGTAATATAAGAAGACTTAGGTGCTACATTCTCAAAATCTACATCGCCATATAATTTATAACCCGATTTGGTTTCTGTAGAAGTTTCTCTGTTGATACCCACATCAATCACAATAGCTCCAGGCTTCACCATATCTACAGTGATGAAATTCTTTTTACCAATAGCAGCAATAATGATATCAGCTTGTAAAACTTGCTCTTTTAGATCTTTGGTTTTACTGTGAGTTAAGGTTACTGTACAGTTTCCTGGGTTAGCATTACGAGCCATTAAAACACTCATGGGACTACCTACAATATTACTACGACCAACTACCACGCAGTGCATACCAGTAGTATCAATATCATAAGCTTGCAACATCAACAAAATACCATAAGGAGTAGCGGGGATATAGCAAGGTAAATTGCGCATCATTCTGCCCAAGTTAATAGGATGGAAGCCATCTACATCTTTCTTAGGGTCAATAGCTTCGGTTACTTTCTCAGGATCAATGTGCTTTGGTAAAGGTAATTGAACAATTAATCCATCAACGTCAGCATCCGCATTTATTTCTCTAACTTTCTCCAGCAATTCAGCTTCGGTTACGGTACTATCATAACGGTACAAAGAAGACTTAAAGCCAACCTTTTCACAGTTCTTCATTTTACTAGCTACATAAGTTTCGCTACCACCATCGTTACCTACCAAAATGGCAACCAAATGGGGTTTTCTACCTGTTTCGCTTAAAAATTGAGCTGCTTCTTCCGCTATTTGTACTTTAACTTTTTCTGATACGTATTTTCCGTCTAATAATTGCATTGGGATATAAGTTATGAGTTACAAGTTGTGAGTTATAGGTCCTGATACTGTACTCGTAACCTGTAACTCGCAACGCAAAACAAATTAATCTAATTTTAACACTGCCATGAAAGCACTTTGAGGTATCTCTACGTTACCCACTTGGCGCATACGTTTTTTACCTTTTTTCTGCTTTTCTAATAGCTTACGCTTACGTGAAATATCACCACCATAACATTTTGCGGTAACGTCTTTACGCAAAGCACTAATGGTTTCACGGGCAATAACTTTCGCTCCAATAGAAGCCTGTATTTTAATTTCAAATTGCTGACGAGGTAAAAGCTCTTTCAACTTCTCACAAATTTTCTTGCCAAAATCGTAGGCATTTGAGCGGTGAATCAATGATGACAAAGCATCTACTGGTTCTTCATTCAAAAGCATATCTAATCTTACCAAGTCAGATTTACGGTAACCAATAGGGTGGTAGTCAAACGAAGCATAACCTTTAGAAATGGTTTTCAATTTATCATAGAAATCAAATACAATTTCGCCCATTGGCATTTCAAAAATCAATTCAACCCTGTCCGAAGTCAAATACGATTGGTTAACGATGATACCACGTTTTTGGATACACAAACTCAAAACTGGCCCAACAAACTCAGCTTTAGTAATGATATTCGCTTTAATGAAAGGCTCCTCAACGTAGTCCAACTTACTTGGATCAGGTAAATCAGAAGGGTTATTTACCACAAATAAATCACCTTTGGTACCATAAGCGTTATAAGATACGTTGGGTACCGTAGTAATTACCGTCATGTCAAATTCACGCTCCAAACGCTCTTGGATAATCTCCATGTGAAGCATTCCCAAGAAACCGCAACGGAAACCAAAACCCAAAGCTGCCGAACTTTCTGGCTCAAACACGATAGAAGCATCATTCAACTGCAACTTGTGCATCGCCTCTCTCAACTCTTCGTAATCCTCAGTATCTACCGGATAAATACCCGCAAATACCATTGGTTTTACCTCTTCAAAACCTTGAATACCTTCTGTAGAACCATTTTCTACTGTAGTAATGGTATCACCAACCTTTACTTCGCGTGCCTCTTTAATTCCAGAAATGATATAACCTACGTCACCAGTTTTCACCGAGTTACGAGGAGCCATGTCCAGTTTCAAAATACCTACTTCGTCGGCAATGTATTGTCTTTCTGTATTGATAAACCTTACTTTATCGCCTTTTTTGATTTCTCCATTTACCACTTTGTAGTAGGCAATAATTCCTCTAAAAGAGTTAAAAACGCTATCAAAAATTAAAGCTTGCAATGGCGCTGTAGGATCACCTACAGGAGCAGGTACACGGTCAACAATTGCTTTTAAAATATCGGGAATACCCATACCTGTTTTACCAGATGCAGGGATAATATCATCTCTATCACAGCCAATTAGGTCAATAATTTGGTCTTTTACCTCCTCTGGCATTGCACCAGGTAAGTCCATTTTATTCAAGATTGGAATAATTTCCAAATCGTGCTCTAAAGCCAAATAAAGGTTCGAAATAGTTTGCGCTTGAATACCTTGAGAAGCATCTACAATAAGCAATGCACCTTCACAGGCAGCGATAGAACGCGAAACTTCGTACGAAAAATCTACGTGTCCTGGCGTATCAATCAAGTTGAACACATATTCCTGACCATCCAGTTTATAGTTCATCTGTATCGCGTGGCTTTTAATGGTAATGCCTCGCTCACGCTCCAAATCCATGTTGTCCAACAATTGCGCCTGTGCTTCACGCTGTGAAATCGTGTTGGTATATTCTAATAAACGGTCAGCCAAGGTACTCTTACCGTGGTCAATATGTGCAATTATGCAAAAATTACGTATATGCTTCATCTTTGTGCAAAGATAGCTTTTTTAAGCAAATTTTAACAGGCAATAATTGGGAGAAAAATGAGGCTTAGAAAAGGTGGTTTTGAGGTTCTTTTGTACCGCAAGTCCCGCTTTCCGTTGCAATCTTTTTATCACTTCTGTCATCCTGAGCTTGTCGAAGGATTTCTTCGTAGCAAATACGCTTCGACAAGCTCAGCGTGACATGCTATTAGTGGAAGCAATGATAAAAATGATTTCCACTTCAATCGGGTTTATTTAACAAATGAAGTGCTGTTATTATCTTTTCTTTCGCCAGTTTGTTCGTCATTGCGAGGTGTACGAAGCAATCGTATAACTATTTTCTTTGTTTTTCAGGTAAAATATATCTTTGTTATATCTATACTTCATATCATCTGATGGGCTTCATTTTTATTTTTTTCATTATAGCTATTGTTCGCAAGGCTAATAACATTATCGACAGCCAGGATCAAGTCATTGATTCCTCTGCTACAAGAGAGGATAGGTTAACCTCTTATTTCCTTTTTATATTCCATGTAGTAATGGCTTTGATTATTTTGTTGACCTTATTTTCAGTTAAAATACTCACTGAAGAGCGAATAAGCATTTTAGTCGCTGATATTTCCTTTCAGTTTACATCAACTTTGTTAATGGTGGTAATTGGCCTTATCAGTCCGTTTACGGCACTTAGTGATGATGCACGAGTAAAATTACTGTCGTTCAATGACAAGGAGAATGCGTTTTCTCAATGGTTGGTTAAGGGAAAAAACTTTCAATTGGTCAAAATACTAACCTGTGTAGTTGTAGTGAGCTATTTCATTTTAGCTAAACATTTACAATTTCCATCCCTTGATGATTCTTTGTTATCCGGTGTAACGGTATTTCTGATTTTCTTTTACCTATTAAATAATCTTATCCGTTTATTTCGCAATCCAAATCAATTTAAATGGGATAACATGGTAAGGCTATCAATGCTATTTGGCTCAATTAAAACATCTTTTTTCCTCGTAATTGGCACCATGGTTTTGGTTTTCATCCCTTCGGCTATAATGGAATTAGATTTTATAAATCATGTTAATCCATTTGTTATTGCATTATTAGCGTATAACATCATTATGGCGTACAATGAATACAAAGTATTGAAGCTTTTGCGTGGTTCAACTAATAACTAACAGCCATTACTGGCTCGCTTTCATCCTTGAAAAAGGATAGCCATTACAGCCTTTTCTTGGGTTCTTCCTATCTGCTGCTGCCGTTTGTTCTGCTTCGATATCCGTTTTTGCTTTATAAGCTGTGAGACAAAATCCCCATTTCCACGGTTCCATGCCCTCAAACGTCATGAAATCAATACGGGTATATTTATTTTCGTCTGCCTTGTGGCCGCTGCCATTTTTGGCAATCACATACTGCTCGGCTACATTCCATTTAATAATGTGGTATTTGATATTTCAATATTGCTGCTAGTAGTTCACTATTTAGCTGAAGTGGTACTATCAAAATACACAATTAAATCGAAGTTATCAGTAATAGACAACCTTTTGTTGAATGGGTTGCTGGTCGCACCAATCATTCGCATATCCATAGGCCTACTTAAAAGAGTATTTAAAACTGGATTTTTTATCGATGCATTTACATCAACAATAAAGTTTTTAAATCTACATTGTTTGAAATAGTATTCGTACGACTTATTAGAAGTAACCTCGGGGTAATAATAAGGAGAAAATTGACCCAATGTTTTACTTTTGGAGCCATTTTGCCTCACCAACACCTCTCCGTGATTAAAATCTGTAGCGATAACAAAATACTTTTTATCATATTTATTAAATAGGAAGTTACCCATAGAGGGCTTGCTATATAAAGCAGTTTTGGCTACATGACCATTATGTGCCCAAACAATTAGCTTTTTGTTTTTTGCTCTTTCTCTTAACCAAGATGCATTTTCAGACATATATTTGTCCCTTACACCAATTTTTTGCTCGTAATAAATCTCGGCATTTTGTGCAAGTAAATTAATATAATGTTGTTGAACTTGTGTTTTAACCAATTTATTTAGATTTTCTACGACTGTAGCTATAGCATTAATGTCATCTTTTTTTAAATCTACGTAATAAGTTTGCTTTAATTTTTCCAAAATCTGCCTATCCGAAGTGTTCAAGTCAATAAATACCTGTAGAATTCTTGCACTGATATTATTGAAACCTCTGGCCTCCAAACCATAAACATGAACTTTGTTTTCTTCCGATTGCGAAGAATTATATTTTTTTAGCCACTCTATCATTCTCAAATTATTTATATGTAAAGGAGTCCCTGATAAAGACTTAACTTGTCCTAGTTTTCCGTTAATGTAGTCGTCTATTATTTCGAGTGAGATGTAGTCACTTTCAAAGGCGATAGCTTTAAATCCTAGATTAACAACTAGAAAGCGAACTAATCTGTCTTTGTAATCAAATATTTCACGACTGCCATGTGTTACCTCGCCCAGGGCAATTACTTCCTTTCCGTCTAATATATCTTTCAGAAAATCTATGTCATTAAAATTGCTATCCGCATTTAATGTCTTCAGAGGCTTAATGATTTCATTTAAATTCGTAATAACCTTTTGAACATTATCCTGTGAAAAGGAATGAGTCGATAGTAAGAAAAAAAAGCAAAGTAAAAAGAACCTTTTCAGCATAAAATTGATCGTTAATTTAAGATATTATCATTATCGCTTTAAAATTGGTTACCCCTTAGCTGCTTTGGACTTGTGCTTCGACGCTATTAAAGCAAATGGTTTACTGCTCCGTCACCTCTTTCATTCTTGAAAAAGGATAGCCATTACAGCCTTTTCGTGGATTTTTCCTATCAGCTGCTGCTGTTTGTTCAGCTTCTACATCCGTTTTTGCTTTGTAAGCGGTGAGACAAAATCCCCATTTCCACGGTTCCATGCCCTCAAAAGTCATGAAATCAATACGGGTGTATTTATTTTCGTCTGCCTTGTGGCCGCTGCCATTCTTGGCAATCACATATTTTTCGGCTACATTCCACTTAATAATATGGTATTTGATATTTGGATGTTGTACCCACAGCGTATCATTAATCGAATACTTAATGCCATAATCGTCAACAAAAGTACCTTTTACAAAACTAGGTGCATTAGTTTGAGCAATGGCGGCTATACCTAAAAAAAGAAAGGAAACTATGGTTACAAAGATCTTTAACGTTTTCATCAGAAATTGTCTATTTAAACCTCGTAGGTTTTGAAAACCTATGAGGTTTTTTTATCTCATTTATAATTTATTGAGTATGTCCTTTAAAACTTTTACTTTATTTAAATCAGTTTGCTCATAACTGAATTCATCAGCGTCTTTGTCACCCATTTTACCAATTGCATTTTGGAAAACCATTTTGCTAACAGACTTACCCTTAGCAGTAGTATGAAAACATTTTGCACCAGTAACCTTTGCAATTTCCGATAGGTTATCGCTGTTAATCCCAGCACCAGGCATCATTTCAATCCTGTTGTCTGCTTGCACAATTAATTTAGCAATTTCATTTGCTCCGATTTCTGCATTCGCTTTCCCTCCAGAAGTCAAAATCCTTACAAAGCCCAACGCAATAATCGCTTCTAAACTTTCTTCCAAATTTTGGCTCATGTCAAAAGCCCTGTGAAAGGCAACAGGCATAGGAGAGGCCGTGGCTATTATTTGGCGGCAACGGGTTTCATCTACCTTTCCATTCTTATCTAGTATACCTATAACTATACCATGGCAACCAATTTGTTTACAGAAGGATATATCTTCTAAAACACATTCAAATTCTGCATCTGTATATAAAAAATCACCACCTCTAGGACGTATCAACGGCCAAACTTCTAACTCAAGATGCTCAACACACCATTTGATTTGACCATAACTTGGGGTAGTACCGCCTTCGCCTAAGTTCGCACAGAGTTCTATTCTATCAGCCCCACCTTTTTCAGCTGCAATAGCAGATTCAATGGAGTTGGCACAGATTTCTAAAACTGCCCCTAAATCCCCTAAAGGGGACTTTGCTGTTCTCTCGTTCATATTTTGCGTCATGTGATGAGCCCCCCTTTAGGGGATTCAGGGGTTAATAGTGACTTTTCCCTTTAATGATTAAATCTTGCTTTTGGCTATCGCATACTGCAAAAGTAAAACCTTGTTGAATAGCATAGGCACCATATTCTCCATTTTTGCTCAATGCTAAAAAACCTACCTGCAAATCTTTTGTACTATTGGTTTTCTTTTTAATGATGCGCATTACAGCTTCTTTACAAGCCTCCTCAGGTGGATATCCTTGACGCATCAATTCAACTACTAAAAAAGAGCCTACATTACGTACCACTTCTTCGCCAACACCAGTAGAGGTTGCACCACCTACTTCATTATCAATGTACAAACCTGCACCAATGATAGGGCTATCGCCCACACGACCATGCAGTTTATAAGCCATTCCACTAGTGGTACAAGCCCCTGCTAAATTGCCTTGTGCATCAAGTGCCAACATTCCAATGGTATCGTGATTAAATTGATTTCCTGGCAATCTTTCTGGAGCCGCTTTATCGTAAAGTTTATTTTCGATATTGCTTACAGGATTATACTTGGCCGTTTTAAGCCATTCTAGCCAATCTCTCTTACTTTTTTCAGTAAGCAGGTTTTCTTTCTTAAAGCCCTGCTCCAAAGCAAATTGTAGAGCACCATCTCCAGCAAGCATTACATGTGGCGTTTTTTCCATCACCAAACGAGCTACAGAAATAGGGTGTTTGATTTGCTCCAAAGCAAGCACGGCACCACAATTGCCTAAGTGGTCCATAATACTGGCATCCAGTGTGACGATGCCATCTCTATCTGGCAAGCCGCCATAACCTACTGACTGGTTTTTCACATCAGACTCGGCTACCTTAACGCCGCTTTCAACGGCATCAAGCGCTTTACCGCTTTTGCTTAATGTCTTCCAGGCTTCAGCATTTGCCGCTACACCAAAATCCCAAGTAGAAATGACTATAGGCTTGTTAATACTGCTACTTTTAGAAATGCAAGCTTTGCTCAATGTCACAACAGCCGCAGAAAGCGCAGTGGTCTGAATAAATTTCCTCCGATTATACATGATTAAGTTAGTTAATCTGAAATTCGTCAGAATCTTTCAAAAAAGGAAATTGTCTTCTAATTTTTTCTAACTCGGTATAGTTAATACTGAAGGTATACAGGTCTTCGTCTTCGGGTTTATAGTAAACGGTATTGCCCAAAGGGTCAATGCACATAGAGTGACCACTATGGTAAATCTGGTTCCCATCATGCCCAACGCGGTTTACGCCAATGACATAACTTTGGTTTTCAATTGCTCTGGCGTGAATCAATGTTCTCCAATGCGAAGAACGCTTATCTGGCCAGCTAGCTACTAACAGCAAAATATCGTAAGCAGCATTTTTATTCCTTAACCAAACGGGAAAACGTAGATCATAGCATACCGCCAAGCGTATTTTCCATCCCTTTAGTTCTACAATTACCTGTTCATTACCTGCTGTGAAATGTTTGTCTTCCTCACCAAGGCCAAAAAGATGATGTTTATCGTAATATTGGTATTCACCATCTGGTTTTACCCAAACCATACGGTTATAATAATTGCCGTTTTCCTTAATAATTAAACTTCCCGTGACTACACAGTCATAGCTGGCAGCAGTTTTTTTAATCCATTGCATGGTCTGCCCATCCATATCCTCCGCCAATTCCTCAGCTTTCATGGTAAAACCAGTATTGAACATTTCAGGAAGAACTATTAAATCAGTTTTCTCACGTACACCACCTGACAATCGCAAGCCTATATTCTGCAAGTTTTTTTCTATGTTTTCCCAGAATAGATAGGCCTGAAAAATGGTAATTTTTAAATTTTGAATGTTGAGGTAATGTGGTTCCATGAGCGGTTAATATTTATAGTTTAGTTAGTTTTTCTACTGCTTTTTCGAGCGTGCTGTCTTCTTTGGCAAAACAAAAGCGGATGACTTTATTATCAATCTTTTGAGTATAAAATGCCGAAACAGGAATGGCTGCCACACCAAAGGTGCTTACTAGTAGTTTAACAAAATCAGTGTCTTTCTCCTCGCTAATGTTTGCGAAGCTTACACATTGGAAGTAAGAACCTTTACAAGGTAAAAGTTCAAATTTTGTTTGTTTAAGAAGTTTTTGGAAATAATCTCTCTTCTTTTGAAAAAAGACAGGAATTTCCTGATAGACGTTAGATGACTTTAAATAATTAGCGATACCTGCCTGCATAGGGGTATTAACGCTAAAAACATTGAATTGGTGTATTTTTCTAAATTCGGACATCAGTTTTTCTGGTGCTAAACAATAGCCAACCTTCCATCCGGTGGCATGTAAAAGCTTGCCAAAAGAGGCTACGATCAGGCTTCGCTCTGCCAATTCGGGATATAAAGCCACACTTTGATGCTGTTCGCCATCGAAAATGATATGCTCGTAAACTTCATCACTTAAAATAAGGATATCCGTATCTTTTGTTAGTTTAATCAACGCTTCAATATCCTGCTTACGCAAAATACTTCCCGTAGGATTATGGGGCGTATTGATGATGATCATTTTGGTGTTTGCCGAAAATAGCTTTTTCACCATCTCCCAATCAATTTTATAATCAGGAGCTTGCAGCTCGAAAGGTTTTACCAGTCCACCCAGCAGTTTAATAGTAGGAGCGTAGCAATCGTACGCTGGCTCAAAAATAATGACTTCGTCACCTGCAGTAATAAAGGTATTTATCGCCGTAAAAATAGCTTGTGTACCTCCTGCGGTAATGGTGACTTCGGTTTCTGGATGATATTTCTTTCCGTAAAGATCCTCGATTTTTTCCGAAATCAGTTCCCTCAATGAAAGCAAACCGGCCATAGGTGCATACTGGTTAAAACCACCTTTCATGGCTTGGTTAATTTCAGCGATAAGCTGCTCATTAGTTTCATAATCAGGAAAGCCCTGCGATAGGTTGATGGCTTGATGGTCTACGGCAAGTTTAGACATCACTGTAAAAATGGTAGTGCCTACGGTGGGTAATTTCGAATTTATATTCATCATCTGCTACGAAAATAATTAAAAAATGCTGAATTGTTAACTTGTTTAATTGTTGCCATGACAATTGATTAGTTATTGAAAAAACAACACGAGTACCTATCAAGTCAACAAATAATCTTTAAAATTCGTACTTTAGTTGCTATGACTTTTAAAACCAAAGAAAGCAGATTATTGCTCATTCTCGGAGCATTTTTTGTGGCAAACACCCTGATGTCTGAATTTATTGGCGTAAAAATATTCTCTGTAGAAGGTGTATTGGGCATCAAGAAGTTTGATATCAACTTGTTTGGCGTTCCTAATCTATCTTACAATATGTCGGCAGGGGTACTCACTTGGCCTATCGTTTTTATCATGACGGACATCATCAACGAGTATTTTGGGGTAAAGCAAGTACGTTTTCTTTCGATATTAACTGCCATATTAATTGGCTTTGCATTTTTTGTGGTGTGGATGGCCATCAAATTGGAACCTGCCGATTTTTGGTTGACCCAAGAAGTCAACGGCAAGCCATTAAGAATGCCCGATGCTTTTGATGCAATATTTGGTCAAGGGATGTGGATTATTGTAGGTTCTATTACTGCATTTTTAATAGGGCAGATGGTAGATGTGCTGATTTTCCACAGAATTAAAAAGTTTACGGGGGAAAGAGCGCTGTGGTTAAGAGCTACTGGCTCTACCTTGGTCTCTCAACTGATTGATAGTTTTGTGGTGATTTTTATTGCATTTTATCTTAATCCGGCTTATCACTGGAGCTGGCAAATGGTAGCCGCGATTGGTTTGGTAGGATATACTTATAAGTTTGTGGTTGCCTTATTAATGACACCTATTTTGTACGTAGTACATGCCATTATTGATAAATATCTGGGTAAAGACCTAGCTCATAGAATGATTAAATTGGCAGCTAGAGGCTAAGGCAATGGAGCAGAAAACCATATTGGCGCTTACTTTTATCCGAAATGTGGTTGCTGAACTACCTTCCACTTCTGAAAAATTATGTTTCGACACGCCAGCTTTTTACGTGAATAAATACCTATTGGCCCGTTTAAAAGAAGATGAAGAGCATTTGGTCATTTATACAGAGGAGCGGGAGCAGTGGTTGCAAAAAGATGCTGAAACATTTATCATTACACCACATTATGTAAACTATAAATACATGTTGGTGAATTTAGATAGGGTAGCGCCTGAGGTTTTAAAGGAACTGCTCATTACCGCTTGGAAACTACGAGCCAACAAAACCTTGCTTAAACAATATTTAGCAAGTCTATAACCTAAACAAATTTCCTATGGCTGCGTTGTATAGCATAAAGCTATGGTATGGCAACACAGGCAGACAGTTTAGAAAAAATACTTTTCGGAAATGAGGATTGGTTATTCATTCCAGAAATCATGCTCCGTACCTTCATTATGTATTTGGTGGTACTTGTTAGCTTAAGGATTTTAGGCAAACGAGGTGTTAAGCAGCTTTCTATCTTCGAACTGGTGGTTATTGTTGGTCTTGGTTCTGCAGCTGGCGACCCCATGTTTTATCGAGAAGTGGGGATTTTATCAGCATTAGCAGTTTTTTTAGTGGTGGTAATTGCCTACAAAATCACTTCATACTTCGTTAACAAAAGCAAGAAAATAGAAATTCTTTTAGAAGGAAGTTGTACCTGCGTAATAGAACATGGCAGGTTTGCGATTGAGAATTTTAAAAAGGAAAGCCTTGCACAGGATGAATTCTTTGCTGAATTAAGGCAAAAAAACGTGTCGCATTTAGGACAAGTGCATTTGGCTATTTTAGAAACTTCCGGGAGTATCAGTGTATTTTATTATAAAGATGAGGAAGTAAAAAATGGTCTTCCCATACTGCCTGCATTATTTTGCCAAAAAACAGTAGAAATTAAGCACAAAGATTATTATTCATGCAGTTTTTGTGGCTACACACGTCTAATAACCCCCATAAAACAAGCCACTTGCAAGTGTTGCGGTAGGGATAAATGGGTAAAATCAATTAATATTTTGAGAATTACCTAAATTAAAAAAACCTCCATTTTTCACATTTTTGCCTTAAATTGCGGGCAAAGTGAAGAGAGATATGGTCTATTATTTATTATACTACGGAGTAGAAAGTTTTAAGTTTGAGCAAAATGATTTTGATGAGTTATTAGCACAAGCTAGAGAACGAAATGAAAGTTTAGGGATTACTGGAAAGCTGATTTATTGTGAAGGCACCTTTATTCAAGTACTAGAAGGAGATGAGCACCATGTTAAGGAAGTTTATCAATCTATCGAAAAAGATTCGCGTTTAATTGCCACCAAAATTGTAGCGGAAGGAGTAGTGAGAGAAAGATATTTTAAAGATTGGAGTATGGATTTTAATCAAGTGTCATTAGAAGCCATTAATGAATTAGAAAGTTGTAACCATCCCAATGTAACAACATATATTACTAATGCACCCGCAGTTAAACTGCTAAAATTGCTAAATACCAAATAACCTGTAGCTTCTTTTTTCTCTGCATTAACTTATTCGGATAAATCATTAAATTAGATTAACGAACTATTGCTGTTCGAGAGATGATAAATGCCAAATAAAGCCAGATGAAGACCAATTATATAGCCCTGTCGGTACCTATTTTCTTTATTCTTATAGGAATTGAACTAGCCTACACCTTTTACAAAAAGCTAAAATACTACCGATTGAACGATTCCATAGCAAATCTTAGTCAAGGAATTGGATCACAGTTGGTAGGGCTTTTCATGAAATCGGTGCTATTTGTGGGCTATATGTACATTTTTGAGCATTGGCGTTTATTTGAAATCCCCAATACGATTTGGACTTGGATTATCTTGTTTATTGGTGTCGATTTCTTTTACTACTGGTTTCATCGCATGAGCCATCAAATTAATGCGTTGTGGGCGGCACATATTGTTCATCATCAATCAGAGGAATATAATTTAACTGTAGCTTTAAGGCAATCGTGGTTTCAGGGATGGTTTTCGTGGATATTTTATTTACCCTTGGCACTCATAGGCTTTGACCCGATCATGTTTTTAACACTAAGTTCCTTTAATACACTCTATCAATTTTGGATTCATACTCGTACTATTAAAAGCATGGGTTTTTTAGAGTACATCCTAAATACACCATCTCACCACCGTGTACATCATGGCTCTAATCCTAAATATATTGACAAAAATCATGCGGGTACGCTCATTATTTGGGATATGATGTTTGGTACTTTTCAAAAAGAGGAAGAGGAGGTTTATTATGGTATCACCAAGCCTTTGGCAAGCTGGAATCCTGTTTGGGCGAATGTGCACTATTGGAAAGATTTAATAGAAACGGCAAAGAAATCTGATACGATTTCAGATAAAATTAGAATTTTTGTAAAACCTCCTGGCTGGTTTCCCGAAAAAATGGGCGGGTTTCAGTTTGCTCCGGAAATAGATGTCATCAATTATAGAAAATTTGATACACAAGCCTCTATAGCAACAATGATGTATGCCGTTTTACTCTTTCTTTTGGCCTTAGCCTTAGGTTCTTATCAGCTATTTTATTTTGATAAGCTAACCTTAACGGCCAATATGCTGTTGGCTACTTTTACCATCATCAGCATGCTAACTTGCGGGGCTTTGCTAGAAAAGAAGCGCTGGTTTGTACCTATTGAAAGCGTAAGATACCTATTGGGCTTTTTTATGCTTTACTTTTTTTACGAAATTGGCTTCGATGTCACCTGGATAGGAGGCTTAACCCTTATTCATTTGCTGATGGTGATTTACTTTTTCCTTATCAAAACCAAATACCGAAATGCTTAATAAATACTCCCAATTTAGCTTTGCATTTGCCATCATCTTTTTTGCAGAACTATTAGCTGTTACCAATTCCTTAAGTGAATTAAGGTTTATTACCAAACCTTTAATTACTATTTCGTTGATGCTGTTTATTTACCTAACTATCAAGAAAAAAAGCCGTTTTACCAGCAAAGTAAAAATAGGTTTGTTTTTTTCACTATTGGGCGATGTCTCGTTGATGTTTTCTAATCATCATCAACTTTATTTTATGCTTGGGCTAAGTGCTTTTTTGATTGCTCATTTGTTTTACATTGCCGCGTTTTATGTTGACCTTAGGAGTAAAGTAGAGAACGAGAAACGTTTTGTTTTGCCTATTTTTATTGTATTTGGCTTCCTTTGTATATCCTATTATTATTTCTTAAGACCGTACTTGGGCAGCATGAATATACCAGTATTGGCTTATTGTTTTGTAATTACATTGATGGGGATTACAGCAGCCCTAAGGTATGGGAAAACAAATTATAAAAGCTTTCTTTGGATTTTACTAGGCGCTATTTTGTTCATCATTTCAGATGCCACTTTGGCTTATAACAAATTTGTAGAGCGTATGGATATGGGTGATTTTTGGGTAATGACGACTTATATGTTGGCCCAATTTCTCATTTGTATGGGAACTATTGAACGCAAATATATTAAGCCTAACTAACGTCAGTGCGGGTTAACAAAATACTTTTTATAGATTAAAATCAGACTTTTATGTCCAAAATATCATTTTTTACTACTATTTAAGGTTCTGTCGCTTCGCGGACAAACTTTTTTCCTGTAGATGAAAAAAGTATGCAAAAAAATCCACGGCTGCGCCCTGTTCTATTAAAGGAATACGTATGGCTAATTGCTGCATCCCGAACAGGCCAAGGCCGATTCAAGTAGAACGAAAAGGCTTTGCTCGGGCTGGAGATAATGTGAAATTACCAAAATGCTTATCCGCAACTTACACTAACTAATTTTCCTTATCCTTATCCAATACAGTAAATACTTGCACTAACCTTTCTCCATTGTCATCGGTTAAGGTGAGTACGTGTTTTCCCGGGGCAGGACTAACAGCCATTTGGTGATAGTTTTTAGTGGTACCAATGTACTGTTGGTCAATATGCCAATGTATGGCGGCATTCGCATTTCGATGCGCAGCATTAAAAACAGCCTTTCCTCTATTGCCATCAATTTCCAAAGGAATGTATACCATGGCATTGGGTTTAGGATAAATCATTTCCATGGTCGACATATTTTCATTTTGGCAACCATCCATAAATGGTGGCAACGTTCTGTAGTCTGCATTTTTGGCTCGATAGTAATACTCCATGGTAGGAGGCAATACAAACCAGCCCCTATGCTTCATTTGGCTAATGCTATAACATTGGTTGTTTACTTGATAGCTTTCTGTAGCATCTAAATGCACCAATTTATGATAGGGGCATAGCGCCGTTTTTTCGCCAACTGGTGGAACCCACTGCAACACTTTCACTTCACAGGTTTTAGAGGCTTTATAGCCACTTTGCTTACATACCCATATTTTTTTGAGCTTGGTTTTCGGCATTTCAAACCATTTTGAAGAAGGCAGCAATCTAAAGATATTAAACATCAGTGGTGCAGCGGCCTCAATCCCTGTAAGTCCTGGTCTACCTTCACCATCGGCATTGCCCACCCAAACACAAACTACATATTTTGGGGTAAGTCCAACCGACCATGCATCTCTAAAGCCAAAACTAGTTCCCGTTTTCCATGCTACCCGTTGCGACGAACTGAATTGCTGCCATAATCCTTCATCTCCAGGTCTCATTACCTCTTCCATGGCATTAAAGGTAGCCCAAATACTCCCGTGGTCTAGCTGCGAAATTCGCTCTATATTTTCTTCCGTAGGTTTACTATTATTGACATAATATGGAGCAGCATAGTCTGCAGTATTGTACTTGCCTTGATAGGTGTTATAGTGATTCAAGGTTCGGGCCATTCCCAAATAGGCTTTGCTTAAATCCCACATGGTGACTTCGCTACCTCCCAAAATAAGCGACAGCCCATAATGGTCGGCGGGTTTATTTAAGGTAGAGAATTGTAACTTCTTTAATTTATCGTAAAAACGTTCATACTTATACTGTTGCAGCATTTTAACTGCAGGAATATTTAAGGAGCGACTCAAGGCTCTGTCTGCAGGAATAGCACCATCATATCCTAAATCAAAGTTCATTGGCGAGTAACCACCAATTTGCGTAGGTACATCGGGAATGAGGGTTTGCGGCAATATAAAACCATCGTTAATCATGCTGGCGTATAAGATAGGTTTAAGGGTACTGCCAGGGCTACGAGGTGCCCTAATCATGTCCACGTGGCTTTCCATTTCTTTTAGCTGGGGCAGATAACAGTTCCCAACGTAACCCACCACTTTTCCGTCAGCCACACTCAAAACTAATGCCGATAGGTTATTGATTCCGTTGGCGCTAAACTTTTGATGATATTGGCCAATCACACGGTTAAGCTCTAGCTGTAAATCATAATCAATAGTGGAAGTAATTTTGGTACTTGGTTCTCCCAACTGTTTAATTTCATCCTTAAAACGGTTGAGCAAATGTGGGGCATGTTGTGGCAAAGCCAATGGAGCTGTAGGAATGGGTTCCGCTTTTGAAAGTTGTGCTGTACTACGATCAATGAATTTTGCTTCTACCAGCTTATCCAACAGGTTATTTCTTTTAATGATGAGCTTGGTGGCATTTTTACCCGGATGCACCAATGAAGGACTGTTGGGTAATACGGCTAAAGTGGCCATTTCACCCCACGATAACTGTTCGGGCGCTCTGCCATAATATCGCCAGCTGGCGGCTTCTAAACCAACCACATTACTACCAAAGGGTGCATTTGCTGCATATAATGCCAAAATTTCATCCTTTGAATAAGTCATTTCCAAACGTGTGGCCATCCACATTTCGGATATTTTCTGTAGAAAACTGCGCTGTTTTTTTCTAGAAAGACGGATTACTTGCATGCTCAAGGTACTGGCACCACTAGCCACACTTTTAGCTTTGATATTCTGAACGCTCGCTCTGGCTACTGCTATGAAATCGACACCAAAATGATGATAAAAACGCTTGTCCTCGAAAGTGATGATACATTTTGTAAATTTATCAGGCACACTATCCGATACAGGAAATCGCCATTGACCATCCTTAGCGATGGATGCACTCAATAATTCTCCGTTACTGGCTTCTATTACAAACGAAGTAGGGGTTTTAAATAAGGGCTTGGGGAGTGAAAACCAAAAGAAAATAAAGAGCGCCAAAAACAAGGCATCAACATATATTATGGCTTTAATCTCTTTTTTCATTTTGGTTTTAGTAGTGACATTTTTAAGCTACAGATACGCAAATTATCGTATTGCGCATCTATGGTAAAAATAGCGGTAACATTTATTCCTTATGGTTGATATATACCAAAGGAGACGCTAATATGGAAAGAATTGTTACTATCATTAAATTTTCAGCTGGCTTTGTACGCTTTATACTCACTAATATTTGGCCTAGGATTTAGAAAATATTTCCGTCATTTCGACGAGGAACGAGGAGAATTAAAAATCAACGAAGTTAAATCTAGCAACTTGTTGGATTTCTCCCAGAGGTCGAAATGACGGAACTCTATTATTTATACACCTCTACCCAAGTACCCGGTGTTGCAGCACTAATGTTATTATTATACATGGCTTCACATTGCACTGTAGAAAGATAAAATCTTCCCAGATAAGAAGCATTTAACAATACCCTAAATGTTTTAATTTCATTTTCCCTTAAGCTGAAGTAGGTGAGTACCCTGTCATCTCTGATGTCTTGATAATCATAACCAGAAGAAGTAAAGGCACCTTCATTGTCATGCAAGCGGGTGTTGATGATTTCCCATCCCGACGGGAAAATCTGCGTCAATGCCATTTGCTCGTACAAACCTTGTCGTCCAGTGTTTTTCACATTTACTTCTGCATAAAAATCCTGTCCTTGTTTCAGCTTCGCTGGATTTAATACCTGTCCTTTCATGGTTTTATAAGTGATTTCCATGGTTAACAAATCAGGATGATTTGGAAGGAAATCGTTTTGTCCTGCTGCAGGACGACCTTGTACAATTAAACGAGCGAAGAGTACGCTGTTGCCTTTATTGGTGATGCTGGCATTATTGCTCTTAAAAGTAATTGGCGTACTGTTATAATATTGATTATTGTTGACGTTGCCTTTCACACCATCTAACACATATTGGAAATTCAGCTGTCTGGCCGATTTTTGTTCGCCACAGAATTTTGCAATGGCCAACAAACTGTATGCGGTAGTTTGCGTACTGTACCATTGATCTTCGCCTAATTTAGCAGCCACTTTATTGAGCAATTGCAGTGCTCTATTGCGTTGTCCCATCAGCGTTAGTGTTTCCATAATCATCGCTTGATCCCTTAAATCAGAGCCATAAGTACCACCTAATTGCTGATAAGCTTCCACCTGTGTAGGCAAACCTTTGATTAAGCTATTGGCGGCAGCACTTTGACCCGCCATTTGGTAGGCCGCTGCCAATCGCCATTTAGCCGCATCTGTTAGGTATTCAAAAGCTCTTAATCTGTTCATTGCGGCCATTTCTGGTTTCTTGGCCAAAGCCAATACATATAAACGGTAGGCTTGGCTTAAATCTCCACCGTAGAAATTATTGGCATTAGGCGTCCAATTATTGGCTTTACTTTTTTGATAGCGGATTAAGCCATCGTACAAGCCCACTGGAAGTGCATAGCCACTTTCTTGTGCTTCAATTAAGAAATGACCCGCGTAATTGGTTCCCCATTCGTCGGCTGTATTATTTCCTGGCCAATAAGCTAAACCACCATCCGTGGTTTGGAAACCTTTCAGTTTATTAATTCCAGCTTTGATATTACGCTCTACCTGTGCTTTTTTCTGTTCGCTCAGGGCAGATAATTTATCCAGATACAACTGAGGGAAAACACCCGAAGTAGTTTGTTCCACGCAACCATGTGGATATTGGATGAGGTAACCTAATCGTTTTTCCAAATTGATAGGAGGGATAGAAGATACTTCCAAAGTTCCGCTGTTCGTACCTGCGGTACCAATAGCCTGATAATTGCCACTCCAAGTTTGGCCAGGTTGTATCACTGCAGAAACAACATTGGTGACTATTGGGTTTGGATTTCTGATATCCAATTCCACATCAGATACGGTTTTCTCTTTTCCGCTTTGTGCAACGATTCTAATCTTAGCAATACCTGTTTTATTTGGTGCCGTAACATTGAAATAAGTCAATTGGTCGCCCGCCTTCGCAAAAATTAAATTTTGCTGATTGGTTTGGTTAATCTGCAGATTGCTGGTTTGCAAACTAACGGATACATTTTTTAGGTTGTTATTAGTAGCGAATACGTTTACTGGCAAAGTAAAGCTTTCACCAGGGCCAATCACCCTTGGCACAGAAGCTAAAAGCATGATTGGTTTTTTGACCTCTACTGCCTTTTCTGTATGACCATAAGCACCATCGTTACCCGCTACCACCATTACTTTTACGGAACCAATGTATTGTGGCAAGGTAAATTTATGGGTTTTCTTTTCGCCTTTGCCCAATTGGTATGGCCCCATAAATTTCACCACAGGTTTAAATCTGTTTGCTTTGGCAGGGTTCACATTCTTATTCACTGCGCCGTCACCACCGATGCTCAATATACGCTCCAAATTTCCTCCCCATGCACCTAACACTTGGTCAAAGAGGTCCCAAGTTTTCACACCCAAGCCTTCTTTGGCATAAAATGAAGCATGTGGGTCAGGAGTTTTAAAGCGAGTAAGGTCTAATAAACCTTCATCAACAATAGCAATGGTATAGGTCATTGCTTTGCCCTTTTCTTCACTAATAGATAAGCTACTTTCCACTTCTGGACGCAGTTCTTTGGCAATGCTAATTTGAGGTTTTAATATCGTTTCAGGATTTTCGATGGTCAGCGGTATTACACCATACATCCTAATTGGCATATCGTTAACCGTTTGGCTATGTGGTTGCAATAAAGTCACATTGGCAAACACGTTAGGCGTCATGTTTTTTTCCGCTTTGAAAGTGAATTGCGTTTGTCCCTTTTTAGTATCTGTCCAGTAAGTTTTCACCACTCTGCTGCCGTTTTCTATCGAAATTAATGCCCTGCCATTTTCAGGAGAAGGAATGGTTAGGGTAATGTCTTCACCTACGTTGTACTTAGCTTTGTTGGCCGTGAACGACAACATGGAAGCTTCGGTAGGGTTGTTGCCTCGTTCACGTTGTGCCCATCCTGGCCAATCGATATACACTTCTCTAGCTGCAAAATGACCTCCGCCATTGGCACCGCCTACAATAATCATATATCGGCCCCATTCAGGTTCATCTACTCTTAAATTCCATTTGGCCTTTCCACCAACCATTTGCACTTGCTCAACTTTAATAAGCTTGTTGTATTCGTTTTGTGTAAAGTTGGCAAAGCTTTCTTCATTGTTCTGTTCCCACCACCAACGCCATTGAATTTTATAAAGCGCTACAGTAACTGGTTTATTGGCATTCAACAATACACCGTCTCTATTTACATTTACAATGTCTACTTCGTGGCTTTTGCCCGTTACCAACATCCCTGTAAACTTGTCGCCCTGCGGTGCTTTAATTCCGAAATAATTATCGTAAACGTGGTAGGGGATACTAAAGTTATCAATACTGAAGTTACCACCTGGTTCAAATATTTTGGTGGTAATATTAGCTCTTAAGATACCAGGAGCAGCGGTCATGTTGTTCAAGTTGGTGTTAACCATCGCTACACCGTCATCATTTAAAGTGCCTTCAAAAACTGTTCTCAATTGCGTATCAAATTGAACAATCGGGTTATCGAAAGAATAGTCTGGGAAGTTTTTAAAGGTAGTAGCATCTTTGCTCAAGTTGATATCGACCTTTGCTTTTAAATTCTGTGCTGGCGTACCAAACAGCCATTTTGCAGACAATGTTGCTGCCGAAGCTTTTCCATTGCCCAAATATTTTTTACCACCAAGGTCAAAATTGATTTTAATGCGGTTTGGCGTGACAGTCTCTATTTTAAGATTTTTAGTAAAAACAGCACCACCAGCTTTAAATTTCGCTTGCCAACTACCTGTTGGAGCAGTGCTTTCCGTAGCTGTTTTAAAGGTATAAAAACCATTGATAGGCTTAGCATTGCCTAGTTTTTTTATCAGTTGCCCTTTTGGATTATAAAGTTCAAACACCACTGGGTAGTTGTCTGGTAATTTCTGAAGTTTATCTTCCAAAATAAAGGATAGGTAAAGACTGTCACCTGGTCGCCATACGCCGCGTTCACCATAAATAAAGCCTTTGATACCGTTCTGAACAATGTCACCACCAACGTCAAACCTTGATAACGGTAAAGAATTCCCATCGTCTAATTTAAGGTAACCACGTTCGTTGCCATTTTTAGCAACTAATAAAAATGGTTTTCTCTTTAACGAAAAACTGGCCATTCCGTCACCATCGGTTTTCTCGGTAGTTAACACTTGTTTTTGGTAGTCCAACAACTCTATGGTTACGCCACTCATCGGCTTTGCCGAAAGTAAATCCGTAGCAACTACCAACATGCTTTCATCGTTTCCTCGTTTGGCAATTAATCCAATATTTGAGGATAGTAAATTTCTATGTGCCCATCTTTCGCTGGTGTAATAGGATGGCGAGCATGGATTTTCGCGTTCGTTCCAACGATAGCCTTTGGGATAGTAATTATTGTAATTGTTCCAAAAATCGTCATCCTCATCTATTTTCTGACCATAATCATAGCCATCGTCACCATCATATTCACCGTCTCCTTCTTCGTTTTCAGCCGTGCTTGCTTGCGTACAACTGTACACACTATAAGCTTGTTTGAACATGATACTCACTCGGTACATCGCACCAGGCTCGGTTTTGATGAGCTTATCAAGATCTAGCGTAAAACGGTTCTTTTTATGTAGGTCTAAAGATTTGTCTTCGTTAAGATGGATAGTCTTTTGTAAAATAGGTTTCGCTACGCGACGTAATTCATTTCCTTCTCTATAATTGTTAACCTGAAAAAATTGCGGAATGTTTTCTTGGTATATTTTTATAATCGTCACATCAACCGCTTTAAGGTTAACGGCTTCAAAAGGAAGTACTAACTTACCCGAGTTAGGTAGAATGGTACCAGCACCTGCAATGGTTACGGCCGGTTTTTTATTTTCGAAAATGACGTTGGCAGTTTTTGCACTTTGTAAATTTTTACCGTTAATATTGGTGATGCTTTGATTAACTACTACATTATAATTGCCTTCTAAAGCATCAGGAGCGTAGGCTTTAATTTGACTACCATCAATGGTAAATCTTAAATCACCTAAACTTGCAATACCTATCAATCCCGCTAAATCTTGTGTCACACTAACAGGTTCAGAGCATTGTATTAACACAAAATCTTCCTGTTGTTGAACGGCTTTAATGGCCAATACCTTAAAAACATTTAAAGCAGGCACCTGTAGCGTTACTTTTCCACTATTGTCGTCGGCACCGATCACATTGCCATCCCATTTTAAACTAAGACTTTGCTCGCTGGTGTTTTTGGCAATACTATCAATAGTAAAAGTTGAAATTTGTTTTTGTGGGTTATGGTTCCACTTTACTTTTAATTTTTGATTAAAATCTACCGTTAAAGCTTTTTCAATGCTTTGTGAGTCTTCAGCATCTGCAGTATTAATTTCACCTGTCAACTTCATCAAATTGAGCGAGGTATTATTTTGCGATACCAAACCATTTTCTGTGAGTGCTAGGGCAGGCTTAATGACTTTGAAATCAAACTCAAATTCTTCCAATCCATTTTCAACGGGCAATACTTTAGCCAAGTTTAACGTGGCCTCGTATTTTTGGTCGGGTTTTAAATCTTCCTCTGGTCTAAACTCCAAAGTTTGGGCATCTATCCAATAGGCTTTACCTTTAATATTAGGGGAGAAATCAAATAGGTCTTGCTTAACTTCACCCAAATCGGCAATATTACTTACTGAACTGGCCAGATGGACACGGATATTGCTCTTTTTAGAAACGATACCAGAGGTATACGCGTCGATGTATTTTGCAAACTGGGTGTGGTCCTGTTTTTTGTCTTTTTTAAGGAGGAAATAACCCGCAGTAACGAGGATTAAAACTAGAGCACCAATTAAAATTACTTTAATATTAGGGCGTTTAGAGCTGTTTTCTTGATTCATACGATGTAGTGTGAGTACGTAATGAAATTAACGAAAAAAGCATGAAACTGTTTCGGATGTTGGTAAAAAGAGTTGTCAACAACATACAGTTTTGAACATAGAGCGGTATATATGTTGCTTTCTTAGAGACTTACGAAGTTTTAATAGTTCATAAGTACTTTGTATAGGAACACCCCGCCCTTCGGACACCCTTCTAAAAGAGGGGAATTGCACTGGAATAATATTAATGGTTTATTTCAAGCATTTAGCACCGTCCTTTCCATAGAACGCCATTCCCGCGTAGGCGGGAATCTTAAAGCAATATGCAAAAACAAACGTTTAGCCTAACTAAGCCTATCATTGCATTACGATGCCCAATCGAGTTGGGCATGACGACATGGAATCTATAGACAGAAACCTACTTAATCATTACACCAGGCTTATTAAGCACTGGAATTCTAATCAAATTGCTATCAATGATACTTTCAGGAAGGAAAATGAATTTCTTATCGTAAATAGTGTTACCAATGTAGTAACTCAACCAATATTCATTAGTAAGGCCAAAAACAGCGGGATCAATGGCTTCTACACCAGCATACCCCTGCGCTTCAACATCACCAATAAAATGTCTTAATAATGAAGTTTTAACTTCCTTGCCGTCTTTTTCGCCATAACCTTTTGAAGTAATCAGCACATTGGTAATGGGTTCGTTCTTTAAATTCACTAAGTAAACGGTCCAATTTTTTACTTCTGGTGTTTCGCTCATTAAGGCAACGGCTATGGCAACGTCTTCTACGATATTATCAGGTAAGTCTTTTTTCATAATGGAGAGTAAGGACAAAAGAGCAAAGAATAAAGACGTCACTTTGTCCTTAATCTTTGCTCCTTATTCTTTGTTCTTTTAAATTACTTTTTCTTCGCTACTGCTTTTTTAGCAGGCGCTTTCTTTTTACTTTCAAAAGCATCAGGTTTTTGAGCCACAATGAGCGCCTTTACTTCATCCAAAGAAATGCTAGAAAGCTCCTCTGCAGTATATTTTTGCTTGGTAGCAGGGTTATTGCCTAGTTTCAGCATATCCTTTCCAAAACGGATGAAAGGTCCCCATCTGCCATTTTCAATCGCTATTTTATGCTCGGTCCATTGCTGAATGAAACGATTATTTTCTTTTTCAATTTTTTTGCTGATTAGCTCATCAATGTCCTTTTGAGAAAGGTTATCGAAATTATAAGCTTTTGACACATTGATAAACAACTCATTCCATTTAATAAATGGTCCAAAACGCCCTTTACCTTTAGTTACAGGCATATTTTGGTAATGAGCCACAGGAGCATCAGCATCTAACTTTTCGCTAATAATCTCAATCGCTCTTTCGTTATCTATCGTTAACGGATCTACATTTTTAGGAATAGAAATAAAAGCATCGCCCCATTTTACATAAGGTCCAAAACGTCCCAAGCCTACAGAAACCTCTTTACCTTGGTAATCTTCCAATTGGAAAGGCAGCTTGAATAAATCCAAAGCCTCTTCAAGTGAAATGGTACCTACAGATTGCATTTTGGTTAAGCTGGCATAACGTGGTTTGTCTGCTTCATCATCGCTAAGCTCACCAATTTGCACCAATGGTCCGTATCTACCCACTTTGGCATAAACGTTTTTACCACTTACAGGGTCAACACCCAATAAGCGTTCACCAGTTGCTCTATCAGCTGTTTCAATGGTTGTTTCTACTTCATTGTGGAAAGGCTTGTAAAAGGAGTGGAGCATTGCTGTCCATTCCTGTAAACCTTGTGCAATTTCGTCAAATTGCTTTTCAACACTAGCGGTGAAATTAAAATCAACAATACCTTTAAAATGCTCTACCAAGAAATCATTTACCACCTCACCAATATCGGTAGGGAACAGTTTAGATTTCTCAGCACCTGTGATTTCAGATTTCTTTTGTTTGGTGATATCGCCATTGCTCAACGCAAAAGCCAAATATTCTCTCTTTTTACCATCCCTGTCTTCCTTCACCACATAACCTCTGTTTTGGATGGTTGAAATGGTTGGTGCATAAGTAGAAGGACGGCCAATGCCAAGCTCTTCTAATTTCTTTACCAAACTAGCCTCCGTATAACGTGCTGGCGGTCTTGAGAAACGCTCTGTCGCCAACATTTCATTTAATGAAAGTTCCTGGCCTCTAGTTAATGCAGGAAGCATGTTGCTTTCGTTCTCGTCCTCCTCATCGTCGGTCGATTCTAGGTATACCTTTAAGAAACCGTCGAACTTCAACACTTCGCCTTCTGCACCAAAAACTTCGTTACGAGTGCTCACACCAATGTCAACGGTTGTTTTTTCAAAAATGGCCTCACTCATTTGCGAAGCAATGGCACGTTTCCAAATCAGTTCATACAAACGTCTTTCCGAAGCATCACCATTTGTGGTATGTTGGTCAAAATAAGTAGGGCGGATGGCCTCGTGAGCCTCTTGTGCACCTGCTGATTTCGTTTTGTAAACTCTTGGTTGATGGTATTGATTACCATAAGCCGATTTAATTTCGGCAGCAGCAGCGGCAACGGCAGTTTCCGATAAGTTCACCGAGTCGGTACGCATATAGGTGATTTTACCATTCTCGTAAAGCCTTTGCGCAATCTGCATCGTGCGAGCAACTGAAAATCCCAGTTTTCTGGAAGCTTCCTGTTGTAAGGTAGAAGTGGTAAAAGGGGCCGCTGGATTACGTTTAGCAGGCTTTACCTCTAAGTTATTTACCTTGAAATTAGCACTGATACAATCTTGAAGGAATTTTTCAGCCTCTTCTGCCTTTTCAAATCGTTGAGGCAACTCTGCCTTTACAATTTCCTTTCCCTTGCCTGTAGTAAATTGTGCAGTAACCTTGAAAGCAGCTGTACTATTAAAAGTATTGATTTCACGTTCTCTATCTACAATTAAACGTACCGCAACAGATTGTACACGACCCGCCGAAAGTGAAGGTTTTACTTTTTTCCAAAGCACTGGCGAAAGCTCAAACCCCACCAAACGGTCTAAAACCCTACGAGCTTGTTGCGCATAAACCAAGTTATAATCAATCCCCCTTGGCGTTTCTATCGCTTTTAATATTGCAGGCTTGGTAATTTCATGAAATACAATACGTTTTGTTTTCTCTGTTTTTAACCCTAATGTTTCAAATAAGTGCCAAGAAATAGCTTCTCCCTCCCGGTCCTCATCGGATGCTAGCCAAACCATTTCGGCATCCTTAGCTAGTTTCTTCAATTCGGTGACCACTTGCTTTTTATCGGCAGGCACCTCATAAGTTTGCGAAAAATTATTGTCAACATCAATGCCCATGTCACCTTTAACCAAGTCGCGAATGTGGCCGTAGCTAGATTTTACTAGGAAATCTTTTCCAAGGTATCCTTCTATGGTTTTCGCTTTTGCGGGTGACTCAACTATCAATAAATTTTTTGCCATTAATTAGGGGTTTTTGTGCAAATAAAACTATAAAATCAACCAAATTCAAAATTGGCAGCGTTTTTTTTGAAATAAAATTTTAAAGCAGGCCAAATTTAGGAACACAAATCCTTCATTTGTTCTGTTACGCCATTAAGCTCTTTTACGGACTGATTAAACGAGGTTGAAGAGGAGAAAATGTAGTTTGGGAAGCTGAAAGTCAATATTATGATTTAATTTAAAATCAAATTATTTAGTTGTAAAACTATCTAACTGCATCTTATACATAAAGCCTCTACGGGTTCGGCCAGTAGAAATATCTTTATCTATAGCTTTTACTTCCTTCACCACCAAGCCTACATTTTTGGCATAAGTTTCTAAGTAGATATCTTCCCTAATTAAATTTACTTCCCTGTATTGAGTAATATTTAAAGTCGAATCAAGTTTGTTGGCACCTATCGTCAAAGGAACATCAATGGCTGTAATCTCATGGCGCCAAACATCCAAGTCGTTGTAAAGATTACCGTTCCATGCCGATTGTAAAGAAGGAGGGAACACCAAGCGCACATACCTTCTATTATCCAAAACTTCTTCAGCTCTGTTATTTATCATACGGCGGGTAATCAGCTTTTGGAAAAACCAATCCTGCGTACTCGTTTTTTTATAACGTTCCACTCGGTATGCCTCATAACCTTCTGCATCTTTAAATTTACTTACTACAATATCTTTTAATTGAAACTGGAATAAAGTCACAGAGTTGTTGAAATCATTATAAACGGTAGAATCTACATTATAGATAGTTTCTTGATTTACTTTTAGCGGGAAATAATTGTATGCCATGTCAGGCTTCGGTGCATTCTTTTCCTTATTACAAGAAGAGAACCACAAAGCGCTAACGAATAGTACGAGACTATAAAATGATAATCGAGCAGATTTCATGTAATCAAATATATGAATATTTTGAGGCTTCCTTTAAAAAATGCAAAACTTCAAATGAATATCTTTTATGAGATATTATTTTTCGACTGTCGTAGATTCTTAAAAATCAAAATAGAAGCGCAATTACAATACTACTATTAATGTATAGTCCCGCTTTTCGTTACAATCTTTTTGTTTGGTTCGTCTGTTATTCTGAGCGTAGCGAAGAATCTACTTCGGGTATGCATAAACTAACAGATCCTTCAAGTAAAAACAAAAAGTATTTCCACTTCAATCTGGGCTATTTAACTCGAGCCACTTGTACTATCCAAATTCCCCTCTGCAAGAGGGGTGCCCAAAGGGCGGGGTGTTAAAAACACAAACCATTGAAAGACTTACGAGGTTTTTAAAACTTCGTAAGTCTGAATAGCAGTAAAGTTGAGGGATTCGCCATTTAAAAACGCTGTAAGTCTAAATAGAAGTTTTACCAGAAAACTACAGTTGATTTAAACTTAATATCATCGGAACAATCTTTTTCTGCCTATATTCGTTTTATATAAAAAACTAAAAATCATGCTTAATACTTTGTTATTATTTTTGGGCTTAATAATAGCGCCAAATCCCCCAAAAGATATTTATGGTTTCTCTTTTAAAACCCTAGACGGCAAGGAAGTAAAGCTTTCTAAATTTAAAGGGAAGAAAATTTTAATTGTTAACACCGCTTCTAAATGTGGCTACACCAAACAGTACGAAGATTTGGAAAAACTACACAAGCAATACGGTAAAAACATTGTATTGATTGGCTTTCCATCAGCAAACTTTGGTGGACAGGAGCTAGGTAGCAATGCAGAGATTAAAGAGTTTTGCAGTAGTAAATTCAATACTACTTTTTTAATTGCTGAAAAAAGTGATGTTAAAGGTGAAGGCATTACACCATTGTTCCAATATTTGACCACGCAAACCAACCCAGATTTCACTGGTGATATTAAATGGAACTTTGAAAAATTCCTTATCAACGAAAAAGGAGAGTTGGTACACCGTTTCCGTTCAGCCGTTAAACCACTTGACGAGCAGATTGTAAAAAACTTTTAATTTAAAGAAGCGGTACGAAAAGTTAAGCTCTTCGTACCGCTTCTATCTTTTGCATAGGCAAATCGCCATTCTCTAACGCTAACCAATTTACTCCTGTGAACTTATATCCATATTTTATCCTTCTTGTTTTCTTGGCAGTTGCCCTTTATTTTATTTTCAGAAAAAAGAAAGTTACTCCCAGCATTTTAAGTAATGAGGACAGAAAGCTATTGCTAGAGCATGTTGAGTTTTATGCAGCACTTGATGCAAATAAAAAAATGGTGTTCGAAGATAAGCTAGCCCACTTTTTAGGAGGCATTAAAATTGAAGGCATTGGCGTTGAAATTTCTCCCTTAGACAGAATATTGGTAGGAGCGAGTGCCGTGATTCCAATTTTAGGTTTCGATGAATGGGAATACCGCAACCTTGGTACCGTATTGCTATATCCTGATACTTTTAACAAGGACTTTCAATTTGCCGAAGGTGAACGAAATATCATGGGCATGGTAGGCGATGGTTACATGAACGGACAGATGATCCTATCCCAATCGGCATTGAGGCATGGTTTTAGTAAAAGTGCTGGTAGAGAAAATACCGGTATACATGAGTTTGTGCACTTGTTGGACAAATCTGACGGTGCCACCGATGGAGTTCCCCAAAATTTCATGAAACATGGATACGCTATTCCATGGGTGAAAATGATGCATCAGGAAATACAAAGAATTGAGGACAATCAGTCAGATATTAATCCTTATGCGATTACCAACGAAGCTGAGTTTTTTGCGGTAACTTCCGAATATTTCTTTGAAAACCCTGAGCGGATGAAAGACAAACATCCAGCTTTGTATGATGGGCTGAGCAAGATTTTTGGGCAGAAATTAGCCTAAGGTCTGTGCGTCATTTCGACTGGAGCATAGCGAAATAGAGAACTGAAAGAAAGCGTAGCTAAATCTTTGGACTGCGTTTTAACAACATATTAAAGTATTTCTCGACTATACTGCGTTTCGCTCGAAATGACGAAACTTTTAAAGTCAATGCAGTATTCAAACTCTTTTTCATGCAGAAACGTTACTTACAAAAAAGGCGCCTTTAAGCGCCTTTTATATTATTTTTCAATCTCTTTCAAACTATCCATCTTCTTGTAAGCCAAGAAACCCTTGATATCTTCAAAGTGTTCGCGAACGCGTTTATTTCCAAATTCAAATACTTTTTCGGCTAAGCCGTCTAGGAAATCCCTGTCGTGCGATACCAAAATTAAAGTACCATCAAAATCACGTAACGCATCTTTAATAATATCCTTGGTTTTCATATCCAAGTGGTTGGTAGGCTCATCCAGAATTAAAACATTTACCGGTTCCAGCAAAAGTTTGATCATGGCCAAACGTGTTTTTTCTCCACCAGACAATACTTTCACCTTTTTGGTAGTATCATCGCCACTAAACATAAAGGCACCCAGCAAATCCTTGATTTTCACACGAACATCACCCACAGCAATTTGGTCAATCGTATCAAAAACCGTTAATTCTCCGTCTAACAATGCGGCTTGGTTTTGAGCGAAGTAGCCAATCTTCACGTTGTGGCCCACTTTCAACTCGCCTTCGTAATCAATCTCGCCCATAATGGCTTTAATCATGGTCGACTTACCTTCACCATTTTTACCCACAAAAGCTACCTTTTGGCCACGCTCAATTACCATTGAAGCTTTTTCAAATACCAGGTGCTCGCCATAAGCTTTAGTCAATTCCTCTACAATTACCGGATAATTTCCAGAGCGAGGAGAAGGTGGAAATTTCAAGCGTAGGGCAGAGTTATCTACTTCATCTACCTCTATCACTTCCAATTTCTCTAACATCTTCACTCTTGATTGTACCTGAAGCGTTTTTGAATAAGTTCCCTTAAAACGGTCAATAAACTCTTGATTATCGGCAATGAAACGCTGTTGTTCTTCGTAAGCCTTTAATTGGTGTTCACGACGTTCTTTACGTAATTGTAGGTAGTGAGTGTATTTCGCTTTGTAATCGTAAATACGGCCCATCGTCACCTCAATGGTTCTATTGGTAATGTTGTCTACAAAAGCACGGTCGTGAGAAATCACAATCACCGCTTTAGCTGAGTTGATTAAAAAGTCCTCCAGCCATTGGATACTTTCAATATCCATGTGGTTGGTAGGCTCATCCAGTAAAATAAGGTCTGGTTTTTTCAATAGAATTTTAGCCAGCTCAATACGCATACGCCATCCCCCAGAAAACTCCGAAGTTTGACGAGTAAAGTCGGAACGAAGGAAACCCAATCCTTTTAACACCTTTTCTACTTCGGCATCATAGTTCACTTCCTCAATAGAATAAAACTTTTCGCTAAGTTCCGATACTCTTTCAATCAACTTCATGTAATCGTCAGTATCGTAATCCGTGCGAATGCCTAACTGCTCGTTTAAGCTTTCCAACTCATCACGCATGTGGTAAACCTCGCTAAAAGCTTTAGAGGTTTCTTCAAAAACAGTCACATTATCTTGCGTAAGCAAATGCTGTGGCAAATAAGCAATTACAGCATCTTTTGGTCCAGATACATGCCCGCTGGTCGCTTTGCCAGCACCAGCAATAATCTTTAATAAGGTGGATTTACCCGCACCATTTTTACCCATTAGGGCAATCTTATCATTCTCGTTAATGGAAAAAGATACATCGCTAAAAAGCGTTGTACCGCCAAATGATACAGAAATATTATTTACGTCGATCAATGTTTTACTCGTTTTTAATGAGCCGCAAAGATAATTGAAGAAATTGTTTTTAATAAATAATGTTGTGGTAAATGCAAGACTTACGGTAATCCATAAATATTGTTTCGTTTAGCCATGTATTTTGGCAGAATGAAAAGATACCGATACCTACTAATAATTGTCGTTTGCCTATTTGCCTGCAATAAAAGCGATACGACGCCAGACACAAACGAAGAAACTTATAAGCAATGTGGTAAACACACCTCTGGACAAAACTTATATAAAGGTTCAAAAGGAGGTTGTTTCTATTACAATAGTAATGGCAATAAAACTTACGTGGATAGAAACGAATGCAATTGTTAAGATAAGCCCATCTATATAGTTGCCTTTATAAAGGCTTACGAAGTTTTTGAAATTTCGTAAGCCTCATTCGAATATAAGCTTCGAATAAACACCCCGCCCTTTGGGTCTCCCAACTGGAATAGTGTTTTTCTAAAGAATTACTCGAAAATGTTTATCTGTTAGCAGTAAAACAACCGTTAGCACACACATGATTAAAGAATTATAAAAATGTTGATATTCCTGATGTGCCATATGCGCTGTAAAGGCGCCAATTGCGAAAGGAAACAACAACAATATTCCCATGTTTTTTAGCTGAGGTTTAAAAATACCAACGATGATAAGAATTACACCTATTAATTCAAGAACACCAATAACAATCGTCCAGCTTTTATTGAAACCCAAAGATTGCATGCTTTGCATCATCGACTCTTTTTGAAAAACTTTAAACAAGGATGCATATCCGAATACATAGAGGTAGTAAGCATAACTTAGCCAATGAATGGCCGATTTAGCAATTTCCATTTTTTTATTTGTTTTTTATACCACAAATGTCTTTATTAACTTTCAGAAATAATGATACCTACAAAATTGTATGGTACTAACAAATAAGTAAGTATGAATAAAAGAAAGGAAAATTCGACCAATAGTACTAATGAAACCTATTGGACAAACCATTGCGGAATTGCATTTACACTATCAGTAATTGGAGGCAGGTGGAAAATAAACATTCTAACTTATCTTTTGAATGAGAAGAAACTTCGCTACAGCGAATTGAGAACTAGATTGGTGGGTATTTCTGAAAGAATGCTCGTTGCAAAACTAAAGGAACTCGAAAATGATGGACTTATCAATAGAATTGTCCATCATCAAGTGCCTCCAAAAGTTGAATATGAATTGACTGAGCTTGGGTTGTCACTCCAAAAAATACTAGACTCAATGGATAAATGGGGTGAGGATCATCTGATAAAATAGAAAAATGATTTCTACGCTGATCAGTGTTTTCACCGTAACAGTTCGAATAAGACTTACCAAGTTTTTGAAACTTCGTAAGTCTTCCAAAAGTTATACACAGTGCTACATCTTAAATACCCTGCCCTTTGGTAGAAGAGAAACTGGGATAGTACATATAGCATTACAACAGTGTCATCACCATTTTAAACAGATTCTATAATCTCGTTAGGCTCAAAACGGGATTTAGGAAAAACGGTTGGATGCATGGTGTCATTTAAATCTGCATAACCAACTGCAACGGCAAATAATGGAGAATACCCTTCTTGTGATAGTATTTCTTTATAGGCTTTTCTGTTAATCCCCTCCATTGGCGTAGCATCTAATCCCATAGAGATACAAGCACTCAAAAAATAGCCTAATGAAAGATACACCTGATTTTCCATCCAAGATTTTGTGGCTGTAGCACCATTAGATTTCACCATTTGTTCATAAAATCCAATCCAGCCCTCTGGCAAAATAGAAATATTGCGCTTTTCAAAGTGTTCAATATCTTCCATTACGCTGAAAACAACCAAAAGTCCAACATCTTTTACGGAATTTTCATTCATATAAGATTGAGGCGCCAACTCATTTTTAACTACCTCGTTGGTAATAAATGTAAATTTCCAAGGCTGGCTGTTAATGGAAGATGGGCTTAATCGTATAATTTCTTTCAATTCTTCAATTTGTGCTGCCGAAATCTTTTTAACAGCATCATACTTTTTGGTTGCGTACCTGCGCTTCGCTAAATCTAAAAAACTCATTTCTTTTACTTTTAATGAACTATAATTTTTATAGTTGCAAAAATAATTATAGTGATATATCTTTGCAATAACGGTCAAAAATGATAGTAACAGATGTACAGTATAGACAACAAGCAATATCCATGTAGCACTAGCCTGACAATGAAGTATATAGGCGGAAAATGGAAAGCGGTAATTCTCATCCATTTAATTGAAAAAAAACGCTATAGCGAATTGAGAAAGGAATGTAAAGTGATTACAGAACGTACATTAAGCCTGCAGCTAAAAGAAATGGAAGAGGATGGCTTGGTAAAACGTACCGTACATACCGCAAAACCTCCACTGAAAGTAGATTATGAACTCACGGAGTTTGGCAGGACGTTGATTCCTGTATTGAAATCAATAGCGCAGTGGGGAACAGAGACAGCTGAAAAGAACAATCTTATACAAGTGGTAAAATAGCGGCTTTTCTGTGTGATGTTGATCATACATAACTACAAGGGCAGGTTTCAAATAAAACTTACGAAGTTTCGTAAGTCTGTATAAAGATGAAATTTTCAATAAAACACCCCGCCCTTTGGGCACCCCTCTAGAAGAGGGGAATAAGGTTCTTGCAAGTAAATACCATAGTGGTGGTTTGTACCGATATCCAAACAACTAACAAACCAAAAAGCTAACCAACTAAATTAAAAAACCGCCACCTAACAAATCGTTTCCTTCATAAAACACTGCCGATTGACCTGGAGCAATAGCAGATACGGCATGATCAAAAACTACACGCATTTGGTCTTTCTCCTGTACAATTGTGCTTAAGGTACCAGCATCTTTATAGCGTATTTTGGTCACTACGTTATCCAAAGGTTCGTTAATATTTTCGTATTTAATCAAGTTTACGTTTCTTACCATGGCCTCACGACGTTCCAATTCATCGGCCCTGCCTAAAACAACCGTATTACTTTCCGGCAAAATTTGAGTCACAAACATTGGCTCGCCAAAAGCAACACCTAAGCCCTTACGTTGGCCAATGGTATAAAAAGGATAGCCCTTATGTTGACCAATCACCATACCTTGGCTATTTACAAAGTTTCCACCAGCTACACGGTCCTCCAAATCTTCTACTTTGTGTTTTAAGAAAGCACGGTAATCATTATCAGGTACGAAGCAAATCTCGTAGCTCTCACTTTTCTTAGCCAGTTCTTCTTGGCCCATATCTAAAGCCATTTGTCTGATTTCAGATTTAGCGAAACTACCCAATGGAAATTTGGTTCTGGCTAAATTTTCCTGCGATACTCCCCACAACACATAAGATTGATCTTTGTTCTCGTCTTTACCTTTAGAAATTACATAACGGCCACTGTCTTGCTGACGAATGTTTGCATAATGCCCAGTAGCAATAAACTCACAATCAAGCTTGTCGGCACGTTTTAATAGTGCTTCCCATTTGATGTAAGTGTTGCACAACACACAAGGATTTGGAGTTCTTCCAGCCAGGTATTCATCCACAAAGTTATCGATTACAAAATCGCCAAATTCATCTCTGATATCTAAAATATAGTGCGGAAAGCCATAATTTACGGCAAGCGTACGGGCATCATTAATACTATCCAAGCTGCAACAACCAGTCTCCTTGCTGTTACTACCTGATGTAGCATAATCCCAAGTCTTCATGGTTAGCCCAATTACTTCATAACCCTGTTCATGCAACATCACTGATGCTACCGAACTATCAACCCCGCCACTCATGGCTACTAAAATTCTTCCGTGCTTGCTCATTGTCGTAAATAAGAGTGCAAAATTACGTAATTAGTTTAAAACTGCCTCATACGGAGGTCGTGACAATGTCAAAAGTAACTCAACTACCGCTCGATTTTCTAATTTGAAGCTCTGTATCTAGTAGAATGGTCTCTTCTGGACCAATATCTTTACCTTTTATCAAGCTAATGAGCGTTTGGGCTGCCAGCTCGCCAATTTGACGCGAAGGTTGTCGTACCGTACTCAAAGATGGATTTAAAACAGGTGCTAAATCTGAATTACTGAATCCTATCAGTGCAATATCTTTAGGAACCGTAAACTTGTGCTCCATCAAATAAGCCAATACTTTGGTGCTCAATAAATCAGTAGCCGTAAATATAGCCTGAGGTTGTTGCTTAAGCAATTGTTCCATGGCCTCGGCCACACTTTGTTCTATCTGTTGAGCAGTATCACAAAAAGCTACCAATTCCTCTTGGTAGTTGATTCCGTGATCTTCGAGTGCTTTTTTGTAGCCCTCAAAACGTTCGGCGGTAGTGGTAAGCGTTGCATTGCTATTCAGGTGCGCAATACGGGTATAGCCATTAGAAATTAAATGCGTGGTAGCTTGGTAAGCGCCACTTAAATTGTTAGCGGCAATTTTATGAGCAGTCATTTTTTCGCTAATCCTATCGAAAAGTACCACGGGAAATCCCTGTGACTGCAAATTCTTCAAATGGCTAAAGTCGGTGGTTTGATAGGAGGGAGAAATCATGATCCCATCTACACCACTTGCATGCAATAAATTGATACAGGCTTGTTCTTGTTCGTAAGACTCTTTGCTCTGCATAATGATAATCTGATAGCCATTTTCCGTACAAATCTGGTCAATACCATCTAGCATTTGCGCTACAAAGTTGTTGTCTATCGAACAAATCACTACTCCTATAGAGCGTGTTTTACCCACTTTCAAACTGCGGGCCATGCGGTTGGGTACATAATGATGCTCCTTGGCGTAGGCCAACACTTTTTGTTTAGTTTCCTCTCCAATTTCATGGCTATCGGTAAGTGCTCTTGATACCGTAGAAACCGAGATGTTTAATGCTTTGGATATGTCACGTAGGGTAATGCTCATTTTCACTATAAAGATAGGATAGTTTAACAAGCTGTTTAAAATTTCATTCAAAAATATTTTAGCGATTTGATATAATTACCTGAAAATGAACAAGCACTTAATATTCAAACCTCGTAGGTTTTTGAAACCTACGAGGTTTGAATGACAGAGAAGCACTTCGACAAGCTCAGCATGGCCATCCATTTATCTGCCTAGAGTTCAATCGCATACTGAAGTGTTGATAAAATGAAGCGCTGCATGTATTTTAAATTTAGGATATTTAACCTCCATTTTATTCAGATATGAAGATAGTAATTGCCGAAAAACCCTCTGTAGGACGTGAGTTAGCCAAAGTTTTTGGGGCTACAACCCGTAAGGATGGGTATATTGAAGGCAAGGGCTATTCGTTCACTTGGGCTTTTGGGCATCTATTACAACTAGCTCCACCACAGGAGTATGGCTTTTTTGGCTGGCGCAAGGAGCATTTACCTATGCTACCGAACAAGTTCAAACTTTCTATCCGCAAAATAAAAACCAAGGATGGAATGGTTGAAGACCCTGGGGTAAGAAAGCAACTTGACACCATAAAAATGCTGTTTGATGAAGCTACAGAGATTATTGTAGCAACGGATGCTGGACGTGAGGGCGAATTGATTTTCAGGTACATCTACTCTTATTTAAAATGCAAAAAGCCATTTAAGCGTCTGTGGATTTCTTCACAAACCGATGAGGCAATTAAAGATGGATTTAGGAATCTCAAACCTGGAGAGGAATACGACACCTTGTTTAGTTCAGCTCATTGTCGCTCCGTATCTGATTGGCTGGTTGGAATGAATGCCACACAGGCATTAAGTATTTCGGCGGGCAATAGGAGTGTGCTTTCTTTAGGCAGGGTACAAACACCAACTTTGGCCATGATTTGTGCCCGCTATCTTGAAATTAAGAACTTTGTTCCTAAAATATATTATCAAATTGGTATCCAACTGGATAAGGATGGGCAGTTATTCAAAGCCATCTCTGTAGATAGTTTTGATGCCAAAGAAGAAGGAGAAGCGATTTTTGAAAAAGTGCAGGATGTAGCTTCTGGTTTTAGCAATGGTGGAAATATTACCGCTGTGGAAGCTAAACCAAGAAAAGAACCGCCACCGTTATTGCACGATTTAAGTAGTTTGCAACAGGAGGCCAATAAAAAGAATGGCTTTACCGCCGATCAAACTTTAAGCTTATTACAAAACCTATACGAGAGTAAATTGGTAACTTATCCCCGTACAGGCAGTCGTTACATTGGTGACGATATATTTGCTACCGTACCTTCATTAATTGCTAGCTTAACCGACCACGGCCAGTTTGCTAAATCTGCAGTAGCCTTGCAGGAAATGACTTTGAACAAGAGGAGCGTAAATGCTAAAAAGGTGACCGATCACCACGCTATTTTAGTTACAGGGGTTAAACCTGGTAGTTTAAGCAAAGATCATCAAGCTATTTTTGATTTAGTTGCTGGACGTATGCTAGAAGCTTTCCACCAGGAATGCGTGAAAGAGGTCACTAAAATTACCATTCAATCGGAAATTGTTTTTGTAGCCAATGGTACGGTTATCCGCTCTGCGGGATGGCGCTCTGTTTTTAATGAGGTAGAGGATGACAAAAAGGATGAGGACAACCCCGCTTTACCAAAAGTAAAGAAAGGAGAAGCTTTGCCTATTGTGAACAAAGCCTTCTTAGAAAAGCAAACAAAACCAAAGGCGATGTACAATGAAGCTTCTTTATTAAAAGCTTTAGAAACATGTGGCAAAGAAATTGAAGATGAAGAACTTAGATACGCTATGAAAGATAGCGGTTTAGGTACGCCTGCAACTCGAGCAGCCATTATCGAAACCTTATTGACCCGAGAATATATTGTTCGTGAAAAACGTAACTTGGTACCCACTCCTAAAGGCTTGGCTGTTTACGAAGTGGTAAAAGACAAACGTATTGCACAAGCAGAATTGACAGGGGCTTGGGAAAAACGTTTGGAAGAAATTCGTTCTGGAGCTTCAGTTCAGGATTTTAAGTCGGAAATTATTGATTATACTAGAAGTATTACCCAAGAGCTACTTACAGATGGTGCCGCTATTTCTAGCCAGGTAGCTACACCAACGACTACAGCTTAAGTTTTAATTGCGTCAAACGGACTTACGAAGTTTCTATAGTTTATTAGACACGCCACCCTTCGGGCACCCCCCTAAAAGAGGGGAATTTAATAGTGCAAAAATTTTCCTAAGTGCTTGAAACGGCCTATTATAATATGGCAGTGGAAGCTATTAAAGCCACATCAAAGGATTATGCATATAGGAAAACTATCGTTAATAGGCAGAAAGTTGAAAATAGCACTTACTATGTCTCCCTTTGGAGGGAGATTAAGAGGGAGGCTAGAACAATTTCTCGCGATACCGCTATAACACCCCACCCTCTGGGCACCCCTCCAAAATAGGGGAATTTAAACACAGCTATATCACTGTAAATCAATGCAATTAACCTAATAAATCAAAAATTAAGGAAACCATTTCCCTTAAAAATCTGTTATGATTAATAAATTCAAGCGTTATGTTAAGCATTATCAGAGATATACCACCACACGTTTTTGGCGTAAGAGCTACGGGGCAGGTCACGGCGGAAGACCTTAAAAGTGTATTGCTCCCAGGCTTAGAAGTACTGACACAAAAACAAAATGATATATACTATTTACTGGTACTGGAAACGCCTGTAGAAAACTTTACGGCCGGCGCTTGGTTTCAGGATATGGTAGCGGGGCTGAAACATTTTACCAAATGGAAAAAAGCAGCTGTGGTTACGGACGAAACTGCCGTAGAAAAATTTACTGATGCTTTTAGTTACATCGCCCCAGGAGAATTTAAAGGTTTCAAATTGTCACAGCTTGATGAAGCAATTGATTGGTTGAGCATAAAATTGTAAACGATGAAATGGATTAAAAACATGACTGCCGGCCTCATTGGTTCTGTAGCCTTAAATATATTGCATGAAATAGTGCGTAAAAATGTTAGAAATGCTCCCCAAATTAATTTGCTGGGAGAGGAAGTGGTTAACAAAACTTTAAGCCAAGTGGGCACACCCATTGTTGATGCTGAGGATTTACATAAAGTAACTCTGGAAGCGGATCTTATTGCCAATGCAACCTATTACAGCATGATTGGCGGAAACAGTAGATACATTTGGCCAAAGGCAGTTGCTTTAGGTTTAAGTGCAGGAATTGGAGCAATTCAATTGCCAGAGCCATTAGGTTTAGACTCTAGACCAGTTACTCGTACTACGCAAACCAAAGTACTCACTGTGGGCTACTACTTATTTGGTGCGTTAATTACTGCAACTGTTTTGAAAACACTTTTAAAATAATAATTGATTAGCCGCTAGAAGATAAATACGACGTACTGATTAACGTTGTACAATAGACCTGACAGCAGCCGACAGCTCCCAAAGTGTAACGCGGGACTAAAGGCGAATGGCAGGACTGTAGTGAGCGAAGGCCTTGTGTCTTCGCTCTTCTTTTTTAAAAGACTTTGGCGTATTGTGGGCTAAATTGGTAAATTGCCCTATCATGAACCGCAAACTATTTCTTTCATCGTTACTGCCTGCATCGGTAATGTTATATGCTTTTAAAGGCAATGCTGCTACCACAAAATTGAGTAATGAGACTGTTAAACATAAAAAACCTCCTTATTTAAAACAGGGCGATATCATTGGGATTACCTGCCCCGCTGGATTTATTACTTACGATGAAATAGCTCCTGCCATACAGCAAATGGAAAGCTGGGGCTTTAAAGTAGCGATAGGAAAAACAGTTGGTGCCCGCGATTTTACTTTCGGCGGCACGGACGAGGAAAGACTGGCCGATTTACAACAAATGCTGGATGACACGAGCATTAAGGCGATTATGTGTGCCAGAGGAGGATATGGAGCGGTAAGAATTATAGATAAGCTAGATTTTGGTATTTTTAAGATGTCGCCCAAATGGTTAATTGGTTTTAGTGACATTACCATTTTACATTGCCATTTAAATAGCAACTACCGTTTTGCCAGCATCCACTCTAAAATGTGCAACAGTTTCCCTACAGATTGGAACAAAGCCGAACCAATACAAATTGACACTATTAAATCGATAGAAAAAGCCTTGAAAGGAGAGGAGCTGATGACTTATGAAGCCAGCTACCAAACAAATAATAGATTAGGTGAGGCAGAAGGGGAATTAATTGGCGGCAATTTACGCTGTATTGAGAATTTGGCTGGCAGCGCCTCTGAAATTAAAACTGATGGCAAGATTTTATTTGTAGAAGATGTTGGCGAATACCTTTATAGTATAGACAGAATGTTTTTTAACCTAAAACGCAGTGGTAAACTCAGTAAATTAAAAGGCTTGATAGTTGGTGGTTTTCGGGTTAAAAAAGATGACGAAGGTGACGGCTTTGGCAAAACATTGGAGCAAATTGTATTGGAGAAAGTAAAGGAGTTTAGTTACCCAGTATGTTTTGATTTCCCGGTAGGCCATCAAAAGGCTAATTATGCTTTAAAATGTGGGGTAAAACATCGTTTGAGCATAACCGAGCAAACTACAACACTGAAAGAGCTGGTGTAATTTGCTTTAAGCTTATTTGATATACAGGCGTTTCTTGTAACCTCGAAGCTACGATAATTTCGGTGCCGTTGGCTACCTCGCTAAATAGTTGATGCACCAAATCAGGACAATTATTTTCCCTGCTCAAATGCGAAAGGAAGAGGTGGCTCATGAACTCCGGTCGGTGATTCACGAATAGATCAAGTGCTTTTTTATTAGACAAGTGACCGTTTCCACCACGTATCCTACGTTTTAAGAAATAGGGGTAATTTCCTTTATCCAGCATCTCGTCATCGTAATTAGCTTCTAAAAATGCCGCATGGCATTGTTTGAAATGGTGAATAAGGTTCTCGCAGTGGTCGCCTATATCCGTAAAAATGCCAATCTTCACATCGTTACAAGCTACCGTAAAACTATGTGGTTCAGCCGCATCATGCAATTTGGGGAAGGCCACGATCTCCAAATCGCCAACCATAATGGGCTCAGTACTTGAAAATGAATACACCAAATGCGATGGAAGCAACTGTCGGCCGCTTAAATGTGTTTTTGCTGTGATATAAATAGGTAACTGATATTTTTTAGCAAGTACTGGCAAGCCTTTAATGTGGTCGGTATGTTCATGGGTGATAAAAATAGCCCGAACTTTTTGCATACTTAAGCCTAAACGGCCAAGACGAGTTTCTGTTTCCTTACAGCTTAGGCCAGCATCTATCAATACGGCATCATCTTGATTGCCAATGTAGAAACAATTGCCATTGCTACCCGTATTTAGTGAGCTAATAAATAACGACATCGACACAAAGTTCGCCATTTTAAGCTACTTTGTGTTATACTAATTTTAAACATTGCCACATTCCGCAAACATAGCTGTGTAGCTAACTGTTATGAATGAAAAAAGACCATGGAAGATAAATTTAACAATGCCACTCCTCAGCGTCCAACAGGAAGCCGCGCTTTGGACGGACAAATGGTCCCTGTGGACTTACCCAAATTCATCAAAGAGATCAAAAATGAATCGTCATACCACGAAAATGGTAAGAATGCCATCACCGTTTTTAAGTCGGAACATGCTACTTTGACCTTAGTTGCACTAAAAAAAGACGAAAAAATACAATCAGGCATTGAAGAAGGGCATTTACTGATGAATTTATATATGATTGAAGGTGACTTAAGTTTTTCTGCAAATGGAGAAAGACAGTATCTTTCAGTAGGACAACTACTTAACTACCATTACAACTCCCCATTTCAAGCCATTGCCCATACAGAATGTGTATGCTTACTCACTATCATTAAATAGAGCCAACCCATACAAAATGTGAATTGTTAAAAACTTACATGAAAAAAGAATATCAAAAAAAGAAAGAATTGCTTGTTTATTCCGTTTAAATGATATATTTGACCAATAAATTAAAATTATAACAATGGAAAAATTTGCAAAAGTTAAAGAAGTAGTTGCTGCTATCGAGGCAGACGTAGAGAAATTTTACAACGCAGGTAATTCAGCTGCAGGAACTAGAGTACGTAAAGCTATGCAAGATCTTAAAGGTTTAGCTCAAGAAATCCGTACTGAAGTTACAGAGAAAAAAAATAGCGCAAAATAATAACCGCTCAAAGTAATTAATGGAAGACCTTGTTTAAATACAAGGTCTTTTTTTATAGGCGCTCCAAAACGATAAAACGTTTTTGTACATTTACGAAAAGCAAAAAACAAGAATATGATTGCAGTACAAGTTACCTACAAAATTAACGCCGACTTTGTTGAAGAGAATAAACGTAATATTGCTGCTTTTTTAGCTGATTTTAGAGAACTGCAACACAGCAAGTTTTTATACCATGTGTATGCTAAAGAAGATGGATTAACTTTTGTGCACGTTTCTATGTATGAAAATGAAGAAATACAGCAACAGATTTTAAATACGCCCTCGTTTCTTGCTTTTCAGCAACACCGAGATGAAAGGGGCTTAACGGGACCGGCAGTTATTGAACCAATGGAACACCTTGGTTCTTCATTAAGAATAATCAAATAAAACAAAAGTGGCACTACCAAGGTAACGCCACTTTTGTTGTTTCATCTAAAAATGCAAACCTGTAAGCCGGGTTCTGTTTCCTCCTAAAAGGACTTCTATCATTAATCCAGGATAAATGTTGCCATTTACCTCTAACGACCTACCCACTAACATCGGACGAGCAGCCCTACATGCGTTAGCCTATTTGGTCTTTCAACTCCCGGGGTTTACCAACCTTGCTATCACTAACAAAGCTCGTGAGCTCTTACCTCACGTTTTCACCCTTATCCCGATACGAGATCAGGACGGTATATTTTCTGTGGCACTTTCCGTGGCCTAGGTCTTCATTCCTAAACCCCTTCCCGTTAGGAAGCGAGACGCTCTTTGTTGCCCGGACTTTCCTCCTCAATATTAAATTGCGGCGATAGAACGGTTTGCATTAAGCGCAAAGGTAATCTTTTTATTCTGTTTAGATTTTATAAAAGCAATGTTTTAGCAGATTTATTAAACCTTGTAGGTTTTGAAAACCTACAAGGTTTGGTTTGTTCGGAAAAGCAAAAAAAAAGCGCTATTTGCAATTTTGCAAATCCTTGGCTACTTGCTCGTAAGTGTATATTCCTTGTTGGTTACCAAATGAGTTAGTCACATACACCAATACCTGAGCTATATCAATATCATGCAGGTCTTTAAACGCTGGCATTTTTTCTTGGTAGGTTTTACCATGAATTTGCATGGGCTCATTAGCACCATTCTTGATATAGCAAGCTAATTTTTGTTTGTTAACCTTCAAAAATACCGTATCGGTGAGTGGGGGAGCCAACTCACCCAAACCTTCGCCGTTTGCACCATGGCAATTTTGACATCTAGCCACATAAATATCTTTTCCATTGGAGAGATATTTAGCCATTTCGATTTCACTCGCATTTTGACAAGCATTAATCACTACGGCTATTGCAGCTAAGAAAAAAGTATAAACAACCATCTTCTTGATGCTGATACTTTTAATTTTTGATTTTTGGCTGCTCACTTAACTAGTTTTTCTCCGCTAACAAAATGTCCATATCGCTTTTTAATTTTTCCACTTCTTCGGTTTTGGTACCGTCGTAAGCTCCTCTAATACGTTTATGTTTATCAATAAGTATCAAGTAGCCTTGGTGAACATAGCCATCGGTCGCCGCATTATCTTCTTGCACCGCTACCAAATAGTCTTTTTCCGCTAAGCCATATACTTCTTTTTTATCACCGTATAAGAACTGCCATTGCGGCACATCAACACCTAGTTTTTGTGCATATTTTTTCAACACAGAAGGCTTGTCGTATTTAAAATCGATGGTATGAGAAAGAAACATTACCTCTGGATTGCCTTTGTACTTGTCATAAATGGTCTTCATGTTACGATGCATCACAGGGCAAATGGTGGTACAAGAAGTAAAGAAAAAATCTGTCACATAAATCTTGTTGTTAAAGGTTGCTTGCGTTACCTCTACACTATCCTGGTTAAGGAACTTAAAATCGGGTATGGTTTTGTAAACGGTATCAATCTTCTCGTTACCATTGGCATCTTTACTTATTTTTGCTTCACGATCTCCCAAAATAGGTAGTTTTTTCTCTTGAGTACAAGCTGCCCCAAACAATAGTGTTCCGAATGCAGCATATAGGATTAATTTTTTCATTTATTTAAGATATTTTTCAGGGTTTTTATCAAATTTTATTTGGCAACTTTTGCTACAAAACACATATTCCTTTTTGTTGAAAGTGCTTTTAATACTACTTGAAGCTTTCACTTTCATCTTACAAACTGGATCTATTTTCAAACTGTCGCTAACAACAGTTTTTTGAAATTCATTGGTAGTGATGTTGCCTTGTGTCATCCAGCTACCAAGGGCAAAAATACAGATTATTAAAGTTGTTTTCATATTACATTAGGGGTTTATGCCACAGATATACAGATTTTACGTTTACGTCATTTCTGCCTGTGGAGAATCAAAGCTCAACTACGCTTGAAATGACAAGAAATTATATTATCTGTACATCTGTGGCTAATTCATTACTATTTTATAAAAGGTTTAGCCTGTTCAATGGCTTTTTCCAATTGAACTTGCACTTGTTTTACACTATCCAACTGATTTTTGAAGTACTGTAAAGCTTCAACTTTTGAGCCTTTAAAATCTAGTTGGAAACCATGCATCCAATCCATCATTTTCTCATCCGCTAAATTTAGTTGTTGAATAGAGTTTTGTAGCGCAATAGTGTCTCCATCTTTCTGCTGGCGTTTCTGTTGTAACAAACTATCTAACTTAAAAGTAGTTTTAATGGCTTTTTCATTCACCACCATTGCTTCGTTATGCAAATCATCAATGGTTTTTTTAATGGCTTGCTCATTATCCTGCTGCTGACAAGCCGTGAAAGCTAGGACGATGATTAAGCTTAGATTCTTTATTTTATTCATGATATTAAATTTTAAAAGGGGACAGAAAAATGAAGCATTAATCGATTTCCTGCTTTTGCACGTTGGTTAGCTAATTCCTGACCGATCACATTTTGGTAATTTGCACCAACCGAAAATTTACTTACGGCTAATTCAAACCCCATAACAAAGGCAGTGGAATAACCTCCAGAAACGTCCATTTCATATTTGCCTTGTTCCATGTCCTTGGTGGCGGTTTCATATAAAACACCCGCATTTGGCGCAATGGTGAGTTGATGGAACAACCTAAACTTATAATACAACAGGGCATTTGTACTTAGCTTATTTCCATACCTATAACCATATTTATTCTCGGTGTTGATTTTGTAGTTGGCATTGAGGTTAAAGCCAAAATCATTTAATCGGATATCATAAGCCGCATTAAGGGTAAAATCAGTGCTTGCCGTTCCCAATTGAAAATTGTTAGGGTTTTCTTGGATAGCCAAACGTTCGCTAGGTTCGTATTTCCCCGTAGGCAATTTAACCCCAGCGCCCAGCCATAGCGAATGCACCAACAGTTTACTGTTGAGCGTATTGCTTTGGGTAAACAGGTTATAATACCCCATTAGTGCAATGTCGCCCAAACCTTGCTTATTGCCAGTGTTATCTTGTGAGCTACGTTGATTAAAATTATAAGGGATAAAAGCCAAGGTCCTAAAACGCTTTCCGAAATTCCAGCCACCCCAAAGTTCAGCACTTTGATAAGTTTCATCTGTAGAAAGTGGCGTAATATTTCCTTGCGGACCTAAATGTGTTTGCAGGGTTTTATGTTGATACCTAATACCTACAAAACGTTTGTTGTATTCGGGCAAAATACCAATGTAGTAACTGCCAACGCCACAACCGCATATATCGCAAGCCAACAAGGTTAAAGGACTTGATAATAAAATCAAAAGAAGTATTTTCTTAAAGTTCATTACTGTTCTGCTAAAAGTTTATTGTTAATGAATTCCTCGTCGTTTAGGGTGTTTAGAAAAGCGAGTAACTTGCTTTTCTCATCATTATTAATCGCAATTCCCCTGCTTCCATTAGTAACAAGTGACGGATCTAGATTTGGCGTGCTTTGCACCTCACGGATATAGTGGTCAAAAACAGCATCTAAACTTAAAAACCGACCATCATGCATATAGGGCGCTGTATATTTCAGGTTACGCAAGGAAGGCACCTTGAATTTGTATCGGTCACTTTCTAAAAGTGTGGCCGTGTACAATCCCAAATCATTAATGGTGCTTGGCGCCAAACCATTGTTTCTGAAATTACCATCCGTAAAGAGTGGCTCCTTATGGCAGTTGCCACATTTGCTCTTAAAGATTTCATAACCTTCGGCTTCTATCGAACTAAAACTGGCATTTTGCTCTTTACGCATCACCTTATCATACTTAGCATTACTGCTCACGCACATTAACATGAATTGTGAAAGCGCTTTCATAAAATTAGCGGTGCTGATTTGCTCCGAACCAAAAGCAGCCTTGAACTTATTCTTATAGGTAGGCATCTGACGGAGTTTATTCAACACATTTTCGAGATCTTCATCCATTTCCTCATGTGCGGTAATGGGAGCAATGGGTTGCAAATCTAGATCGTAAACCCCACCGCCCCACATAAAGGCTTTGTTCCAAGCCAAGTTCATGATGGGAGGAGAGTTGCGTGTGCCCAATCTGTCGTCAATGCCATGACTTACGTCGTGTCCGTGTTGTGTAAATGCCGAGGATTGAATGTGACATGAACCGCAACTGATGGTGTTATCCCTAGAAAGTCTTGGCTCGTAAAACAACATTCTACCTAATTCAAAACCATCCTTAGTGATAGGATTATTGGCAAAAGCATAAATAGGTTCTGGAAAGTTTTTGGGCCGTTGAAAGCCCAAAAAACTTGCTATTTGCTCTTTTGCATCATCACTTTTCTTACAAGCGTATACAAAGAGCAGTACCAGAAACAGGTATTTTAAATGGCTCAATTTCATCACTAGTTCTCTGTGTGGTCATGCGTAAACAATCCGTTAAAATTTTTAGCAAGGTTAGTGGAATAGGCGCTGAACATTACATTTGTATTTTCCTTAATGCTTAACGTGGTACTTCCGTTAAAAAACTTCATGATGTCTACAAAAAGGTGAATATTGCTTTGTCTTCCTTTCCTCACTTTGGCGATGCCTGCAGCGTTTAAATCAATAGTAATGGTTCTGATGTTGTTAATGGTTGGTGCACTGTAACCACCAAAGCCACCAATGTGATACCTAAACTGCTTTTTACCAGTAGGATCTCCTAGTTGGTCATCACTAATTACAGTTGAGTTGCCCTCCAGTTTGAAAAATATATAACCAGAGTTCCAACCCCAGTACATTCCGCCACCTCCGTGACCTCCACCTGCTGCTGGGTCTAAAACACCCACTCTTTTATCAACAGGCATCGTGCTTCTCAAACTGTCTACACCTAAAATAAAGGTCAATTTACTGTAGTCGCCTTCAGGCACTTTAACTGTAGCAAACCTCGTGGCTTTATCAGCACCGTTCACCATAAAATAGGAGCTGTCCTGTGGAACCGTGTATTGCTGTCCACTCGCAGTGGTTACCTTGATGTTGCTCACAAAATACTGTAACATACTAATACTGAAAGGTTCGCCTTTGGCATTGGTATAAGGTACTGCGGTATTGTTAAAGGTTAATGTTCTACCACCAACAATATTGTCAAATTCAACAGATAAAGAAGCCAAGTTCTTTTCATCGAAATCAGGGGTAGTGCTGTCACTTTTCTTGCAGGCGGTAAATAGAATGGATACTATAGTGATAATCGTTAAAATCTTTTTCATTTTTTTTACAAAAGGATGCTAATTGCATCGATTCTTTACAGATCGATACAAAATTTTTAAATCATTTTTTTTGACTGGCTTTTATGGATATTAAAAATCCATTCCTATGACAAGATCAATTCCTTATAGTGTAACTTTCACTATAAATTCCATGGAATTTTACTTCTATAAGTACAAAAAAAATCCTTTCCCTAGTGTCAAAAAGGGATATATAGGAAAGCCAAGAAAGAAGTGATTAAGCTACCTTTGGTGGGTGGAAGATGGTGTTAGGTTTACCCACAGGCTTTTGCTGCAGATAATGAGGAATAGTGGTTTCTACCTCGGTTTCGAAGGTTTTAAAAACCAAAAGTGGTTTTTCTGGCGCTACCGTTTCAATTACACGTTTTACATGTTCTTGCTCTTGTTTGTTTTTTTGCTCGAGCTCTTTAAGCTTAATGTCCAAAAAACATTTTCCTTCGCAATGAAGCGCAGGTTTATCTTTATTGGTACACAGCACAGAAGAAATGTATGCTTTATTGAATTGATAGGAGGTAGAAACAATCCAATAGTTAAAGCAATTGGCCATCACGCCAACCAGCAATACTACTGCAATTAATTTTCTACAGATTTTCATTGCGGGCAAAGTTATGAAAAGTAGTAGAATAAAGGTAAAGAATAGAAAAAATGATGATTAATAAAGTATTGAAGGTACATTTCGAATATTACAAACTGATAAACAAACAATTATATTGATCCATGCAAAAATCCGAAGGATTTCAATAATTGTAGAAAAGATAATGTAACCCTAACATTCGACTCCTTAGGAGTCGCATACGATTAAACTATGCTGTTTTATAAATATTTGACCTCTTGGAGGTCACGACAAAGTTGAATATGCCTGCAGACCTCAAGTTTAGTGTTAAAATGGAGCAGAATTTTATGCTTTAAGATTATCTTCGATAAGCATATCTACAGATTCCCGCCTACGCGGGAATGACGCACGGATAAATGCTAGCGCATAAGTATACCAACCTCTGGCTAAACTTCCCGAAATATCAGAAGGAAATTAGTTTTTACGCTAAAAAGCTATACCACTTCGCTTAACAGCACTTATAATAAATTTTAACCTTCTTTTCCTTTTCCGACCAAGCGATATATACATTTTGGTCTTTGCCCAAACGATAATCGAAGCCATTCAGTCCGTTTTGTTTGAGTTCGTGGTAAAAAGCCGTATCGGGTACGTTTTTATCAGGTTGTTCATCTGCAGTAACCGCTGGTTCCAAAAAGTGGTGATCTTCGAAAAAATAGGAGATTTCTTCCTTCAAAAACTTTATTTTGTCACTTTCCTTTGTCATTTCCGCAGTGGCCAGGTAGTTTTTCAGCAATTCACTGGTTTTAATCTCCTGTCTGTAAATTTCTTTTCCTTCAAAAGACTTGATGGTAAACAGTAGTTGCCTATCCTTGCTGTTGTTCCCCACTATAGCTACGGTAAAAGTATCCAACTTCACCTTGTCGGAAAACGCGAAAGTTTGGGTGTTTTTCAACTCCCCAGCAGTATCATTTTGCTTATCAGATACAGAGGAGTTACAGGCACTTAAAAGACCTGCGAGCGATAAAGCGATGATGACTCTCTTCATTGCAATAGATTTTAGGTCTTAATATAAAAATTATTTAGCTATTTTCTTAAGATCTTCAGGCGTGTCTATGGCAATAGTTTCTAAATGAGTTACTTTAGTTTTGATGGTAAAACCGTTCTCCAACCAGCGTAATTGTTCTAAGCTTTCTGTTATTTCTAAGGTAGATGGCTTCAATTTGGTTAAAGCAAGCAACACATCTCTGCGATAGCCGTATATACCAATATGTTTATAGAACTGATGTGCATTTAACCAATTCTCTTTTTCTGTATTACGAAGATAGGGGATCGTTTGTCTACTGAAATATAAAGCTTCCTGTTGCGCATTGATCACTACCTTAGGGATGTTCACATTAAACAGTTCCTCTTCAGTACTTATTTCTTTGATCAATGTAGCCAACTGCGTACTATTATCTGAAAAACAAGTACCTAAAAGTGCAACTTGTTCTGGACTGATGTACGGTTCATCACCCTGAATGTTAATGATGATATCATACTCAGGCATTTTCTCTGCAACTTCGGCACAACGATCAGTACCACTTTGATGCGTATTGGCTGTCATCACGTATTTACCACCAAAGTTGGTCACTTCTTCGGCAATACGTTCGTCATCCGTAGCCACCACTACATGAGCTAAACCTTCAGTTTTGATAGATTGCTCATATACCCTTTGGATCATCGTTTTACCATAAATATCAACCAATGGTTTACCTGGAAAACGGGTAGAGGCGTACCTTGCTGGAATAATGCCAAGAATCTTCATCGTGAATAAATCGATTGAAATATAATAAACAAAAGAACAAGTGCTAAAAAAATATATCCAGCGGGATGGGCAAAGTTAAATGTCCACCCCATGATTGGATTTCTCTTTTGAACAATCATTCGATGATCTTTTTTGTTAAAGTAAAAGATTCCCCACTTCCATTTTTCTGGATTATCATGTTGAAAATCTTTACTCATCGCCTTTAAAATAATCCGTTAATTTCGGCTTCTATCGCTTGGATAATGGTTCCTAAATCTTCTGGATTATTGGTAAAATCCAATTTATCCTTATCCAAAATCAACAATTTTCCCAATTTATAGTTTTTGATCCAAGTCTCGTATTTCTCGTTCAATTTAGAAAGATAATCAATACGGATACTCGCTTCATATTCTCTGCCTCTGCGTTGAATATTGTTGACTAGCGTAGGTACCGATGCTCTCAAATAAACCAACAAATCAGGAGGTTTAATAAACGATGTAATGTTATCAAAAATAGCTCGATAGTTATCATGATCACGGGTGGTCATTAAACCCATTTCGTGAAGATTGTCAGCAAAAATATGCGCATCTTCATAAATGGTGCGATCTTGTATCACATTACTTTTGTTCTTGTCTATTTCTACAATCTGCTGAAAGCGACTGTTCAAAAAATAGATTTGAAGGTTAAAGCTCCAACGTTTCATGTCGCTATAAAAATCCTCCAAATAAGGATTGTTATCTACAGCCTCATAAAGTGCCTCCCATCCATAATTTTTGGCTAAAAGCCCTGTTAGTGTCGTTTTTCCAGCACCTATGTTACCTACTATAGCTATATGCATAAAATGATTTACGATTTTTGATTTACGATTTACGAATAGAGGAGCGCCAATCGCTTATCACAATATTAATTAAAAACTTTTGAAACCTATTAATTGACGTACTTCTTTAATTGTTTTCTGAGCACTTTCTCTTGCTTTTTCTGCACCTAAACGAGCCACTTTCTGCAAATAATCGTTATCATTCACAATATCATTGATTCTTTCTCTCACTGGATCGGTAGCAATGATCATGTCCTCTGCCAATTGTTTCTTGAAATCGCCGTAACGGATGGCCATTTTGTTGTAAAGCTCATCAAAGTGGTTCAATGTATCTGCTGGTGAAACAATTTTCATCAAATCAAACAGATTTTGGATCGCTTCTGGCTTTTCCTGATTTTCTTCGCTTGGTCCATTATCTGTTACCGCTCTTGAAACCTTTTTGCGAATGGCTTCTGGGGTATCAGATAGATAAATGCAGTTAGCATCACCTTCAGATTTACCCATTTTACCTTTTCCATCCAAACCAGGTACCTTTACCAATTTCTCTGTGTAACTAAAAGCATAAGGCTCTGGAAAATATTCTTGATTGTAAAAACGGTTAAATCGATTACCAAAAGTACGAGCCATTTCCAAATGTTGCTCTTGATCTTTCCCCACAGGTACTTTAGTGGCCTTGTGGATCAAAATATCAGCAGCCATCAATACTGGATAGGTAAGCAACCCCGCATTTACATTATCAGGATTTCCGCGTACTTTATCCTTAAAAGAAGTAGCCCTTTCCAGCTCACCTAAATATGCATTCATATTTAGATATAGGTACAATTCTATAATTTCCGGCACATCAGATTGTACATAAATGGTACTTTCTTCTGGATTTAAGCCGCAAGCAAGATAATCCACCAATACGTTTTTGATGTTTCCGTGAAGGTTTTCTGGCGTAGGGTGTGTTGTTAGGGAGTGCCAATCAGCAATGAAAAAATAGCAATTATACTCTTCCTGCATTTTGATGAAGTTTTTTACTGCACCATAGTAATTACCTAAATGGAGTTTTCCTGTGGACCGAATTCCACTAACAACTGTTTCTTTCATGAGGCCGAAATTAAGTAAAAAACTGAATAGTGTGAAGGATGTTGATTTCGTAAAATTAAAATTAAAAGCATTTGACAAACATGAGTATGTCTATAATCATCCTATTGGCATTGAACCTCAACGATTTTGAAAAAAACATTTGCTACTTACCCTAAAGTTGTATTTTTGATTTCGATGATTAAGCTGCTCCGAAAGATACATTGGGTTTATTGCCTGTTATGCCTTTCCCTGATTTTTATACTGTTTTGGCCTTTTTATTATTGGTTTACAAGACATCCTAGATACTACGGTATCCTGAATAAGTTTAGAACTGTGCACTCGTTTACCGCAGCTGCACTGTCTGGTATTTTCTTTAATTTCAAGTTTGAGAAAGCACTAGATAAAAATCAGACGTATATTTTTTGTGCCAACCACACTTCAAATTTAGATATCATTATTTTCTGCATTTTAGCTAGAGGAAGGTATCATTTTATGGGTAAAGAAGAATTGATGAAAAATCCTTTACTGGGCATTTTCTTTACCACCATTGATATTGCAGTTTCAAGAGCCAGCAAGATTTCGTCCTTTAGAGCGTTTAAAAAAGCTGGAGATAATTTAGAAAGTGGCATGAGCTTGATTATTTTCCCTGAGGGTAAGATAGATGATGTTTACCCTCCAGTATTGCAGGATTTTAAAAGTGGACCTTTTAGATTGGCCATTGAAAAGAATATTCCCATTGTGCCCGTAAGTATCACCAACGTATGGAAAGTAATGTGGGATGATGGCTTAAAATATGGCACTAGACCAGGCATTGTGGACGTATATGTGCATGAACCGATTTTAACCAGTATCTTAGCCGTTGAAAACGACGAAGTGCTAAAGAATGAAGTTTACGACAAGATCAATAGCAAGTTAGCGTTTAAGTAGTAAGACGTGTCATTTTATAAGCAACCCTGTGAATAAGATAGAAGGCATACAAGACAAAAGCGATTATGAAGATTATTGGGACTTCATAAATTATCGAATTGACGGATATTGGTTAGATGAACTACTAGACGAACTTTATCCAAACAATATGTACAAAGGACTTATTCCAACACTTGTGTATTGGATGGAGCGAGAAGCCGAAAAAGCAGTTGTTTGGAAAAGAATTTTGCCTAACGAAAACGAGACGACAATTTGTCCCGTTCTTATGTGTCCAGATGACAACGATTTTTCTTGCACATTAATAGTTGCTGAAATTCGAAATTGTGGGGACTTAATACAGTGGAAACAAATTGGCATAGATAAAACAAAAGAGTGGGACGCTGAAAAAGTTGGCTCAGAAGTAGAATGGCTAGACAAATTCAATGAACTCAATTTTTCTAAACAGGACTACTTAACAATGCTCGAAACATTTAAAATGCGACTAACAGTTGACAAATTGCGAATTGAAGCACTTACGAAAGAGTGGAATGACAAAAAAACAAACACCTAATAGAGTATTGCTAAAAGAAGAGCTGAAGCAATTAGTGTATCTTACAACAATAGAAAATGATAATAGATAAACAAACCGTACATAAAGTAGCCGATTTGGCAAGAATTGAAATCAAGGATAACGAGGTAGACCACCTTACCAAAGAGATGAACAAGATTCTTACCTTTATGGAAAAGCTAAACGAACTGGATACGGAAGGAGTGAAGCCACTTGTTTACATGAATGAAGAGGCCAATGTTTGGCGAGAAGATGTAGCCAAGAACGAAATTAGTGTAAAAGATGGTTTGAAAAATGCCGCTTTGCACAACGAACGTTTCTTTATGGTACCGAAAATTATCGAAAAATAATATTAGCTTGTAACATTGCGACGAGCATGCTCGTCTAAAAAAAAAATAGCAATGCAGAAAGAACTCATTACCATTAAAGATATTGGCCGTAAATATGTGATTGGCACGGAGGTGATCCACGCACTCAAATCAGTAAGTTTAAGCATTAATAAAGGCGAATTTGTTGCCCTAATGGGACCATCGGGTTCTGGAAAATCAACCTTAATGAATATTTTAGGTTGCTTAGATACACCTACTAGCGGTCAATACATTCTAAATGGCATTGACGTAAGCCGCATGAGCGATAATGAGTTGGCTGAAGTTAGAAACAAGGAAATCGGTTTCGTTTTCCAGACCTTTAACCTTTTACCTCGATCAACCTCTTTGGATAATGTAGCCTTGCCTTTGATTTATGCGGGCGCTAGCAAAAAAGAACGTGATGCCAGAGCACAAGCAGCTTTGGAAAATGTAGGTTTAGGCAATAGGGTAACACACAAACCCAACGAATTATCAGGTGGTCAGCGTCAGAGGGTAGCTGTAGCCAGGGCCTTAATTAATAATCCCTCAATCATATTGGCGGATGAGCCTACAGGTAACCTAGACACCAAAACTTCCATTGAAATTATGGGTCTATTGGAGGAAATCCATAGCAAGGGAAATACCATTATCTTGGTTACACACGAAGAAGATATTGCTCAACATGCACATCGTATTGTACGTATGCGTGACGGCTTGATAGAAAACGATTACGTGAACGATGAAGTAAAATCTGTTTCACCTCGTTTAAAAGCAATACAAGAGAGCGGCAACGATTTTGAGAATATTGTTTAAGTTTTAAGTAGTACGTTGTAAGTTTTACGTGACGTTTTATTATCAAAACGTAATACTTATTACTTAAAACCTATAACTTTCTAAACATGAAAATATACACCAAAACAGGAGATAAAGGCCTTACTTCCCTCATAGGCGGTACCCGTGTGGCCAAGCACCATATCCGGATAGAAAGCTATGGTACCGTAGATGAACTTAATTCCTACATCGGACTTATTGGATGCCAAGAAATTGACCCTCATCATCAATTAATCTTAAAAGAAATACAGGACAGACTTTTTACGGTTGGTGCATCATTAGCAGCCGATCCTGAAAAATCTAAAATGAAAATTCCAGATTTACTGGATGAGGACATTCTTTTATTGGAAACCGAAATAGATCAAATGAATGAGATTTTGCCCGAATTAAAGCATTTTATTTTACCAGGAGGAAATACTACAGTATCTTATTGCCATATAGCCAGATGTGTTTGCAGAAGAGCAGAAAGACTTACCGTAGCCCTTGCTGAAAGCAGTTTTGTTGATAGTAAAGTTACAGTTTACCTGAACAGATTAAGTGATTATTTGTTCATATTAGGCCGTAAATTAGGCTACGACGCAAAGGTTGTGGAAAACATTTGGCTACCTAGAGTAAAATAATGAGAAAAATATTTGCTTAGCTCATTTTTTTTCACATGTTTTGCGAAAATAGAATTGACGAATTAATAATTTATTAACGATATGTATTGGACCTTAGAACTAGCATCACATTTGGAAGACGCCCCATGGCCAGCAACTAAAGATGAATTAATTGATTATGCCATTCGCTCGGGAGCGCCGGTAGAGGTTATTGAAAACCTGCAAGCTCTGGAAGATGATGGTGAACCTTATGAAACCATCGAAGAGATTTGGCCAGATTATCCAACCAAAGATGATTTCTTCTTCAATGAAGATGAATATTAAGAAAATATAAGGTCCCGCACATGCGGGACTTTTGTTTTTTAATGCGAAATTTATTTATGCTAATTGCCTATGTTTGTGGAAAATTAACGTAAATGAATAAGAAATTTCTAATTCTTGTTGCAAACCTATGCTTGTTTGCAACATTAACTAACGCTCAAATTACTTTCTTAAAAGGCCACGCCGTTTTAAAAGATGGCACTAAAATCAATGGCCAAATTGGCAAATTTGAAAATGAACCTTGGTTTAACCAACGCTACATTCTATTTAAGGATTCTGCTGAACTGGCTGCAAATCCAAAGGCCAAATCGAAAAAATATAAGGTTGATGAGCTTGAAACTTATCAAGTAGGTGAGACCATATACGATAAAATACACTTTGTTAACATAGAGAAACTTCAATTGAAGAGCTTAGGAACCAATGAACACATGTTACCTCGTTTGGCAAAGGGTCGCATAAATGCTCACCAGTTTTATTCTTATCCTAATGATGTGTATATATTTCAGGGTACCGAAGAAGAATACAAAGAGTGGAAGAAGGGCAAAGAAAATGAAATATTAGCGGGATATAAGATATTAATCACCAAAGATCAGGAGACCAAAGCAAAAGATGCTTTTGACGCTGATTTGCTAAAATATTTTGAAGACACCCCAGAGGTTTTCCAAAAGTATCAAGCTGGTGGCTACGGTAATGAGCCTGTCACTAAGAAAAAGGGGTTGGCTGCTAAAATGGTTGCCTTGGCTAAAAAGGTGACTTTTAAAATAGAGGAAGCTGATGCTATTGCCTTAGCGATTAACGATTATAACGCTAAAAACACTAAGTAAGAAATTGTATTTAAAAATTAGAAGGCCTCGCACATGCGGGGCTTTTGTTTTTATAGTTTTTTCGTTAAAATCCAAAGCTCTCTCAAGCATTCGGAACTAGGATGACGTACTATTTTTTCATTTAAAGGGGGTAACAAGTTTAAATGATACTTTATTCTTAATAAAGAGTTTTGTATAACCTTAAAATTTTACGGCATGAAAACGTTAAAACTATTTATCACTACAGCAATAGTGGGACTCTTTATGTCCTCGTGCAGTAAGGAAACAGGTGTCGACAATACAAACATTGCCCCACCAAATGTTACAGCTTTTAAAGAACTGAGGGAAAAAGCACTAAAAGATATAGCCATCATTAAAATTTTTAATACCTCTGCAGGAATTGATTTCACTACAACGAAAGGCACCAAAGTAACATTCTCACCAAATTCAATTGTTGACCAGAGCAACCAATCTTTCCTAGGAAATGTAAGCTTTTCTATTGCAGATATATACGATAGAGGTACAATGGTAGTTACAAACAAAGCGCTAATGGGCAAAGATGCTCAAGGTAACTTAAGACCATTAGTTACCGGAGGACAAATTTTCACAGAATTAAAATCTGAAAATACTTCAGTAAAATTAAGTTTCGGAAATTTCTATAATATACAAATGCCCTCAGCTCATACTGAAGGTATTGACATTGACATGAAATCATGGACTGGTAACATTAATTCTGATGGAAACTTAGAATGGGAAGAAAATATGCCTTGGAGCCACGACGTAGTTTTTAGCACGCCAAATCTAAATGTTGGGAATTATAATATCGCCTTATCAAAATTTGGTTGGTTTAACATTGATAGGTTTTATCCTTATATAGGTAACACTACTAAAATAAAACTCAAAGCGCCTTTAAGCTATAACAAACAGAACTCATCTGTTTACATTGCTTTCTCCGGTGAACCCGAAGTGCTCGCACAACTTAATGAATACAATCCTATAGACGCGTATTTTACAGAGAATTATGGATTTTCTCCTATTGGAATGACTATTCATATCATATTTGTAACAGAAAGTAATGGCAATTTAGCTTATGCTTTAAAAACAACAACAGTAACTGCTAACCAACTTATAACAATCAATCAAAATGATATCCAACAAATTAGCAGTCAGAATTTAGTTAATTTAGTGAATCAATTGAATTAACCTGATTTTCTTCGTTCCTGATAAAGCTTTGTTTGGAACGAAGAAAAAATACGTCAATAATACTGTTCAATTACGGTTTTAAACACTACATACTCCTGCTGCACTTGGGTAAAGAGGTAAAACGTATCTTGGTTTGGCTTTACCTTAAGCTTTTTCACTAGGTTTTCGGCCCGCTCAGGGAAGTTTCTTACAACTACGTTCCCTTGCAAGTTCTTTTCCTTTTTAAGCTCATTAGGCGCATAAATTTGTGTTATCTTAAATATGCGACCGATAAAATCTTTTTTAAGCTCTTCAGAGAAATACAAATGACTTTGCTTCCCTAGTTTTATTAAAGCAAATGTGTTGGCGATGGCATTAAAAGCACCACTTTTCATTAAAGCAGCATCTGGTTCGTACAAATAACCTGAACTTGCCGCTTTCTCCATTAAAACCACTTTACTGTCATCATGTAGCGGCAGTTCAATTTGCTTAAGGGTTGAATTTAAAGTGGCACAGATGATTTTCGTTTCAGCGTTAAAGCCTCTATCTATTACCCATAAGAGTTCCTTGCATTCGTTCTTAACACTAACAATATGAATTTCGGAAACCTGATCCAGTTCGGCTAATCCAGCTTGTAAATCCAGTAAAGGAGAGGTTTTAATGATGATTCGTTCTGCTTTACTTAATAACAAGGGTAAATGCGCTACTATATTCGGAGTGCAATCGGCCAGTTTAAATACTTTTCCACTAGTACTTCTTCTAGCAGGATCTACATAAATGGTATCGAATGTTAATCTATTTTCCGAAAGATAGGCTAAGCCATCTGTAGCTAGACAGTGAGTATGTTTTGTGCCAAGTATTCCAGTATTATGAGCGGAAATGGACGAGAGTTCCTCGTTAATTTCACAACTGTAAACTTCTTCCATTTTTTGGGAGAAATAAAAACTATCTACCCCAAATCCCGCAGTGATATCTATGAGACGCTTACCTTTTACCAAACCACTTTTATACTCAGCGGCATCTTCAGAGGAAGTTTGCTCGATAGATAGGGTACTGGGGTAATAAATCTGTTTAGTTTTAAACCATGTAGGTAGTTTCTTCTCCACTTTCTTCTTAGCCGCAATTTGATTGGCCAACTCCGCCGAACTTACCTCGGGAAAGGGAGATTTTGACAGCACAATTTTACTCACATCAGCGTTTAAATGACTGCTAATGTAATCTTGCACTTCCTTTCCGAGGATATTTTTGTTCATCGATTATTAGTGGCTAGGAGCTAGTGGTTAGGAGTTAGTAGCTAGTGATTAGTGGATAGTAATTAGTAGTTAGACATTGAGCACATAGATAACAATTGATAACCATCCAACAATCGACTAAACAATTAATCTCTATTCTTCATCACCATTTGGCAGGTGTTACGACTTTTCACTTCCAACCAAACTTTCTTATCGGCAGTTACCCTGTCGATAGTTTGCTGGTTGTAGTATCGTATTGTCACCAGTTCAAGGTTTTTATTGTATTTCACCTTAAAATCTACCGACAGGTCATTAATGAGGTTTTCAATCTTGTGATCGTCTTCGTCTACACTTACCGAAAAACTAATGGCCGAGTTGAGCATGGTATTTACCTTCACTTTGTTTTTGTGTAGGATGGCAAAAATATGGCTCAAGTTCTCTTCAATAATGAAAGAAAAATCTTTAGGCGAAATAGATAACAGGACTTGATTAACCTTAAATATAAATGAAGGAACTGGGATAGTGGTTACTTCGCTACTAATTTCAGTGCCTTTTTCTTCGGGATGGATAAAAGACCTCACATACAAAGGAATGCTCTTGTTCTGTATAGGCTTAATGGTTTTCGGATGAATCACCGTAGCACCGTAATATGTAAGTTCAATGGCATCGTGATAGGAGAGTTGCGGAATTTTTTCCGTTTCATCAAACCATTTTGGGTCGGCATTTAATACGCCGGGAACATCTTTCCAAATGGTCATTTTCTCAGCATCAAGCGCTGCGCTAAAAATTGCGGCGCTATAATCGGAACCTTCACGGCCCAAAGTACTGGTAAAATTCTCGCTGGTTGCTCCAATAAAGCCCTGCGTTAAAACAACACCTTGCTCTAAATAACTAGGCAATTGCTTTTGTATTGCCTGAGTGGTTTTATCCCATTGTACATTGGCTTCACGGTAGTTGTTATCCGTTTGGATATAATTCCTAGCATCTTGCCAAATCGCGAAAGTGCCTTGCTGGTTCAAGTAAGCAGCAATAATTTTGGAAGAAACCAATTCTCCAATAGAGACAATTTGGTCATAAAGGTAATCGGCACTATCCTCAGCGTCTTCCTCCAAAAGCCATTCTATTTCTACAAAAGTATTGGCTACATCGTTATACACTGGGTTTTTGGTATCTGGAAACAACTTCCCAATAATATCAAAATGGAAGGCCTTGATGTTTTCAAGCAATTGATGTTGATTTTCATCACCATTAATATGGGCAAAGGCTAGCTCTTGTAGCCTATCAGTCGTTTTGTCCATAGCCGATACAACCACTAATAAGTTTTTTGGGCCGTACGACTGTATAATTTGAGTAACGTTTTTTATTCCTTCGATGTTTTTGATGGATGCTCCACCAAATTTGTATACCTGCATTTATTCTGTAGGAGTTAAGATGGTTTGTGGTCTAGCAATATCGCTAAGGGCTGTAAAAGGAATAACCAGTTCAGTAGTTCCTTCAGCATATGCTTTAATTTCGTATGGGTTGTAAAGGAAAGTTAGGCCCTTATTGCTCACATAAAATGCAGCTGGCAGGGAGAACTTTCCATTGGTAAAAAAGTAGCGTTTATCTAAGGGTTCTGTAGCGCTTATATGTTCATTTTTTCTGAATATACCTTCAGCTACTTTAAGTAAATCAGCTTTTTTATTAGGCAAAATCAACGAATCCAAAATGATAGGTTGATTGGTTTTTGGGTTATAATTGATATAGGAAATAGAGGTATTGCCATGTGCACCACCAGCATAATCAGCATGGATATACTTTAAAGCAATGTAATTGTGCAACTGGCGCATCACTTTGATGTCAATCAACAAATACCACCATTGGGCGGTCCCAGGATTTTCCCTATAAAAATCGTTATAACCTCTAATAAAACTACTGGCTACATCTTCGTAAGCGGTAGGGTGCTCATCTTTTCCAAAGTAATCAAACACTTGTTTTTTGATGTAGTGGTTCAAGCTGTCATTCTCGAAAATAGGATATCTTACCACTGCGTTTGCTGTATCTGCTTCTGCATTTACGCCAGGTTTCACTAAATTATTACTTACCACCTTCACCGAATCGTAACGATAAGTGAGTGTATCATTTTCGGCAGTAATGACATGGGCAACTTTTTTGTCCTTGTTTTCATTTCTACAAGCCATTAACAAACTAACAGCTACTAGGGGTAAGATAATTTTTTTCATATCTATAAGATTTAATTTAGCGCTTCTAATTGTTCTTTAGAAAAGGAAGCATTTAACCATTCACTTTCATATCCTGCACCGTACTTATCGTAAAAGTTAATGGCAGGAGTATTCCAGTCAAGCACTTGCCAGTTCATTCCATTGAAATGGCCTTCTTTAGCCTCTTGTACTACACGGTCGAACAATAGTTTTCCAATGCCTTTTCCGCGGTAGCTTTCTGTGACCAAAAAGTCTTCCAAATATAAACGACAACCTTTCCAAGTAGAGTATCTCACATAAAACAAAGCAAGACCTACGATGTTTTCACCATCAACAGCCACGAATGACTTCCATACTGAATTTTCCCCAAAGCCAGCCGTTACAAACTCTTCCAGTGTTACTGTTACTTCTTGTGGCGCTTTTTCATAAACAGCCAGTTCCATAATCAATTCCAATAAACGTGGACAGTCTTCGGCAGTTGCCCTTCTCAATTTAATATTCATTTCTTTTCAGGGGTTAGTTGTTAGGAGTTAGTGATTAGTGTTTTGACTCGTGCTAATTTACACTCACACTGCAAACAACCTTCCAACGTTTCAACCTTTAACTTTTCAACTATTTAATCTTGATTTTTCCAGTGCTTAATCACTCGCTTTCCAAAAATATTACTACCAATTCTTACCATGGTACTTCCCTCTGCAATGGCCAATTTGTAATCAGCAGACATCCCCATAGAAATTTCCTTAAAGTAATCAGCTTTTCTGAAAAAACTCACTTTCACCCCATCAAATAGCACTTTTAGCTCATTAAACTCGGCACTTGTTTGTTTCTCTTGCGCCGTATTTGTAGCAATGCCCATCAAACCAATAATGCGTACATTTTTCATGGCTTCAAATTCTTCAGAACGTAACAGTTCAATAGCTTCATCAAAACCTAATCCAAACTTGCTTTCTTCATCAGCGATATAAATCTGCAATAAGCAATCGATTACACGTTGGTGCTTAGCAGCCTGTTTATCTATTTCTTTAAGTAGCTTTAAGCTATCTACAGATTCGATCAATTTTACAAAGGGAGCAATGTATTTAACCTTATTGGTTTGCAAATGGCCAATTAAATGCCATTCAATATCGGCAGGCAATTGCGTTTGCTTATCTACCATTTCCTGCACCAAATTCTCTCCAAAAACACGTTGACCAGCTTCATAAGCTTCCATTACAGCTTCTGCAGGATGGTTCTTTGAAACTGCTACCAACTTGACACCTTGGCCCTCAATTTCGTTTTTATATTTCAATAAGTTATCAGCAATGCTCATTTATCAGTATTTTTGGAGGTAAAATTAACAACCCTTTTTTAATTTGGCTAAGAAAGCTGAAGTTTTAATCAAGAAATGACGAGATTTTTGTTGCTATTTTTTTGCGCAGTGTTGGCTTTTGGCTGTAAACCTGGCATTCCGAAGGATATTATACAACCTACGGAGATGGAAAATATATTATTTGATATTCATGTAATAGATGGTTATGTGGCCTCTATTCCTACACCAGATAGTGCAAAAAAAGTATCCGCACCTATCTATAAAGGTATTTTTAAGAAGTATGGCATTGATTCGGCCTTACATGCAAAAAGTATGGCTTATTACTATAGCCGTCCTGATTTGCTGTCGAAAATGTACGATAGGATTAGCACTAAGCTCAACAAAAGTAGAGAAGATTTAATTAAGAAGCACGAAAAGCAAACGGCAGCTGAAGCAGCCAAACAAGCAGCGCCGCAACCCATAAAATAAATATGCTGTACCCTGAAAATTGCGAAGAGAGATTAGGTTTTAACGAAATAAGGCAATTGGTGCGTGATTATTGCCTAAGCACCATGGGGCAAAACTTGGTTGATAAAATGCAGGTAATGACCAAGCATGACCAAATTGACAAGTTTCTGCGCCAAACTAAAGAGTTTAAAAGCATCCTGGAAAACCAGGAGCCCCTACAAATCAGTACTTTTTTTGACATTAAAATACTGGCCGATAAAATTAAGGTAGAAGGCAGTTACTTAGTAGAAGAGGAGCTGTTTAAAATATATACTTCCTTACAAACAGTATTTTCCGTGATCCGTTTCTTTGACGAACGCAAAGAAGTGTATCCCAATTTAGAAGCGTTGTTTGAGCACCTGCCCATTGAGCGGGACATCCTCAGGAAAATAGAGGCCGTACTAGATGCCAAGGGCAAAATTAAGCCCAATGCCTCTACCACGCTTTTAGAAATCAGTACTGCTATTTCAAAAGGCGAACAGGAAGTTCGTAAAAAGATGGATGCCATCTACAAAAACGCTGTCGCTAGCAATTGGGTGGGCGATGGTAGTTTAACCATTCGTGATGGCAGGATGTGTATTCCAATTTTGGCCGAAAACAAACGTAAAATCAAAGGCTTCATCCACGATGAATCGGCCAGTGGGCAAACGGTTTATTTGGAACCGGAAGAGGTTTTTACGTTGAACAACAAGCTTCGTGATCTTGAATTTGATAAACGCAGGGAAATCATCCGTATTCTTATTGCCACTACAACGGAACTTAGACCTTATATCCCCATATTACTTTCGTATCACGGATTTTTAACCAAGCTAGATTTTGTAAGGGCAAAAGCTTTATTCGCCATAAAAATTGGTGCCCAAATGCCTATATTGGTCAAGGAACCCAAAACAAAGTTGATCAATGCTCAACATCCTTTACTATTGCTTTCTTTTGCCAACGAGCAAAAAAGTGTGGTTCCTTTAAATATCCATTTAAATGACGGGATGCGCATTGTACTGGTGTCAGGACCTAATGCCGGCGGTAAATCAGTTTGCATGAAAACCGTTGGACTTTTACAGATGATGTTGCAAACAGGTTTATTGGTACCCGTGGATGAACATAGTGAAATGGGGATTTTCAATCAGATTTTTGCCGATATTGGCGACGACCAATCTATAGAATCAGACTTAAGTACCTATAGTGCACATTTGAACAAGATGCGCCACTTTGTAGCCCATGCTACACCTAAAACCTTAATTTTGATTGATGAGTTTGGAACAGGAACCGACCCACAATTTGGCGGCCCAATGGCCGAAGCAGTGCTTGAAGTACTTAACCAGAAAAAGGTGCGGGGCGTAATTACCACCCACTATTCGAACTTAAAACTTTTTGCCGGAGATACCGAAGGTTTAGAAAATGCTTCAATGTTATTTGATAATAGTAGGATGAAGCCACTTTATATTCTAGATATTGGTAAACCTGGTAGTTCTTATGCTTTTGAAATTGCCCAAAACATTGGTTTACAAAAAGAGGTATTAGCATTGGCCCGCCAAAAAATTGGCACCAACCAAAATAGTATCGATAGCTTGTTGGTGAATTTGGAAAGAGAAAAACGCCAAGTGCATGAAACTAAAGTGAAACTGTCCAATCAACAAAATAAATTGAACCAGCTACTGTCTGAAAATGAAAAGCAAAAATCTTTTCTAGAAGAGAATAAGAAAACGCTCATTAAGGATGCCAAAGTACAAGCTCAAAACATCATTAAAGACGCGAATAAGCTGGTAGAAAACACTATTGCACAGATTAAAAAGAAACAGGCTGATAAGGAAGCGACCAAAGAAATCAGACAAAATCTGCAAAAAGGACTGGCCAAAAATGAAGTAAAACCAGAACCAAAACCCGTTATTGAATTTGATGATACCGAAATTGAAGTTGGGGACTGGATCCAATTACTGGGCACCGAAAATACTGGACAAGTTTTGGAAATCAACAAGAACAATCTAGTAGTTGCATTTGGCGATCTGCGTTCTGTTGTAAAACGTAACCGAGTACAAAAAATTAGTAACCGACAGGTAAAAAAACTTGTACAGCGCACATCTTTTACCAATAGTTTGAGTGATGCCGTGAGCAACTTTAGAGCCGAACTTGATTTACGAGGTATGCGTGGCGAGGCGGCCTTACAGGAGTTAGAAAACTACATGGACAAAGCCGTGATGTTAGGTTTTCCATCTATTAAAATTATACATGGTAAAGGCGACGGCATTTTGCGTAAGCTGATCAGAACCCATTTAAAGCAATACTACAAACAAGTAGATAGGATGGAGGACGAGCATTTGGACAGAGGTGGAGATGGTATTACTTACGTTTATATGAAATAGCTTATGAACATCTCAAATGAAGATAAAGTATTGTATTTGGATAGTTTAGGAACTTACTTATCCCATTATTCAAACGTTACTTCATCTTCATTTGAATTGGTTAAAAACCTCGTCAAATTTCAGCAAATCTCTAAAAACGACATTTTACTCAATGAAGGAGATGTCGCTAGAAATATCTATTTCCTATGTAGTGGAGTGGTTAGAGCCTATTCTGCTGATCAACAGGGGCACACCTATAACAAAAACATTTTTCTCCCCGGTAAAATGGTAGGCTCATTAGTATCGGCTTTATTGCAGAAACCTTCTTCATTTACCCTACAAGCCTTGGATGAGAGTTTATTACTCAGTATCAATTTCATCAAATTCAAACAACTCATTCTCGAAAAAGACGATTTAAAGGGCTATTATATTGCTTACCTAGAAAAGGAATGGGTCATTGATAAAGAACGACGAGAAGTATCTCTGGTTATGGAAAGCGCCAGTATCAGATATCAAAAATTTATGGAGCAACATCCCGATATTGATCAAAAGATTTCGTTGCACCACATTGCTTCTCATTTGGGAATTACACCGACACAATTAAGCAGGATAAGAAAAGATTTAAAATTAGATCAAAATCAACATATGTAAATGTTTTAAATTAATGAAGATTGGAACTTTGCCTTCATGGAAGATATTAACAAATTAAATATAGCCAATCTGACTTCTTTGTGGTCAAAAGTTGGCCAAATGGTTGGGCATTATACAAACGAAAACGGTTACGAATTGAGTTTTGTGAAAAACTCCGAATGGCCTAACAAAATATGGATTAACCAGCCACTTACGCAAGAACTTTTAACTGCTCTATCTCAGCAAATGGCATCATGTGAGCAAACGTTGGTATTTCCTCATTGGGATATTTACGCCAATGATGGCACAGCAATAGCACTGGAAGGTTTTACCCAAAAATCGTTTCAAACGGGTATGTCGCTTCAGCTCAATAAGTCATTTACCTCATCCAATTCTTTAACCTTTAAAAGGGTGTACAATACCTCAGAAGCCAAACTTTGGGCTGAGGTTTATCCGAAATGTTTTGGCTATGTGATTAGCGAAGAGATATTGACTCACACCATGGACGAAATTGAATACAATCTTTTTTATTGCAATGATAAATTGGTAGGTACGGCTATTTATCACCCCGATGAAAGCGTTGCAGGTATACACGGCGTAGGCATTGTTCCAGAAATGAGAAGAAGAGGCTTTGCAGAAGAAATCATGTACATGCTATTGAATAGAGCTATTGCTTCCGGTATTCCTTATGCCACTTTACAGGCATCTGAACTTGGAAAAGGAATTTATAAAAGGTTAGGTTTCAGTGAAGATTTCATCATTAAGAATTATATACGCTAATTTAAACTGTTTAACTATTTCGATATATAGCGTCACCCTGAAATAAATTCAGGGTGACGCTAAATCAACGCTCCGTCATGCTGAATTTAGTTCAGCATCAGTTCTACTGGCTAATTAATAATTAAACTAGATATCGAACTCTAGTTATGTATTAACAAGGCATAACCAAGTAGCCTATTTAACTGATTATAAACCAAAAGCAGTTTACGATTGTTGTGTCCTTAAAATATTAGGGATATGAAAAAGTTATGGATTGTTTTTGGAATACTGCTCTTAAGTATTGGTTGTAAAAAAGATGGTAGCAATAGTGGTGAAGATGATACACCAGCAGACCTTAAAACAAGGACTTTGGTTTCCAACCTTTCATTACCTTGGGAATTGGTATATGGCCCCGACAACTTGATTTGGTTCACCGAAAAATCAGGAAAAATTAGTAGACTAAACCCCACTAACAGCCAAGTAACTTTGCTACACACCATTTCAGAAGTTAGTGCGCAAGGCGAAGGTGGCTTACTAGGGATGACCCTTCATCCAAATTTCGGATCAAATCCTTATGTATATGTATTTTATGGGTACGGAAACCCTTATAAAAACAAGCTCGTAAGATTTACCTTTAGCAACAATAGCTTAACAAGTCCGCAAACTTTATTGGACAATATTCCTGCAGCCAGCATTCACAATGGATCCAGACTGCTGATTACCGGCGACAAATTGTTTGTGACTACCGGCGACGCTAATGACACCAGTACCCCTCAAAACCTCAATTCCATAGCTGGAAAAGTTTTGCGCATCAACCTGGATGGCAGTATTCCTGCTGATAATCCATTTCCAAACAGCCCAGTGTGGTCTTTCGGTCATCGAAATCCGCAGGGTTTGGCCTTGGTGGGTAATAAACTATTTTCTTCGGAACATGGACCTGACACCGATGACGAAATTAACATCATCGAAAAAGGGCGTAATTATGGCTGGCCAACGGTAAGAGGTAAATGCGATGCAAGTAACGAAACTGCCTTTTGTAATCAAAACAATGTGATGGAATCTATCATTCAGTGGACACCAACCATTGCTCCAAGCGGGATGATTTACTACAATTCAAACTACATCCCTCAATTTAAAAACTCTTTGTTATTAGGTTTATTAAAAGGCACGAGGTTAATGCAGCTCAAGTTAAATGATGCACAAACAGCTGTGGTAGAAACCAAAGACTTATTTGCGGGTGATTTCGGTAGGATTAGAGCCGTTTGCCAATCGCCGGAAGGCAAAATATACTTATGTACAAGCAATAACTCTGGGGATAAGATTGTAGAAATTTATAAATAGACAACGACCTTTATCGACAACTTAATCAATTGTTAATCTTACTATTACACCTCAGCTTAGTGTAGCCTTTACAGGGCTATAAGCTATACTTTGCTTTTGCAAAGCGATAGATTAATCCTATTTTAGTCGCAAAACACACCAAATATGATCAACAAAGTTGTAGCAAACGCCGATGAGGCCATCGCTGACATTACCGACGGGAAAACCCTAATGCTCGGCGGTTTCGGTTTATGTGGTATCCCCGAAAACTGCATCATCGCCTTAGTGAAAAAAGGTACTAAAGATTTAACTTGTATTTCTAACAATGCTGGCGTAGATGATTTTGGCATCGGTTTGATGTTAAAACAACATCAGGTAAAGAAAATGATTTCATCATACGTAGGTGAAAATGCCGAATTTGAACGCCAATTGTTAAGTGGCGAGCTTGAAGTGGAGCTTATTCCGCAAGGAACTTTAGCCACTCGTTGTTTAGCTGCCGGATATGGTATGCCTGCAATTTTTACACCAGCTGGAGTGGGTACAGAAGTAGCCGAAGGCAAAGAGGTAAGAAATTTTGATGGTAAAGATTATCTCATGGAATATGCTTTTGATGCTGATTTCGCTATTGTAAAAGCTTGGAAAGGTGACACCGCAGGGAATTTAATTTTCCGTTCGACCAGTAGAAACTTTAATCCTGTAATGGCGATGGCTGGCAAAATCACCATTGCCGAAGTAGAAGAATTAGTAGAAGTAGGGGAATTAGACCCTGATCACATCCATACACCTGGAGTTTATGTGCACCGAATTTTTCAGGGTAAGGATTATGAAAAACGAATTGAACAGAGAACGGTAAGGAAGAGGAATTAGTTAATGAGATAATTCAATAATTTGATGATTGGAGAATGACAATCGTCAGTACTTTCTGCCTATGAATGATGAAAGAATTAATGAGAATATCATTGTTAAACTAAGTTTTGAATTTGCTTTAGAAATTATTCAATACACTGAGACATTAGAAGAAAGACGAAAATTTGTGTTGGCCAATCAATTATTAAAGTCGGGAACGAGCATTGGAGCCAGCATATGGGAGGCTCAAAATGCCGAAAGCAAGGCAGATTTTATACATAAGATGAAGATATCTGCCAAAGAATGCGAAGAGACAAAATACTGGCTACTTTTATGTAAAAATGCAGATAATTACTCGAATAGTGATGTTTTACTGAAGAAGATTGAAACAATTCAAAAAGTGCCTAACAAGATAATAACTACTTCAAAACAAAAATAACTTGATAATAGGTTAATTAGGCAATTTGACAACTACATCATCACATTAACTAATTACCACATCAACTAATTAACTTATGTTAGATAAAGACGGTATAGCGAAACGTATCGCTAAAGAAATAAAAGATGGTTACTACGTTAACTTAGGTATTGGTATTCCTACTTTGGTAGCCAATTATATTCCCGAAGGGATAAATGTTGTATTACAATCGGAAAATGGTTTACTGGGTATGGGTCCATTTCCTTTTGAAGGGGAAGAAGATCCAGACTTGATCAATGCTGGTAAACAAACGATAACCACTTTACCAGGCTCATCTATTTTTGATTCGGCCATGAGCTTTGGCATGATCAGAGCTCAAAAAATAGATTTAACCATTTTGGGAGCTATGGAGGTTTCAGAAAATGGTGACATCGCCAACTGGAAAATCCCAGGAAAAATGGTGAAGGGAATGGGAGGAGCCATGGATTTAGTGGCTTCGGCCAAAAACATTATTGTAGCCATGCAGCATGTAAATAAAGCTGGTGAAAGTAAATTATTACCAGCTTGTACCTTACCATTAACTGGTGTAAAATGTATTAAAAAGATTGTTACAGAATTAGCCGTTTTAGACGTACTACCTGATGGGGGCTTTAAACTGTTAGAAAGAGCGCCAGGCGTTAGTGTTGAAGAAATTAGAAAGGCTACCGCAGGAAAGCTTTACGCTGATGATGATGTACCAGAAATGGTGATTGACTAGTGTATGATTTAAGACTTACGAAGTTTCAAGACTTCGTAAGTCTTTATAGATACTACTTTAACGATTTGATGATACCAATCACATCGTCTCCACCCAACCCTTTATCGTGCGCAGCTTGGTAAGTATTAATAACTGCTTCTGATAACGGAAAATCTGCTCCCGCCTTTTGAGCCAATAAAATATCTTTGAGCATTAAATCCAATGCAAAAGCAGGTGGATAGTTTTCTTGTATCAGTAAAGGAGTTTTCACCTTGGTGGCGCCACTTCCACTAGCGCTCTCGTTGATGATTTCCAACATATCCTTACGTTGAATTCCCAATTTTTCAGACAACAAAACCGTTTCCGCCAAGCCTTGATAAATCAAAGAAAGGAAATAATTGATGGATAGCTTAGCTGCAATTCCTTTTCCATTTTCTCCGAGGTGTTTGGTTAACTTACCTAGTTGATCAAAATAAGGTTGGGCCTTCGCTATATCTCTTTCATCGCCTCCAACCATCATGATCAATGTACCTTCAGCCGCTGGTTGCGTACTGCCGGCTACCGGTGCATCTATAAACCCAGCATTTTTAGCCTTAATTTGTTGTGCTATGGCCAATGAACATTCTTGTGAAATGGTACTGCAATCAATGAAAAGCTTTCCTGCTAAGTTCTCTTTAAGTATCTCAACATAAACTTGGTTTACAGCGTCGTCGTTGGTAAGCATCGTGAAGATTACTTCGCTTGTTTGTACCAATTGGCTAATGGTTTCACAAACAGTAGCTGAGGCTTTAAAATCTTCTGTTTTGTCGGCAGAACGGTTATAAACGGATACGGAATATCCAGCTTTAATGAGATTTTTGGCCATAGGACTTCCCATATTGCCTAAGCCTATCCATCCTAATGTGGTATGTTGCATATTATTTTGTAGTTAAATGTGTCATAATAAATTACGGATTGGGCCATTGTTGTATAACAATTCCGACCTGTTTATCCATTAAAGCAAATTCTTTGGCGCCCCACGGTCTAAGCGTTATCTTGCTCAGATTTGGGTGTAAAAGTTCTGGAAATTTGGTGGAGACCTTTTCGTAAACTTCTTCGATATGATTGGTCACCAACCTAAACTCTGGATGGTCTTTATCCGCAAACTCTTTATTTTGGAATAGGTTAATGCGCAACCCATCTTTATCCAAAACGCAGAAAGGATTGGCCGACTCAATCTCGTTATGTCCAATTGAAAATTCAAGGCAGTCTACAAATAGCCTTAAACCATCCTGAATATTGATGTAAAAGACATTAGGAACTAGCTTGGTGAAATGCATAAGCTTATTTTTTCGCTAAGTTAGCTATTCAATTGTTTGGGTACAATATCTGGACTATTCCCGCACCAATATTCATAAGACGTCATCTCGACAGCATGGAGAGATCTATAGTATAGGTTTTACAAAGTAGACCTTTTCAATCATCATACCCAATCATTCAACAGTTAATTTGTTAAAAGAGATCCTTCGTTTCACTCTGGATGGCAAAGCTGGACGTATAGCTAATTATCAAATTATCCCATTAGTCAACTACCTAAGCGATATTCAAAGATCTAACTTCGTTAGCTTTTGGTTCTCCGCTACGGTCGAGATGACGGTGTAGAAGCAGTACTGCTATCCTGTACAGGCTTTTGTAAACTAGACCTGATAGCAGCCGATACCACCGAGTGAAGTGCAACGCAACGAGGGAGTAAAGGCGAATAGCAGGACTTTCGGGACCTAAAAGCCATAGGAAATTGCTCTTCTAAAAATTGACATTAGGAAATTACACCTGCGATAAGGACGATAAAGTGCTAAATGTATTGTATTTTTGCACCTTTAATTTATATCCATTTGAAATATCCGAATTTTAAAGACCTTATCTTATTTGAAAACGAAGACTATATCGTGATCAACAAACCTCCTTTTGTGGCTTCATTAGATGAACGCGGTGCTGCTGGTGCTGGGGAAGTAAACATTTTACGCTTGGCCAAGCTATATACGGAAGATGCACAGATTTGCCACAGACTGGATAAGGAAACTTCGGGTGCTATTGTGATTGCCAAAAATCCCGAGGCTTACCGTAACCTTTCGATACAGTTTGAGAAGCGAAAAGTGAACAAAATTTATCATGCGGTGGTTGATGGCCAATTTCAATTTGACAATCTTTTTGTGGATTTGCCGATTTTGAACGATGGCAATAAAAATGTAACGATAGATAGGCAAGAGGGTAAACGTGCAGAAACCTACTTTAATTCGTTAAAATACTATAAGCATTACACTTTGGTAGAATGTAAGCCTGTAACGGGCCGTATGCACCAAATCAGGATACATTTGGCTACTCAACGTGCGGCCATTTGTGGCGATACCATGTACCGTGGAAAACCAGTTTTTCTTTCAAAAATCAAGAGAGGCTATCGCTTAACAGATGAGGAGGAACAGCCTATTATGAAACGTTTTGCCCTACATGCTAAACAAATTACGTTTAAAGGTGTGGATGGACAAGACATTATGGTAGAAGCACCATACCCAAAAGATTTTGCTACTTTATTGAAACTATTAGACAAGTTTGATAGTTAGTCGTTAAACTAAAATAGATATTATGTACCTCAAGTTTGTAAATTTTGTAGACCGTTTTAATCAATACAGGCAAAGCAAAATTTCGAACAAGAATTTTCTAATTATTGCTGCTGTTCTGGTAGGGATATTAGCTGGCTTAGCTGCTTCGCTTTTAAAAGGCATTACCCACAGGATAGAACATTTTTTACAAACTGATTTACAGTGGCAATATAAGTACTACCTGTACCTTTTATTTCCTACTATTGGTATTTTGCTATCGGTACTTTATGTACGTAGGTTCATCAGAAAAAGCGCTTTTGAAACGGGCTTAACACCATTGTTATTTGCCATTTCAAAAAAATCAAGCAAGGTAGAAGCTCATAATAGTTACTCGCAAATCATTACAGCGGCCATTACCGTTGGTTTTGGAGGTTCTACAGGTTTAGAAGCACCCATTGCCACCAGTGGCGCTTCTATTGGTTCAACCTTAGGTAGGTTTTTAGGCTTAAGCTACAGAGAAACGACTTTATTACTGGCCTGCGGGGCTGCTTCGGGAATTGCAGGAGCTTTTAATAGTCCGATAGCAGGAATTGTTTTTGCCATTGAAATATTGCTTCCTGAGTTCACCATTCCAGTTTTTATTCCATTATTGTTATCAGCTGCAACCGCCTCGGTAGTAGCCAGGTTGTTCTATAATGAGCAACTTTTTTACTTGGTTACCGAAGGCTGGCAAATGAAAGCATTAGGCTTTTATGTGATTTTAGCGGTGTTGGTAGGTTTGTATTCTATTTATTTTGGAAAGGTAAACTCAGCAGTAAAGGGTGCTTTTTACAAAATAAAGAACCCTTATCAAAAAATTGCGATAGGCGGTTTGATGTTAGGTGTATTGATTTTCTTATTCCCAACCTTGTATGGCGAAGGTTATATTACTATTAACAACTTACTCAAAGGCGACTACAACTCAGTAATTAGCAATAGTATTTTCTCCGAATTCAGTAATTTACCAGTAGTGGTCATCGCTTTCACCATTGCTACCATTATGCTGAAATCTGTAGCTACTTTAGTGACATTATCTGCTGGAGGCAATGGAGGAACTTTTGCACCAAGTTTAATTATTGGTGGCTTAATAGGCTTTGTGGTTGCCTACAGTATTAATGTTTCGGGATTAGCAGAAGTAAATACAGCCAATTTTATTGTAGCGGGTATGGCAGCTGCCTTGGGCTCTCTAATGCATGCACCCTTAACGGGAATATTTTTGATTGCCGAAATTACTGGTGGCTATATTTTGATGGTGCCTTTGATGATTACCACAGCCATTGCTTATTTAATCAATAGAAGTGTAAGCAAGTACTCCATTTATACGAAACCACTGGCCGATAAGGGAGAACTTTCACATCATTCAGACAAAGACACTACGGTGCTTAACATGATGAATTTAAGAACCTTGCTGGAAAAAGATCATTTGATATTGGTAATTGATGATTTATTGCGCGACAGGTTAGCCGACATTTTAAAATCAAAACGAAATGTATTTCCAGTAGTAGATGTAGAAGGGAAATTTAAGGGTATTATTTATGTGGATACCATTTTGGAACAGGTAATGGCAGATAGGAACAGTGATTTGCAAGTGAATGATTTAATGCATACCGATATTATCCCTGTAACCATTAATACAGACGTAAAACTTATCTTGAATAGGATGGAGGCAGACAATTTATGGGTATTACCAGTAATAGATAACATGGGAAATTATATTGGTCTTGTTTCTAAAACTTCTATTTTTAACAAATATCGAAATATTTTAAGTCAACAGGCGGATCACTTAGCTTAAAGGCAATTCTACATAAAATATGGTGCCGCCGCCAACATTATCTTGAAGCCATATTTTGCCTTGATGGCTTTCTACAATTTGTTTGCTGATAGATAGGCCAATGCCAAACGGTTGCTCACCAGAAGTTCCAGGTCTTTTGGCCGAAGTAAACATTTCGAAAATGCGTTGCTTGTCATTTTCTGGAACACCAATGCCTTGGTCGATAATCGCTATCCTTACACTTCTATCCAACCTTTCCAACAATACTTTAACTACGCTATGGTTGGGACTAAACTTAATGGCATTAACTACAAGATTATTGAAAACACGCCAAATTTTTTCGCGACTCAATTGTAGATAAGCTGGGCCACCGCTGATGAAAATAATCTTTTGTTGCTTTTCGTCGGCCTTGTATTGTAAAAGCTCGGTACATTGACGCAGCAAGTGTTGGATATCCACTTTCTCTTTGGTAAGCACCTCGTTTTCAATGGACAGATTAGAATTTAGCAGTTGATTGATCATTTCAATAGCATTGTTTCCTGAGCTGGAAATGAGCTGCAGCATCTCCCTATCGTCTTCCAAAAACCGCTTTTCTTCCAATAATAAGTTGCTAATGCCAACCATACCTCCAAGCGGGTTTTTCAAATCGTGGGCCATTACTTTCATCATTTTGGCATAGTCCTTATTGCGATTTTCCAAGCGTATCATCGTTTTCTCTAATTCTTCGCTATGCTTAATCGTTGCTTTCTCTGTTTTATGGGCCTGCTTGGCATTCTTAATCACCAAAAACACAATACAAATCAGCATGATAATAAAAACGGCTGCACAAAAGAGGTATAGGGTGATATTTTCGTTGGTTTTGGTAAGTACTTTTAAATCCTGTTCAGTCTGTTTATTCTGGAATCTTACATTCAAATCAACTCTAGAAAGCTCATTTTCTGCATTAACGCTATCCATCGCTGCATTATATCTATCCAGTAGGCGATATGCCTCTTTATAATTCCCTTCGGCAATATATAGTTCACTTCTTGCCTTATCCCATCTTGGCTTTAGCAGATAAGGGTCAAACTTTGTTTGCTCAATTACCTTTTTGGCAATATTCAATAAAGAATCTGCCTTTTTTAGCTTGTTCAACCGAATAGAAACGTTGGCCAGCTTGATAAAAGCGGTGATTTTGATTTTCTCTTGAGCATAGCTATCTAGCGCAACACTCTCTTCCAATAATTTCTCTGCCAATGCCAAATTTCTTCGTTTGGCCATTAAACCACCTAAATTGTCTAACATAACAATTCGGGATTGGTTGTATTGATTGATGGTTACCGTTTTTTTCTCGAGCTGCTCCTGAATGAACAAAAGCCCTTTTTGATATAAAAATTCAGCGCTATCCAACATTCCAGCTTTTTCATAGGAAAAACCAGCATTGTTAAGTGCACCTTGTTTTAGATAAAACACATTTCTTAAATCTACATCTTTGACAGATTCAATGATATGAAAAGCTTCTAAATTATAATGAGCTGCTTGCTTAAATAAATTCTGAACATAATAAAGCTGGGCTATTTTAGTAATGTAATCTGCATACACCAAAGGATCATCCGTTTTATTTAGGGTTGATTTTATTTTAAAATAGTTCTCTAAAGCCTTATCATATTTTTTGAAAAAAACATAGACATCACTCTTTAGCATCAATGCCTTTGCGAAGGCCTTGGGATATTGCTTTTGCTTGTCAATATCTTCAAATACTGCCAAAGCACTATCGGCATACCTATTCATTAAAATGGTATCTCTGTGGCTAGTGATCCCTTTATAATAGTAATAGTTGGTAACCCCTTCAATATCTTCAGGATCAATTTTGGGTTTAAGGCTATCCAAAAGTCGATTGGTTTCTGCCAAATTACTAGTCATATAAGCACTATCCACCAACCAAAAATTGTGTGGCAATCCTTTTTTAACAGAAGGATCTGGCTTTTTATTAGAAGTACAAGCAAAAACAGATAAAATAACAAGCGTTAAAACAAAACAGCTTTTAGATTTGAGAGATTTAGAAGGAGGCAGACTTAATTTAAATATTGATAGGTTTTCCAATAATCAAAAGTATCTTAAGTAACAGAAGACAAATCTATCAAAAATATAGCCAAATAATGAAGTTTAACATTTTATTATACTGATAACCAAATTATTGTTAATCTCAATCTCTTGGTTCACTTTCATTGTTGATAAGAAAATTTGTTATTCATCTCAAATTGTTAAACCTTAGCGTCTTTAAAAATATCATTATGGAAGATTTAAGTGCTTTAAGCCAAGTAGCAGAGTTTCACCACACTTTTAAGCATCCTATTGTGGAGCAAGCAGCCATCCCCTCTAAAGTAAGAAGCAAATTGAGAATAGATTTGATTGCTGAAGAGCTAAAAGAGCTACAAGAAGCTGTGGATAATGATGACTTGGTTGAAGTAGCCGATGCTTTATGTGATTTGCAATATGTATTGGCCGGTGCTGTTTTAGAATTTGGATTAGGAACTAAATTTAAAACACTTTTTGATGAAGTACATCGCTCCAACATGAGCAAGGCTTGCAAAACAGTAGAAGAGGCGGAAGAAACCATCGCTTTTTATAAGCAGAAAGATAATGTAGATGCTTATTTTAAGGAAATAGAAGGTTTGTACCTCGTTTATCGCAAAGGTGATGATAAGACTTTAAAATCTATCAACTATTCTCCAGCAAATCTTAAAGGTTTATTATAGCATTCACTAACAACTTATTATATGATTGAAATTAACAACCATGATGATTTTGCTTCCTATTTGGGAAACGAATTAGGTACATCTGCTTGGTATCAAATCACACAAGATCAAATTAATAAATTTGCAGACGCTACCCTAGACCATCAATGGATACACACTGATGCTGAAAGAGCAGCAGTAGAAAGTCCTTTTAAAACCACCATTGCACATGGCTACTTAACGTTGTCATTAGTTCCTTATTTATGGCAACAGATTGTTAAAATCGGTAACCTGAAAATGGAGATCAACTATGGCATCGAAAGTTTAAAATTTGGACAAGCTGTAACGGTGGATAGCGAAGTTCGCTTAAAAGCCAGCTTAAAGTCTATTTTAAATTTAAGAGGAACCACCAAAGTAGTGGTTAATATTATTTTAGAAATTAAAGACCAAGCAAAACCAGCTTACAACGGCGATGTGGTATTCCTTTACCACTTCAATGCATAAAGAAATTCTTTTTTGAGGTAAATAGGCATCCAAAGTTTATTCTTTGGATGCCTATTTCAATTTTAGTGACTATATTTAACATTGCAAAACTAACCGGACGTTGGCACTTCATTGTAATGTTTAAAATTCAATCACGAGCATTTTTATTTTTACTCTTCCTTATTTCTTTCGAGGCTATTGCACAACAACCAGTAGTCATCAACAATAATACTGCCGAGTACATTTTTAAATCGAAAGAGATAGTAGGCTTAGAAGACCCTAAGGGTGAGCTAAGCTTTGATACGATTTCAAGTGCCGCCTATCAAAACAAATTTTTGCCCAATGCAGATTACTATCCAAAAAACTACAACCGTAGCTCTACCTATTGGTATCGGATAAAGGTTAAGTTTGAAGAAGATTTTGACAAATCGAGTGTCATTGAGTTTTTTGATCAGGTAACTGATCATATTGACGTATATTTTCCAGACGAAAATGGGCAATATGTACATGCCCGCTCTGGAGCCGATTTAACTTTTAAGGAGCGGCTATATCGCCATAAGAATTTCGAATTTCTTATCAAAAACCTTAAAAAAGGGGAGTACTATTACTACTTCAAAATCAAATCGAAAGATCGGGTAAATGTGATTATTGTATTTAGAACCATTGAAAGGTTTATACAATATGGCTTAACGGAATATCTTACTTACGGCTTGTTTTATGGTATGATTTTCATCTTCAGTTTCCACAACTTGCTGATGTATTTGGCCGTACGAAGAAGACAGTATTTATATTACATTTTATATATTTTAAGTGTTGGTTTATATGAAGTATCTATTGATGGGATTGCTTTTCAATATTTTTGGCCTCAACACCCCGTTTGGAATGAATACGCTTATGGAATAGCTTTACTTTGTATCAGTTCCTTTGCACTCATTTTCACTAAAGAACTACTTCACGTTAAACAAAAAGCGCCCGTTTTTTCGAAAATGATCAATACAGTACTTGTGCTGCGTTTATTGTTTTTCTTCGTTTGCCTCATCTATAATCCTGATTGGTTTAAATATAAATTTATTGAGTTTATACCGCTTTCTATTGGGTTCATCACAGGTATCTACATTTTATGGAAAAAGAAATACAGACCGGCCCGCTTTTTTGTAGTAGGATATTCGTTTCTGTTCCTAGGCTTTATCATTAAAGTAGTTCATATTTTAGGTTATGCTAGGCATATCCCTGGAGTGCTGGGTTTTTATAGCTTAAGCTTTGGTTTCTTGTTCGAAATGGTATTTCTATCCTTCGCTATTGGCGATCAAGTACGTATCTTGAAAAAGAAAAAGGAAAATGCTCAAAAACAGATTATCAAACAAATGCAGCTAAATGCTGAAATGAAAGATAATTTGAATAGAGAGCTGGAAGCGAAAGTAGAAGAACGCACTATTGAGGTAAAACAACAAGCTCTTGCCTTACAGAAGCAAAATGACACCATTGAAAAGCAAAACTCTGAGCTTCTGCAGAAAAATGATTTGCTCCTACAACAAGCTGAGGAAATTTCGAGGATGAACGTCTTGCTAGAAAACGACAACATCAATCTTAAAACTAGCATTGAAAAGGTTACGGATGCACGTGTAAATGCCACAGAACTAGATTTTGATGAGTTCAGTCTAAAATATCCTGACAAAGAAGCCTGTTATAAATTTCTATCTGAACTAAAGTGGGCTGGGGGGTATACCTGCTTAAAGTGTAACCACACCAATTATTGTAACGGCAAAGTACCTTATAATAGGCGTTGTACCAAGTGTGCCTATGAGGAATCTGTACTGCACCACACCATATTCGAAAATAACCGTATTCCAATCAATAAAGCATTCTATTTGGTCTATTTAATGTATAGTTCAAAAGGAACAATCTCCTCTCATAAGCTTTCAGAGAAGCTCGGTATCAGGCAAAGTACTTGTTGGGCCTACGCCTCCAAGGTTAAAAAAGTAATGGAAGAGCGAAAAAAGGATCTTCGAGGCGTTGGAAAATCGGGCTGGGCCAAGCTTGTACTCGATAAAAACGCCTAAAATCAGTCCATAATTCTAGCAACGCAAACGTTTTCGTAATTTTTTACAATTATTTTTTATTGCGTTTTTAACGTATCAGTTTAATTTTTTTTGATGTATTCATATTGCAACTAATCAGTTACTTACTGAATTTTTCAATTGTGATTTAAGCGTATCAAATCAAATACAACATTCTAATTATCAGTTATTTATAACTAATTCGCTATTGTAAATATCCTTACAACACCTCTATATTTACACTTGTCAAAACCCATTTTGACACTAACCCATTAAACCAAATTTTTAACTGTATGAGTAAAATTCTATCAAAAAGGATTTTGCAGAACGTAGCCATGGTGCTTCTTTGGTGTTTCTTTCTGCAACTTAAAGCCTCAGCTAGTATCCACAATGCTGAATCTGAAAAATCATTAAGAATATTTAACAATAGTGCGCAAACGGAAATTACTGGTACCGTTACCGATGCTGCAGGTGTTCCTATGCCAGGTGTTGGCGTTAAAATCAAAGACACACAATTATCAGTAGTTACCAATGGTTCTGGAAAATTTGCCATCAGAACTAACAGTGCTAACGCAGTATTGGTATTCACGAGCATTGGCTATAAAACTAAAGAAGTGCCACTAAACGGAAAGACCAGTGTTACGGTTACCCTAGAGGAAGATGATGCCAAAGGACTTTCGGAAGTAGTAGTAATTGGTTACGGTACGGCAAGCAGAAAAGATGTTACTGGTGCCATTGCCAGTGTTAACGCAGCACGATTAGAAAATGAGAATCCTCAAAGTGTGGCCGACATTTTAAAAGGCAACATTGCAGGGATGAGTGTAAGCTTAAACACCAGTGCTAAAGGTGGTGGCGATTTGTTAGTGAGGGGAAAATCAACCCTTACAGCTGGTAACTCGCCATTAATTGTATTAGACGGAATTATTTACAACGGTCAATTATCCGACATTAACCCTAACGACATTGAAAGTGTCGATGTACTAAAAGACGCAAGTTCCCTTGCTGTTTATGGTGCTAAAGCAGCAACAGGGGTAGTTGCCATTACCACTAAAAAGGGTACAGGCTCTAAACCAACTATTACTTTTAATACCAATGTGGGCTTCGCTCAATTAGCACAAAACATGCGACCTTATGATGGTCCTGATTTTTTAAATTGGCGTGCAGATGTAATGAGAAGTGGTGCATCTACTCCCGATTACTTATACAACGATCCCAGAAACCTACCTGCAGGAGTAACCTTGGCCCAATGGTTAAATGGACAAACTGGTGACCCTGTTGACTTGTGGTTAAACAGATTAAATTTAACAGCTAACGAAAAAGCAAACTATTTGGCTGGCAAAACCACCAATTGGTATGACGATATCTTCAGAACTGGCTTTCGCCAAGACCATACTTTAAGTGTAGGTGGCAACAAAGAAGATATTAGATATTACATGTCTTTAGGCTATCAAAAAAATCAGAACTTAATTGAGGGTGGAGAGTTTAGCACAGTCAGATTCAGATTGAACTTAGAAAGCCAAATTGCCAAGTTCATGACCGTTGGTGCAAACATTCAGTACGCAGACAGAGATGAAGGTGCTATTGAAGCAGATTGGGGCCAATTAATCAACCTTTCGCCATACGGAGATAAATACAATCCAGATGGTAGCCTGCGTAGAATACCGACTGACGATGTAGGTTTAAATGCTAGAAATCCGTTTTTGGATATGACCTACAATAGCAGAATGAACAGGCAAAATACCTTGTTCGGTAGTTTGTACGGAAAAGTGACCTTACCATTTGGTATTACCTATCAGCTGAACTTTAGCCCAGGTATCGACATGTATCGTACATTCAATCATCTTTCTTCACAAAATCCTAATGTAATTACACCTGGAGGTTCAGTAACCAGAGCTAACGAAACCCGTTATAACTGGCAGGTGGATAACTTGATCAAATGGAACAGAACCTTCAATAAAATCCACAATGTAGATGTTACCTTATTAGCCAATGCCGAGAAATACCAAACTTGGTGGACAAATGCAGGAAACTCTGGCTTTATTCCTAGTGATATCCTAGGTTATCACAACTTAGCTTCTGGTGTTTTACCGAACGTAAATGCCGAAGACAAAGTATATACGGGTGATGCATTAATGGCAAGGGTAAATTATAGCTTGATGCAACGTTATTACCTAACCTTATCGTTAAGGAAAGATGGTTATTCGGTATTTGGGGTAAACTTTAAAGATGCTACTTTCCCTGCAGCGGCATTAGCTTGGACATTCACAGAAGAATCGTTCATGAAAAACATCAATTGGTTAAATTATGGTAAACTACGTTTTTCATATGGGGTAAACGGTAACAGAGATTTACGTAATCCAAGTAACGGAACTGTTGAGCCTTATGCAGCTTTGGCTGTGTTAACCACAGGAAAATCAGTAGGTTTTGACGCCAATGGAAACGTAGTATCTATTACTACTTTGGCTAACGGTGGTCGTATGGCTAACTCTGACCTAAAATGGGAAGAAACCAAGGCATTTAACGTTGGCTTAGACTTCTCCGTGTTAAAAGACAGATTAAGCGGAACAGTAGAATTTTATTCTAAACAAACCAAAAATCTTTTGGTAGAACAAAAAGTACCTGACATCACAGGGTATGATTACGTTTATTCAAACCTAGCTGAAATCAAAAACAAGGGGATGGACATTACCTTGAACAGCAGAAACTTTAATAGTACCAATTTCAAGTGGAATACCAATTTCACCATGTCATTCTCAAGAAACAAAATTGTTAAACTAGCATTACCTACTGACGACCCTGCAAATGGTTGGTTCATTGGTCGAGATATCAATAGTGTGTGGGATTACAGGGTAGTAGGTGTATGGCAAGAAAATGAAGTAGCCGAAGCTAACAAGTTTAACAAGGCGATCAAACCAGGCGATTTCAAATTACAAGATAGAGATGGAAACTATGTTTATGGAGATGCAGATAAAGATTTCTTAGGCTTTAGTACACCTCGCTTCATTTTTGCGATGAGAAACGAGTTTAACATTTTCAAAAACTTCGATGTTTCTTTCCAATTACTTTCTAACTGGGGACAGTTGAAACAATTCAATACGGCTAAAAACCAACCAGGTAGCGTAGGTTTTTCACGTATGACCTCATACCAAGTACCTTATTGGACCCCATCTAATCCAATTAACGATTACTCGAGATTAAACTCAGGAACAAGCGGTACCAGCTTCAACGTATACAGAGACAACTCTTTCATCAGATTAAACTCTGTTGCTGTAGCCTACACTTTACCACAAAGTTTACTAGGCAAAGTGAAAGTGAAAAATGCCAAGATTTATGCTAACGTAAATAATGCCTATGTGTGGACCAAGGATTGGAATTTCTGGGATCCAGAGAACAATGGACCTACACCAAGAATTTACACCCTAGGTTTGAATGTTTCTTTATAATGCTAATAAAAATGAAAAATATAAATAAAAAAATCACTGTATCATGCCTATCGGCACTCTTATTGGCCGGTATGGGCTGTAAAAAGAGCTTTTTGGATACAGACATGCTATCAACCTACCAGCCAACAAGTTTAAACACACCAGCGGCAATGCGTTCTGCTTTGGCAGGAGTATCAGTAGTAGTAAGAGGAGAATATTTTGGTGATTCGGCACCGATGTTAACAGAGTCAATTTTTTCAGATGTAGCAGTAGAAGGTACTACCGATAAAAGTACACCAGCACAAGATTTGGTGACACGTATCACTCCCGATGCCAACTTAAACAGCGACGATTACAATAAAATTGGCTGGTACTGGACCAATGAATATCGTGCCATCAGACAAGCTAACACCGTAATCACCAATATCGATATCCCTAAGTATGCTTCTGATGCCGAGAAAAATGCCATTTTAGGTTCCGCATATTTCTATAGAGCTTACTTCTATTACAGATTGGTACATCAGTTTGGTGATATTCCAGTATTGTTAAAGGACTTGGATGCACCACGTACCGATTTCTACTCTACCAAAAGAGAGGTGATTTTGGCCAGAATGAAAACCGATTTAGAATTCGCTCAAACTTGGGTAACCGATAACGTAGCCAAAGGTGAAGTAACCAAAGGTGCTGTAAGTCACTTATTGACCAAGGTAAATTTAGCCCTAGGTAAATTTGATGATGCCTTAACTTCTGCAAACAATGTCATCAACGGTGGTAAATATGCCTTAATGACTACTCGTTTCGGTAGTACTGCTAGTGATGCCACTAAAAACGTGGTATGGGATTTACATAGAATGGACAACAAAGCCATTGCAGCTAATAGAGAAGCATTATTTTTAGTATTGGACAGAGAGGCATTCCGTGATTTAGGAGCTACTGCCAATGGTTCACAATTAATGCGTAATACCGTACCAGCTTGGCACTTTGCTAACGTAAAAACCCCATCGGGAGCTACAGCATTGACAGATAACGCCGCGGCTGAAATTCCATTAACCAGAATGTATGGTAGGGGAATTGGTAGATATCGTGGTACGCCTTACAGCACTCAATACATCTGGACAGATAACACTGACTACAGACACGCAAAAGGAATGTGGATGGATATGACGGATTTAGTTTACAACAATCCTGCATTAAAAACCTCTTCTAACTTAGCTGATAGAGCGCTGTATGGTCAACCATTGCAACCGTATAATTCTTCAAATGTGGCACAAAGGTTCCAGAATGGAGCGCTTGATACCATTCGTCACTGGTTTGGATGGCCACACTACAAAGTGTTCATCAACTCAACCAATGCCTTGGCGGTTGACCCTTATTGGAATCCACCTCGTGGTACCAACACCGACTGGTATGTGTTCCGTTTAGCAGAAACGTATTTATTACGTGCCGAAGTTTACTATTGGAAAGGCGATTTAGGTTTAGCTATGGCTGATATTAACGAAGTAAGAAGACGCGCCAATGCTACCCTTTTAACTGATGCCAGCAAAATTACCATTGGTACCATTTTAGATGAACGTGCGAGAGAATTATTCTGGGAAGAGTCTCGTAAAACAGAATTAACCCGTATAGCTTTCATTTTTGCACAAACTGGCAAAGCTGCCTATAATGGCAAAACTTACAGTTTGGCTACTTTTTCAGATAACAACTTCTTCTACGATCGTATCATGGAGAAAAATGATTTCTATAAAAACAACGTACCAACACTACAAGGTGTGAAATACACCATTTCTCCATACCATGTTCTATGGCCAATTCCAGCTTCTGCACAAAGGTTTAACACGACTGGCCATATTAACCAAAACAAAGGTTACATAGGCTACGAGACTAATGTTCCTGCAAAGGACAAAATTGAATAATTGATTTTTCATAAATAGGTTAGTTGATTGGAGGAGCATCCAAAATGGGTGCTCCTTATTCACATCATCTCCTCTCAAATAAATGCTAATAGTTCCCCCTAATTAATCACTCGTTAAAAGTATTTTCTTGAAAACAAAACTCACTTTCCTTCTTTTATTTAGCTTCTTTCAAGTTTTTTCGCAGCAGAAAATAAATGTAACGCCCAGAACGGTCATTAATATCAATCAAAACTGGAACTTTTCTAAAGACCCAAAAGCCCAGGGGTATGCTCAATTAAAATATAGCTTAGTAAATATTCCTCATACATGGAATGCTTTTGATGTATTGGATGATGTACCCGGTTACTACAGAGGAGTGGGATTTTACAAGAAAAAACTACAACTTCAACCTACTTGGAAAACAAAGAAAATATACCTTGATTTTGGTGGAGCAAACCAAGAAACCGAAGTTTATTTAAATGGCAAAAAAATCGGAAACCACATTGGTGGCTACACTGGTTTCACCATTGCTTTAAAAGATTTAAAGTTTAATGGCGATGATGAAATCATCGTAAAAGTTGATAATAGCCATAACGAATCAATAGCTCCATTATCGGGTGATTTCACCTTTTTCGGAGGTTTATACCGAAATGTTTCTTTGGTGATTGTTAACGATGCACATTTTGCAGAAGAACAATACGGCACCAACGGCGTATACATTCATGCCGAAAATGTAAGCCAACAAAACGCTACTATTCTAGTGAAAGGCAATGTAGTTAATCAAACTGCAGGTAAATCGCTAAAAATAGTGACCAGCATTATCGATGCCACTAACAATAAAGTTGGCGAGAGCAGTACAACCAGTACTGGTACTTTCCAGCTTCCTCAAATAGAAATCAAGAACCCAGTTTTATGGTCTCCGGAAAGACCATACCTATATAAAGCCATCACCAAATTGGTAGATCCTGCAACGAATAAAGTATTGGACGAAATCAGAACAAATGTGGGCTTAAGATATTTCAGTTTTGATGCGGAGAAAGGATTTTTCCTGAATGGAAAACCAACGAAATTGATTGGTACTAGTCGCCATCAAGATTTTGCCAAAATGGGAAATGCCGTACCATCAGCATTACAGGTTAAAGACGTAGAAATGCTGAAGGAAATGGGAGGGAACTTCTTACGTGTAGCGCATTATCCGCAAGACCAAGCCATTCTCGACGCCTGTGATCGCTTAGGTATTTTGGCTTCCGTTGAAATTCCAGTAGTAAACGAAATTACCGAAAGCGAAGCCTTTTACAACAACTGCAAAGCCATGCAGGTAGAAATGATCAAGCAAGGCTACAATCATCCAAGCATCATTATGTGGGCCTATATGAACGAGGTATTACTTAAAATGCGCTATGGAAATGATCCCGAGAGAAAAAAAGCTTATCTAAAAAGTATTGAAAACCTGGCGCAGCAATTAGAAGATCTGACCCGTAAATTGGACCCTTCACGCTATACGCTAATGAGTAATCACGGTGATGTGAACGGCTACACCAACGCTGGTTTAACTAAAATTCCGATGGTGGTAGGATGGAACCTTTACCAAGGTTGGTATGGCGGAAAATCGGAAGACTTTGGTCCTACTTTGGACAAAATACATGCAGGAATGCCTGATAAACCCCTAATGGTGACCGAATACGGTGCAGACGTTGACCCAAGAATACATGCCGACGTTCCGGTAAGGTTCGACAAAAGTTTGGAATATGGAATGGATTACCATCAAATTTATATCAAAGCTATCATGCAACGCCCTTTCATTGCTGGAGCCGCCGCATGGAATTTATCCGATTTTAGTTCTGAAACCAGAAGTGAAACCATGCCTAGCATTAACAACAAAGGATTGTTGACCTTGGATAGAAAACCAAAAAACACCTATTTCCTGTACAAAGCCAACTTCAGCCCAACACCTTATATCAAAATTGGTGATGGCTCATGGACATTAAGATCTGACGTTAAGGCTAAACAAAACGTAAGCGTCATCAGTAATCTGGATAACGCAACACTAACGGTAAACGGAAAAACTTATGAAAAGAAGGCATTTAACGAAGCAGTAGCCAACTGGGAGGTTGATCTTAAACTGGGCAAAAACACCATCATTGCCAAAGGTTATAAAAATGGAAAGACATATACCGACCAAAGCACCATTGATTTTGTATTACAACCAAAAGCCTTTATAAACGGAACACATTCTTTTAATATCCTAATGGGTTCACAAAGGCAGTTTATAGATGATCAACAACAAATTTGGCTACCAAGCAAAGTTTACGAACAAAACAGTTGGGGCCACTTAGGCGGTGAAGCTTTCAAGATTAAGAATAGTGGCAGAATGGCTTATGGTTCAGATAAGAATATCATAGGCACCCAAAACGATCCTATCTATCAAACACAACAAGTAGGTATAGATGGATACCAACTTACCGTACCAAAAGGGAAGTATGAAATTACCTTACATTTTGCAGAGCTCATGGGAAATGGTATACAAACCAGCTTACCTTATAACTTGGACAGCTTAATTGCAGAAGGAAAGGATGTTCCACCTCAACGTATTTTTGATGTTTATCTAAATGGTAAATTGCTCATCAAAGCATTAAACCTAGCGGCTAAATATGGCGTTGCACAAAAAGTTGAAAGGAAGTTTGAATACATCGTTACCGATGATAAAGGGATTCAGCTCAGCTTTAAAAGCGTGGAAGGAAAACCCGTTTTAAATGCCCTACAAGTAAAAAAAGTGAAATAATCATTGAATAAAAAGGGAAGAGCAGTACGCAAACGTTTTCGTGTTTTTTTATGGACCTTTTTTCAACATGCTTTAGATAGAACTAGTGACGGAAAGCCGTTGATACAACTTAATTAAAATCTTTCAAAAACAGATTTAATAAACTGGTATTTAATTAATTAAAAAATAAAACTACACCCTAACATAAAGGAGCTAACAAACAAAACAATCGCTACAATTTGGTTTAACTCAGTAATGAAAGCGCACGATACATTGTTGGCAGTTTGCCAAACAAAAAGGGTTTTGTAGCTTACATGGATAAAATGCTGGAGAAAAAAACAGCATTCAACCAGATAAAAACTTTAAGTATGTTCAAGAAAATCAAACTGCTATTTCTATTCTTAATTGCAGTAAGCCAAGGTTTACAAGCTCAAAATTCAAAACGATTAAATACGGGTTGGGAATTTGTAAAACAAGATTTGGGAGGTATTTGGGAAGCCGTGCGTACCGCAGGCAAAGGAAATCCGGAAGAACTTCCATTTTGGCAAAAAGTTAATTTACCACATTGCTTTAATGCTACTGATGCTACCAATCCCGATGTTCATTATTATCAGGGACCAGGTTGGTACCGTACAAATATTGACATAGAGAACCCATATACCAATGGTAGAACACTGCTGCACTTTGAAGGTGCAGGGCAGAAAACAGAGGTGTACATTTATACCACTAAAGTAGCTACACATGTGGGCGGTTACGATGAGTGGACAACCGACATTACTGATGCAGTAGCTGCATTTAAGAAATTGCCTGTTTATAAAACACAATTTAAAGGCAAAATTCCAGTGATTATTCGTTGCGACAACAGTAGAGATTTGGAAATGATGCCTTCCAGTTTATCTGATTTCAATGTATACGGAGGGCTTTATCGCTACCTTAACTTAGTTTACAATCCACCTTTGGCCGTAGATAAGATTTTTGCCAATGCCTCAGTTGATTCAAAAGGAAATTTAGGTAAACTGTCTATCAAAGCAAGATTACTTAATGCTGACCAGTTAAAAACAGCAACCTTAAAAATCAATGTAGTTGATCCAAATGGGAAAAACGTTTCAAGTATCGATAAAAGCATCAATACCTTTCAAGGTGATTCTTTATTGTTAGAAACCAGCCTTAAATCACCAAAATTATGGTCAACGGAACTACCACAACAATATGAAGTGAGATTGAGTTTATCTGCCAATGGGCAAACTTATCAATTAAGCCAAAAAATAGGATTCAGACATTTTGAATTTGTAAAGAAAGGGCCGTTTACCCTTAATGGAAAACGATTGTTGTTACGTGGTACACACCGACACGAAGACCATGCAGGAGTTGCCGCAGCGATGACCGAAGAAATGATGGTGACAGAGATGAAGATGATGAAGGAAATGGGTGTAAACTTCATTCGCTTGGGACACTACCAACAATCCCGCATCATTCTTGACCTTTGTGATAGTTTAGGTATTTTGGTTTGGGAAGAAATTCCTTGGTGCCGTGGAGGTTTAGGAGGTGCTGTTTACCAAGCACAAGGCAAGCGTATGCTTACCAATATGATTGAGCAGCATTACAATCATCCTTCCATTATTATTTGGGGCTTAGGCAATGAAAATGACTGGCCAGGCGACTTTAGTGAATTCGACAAGGAGAAAATACGTACCTATATGAAAGAGTTGAATAACTTGTCGCATCAATTAGATCCATCAAGAAGCACAGCCATTAGACGTTGTGATTTCTGTAGAGACATTGTAGACGTGTATTCGCCTTCTATTTGGGCTGGTTGGTACCGTGGCAACTACACCGAGTATAAAAGCGTTTCTCAGAGCGAATTTGACAAATCAGACCGTTTCCTGCATGTAGAATGGGGAGGAGATAGCCATGCCAGACGCCACTCTGAAAATCCAGACAATGCCTTATTGAAAATCAGACAAGGTGGCGGTGCCGATGAAAGAGCTGGAGATGCCTCGCTATACGGCGGCGCTGCAAGGGTAAGTAAAGATGGAGATTGGAGCGAAAGTTACATTGCCAACCTCATTGACTGGCATTTAAAAGAACAAGAAACCATGCCTTGGCTTTCGGGAACCGCCTATTGGCCTTTTAAAGATTTCAGTACACCTATCCGTCCTGAAAATCCAGTGCCGTATGTAAACCAAAAAGGAGTAATTGAGCGTGATTTCACCAAAAAAGAATCCTTCTATATTTTCCAGTCTTATTGGACTACCACCCCAATGGTACATATTTATGGACACTCATGGCCAGTGCGTTGGGGAGCAGAAGGTGAAGAAAAGATGGTAAAAGTATACTCTAACTGCGATGAAGCCGAACTTTTTGTGAATGGCAAAAGCTTTGGGGTGAAAAAACGCAATAGTCAAGATTTTCCTGCTGCAGGCCTACGTTGGTCGGTTCCAATGCAAAAAGGAACTTATCATTTTAAAGTAGTGGCCAAAAAGGGTAAAGTAACCGTAACCGATGAAATTACACAGGAATATCAAACGGAGAAATGGGGCAAACCTACGCAACTTACCTTAAATAAAATCAGTGAAGCCAACGGAATAGCTACCGTAGAAGTGAAAGCCTACGACGTCAACAAAGTACTTTGCTTAGATGCAGCTAATGAAGTTAACTTCAATTTAATTGGTGATGGTGAACTCTTTAAGGACCAAGGAACTTCAACAGGTTCTTCTAAAGTGCAGCTTTATAACGGAAGGGCAATTATTAAGCTTAAAACCAACCAAAAGAAAAGTATCATATCCGTAAGTGCAAACGGTTTATCAACCGTTTTTCTAAATATCGAATAACAAAATGATCATGATGAAAAGCCTGAAACTATTCCTATTATTTACCGCCATTACCGTTACTAACGTGTTTGCCCAAAGTAGCTTTAAAACGCAAGCAACGGCGGTGTTAAAAGCGCAAGTAATTAAAGAAGCTGCTTGGGCCTTGCAACAACAACCTGTTACCGTTACCGCAAGCAGTTCGCCAAAAAGTGCGGGGGGCAAACATGATTTCTTTTCGGAAGCCGATTATTTTTGGCCAGATCCTAAAAATCCAGATGGCCCGTACATCAACAGGGACGGGATGTCGAACCCTGAAAACTTTGTGGCCCACCGCTATGCCATGATTCGCTTTAGTGAAATTATTGGTGCTTTGGCTTCGGCCTATCAAATTACGGGCGATGAAAAATATGTTAAACATGCCCTAATACACCTGAAAGCGTGGTTTGTGAACCAAGAAACGTTAATGAACCCCAATTTAGCTTACGCACAAGCCATTAAAGGTTTGTTTACGGGCCGTAGCTGGGGAATTATCGATTCTATTCATTTAATGGAAGTGGCACAGGGAGTAATCGTGATGGAACAGTCGAAATCTTTTGACAAAGCAAGCTTAGCCACCATTAAGAAGTGGTTTTCGGACTATATCTTATGGCTAAACACCAACAAAAATGGCATTGCCGAAAAAAATGCAAAAAATAACCATGGAACTTGCTGGGCCATGCAAGTAGCTTCATTTGCTAAATTGGTAAATGACCAGCCCATGCTCGACTCGTTGAGGCTGCAGTACAAAAAAGTATTTCTGCCTAACCAAATGGCTGATGATGGCAGTTTCCCATTGGAAATGAAAAGAACAAAACCTTATGGATATGCCATTTTCAACTTAGATGCCATGACCGCATTGTGCCAAATCCTGTCGACACCAAAAGACAATTTATGGACCTACGAAACTACCGACGGCAAGTCCATCAAAAAAGGATTGGAATATCTTTACCCATACATTGCCGACAAATCAAAATGGACCTTAAAACCTGATGTAATGTATTGGGAAAACTGGCCAGTAGCACAACCATTCCTTTTATTTGGCGCCAACTATTTTGGCAAACAAGCTTGGTTCAACACTTGGAAAAATCTGGATCTTAAACCAACCAATGCAGAGGTGATCAGGAATTTACCTATTAGGCATCCGCTCATCTGGCTGTAGCCTTAAAACAACATGAAACTAGGATAAAACAAGTTATAAACACGTATGAAACTTAAAATTACTACCGCATTACTACTCGCCGCGTTAGGAGCACAGGCACAAAAAATAGATGTGCCAAAGGCGATGAAATCTGCAGAACTCCAAACCGATGTTTTGGTGAAGAACGTTGACTCGGCCAGAAAGGTCAAACCCAATCTGGTGTCGCCTAGAACCGTAGAAAAAGGACAATTGAAAATGGTGGTTTCCAGAGATTGGACCAGTGGCTTTTTCCCAGCACAGTTATGGTATTACTACGAATTCTCGAAAGATAAAAAGTGGCTAACACTTGCTAAAAAATATACCGAAGACATCAAAAAGGAACAATATAACAAAGGTACCCACGATTTGGGCTTCATGATTTTTTGTCCTTTTGGCAATGGTCTTCGCCTTACGGGTGATACGGCTTACAAATCAGTGATTATCCAAGCAGCAAAATCTTTGTCAACCCGTTTTACGCTGAGCACTGGTGTGATCAGGTCATGGGACCACAACGGCGACAAATGGAAATACCCGGTAATTATTGATAACATGATGAACCTAGAATTACTATTTGAAGCAACTAAATTTACCGGTGATTCTTCTTTCTATAAAATTGCCATTAGCCATGCCGATAATACCATTAAAAACCATTACCGCCCTGATTTTAGCTCTTGGCACGTGGTTGATTACGATGTAGAAACTGGTAACGTCATCAAAAAAACCACCGCTCAAGGCTATGCCAATGAATCATCATGGGCTAGGGGCCAGGCTTGGGGCTTATATGGCTATACCATGTCTTATCGCTATACCAAAAAGCAAGCATATTTAGCTCAGGCTGATGCCATTGCCAACTACATTTTAAGCTACAAAACCACTCCAGCAGATGGCGTTCCTTATTGGGATTACAACGACCCTAAAATCCCTAACGTATCCCGAGATGCTTCTGCAGCAGCCATTACTGCTTCGGCCTTATACGAATTGGCCAAATACAGCAAAAATGCTAAGCGCTACAAAGCAGCAGCTGATAAAATCCTGTATAGTTTAAGCACGGCTTACACCAGTAAAATTGGCGACAACTATGGTTTCGTATTGGAACACAGCACAGGACACCTTCCTGCCAACTCAGAAATTGATGTACCGATTAACTATGCTGATTATTACTATATCGAAGCTTTATTGAGATACAAAGGAAAATTTAATTTCTAATTAACTTCCTCTGGTGGGTGTGATCACCGACCAGCTTTTCCCAACTAATCAAATAATAGTGAGTCCTCAGTAATTTTAATTGCTGAGGACTCACTACTTTCAAAAATACACTACCTTTGCAGCCGCAAATGAGTAGTAAATCAAAAAAGCAGCTCTCCACCATTACCGGGCTCCTCAAAAGTGAGCACAGTGTTGACGCTTTGCGCAATACTTTAGCGGTAATTCTTCCAATTATTTATTTCTTTTATTTGGGATGGCCAACCACCGCCATAGGTATCGGGATAGGTGCACTGATGATATGCATGACCGACTTACCGGGTAATCGCAGTGATAAAATTAAAGCGGCTTGGATTACTAATCTCATTTTTACCTTTGTAGCTACCATTACCGCTTGGAGCACCAGTACGCCAAGCCTAATGATCATTACCGTTGTACTCATTACCTTCATGTTGACCATGCTTGGCATTGTAGGCCAGCGCATGAACGCTATTGGCTTAATGGGCATCATTTTAGCCACTTTCACCATCGGGCTTAAACCCGCAAATCCATTGCTATACGGAAATTATATTTTCTTGGGCGGTTTATGGTATTCGTTCATTAGTCTATCCCAAATTTGGATTTTCCCGTATCGTTCGCTCCGTAGAGCCATTAAACAAACCGAAAGAGATACTGCCGCATTGTTGAAATTAAGGGCAAAAGGTTACGATCCCGAGTTCAGCCTATCTGGTTTTAACCAAAGCAATATCCGGCTGCACCTAAAGCTAGCTAACCAACACGAGCTAATCAGACAGCTTTTATTGAGTGATGAAAGAGCGATGCGACAGGTAAGTGCCAAGGGAAAGTTCTTTTTAGAGAAATCTACCCATTTGATTGACCTGTACGAGCAAGTAAGTGCAGTACATTACGATTATCCTTATTTGCGCAATCAATTTGTGTCTACCGGAGTTTTGCCGATCATTCAGCACATCATTGAAGTATTAGCAAAATTGCTGACCCATCCGAATGCTGATACAAGGAACAAATTTGAAAGCTTGCGCTTACAGTTGCTTCAAGAAGTAGAGGTGTTGGATAGCGAAAAGGCAGGTTTACTTCAACAAATTTTAACTAATATCGATGAAATTAGCACATTAATTAATGCTATTCATCAGCCCAATATTACGACGCCATTAAACGAAGAAGAGGTTAGCGTTCGAGATTTCCTTACCGCAGCATCTATACAGGCAAATGCCATTAAGCAATATTTTTCGCTGCAGTCGCCCATATTTCGTTTTTCATTACGTCTATCAGCGCTGTGTTTAATTGCGTTACTGCTCATTACATGGCTGTCCAACGAGCATTACAGCTATTGGCTGCTGCTCACCATGGTCATTGTGAGTAGGCCAAGTTATGGGCAAACCATGAAGCGCAATGCTGAACGCTTTGGAGGAACGGTGATTGGATTGTCCATAGGTTGGTTAGTTATCAATAGTGTGAGCATTCCATGGCAACTAGGCATCAGTGTTGTTGGGCTATTTGTTTTTTTTGCCTTTAATCGGGTAGCTTATAGTATTAGCGTTATTGGCATTACCTTGTCTGTTATTCTCTGTTTAAATGTTTACGAAGGTAATTTATGGCAACTCGTATCCGATAGGGTATTATTTACTGTATTGGGCATCGCTTTATGTTTAGCCGCTACCTTTTTGTTTCCTATTTGGAATGCGCCCAGATTAAGTGTATTACTAAGCGAAGTTTTAAAAGCAAACCATTTATACCTTAAAGCAACACTTGCTTTAAGACCCAATGAACCTGCTTCTGTTCATCAAACCCGTTTGGCCCGTAAATTAAGTCATCAACGCTTATCGGCATTGAGCGAAGCCATTAAAGCAGCGCATAAAGAGCCTTTCCGCAAAAAAATGAACTGGCCATTAATTAATCGCCTGCAGCTTTTAAATTATCAATTGAACGTGCTTACGGCTACCTTGGCTTCCATGCAAAAAAGAGGTACTTCATTGTTAAGCGAGGTAGAAATTGTATCAATTAACAACGCTCTCGAACAAGCATTGGGCAATATGCAAGTACTTGATTTGCACCAACAGTTTAAGTTACCATCATGGACTAACCAGCCCTTAAATTTAATGGAGGTTTCTGCACATTTAAATAAGCTTGTAAAAGTTTAAAAAGCATCAAAGCTGGTAGGCTCTGCTAACCTAATGGTAACGGCCTTTATTTATTTGATAGCAATAAAGTCTTGGAAGTTTTGTATGCTTGACCGATAAAAAGAGCACCTCATTTTCCATCTAAACCCGATTGGAACGAGCATCCCGAATTTTTCGGGATAAAGTGTAAAGCCTGCCTGCGGTAGGCAGGCGGGACTGGCAGAACCTATTTGCTACTGAAACCTGCTTTTCAAAAAAAATTATTGAACCTTTTCGTTTTTCATGCGCTGTACCATATACAGCCCGGCAATAACTAGCAACACACCAGCCAAGGTATAAAGCGTTAGCGGCTCGCCCATTAAAACGGCCGCAATGGCAAAGCCTGCAACAGGACATAAAAATAACCAAGTGGAAGCTTTTGTGGGGTTATCTTTAAGCAACATCATCCAAAGCAAAGAGGCGATAATAGAAGCTGGAATGGCCAACCAAACCACCGAACCTATAAATGCAGCATTAAAAACATTGGCATCTGCTTGATAATAGTATATGGCAAAAGGCAACAGGCAAATACAACCTACCAAAGTTTGCCATCCATTAATGGTTAAAATAGGGGTATTTTTCCAATCCTGCTTGGCAAAATAAATGGCACCAACGGAGTAGGAGATGTTACAAAGCAACAATAAAGCTAAGCCTAAAATACTGGCATGGCTACCATGCAAAAGGGGATAGGCGGCCAAAATCATGCCCGACATACATAAAGCAAAACTCAATAGCGTTACTGGTCTAATCGGTTGTCTGTACCAAATGGTGCTGATGAGCATAATGAGCACAGGATTAATGGCAATAAATAACGAACCTAATCCTGCAGATACTTCCTGCATAGCCACTACATACAAACCCAAGTACAAGCCCACATTGAAAAAGCCGTAAATGATGATTTGCTTCCAAATCTGTTTGTCTTTAGGAATAGGCTTTCGCATAAACAAATGGGAAATGCCCAGCATTAAGGCAGAAGCCAAGATAAAGCGGGGAATGGACAACACCAATGGTTGTACGGCTGTTAATCCAATTTTTGTGGCCGAAGAAGCAGATGACCAAAGGGTTACAAAGGTAATTCCCGAAAGGAAATTGAGGAAGTTTTTATTGGGATTACTCATTATACCGCAAAGATATTGCATCTCTGGCAAAGGTTAGCAGAAACCGTTCTGTTTATTGCAGGAAAGGCTAAAAATGATACTTTTTCTTCCATATAAAACCATCCAATACATAATGTGTTGCTTGCGGAACTACCAAAAGAGGAACAATTAAGCTGAGCAAAAGTTGATCATTCACTTGTGGTAAAAAAGAGAAAGGCTTAAACACAGTTTGGTGTTCCTTCCAGACCATACTGTCCCATAAACCTTCTTCAAAATACGCAAGTAATACAATGGCGAGGATAAAGAAAAGAACGCCGTATTTACCAAATGCAATTTGATAAAACTTTGTATGTGATTTTTGCTCATCATCCTTTTTCTTCTCAAAAAACCAAACCAGTGCCATATACGGAATCCCATGCGAAACAACGTTTAACAACGTAAAAGTAAGGTCGCCATTAAAATAAACGATGCCAAAGTACCAAGACAGACCCGTTCCAATAACCAGTAAATTCTTTGGAAAATTAATTGCCCTTTTTTTGAAAACCGAGGTGATTTCTTTAAGCAAGTATATTGCAATCACGATTAGATATAGGACATTGGCAACAATTAATAACGTCTCATTTTGGAACTGAATGAAATCTTCTTCAACAAACCAATTGAAATTTCTATCACCTTTTAAGTGCCAAAAAACAATAGGATATAAAGTAGTGCTATAAATGGTCAGGGTATCTATCCATCGATCCCATTTACGAGCATCATCTTGTCTGATATAGAGTTTCATAAAGCCATATTGCTGTCTGATGAAATGAAAAACAGCCAAATAGGCCAAGATTCTCCAAAACCATAAACCATCTAAATTATAAATAACTATACCTATTAAATAGCAGATGAGCGGTATAGCAATTAATAATGTTTGATTATTGACGAGGTTGCTTTTATTGAAATAGGTTCTATAAAGTGTACTGTAAACATGGGCCACATCTATAAAAACCACTAATATCAACCAAAGCACTACCGACATTTGGTTAGACTGCTGAAATTCGTTAGGGAATAATGCAATCAACAACAAGCAAAAGAAGGGCGGGGATAAGATAAATAGCACATCTTTCCAAGCATTAAGAAGCCAAGGTTGTTTGTAGTTCGTCATCTCTTTAACACTTCTTTTGCTGCACAAATACCTTGGTGAAACGCTTCTTCAAAAATTGAAATCCCGCTAAGGTCAGTATGTGCAAAAAATATCTTGTTATCTATTGATTTTCTAGCCGCTTCTAGATTTTCTCCAAAAATCAAATTCGGACTAGGAGCGATCATTCCATGTCCCCAAACCCATAAATCAATTTGTTTAATTGCCTGGTCTATTTCTGGATGAATATATCTAAGCTCTGGCATAATGATATCTAGCCATTGCTCATAAGTCCTAGTATACGCAGCTAGTCTAGAAATAGCGGGTTCAAAATCGCATAAGGGCAAATAATAGGTCAGCACCTTTTCGGCATTATTCAAGGTAATATTTTGATGGGTTGCATTTACATAGCCAACTGATGGCGTGTTATAGGCCACGTTGTCCCAGCATAAATCCATTCCTTTTGCATTTGGCAACTGATCAACGCTGATATTGGCAATTAACCAAGGAGAATAGGAGAGTCTCTTGTAATCAAAGCCTGATCGCTTAATATTCTTTAATAATTTATGGTTCACATATTGGGGTGTTGCTAAGATAATTTTATCGGCAATGATATAAGTACTTTCCTTGGTTGATGTATGATAAACCCATGCCTGCATTTGCCCATTGGGCAATTCATTAATTTCGTAACATACGGTTGAGGTGGTGATATTTCCTTTCAACTTCTCGGCCATCTTTTCGGCTAGCCAACCATTTCCTTTGGACCAAGTCAGCACAGCGTTATCTTCGGCATTAGCTGCTTTTCCTCTTCTACTGGCAAAATAATGCAGGCCAGCCCAAGCTGAAATCTTTTCTATTTTTTGACCATAATCATCTTTACAGGCATAATTGAGGTACCAAAGTAAATACGGCGAATCATAGCCTTTTTGAGCTAGATAATCTTTAAAGGAAATTTGATCCAAATGGGTAAAAACCTGATCTCCGGAGCTATTTTGAATAGGGATATCAAAAGCATACTTTCCATCACTACCTTTGGTATGCTTTAGCGTATCTACTTCTTTAAGGAAATTTCTAATTTGTTGTTTATCGCTGCTTGGAACCCCAAAATCTGGAATCAAGCCTTCTTGCCACTCTCCATTAATGAGCAAGCGTTCTTCTGGATCAAAAGTAAGGTGATAATCATTGTAGTAAGGCAGTCCATTTTCGAAATAGGTAATGACTTCTACCTCCTTAAAAAAATCGATTAGCAATTCATCCTCGGTATTGGCAATGGTGGTGTAATGGGCACCAAGTGGATAAGAAGTGATTTGATTTTTATGGTAATGTGAGTTACCTCCAGTGTGATTTTCTAGCTCCAATAGTTCAAAATCTGTTTCTCCATTTTTCTGCAACCACCTTGCTGCCGAAAGGCCGCTGATACCTGAACCAACAATCAATACTTTAACATTTCTACTTTTCGCCGGCTTTGGCAAAGTAATTTTATCTCTTAAAATATGTCCAGCAGTAGCGTTTGGACCATTTAAACCCCCAGAAAAACCATAGGTTTTTGATTTTATTTTTTTGATGCAGCCATTCAGGAAAATCCCACCAGTAACCAATCCCAATCTCAACAAAAATGAGCGGCGCTGGATATAGCCCGACACTGTTGTTTTATAAGACTGACGACCACTCATCTTCAAAATATTTCACCAAAATTTGATTGTTCAGCTTGTTCACTTCAGTTTCTACTTTAGCCATATCTTTCGGAAAATGTAGCATTAAATCAAAACTTTCCTTAGAGATAAACTTAAGACTGGGCAGGTAGTTTTGTGGCTTTTTATATTTGTGGTCGGGATGCATGGCCATAATGTAGCCCCACTCACCAAAAGAGGGCACATAATTATGGTATGGTATCGTTTTAAACTCCACACTTTCCAAGGTTTTATTTACGGCCCAAAATGATTTGGGAGCGATATAAGGTGACGTAGATTGGATGACCATTAAACCTTGCGGTGCCAGTAGTTCCTTCATGATTTTATAGAAAGAATTGGTGTAAAGCTTTCCAACGGCATAATTAGAGGGATCTGGAAAATCTACCACGATAAAATCAAATTTCTTTTGTTGTGTTTTAACCCAACTGAAAGCATCGGTATTAACCACCTTTACTTTAGGAGATAATAGAGATTGTTGGTTCAATTTCACCAACATCGGGTTAGATTGAAATAGGGAAGTCATTCCATGATCTAAATCAACCAAGGTAATGCTCTCTACCTGTTTGTATTTAAGGATTTCCCTCACGGCTAAACCATCGCCACCACCCAAAACCAATACATTTTTAGCTTGTGGAAGTGCCTGCAATGCTGGATGGACTAAAGCTTCGTGGTATCGATATTCATCATCGGAGCTGAATTGGAGGTTCCCATTTAAAAACAAGCGCAGTACTTTGTTCTTTTTGGTAAGCACGATGCGCTGATAGGGAGTACTTTTAGAATAAATAATGGTATCACTATAAGCCATGTTTTCCGAAAAACTGGTTATTTTATCGGCATAAACAAAACCCGTAATTAAAATGATGATGCTAATAATAGAAGCATTTCGAAGATACCCAGCAGCCTTAATCTCTTTCCCAAAACTAACACATACAATTAAGGCAACCGTTACATTTAATACACCAAACAAATAGGCAGTTTTCACCAATCCCAAATAGGGAATTAACAGTAACGGAAAGATCAAGGAAGCAAGCAATGCACCGATATAATCGAAAGTAAAGACTTTTGATACCAAATCTTTAAACTCAAAACGGTTTTGAAGAATTCGCATGAGCAACGGAATTTCTAAACCAACAAGAATACCCGTTAAACTCACCAAACCATAAAGCACGATCCTGAAGGAGGCAATGCTTTCGAAAATGAGAAATAGAATACTGGCGCTAAAACCACCCACTAAACCAACGAGTATCTCTATCTGTATAAACCACGAAAGTATGTTTTTATCAAAGTACTTGGACAACCACGAGCCAATACCCATTGAAAAAAGATATAGACCTATAATGGTAGAGAATTGAGTGACAGAATCGCCTAAAAGGTAACTGGCCAATGTACCCGCAATGAGCTCGTAGATTAAGCCGCAGGTAGCAACAACAAATACTGAAATAAGAAGTAAGGCGGGTAACTTTTTGTTCATATTTAACTATGTATCGCCGAACTGATAATGATAGCGATAGCAATAATGAAAGCTGCAAAGACTATAGCAAGCGCTTTGTTCTGTTTATCTAGTATTTCTTTCCAAAGATTTTCAGGGGTAATCTTCTCAATTATCCAAAAAGAGACAATGAGTACCAATATCCCAATAAAAGAATATACAACAGATGCAATGATGTATTTAATACTAATTAATTCGTTTAAGCTCATATTTAGTTTATTTATGGTAAAACCTATTTACATATCCAGAACGGCCCCTAGTACCTTCATATTCTGTATTCTTTTCTACTTTGTCATTGTAAAATGCGTAGCCACGCCAAAGGCTTAATGAATAAGCAGCAATAGCAGCTACCATTAGGATGAGGTAAAATCTTATCGGCTTAATTTTCATCAGTTATTTAACTTACAAAAGGTGAATAATCACTGTTATCCCATCTTTTCTTTTCAAAATTTCTCATTCTGTACCAACAATAAGCAGGATATAAACATAGTGCCAAGCAGGTTAATAAAGTATTACGCCACATACTGGCGTTTGCAGTAACTTTCACCAATAAAATATCTCTATTAGGATCTCCAGAATAGGGGTAGATATTAAGATGATATTTACCTTTAGGGATATTCGACAACATTACTTCTGCATATCTCTCGCCCTCAGACCAAGCTTCTCCCTCGGCAACTCCTGAATAATACTCGAATCCCTTGGAGACTTCCCAAGTACGGTTGTCTTTTTCGTTAACCAGCACCATTGATGCTTCAAGCCAATTGTCGGAAACTGCCGAATTAATATAGAATTCTAAATTAGAGTAGTCGTCAGTAATTTCGAAGCTTGGGCTGGCAAATGACTTAATCACATCTTTTCCATTTACTTGGCTGTGGGTTAACTGAAAACTCTCATAGAATAATTCTTTTTCGGGTTTGAGATTTCCAATCAATAAGTGTATCAATAATACAGCTATAATGGCTAATCCAGAGATTGTAAACAATGAATTCCACCTATCAAGGTATTTTGAAGGTTGTATAGCACCTATACCTACTTTGGCTGGGAATATAAGCACATCTATACCAAAAGCTTCGGCGATAACTTTGGGTTCAATGTATTCGCCCAAATAATAATCCGATTTGTTCCCCCGCTTCTCCTTTACAATCATCAATGGTGGCCCCACAAATTCAACTGCCTTGATTTTACCGCCTAAAATATCTTCTCCAAATTCGCCAATGGCCGCAATAACCTCTGGTGTATATTTGTTAAATAAATGAAAATCAGAGTTTAAATACCTAATGCTCGAATCATAATTACTCGATAAATCCGCCAAATCTGGAAAAAATTCTTTTCCTCTAATGATACTCCAATGCCCATCAAATTCCGAAAGCGTAGCATAACCTTTCTGATAGCTGAATAAGCTGTACTCACGCCATTTGTATGAAGTGCCTCGCTCTCTCTTTTCAAAATAAGCAATTACCTTAAACTCGTCGTTATCTATAGTCCCAACCGAACCTATTTTGAGAACGGGAGTAAAATCTAATTTATTTAATTTCCTTTTAAACTGAAATTCCTTTCCAACGGTACGTATGGAATATGCCGAACAAGTTTGACAAACGATATAGTCGCAATCGGAGAGGTTATAAACTACATTCTGTTTATTGCACTGCGGACAAACAACGGTTTCACTAATAGGAAAAGAAGAAAGGTTGAGTGTTGTCATTAGCGCACTATTTCATTTTTCTGCATTTCAACACCTTCAAAAAAAGACAATACGGATTCATAAATGCGCCTCACCTTATCACTATTATCTCGCTTGTAATTAGAAAGAAAAACGTCAAAAGTAGCTAGTTTATACTCCGGCCATGTGTGGATAGACATATGCGATTCTGTTAGACAGACTACAGCTGTAAAGCCTCCATTTTCAAAATCATGATAAACTTCACCTACTTTCTCAAGTTGGTTTGTCGCTATCAATTCATCAAATAACACTCTACATTGAGCAGAATTAAATAACAGTTGGATTTGATTAGAAGTAAATTCTGATAGGATATGTAGACCAGGACTATATTTCATAAAGCGTTTGTTCCTTCAAAAATAGCTAATATTTTGAAATCTCAAAGTTCGAATAAAATTAGAGAACTAACGGGTCACAATCCTTATCGGATTGGTCAGCATTTTATGAACAGGGCACTTGTCTGCAATAATCATCAAGCGTTTGATCTGATCTTCATCCAAATCTCCAGTAAATTTAATTTCCCTTTCTATGACTGTTGCCTTGTCCATTTCTTCTTCTGCACATATCGCCAAATTAACCGTAATGGTTTCCAAGGGAAATTGTTTTCTATCGGCATACATTCTTATGGTAATCGCAGTGCAACTGCCTAAACTTGCCAATAGCAGGGCTCCTGGTGCCATTCCTTCATCAGTGCCACCCAATTCTTCGGGTTCATCTGCATAAATAAAATGTCCATCTGCAAAAACTTTGGTCTTATATCTCGATTTGTCTAATTCTACTACGGCGGTGATCTGCTTTTTACTCATGTTTCTATATTTTGTCTAAATTTATGAAATGGAACAACAAAACCACGTCAACGACAGATTAAAAATTTTTCAATCCTTTATTGGAAAGGAAGTACAAAACTCGCCTTCCAATTTTATGAACTGGTTAAAACCAATGGTAATTACTGCAGAAAAGGGTAGTTTACATTGTAGTTATGTGGTGAGAAAAGAAATGACCAATCCTTACGGCATTTTGCATGGCGGCATTACCGCTGGAATTATCGACGATCTGATTGGAGCTACTGTTTTTACGCTGGGACTGGCCCATGCTTTCACCACCGTGAACAACAACATCGATTATTTTGCACCAGCCAAAGAGGGAGATATAATTACCGCAAAAACAAGCATCATCAAGCAAGGCAGAACGATTATCAATCTACAGTGCGACATATTTCTGCCGTCTAAAAATCGACTAATTGCCAGAGGATATTCGAATATGTTAAACGTAGGATAGTTTTCAACAAAATTTGACAAAAAATAAAGGTTTGTAATGAAGTTTGCGTAATTGTGCGTATATTCAGTTGACAATCAACTAATCATCAACTAACAAAACAAACCATGAACAAAAAGTTTACGCTAACCTTGTTGGGTTTGCTACTGTTTGCGTTATTCTCTTACGCCCAAAAAACCGTAAGAGGTAAAGTAACAGACGCCTCAGATGGAATGGGAATTCCAGGCGCAAGTGTTTCGGTAAAAGGACAAACCGGCAACACTGTAGCAACCAACACTGATGGTACTTTTACCATTAATGTCCAATCAAACAATTCGATATTGGTTTTTAGCTACATTGGCTATGCCACCAAAGAAGTAACGGTAGGAAATCAGACAACCATTAATGTCGTTTTATCCGAAGATTCACAAACATTGGAAGGTGTGGTGGTTACCGCACTTGGCATTAAGCGTTCTACAAAATCAATTGGTTACGCCGTACAAGAGGTTAAAGGCGGAGATTTAACCATGACCAAAGATAACAATGTTATCGGGGCTTTGGCTGGTAAAGTGGCTGGTGCGCAAGTTACAGGCTCTTCGGGTGCAAGCTTGGGTGGAACTCAGAAAATCAAACTGAGGGGTGTAAACTCTGTAACTGGTGGCGGACAACCCTTAATTGTTGTAGACGGTACACCTTTCAACAATGGAAACTTCAGTAACTCAGATGCTAATGGAGTCGATTTAGGAAACTTGGCCCAAGATTTAAATCCAGAAGACATTGAAAGCATCAGTATTTTAAAAGGACCAGCTGCTGCTGCCTTATATGGTGCTAGGGGCCAGTATGGTGCTATTTTATATACTACCAAAAAAGGGAAGGCTGGAAAAGTATCGGTGGAGTTCACCACTTCTAACATGATTGAAAAAGTAGGAAACTTTACGCCGATGCAAAACATATATGGTGTAGGAAACAACCAAACTTTTCAAACTTTTGGTACAACAACACCACTTTCTGGACAAAAATATGTGAATGGTAATGATGAAAGTTGGGGACCTAAAATGGATGGAACTCCAGTGAGGATGTATTTTTCATATTACCCTCAGGATCCAAGGTTTGGCCAGTTAACTCCATTTGTGCCTCAACCAAATAATATCAAAGATTTTTTCGAAACTGGTTTTAACACCAATAATGGTGCAACCATTACAGGAGGTAATGAAAAAGCCAATTTAAGATTAAGCTATAACAATACTTACATCAAAGGAACCTACCCAAATACCAATCTAAAGAGAAACAATTTTGGTCTATCATCGTCAATTAAGATTACCGAAAAGTTAACCGCAGGAGCTAATTTAAATTATGCGAATAATGATGGAACAAGACCAGTACAAGGTTATCAAGGATCTTTTACCGGTGCTTCTCAATGGTTTCAACGCAATATTGATATTAATGAATTAAAAAATTATAAATATCCTGATGGGACCATCAAAAATTGGAATGTTAACCCAAGTACAGCAGCGGCAACTACTGGTATTATTTTAACAAACAACCCTTCTGATTGGAACAACCCTTATTTTGATGCCTATGAAAATCTAAATCTAGACGATAGAGATAGGTTTTTTGGAGACATCAACTTGTCCTATCAAGTATTACCAGAGTTAAAGCTATCTGGGTTTGTAAGGTCGGATATGTATACCCAACGTTTAAGAAACTATAGAGCCTTGGGCGGTAGGGTAATTAGCGGTGCCGCCGATGCTTATTCAGAAGGAAAATATCAAAACACGGAAAACAATTACGAGTTTCTGGCACAATACAACAAAACTTTTGGAGATGTTTCCCTAAATGTAAATGCTGGGGCTAATTTGCTCACTCAAGAATATTCTTACCTATCTCAGTCTACCGCTGGAGGCTTGGTTAGCCCGGGATGGTACAACATTGCAGCATCAATTGACAGACCAAATGTGGCTAACTACCTAAGAAAAAAACAAGTAAGAAGTATGTATGCAATGGCTTCTTTTGGATATAAGGATATCTACTTTGTAGATGCAACCATTAGGAATGACATTTCTTCGGCTTTGCCTAGCAATAACAACTCATATGTGTATCCATCTGTTTCTGGTAGTATTGTATTTAGCGAATTGCTAAAATGGAAACCTTTAAGCTTTGGTAAACTTCGTATGTCATATGCAGTAGCGGGTTCTGATCTTTCTGCTTATGAAATTGCACCAATATATGTAGCAGGTACGGTTTACACAGGAACTCCTGTAATTAACACACAGACCTTACCAAGCACATTAAGAAATCCAAATATTGAGCCTTCATTTGCTAATTCTTTTGAAATAGGTACAAATTTGAGTTTCGCTAATAATAGAATTGGAATAGATTTTACTTACTACAATCAACTGAACAAAAATCAAATTATTAACCTAACTGTTTCGCCCGCTAGTGGCTACACGTCAACCGTAATTAATGCTGGTAAAATTAGAAACAAGGGGATTGAATTATCATTAAATGCTGTTCCCGTAAAATCGAAAAACTTTACTTGGAATACGATCATCAATTTCAACAAGAACAATAACAAGGTTGAAGAGTTGCATCCAGACGTGAAATTGTTGACACTGGGCAGCAATGTTTATTCTAGTCAAACGGTATATCTATATGCCGAGGAAGGTAAAGAGTTTGGTTCGATTGTGGGCCCAGGGTATGCCAAAGATCCTGCTACAGGAAAAATATTGCTAGATAACGCTGATCAACCAATACGTCAATTGGGAGTTGACTTTGGTTCGGCCATTCCTGATTTCACAGGAGGTTTTAGAAATACCTTCCAATACAAAAATATCGATCTGGGAATAATGATCGACTTCCAGAAAGGTGGAAAGTTCATGAGCTGGACAAATATGTTGGCGGCTAAAGCGGGTACTGCAGAAATCACAGCTGCTATGAACGATAGAGGAGCTAATGTTAGAGATCCATTAGTTAATGGTGGTGGTATAAAAGTAACTGGAATTTATGCGCCTGGCACAATGAAAACCATTAATGGTACCCCTACAAATGTAGGTGGCCAAGAATTTACAGGTTATGTTGATGCCAGAGAATATTACAGAAATAGGTTGGGTACTTATATTTACGACGAATGGATCTATGATGCATCATACATCAAACTTAGAGAAGTGTCATTAGGTTATACCTTATCTAATAAACTCTTAGCCAAAACACCTTTTTCTTCTCTTAGAATAGCTGCCATTGCTCGTAATCCTTTAATGATTTGGCAAGATGCTCCTAAAGGAGTAGACCCGTCCGAATTATCTTCAGGCAGCGGATCTATCAGTTGGATCGAAAAAGGGGAATTACAAACAGTAAGATCATTTGGCTTTAACCTAAGTGTTAAATTTTAACGTAATGACAATGAAAAATTCAATTATAAAAACACTAAGCCTTGCATTATCAATGGGAATAGCATTTTCGGGCTGCACTAAGTTCGATGAAGATCTCAACAAAGATCCTAACAATGCAAGTAAAGCCTCTGGAACAAGGCTTATGGCAAACACCATGTTATATTTGCCAGGAATAAGTTCCAATGCTTACGGAGTACACTATCCACAGTATTTATCGCTTACAACATTTCCAAATAACGCCCGTTACATTGAAACAAACTTTAGTTTTGCATCTTGGTATGGGGCGCTTCTAAACTTAGAAACAGCACTAAATTCTACCTTAGAGCCTACAGAAGGCCCAATAGAGCACCAAAAAGCAGTGGCAAAAATTCTAAAAGCCTATATCTTTTGGCACATGACGGATCGATGGGGGGACATCCCTTTTTCAGAATCGCTTAAAGGAGATGCTAACTACGTGCCTAAATATGACAAACAACAGGATATCTATAATGGTTTATTTAAACTCCTAGATGAAGCTAATGCCCATATCACTGTCATTACTGCAGCAGGAAATATCAAAAATGATATCATGTATGCAGGCAACATAGAAAAATGGAAAAAATTAGGTAATACGATCCATATGTTAATGGCTTTACGTCTTTCTAAGGTTGATCCTACCACAGGCAAAGCAGAATTTAACAAAGCAATAGCCAATGGAATCATGACCTCTAACGCTGATAATTTTTCTTTTCCGCATTTAGCCCAAGCCGCTCAGCAAAACTTTTGGTTTAACTCTTTTACCAATTTGGGCAGACAATGGTATGCGGTAAGTAAGCCTATAGTGGATTTCATGAAACCTTTATCGGATCCTAGACTACCTATTTTTGCGGATAAAGCAAGTGCTAGCAACGACTATGTTGGCCTGGCTTACGGTTTATCAACTGATTCTCCTCCTGCAAATTTTTCACTGTTGGGAGCAAATTTGCGTAAGCAGGATTCTCCAGTTTATTTAGTTACTTATGCCCAGGCATTATTTGCAATGGCTGAAGCGGCAAAATTGACTTGGATAGCGGGAGGCGATGTTACGGCAACGACCAACTATAACAATGCGATAACAGAGTCGATTAGACAATGGACTGGAGCTACCACTGGTGCAACTACTTACTTGGCAAATGCCAGCGTTGTTTATAATCCAGCCAATGCCATACAACAAATAGCCACTCAGAGATGGGTTCACTTATTTTTACATGGTTACGAAGGCTGGGCAGAATGGCGAAGAACTGGTTATCCAGTACTTACCGCTGCGCCAGGGGCCAATGGAGATCAAATTCCTAGAAGGGAAGGGTATCCAGTGAACGAACCTCAAATTAACCGAGCTAGTTATAATGCCGCAGTAGCTGCATTTCCTTACGGAGGATCCGATGGATTAAACGCAAGGGTTTGGTGGGATAAGCCATAATACCCAAAATAAAAGCGTCGCATTGATCAATGCGACGCTTTTATTTTAATGATATGTCCTGAAAATTGAGAATATCCTACTCGTACTTAATTTGAATATTGCGATGGTACTCCGTTGTTCCTACCGTTCCTGTTATGGTAGCTTCTCCATAAGTATTATTTTCTAAAATTGGGTAAGCAGGGTCATGTTCAACAACAACAGTATCACCTGTATTAGAGCCCACAATTCTTAAAGGGGCAGTTACCGTCCACGTTACTGTACTACCTGGAGGCTTATGATAAAAGGTGTAAGTTTCCTGATCTGACCACCACATTCTGTTTATTCCGCCAATCATTTCCATCACACACGAACCGACTAAGTTTGCATTCGTAAATCCATATTGATCTGCAATAGTGCGAGCCCGAGAATCGGCTTCCTCCTGAGAAATCACAGATTGGGCAGCGCCCGCACTAATCGTATAGGTATGGGCAGTTCCAACGTATCCAGGGCCACAATCAGTTTTAGGATAAGCACGGTATGTGGTCCATGCTACACTATTGTAAATAGTTGTATATGGATATACAATATTGACTGCGGTAATATCTCCAGAAGTAAAACCCGACCATGAGAGTACGGTTGAATTCATTACCGAATTAGGGTCACTAGTGGGCGTACCATTTATATAGTTGCCATCCGTTTGATCTGTGTGTTTGAAACCTATCGTATGACCTAACTCATGTGTTATGGCAAAAACCTTTTGTGATGCAGATAATGTACTATAATGATAATTAATATTTATTTCGCTTCCGGGGGTAAAAAACATCCCTGGTAAATATGCACTAGCGACAGTTCCATTACCCCCATCATTATCACCATTAATTCGAATATCGGCATCAGCATAGCTAGAAAATACGAACCTAACACGGGTAAGTGTATTATTCCAATTTGATATTGCTTCATGAATTGCTGTTCTCCAATCTTGAGGAACCCCAGCTCGTATATAAACTTTGATATTGCTGATGTAATTACTGTGAACGAAAAAACTTCCGAAATAATGCTGTACAGTTGGGGTATTTTGGTTCTTTTTTTGATCAATAAACCTAGCGCAAGCATCTTTAAAAGAGATTAGCATATCTTTTTGTATTGTAAATACGCTATCTTTCTCGTTATAGCTTATTTCACTTACGTTTACTTGCATGCTCGCACTAATGAAATTTAAAAGATCCTTTACCGGAATGCTTTCGAGCTTTTCAGGAGCTTTCTCTAAGGGCAAAACTTCTTCTTGATTTTTTTTACAAGACAACAGAACTACCAACAATAAGGATAAAATTAAAAGCGTTTTTTTCATAATAACTTAATTTAGTGGTTTTTATAAAAATGAATCTACCAATTTTTCTCCTTTACACTCAAAAGCAACTTAAAATCAAGTACTTATTCAGGTATAAATACTTGAAAACTCAATAAAAAAGCCGCATCATAACGACGCGGCTTTCTATTTTTGAACAAGATTTAAATCTATTTAACTATTTCCAAAAAACAAATAAGCTAAACCAATGGCCGTACAAACCCCAGCTAAATCAGCCAGTAACATGGTACCTACAGCATAACGAGTGTTTTTAACAGAGACAGAACCGAAGTAAACCGCAATCACATAGAAAGTAGTATCGGCAGCACCCTGGAAAATACCTGATAACCTGCTGGCAAAAGAATCTGGACCATAAGCGGTCATCGTATCCACCATCATTCCTCTGGCACCACCGCCACTTAAAGGTCTGATTAATGCCGTTGGTAATGCTTCTACAAATCTGGTATCGGCACCTAAAAAGGTAAAGACATTCTTGATCCCTAAAATCACCACATCAAAAGTACCGCTGGTACGTAGCATACTAATCGCTACCAACATCCCAACTAAATAGGGAATGATCTTCACTGCAGTTTCAAATCCACCTTTGGCACCCTCTACAAAAGCATCAAAAACATCAATCTTCTTGTAAACACCGCCCAGCAAAATCGCCAGTACAATAAACAAAATCACACCACTGCTTAGTAAACCAGAAAACGAAGTAATTTCTTTTGAACCCAAAGTGGTAATGTACCAAACCAGCAGACCAATTACCGCACTAATGCTCAAGATCCATCCTAAAATAATGGGTTGGAAGATATTGATTTTCTGCTTGAAAGAAACAATTAACATGGCCGTTAAAGTACCCACAAAGGTGACAATTAAGCACGGAATGAAAATATCAGTAGGATCCGAAGCGTTGGAAGAAGCTCTTAAAGCAATCACACTTACCGGGATTAAACTCAGTCCAGCCGCATGTAAGCACAAAAACATAATTTGTGAGTTACTAGCCGTAGCTTTGTTAGGATTGAGCTCCTGCAAGCTTTCCATGGCCTTTAAGCCAAAAGGAGTGGCCGCATTATCCAAACCTAATAAGTTAGCTGAGAAATTCATCACCATATGTCCTGTAGCTGGATGTCCTTTAGGTACTTCTGGAAACAATTTAGAGAAAAAAGGACCTACAATTTTTGACAATAAACGAATACCACCCGCTTTTTCAGCGATACTCATTAAGCCCATAAAAAAGGCCAAAACACCAATCAATTTCAAACACATTTCAACAGCATTCCAACAGGTTTGTATTACGCCGTCAACTTTGGTTAAATTGGTAGGATCATCGGCTTTGCCGATCACCATCCAGCTAAAAATTTCAGTTTGTCCGAAAAAGAAGCACTTAACTGCCGCTACCACAATAGCAACAATGATAAATGCGGACCAAATTCTACTTAATGCCATTTGTTTGTGTTTAGTTTATGCGTTGAATTTAGTGTTTTTGCAGTAATTCTCCGTTTTTAAAAGCCAAAATAATTTGCTCTTCCTTTAACAATTCAAAATCTGCTGCTTTGTTAAACATGATTGTTCCTTTTAATTCGCAATGGTTTGCATCGTAAACCTCATAAGCATCACAGAAACTCAGATCTCCAATATCTTGGATGCTATATGATTTATAAGTACTCATGCCATCATCATTTGGGCATTCATCAAAATTAATACCTACACTCACTTTAATTCCATCTAAAATGAGGTTGTGGATCATAATATGGAAGATCTGCTTGTTGTTTGGCGGAATAGCGAAGTAATTAGCTGTATGCTGTTTTTCATAACTCCTGTTCGCAATAGAAACCAGTCCTGATAGGATAGAGGCAAAATAGTACTTCCTGATTTGTTGCTTCTCGGGATCATTACCATAACCTCCAGCTTCAATTAAAATGGTTGAAGTGCCTGCCTTTTGAAAATTATCCCCAAAAGCACGAGGCTCGTACTCATCATCAAAAAGGCCGATATGTTGAGGCAGTAAAACATTAAGATCCTTAAACATGTCAGCAATCACCAACATGGCATTTTCGCGAGTTTGGTTTACAGACAATGCTTTATCATAAGCGGGAGCCAGATAGGAAAGTGTAGCTGGTTTTAAAGTCCCATCCACGCTCCACAAGGTCGTTTGGTCGTGTAGATTAAACCCAAAGTCGGGGTTAAAATCAGCCCTACTTTGCTTTAATATTTTTGCTTCGGGACTAGCGGTCTGGATAAAGTCTCTATTGATATCGATCTGTTGTGCATTTCTACGAGTGAACACAGCAGCACCATCTGGATTGACCATGGGAATCATCAATAGCTCGCAATTTTCATGAAGCAATTTCACCACATCATTATCCTGCTGTAGAAAGTTGAACAAATCAAACAAAGCTATCGTTCCCGTAGCTTCATCGCCATGCATTTGGCTCCACAACATCACTTTGGTTTTACCGTTGCCCCATTTTACGGCATGAATGCTTCTACCTTTAACAGAATTCCCAAGTGTACTGACTGAAAAAACAGGTGGTAGTTGTTGAATTAACGGGATAATGTTTTCGTGTTTGAAAAAACGATTGGTCAAAGTCTTTTCTTCGAAGCTTGAATAATGGTTGAGGATCGTTTGGATATTCATTTGAAATCGAAGTTAAAGAAAAAACGCCATTACGAGTATAAGAAGTGAAGTTTACTTCCTTACCCGCAATGGCGTTTGTAATATTGATAAGTTTACAGATCGACTGTCAGTAACTGTGAACTCAAAACTGTGAATTGACTACGGTTTCTCGTCAGTTAGTTCAAAGCCCCAAGTTTTACCTTTTTCAGTAGCAGGGATACCGCCCACCATCCAAACTGGTGCTTTGGCACCTTTCAAATAGTAATCGAAAAACTGCTGCTCACGAATTTGGATATCTTTTCTGTTTTGACGTTGCACCAAATTATGTGCCTCGTTATTATAGTTCAACATCCAAACTGGTTTACCTAAACGACGTAAGCCAGTGAACATTTCAATACCTTGGTACCATGGCACTGCTCCATCAGCGTCATTTGCCATTACCACTACTGGCGTATTCACTCTAGGGAAGTTAAACAAAGGTGAGTTTTGGATATATAACTCCGGTTTTTCCCATAAAGTAGCACCAATTCTACTTTGCGTTTTCTCATATTGGAACTGACGGTTCATACCGCTTTCCCAACGGATACCGCCATAAGCAGAAGTCATGTTTACTACAGGTGCACCAGCCCAAGCTGCCGCATACATATTGGTTACGGTAATTAAGTGCGCCACTTGATAACCACCCCAGCTTTGACCTTGGATACCAATTTTAGTACCGTCAACCCAAGCATTCTTTTTCAAATATTCAACCCCAGAATTGATAAATTCTTCAGCTGATTTTCCTGGATGACCAACTTCGTAGCTAATATCTGGTGCGAAAACCAAATAACCATTACTTACAAAGAAAGGAATGTTTAAACGTGACGGCGTAGGAGCAGGGGCCTGATAAGTATATAATCCATCCGAAAGTTTCTCATAGAAATACACGATCATCGGATATTTCTTGTTCGGATCAAAGTTCTCCGGTTTATACAAAATACCTTCCGATTTATAGCCTTTTGGAGTAGTCCATTTTACCAACTCAGAAGTTCCCCAGTTGTAATTAGCTTGTTGAGGATTGGTGCTGCTTAATTTGGTTGCTGTTTTAAAGTCTTTCGAAATGTAAACGTCTGGAGAATTGATATAGCTTCCTTTATCATAGATAAACAAATCTGCGTCCTTAGCTTTTGACAATGCAGAGAACTTAGCTTTCTCCATTACCAATTGCTCAGGCAGTTTATTGTCGTTAATGGCTTTACGGAAAATACCATTTTCTTTGGTTGCATTGTTTAAGGCATCAAAATATAGTACTTCATTCTTTTTAAAGAAACGATCATCGCTATTACCGCCAGTATTTCTCATGCCCATCATTCTATCGCCACCTACAGTAATTCTTTCTACACGTAGGGTGATATTGTTTGAACGCCCAAAACCAATAGTGATATTTTTAGGAGCCGATTTTCCATCAGGAGAGAAAGCCCAAACATCGTAACGGTCGTTAATTAGTACCAATTTATCTTCTTCGGTCCAACCAGCCATACCATAGCTGCTTGCGAAGTCTGGCACATCATTGTCTTCGTCAGCAAATTTCACAGACATGTTGTTGTTCAACAAAGTTACTTTAGCAGTTGCCACTTGATAAGTATACCAGTTGCCATTTTCTCTGTTAAAATAAAGGATATATTGGCCACTAGGTGATGCTTGAACATTACCATTTAAACCTTCGATGATCTTTTTACGGCTACCTGTTTTAACATCTACCAAATAGTAATCTCTTTTGGTGCCACCTGTCCATTGCGAAGCAATACGATTACCAAAGTCTGTTGAAGCCAATACGTAAGAAGCATCGCCTTCATTTACTAAACTAGCCTCAGGCAACTTCACATCTGTTAATGGAACAACCTTCGGATCTGAACTGAAAACATCAATGGCAGAAAGATATGTTTTTTTAGATTCTCTGTCGGCGTTCTTCAACTGCACCGTTTGCAAATAATCATCTTTATAACCCCAAATATCAAGTTTTGCATTTTCAAAATCTACCAAAGTAGTATCTTTTGGCTTTTTAACCGGAGCGATACCAAAGAATAATTTCGAGCCATCTTTACTGAAATTAACTCTTCCATCACCACTTACTACATATTTATCTGGCAATCCAGTAGATTCATTGTCTACTAAAATCTGTGCAGTATCTAAGGTTAATGAATTATAATAGATGTTAAAATCTTTAATTTCTTTCTTCTCGGGATCTGTTTCTCCTAAAAAGGCTAGGTGCTCGCTATCCTCATCAAAAGTGAATCCTTTAAAGTTGCCTTTATCTTTAACCAAGGTTTTTAAAGTCCATTTTTCGGTATCTAACAAAAACACACCATGCTTAGCGTCTTTATCTTTTTTAGAACCTGAAGCAGCAAAAACCAATAACTTTCCATTCTTACTGAAGGTGTAGTCAGTTACATATTTATAAGTTTTTTCAACGCCTGTAGTTAGGTTTTTAACGATCAAATCGGAACCTTCTTTAGCTGCTGCACCAGCACCTGGAGTTTCATCTGCAAAAAGCCAATCTAAATCATTTTTTTGCTCCGTAGGAGGGGTTGATGGTCTAGTTCTTTTTGCAGTATCTAAAGGCTTTTCTAAGTTATATGCAATCACAGAAGCTCCTTTGTCGGGAAACGAAAATGATTTCACACGTGGTACTTTGGTTACATTTAAAGTAGTTAAGTTCAAAATCGCCAAAGTATCTTTAGTTTGTTCCTCTGGTTTTTTCTTTTTGATTTTAGCCATTCTTACATCTTTGAAAAGTGGCTTAATGGCAAGTGCGGCAAACTTAGAATCGTTGCTAAACGTAAGGTTTGTACCTCTAGGCACCTTTATTTTACGTCCACTAGGCGTAATGGTTTCTTGAAAATAGTAATTACCATCGCCTTCTTGTGGGTTAATGGCATAAGCAGCCCATACGCCATTGTTTGACAGTTGTTTGGCTCCCACGGATTCCCATCCATCATAAACACTATGATCTAGTGGCTTTTTTTGTGCATAAACAGCGCCGCTGAATAGCACAAAAAACAAAAAGAGTTTCTTTTGCATGTTGTTTTAAAAAGTCAGTTTAATTTGTCGGTTAATTTAAGCTAAAAATGATAATAAAAGTGCCCCTAAACAAATGTTAAGGGAAATTTTACATAAGCACTTCTAAAAAACTGAGCCTAAACAAAAAGGTTTTAAATACCAAGAGCTTTGCTGCCCATTGCGACATTATGCCTTGTAAACAAGAAAAGCACCATTACTGGTGCTTTTCATTTATTTGTTTTGTTGTGATGTTATCGGTTATTTCTTTTTCTGATTTGCTTGTTGCTGTTGTTGACGCATATAGTCTTCTAAACGAGCTTGGAAACCAGATTTCTTTTTCTCCACTTTCGGCTTTGCCTTATTATCTTGCAAAATCGCATGGATTTTATCATCATTTACCATTTTCCTAATCAAAAACTGTTGCAAGAAAGTCAACATGTTGGCCAAGAAATAATAATAGTTCAAACCAGAAGGGTAGCTATTCAATACTCCTAAGAAAATGATTGGCATAATGTAACCAATGTATTTCATTTGACCTGTAGCACCTGAAATTTGATTGTTAAAATAAGTGTAAATCAATGTAGAAATGGTCATCAAAATACACATCAAACTTAAGTGGTCGCCAATAAATGGAACATTGAAACCAAAATTGATGAAATTATCATAAGTAGAAAGATCTTTCATCCAAAGGAAGCTTTCACCTCTTAACTCAAATAAGTTAGGGAAGAAGAAGAAGAAAGCCATTACAAATGGTAATTGTAGCAACATTGGTAAACAACCACCTAATGGATTAACGCCCACTTGCTTGTATAACTTCAAATACTCTTGTTGTAAAAGGGTAGGGTTGTCTTCGCCAACTTTTGCTTTAATTTCGTCCATTTCAGGTTTTAAAACCCTCATTTTTGCCATCGAAACATACGATTTGTAAGTCAAAGGCGACATCGCTAATTTCAAAAGAATGGTCAACACCAAGATGATTAGACCGTAGCCCCATCCAAAACCTTCCAAGAAGTTAAATACAGGCAATACCACAAAACGGTTGATGTATTTTAATGGCCAGTAACCTAAGTCTATTTGTTTCTCTAATTCATGACCTTGGTCTTTCAAGATATTGAATTTGTTGGTACCGAAATAAAACTTGAAGCTATAGTTTTGAGCAGCTAATTGGTTAAATGGCAATTGCATATTAGCATTGTACCATTTAATTTTTCCAGGCTCTGTAGCCGCTTTAACTTCTAAATCTCCTTTTTCAAAAGGTACGGCTGGAATTAATACCGAAGTAAAAAAGTGCTGTTTGAATGAGAACCATTCGATTTTTCCTTCCGTAATATCTTTTTTCTCGTCTTTATGAAGATTCAAATGATCAGGATTTTCTCCAGCGTATTTAAAATACGGACCTGAATGTTCCTGCTCTTTTTTAGCATCTTTTTCTTGTTGCAATAACGTAGTTTCCCAATTTAAAGCAACATTGTTTCCTTGTAATACTTGGTTTAAACCGTTAAGGCTAATGTTAAAATCTACATTATAAGTATTAGCTGGAACGGTATAAATGAAATCTACATATTTATCAGCGCTATAATTGGCACGCATGGTAATACCATTGCCAGTTTTTGTTGCTGTAAAATATAAATCGTTGGTATTAACTATTTTTCCGTTGATGTTAAGCTTTAAACCAAATTTATTTTGATTACCGCTGAATAAAACCACAGGCTGTTTGCCATAAGTTTCTTGGTTTTTAACTTCTACAGATTGAATTTTACCACCTAAGTTGCTAAAAGTAACTTTTAGGTTTTCGTTTTCTAAGGTAGTAGTTTGCTCAGTTCCGTTGATGTTGCCACCGAAAGGTCCTTTTAAAGCAGCTGAATCTACCGTTGGGGCAGCAACAGCATTAAGCGTTTCTGATTTTGCTTGATTGTTAGCCGACTTAGTGCCTGCTCTTTTAATCGAGTCTTGAACCTGTTGTTCTCTTTTAACTTCAGCTTCTGATGGTTTCATGAAAAACACACCAGCGGCCAAAATAATCATAATCAGGAACAGACCCGTGAAGGTATTTTTATCCATTATATTGTTTTGATACTACTATTAATTCGTTTTCTTTTTCGCATACTCCATTGCAGCGGCGACAAATTTAATAAAAAGTGGGTGAGGATTAGCAACTGTCGATTTTAATTCTGGGTGAAACTGTCCGCCAACGAAAAAAGGATGGTTTTTCAATTCTACAATTTCCACTAAATTACTCTCTGGGTTAACCCCCGAAGCAATCATTCCAGCTGCTTCATATTGTTCTAAATATTTGTTATTGAATTCATAACGATGACGGTGTCTTTCAGAGATATGTTGCTTACCATAAGCAGCAAACGCTTTTGTACCTTTTTTTACATCGCAAGGATAAGCTCCCAAACGCATGGTACCACCTTTGGTAGTAATGCTTTTTTGCTCTTCCATCATGTTAATTACCGGATGAGGTGCATTTTCATCAATTTCAGTAGTATTGGCATTGGTTAAACCTAATACATTTCTACCAAATTCGATTACACAGCATTGCATTCCCAAACAAATACCAAAGAAAGGCACATTGTTTTCCCTTACATATTTAATGGCATCAATTTTACCTTCAATACCACGGCTACCAAATCCTGGAGCCACTAACACGCCATCTAAATGACCCAATTTTTCTTTTACATTCTCCGCATAAATACTCTCCGAAGGAATATACTCTACGCGAACTTTACATTCGTTTTTAGCACCAGCATGAATAAAAGCCTCTGTAATAGACTTATAAGCATCTGGCAATTCAACGTATTTACCTACCAAACCAATTTTCACGTCAGAAGTAGGATTTTTCAAGCGGCCTAAGAAATCCTTCCAGCTTTCCATATCAGGCTCGGCCTTAGTAGGAAGCTTTAATTTGCTCAACACCGTTTTATCCAACTGCTCCTTATACATCAACAAAGGCACATCATAAATCGTTGATGCATCCATCGATTCGACTACCGCATTGATGTTAACGTTACAAAATAATGCAATTTTTCTTCTAATATCCTGACTGATATGATGTTCCGTTCTACAAACCAAAATATCTGGTTGGATACCATATTCCAATAAAGCTTTAACAGAGTGTTGCGTTGGCTTGGTTTTCAACTCGCCTGCAGCAGCCAAAAATGGCACTAAGGTTAAGTGGATTACGATGGCATTGTTGTTACCTTCTTCCCATTTAAACTGACGCACAGCCTCCACAAATGGTAATGATTCGATATCGCCTACAGTTCCGCCAATTTCAGTGATCACGATATCATAATCACCACTTTCGCCTAAAATACGCATATTGCGTTTAATCTCGTCGGTAATGTGCGGAACAACCTGTACAGTTTTTCCCAAAAATTCGCCTTGACGTTCTTTGTTAATTACGTTTTGGTAAATACGACCTGTAGTAATATTGTTTGCTTGTGAAGTAGGAACGTTCAGGAAACGCTCGTAATGCCCCAAATCCAAATCTGTTTCTGCGCCATCTTCGGTAACAAAACATTCGCCGTGCTCATAAGGGTTCAAAGTTCCCGGATCGATGTTGATATATGGATCGAATTTTTGGATGGTTACTCGGTAACCTCTGGCCTGTAAAAGTTTAGCTAAAGAAGCGGAGATGATGCCTTTTCCTAATGAGGAAGTAACACCGCCCGTAACAAAAATATACTTAGTCATGAATGAATTTTTGGTGCAACAAATACATTTTGTTGCTTTTTGTACGGGATACAAAGGTAAGAAAATATTGCCGTTGTTTCTGCGCTGTTGATAATATATTTTTTAAGCCACCAATGTGTTGACCTACAAATGATAATCTAAAAACTGGCCTTGTTTATATCTTTTTTTGGTTTTGAAAATCAAGGCAAGCTTTTTCATCGCTCCCGAAAGTCCTGCTATCCGCTACAATCTTTTTGTGTGTTTCTTTGCCATTCCAACGTTAGTAGGATATTTACTTCTCAACTACTCTAACTTTCAGGATTGCAAGTAACAAAAAGTATTATCGCTACTATCAGGTTTATTTAACAAAGTTTCTACAACAACCAAACGCCCAAACCTTGTAGACTTTAAAAACCTGCGAGGTTGTTCGATATTAAATTTTAAATTGCGTGGAATTCTAAAAAATGATGATGAAAAAACTATTCTTAACGCTAAGCTTCATATTGATAATAAACGTTGCCTTTTCGCAATCCTACAAAGAGAATATTAATGCTAGCTTTAAAGTGTATTGCGACCTAATGCGTGACGGAGAGCTAGAAAAAGCATTCGAATATATTCATCCTGAACTATTTACCATAGTGCCAAAAGCCGACATGTTAAAAATGTTTAATATCCTTTTTAATTCTAACGAATTCACTTTTAAGTTTTTGGATTTTAAAACTAAAAACTTTAACGAACCATTAGTAGTAAACGGTAAACATTACATTGTTTTTAAGTACAATTCTACCATTGCCATGAAATTTAATCAAATGGACTCTACAAAATATGATTTGGTTAAAGCAGGGCTGGCCAATAAATTTGGAAGTGAAAATGTAAGCCTCGACAAGACTTCTGGCTTTTTCACAGTTAATGCTGAAAAGAAATCTATCGCCATATCTGCAAATGGTAATACTGATTGGAAGTTTATCAATGTAGAACCTGAACAGCGAATTATCATGGAAAAGTTATTGCCAAAAGCGGTTAGGGACGAGGTCTTTTAAATAATCATAGGCATATACACATGCAACGTAAACCTCGTAGGTTTTAAAAACCTACGAGGTTTGTTTGAATAAGTATTTTCGCTATCAGGCTTATTGAAATTCATCTTTTACAGTCTCTCCCAAATCATACATCAGCCATTGCTGTTTTAGCACCTTATTTTTGTTGCTATTCAAGAGTTTAATAAAGTCCTGTACGCCTAGCGGCTCATTACCATTGCCATGAATAAGTACAATACTACCGTTATTTGCCGCTTGGCCTTTAGCCAACCAAGCGTCACTACCGATAGGAATCAATCCAAAACCAGTAATATTCTGAACCACTGCATTATCTGAAACCAATCCAGGAAACCTGAAAAACACCGAAGGAATGAAACCATTGCTCAGCAAAGCTTTTTCCAACTCTAATACCTCGTATGAAATATTAGTCCCAGGTTTCAACAAAAAATTATCTGCCAAAGGCTCTTTTGGATTGTAATAATGGGTAAATGTATGATTGATCCAGGTAATTTTAATTTGGCCGCTATTTTCCAACTGCTTTAACCAATTGATGTCATTTTGATGTGTGAGCAGAAATTTCCCTGAAATAGATAAAGCCACGGGCACGGGCTGTTCTATTTTAGCATAAGCCGTCACCAATGAAGAAAAAATACTTCTATCTAAGGCTTTATGAGAAGGACATAAATCAATGGTTAAGGTAATACCTTGCTCTTTTGGGAAACCATGTATCAGACCTGCATCCTGTAAAGTAAACGATTGTGCATTGGCCTTGGCAATAGCCCTAAAGTAGGGTGTTTTAGCAAAAGTATTGCTTAATTGAGGCCAAGTGGCAGGAATTACAGAAACTGTGGTTGAATCAATCAACAATGTCTGCAAACTATTAACGTTAACTGCGAAATACTTGGTTTTGTTAGATTGATGAAATTTGCGAAGAACAACTAGTTGTTGCCCTTGATCACGAGCGCTTCCATAATAAACTGCATAATGGCGGATCACATTTTGAGCTTCGCTATGCTCAATGCCAATCATAATGAAGAAAAGTATGGTGACAAGCCTTTTCATTTGGAAGAGCTATTAAAAGGGGATTAGGATTCTTAAACAAACCCTAATCCCTGGAAATTTATGCTTGCAAATCTTGCATAATGGTTTTAATCTTTTCGTTCAGCTGTTGTTCCGTAGCTTTAAAACCAGCTTTATTAGCCAATGGTTCATTCACGCTGCAATAGAATTTAATTTTCGGTTCGGTACCGCTTGGACGGGCAGAAATGATGCTACCATCTTCCGTAATAAACTGCAAAACATCCGACTTAGGGAAACCTAATTCTTTGCTAGTGCCGGCTTTAATATCGGTCACCTTATTCAATTCATAATCCTTTAGGGTAACTACTGCAGAACCACCAAGCTTAGCAGGAGGGTTGTTTCTAAACTTCTCCATCATCGCCTTGATTTCCTCAGCACCAGTTTTTCCTTTTTTGGTAATAGCCACTAAATCTTCTTTGTACATGCCATATTTCACATACATTTCAATCATGGCTTCAAATAAGCTACTGCCTTTGTCTTTATAAAAAGCGGTCATTTCAGCAATAAATGCACATGAAATTACAGCATCCTTGTCACGCACTAAATCACCAACCAAATAACCATAGCTTTCTTCACCACCCACAATAAAGGTCTTTTTGCCCAAAAGCTCAGTCATTACTTGGCCAATCCATTTAAAGCCAGTTAATGTTTCAAAATACTCAACACCTTTTTCTTTACAAATGGCCTTAATTAAACTGGTGGTTACAATGGTACTCACCACATATTCTTTACCCGTTAGCTTGCCTTTTTCTTCCCAGGCAGTTAACATGTAGTTCACCAATAAACTTCCTGTTTGGTTACCATTTAACAACACAAATTCACCATCGGTGTTTTTAACGGCAATACCCACACGATCCGCATCCGGATCTGTTGCTAAAACCAAATCAGCATCAATTTCCTGTGCTTTTTTAAGCGCTAGGGTTAAAGCTTCTTTTTCTTCTGGATTTGGATAAACTACGGTTGGGAAATTACCATCTGGCTTACTTTGCTCTTCCACGATGGTTACATTGGTAAAACCAAACTGCTCCAAAGCTTTTGGCACCAAAGTAATTCCTGTACCGTGAATAGGAGAATAAACAATTTTCAGGTTTTTCTGTCTTTCAATCGCATCAGGAGATACTGAAAGGGCAGTGATCTTGTTCAGATATTTCTGATCGATTTCTTCACCAATTAGCTCAATGTTGCTATCCACTCTTCCAAACTTCACTTCGTCTATACTTTGAATAGCGGCTACTTCATCCATCACCATTTTATCATCAGGAGAAGTAAACTGACCGCCGTCAGCGCCATAAGCCTTGTATCCGTTATATTCCTTAGGGTTATGCGAAGCGGTAAGCATTACGCCACTTTTGCAACCCAGTTCACGAATAGCGAATGAAAGCTCAGGAGTAGGGCGTAAGGCCGAGAAGAAATAAACTTTGATCCCGTTTGCAGAAAACACATCAGCCGTGATATTTGCAAATACATCCGAGTTATTACGACTATCATGCGCTATGGCTACGCTAATTTTTTCACTTGGGTATTTCTTTAAGAGATAGTTGGCAAGCCCTTGAGTGGCTGTACCAATGGTATATTTGTTGATTCGGTTTGAGCCAGCGCCCATAATTCCACGTAAACCACCCGTACCAAATTCCAAATTTTTGTAAAACGCATCTGTAAGCTCAGTATAAGCTTCTTGGTCTAACAATTTTTGAATATCCAATTTGGTGATTTCGTCGTAATTTCCGTCAAGCCACGCTTGTATGGTTGTTTGCGTTTGTGGATCTAACTGCATATTAAATTAGGGTTAATGTCGATAGGAGAAACAAATAATATTCGGTAGGGTTGGGTCAAAATTAAAAAAACCGCATTTTATTTCGATACTTTGACTAAAATTAACAGTCTTTTATTTATTTTCACGCCCCGTTACAATTATAACAAAATTCTATATTCTATAACTCAAAAATGAAAATTTTAAAATTCGGTGGTACCTCGGTTGGTAGCCCAGAACGTATGAAAAAACTGTTGGACATTATTGATCCATCAGAAAGACAGATTGTAGTATTGTCAGCAGTGTCTGGAACTACAAATAGTTTGGTTGAAATCTCAAATGCGTTACTGAAGGAGGACAAGAAGAAGGGCACTGAATTAATTAAAGCTTTACAAGAGAAGTACAATGAGTTCGTGATAGAACTTTTGCCAGCTGGCGAGTTTAGAGAACAAGGTCAAGAAGTGGTGGATTATCATTTCAACTTCCTACTTTCTTTAGCTAACAACGTTTTTACCGCTATTGAAGACAAAGTGGTTTTGGCGCAAGGCGAATTGCTTTCGACTACGCTTTACCATGTATACCTAAAATCTATTGGTGTACCTTCAGTGTTACTACCAGCTTTGGATTTCATGAAAATTGATGAGGATAACGAACCTGTGATTCCTTATACTACAGAGCACTTAACACCGCTTTTAGCAGCTAATCCAGATATTAAATTATTTATCACACAGGGTTTCATTTGCAGAAACAGCTTTGGCGAGGTAGACAACCTACGTCGTGGTGGTAGCGATTACACTGCTTCATTGTTAGGTGCGGCCATTTTAGCTGATGAAGTTCAAATTTGGACAGATATTGACGGTATGCACAATAATGACCCTCGTGTAGTGAAAGGTACCAAACCTATTTCTCACTTGTCATTTGATGAGGCTGCAGAGTTAGCTTATTTTGGTGCTAAAATTTTACATCCACAATCGGTATTTCCTGCACAGAAATATAAAATACCAGTGCGTTTACTTAATACCATGGAGCCAAAGGCCTTGGGAACGGTAATTAGTGCAGATAGTGAAAAAGGAAAAATCAAATCTATTGCCGCTAAAGATGGCATTACGGCTATTAAAATTCAGTCAAGCCGAATGTTATTGGCCTATGGTTTCTTACGCAAGGTGTTTGAAGTTTTCGAACGTTACAAAACACCAATTGATATGATCACCACTTCGGAAGTAGCGGTATCTTTAACCATTGACTTTACGGATAACTTAGATAAAATTGTAGAGGAACTAAACTCTTTCGGTAGTGTTGAATTGGATAGAGACCAAACCATTGTTTGTGTGGTGGGTGATTTTGGTGCAGAGAAACATGGCTTTGCTGCAAAAGTACTGGATTCGATTAAACATATTCCAGTAAGGATGATTTCGTACGGCGGTAGTGCTTATAACATCTCTTTATTGGTAAAAACAGAAGACAAGGTTGAAGCTTTGAGAAGCTTGCACAACAGGATTTTTGAATAAGACCTAGGACTTAAAGAATCTTATGGGTTTACAGGTAGCATATCGACAAGCCCATAAGTTTTAAAAACTACTTTTCGATATCAGCGATAGTAGAAATAGATAAAAACAACGATTAATATCAATACAATTGAGATACGAAATCTTCTTTCAAATTCTCTGCGGCTAATATGACCTTGACGATAGTCGATGTAGTTACCTGCATAGATAAAACCTAAAAAGGCGAGGAAGAGGATGAGTATAAATTTCAAGATTATGTTTTCGGATAAAGATATAGCACATTTTTCGAATTTAGAAACGCCATTTTATTATTACGACCTTAACTTGTTGCGTGACACGTTGAAAACTTGTAGTAATGCGGCGAACACTTACAATTTTCATGTGCATTATGCCATGAAAGCCAACTTTAACGATAAGGTTTTGGTGAAAATTAAGGAAACTGGTTTTGGTGCCGACTGTGTAAGTGGTGGCGAGGTGAAAAAAGCAATTGAAAGTGGTTTTGCTACAAACAAAGTAGTTTTTGCGGGTGTAGGTAAATCGGATAAAGAAATTAACTATGCCCTAGACCAGGATATTTTTTGCTTTAACGTGGAGTCATTGCAGGAATTGCAGGTGATTAACGATTTGGCTGCAAAGAAACAGAAAATAGCGAAAGTGGCTATCCGTATCAATCCGAATGTTGATGCGCACACACATGCTAACATTACCACAGGCTTGGACGAAAACAAGTTCGGCATCAACTCGTGGGATATGCCAGCAGCCGCTGAAATCTTAAACGCCTCAACGCATTTGGAATTTGTAGGGATCCATTTCCATATTGGCTCGCAGATCACCAATTTAGACGTATACAAAAACCTTTGTGTAAGGGTAAATGAGTTTGCGGCCTGGTTTGAAGATAAAGGTTTTACGGTTAAGATATTGAACGTTGGCGGTGGCTTGGGAATAGACTACCATAATCCTAATGCACAAATCCCTGACTTTGAAGCTTATTTCAAGATTTTCTCAGATTTCTTGGACATCAAACCTTATCAAGAAGTGCATTTTGAATTGGGTAGGGCATTGGTAGGTCAATCCTCGTCATTGATTAGCCGCGTGCTTTATGTAAAGAACGGCAAGAAAAAGAATTTCATTGTATTGGACGCAGGCATGACCGAATTAATGCGTCCAGCACTTTATCAAGCGTATCACCAAATTGAGAACCTGAGTCAAAATTCAAATTCCGTTAAATATGACGTAGTGGGGCCAATTTGCGAAAGCACCGACTGTTTCGGAAAAGAAGTGGCCTTGCCAGAAACCTTTAGAAACGATCTGATTGCGATTAGAAGTACTGGTGCTTATGGCGAAGTAATGGCCTCTAACTACAACTTGCGTGATGCGATTGTGACGGTAACTAGTGACGATGTTGCTTCATCTTAAATATAAAAACATTAAGGAATTAAGAAACATTAAGGCATACTCTCTTAATGAAAGAGAATTATTTCTTAACGTTTCAAATAGAAATTGTTTCATATTAGATAAAACCATTAAGGAATCAAGAAAACTAAGCCCAGCTCTTAATGTTTCATAATTTCTTAAGGGTTCAAATAAAACCTTGCATTATTAGAGCCAGTGAAACGAAACCGTTAGCTGGCTTTTTTATTGCCTACGTTTAGCGGCTACATAAATCACCACTCCCGCAACCATGGCCATGGCACCAACATATGGTGGCCAATTCACGGTTTCTTGCTTGTTGGCTGTAATTTCAATAGCACCTGCATCAATAATCTTTTCCTTTTTGGTGTAGGTGAAACCACTCCATATGAGCATGATCAACCCAACTACAATTAATAAAACGCCTAGTGATTTTCCCATGATATTCGATTTATTTAGGGAACAGCAATTAGGGAGATTTGTTTTAGAAAGAATAACCCAAACCAATACTTGCGGAAAAATGGGAAAAATCAGTTTGCGTAGTTAGGTTAAACTTCTTGAAGGAAAAAAAGTAAGTTAACTGGAAATTACCGCGGTCAATTTCGAAATCGTTTACGGCTTCATTTGCGGTTTTAATTTTGTTGTCAAAACTTTTTGACAAGTTTGGTGAAACGCCTATAAATAGCTTAAAAGCGTGTTTAAAATCTTTATCATTTCTATGGTGAAAAATAATTTCAGAGGAAACCCCCGTAGTCCACAGCACCTTGTTTCTAGAAACCATCAATCTCTTATAAGTAAGGTCGCCGTAAAGCTGGTTCCTAAAATCTAAGAAACTGCCAAACTCTCTAGTTACTGAGTTTTCCCAATTGATGATTCGATAATCGGTATTTCCGCGATCAGAAGTGATATGATAGCCTACAGAAGTATGTATGCCAAGTCCAGAGGTTGTTTTGCTAAAAGGAGGAAGGGCTACGTAATCACTCTCTTCAGGCTTCTGCTGAATGCGTGTACTTTTTGCATTCCCTAAATATCCCAGCAAGCCATAAGAGAAATTGACCTGTTTAAAAGTATGCGCTCGAGTAATACTCAAGTAGCCCGTTGTAATTTCTCCTTCATTATAAATACCATCTACACCAGCTAAGCCCCCAGTAATATTAAAACTAGATTTCACGCTATCAGCCACCATTGGTTTAGGTTTGTAAACCACATCGATGCCTGCTGTAGGAGGGAACAAGTATCGAGTACAAGAACTAAGGGAAGAAATAGCTAAAAGGAGTATTAAATAAGGAAAGCATTTCATGAATGGGTAATTTATCTTTTGGCTCGAAGATACAAAACCTCTTTTAACAGGGTGTTAATTTTTTCTACAGGCAAATCTTCTTCTGGATCTACCAATAAAATCTTCATCCGAGCCCGTTTCTCTACCAACAAATCTTCATCGTGAAGTAAATGCCCATCTACAAAACCAATATAGGGATGGTGATATTTTTTATGTACCCATAAATAACAAAGCATTTTACCTTGGTGGTAAAAGAAGGGGAGTTTGTATTTCCATTCAGGTGTAATATCCTTATCTACCGACAGAATAATATCCCTTAAGGCCAAAAAAGTGCTTTTAATGGGTTCTCCTTGCTTTAGATAAAATTGGTCTAGTTCACTTAACATTTTATCTTTTTATGGGTTTTACAATCTAGACTCCGATTTGAGTCCCACTTCCACCAACAATTTTGATACCTTCAGCAAATGCTTTCCAAAATCGAATATAGCGAAATTTAGCGCCAAACGGTGCCGCCATGTAGCTTCCTTTTAATGCTATGGTTAAGGTAATTACTGCCAGATCATCAATAATGTTTAGATTTTCGACCTCGGGTGTAAGTTCATTTATGTTCAGGTCGCCGTCACGATAAGTCTTTAAGTCAATTTCTTTGGTAACTACATCTCCATTTGGAGCAATAAAAAGCAAATCTTCATGCAACAATTCATCAAGCACTTGTATATCACTTTCCTTAATAGCTTTGTGAAGTCTATTTTCTAGGTTTAAGATTTCGTCTTTTGTCATGTTTTTAGCTTCCTTTTTAAAGCACGCTAACGTTTAGTAGTCTTCCAATTCAAAGAAATCAGCTAAGCCTCCTAAATAATATTCACTGATACCTTCAGTAAATTCTTCAAAATCTTCCTCAGGGATATTGGTTTGTACAAATTCCAAAGAAGTACCTTTTTTGTCGGGGTGCAATTTGATGGTTACAATAGAAGGTTCGTTTTCCTCACCAAAGTACCATTGTTGTACGATCTTTTTCCCTGGCTCCAATTCTAGGTTTTTACCCACGATATCACCATCCCAAAAAGAGAATTCAGTATCTACTTCTTCTGTAAACTCTACTTCAGCACCTGTCCATAACTGGATGCTTTGCGCTTTGGTTAAACCTAAATAAACTTCTTCGGGAGGAGCGGGCAGGAGTATATATTTTTTAAATGTCTTCATTGTTACGTTTATTGTTTAGCGTATGGTGTTTTTGGCGAATTCGCTTTATCAACGCCATCCGCTAAACGCTTTTCGCTTCACTAATCTTTATTTAAAAGCATTAATCCCAGTCACGTCCATACCAGTAATCAACAAGTGTACATCATGTGTACCCTCATAAGTCACTACTGATTCAAGATTCATCATATGACGCATGATTGAGTATTCACCAGTAATTCCCATACCGCCTAACATTTGACGAGCGTTACGAGCCACATCCAGGGCAATTTCTACACTATTACGTTTAGCCATTGAAATTTGCTCTGCAGACGCTCTGTTTTCGCTTTTCAATTGTCCCAAGCGCCAAACCAATAATTGGCCTTTGGTAATTTCGGTAATCATTTCGGCAAGCTTTTTCTGCTGCAACTGAAAACCACCAATAGGTTTACCAAACTGAACACGTTCTTTCGAATAACGCAAAGCCGTATCATAACAATCCATGGCAGCACCCAAAGCACCCCAAGCAATGCCATAACGAGCTTGGTTTAAACATCCCAAAGGACCTTTTAAACCTTTTATTTCTGGAAATACATTTTCTTTAGGCACTTTTACATTATCAAATACCAACTCACCAGTAGCCGATGCCCTCAAGCTCCATTTATTGTGTGTTTCTGGAGTAGTAAAACCTTCCATACCACGCTCCAATACCATTCCTCTGATTTTACCTTCTTCATCTTTTGCCCAAACCACCGCAATATCTGCAAAAGGAGCATTAGAGATCCACATTTTAGCGCCATTCAATAAATAATGGTCGCCCTTATCTTTGATATTACTCACCATGCCGCCTGGATTAGAGCCATGATCAGGTTCGGTTAGTCCAAAGCAGCCCATCAACTCACCTGTAGCTAATTTTGGCAAATATTTTTTACGTTGTTCTTCGGTACCATAAGCATAAATAGGATACATTACCAAAGAACCTTGCACAGATGCTGTAGAGCGAATCCCAGAATCTCCACGTTCAATTTCCTGCATAATGATCCCATAGGCAGTATAATCTAAGCCAGCACCACCATATTCCACAGGAATGGTAGGACCAAAGGCACCAATTTCGCCCAAACCTTTAATCAACTGCCTCGGAAATTCTGCACGTTGCGCATAATCTTCAATAATTGGACTTACTTCTTTTTTCACCCAATCTCTCACTGTCGATCTTATCAACAAATGCTCTTCAGATAAAAGCTCGTCTACCAAATAATAATCAGGTGCTTCGTAAAGGTCTTTTTTCGCAGATTTACTCATTTTTTAAATAGGTTTAGCGGATTAACGGTTTATAAATGGTTATCCTCAAAGTTAGCAAAATACCTCAATCCCTAAATAAAAATTAGCTAATATTGCGCTACCAAACTTTAAGTTCAAATGTATATACAAACGGTTGCTTTAAGAGATGTTAGATGCCACGCTTTTCATGGTTTTTATCCTGAAGAACATTTAATTGGCTGTAATTTCATGGTAGATGTTGAAGTAACCTTTAAGCCTAAAGGCGATACCGAAAACATAGAAAAGACGGTTAACTACGAAGTACTTAACCATATTATCCTAAAAGAAATGAAACAAACCCAGAAAATGCTGGAAACCGTAGTCAACAATATCATAGAAGAAATAAAGGCCAACTATCCGTTTATTCTTACCGCGAAAGTAGGAATCAGAAAAATGAACCCACCAATGCCTGGCGAAATAGGGCATTCTTTTGTTCAATTGAGCTACAAAGCAGATTAAGAAATAGGAGGTAACTTTACACTCTCAACTTTACAACTGTTCAAACTCAATCATCTTACTGCGCTCTCTATCGGGAATACCCACTGGGCTTTTCGTTTCGTAATCGTATACCACGCATACCGTTTTTCCTTTACTGCAAATTACCTCTTCGCCATTAACGGTTTTCACCATCATGTATTCCAAATCGAAACTGGTGTTTCCGATACGTGAAGTACGTACATAAATGCTGATTTTATCCCCTAAATGCAGCGGCTTCAAATAGCTGATACTGGCCTGTCCAATTACTACACCTGTTTTTTTCCAATCCCATTGTATGGCTTGTGTCCAATACTTGGTGCGCCCAATTTCCATATAGGTAAAATACATCGCATTGTTCACATGGCCCATCATATCCAAATCGGTAAAGCGCATTTCCAACTCAGTTCGGTACTTAAATATGTCTGTTTTATTTTCTAAAACTGACTTTTTGTCTTTTATTTTTTCTTTTTTACGCCAAAATGTCTTGAAAATCATATTTTATTGGATTGGAACACGGTTTGAATAAGGGTAGTTATCAATAAAAAATTTAAAAAATTACGGAGGAATATAAAATGAGTTTAGTAAAATTCAACAACAGAACCAGAAACACAGCACCATACTTTAACAACGTATTCGATTCTTTGTTTAGTGATGCCTTAAATAAAAACTATGGCGTGAGCAAAATGCCAGCAGTAAATATCTTAGAAACTACAGAAGATTTTAAAATTGAATTAGCGGCACCAGGATTAAACAAAGAAGACTTTAAAATTGAGCTGAAAAAAGACCAGCTTTCTGTTTGGGCAGAAAAGAAAAATGAACAAACCGATCAACAAAAAGATTACTCTCGTAAAGAGTTTGAATATTTCTCTTTCGCAAGGTCATTTGTATTGCCTGAAGGTGTTGATACAGAAAAAATTAATGCCGAATACATCAATGGAATATTAAACATTACCATTGGCAAAAAAGAGAAAGCAAAAGACGAGCATAAAGAAATTGTAGTTTCATAATACAGTGGTTTGATTACCCGTTTTGGGTAGTGAGTTTAAGGTTCAAGGGCGCATTGAAAAATGTTGCCCTTGTTTTGTTTTTGGCCAAGTTTCATCAACTAAATTTCCTTCTGCCAGATGAGAAGCAAAAGACTGACGAGTTTAATTACTACTTTAATTGGAAAAGCAAATTCCGACGTAGGTTTAGCGGGAAGTCCCGTTATCCGCTTTACTTCGGCTACGCCTACATGCTCGCTACTACCGGGTTTATCATGCAAAAACAGTGCCCATGGCAGATATACTAACCACAAAGTCAGTACAATCAAACTCCATCACTCATTAACATCCCTAGTTTAGAAACAAACCAAATTAAACGACACACTACAGGAATGAAGTGATTTTAGTAATTTTGCGGCATGCAACAAGAAATCATCGACATTAAGCGTAAAGCATTAAAGATTAACCTCAACCCTAAAATTTATGGCACTTTTGCAGAAATAGGTGCAGGACAGGAAGTTTCAAGAGCTTTCTTTAATGTTGGAGCTGCTTCTGGAACCGTAGCAAAAACCATTTCTGCTTACGATATGACTTTCAGTGATGAGATTTACGGAGCAGAAGAATCGGGCAGATATGTAAGCCAAAACAGATTGCTTAAAATGCTCGACCATGAATATGCACTGCTTATCGATAGATTGAAAGGCGAAAAACATAAGGAAAAAACCTTTTTCGCTTTTGCAAATACCGTTACTACACTTAACTACACCCGCACCAATGACCCACACGGCTGGGTAGGTCTTCGCTTTCAAAGTGAGCCAGGACAAGCACCGAACGAAATTTATTTCCACGTGCGCCTATTGGATACCGATGTGCAAATGCAACAACGTGTTTTAGGAATGATTGGCGTAAACTTAATATATGCCGCCTTTTACTACGCCAACGACCCTAAGAAAATGATCGAGTCGCTGGTAGACAACCTTAACGTAGGATCCGTTGAAATTGATTTAATTTCTGTTCAAGGACCTGCATTTAAAAACATCAACAACCTACTTCTGAACTTATACTTAATTGTTAAAGATTTCTCTACAGCAGCCATTTTTGATGTAGATTCTCATCCTAGACAAGCCAAAGACTTACTTTACAAAAAGGATGTCATGATTTTGAGGACCAAATACGGACAAAAATCAAATCCTAACTTTAGCCTGTTCAACAAAGCCACCGATCAATTCAAACTGATCAATCATGTTGAAGATCATAATATGATTGTAATGATTGAAGTTTTGATTACCAACGTACTTACTTCGGCACAAGAGACACCAGATGATATTGATTTAGAAGTAGTGGCAAAAAGGGCAGAAGAGATGTGCAAAACAGGCAACTTTGTAATCGTATCTAACTTCACCCGAAAAAATAGATTGGCCAAATATCTAGATAAGTGCAAACCAAAAAGCGTGGGCATGTCTACCAACATCAATAACTTAAAATTTGTATTTAACTCTGCTAATTTTGGCGAAAACTATACAGGTCATTTATTGAGCTATGTGAACGATATGTTCAGTAGAAATGTTAGGTTATTTGCTTATCCTTTCCTAGACAAGAAAACCAACACCGTAATCACTACGGAAAACATGCCGGTATCACCGGAAGCCAAACCATTGTTTGATTTTCTGATTTTGAACAACTACATCACAGACATTAAGGATTACAACGAAGGAGAGGTGAAAACGGTTTAATTTCTTTTACCACAGATGTACAGACAGAATTTCCATCTCAATCAAATCTGTACATCTGTGGCTACTGGTTCTTTTATGTTTTTGATCAAAAAATAGCATACCAGTTGAAATCCCACGTAATACAAGAAGAGCATAGGCAATCCTAACCATGCACTGGGTTCCACAGGGTCTTCCATATATTTTTTTTCCAGTAGCTGCACACCAATACTTTTTTCTTCAGAAAACACAATCATATTGGCCACATTATAGCCTAAATGCAAAGCCATAGGCAAATACAATGTTTTACTACGATAGTAGGCACATCCAAATATATACCCAATAGAACCAGTCATCAACAATACAATTAGCATACGAACAGGTTGACCAACAATTCCATAGGAGAACCAATGATAAATTCCAAATACGATCGCTGAAATCCAAATCGCCTTCTTAAATCCTATCTTCTGCATTAACACATAAAATATCACTCCCCGAAATATCAACTCCTCCAAAACCACACCTTTGGCAACATACCAAAGTGCAGAAAGGAAGGAGCCTAAATGATATTTTTCGTTAAGTAAATATGGGTTTTGTACTGCGTAAGCAATGGTAAACTTTAACGCAATCACAAAACCTGCCGCAACAGCCAATCCTATAAAGAAATAATAAATATGTAAATTACTAACGTTCAAACCTAACACGGAGAAATCATTTTTAAGATAACGAAGCAGAAAATAGGATAGAAATAGAGTAACTAAAATCGCGATCATGGGATTTGTTTTTCCGCAATTTTACTACATTTAAGCACCCAAATTAAGCTCCTAACCAAAATGTCGTCCATATGCCGCCCTTTGCCGTTCATCAAAATATCGACTATTCTTCTTTAAGTATTGAACAAATAGCGGAAATGGTCAAAATTGCCAGGCTGGCGAAAGGATATACGCAAAAAGAGCTTGCAGACTTAGCCGGTATCAACCTCAGATCATTACAGCGTATTGAAAACGCCAATGTTAAACCTCGCAGCTATACGATGAAACAGTTGGAAAAATTTCTAATCTTCGAAATAGCAAATGCTAAACCAAACTTACAGGAGAGAAAACATGAAAAGACTAGTCTTAAAAAACTCATCCTCAGTTTTGGATACGCTATTTTATTACTAATTGCCGCCATGGCATTTTTAGCACAGTCAACAAGATTTCCAGAAACTAATTTCGAATTATTGATCTTTATCGGCGCTTTTATCACCTTTTACATGTTATTATTGCTTCGCATTTGGCGTTAATGTTTGAAATTTTCACTATACATATTCTTGAACACGATAGCCATTTGGTTTTCTGGATTTTCAAGAGCTTTAAAACCAAATTGCTCATACAAACCATGCGCATCCAAAGTAGCCAATTGATAACGGCGCAAACCTTGCAAATCGGGATGGAAAAGCATTAACGACATCATTTTCTTAGATAATCCTAAACCACGAAAAGCTTCCTCAACATACACATCGCACAAATAAGCAAAAGTAGCCTTATCCGTAATCCAACGAGCAAAACCTACTTGTTGCTGACCTTTATAAATACCGAAGCAAAGTGAATTTTCTACCGCTCGTTGTACCAGTTCAAAAGGAATATCCTTCGCCCAATAAGATTGTGTACTCAAATAGTGGTGTACGGCTTTAACGTCAACCAAATTACGGTCATCCGAAAATACAAAACCATTTTCTTTGATTTCCATGTTAGTAGTTAGGAACTAGGGGCTAGGAGTTAGGGATTAGGGATTAGTTTGCAGCGACTTAAATTACCTTCAATCGTAATTCGTAAATCTAAAATCGTAAATCAACCTAATTTCTCATGTTAATAAACTGCAAAGGCTGTCCAAAATCCTCGGACCTACACAACTGGATAACCTTCTGTAAATCATCAATGTTTTTGCCCTGTACACGCACTTGATCCTCCATCATTGAAGCCTGCACTTTTATCTTGCTATCTTTAATTTTAGCAACAATTTTCTTAGAAGTTTCCTTGTCAATTCCTTCTTTCACCTTCACTTCTTTCCTAATCATATTACCAGAAGCGATGGTTTCTTTACCAAAATCCAAACTATTTGCATCCAAATGTTGTTTCATCATACGGGAAATGATGGAATCGGTGATGGCTTTTAAACGCATATCATCTTCCGTTAAAATGGTGATGATATTGGTTTTCTTATCCAATTCAATGCTGCTGTTGGAAGAATGGAAATCATAACGGTTTAAAATTTCCTTTTTTGCATTGTTAATGGCATTGTCTAACGTTTGGCCATCTATTTTGCTCACGATATCGAAACTTGGCATGATATTATCTTAAATGAAAAAGAATTGATAAATTTAATTTGTTATAAAAAAACGAAAAAAATAGCTGTAAACCATCAAGATTTCAAAAAAACACAAATCAAGAGGCTTACTTTACCTTCTAACTCAATCTCAAACACATGAAAACCAATAAATCTAAAACATCAAAAAGGTCAACTAAAAAAGCTGTTAAAAAACAGTTGGAACAAAGCTTAACAGAAAAGTTTTTAGAAGCTGTGAAAGGTTTAGGCCACAACGCAGAAGCATTTGGTGCTGATGTAGCTAAAGCTAGTAAGGCTGTTGCCAAAAAAATAGCCAAAACCTTTACGGGAGTAAAAGAGGTAGTTGAACATAAAATTGAAGACATTACCACTTCCAAAAAAGAGAAAACAGCCAAATCAAAAAAGACAGAGAAGAAAGAGATAAAGCCACTTAAAAAAATAGACAAAACCACTACCAAAATTGTTAAAAAAGCGGTTAAAAAAGCAAAGCCAGTAGCTAGCAGTGTTAAAGTAGCAGCTCTAGAAAGCGAAGAAAAAGTAGCCAAGGCCGTAAAAGCGCCGATCAAAAAACCGGCTACTACAACCGCTGCTACTACCAGCGCTCCTAAAACTGCAGCCAAAAAGCCTACCGCTGCCGGTAAACCAGTGACAAAAACTACCGCTACCAAGGCAACAGTAACAAAAGAACCTGCTAAAGCTGCACCAACCAGTACAAGGACAGCTAAACCCCGTACTACAAAAAGCCCTAATGTTAAATAATTGATTTTTGTTAACCTACAATTAATCATAACTTAACATTAAATTTTTCAAATTTGGAAATCCCAGTAATGGGATTTTTTCAATACCTAAATGGCCAAAAAGAAGCTACCATTTTTAAATAGAGAAATCAGTTGGTTATACTTTAACGAACGTGTGTTGCAAGAAGCGGCTGATGAAACTGTGCCGCTGATAGAACGCATCAAATTTCTTTCTATATTCTCATCCAACCTCGACGAGTTTTATCGTGTGAGGGTAGCTTCCTTGAACCGATTGGTAAATTTGAACGAAAAGGCAAAAGCACTTTTAGGCTTCAACCCCAAAAAAGTTCTTGATGAAATCAAGAATATCGTAGTTAAACTCGAACGACGTTTTGAGACGCTTTTTCAAGACATTCTCATTACCGAGCTGGCGCAAAAAAGGATTTTCATTCTTAACTACACACAATTAAACGTAGCTAGGGGAGAATTTGTGCGCCAACATTTCAGGGATAAGATTTTATCGAATCTGGTTCCCATTATGATTGACATCAACAAGCCTTTTCCGGAGCTTAAGGATAGAGCTCTGTACTTTTTTGTACAGTTATCCAATAATGCGGGAAAAAGCAGAAAATACGCCATCCTAGAGCTCCCAGATAGCATTTCAAGGTTCTTGGTACTTCCCGAAACGAATGACCTAAAATTTATTATCCTGTTAGAAGATATCATCAAATACTGTTTGGATGACATCTTTTATGTGTTCAATTATAAGGAGATTCAGGCATTTTCTATTCAGCTTACCAGAGATGCAGAGTTAGACATTGATAAAAATGTAAGCGATAAGTTTATTGAGGAGCTTCGCAAAAGTATCGACAAGAGAAAACGTGGTAAGCCTATGCGTTTATTGTACGATAGTGACATGCCTTTTGATATGCTTAGTTTCCTGGTAAGTAAACTTAAAGTAGGCGCTGATGGGCTTATACCAGGTAACAAATACCATCGTTTTGGTGATTTTATTGCATTTCCGAACGTAGGTGGAAAAGAACTGGAATACGCACCAATGCCTGCGCTGAAAGTGAAAGACTTTCACCGTACGGAAAGCCTTTTCAAAAAGATAGCTGAAAAGGACTATGTAGTGCATTTGCCTTATCAGTCATACGATTACATCATTTTGTTTTTGAGAGAGGCTGCCATTGATCCTAAAGTAACGGAGATCAATATCACGCTGTACCGGTTGGCCGAAAACTCAAAAGTGGTGAATGCCCTCATTAATGCTGCTAAAAACGGAAAAACAGTTAACTGCTTGGTAGAGCTAAAGGCCCGTTTTGATGAAAGCGCCAACATTTTCTGGACCAATCGTTTAATGGAAGAAGGGGTGAACGTAAACTACGGTTTAACCGATTTTAAAGTCCACTCTAAAATTTGTTTGGTTAAACGAATTGATAAAAGGAAAACCACCTACTACGCTAATCTAGCCACAGGTAATTTCAACGAAAAAACGGCCCGTATTTATTGTGATCATAGTATTTTCACCACCAATACAGAGATCACTTCGGAATTGGTAAAACTATTCGGTGCGTTAAATAAACGAACTGTAGCCAAGGGTTTTAAAAACCTGATTGTTTCACCCATCGATTCGAGGAACCGCATTTACAGCCTAATTGATAGGGAAATTAGAAACGCCAAAGCGGGCAAAGCCGCTTACATGATTTTAAAAGTAAATAGCTTGGCCGATGAGGGAATAGTAGAAAAATTATACGAAGCCAGTAACGCAGGCGTTCAAATTAAATTGATTGTAAGAGGGATATGTTGTTTAGTGCCCGGAATGAAAGGCTTTAGTGAAAACATAACCGTCATCAGTATTATTGACAGGTTTTTGGAACATGCCCGAATTTTCATTTTTGGAAACAATGGCAAAGAAGAGATGTTCCTTTCTTCTGCCGATTTAATGTCGCGTAATTTTGAGCATAGGGTAGAAGTAGGCTTCCCGATTTTGGATGAAGAGGTGAGACAAGAAATCCGGGACATCATTGATTTTCAGCTTCAAGACAACGTAAAAGCCAGAAGTATCAACAAAGCTAACGACAATAGATACCACAAGAATAGATCGACAAGTAAAATAAGAGCACAAGTTCAAACTTATACTTATCTAAAAAACAAGCATCAGTAACATGTTAAGATATGCCGCCATTGATATTGGCTCCAACGCAGTACGTTTATTAATTGCAGATATTACCCAACAAGGTGACGACAAAGAACCAGGTTTCAAAAAAAACACCTTGGTAAGGGTGCCTTTACGTTTAGGTGATGACGCCTTTTTAGATCAAGAGCTTTCTCCCAGAAAGATCGATGATTTGGTGAAAACGATGACGGCATTTAGAAACTTGATGGATGTTTACAACGTGACCCAGTATTTGGCTTGTGCCACATCTGCCATGCGTGAAGCTAAAAATGGCAAAGAAGTGATTGAAAAGGTAAAAGAACTGGCCAATATAGATATTGAAATTATAGAAGGACAACGCGAAGCCAGCATCATTTATTCCAACCATATCGAAGAAAACTTAGATATCAAGAAAAGCTATCTTTATATTGATGTAGGTGGTGGTAGCACCGAAATTTCGGTGTTCGTTAATAAACAACCTATCGCTTCTAAATCCTTCAACATTGGTACCATCCGTATCCTCGATAACCAAGACAAGGAAGAAACTTGGAACGAAATGAAAGAATGGATCAAGTACAACACCAAAGAGCTGAAACAAGTTGTGGGTATTGGTACTGGCGGCAACATCAATAAGTTGTTTAGAATGAGTGGAGAGAAGGATGACATGCCTTTATCATTCCTTAAATTGAAGAACATGTACAATGAGCTGAATGCTTATTCTTTAAAGGAGCGTATTTCGGTATTGAAACTCAATCCAGATAGAGCTGATGTAATTATTCCTGCTTGTGAAATTTACCTTACCATCATGAAATGGGCAGGGGTGAAGCAAATTTTCGTTCCTAAAGTGGGAATGGTTGATGGGATTATCAATTTGTTGATTGAGGAGAATTTGTAAGAACCTTTAGTCTACAGCACAATCGCACTTCCAACGTCATTTCGAGCGGAACGCAGTGAAGTCGAGAAATCTTTTAAAGTTAAATTGACTAGTAATATACCAAAGAAAATCCAAAGATTTCTCTCCCGAAAATTCGGGACTAGCTTCAGTCGAAATGACAGACACACTACCTATCTTAATAGAGATTCCTCGTTCGTCGGAATGACAAGAGTATATTAGACTTACGAAGTTTCGAAAACTTCGTAAGTCTTTCTAAAATTACACTAGCAAACTCGCTGCTGCCTCGTCTACAAACCATTGCAAATCTCCATTAACAGGATTAATCAATTGCGATGGATAACTGTCATAGTTCTTCTCGGCACCAAAAACATTCTTCAAAGCTTCAGCCTTGTTTGCTCCAAAAGTAATGAAAGCTACGTTTTTAGCCTGATTAATTAAAGGCGCTGTTAAGCTCACCCTATTGGTATTTAACTTCTCTACCCAAACACTGGCCACTGTAGTTTCTTTGTTAGTCACTAAGGTAGTGTGAGGGAAAATGGAAGCCGTATGTGCATCATCGCCCATGCCTAACAAAATGAAATCAAAAACAATGGGAGCATCACCAAAATGCTGGTCTAATTTCTCTTTATAATCTGCCGCTGCTTCTTCTGGAGATAAATTGGTATCTACGTAAAAAACGTGTCCATCTTTTAGTTCTAGGTTATCAAAGAAACTCTCTTTGGCCATTAAACCATTGTAATCCTTTTCAAAAGGTAGCACTGTTCTTTCATCACCAAAAAAGAAATACACCTTATCCCAATCTATTTGAGCTTTATAAGTGGTTGATAAAAATTGATACAATCCTTTTGGCGAACTTCCGCCAGTTAATACAAAATCAAAGCGACCTTTTTCTGCAATGGCTTTATTTGCTACAGTAATTACGCACTGCGCCAATTGCTCGTTCAGTTCTGTTTGATTATTAAATATGTTTAGTTTCATACCCCAAACCCCTAAAGGGGCTTTTTATAAAATTTTTATTTAATAATTTGCTATAATCTCAATTCCGAAAATCCCCTCTCAGGGGATTTAGGGGTTAGTCTTTAATCGGTAAAGTAAACCAGTGGTAGCCATCTCTAGCAATTAGCGCTTCGGCCTCTTCTGGTCCCCAGCTGTCGGCAGCATAATTAGGGAAACTCAATGATTTTTTATTCTCCCAAGTATGGATAATTGGCATTACCAATTCCCAAGCCGCTTCTACCTGATCGCCACGCATGAACAAAGTTTGATCACCAGTCATCGCATCCAACAATAAAGTTTCGTAGGCTTCAGGCGAATCATTTTCGTAAGTACCTTTGTAATTAAATACCATATCCACTGGATTAAGCACCATATCCAATCCAGGGCGTTTAGATTGCACTTGTAACCTGATACTTGCTTCTGGTTGGATACTGATGATCAACCTGTTTTGCTGCCAAGTTTCGGCTACATTATTGGAGAAGATATGATGTGGTACATCCTTAAACTGGATAGTAATGATAGAGGAAGTTTGGTTCATCCTTTTACCTGTACGTAAGTAGAAAGGAATTCCCTGCCAGCGCCAGTTATCAATAAAGAATTTTACTGCCGCAAATGTTTCGGTATTAGAGTGAGCATCTACGCCTTTTTCGGTACGGTAGCCCGACACTTCTTTTCCTTCAACCCAACCTTTGCTATATTGACCACGAACAGCATGCGCACTAATCTCCTCTGGTTTAAACGGACGAACAGCTCTCAACACTTCTACTTTTCTATCCCTAATTTCATCGGCATTAAAGGAAATAGGGGCTTCCATCGCTACAATAGATAATAATTGCAACAAATGGTTCTGAATCATGTCACGCAACGCACCAGCGCCTTCATAATAACCACCTCTGTCGCCAACACCCAACTGCTCAGTTACAGAAATCTGGATATGCTCAATGTAATTTCTATTCCACAAAGGTTCAAATAATGAGTTAGCAAAACGGAAAGCCATCATATTTTGTACCGTTTCCTTACCTAAATAGTGGTCAATTCTATAAATCTGCTTTTCGGTAAAGATGCCGCTCAACAATAGATTCAATTCCTTAGCACTGTCTAAATCGTGTCCAAATGGTTTTTCGATTACAATTCTGCAATTCTCTTCGTTACCAGTGAGTTTGTATTGGTGCAAGCACTGCGCAATTAAAGGGAATAGGTTAGGAGCTACCGCTAGGTAAAAAATCACTTGTGTTTTCTCCCCAAAATCTGCTTGGTACTTTTCAATTTCTACCTTAAGGTTCTCGAAGGTCTGTTGCGATTTTACATCAATAGAACTGTAATGAATGTTCTGACTAAAAACATCCCATTTTTCTTTCTTTACCTTACCATTTCTAGAGAACTCATTTACACTATGTAAAAGTTCCTTTTGGTATTTTTCATCGGTAAAAGCCGTTCTACCGGTTCCAATGATCGAGAACTTTGCTGGCATATAACCTTCGGTATAAAGATTGTATAAAGCTGGTGCTAATTTGCGTTTGTTCAAATCGCCTGTACCGCCAAATATGACAAATATGGTAGGATTAAGTTTACTTGCTTTTTTCATTTACTTTTTGTTGGAAGGTTGAAAAGTTGTAGGGTTGTAACGTTGCATTAAAATCGTCATTCGTAAATCTAAAATCGTAAGTTTATTTACTCCATTCTGCGTGAAAAACACCTTCGCTATCGATACGCTCAAAAGTATGTGCTCCAAAATAATCACGTTGTGCTTGGATCAAGTTCGATGGCATCCTTCCAGTTTTCAAAGTATCGAAATAAGTGATAGCAGCTGCATAACAAGGTACTGCTATACCCGCACTGATGGCCGAAGCAATAACTTTTCTAGTATCTTTTAATCCCGCTTTAAGCTTTAACTGGATAGATTCATCTTGATATAGATGCTGTAAGTCAGCATTCTTTTGGTAAGCTTCGTAGATATCTTGTAAAAACTCTGCACGGATGATGCAACCGCCTCTCCAGATTTTCGCAATTTCTGCCATATTTAGTTCGTAGCCATATTCTTCAGAAGCTTTCCATAATAAGTGCATTCCTTGTGCATAGGCAGAAACCATGGCAAAGTAGAAAGCCTCTTCTAATTGAACTTCAAAACCGTCTTTGTTTTCAATTTGAGCTGCTTTACCAAAAGAGCCTTCCAGTTCTACACGTAGATCTTTCAATTTAGAAAGGTTTCTTCCCGCTACCGAAGCATCAATCGTATTCAATGGCACTTCTAAATCCATCGCAATTTGCGAAGTCCATTTACCTGTACCTTTAGATTTGGCTTGGTCTTTAATTTCATCAACTAACAAATTGCCTGTTTTTTCATCCTTAAATAAAAATACATCTTTGGTGATTTCCATTAAGAAAGATTTCAAGCGACCGTTGTTCCATTTTTCGAATACCTGTTGGATTTGGGAATTATCGTAACCTAAACCATTTTTAAGAATATCGTAAGTTTCGGCCAACAACTGCATAATGGCATACTCAATGCCGTTGTGAGTCATTTTCACAAAGTGTCCAGCAGCTCCTGGGCCAATGTACGCCACGCAAGGCTCGCCATTAACTTTAGCAGATACCGCTTCTAACAAATCTTTTACCACGCTGTAAGCCTCTCTATCTCCACCAGGCATTAAGCTAGGTCCAAAACGAGCACCTTCTTCACCTCCCGAGATACCCATTCCAAAGAAATGGAAACCCTGCTCTTTTAAAGCTACTGATCTTCTGGTGGTATCTGTATAATAGGAGTTCCCACTATCGATAATAATATCACCTTCGCTTAACAAGGGCGTGATTTCAGCAATTACCTCATCTACAATCTTACCAGCAGGAACTAGCAAGATAATTGTCTTCGGAGAAGTTAAGCTATCTACAAAATCTTCTACCTTAGCAAATCCCTTCAAATCATGCGCCTTACCTTCTTCTTCTAACAAAGCGAGCATTTTCTCGCTCTTATCGTGTCCAGTGACAGAAAAACCGTGATCGGCCATATTTAACAGTAAGTTTCTGCCCATGGTTCCTAAACCAATCATGCCGAAATTATAGCTCTTTTCAGTGTTGTTGATACTCATTTTTATGTTTCTTTTACAAAGTAATTTAATAGTTATTGATAGATCTAATCATGAAGGTTAGTACAAACCAAGAATTTCTCTCTGGCTTTCCAAAGTTTGGCACCACCTTTAATGCCATCTTGATTGGAAACAATTTTGATATTATGGTCTAGCTTAAAATTGATATTTGCGGAATTTCCACCGCCAATATACAGTACATCGTAGTTAAAAACCGTTTTATAGATTTCGATAATGTATTTCAGTCTGTCGTTCCATTCTTCCTTGCCCACTTTTTCGAAGCCTTTTTTGCCTATATATTCGTCATAACTTTCTCCTTTGGTGATGGGCAAGTGTGCAAGTTCAAAATGAGGCAATAGATCGCCATCGAAGAGGAGGGCCGTCCCAAAACCAGTACCCAAGGTAAATACAATTTCTAGGCCTTTACCTTTTACGATGCCTAGTCCTTGCAAATCTGCATCGTTAACCAACCTTACGGGCTTATCAAACAGTTCACTAATTTGATCCGCTAACGCTACATTAGCCCATTTATTTTCTCCTAAATTAGGAGCCGTTTGCACTACACCATCTCTCACGTAACCAGGAAAACCCACAGAAATCTTTTCGAAATCTTTCAAGTCTTTAGTCAGTTTTTTAATGGTTTCGATTACCTCTTTAGGTCCAGCATTTTTTGGAGTAGATTCTGAGATATAATCTGTGATGATTTTCCCATTATTATCTAAAATACATGCTTTAATATTTGTGCCGCCAATATCTATCGTGAGTACGTTTCCTTTTTTTGAAATTTTCTTTACTGACATAATTGGCTTTTATTTTAGTGCTAATCAAAGATAGCTAGTTTATAAAGGGGAAAAGTTATTTAAAAATCAAATTTTGTGGGTTTGATCAGCAAATTCAAAGTTGATTAACTTAGGTACATTATTCACCATTGAACCGATAATTTGCTGAGTTGTGATATCCTCGAAATAAAGTGCTTCTTTGGGTTTAATTTGCTTCTTTAGGTGAGCATAAATATACAGGCATTTGATCCAATTGATTGCTTTTTCATGGTCTTTCCACAACTGAGGATATAAAGAAACCACATTGCCGTTAATCTGTATCAGTTTTTTTTCCAATAACCCTTTAACGTTTGCCAATATTTTAGCGTTTTGCTCAGCCGAATTGACAGGCGCAGTATGTTTTTTGTTTGCGTAAAACATATGGCTAATTTACTAAGAATTAATCTTTATTCCTTCTGAAAATGATTTTTCGCAATTGAAGTACCCCATTAGTGAGATGATGTTTTTTAGGTGTAAAAAATGGCAGACTTAAAACTGATAGAAGTGAAATACCTGCCGAAGCGCCTAACGCACCTCCATATCCATTAAAGAACCTACTGGTGTTGAGGTAAATAACAGCAAACACCAAACCCGAAATACCCAATTTAAAATAGCTATCGATGATTTTTTTTGAAGCCATTCCGATGAAAGAACCGCCAATAAAAACCACTGGAATATTTTTAGCCAATTCTGTTGGCAACAGGTTTGGAAAGAAATGAAAGGTGGAAGCAACCACTAAGGATAACAATGCAGAAGACCTTACAGACCCTTGTTTAAGCTGATGGTTCACATAAAAAGTGAGCATTGCGGCAATTATTGCGGTAAGGATAAGGACAAATGCAATCATTTCTTAAACAAAAGGAAAAAGATAAACGAAGTGATGGTTACTGCGGTAAAAGCTACAGTACCCAATTTACCACCCAGACCATTGAACAGGCTTTTGGAAACCAATAACAACACTCCAGCAAAAAAAGAGGCTGCCAATACGAAATAAACAGACGAGGCAATGGCAATATTGGTCATTCCGATGAAAGCCCCACAATAAAATGTAGCAGGCAATTGTTTCAGATAACTAGATTTTTTATTCAACAGCGGAATAAAGGAAGCCAAAGTACCCACAATGCCCGCAGCCATTACTGGCCCTAAATGGTAAACGTTATTAAGCAAGTAGCAAGCCAGCGCTCCAATTGGAATCCACAACACAATCAGTACATGCTCATGTAAATTGGTACGATGATGAATGGGTGCCTTCACATAAGAGACCAAGAGCAGCAGACTTAAAACAATGATGATGAAAGGCGTATAAACACTCTGCAGTTTCTCGATAAAAATGGCTGATAAAAATAGAAGTTGTATGATTAGCGTAAGGGCAATGGTAAATGTTCTAATCTTCTTTCTGGGCATTAAACAAGCTAATTAACATCAAAAATAGGAGCTGAGGTGTTTAGATGATTTCCTTGTACCAAGCACTCCGAAAAAGAGCTTCTTGATTACCCTCCAAAGGTATCACAAAAGCCAGTCATTATAAAATGTTTTTCCCTTTAAACAGTAGTATTAATGTTTGTATTTGACGGCTTGGAACAAATTTTGCGTTGTGATGACAGACCAAAACCCGCTCAACATGAAGCCTTTAATTTTTTTGACCATTTTAACTGGCCTTGCGCTTCTTACTGGATGCGCCGCTTCTCTAAAACAGCCACAAAGAACGGACATGCTTCAAATGAAGTCTTTAAGCGCTTTTAACGGCGCTTATCAGAATATTGGAACAACCAAGAGTAGTGGTTCCTATAACACTTTATGGCACCATTTAAACAGCATTGGACAAACAGATACGACGAACGTGCCAAATACTACAATTACCCTACTTGCACTGGATAGTGAAAAAATCAGGGCCACTTTGGAAGCTAAAGGTAGCGCTACTAAAAGTATCGAACTAAAAGGAGAATTTAAAGACGGCTATTTTGTTACTAAACCAAAACGTAGTGCAATCCCAATACCGCTCATTTATGGCAAATTCAAGAACATACAGATACAACTATCCTTAAATCAGGACAACAGTCTGCATTTAGACCAATTGCACAATGAATGGGGATGGGTGTTCCTTTTTCTAGCCAGTAACGACACTAGCACTTCTAACAATTATCAAAAAATAGGAGAGTAGTGATATTTGCTCATCGCTACGGTTTCTTTGTACCAGCCTGATGCTGTTTCAAAGCCGCAACAATCTTAGCGTTTAAAATCTTTTCGTCACCGTCAAATGAATCTTCAAAACTATTACCCACTTGAACCAATTTGTTCCCCTCAGCCATGCGATAAATGCTATAGTAGTTCTTTCCGGCAAAACTATAACTGGTGACTACTTGATATTTTGAATGATAGGTAGGATTGGGCAAATCGTCGAAACCTTTTACCCTCGTGAGCGTCTTCGCTTTTGGACCAGCCAAAAACAAATAATAAAGTTCGTTACTTCCCCTTGCACCAGTACCTTTTAAGATCAGGAAATCGGCTACACCATCACCATTGAAATCTGCTTTCTTAGTCTCTCGCCCGTATTCTATGGCCAGTTCTTCTTTCCATAAAGTGGCTTGCGAACCATCCTTTTGATGAAAGAAACGAACGGTACAAACCCGCTCTTCAGATGCTTTCTCACTACCTTCATCAATTGCCAATACATAGCTTCGATCATTGAAGGGATAAAAGTACTTCCAATCTTTTGCAAGGCTTAACCAAAGCGGAACGGTGATCAATAGCCATCGTTTTTGCATAAGCATATCAATTTAGGGTTGAAGTTGCACAAGGTAGTAAGCATATTGCTTCACCTTTGCTTGTCCATTTTTTTCTTCTGTAGATGCTTTCACTATAAAAGCACTATCATTTAACCATTTAATTCCCTCAACAGCCCATTTCTTAGTTTCGTAACTTGCTTTTTCAGCAAGTAGCGTTTGAGGATGATTCCTGCTTCCTATCTTCAGCACCCCAATAAAAGAGCTGTTCCGTTGATACATCCAATTATAAAAATAAACCAGGTATTTACCATTTGGCGAAGGGATAGGCAATTGCACCGCATCATCTCCAACAGAGGCAATGGCATATTTTTTAGCATTTAAATCATCAACCAAAATAAGATCACTAAAACCGATATGTTCTGCGGTGTGATGACTAAAAAGCGCATGCATTTGCAAAGAAGAGTAATAACCTGCGTACTGATAGCCCTTAAATCCTTCTGCCGAACTAATCTTACTACTGTATTTTTTCAAATTCAGCATTCCCTTTTTAGTTTGGATGGAAAGATGACCGGCATCACCAAATAATTTCGGTTGCGAAAGCATGCTCTTCGCCGGAATACTGTCGTACTTTGCTTGGGTACTTTTTAGCAAATTTAACTTTGGAAGCTTATCAAACTGATCTGCATAACCAATAGTAGCCAGGTTGCTATTTTGGGCATAGCATGAGCAACTGATGAGTAAAAATAGGCATAGTATCTTCATCATTATTTTTTTTTAGGAGCAATCACATAATAAGCGTTTTCACCAATCCTAATCAAGCCATATGCTAAATTTTCCAAAGGATAGTATTCCACAGTTTGCTCAATACATTCTCCGTAAGGGGCCTTTGGATATACATTGTCCATCTTTATTTTCAACGTACCTGATTTGGAAAGAATGTGATAGTATTTAATGCCATTCCAAATCTCCTCGGCACCTGCATCGCACGCCGCCTTCTCGGTCTTTTTAAAATAAACAAGTTCTACTGCTTTGGCATTTTCAACCAATGGTACTATTTCCTTACGTTTAACTTCCGCCTTATCCTTATCCAATGCAATTGTTTGATGGTCAAAAATCCACGTAAACACTTTATCACTATTTTGAGAGATCAACAAACCATTATCGAAAATCAAGCTCTCTGTCGTTAAATCCAAAATCTTAAGACTGTCCTTAATCACACCATTCTTATCTATCCTAAAAATTTGGTCAATAGGAACCTTTTTATTTGAGCTAGGGTATTCCAATAAAATGATGACTTCTTGGCTTTCTGGGAGATAATAAGGCTTTGAAGTAATATGTATTCCTTTGGTATCCAGCAATTGTTGCGCTAAAGGCAAACGATGATAAGCTTGCTCTTCGATTTGCATCGGTGCTTGTTTAATTTTCTTCATCCAGTAAAAGGAAAGGACACTTAATACTAAAGCCGCCAAAATATAGAAGATGAATTTGATATTGCCTTGCATTGCTTCGGGCAAACCTAAATGCTGGGAGTGGTATAAAAAAAGACGAACGCCACCACCTATGACCACAGAACAGACCGCAATGTATAATAAATGAGACGTTAAAAATTGTTTGATAAAGATCCCGTAGGCACTAAAATCGGCAAAGCTTGGGAGTTGCACAAAGCCATAAACCAACCAAAACACGAACAGCAGCACTACGAACACCAAAGAAATCAACAAGTTTGTATTTGGATAGATGATGCCCGAATTCAACAAATAGGCAACAAAACTAACCAATAGGGTAGTAAGTACTAAGATAACTACAAAGCCAAGCAGGAAAATAATCACCGTGCCTAAACTCAAAAAGTTGAATGTACGTCCGCTGAGGTAGTAAAAATAGGTGAAAGCTAATAAAATGGCTGCAAGGAGTGCCGTTTTGAGGTTAATATTCATACTTCGTTAATAGCTGGTTGGCGTTAATTATTCATTTAATTGCGCAATTTCACGGCTATAACCGTGCCAATTCAATGAATTAGGGGTGTTGTAAATATTTTTTTAAGCTGATAACGAAGTGCTTAAAACAAACTTCATAAAATACGCTGAGTTAAGTTTGTGGAATTGATTAGAGTTTGTACTTTTGCCCTCGGAGAGCTGGCAGAGTGGTCGAATGCGGCAGTCTTGAAAACTGTTGACTGTAACAGGTCCGGGGGTTCGAATCCCTCGCTCTCCGCATAAAAAAGGGACGATTGAAAAATCGTCCCTTTTTCGTATAAATCGATCAACAAATCCAGTTTATTTTATTGCATTGCAAATGCAAGATTTGTAAAACCTGAAGGATGTCCCAACACCTAAAATCCACAAGGGTCAGTTCAGATTTAGCCTTTATTATTAGATTTAATTATCTTATCAAATATTTCAATTAATGCCTCATCCATTACTGAAGCTGTATTATTGTCGCTTTGATTGGTGATAATAAAAAACGCCAATTCATATTTTGGAACAATATAGATATAACATTGTGAACGAGGCACACCTCCATGATGCAAATAATATGTTCCTAAATTTTCGTTTTCTTTAATAATATTCCAAAAATATCCGACACTAAACCCAGGATTAAAATTTACGATTGGTCGATATGATTCTTCGGTAGTTTTATTTTTTTGCAACAAAAACCGCATGTATTTAACCATATCAGGCAAAGTGGATTTTATATTACCAGAAGCGCCCCAGGGCAATATCGGCATTGGAGATGTAGTTACTTTATTGTCACTATGATAACCAACAGCAAGCCTTTCTAATTCTCGATTGGAAAGATTGATCTTAGTATTTTCTATCGCCATATTTTCAGATAGATAATCTGTCAATAATTTTTCAAAATCCACTTTGTAAACCTTTTCTATAATAGCAGCCATAAGTTGAGTGCCAGCACTAGAGTAATTGTATTTATAACCTGGAACCGTATCTATTCTTACTTGACGTAGATCCCTTAAGAAATCCTTTTTTTGGTAATTCTGATATAATTTATTGAGCTTAGCTGGAGTATCATGATCTGTGAAATTTTGTAGGATTGTATTTGCTTCTACGGGAAGCATATTAGGCATACCACTGGAGTGGGATAGGAGATCCTTGATTTTGATAGGGCGATCTTTAAATTTCAGGTTTGGATAGCTTTCTGTTAGATACTTTTGTACGTCATCTTCAATATTCAATTTCTTATCTTGTACAGCCTTCACGGTTAACATCCCGGTTAGCGTTTTGCTCAATGAGCCAATTTCATAAATTGTTTCATTATTTGGAACATTCTTCTTCCCTTCTTCCAACTCCCCATAATGTCCTATATATTCCTTTCCATTAAAAATCACAGCAATCGAAGCAGAATGAATTAATGGCTTCTTGATCATCTTATTTAAAGCAATATCAACTACATTCTTGATACTATCAGTCTTTGACATGGAAATATCTTTAGTATCTACATAGATTGATTGCGATGATGAGTGTAGACTAGATAATAATAAAATAAAGAGGAGAGAGGTTTTCATGATTTATCAAATCTGTTAAGATTACAAATATAAATTCTTACGTACTCAAAAAATCCTTAATCAACAGAAATTATTAAGTACTTCAGTTAGCAAAATATCATCTATCAAGCGTATTTTTATCAAAATTTATAGCCATAAGTATTTCTTTTAGTGGTAATTTGCAGCTTCACATTAAAGCTATTTTATTGATTTTCAATACACTTAACAAATTCCATTAAACTTTATTTAACATTTTTTTAATCAAAGTTTGCAAAATTGATTAGAGTTTGTACTTTTGCCCCCGGAGAGCTGGCAGAGTGGTCGAATGCGGCAGTCTTGAAAACTGTTGACTGTAACAGGTCCGGGGGTTCGAATCCCTCGCTCTCCGCTGAAAAAGATAACCGTCCAAAAAGGGCGGTTTTTTTTTGCCCTATAAAATCTAAGCACTTTTCCCCATATTCTGGACAAACCATTTTTTCGAGATTTCAGTTTTAATCAGTTTGGTTTTATACGCAGGTAAAGAACTATAAAATATATCGGAATTTCATCTATATTTTTTACAAAATTTTGTAGTTTAGAAGTGACCAAGAAAGACCTCTACTTATTTTTCTACTGCTTTTAAAATAAAGGCATCCATCCACCAACAAGAATAATCTCATCAAAAAAACAATATACCATGAAATATACTATAACTAATTTTTCGATTGATAACGAACTAGATATCACCGGAATTGATCTTTCGTACATACATATATTTTATTGCACAAGTGATGGAACAGAAATTGAAATGCCCTTCATTGTCCCTTTTGAAATACTATTTGAATTCATAAAAAAAGAAGATACTAAAGCGTACCTGTACCTTGTAAAAGCTAGTTTAAGCATAAGAGGTTACGGACCGAAACACAGTAAATTATTAGAGATAATTGACAGCGAAGGTTTTGATTTAACACCTTATATAATTAGGCTTTTCAATAGATTTGATGAAGATTTATTTGACAAGCAAGTAAACATGATTAAAGAAATATCTATGCTACAAGATCAGGAGCAAGTAGAAAATGTAATTGAAGAACTTGACGATATGGTAGACAGCGATAAGGAATACAATATTAAAATAATTGATTTTACAAATGATGTCGATCAAGCACTTCACGAAGTAACGCTAAAATACTTCCCTGAGATTTTTGAAAAGGACAGTAAATATATTGAGACTTACCGAGAAGCCTTGGTAGACAGCACTCTTCATTTTGCAAAAAAGATTGAAAATATCATAAATAACGAATGATGACACTTGATAAAAACATTTTTCTTACATCTCCTCAACTGAGCAAGTTTCGGATTTTTCACGGCTAACCTTAGAACTAGTTTTGCATGCAATAAAAAATCATTGTCATGGAAGGTATAGAAAAAAGATTGGCTGCCATCAACTGGAATAAAATCAGAGCTGAATTACATCATAAAGGCTTTGTAATCGTGAAAAATGTGCTGGATCAAAGGGAATGTGATTTATTGATTGCAGGATATGATGCCGATAACACCTATCGGAAAACCATCCATATGGAACGTTACCGCTTTGGATTGGGCGAGTACAAATACTTTCAATACCCTTTACCTAAACTCATTACTAGGTTACGAGAAACTGCATATGCAGAGATAGCGCCTGTAGCCAACCAGTGGATGCAAGAATTGAATATTAGCGTAAGATTTCCAGATACACATCAAGAAATGAAAGCATTATGTAAAGAACACGGACAAGAAAAGCCTACCATTCTTATTTTAAAGTATGGCGAAGGTGGTTTTAATACTTTACATCAGGATCTTTACGGAGAAATTTATTTTCCCATGCAAATGGTATTTATGCTCGACCAAATTGACCAAGACTATACAGGTGGTGAATTTGTAATTACAGAGCAAATCCCAAGAGCACAATCCAAAGCCAACGTATTAAAACCCAACGTTGGCGATATGGTCATCTTCACTACTCATTTTCGTCCTGAAAAGGGGAGCAAGGGCTTTTATCGCGTAAACATGAAGCATGGTGTAAGCCCGCTTCATAGTGGTAACAGACATAGTTTAGGTATTATTTTTCATGATGCACTGAGCTAACCATCATGATCAAGCATATTGATTTAGGGAAACAGGCTAAAGAAAGAAGCAAAAATCTAGCCTCTTTAATTCGTAAGGGGCAGATTTCACTTGCAGGCTACAGAAAAGACAAAATATATGGCTTGCTCAACTGCTCGTCGGGCAAAAGAATGAAAACTGAAAACCGAGTGTTTTTTAAAAACGAATCTGAAGCTTTGGCCCACGGATATAGACCTTGTGGTAATTGTTTGTCTCAAAAATACAAGGTGTGGAAGGAAGCTGATAGGATTATGAAATAGCGAAGAATAAAACCTATTTCGTTTTAAACAAGCTAATGGTATAATCTAGTAGTTTTGAATTGCCACGTTCACCATGCCCTGGAATCACCAGCTTTACGTTTGGATATTCCTTTTTAATTTTTTCTACGGTGTTAGACCATGCTTCCACATTGGCATCACCTAAATAACCTTTAGTGGCATCCAATTCCTTAATCAAACAACCGCCAAATAGGATATTTTCACTAGGAAAATATCCTACCACGTTATCTTTGGTATGGCCTTCTCCAAAGAACTTAGCTGTAATGCTTTCTTTCCCAACCTTAAGTGTTAATACATCCTTAAAGCCATTTTCAGGAACTACGAACCCCTTTTCTTTTGCCAACGTTATGGTTTTAAAATTAGCATAGGAAGGGATTTGGTGATCATGAAAAGCTTTTAATCCACCCAAACAATCGTCATGAAAATGGGTAGGGATAATGGCTTTTATCTTAAAATGGAGTTTATCCGTCATCCATTTAATTAACTCTTCTGCGCTTTTATCGTTGGTAGGCGTATCAAATATAATAGCCTCTTTGCTATCGCTCACTACCAAACCATTACAAGGTACTTTTCCAAAATCCTGGGTCTGTAAATAGGAGGTATGTTCAAAAGCGTTCTTGGAAATTTGAGTAACGACCAAATCGTCAGTTTGATAAACTATCTTAGGTTTAAATGCTTCATTTTTTTGAGCCTTAACCACTAAAGCACTGCATGAAAGCAGCATTATCAAAAATGTTTTGATCATTATTTTCATTTGTTTAAGAGTTAGAATCTGAAGACTTGCTTTTAAAAAGATTGAAGTTTGGTCTAATAATTTTAACGCTTCTTTTAGATAAATCTACACTTGCATTAAGCTCAAAACCGATCAATAAAATCAAGGAATTGAGATAAAGCCAAATCATCACTACCATTAAGGTTCCAATAGAACCGTAAAGTTTATTATAAGCACTAAAATTATTGATGTAAAACGAAAATCCCCAAATGGTTAAAAAAGCCAAAATGGTGGCCAACCAAGAACCTGCGCTAAAAAACTTCCACTTCTTAGCATGGGCCGGGCCATAACGGTAGAGAATAGATACGTTGATAAAATATAAAATCCCCAAAAGAGCCCATCGGGTAAACCTAATCAGGTAAATGGTTAAATTACCTTTATATTCAATCTCTTCTTTTAAATAGTTGATGGTGATTTCACCCAAAGCCATTGCAGCGATACAAACAATCATGGAAAGCACTAAAACGACGGTCAAAATTAAAGCTACAAACCTACGTTTCAACAGCGTTCGCGTCTCTACAATTAAGGACGATTTATTAAAGGCCATCATCAGGTTATGCACCCCATTGGTAGCAAAGAAAAGCGATAACACAAAACCAATAGAAAGTAAACTTCCATTTTGGATGTTCACAATATCATTAATGGTCGCTTCGAAGGCTAAAAACGCATTATTAGGCAATACCAAAGCTAAAAGCGACATCAACTGTTCTTGAAAACCTATTCTTTTGGGAATGTAAGGAATTAAGGTAAATAGAAAAATGATACCGGGAAAGATGGCCAACATGAAATTATAAGCCAACGATGAGGCTTTATTCACCAAAGTGTCTTTACCAACCTCACGAAAAAAGAAAGTAGCAACGGTATAGATAGGCAAGGGGCTAAAACCAGGAAGCACACAACGTTTAGTCCACTCTATAAACATAGCGTAAAGCCTAAATTTTAAAAGTTGCTTATGTAGCCAGTTCATGGATAAGGGTTAACGGTTTAATTATAGGTAACCGTTTATTCGGTTAATTGTTTAGATGGTTAACTGTTTAATCGATTACCAAGCTAACACGCCTGCAATTCAATCTAAAATCGTTCCCGTACATACGGGATACAATCTAAAATTAAAAATACTGTCTTACGTTCTTCATGAACTTCTCAGGTGGTTGACAAGGCCTACGGCTTACTCTATCTACAAACACTAAAGTCGTTTTTCCAATATTAATCAACTCCTTAGCTTCATTATAAATTTCGTACTCTACATGCAAACGCACACTCGGCAGTTCACGCACAATAGATTTAATAGTTAGCACTTGGTTATACAGTGCTGGCTTTAAATACTTTGATTGCAACTCCAATATGGGCAACATCACCCCATCTTCTTCCATAGAAGCGTAGGTCATTCCAGAACAGGCTTCAAAACACTCGGTACGGGCTATTTCATAATATTGAGCGTAGTTACCGTGGTATACTACACCCATTTGATCGGTTTCGGCGTATCTAACTTTTACTTGGGTTTCGTAAGTGAACATTATCTATAAATATTTCGCTGATTTAAGGCTTCTCTATATTTTTTGGCGTTAATATTATGCTCCTGAACGGTAGCTGCAAAATTATGGTAACCAGAGAAATCCTCTTTGGCACACATGTATAAATAGTTGTTGTTCTCTTTATTTAAAACAGCATCAATGGCATTAATGCTAGGCATGTTAATTGGTCCTGGAGGCAAACCAACATATTTGTAAGTATTGTAACGAGAATCAACACCCAACAGGGCACCAGTAACACGTTTAACCGTAAAATCGCCATTGGCAAAAATCACGGTAGGATCAGCCTGTAACAACATGCCCTTTTTCAAACGGTTAAGGTAAAGTCCTGCAATGGTAGGCATTTCTTTGTCAAAAAGCGCTTCAGCATCTACAATAGAAGCTAAAATGGTTACCTTAATTGGGTCTAAGTTCAACGCAGCTGCTTTTTGTCTACGCTCATCATTCCAGAACTTAAGATATTCTGCATTCATTTTCTTAAAGAACTCTTCTCTGGAAGTATTCCAATACATTTCGTAAGTATTAGGAATAAACATGGTATACACGTTTTCGGTATTAAATCCGTATTTCTCTACAAAAGCTGCCGAATCCAACAAACGCATAAAAGCCACTGAATCTGGCTCCAAGTTTTTGGCCAACAAACCGGCTAAACCTTCAATTTTTCTGATGTTCTGAAATTTCAGTTTTACAGCTTCCTGATTTCCAGCTTTTAACATATTGATTAAGGTACGATTGTTCATTCCTTCTTTTAAGCGGTATTTACCCGGCTTTAATGGTCCTTGAAGATTCATACGCTCTGCAGCATCCCAAAAAGTACCGATATCTTCCAAAACCTCTTTATAACGAAGATCGGTCACGAGGTCTTCAAAAACATAACCTGTTTTTACATAAAGATATTTTTCTTTAGCGGTTACATTAGGGGCAAAATAGATGTTGTAAAATTTAAAGGCAAAAAAGGCGCCAACTGCTATTACAATAGCAACAATAACAATGGCTATTTTAAGTTTGTTTTTTCTAGTACTCATCGGTTGTTTAAGGTTTTTTATTTGAAAGCGTTAAATTAATCGGGGTTCCGATGCGTACTTTGGATACGCTATCGCTTGGCAATGGGAATTGGCTAATGATAACCGCATTTGCCGTGTCGGTAATGGTTCCTTCGTAGGTGATGGTTCCTATGGTTAGCATGCCGCCTTTTAAGGCAAATTTTGCTTCATCTAAAGCAAATCCAACCAAATTAGGCAATTCTACTTCTTCGCTGCCACGTCCGTCGCCAAGTACAAAGCTAATTCTTGAACCCTTCGGCAAGCTTTCACCAGGTCTAATCGGTTGGCCACCAAACAAAGCTTGTAATACTACATCTTTGGCTACATCTGGTTTATAAGTAGTGTCGCCCAATTTAAGCCCATAACTTTCAATAATAGACCTAGCTTCACGTAGCGATTTAGTTTCTACATCAGGAAACCTTACGTTTGGCGCATTATTGGTGTTAATGGTCAAATAAATGGTTCTATTATCCTTTACAAAAGTTTCAGGATCTGGATCTTGGTCGGTTACAATACCCGGAGGCTGGTCCATCACATATACTGAATCGATTTCATAGCGTAAGCCCAAACCTTCTAGTTTGCTAATGGCATCTTCAATTTTTAAACCTTTTAAAGAGGGTACATTTAAACCTTCGCCATGTTTGGTATAGTATCGTAAGCTGAAAAATGCGATAAGCAATAATCCTATAAAAGTACAAATTGCCGCTATAATATTCGTTCTGAATGACTTGGTTTTAAGGTACTCGGTAAAGTTGCCCATTCGCGTTCCGTTGTTTTTTAAATGAAGCCCAAATTTAGCTTAAAAAAATATTTATCTTAAATTAAAAACAAATCTGTTTAACTAATTTATATTTTTGACCATCACATTTTAAAAACGCAATAAAAGCCTTTTTTAGTTTCGTGATCAAAATTTAAATCTAAACTTAAAGAAATGAAAAAAACCATTGCATTACTAACGGGTGGCACCACTGGCGAGTGGGTAGTGTCTGTTAAAAGTGCTGCAACCATTGCTCAAAATATCGACACCAAGAAGTACGAAGTATACAAAATTATGTTGACCGAAAATGGATGGTTCTACGAACCTGCGGATTCGGTAAAAATTGAAGTAGACAAAAACGATTTCTCGTTAACGATAAAAGGCAAAAAGATTGTTTTTGATGGCGTTTTTATTGCCATTCATGGTTCTCCAGGCGAGGACGGCAAGTTGCAAGGTTATTTTGACATGTTAGGTATCCCATATACTACCTGCAACGCACTTACCAGTGCCATTACTATGAATAAAGGCTATACCAAGGCTATTGTAAATGGCATTAAAAACCTGAACGTGGCCAAATCTTTGCAATTATTTAAGGAAGACTACAGTGCCAACGAAGTAAAAACGCAATTGAAACTGCCTTATTTTGTAAAGCCCAACAACGGTGGCAGCAGTATTGGCATGAGCAAGGTAAAAACAGTTGACGAACTGGATGCTGCGCTGGATAAAGCATTTAAAGAAGATAGCCAGGTGCTGGTAGAAGAATTTGTGGAAGGAAGGGAATTTTCGATAGGGGTATTTAAAACCAAGGGTAAAATTGTGGTATTGCCTACTACTGAGGTAAAAACCAAAAATGAGTTTTTTGATTTTGATGCCAAATACACGCCCGGTGTTACCGAGGAAATCACTCCTGGGGATATGACCGAAGAGGAAAAGGCTAGAGTGGAGCAAGTAGTGGCAGATGTTTACCAAAAACTGAACTGTCGTGGCATTGTACGTATCGACTATTTCTTGGAACATGGCACAGGCAATTTCTACTTCATCGAAATCAATACGATTCCTGGGCAAACAGCCACCAGTTTCATTCCTCAACAGGTAGCAGCCATGGGCATGAAACTGCAAGATTTTTATACGCAAGTATTGGAAGAAACGATATAAACCGCTACGTTATTTTGACCATAGGAAGACCGCGAAGCAGCTACGAAGTAAAATCTAGCAACTGGATTACACGGATAGTCTTAGTCGTTAGATTTCTCCTCGTTCCTCGTCGAAATGACGGAATATCTCTAAAAACAATCCTATCACTCCGTGAACCAAAGCAGCACTTTACAAATCGAATACATCGCTCGTATTGATCAAGTATTGAGGTTCATTGATGAAAACCTGGATGCAGATTTAAGTTTAGAAGCCCTTGCACAGGTGGCCAACTACTCGGCCTTCCATTTCCATCGGATATTTAAGCTAATTGTTGGCGAAAGCCTTAACACCTACATTCTCCGAAAAAGGATAGAGAAAATGGCTAGCGTGCTGATGTATCAACCCGCTATAAGCGTTACAGAACTCTCCCTACAATACGGTTTCAACAGCAACTCTTCTTTTACACGTGCCTTTAAGAAATACTACGGTGTTAGTCCAACCGAGTTTAGGCGACAACAACCTAGCAGATTTAGCAAGATTAGACAAATAGAAAGCAAGAATAGACAAGCTGATCAGGTTTTTGAGGAATACATTTGCAACATTAATGAACTTAAAAACTGGATCAAAATGAATGCAAAAATTGAGATTAGAGAACTTGCTCCTATAAAGCTAGCTGGGGTAACAACCATAGGTGTGCAAGGAATTTCAGATGCTTATCAAGAGCTTCTAAAATGGGCTGTTCCGAAAAACTTATTAGGCAAAGAAAGCACCAAAATCATTACGATATACCACGATAGCTTTAAGGTAACCGCAGCTGAAAAGGTAAGAATGAGTGCTTGTATTTCAGTAGGAGAGGAAGAGAAGGCAGAAGGGAAAATTCACTTGATTACGCTTAAACCAGGTAAGTGTATCGTCGCTTATTTTGAAATTAGCTTGGCAGATTTTGAAAAATCATGGAGCAGCTTATTTGTTTGGATGAATGAACAAGGCTACCAAAAAGCCGAGGGCAATCCTTTTGAAATTTACCATAATAATTTCAGGGATGACTCTAATCAAATTGCAAAAGTAGATTTCTGTATCTCTATTAGGTAAGCACAAAGAGATAAATAGCCGCACTTTCTGTATCTCCCTTTGGAGGGAGACTAAGAGGGAGGTATTTCATCGAACATGATTAGTTACCTCCCCCTTGCCCCTCGAAGAGTGGGATATTGGCGGTTCAATCCGGAACTTTTAGATCATTTCGATGCCTGCTCCGATTATTCGGGAGAAGAACGAGGAAAACCGAAGCCCTACAAAGTAAATTGAAAATCAACAAGGAGAAATCTAACGATTACTATTACCTGTTAGATTTTACTTCGTAGCTGCTTCGCGGTCTCCCTATGGTCGAAATGACGAACCGAACGCCTAAACCGTTGTCTTTTGCCATTTACCTTTTTTAAAGATCAGGTAAGAAGCAACAGTAATACCCACTTCAGCTACTGGTATGGCTATAAAAACACCTGTTGGTCCCATCCCTATATATTTAGCCAAAAAGTAAGCAAATGGAATTTGGAACAGCCAAAAAGCCACAATATTGATTTTGGTAGGGGTCCAAGTGTCGCCAGCACCATTAAAAGCACTGATCAATACCATACCAACACCATAAAGAATAAATCCATAGCTCATAATTCGCAACGCTTCAACCGCTACATTCCTAACTTCTTGATCTTCGCTAAAAAAAGAAGCAAATAAATGACCGCAGGTTAGAAAAAGTACCATTACAATACCCATAAAAATCATGGCATATTTAATGGTTACAAAAACTGATTTTTCAGCCCGATCCATTCTACCTGCACCCATATTTTGTCCTACTAAAGTGGCTGCCGCATTACTCAACCCCCAAGCAGGTAATATAAAAAACATCATTAGCCTTAAAGCAGTTAAAAAACCTGCGGAACCAACTTTACCAGCCGTTGTAGCCACTAACTCCGCTAAAAAAATCCAGCTGCAAGAAGCAATTACAAACTGTAAAACTGCTGGCGCTGCAATTTTAACAATGGCTTTAATTTGTTCTATTTGGGGTTTCAAATAAGCCAATTTTACTTTAAGCGCACCACTTCCTTTAGCCAAATGATAAATTTGGAAAAGCACCCCAGTACCACGACCAATGGCTGTGGCTAAAGCCGCCCCTGTTAATCCCATAGCAGGAATTGGTCCAAAACCACGAATTAATATTGGGCATAAAATGATATTAAGTGTATTTGCCAAACCTAAGCTTTGCATCGCGATAGCCGCATTTCCAGCTCCTCTAAAAATACCGTTGATCAAAAACAGCAACATGATGACGATACTCGTACCCATCATGATTCGCGTAAAAACAACTCCCTGCACAGCAGTAGTTTCTGTTGCACCCATCAACAATAGAATATCCTTCGCAAAAACCACCCCTAATACACTTATGATGATGGAAATAGTAGCAGCTAAACCTATGGTTTGCATGCCTGCTCTCGAAGCTGCTTCCGTGTTTTTCTCACCAACCCTACGAGCAACCACGGCTGTGGCTGCCATCCCCAAACCCATGGCTAAAGAATAAATAATGGTAAGTACTGATTCCGTTAAACCTACAATTTGTATAGCCTCTGCACTATTTGGCAAATGTCCTACAAAATAAAGATCGACCAGTACAAATACCGATTCCATCATCATTTCCAACATCATGGGAACAGCCAAAAGCACAATGGCTTTTCTGATACTAATGGATGTATAATCGATTTCAGCACCTTTAAAGGCCTGAACTAGTACATTAAAAAAATTAGACAAACGTGATTTTGCCTCGACAGGTTGTGACATATCATAAAGTTATAAAAAGATTACCATGAGATGCTGACAAGCATCCTTAATTTTGTTTTTCTGATGTAGGAGTCCTCGCTTGGGTTAAGCTATTCTGATACGGACTGCAAAAAACTTCATGGTTCGTGATATTTTGTACTACAAAAGTAGGAAATTCTTTCAAAGAAGAAATATTTATCTTACAATAATCTACTTTAGCAATAAACAATATTTGTTTAACAAACAAAAACGGAGTTTTAAGAGATATTTTGTATCATTGAGAGCCCAAACAATATATTCATTTAACGCTCTATGACCGATTTTAAATCTCGTTTGCGTAAAACGCTCATTTGGGGCGCCGCAACCTTGTTTATCCTTTACTTTTTTTACGACCTGCTGTCTTTAGAATTTTATAATGCCATGGGTACGCTTATTGCCGTGGTGGGTTGTATTGCAATTACCGTATGTATTGTAGCTTTCTTTATTTGCTTATTTAGCTTATTTGATAAGCCTGCTGAAGAAGGCACAAAGGATGAAGGTTCAGCTTTAGGATACGTTATTTTTGCAATCATCATGATTTCCTTGTTTGGCAATGGTTTTCTATTGGTAGGCCATGGCGTAAGACTTGAACAGAAGGAACTTGATGAAAATGGCGTCATCGTAATGGCTAAAATTATCGACGGAAGTTCTTACGCTGGACGAAAATTTGATTTTAGCCATATCAAGGTGTTGTTTATTGATCCAAGCGGAAACGAACGCAGAATCAACATCGATGTAAGCAAGCATTCTTTCAAGAATTTCTATCTTAACGAAGAAATCCCAATTGTATATTCAACCAAAAATGTGGGCGTAAACAGGGTAGTTTATGGCCAAGAAGATTTCTCTAAATATCCAATGCAAAAATAATATGATCATATTTTTCGGAACTGGCTTTTTTGGCAAAGTAAAAAAGCAAAACAACCAATGGATTGAAACCAAGTTTTTTTATTTAATGATCCCTATTTATCCCATCAGCTCCATGTTGGTCACCAATTCAAGATGGAGAGAAAGACAGGGAATTGAAATTCCATTGAATAAGACCAGTATCAAAGCGCTATATGGCAGATTGATCAGTACCGCATTTGCGGCCATTGCCTGGTTTAATTTTTATACCTCACATGCTGGTTACTACATCACTTCATCGAATACCATCGAACAACGTTCTAATTTTCCGTTCTTTCCAATCATATTTACCGCACTCGCCATCTATTTTTGGTTTTTCTATGGCAAAACCAACAAAGAGGAATTTATCCAGCGTGATAAAATGGGCAAATCAATTGGCTTGTATGCCATGCCTGAGTGGTTTTATGCGGATAAGGTAAGAGCAATTTTAGATGATTTAGAACGAAGCTACCAGCTAGATTTTAATAGTAATTGGAAAGAAGATCTGATGAGTGAAGATATTGACAAAAACAGGTTGCCCAAATTATATGGATTGGCATTATTCAATTATCTCTATCTTGACGAACCAGAGAACCTCACGTATTACAACAGGGCCTACGAGCTCTTCAATTAAATTTACTGTAGCGCGAACAGCAAAATCCTTGTAACAATTTTTCCCCTTGCGGTATCTTATTAGATAAACGAAAACTTGAACAAGCTAGCACTTCATCATATCGAAAAGGCCTATGATTCCAATGTTGTATTGAGATTTGATGCGCTGACCATTCCTAATGGAATACATTGGCTAAAAGGAGGGAATGGAATCGGAAAAACTACCTTTTTTAAAGTACTTACTGGTCAAACGCCGTTTAAAGGTCAGGTGGTTTTAGATGAAATTAGCTTACGAGATCATCCTACGGCATTTCGCTCAAAAATCAGCTATGCAGAAGCTGAACCTCAATATCCGTCTTTTGTTACGGGCAGAGAACTTATCGACTTCTATCAAAAGATAAGAAAATCAAATACCGAGCAAGTGGACGAACTGGCCCAACTGTTTGAGATGACCAATTACCTCAACCAAAAGGTGGGCGGCTATTCAAGCGGCATGCTCAAGAAACTATCGCTCATTTGTGCTTTTACAGGCGAAGTTGATCTTTACATCCTAGATGAACCTTTGATTACTATTGATACCTCATCTGCAGAAAAGTTATATCAACTCATCAACAAAAAAACGCAAGCCGGAAAGAGTTTCCTGTTATCATCCCATCAGGATATTGACCGTGATCAAATATTTTTAAATGGTGTATTGGAAATTAAGGACAAGCAAGTGCTAACATGCTAAAATTACTGAACAAAGCACTGGCACTCACTTTCTATCAGCAGCATGCTGGTTTATTTTTTGTAGTGCTATATCTACTTTTTGGTGCAGTAGAGAGTTCGCAGATCGTAAGCTACCAAAAAGCCTTATTATTGGGTATTTGCTCTTCTCCAAGCTTTCTAGCCATCGTATTTGGAATCTGGCTACTTTATGGATTAAAGTGTATCCATTTTATGTACAAAAAACATGCTCAAGATAATTATAGCTTTTTGCATGTACTCAATACCTTGCCTAAAAACCAACAACAAAAATTGTGGGCCTATGTTTATGCCCTGTGTTTTGCCCCGATACTAATTTATGCCACTCTAATGGTTTTGATGTCGGTTTCTTATGGATATATTTTTAGTGCCTTAGCTACATTGCTATTTATTCTGGCTTTAATCCTTTCAGCCACCGTTTATACTTACTATCGAACTAACCATCAATACCAGATATCCAAAGCACTCATAAGCCGCTGGAATTTCAAACTTCCAAAACCTTACTGGTTATGGTCTTTGTACTATTTTTTGACGGATCAAAAGACCTCCTTCATCGTAACCAAGATCGTATCGTTTGTTTTCTTCAAAGCTATTTTATGGGTTTTCGCAGACGTGGGACATGATATTAAGGTATATCTTACGGCTATGTTTGCAGTGATGCTTAGTCATGCGGTGCTATTGTTCAACATGGTCAAATTTGAAGCAAGTCATTTAAGTTTTATGGCTTCGTTACCTATTCGCCGATCCACTCATATTAGACATCAAGTATCCACACTATTGATTTTAATTATCCCAGAAATAACGCTTTATAGTTGGTTGGTAAGTTTTGATTTAATTTTTGTGTTAAGCGCACTTATTTTTTCTCTTGGTTCCTTACTATTCCTAAAAGCGTTAGTGATTTTTCTTAAAGCAGATATGGAAAGCTACATAAAGTGGCTATTGTTCTATTTCTTTATCACGATGCTAGCCATACTGGGCAGTTATGACATTGTTTTAAGTGGAATTTCTATTTCATTAGCTTTGAGTTATCTCGTTTTGAACAGGAGAGATGTGAAAGTCTTAGTTTAATGAGATTTTCTTTATTGCTAAGCTCGGAGTGACAGAAAAAATTGAGTGCATGCAACTATTTTCTGGTAATAGCGTCTACCTAAAAACTAAACGATAATTAAACCCATTTGATTTTTATGAAGATCCAAATTTCAATGATTTGTGTGGCTCTTGGTATTTCTTATTTGCCAGTAGCCGCACAGCAGACTTATAAAGGTGAGCCAATTATTTTAGCCAATACCAATAAAGTTGATGTTGCCTTAGGTAAAAAATGGTTCGTCAACGCTTGGCGTATCTCTCCAGAGACTGCCCATGACACCCTTAAAATAAAGCTGTATAGCAAGCGTGAGCGAATTGCTTTTCGTACAGATAAAGACAGTATTGGCTTTGAAATGAAACCTGGTGAAAGCAAATCATTTTATATAAAGATGCAAAATGCGGAGGCTGCACACACCATCATTTCTACCGTTAGTTACCAATGGGACAAAATAGCTTATGCCGATAGCGAAAAACGTGACGACCTTAGGTTTTATTACGAAAATGCTAAAACCAACTACTCAGACAGTTTGAGAAAAGAATATCCTTTAGAAAAAGTGATTAAAAACGATCGTAACGACATGGAAAAAATACTGTCCATTTTAAACTGGACACATCATCAATGGAAACACGATGGTAACAATTCACCTAAAAAGAATGATGCCATCTCCATCCTAAATGAAGTAAAAGAAGGCCGTCGTTTCCCTTGTTTTGCCTATGCGATTGTGCTTCGGGATCAACTTACTGCACATGGCTACAAAGCCAGAACCATTTATCTAAAAACTAAAGACGCCGAAACCAGAAAAGGCTCCCCAGGACATGTAGCTACTGAGGTTTATTTAAATGACCAAAAGAAATGGGTTTTTATTGACGGCCAATTTAACGTTATGCCAACCTTAAATGGCAAACCATTAAACGCCGTAGAATTTCAACATGCGTTAAGCAATAATTACGACCAAGTAGTTTTAGCCAGCAAGGACAAGGTATCCAAATTTGAATACACCGATTTTGTTTACGTTTATCTTTATTATTTCGACACGGCTTTGGATAACCGCAGCCTGCCAGCAGCAGATAAATTTAAACTAGAGGGTAAATCTTCACTGATGTTAGTGCCTGTAGGAGCACCTCCTCTGCAACGAATCAGCTTTTGGGATTCTAAGGTAAATTACTGTGTGTACACCAATTCAATAAAGGACTTTTACGCACAGCCACAATAACTTGAACCTTAATCATCGTAAGTAAAGCTTTTAATCTTTACTTACGATGATTAAATACTATAAGCAGCAATCATTTCTGGAGTTACTTTGCAAGAACGTTGAGTCTTCAGATCTATCATCACATATTCAAAAATGCCATCAGAAGAAACCTTACCAGTTTTTTTATTGATGATTTCGAACTGAACATTGCTACCCTTCTCATTCATTTCCAAAATCCCCGTTCTAATGATCATTTGGTCGCCCATTTTTAACGGGCGTTTAAATGAAATGGTCACTTTTGATACTACCCATCCGAAGCCCATTTCTTCAAATTTCTCCCAACTCATGCCGTAAAACTTGTCCATTTGCTCATAACGAGCAGCCAATACGTAATCTAAATACTTGCTATTGTGCACATGGTTAAACATATCAATATCATCTGGACGAACATTCAATTCGCTTTCGAAAATGCTATACTGGTTTTCAATCATGCCACAAAATTAGAAAATTAGTTCATTTCCACAGAAGGGATAGTATAGACATCCTAACTAGTGAACTAATGAACCAATGAACTAAAGCTTATCTCATAAGCAATCTAAATAAGCCAATTTTACAACAAAATGATGTTCGTTATAAGCAATATTGTACTTTTGCCTAAACCTAAAGGAGAATCCATAGTGCAGTCGTTAGATATTCTTATACAAAACCCCAATTTAGCTCCATCCTTAAAGGATATTGCCCAAAAAGTTAAGGACGGTATTCGCATTACTTTTGATGAAGGCGTTTATTTATATGAACATGCCGAATTAAGCTACCTTGGTGTATTGGCCAATTATATTCGTGAGAAAAAACATGGTGATTTAACCTATTTCAATAGGAATTTCCATATCGAACCTACCAATATCTGTGTGTACGATTGTAAGTTTTGTTCTTATAGCCGTATGATCAAACAACGTGAAGAAGGCTGGGAAATGGAAGTGGACGGTATGATCGATATTCTTAAGAAATACGATGACGAGCCTGTAACGGAAGTGCATATTACGGGAGGAGTAGTACCTAAACAAAATCTTGACTTTTATGCTAGCTTCTTCAAAAAAGCAAAGGCACATCGCCCTGATTTACATATCAAAGCACTTACTCCAGTGGAGTATTACTACATCTTCAAAAAAGCAAAATTAAGCCATTACGATGGCATGAAATACCTTAGAGAGGCTGGACTTGATTCGATGCCAGGTGGTGGTGCCGAAATATTCCATCCAGAAGTAAGAGAGAAAATTGCACATGACAAATGTAACGCCGAACAATGGTTAGACATTCATGAGCAAGCGCATCACCTAGGAATGCGTTCAAACGCCACCATGCTTTATGGACATATCGAACAATTTTGGCACCGAGTTGACCACATGGAGCGTTTACGCCAATTACAAGATAAAACTGGCGGATTTCAAGCGTTTATTCCATTGAAATTCAGAAACCAGAACAATCAAATGAGTGATGTAGCAGAGGTTTCGGTAGTAGAAGATTTACGAAACTACGCCATTGCTCGTATCTACATGGATAACTTTGAGCACATTAAAGCTTACTGGGCAATGATCAGCAGAGAAACTGCTCAATTAAGTTTGAATTTTGGGGTAGATGATATTGACGGTACTTTAGACGATACCACCAAAATTTATTCGATGGCGGGAGCCGAAGAGCAAACACCAGCAATGAGCACCAAAGAATTGGTAGATTTAATTAGAAACGTAAAACGCAAACCCATTGAGCGTGATACGCTTTATAATGTAGTCACAGATTATACCGATCACGTTTTTGAAGACGAAGTAAAACCTTCATACTATAAACTACCTGTAGTGAATTAGATTTACGATTTTAGATTAATCAATTACGATATATTAAACAACTTTAACTAATTCCTAGCCACTAACTACCAGCTCCTTAATAAATGAAAGAACTTTACATCATCCGTCACGGCGAAACAGAATTAAACAGATTAGGAATAGTACAAGGTAGAGGCGTAAATGCCGATTTAAACGATACAGGAATTGCTCAAGCTGCTGCATTTTTCAATAAATATAGCGAGGTTAAGTTTGATAAGATCTATACCTCATCTTTAAAAAGAACCCACCAAACTGTTAAAGGCTTCATTGATTTAGGTCTACCATGGGAACAACTTGATGGCTTAGATGAATTAGCTTGGGGCGAATGGGAAGGGAAGCCCAACACCGAAGAAGCTAGAGAAGCTTTTAGGGAAGTAGTTAGACAATGGCAAATAGGTAACTACAATGCTAAGTTTGAAGGTGGCGAAAGCCCTAACGATGTTGGCGTGCGTTTATCAAAAGCAATTGAACATATCAAAAAACAAGAGAATGAAAAGTGTGTGCTCGTTTGCATGCACGGTAGAGCTATGCGCTTAATTTTGTGCATTTTACTCAACAAGCCTTTCAGTGACATGGAAGAATTTCCCCATTCTAATACCACCTTATACCGCCTACAATTTGACGGAGAAAAATTTACGCTGCTCGATTCTAATAATACCTCGCACCTAGAACAATTATTATAAAATCGCTTTGGAAAAAATTAAAGTTTCTGCCGTTTCCTATACCAATACCAAACCGTTTATTTACGGCATACAACATTCAGCTGTATTAGAACAGATTGATTTGAGCCTAGATATCCCTGCCGATTGTGCCAGTAAACTGATCGAAAAACAGGTAGATATAGGCTTAATTCCTGTTGCAGCCATTCCTTTTGTGCCCAATGCGCAAATTATCAGTTCCTTTTGTATTGGTTCTGTTGGAGCGGTTGATTCGGTATTTATCTTTTCAAATGTACCTGTTGAAGACATCAAAACCGTAAAGCTTGACCCACAATCTCGCACTTCAAATAACTTAGCTAAAGTGCTTTTAAAGAACCATTTCAAGGTAGCAGTAGATTTTACCACAGACCAATCAGCTACGACAGATGCGATGGTTTTAATTGGAGATAGAACTTTTGGCCGTAAAGGTGATTTCAACTATGTTTATGATATGGGAGAGGAATGGATGAAATTTACCGGACTGCCCTTTATGTATGCCGCTTGGGTAGCTAACAAGCCACTTCCAGAAACGTTTTTGAAAGACTTTGATACGGCATTAGCCAAGGGAATTGAAAACATTCCAACCGTAATTACGCAATTACCTGCAAATAGTGGCATAGATATTGCCAACTACCTGCAAAATAAACTTGATTTTAATCTTACACCCGAAAAAATAAAAGCTAAAGAACTCTTTTTAAAACTTATCGCAGAGTTGTAACTCATCACTACTATTCTGTTCACTGCGCTCTATCTATAAAAATTCACATGAACAAAAAACATTTTTTTTATTCAAGCGCCGTAATCATTGCTTGTTTCATTACCAACCTTTCATTTGCAGCAGAAAACAAACTACCTGTAAAACAAAGCAAAATCACCTCGAAAACTTCTACCACTGATCTAACACCTGTGTCTACATCAGCCGAACGAAGAGCTCATTTCAACATTATTGTACAATCAAACCAAACGATCTTAAGTTGGTCGACCATTGAATTAAAAAATGGCAAATACGAGATCTACCGAAGCGATGACAGCAATAACTTTGTGAAGATAGGGGAAAAAGCTATCGTTGGAAACCCAACAGAACCATCACTTTACATTTTTCACGATGAAGAGCCTCTTAAAGGCTTAAACCACTACAAATTGGTTAAACAAGATGGTGAGGGAAATAATACTGAAGTGGCTGGAAAAAAGGTATTCCTTGACTCAAAGGCACCTACCATATTAAGTGCCAATCCTACACCTAAAATAAACAGGATATAATCACTAAGTAAGATTAAATTACAAGGCCATCGTACGTTATGCTGTTTAAACATTTAGCGTAGATGGCCTTGTGCTTAATTAACTATTACGAACTATTATTTTTAATGATGGTATTGGGATAACAGGTATTTAATTAAGTCTGTAGAAGATATAATTCCAACTACTTTTCCTTCCTTAAGCACAGGCAGGGCATGAAATTCAACTTTACTCATCATGTCGGCTACTTCTCTAATGGTGTCATGAACATCAACCGTTAAGGGGTTATGCACCATCACTTGTTCTGTTCTTAGCATCTCGAAAACAGTTTCATCCACATTGGTCTGATCTTCATAAATATCAGCGAAGCTTAATCTTAGCATATCTGTTTTACTGACGATACCTACCAATGTTCTGCCTGACAAGATAGGCAGATGCCCAATGTTATTTTCTTTCAGCAAGGTATTGATGTGTGTTAAACTATCGCTAACATTTGCCGTAACCAAGTTTTTGGTCATAATTTCGGAAATCGGTACACGTTGTTTCATATCTGATGCGGTTAAATCACTTAGTCAAATATGGGTAGGATGATATAGATAATTAGTAACGGCAGTCACTAAAAAAGCTGATTGTTTTTAGGTAAAGGGTAAGCCACAAATGCACTGATTAGATAAAAACATCTGTGTATTTGTGGCTAAAAAAAGAATTATGAAGCTACATGACTATAATAATCTACCCTTTGGATAAAGTCATTTAAATCGAAGGGTTTATTGATATAGCTTTCGGCGTCGCATTTAGATTTTACCTTGTTCAGGTGGTTGTTAGCAGACATCATCATCACGGGAATGTGATGGGTTCTGACATCTCTTTTCAGTTTGGTGCAGATATCAAGTCCATTACCATCGGGCAAAATCACATCCAGTACAATCATATCTGGCGTGTGCTCACGCATTTCTTTCCAAAAGGTATTTACGTTTTTACAAACTTTTACCTCATAGAGTTCTTCTACCAAAAGGAACTCAATAATATCTGCAATGTTGGCGTTATCTTCCAACACATAAACGCATTTTTTATCTGTTGTTTCCATAACTTTAAACTTTAGTTTGATATATAAACGTAGCATATAAATCAGTAGTTTATGTTATTTGTCCACAACCTTAAAGTTTTCCACTTTTGGCATTCAATGGAGCACAGCTCTACACTCATAAAAAAGGGTTCGAAAATATCCTTTTCAAACTCTTTTAAATACTATTTAGCAAAAGCTATAGCTTAAGCTTTTTTCGTCTTAGCTGGAGCCACTTTCTCTTCAGCCATCTTCTTTTTAGGAGCTGCTTTTACTTCCTTCACTGGAGCAAGTTCTTCTACTTTCTTTTTAGCAGTAGTCTTTGCTTTTTTAACTGGAGCTTCTTCAGTCGCAACTGGTTCTTTCTTTGTTGGAGCGGCCTTAACTTTTGCTGATGTTATCTCTGTTTCCTCCGGACGGTTAGCCAAGTAAGTTTCCAACAGTTGCTTTAAATAAAGGTCGGGCTTTGGCATATTCACTACGGTTCCAGGTTCTTTATCTTGAGATTGCTTGATATAGGCACTCTTGATTTTACCCCAATCTTTTGAATATAACTTGATGAACATTTCTAGGAACTGCTCATGAGTGTATTGCTTAGGCAACCTCCCTAAAACTACCTGTATCTTTTCTTCTTTGCGATGTAAAATTGCCATATTGTATTTTGAATGTTGGGCAAATATAGCTCAAATTTGAACAGAAAGTTCATACTCCGCTTGTGCCTATTTATTTGGCCGTAGATAAAGCACCACTTTGTCAGTCTTAAAAGCACAGTACAGAAGAAGATTGACAATGTTTGAGCACCACCTTTTGTAAACTAAACCTGATAGGAGCGAGCATGGAGTGAAACGGAATAAAGCGGATAGCAGGGCTACATTTGAATAAGAAGGAAGGAAACTGCTTTTCAAAAAGAAATGACAGCACCTTATTTTATAGATTTCTCTGGTTTCAAACTGATAATCAACATCTTCATTATTTTTCAACAACAACAGCCCTTACAGTAGGCAAATGGTATATTTACGGCTTAGTAATTTAGGATAATTTTGGCCAAAGCAAATACAAAAGAAACCCCATTAATGCAGCAATACAATGCTATTAAAGCGAAGTATCCAGGTGCGCTATTATTGTTTAGGGTTGGAGATTTTTACGAAACATTTGGAGAAGACGCTGTTAAAACCGCTCAAATTTTAGGCATTGTATTAACAAAAAGAGGTACAGGACCTAATGGTGCTTTAGAGCTTGCAGGTTTTCCGCACCACTCTTTGGAAAACTACCTTTCTAAACTGGTTAGGGCAGGACAAAGGGTAGCCATTTGCGATCAGCTGGAAGACCCAAAAATGACCAAAACCATTGTAAAACGCGGAGTTACAGAATTAGTAACACCTGGCGTAGCTTACAGTGACAACATACTGAATCAAAAATCGAACAACTACCTGGCCGCCGTATACTTTGATAAGGGCTTAATGGGAGTTGCTTTTTGTGATATTTCGACAGGTGAATTTTTAGTGGCCCAAGGAAGTGCCGAATACGTGGATAAGCTTTTACAGAGCTTTAAACCTACGGAAATTGTGTTTCAAAAAAGCAAACGCATGGAATTTCCACAACTGTTTGGCGACAAGTTTTACACCTTCCATATTGATGATTGGGCATTTACCCAAGATTATGCGAATGAGGTGCTGACCAAGCATTTTGAAGTCAACTCGTTAAAAGGCTTTGGAGTTGACAAACTTACCGCTGGTATTGTAGCTGCCGGAGTGGTTTTGTACTACTTGGGCGAAACGGAGCACCGTAATTTGCAACATATCACCTCTATTTCGAGGGTAGAGGAAGAGCGTTTTATGTGGTTAGATCGCTTTACCATTCGTAATTTAGAATTGGTAAGCTCTTCTAATGATAACGGCGTAACCCTTTTTGAAGTGCTGGATGATACTTGTACCCCAATGGGTGCCAGGTTACTGCACAAGTGGATCATTATGCCTTTGAAAGAGCTGAAACCTATCCAAGAACGCTTGGAAACGGTCGATTTTCTGGTTAAAAAAGAGACCCTAGCAGAAGAGCTTCTACAACACATCAAACCTATCGGCGATTTAGAACGTCTGATTTCGAAAGTTGGTTTACAGAAAGCTGGCCCACGAGAGTTATTGCAACTGAAAAGGGCTTTGACACATATTGAAGAAATCAAGAAGTTAGCAGAGCAAAGCAAAAATCCTGCCTTAGAAACTTTGGCTGCACAATTAAATCCGTGCACCAGCATTAAGGATAAATTGGAAAAGGAATTGCAAGCTGATCCACCAGCGTTATTGATCAAAGGAAACGTTATTGCCGACGGCATAGACGACGAACTGGACCGCTTGCGTAAAATTGCCTTTGGCGGCAAAGAGTTTCTAGTAGAGATTCAACGTCGAGAAATTGAAAATACGGGCATTCCATCTTTAAAAATATCTTTTAATAACGTTTTTGGTTACTATTTAGAGGTTACCCATACCCATAAAGACAAAGTTCCTGAAAGCTGGATCCGTAAGCAAACTTTGGTTAATGCAGAGCGCTACATTACCCCTGAACTAAAAGAATACGAGGAACAGATTTTAGGTGCGGAAGAAAAAATACAAGCTATTGAGGTTCGGTTATACAACGAGCTGATGTTTCAGGTATCACACTTCATTAAGCCTATTCAATTGAATGCTTATTTAGTGGCACAATTGGATGTGTTTTTGTGCTTTGCGCAATTGGCTACCAAAAACTACTATGTAAAGCCTTCGCTAAATAATAAAAAGGAAATTGATATTAAAGGTGGTCGCCACCCGGTTATTGAAAAGCGTTTGCCTGTAGGCGAGGAGTACATTACCAACGATGTATTTTTGGATAACGATACACAACAAATCTTGATGATTACCGGTCCTAACATGTCGGGTAAGTCGGCTATTTTGCGCCAAACCGCTTTAATTGTATTGATGGCGCAAATGGGTTGTTTTGTTCCTGCAAAAGAGGCAACCATTGGCATGGTAGACAAGATTTTCACTAGGGTAGGTGCTTCGGATAATCTTTCGAGTGGCGAAAGTACATTCATGGTAGAGATGAACGAAACGGCCAGTATCCTAAACAACATCTCTGACAGGAGCTTGATTTTGTTGGATGAAATTGGTCGTGGAACGAGTACTTACGATGGTATTTCCATTGCTTGGGCCATTGCAGAATATTTGCACGAACATCCAACGGCACGTCCTAAAACCTTATTTGCTACGCATTACCATGAGCTAAACGATTTGGAAAATACCATGGGACGTATCAAAAACTACAACGTAACCATTAAAGAACTGCAAAACAAGGTGATTTTCTTGAGGAAATTGGTTCCTGGCGGCAGCGAGCATAGTTTTGGTATTCAGGTAGCAAAAATGGCGGGTATGCCTGCTAAACTGATTGGTCGTGCCAACGAGATTTTGAAGCGTTTAGAAATAGATAGAACAGAGGGTCAGAGCATTAAAGACAGTATCAAAAAGGTGCAAAACCAAGCTTATCAGTTACAAATGTTTGCTATTGACGACCCTGTTTTGGTAAAAATTCGTGATTCGCTGAATAATTTGGACGTAAATACGTTAACTCCTGTAGAGGCTTTGCTGAAATTGGACGAAATACAAAGGCTGATTAAGAATTAGTTTAGGATTATAGGTTGCGAGTGATGAGTTTTAAATAAAGATGGCTAAACTCCAAAAAACATTAAGGACATGCGAAAAGGGACACCAGTACTACAAAAGTACCGATTGCCCTACTTGTCCACAGTGTGAAGAGGAGAAAAAACCTTCGAAGGGATTTTTAGCTAAACTATCAGCTCCCGCACGCCGCGCTTTGGAAAACGCAGGTATTAATAGTCCCAATAAACTTGCTACCTATACTGAAAAGGAAATTTTAAAACTACATGGACTGGGGAAGGCTAGCCTTCCTACACTTAAAGAAGTGTTGGCCAGTAAAGGATTAACATTTAAACCATAAACATGATAGCCATTAAAAAAAGTTACATTTTATGCTTTGGTATAGCGCTCATCGGCTTTTTAGCTTCCTGTGGAAGTAGGAAGCATACCACGGATACCAAAGCCGCACGTGCAGCAGAAGCAATGGCAAATTTAAGAAGCAAGCCCTTATATCGCTTCATCAACAATTGGACGGGAGTAAGATATAAGCTTGGCGGATTAGATAAGGGCGGAATTGACTGTTCTGGTTTTGCCCTGTTATTACAAAAAGATATTTATGGCAAAACTTTGCCACGAAGATCAAAAGATCAGGCAGATGCCGTTAAAAACAGAAACTACAACAATTTAAAAGAAGGCGATTTAATTTTCTTCTCCTTTGGAGGTAGAGAAGTAGACCATGTTGGTGTATATTTAAATGGCGATTTTTTTGTACACGCTTCCACTACCAGAGGAGTAATTGTAGATGATTTGACCTTACCAGTATATCAAAAAGCTATTGTTAAAACAGGAACTTTAAATTAATGAAAAAGTTAATCTTATCTATTTTATGTTGCCTGGTAATTGGCATAAGTGCTAACGCTCAACAAAGAGTACTTAAACCTGGTGATACGCTTCACACCATTACTTTAAAAAGCACCAAAGGACAGCTGTATGACTTGGCTAAGCAAAAAGCAAAGGGTTTCATTCTCATATTTATGACACCAAGCTGTGATCATTGTTTGGCGTACGAGAAACGGATAGTTGCTTTAAACAATAAATATCAACCCAAAGGGTTCCCAATAGTGGCTATTGGGCCATATGGTGATAACGAAAAGGATTATCCATACGACGCCATGCCTGCAATGAAAAAACTAGCGGAGAGCAAAGGCTTTAATTTTCCGTATTTGGCTGATGAGAAATTCAAATATACTTGGCTGTTCGATATTAGACAAACACCAAAAGCTGTGCTTCTAAAAAGACAAAAACAAGGATTTTCTGTAGTTTACATTGGTAATATCGATGATCAACCCGACGAAAAGAAAACACCTACCAAAAAATATGTGGAAGAGGAAGTAAACAAAATACTGACGGGTACCGTTCATTAAAATCCAGCCCCACGAAGTTTTAAAACAGCGAAGCTCTCAACTTTAACATTGAAAAACAACAATAACTAAAGTTAAACTTCGTAAGTCTTTATCCTAAAACGAAATCATCATGCAAAAGCACATCGTAACAATTCTATTAATCTTAACTGGATATTGCGCCAACGCACAAGTTAAATTATTAACTTTAAATGAATTAGAACAAAGAGCAGCTAAAGGAAAAGATACTACCTATGTGGTTAATTTTTGGGCTACATGGTGCGGACCTTGCGTGGAAGAGCTGCCTTATTTTGAAAGAATAAATGCTGAAAACGCAAACAAACCTTTTAAAGTAATACTGATGAGCTTAGACTTTAAATCGAAAGTAAAAACAGATGTAATACCTTTTGTAGCCAAGCACAAGATCAAATCAGAAGTGTATGTGGTGAATGAAACAGACCAACAAAAGTTCATTGATCAGGTAGATAAAAATTGGTCTGGCGCTTTACCTGCTACGCTGATTTTAAATACTGATAAAAAAGTAAGATATTTTTACGAGCAAGCGTTTACCTACGAACAATTGACCAAAACAATTTCAACTGTAATTAAACCTTAAATCTTCAATAAACCCATATCGAAATGAAAAAGTTAATTTTAGCATGTTTATCGATCTTTTTGATAAATGCTGCAAGCGCTCAAAATGGCTATCAGGTAGGTGATTTGGCTTCGGACTTTAATTTGAAAAATGTAGACGGTAAAAACGTATCACTGGCCAATTACAAAAATGCAAAAGGTTATATCGTGGTATTCACATGCAACACCTGCCCAGTATCTAAAGCCTACGAAAGTCGGGTGGAAGCCCTCAACAAAATGTATGCGGCAAAAGGTTATCCAGTAATAGCCCTGAACACCAATGATCCAGTAACTTCTCCTGGCGATACTTATGCAAAAATGCAGGAAAGAGCCAAGGAAAAGAGCTTTAGCTTTGCTTATTTGGAGGATCCAGATCATGTATTCACTAAAAAATATGGTGCTCAACGTACCCCTCATGTTTTTGTGCTACAAAAAACTGCTAAAGGAAACGAAGTGGCTTATATTGGGGCAATTGACAACGATCAACAAGAAGCTAATCCGCAACGAGACAATTACGTACAAAATGCGGTAAATCAATTATTAAAAGGGGAGAAACCGAGTGTAGCTTCTACCAAAGCGATTGGCTGCACCATTAAATGGAAAAAGGAAGCGAGTAAATAATTGACACGATAAGAACTAAAGAAAAAGGACTCACATTTTGAGTCCTTTTTTATGTATCTACTTTTTTAATGCAAGTGTAAGTTTGAGGTTATCGTAATTGGCTATCTCATTTACAAAACGCTCAAACGCTTCATAATCGCTAGCATCAAAAGTCCCATCTTTCATAATGAGTTTTCTACTGTAAATCAATTGCCCATCTAACATCTTGATTTCTGCTTCGTAAGTACCAAACTTGGTTTCTGTTTTCATCACTTTTGGCATCACCACAGGAATAATTCCTTCACCTAGTGTAAAAGAAATACTATCAACATCCGTATAACCACGTTTAAGCTCTAATGGAAACGTTCTGTTTCTGGAGGTAGGCACATCACGCTTAACATTAAATAGATTGGGCCTAAGCTGTAATTTATCATTATTCGCATGGCCATATCTATCGATATCTATCCCCAATTTTTCGGTAAAGAGGGGGATATCTTTGTTTGCAGAAAGCGATATTTCCTTAAATTCAATATTGTTGATATCGTAGATATATTTGAATTCCCTTTCTCTTTCTGTCACTGACTTATTCAGCAAATAGGCATGGTTATCAAATTGAGAGCCGTCAAATGTAGTATTAATAACACCTTCTACAGCACCATTTTTAGACAATGAAAGTTTAGCCGTACGAATTTGTCGGCTAGTGATTGCATCAAATTTTGGAGTCTTCATTAATTTGCCACCATCCTTTGTACAAGCCAACACCCATCTATCATCAGTAAAAGAACCTAAATACCCAAAAGGAGCATCTTGACTAGTGCATTCCAACCAAGTAGTATCACCCTTTAAGGGCAAACACAATATGATATGATTGCCTTGTTCCATACTGGCAAAAGAGGGAATAAGGTCCGTTTTTTCATCACCTGCTTCTACCACACAATAATAAGATTCGATACCAACTATATTCAACAAACTCTGCATATAGTTTACTAAAGCCTTACAATCGCCATAACCAAGTTTATCTACTTCGCTAGCCCTAATGGGCTGCAACCCGCCTATACCTATTTGTACGCTAATGTAACGTGTCTTTTTCTGAAAATGTTCATAAATTTTCTTTGCCTTGGCTCTATCCGAAGTTTCATCCTTAACTAAATCTTTAATAAAAGCAATGGTCTCAGGGGATAACACTTGTCTATCTTTCAATAAATGATCGTAAGTAATTTTCCCTAAATCGTGCCAATCAGTATAACTACCTTTTAGATTGTAATAATTAAAGTTTACAGGAGCAATTTTAATGGAAGGGAAATAATTCTCAGAATTTGGTGCATAAGCTTCTTTTTTAATCGCCTTAATCCCTTGAACATACCAGTATAAGCTCTTTTGTTTTTCATAATTCAGTTCCTCCGGTACTCCTTGATAATTCACGGTATGAATGCGTATTTGATCTGAAGGAGACCTCAAAAACTGGAAACTACTTTTTTCAACCGAAACATCAAAACCAGGAACTGGCTTCCATTGGGGAATAACCAAATTTTGCTTATTCCTGATCTCATAATTGTATACAATAGTGTAAGGATAGCTGCTCACTTGAGGAATATAATATTTCACTCGGCTATCTTCAAACAATGAAAAGCCACTTACAGCACTTTCATCTTTGAAATTATTTAAAGAAAATTTAGTGATCTGTTTTCCAAACTCATCATATATTTCCCCTTTAACAGACCTTATCGAGGTATTTTTATCGTAAAACAATGCCAACTGGGCATATATTTCTCCGCTTTTATTAAATATAGTGATCGCACTGGTAATATTTACCGCAACATTGGCCACCGATCCCATATCAACTACAGTTTTACTTTCTCTCACCACAGCATTGGCCCTATTTTTCAGAGAAGCGGGGATAGAATCTACGGCATATAATTGAGCATTTGCTATCGAAGAAATCATCACCAATGCTACAATTAAACTATTTTTTTTCATTAATTGTTCTTTGTTAAGAGGATATCCGATTTTTGTGCCTGAATGATTCTATTATAAAACTCCTTAAGGTAATGGTATTCTTCTGGAGAGTATATCGCTTTACTGAATAACAATTGCTGATTAAGCGTTAAGTTATGATCGGTTAAGCTTGTTTGCAAAATATATCTTCCACCTTGATTGGGTAATGCCAATGATACATCTTTTGGCTGTTCTTTAATCCGAAATTTCTCTGGTAACGAAATACTAATGGCAATTCTCTCCTCACTAGCGGCCCCCAAATCTACGGGATAATTCCTTAAGTTAAGTTTAAAAGGATTGCGCCTAATCGGATTGATAAAGAAAGGATTCAAATAGTTTTCTGTATGCTCTGTATTACTTGCATTAAACTCAACTTCATATTCTTCTACTAAAGCATTTTCAACGCTATCTATATTTGTTATATTGTAGCTTTTGATTTTAATATTGGTCATGCGCTCATCCAATTTTTCTACATATTCGTCCAATGAGGCATAGCGCTTCATCTCTTTCCTCAAATTCAAGGCATTAAAACCAAGCGAATGTGAAGTAACAGTTGCACTGATTTTGCCATCTTCATTCATTTTACCAATTAAGCTGTGCGAAGTAGAGCTACGTTTAGCTGCTTTTAGGTCAATCCAATAGGAAGGTTTCTTCAAATTAATAACACGACCTTGATCATTGATACATCTTAAAGGTAACAAGCCAAAAGGAGCAAGGGGCTCTGTAGCATCTAGTAGATAACTGTTTTCACCGATATTAACCTTGGCAATCACATAGTTAAAATCACTAAGAATAGGGTAGAGTTTATTCACCATACCGTTTTCTCTAGTTGATAAAATCACTGCTTCAACATCTAGTTCAGCAGCCGCCATTGCAGAAATCAATGCAAAGTTGATATCGGCAACGTTTCCAGTACGTTTATCCATCACTTCCTTTACACTGGTTTCGCTATAATTCCCATAGTAGCCGTTCCATTTTAGCTGCTTCTTGATATAATCGAAAATAACCATTGCCTTTTGCAAGTCAGTAGTTATACCAGCGGTAACTGTCGGAATGATATTTTTGAACACATCCTTTCGTTTCATCTGGCTACCAAATTCTTTGCTATCTACCAATTCATTTTCTACATCTCTCCAAGTTTTTGTGTATTTCTGAACGGTTCCATCAAGATAAAACACTTCAGAAAGCTCAAAATAAATAGCAGATCTATAGTTATTTGGAGAAGTCATATAGTCTTCTTCTACAAAAGCGGGGACATTTTTTATGGTATAAGTCAATTTGGAACAATCCATATCCTTTCCTGCAACACGTAAACATCCAGTACTTAACTCCGCTTTATTCTCCGTCAATTTATAATATCCCCTAAGCGAAATATTGTACTTATAGTTGCCCGGAATAAAGGCTATATAAGTACTATTTAATTTCGGATACTCTGATTGAAACTGCCAAGTTCTAAAGTTGAATATGTAAGGCGTTTCGATCGTGTATTGATACTCGATAATAGAGTTTTCGCTAACGTTAGGTAAGGTAAATTTGTTAAACAGCAGGTACTTTGACTTTTCCTCTGTAAAAACTGCTTTATTTGACATGATGGTCTCTACATATCTACCATTTTGTAAGTTAAACGTAGAAGCCTTTAAATCGGATAAAAATTCTCTTTGGTCATCATGTGTTCCGGTCCTATGCAATGGAACACTAACATTAGCAGCATCAAAGCCTTCCTTGTTAAATATCTTAATACGCACATGATAGTCGTAAACTAATTTTATCTTACCTGTTTCTGAATCATATGAAAAACGGGTAGTACCATATTCGTTCAAGTAAACAACATTGGCATTACTATCAATTTGATTTCTATTAAATTCTTTTTCTCGTTCAGTGATTTCCCCAAAAGTAAACTCTTGGCAAACAGCATAAAAAGGGAGTAAAGCTAAGGCAAGAATTAAGATTTTTCGCATATATAAGAGTCTGTTTAAATAGTATCGCAATTTAATGCAATTTCTAAATCTACCTAAAACTTTTAACGCTTTTTTTAAGCAAAAAACAGAAAGTACGCTAGGTTTTTAGCAAATTTGGCTTATTAAAAACCTGATATGAAATTAAACTTGAAACGTCCCTTGGCATTTTTTGATTTGGAAGCCACTGGAGTAAACGTAGGGATAGATAGAGTAGTGGAAATTGCGATATTGAAAGCAATGCCAGATGGTACCGAACAATTGTTGGTCAAACGCATCAATCCCGAAATACCTATTCCATTGGTGACTTCCCTAATTCATGGCATTTACGATGAAGACATCAAAAATGAACCAAAATTTGCAGACGTAGCCCAAGAAATTGCAGATTTTATTGGTGATGCCGATTTAGCCGGATACAATTCCAACAAATTTGATATCCCAATGCTATTGGAAGAATTTCTAAGGGTAGGAGTTGATTTGGACATGAGCGACCGTAAGTTTGTGGATGTACAAAACATTTTCCACCAAATGGAACAACGGACCTTAAAAGCGGCCTACAAATTTTATTGCGAAAAGGATTTGATTAATGCACACTCCGCAGAAGCCGATATTAGAGCAACCTACGAGGTATTGTTAGCGCAACTAGATAAATATGAAAATACGGAGTTTGAAGACAAACAAGGCAATAAATCAGTTCCTGTTAAAAATGACGTGGAAGCATTGCATACTTTCACCAACCTGAACAGATCCGTAGATTATGCTGGACGTATTGTTTACAACGATAACGGTGAGGAATGTATCAACTTTGGTAAGCATAAAGGAAAAACCCTTGAAAGTATTTTTAGTGTAGAGCCTAGCTACTATTCGTGGATGATGCAGGGCGACTTTCCTTTGTTTACCAAAAAGAAACTAGATGAAATTTGGAAACGCTGGAATAAAAAGAAAGACGAGCAAAAGCAAAACCGCGGCCAAGCGCCTGCAAACACCAAACCACACAATCCATCTTTCAAAAAATCGGAACCTAGCAAACCCGTAACCAACGACATGCTAGAGCAGCTTAAAATGAAATTTGGAAAATAATAATAGTAACTAGTAGTTAGTGGTTAGTATATAGTTGGCTATTAAACTAATTCCTAGCTCCTAATTCCTAATCCCTGAAAAAAAATGACATTCGAAAATAATCTCTCCTTTGCACAATCTTTGGATGCTCAAGATCCATTGAAAGCAATGCGAAATGAATATTTGTTCCCGCAGCAAAACGGAAAGCCATTTATCTATCTATGTGGCAATTCATTAGGACTGCAACCTAAATTAGCAAAGGAGGTTTTAAACCAACAGCTTAACAATTGGCAAAACTTAGCGGTAGAAGGTTGGTTTGAAGGTGATAAACCTTGGATGTTTTACCATAAAGAACTCAAAAAGCTAATGGCACCAATTGTTGGTGCTTCGCCTGATGAGGTTTGTCCAATGAACACCTTAACGGTCAATTTGCACTTGTTAATGGTGAGCTTTTACCGACCTACCAAAGAGCGCTTCAAGATCATTATGGAAGCGGGTGCTTTTCCTTCTGATCAATACGCCATTGAAAGCCAAGTTCGCTTTCATGGTTACGACCCAAAAGAAGCGATTATCGAAGTTAGTCCGAAAACTGGAGCCTACACACTCGAAACTAGCGATATTATCGCTGAAATAGAAAAACACGGAGCAGAAATAGCCCTGGTATTGTTTGGAGGCATCAATTACTTTACGGGGCAGCTCTTCGATATGGAAACAATTACCAAGGTCGGGCACAAAGTTGGCGCTAAAGTTGGCTTTGATTTGGCCCATGCGGCAGGAAATGTACCTTTACAATTGCACCAATGGAACGTAGATTTCGCTTGCTGGTGTTCGTACAAATATCAAAATGCTGGTCCTGGTGGCATTAGCGGTATTTTTGTGCATCAAAAACACTTTAGTGACCAAAGCCTTCATCGCTTTGCTGGCTGGTGGGGGTACCAAGAAAACAATCGCTTTTTAATGGAAAAGGGCTTTGTGCCCGAAGCAGGCGCTGATGGCTGGCAGGTAAGCTGCACTCAGGTAATGCCCATGGCACTTTATCACGCTTCTTTACAACTGTTTGAAAAAGTTGGTTTTATGGAGCCTTTGAGAAAAAAAAGCAAGCAACTAACAGCATATCTATGTTACATCATCAACGAAGTAAATAAAACTTTAGGAGATGAGCAATTTAAAATCATTACGCCGCAAAATCCTGATGAAAGGGGTGCACAAGTGTCTATCATCGCCAAAGAAAATGGAAAAAAGGTTTTTGATTACTTGGTAAAAAACAATGTGCTTGGCGACTGGCGTGAACCCAATGTGATTAGACTTAGTGCCGTGCCAATGTACAATAACTTTGAAGATATTTTTAAAACGGGCGAATTGCTTTTAGCAGTAACCAAATCCATAGCTAATGATTAATTATAATCCCAAAGAGTGGTTTAATTTTATTTTCCGTTTCCATAAAGCCGATACCTTTTATAAGCTTTGGAAATTGATGATCAGTGTAGCAATTTTTTCAGGAATTATCGCTTATATCGAACTGAACTATTTAAAGTTAGCCGAAACTACCTATATCAAAAATGTAGGAATGATGCACAACCTTTTGGGTTTCGTGATTTCAATGTTATTAGTTTTTAGAACGAATACTTCTTATGATAGGTGGTGGGAAGGCCGACGACTATTGGGAAGCTTAGTAAACGTAAGTAGAAACTTTGCCATTAGAATTAATGCTTTAAAATTAAGTAAGGAAGACAAAGCGTTTTTTAAGTATGCCATTCCTAAATATGCGTTTGCGCTGAAAGAACATTTACGTGAAAAGCAGTACTTTGGTAAGAATGCCATTCTAATAGAAATTGATGGCGGAAAACATATTCCAAATCAAGTAGCTGGCAGTATTACCAACAAACTTTTTGAATTGCAGCGAGAAGGCAAAATCACAGGCGAACAACTCATTACACTAAGCAACGATTCTACCCAATTCACTGATGTTTGTGGTGCCTGCGAACGAATCAAAAACACGCCGATACCATATTCCTACAGTGCATTTATCAAGAAATTTATCTTCGTTTACGTAATCACCTTGCCTTTTGGATGGGTATTTAGTTTAGGTTATTTTGTGGTGCCTATTGTTCCTTTCATCTTGTATGTATTAGCCAGTTTGGAACTCATTGCCGAAGAGATTGAAAATCCTTTTGGAACAGATGCCAATGATTTACCAGTAGATCAGATTTGTGACAACATTGAGAAGCATGTAGAAGAAATACTTGATTAGATTAAAAGGAGCAAGGAGCAAAAACCGTAAACCAAACGTTGCAAGGCATCCTTATTCTTTGCTCTTCCCAACTAACAACTAGCCACTAATACCTGGTCACTTAAAAAATGATTAAAATCGCCTATCATCCCATTTATGCGCATCCTTTACCAGCAGGACATCGTTTTCCGATGGTTAAGTATGAGCTTATTCCTGCACAGCTATTGCACGAAGGGACGATAGAAGCATCGAACTTGTTTGCCCCAGAACCCACTGCCGAAGAAAATATCGTAACCACACATGATGCAGCTTATTGGCAACAGTTAAAAGAACTTACTTTACCATATCAGGGGCAACGCCGTATTGGTTTTCCTTTGGATGCTCAATTGGTGGAAAGGGAAATCAGAATTGCACAAGGTACCATTGATGGGGCTATTTATGCACAAAAGAATGGTATTGCTTTTAATGTAGCGGGCGGTACTCATCATGCAGGAAGCAACTGGGGCGAGGGTTTTTGCTTGTTAAATGACCAAGCCATTGCAGCCAATTACCTGCTAAACCATCAATTGGCCAAACGTATTCTCATTGTAGATTTAGACGTGCACCAAGGCAATGGCACCGCCGAAATATTTACAAAGGAAAGTCGCGTATACACCTTCTCCATGCATGGCGATAAGAATTTCCCTTTTAGAAAAGAACAGTCTGATCTCGATATTCCCTTGGCAGATGATACCAGAGACGAAGAGTTTCTCTCGATCTTAAATGATAAACTACCCACCATCATTAAAAGGCATCAACCTGATTTCATCTTTTATCTTTCAGGAGTTGATGTATTGGAAAGCGATAAGCTGGGCAAACTTTCTTTAAGCAAACAAGCCTGCAAACAAAGAGATCAACTTGTTTTTGAGCACTGCCTGAAGAACAACATTCCTTTGCAGGTAAGCATGGGTGGGGGCTATTCGGAGGACATCAAAATCATTGTGGACGCACATTGCAATACTTTCCGAACCGCTTTTCATCTTTTCACTTAAGTTAATTTTATTTGGTTGATTTATGGAATGCAGCTATCATCTGCATCTCAAACTAAAAAGAACCATTTGAAAAAGCTACAATTGATCCTTACCAATCCCTGTTCCGAGAATTGGGATGAAATGCAGCCTTCTAAAGCTGGACGTTTTTGTGACAAGTGCGAGAAGCATATCGTAGACCTTAGTCAAAAATCCGATGCTGAGCTGATTGATTTTTTCAAAAAGAAGAAGGAAAATGTTTGCGGCCGTTTACTACCTACACAACTGAATAGAGATATTGTTGCTCAACCACAAAAAACCAATTGGAATTGGTTATTGCTACCTATGGCCATAGGAGCTAGTGTCATTACACCAGTGAAAGCATTTAGCCCTGTAGTAACAACGGTTCAAAACGATAAGCAATTTTTATTGCCTGCCGAAGCACAACCAAGCAACTTAGAAACAAACGTTGTTGACACCATTAAAGGAAAAGTAACCAATCAACAAACAAAAAAACCTTTGGAAGGGGTGAAAGTAAAAATTAAGGGCTTCGCCAATGTTGTAGCGTTGACAGACCGCAATGGAAATTTTTCCTTCACTACAAAGAGAACTGAACAAGCCCCAATACTCATATTTGATTTAAACGGTTATGAAGTAGTCGAAAAAATAGCAGACAGCTACATGACGATTAAAATGGAAGAAATAATAATGGTAATTGCAGGCGGAATTTCACCAATTTATGTCTCTAGCGAACCTCTTTATGTGATTTATTCTGGGAAAAAGAGTTGTATTGCCAGTCCCCAACAAAAAGAAAGTTTAAATCAAAACTGGATAGAGAAAATAGATATCCTAAAAGGACCAAAAGCAACTGCACTTTATGGTTCAAAAGCAGTTAACGGTGTAGTAATGGTAGAGATAAAGAAAAAATATGCTAACAAGATAGATTTCTCTAAGAAGAACTAAAGACTTACGAAGTTTTGAAACGGCGAAGCCCTCAACTTTACCGTTGAAAGTAATAAAAAACTTAAAGTTAAACTTCGTAAGTCTGGAGATATTTACATCAATATATTGTTCTTACTTGCAACCAAAGGAGGCGGCAAGTCTTCTTCACCAAGCATATCCCTTAAATCTATTTCAATTCCTCTACTCATTGAACTAATAGGCACATCATTGGCACTTCCTTCAAACGGATTCTCGGTACTTTCTCCAATTTGCTCCAAAGTGAAAAACACCCAGCCTACAATTAAACTAATAGGAATAGTTAACCATACATATTCAGCACTTATTTTCGAGAACTCATTTAAAAATCCAAGCGGGAGAATGATAGAAAGCAAATACACGAACATCACATTAATGCTAGCAAACTGCCTCGGATACGGAAAGTTTTTAATTCGCTCACTTTTTCCCTGCTGATCGTATAAATCTTTCAATAAAGCCGACATCTCTACATAATTTAAATCGGTAATTTTTCCTTCTTCATTCAAGGCACGCAACTGAGCAGATTGCAATGCTAAAATTTGAGCTGCTTTGTTTTTCTTTTTTAAGATAAAACTCAAATCCTCATCATTAAGATACTTTTTCAGTTCCTCTTCTAGTTTTTCTTCCCATTCAGGCACACTGTAATATTTCAAATATTCACGATTATAGCTTCTGGTTTTTACATTTTCCCAAGTTCGGCTTTCCCTCAATTGAAAACGTAAGGCTGTTAACCATGCGAAATGTCTATACACCAGTGTTCGATGTAAATCTTGTTCTTTAGCTCCATTGATATCCCTAACCATACCTTTCACCATAATACCCCATGTGCGGCTACTGTTTACAATGGCACCCCAAATTTGTCGAGCTTCCCATAAACGATTATAGGTTTGGGTGTTTCTAAAGCCGGCAATAAAAGCCGTAGCAGTACCTACCAAAGCCACCGGCACCCAGGGGATGGCCAGCCATTTCAATTCTAAAAAGTAAAATAATGCTGTAGGTATTGCACTAATCACAATAAGATAGTAGATTTTATTCCTTGTCCAAGGAATAAAATGTTGCAGTTTGTATAGGCTTCCGCTATTCATAGTTTATTGGTTTAATGGCCATTGCCAGTAATTTTCAGTTCATTTAAATCGAGTTGCAATTCAGCCTTGCGAATTTCCTCATCAGTAAAAAACTTCTCCTTACGTAACTTAAATAATTCCTTTCGTTGAGCAGCGTAAATTTCCAGTAATACATGGTGATAGGCGTGAATTTCGGCCAATTCGGTCTCATCACATTCTAATGATTCAAGATGTTTCCTGCCATCGGTAATGCTGGTATTTAGCCCATCGCGATAAAAGCCGATAAGTTCATTTTCCACTACTTTCTCTAAATGATGGTTATCAATCAGATTTAAGGCTAATTCATCCAGTTTTAAACGGATGCCTGCCTGTTGCTCTTCGCTTCTTGAAATACTGTCAATCTCCTTCAATTTAATCAATTTGATGATAAAAGGAAGCGTTAATCCCTGTACCACCAAGGTTACAAAGATGACCACAAAAGTGATGAATATAATCAGATTGCGTTGTGGAAAAGCCGTTCCATCAGTCATTAACAAAGGAATAGATAGCGCCGTAGCCAATGAAACCACACCACGCATACCTGCCCAGCCAATAATGAGTGGCCCTTTCCAACCTGGCGATGGGTCTTTACGTATAGAAGCACTCAACCAACGAGGAACAAAGGCCGCTGGATAAATCCAAAGAAAGCGTAATGCAATCGCGATAGCACTAATGATCAGTCCATATTGAACACCATCTGCAATAGAATAATTACCCAAACCATGAATAATTTCAGGAAGTTCCAAGCCAATCAACACAAACACAAGGGCATTCATCACAAAAATCATGGTGGTCCACACGCCAAGCATATTTAGCCTAGTACTACCGGTCTGAAAAATTTCATGAGATCGCCATGAGATGAACAAACCACCAGTAACTACAGCCATTACACCTGAATAATGGAATTGCTCCGCTGCTAAGAAGAGTATATACGGGGTCATCACGGTTAACGCTGCATCAATAGCCGGAGTGGTGGGTAAAAAGCGATGGATGAAATACACAATATGTGCTCCCGCCAAACCAATAACAATACCCATTCCAGCCACAAGGAAAAATTGTCCAACCGCTTGGTGCATTGAAAAAGCACCCGTTAATACTGCTGCCAAGGCAAATTTGAACACAATTAACGACGAAGCGTCATTCACCAAACTTTCGCCTTCCAAAATAGTAAGTATCCGTTTTGGAACGCCCATTCCCTTCAATACCGTTGCCGCCGCTACCGCATCTGGAGGAGAGACAATACCGCCCAACAAAAAGCCCAGCGCCAAAGTAAAACCAGGAATTAAAGAAACAGAAGTGTAGGCAATGACAGTAGAAGTAAAAAAAACCAAGCCAAAAGCCAACAAGGCAATAGGACGTTTCCATTTCCAGAAATCGTTCCACGAAGTGTACCAGGCTGCTTCGTAAAGCAAAGGCGGCAAGAAAATCAGAAAAATCAGCTCGGGATCAAGATGTAACAGCGGAATCCCTGGAATGAAACTAATTCCCAAACCTGCTAGTACTAAAAAAATAGGATAGGCTACTTTGATTCTCTGGGCTAGCATGACCAGCAGAAACACAACAAAAAGTAACGTTAGGATTAAAAGTAAATGATGGTGCATAGGGTGCGAAAATAATACATCATTAAGTTATAAAAAAGGTGAGATTTTAAGAATTTATTATCTCTATCTTCGTCTCGTGTTAGAAATTATTTATCAGGACGACTCACTTATTGCCATTAATAAACCCCACGGCTTGTTGGTACACCGCTCTAAAATTGCCGATGACGCCAAAGAATTTGCCTTGCAAATGCTACGCGACCAAATTGGCCAACATGTAAACCCCGTACATCGTTTAGATAGAAAAACGGGCGGGGTGCTGTTATTTGCATTTAATAAAGAGGTGGAAATTGCCATGCAAAAGCAGTTTCAGGAGGGTTTGGTAGATAAACATTATTTAGCCATCGTTAGGGGATACACGCCTCCGGAAATGGAAATTGACTATCCACTAGCCAAAGAAAATGGCACATTGCAAGACGCACAAACCAGTTTTGTAACCTTACAACAAGCCGAAATTCCTTTGTCTATCGGCAAACACCCAACTTCCAGATATAGTTTAGTAGATGCTAATCCTACCACAGGCCGAATGCACCAACTGCGTAAACACTTTGCCCATATTTTTCATCCCATTATTGGAGATAGGCCACATGGCTGCAATAAACAAAATCGCTATTTCAAGGAGGAGCTCCAAATGAATACGATGATGTTGCATGCGTCAAGTTTATCATTCAATCATCCAGTAACTTCCGAAAAAATCACCATCACCGCAGAAGTGCAGGCTGAATTCAAAAGAATGATGGAACTGATGAATTTTTCACTTTAAAAACAATTTTATACGCTTAATTGTGTTATAGTAGGAATATGCCAATAAAACATCAGCTAGTTACTCTCGTATTTGCTGCCATATTATTTAGCAGCTGCTCGTCTATCTATATGCCCAGCGTACCCAATACGCCAATGCTTACCACCAAAGGTGAGTTTGCTGGCGGTGCGCATATTTCATTAAAGGGCAATGCCAGTTTTAATACCGCTTATGCCGTAACCGAACACTTTGCAGTAATGGCCAATGCTGGCTTTATGAATAATGAGGGGCGAAAAAAGGACATCAACCATAAAGTATTTGAATTTGGCGGTGGATATTTTAAAACTTTCGGCCCTGAAAACAACCGAATCCTTGAAATTTATGGTGGTCTGGCCACTGGTAAGAGCAAAAGAACATTTAGGGAATATGAAAATGACGTAGTGGTGAGCAGCGATTTTTACGATGCGTCGTACAGCAAAAAGTTTGTTCAGGTAAACTACAGTTCCAAGAAAGTAAACGACGTTAACATCTTTGGTTTCAAATTTGGATTGAACTACGGTACTGCTTGGCGTTTGAGCTTTGTAGAGACAGATGATTTTTATCGCAACGGTGTGATGCAACCGAACGAGGACAATGTATTCTTAGAGCCAGTTTTCTTTACCAGAATGGTGCTTAGTGAACAAATACAGCTTCAGTACACCAGTGGCAGTAATATCGGTTTGAAAAGTAGAAAATTTTTAAATGCCGGTCATTCTGTTTTTACCGTAGGTGCGGTAATCAACGTTGGCCGTAAGCCAAAAACCAAATAAATGCTAAATTTGAAGTATGCGAAAATACTTCATCTTGCTTTGCTTCATGCCACTCATAACAGTGGCACAAATCTCATTTGAGCAAAAAATGAAGGACATGCCAGTCATTCAAATGGCAAATGGCGTCACACTAACAATCGACGAGCCTAGCATAAATACCGAAAAGCCAAGCAAAGTAGTACTATATGCTTTACCCAATGGGAATACTACGGCACAAACGTTTGGTAAAAAGCTAAAAGAAGGTGACGATTGGCATTTCAACATACAGCATATTGGTGCACAAACCCAATTTGTAAGGAATACCGACCACCAATATAACTATATCATTATTTACGTAGAAAACAGCCTAAAGAGTTGGCCACAATGGCGCCTTCAAACGGCTAATGCCGACCAACTGATTAGCGAAATGGTAGATAGTATTTACCATCGATACCAAAACCTAAAACCATCACTCACACTAAGTGGTCATAGCGGCGGTGGTTCCCTTATTTTTGGTTATTTGAATGCGCAAACAACATCATTGCCCAACTATATTGAACGAATTGGTTTTATTGACGCTACTTATGCTTATGAAACTGAAAAACATCAACAGAAATTGGCCAGTTGGCTTAAACAACCACGTAAATCTTTGCAAGTAATTGCCTATAACGATAGTGTTGTAGTTTATAATAACAAACCCTTGGTATCGCCAACCGGCGGAACCTGGTATCGTAGTAAACTGATGGCAAATGATTTGCAAAAGCTGAAATTTGAAGAAACCGATTCGCAATTAGCTTGGCAGAATAAATCAGGGAACATTTCCTTTACTTTGATTAAAAACCCAGAAGGAAAAATATTTCACACGGTTTTGGTAGAGAGAAATGGCTTTATCGATTTACTTTTTAAAGGCACTAAACTCGATTCTAAAAATTACCGTTTTTGGACGGAACCCGTCTATCAAAATTTTATCTTAGAGTAATGGAAACACCAAAGCTCAGAAAAATAATTCACATTGATATGGATGCCTTTTATGCTTCCGTAGAGCAGCGTGATTTTCCTGAGTTAAGGGGAAAGCCCTTGGTCGTAGGAGGTTCTCCGGATGGGAGAGGAGTAGTAGCTACCGCCAGCTACGAAGCCAGAACCTATGGTGTACGCTCGGCCATGTCTTCCAAAAAGGCCCAGCAACTTTGTCCGTACGCAATTTTTGTTTATCCAAGGTTTAGCGTTTACAAAGAAGTTTCGAGGCAAATACGTGAAATTTTCAGCCGTTATACGGATTTGATTGAACCACTTTCCTTAGATGAAGCTTATTTAGACGTTACCGAAGACAAATTAAACATCGGCTCTGCCATTACTATTGCCGAACAGATTAAAAAGGCCATTAAAGATGAACTTGGATTAACGGCCTCGGCAGGGGTTTCTATCAACAAGTTTGTTGCAAAAATTGCTTCCGACATGAACAAACCTGATGGCTTAACTTTCATAGGACCTTCCAAGATTGAGAAATTCATGGAAAAATTGCCCGTTGAGAAGTTTCATGGCGTAGGTAAGGTTACCGCAGAGCGGATGAAAATGCAAGGCATTAGAAAAGGCAGTGACTTAAAAAAACTGACCGAAGAACGTTTGGCTTTATTATTTGGCAAATCAGGCAAGTTCTTTTACAACATTGTACGAGGAATTGACAACCGTGCAGTAAAACCCGATAGGGAAACCAAGTCGATCAGTTCAGAGGATACTTTTGGAAGTGATTTAGATAAGGGTAGCGAAATGTACGAGCGCCTACTTCAAATTACGCAGTCGGTTTTTAAACGTATCAATCAATACCAGTTATTTGGCAGAACACTCACCGTAAAGATAAAATTTGCCGATTTTAAACAAATTACCAGGAGTATTTCTTTTGAGCATTCCATTAACAATGAAAATGATGCTTATCAAGCCGCAAAAACATTAATAGAACAAACAGATTTTGGAGGAAAACTGGTACGCTTATTAGGAGTTGGCTTTTCTAATTTCCATGAAGCAAAACCAAAGCAACGAAATAGGATAGAAGAGCAGAAACTGCTGTTTTAGAAACAGTATGATAGCAACAACAATAAAAAAATGCTCTATAATTTCCCACTAAACAATTAATGATTACTTAACAGGCATTTAATCTATTGATTTTAAATTTGTTATCAAATTAGAAGTAATGAAGATCAATTTTATTCTTATTGCTGTTGCCATAGTTGCCATTTTGGGCTTTATCTACTTTGTAGTGAAAAGAAACCATAAAGACCAAAAGGACTTGGAAAAAGAGCTTAACAAAAAGGAGCTCAGACCAGATAAGCACAATGGCGATAAAATCTAGCTTACTGAGGTAAGCGCTCCACCTGCATTAACAAAGGAGGAGACGACAATGCTTCCAAAAAGGCAATGAGGGCCTTTCTTTCCCTTACATTAAGCATAATTCCTCTCAACAATTTATCATTTTTAGGCAGTAATGGGTCTTTCTCTTGCCCTGGCAAAACCGTATGTTCAGGCATTCCCATGTTGTACAAAACCATTAAGCTGTCCATGCTCTTTACCAAACCATGATGGAACCAAGGACCAGTTTTCATCACATTACGTAGGCCCGGAGTTTTAAACTTGCCTACGTCTTCAGTTTTTTTGGTAACGTTGTACAAACCCAAATCTTGATTTTTGGCACCATACTCGGTTAAACCAATGTTATGAAATTCTTTATCGGTAAAATAGGCTCCATAATGGCAGTTCATACATCTGGCTTTAGTCCTGTACAGATGTAGTCCTAACAACTCTTGGTCATTAAGTGCTTTATCATCGCCCTTTAAAAAACGATCAAACTTTGTATCCTGACTCACGATAGTTCGCTGAAAAGTGGCCAAACTTTCAAATATCCTTTCATTAGTAACTACAGATGTACTAAAAGCAGCTTTAAAATAAGCACGATACCCTTTAATTCTATTTAGTTTTTTTGCCAACAATTTAAGGTCCTGGTTCATTTCATTATGTGCCGAAATAGGTCCTTCTGCCTGTTTCACCAAGGTACTAACTCTTCCATCCCAAAAGAAGCTCGAATAAACCCATACGTTTTCTAATGAAGGCGCATTACGGATATTAGGCAACTGACCATGCCCCACAGAAACTTCCTTTCCATCCGCCCATTGTAAAGCTGGATTATGGCAAGTAGCACAGGAAATTTGATTAGAACCAGAGAGCCTGGTATCGAAGAAAAGTAACTTGCCCAATTCCGACACTCGCTTTACCGAATCATTAGTCAAATCCAAGGGAGATGCTTGTAGCGTATCTAATTCCTCAAATTTTACGCTATTATCCACATTTGGTTTAGGCCAAAACTGCTTTGGTTGGGCATATACTTTCCTTAACGAATCGATCGTAAGCCCATCACTGCCTATCCAATCGTTAGATTTGAAAGAAATCAGCAACAAGCCACTTAAAAGGAAAGCCATACCAAGCAGTACTTTGTTCATGGCCGCAAAAATAAGAAATTCTAAGATACCTGTTCCACAACCTGATGAGGCTCAGTTTTTATGCTAGCTACCAACTTTTTAGTTCTGTTTTGGAACCTAATAAACAGTAAGACAGAGGCCGTTAACAAACCAAAGGTAAGACCATACCAAATACCTTCAACGCCCATTTTTAGTTCTATACCTAAAATATAACCCACAGGAATTCCAATCACCCAATAAGACAAGAAAGTAATAAAGGTGGGCATATTCACGTCACCAAGCCCTCTTAAAACGCCCAAACCCACTACCTGTGTACCATCAAATAATTGGAAAAATCCCGCTAGGATAAGCAGTTGAGCCGCAATGGTAATCACCGTTGGGTCGCTAGTATAAATGTAGGGAAGGTAGTTGTTGGCCAACATGAATATCAAGGCGGTAAACGACATAAATACAATTACAATGTGATAACTGGCAATTGCTGAAAGTCTTAAAGGTCCAAAATTCTTACTTCCAAAGTTATTTCCAGTTTTAATAGTGGCTGCATTGGCAATTCCAGTAGCAAGCATATAGGTGAAAGCCGCCAGTGATAAAGCCGTAAAATGGGCCGCTTGTTCTACCTTGCCGATACTACCAATCAAAATCCCAGCGCCACTAAATGCACTGATTTCAAATGAATATTGCAAAGCTACAGGAGCACCTAGTTTGGTGATTTTTTTTATCCTTGAAAAATCAAAAGAGAACAGTTTAAATTCGGTTAAGTAGGCTTTAAAGTTTTTAGAGTTAAACACATAAGCACCCATGGCAATAGCCATCAAAATGCGGTCAATCAAAGTACTTAAACCTACGCCACTAACGCCCATTGGCTTAATGCCAAACATCCCTTTCACAAAAATGATCCCCAAAATCACGTTAATTACGTTACCCCAAATAGAGATTAGCATGGCTTGTTTAGTGAACCCTAAGCCTTCCGTAAATTGCTTAAATACCTGAAAAATCATCAGAGGAAAGATAGATACTCCCATAAACATCAGGTAAGGTTTGGCATGCATCACCACATCTGGCGACTGCTTAAGGTGATCAATTACAAAGTAATAAACCACCAGTACCAAACTGTAAAGGATTACACTGGCAATTAAGTTAATCAATAAACTATTGGAGATGAGTTTACCGCATTCTACCTTATTATCACCACCGTTAGCTTGTGCAATTAAGGGCGTTAAACCGTATGAAATACCCAAACCCAATACCAAGATCAGCATGAAAAGACTATTCACTAAAGATACCGCAGCTAACTGTACAGTTCCAGCAAAATGTCCCACAATCATACCATCGGCCATGTGCACCAGGGTATGGCCCAATTGTGACAACACAATAGGCATCGCTAAAACTAAATTATCTTTATAGTAAGATTTGTATTTGGCAAATGAATAAGTGAACATACGCCGCAAAATTCGGAATTTTAAACGGGATTATTCTCTGATGAACGTCATACTCGTATTTCGCAATAGCAAAACATTGCTTAAAACTTATTACTCTCCATTTTCAAGTCTGCCATCACGTAGTATTCTTCTTTTTCAGTAATATGTGGTAATATCACACCTGATAAAATAAGGTTAACGATAATTTTTTGTGCTTTACGATAGGCGCTTCTGGTCAGCTTACTAAATTCCTTCAACGTAATGCGGCCGTTGGCATCAAGATATTCCAATAAAATCTTTTCCTGATCAGAGTAGCTAATAAACGTACCTTCTTCAAGGTTATCTTTCTTTAGCACATCTATTAAAATCTTGCTGGCCAATACCGTTTTATCCTGCACCCTAAAATAAACCCACCATTTGCCTTGTTCATCTAAGGCATAATGAGGTTTTACATCGCTCTTTGGAATTTCGGCTACCAATACCAATTTATCATCCACCAAATACTCTTCAAAGCGTGGCTCAATGGCTGGTTTACAAAACTGATGCGCCGCTTTGTTTACCATGTATTTTTCTTCTTCTTCCGCTTTTACGCCTTTAATAGAGCCATCATCAGCCACGCCAATAAGCAACCTTCCACCTTGATTATTCGCAAAGGCTACCAGCGTTTTGGCAATTTTTTCGGCCTTACTAATGGTCTTTTTAAAATCTAGGCTAACATTTTCGCCTTCAAGGATCAATCTTTTAATATTCATTGCAAGACCATTTTAACAGTGTGCAAATCAAAACAACTTTCTACTTGTAACTAAATAGCTACTCGTTGTTTTTCACCTGCAAACTTGATTCTCAAGTATATTTCGTTCATTACCGTAGCACAAAGTTCACCCTGCTTATTATAAAGTTCCATAGGGTAGGCCTTTACAAATTTGCCATGCTCGTTCAGTGCAGCTTCTGCTTCAGCAATCATCTCGTCACTAATATTTAAGGTAAAATACAAACTGCTAAGTCCGGGTTTAATATATTGAATAGAGGCACTTTTAAGCCAAACCCTACACTTATAGCCTCTGCGTTGCATCAATTGATCAAACAAAATGGCATAAAAAGGGTCTGTAGCGGCGTAAATGGTACCGCCAAAAATAGAACCATTATAATTCCTATTCAAAAAACTATTGCTGATTTTCACATCAACCCCTCTAAACCCCTTATGGAACTTTTTCACCCAAATACGCTGAAATAATAAAGGTGGATACAGGCTTAACGCCCATTTTAAGGTTCTCTCTGAAACAATCATAACAGCTAAATATCATCATTTGCATCGAAGTAAAAAAGCTTTGTGCAAAACTTAACTTGCACATAACTTTCCATCACAAATACACTATCCAATTCCTTAAAAAATCCAAATCAATTCCCATTCTATATAGTCTGCATAACTATAGCTTCTTTGTTTATTGATGTGATATTTTGTAACATTTCTAACGTGTCCAAAACTTTTCCACAATGGCACTTAAAGTGTAGCTTATTTTGCTAAATTCGCAAGGTTATAATAAAACGTATAATCTTGTGTTCAGCGATAGACAATAGGCGTAAAAAACGCTTAACGTATTGCGCAAACGCAAAACATAAAAATTTATGGCAGAAGATTTAGAAAATCAAGAGAACGATAAGATTATCCCCATCAATATAGATGAGCAGATGCGTACTGCTTACATCGACTATTCGATGTCGGTAATTGTGAGTAGGGCATTACCCGATGTGCGTGATGGTTTAAAGCCAGTGCACCGTAGGGTACTTTATGGGATGTTAGACCTAGGTGTAGGTGCAGGCAAGCCATACAAAAAATCAGCACGTATTGTGGGTGAGGTACTAGGTAAGTATCACCCTCACGGCGATTCATCGGTATACATGACCATGGTACGTATGGCCCAACCTTGGAGCTTACGTTACATGATGGTTGATGGACAAGGTAACTACGGATCGGTAGATGGTGACTCACCAGCGGCCATGCGTTATACTGAGGCCCGTTTCCAGAAAATTGCGGAAGAAATGCTGGCCGACATCAATAAGGATACGGTAGATTTCCAAAACAACTTCGACGACTCGTTAGAAGAACCAACAGTATTGCCTTCAAAAGTGCCAAACCTGTTAATTAATGGTTCTTCAGGTATTGCGGTAGGTATGGCCACCAACATGGCACCACACAACCTTACAGAAACCATCAATGCCACTATTTCATACATCGACAATAGAGAAATTACGATTGCCGAATTGATGAAATTCATTAAAGCGCCTGATTTTCCAACTGGAGCCATTATATATGGTTACACTGGCGTGCAGGAAGCTTTTGAAACCGGTAGAGGCCGTATTGTTATGCGTGCTAAAGCCGAAATTGAAACCATCAAAGATCGTGAAGTAATCATTGTAACCGAGATCCCTTATTTGGTGAATAAAGCCATGATGATTGAGCGTACTGCTGAATTAATTGGTGAGAAAAAAATCGAAGGTATCTCTAACATTAAAGACGAATCCAACAAAGATGGTATTCGTATTGTTTACGAAATTAAAAGAGATGCCAACGCAAATGTTGTATTAAACAATTTATTTAAACAAACTGCGCTACAAAGCTCATTTAGTGTAAATAACATTGCTCTTGTAAATGGTCGTCCACAGTTATTAAACCTTAAAGACCTTATCCATCATTTTGTTGAACATAGACATGATGTGATTATCCGCAGAACACGTTTCGAATTGGCAGAAGCTGAGAAACGTGCGCACATTTTAGAAGGTTTATTAATCGCGTTAGATCATATTGATGAAGTGATCAAATTGATCCGTGCATCAAGTACTCCTGAAGAGGCTAGAACTGGTTTAATGGAAACCTTTGGCCTAACCGACATCCAAGCTCGTGCCATCCTTGATATGACCTTACGTAGGTTAACAGGACTAGAGCGTGATAAGATCAAAGAAGAGTACGCAGAATTGATGAAGACCATCGAGTACTTGAAATCTGTCTTGGCAGACGAAGGTTTGCGTATGCAGATCATCAAAGATGAGTTGATTGAAATGCGTGATAAATACGGTGATGAGCGTAGAACAACAATCGTTCACTCAGCGGAGGATATGAGCATGGAAGACTTCATTGTAGATGAAGAGGTAGTAATTACTATTTCCCATGAAGGTTATATCAAACGTACCCCAGCTTCTGAATATCGCACACAAAGCAGGGGAGGCAAGGGTGCTAAAGGAAGTGATTCAAGAAATGAAGACTTTATTGAGCACCTATTAATTGCTACTAACCACAATTATATGTTGTTCTTTACCGAAGCAGGTAGATGTTTCTGGTTAAGGGTTTATGAAATTCCAGAAGGTACACGCCAAAGCAAAGGACGTGCCCTACAAAACATTATCAATATTCCTAAGGAAGAAAAAGTGAAAGCCTACATTAAGGTGAAGAACTTAAAAGACCAGGAATATCTGGAGAACAACTACATTATTATGTGTACCAAAAAAGGTACCATCAAGAAAACTTCGCTAGAAGCTTATTCTCGTCCACGTGTAAATGGTATTAATGCTATTAATATTAACGAAGGAGATCAATTACTAGAAGCAAGCTTAACTACAGGTAGCAGTGAAATTGTAATGGCGTTGCGCTCAGGCAGGGCAATTCGTTTTAACGAAAGCACGGTTAGACCAATGGGTAGAACAGCCACTGGTGTACGTGGAGTAACCTTAGCTCACGATAAAGATGAAGTAGTGGGTATGATTGCTATCGATAGTCCTGATGCAACGGTATTGGTAGTTTCTGAAAAAGGATACGGAAAACGTACCGATATTGAAGACTACAGGGTAACCAACCGTGGTGGTAAAGGTGTTAAAACCATTAGCATTACCGATAAAACAGGTGACTTGGTAGCCATTAAAAACGTAACCGATGCCGATGATTTAATGATCATCAACAAATCAGGTATCGTGATTAGAATTGCGGTAAGTGAGTTGAGAGTGATGGGTAGAGCCACTCAGGGAGTAAGATTGATTACCTTAAAAGGTAACGATGAAATTGCTTCTGTTGCTAAAATTGACCATGAAGATGAAGAAGAAGAAAACGAAGGGTTAGCAACTGGTGAAAACCAAAATGGAGATGCTGAAGCAAGTAATGAAAGCGAAAACAACACTTCAGAAAATTAAATAATTGCATAAATTTAAACCGAAATCCATCACGATTGTTAAAAAACTAGTAATATCGTGATGGGTTTCCCCGTTAAAGAACAATAATTTATAAATACATGAAAAAGTTAATTTTAAGTGTAGGCGTGATGAGTTTATCCGTATTTGCCTATGCCCAAAAATCAGAAGTTGCCGAAGCGAAAAAATCTTGGGATTTATTCCAAGCCATGAATCAGGCACAAAACCTTCAAAAGAATTTGGCAGGCCTAAATAAAGGCTTAACCCATACTGATGCAGCCATTGCTCATGAAAAAACCAAAAACACGGTAGAACCATGGTCTTTAAGAGCATCTTTAGCTTCGGCAATTGCCTTATTGGACACTACAAGTGAAGCAAATTCAACTGCTAAGCAAAAAATTGCAGAAGAGGCTATTGTTCAAGCAGAATCCTTAGATAAAAAAGGTGATCAAAAAGATGCGATTGCTAACGCGAAAATCAATATTGCTAATGCCATCCAATCAAGAGGGATTAGAGCTTACAATAAAAAAGATTACGCTACTGCCTTCAAAATCTTCACAGAAATTACTGAGAAAAACCCAACAGATACTTCAATGTACCTAAATGCTGGCGTAGCGGCAAAGCAATCTAAAAACTATGCTGGTGCAGTTAAAAATTTCAAAAAAGTAGTAGAGCTTGGTGGACCAGATTCAAAAAATCTTTTGTTGGAAGCCGTAAATATCGAATTGGTTAACTTAAAAGACACTGCTGCAGGTTTGGCAACAATTGATCAAGCTTTGAAAAAATTCCCAGACGATCCTGATTTTGTAGGTACACAAACAGATATTTATATTGTTAGAGGTGAAATCGAGAAATCTCAAGAGTCTTTAAACAAGCTAATCGCTAAAGATCCAAACAAAGCAATTTACCACTTCCTTTTAGGCGAAACTTACTACAAGCAAGCACTTAACGTACAAGTTGAGAGACAAAAAGTTGATTCTAAAAAAGTAAAAGAGTATAATGCCCTAACCGCTAAAATGACAGGATTGATTGATAAATCATTGCCTTTCTACAAAAAAGCGCAAGAATTGGATCCTAAAGCTACACATACTTTAGAGGCACTAAAACAAATTTACGCATTCAAAAGCGATACAAAAAACTACGAGGAGACTAAAAAACTTTTAGATGCTCTTCAACCAAAACAATAATTAGCTGAGTAATCAGTGAATTAAAAAGGGAGATAATTAAACATTATCTCCCTTTTTTTAGTTATTTTGTATAAAGCTTTTGATACCAATGCGTAAATTACTTTTCAATATACTTGCTCTATCGTTATTTAGCCAATTGGCATTTTCTCAAGGTTCCCAAATTAAAATAGCTAATAATAGTTTAGCCAAGCTACAAAATAGCATTGCCGAAAAAGCCGATGCTAAAAAGCAATTAACCATCATAGGAGAGGGGATTAAAGCCATTGACTTGGCGGAAAAGGATAAAAAAACCAAGAACTGGCCAGAAACCTGGGCGATTAAAGCGTATTTAAGCTCGTACATCGCCATCATTGATGAGAATGAAGCAAATGCTGACAAATATTTCCAATTTGCGCAAGATGCCTTAACACAAGCCAAACAGTTAGATAAATTCCAGTCTAATACCGAACTGATTAAAGCAGCAGACCACAACATTCACGTTAAAAGGTTGCGTAAAGGAACAGAAGCTTTTCAGCAAAATGATTTCGCGGCAGCTTACGACTTACTGAAGGATGTAAGTGATTTTATGCCTACAGATACTTTATTGGCTACAAACGTAGCCATTTGCGCACAAAATTTGCAGCAATATAACGATGCGCTTTCGTATTATATCAAAGCCAAAGAAAAAGGAGCAAAAAATCCAGCTTTGTTTCAAAATATTGCAAATATCTATGCTTCCAAATTCGAAACAGAATTAGCCATTAAAACCTTAGAGGAAGGACTTGCATTAAACGCCTATCATCCCTTGCTGACCAACGATTATATCAATCTATTACTAGACACCGAACAATACGAGAAGGCTACCAGAGCCATAGAAACCTCTTTAAAAACTGACAAAAGAAGTAAATTACTGTTTTTCCTATACGGCTATTTACAACAAAATCAAGCCAAAAATATTGCTACAGCAGAATTATCATACCAAAAAGCACTAGAGGTAGATTATAATTATTTTGATGCGCTTTATCAATTGGCCTTGGCATACATTCAAGATGCTAATCAAGCCTTAGTACAAAAAGACAATAAGAAATTTACAGCGAATATCAACCGGGCTGAATATTCATTATTAAGAGCTCACGAGATCAACATCAACCATAAAAACACCATCAAATTATTAATAGATATTTACACTCGTAAAAATAGGCTCGACAAAGTGCAGGAACTTAAACGTAAACTTAACGAGTTTTAAATCATCCTATATTTTATCTAAAAGTATAAAAATGAAGATTGGAGAGAGGTTGCAAAAAATACAACTTAACATAACGTAAATTATACAACAAATTTGTATATCCAATCTATTTCCTAAATTAGTAACAATTTCTAACCCAAATAAAACAATAACATACAAATGAAAAATATCGCTGTAATTGGCTCAGGCACTATGGGAAATGGTATTGCACATACCTTCGCACAATTTGGTTACGCTGTAAACTTAATCGACATTAATGCTGATGCCTTAAAAAAAGCCATTGATACCATTAGCAAAAATCTAGATCGTCAAGTTGCTAAAGGAACGCTTACTGAAAGCGACAAAGAGAATACGATTAAAAATCTGAGTACACATACAGACTTGAAATCTGCAGTGGCCAACGTAGATTTAGTCATTGAAGCGGCTACAGAAAATATAGACTTAAAACTCAAAATATTTAAGGATTTAGATGCATTTACCAAACCAGAAACCATTTTGGCCACCAATACATCTTCCATTTCCATTACGCAAATTGCTGCCGTAACCAATCGCGGCGACAAGGTAATTGGTATGCACTTTATGAATCCAGTGCCAATTATGAAACTGGTTGAGGTCATTCGTGGTTACGCCACTAGCGATGTAACTACGAATCTAGTTATGGAATTATCGCAAAAATTGGATAAAGTTCCTGTTGAGGTGAACGATTACCCGGGTTTTGTGGCCAACCGTATTTTAATGCCAATGATTAACGAGGCCATCTATTCGCTTTACGAAGGTGTTGCTGGCGTTTATGAAATTGATACCGTAATGAAATTGGGAATGGCCCACCCTATGGGGCCGCTACAATTGGCCGATTTTATTGGTTTAGATGTGTGTTTGGCCATTTTAAATGTATTGCACCAAGGTTTCGGAAATCCAAAATATGCCCCCTGCCCTCTTCTGGTCAACATGGTTACTGCGGGTAAAAAAGGCGTTAAAAGCGGCGAAGGCTTCTACGACTACAGCAACGGCATCAAAGAGGCCAAAGTTGCGGCCAAATTTAGCTAAACCAATCTTAGCAGCGCAAAAACACTGCACTAAAAATACCGATAGTCCTGCCATTCGCTGTACTTCGCCTTTCGTCAACTCAAGGCTTCGTGTTCGCTACTGTCAGGGCTATTTTATTTAGGTCTGTGCAACATCATACACAAATAAAAACCTACAAAAAAGCTATATTTGTTCCATGAATGAAAATCTAGATCCTTCTTCAGAAAATTTAAGCCCAACAGAACGTGATATTGAAAAAGTATTACGACCGCAGGAGTTTGAAGACTTTACTGGACAAGATAAAGTGCTAGAAAACCTTAGGATTTTCGTTCAAGCGGCCAAATTACGTGGCGAAGCCTTGGACCATGTATTGCTACATGGCCCTCCAGGACTGGGAAAAACCACATTATCGCATATCATCGCCAACGAAATGGGCGTAAATATCAAAGTAACTTCGGGTCCGGTATTGGATAAACCTGGAGATTTAGCTGGGCTTTTAACTAATTTAGACAGTGGCGATATTCTCTTCATCGACGAAATCCATCGCCTTTCTCCTTTGGTAGAAGAATATCTTTACTCGGCCATGGAGGATTTTAAGATCGATATTATGCTCGAAAGCGGTCCAAATGCCCGTTCAGTACAAATAGGTCTTAATCCGTTTACTTTAGTGGGTGCCACTACCCGATCAGGTTTGCTTACCGCTCCCTTAAGAGCACGTTTTGGGATCAACTCTCGCTTGGCCTACTACGATGCCAAGCTACTGACCACCATTGTATTGCGTTCATCAGCCATCCTCAATACCCCAATTAACGAAGAAGGTGCTTATGAAATTGCCCGTCGTAGCCGAGGTACGCCACGTATTGCCAATGCCCTACTACGCCGTACACGTGACTTTGCCCAAATTAAAGGCAATGGCAAAATCGACACTGAAATTGCCCGTTACGCTTTATCTGCACTCAATGTAGATGAGCACGGTTTAGACGAGATGGACAATAAAATTCTGTTAGCTATTATCGATAAATTTAAAGGTGGTCCAGTGGGCTTAAAAACCATTGCTACCGCCGTTGGCGAAGATGATGGAACCATTGAAGAAGTATACGAGCCTTTCTTGATCCAAGAAGGTTATTTAATGCGTACCGCTCGTGGCCGCGAAGTAACAGAAGCAGCTTACAAGCATTTAAATCGCGTTAAATTAGGTCAAACGGGGAAATTGTTTTAAATTGGTGTAAGCCAAAAACAATTAACCATGAACTTCTTACGCTCTATTCTTATTGTTCTTACTGTATTTAACAGTGCTTTTGCACAAATAAATCATTACGAAATTAGTGGCGATGTTAGAAATCTTCCAGCCAAACAAGTTTTTCTCCATTTGGTTAAATTCCATCCCGTAAGTAACCAGCCTTATGTCTCTAAAATTGATTCAGCACAAATCATTCAGGGTAAATTTTTACTTAAAAGGGATAGTAATATTTTAGAACCTAGTTGGGCGGCTTCATTAAGTTACTTAGACACTACCAGCAAGAAAATTGGCTTTCTTGGTTTTTATAACCCTTTTGATCAAACTAAGCATTCAAATTTTATCTTAGAAAATGCAACCATTAAAATCGAAGGCAACCATTTAGATAAAAAAGGCTTACTGATATCTGGCTCCAAAGAAACAGATTTCTATTTCAAATATGCCAATCAATTGTGGCTCTACCTCAAAACACAAACTGTAGACAAAAAGATTGAGACCCTAAAAAAAACTAAAAACAACAAGGAACTAGCTAATGCCTTACAAGAGAAAGAACGTATTGTTCATGATTTTAAATTAAATCTCGAAAAGATCTTTAGAGAAAATCCCACGCATTATCTATCCATTTTCTTTTTACAAGAACGAGCGGAACTTTTCACCGCCAGTGAGTTAAAAGCTATTTATTCTTCATTAGCAAATGATTATAAAAATACAAGCAAAGCGATAAAGTTAAGCGACTTCATCAATCAAATGCCATATTTAAAACAAGGTGGTACATTTCCTAATTTTGCTTATAACGATCGAAATGGAAAAGTAAATTCTCTGGAAAACCTTAAAGGCAAAAATGGAACACTAGTTGTGTTTTGGGCAAGTTGGTGCGGCCCTTGCCGTCAAGAAATCCCAGAACTAAAAAAACTTCACAAGACCTATCAGGCCAAAGGAATCAATTTCATTAGTATATCGATAGATCACGATAAAGCTAAATGGGAACAAGCTTTAGCATCAGAAAAGATGCCATGGCCCAATTTAGCTAACCTCCCTGGCGATTTTAAAGAAGTCAAAAAGAAGTATAACCTTTATGCGATACCCTCAATGTTTTTATTAGACGATAAAGGAAAAGTGATCATGGCTGATGAAAGTGATACTTCTACATTGAAAACAGCACTCTCAAAGTTATAATATTGCTATATATACAGTTCAAAGGTTTAATCCTTTTGACTTTCAGCTCTCGACTACGCTCGAAATGACGAACGTTCCATCCTGCAAACCTCGCAGGTTTTAAAAACCTACGAGATTTTTTTTCCACTAGGTAACCCTTTGGAGATTAATTTAATGAACCTTTTAAATAGTTTCATTTATTAATGGTAAATTAAAGCCTAGTAAACATTCAGTTTGCTTTTTTGTTGACTATATATATGAATATAGAACTACGTAAGCTCACGATTGAAGATTACAATGACCTCAAAGAATCCATGCTACAAGCCTATTTAGATAGTGGCAATGGCGTATGGAGCAGAGCTAAAATAAACGATTTACTGAAAATTTTCCCCGAAGGACAATTATGTATTGCCGTTGATGGAAAGGTAGTGGCCTGTTCGCTTTCCATTATTGTTGACTACGATATTTTTGGCGACAACCACACTTACGAAAAAATCACAGGAAAGTACACTTTTTCTACACATACACCTCAGGGAAATGTCCTTTACGGAATAGAAGTTTTCGTACACCCTGAGTACAGGGGATTAAGATTAGCCAGACGCTTGTATGAGGCCAGAAAAGAGCTTTGCGAACTGCTCAATTTGGAAAGCATTATCGCAGGTGGCAGGCTGCCTGGGTATCACGAATATGCAGATCGGTTAACACCTCGTCAGTACATTGATAAGGTAAAAGCAAAGGAAATTTACGATCCGACTTTGAGTTTCCAAATTTCCAATGATTTTCACGTACGTAAAGTCCTGAAAAATTACCTACCTGGCGATTTGGAATCGAAGGAATATGCCACACTTATTGAATGGAACAATATCTACTATCACGATAATGTTTCGCCTCGATCAGCCAAAACCATTAGACTCGGTTTAGTACAGTGGCAAATGCGTTTATTTAATGACTTGGATGCATTTTATGAGCAGGTAGAGTTTTTTGTGGATGCGGTAAGCGGTTACCAATCTGACTTTATCATGTTCCCAGAGTTTTTCAATACCCCTCTCCTACAGCCTTATAATCACTTGCCTGAGCAAGAGGCTATGAAAAAACTAGCGGATAAAACAGAAGAAATCGTACAGAGACTACAAGAATATGCCGTTTCCTACAATGTAAATATCATTGCAGGCAGCATGCCCGTTAAAGAAAATGGCAAACTGTACAATGCTACTTATTTATGCCACAGAAATGGCCTTACGGAGGATTATCGTAAAATACACATTACGCCCAACGAGAAAAAATACTACGGCATGAGCGGCGGCGATAAAATTGGCGTATTTGATACCGATTGCGGCAAAGTAGGCATTTTGATTTGTTATGATGTAGAATTTCCCGAGCTGAGTCGTATTTATGCCGACCAAGGGATGCAGATTTTGTTTGTACCCTTTTTAACCGACACCCAAAATGGCTATACTCGTGTACGACATTGTGCACAAGCCAGAGCCATAGAAAATGAATGTTACGTTGCTATTGCGGGCTGTGTAGGTAATTTGCCTAAGGTAAACAACATGGATATCCAATTTGCGCAATCGGCAGTATTTACCCCTTCAGATTTTGCATTTCCAACCAATGCCGTTAAGGCCGAAACCACTCCAAATACAGAAATGATGTTGATGGTAGACGTTGACTTACACCTTTTAGATGAGTTGCACCACTTTGGTACCGTAAAGATTTTAAAAGATAGAAGAACGGATTTATACGAAGTAAAGCTGCTAAAATAAGCAGCTTTACACTCAAAATAGAAATGAATGGTTCTCTATTTTGTCACATTATTTCTAAAAAAGATAAACCAAATGATGAGCAAAACCACTATTACAATTGGAATAATCCATTTCATGGCCTGACCCGCACCTTCATTGTCAGGTTCATTTACCGTAGGTGCTGGTTTAGGGTTATCTTTATGCGCATCATAATTCGTTTCCACGTCGTGCGTCACATGTTTATGTTCGTTTTCGGTATTCTCTGTTTGATTTTCCATAACTCTAGATTTAATTTTAGCAGTATTTGATCATAATTTGTATTGCTCTTATTTAAACAATCAACCTTAGTAAAAGGTTTTTTGACCAAATGGCTATCTTTGCAAAACAATGTTCAATCAGGCAGGCAAATACAGTCACATGATCAAGCAGGAAGCCCAGCGTTTAGGCTTTATGTCTTGTGGCATTGCCAAAGCCGAATTTCTGGAAGAAGAAGCTCCCCGATTGGAAAATTGGCTCAAAAACAACCATCATGGCGAAATGGGCTACATGGAGAACTACTTTGATAAGCGTTTAGATCCTAGATTGCTGGTAGAAGGCGCTAAATCAATTGTATCGCTTACCTTAAATTACTATTCGGAAGAGAAGCAACTCGACCAAAGTGCTCCTAAAATATCCAAATACGCTTATGGAATGGATTATCATTCCGTAATTAAAGAAAAGCTACAGGAGCTGATGCATTTCATCAGAGAAAACATTGGTGAAGTAGACGGACGCTGCTTTGTAGATTCTGCTCCAGTGATGGATAAAGCTTGGGCACAAAAAGCGGGCCTAGGCTGGCGAGGTAAAAATTCGAATCTGATTAGCAAACAAGCGGGCTCTTTTTTCTTCCTAGCAGAGCTGATCATTGATTTAGATCTGGATTACGACAACCCCTTCCCTACAGACCACTGTGGTTCTTGCACCCGTTGTATCGACGCTTGTCCTACCAATGCCATAGTAGCTCCTTACAAAGTAGATGGCAGTAAATGTATTTCGTACCTTACCATTGAACTTAAAAACGAAATCCCTAACGAGTTTAAAGGAAAAATGGACAATTGGATGTTTGGTTGTGATGTTTGCCAGGATGTTTGCCCTTGGAATAGATTTGCCACTGTCCACAATGAAGAGCATTTTAAACCCAAAGAAGAATTGCTGGGATTAAGCAAAAGCGAACTGGTTGACATGACCGATGAAGTATTTAAGAAGGTTTTCAAAAATTCGCCCGTTAAACGAACTAAGTTTGCTGGTTTGAAACGTAACATTGATTTTTTAAAGCAATCATGAAAAGGTTTTCATTATTACTCGTTTGCGTAGCTATTAGCTTGGACGCATTTGCGCAGGAATTGAAAATAAAAAAACGCAAAGCTGATGCACTTACTGGAAGTCAATTTTCAACGTTGATTGCAGATACCAACTTAAGCCTTTCTGCACGAGAGGAAATGATTTGGCAACAGATCAAAAATGGAAATATCCCTTCGTTTTTAAAGAAATTATCACCTATAGAAATAAATAAGATAATCGACACAAAAAATTATCAATTAATTATTTATATAATACCTGATTATCTTTCTATTGGTACAGATACCAATTACTTTTACATACCTACCACTCCCATGCTGGCGCAGCGTATTGCCGATTTAACCCATACCTTATTACCTACCAAAAGCATGGTAGATGAGATTTATGGACAGGCGACAATCAAATTAGAACCGCAGCCTATCCCACCTACTAAAGCAATGACCAACATATCTGTTTTTAGAACACATCATGAAATGGTATTAAAGCAATTGCGAGCGTTAGGCAGTAGTTACAAACAAGGCAATTTAACTGCTGGAAATAAAAAGGACATCATCATCTCCAATAAAATATATGGACAAGCTACGCCTAGGGTAGTAATTTATGGCTGGCATCAACTGAATGGCAAAGCCATACAACCTGTTTACAATAAACACACCAACACTTGGGCCGATTATAGCCATGGAGTACGTTTGGTGAGTGAAACAGGTTATTTAAATGGAAAAAAAGTGAAGCTTGCTGATCTTTTAAAAGATCCTATCCTTTACGAATTGTTAAGTGATGAAGGAGTGATTGCAGAAACAAAATACCCTATAGACTAAGCGGTTTATATCGTCTTTTTGAGGCGTCAAAGGATCAAGACATAAAGAAGATCAGCTCCTCACAATGACAAAGAAAATTATTGATTAGGTTTACTGACGTATTTATTTCCCTTAAGATAAAACCGAAAGGGCCATAGCGCATGTTCTTGGGCATAAGCCACACCTATTCTCGTGGTGGCTACAATCTCGTCATTAGCATATTGTTTACCATTGTCTTCAATCCAAATTTCATTAGCAGCTAGCTCTTTAGCATTAAGCTTCTTATCTATACCTAAAGCTTGTGATAATGCTCCTGGACCAGCAGTAATACGTGGAGCCAACTTTTCCATCTTTCTCCTCTCTAGCATCAGTTCAATCCCCTCTATAGGTTCAATACCCCTAATCAACACCGCTTGCGGATTTCCCGCAACACCACTTACCACATTCAATAAATGGTGAATGCCATAGCACAAGTACACATAAGTTACACCACCAGCTAAATACATCGTTGCTGTTCTACTGGTATTTCTTCCACCATAGGCATGGCAAGCTTTATCTACCACACCGTCGTAAGCTTCGGTTTCGGTAATTATCCCACCAGTAAGCTTTCCATCAATATTGGTGAACAGCATTTTACCGAGCAACTGTCTAGCTACCTCAACCACATCTTCATTCTGATAAAAGGAAGCGGGTATTTTAGCCATGAATAAAGGTTAAAATCTCCTTCAGGTATTTAGCATCAACATCATCAAAATGAGATAGATATTCACTATCAACATCTAAAACACCAACAATTTTATTGTTCAGATAGAAAGGCAAAACGATTTCAGATTTAGATGCAGAAGCACAGGCAATGTGTCCAGGAAACTCATCAACATTTGGCACCACGAGCACTTCTTCTCTTTGCCAAGAAGCACCACAAACACCTTTTCCTTTTTTAATGCGTGTACAAGCCACTGGCCCCTGAAAAGGTCCCAGCACCAGCTCATCATGCTGCACTAAGTAAAAGCCTACCCAAAACCAGCCGAACTGCTCTTTTAAAGCCGCACAAACATTGGCCAAGTTAGCAATCAAATCATCTTCACCTTCAACAAGTGCTTTAATTTGAGGAATAATAGACTGATACTTCTCTTCTTTCGAAGCTGTCTTTAAAATGGTTAAATCTTCTGCCATAGCACAAATCTAATCATTAAACAAAGGAATGCATCAAAGAGAATATAAAATGGAAATGAAATGAGATTAGCGCAAGGTTCTTCTACCATACACCCCATAAGCCAACAGCCCAAGAAAGGGAAATATGACCACAATATTAGTCCAAGCAGTTTTATGCTGCCGCTTTTTAACATCCGTGGCACGTTTAGCAATATCCATTACCGCCCAAGCAGATAGCCCTATCCAAAGCAGAATGGCAACGATTAAAATAAAGCCCAAAGCGTTCATTCCATAAATCTAAACAAAAAACTCCACAAAATACAACTATTCAACATCTGTAGTTTGGGTAAAACAATTTCCTTAGTTTTGACCGATTAGAACTTAACTAACAACACAATGAACAAAAAAAGCTTATTAATTACTTTACTTCTAGTGGGTGGTTTGAGCCATCTAGGCTACAAACTACGCGACGAAGGAATGTTTCCTTTGAGCGAAATCAGCAAATTGGATTTAAAGAAAGCTGGTTTAAAAATTGACCAAAACGAAGTATATAATCCCAATGGCATCAGCTTAGTAGATGCGTTGGTTAACGTTGGCGGATGCACGGGATCGTTTGTATCAGATGAAGGGCTGATCATCACCAACCACCACTGTGCATTTAGCGCTGTACAACTAGCGAGCACTCCTGAAAACGATTATCTAAATAAAGGCTTTGTAGCCAGAACACGTGAACAGGAAATTGAGGCAAAAGGTTTAACTTGCCGTATTACAGATAGCTATGAAGATGTATCTGATCGAATTTTAGGATCAGTAGCTAATATTGACGACCCTGCTACCCGTCTGCAAATGATCAACAACCAAATGAAGAACATTGCAGCAGAAGCAGAACAGAAAGACCCAAGCATCAAAGCCGAAGTTTCGGAAATGTTTATTGGAAAAACGTATGTATTGTTCAAATACAAAACCATTCAGGATGTAAGATTGGTCTATGTACCCAACCGTCAGATTGGTGAATTCGGCGGAGAAACAGACAACTGGGTATGGCCTCGTCACACAGGCGATTACTCGTTTATGAGAGCTTACGTAGGCAAAGATGGCAAACCAGCGAAGTACAGCAAGGACAACGTACCTTTCAAACCTAAAAAATCATTGAAGGTTAACGCTAACGGCACCAATGAAGAGGATTTTGTGTTTATCCTGGGCTATCCAGGCAGGACTTTCCGTCATCGCCCTGCACAATTTATCGATTACCAAGCCAAATATGTATTGCCATACACTTCGGACCTATACGATTTCCAAAACACCACCATGGAGAACGCAGGCAAAAAAGACAAAGCTACAGAAATCAGATTAGCGACACGCATTAAGCGCAACGCAAACGTGATGAAAAACTATCGTGGCAAATTAACTGGCATCAAAGGAATTGACCTTGTAGCTAAAAAACAAGAAGAAGATGCTGCTCTGGCCGAATTCATCAACAGTAATAGCGATGTAAAGGCGCAATATGGAAATTTGATGGCCAGCATTGACCAGCTCTACAAAATCATTAATGGCGATGCCAACAGAGATTTATGGTTGAGCCAAATCTATAACTCTACCAGCCTATTGAATGTTGCCAAGAATATCAACATCTTCAAAAGCAACCTTAATCAGCAACCTGCAGCTCAAAAGCAAAGCTATTTCGAAAACAATATTGGCAAACTGAAACAAACTCTAAATACCATTTACGAAGCGTACGACATTGATGTAGACAGACGCATTTTCAAACGTATGATGATGGACGCCGTAGCTTTCACCCCAAATCAAAGAGTGATTGCCATTGACAAAATCATTAACCGCGGAAGTAACAACGAGGCAATGGCCAACGACTACATCAGCGACACTTTTGGCTTAACGAAGCTAAAAGACCAAGATTACGTGTTTAATAACCTTCTAAAGTCTCCAAAGGCCTTAACCGACTACAACGATGGCTTACTCCTATTAGAGAGCGACATTGCCCGCCAAATAGCCGAATTAAAGCCAGAAAAAGATCGCAGGGACGGACTATTGAACAAATTGATGGGTGATTACGTGAACGTGAAAGAAAAATTCCTGAAGAAAGGCTTCATTCCTGATGCCAACAGCACCCTGCGCTTAACTTATGGATACGTACGCGGCTACTCTCCTGTCGATGCTACCTACATGGCACCATACACCACTATCAAGGGAATACTAGAAAAAGGAGCTACAGGCAATCCTGATTTCTACTATCCAAACATCATCAAGGAACTTTGGAACAAGAAAGACTTTGGTCCGTTTGCTAAAAAAGAATTAAACGACGTTCCTGTTGCTTTCCTTTACAACATGGATACTACCGGCGGAAATTCTGGCTCTCCAATCATGAATGCTAATGGCGAATTGATTGGTGTAAACTTCGACCGTGCCTACGGCGCAACCATCAATGACTATGCTTGGAACGAAAGCTATAGTCGCTCTATAGGTGTCGATATTAGATACGTGCTTTGGGCTGCATCCAAAATAGATAAAGCCGATTTTCTACTCAAAGAAATGGGCGTTAAACTTTAGCCCAGCTTAGGTGGTCGCAGTGCTCGATGATTCCAGTTTTACAGATGACGGATTTGATTGAGCACTGCCAAAACCAAACACATTACACAAAACTTAAATTAAAAAAGAACAATGAGAATTATAGCAGAACTACCGCACCCACAATGCAAAATCAGCATCTTCAGCATGAACCAAAAATTCATCGTAAAGTTTGAACAAGGACCTTACGAACAGAGCTACAAAATCTCAGAATTAGACCTTACGGGAGGAGGGGTAAATGAAGTATTTCAAATCATCGATGAAGAGTTCATTGAAACAGTAGTAGAACGTTTCAAAGTGATGAGAGGTGACTTTGTAGCAGCCTACCAAAGGCAACAGTAAAACTCCATCAAAAAACCACAACTAACTATAAACAAGATATTTAAACAAGTAAACAGAATTTTATTCTGCTTTTTAGGCATTTTCACACCCCACCATTAAGCTATAAAGAAATAAAAACTTTAATTATAATAATTTAATAATATTGATTTATAATATTTTATAATATAACACAAAATATAATTCCGCAGCTCAAAAACGCCAAATAAATACTAAGTCTGGCTAAAAACAGCTTTTATCACTCCCATTCGTTACCCCACATAAAAATTTAATTTTTCCGTACTAAAAGTGCTGTTTTAGATTACCTTTGTTTCCTCAAAAAAATTTTCATGGCAAACAATAGAAATGCTGGTGTATTCTTTATACTAGTAACCATCCTTTTCGACTGTATAGGTTTTGGTATCATCATTCCCATCATGCCGGCCCTCATTAAAGAACTTACTGGTGCTACTCTAAGTGAAGCTTCAGAGTATGGAGGTTTTTTACTTACGGTATATTCACTAATGATGTTTGCCTGTTCTCCTATCCTTGGTGCCTTGAGCGACAAGACAGGACGCCGAACAGTATTGCTTATCTCTTTATTTGGTATGGCCATAGATTATTTCTTTTTGGCGTTTGCCCATACCATTTCTTTGTTGTTCCTAGGTCGCATCATCGCCGGGATATGCGGAGCAAGTATCACTACCGCTTCTGCTTACATTGCGGATGTAAGTACGCCAGAAAAAAGAGCACAAAACTTTGGATTAATTGGTGCCGCATTTGGTCTAGGTTTTATTATAGGCCCAGTAATTGGGGGATTATTTAGTCAGTTTGGAACAAGGGTTCCTTTCATGATCGCTGGCGGGCTTTCACTTATCAACTGGCTATATGGCTACTTTATTCTTCCAGAGTCCTTAAAAAAGGAGAACAGACGCAAATTTGAATGGAAAAGAGCCAATCCAGTAGGCGCCTTAATGCAGATCAAACGCTACCCTTCTTTGTTGGGATTACTCGCGGCCTTATTGATCTTATTCATTGCGGCACAATCTACCCAAACGGTTTGGTCATTTTATACACAAGAGAAGTTTCATTGGAACGAAACCTGGATTGGTTATTCATTAGGCTTTGTAGGTTTGACCGTTGCCATTGTACAAGGCGGATTAATCCGTATTATTATTCCGAAATTTGGCCAGAAAAAGTCGATTATGTTTGGCTTGTCTTTGTATGTGTTAGGTTTTGTCCTGTTTGCATTTGCCAGTAAAGGATGGATGATGTTTGCATTTATGGTGCCTTATGCCCTGGCGGGCATTACAGGCCCGGCCATACAAGGGATTATTTCTACCCAAGTAAAACCAGATGAACAGGGCGAACTGCAAGGAATCATGACTAGTTTCATGAGTTTAGCAAGTATTATTGGTCCACTATTAATGTCTTACCTTTTTGCACATTTCACCAGTAAGCAAAGCAGTATTTACTTTCCTGGGGCACCTTTCATGATGGGCGCTGTACTTACTTGCGTATCTATCGTGATTTGCTATCAGAATTTGAAGAAACATCATTAGGGAATTAGCTAATTGGTTAATGAGATAATTTGATAATATTTGAACTGTTCCTTTGATATTTGTAGATTTCCACCCTATTGCTTCGTTCGTTAAACAATTAGACAATTAACTAATGATCACATCATCTCATTAGTTAATTACAACAGCTCGGTCGCTAAATTGGTCAATTCACTACGTTCGCCTTTTTGCAAGGTGATATGGGCATATAATGGATGATTTTTAGCATTCTCTATGAGGTAAGACAGGCCATTACTTTCCGAATCTAGATATGGCGTGTCTATCTGATATACATCTCCAGTAAACACAATTTTGGTATCTTCTCCAGCACGACTGATAATGGTTTTTATTTCGTGAGGCGTAAGATTTTGGGCTTCATCCACAATAAAGAAAATCTTATTCAAGGTTCTACCACGAATGAAAGCCAACGGGGCGATTTCAATTTTTTCTGTACTCACCAGCTCATCTATCTTGTGCTGCGTTTTTTCATCGTTAGCAAATTGCTCCCTTATAAATTTCAGGTTATCCCAAATGGGTGCCATGTATGGATCTACTTTCGACTTCACATCGCCAGGCAAAAAGCCAATATCCTTGTTGCTCAAAGGAACAATTGGCCGGGTGATGTAAATCTGACGGTAGTTTCTACGTTGCTCCAAGGCACTAGCCAAAGCAAGCAATGTTTTCCCTGTCCCAGCATTACCTTGTATGGTCACCAGCTTAATGGCTGGATTTAACAAGGCCTCTATGGCAAAACTCTGTTCGGCATTACGTGGCGATATCCCAAAAATAGGTTCCTCTTCCACCAGCTTCAAGCTACGGTCGTTTACATTGTAGAATGCAATTTGCTCCCTGCGCTTATTTTTGAGAATATAAAAATGATTTGACGCGGTATAGGGTAAATCTAATTGCGAAACATCAATTACCTTATCTCTTTTCAGATTATCCAGCACTGTAGCTTCTGCAATTTTAAGTATCGTTTTACCGCTATAAAGCTCCTCTACATTTTTCACTTTTCCAGTCTCGTAATCTTCCGCATGTAGCGCTAGTGCTTTAGCTTTTAAACGTAGGCAAATATCTTTGGAAACCAGCACCACTTTTTGGCTGGGATGTTCCTCCTTTAATACCAAAGCAGCATTCAAGATCCGATTATCAAATTTGCCATGACTAAATAGCGTTTCCGCATTTTGTTGACTGGGCTGTTCGTCAATCTGAATTTTAAATCTTCCGGTGCTTTGCTTATTCAATACCGACCATTTATTTAGCAAATTGCTCTTGGAAGCACTATCAATGATTCGAATGAAATTACGGGCTTCGAAATTGCGGGTATCGTTACCACTCTTAAAATTATCAAGTTCTTCCAAAACCAATGCAGGAACAGCTACATCGTGCTCTTGAAAATTGTTAACTGCATTGTGGTCGTACAAAATTACCGAGGTATCAAGTACGAATATCTTTTTGGAGAGCTGCGGATTTTCCTTTTTTGCCATGGTCATCATAAATTTAGCACTTATTGAGCAAAGATGGCAGCAAGAGTTAAAACTTTTATGCGCATAAAAAAACGGAGAACTGCCTCTTTCGATTTGGTTCTCCGTTTAAACTCACCTTCATTCGTAAACAATGGTAAGCTATCAATCGAATTTTTACCTGATCTTTCTCAGCTTCCCTTTCTTTCGATTGTTCTGCCTTGAAATGATGTTCTTAAATTTTTCCTCCATAGAGTTCCAATCTTTCCCATCATTGTCCATTTTTATTGTTCAGCATAAGGTATCGCTACCAATTTGCTTCTCCATCCTTCCTTGCGGACGACCTGAGTTTTGCTGTCTTATTCATTTCGGTATTGAATCTCTATGAACCTACCATGTTATCGAAAACATGTGTAGACTGAAACAATTTTTAATCCCGAGGATTTTAGCTTTTCAGCTTCATCATTCGTTTTGGATTTTTATTAGACGATCAAAGTACTTCGTTTTTGATATCATCTAAATTACTACAGACAAGCGCTTTTCGCAAGAAAATTAACTCAAATTTATTAACAAGTTATGAACCAAATATTTACAACTAACCAACATCATAAAAAATCGAAAAACTTATTTATTTTTCCAGAATCGGCATATTGTTTCAAAACCACGCTAAGTTATTAACATACAACTTATTAACAACAAGCGTCAATTTTGTTATTTTTCGACAGCCTTAGGCAGCGTATTTTGATGAAGCGCATTGTATTTCTTTAAAATCTCCAATGTTTTTTTGATGGGTAAAGCCTTCACTTCTCTACCATTCCCTTTGGTATCAGTGGCCTTAAACAATGAATTTAAGAGTGCTTCTTCTGTTGCTTCCCATACTGCCATAAACAAAGGCGACAATTCATCATTGTTCAAATCATCTATATTCCTTACTTTATTTTTGGATTGATACGGAATTCTATTTTTCTCATAAGTAGAAAATGCTACAGCATAATCGCCACTTCCATTGGATGAAAATGCGCCCACATTACCAAAGGCGATGTAAGACCTTTTTGCCAAACGCTCTAAATTTCGGTCGGAAAGTGGAGCATCAGTAGCAATAATGATCATACAAGAGCCATCTGCTTTGTAAGGCTTACTTTTATCCATTAGATAAAAATTGTTCAACTCCCTGCCTACTGGCGCCCCGTTGATTTGTAATACGCCGCCAAAATTAGATTGTACCAGTACACCTACAGTATAACCGCCTTTTGATACTGGTAGTATCCTAGAAGACGTTCCGATACCACCTTTGTAGCCAAGCGCTTCGGTCCCAGTGCCTGCGCCAACACAACCTTCGCTTACCATGCCTTCTTTTGCTTCATTAATTGCCTTAAGCACATCTTCTGCACGCACGTGACGTCCCCTAATATCATTCAGTCCGCCATCATTAGTCTCGCCAACCATGGCATTTACCGATTTCACCTGCTCGTTACCAGGTTGCAAAAGCATATAATCAATCAGGGCGTTGGCCACCAAAGGTGTATTTAACGTGTTGGTTAAAAGAATAGGTGTTTCTAAATTTCCCAATTCCTTGATTTGAGATAAACCCATAGATTTTCCAAAACCATTACCTACATAAATGGCTGCGGGAACTTTATCCTGAAACACATTCCCACCATGAGGAATAATGGCCGTCACTCCTGTTCTCACCGAATCCCCTTTAATCAAGGTAGTATGTCCAACCTTTACGCCCGCTACATCAGTAATGGCATTGTATTTCCCTGTATGAAGTATTCCCGTAAAAACTCCAAAATCACGAGCCCTTCCTCTTTTTTCCTGTGCATTAACAGTTGCCGCTATAAGCGTAACCAGTCCCATTGTCAAAATCGCATTAACCTTCATATCATTGGCATTAAAATAAATTCTCTCTAAGCTATGGATATGCTTAAACGTTTACAAATGACAAAAGCGACTATTTCTCGCCAATTTTAAAATCATTTCAGCGCAAATAGTGTTAGATTTGTATATGCTTCAACGCCCGATTAGAGATACCCAAGATTTTTTATTGAGCAATTACTTTGCGGAGGGCCTCCGAATTAGTTTCGGCGTACTTTGTCCTTCGTTGATCATGGCGCATTTCGGGATGTTGCAATACGGTATGACCCTATCATTGGGAGCACTTTGCGTGAGCATTGTCGATTCACCAGGTCCGATCCATCACCGTAGGAATGCCATGTTGGTGACTACTGCCCTGCTATTTTTGGTGAGTATCATTGTAGGCTTAACCAATAAAAGTGATGTTTTCACGGGCATCATGGTAGTGGTTTTCAGTTTTGTGTTTTCCATGCTGTTTCTATATGGAAACCGAGCGGCCTCTATTGGTACTTCGGTTTTACTAATCATGATTTTGAGTATTGACGACGTAAGGCCGTGGCAGGAAGTAATTTTTTACAGTGTACTTGTATTTATTGGTAGTATTTGGTACACATCTTTGAGCTACATCATTTATCGACTGCGACCCTATCGCCTTGCGCAACAAACCTTAAGTGACTCGATACATGAAATTGCAGATTTTTTGAGGGCCAAAGCTAAATTTTATTCCCACAACACCAACTACGAGAAGAATTATGCCGACTTGCTACAGTTACAGGTAGACGTACATCAAAAGCAGGATGAAGTTAGGGAAGTACTTTTTAAAACAAGGGAAATCGTAAGGGAATCGACCCCGCAAGGTAGATTTTTACTCATCGTTTTTACAGATACGGTAGACTTGTTTGAGCAGGTGATGTCTACCTATTACAACTACAAACAACTGCACAAGCAATTTGATTCAATAGGTATTTTGTCTCATTACGAAGAAGCCATCAACAAAATTGCTGATTCGTTAGACGATATTGCTTTTGCCTTAAAAAGTGGCGGAATTCCAACATTAGCTGAGAATCTAGAAAACGACCTGGTAAAACTAAGACAGGAAATCAGTGATTTAGAACAACAGAAAGGCGCAACCTACAATACTTTGGGGATTATCGCCCTGCGCAATATCGAGGTAAATATCGAGAACATTGTAGGCCGTATCAAAACCATCAACCAATATTTTAACAAGAAGGAAAAACGTAAAATCAAAAAAGGAGATGTTGATGTGGCCAAGTTTGTGACTTCGCAGGAAATCAACATCAAGCTATTATTAGACAACCTTACTTTTAAATCTTCTACCTTCCGACATTCGGTAAGGGTTGCCATTGTAATGTTTATTGGTTTCGTAGTGGCCAGAAGTCTGGATTTCGCACATAGTTATTGGATTTTATTAACCATCCTCGTGATTTCGAAACCTGGATTTAGCTTAACCAAGGAACGAAACTACCACCGTATTATCGGTACCATTGCAGGAGCCTTTATTGGGATGGCCATCTTACATTACGTTCACGATAAGAACACTTTATTCGTGATTCTTATTTTGTTCATGATTGCAGGCTACAGCTTTCAGCGCAAAAATTATGTCGTGAGCGTATTGTTTATGACACCCTACATTCTCATTATCTTCGAATTTTTGGGCATGGGTACCATGTCTATTGCCCGAGAAAGAATTTATGACACCTTAATTGGTTCAGGCATCGCCTTATTAGCCAGCTACTCACTTTTCCCTAATTGGGAGCACGAAAAGGTGAAAGAGGCGATGGTAGATATGATTAATGCGAACAAGTATTACTTTGCGGAGGTGATTAAATTGTATTTCGAAAATGGCTCAGATTTAACTAGCTACAAATTAGCCAGAAAAGAGGTTTTTGTAAAGAGCTCCAATTTGGCTTCACTATTTCAGCGCATGTTTTCGGAACCGAAGAGTAAGCAGGTACATATGCAGGAACTACATCAGTTTACCGTACTCAATCACTTGCTTTCTTCTTATGTAGCAAGCTTGTCGTTGTATATCAAAGAACATCATTTCATTTGCACCAACTATCAGGAAATTAGACCCATTGCAGAAAATACTACTTACTTATTAGAAAATGCCAGTGAAAACCTGCATAAGGAGGTTGTTGAACCGAGCAACGTTCCATTGATCCGATTAAAAAACCCTCCGGAACCTCAGCTTTCCGACACCGCCATTGTGATTGAGGAACAGTTTGATTTGATCCAAAAAGTATCTTACGATATCTTTAAACTTACTGAGAAAATCAAGATATAGGTTAATTACTTTACCAAACTAAAAAGTATTTCGTTTGTTGCTTACCAAAAAAAAGACAATGATGGAAAAAGTATATACAGCCACAGTTACCGTTATTGGCGGTAGAAATGGCCATGCAAAATCAAGTGACGGCATATTCGAAACAGATTTACGAAAACCAAAGGAAATGGGCGGTCAAGGTGGCGCACCTAATCCCGAACAGTTATTTGCCACGGCATGGGGCGCTTGCTATTTAGGAGCGTTACAATCAGTAGCAGACCACGAAGGTGTTGACGCCAGCAATGCCAATGTGAACGTACATATATCCTTTAACAAAAATGGCAATAGCTTTGCACTTTCAGCCGATTTGGATGTACATATTCCCGATATCAATATAGAAGAAGCCCAAGCATTAGCAAACAAAGCAAATGCCGTATGCCCTTACTCTAAAGCCACAAAAGGTAATGTAGAAACAAGAGTTACTGCGGTTTAACTTCTAATATTCATAGTACGTCATTCCCAACTTGACTGGGGTCCTAATGCGACAAAGATTTAAATCAAGCGCTAAGATTTTCAGTTTTCACGGGAATGATGTACTTCATAACGTGAATTCGATTTAATAAACTACTTTCTACTCATCATAATTAGATTTTTAAGCCAAAAAATCAGCTTTCTGTTACTATTTAGGATTCTGTCGCTTCGCGGACAAACTTTTTTCCTGTAGATGAAAAAAGTATGCAAAAAAATCCACGGCTGCGCCCTGTTCTGTTAAAGTTAGTAGTAGGGCCAATTTGTGCGTACCGAACAGGCCAAGGCCGGTTTTAGTAGAACGAAGAAGTTCTACTAAGGCTGGAGATAATGAAAAATCACAATACGCTTATCTCGAAATGACGTATTAAATAAACTTTCGCTTACATCTACAACAACAACTTACTGGCCAGCCCCAATAACAATAAGAAGCCAAAAACGTCGGTAAAAGTGGTGATAATAATAGAAGACGCTATCGCGGGGTCAATACCTACCCTTTTCAATAACAATGGAATACCGGCGCCAGTAAAGCCAGCGATAATTAAATTTCCGGTCATGGCCATAAATATCACCAAGCCAAGCATTAAATTAGCATCAAAGAAATAAGCAAAAGCCAATACAATGGTTCCTGTTACAGCACCATTGATCATCCCTACAGTAAACTCCTTCAAAACAGCCCTGTAAGCTTGTTTATCTGTCAAATCATACAATGAAATACGTCTAACCGTTACTGCCAATGCTTGGGTAGCGGCGTTACCTCCCATCCCTGCAATAATGGTCATATAAGCCGATAGGATAGCCAAATGCGCCAGCGTATCTTCATAATGTCTTACTACAGCCGAAGCTAAAAAAGCAGTACCAAGGTTGATGATCAGCCAAGGCAATCTCGATTTTACGGCGTCAACCCAGTTACCAGCAAGCTCCTCATCTTCCGATACCCCCGATATTTTAAGGATATCTTCCGTGTTCTCATCTTCAAGTACGTCGATGACATCATCAAAAGTTACCCTTCCCAAAAGCTTTAAATAACCATCAACAACAGGAATACTCGTTAAGTTATATTGGGATAAAAGCTTGGCTACTTCCTCCTGATCGGTATCTGCATTTACATAAACGGCATCAGGTTTCACCATATCCATGATCTTCACGTTGCCCTTTGATTTGATGATATCTTTCAAAGAAACAATGCCTTTAAAGATATTATTATCATCAACCACAAACACTGTATAAAACTCTTCTATTTCTTCGCTTTGCTGAATAATTTGATCTATCGCATCTTTTTTGGTGAGGTTAATGTTCACCTTAATCATCTGCGTATTCATTAAACCGCCCGCAGTTTCTTCGTGGTAGCTTAATAAGTTCCTAATACTCTCGGCATCGTCCTTACTTAAATCTTCTAGAATTTCATGCTGCTCATGCGCTTCTAATTGGGAAATGATATCGGTAGCATCATCATAATCAAGCTCCTCAACAATCTCGGTACGTTTTTCGGGATGCAGTTGAATTAAAAGTTCCTCTGGATGAGCTTCTTCGCTCATTTCTGCAATAACTTCCGAAGCCTTTTCTACTTCCAGAAGGTTAATGATACGCTGCCTATCCTCCGCCTTAATATTATCAAAAAGAATAGCAATTTCAGACGCGTGATATTCGGCCAAAATGCTGCTAAGCTCTTGGTCATCGCCCTCAATTGCCTTTCTTAATTTAGAAAGATCTGTCTTATCTAATTCGAACGATTGCATTCGTTGCCAATAATATTTTCTAGGATTTAATGATATGTTAGCTAAAGCTCCCGCTAATATCGGTATTTCATCCGATAAATGATTTTCAAAACTATCATTTAAACACCGTTCACTAGATTAAAGTCGTTTCAGCTATCTGGCTTTTTTAATTCCGATAATAGGAATGCACCTACCAACAAGAATTGCTTTATCCTTTACGTCATCGAATTTACAAAGCAGTTTTATGAACTAAGAAGCCATATACTTTTAAATTACTTTCACGAAAAGTCGGAACAAGCTATTTCTCACAATGACAAAGCCATTAAAATAAAAAAGGGAGCAATTTTCATCGCTCCCTTTTCTTGATATTTTTAGTATCTTATTTTACTGCATCAATAACAGCTTTAAAAGCTTCTTTATTGTTCATTGCTAAGTCAGCTAAAACTTTACGGTTTAAACCGATGTTTTTTGCAGCTAATTTACCAATCAATTGCGAGTAAGAAATACCGTGCTCACGAGCACCAGCATTGATACGTTGAATCCATAATGCACGGAATTCTCTTTTCTTAGCTTTACGGTCACGGTATGCATATTGCAAACCTTTTTCTACCGTGTTTTTAGCAATGGTAAAAACCTTGCTTCTTGAGCCCCAATAGCCTTTGGCCATGTCTAGGACTTTTTTTCTTCTGCGTCTAGCAGCTACTACGTTTACCGAACGAGGCATAATGTGTTGTGTTTTTGATAAGCGGTGCTGTGTATTTCAACAAACTTACTACCGTTCACCTGGTTAAAAATTAATTACTTACCGATGCAAAGCATACGTTTAACGTTGCCCATATCTGCATCGTTTACCAAACTAGTGTTGGTTAAGTTACGCTTACGTTTAGTACTCTTCTTAGTCAAGATGTGACTTTTGTAGGCGTTCTTTCTTGCAATTTTACCTGTTCCAGTAAGCGAAAAACGCTTTTTAGCACTGGAATTGGTTTTCATTTTTGGCATAACCTGATTTTGTTTATATAATTTATTATTTCTTTGCGGTTGCTTTTGGAGCTACGGTTAAAAACATACGTTTACCCTCCAATTTAGGCAATAACTCAACCTTACCCACTTCTTCTAACGCTTGTGCAAACTTAAGCAACAAAATTTCTCCCTGCTCTTTGTAAACAATTGCTCTTCCTTTGAAGTGTACGTAAGCTCTAACTTTCTCGCCTGCTTCCAAAAAACCAATGGCATGCTTCAATTTAAATTGAAAATCGTGATCATTGGTATTAGGTCCAAAACGAATCTCCTTAATAACGGTTTGTTTAGCGTTAGCTTTGATTTCCTTTTGCTTTTTCTTTTGCTCATACATGAACTTGCTATAGTCCATGATACGGCAAACAGGTGGATTAGCGTTAGGAGAAATCTCTACCAAGTCAAGCTCTAGTTCATCAGCAATTGCCAATGCTTTCGACAAAGGATAAATACCTTGCTCTACATTATCCCCAGATAGCCTAACCTCCTGAGCACGAATATGCTCGTTAATATTATGTTCTGCTTCTTTTTTCTTAAAAGGTGGACGTGGTCCCCTATTAAATCCTGGTCTTCCTAATGCCAAATGCTTTTCTTGTTAAACTGTTATTTCTTTGTTAATTAATGCACTAAATTCTGCTAAGGTCATGCTTCCTAAATCTCCCTCACCGTGTTTGCGAACCGAAACCCTTCCTTCTTCCATCTCTTTTTCGCCTATGATGAGCATATAAGGCAGTTTTTTAACCTCAGCATCCCTGATTTTTCTTCCAATCTTTTCATCACGAAAGTCAATCAGACCGCGAATATCGGAATTATTTAATTCTTCTGAAACTTTTTTTGCATATTCTTCATACTTTTCTGAAATAGGAAGTATGATATATTGCTCTGGAGAAAGCCACAATGGGAAGTTACCTCCACAGTGTTCAATCAACACGGCTACAAAACGCTCCATAGAACCAAAAGGTGCACGGTGTATCATTACAGGGCGATGTTTTTGGTTATCACTTCCTGTATATTCTAGCTCAAAACGCTCAGGAAGGTTGTAATCTACCTGAATAGTACCCAACTGCCATTTTCTACCCAGCGCATCACGAACCATAAAATCTAGTTTTGGTCCGTAAAAAGCAGCCTCACCATATTCTACTACAGTAGGCAATCCTTTTTCTTCTGCTGCTTCAATAATTGCAGTTTCAGCTAGTTTCCAATTCTCATCAGAACCAATGTATTTAGCTTTATTTTCTGGGTCACGTAATGAAACCTGAGCCACATAGTTATCAAAACCTAAAGATTTAAATACGTGAAGTACCAAATCAATAACTTTTTTAAACTCTTCTTTCACCTGATCTGGACGGCAGAACAAGTGCGCATCATCTTGAGTAAAGCCACGTACACGGGTCAAACCATGCAACTCGCCACTTTGCTCGTAACGATATACGGTACCAAATTCGGCGAAACGAACTGGCAAATCTTTATAAGAACGAGGTTTAAACTTGTACAACTCACAGTGGTGAGGACAGTTCATTGGCTTTAAGAAAAACTCCTCTCCTTCTTGCGGTGTTTTAATCGGTTGGAAACTATCTTTTCCATATTTCTCATAGTGACCAGAAGTAATGTATAAATTCTTATGACCAATATGAGGAGTAATTACCTGCTCGTAACCTGATTTTTGCTGCGCTTTTGTTAAGAATTGAACTAAACGCTCACGTAACGCAGTACCTTTTGGCAACCACATTGGCAAGCCCATGCCCACTTTTTCTGAGAAAGTGAACAATTCCAATTCCTTACCTAGTTTACGGTGATCACGTTTTTTGGCTTCTTCAATCATGTGAAGATACTCCGTCAATTCACTTGCCTTAGGGAAAGTAACTCCGTAAATACGAGTTAATTGTTTTTTAGTTTCATCACCTCTCCAGTAAGCACCAGCAACGTTCATCAGCTTAATCGCTTTGATAAAGCTAGTGTTTGGAATATGTGGACCACGGCATAAATCTGTAAAGCTACCTTGTGTATAGAAAGTAATTTTCCCGTCTTCTAAACCGTCAATCAAATCCAATTTGTATTCGTCACCTTTTTCGGTAAAATATTGAATAGCATCAGCTTTGCTTACACTTTTACGTTCAAAAACTTCCTTTTGCTTGGCCAATTCTAGCATTTTGTCTTCAATCTGCTTGAAATCATCAGAAGAAAACTCTCTATCGCCGAAATCTACATCGTAGTAAAAACCAGTTTCAATAGCCGGACCAATACCGAATTTTGTACCTGGATAAAGCGCTTCTAAAGCTTCGGCCATTAAGTGTGCTGATGAATGCCAAAAAGTCGATTTACCTTCAGTATCATTCCAAGTGAGCAATTTAACGGCTGAGTCTGCTTCAATTGGACGTGAACTGTCCCAAACTTCTCCGTTTACTTCTGCCGCTAAAACATTTCGTGCTAAACCCTCTGAGATCGAAAGGGCAATTTGATGGGCATTTGTTCCCTTTTCATACTGACGGACAGAGCCATCAGGTAATGTAATGTTAATCATCTACAACTATGATTTAAAGTTTAAAATAAATTGATTTGCAAAATCACCTACGTGTGTGATTTATTTTGTGCAAAGGTAAGATTTTAAATATTAGATTTCAAGGTTAGATTTAGTCATTTTCGTCATTGCGAGGCACGAAGCAATCTTATTAAAAGTATTAACTATAGCTTTAAGATTGCTTCGTGCCTCGCAATGACGCGCATCTAGCATAAAAAAAATGTCCCGACGATAGCCGAGACATTCAGAAAAAATATAAAATGGAATTTCTTAATTAATTACCGCTCTTGTTTGGCCACCTTGACCACGGTTATTGTTATTTCTAAACCGAGCCATCATTGCTTCCATTTTAGCTTGATATTGCTCTTGTGTAATAGCAATTGCTTTTTTAGGGGCGGTCACATCTTTATTGCTTACGCCTCTGTACTCGATGCTTTTTGCAGTAGTACCACCTCCTTTAATTTCGATAGCTAAAACCGCTCCTTCTGTCCATAAGTTTGGCATAGGAGAAAAGTTAAAACCTAAATCATTGGTATACCATAACACCGTTTCTTCAACCACATCTTTCTCCATATCTAGCACTTTTGCTTTACGGGTAGTTCTTATGATTACTTTCTTGCAATCAAGGTTCACAATTTTCTTGGTTTCCTCAGTTTTAATTACTTCAACTGTTGGTGGAACATTTAGAAATTGTACAGCGCTATTATTTTGGTTGTTGTTTCTTCCGCCATTAGCGTTCATTGGACTTACCGTTGCTGCAAGTTTGGTAGGCATTACATAAGTAGTATCCATCATATCAAAAACTTCCACTACTTTTTGGTCAGCAAAAGTGTAATAGTATTCTCTATTCCCACCGCCACCAAAGCCACCAAATCTAAAACCACCACCCGGTCTACCTCCGCCTCCACTGTTGCTATCTTCTGTTTCTGTTACGGGCATAAAGCTGGCGTTTGTGGCATTATAAAGTAATTCGTAATTGGCTTTGATAGATTTTGGCATACGGGCTTTCATTTCCTCAGGGATTTGTCTACCACTAGCTTCTGCTGCTGCAACTGGGTCAATCACACTTTCAAACTGAATGGCGCCAGATTTCTTTTGTGCTTGAGCATTTAACGTAAAAGCTATAAGGCCTAAAAAGGCGATAAATATTTTTTTCATGATTGGTTATTTCAATATAATAAGCAAAACAAAAGTAAATCACTTTAGAGTAATGCGATGTTAAAAAAGGTTAATTTCTTTCGATTATAACCAGAGTTTTACAAAAGACGGAAGCAATTAGTACTCAGTGCTTTCTAACCAGCCATTCGCCAGTACATCTGCAAGATGCATGGTTTTGATAGAAAGGTTGTTTTTCTGGATATAACCGTCCAAGTGCATCAAGCAAGAAAGGTCTGTAGAAATGATATAATCAGCGTCCATTTCTAATGCATTATTTACTTTTTGCTCAGCCATGGCCGAAGAGATCGCATCAAATTTTACGGCAAAAGTACCACCAAAGCCACAGCACATATCGGTATCTTTCATTTCCAACATCTCCAAACCAATCACCTTCGATAAAAGTCGACGTGGCTCTGCCTTGATTTTACACTCCCTCAACCCACTACACGAATCGTGATAAACGGCTTTTCCTTCAAGCTCAGCACCAAAATAATCTTTCTTCAGTACGTTGATTAAAAAATCGGAAAGCTCGAAAATATTAGACTGTAAGCTTCTGCATTTATTATGTACCATGGTATTGGTAAACAAATCATTATAGCCTGTTTTCACCATTCCTACACAGGAAGCCGATGGAGCTACAATATATTCTGTATCTGAAAAATCAGCTAGAAACTTTGTACCTATCTCCTTTGCTTGTTCCCAGTATCCTGCGTTGTATGCGGGCTGCCCACAGCAAGTCTGCTTCGAATTATAAGCCACTTCGCATCCAGCCTTTTCAAGAATTTTAATCGTATTGAATGCCGTTTCCGGATATAATTGGTCTACAAAACAAGGGATAAACAGTTCTATCTTCATGCTATTTTTCGGTCTCCACTTTTAATCAACAACCACTGCTTTGGGCTGCACTTTTTTAAGAAGCAGCAAAAATACTAATCCTAAAACAAAAAACAGGGCCAATGCGATAACGGAATTACGCATGCTTCCACTTAGCACTTCGATATAACCGAAACTGAACATCCCAAAAACCAACGCAACTTTCTCTGTTACATCGTAAAAGCTAAAGAATGAGGTATGATCTGGGCTGTGTTGAGGAAGAAATTTAGAATAAGTCGAACGTGATAAAGATTGAATACCACCCATTATCAGACCAATCACTGCCGCTAGTGCATAAAACTGGAGCTCAGTATGAATATAGTAAGCAGCAATACAGCATCCAATCCAAATGGTAACCACTCCTATTAACACATTTACGTTACCAAATTTTTTGGAAGAAAGGTACGACATCAACATGGCGCCCGGAATAGCCACCAATTGCAAAATCAAAATAGTTGCAATGAGCTTTGAGGTAGGCAAATGCAATATTTTCTCTCCAAAAAGTGCCGCCACCAACATCACGGTCTGTACCCCCATAGAGTAGAAAAAGAAGGCAAACAGGAATCGCTTTAAGTATTTCATTTGCTTTACCTGTTTCCAAACCTTGTTAAGCTCTTGAAAGCCGCTCGTCATGATATTCTTCTTCTCAGCTTTGTAATCCGGGCTCCCTTTTGGCAAGTTTTTAAACGGAATTTGAGCGAAACCTATCCACCAAATTCCTACTAGCAAGAAAGACAAACGTGCTGGAATAGATGCATCTACAATACCGAACCATTCTGGTTTGAATACAAATACAAAACAAATAATTTGCAAAATGATACTACCAACATAACCATACATATAACCTTTGGCACTCACATCATCTTGTTTTTCTACCGTGGCAATTTCTGGCAAATAAGAGTTATAAAACACCAAACTTCCCCAAAATCCAATAGCTGCCAAAACAAACATGATGATACTGAAATTTAAAGTATCCACGCCTTTTTCTGCATTAATTTCGAAGAAGAAAAGCGTACCACAAGCGATGGCACCAATATAGGTAAACATCTTCATGAAAATCTTTTTGTTTCCACGGGTATCTGCAATAGAAGATAATATGGGAGACAGTAAAGCAATCACTAAAAAGGCAAAAGCCATGGCATAGCTATAGAGCGCCGAATTGACGATTTTATATCCAAAGAAATAAACGTAATCAATAGTATTATCATCCTTATCGGAAGTGATAGCTGTATAATAAGCTGGAAATATGGTTGAAGTAATTACAAGATTATAAGCTGAATTGGCCCAGTCAAAAAAGGCCCAAGAGCGGATTGTTTTTTTGTCGTTTTTAACCCCTAAATCCCCTGAAGGGGACTTTGAAAGCTCGTCTTTCATAAATCAATTTTGTTTGTTGCGGCTAAGATAGGAAAATTGGTGAGTTGGTTAATTGGTTAATATTTGTTTTATTTCTCTTCCTCTTTTGTTTATATAAAATATTCTACTATTTAGAGATACTAAAGCTTTACCTTCCGTGAATTGATTTAGAATCGAGTCAAATTTACAACGAACGACTTCTCTACCTTTTTTATTAACAAATCCCCATTTACCATTTTTCATAACACAGGCCATTCCATCATAAAAATAGTCTACTAAATCGTATTTAATATTTGTTATATAATCCCCCTTTATATTTAAAAGCCCCCATTTATTATTCAATTCAACAATGATTTCGTCTTTATTTACACTTATTGATTCATATATAGGGGCAATAATTTCCTTTCCTACTTCATTTATGACGCCACATTTCCCGCTTTGCCTAAACACAGCCAATCCGTTAGAAAATCTATATATTCTATCGTATTTGGGAGGGATGATTACATTTCCATTTTCCTCCATAAGACCGTATTTATTATCTAGCAGTACCTCAAATATTCCTTTTGTGTTTCCCAAATCTCCTACTTTGCTATTCCCAAAGATTCCATCATATTGGGGAGAAACAATTTCTCGCCCATTTTGGTCTAGAAGCCCCCACTTTTTCGTAATAAAATATTCGAAAGGAACTAACTTCTGAGCTTGCAAGGAGAAAACACCATAAAACAGAAATAAAATCACAAAAGAAATCTTCATATTACCATTACATCTTAAATAGTTTCCATTATTATAAAAACTAATGGGTTTATCTTTCATATAACGAATTATAAATAATACTTTTTGCCGTCGGTTTTAATTTTACCAGCGTCCAAAAGTTCTCTAATTCGTTCTATTTTATCGTTATCGACACCAGTTTGAATGCTTTTTACCAGTTCATCTAAATCAAGATGCTGGCCTTGCAATACCGTACAAATCTCAAAATCAATGGTATCATTGTAGGCTGCTAGGTCTTCCTGCTTTTTCTCTGCCAAACAAACATCACAAACACCACATTTTTCAGCACCGCTTTCTCCAAAATAGGTCAACAATTGTACACTTCTACAGATGCTATTGGATGCATAAGCCAAAACGGCTTCAATTTGAGTGCTCTGTATTTGCTTGCGAAGCTGGATGAATTTAGCGTCCACATCCAAATGCAGCATATCCAAACGTGGCGTTACAAACTGTAATTGCGGCTGATCTGTTTGTGGCAAATATGAAATCACTTGATACTCCTGCAATTTCTTTAAATAGCCAATCACATCATTGTATGAAATCCTCAACCTGTTAGATAAATCGCTCTCGCTGATTTTCACATAACCATCAAATGCGCCTCCGTACGAGCGCTGTATGGTTTTAACAATCGGGTCAAAAAGGGCATTTTCAATTTGGAAGCGATAAATCTCTTCGTGCCCTACCGTAAACATTAATCTTGATGGGATAAAGATATTTTCCGACAAAACCAGATAGCCATCTCTTTCTAAAAACTTCAATGCGGCCATGGTTTTAATCACGCCAATGCCAAAGCGTTTGCAAAAAGCAGCCAAGTCAAAATCGAAATTTAGTCCTTGCCCCGCTCCATATGCCAATTGATAGAAATTGCCAAGGTAATGGTACACTTTTTTAATTTCATCTACAGAGGGAAAACTATCCGTGTATTTTGCTTCCAGTATCATTTGGTCGGCTTTGTTGGTAAGCAACACTGCAAAAGCTCTTTTCTCGTCCCTACCTCCTCTACCAGCTTCCTGATAATAGGCTTCCAAGCTTTCTGGTAAATCCAGATGGATAACAAAACGCACATTCGGCTTATCGATTCCCATTCCAAAAGCGTTGGTAGCCACCATCACCCTAATTTTATCCTGCTTCCAATCTTCCTGCTTCTGAAATCTCGAATCCTTTTCCAAACCAGCATGGTAAAAATCGGCGGAGATATGATTTCGTTGAAGGAAATTTGCCACTTCGGCAGTTTCCCTCCTATTTCTTACATAGATTAAGCCACAACCTTTAACGTTTTTACAAATCTCTATCAGTTTTTTATGCTTATCATCTAAATTAAAGACTACGTAACTAAGGTTTTTACGAGAAAAACTCTTCACAAAAACCTGAGCATCTTTCATCTCTAATTTTTCAATAATATCTTCCCTTACTTCTGGTGTAGCAGTAGCGGTTAGAGCCAAAACAGGCGTATCAGGCAATATTTCTCGTAGTTCCTTCACCTTCAAATAAGGTGGACGAAAATCATAACCCCATTGCGAAATGCAATGCGCTTCGTCAATAGCGATAAGGTTTACATTCATGTAGGAAATACGAACGCGTACCAGTTCCGACAACAGGCGTTCTGGAGAAAGGTACAAAAACTTGATGTTACCGTAAATACAGTTATCCAGCAAAATATCGATTTCCCGTTTGCCCATTCCCGCATAAATAGCAATGGCTTCAATCCCTCTGGCCTTCAAGTTTTCAACCTGATCTTTCATTAAAGCTACCAAAGGCGATATCACGATGCAAATGCCCTCATTCATCATGGCAGGCACTTGAAAACAGATAGACTTCCCTCCTCCCGTAGGCAATAAGGCTAAAGTATCTTTTTTTTTAATGACTGATTGGATAATTTCTTCCTGCAACGGACGAAAGACATCAAAGCCCCAATATTTCTTTAAAATTTCTGTTGCAGTCATAGATTGGCAAACCCAAAACTATGAAACCACAAGCACATCTCCAAGTAAAGCAAATTGGATATATTGCAACTTTACACTCAATCCACAAGTATAAAAAACCAAATTTTCAAGGAAAGAAAAGCGGATATTGCTAAATTGCGAAGATTAAATATTTGTTAGTACTAAATAAGAATGAGGAAGTATTTATTAGCATCAGCATTATTATGCGCCTTGGGTTCTGCATATGCCCAAGAGAAAAAAGAAACACCAAAATGGGACGTTGAAAAATACAAAGGTCCTACCAAAAATTTCAGTATTACCACCAACGAAGGTACTTGGATGAACCTTGACGTTAGTCCAGATGGCAAGGAAATTGTGTTCGACCTATTGGGCGATATCTACGTAATGCCCATTACCGGTGGTACGGCCAAACTTTTGAGTGGTGGTATTGCTTACGAAGTACAGCCTCGTTTTAGTCCAAACGGCAAATATATTTCGTTTACGAGCGATAAAAATGGCGCCGATAACATCTGGATTATGGATAGACAGGGCGGCAATAAAAAACAAATCACCAAAGAATCTTTTAGGTTATTGAATAATGCCACTTGGATGCCCAATAGTGAATACCTGATTGCTCGAAAACACTTTACAGCATCACGTTCATTAGGTGCTGGCGAAATGTGGATGTATAGCATTTATGGTGGCGACGGTGTACAACTTACTAAACGTAAAAACGACCAACAAGATGCTGGCGAGCCAAATGTATCGCCTGACGGTAGATACCTTTATTTTAGTGAAGATGTTTCTCCTGGTCCGTCTTTTCAGTATAGCAAAGACCCAAATGGCTTGATTTATGCCATCCGTCAGTTAGATTTAACCACTGGAAAACTAAACAATCTCATTGCCGACCAAGGCGGTTCGGTGCGTCCACAAATATCGCCTGATGGGAAGTTTATCGCTTATGTTAAACGAGTGAGATTGAAATCAGTGCTCTATATCCAAAACCTTAAAACAGGGGAAGAATATCCGATTTACGACGACCTGACCAAGGACCAGCAAGAAACTTGGGCCATTTTTGGTGTTTATCCAAATTTCGCTTGGACTCCCGACGCGAAGAAAATTATCTTTTATGCCAAAGGAAAAATAAGACAAGTTGAACTTAGCAATTTATATGTCAGTGATATTCCATTCGAGGTAACGACTAACCAAACGGTGCAGGACGCTTTGCATTTTGACCAACAGGTATATACAAACGAGTTTACCGCTAAAATGATTAGACAATTGGCCACTTCACCTGATGGAAAAACGGTTGTATTTAATGCTGCTGGCTATTTGTATAAAAAGGAATTACCTAGCGGTGCACCAGAAAGGTTGACCAACGGCTTAGACTTTGAGTTTGAACCCAAATTTAGTCCTGATGGAAAATTTGTGGTTTACACCACTTGGAGTGATGAGTTTAAAGGAGCTGTTAAACGTACTGATTTAAAAACAGGCAAAACCATTAGCTTAACCGATGAAAAAGGTTACTACTACTCCCCTAGCTACTCCAACAAAGGAGATAAAATTATTTTCAGAAAAGGTGTTGGCAATGAAGTTTTAGGCTTAACCTACGGGAAAAACAACGGCATTTTTGTGATACCTGCCAATGGTGGACCAAAAACTTTGGTATTGGATAACGGCATTAAGCCTCAGTTTAATGGCGATGATACCCGTATTTTCTATCAAAGTTACGAAGCTGGTAAGAAGGCTTTTAAAAGTGTTGATTTAAATGGTGGTAACGAACGCACCCATTACACTTCTCAATATGCTACGCAGTTTTGTCCAAGCCCAGATGGGAAATGGATGGCTTTTACCGAACTGTTTAATGCCTACATTACGCCCATGGTTACCGCTGGAACTGCTTTAGACCTTTCAGCAGGCAACAAATCTATTCCTTTGGCTAGAGTAACCAAAGATGCGGGGACTTACTTACACTGGAGTGCCGACAGCAAAAAGCTACTTTGGACTTTAGGCGAAAAATACTACAACAGAGAAATCAAGAATACCTTTTCATTTATTGAAGGCGCACCACAAATACTACCTGAAGCCGATACTGTTGGACTTTCTATTGGTTTGAGATTAAAAGCGGATGCACCTGCTGGATTAGTGGCCTTAAAAGGTGCCAGAATTATCTCGATGAAGGGTGACCAAGTGATTGAAGAAGGAACTATTTTGATTGAAAACAACAAAATTAAAGCGATTGGCAAAGTAGATGAAGTGCCTATTCCAGCAGATATTAAAGTGCTTGATGTGACGGGTAAAACCATTATGCCAGGTATTGTAGATGTTCACGCCCACTTGAGAACAAGTCCAGATGGTATTAGCCCACAACAGGATTGGTCTTACTTGGCGAATTTGAGTTTCGGTGTAACGACTTCGCACGACCCTTCGAGCAATACCGAAATGGTGTTCAGCCAAAGCGAGATGCTAAAAGCGGGACGAATGGTTGGACCAAGGGTGTATTCTACTGGCTCTATCCTTTACGGTGCTGATGGTGATTTTAAGGTTACCATCAATAGTTTGGATGATGCTTTGTCGCACTTGCGAAGATTGAAAGCAGTAGGTGCATTTTCGGTAAAATCGTATAACCAACCACGTAGAGACCAACGTCAGCAAATTTTGGAAGCTGCCCGTCAGTTAAAAATGGAAGTGGTGCCCGAAGGTGGTTCTACCTTTTTCCACAACATGACACAAGTGGCCGATGGCCATACAGGTATTGAACACAGTATTCCTGTAGCTCCTGCCTACAAGGATGTGGTGAGCTTTTGGAACAACACCAATGTGGCTTATACGCCAACTTTAATTGTGGCCTATGGTGGTCAATGGGGCGAAAATTATTGGTATGACCGCACCAATGTTTGGGAAAATGAGCGTTTATTAAATTTTACACCAAGGGCGATTATCGATTCTCGTGCTCGTCGCAGAACCACTTCTGAATACGGTGATTATGGGCATATTGAAGTAGCAAAAGCAACCAAACAAATTGCCGACGGAGGCACTAAAGTAAATTTAGGCGCTCACGGACAAATACAAGGCTTAGGTGCACATTGGGAACTTTGGATGTTGGTACAAGGTGGGATGGATCCATTAAAAGCCATCAAATGCGCTACACTTAACGGTGCCGAATATTTAGGGATGGGCAAGGAATTAGGTTCCCTAGAACCTGGTAAACTTGCTGATTTAATCATTATGGAAGACAATCCTTTAGACGACATCAGAAATTCCGAAAAGATTAAATACGTGATGATTAACGGCCGTATTTATGACAGTATGACCATGAACGAAACCATTAGCCGAGAAAAAATGCGCCCCAAATTATGGTTTGAAATGGACAAAGGAGTAGCTTTCTCTTTGCCTTATAAAACCGCTGAAACCTGGACTTTTACAGTTCCAAATTGTGATTAGAAACATCTAGCACAAACAGCTATTCAAAATGTCATTGCGAGGTACGAAGCAATCTTAATGCGATTTGTGAGATTGCTTCGTACCTCGCAATGACTGATTACTCTTATATTAGAGTCGCAAGTTAAATTCAGACAAATAAAACCTAACAAATGAGATATAGAATCGTATTTTTCTTTTACGTTTCATTGGTTTTAACTCTGTTTTCTTGTCAAGAAAATTCCAATACCAGGGTGCTATCAAAAAAGGATAAGAAAGTAGAGAAACCTAAATCTTCAGATAATAAAAAGCAAAACAGCAAACAAAATGTAGACAGTTTAAAACTTGATAGCATTTTAGAACAAGCCGTTAGTAAGGTCAAACCAAAATTGCAATTAAAATCGTTTTTCAGAAAATATGAAGCGTTATTAGATGATAGCACAAGTATCAAAGTCGAAATAAAGCTTGGACACCTGTTTTCCAATAAAAACAAACATGTTATAATTTGTCGGACTAATTACGAATATATGCTTTTCGATATTTATAAAATAGTCGATAATCAACTAGAAAACGTTATAAAATTTAGCAATTCTTCGGGTCCAACTTTTTCAAATCACAGCGTTCAAGATGTTAATGGAGATGGATACAAAGATTTTTTAGTGCATTGGTATCCAAGTTCTGGATGTTGTAGAAGAAACATTTTCGATGTATATCTTAACATTAATGGTACAGGCAGTTTTACAAATCAATATCAATTTATAAACCCTACTTTCTTTCCGAAAGAAAAAGTAATTAGAGGCGTTTTATATGGGCATCCAGGCGAAGTTGGACTTTATAAATACAAATGGAACCATCTAAAAGTTGATACAGTAGAGTTTATCTACCCAGACCAATCCGACACCACAAAACGTCATTACATCAAAACGTATCAAAGACTTTATTCGTCAAAAAACGTAAAAAAAGAAAAGTTATATTTTTTACCAAAGGAATATAGGAACATAGAAAGCTTTGAGTGGTTTAACAGCTACTAAACTGAATAATTCTAACTATTTGCTAGATTTCTCACTATGTTCGAAATGACGAACTACTTTAAATACACTGCGCTATCACGTAACCGCTGGCCCAAGCCCATTGGAAATTATACCCGCCTAACCAACCCGTAACATCTACACACTCACCTCCAAAATAACATCCAGCAAGCTTTTTGCTTTCTAAAGTTTTAGACGAAAGTTCATTGGTATCAATACCACCACGCATCACCTCGGCTTTGTCGTAACCTTTATCGCCTGCGGGTTTTACCTTAAAATAATGAATGGTTTGCTCCAAGGCTTCCATTTCTGCCTTGGTTAAATCGGCAATGGTTTTACTTAATGGCAAAAATTTACCTAGCGCTTCTGTGAATTTCTTGGCATAAAACCTATTTAACAAAGTAGATAATTGAATGCGTCCGTTATGTTGACGTTCAGCAATTAAAACCTGTAAGATATTTTCATTAGGCAACAGGTCGATATTTATTTCCTGTCCTCTACGCCAATAACTTGAAATCTGTAAAATGGCTGGACCACTTAAGCCCCAATGCGTAAATAAGATGTTTTCTTCAAAGCTAGCTTCGTCGTTACTTACCCTACAAAATACCGAGTTTCCAGACAGTTGGGCAAACCAAGCTTCATCTTTCCCTGTAATGGTTAAGGGCACTAAAGCTGGAGCCGTTTCTACAATATTTAAAGCATGCTTTCTGGCGAATTTCAAGGCGAAATCTGTGGCTCCCATTTTAGGGATAGGCAAACCACCGGTAGCAATTACTAATTTGGGCGCAGTGATGGTTTTCTCTTGATGGTTCTTTTGGTAAGTAACCTGATATTCTCCCCCATTGTTGTCAATAGAAATCACCTCTGCATTGCATAAAATCTGTTGTTCCATTTCTTCGCAAAGCGAAGTAAACACATTCACCACATCTTTGGCATTTTTGCCTTCAGGGAAAAGTTGTCCTAAGGTTTTTTCAGCACCATAAATCCCGTAGGTTTCAAAAAAGCTGATGGAATCTTCCACCGTCCACTGCTTAAAGGCCGATTTTACGAAATGTTCATTAGCAGAGATAAATTGCTCGTGTGTAGCACCAATGTTGGTATAGTTGCAACGACCACCGCCTGAAATTAAAATTTTAGCTCCTGGCTTATAGTTCTTTTCGAGCACAATTACTTTCTTCCCCAAAAAGCCTGCTTGCACCGCACACATCAATCCGCAAGCACCAGCACCAATAATTATCGCATCGTAAGCCATTTATGAAGTATAAAATTAAAAGGCAAAAGTAAAAAATGGGACGGATTATTTAATTCTTACCGCAAAGGTTTTAGAAGTTTTCGCAAAGAGACGCAAAGAAGGGCTATTGTTTTTCTCTTTACGTTCTTAGCGTTTCTTTATTTTTTCTTTGCGGTTATTCTTTTAATGGTGTACCATTCTAAAATAGCCCTGATTGAAGTGGAAATACTTTTTACTTTTTGCCGTCCTAAACGATGGTGAAGTACTGAAAGTTAAAGCATTCTATAAGTAGATTCCTCCTAGCGTAGGAATGACAGCAAAAAGAAAAAAGATTGAAACGGAAAGCAGGACTTTCGGGAAATAGTAGCACCAACATTGCGCTTCTAATCCTAATCTAATATGCAATTTGCCCCAAGCGTATACTTATTTTTGCTATTTTTGTGCAAATTCAAGCGATAAATAATGGCAAAACAGATTAGCGAGTTAAAACTAGGTATTTTAGGCGGCGGACAGTTGGGCAGGATGTTGATTCAAGAAGCAATTAACTACAATTTAACCACTTTAGTGCTCGACCCAGATGCTGATGCACCATGTAAACACATCGCTAATTATTTCGAAAATGGTTCCATTACCGACTACGATACAGTTTATAATTTTGGAAAAAAGGCCGATATTATTACCATTGAAATTGAGAAGGTAAATGTGGAGGCTTTGGAGCAGTTGGAAAAAGAAGGTAAAAAAGTTTATCCTCAATCACGTGTAATCAGACTGATACAAGATAAAGGCATACAAAAGCAGTTTTTTAAGGAAAATGACATTCCTACTGCTCCTTTTATGCTGGTAAACTCTAAGGATGATTTGACCAATGGCAAGTTCCAATTCCCTTACATCTTAAAGCTTCGCAAGGATGGCTACGATGGTAAAGGCGTAATGAAAATAAACGATGCCAATGATGTACAAAATGCGTTTAATGCTCCTACATTAATTGAAGAGTTGGTTCATTTTGAAAAAGAAATAGCCGTAATTGTGGCCCGTAATGCCAATGGAGATGTAAAAACTTTTCCTATGGTGGAAATGGAATTTAATCCTGAAGCTAATTTGGTGGAGTTCTTGATTTCGCCTTCTACCTACCCTGAAAGCGTACAAGAAAGGGCCGAAAAAATTGCCAAAGACATTGCTGCAGCATTGAATATCACAGGTATTTTAGCGGTAGAAATGTTTATTACCAAACATGGTGATATTTTGGTGAATGAGTTGGCTCCCCGTCCGCATAACAGCGGCCACCAAACTATTGAAGGCAACTACGTTTCGCAATTTGGACAGCACTTAAGGGCTATTTTCAATTTGCCTTTGGGCGACACTCGTTCTATTTCGAATGCGATTATGGTAAACGTATTGGGCGAAAAAGGTCATGATGGTGTGGCTAAATACGATGGATTAGAGAAAATTTTATCTATAGATGGTGTGTATGTGCATTTATATGGCAAAAAATACACCAAGCCTTTCCGTAAAATGGGTCACTTAACCATTATTGACCAAAACCGAGAAAAAGCGATCGAGAAAGCCAGGTTTGTACAGCAAACGCTGAAAGTAATTTCTTAATAGAACAAGGAACAAAGATTAAAGAATAAGGATTTGGCCAGTGGTTCTAAACAACCAAAAAACCAAACAACCAAAAAACTAAATAAAAAGATGAAAGTTGGTATTATCATGGGCAGCAAGTCTGACCTGCCAGTTATGCAAGACGCAGCAGATATTTGCAAAGCCTTTGGTGTTGATTTTGAAATTACGGTAGTTTCTGCCCACAGAACGCCTGATAGAATGTTCCAATATGCCAAAGAAGCAGCTAGCCGTGGCATTAAGGTAATTATTGCTGGCGCTGGTGGTGCGGCACATTTGCCTGGTATGGTAGCTTCCATTACTACTGTTCCTGTAATTGGCGTTCCTGTAAAATCATCCAACTCTATTGACGGTTGGGATAGTATTCTTTCTATTTTGCAAATGCCAAATGGTATTCCTGTAGCTACGGTGGCTTTAAATGCAGCTAAAAATGCAGGTTTATTGGCAGTGCAAATCTTGTCTACTGCAAAACCAGAACTAGCAGAAAAAATGCAGGCCTACAAAGACGATTTGAGACAAAAAGTAGAGGAAACTGCTGCTGAAATGGAGGGGTAATTCCCAAATTTCACTGAATTTCACTGATTTAAATTATTCGAAAAGCAATCAGCTTTTTCATAGGAGCGTCAGCCCTGCTGTACGCTACTATCTTTTTGTCATAGCAACAGCTTTTAAACCTCGTAGGTTTTGAAAACCTACGAGGTTTTTACGAACAAGAACCTGTGCAACAAAAAGTATATCCGCTGCCATCAGGTTTATCGAACAAAAACCTGCGCCACGATCACCTATACATACCCCCAGCAATAAACCGTCAATTCGACGGTAGCGCAGCAAAAAGAGAAATCTAAAAAAACTTACTGAAAATTAATTAATTAATTCAAATTAGGATCTGCTGGAAAATTGCTCACGTGAGCATATTTGGGTCCTAAATTAATGATCACCTCTTTCCACAACTCTTCTTCATTATGAGAAAAGATAGTGTCCTGATGGTATTGGTCTGAAACAATCCAGGTATTGGTAGCTATCTCCTCTTCCAACTGCCGATTGCTCCAACCCGAATAACCCAGAAAAAATTTAACTTCATCTTCCTGTATACTATTATTGTTTACCAACAATTTAAGGGTTTCAAAATCGCCGCCCCAGTATAAGCCAGGAATAATTTCTTCGCCACTATCCATTTTTTCAAAACAGCGATGGATGAAATGAACCGTGTCCACTTCTACAGGACCACCAATAAATACCTGGAAATCGGCCATCCATAAGTCTGGAATTAAATCTTTTACAAGTAGATTACTTGGTTGATTTAAAATAAAGCCAACAGAGCCCTCTTCGTTATGTTCGGTCAACAAAACCACCGAGCGCTTAAAGTTGGGATCGGCCAAAAACGGTTCCGAAATCAACAATTTTCCTACTGATGGTTCTAACAAGCTTAACATATTGGTAAAATAACAAAAAATATTCACAAGTCTCCAAATATGATTGTGCGCACAGCCTGTATATTTCTACTTAAATATTAAAAACTTTATCATTAACAAAAGCTATTTTTGCTTCATGAAGGTCAGTAAAGAAATGATACAAAACTTAAGGCAAGACTATAAAGCTGCCGAGTTAAGCGAAAAAGATGTGGTTAAAAATCCGATAGCACAGTTTGAAAAATGGTTTGAAGATGCGGTAAATGCCGAAATTTTTGAACCTAACGTAATGACACTGGCTACGGTAGATAAAAGTGCTCGACCGAATGCCAGAATTGTATTATTAAAGGGTTTTGACGAAAATGGTTTTAGTTTTTACACCAATTACCTTAGTCAAAAAGGAAAAGAAATAAAGAAGAACCCTTATGCTTGCTTAGTTTTTTTCTGGGCTGAATTGGAACGCCAAGTGAGAATTGAAGGCAGAATTGAAAAGTTAGACAAGGAAACCTCTGAGCAATATTTTAACTCTCGTCCGCAAGGAAGCCAAATTGGTGCCATTGCCTCGCCACAAAGCCAAGTAATTCCAAACAGAGATGTTTTGGAACAAAAGGTAGAAGAATTGACCCAACAATACGAAGGAAAAACGATCCCAAAACCAGCACACTGGGGCGGTTATATTGTAAAACCTACAGCAATTGAGTTTTGGCAAGGACGTTCAAGTCGTTTACACGATAGAATTAAATACACTTTAAGTAATGGAAGCTGGAAAATTGAGCGTTTAGCACCTTAAAAGTAGAAAGCGGAAAGTTAAAAGACTAAAGTAGAAAGTACAGAGTATAGCGATTGATAATGAAATCCCAAACAACTAACCAACCAAAAAACTAATGAACCAAGCAAAACATCCTAAACAGCTCTATCTTCTATTTTTCACCGAAATGTGGGAGCGTTTCTCCTTTTATGGTATGAAAGCTTTGCTTTTGGCCTATATGGTGACCCAATTAAAATTTGATGAGCCAAAAGGTTATGCCATTTTAGGTGCTTACTCGGCCTTGGTTTATACCATGCCTATGTTTGGGGGTATGCTTGCCGACAAGTTCTTAGGCTATCGGCGGGCGATTATCTTTGGTGGTGTAATGATGGCCATTGGACACATTGTATTGGCCATCCCGCAGGATTGGAGTTTCTTTTACGGCATGGCTTTCATCATTTGCGGAAATGGTTTCTTTAAACCTAATGTTTCTAGCTTGGTTGGAACTTTATACGATAATAACGACCCTAAGAAAGACAGTGCATTTTCTTTGTTCTACATGGGCATTAACATTGGTGCGGCACTGGGTGGTTTACTTTGCGGTTACGTTGGTCAAAAAATAAACTGGCATTTTGGTTTTGGTTTGGCTGGTATTTTTATGGTACTGGGCTTAATCATTTTCATTATAGGAAAAGCTTCACTCAAAGAAAAAGGCTTACCCATTACTGATGATTTAAATAAAAAAATAGCAGGTATCATCAAAGTGGAGCACGCCATTTATCTGCTTACTTTGCTGGCTTTGCCTTTAATTGTTACCCTCTTTAACTATTACGAAGCTTTGGACAGTATCATGTTGATCCTTGCCGTAGTATCAGTGGCGTATATCCTCTATCTATCCTCAAAACTAGAGAAAGAGGCTAAATTTAAGTTGCTTTCTGCCTTAACCTTAGTAGTGGTTTCTACCTTATTTTGGGCTTTTTACGAACAAAATGCAGGTTCATTAAATCTATTCGCCATGCGGAATGTTGACATGCATGTTTTTGGCATTGAACTCCCTGCGCTTTCTGTAAACAACTTTCTGCCACCAGCATGGGTAATCATCATGAGTTTGATTTTTGCAGCCTTATGGCCTTGGTTAAACAAACGAGGATTGGAACCTTCTACCCCAGCTAAATTTGCACTTTCTTTCATCTTTGTAGCACTAGGCTTTTTCACCTTTTATTTGGCGTGTCAAGCTAGTTTAGGTAATGGTTTAATTCCATTGCTTGCTTTTGTGGGCGGATATTTTTTCATCATTTGCGGTGAGATGTGTATTTCTCCAGTAGGCTTATCCATGATTACGAAGCTTTCTCCAGTGAACATTGTAGGTTTAATGATGGGAATTTTCTTCTTTTTTACGGCTATTGGTGAATTTTTGGCAGGTAAAATTGGTGCTTTAATGGCCATCCCTAAAAACGTGATCGAAGCGAATAATCCGGTGCTTTCCTTACCTTATTATGCTAACGTATTGCTTCAAATTTCCATCTATTCGGCTGGTATCGGTTTGTTTATTTTCCTACTGGTTCCAATATTGAAAAAATGGATGGGCAATATTAGGTAGTTTAACACAATTTAACGGATTACGTTAGCAAAAACATCAGCTTAATTTTGTTACTTTCGCAAATCGAAATTCGTAAAATTTAAAATCGCAAACAACCTGTGTCCGACAGCCTAGTCATTATCCCCACTTATAACGAAAAAGAGAATATTGAGAAGATTATTCGAAAGGTTTTCTCTTTGCCTTATCATTTCGAAATCCTGATTATTGACGACGGTTCTCCTGATGGCACTGCGCAAATTGTAAAGGGCTTACAAGAGGAATTTCCGATGCTTCATATTGAAGAGCGTCAAGGAAAATTAGGTTTGGGCACTGCTTATATCCACGGATTTAAATGGGCTTTAGCAAGGAAATACGAATACATTTTCGAAATGGATGCCGATTTTTCTCACAACCCTGATGATTTGGTGAAGCTGCGTGAAGCGTGTGTAAATGGTGCCGATTTAGCCATTGGCTCCAGATATGTGAAAGGCGTAAATGTAGTAAACTGGCCAATGGGCAGGGTATTGATGTCATATTTTGCCTCGATGTACGTACGTATCATTACCGGCATTAACATACAAGATGCTACGGCAGGATTTAAGTGCTACCGAAGAAAGGTATTGGAAACCATTCCGATGGAGAAAATCAAGTTTGTAGGATATGCTTTCCAAATTGAGATGAAATTCACTGCCATCAAATACGGTTTTAATGTGGTAGAGGTGCCTATTATTTTCACCGACAGAACCGAAGGAACGTCTAAAATGAGCACCCGTATCTTCCGCGAAGCCTTTTTAGGAGTTATCCAAATGAAGGTGAATAGCTGGTTCAGAAATTATAATCGATAATTAGTTGGTTGGTTAATTTTTTGGCGGTTTAGATATTATCAAATTCACTAATTATCCAATTATCACATCATTTCTCCCTCTTATTACTCCTCAGCATTAAACCAAAATCTTGCTTTTTGGCCATAGCATCTACAATCATCACCAAGCGCTTAGTTCTAGTTGCTTCTGTTTTTGCCGTATTTAACCAATTGATAAAGTAGTTTTGATGCGCCCTGGTGTAAGAAAGAAAATGTTCAAGTAAGCCATCTTCCTGTGCTAAACAAACTTCCAAATCCTCAGGCATCTCAATTTTGAAATCTACGTCGTGTTCCAAGGAAAGGTTAACCACACTGCCCTCCTCCTTTCGCAACTGTTTACGCAGCTTGGCGTCAAGCGCTAAAATAAAATCGCCGCCACCCATTGGAATTAAACTTTTACCTTGAATATTAACTTGGTCTATCTGACCACGAACCCGCATTCCTCTTCGGTCATTTGGCTTAATCTGCTGCGCAATTTCTTCGGGAACAAAAACATAGCTCCAGCCAGTTTTCTCGCCGTTACTTTCAAATTTTTCTATTTCCGCTTTGAAATGAACCATTCTTAAAGATAAAGGAATAAGGATTAAAGAACAAGGAGCCGCAAGCCATCACAATATTACTTTTCTCTTCCTCTTATTGAGAAGCGAAATGAAGCTCATTGGCCACAATCAAAACAACCAATCAACCAAAAAACAAAACAACTAAAACTCTCCCTCAACACCTAAACCGAACAACGCAAAATCGTACTTCACGGGGTCATTTGCATCAAACTCCTTTAATTGTTTAGTTAGCTCAACTGCCGTTAACCAATCTGTTTGTTTGCGTTCAATTAGGCCAAAATGTCTTGCTACTCGGTCTACGTGAACATCACACGGGCATATCAAATCTGCGGAACGTAGGGTATTCCAAATTCCAAAATCCACACCACAATTGTCTTTTCTCACCATCCAACGGAGAAACATATTCAACCGCTTACAAGTTGATTTTTGCAGTGGCGAAGACACGTGCTTAATCGTTCTACGAGGGAAATCTGGCAAGCTAAAGAAATAAGAACGGAAATGGTTTAAGGCTTTTTCTATGGTAAAATCTGCAATGACCAAATCGGAAGTATAACAGGTAGAAGAAGTCAATTCATATCCCGAAACAATTTCTTCAACACTCAAATAATCTGTTCTATAAATTAAAGACTGAGGAATAAAAGCCGTTTCTAAGGAGTTAGATTGTTGGTAGTGCTGCTGAAAGAAAGCTACAAAATAAAGCAAATCGGTATCGTTAAAGGTACGATGCTTAAAACCAAGCAAACCTTTCAAATCCTCATCAGAATGATGGAGCATGAACTGATAAGGAGCATTATCCATTCGGGCCAACAATTCATTACACTTGTTAATGATGGTTTTGCGCTGGCCCCAAGCTAAAATTGCCGCAAAAAAAGCGGCAATTTCAATGTCCTGTTTTAACGTGTATTGATGCGGAATACTGATTGGGTCGTTCTCAATGAAATTTGGCCGATTATACTGCGCTACTTTAGCATCAAGAAAATCTTTAATATCTGTAATTTGCATATTCTGGTTAATTGTAGAAATCGTTGAATTGGCTAATCGAAACCAAGTCAATTAACCAATCATACAGTTAAACGATTAAACCTTACGCAAGTGCTTGTTCCAAATCAGCCAATAAATCATCAATATCTTCAACACCTACGCTGAAACGTAATAAGTTATCGGTTACTCCCACTTTTTCACGTTCTTCTTTTGGAATTGAACCGTGGGTCATGCTTACCGGATGATTGACCAGACTTTCTACTCCACCTAAAGATTCCGCCAATGAAAACACTTTAAAACGTGAAGCAATATGGAAAGTTTCTTGCAAGTCAGCATCTTTCAAAGTTACCGAAACCATGCCTCCGAAACCACGCATCTGCTTTTTAGCAATATCATGATTAGGGTGTTCTTCGAAACCTGGCCAGTAAATTTTATCAATTTTAGGATGGTTTTTCAAGAAATGAGCTACTTTCTCTCCATTTTCACAATGCGCTTTCATACGCAAGTGTAGGGTTTTAATTCCTCTTAACACTAAGAAAGCATCTTGAGGTCCTGGCGTAGCACCACAAGCATTGTAAATAAAGAACAAATCTTTGTACAGCTGCTCGTTGTTAGTCAACAATGCACCCATTACCACATCAGAGTGACCTCCAATATATTTTGTTACCGAATGCATCACTACATCAGCACCCAAATCAATTGGGTTTTGTAAATAAGGTGAAGCAAAGGTATTATCAACCGTTAAAAGGATATTATGGGCTTTGGTAATTTTGGCCACCCCTTCAATATCAATGATACGCATGGTCGGATTGGTAGGCGTTTCTATCCAAACCAATTTGGTTTTATCGTTAATGTAGGGCGTAATATTTTCTGGCTTCGATAAATCCAAGAAATGAAATTTGATACCATAGTTTTGATAAACCTTGGTAAAAATACGATAAGAACCACCATATAAATCGTTACCGGTGATCACTTCATCGCCAGGTTTTAACAACCTCAACAAAGTATCAGTAGCACCCATTCCACTACTAAAAGCCAAACCAAATTTACAGTTTTCCAATGCGGCCAAACAATCTTCAAGCGCCTTACGGGTTGGATTTGTCCCCCTTGAGTACTCATATCCCTTGTGCTCCCCTGGTGATGCCTGCCAATAAGTTGAAGTTTGATAAATTGGGGTCATTACCGCTCCTGTAGTTGGATCAGGCTGTTGACCAGCATGTATCGCCTTGGTAGCAAATTTCATTTCTTTGTTCATGGTATCGTATTTTAAAGCCTTATGGTATGCCAACAAGGCGTTATTTATAAATTATTAGTTTGTTGCTGCATTTCCGATTTAAACATATAACCCAAGCGTTTTCCTGTTGGATAACCACTTGCCGCTAAAGTTGTTTGCTTTTGATGCAGCGTAATATCTTTAACCGTAGCGTAAGGAGGTAATTGCAAATCAGTTTCTATACAATCCAATACAGCCAATTCCAAAATATGGTTCAACACCTCTTCATTGATTTCAGTCTCGCTAAAAGCTTCGTATAAAAATCCTAGCTGCCCCTCACCTTCTACTATGAAACGTTTTTCTTTATTGATCAGAATTCTAGCAATCAAAGTACCTTCATCAGCCAAACGGTTATATTTAATCGAATCGGCCAAAAAGTTATGGATGTAAATGACTCCACAATAACTCAAGCTTGGGTTAGCGCTCACATAACTGGTAGAATAAATTCTGTGTCCTTCTGGAAAATTGAAAATGTTGCTATGCATAGACAACAATAACATATCCCCAGAAAACTTAATTTCAGCTTCAAATTGATGAGCGTCATTATAGGTCACTTCTACAGAAGGATCTTTCACCGTATAATCTTGATATAATCTAGAAGCTAATTTTGAAAGTGACTTCTTGGCGATAGCAAAAACATCAACCGTGTTCCTGTAAATTGCTTGCTTTAAAGAAGCCCTACTTTCTAATTTTTCGAGTATCAGCTGGTAATTTGTTGTTTCCATTTTGAATTTTGGTTGTAATGTATTTCCATCATCGAGGCACGAAAAAATCTCAAAAAACAAGCCTAACGCTTTAAGATTGCTTCGTTCCTCGCAATGACGAATGGCATATTAATATGCTTTTGCAAACAATACACGTTGCTTCGACGGCTTACCTGTTAAGATACAAACGCCATCTTCCAACTTATTGTTTAAAGGAATACATCTAATGGTAGCCTTGGTTTCTTCTTTAATGCGTTTTTCGGTTTCGGCAGTACCGTCCCAATGCGCTGCAATAAAACCTGTTTTGGTTTCCAAAAGCTCTTTAAATTCTTCGTATGAATTTGCTTCGGTAATATGCTCGTCTCTAAATTTCAATGCTCTACTGAAGATGTTTTCTTGGATTTGCGCCAACATTTGGAAAACATACTCAGCCAAACCTTCTTGTGGTACAGTAAATTTCTCCTTGGTATCTCTACGAGCAAGCTCTACGGTACCATTTTCCATATCTCTGGCACCAATAGCCAAACGAATAGGCACACCTTTCAATTCATATTCAGCGAACTTAAATCCAGGGCGTTGACTGTCTCTGTCATCATATTTCACCGAAATTCCATAACCTTTTAGTCTTGGAAGCAATTCGTCTACAAACGATGATATTTTTTGAAGTTCTTCATCGCCTTTATGAATAGGGACAATAACCACTTGAATTGGTGCTAATTTTGGAGGAAGTACCAAACCGCTATCATCGCTATGCGCCATTATTAAGGCACCCATTAAACGGGTTGAAACGCCCCATGAACTTGCCCAAACGTAATCTTGCTTACCTTCTTTATTGGTAAATTTTACATCAAATGCTTTTGCAAAGTTTTGACCTAAAAAGTGGGAAGTTCCTGCTTGCAAAGCCTTACCGTCTTGCATTAAAGCTTCAATACAGTAAGTATCCAAAGCACCTGCAAAACGCTCAGTTTCTGTCTTTCTGCCTTTTACTACCGGTACAGCCATCCAATTTTCAGCGAAATCTGCATATACATCTAGCATTTTCTCTGTCTCTTCAATTGCCTCTTCAGAAGTAGCATGTGCCGTATGTCCTTCTTGCCATAAAAACTCTGTGGTACGCAAGAACAAACGGGTTCTCATTTCCCAACGCACCACATTGGCCCATTGGTTAATCAATAAAGGTAAATCACGATAAGATTGAATCCATCCTTTATAGGTATTCCAAATGATGGTTTCCGAGGTTGGACGAACAATTAATTCCTCTTCTAATTTCGCTTCTTCATCTACAACGATATTGCCTTGACCATCGTTTTTTAAACGGTAATGTGTCACTACGGCGCACTCGGTAGCAAAGCCATCTACGTGGGCAGCTTCTTTAGAAAAATAAGACTTGGGAATGAACAAGGGAAAGTAAGCATTTGTGTGACCTGTTTCTTTAAATTTATGGTCTAAAACCGCTTGCATTTTCTCCCAGATAGAGTAACCATACGGCTTAATTACCATACAGCCCTTTACTGACGAATGTTCTGCCAAGTCAGCTTTTATAACAATTTCGTTATACCACTGGGAATAATCTTCACTTTTACTCGTAATACCTTTGCTCATAACTTATTTGGAACGTTTTTTGTGTTAAAAATCTTGTATTGATGGCTACAAAGCTATAAATTTATAGTCACAATTTAATTTAGCACACAAATAAAACTAAATACGATGAGAGTCAATCATTTTTTCACCAGTACACTTGCCGCAACTGCCTTGTTGGTTGCGTCATGCTCTACACAAAAGATGGCACAAAACAACAGTGCCGACGATGTGTACAATACGACTGCGCAGGCTCGGGTTTACAAGTACTCGCCTCCAGTACAAACGGCTCAAATAGATACTTCACGTACCGATCCTAATTACAGACCGAGTGACCAAAGTTACGACATGGATTATGCGTCGAGGATTGACCGATTTTACTATGGTAGCCCTAACAGAATTTATTTTGATGACTACTACAACTTTTACGGTTACAATTCATGGTATAACCCTTACGATTTCTCCTTAGGTTTTAACTACGGATGGGGCTTTAACCGTTGGAATAATCCTTATACTTATTGGGGATATTACGGCAGCCCTTATTACTGGAACACTTGGGGTCCTTACTCCTACCACAACCCTTGGTTAGGTGGAGGCTTCGGCTGGGGCGGTGGCTTCGGTTGGGGTGGCGGATATTGGGGCGGTGGCTACTGGGGTGGCGGCTGGGGAGGCTCTACTATCGTTAGAAACGAAAACTACAGACCGAGACCATCTAGAATGGGAAGCAACAGCACGTCAAGACCTTCTTCAGGAAGATATGCAGGCTCTGATAGAGGAAACATCGGTGATGGTATAGGAAGACCTAGACCACAAAGCTACAACCCTGCCAATAACGGAACGGTATCTAGACCAGACAGAACTTCTAACTCGGGAGGCTACTCAGGAAGACCTAGCAGAACAAGTGATAGCGGCAGACCGTCTTCTCCTCCTCAAAGAGAAAGCTATACACCACCATCAAGACCAACGCCACCTCCTTCAAGTAGTGGTAGCGGAAGCAGTGGTAGTAGCGGTGGAGGTAGTCGTCCAACACGTGGTGGAGGCAGAGGTTAAGTTTATTTTCTAAATTATTTATCGCAATTCAAATGAAAAAGATATTATCAATGTTAGTGGTAGCGGCAGCTACCACTGGCTATGCGTATGCTCAAACAGCGCAACCTATTATATGGCCTACTTATGCCGGCGATGGACTAAGGTTTTCACAAACAAATTATGGCAGTTCAGCTCGTTTTAAAGGCATGGGAAATGCACAAATTGGCGTAGGTGGCGACATCAGCTCTTTGGGAGGCAACCCTGCAGGCTTAGGTTTATTTACGCGGTCTGAATTTGTACTCACCCCTGAATTTAACGGCACCAACATCAAAGCGGATTATCTAAACAATAATACCTCTACCAATAAAAGTCAAGTTAATTTAAACCAAATTGGTGTGGTGTTTCATATGCCTACTTACAGATCAAAAGGGCAAGACACTCAAACTGGCGTAATCAGTGCTTCTATTGGTTTGGGCTATAATCGTAATAATGATTATGGACTAGAATCTAATTTCTCTGGGACGAACAATACAAGCTCGGTTTACAACATGTTTTACGAGGAAAATGCAGGTACTTTAGGCAATACGCAACAGGTAAATGTATTACGCTCTGGTTCAGTGTCTGAATTTAGCATTGCTGGAGCCATTAATATCTCCAACCAAATTTACATTGGTGCTAACTTAGGTTTAGTGAGCATCAATATGAATAACGATTCGCATCTTTATGAAAGAGGCACTCTAGCCAATTCAAGCACCTATGCAGTAGACTACTATCAAAACCAAGAAGTTAAGGGTTCAGGAGTAAACGGAAGAATTGGTGTCATCTTTAGACCTGTGAGTGAATTTAGAATAGGGATGAACTTACAAACACCAACTTGGTTCAATATTGATGACCGTAGCGCAGGAAGCAGTTCAGACAGAGCAGTTCTAGATGAAGAAATTTACGACTTTAGTTACGATTTACGTACACCGTTTAAAGGTTCACTTGGCGCAAGTTATGTGATTGCTGGCAGAGCTTTAATTTCTGCTGATGTTGATTTTATCGATTATTCGAGCATGCGTTTTTCTAGTGTAGATGGTGTGGGTATTGGCGAAATCAATAATGCAAACAACGATGTTAAAGCCCTTTATAAAAGCGCAGTGAATTATCGTGTAGGTGCAGAAGTAAAAGTAACTGATTTGGTAAGCTTGAGAGGTGGGTACGGTATTAACGGAACTGCTTATAAAGATGATAGCAAAAACGAATTTCAAAGCAAATTTTACTCTGGAGGCATTGGCTACAGAAACAAAAATTATTCTATCGACCTTGCCTACCAACGTGTAGAAACCAATGCGACTTTTAGTCCTTATTTATTACAAGATTTTAATGAACCTGTTGCAGAAGCAAAAAACAATAAAAATAATGTGTTCTTAACTTTTGGCGTAAGATTTTAAATTTCAAAAGATTTGAAACAAAAAAACCGACGAACTGCTCGTCGGTTTTTTTGTTTTTATATAACTCCATACAAAGAACCACCCTGCTCTCCCATCCTATCCACGCGTTCTGCGACAGCTTTATCTTTGATCAGCTCTGGTGCATGATGAGGTTTCTTACGGGCATCTATCATTAATGGTCCTCTACAACCCCAATGTTTATTTTCCGTAAAGTCATCCACGCCATCTATATCTGCTGCAGGATTACTTCTGGTGAAAGTTACCCAAACCAAATTATTAATGTTTTCGGCAGTAAAGCTCGCATCGTCGCACACTACAACCAATGGCAGTTGCGAAAGCTCATTTGCTTTTAATCTTTCTTTAAGAGCAGCAATCTCTTTTTTAGCTTGCTGCTGGTCTACATAAGCAGGTAATTGAACTGTCAATACCCCTGGAATCGCCAAATGGTGCTCATCGGCCAAATTAAAGTCAGCAGGCAAGCTGCTTAAAAGTTCACGTTTCTTTTCTCCTGCTGCTGCAAAAACCACTTTAGAACCAGAGTTAAGCCCATCACCTGAATAGTCTAGGGTATCAATGGTCGTATTGGTATGAAAATGGATATCTCGTGTCAGGTCAAGCCTTTCCAGCATGTGTTGCAAGAATTCATCTAGGTGATGCGTGGTTAACGCTTCATTATCTTCTCTTGCAGCAATCAACAAGTACTTAGCCAAACTCAATTGGTTTTTACCTAAAATATGGTTACTGATCGTCAAAATTTCTTGCGGCTTTCTCTCTTTGAGATACGGCGTATAGCGCTCACTTCCTATGGCAAACAATAAGGGATGTACACCTGCAGCATCTACAGCGTTCACTTCTTTTAAACCATGTATTTCTTGTGGAATAGCTGAACCAGATATTTCATGGATCAATGCCCCAAAACTGGTATCTTCTTGAGGCGGTCTACCTACTACCGTAAACGACCAAAGTGCATCTTTTTTATGATATACGTTATGCACTTTCATTAATGGAAATGGATGCACCAAGCTATAGTAGCCCAAATGGTCACCAAAAGGCCCTTCCGGCTTATTTTCGTGCGGATAAACAGTGCCTGTGATCACAAAATCGGCATCTGCAGAAATTACAAAACCTTCCTCATCCCTAAAATACCTAAAGCGTCTGTTACCTAATGCTCCAGCAAAAGTCATCTCCGAAAGCCCTTCTGGCAATGGCATTACCGCGGCCAGGGGATGTGATGGTGGACCACCCACAAAAATACTTACCTTAAGCGGCTGTCCTTTTGCATTTGCTTTGGTTTGATGTACCCCAATACCCCTGTGGATTTGATAATGCAGGCCAATTTCCTTGTCCTGAATATAATCGTTACCTGCTAATTGAATACGATACATCCCCAAATTGCTACTCATCACCCCAGGTTTATCAATATCTTCGGTAAACACCTGTGGCATGGTAATAAAAGGGCCACCGTCCATTGGCCAGTTCACAATTTGAGGCAATGCAGAAATGGTCGTTTTTTGAAAAGTTTGTTTAAAAAGGGATTGCTTTAAAGGCAAAGCCGATAAAGCGGTTAAGCCAGTGCCTAAAAACTTAAAGGGATTTTTAATAGCCTTCATCGGGTCAGAACGTAGTTCAACCAATTGCTGCACTTTAGGCAGCGAATCTCTAAACATAAATTTAGAGCGCTCCAAGGTGCCAAAAAGATTTGAAACTGCTTTAAATGGACTGCCTTTAACTTTTTCGAACAACAAGGCCGGACCTTGCTTTTCATACACTCGAAGGTGTATATCAGCCATTTCTAAATACGGATCTACTTCTTCCTTAATTCTGATCAGATGGCCATGTTTTTCCAAATCGGCAACACATTCAGCCAAACTTTTATATCCCATGGCTCAAAGATAAAAAATTTGATAATGGGAGAATATCATAATGTGACAATGAGGGAATATGACGATGAGATAATGAAAAAAGCCACAGATGCACAAATAAATTTCTAAATCTGCGCATCTGTGGCTCCCTACCAATTGGTTAATCATCACATTACCCAATTAGCTAATTAATACTATTTCTTCCCTAAGAAAGAACGCAACATCCAAATGGTTTTCTCTTTAAACTGCATAAAACGATTCACCATATCATTTGAACCATCGTCACCAGCTTTATCAGTTGCATCCAACAATTCACGTTCTAGTTCAATAAGTTTGGTCATATCATCCAAAATAGCCTCAACCATGGCAGTATCAGCTAAACCAATAGTATCAATTTCTTTAATACCCGATTCCTTAATATAATCTGAAAAGCGACTGTGAGGTGCTTTTCCCAAAGTCAGTACACGTTCAGCAATTTCATCTATAGTAAGCTGAGCGTTAGTATACAGTTCTTCAAATTTAAGGTGAAGCGTAAAGAAGTTTTGACCTTTGATATTCCAATGACAACCTCTTAGCTTTTGATAGTGAATATGGTAATTTGCTAAATAATCATTAAGCATATCTACCACTGGTTTTACTTGTTTCTCTGTTAGATTTATTTCTTTTGCTGACATAATATCTGTGTTTTTTGATAGTACCAAATTAACAAAACTTAAAGGAATAAGTTTTGATTTCATTACAATTTCGTACAATAGAATACAAAATGTTACCGTTTAGTTACATTGTTAGTGATCCTATATATTATTCGTATAATTGTACCTCCAAAAATTAAAAATATAGATGCTTAAGAGATATATTTTAATCTGCACGCTGCTAAGTTCAGCTGCTGCTTTTGCCAGTAAGCCGCTTGATTCTATAGGTGTCGAGAATAACAATGGTAAAAAACTGATCATCCACAAGGTAGATCCAAAAGAAAGTTACTACTCTATTTCAAGAAGATACAACGTTAATGTAAAAGACGTTCAGGCGTACAACAATAATGCAGCCCTTCAAATTGGTTCCATTGTTAAAGTACCTACCGAAATCCCTTTTAATCAAAAAACGACGAGTGCACCCACCATTACCTCAAATAGTTTTTTCGATTACACCGTAGTGGCTAAAGACAATTTGAATTTAATTGCAGAGCGATTTGCGACAACCGTAGCTGATATTAAAAAAATCAACAATTTAAGTGGCAACAACTTACAAGTTGGTCAAGTTTTAAGGGTTCCTTTTAATAAAACCAACCCTTTAGCTACCAATACCGCTACTCCTGCAACCAGCAATCAGCCTCAAGAAGCAAAAACAGTCCCTACTACCACAGCGGTGACCGAACATACCGTAAAACCTAAGGAATATTTGGGCGTTATCGCCAAACAGTATGAAGTGACGGTAGAAGAAATCAAGGAACTGAACGGACTAAGTTCCAACAATCTTAAAATTGGCCAAGTGTTAAAAATCCCTGCTAAGGGTACACCAGTTCAAAATGAAGCGCCTGCAGCTGCCAGCAAGCCTATTGAAAACAAGCCGGTAGAAAACAAATCAGCACCTGTTATTAGCAATCCCGCTCCTAGCAAGGCAGACCCTACTTTTGAACACGTAGTAGCGGCAAACGAAACGATATATGCTATCGCCCAAAAATACCAGCTTACCACCTATCAGCTTAAAACATTCAATAATTTAACATCAAACGATCTTACGGTAGGCCAAAAATTAATCATTAAAGGTGAGAAACCTGCACCTGTGGTAACTACGGCTAACAATAACGACACTGACGACGAGCCTACGGAAGGTGCTGGCACACTTAAAAATCCAAATCTAAAACGACCAGCAGCAACCTACGGACTAAATAGGATTGAGGAAAAAGGTACTGGTATTTGGATCACCGATACAGACTTAGATCCCAATAAAATGTTAATTTTGCACAGAACTGCCCCTGTAGGCACTATTATTCAAATCACTAATCCAATGACCAACCGTTCAACCTTTGCAAAGGTAGTAGGCAAATTCACTGAAAATGAAACCACTAAGGATGTCATTATTGTAATGACCAAAGCGGTTGCGGATGCCGTTGGTGCGTTGGACAAACGTTTTTTCTGTACTTTAACATACGGCCCTAAAGAGAATGAAAATTAAAAAGCCTGTAATTATTGGCATCGCTGGTGGCAGCGGCTCGGGTAAAACTTTTTTCCTGCACAGTTTTTTACACCATTTCAAACACGATGAAGTAACGCTAGTATCACAGGATGATTATTACATCCCAGCTGGCGAAATGACCCAAGAGGAAAACAAATTGTATAATTTTGATCTTCCCAGCACCATTGATGACCAGCAATTCCTCATGGATATTAAAAAGCTGATCAGTGGCGAAACGGTTTACAAAAAGGAATACAACTTTAACAATCCTTTGGCGGTAACCAAAATTTTAGAAATCCACCCTGCTCCCATTATTATTGTGGAAGGCTTGTTTATCTTGCATTTTAAAGAAATCAACTCATTAATAGATTATAGAATCTTTATTGAAGCTGATGAAAATATTGCCTTAGAAAGAAGAGTACAAAGAGATGGCATTGAAAGAGGTTACCCTGAAGAAGATGTACTATACAAATGGCACAATCACGTAGTGCCAGCTTATAAAGAATATTTACTTCCTTATAGAGAAACCTGCAACCAATTGATTTACAACAATTCTAACGAGGCGGATGAAATTATCCGCATCACAGAGATCATGTCGGAAGAATTCAAATCCAATTACTGTAAATAAACATAAAGTAATAACAAGCATTGAAGCCCCGTGTGTACGGGGCTTTTTTTTTATTTAAACATTCTGTTAAATTATCACCAGAACTCAATATATCTATAAGCGTTTAATTATCTTGATGCAAAACTGACCCTGAAATAAATTCAGGGTGACGCTAAATCAACGCTCCGTCATGCTGAATTTATTTCAGCATCAGTTTTATAGACCAATTGTCGATAAGTTAGCAGTCGATTTCTGAACGCACAACTTTCAAAATGTTATTTATAAATTTTTATTTGTTTTATTTTTTTAAAAATCGTTTATTTGATAAAGCTAAAAATCAACCAAATTTAACCAACCAAAGCCTTTCCTTGATGTCAAAAGTAGCCACAGCGTTAAAGTCTGCCAGCGAAACCAAAGCCCTAATTATAGGCCAAGACAAGCTAAAACAAACTCCTCAATTATTTAAGGAACAATTTCCAGAAGCCAAAGCCATTATCGTTGCCGATACTATTACTTTTGAATTAGCAGGAAAATCGTTATTGAAACAATTTGAAAGCAATGGCATCCTTCAAGAATCTCCTTATATCTACACAGATTCGGAGATTTATGCCGCTTACGAGTATGTAGAGGAATTAGTAGAGGTCTTAAAACACCACCAAGCCATTCCAGTAGCGGTAGGCTCTGGTACCGTTAACGACCTCACCAAACTGGCAGCACACTTAACCGGCAGACCCTACCTCTGTGTAGCCACTGCAGCGTCTATGGATGGTTACACTGCTTTTGGAGCCTCTATTACGGCCGATGGTGCCAAACAAACCTTCAATTGTCCGGCACCACAAGCGTGCTTAGCAGATATTGACATTTTAAGTACCGCTCCTACCGAAATGACCGCTTCGGGTTATGCAGACTTATTTGCGAAAATCACCGCAGGTGCCGATTGGATTTTAGCAGATGCGCTTGGCGTTGAAACTATCGACCCAACTGCTTGGTCAATTGTGCAAGATGGGCTTCACGAAGCACTTTCAGATCCTTTGGGAACAAAAAATGGAGATATTAAAGCAGTTTCGCAACTTACCGAAGGACTAATGCTGGGCGGCTTTGCCATGCAGTGGTCTAAATCAAGCAGACCCGCCTCCGGTGCCGAACATCAGTTCAGTCACCTTTGGAACATGGAACACCACCTTAACCATGGCGAACATGTTTCGCACGGTTTTCAGGTAAGCATTGGTACTTTGGCCATCACCGCCCTTTACGAACTGGTATTAAAAACCGACTTTGAAAATTTAGATATTCCAAAAGCTTTAAAACAATGGCCAACCATCGATGAACTAAAGACACAATCTCTAAACATTTTTAAAGACACCGATTTCCCTGAAATTGGTTGGCAAGAAACCAGCGCCAAATATATCGACCACCAATTATTAGAAAAACAATTACAAACTTTGAAAGATAATTGGATCGACATCAAAACTCGCCTGAAGCAACAAATTGTTCCATTTGAAGAGGCCAAAGCCCGTTTAGCGACTGTGGGTGCTCCTACTGAACCTGAACATATTGGAATTACCAGAGAAAAGTTAAAACAAACCTTTGTAAGGGCACAATACATTAGAAGAAGATTTACCGTTCTTGACCTTGCGGTAAGAACGGGTTATTTAGACCAATGGCTTAACCAACTTTTTGGTAATGATGGCATTTGGGATATAAACGCAAACTAAAAACACGAACTTGATTAATTAAACAGTTAACCAAAATGACCAACCAAGACCAAACAAACAGCAAAGAAGCTACACAAAAACTGTTTAAATACTGGCAAACCAGAACCATCATTGTTACCATGATTGGTTATGCTGTATTTTATTTTGTTCGCAAGAACTTCTCTTTTGCTATTCCCGGACTAACTGCTGAATATGGCATCACCAAAACAAGCTTCGGTATCATCATGACTCTGGTGACCATTGTTTATGGCATATCGAGATTTCTAAATGGTGTATTGGCTGACAGAATGAACGCCCGCTACCACATGTCAATTGGATTATTCCTGTGCGCAGTAGCTAACTTTGCCTTTGGTTGGGGGGCTGACCTGAGTGCCATCTTTACAGGGCAAACTGGCGGACCAATGTTCACCAATACCATGGTACTCATTTTTGGAATTATCTTGATCGTGAACAACCTCATCCAAGGCAGTGGTTTCCCACCCGTAGCTCGCCTACTCACCCACTGGATTCCCCAAAACGAGTTAGCTACCAAAATGTCTATCTGGAACACTTCACACTCTATTGGGGCAGCACTAGTAGCCATTTTAGCGGGTTACATCATGGGTTCAATGGGCACCAATATGAGCAACAATCCGGAAGTAATTGCTTCCATTGCAGCCAACCTTAAAATAGATGCAACAGACACTGAAAAAATGAAAAGCGTCATCGAATCGGCCTCCCATTATGGCGCATGGAAATGGTGTTTTTGGATTCCTGCAGCCATTGCCTTAGTAGGTTCATTAGGACTATTTATTGGCTTAAGAGACACCCCTTCATCAGTTGGTTTGCCAGAACTACATAAAACACACAAAAAAGGCAAAGACTCCTCAGCAGAGTTCAAAGCCTTTATCCGTAAATCAGTTTACCGAAACAAATGGATTTGGATCCTCGGAATTGCCAACTTCTTTGTGTACGTGGTTCGTTTTGCCGTGTTAGACTGGGGACCAACCTTTCTCAAAGAAGCTCATGGCATGACCTTAACCAATGCTGGATGGACCGTTGCCGTTTTTGAAATCTTCGGCATTGTAGGCATGCTTGTCGCTGGTTGGGTGACCGATAGATATTTTGCTGGCAAAGCACATCGCACCTCTTTGTATTGCATGGTTGGTGTAGCCATATTTATGACCATTTTTCTCTATTTACCAGATAGTACGCCTTCATGGGCAATGATATTGGTGTTGGCCATGTCAGGCTTTTTCATCTATGGGCCTCAGGCGTTAATTGGCATTGCAGCAGCAAATCAGGCCACCAATCGTGCCGCCGCTACCGCAAATGGCCTAACCGGACTTTTTGGTTACGCCAGTGGCTTGGTTTCGGGTGTTGGCGTTGGCTACATGGTCGATTCCATCAATAAAGTGAACCCAGGAAAAGGCTGGGACTATGTATTTATGATGATGATTGGCATGGCCATACTTTGTATATTCATTTTTGCGCTGATGTGGAAAGCCAAAGCACATGGATACGACGAATTAGAAACTAAAGATTAATTGATTTTATGACACTTCCTATAATTATCAGCGAACAACTCAAAAACATTAAACATTTTGCCTTGGACATGGATGGCACCATTTACAATGGCAGCACCCTATTTCCGTTTACCAACGATTTTTTAAGCTATTTAAAACAAAATGGCATTGGTTACTCTTTTTTAACCAATAACCCATCCAAAAGCACTACCGACTACCTTAAACATTTAGAAAAAATGGGCATCACAGCAACAGCAGATGAAATGTATACTTCTGCCGTTGCCACCATCAATTATATTAAAAACCACCATCCCAACCTAAAACGATTGTTTATTTTGGGCACACCAAGCATGGTGAAAGAATTTGAAGATGCTGGTTTTATTTCTACTGCGGATAGCGCCGAAGACAGACCAGATGCGCTAGTGGTTGGTTTCGATACCTCGCTCGTTTATTCGAGATTATGCAGAACCGCCTACTGGGCTAGTCAGCCACTTCCCTATTTTGCCACCAATCCAGATTGGGTTTGCCCCACCGATCAGCCCAACATTTTAGTAGACTGTGGCTCTATTTGCGCTTGTATTGAAGGCGCTACCAAAAGAAAACCTGATATCATTATTGGCAAGCCTGATCCTCAAATGCTAGACGGTATTATCCATCAACACGGTTTAAAACCCAATGAAATCGCTATGGTAGGCGATAGAATTTACACCGATGTAAAAATGGCCAAGAATGCTGGTGCACTGGGTGTACTTGTCCTTTCAGGTGAAGCAACTATTAATGATGTACAGCAGTCGACCGTAAAGCCTGATATTGTAGCAAAAGATTTAGCCGAGCTACAGGAATTTATTCAACAAGCAAAAGCTTAGTTTTACTACACTCGATGATGCAGAGAAATTCAAAAGATTTCTCTTTTTTTTTGGAAAGCAAATGAGGATTACTATTATTGGCAGCCCCGCTTTCCACTTTATCCCAATATCCTTCGACAAGCTCAGGATGACATTGGGATGCTCGTTCCAATCGGGTTTAGAAGGCAAAAAGCAATTCAATAAACTACGGCATTCTTGCTATTTCAAGCCTGTACCGGGTATCATCATCGTACTACAAGGCAAAGCTTGGCCATCACGTCATCTCGACCGTAGCGGAGAGATCTTTGTGCCATAAAGTAGAATATTACTATCGACATATCCAAAGATCTCTCCATAAAGTCGAGATGACGAACACATTACCAAAATGTACCAGAACAAGCCTTGGAATCACAAAAAAGCAAAAATCACGCCTTCATGGGTAACATTTTCTCCACGCTGTTGATTAGCTAATAACACGTCCTTATTGGACCAAGAGTTAAAGAACAGAATGTTGAATGTTAAATATTAAGATCATGAAGAAATTTTCACTTGCACTGATGTTACTAGGATTTACATTTTTTGCAGTCGCCCAAGAAAAGCCGAGAGGAGATTTTCAAATAGGTTTACAGGGCGGAATCACCCAACCTCTCAGTACTTACAAAAAAATTGGAGATACCAAATTAGGTTACCATGCTGGCATTTTCGCCGATAAATATTTCAAAGGAAATAAATTCGGGCTAGGTATTGATGCCCGTTTCATTAGAAACAGTATCAACACCGCCGACAGCGTACTCTTTGCCAATGGCTATATCGTTACCGATTACAAAAACAGTCCTCGATTTCAGGACTATTTATTCACCTTTGGTCCTAGCTATAAGTTCACCAAAAACAGTTTTCACGCAGAATTATATTTACGTGGCGGCGTAATGATGCAACACTTCCCCGAATACACCACCACTTTAACCTTTACCAACGTACTAGGCACCACGAACTACGACACCCAATACACGGTAAACGATGCGAGCAACAAAGCAAATAGCTGGGCTGGCGTTGGAGGCTTACGTTTAAACTACAAAATTGCACCAAAAATCGCCGTATTTGCTCATGTTGATTATGTGCAAACGTTCGGTACCACATTTGGCAATAAACCTAGCAGGTTTACCATCGAAAAAAGTGTGCAGCACACTCCTATCGATCCTGCGGTTGGCATTAAAAGTGGCATCTTAGATCACTATAACGAAGTGAGGGTTCAGGAAAATACGCTCCATAAAAGCCTTAACGCTGGAGCTGGCATTAAATTTATCTTTGGTGAAAACAAAAAACCAGTTCCTCCACAAGAAACCGTTACCAAATACGATGATGTTGCAAAACCTTTAATTGCTACCAAAGATCTACAAATTGTAGTTAAGGACAAACAAACAGGATTAGCTTTAAGTGGTGTTACCGTTAGCGTTACCAGCGATAAGATGAATGAAAAATCAATCACTGATGCAAATGGTCAAGCACAAAAAATCACGAAAGTATCACCAGGAAGCTATCAAGTTATCGGCGAAAAAAACGGTATCAAAACACCTTTGCTCACTTTAAGCGACGAAGATTTTAAAGGTAGTTCAGCTACTATATTCAAAGAAATTTACCACGACGATCCTAGGTTTACATTGGTTGGAGAAACTTTTGACTGTGTGAAAGGCATTAACTTAGCAGGTATAAGCACGGTACTGACCAATACAAGCACCAAAAGTAACATTAGCCAAGTATCTGACGCACAAGGCAAGTTTATCTATCAATTGGATGCTCAATCAGATTTTACAGTAGTGGCTAACCATCAAGCACGTTACTCGCAAACTGAATTGGTAACCACCAAAGGCTTAGATAGAAGCAAAACATTATACGTAACATTGAAACTAGGGGTTTGTGAACTTGCAACTGGAAGCCAATGGGTATTGAAAAACATTTTGTACGATTTTGACAAATCCAATATTCGTACAGATGCCGCCATCATTTTAGATAATGTAGTAGCCATTATGAAGCAAAACCCGTCATTAAAAATTGAGCTCTCTTCTCATACCGATAGCCGCGGTAATGATGCCTACAACAGAAAACTATCTCAACAACGTGCTGAAGCAGCCGTAAACTATTTAGTAGTCAATGGCATCAGCAGAGATAGATTAATCGCTAAAGGTTACGGCGAAACAAAATTACTGAATGGATGTGGCAATGGTGTAACCTGTTCAGAGGAACAACACCAAGCCAACAGAAGAACAGAAATTAAAGTATTGAATTACTAATTAGGTACTAGGAATTAGTAGCCAGGAATTATTAAAAGACTTACGAAGCTTAAACAACTTCGTAAGTCTTGTTTATTTCAGCCTTAAACCAGTTCCTTAAACACTACAGTACTGTTATGGCCTCCAAAGCCGAAAGCGTTACTCATGGCAGTTTTAACTTCTTTATGTAGCGCTTTATTGAATACCAATTGCATACCTTCTGGAATTTCCGGATCAGGCTCAGTTACGTTAATGGTTGGTGGTACCACATTATCATTAATACTTTTAATTGCAATGATTGCCTCAATTGCTGCTGCTGCCCCCAACAAATGTCCTGTCATAGATTTTGTAGAGCTGATATGAAGTTGTTCAGATGAACCGAACACTAATTTTGCAGCATTCAATTCAGCTAAATCTCCAACAGGCGTTGAAGTAGCATGCAGGTTTAGATAATCCAACTCCTCTGCCTTTAAATCCGCCTCTTCTAAAGCCAATGTCATCGCTTTTGCAGCACCAATGCCTTCTGGATGCGGCGACGTGATATGATAAGCATCAGCCGTCATTGCTGCACCTACTACTTCAGCATAGATTTTCGCACCCCTTGCTTTTGCATGCTCGTATTCTTCCAAAATCAATGCTCCTGCACCCTCACCCATTACAAAGCCATCTCTATCTTTATCAAACGGTCTACTTGCCGTTTGTGGATCATCGTTTCTGGTCGACATCGCTTTTAAAGCAGCAAAACCGCCAAACGAAGCGGGCGTAATACCTGCTTCCGAACCACCAGTCACAAACATTTTTGCTTTGCCAAATCTGATATAGTTAAAGGCATCCATAATGGCATTATTACCTGTAGCACATGCCGAAACTGGCGTATAGTTAATTCCTTGCAAGCCAAATTTCATCGAGATTAAACCCGAAGCCATATTTACCAAAAGTTTAGGAATAAAGAATGGGTTGAAACGAGGATTATATTCTCCTTTCACATAATTCTCCACTTCTGTTTCAAAAGTTTGCATTCCGCCTTGTCCACTACCCCAAATCACCCCAAAATCAAAAGGATCAATGGTACTCAAATCAATACCGCAATCTTTCATGGCTTGATCTGCAGCATACAAAGCATATTGCGTAAACAAATCAGTACGCTTAATTTCGTTTCTGTCCAAGTGAGCTGCTGGATCAAAACCTTTTACTTCGCAAGCTACCTGAGAACGAAAACGAGAGGCATCAAAACGTGTTACACGTTCGCAGCCGCTTTTTCCTGCTACGATATTATTCCAAAAATCAGCAACATTATCTCCTAGGGGATTAATGGTCCCTAACCCTGTAACTACAACTCGTCTCATTTTTTTATCTGTGTTTTAAATAAATTGGATGTCCCACGAGCAATAAGTCGTGTTCCATTCCGGCCCCAAATTTCGCATTCGGCGTGGATAAATTGTTGTCCTTTTTTAATTATTTTAGTTTTTGCGATAATTTCATCGTTTTCTTGGGCTACAGAAAAGTAATCGATGGTGTTATTAATGGTGGTGTAATGAAAGGGTTCATCTAAACTGAACATGGTTGCGCCCAACACATCATCTATGATTGCCGCGGTAACCCCACCATGCAATCTTTTCATTGGATTTAACCACTCACCTCTCACTGTGTATTTAAATTCCAGGCTGCCTTTTTCTACCGAGACCACTACAGGCCGTAACCATCTCATAAATGGCGAGGGCGAACGATCGAATTCTTTTCCAACGAACGACCTCATTGCTTCTAATGCATCCATCAATTCTCTGGATTAAGATTGAAAAAACTGTTTAGTTAAACCTACTGGCACCTGATACTGGTTTAAACCAAGGGCGTTTAAAAGTTCATCAGCTACTTCCTCTGGAGGAATTCCATGCTGCTCCCCACCTATCTCTTTAGAAAATGGTGTGTTCACCAAAGGTGGAATCAGCTCAAAAACGTGAACATTTTCCTGTTCTGTCAAGCTATCGCGAAGCACGCTGGTATAATTCTGCAAAGCGGCTTTGCTGGCAGAATAAGTTGGAATACTTGCATGCCCCCTAAACGCCGCGATACTGGTTACGTTAACAATAGCGCTATTCTGGTTACTCAAAAGCTGAGGCAACAACAACTCGGTAAAGTGTATAATGCTTAGATAATTAAGGTTAATTTCATTTTTTGCCAATTCAAAAGCATTTCCCCCATTTTGTAGCGAATGGCTATAAGCTAAACCTGCATTATTAATGATCCAATTCAAATCTGGATGCTCCTCTTGGATGAGTTTTGCTACTCTTAAGCGCTCTTCTTCCAAACTTAAATCAGCTTGTATGGCAATGCTACCTTTCAGCTCATTAACGGTTTCATTCAGCTTCTTTTCATCTCTGCCGTTCACTAAAATCTGGTTGCCTAAAGCGTGAAGTCTACGGGCAATGGCCAATCCTATTCCTGAGGTTGCTCCCGAAATAAAAACTTTGTTATTTTCTATTCTCATGATATTTAAAATTACAATATACCAATCGGTATATTTTAGGTTAAAAAAATTTAATGGACAAATTCTTGGTCTATAATCAATTGAATGCGATCTAGTGCCGTATTTAAGTGTGTAATTTGATTCAGTGTGCGAGATAGCAATATCCCACCTTCTATGAGCATAATGAAGGTATAGGCATAGGTTTCCGTTTCCAAGCTGGCTTTAAAACTACCTTCTGCTTTCCCCTTTTCTATAATGGCTGATACTTTCTTTTGCCAAGCAACGAAGTTTTCCTTCACCGCATCCCGTAGAAACAGCAAATGATCGTCTGCTTCCGTTGCCGCATTTAACATTGGACAACCGCCTTGTGACGCTGCTTTCTTCCAGGTAATTTTGTAGAAGTTAAGCATAGCGATCAATTGCCCATAAGCAGTTTCCTCCTTTGAAATGGCAGCGTTCATCTCATCTCTTAAGCGTTTGGCATTAAATTTAAATGCCGCGATGACCACTTCTTCCTTGTCTTCAAAATTACCATAGATACTTCCCTTGGTAAGTCCAGTAATGGCGGTAATATCTGATAAAGAGGTTGCCGCATAGCCCTTGCTATTAAAAACATCAGCTGTTTTTTCAATAATCAATTGCTTTGTTTTCTCGGCTTTACTCATGCTGTTCATCATTTAACGGAACAAACGTACAAAATATACCAATCGGTATATTACAAATATTTACAAAATGAGATTGGGATTACTTTTATGGAGCAATCCCAATCAATAGCTTTAGTCTTCTCGACTACCATCATCAGCCATTCTCACCATTTTAGGCTCAAATTTCGCGACAACATCTACCAAATCGGTTTGTGCAGCCATCACTTGATGAATGTCTTTATAAGCCATTGGCGCTTCATCCAATCCAGCCCCAATTAAGGTCACCCCGTGGTCTTTTAAAATGGCTTTCATTTCCGAGCGTGTGATGCTTTGCATAGCTTTGGTACGGCTCATTAATCGCCCTGCACCATGTGAAGCCGAATTGATAGACGAAGCTTCGCCTTTTCCCCTCACTAAAAAACCTGGAGCGGTCATGCTACCTGGAATAATTCCCATCACACCTTTACCTGCCGGCGTTGCCCCTTTTCTGTGGACAATCACTTCTTCGCCATTTAATGTTTCTTTCCAAGCGAAATTATGATGGTTCTCTACTTTGGCAAGCACTTTTGCACCAATAGCTTTCGTCAATCTTTTATGAATAACTTCATGACAGGCTGAAGCGTAATCACCTGCTAGGTTCATGGCAATCCAATATTCTTGTCCTTCCGCAGAGTTCAAATCCAAATAAGCCAAGTTTGCTGCTTCCTTAGGCAATTTACAAAGGTCTTTCGCCAATTTAGTATAGTGACCGGCAATGGTTGCACCTAGACCTCTAGACCCCGAATGTGTCAATAAAGCGACATAACGTCCTTTTTCAATATTCAACATCTCATCTCTCTCGGCAAATTCAATGATTCCCCATTCTACAAAGTGATTACCACCTCCAGAAGTCCCCAATTGCGCCCAAGCTTTACCATGTAAGTTTTTCAAGAATGACGTTGAATTGAAGGCTTCATTTTCCAACACTGCGTGGTAGGCTCTTTCTAAGGACCTATATTCTTTTCCCGCTCCAAATTTGGTAAAGGCAATCAGCTCTCTTTTGTACATAGCATCTTTCCCGAAATAATGTTTTTCTGGAATATCAAAAATACTCAAAGCCATCCTACAACCAATATCCACCCCTACACCATAAGGAATAATGGCATTTTTAGTAGCCAATACCCCACCTATAGGCAAACCATAACCTTGATGGGCATCGGGCATTAAAGCGCCCGCTTCGGTTACTGGCAATTGCATAGCGATATCCATTTGGTTCCTAGCACCTTCTTCGATATAATCTTCACCAAATACCATATACGATTTAGCATTTTCTACTAATGCGATAGTATCACTTTCTTTAGGTCGCGCTTCTTCGATCATCGCTTTTGCCAAACCTTCTAATACTGCATCATCCAAAAAACTTTCTGGATATTCTTTTACTTTTTTAAACATTGCTAAAATTTCCACTTCTGCAAGGTCTTTAAAATGCTTCGCAATAATATTTAATGCCAAGCCTAATATTTTGTCTTCGGAATAACCAATTTTCAAAAGGTCATTTCCTGTGATGTTTGTTTTCATTTTTATTTTCAATTCATTCCTAGAAATTTTAAATCATCTTCTTCAAACATGAACTTCACGACATTTAGTGAAAAATCATTAAAGAAATTTAAAAAATTTGAGTATTGTTCATTATTTGGTTGAAGGTTCTGACACCCTTCTATACCTTCAGTTATTATGAAATGTCTTTGGAATACGTCCTTTGCTCTTGATTTTATTTCATTATGCGTATCAACGTTAACTATAGTACCTTGATGAGCAATAATGTTCCTAAGTATTGATATGAGTTCAAAGAAATTCTCCCAACTTGTTTTTAAATCAACTCTCATCGGCAGAAGCAAAAATGAAGATATTTCATTTGATTTATTCTTAAGAAATTGAACAACATGCCTATTGTTTTTAGTATCAACACTTAAATCATTTTCTTTCAAATAAGACTTGATATCAATATTCATTTGCTCGATAGCCTTCTTGCTACCAAATGAATGCCTAGTATGATTAAAATACTTAATCTGGATTGCTCGAAAAATAAAATTTTCTAACGCATTGTAGTTTTTTAATATCGCAAGGTTAGATATCCAATGAAAAAAATCATTACTATATTTTTCAAGATCGAGTGTTTCTATAGAACGAATTTCATTATGTCCCTTTAAACGTCCAGAATCACTACTTGAACTTAAATCATATACAAAAAAGCCAGCCTGATACAAATCAATTTGTAACGGATTTTTTATCCTATAATCATTTATAGCTCCCCCCAAAAAAGATTTCCAAAAATTCAAATCAGTATCTATGGCAAATACAATATCTCGATAGGCATTGAAAGCCTTTATTATTTCTGTTTTCATTTTTCTTTTTCATCAAACCTCGACAAGCATCGTTCACTTGCCGAGGGCGTCTAAATTTAATTTATTTCACAAAAATTTGTTTCAATTGATCTACAATTTGTCCACTACCAGATAAGCTGATGTTGTTGATCTTCTCTGCAATCTTTTCTACATACTCCATCTCCTTCAACTTATACAACATTGTATTCTCTTCCATTAATTTTGCCGTATTCAACAAGCTTCTGGTCGAGGCAGTTTCTTCCCTTCTGGTAATGATATTGGCTTGCGCTCTTTTCTCGGCCACTAATACTTGGCTCATGATTTCTTTCACATCACCTGGTAAAATAATGTCCTTCATACCGCTGTTAATTAACCTCACACCCAAGTCGGCCACCTTAGCAGCAGCCAAGCCCATCACTGTTTCAGCAACTTTTTCTTTGCTTTCCATCAACTCGTCTAAAGTCATCACGCCAATAAATTCCCTTAAGGCCAATTGCATGGTGATATACAATTGTTTCTCAAATTCCTTGTTCTCCAACAAAGCTTTCTCGATGTCCTCAATTTTGTATTGGATATTAAAATTCACCCTCAATTGAGCTTTGTCTTTGGTTAAAATTTCTTGACCGCTAATTTCCATACTCAATTGCCTCATATCAGCTTTATAAACCTGAACATTGGTACTATTTTTCCAAAAGGTATAATTTCCTGCTTCTAACGTCTTATTAAACTTACCGTCGATAAACAATAAACCTTTCTCGAAAGACTCCACTTTATAAGCCCTGATGTAATTCAACAAAGGCATTTTTTCTAACAAGTTTCTATCAATGGTTTCATCAATCTCAATGTTACTGGTATTCACCTTCACAAAATTGTAATCGGATAAACCTTTCCAAATCGAGTGTCTTCCAGCATTCATGATGCCTTTAAAGTTTTTATTTTGATAAGTCAATACCAATTCATTATCGGCTACGGTTACCAAGTGAATTAAATTCACGAAGTCTGCATTTTGCAATAAAATATCTAATTCTGCCGAAGTATAATGATATTCCTTACCCATATCATAAATCATTGCGTTCTCACCGAAACCAATCCAGTGTACTCCAGTTGTTAATACTTTTTCTAATTTTCCTCTTTTAAACACCAATCCAACATTATTGGTGTTAATGGTTACTCTTTTCATGTTTTTTGATGTTAAAAATTTATTTTCTATTAATTATTAGCTATTAAAAGCGTTGTAATTGCACATTTATTTATCTTTTTGCGGAAGAACCAAAATCCTAAGTTTGTTTAAAAGCGAAGCCAATTGATTGGTTTTAGATGATGGGATGATTTACATAGGTATAGCGAACCATTCACCAAAAGGCTTGACTTAAAAATCACGACTTATTTGTTTAGCACTTGCTGAGCAAAACACAAATTGCTTTTTGGTTTTTATTAACCTTGAGCTAAAGGTGGTTTTACAACGCTAGTTGTTTTGAGAAATTTGAAGTATCTCTTCTTTTTAGATGGATCCAAACTCCATTGCATTACCCTTATGCGATTCCAACTTTGAGGTTTGGAAGCAGGATTCGAACCTGCATGTATGGTTGTTGCTCTAACCAACCTGAGCTATTCCGTTCGCACGGAAGTGGGATTCGAACCCACGGCACACAACGTGTAAGACAATCTATCATTCTATTTATCAGTATATCCTTTGTTAAAACTTGGATACTTTGGGGCTATACGGAAACCCGCAACATCGGATAAATCTAATTTAGTATTGCCATTCCGACTTGCGGTCGGAATATCTTTATATCATGATGAATACTAATCAAAGAACTGCTATCGACTGGCGACAATACAAAGATGCCAGTACCACTACGCAGCATATTTGCGCATTAAAAAAATAATTACGATAAACAAACTATATTACTGACAAACAGATATATAATTTTAACTAGACCATCAAATTCGTTAAAAAAATTACAAACTACGTAAATACATTGCGCAGGAAATATCTTATTTTAAATATTTTCTATTAGTTTTAACCTTAAGTTTACTCAACCCTTCAAAAAATTGACCAAATGGCAATTAACAAACTGGCATTAATCAGGTATAAAACCATCGATGATTGTTTAAGAAACCGATATAAAAAATGGACTCTGGAAGATCTTATCGAGAAAGTATCCGAAACCTTATATGAGCTTGAAGGAATTACTTCCGGCGTAAGCAAACGCACCATACAGGCTGATATCCAATTGATGCGTAGCGATAAACTTGGATACAACGCTCCTATCATCGTTAAAGACAAACGGTTTTACATATATGAAGATACCAGTTACAGCATCACCAAGGCACCCATCAATAATGCCGACGTAGACAAAATGAAGGAAATTGTTGGCGTTCTAAAGCAGTTTAACGCTTTTAATTACTTTGATGAAATGAGCGACATGATTGCTCGTTTAGAGAACAACCTGTACAAATCAACCCACGAAGGCGGAAACTACATCCAGCTAGAAAGCAACAATCAGTTGAAAGGCATGGAATATATACCCAAGTTATATCAGGCGATTTTAAATAAATCGGCATTATTGATCGAATACAAATCATTCAAAGCACGGCAATCCCAAAACACCATATACTATCCACACCTTTTAAAAGAGTACCGAAACCGATGGTTCTTAATTGTAAGATCAAAAAAAGGTGGTTTACTACTAAACTTAGCTCTAGATAGAATCATAGATTTCCAAGAGCTACCAAATGAACCTTTTGTGGTACATGAAGGTGTTGACTTTGAACGTTATTATAGCGATTTAATAGGTGTTACCAAGAGCGAAAAAGACAGGGCACATAAAGTGGTATTGGAGTTTGACAACAAACATGCTCCTTATGTGATCACCAAACCACTACATCATAGTCAACAGTTAATTACAGAAAAAGAAAAAACTACAATTTTCAGGATTGACGTGATATTGAACTTTGAGCTAGAAAGAGAAATACTAGGATTTGGTGAATGCGTAAAGGTTTTGGCACCTAGAATACTGGCTGAACGTATAAGAAAGAGACTGCAACACGCAAATGGCTTATACGACACAGAAGAAAAGAGCAAGGGAGAGCAGCAGGCTTTGGCATTGTAATACTTTTTTTGTCATTCAGAACGCATTGAAGACCACGAGCAGACTGTCAATACTCTTTAAGATTGCTTCGTAAACTCGCAATGACGGACTCAACAGAGCATCAAGTATAAAATAAAAAAGTCCCGCATCTGCGGGACTTTATATCTTAAGATAGCTCAAACTTGTATCCTACTCCTTTTACGGTAGAAACATAGTTTTCGCCTAGTTTCTCTCTCAATTTCCTGATGTGCACATCAATGGTTCTGTTGGTTACTACTACCGAATCCTCCCAAATGTTCTTCAAGATAGCTTCGCGGGTGTAAACTTTTCCAGGTTTTGAAGCTAACAGATACAGTAGTTCAAATTCTTTCTTAGCTAAAACCACTTTCTCACCATTTTGATAAACCAAGTAAGATTCACGGTCAATCACCAAGTCGCCAATTTCCAATTTGTTTTCAGAAACCTCATCATTACTTGCATTACGGCGTAAGATCGCGTTGATACGACTTACCAATGCTCTAGGCTTAATAGGCTTGGCAATATAATCATCGGCTCCTACGTTGAATCCCGCAATCTCCGAGTATTCCTCACTCCTTGCAGTTAAAAACACCATAAAGGTATTTTTAAACTCCGGAATAGCCCTCATTAAACGACAAGCTTCAATACCGTCCATCTTAGGCATCATAATATCCAAGATGATCAAGTCTGGCTGAACCTTCTTAGCAACGTTGATTCCGTCTTGTCCATTACTGGCCAAAAACACTTGGTAACCTTCTTTTTTGAGATTATACTCAATCAGTTCCAAGATATCCGGTTCGTCGTCAACAATTAATATCTTCTGTTTAGCTGTACTCATTGCAGTTTTATTTGTTACGAAAGTAAGTAGACAATTGCAATATTTAGTTAAGGTGAAGTTAACAAATTGTTAAGACTACTCCATATATTAACATAGAATTAGAGTTTAGGTAAGGTTTTGTTTAAAAAAACTTCTAATTCTTCACCCCTTAAGTCTCTAGCAATGATTTTACCTTGCGGATCAAGTAAAAATGAGCTAGGGATAGCCTCCACTTGATAAAGCCTTACCGTAGGACCTTCAAAATCCTTCAATTCCCCTACCTGATCCCAAGTTAAATTGTCTTGTTTAACAGCCTGTGCCCAAGCATTTTTATCTTTATCCAAAGAGATACCCAATACTGTAAAATTTCTGTTTCTATAGGTTTGATAAGCCTTTACTACGTTGGGATTTTCAGCTCTGCATGGTCCACACCATGAAGCCCAAAAGTCTAACAGCACATATTTCCCACGATAATCAGCCAATTTAATTTCTTTACCATCAATGCTTTGAATAGAGAAATCTGGCGCTACTTGGCCAATTTGTACCGCTTTTAACCTAGATACTTTCTCGATGAAGTTTTTTACTGCCGAATGCCCTCTTAAACTAGCATCTACCTTCTCGGCATAATCAACCATCGCTTTTTCATTTCCTACTGGATTAACCAAACTAATGGCATAAAAACTCACTAGAGATTTGTTGTTATCCATCGCAAATTTAATGATGGCCTGGTTAAGCTCGTTTAATGCATTGTTATACACTGGCGATAACTCTTGTAAAAGATTGTCTCTTTTGCTCGGATCAGCAGCTACTTTCTCTTCAAACTGCTTGCTTACCTCAAAAATCTTTTGCTGAAACTTGATTTTCACATCGTTGAATTCAGCTAGTTTTGCTGCGTCTTCGGCACCATCAATGGTATAGTGTTGACTTTTATCGTTTACATCGGCAGTAACTTTAACCTGATCGCCATTTTTAGCGATTACAATATATTCATTGGTAAGATAATTCACCCTAAAAAAATCAGGTTCTTGTTTGGTATTGGTAAACTTAAACTCGCCATCTTGCGAAAGATTCGTCGAATCTAATAAAACCATACTATTGCTGGCCATCCCATATAAGTAAACCTTATTCTTTACATCGGCGTTGGTCAACTTGCCGCTAATGGTAAATTTAGTTTTATCCTTGCAAGCTGCGAAGGTTGCAACTACTACCGCTAAAATTAATATTATTCTTTTCATTTAATTAGGTCTTAGTATTAGTATTAAGATTTTAGTATTTAGTATTTAGACTGAACAGTGCTTAAGTATAGACACCTTCTACCCTACACCTTAAACCTCTAATCTTTTCAAAATCAATTCGTTTACTTTTTTTGCATCGGCTTTGCCTTTGGCCAGCTTCATTACATCACCTACAAACAAACCTAAAACGCCTTTCTTGCCTTTTTTGTATGCTTCAACTTGTGCTTGGTATTTAGCCAATACTTCATCAATAAGCCCTGAAATGGCATCCGTATCTTCAACAATCAGTAAATTAAGTTGTTGTGCCAATTCTTCCGCATTGGCTTCTGCTTTACTTTCTAAAGCAGGTAATAACTGTTGGATAGCATTTTGTTGGGAAATCTTCTTTTCATCCACCAAGTTAATGGTTTGAGCCAGCTGCGCAGGTTTTACCGCATAGGCGGATATATCAATCTGTTTCTCGTTAAGAATTGCCCTGATACTTCCCAACAGCCAATTCACCAAACTTTTTGCTTGCTTGATGTCTTTTTTGGCTTCGTTGTAATACTGGTGCAATTCCCGATCATCAGCCAATACCGCGGCTTCAGAAAGGTTAATTCCCAATTCGGCAACCAATTGTTTCGCAATCTCTTTTGGCAGCATCGGCATTGCTGCTTTTACCTTGGCCAGCCATTCATCGGAAATGACCACTGGCGGCAAGTCTGGATCTGGAAAATAACGATAGTCATTCGCTTCTTCTTTACTACGCATTGGCGAAGTAGTCCCTTTATCGGCATCAAAATTCAAGGTACTTTGAATGATCTTCCCTCCTGCAATAACCACCTCTACTTGTCTTCCAAATTCAAAATCCATCGCTCTGCGCACATTACGAATAGAATTTACGTTCTTCACCTCGCAACGGGTACCATAAGCTGTAGTTCCTTTTTCACGGATAGAAATATTGGCGTCGCAACGTAGTGAACCTTCTTCCATGTTGCCATCGCTTACATTTAGGAAACGTACCAACTGTCTAATCTCTGTTAGTAACGCAGCGGCCTCCTCAGAACTTCTAATATCAGGTTCGGTTACAATCTCAATTAAAGGCACACCAGCGCGGTTCAAATCCACTAAAGAATAATGATCATCTTGGTCGTGCATGCTTTTGCCTGCATCTTCCTCTAAATGGATACGGTTGATACCGATTCTTTTTTCAGAACCATCGCTTAAACGCACATTTAAATAGCCATTTTTACAAATCGGGCTGTTGTCTTGTGTAATTTGATATCCTTTTGGCAAATCGGCGTAGAAATAATTCTTCCTATCGAAGAAATTATATGGGTTGATTTCGCAATTAAGGGCTAAGCCGATACGCATTGCTTTTTCAATCACTTCTTTGTTGAGCTTAGGCAAAGCACCTGGTAATCCCAACGAAACGGCCGAGATATGCTCGTTAGCTTCTGCACCAAATGCAGCGCTATCAGAACAAAATATTTTGGATTGTGTATTTAACTGAACATGGATCTCTAAACCCGAAACCAGCTCGAAATCCTCGACGTCTTTTACGATAGTTGTTGTACTCATTAATAGATTTTACTATTCGGTAAAGCTTTTTAGATGTCCCAAATATAGGGATTATTATATATGAATAACCATTTTAAACCACAGAAGCACCGATTAAAAACTAAAAAAACATTAAAATTTAAATCACTGTGTATCTGTGGCTGACAAATCATCGAAATGTATCAAATGTGTAACATAAAAAATTAATCAACTGCTGTGGCACGGTATTCGTATAAGGTTTGATAACACACAAAAACTAAATGATATGAAACGTTTAATCCTAATGTTAACCGTTGCTATAGTAGCAACAACATTGCAAACAGCCAACGCTCAAGTTAGTTTAAATATCAATATAGGTGCACAGCCTAATTGGGGACCTCGCGGCTACGATTACGTGGAATATTACTACATGCCTGACATTCGCACTTACTATCACGTACCCAGCAGACGCTACGTGTATTATGAAGGCAGCAGATGGGTGCACAGAACTTCGTTACCAAGAGCTTACAGGGGTTATGACTTACACAGGGGAAGAAAGATCGTCATCAATGAATCTCGTCCTTATTTAAGACATAATGTTTACCAAACTCGATATGTAGAACGCTACAGACATGATAATGGCAAACATAAAGGATGGCACAAAGATAAAGGCCATAAAGGTAGAGATAGAGGAAGGCATTAAAGCAATGCCGTCATTTCGAACGTAGAGAGAAATCTAACGACTTAATGATAAATCATAAAGCGTAATATAATTTGCTAGATTTCGATCCCGAAAGTTCGAGATCGAAATGACGAGAAATAAAAAAGTCCCGCAGGTGCGGGGCTTTTTGTTTATTAATTTAACTCTTACTAAAATCTTTTTCCAATAGTGATCCCTATTCGTGGATATGCTTCGGAACCTGCATTTTTATTAAATAACCTTCCTAAGCCAAAATAAGCTTCACCCACAAAACCACTTTTTGTTAAAAACTTTCCACCTGCCGCTGCACCTATACCAAAACTACTTACGGTGTGATCACTGGGAACCGTGCTCCAATTTCCCTTACCATCACTCCAAACATAATATTTATCGTCATCAAGCTGCATAAAAGCGGCGTTAGCTTCAATAAAAAAACCAGAGGCTCGTTTCGCATTTCCAAAATAGATTCTATAATATGGGATTACTCCGAAGTTATAATCTAAACCATCGTCAATACGGGCTAAAACAGATATACCTGCGCCTGTGTTATCTTTAAAAATACGTTCATAACTAATTTCGGGAATGCCAATAATAGTATTTAATAGGTTAAGCCTAATTTCATTTTTTCCATTTGTTTTTTCTTCCGAGCTTTTAACATCCTCTTGAGCAAAAGTCATAGTGGCTGTTATCGCTAAAAAAAGCGTCAATAAAGTTTTCTTCATGTTTTAAAAGGTATATGTATTATAAAAAGTTTTTTGCTTTTTCAATTGCTCTACTCATTCCACCAGCATCTTTACCACCCGCAGTAGCATAAAAAGGTTGTCCGCCGCCGCCGCCTTGGATTTCTTTGGCCAACTCTCTTACAATTTGTCCTGCATTGTAAGCTTTGGCTTTCACTAGTTCATCATCAATAGCTACGGTAAGCTGTGGCTTTCCATCGATTACCACCCCTAGTACTAAGAACAAATTCTGTACGGCACCTTTTACGGCATAAGCCAAGGTTTTAACCGCGTCAGCATTTGGCAAATCTACTACCGTAGCGATAAAGTTAACGCCATCAATATTTTGAATTTTACTTTCTAAATCTGTCCTTAAAGCTACAGCACGTTCAGAAATACTTTTTTCAATCTCTTTTTTAAGCGCCCCATTGTCTTCAATCATCTTCGTCAAGGCCGAAACAAAATCTTTAGGATTGTTCAACAAAGCTCCTAAATGTTTCACCAACTCAAAATGTTCGCGGATTACAGATGCAGAACGAAGCCCCGTAATAGCTTCTATCCTACGCACTCCAGCTGCTACCGCAAATTCCGCAGTAAGCTTAAAGAAACCGATCTGTCCAGTAGCTTTCACATGCGTACCGCCACAAAGCTCTTTGGAGTAGTGGTCATCAAAAGTAATTACACGAACAAAATCACCGTATTTTTCACCAAATAAAGCCGTAACGCCACTCTCAATGGCTTCTTGATAAGGCACATTTCTTTGTTCTTTCAAAGGAATGTTCTCACGGATTTTTGCATTAACGATATCTTCAATTTGGTTCAACTCTTCATCCGTTACTTTAGCAAAATGTGAAAAGTCGAAACGCAGGTAATCTGCATTTACCAAACTACCTTTTTGATTAACGTGGTGACCTAAAACTTGCTTTAAAGCAGCATGTAATAAGTGCGTAGCCGAGTGATTGTTTTCTGTTTCCTTGCGTTTTTCTTCATCAATTACCGCCCAAAACTTACCTTCTAGGTCAGCCGGCAAAGTATCGGTAAAATGAACAATCACCCCGTTTTCTTTTTTGGTATCGGTAATCTCTACCCAAAACTGGCGACTATGGTCTTCCAATCTTCCTGTATCACCTACCTGACCACCGCTTTCGGCATAAAATGGCGTTTGAGCCAATACAATTTGATATTGCTCCTTGCCTTTAGCTTTTACTTTACGGTATTTAATAATCTCAGTTTCTAATTCTGTAAGGTCGTAACCTACAAATTCAGTCTCTCTATCTTCGTTGACAATTACCCAATCACCAGTATCAATAGCTGTAGCTGCACGAGAACGATTTTTCTGTTCACCTAAAGCATTATTAAATCCATTCATTTCAATCTTCCAACCTCTTTCACGAGCAATTAGTTCCGTTAGGTCTATTGGAAAACCAAATGTATCATATAATTGAAACGCAAACCTTCCATCTATTAAATTATATGACGGATGAGAAGGTTCTCTTTTATTTCCTGGATTATCTAGATATTCATTAAACCTAATGATTCCATTACCAAGCGTTCTTAGAAATGAGCTTTCTTCTTCTAAAATGATTTTTTGTACAAAGTCTCTTTGTTGATGAAGCTCATCAAACACCCCCTTAAATTGTTCTGCTAATACCGGCACTAATTGATTTAAGAATGGCTCTTTGAAATTTAAGAAGGTATAGGCATAACGTACTGCCCTACGTAAAATACGACGAATTACATACCCAGCCCCATTACTTGACGGTAGCTGTCCATCTACAATTACGAATGAAATCGCACGAATATGATCAGCCATTACACGCATAGCGACTGCTTGATCCCAATCGTTTTCATTTTCATTAGCTTGAGCATTATATTTTATTCCAGATTTTTCCGAAATAAATTGAATTAAAGGTTGAAAAACATCAGTATCATAATTTGAAGTCTTACTTTGTAATACACGTACTAAACGCTCGAAACCCATTCCGGTATCCACGTGTTTAGCAGGCAACTCTTCTAATAAAGTAAGATATGAATGAGTTTCGTATCTCTGCTTTTTGTATTCATTCTGAATATTTATATCTGAAGCAACACGATCTTCACTATTTTCTTCTTCCCAAATTCTTAATGCGGAAGCGCCACCCCTTTCTGGATGCCACTTACGGTTGAACTGCATAAATACGTTATTCCAAATTTCAATCACTTGTGGATGATCGGCATTTACCAATGATTTGCCTTTACCATCTTTACGTTCTTCGGCGCTACGGCAATCTACGTGAATTTCAGAGCACGGACCACATGGCCCTGTATCTCCCATTTCCCAGAAATTATCTTTCTTATTACCTAATACGATACGTTCTTCAGGTACAAACTGTTTCCAAATTTCATAAGCTTCGGTATCTTTTGGTAAGCCTTCTTTTTCATCGCCCTCAAAAACCGAAACATAAAGTTGATCTTTAGGGATTTTATATACTTCTGTTAATAGCTCCCAGCTCCATTCAATGGCTTCCTTTTTAAAGTAGTCGCCAAAGCTCCAATTGCCCAACATCTCAAACATGGTATGGTGGTAAGTATCAATCCCCACCTCTTCCAAATCGTTATGCTTTCCAGAAACACGTAAACAGCGTTGGGTATCTACCACACGAGGATATTTCACTGCGGCCTCACCTAAAAACAAATCTTTAAATTGGTTCATTCCCGCGTTAGTGAACATCAAGGTTGGGTCGTCCTTCACCACAATAGGTGCCGATGGCACAATATGATGTCCTTTGCTCTTAAAAAACTCTAAAAAGGTCTGTCTTATTTCTTTCGCTGTCATTTTTTTATATAGGTTTTAAAGGTATAAGGTGTAAGGTTTAAGGTTTAGGATGCATATCCTTAAACCCTAGACCCCACACCTCAAACCATTCGGAGACAAAATTATAATTTTATTGTGGTTTTCTGCTAAAATCCGTTTACATTTGAACACTTTAAGTAAAACCTACAATCATTTAGTAATCAGCAGTAAACATGCCGTACAAGGAAAGAGAAATCAACAAAATGTATTATACGATGGGCGAAGTGACAGAAATGTTCGGTGTAAATGCTTCGCAGATCAGGTTTTACGAAAAGGAGTTCGACGTTCTTAAACCTAAAAAAAACAAAAAGGGAAACAGACTATTTACTCCGGAAGATATCGATAATTTAAAGATCATTTTTCATTTGGTAGACGATAAGGGGTTTACCCTTAAAGGAGCCAAAGAACATATGAAAAGTAATAGTGGCGAAGTAAAAGAAAACCAAAAAATCATTGATTCTTTGGAACGCTTGAAAAGCTTTTTGCTTAAATTGAACGAAGAAATTTAATGATTCGTTAAATATCTCATACTTCTTTTTCCTCCTAGATGTTTAGAAAATTCGCCAAAAAAGTCATTTTCTTATAACAGGCTTCCGTTAAAATTAGTCCTATTTCTAAATATCTCCACAGAGATTAAAAAGTAACATTGCAAATCACATTATTTTACCATAAATTGGCCATACCAAACAGCCTATGCGTAAATTTTTATTACTCATTATTATTGTTTTTCTGGGCGTTAACAAATCTTGGTCGCAATATAACCAAGGCGCTCGTTTAACGGCTATGGGCAATGCCAGTGCCGCCGTTTACGATCTTTGGAGCATCAACGCCAATCCCGCCGGCGTTACGGGACTAAAATCTCCTACGGCAGCGGCAAACTATGCCCGTTATTTATTTGGAGACGAGCTCAGCGAACAAAACTTTGCTTTTGTGCTGCCTTTTAATGGCAACTTTGCCGGACTAAGCATTAACCGATACGGCATTAGCGAATACAATGAGATTAAAGCCGGCTTAGGTTTAGCCAAGAAATTTGGCGAAGAACTTTCTATCGGCATTAAAGTCAACTTGCATCAAATTAAAATTATCAATTATGGAGATGCCACTACCTTTTCTGTTGATGCGGGTGTAAATTATGCACTGAGCAAACAAATTGGTTTGGGCTTATATGTCACCAATCCTTCGTCGCAAAATTATAAATCAAGTAATATAGCTACCCATATCCCAACGGTGCTTCATTTTGGTGCTACCTACACCCCATCTGACAAGGTAATTGTAGCGACTACAGTTTCTAAAGATTTCGATCAAAAATTTGATGTGAGCGTCGGGGTAGATTATCGATTTTATGATATACTAAGCTTGCGTGGTGGCATTAGTGCCAAACCTTTTAAACAATACGTTGGCATTGGCTTAAATTATGAAAAATTGGTTTTAGATATTGCGGTCCAAAGTCACCCACAAATTGGTTACACCCCTCAAATTGGTTTGTCGTATGCGTTTTAGACTGTTAGCACTATTTACCTTGTTACTTATTGGTTTTGCTGCTAAAGCACAAACACAAGAAGACCAATTGATTAAAGATCTAATTGAGAGTATTGCAGAAAACCTGCCTGAGGACTATGACCTTTCAGAGCTACAGGACCGTCTCACATATTATCGTAAACATCCCATCAACCTTAACAATACCAATGCAGAAGAGTTAAAGACATTGGTTTTCTTGTCTCCTCTTCAAATCAGCAATCTATTTGAACATATCAGAAAAAATGGCAAACTGATTGATTTGCTAGAACTACAAAGTATTCCTGAGTTTGATATACAGACCATTCAACGCTTATTGCCATTTGCTACTTTAGAACAATCCACTATCCTAGATAAAATCACAGGAAAAAACTTGCTGATGTACGGCAATAATGATTTGATTTTGAGGTACGGCAGGGTCATTGAAAAATCAAGGGGTTATACCGATTTACCAGGAAGCAGATATCTAGGCACACCAGATCGGTACTTATTCAGATACCGCTACACTTATTCGAACCGTGTTTCGGCTTCATTGGTATTTGAAAAAGACGCAGGTGAACATTTTTTTAATGGTCCTAAACAAAAACCATTCGATTTCTTGTCTGGCCACATTGCCTTTTTGAATACAGGTAGGTTTAAAAAGATTGTGCTTGGAGACTATACTATGCAATTTGGTCAAGCGCTTACCTTATGGTCAGGTTTTGCATTTGGTAAATCTCCAGATGTAACTGGTGTAGTTAAACGTGATGTAGGTTTACGTCCTTATACCTCAGCCAACGAGTTTGCTTTTTTACGCGGGGCTGCAGCGACAGTCAATATTGCCAAAAACATCGACTTTTCGCCATTTGTCTCGCACCGTAAACTGGATGCCTCAATGACTACGGTTGACGGCGTAAATGTGGTCTCTACCATTAACGAAACCGGTTTGCACAGAACACAATCAGAAATCAACAATAAGAACAATTTAGAACAAACTGTTTATGGTGGTGTGCTGCAGTACAGAACCAGTGCTTTAAATATTGGTGCAGTGGCTTACCATACTTCTTTCAATAGAACTTTCACACCAGGAACTGGTCTATATCGCATCCATAACTTTACAGGAAAAGAATTGACCAATGTGGGCGCCCACTATAGCTATACTTACAAAAACTTCTATTTCTTTGGTGAGTTTGGTAAATCTTTAGATGCTGGATTGGCCTATGTAAATGGTGCTTTGGTAAGTCTATCATCCACCGTTTCGGCTGTACTTTTGCACAGAAATTATCAAAAAAACTATCATAACTTTTTTAATCAGGCAACCGCCGAAGCTAGCGAAGCCTTTAACGAAAAAGGATTTTATGCCGGTTTAAACATCAACCCATCAAAAGTATGGAGCATTCAGGTTTATGGCGATTATTTTAAATTCCCATGGTTGCGTTTCAGGGTAGATGCACCTTCAGATGGATACGAATTTTTAGGGCAGGTGACCTATTCGCCTACCAAAACATTTAGAGCCATTTTAAGGTACAAAACCGAAGTAAAGCAACAAAACACCGATTTAACGGTACCTTTCAACTATTTGGATGAAGTAAAGAGAGAAAACTATCGTGCAGAGGTGAAATGGGCAGTAGGCAAATCTTTCGGATTCCAAAACCGTGTAGAAGTGGTCCAGTTTAGAAAAGGCGATGCAAAATCCGAATTTGGCTATTTGGCTTATCAGGATGTGAGCTACTCTCCTCTTTCCTCAAGACTATCAGGGAATATCAGGGTTGCTTATTTCAACACCGCCTCATACGACAGCAGGATTTATGCTTATGAGGATGATGTGCTATACAACTTTACTTTTGGCTTGTACAATGGGAAAGGATTAAGAGGGTACGCCAATTTAAAATACCGACTGGCCAAACGTGTTGACCTTTGGGGCAGATACGCTTTGTACAACTATGACAACGTAGAAACCGTTGGCTCTGGTTTGGATGAAATAAGTGGTAAAATGAAATCGGAAATGAGAATACAGTTACGTTATCAATTTTAAAATGCGTTGATATTTAAATCGGAAATAGTATTTGTAAAACTATTATTTCCTTTAAGCCTAGGAATAATACTAGGTTACCATTTCCAACATCAACAACTATTTCGAATACTCTTTTATACTCTTGCTATACTGATTTTCTTTGCAGTTAGCATTCACATTTATTACCAAAAAATTAAAGGCTGGAATTTCAAAAAATCTATTGCCAGCCTCTATTATTTATTATTTTTCAGCTTAGGGTCTTACCTCTCTCTAGCCCATACCAACTTTCTACGTTCCGATTATTTTGGCAACAAAAAACACGCTTACTTAAAGGGATGGATCAATAGCGAACCCCAACAGAACAATGAAATTTTAAGATTTGAGCTGTTAATAAATGAAGGATTTTCAAATGAGAAAAGTGAGCACTGCAGTGGTAAATTGCTTATTGCTTTGAAACTGGATAGTTTGAACCCCGTTAAACTAAGTTATGGTGATGAGCTCGTGATATCCGCAAACTACCTTCCCGTTGAACCACCCTACAATCCAGCAGAATTTAATTTCAAGCAATGGCTGGCCGCAAAAAACATCTACCACCAAAGTTTTATCAGACAAGAACAACTTGTTAAAACCAGTCAAAACAAAGGAAATGGCCTCGTTAGATACGCCTTAGCCCTCAGACAAAAACTAGTGGATGTTTATAGAAAACTCATTCATAATGACGAAGCTTTTGCGGTGGCTTCAACATTAATTTTGGGTTACCGTGCCGACTTGAGCAAGGAAACTCTCGCTGCTTACAGTAAAACCGGAACGATCCATGCCCTTTCTGTTTCTGGAATGCATGTTGGACTCATTTATATTATGCTCAACTGGTGCTTATCTTTTCTGAACAGAAAAAAACTAGGTCAAATTTTAAAAACCTTGATTATTTGTTGTTTGATATGGTACTACTCTTTACTTACTGGGTTTTCACCTTCTGTACTCCGTTCAGCCATTATGATTACCATTTTCATTTTTGCTAAGCAAATCAACCGAGGCAACAATAGTTATAATGAATTGGCGTTTACGGCATTTATCCTTTTGGTATTCAACCCATTTTTAATTTGGGATGTAGGCTTTCAGTTATCTTTTCTAGCAGTATTTGGCTTGGTGTACTTTCAGCCAAAAATCTACAAATGGTTTTACTTCAAGCCAATATGGGCGGATAAATTGTGGTCTACAATTGCCATGAGCTTAGCAGCGCAATTGGCCACACTTCCGTTAAGCGTCTACTATTTCCATCAATTCCCTATTTATTTCATCATTAGCAATTTGTTCATCCTTATCCCCATCACTTTGTTAATGTATAGCGGCATTGCGATATTGGTATTGCGCATTTATTTCGTGGCACCAGCTTTTGAATGGCTCATTAATTTTACCAACAGCGGTTTAAAATGGATTTCTGAATTACCGTACGCTGGCATCACCGAAATTTTGCTTAATCAATGGCAATTAACATTAATGATCCTATTGATTGCTGCATTAAGCATTGGTTTGTCCAGTTACAAAAAGCACTACCTGTTCATTGGCTTTTGCATTTGGTTAATCCTTCAAAGTTCTTTAAGTTTTCAAAAAATCATTTCTACAAACCAATCGGAAGCCATCTTTTTTAGTTTAAGAAAAAACTATGCAGCAGCATTTATAGAAGGCAATAGCTGCATACTGGTTACAGATTTAAACAAAAACGATAGAAATTTTGAATTCTTTGTTAAACCAGCGCTAGACCAAAAGCATATAGATTCTATAAAGTTTGTAAAATGGGAAGATGAGTTTAAGGCCCCACATTTCATTAAACAAAATCAGCAATTAATGACTAAAGGAAAACGCTTTTTATTACTGGACGAATCTTTCAATGACCAAAAGATCATCAACAAACCAAGTTTCGATTTTATTTGGATACACAACAATCCACAGCAAAAGCTGGAGCTTTTAAGGAAAGAAATTAAATTTAAAACGCTTATTATTGATGCCAGCAATAAAGATTATCTGATTTCAAAATTTGAGCTTCAGGCTAATCTGTTAAATTTGCCTATACATATCCTTAAAAAACAACCAGCAATAATGCTGAACCAAAAATAAATCTTATGGAAAATTCATTGGTTTTATACCAAGTTAACAACAGGATCGCTGAAATTACCATCAATAGGCCCGAGAAAAGAAACGCTTTAAATCCTGCGTTGGTTGAATCGTTAAAAGATGCTTTTAAAAGAGCACAAGAAGACGAAAACGCAAAAGTAGTGGTACTAAAAGCCAATGGTGATGTGTTTAGTGCAGGTGCCGATTTGGCCTATATGCAGCAACTTCAGCATTTCTCTTATGAGGAAAACATACAAGACTCAAGTGCGCTAAAGGATCTTTTCGAGACCATCAGAACTTTATCCAAGGTAGTGATTGCACAAGTGGAAGGACATGCCATTGCGGGTGGTTGTGGCTTGGCAACCATTTGCGACGTTATTTTTGCGGTTCCAGAAGCTAAATTTGGCTACACAGAAGTTAAATTGGGTTTTGTTCCCGCCATTGTAAGTTGTTATTTAGTGCAAAAGGTAGGCGAAACAATTGCTAAAAAATTACTGCTCAGCGGAGATTTATTTACGGCAGAAGAAGCTCTCCACTACAATTTGATCACCTATGTAACAAAAGCAGAAGAAATCCCTCTAATGGTAAATAATTTTGCCCTAAATTTGTGCAACAGCGCATCGGGGAATTCGTTGGCCCTTACCAAGCAATTAATTAACTATACCAGCAATACTTGGCTCGATAGTTGTTTGAATGAGGCGGTAAAAACGAATGCCAGAACCAGAGAAAGTGATGATTTCAAAAACGGGATTTCAGCTTTTTTGGCGAAGGAAAAAATTAAATGGTAACTAAACTATAAAAAATAATATGATGTTCAAATCGGTAAAAACAGGCCTTTTAGCGGCGATGTTAATGGGCTCTGCAATCATTGCTAACGCTCAAAAGAAAATTTCTCAAGGTACAGTGGTTTATGGCGTAGAGTATTCTTTGCCCGCAGAGCAAGCAGCCATGGCAGCTCAATTGCCAAAAGAACAAAAAGTAAAATTTAACGGAAACATACTTCGCATAGATATGCAACAAGGTCCTGCTACCATTGGCGTTATACAAGATTTTGTGGACAAAAAAGGCTTAATGCTAATTGATGTTCCAATGGCGCAAATGCAATATGCGGTAAAAATGAGCAAAGAAGAAGTTGAAAAGGCAGAAGCTGCTGCTCCAAAACTAAGTGATTTTAAAGCAACAGGTGAAAAGCAAAAAGTTGGCAACTACAATGCGGAAAAATACACTTACAAAGATGATAAAGGTGGTGCTTATGAATTATGGGCAAGCAATGAAATAGAACTTCCAACTGGCTTTGCTGGTGAGCAGTTTAAAGGAATAAAAGGTGCTTTGGTAAAATACACCACTTTCCAAAATGGCCTAAAAGTAACTTTAACGATCAAAAACATCCTTGAAGACAAAGTTGGTCCTTTTTCATTAGACGTACCTAGCGGTTACGAACTTAAAACCATGCAAGAAATCATGGCCATGCAAGGCGGCGGACAATAGTCTGTAGTTTTAACGTTGATATAAATCAGACTTTTAATTATGGGTTTTTTAGTAATTTAGCTGCCCATGTTTAAAAGTCTGATTTTTTTTGCCAGATATTTTCTGTTCTGGTTGCTCTATTTCGCAATAGACAGGTTTATTTTTATGTTTATCTTCCATGTTAAATTAAGAAATATCCCTTTTTCCGAGAAGCTTGCCACCTATTATCACGCCCTTAGGCTAGATTTATCAATGGCTGCCTATATTGCCATCATTCCTCTATTGGTTTACACTTTCTGGTATTTTTCGAACAGGAAAAAAATCAATTTTAATTGGGCCAGAAAATACAACATTGTACTCGTTTCCATTTTCAGTCTTATTTCCGTAATCAACTTTAATATTTACCGAGAATGGGGTAGCAAGGTGAATTCAAGAGCCATTGAATTTGCCATTCGTACGCCAAACGAATCGTTGGCATCTAGTGCCTCATCTCCAATTTTTTTAACCCTATGTGTATTCCTAATTCTACTAGCTGCAGGGCTATATCTTAATTTTATATTACTTAGGCGAGAAATCACATTTGTAAAAACACCCATTTGGGCCAAACTCATTATTGCGGTTTTAACCTTAGGCATCAATTTCCTATTGATCAGAGGCGGCACAGGAACAGCACCAAATTCCCAAAGCATGGCATTTTTCTCCAACTACCAAATTCTCAACCACGCTTCCTTAAATACCGAATGGAACTTGATGTCGAGCATTTTGGCCAATAGCAAGGTAAAGAAAAACCCGTATATCTACGGCGACCAAAAGCAAGCGGCTTTGGAGATTGACAATTTGTTCAAAGTAGAAAAAGATACGACCATCTCTATTTTAAAAACTGACCGACCTAATGTGGTTATTTTCATTTTAGAAAGCTTTACAGCCGATTTAACGAAGTCATTGGGTAATGAGGATGGCATTACGCCAAACATAGACTCTTTAGCTAAAAAAGGTGTTTTCTTTAGTCAAATATACGCTACCGGTAATCGTACGGATAAAGGACTGATCGGCTCATTAACAGGCTTCCCTACTTTAGGTGTGGGCAGCATAGTGAAATGGCCAGAGAAGATGCAGAAAATTCCTGCCATTAGTCAAAAACTTTACCAACAGGGTTACCAAACCTCATTTTATTACGGTGGCGAATCGGAGTTCGATAATTACAAAGCTTTTATTTTAGGTCATCAGTATAAGAAATTGGTAGACAAAAACAGTTTTGATAAAAAAGACATGAACTCAAAATGGGGCGCTTACGATGGATTGGTATTCAACAAACAGTTAGCCGATGCCAATACCACTAAACAGCCTTTCTTCTCTACCCTACTATCGTTAACCAACCACGAACCTTTTGAATTGCCCGTTAAATATAAATTTGGCAGTGCTGATAATGTTCAAAAATTTAAAAGCACTGCATTTTATACCGATTCGTGTATTGGCAGTTACTTAAGTGAAGCTAAAAAGCAGCCTTGGTATAAAAATACACTGTTTGTATTTGTTGCCGACCATGGTCATCCTTTGCCTAAGGGCAACCACGAAATTTACGAACCACAACGCTACCATATTCCGCTCATTTTTTATGGAGAGGTGATTAAGGAAGAATTTAGAGGTAAGAACTTCGATAAAACGGGTAGCCAGCAAGACCTTTCGGCCACTCTACTTGCACAACTAAACATCAACACTAAGGAGTTTAAATGGAGCAAAAACCTTTTAAATCCTTACCATCGAAATTTTGCCTATTTTAGTTGGGATAACGGTTTTGGCTTTATCGAAAATGGCCATTCAGTAACCTTTGACAATGTAGGGAAAAGCGTATTGTATAATAGCAAACCCGAAGATGCCCAGCAAACCAACAAGTTGTTGAACACTGGAAAAGCTTATCTTCAAACCATATACCAGCAATTTATAAACCTATAATCAAATATGAACACCAAAAAAGTAATTTGGGCAATAGCAATTGTGCTCGGCTTTGCTGCCAACGCCAATGCTCAAAGTGTAAATTGGGCCAAAGATGGTAATAGCTATTACCAGAACGTTGGCGGAGAAATTGTAAGCATTACCCTACCTAAAAGCGAACGAAAGGTAGTTATAAGTAGCGACTTACTTTCTCAAACCAATGGCAAACCAGCCATTAGAATCAGAAGTTTTCAACTAAGTAATGATGGTACCAAAGCCTTAATTTATACCAATAGCAAAAAGGTTTGGCGCTATGATACACGCGGTGATTATTGGGTAGCCGATATGACCAACAACAAATTGGTACAAATTGGCAAAGACAAACCTGCTTCTTCCCTAATGTTTGCTAAATTCTCTCCAGATGGCAGCAAAGTGGCTTATGTAAGTGGCCACAATATTTACGTGGAAGACTTAGCTACTGGCAATAACAAAGCCTTAACTACCGATGGCACCACCAGATTAATTAACGGTACTTTTGATTGGGCCTACGAAGAGGAATTTGATTGTAGAGATGGTTTTCGTTGGAGTCCTGATGGAAAATCTATCGCCTACTGGCAAATAGACGCTCGAAAAATCCGTAATTTCTTAATGATCAACAACACGGACTCTATCTATTCATATAACGTTCCTGTAGAATATCCAAAAGTTGGTCAAGACCCTTCAGCTTGCAAAGTGGGCGTGGTTGATATCGCCAATGCACAAACCAAATGGTTAAGTGTACCAGGCAGCGAAATCCAGAACTATATCCCTCGAATGGACTGGGTGCCTAACTCAAACAATATCATTTTGCAACAGCTTAACCGCGAGCAAAATGTGAGCACCATCTTCTTGGCAAATGCCGCTACCAATAAACTAACTGAAGTTTATAAGGAATCTGATAAAGCATGGATTGATGCTGTAGATAGCTTTGACTGGATCAACAACAACAAGGAATTTGTTTTAAAGACAGAAAAAGACGGATGGGCACACCTTTATCGCATCAACATTGAGAACAAAAAAGCTACGCTCATTACTAACGGCAATTACGATGTAATAGCAGTAAACTTGATTGATGAGGCAAACGGTGTAGTTTATTTTAGTGCTTCGCCAACTAATGCTACTCAAAAGTACCTTTACAAAACCAAGCTGGATGGCAAAGGAAAACTAGAAATGGTTACGCCTTCTGTTTTACCTGGCACCCATAACTATACCATTTCTCCTACTGGTGCTTTTGCACTTCACAGCTACCAAAGTTCAACGGTAAGACTCGTAACAGAGTGGATGAACTTTAAAACGAACAATCCGTTGAGCATGCAAGGCAGCATTACCAGCCAAATGGGTAACCAAGCAGCGGCAAAAAACAAAGTAGAGTTCTTTAAAATTACTACCGAAGATGGCATTGAGCTTGACGGTTGGATGAAAAAACCAGAGAACTTTGACAGGACCAAGAAATATCCAGTAGTATTTTACGTATACGGCGAACCTGCTTCGGCAACGGCCTTAGATGTTTATAGCGCCGGCAGCAATAGACTTTATGTTGGCGATATGGCTAAAGATGGCTACATCTATGTATCTATGGACAATCGTGGTGCTCCAGTTCCCAAAGGTAAAGCTTGGAGGAAGGCCATTTACAAAAACATTGGTCAAATCAACATCCGTGATCAAGCTATGGCTGCAAAAAAATTATTAGCAGCCAACTCATTTATGGATAAAGATAGAGTAGCTGTTTGGGGATGGAGCGGCGGAGGTTCTTCTACCTTAAACTTGTTGTTCCAATATCCAGAGATTTATAAAACAGGCATTTCAATTGCGCCAGTGGCCAACCAACTTACTTATGATAATATTTACCAGGAAAGATACATGGGTACGCCATTTCCAACTACTGATGCTTATGTAGCAGGCTCCCCAGTAACACATGCCAAAAACTTGAAAGGTAATTTATTATTGATACATGGTACTGGTGATGATAACGTACATTATCAAAACGCAGAAATGTTGATCAACGAATTGGTGAAGTACCGTAAAAACTTCCAAATGATGAGCTATCCTAACCGTACACATAGCATTAGCGAAGGCGAAGGTACTGGCGAACATTTGGCACTCACTTTTACTAAATTCCTTAAGGAAAATTGTCCTCCAGGAGGGAAATAATAACAAGCTAGAAGTTTGTTTCGAAAAAAGCCCACTAGATTTTCTAGTGGGCTTCTTTGTTTTATAAATGTCGCCGTCATTGCTTCGTAACGATTAGCCATAAAAAATTAAGGAACTGCCTGTCCCGATAAGTGATGAAGCTTCTTTAAAAACGATGAGCTAGATTTCTCCTACGTCGAAATGACGAACGATTAAGCGTAAAAGATAAACCTTACTAAACCCAATCAATTCCCTTTTTCAAGAGATTGATGGTATTTTCTTCTTCGGTATTAGGCAATGGCTGTGCATTGTATTTCCATTTTGCTGTTGGCGGCAAACTCATCAAAATACTTTCGATACGACCATTCGTTTCTAGGCCAAATTTGGTTCCTGAGTCGTAAACCAAGTTAAATTCAGCGTATCTGCTACGGCGCAAATACTGCCATTCTTTATTAAAATCGTCGTATTCTTTGTCCTTATTACGGTCTATCAATTCGCTATAAACAGGTACAAAAGCATTACCCACGGCTAATGAAAAGTCGAGCAACTGATCATAGCTTAGTTCAGTGTTTTCGGGCTTTAATCTATCATAGAAAATCCCACCTACGCCACGAGTTTCGTCACGGTGCTTGATAAAGAAATAATCATCTGCCAATTTTTTGAAACGAGGGTAAAAGTCTGCCTTAAATTGATCGCACGCTTGTTTCAAATGATAATGAAAAAATCTTACATCTGTAGGAATCACATAATGGGGTGTTAAATCGATACCACCACCAAACCAACGGGTTTGTTCATCCATCTCGAAATAACGGATATTCATATGGATAATAGGTACGAATGGATTTTCGGGATGGATTACGATGGAAACGCCTGTGGCAAAAAACTCGTCATTATCTACTTTAAAAGATTTCTGCACCACCTCTGGCAATTTGCCATATACCGCAGAAAAATTAACCCCACCCTTTTCAATCACTTTACCGTGCTGCATCACTCGGGTACGACCTCCGCCACCGCCCTCACGTTGCCATAATTCTTCTTCAAAATGTGCCTCGCCATCAGCAATCTCTAAACCTCTGCAAATGCTATCCTGTATTTGCCTATAAGCTTCCGCCACCTTATCCTTAAACATAATGATCTCCATTGTATACCCAAATTTAGGCTTATTGTAACGCTATCTGAAACCAAATGTGATATAGTACATTAGATTGACATTTTTGCTTTCAGTAGTGGGTTATGGGTTGCAGGTTACGAGTTGTTTGTCATTCTGAACGTAGTGAAGAATATACTTAAAAGCTCCTAAGATCCTTCGCTACGCTCTGGATGACAAAAAGGCCCACCAGATGATAAAGAAGTAGCATTGAATAAAAAACTAGGGTTTAATATAGAAGCAGCTTATTATCAAATTATCTCATCACTCCATCATCATACTAATCAATGCTCCACGTAATCCAAATCTTTACTGAACGTTTCTTTCAATTGACTTAATGCGATCATTGAGATGACGATACAGATAGCACCTACCACCATCGCTCCTTGCAAAATGCCCAATTTATCTTTAAAAAACTGAAAGCCTGTGGTAATCGCAATTAATGAACCTCTAATAAAGTTAGGTACAGTTGTGGTTACTGTTGCTCGTAAATTAGTACCAAACTGCTCTGCAGCAATGGTTACAAAGGTTGCCCAATAGCCCGAAGCGAAACCTAACAATAGACTTAACCATATAAAACGTTCTGGAGTAATTCCAAAAGAATACAAGTACACGGCTACCGCAATGGCAGTTAAAATCAAGAAAATGAACATCACTTGTTTTCTAGACTTAAGTAGTTGCGATAGGAAGCCTGCCACCACATCGCCAACAGAGATACCTATATAACAATACATGATGCCTTTGCCTGCATTTAAAACACCTGTCGCATTTAAAGCTTTGCCAAACTCGGGAGAAAAGGTAACCAGCACCCCAACCACGTACCACAGCGGCAAACCAATTAAAATACAGCACAGATATTTTTTAAACCTAGCCCAGTTATTGAAGAGCATAAAAAAGTTTCCCCGCTGCACCTCTCCTTTTTCGGTAGTCTCCTTGAACATTCCCGATTCAACCAGGCCAATACGAAGCGTGAGCAACAACAAGCCCATACCACCACCAATGAAATAGCTGGTTTGCCAGGTATAATGATCGCTAATCAATGCTGCCATTACCGCTCCCATTAAACCTACACAGGCGACAATCATGGTGCCGTAACCCCTATTTTTCTTGCTCATGGTTTCCGCCACCAAGGTAATCCCTGCTCCTAACTCGCCTGCAAGACCAACTCCTGCAATAAAACGAACAGCAGTATAGGCGTCCACCGTGGTTACAAAACCATTTGCAATGTTAGCTAACGAGTACGTGATGATAGAACCAAAAAGTACACTTAAACGTCCCCGCTTATCGCCAAGTACGCCCCAAATGATCCCGCCAACCAGCATTCCCAACATTTGACTGTTAATGATGGTTGCCCCTACGCTAAGCATATCTCCATCAGCCACGCCCAAATCTTTTAAGCTCTTTACACGTACTACCGAAAATAGAATCAGATCATAGATATCTACAAAATAGCCCAGGGAGGCTACTAGGATAATCAAAGCAACATTCTTGCTTTTATTGGTTTGGTTCATTTAGTTTAGTTTGATAAAGTGAAACTACACCATTGGCGGGAAAAAAACAAGAAGAAATAAGTTGACAGTTTTTAGTTAGCAGTAGGCAAAACAATAACTAACGAGCTAATCTGCATAGATATGCAAATAACACTAAACCTGATTTACTGTTCTGGTTGTTCAATAGGAATCTGCGGTTAAATCTGAGTAATCAGCGGGAAAACAACTAATGAACAATATAGAGATCCTTCGCTGTACTCTGGGTGACAAACCAAATCGTTAGATCTCTCCGTTACGGTCGAGATGACGGTATAGGAATGGAAGTGGGTTAATAAACAATTAACCAGTTAAACGATTAACCTTAGTTGCTTAGAGATCCTTCGCTGTGCTCAGGATGACAAGCATGAACGCTTACTTGCCTGAACAACAAACCAACTAAAAAACCAAACAACTATTTAAACCAGCCTTTTCGCCAAAAGAAAATAATTTGAACCACTGCAATGAGTGCCATTACAAACAGAGTATATTCATAGCCATGCTCCTGATAAAGTTCAGGCATATTACCGGGCATAATCTTGCCAGTAACAGGGTCCTGCTTGGCGAAGTTCATGCCATAAATACCCGCAATAAAGGTTAAAGGAATAAAAATAGACGAAATAATGGTGAGTACCTTCATGATTTCGTTCATCCTGTTGCTGATGATAGAGAGGTACATATCAATGTTAGTAGAAGCAATCTCCTTCATACTTTCCAACATATCCATCAATTGTACACAATGGTCATAAGCATCCTTAATGAACATCTTAGTTTGGTCGGTAATCAAATCGCTTTCCGTACGCAAAATATCATTCATTTTATCCCGTTCAGGCCAAATTACCCTCCTTAATGATATCAGGTTTCGTTTAATTACTTGTGTATCGAACATCACTGACCGATCTGGACGGGCCAGTAACCTATCTTCTATGGCATCCATATCCTCTCCCCATTTACTCAAAATAGAGAAGTACGAGTCCACAATCATATCCATCAAAGCATACATTAAATAGCCTGTCCCACTAATGCGTATGTTTCCCTTCCCATCTTTTAAGCGCTTCCTAACTGCATCCAAGCAATCTTCATAATTTTCCTGAAAGGTGTATAGTACATTTTTAGTTTGGATAAAGGAAACCTGCTCATTTTCCAAACCTCCGTCATCAGCAATATCTAACATCCTACTGATGGCGAAATTATACCCCTCATACTCCTCAAATTTTGGACGGTGATAGGTTCTCGTGATGTCTTCCAGAACCAACTTATGGATTTTTAGTTCATCACTAAAAACATTGAACATTTCTGCAGAATTCAACCCTCTGATGTCTACCCAATAAAAGGTTCCCTTATCTGAAGTTTTCTCTGAGATATTTTTAAGATTAGCGAGTTCAACCACACTAAAATCATCTGCATTAAAGCTATAAAGGTTAATCTTTGGCTTTAAAGAATTGGCATCGATATAAACGAAACCAGGTGTTGTACCCGGTTCAGGCAACGCATAATGCTTTTTTTTATGCTTAAAACGTGTAGGTTTTGCCATATGCACTTTGCTTTAAAAGTAGTTTTTAGCTTGCGGGCCTTGGTTAAACAGCAAATCAACAATACTCAAATTTGGAATAAATTCGTTCCTGTCGCTAAACACCTGAAAATATGGCTTTGTTTGCATTTGCGGTACTTCCTTTTTACTCATGGCATTGCGATAATCTGTAGCAACCTGAGGCTCATAACTTTCTGTGAATTTTAAATCAACAGGCATTTTGAGCTGTTTAAGTAACCAAGAAAAAAGCTCCATATTGTAATCGAACAAAAAACTGTATTTCTTTTCATAAAACGGTGCCAAACCATCTTCATAAAATTCAAAATAGGCCGAGCTCCTATAGCAAGTTTGAAGACTCAACCAATGCAGGCGTTGCCATCTGGTCTCATCGCTAATCTTAACATCTTTGTAAGTCGTACGAACTTTGGCTCCTTTAATTACCGGTACTATCAAGTCTAATGTACCATTTGGCGAAGCGATAGAAGTTCTATTTCTGTAAGTCTGTTTAGGAAAATGTTCAAATTTCTCTAAAACAAACTCGAGATTATTTTCTTTTAAAAGTGTAAAACAACTTACTGGTGGAAGATAAAATAGTGGAAATATAGCTAGATTTTGCATCTGATACTTTAAGTTTGCAATTCAAGTGGCCAAATTAATGATTAAAAAAGGTTTTTTGCGCATAGGGATATTTTTTTTGCACCTCTTTTCATTTCTACCGCTATGGTTCCTTTTTGGCATATCTAGCATTTTATGTTATTTGGTCTACTACGTTGTAAAATATCGCAGGGACGTGGTGCGTAAAAACCTCGTCAATTCTTTTCCAGAAAAAAGCCTAACAGAAATTATTGCCATAGAAAAACGTTTTTATCATTACCTCACCGATTTAATGGTAGAAATTATAAAAATGAGCTCCATTAGCAAGGCCGAAGTTTTAAAACGGGTGAAAATGAAAAATTTTGAGCAAGCAGAAGCTTATTTCCAGAAAGGAGAAAGTGCCTTAGCTTGTTGTGGACACTACGGAAATTGGGAATTGGGTACCATGGCCTGTGGTTTAAAGTTTTCGGTCACTCCTCACGTGATCTATAAACCGATTAACAACAAGGTTTTTGAAAAATGGTTCAACACTTTAAGAACCAAATTTGGCAATATTTTCGTTCCGATGAGGCAAACCTTAAGGCAAGTAGTGGCTACCAAAGACAAACCTACCTTATTTTGCTTCGCTAGCGATCAAAGTCCAATGGTCATTGACGTTCAGCATATCATTCATTTCATGCATCAACCTACCTCTGTACTTTTGGGGTTGGAAAAAATAGCTAAACAAACTAATCGTCCTGTCTTTTATTTCGACATTACCCGAGTGAAAAGAGGCTATTATGAAATTGATTGTGTACCACTTTGCCTTGACCCAAAAGCCACTGAAGAACACGAGATTACGGAATTGTTCTTTAAGAGCTTAACTAAATCAATCCAAAAAGCTCCTGAATATTGGCTATGGAGCCATAATCGATGGAAAAGTAATGGTTAAAACAAAATTTGATACTTCAAGATAAAAACAATTATAAATGGAACCTAGCGTAGCTGTTGTGATATTAAACTGGAATGGAAAATCCTTCTTGGAACGTTTTTTACCAAGTGTTACTCAAAGCAAGTACAACAATCTGCAAATCATAGTAGCTGATAATGCGTCTACCGACGATTCTATTTCTTTTCTTGCCTCTAGCTATCCTAACGTTAGGGTAATTGTGAATGATGAAAATTATGGCTTTGCCGAAGGTTACAACAGAGCACTTACGAAAGTTAATGCTGATTATTTTGTACTGCTCAACTCGGATGTAGAAGTTCCTGAAAATTGGATCAAACCTGTGATTGATTTAATGCAAAGCGATGAAAAAATAGCAGCAGCGCAACCTAAAATTAAATGGCAACAGCAAAAAAAGTCGTTTGAATATGCTGGTGCTGCAGGCGGTTTTATGGATAGCTATGGTTTTACTTTTTGTAGGGGCCGTATTTTCGATCGACTAGAAGAAGATCACGGCCAGTACGATTCCAATCTGCCTATATTTTGGGCATCGGGAGCTGCATTTTTCATTAAAAGTAAAGCATGGAAAGAAGTAGGTGGTTTAGACGGTGATTTGTTTGCCCATATGGAAGAAATTGATTTATGTTGGCGTTTGAAAAACAAAGGCTATCAGGTGGTTTGTTGTACAGCAGCAGAAGTTTACCACGTTGGAGGAGGTACCTTAGATGCCAGCAGTCCCTTCAAAAGCTACCTCAATTTTAGGAATAACTTGATCATTATGCAGAAGAACCTACCATTTGGTGAAGCCATGTACAAGGTTTTTATTCGCTTGTGGTTAGATTTGGCAGCTTGGTTTCAGTTTGCACTAAAGGGCCAATTTGCTTTTGCTTTCTCGATTAACAAAGCACACTTTCAATTCTTTAAGCGTTTTTTCAGAACCGCAGAAAAGCGTGATAAGCAACAAATCCCCTTACATCAGCATCAAGGCGTTTTGAAAGGAAGTATAGTTTGGAGGTATTTTGGAAAGAAGATTGGGAAGTTTAGTGATATTTCGTTTTAGCTTGTAAACTACCTTAGATATTTAAGTTTTTATACCACCTTAGAGACCTAAGGACATTTTAGATCTGAACCGTGCTTAGATTGACTAAGATGTCTTAGGTGTTTGATTTTTATTTTTTTTACCACCTTAGACATTTAAGAACATTTTAGATAATCATGCTTACATGAACTAAGGTGTCTTAGATGGTTCATTTGAAATTTATAACGCTTCTTTAATTGTTTTATCTACCCAATGTATGGTGTTAGTCGCCAAACCGACCGTGCTGAACTTAACCAAACCATCTTTACCCACGATCACATGAGTAGGATATGATCTTACCCCATATTTCTCAGCATAATACCTACCATCTCCCACAATATTGTAGTTAAATGGCCTTGTTTTTAGAAAATCTTTCAAGGCATAGTTGTCATCCAACGCAATGGCGATAAATACTATGTTTTTGTTTTCTTTGTATTTTTCTACCAATTCATTCAGTTCTGGGATTTCCTGCTTACATGGTGGACAGTTGATGAACCAAAAATTAAAAACTACCACTTTACCCGTGTCAGCTTTAAAATCATACTTTAGCCCGGCAATATCTTTCATTTTTTCGAAACGGAATTTTTCTCCTTCTCTAAAATTATCACTTGCTCTGGGCCTGGGCATTGTACTTACCAACTCTGCTCTTTTTTTCTTTCTTAGTGCTATTTCTTCTTCGGTAAGCCTGTAGAGCAAAAACTCAGCACTTTCACTTCCTTGAATAGATTTTATACCATATTCTCCCGTTTGCATTAATTTCTGCCAAATCGCATAAGGATAAATACTGCCATCAGCATCTTTAACAATTGATTTCTCATCAAGTTTTATGCTTTTTGTAGTGGTAGTTTGGGCATAGGTTAAACCAATAGCTAACCAAAGGACTAACAAGAGCGTTATTTTTTTCATCTGAATTTAATTTAAATCATTTATTTCAAAAAGCTTTCTAAAGCCAATCTATACCCATTTAAACCAAAACCGGTAAGTACTCCTTTACAGTTCTTTCCGGTTAAAGATACGTGCCTATACTCCTCTCTAGCGTAAATATTAGATACATGCACTTCAACCACTGGAGTTTTTATGGCAGCAATAGCATCGGCAATGGCCACAGAAGTATGGGTATAGCCACCAGCATTTAAAATAATGCCATCATAACTAAAACCTACTTCATGCAACTTATTAATCAGCTCACCTTCTACGTTGCTCTGGTAGTAATCTATTTCAATGATACTGTATTGCACTTTAAGCTGCTCAATAAAGCTGTCAATGCTTTCAGAGCCATAAATGCTAGGTTCACGTAAGCCAAGTAAGTTCAAGTTTGGGCCATTAATAATCTGTATCTTCATGGATCGGTATTAAAAGTATCAGTAATTTAAAAAAGCAAACGTATTTTTGCTTTGCATTTGCCTTACGCAATGTTATAAAAAAGATTCAAAATAATGAACATCCAATCTTATCTAAAAGGATTTTCCGCCTACTTAAAATTAGAGCGTTCGTTATCTGAAAACTCCATTAGCGCTTACCTAAACGATGTAACCAAGCTTTTTGAATACCTAAAATTGGCAAAAGAGGAAACAACGCTTAAAAACATCTCCCTTAAAGAGCTGCGTGAATTCATTATTTGGCTAAACGAATTGGGTGCACAAGCCAGCACTCAAGCTAGGGTAATTGCCGGGATCAAATCTTTTTTCATGTATTTAATGGAAGAAGAATTGATTGAGAATGATCCTTCGGCTTTATTGGAAACTCCAAAAATATCTAGGAAACTTCCTGATACTTTAAGTGTACATGAAATTGATCAGTTAATTGCTGCTATTGACGCCTCAAAACCTGAAGGCATGAGAAATAAAGCGATTATAGAAGTTTTATATAGTTGTGGATTAAGAGTTAGTGAGTTAACCGAACTTAAAATCTCCAATATCTTTGAAGAAACCGAGTTTATCAAAGTTGTGGGCAAGGGAAATAAGGAACGTATTGTACCTATTGGTTCCACGGCATTAAAGTTCATTAGTATCTATCTTCAGGAGGTCAGGGTGCATCAAACTATCAAAAGAGGAAATGAAGATTACATCTTTCTGAACAGGTTTGGCGCCAAACTTTCACGCATCTCTATTTTCAATCTTATCAAATCTTTAGCTGTGGCAGCTGGTATCCATAAAAGTATCAGTCCACATACCTTGAGACATTCCTTCGCCACCCATTTGATTGAAGGAGGAGCAGATTTAAGAGCTATACAGGAAATGTTGGGCCATGCCAGTATTACTACTACCGAAATTTACACCCATTTAGACAGGGATTATCTTAAAACAGTCATTACGGAGTTTCATCCCAGAGCATAAAAAACCCCGTAAATATTGACATTTACGGGGTTAAAAATCTTAACTAATCTGCTTAATTAGTCGGCTTTTCAGCTGTTTTATCAATCAAGTCCATAAACTGATCTAGCTTAGGCGTAATGATAATCTGCGTACGTCTGTTTCTAGCTTTACCAGCCGCCGTATCATTTCCAGCAAGTGGATTATATTCACCTCTACCACCTGCAGTTAAACGCTTAGGATCAACACCGTAGTTGTTCTGCAAACTTTGGACTACTGAAGATGCTCTCAAGGCACTTAAATCCCAGTTGTTTCTAATGTTAACCATCTTAATTGGCACGTTATCGGTATTACCTTCTACCAATACTTCGTAATCTTTAAAGTCGGTAATGATTTTAGCAATTTTGCCCAAAGTAGCACCTGCTTTATCCGAAATCTCATAACTACCCGATTTATATAGCATATTGTCAGACAACGAGATATACACCACCCCTTTTAGCACCTGTACATCTACATCGCCCATTTCTTCTCTGCTCAATGAACGGGTTAGCTTGTTCGTAAGCGCTAGGTTAAGCGAGTCGCTTTTGTTTTTAGCCGCGATAAGTTCTTTGATATATTTATTTGAACTGTTGATCTCATCAACCAACTTAGAAATATTGACGTTACCTTGGTTGCTATTGCTTAAACATTTGCTCAGCGCATCCTGTAATTCTTTAGCATTAGCGCGTTCACGTGCAATTGCCTCATCTAGGCTTGATATTCTGGTTTTTGCATTGGAAAGCTCCGATTCAGTACCTACCAATTTTTTATTAAGGTCATTGTACTGTTGCTGCACCTGATTAAAATTACCCTGTAGCTCGGCATACTTCTTTTTGCTTACACCACAGGCCGAAAGTAATGCAACACCTATGATCAATGATGTTGTTTTGAACGTGTTCATAGTATTTAGTTTAAATGATAAATAAATATAAACACCAACAATAGTTGAGCCAAAAAAGTTTTAAAACGGATATAATCCGATCATATTTTAAAGACAATAGCTTTTGGAAACGCTATAGGACAGCTTTTACCATCCTATCTTTTCCTTGCATATCCTTCCGTAAAACAATATCTACAAAGCCTTTAGCACTTAGCATTTCAACAGTTTGCTTACCTAAATATTCGTTAATTTCGAAAAACAAACTACCTCCTTTACAAAGGTGCTTTTTTGCAAATTCGGCAATGGCTTCATAAAATACCAGAGGCTTTTCATTGCTTACAAAAAGGGCAGTATGTGGCTCGTGAGCGAGTACATTTTGATGCATCTCACGTTTTTCATTCTCGGTGATATAAGGCGGATTGCTCACAATGACATCAAACATTTTACTGCATGTGTTAGATGGATTCAAAATATCATCATGGATAAAATCTACTTCCACCTGATTCAACAAGGCATTCCCTTTAGCTGTCTCCAAGGCCTCTCTAGAGATATCCATCGCAAAAACATGCGCTTGGGAAAGATTCTTTTTTAAAGAAATGGCGATACATCCACTGCCCGTCCCAATATCGATCACATTTCCAGATTGCCTACTTATTTCTTGATCATTTAGGATCCAATCTACCAACTCTTCAGTTTCTGGTCTGGGGATGAGGACCGAAGGATTTACTTTAAATGGAAGACCATAAAACTCCGTATCACCTATCGCATATTGAACTGGTTTTCCACCACTTAATTCATTTAATATAATTTCAAACTTCAATAAAATATCTTTATGAAGCGGGGTCTGTTTTTCAGTAATATACCTTCCCTTACCATAACCCAATAAATGATTGACTACCAAAAGAAATAACGATTGAATCTCCTCTTCATCGTACAGTTTTTGTAGTGCTTGTTGATAGGTTACAGAAAGTTCGGCCAAATTCATGCTGCAAAAGTAGTTTTATTTCGAACAGGTCAATTGCAAAATAAGTTTATTTTTGTTGCGATGAATCATGAATTTTATATGCAGCGATGCCTAGAGTTAGCCGTGATGGGTATAGGCAATGTGAGTCCAAACCCAATGGTAGGTTGCGTAATTGTTCACGAGGACCAAATTATTGGCGAAGGTTACCATCAAAAGATAGGTGAAGCCCATGCAGAAGTTAATGCCATTCAAGATGTATTTGCTAAACATGGTAACAATGCCCCTAACCTTTTAAAGCAGGCAACGGCCTACGTTACTCTGGAACCTTGCTCACATTTTGGTAAAACTCCACCATGCGCTGATTTGTTAGTCAGACATCAACTAAAGCAAGTAGTGGTGGGCAATACAGATCCCTTCGAAAGTGTGAATGGAAGAGGCATTGCCAAATTAAGAGACGCAGGCATAGAAGTCATTACAGAGGTATTAAAGGAGCAATGTGAGTTTGTTAACCGTCGCTTTTTTACCCGTATCAAAGCGCAACGACCTTATTTTATCCTTAAATGGGCACAAACTGCTAATGGCTACTTTGCACCAGAAAATGCTTTACAGCAATGGATATCGGGCCCAGAGGCTAAAACATTAACCCATCAATGGCGTAATGAAGAAGATGGCATTTTAGTAGGCAAAAACACAGTACTTACAGACAACCCACAACTGAACACCAGAGAGGTTAAGGGTAAAAATCCCATCCGTATCATCATAGACAAAAACTTAGCTATCCCCAGCGACTTCCATATTTTTAATGATGCGGCTAAGACAGTGATCTTTAACGAGGTTAAAACAGATGTGATTAACAACATCCATTTTATACAAATGGAAGATATGCACTTTTATTTGCCTCAGAAAATTGCGTATCAACTATATTTAATGGATATTCAATCCGTTATTATTGAAGGTGGCGCCAATATATTGCAGCAATTTATCGTTGCTAATTTATGGGACGAAGCCCGTATATTTACCAATAAAGCCACTTGGGAAAAAGGCATAAAAGCACCAGAAATTAACGGTACAGTGATAGAACAAACCGCCATTGGTAATGATGAACTAAAAATATATAAACCAAATAAAGCATGACCTACCTATTTCTAAGTATCCTTTGTAGTGTAACCGTTGGCGTATTATTTAAATTAGCTCGGCGCTACCAGATCAACTTAACACAAGCCATTACTTGGAACTATTTTTTCGCTATTATTTTAAGCTTGATTTGCTTTAAGCCAGACTTTAACCAGATTGACCTAAATAGCTTTCCTAAAGTATATTGGGCATTAGGTTTTTTATTGCCAGGCATTTTCATTTTCCTTGGTTTATCTGTGCGAAATGCAGGCTTAGCAAGAACAGACATAGCTCAACGTTTATCGTTGTTTATTTCCTTAAGTGCTGCATATTTTCTTTTCAATGAGCATTTCGACCGCTATAAAGAAGTCGGGGTTGTTTTCGGCTTTGCCGCCATTATTTTTACCATGTACCGTAAAAGCGACCGGGTATCTTCCAAAAAAAGTTGGCTTTACCTCTTATTGGTATTTTTAGGTTTTGGCGTGGTTGATGTACTTTTCAAAATGGTTAGTCAAAACAAGGTGGTCCCTTATACCACATCTTTGTTCATCATTTATTGCATCGCCTTTGTATTGTCGTTACTATACTTGGTCTATTTGGTCATCAGCAAAAAAACGAAGCTGCAATTGGTCAATTTCTTTTGTGGCTGTATCTTGGGAATCTTCAACTTCGGAAATATCTTATTTTACCTAAATGCGCATCGAGAAATGTCAGAAAATCCTTCTACTGTATTTGCGGCCATGAACATGGGGGTAATTATTGCAGGCAGTTTAATTGGCATTTTTGTTTTTAGAGAAAAACTGAGCAAATGGAACTACATTGGTTTAACGCTGGCCCTTGTATCCATTATATTAATTACCTTATCAAAAATATATGCTGTTTAACGATACCTACCAAACCATTACCCAAACCAGCGAAGGTATTTTTAGAGACAAAGGCAGTAAGTTTATTGCCTATGCCTACCCTATTAAATTGGAGGCAGATGTAAAAGAGATTGTTGCCAAATTGAGAGCTGAACACCCCAAAGCAAGGCACTTTTGCTGGGCTTTAAGGCTTAGTCCCGACAGAAATATTTTTAAACTTAACGATGACGGGGAACCTTCTGGAACAGCTGGGCGTCCCATTCTCAACTCTTTACTTTCTGCCGACGTAACCAACATTTTGGTGGTAGTAGTAAGGTATTTTGGCGGCACACTACTGGGAGTTCCAGGACTGATAAATGCCTATAAAAGTGCAACCGTGGAAGCTTTGAACGCCATAGAAATCATCACCAAAACAGTTAATGATGTTTATGAGCTGGAATTTGATTATTTGATGATGAACGATGTGATGCGTGTGATGAAGGAAGAACAACTGAATATCATTAAACAAAGCTTTGACACTTACTGTTCTTTAACTTTTGAGGTTAGAAAAGCCAACCTAAACCTCGTAATCAAGAAACTCGATAAGATAGAAGGACTAAAAATTACTTATCTTGGAACGATCTAGTTGATTGGTTTTTTAGTTGTTTGGTTGTTTCGATTGACAAACTGACTAGATACTAATCCCTAACCACTAGCTACCAATTCCTAAAACTAATAATATGGAAAAGTTATCAAACGCCGATTTAATTATCAATCCTGATGGAAGTATTTACCATTTGAACTTATTACCAGAAGACATTGCTGATACGGTGATCACCGTTGGCGATCCTGATCGTGTGACTGAAGTAAGCAAGCATTTTGATAGCATAGAACTGAAAAAAGGTAAACGAGAATTTATTACTCACACGGGATGGGTAGGTAAAAACCGTGTGACGGTGATTTCTACAGGGATTGGCACGGACAATATCGATATTGTTTTTAATGAACTTGATGCCTTGGTGAATATCGATTTTAGTGAAAGAACAATCAACCAAGAACTTAAATCTTTAAATATTATCAGGATTGGAACTTCCGGTGCTGTACAGACAGATATCCCTACGGGAACCATTTTGGCCTCTTCTTATGGCTTAGGTTTTGATGCGCTCATGCACTACTACGAACAGCAACCATCTGATCATGAACGAGCTTTGCTTGACCAAATCAACCAACATTTTAGCCTTATTGATGGCATCAGTCCATACTTTACACAAGCAAGCGAAGATTTATTGAAACAATTTGCCTACGACCTTCCAACGGGCATTACCGCTACTGCTCCCGGCTTTTATGCACCACAAGGCCGACAGGTAAGGGCTAAGAATAGGGTAAACAATTTTATTGGACAGCTTAACAGTTTTAAGAGCGCAAACCAACGTATTACCAACCTGGAAATGGAAACTGCGGGCATTTACGCACTAGCAAAAACACTAGGACATAAAGCACTATCTATCAATGCTATTTTGGCAAGCCGCGTAAAGTTTGAGTTTAGCAGTAATCCAAACGCTATTGTAGAAAAAGCTATCCAAATGATTTTAGAGAGGATTTAAATCGATACGTGTCAACCTGATTTCGATTATTATTTAGTTGATTTTTAGTGGAATGACGTAAACTTGGTTTTGCCGACCCTGAAATAAATTCAGGGTGACGTCAGATGGGCGGTTCGTCATGCTGAATTTATTTCAGCATCAGTTTTACGAGCCGTTTTGACAAATTTAATAATCGAACTGAGGTTGTAAAACTGATGCTGACCTGAAACAAAACGGAAAGCTATGCAATAAATTTATTTCAGGGTTAGTCAACATCAAAAATATTATGAAACTATACCAATACGCTTTTATTTCTTTACTTCTACTTTGTAAATAGTGGTTTGCTGATAAAGTTCCTCTGGCTGTAATAAGGTTGAAGGAAATGAAGGAATATTGATCGAATTGGGTGCATGTTGTGTTTCTACACAGAAAGCATCAAAGCTTCGATAGTGCTTCCCACCTTTTCCATTTTTCACGTCCAGATATTTAGCGGTATAAAAATGCGCAACGGGCTCTGTAGTGTAAATAGAAAGCACCAAACCGCTATCTTCGGCTTTTGTTCTGCTAGCCAAAGTTAAATCGCCATAGTTCTTATCTAATAAATAAGTTTGGTCGTAACCATTTTCACTATCCCATCCTTCGGCAATCAATTTACCTTTCGTAAAATCGTGTAAAGAACCTTCTACAGGCAATAATTCACCAGTAACCACATAATTATCATCCTGCGCTAACCATTGGGAGGCATTCATTTGGTGATGATGTGATTGTACGCCTTCTACATTTTTTGATAAGTTAAAATAGCTATGGTGCGTAAGGTTAATCGGGGTAGCTTCATCCGTATCTGCCTGATAAGTTAAAATCAGCTCATCATTTTCGGTCAAGGTGAAGGTCAATTGTATCGCCAAATCACCTGGAAAACCTTCTTCCCCATCTAAACTAAAATATTGGAAAGTAACCGATGGATTTACGCCATTATTCAAGCCAATAATGTCCCACACTTTTCTATCTAAGCCTTCTATACCGCCATGCAAGCAATCATTTCCATTATTTTGCGCCACTTGATAACTGATCCCATCTACCGTGAATTCGCCATTTTTAATCCTATTGGCATAACGACCAATAACCGCCCCAAAATAGGGGTAGTTAGCTAAGTAATCTTCGCTTAAATAGCCTTTAATGTCATCAAATCCCAAAACAATATCTTGTTGCTCACCATCTGCATCTTTAACTACAAATTGATTGATAATGGTTCCGTAGTTAAACAGTTTAACAAAAGTGCCTTTGGTATTGGTCAACTCTACCGCAATCACTTCTTTTTCGTTTACAAATGTGCCAGTGTGTATTTGGTTTGCTTTCATTATTCTTATCTTAGACGCTCTTTTTTAAGTATGCAATAATAACTAAATATCCACATTTTCATTAACGCTGAAGGTAAATTCCTTGAATTTATTTAGGGGTTAGTGGCTAGGAGCTAGTGGTTAGTGGTTAGTATTCAGTTAACCAATTGGACAATTAAACAATTAACCAAAACAGGGACTAGTAGTTAGTTAACCAGTTGAACGATTAAACAGTTAACCAAAATAGGGATTAGTTATTGAAGAGCATTTGTAAATTTGAATAATGAAAAAATTAAAACTAGACGAGTTAAACAGGGTTGATGTAGAGGAGTTCAAAGCACAGGAAAAACTTCCCGTAGTAATTATGCTCGACAATGTACGCAGTATGCATAACGTAGGTTCTGTATTTAGAACCGCCGATGGATTTGCTGTAGAGAAAGTGGTGCTCTGTGGTATTACCGCTCAACCTCCACATCGTGAAATAGAAAAAACGGCTTTAGGAGCTACACAATCTGTAGATTGGGAGCATATTGATGACACCTTAACTGCCATTGAAAAATATCGTCAATTAGGTTACCAGATTATTGCCATAGAACAAGCGCAAAATAGTGTGATGTTACATACCAACCAGCCTACTTTAGCAGAAAAGTATGTACTTATTTTTGGAAACGAAGTAAATGGCGTAAGCGATGAAGCCATGCAGCAAATAGATAAATGTATAGAAATACCACAATTTGGCACCAAACATTCCTTTAACATTGTAATTTCAGCTGGTATTGTATTATGGGACTTCTTTGCTAAAATGAAATTATAACATGGAAAATCAATTTCTTAAGAAACTACAGCTTAAACCTAGTTTTAAAGTGAGCGTAATCAATGCTCCTGAAAATGCAGCCGCTATTTTTGGCGACATTCCTTCGGAAATTGATTTTAGTTATGAAACTAAACAGCAACAAGAAGCTTATTTGATATTTGCCATCACCAAGGCTGATATGTTTGCGGCTTTAAAGGCGATCGAAAAATCCATTGCCGACAAAACGATTGTTTGGATTTTTTATCCTAAAGCAAAAACGCCCTTGGCTGCCGATTTGAACCTTATGCAGTCCTGGGAAGACATCACCAAATTAAATTTAGCACCATGTGGTTCTGCCGCCGTAAATGAAATATGGACGGGCATTAGAATAAAAACAGCTGCAAGTCAGAAAAAATCTGGAGTGGGTAATGCCGAAATTGCCAATAACGAGTATGGCCAGTATATTGATGTGGCTAATAAAATTGTTACACTTCCAGAAGACTTAAAAATCGCGTTGCTAGCACAACCTGAAGCGCTAGCCTATTATGAAACGCTAGCCTACTCACACAGAAAAGAGTACGTTTTATGGGTAATTACGGCCAAACAGGAGAAAACCAGAACAGACCGTATTCACAAAATGATAGAGAAACTTTTAAGTAAAAAGAAGAACCCAGCAGAAAAGTAGGAAACAAACAAAAGCGGATAGCTGCTGTTAGGCTTACATGAACAAGCACATTTCCGTAATCTTGATTACGCTCGCAACTATCCTTGTTTATACCGCTACATATGCGCAAAACCGTACAGACAAACTCTTTACAGTAAGTGGCATAGGTACTTCCATGCCTGTGGGTACAGCGTCAGATGTTTTTGGCCCCAAGATATCCACTACCCTTGGTCTGAACATCGGAATTGGCAAAGGAGGTTTATTTCTTTACCCTAAACTTAGCCTGCATGCCCTCTCCTACAGGGGAAAGATTGCAGAACCGGGTTTCACTTATACCGCTCAAACAGGCAGAGCTACCACCTATTTGTTAAACCTTGGCTTAGGTTACCGTAAAATCGTTGGAAAATTCGCTTTCTATGGCTTTGCTGGTGGTGGCGGAGGCTACATTCTTACCCCAATGGTACGAGTGAATGATGCGGTACAGCAAGTAAAAATCAGCAATAAATCTGATTTTATGCCAATACTAGAAGGTGGTACGGGTAGTGAATTTAGTTTAGGAGGATTATCCCTATTTGCGGAAGTGGGTTTTATGAATGGATTTAAAAAAATACAAGATAGGAATTTCAAGACTATGCCGCTCACGATTGGGATTAAGCCCAATTTAAGTAGGTTGTTTAAGTAATTGTTCAAAATTAAAATGGAAGATTAATAATACGATCAGTGTAGAGACTGCTTTGTTCCTCGCAGTGACGATACCATTTCCGTCTTTGCAAGGAGGCACGACGAAGCAATCTCATAGCTATAAAGCTATTTTTATTCGTCTCGATCCTTTCAAAAGCTCAGGTTTCTAATAGTCTAATAGATAATATACTAAACTGAAACGATTAAGCTTGCTATGTACCTATGTGGTTAATATAAACATATACATTGACTAATTAATTCCCTAAGCTTAAAGTAAGCTCTCCTTTAAAAGCGATTTCAACTCTTCTACTCCTTCTGTGGCGCTTTTGGCAATCTTAATTACATTGTTTAGTCCCGATACGGGTGGAATTTTAGGATCAATGATATACTTTGGAACTTCACTTGGTACATAATCAATCAATCCGGCAGCGGGATATACTGCAAGTGAAGTTCCTATCAATACAAAAACATCTGCTTGTGCACACAACTTCGCCGCTTTTTCAATCATAGGTACCGCTTCGCCAAACCAAACTACATGCGGTCTTAACTGCGAACCCAACTCACACAGCTCCCCCATTTTGATTTCATCAGTTTGAAGCGGATAAATCAACTTAGCACGTCTTGAAGATTGGGCATAGGTAATTACCCCATGCAAATGGGTAACCTTGGTTGAGCCTGCCCTTTCATGTAAATCATCAATGTTTTGGGTAATGATTTCGACATCGAAGTCTTCTTCCAAACTAGCCAAAGCGATATGTGCAGCATTGGGTTGAGCAGCATTGACCTGCTTTCTTCGTTCATTATAAAATTGTTGCACCAAAGCTGGATTGCGGTCCCAAGCTTCAGGCGTAGCTACTTCCATCACATTGTAGCCTTCCCATAAACCATCGGCATCTCTAAAGGTCTTCAAACCACTTTCGGCGCTAATGCCCGCTCCCGTTAAAACAACCAGTTTCTTTTTCATTAAAGGTAAAGCTAGTGAAAAGTTGAAATATGTATAGAGTTGTGAAGTTTAACATTATTGCCGTCATTGCCAGCTTGACTGGCAATCGTAACACATTAGTAGGTTTTACAGTGCTTTAAGGTTCCCACCTACGCGGAAATGACGCATGAGAGGCGCAAGTGAACTAATGAAAAAATGAACCAACTCCTAAGATAACAAGCATAAAAAAAGCCCTTCTGCAATAAACAAAAGGGCTTTAAATATTTTTTAACGTTACCTAGGCAATCGCCGAATGTTGTTTTAATGAAGGATATTTCGATTTCAACACTTCAAATCCCATGAACATAATGGCCGAGTAAACCAAAGTGCCATAAAGGAATTTAAGCTCAAACGGAATAGCAGCTACTAAACACTCCCAAAAACCCGCTAAAGTTTTAGGATAAGTATCAAAGCCTATCCACATCCCAAAATCCGAAACAATCCAATGAATCAATACGCCCACCAAAGTAGCTACAAATACATTCGCCACACTTACTTTCTTCACTAAGATTTGCGCAGCCAATACCATTAGGGCAAAGGCAATGTAGGTATAGTACCAGCCTGGGTAAAACACATAACTCTCGCCCATCATTAAGGCCAGGCCTAAATCGCTAAGCAATAATACCAGCATAGGTAAAACATAGCCCGAAAACTTGTTTTTAAAGTAGCTTCCGCTAAAAATGGCTACGGCACCCAAACCAGAAAAATTGGCAAACAATTTAAAGTCTGGCGAAAGCGGCGCTAACATTCTTAGTCCAATCACCACTGCGATAAACAACAATAATACGAGGACTCTGGTATTTGATTTTCTTTCCATTGATCTAATGATTTAAGGCAAAGGTAATAAAAATACTATTTTGGGAAAATAACATCCTTTACTTGGTAGCCTACACCTGTAATTTTCTTCCTCAATTTCTTATCTACCCCATAAATCAACAGGTCACTAGGTAAGTTATCCGTAGTACTTTTCGAATCGATGATATACATTTCTCCTGTACGTGGGTTTACTTTCCAAGCAGTAATAAAGCCTGCACCGTCATCTGTAGGATAAACAAACAGCTCCTCTTTTTTGGTAGTGGTATTAAAACGATAGAATTTACCTGTACTGGTTTCTTGCCAATAGATGTATTCATTAGCACCAGAAGTAATCATTTCGCCATTTTGGGGCAAAAGAAGATCCGCTCCTAAATCAATGGTTTCTTGTACCTCCAAATTCTCGTTGAGCCTTACCATTTTCGCATTAGCGCTACTTCCCTTGGAAATACCCATCCAAATTTGTTTGTTAGATGCCTTTACAATACCTGCAACATTTTCTGGATAGGTAAACAAAGTTTGTAATACACCATCTTTAATACTAACCAGCTTTTTAAGCACTGGCGTGATATAAGCATTGTTGTATACCGTTACTGGAATTAAAGCCGCGGAAGCAGTACCCGTTAACAACGTACCTGCGATAGTTTTCGCATTGATATCTACGGCATACAATCCTCTTTTAGAACCTGTTCCTCCAACTACATAGCCAGTCTTGCCATCTGTGGTGGCAAAATAACTGATGGATCTTACGCTAGTATTGCTAATGCTAATGTTAGCCAACTTTAAAGTTTCATCATCAATCACCTGAATGTTTGGTGTTTCAGATGCAGTAACATACAGTTGGCTAGCGTAACGGAAAGCACTCACCGTACTCAGAGGCAGCTTGGCCCCATTATTTTCCAGTGAAAACACATTTGGTGTTAATTTTTCTTTTTCATCCAGAAAAGAAATATCGGCACCATTACCCGTTTGATTGGTATTGCTTACCAATAAAATACCATCTGCATACTTACCTACTACCTTAATTTTATAAGTTAAAGTAGTTGTTCCAGCTTTATTGGTGGCTTTAAAAGTCAGCTCATAATCACCTTTATCCTGTTTGGTAAAGATGTAACTGCTTTGGGTACCTACTACTTTTCCGTCTTCTAACCATTCGTAAGCAGTAGCAGTGCCTGTCATCTGCGGTTTTAGCTCTAAAGGCTCTTGCGCTTTGGCCCGTACCGAAGTATTGATGTCATTGGCAAAGGAAACAGGATTTATTTTTTCTTTTTTACAGCCAAATACAGTGGCTAATAAAAGTGCCAGCATTAAAAAATAACTGGCACTTATTTTCATTGTGTGTTGTTTCATTAATATTATTTCAAAGCTTTGATGTGTAAGTCTACTGCACCCCTAATGTCTGTTGAGATTTCTCCCAACCAGCCAGCGTTAATGTTTTGGGCAGAATAAACTTTCACAAAGTCGATGGTTTTAAGTTCAACTTTGTTACCGTTTTTGTCTACCGCCCAAGAAATATCAAAGCTATTGTAACCATTCTTCTCAAAGTCATCTCCAGTCGAATAACTATCTGTATAACCCCAAGGAAATGGCGTGTTTAGATAAAACGTACCATTAACCGTTAAGCTAGTGGCCGGCAATAAAGTGCCTTTAAAAGTGATTTTTTCTTGATTAGCAGCAAACAAAGGGTAATAATTTTCTTTGCTACTGAAACTATTGATCAAAAGAAAACCAGTATTTCCTTGATTATCGGTCCATGGCACATTTGCATATCCTTTAGGGTTGGTATAGGTGATTTCGTAGTTTTTGATGGTCGTAGCTTTACTATATTCGCTACCTGCCAATTCATACCATTCATCATCAGGCAGGCCATTACCATTTTTATCTTGACTTACCATCACAATACCATGTTCCGCTGAAGCATTACTTGGCCCAGTTGGATTACCATAAACTCCCAAATCATAGCCTTCAGTGTTTTTCACCGAGTGATCGAAACCAAAAATGACATAACCACCAAAACCACCTAATGAAAGCAAATTATCAGTACTTCCTACTAGTTTTTGCGCTTGTGCTAACGTACCGTTTGTTCTATTGATATGTTGTCCTGGTGCTGGCAAATATTCAAATACACGACTGATGTACATACTACTATTTGCTCCCGGATCAATCACTGGGACAGGTACATTAATTTGGTAAGTGAAAGTAAAATTACCTTGTGCGTTGCTACCTGTATAGGTCAAGGTATAATCACCAGCTGAGGTTGGTTTAAACACATAGCTGGCTTCAGTACCTACTACGGTATTATTCAATTTCCATTCATTGGTCACCGTTTTACCATTAGGAATTACTACCGAAAAGCTTTTTTGGGTATTTACTTGTACGGTTAAAGTCTTTTCTGTAACCTGCATGCTTAATGTTGGGAAAGCATCGTCTTTGTCTTTTTTACAAGAGAAAAACAGGGTTACGGCTAATAAGGAAAGTAAAAGTATTCGTTTCATTTGGGTTTGATTTGTTAAAAGCAATTTGATTTAGCTGTTTTTAGAGGTAGGTTAGTTTTAGTATTTTATTTATTTCCTCCCCCTGCCCCTCAAAGAGAGGGAATAAAAGGGGGAGGAAATATTTTACAATGATTTATAAACGTATTTGTAGGTATAGGCAAAAGCAGCATTTTTCGGGAATGAGTTTGTTCCAAACTCATAAAGTTTTTTACCCTCCTTGCTATATACAGCAGCTTTACTCACGTCACTTTTAGCAACTACTACACTATTGTCAAATGGATTGATCGTTAAACCATAAGGTGTACCAACATCTGTCCCATCAGTAATTAAATCTGCACCCAGTTTACCAGTGGTAAGATTTAATGACTTAATACTTGGTGCACCGTACATGTCCTTAGACATCCAAGCTTGATCTTTTTGAATAGCAATGGTCTGCAAATTATAGTCTTCAGTCTGCGTTACTGCATCAGTAGTACTGCTAACTTTTTGCATCGCAGCATTAATATTGCCATAATTCCCAAATGAAATCACATATAAATCTCCATTATCTGTAGCTGCGATCTTCGCTGGGTTATAATTAACAGTAATTTGTTTTACCGTAGCGAAAGTAGTAAGGTCTACCACCACCACCTTATCATTTAAAGATTTAGGATAGTTGTAACCAGCTGAACCCGCTACATACAATTTTCCATTCGCTACAGCTATGCCTTCCAATGCTTCTGCATTGTCCGCACCATTTTTCAACTGTAGTTCAGCGTCTATATTCAAGCTTGCGGTATCAATGCGACTAATTTTACCATCATACCTGCTTACGTACGCCTTGTTTTTATAAAAAGCAATATAACGAGGCATGTAACCATCATTTGTAGTATTAAAAGCAATACGTTTAAGTGTTTTACCGGTGTTCACATCCATCACATCAACAAATGACTCTGCTTTACCTTTGGTACCCGTTACAACACAATACAATTTACTGCCATATTGCTTTAAATCATTTGCACTATTTCCTAAATCCTTACCATTAACTTGCTTATAGTAATCCAGTACGGTAGTTTTCTTAGCAACGTCGTAATAGCTGATAGAACTAATTGATGTAGTTCCGTTAAAAGCTCCCTCGTTAAGGATATAAATCCCTTTTACTCCCGTAACTTCCTGCGTAAGCAAAATCTCACGTTCGTTGTCTTTTTTACAGCCTGTAAGTAAAACGGCTAATACCGAAATGCCAAGGGCTGTTCTTTTTAAGTAATTCATAGTATTCATATTTTTATCTTTCATTTTATTATTTAACAAAAACCATGTGTGCCGGTATATCTCCTGTAGTGACCGACCATTTTAATTTACCATCAGGGGTATAACAATGTAATTTCCCTGGGGTAACGTAATCTTTAGCATCAGTAAGGTAAACCTCTTTGGTATAAGGGTTCACGTTAATGCCGTAAGGAAGTAATATACTGTTTTGTGTGCCATCGCTTATAAAAGGTCGGCTCAAAAACAGTTCATTCTTTACATCAATGGTGTTATAACTAATGGTATTCTTTTGCTGGCTTTGGTTCCATTCGGTAGCAATCACATAAGCAACATCATCGTCAATGGCTAAATTGCTCGCGGCAAGGTCAAAAGTTCTTTTCACCTTTTCTGTTTGGGTATCTACCACTAAAAGTTTAGACGGAACATTATAATAATCACCCCTTGAGGTTACATATAAATCGCCATATTTATCGGCCTTTAAACGGTGCAGGTTAATAGCCACATCAATGCGCTTGGTTTCTGTAAAGGTATTCAGGTCAATCACCGAAACGGTACGCTCATAATTATTAGGGCTGTACCCTCCAGAGTTGGCCACATACAGCTTATTGTTCACTACCGCCAGTTCTTCGGGTTGCCTGCCTACAGCCACTGTACGGGTAATGTTGAGTGCTGTGGTATCAATTTCGGCCACTACGCCATTTGGCGAATTAGGATCGTACACTCTACCAACATAGGCACTTACATAAGCTTTTCCGTTGGCAAAAGTGACGTATCTGCCATTGATAAGATCTACCTGACCCAAACGTTTACCCGTTTTCACGTCTAGCACTTCCACTTTATTGGATAGGTTAACCACTACATACAATTTGTTGCCATACACGCCAATGTCGTTGGCTACATCGCCCAAACCTTTGGTAATTTGTGGGTTCACTTGGTTGTATAGGTTACGGGTATAAAGACCGTTACGCAAGTCAAGGTAATCCAACGAAGCTTTGTTCATGCTCATATTGCCCTCGTTCACCAAATACATGCCCTTTAAAACCGAACCTGGATCGGCTTCTACCCTACTGATTTCTGCAGGCAGTGGAGCGGGATCTTTTCTACAACTGGCCAGTCCCGTTAATAGCAGCAATAAAAATCCTAATCGTTTCATAAGCGGTACTGAAGGGTTAAACGATAGTTACGGCCTGGCATTGGGAAGTTTGGCACTACATCATAATACTGGTTAAGCAGGTTATTTACTTCGCCATTAATTTCAAATTGTTGTTTCGCTATGGCAAAGGTATAACCAATTGCCGCATCATGGGTGTACCATGGCTGCATATAGTTGTAAATCAAGTTGGCACGTTGGTTATAGCGAGATCCTGTATAAATAAAACTATAGTTCAATTTCCATTGCTTATAATCTAACCTTCCCAAAAAGGAACCACTGTGTTTAGGGATATAAGGGATTTGATTGCGATAGCTTTCATCACTTTTATCGGTCACGTCAATGGCTTGTTGATAAGTATAATTAAAACCTAGCCCCAAATGGAGCCCCTTTGCTAAATCTAGCCCCGTTTTCACATTGGCTTCCAATCCCTTTACTTCTACCCTGCTCACATTGTACATGATCCACCTGAACAAGTTGGCACCAGGTTGTGCAATAATCTTATCCTTTACAGTATTGTAATAAGCATCTGCCTGAAACTCCAAATATTTGAAACGGCTTTGGTCGAAAACCGTGGCGTAAGTAAATCCAAGGTCGTATTGCTTGGTGTATTCTGGCCTTAACAAGGTATTTCCGCTAAAGGTATAATACAAATCGTTAAAGGTAGGCATGCGGAAAATATCCTTATAAAAGCCTCTAATTCTGAATGCCTTGTCCTCGAACACCTTCCATGAAAACATAAAGGTTGGACTAAACACCTGTTTGTTCCCACCTGCTTCAAAGGCCTGTACTTCTTCCCTAATGGTGGTACTCAACAAATTACCTTGTAAGGTTAACCGGTTAGTGGTATATGCCGCACTAATGGCATTTAAAAAGCTATGTCGTGTAGGGTACGCAAAGCGATAAAGGTTGGCATCTAAATCCTGCAATTGGTAATCGCTGGCCAAAGCTAGCTGCCATTGTGTGGTGACATTATATTTAAGTGCCGCTGACAGATAAGCTTCCTTTTCGTAAAACCTGTTATCCAAATAACCATCAATGCGGATGTATTCTGGATCGATATATCGGGTTTGATCGTAGGCAAGTTTGGCATTCAAGAGCAATTCAAACCTATTTAAGCGCTTTTGATAATTGCCCTGTAGGAAAAAGTTTTTGTCCCAGATGCGCTGTTGATAATCGAATTTATTGGAGATGATGGCTCCTGGCAATCCACGTTCAGAGAGAAAGGAGTAAGTTTGTACATTCCAAGTGGCACTATCTTTGGTCTTGCCGAACAAACCTGCTTGTAGCCTAAAACGCTCTACATCGCCATTGCTACGTACGGCAGTGGTATCAAAAACACCATTGGTCAATCTGAACTTGTATCGGCCATTGGCACGGATGTAAGAAGTACTTACGCTGCTCCATAGGTTATTGTTGATGCGTTGTTGGTAGCTGACATTTGGATTGATGAGACCGAAATCCCCTATTTTCAGTTCGGTGTTTAAGGCGTAGTGCTTTTCAGAATCGAAACTTGGTGTTTTGGTTTTAAGGAAGATGGCACTTGCCGAAGCTACGGATTTAGCAGGCTGCAACAGGTTGGGATTTTGTCCATTTAGCAAGGATATCTCCTCGATGTTATCTAGGGCATATTTACCTAAATCTACCTGTCCGTTTTGAGCATTGCTTAAAGCTACGCCATCCAAGAAAACGCCTGTATGGTTACTGCCCATGCTACGGATGTCCACGGTTTTCAATCCACCAATGCCACCATAATCTTTTAGTTGAACGCCAGAGAAGTACCTCACGGCATCAGCTACAGACAAACTGTTAAGCCTTTTAAGCTCTTGTGCCGTCATAATTTGTTGCGGTACTGGCGAAAGGTGTTGCCTGCTTAAGCGATAACGTAAAATATGCACTTCCTTCAGCTGGTTGGCTTTGGCCACGCTGTCGGTATTTTGGGCAAGGGCTTCCATCGGTCCTATGTTCAACAGGCCTAAGGTTACCAAGCAATGAAATAAGCTTAGCTTAGCTAAGGCTTTTCTTTTTACCATTTTTGATGTGAGCTATTCCCCACAGCAAACAGAAATTAAGGAGCAAGTAAATTACTGGCACATCACTCCTAGCTTCAATCCCCGAAAGCTATGAATTAATCGTGCTAAAGGCAGGTCTTCTGACTTACTCCCTGTTTGCTGCCTTCCCATGTTTTTGTTTAACATAGTGGCTTGTAGAATAGCAAACAGTTAAAGAGCTTACAGCTGCGGGACAGTTACGGATTTACACCGTATTCCCTTTTAATCCCAAAGCGTTACCCATGGGAACCAAAAGCGCTGCAAAGGTAGTGTATTTGGTAGTGAGTTGCAAATTAGTGGTTAGGAGCTAGTTGTTAGTGGCTAGTTGAAAAATTGGAAGGTTATAAAGTTGAAAAGTTTTACTTCCATTCCAAAGCATTATTACTCTCTTCCAGAGGGGTCCCCAACGGGCAGGGTGTTTTTTTTTGGTTTATTAGTTCATTGGTTTATTCGCACTGCTCAAGCACTGCCGTCATCTCGACGATAAGAGAGATCTTTGGATTTGTTTTTCTCACCATTACACTAATTTTTCTGCAGATAGCGTAATCAGTTCTTGCAATCTGCAACTGATAATTGAGTTAGATTTCTCTCCCGAAGTGTCGGGATCGAGATGACGGAAAGGAAGTTAAATGGCTGAAAAAGCGAAACTGTTCATTAGCTATTCCTTTCAGCACAGCGTCATGCCCAACTCGATTGGGCATCATAATGCAATAGTAGGTTTTATAGCATTTAACCGTATAATGCTTTAAGGTGCCCGCCTTCGCAGGAAGGACGTATGATGAACGACACCATAAAAAATAAAAAAACCTCACGCCTTTTTTAGAGAGAACGGGCGGAGGTTTTATTGATTAGACGGCGGGTTTTATTTACTATTATTTTTCCATTCCTATGAACTACTTTCCTAAGTGTATACCCAAACCTAATTCAAAGCTTCCGTTGGTATAGTTACTCAGTGCCGAAGTTTGGGTGGTATAGGTTGCTAGCACACGGTATTTTTTCTTCAGATTCATGCCCAAACCAAAGGTGGCACTTTTACTGCTGTGGTATAATCCGCTTAACATCAGTTGCCCATCTTCGAACCAAAAGGCGGCACCTGCATCAAGCACACTATCAAAACCTTTCACGCCCCTGTATACTACTTTGGGCTCCAATTGTAAACTTTGATCGGCGGTAAGCCCAAATTTATAACCTGCCGCAGCATAAAAAGTAGCAATATCTACCATACCGTTTTCTCGATTAGCTCTTAACAGTCTATCCAAATTGGGCAGCGAGGCTTCTAACCTGAAACCATTATAAGTATAGGCAATACCAAAATCACCGTCCAAATAGGCATCACGATCATTATAGCGCTGTGCGGAAAGGTCATCAGGACTTCCTTGGATATCCGCTAGTGACAAACGTTGCTGTGAAATACCTACCGAAAGACCAAAATGTAATGCTTGCTCGGTGGAAAGAGGTAAATGATAAGCATAGCTAGCCAATGCCCTTAACTGTCGTTGCAGGCCTGCCTTATCCAAATAGAGATTAACACCCCAACCTGTGCGATTTTTGCCGTACTCAAGGGTGAGTGCCTGTTGCTCGGGTGCACCAGGAATTTTACTCCACTGGCTTCGGTAGCCTAGGGACACTTCTACCCCTTGATTAATTCCAGCCATGGCAGGATTAGCCAAGTAGGGATTTTGAAAATACTGTGCCGAAAATGGCCCCAACTGCGCCTTCGCCTGCAACGTAGCGAGCACTATCATTAGGCCAATAATATAGATATATATGTTTTTTTTCATGGTCTTTTTTAGGGGTTAGTAGTTCATTGCATCTGCACCACAAACATTTCAACTTTTTAACATTTCAACTTTACAACTTTTAATCTCCCTCTACCTGTCTCTTACCAAAGTGATATACCCCTTCAACACCTTTCCTGCTTCCAGATCAATGATATAGTAGTAGGTATTTTCTGCAAGTGGCTGTCCATTATAGGTACCGTCCCAACTGTTATCATATCCTTTTCTGGTGTATACCATCCTTCCTGCTTTGTCAAAAATGCGCACCATTGCTTGTGGATACATATCGATGTTCTCTACCTTCCATACGTCGTTCACGCCATCACCATTAGGACTTAGGAGGTTGGTAGCCTTTAGGATGGAGAGATCATCGGCTACAACTACTGCATAACTTACCGTGCTGCTGCAACCGTTGGCATTGGTTACAGTAACCGTGTAGGTGGTGCTAACGGTTGGTCTTATGCTAAGGGTCGCACTGTTTTGTCCGGATATAATGCCGGACGCATTAGCCCAACTGTAACTGGTGCCGCCAGTAGCACTAAGCGTTACCGTTAGTCCCTTGCCAATAGTGCCCTGCCTACTCGGGATAATGGCAACGGCTGGTAGCGCATCTACCCTCAAAGTTCCGTTCGCATATACAAAAGTGTAGTTATTTGAGGCCGCTCCCGACACCGTAATCGGGTAATTGCCCGCTTGGCTGGTCATGGTAGCAAGGGTGGTTGTCTGCGGTTTAGTGGCTAAGCTATTTTCGTTGTCATTGCGCTTAAAGCCATTATAATTTACTGCAAATGCAGGGTTAGCCTGTCCAAAACATCTTGCAGCATTGGCCGCAGTTACTGTAAGGATTGCCCTGTTAATGGTTAAGTTGGCTGGCGTGAACAGGATATTGTAATTGGGCCCAGCGGTAAGCGCTCCTTGGCCAATAACGTATGTCCCTACATTTTCTCCCGTGTCCCTAACAGGGCTTCCCGTAAAAGTATCATTCCCTATTAAGCTAGTAGCGGTAAAGGTAATGGCAGGATCAGCGTCGCCATAAGTTTTCGATTTTGCATCTATGTTGACCGCAATTACTTTGGCTACGATATTAAAATTGGCTGAGGTGTAGTTGATGGTATAGTTAACACCCGCACTTAGGGTTCCCTGCCTAATGGCATAAGTTCCCACGTTTGCCCCTGCATCCCTACTCAAAGTTCCCGTAATAGCATCAGCACCTATCAACCCCGCACTGGTATAGGTAAGCGCTGGGTCCAAGTTGCCGTAGGTTTTGGTCTTGGCCTGTGCAGAGATATTAAGCACAGCTGGAGTGATGTCAGCCATGCTTGTGCCTGTGGTAGCGAAAGTGTAGTTGCTGGCATCTGCTCCCGATAGACTGATTCCAATTACATTTACGGTTTTACCCGTACCAACGTTTTGATCGTTAAAGTTAGCACTAGCATAATTCAAGGTCAGCGCATCTCCGGCAAAGGCATTACTGGAAAGGCTTACCGCAGCAACAGTGGTCGCATCGTATACCTTATTATTTGCAATAGCTGAAACCGTTAATGCAAATGGGGTAATGTTAGCTGTAGTAGTCGCCGTTGTATTAAAAGTATAGTTAGTGGCACTTGCACCAGATAAAGTGATACCGCTCACCAGTATGGTTTTATTGTTGCCTACATTTTTATCATTGAAGTTAGCCGTAGCATAAGTTACATTAAGCTGATCGCCTGAAATACCATTATGTAAAAGAGAAACGGCAGCATTGATAGCTGCATCGTAAACCTTTGCATTTCCCGTAGCGGTGATGGTTAGTGCTCTTGGCTGGATGGTCAACACAAATACCTGATCGGTAGCAGCACTATAACCATTTCCTCCTGCCTGACTGGCTGTAATATTAACTGTTCCCACTTTTTTAACCTTCAACTTCCATTTATTATTGTCCGTAGCATCTTGATAAGCTTCGGCAATATTATTATCCGAAGAAACATAGCTGACCATCAATCCGGAACTAGCTGTTGCTCCCGGTTCAAAATCAGTATCGCCGTAAGTTTTGGAAAGATTAGTCACTGTAATGGTTTGAGATTGGATGGATACTTCATAGGGCCCTAAGTCAATATTACCCCCTACCAAACGTAAATTACCAGCAAGGTCTTTTGTGCTAGCATTTAACCCTAAAAAAAGCGTTTGATCACCTGCATTGATCAAAGGGCTTCCTTCTTTTGGTCTGTAGTCTCCTCCTGTTGCCAAACCTTGTGATAATGGAGACATAAAAAGATCTGACGCAACACCATTAAAATTAATCAAACCTGCCCCATTTATATCTTGTACCAGACTATTTCTATAAACAGGTACATCTGCGGTTGCATTATTGGTTACGCCAGAACTATTACCGAATACAACCGTATTTTGTAATTGAGGTGAAGAGCCTTGGGAATTATAAATCCCTCCTCCTAAACTTCCTTGATTGCCACTAATGGTCACATTTGTTAAAACGGGTGAAGAATTACTGTTATAAATACCCCCACCATTATTAGCGGTGTTCCCACTGATGAGTACGTTATTCATTAGTGATGGAGCAGATCCAGTGCTATTGTAAATTGCTCCGCCATTAGCACCTGCATTATTTCCACTCAATATAATATTGGTTAGTGTTAAGGTCTCTATGCCATAATTCGCTAATCCACCACCTACAGCATTGGCTCCCAAAGAAACATTATTTTGAATAATGACATTAGCAAGTTTAGTTGCAGACCCCACATTAACAATAGCTCCTCCAAATCGATTACCTGTAGCCAAATTACCAACGAAGCTACAATCAGAGATGACAGGGCTTGAAGAAGCGATATATAAAGCGCCTCCTCCCTCATCACCCCAACCTTGGCCAGGAATATTATTACTGCTATTATTTAGAAAATTACTTTGGGAAATGATAGGAGCTGCCGTTACGCCATTGTTTGGTGTAGCGATATATAGAGCACCTCCCATACCCGTTTGCACATTGTTATATTGAAAAGTACAGTTGCTAATCATTGGGCTCGATGAATAAACGTGCATTCCTCCTCCATAAGATCTCCATACTGGCAAATTATTGATCGTAGTATTTGAACCCACACCAGCCCCTCCTGAAATGGTAAAACCGTTGAGTGTTGCCGTTCCAACATCTCCTACAGAGAGCAATACATTGCTGGCATTTTCACTCTTATTCGTAAAAATGAGCGTAGCTCCCGAACCAGTTATGATGTCATCATCGTTAAAATCGCCACTTAGCGTACTCTTATTGGCCACAATGCTTAAATCACGCTGCGTTAATGTGGTTTCTGTTCCAGCAAACCCACCATAAACTTTTACATCTTTAACTAATAAGAAAGCATTGTTTCTACCATCTGCTACTCCAAAATTATTATCGGCAGGACTGTACATGGGCTTATAAACACCTCCTGCTACCCAAATCTGCTTTACACTACCAGGAGTAGCAGTATTTAAGTTTTTAGCTACCACTAGTGCATCACCTAGTTCGGCAATTGGACTTGCCCAGCTTTCGCCTGTACCATTGTTGCCTTTTTTAACATAAAGTACACCACTGGCATCAGGCATAGAGGCGTTAATTAAAACCGTAGCAGTAGCTGATGGTCCATCGCAACCATTGTTATGAGGCGTCACCGTAAAAGTAACCGTTTGCGCTGTAGTTGTGGTGTTGGTTAAACTGCCGCTAATGGTCCCATTGCCACTAGTAGGCATCCCCGTAACGTTCACACTATTATCTCTAGTCCAAGTAAAGGTTGTTCCTGTTAAACTACTTACTGGTGTAATAAACGCAATAGTTTGTGCAGAAGCAACAGATTGACTTGCAGGCGTTAGTGATGAAATGATGGGTTGGGGTTTTACAGTAATGGTAAAGGTTTTCTCGTAAGCACTGCCACACTCATCATTATAGTAACTAATAATGATTTGACCTGATCCATCTTGAAAGCCTTGGGTATGCACTACTGAAGTAGCAAGTGAAGCCGTATAACTACTACCACCGCCGCCGCCGCCATAAGCAGCACCGCCACCGCCATAATAACCGCCACCGCCGCCGCCGGCAGCAGTTCCAAAGAAAATTCCTCCATTTCCACCGAGCCCCAATTGACCTGCCGTTGCTGGAGTGCTTCCGCCACTACTTGTACCAACACCTGCTACGCCTCCAGCTGATTGAGTTCCTCCCATGCCTGTATATGCTCCAGTCTGACTATTGCACTGATAGCCAGTTTCGCCAATCAAGCCACCACCAGCACCTCCAGGTTCAGCGTTAGCAGCACAGTTATTTCCACCACCGCCACCACCGCCGGCAACAATTATTCTATTGGTTAAGGCTGTTCCACCTATCCTGATATCTGAAGCACCACCTCCTTTAGGCTGTACAACACTGCCTCCGCCATTACCACCTCCATTATATCCTGTGTTGCCTCCTACAAAAACATAAATCGTTTGACCTGGAGTAACTGGGTACTCAGCTACTACTCTTCCTCCCTTACCGCCTAAATCGTCTGGCCTTGTTCCAGGTTGGTTATAAATGGCGCTTTCTCCTTGAGCTCCCCTAGCATCTATTTTAATTTTTGTAACCCCAGCGGGCACCACATAGGTTTGCATTGCTCCTGTATAATTAAATGTTTGAGAAGCTACATAATGAGGTCTTACGGTAATGGTAGATGTTAAGGTGCTTGTGCCCGTGTTTACCGCTGTAAAAGAAGGAATGCCTCCCAACCCACTTGCAGCTAACCCAATGGCGGGATTACTATTTGTCCAAGTATAACCTACATTGGCCAAATTGCTTGTAAAATTAATTGCAGGAGTAGCGGTACCACCACAAACATTGCTAACGTTTGCGGGTTGGTTCATTTCAATACAAGTATTGTTAACCGTCCAAGTAAATTCGTTATTAAGATTATTAGTATCCCCAGGCCGTTCTACCCATACTTTAATGGTATGTGCACCAAAAGCCGATAAATCTGCTTTAACATTAAACGAGAAATTCCAACTGGCACCAGCAGTTAAGTTAGAACTCAACAACTGGCTCACTACTGCACCATTGTCTACCTGATATTTTACCGTAATGGTATTTGATGGCATAATTACCGCCGAATTGTTATTGATCAATACTGTTACCGTTTCCGAATTGGAAAGTCTAAATCCTGAATTGGGCGAGAAGTGATTCTGTAACCAAACATCCTGGCCATAGGCTATTATCGACAATAAAAATAAAGAGCAAAAAAGTAGAAGTTTCTTCATATCGTTATTTTTAAGTTTGACTAGGTATTTTATTAAAACCAATTCACTAATTTCTACAGAAGAGTATCATTCCACAAGGTTTAGGGGCGGACAAAAAGCGGACAAAATGGTTTAATTAGGAACTAGTAACTAGGGGTTAGTGGCTAGGAATCAGCAATTAATTAGAAAATTAAATTTAAAATAACAGCGTTAGATCTCTCCTCATCGTCGAGATGACGGAAACGAGTGGATAATACAAATATTCCAATGAACACTTAAATGATTAAACAAATAACCAGTTAACCAAATCACTAAAAAACCTATCTTTAGCTATCAACAAAACCAACATGCACAAAACTCTCCTCTCTTTACTTTTATTGATCAGCACAAGCACCATGGCACAGCAAACTGATACCATTTTTTTAAAGCAATTGTTAGAAAGCAAGCCTGAATTATTTTCGGGAATACTTAATCATCCCCATAAAAACGAAGTGCAGGTGATGTACACTCAAGTAAACCGTGATAAAAACAACAAACCTAGTTTTAAAACGTTCAGTTACCGTGTTAACCCTAAACATTACTTTTATCCTGCCAGTACGGTAAAGCTTGCTGCTGTTATTTTTGCTTTGGAGAAAATTAATGAGCTTAACATTAAAGGGTTCACTGCTCAAAGCACCATGATTACCGATACTGCTTTTAAAGGGCAAACGCCGGTAAGCAAAGACGAAACAGCCGCTGATGGCAAACCTAGCATTGCCCATTATATTAAAAAGGTATTGCTAACCAGCGATAATGATGCCTACAACCGCTTGTTTGAGTTTGTTGGCAGAGCCGAAATGAATGCAAAGCTCAAAAAATATGGCATGACTGAAAGCCGTATCCTTAATCGTTTAGCCATAGGCGACGGTGGTGAACGGGAGAAAAACACCAACCCCATCCGATTTTACAATGGTGATGTACTTGTTTACAGTCAACCTGCACAGTATGACCCTAACAATTACCACCTAGAGTTAACTAATCTTATTGTTGGTGTGGGCTATATGGACAGCAAAGAGCAATTGGTAAACAAACCTTACAGTTTTGAAAACAAAAATGTATTTACCATTAAAGATCAACAGTCGTTAATGAAACGTTTAATGACGCCTGAAGCGTTTGCTACTAAAGATAGGTTTAAGCTCTCTCCTACAGACTATAAACTCATTTATACTTATATGAGTAAATTACCTACAGAAAGTGATTACCCTAAATATGATGCTAAAGAGTTTTGGCCAACCTATGCTAAGATGCTCTTTTATGGCAGAGATAAAAACGCTGTGATTGAACCTAACATCCGCATTTTCGACAAGTATGGCGATAGCTACGGTTTTATTATCGACAATGCTTACATCGTTGATTTCAAAAATGGCTTGGAGTTTTTCCTTACCGCTGTAGTGCAAAGCAACGAAGATGGGATCTATAACGATGGCAAGTATGAATACGAAACGGTCTGCTATCCTTTCATGAAAAACCTAGGTCGCAGTATTTATGAATATGAATTGCAGCGAAAAAAAGCTCATCAGCCCAAATTGGACAAATATGTAATGGATTATAAATAATTTTCGTCAACTAAAGACTTACGAATAAGACTTTTCACATCTCTTAAACAAGTGAACCAAACTAGTGAACTTACCAACAAACTATTTACGCAGTAAGAATATTTGGAGAAAGAATCCCCTATCGGATTTTACATAGCGATTAAAAGCCAAGAGATTGCCATCATTAGACCATACCACTGCACCATTTAGCTGTTCAGGAGCACTATATTTCTGGGTTAAACGTTGCGAATTCCCATTAGCAATTTCAGTGATGAATACACTTTGATCTGCAATATAGGAAAGGCACAAGCCATCTGGGCTGATATTGATTGGACTGGTAATGGAAAATTCATTGTAGGTGATTTGCTGCACAGTTTCCCCATTTGGTGATACGGCAAACACCTGTACCAAACCATTTTCATCTTCAGACAGGAAGAAAATCAAACTACCATCAGCATTGCTACGCAACCAATGTCTAGGTCCCTTCACTCCTTTTTGACTAAAGGTAATGCGGCGCTGACTGATACCTTGTGGCACGGCAGGTCTCGTATCTTCAGTACCCGCAATGCTTGTATCAAAATTTGTAATGTTTAAATCGTCAGGAATATCGGCCAAAAAAATTTCGGTTACCGTATTGCCTTGTTCATCTCTTACGTTTCCTTGATAGGCAATGGCTTTACGTTGACGACTACCATCGGTTTTCAGGTAACCATCTTTTCCAATCCAACATTCATCAAACGCTTTGTCTATTTCATCACTCCCGGGTTTTGGGTTTTCGATGACTGTTGCGGCCAGTACAGCAAACATTTCACCATTATTATTTTCTACATCGGCGGTATTTGGCACTTGTACCTTTTTAGGGAACATAAGACCTATCGTACGCAAATCTTTCACCTGTGGATTGGTTTTGGCTAACTGCTCTATCACATAATCGTTATAAGTATAACTGATCATGCTACCATCAGCACTCCATGAATGGGCATGTGTTCCTCCTCTTAAAGCACCCACGGTAAAAGGTTTTTCGATATTCCTTGCATCCATAAAAATAGGCTGTTCAGGATTTTCTAAATCAATAGCCACACCAGTTCTACGAGTGAAATCATAAGGCTTTTCTGCATCCGCATTGCGAATACCATGGATAAAAATCACTTTGCTCCCTTTGGGAGAAAAACTAGCTGCACCTACCCCTGGGCCATATTGTGTTTGATTTGGAACGGTATAAATGGCCTTTTCCTCACCTGTTTTCAGGTTAACTACTCCTATACTTCCAGTAATCTTGATATCTCCATCACTATTTCGATGGTCAAAAACAATCCATTCATTATCTTCTGAAAATACCTGACCTGTATTTAAAGTATGTCCAATTTCGCCACGCGTAATTTGAACTTCTTTTTTATTGAACATACGAGTTACTTTTTTTTGCTTCTAGGATTTAACATGTAATAAAAATGACCATCTTCTGCACCAATCAACAAATCAGGGATACCGTCTTTGTTCCAATCCACTGTGGTAGGGCTAGTATCATGTCCGGCTAAAGCAAGCTCATCTAAAAAGCCTTCATCTTTAATGAACACCTTACCATTTTTTACTCCTGTATTTTTAAGGAAACTAGCATTTTTGCTATTGATTACTACATCCAATAATCCATCGCCATCCCAATCTACGATGGTAAATTTACGGCGGCCACTTTGCCCAAAATTAAGGCTATTTAAGCGTAAAGTTCCAGGAATACTATCTTTTATGGTGTGTTTTTGATCGTAACCAGAATAATTTATTCCTTCAAAAATTCGTTTACCAGGCTTTAACCACAATTCATTACCTTGTTTAAAGCGTTCGAAAAGGCTTAAATAGCCACCAGTATCAAGCATCACAATGTCATTTAGTTTATCCTTATTCCAGTCAACCACAAAAGGTGTAGTACGCCACTGGGTCACCAAGGTCTGCGGTTTTGGGTCCCACCAATTCCAACTAGGTTTGTGCGCTTTGGCATTGGCTTCCCATTTTACTTTCACATTTTGTACTTTTCCTAATTTAGGTGCTTTGGCAGTGCCGATATTTTTGTACCACATCACTTCACCAAAAATGGAATTAATGATGATATCTTTCAAACCATCGCCATCCCAATCGGCTACGGAAACAGTCGTATAACCCCATTTAGCTTCGGCAGGTCCTTGGATAGAACCATTGTCGCCCGCTTGAATACGAATTACCTTACCCTCACTTTCCAATAGTTTTGGGGCAGCCCATTTAGGAGTTTGACCGTTCATGCCCAAGTTTTCAATAAAAGCAACATAGCCTGCCGAATTGCCCACTACAATATCATCATCACCATCATTGTCCCAATCTACTCCAACCGGCGTTGCTAAAGCCCCAAATTTCACATTATCAGCCTTTTGTTTAAAGTAATAAGGCGATTTAAACACAGGCATTCCATTTTTTACTTTGCCAGTATTCTCTATCAAAGCCACACGACCGTCTTCATCTCCAACAATTAGGTCTACATCACCATCGCCATCCCAATCAACCGCAGTAGGTAAAATCATTTCCAAATCCATTTTGATGATCCCTGCTTCGTTAGCTAAATATCTTCCTTTGGCATATTTTGGTTGGCTTTTAGTACCAATATTCTCAAAATAAGTCATCTTATCCAGAAACTCTCCGCAAATGATATCCAAATCTCCGTCACCGTCAAAATCGGCAAAGTTTGGTGAAGGTGCACCGTAGACATCTATGTCTTTTCCTTCGGCTTTTAATCTTCCTTTGTTTTGGTATTGACCATTTTTGTTTTCGATGAGATATAAAAAGCCTCTCAACGGACCATTTGTCCAAACACCTTGCTTGTTATAGGCGTTGTCCCAACCATAATCGCCCCAATCATCAATCCCTACAATGATGTCATCGTCACCATCACCATCATAATCTGCAAACTTCCATTGGTTAAAACGGTTACGACCTTTCAAATCCTTCAAGATTGAATCGGCGGGAAACAGCTTGTTTTTCTTTTTACCCAAATCCGTTTTAAAATTAGGCAGCTCTACTCCTGGTGTGGTATAACGAGGCTTTCCATTACTGTAAGAGATTTGAATATTTTTAACCGCTGGACCAAGTTTTACTGGTTTTTCGAACACGGGGATTTTAGCACCCGATTTGTTTTCGAACAACCAAAGTCCATTGAAAGGTTTATCAGGACAAGAAACCAAGAGGTCCATATCTCCATCGCCGTCCCAATCTACGGGTACAGGCCAAGCCCATAAGCCTACCCCCAAATCAACCACTAAATCTGGATTGTTATATTTTAGTATCTGAAGTTTAGGCTCTTCAGCTGGTTTTGGCCGCGAATCTTTTTTGAAGGTAAAAGCGAGTAAACCGGCTGATGCCATTAGGGCAATGCCCGCAATCCATTTTTGTTTCATTTAACTAGGGGTTAGTGACTAGGAACTAGGGGTTAGTAGCTAGTGATTAGTTTATTTAGTTGGTTTAATAGTTGTTCCCTCTGATTACACAGATTTAACCGCTGATGATAATCAGTTAAGGTTATGTCCTGAGTCGTAAAACGGCATTCTACTACATCGGGATTACCCAGTTATCTGTACGGAATGAAGACGCTGGCAAACCATGCTCATTCACTAAATCGCCAAGGGCCCAAGCTTTAAAGGCATAGCGCACAGACGCAGGTTCTGATACCTCTGGTGCACTTACCAAAATCCCGTCTTTAGTAATTACTGCTTTTGCCGGATAAAACACTTGATTTTTTCCTGCTACCTCAAAATTTGAAGATTCTTTTGCATCCCCTTTAAATTTCAGCTGTTTGGCATGATCGAACTTTAAAAGCACCTTGTTCCCGTTAACGCTCTGGCTTTTATATGTAGGACCTTGATAGGCTACATTTTTAAGCCCATAACTTTTGTTTAAGGCAATAAAGGAAAGACGATCGCTGACGGTTTGTTTGTCAGGCGGATGGATCGTATTTTGTGCACCCACATCCATAATTACCGCCATACCACTGTTAAGAATAAGTTGTTCATCTTTCAACTGGGCTTCACGCAAGAAAGGCACTTTAGGTTGTAATTCCTCCAAAGCTTTAGAAAGCTTTTCTGTTTTTGAAATGTAAGGAGCTATTTGCACATAATAGAAAGCAAAATCACCAATGTTCCAACGGTTTCTCCAGTCCTTAACCATGTCGGGAAACATTTTCAAATAGTTTTCGGGCTCATGTCTATTTTGTTCGCCCTGATACCAAATTACACCTTTGATGTTATAGCCTAAAATAGGATGAATCATAGCATTAAACAACCCAGTGGCTACATTTTTATCTTTTAAGTCGGTATTGTTGGCTTCTGGAATTTTAACTTCTGGGTATGGACTTAAGCTTTTAGCGCTCATCCAAGCTTGTACCAAAGTACCACCCCAGGCTACTTGGATAATCCCTACAGGTACTTTCAGTTTTTCTTGTAAAATTTTAGCAAAACCGTAAGCTACGGCGCTAAATTCGGTTACTACTGCAGGCGTAGCGGCTTGCCATTGTCCCTTCACCTCATTTAAGGGGTTTGACCAAGTAACTTTTTCACCCAAAAACAACCTTATTTTATCGTTTGCGGAGTTTTTAATAATTTCTTCAGCATTGCTTACTGGCTGATCTTTAAATCCTCTTAAAGGCATTTCCATATTTGACTGACCTGAAGCTACCCATACTTCACCAATCAAAATGTCTTGTAGCTTTGTTTCCTCGCCATCATTAATGGTAATGGTATATGGTCCACCCGCAGCAGGAGTAGCGACTTTAATTTTCCATTGCCCAGCGGTAGCTTTTACTTTATAGGTTTTCCCGTTCCAAGAAGTGTTGATTACAATCTCTTTTTGAGTATCTGAATTGCCCCAAATGGCTACTTCGGCATTTCGTTGCAATACCATACCATTTGAAAATACCGAAGGCAATACTACTTTGGCCCAACTGGCCGTAGAGAGAAAAAATAGGGAAAGCGCACTTAAAAAAAACTTGAGTTTCATATCAATTATATATTTGGCTATTTATACCATACTGGCAAGTTTATAGAACCTATTTGTGTTTGCCATTTAGCATTTGGCTAATTTAACGGTATCGTATAAAATTAGTATTACTTTTCTTTCCCAATTATTATACAATTTTATCATGGTTCTTCCAAAGGCATAGAAATCTTTGGACATAAAAAAGGGATAAACCAATTTCTATAATTGACTTATCCCATTAGAATTTAAATAAGGTATTTTAGTTGCCTCCCGCCTTGGCTTCTTCCTTTAGCTTGGCATTAATTTCCTCTACTTTTTTCTTTTGCTCGTCGTTCAAAAATGCCATCATCGCATCGTTTCTTTCTTTCACTACCACTTTAATGGCTGCCTTTTTCGCTTTTTCGTCTAGACTAGCATCCTCATCAATTTTCTGTCTCTTTGCTGTAGCCTCTTTTTTAACCGCAGCAATTTTTTTAATCGTTTCAGCATCACAACCAATTTCGGTAAGCGAAGCTTTGTCCCAACCAAAAGAAGTTTTCTTTTTAGGAGCATCCTGAGCGTTTGCAAATACTACGGTAAAACACGCAATAAATAGCGTAAACAATAACTTTTTCATCAAGAATTTATATTTAATTAACTAAATATATTCAATATTAGAATACATTGTATTGGTTTTTAATACTTTTTAACAAATTATTTTTTCCCGTATGATGGCGCAAACCAATCATCGGTTCTAAAGGATGAAGCTGGCAGACCTTCCACATTGTACAAATCGCCCATTACCCACATTTTAAAGCCATATCGTGCTGCTACTGGCTTTTGTACTTGTTCTGCCTGCAAGATGATCGTATTGCCTTTTATTTCAGCTTTTGCGGGGTGAAATACTTTATCGGCCCCTGCCAATTCAAAATTTACGCTAGGTGTGGTAAAAGCTTTTAATCCCTTTTCGGCATGGTCGAAATTAAGGGTTAGCTGATTGCCTTTTACGGTAAAGCTTTTATAGCTTGGACCAGCATAGGCTACTTCTTTAAAGCCATAATTTTGGTTCAGTGCCATAGCTGCTAAACGCTTGGCTACCGCTGGTTTATTAGCTGGATGAATGACTTTCTGCTCCCCTGCATCTAAGGTTACCGACATGCCCGTATTTGGCACCGAGAATTGGGTATTGTACTGCATTTCCCTAAACAAAGCCGAAAGTGAAATTTGCTCACCATCTTTTACTGATTCGTTAGGTGCCAATTGCACATAATAAAATGGAAAATCTCCTATTCCCCAACGTGTGCGCCAATCTTTAATCATCACGGGAAATACCTTCGCATAGAAATCTGGCTCACGATGGTTATGTTCTCCCTGATACCACAATACGCCTCTCATTCCGTAACCAACCAAAGGATTGATCATTCCATTGAACAAGGCCGTAGGCGCATTTCTATCTGTTTTGATTACCGAATCGGGATGTTTTAACTTATATCGATTTTCCTTTTCAAAGTCTTTGAAGGTTTCTGCACTCATCCACGATGAAATATTTGTACCGCCCCAAGCAGATTGGATGATACCCACAGGAACTTTCAATTTCTGCTGCAATTCTACCGCGAAAAGATAACCCACCGCACTAAAAAGGCGAATGGCTGCCGAATCGGCAACTTGCCAATTGCCACGCATGTTATCTACTGCAGTACCTTTTGCCTCTTTGATGGTTCTAAACACATGAATGTTTTTATTAGTGGCATTTTTAAAGATTTCCGAGGAGTTTAACACAGGCTGGTCTTTAAAACCTTGAATGGGCATTTCCATATTCGATTGTCCTGAGACTAACCAAACCTCTCCTATCCATATTTCACTTAATTGAAAATTATCGCCATCATTAATGGTGATGGTGTATGGGCCGCCCGCCTTTGGAGTGGCTAATTTTGTTTTCCATTTGCCTTCGGCATCAGCGGTAACTTCGTATTTCTTTTTATCCCAAGAGGTGCTAATGCTCAATGCTTTTGAAGGATTACTGCTTTTGCCCCAAAAATTCACTTGAGATTGTTGCTGTAACACCATGCCATTAGCAAAGAAGTTAGGTAAAGTGACTTTTGCTGCGGATAGTTGCGAATGAAGCAAAAAGCAAATCAATATGGTTATTATTTTATTCATGTCAATCAGAATTAAATCATCGTTAATATAAAGCCATTCTTAAATTCGTCATTGCGAAGCAAACCAATCCTAAAACTAAATGATTTTAACTTTTCTATTGTTGTAAGATTGCTTCGTACCTCGCAATGACGGAAAAGAAGTTACTTTGGTATTTCCCAGTTATCTGTTCTAAAGGATGAAGCTGGAAGCCCCTCAGTATTGTATAAATTACCAACTACCCAACCTTTAAAGGCATAGCGCACCGCTACGGGTTTACCTACTTCTGTTGCACTAATTTCAATGGTATGCCCTTTGATATTCACGACAGAAGCGGGATAGAACTTTTTATCGGCACCTGCTACCTCAAAATTGGCGTTATTCTCTTCACTAAATTTCAAACCTTTTTCGGCATGGTCAAAACTTAAAATGGCTGTGTTTCCTTGTATGCTTAAAGCTTTATAGGCAGGTCCTTGATAAGCCAATTCCTTGAAACCATAATTTCTATTGAGCACCATGGCCAACATTCTATCTGCCAGTTTTTCTTTAAATGGTGGGTGATTGAAATGCTCTGCTCCTAAATCTACATTTACGACCATTCCAGAATTGGGTATCACCCCTAAACTATTTAGTTGAGCTTCTCTTAAAAACGGAATATAGGGAACATAGCTTGCCGGCGAACCATAAGGTGCTATTTGCACAAAGTAAAAAGGAAACTCACCATTATCCCATCGTTTGCGCCAATCGGCCACCATGGCGGGAAAAAGCTTGGCATAACGTGCTGGATATCGTCTATTATGCTCTCCCTGATACCAAAGCATTCCCTTTACCGTAAAACCAATCATTGGGTTAATCATGCCGTTGAACAAACTGGTTGGCGTGCCTTTATTTTCAATAGCCTCGTTTTTTTCTTCGGGTATTTTTACCTCTGCTGCAAAAGGCGCTAGGCTTTCTTTACTCATCCAAGCTTCGATAGGTGTACCTCCGTAAGCCACCTGTACAATCCCAACGGGAATGTTTAGCTGCTTTTGGAGTTTAAGTGCGAAGAAATAGCCTAAAGCGCTAAACAAAGGTGAACTGGTTGGGCTTGCTGCTTGCCATCTGCCTCTTAAGTTATCAGTGGGTGTGCCCCAAACCTTATGCTGGCTCCTAAAAAACCTAATCTTGTCGTTTTTCGAATTGGCAATAGCTTCTGGTCCGCCGTGAATAGGTTGTTCTGCACCCATTCCACGCAGGCCCATTTCCATATTGGATTGACCAGAAATGAACCAAACTTCTCCAATAAGAATATCTTTGATACTTACCAAATCACCATCGTTAATGTTAATCTGATACGGTCCACCTGCTTTTGGGGTTTCTACCTTGAGCTTCCAAGTACTATCGGCATTGGCTTTTACCTTGTACTCTTTTTTATTCCACGAAGTGACCACATTTACGGATGCTCCAGGAGTAGTTTTACCCCAAATGGCAGCATTGCTTTGTTGTTGTAATACCATGCCATTGCTAAACACATAAGGCAATATTACTTTCGCTTGTGCACTGCCCAGCCACCACATGAACAATAAGGCTACTAATATCTTCTTCATCTTAACTTTCTGATTTTTCTTCTTTCACCTTCTTGTTAAATTCTTCTACTTTTTGCTTTTGTTCATCGGTCAATACTTCCATCATTTGTACTTTGCTTTTGTCGATGAGTTTACGTTGTTCCAGTTTTTTGTCGCGTTCCGAAAGCGAAGTATCTTCTGTGACTTTCTTACGCTCGTCCATCACTGCTTTTCTGATTTCCGTAATCTTTTTAATCTGCTCAGTATTGCAGCCAATTTCTTTTAGACTTTGAGCATTAAACGGGAATGAACTGTATTTACGAGGCGTATCTTGCGCTTGCAGGCCCATATTGAGCAATAATATGCAAGCAATGCTTAAAACGAGTTTCTTCATCATAGCTTAAGGGGTAATATTTAGGGTAATTTCTTTTTTGATTTGTTTAGAGCCTTCTGTATTGGCATTTGCAGCTATAAAAATTGCCTTATAGGTACCTGGCTGTTGGTATATATGGGTGTAGTTTTGTACACTTTGACTACCGATACTCTTAATTGGTTTAGACTTATCTGGTAAATAAGTGATAAATCCATCAAACAGGATAGGATAAGTAATAATCCAGCCTTCAGTATCTACCGAAGTATTAGTAGCATTGCCCATAAACTCCAAATAAGCGCTGGTAATACGCACACGGTTGGTTTCGTAATTACTGCTGGTCACTACGTTCCAACCCGCGCTACCGCTAAGCGCTTTTTCTTCCGAAGAAATAGCCGAGGCAATGAGAAATGAAAAGTTGGTTACTCGCCAGCGGGCACCCAGTAAATTTCCAGCATTTTGTCTTGCCTTGGTTTTGTATCGGAAACCGATGTAAATAGCTTTGTCCTTGGTCAAAGCTTCATTTACACTGGCTACGCCCGAGTTAACCTCTGTATTTGCCGTGGCGAGGGCAAAGCGACTGTTAAGCGGCACCCAAGTGGCAGCTTGAACGTTTTCCAAAGTGTAAATACCATTAAAATCTGAGGAAGCCAATATTTCAAACTGGTTCGGCTGTCCAGCGGCAAGTACACGAGTAGTGAGCGAAAGAGCACTCGTAGCTTGCATAACCCTACCTTGCACATAATTGTAATCATTCCCTACTTCTCCCGAATAAAAACTCACAATATCAGGATTGCCACTCAAGTTAAATTCGACCCTATCACCTACTTTGTAAGTAGTGGCAGTAGCCTTTACATCAAAAGCAGGTTCATTAAGTGGCTTTTCTTTATCGCAGGAGGCTAAACATAAGCCTAATAAAACTGCGTATATTTTCGTGTTTTTCATTATCCTAAATTTTACCATCCATAGTTTTGAACCAATAACCTGTTTAAGGACATTTCATAAGCCGGAATAGGAAACACCACATCTCTGGCTGAAGCACTTTTGAATGTTTTAGCGCCATGTTTGAGATTATCAGGAACGATGTCCTTTCCAAAATCAGCTTCTACCGTCTTCATTTTATTTACCAATAATCCCCATCGAACTAAATCGCCTTTTCGAATGGATTCGAAGGCCAGCTCACGGCTTCTTTCATCTTGCAGGGCACTTAAAAAACTGGTTTTTCCCATTCCTGAAAAATCAATCGTTGCATCAGGAATATTGATATCCTTTCCATAACCTCGCCTACGCACCTGATTAATGGCATTGTAAGCAGCAGTTGTTGGCGTTCCGCTCACTTCCGTTTCTGCTTCCGCATACATTAACAATACATCGCTATAGCGCAATAATGGATAATTTTGTGGAGTAGAGACGATGGATTTTGGAGAAACGACTTCATACTCGCGACGCCATTTACCAACGTTTCGCTGATAAATTTGTGTAGCACTATAATTGATTTTAGCAGGTGGTGTACCGCTATACCGGAAAGGGCCAATGGTCCAATCACGACGCAAATCCGCATCTTCATATCTTCGGTAGAAGGTAGCAGTAGTATTGATGTAACCCAACACCCGGCCTACCACAGGATCATCGGTAGAATTGGCAATTCCCAACACACTGCCTACCCTACCCGATTCGGTATAAGCTTCGGCATCGTTGCCCCAAAATTCCACTTCCCAAATACTTTCTTTAATGTCGTACTTATCCTGGGCGTAGTTGATGAATATTTGTTGGTACGAGGGATTTAGAGTGTGTCCTCCCAAGGTCATTACTTTTAGAGACCATTTTTGGGCTTCTTCATATTTGGTTTGGTCTCTTAAAGGATAACCTGCCCAATACAAATAAACCTTAGCTAATATTCCCCAAACGGCTGATTTGCAAATTTTACCACCAAAACCTACTTCTGCAGCACTTTTCACCAAAGGCTCGGCAGCAAGCATGTCCTTTTCTATCTGCTCATACACTTGTTTAGATGGTGTACGTGCAATTTGTGTATTGCCAATGGATTTGGTTGCCGTAGTGATTAAAGGCACATCGCCAAAGTTGGACACCAACAGAAAGTAATAGTAGCCTCTTAAGAAAAGTACTTGTCCTCTAACCTCATTCCTCTTGGTTTCGTCCATTTGTGGGCGATGGATATTTTCCAATAAAAAGTTCGCTCGGTTGATGCCATCGTACAAGGCAGCCCAAAAGTTCTTTACGGTTAAATCTGCGGCTTCCACATCATAAGTGATGGGACCAGTGACCAAAGTAGAACTACGTTGGAAACCTTCATCGGCATCTAAACCCATACGACCATGCATGTAATTACCGTAAAGCGCCGAATTACCCAAAATATCGTAAACACCGATAAGGGCTTTATTCAATTGCACTTCTGTTTCAAAATATTCTTCAGGCAGTATAGAGTCCTTGGGTTTTACATCTAAAAACTTGGAACACGAACTGATGAATATAATTGCTAACAGCACTATAATGATTTGATATTTTCTTTTCATAAAACCTCCTAAAATGATGCCTGTAAACCAAATACAATTGTTCGCGGTAGCGGATAGGCTGAGTAATCGAAGCCTGGAGTTAAGATGGTATTACGTACCGAAACCTCTGGGTCCATGCCCGAATACTTGGTCCAAGTGGCCAGATTTTGCCCTGATGCGGTAACCTGCAACTTGCTCAAACCAATTTTTGCCGACCATTTCGTGGGAATAAGATACGCCAGGGCTACTGTTTTTAACCTTAGGTAAGAACCGTCTTCGATGGTGCGTGATGAGTAAGCGCCCAATGGTCCCGAGCCACCTGCTCTAAACATGGTGTTGCTTGGATTGGTCGGTGTCCACCTATTTTGGTATTCCGCAAATTGGTTTACATTGTTGCGATTAATTTCATTGCCTTCAAATACTACCTTATTGGCGTTAAAGATGTCGTTACCGTAACTCCATTGTAACAGCGTACTTAGGGTAAATGATTTGTATTGAAAAACGTTTGAAAAACCGCCTGTATGCTTGGGCAAGGTCCTACCAATAACTACCATATCTTGATCGTTAATGACCATATCGCCATTCATGTCCTTGTACTTAACATCACCTGGCTGAATGCTTTCCCTATCCGTACCATTATCGGAAATTCCTGATTTTAACTTATAGCTACCATCAGCCATTTGGTTGAAATCAGCATATTGATACACGCCGTCGAAAGCATATCCATAAAACTGAGAAACAGGCTGGCCTACCTTAGTAAGATACAAAGGAGTACCATTAAAAGTACTGGTCCACGATACGCGGCTTAAGAAAACCTCTTGGTTATCGGCCAGTTCCAACACCTTGTTTTTGTTAAAGGAGATGTTGAAGTTACTAGACCATGAGAAGTTCGCGTTCTTAATGTTGATGGTAGATAAGGTAAACTCCCAGCCTTTGTTCTGTACCTTTCCAATATTTCTAAATACTTTTGAATAACCAGTAGTCGTAGGAATATCGGCGTTGAGCAGTAGGTCTTTGGTATCCTTATTATAGTAATCTACCGTTAGGTTAATTCTATCTTTCAAAAAAGAAATATCAGCCCCTAAATCCAATTGTGCCGTGGTTTCCCAAGTTAATTGCGGATTGCCTAAATTGCTTAGCCAGCTTCCCAATTGTGGTGTTTGATTTTGGAAAGAATAGGCATTAGTCATAGGATAACCAATGGTAGATAGGTAAGAAAAATCGCCCACTCGATTGTTGCCCGATAGTCCATAACTTGCCCTGAATTTGGCATTGCTAATGGCTTTGATATTTTTCAGGAATTTTTCACGGCTTGCCAACCATGCGAAACTTGCTGCAGGAAAATAGCCCCAACGATTTTCAGGCCTGAATTTAGAAGAACCATCTGCACGCATACTGAATTCCAGCGTATATTTAGATCTATAGTTGTAATTGATTCTCCCCAATCCCGAAAGCAAAGTATTTCTTGATTCCATTGCTCCTACCTGATAAGGTGTACCCAAGGCTAAGCTTGGCATACCCAAACTTTCGTCGGCAATACGACGAGTAGCAAAGCCATAGGAAGAAGTTTTCACTTCCTGCATCGTAAAACCGATGACTGCATTGATACGATGCACTTTGTTAAACTGCTTGGTATAGTTCAGGGTATTTTCATTGGTCCAACTAAATCTTGAAGGAAAATCAATCGCACCATTAACCCCTCTGGCTGTGTTCCCATAAATATTGATATTACCCCTAGAAGTTTTGCTGTTATAAAACTCATCAACTCTCGAATTTCTATTGCTGATACCGCCAGAAATCTTAAAATCTAATCCCTCTATGATATTGAAATTGACAAAAGCATTGGCATTAAGGTTCTGGATTTTGTTGCTATTGTATTCGTTGTTAGCCGACATTACTGGATTAATCCTTGAATCTGTTGAGAGTTGGATGGTTGGATCCAGTAGGTCATCTTCTAAATTCTCATCTACATTTCCACCAACTGGTCGATATCCCCAAGTACCGAAGAGCAGATAACTGGTGGCTTGTGCTCCATTACTATCAGCATTAGAAGCAGCCACTCGTTGCCCGTAAGCTTCTTGACTACTATAATCGGCCCTTAGTCTAAATGTTACCCGTTTTGAAAAACTTTGGTCTAAAGCCAAACGACCCTGGTAGCGTTTAAAGCCTGTATTGATAATCATTCCCTGTTGGTCAAGAATGGCTGCAGAAATCATGTATTTGGATTGCTTAGTTCCTCCTGTTACACTAATGTTGTGCTGCTGATAGGCACCTGTTCTAAATACCGCTTCTTGCCAGTCAATCCCCTTGATGTCTTTATAGCTGTCCAAAGTGCGGCCGTTAATGAGATAGGTACTGGTTGCTCGTGTTGGGTTAAACTCCAGTTGATATTTCACAAATTCGTAAGGGTTCATCAGTTCCATGCGCTTGTCAGAATTTTGTATTCCATAGTTAAGCTGATAACTGAACGAGGGCTTTCCTTCTTGTCCTCTTTTGGTTTCGATCACAATTACCCCGTTAGCACCCCTGGCGCCATAAACAGCCGTTGAAGCGGCATCCTTTAAAATAGTGATGGAAGCAATATCATCAGGATTAAGTGCACTTAGGGATGGATCTTCCACTGGAAAGCCATCAATCACATATAAAGGGGCATTGCTTTGGGTAAGTGAGTTCCCACCTCTAATCACCACATTCATTTCATCGCCAGGCTGGCCGTCGCTAGCAGATATTTGCAAACCTGCTATTCGACCCTGCAAGGCCTGTTCAAACGAGGTTACAGGAGCTTTTTTCATCTCTTCGATATCTACCTTAGCTACCGAACCCGCTATTTCATCCCGCTTGGCGGTACCATATCCAATAATAATCACATCATCCAATTGAGTCGCTATTGATTTTAAGGCGATGGTATTTCCTGTGATTTTTTTTACGGCAATTCGCTGGCGTTGGTAGCCTATATGGGAAATCACCAAAGTATCCGTTTCTAATAGGGTTATGCTGAACATCCCTTCTTCGTTAGTTAAGACTGATTTCTTCTTATCTAACACGGAGCCAACAACCACCCCACCCAGAGGGTCGTTTCGGTCGGCATCTATAACTTTAAGGTTGATTGTTTTTAATGTTTGCTGCGCTTTCACAGGAGTAATAAAACAGCTTAACAATAGAAGCAAAAGACCTATTGGTGCTAATTTTTGCTGCATATTTTTAATGATAAATGTAATTTCTAGGCATGTAGATTTCTATCTCACCTCAAAAAGATGAAAAACAAATCGATGCTTTTCTTTTTTCCTATTTGATGATTTTGGCCGTTTGGTTAATACTGGCTGATTTGAGGTTGACCAGATAAAGCTTATCCTTCGCCAGCGCGACATTATCTATCTCTAGCCTGTTAACGCCTTTGTTTAATAGCAGCTGTCTCTCCACAATTTTATTTCCGCTGATATCTACAATAGAAACGTTGGCCTTTTCGTTTAAAGTCGCTTCCATATGAATGGAAATACCTGCGGCACTAGGAGCTACCGTAAATGTGGAAGACACCATATTCATTTTTACGGATATGGCATCGTAAAGCTTGCCTATTCCATCTTCGTCAAATTGCTTTAGGGCATAATAGCTGGTTCCATTCAGAGGTTGTTTATCTTCGAAGCTATAATATTGTTTACTTTGGGTAGTACCATTTCCTTCTTTTGTACCTATCACATTAAAAGATACGCCATCTGCAGATCGTAGGATCTCAAAGTGAGAATTGCGCTGTTCTGATGCCGTTTGCCAATTCAATTGCACAGCATTGGCTTGTGGTTTGGCGGTAAAAGAAATAAGCTCAACAGGAAGCGTGGCCGACAAGGAACCTTCGAAAGAAAGGGCATTACTATTATTGCTACGTAATCCAAAATTTTTATTCGTTGTTCCATTTCCATCGTATCCAACTAAACGAAACGTAATTGTTGAAGTATTGGGAACATTAGCAAGATTTGCATCTGCAGACAAATCAATTTCTCTTAAAATATCTGAATTAGCTACTCCAGTCATATCTACTTCGGTTCCAATAGTTGTATAAGCACCTCCATTTACATTATATGCCCACCTAAATCTTTGTGGGCCATTTGTATGTCTATATATTCTAAATATAATTTTGGTAACTGTTAATGTGCCACTAGAAGCTTTCAAATTAACTAGATAATAGTCGCCAGAAGTAATCGCATCATTTTCAGTATTACCAGTCAATCCAGTTACACCAGAATTGATACCGTAATTAATTGAAGCTGTAGACAAACCACTTCCTCTTTGTATTTCTGCAACTCCTAGATTAGGGTCTTTTGTACTCGTATTTGCAGGATGGCTAATAGGTGCCGCTGGATTTACAGACTGGTAATTCCAGCCAGCAATCACCTGTGCTTTTAAGGTATTGGCCATAAGCATAGCCAATACCACTAGGGTAAAGTAAATTCTTTTCATACGTTTTGGTTTATTTGGTTTATTTAGCACTAAAATGAATAAAAGCCTCATATACTTCAGTGCCTAAATATTTTATTTCACAAATTTTGTTTGCCAAATTTCTCCTGATTGCGTTTTTACTTTCAAAATGTACATTCCTCTGTTTAGGCTAACAGGAGCCACAATTTCGTTGACACCGTTATTCAAATTAAACTGGCCCTGATAAAGTGCATTTCCAGAAATATTGTACACCAATACATTTGCTTTATCTGCTTTTTCAATATTTAACAATGCTTTTACTTCTTGCTGATTAGCTGTTTGCAATACGGTTAGCGAGGTATTAGAAAAATCAAACTTCACATATTGAACCGTTCCAATTTGCTTGCTTTTACCGTCTGCATCTGTTTGGCTCAATTGATAGTAATTGGCTCCAGCTAAAGGATTATGGTCAGTAAAACTGTAAGATTTGGTTTCGGCAACGGTTCCATTTCCATTGATTTTACCAATGCTTGTAAATTTTTGATTCTCTCCTGCTCTTAGGATTTCGAAGTAGCTATTATCTTCTTCGGAGGCTGTAGTCCAGTTTAAACGTACTACGCTACTTTGCTTAGTGGCTTTAAAGGAAGTGAGCGTTACTGGAAGTACGGTTTCTTGTACCGTACCTTCTAAAAATAATGAGTTCCCAGAGGCATTGCTCGTAATTCTGCCAATGGCAAAACCACCTCCATCAGTGGCATCCCAGCCTAGCAACCTAAACGTAACGGTGGTTGATGGAACCACATTTTGTAATGCTGCAATTCCAGTAAGGTCAATCGGCGCTTGAACCTCTCCATCTGAAGTGGTTCCCAAATCAACTTCAGCACCTAAATCTATAAACGTAGTACCGTTAGTGCTGTACTGCCATTGTATTTTTTTTGGTCCAGTGGTATTTCTTCTTACTTTGGAATTTAAGGTGGTTAACGAGGCAGTATAATTAGCCTTAGGTTTAACAGTAAAAGCATAGAAAGTGTTATTAGCGATGGCATCAGCCTTAGTTGGCGAAGAAGGACTTACGGTAGAAAAGTAAGAATTATTAAAGCTTCCTTCTGCTAATCCAGTTCCTCTGGTCAATGCCGAATTTTCCAATCCAGCTTGATTAATGCTTGGGCTTGCACCACCTGTTAAGGTTCCTGTTTGTCCACTAAAATCCCAAGCGAGCATATCGTATAAGTTGTGAATTTCGATATCATCAAATTGAACTTTCACCGTAGCAATGGTTGCTGATGCCGATAGCATGCTAAATCTAAAATGCTTGATATCTGAGTTGCCATAGGCTGCAATGTCATTGTATACTTTGGTGTTGCCTACCCATAAGTCCCAAGTATCATCAGCCAATGTTTCTGTGCTGCCATCGGGTGCCGCATATTTTTGTGCTGCGCCACTATTGTTGGCAATAAAGGTAATGGTTTGTTGCCCACTAAATGTAGCTGATGATTGAGAAGTCGTAGTGTTTGCCTGATTGCTCACCACATTCAGTTTGAAATCTGTACCACTCATACTGATGCCAAATTTACTATGTGTATCAGCCTGACTTGGCAACGTAGCATCATTAATGAAATTGGCCCCAAACATGAAAGTAGCTTGATTGAGGCTAAAGTCGCCCACTGCATCAATACATTGGAATTTAAAGCTCGCCTTAATCAATTTAGGGTTGGGTACAAAGTCCAGGTTTCGGACAAAATGCGTGGTTGAATTAGCCGTTTTGTTAAACTGTAACTTACCATCTACAATACTAGACTTTGAATTGCCGTAATTGCTGATGAACGTAAACATCTTTTTGGTTGGATTTGACGATGTAGCAAAAGCCGAGGCATCGACCGCATTTGCAGTAGCGTCACCAAAATTTTGAGAAAAGATTTGAGCTTGTGCCGTAAAACTGGTGCAGGCCAACAGAATAAGGTTAAGTAGATTTTTCTTCATACGTGTTTATTTAGTTTGTTTGGTTTATTTTATTCTTTAGCGAAGGTGGATATCGATAAATAAATCGTTTCAGAATGGACGTCTGACTTTTCTAAATAAAAAGGAGTTATCGGCTAAAGCCGCGAGAGAGATTTTCTTTTTCATACAGTATAGTGGTTATATTCAGTTATTTAAAGTTACCGAGCTACTGTACTGCTATTTTGCCTATTATTGGCTAATGTTTGTAGGATATTGCCATCTATAATTTACCTGTTTGGCATTGGCTATTTTTGGAAGTTAAAATTCTTCAAAATGGAGGGAATAATAAAACCATCTAAGAAACCTTAGTTCATCTAAGCACTTCTAAAAGACTAAAATGTTTTAAATGTCTAAGGTGGTTAAAGTAAAATAAAACACCCAAGACACCTTAGTTCATCTAAGCATAGTCTCAAAAACTAAAATGCTCTTAGATGTCTAAGATGGTTAAAGTAAAATAAAACATCTAAGACACATTAGTTCATCTAAGCACTTCTTAAAAAACTAAAATGTTTTAAATGTCTAAGGTGGTTGAAGTAAAATAAAACATCTAAGACACCTAAGTTCATCTAAGCATAGTCCCAAAAACTAAAATGTTCTTAAATGTCTAAGGTGGTTAAAGTAAAATAAAACATCTAAGACACCTAAGTTCATCTAAGCATAGTCCCAAAAACTAAAATGTTCTTAGATGTCTAAGGTGGTTAAGATACCTAGTTCTCAAAGACAACTCACCAACTCAAATCTTTCCTGTCATAAAACATAAATACCCCCGTTTCTATACCCACTACTAGGTTCATAGGGTTATTACCTGCACCTATGGCCGCTACACAACCTCCTATCTCGTGCCCCCCAAGGGAAATGTTCTGACCTTTAAACTTCAGTACTTTTGGAAATTCGTAGTTAGGTTTCACATCAGTGCCGGCATTTTTCAGGAAAAGAATGGCAGAGCCCCGCTTGGGTTTCATATTGACAGGAAGTCCAGTAAGCGTATCAGGAATGGATTGTTTTCCATAGGTACCTACCAAAAGGTCTTTCACGCCGTCACCATCCCAATCTACAATTTCAAATTTTGCACGACCAACGGTACCTCCGCCTAACCTGTTTCCGCGAATATTCTTATCACCCATTTTCAGTTTACCACCATCTTCCAAATTGTATTTATCCAACTGCCAATAAAGGTGAAATTCATCCTCCTTATCCAAAGTGATATAAGCCATTCTGCCACCAAGTTTTGCAGCTCCTGGTCTGGTGCGCCAAGTGCCGTACATATCCATCCCATCAAGGTACAGCGTATGTTCGCGGTCTAATTTAGGGGCAGTTTTAGTACCGATATTGAGGTAGACCATAAATTTACCACGACTATCTCCTGTTAAAATATCCAACAAACCATCACCGTCCCAATCGATTACGTTTGGCGAGGTATAACCCCATCTGGCTTCACCAGGCCCCTGAATGTCTTCACGATAACCAGGCTGCACATGGATTACTTTACCATCAGCTACTAAAGGTTCTGGGTCCCCATAAATTGGATATTGATTGCTACCCGTGTTTTTATAAAAGAATAAAAAGCCCATAGAGTTGCCCGCTATAATATCAAGTTTGCCATCACCATCCCAATCAGCTACAGATGGTTGCACCAAAGAGCCGCCATATACCTTAGGATTTTGTTGCAACACATGCACAGGTTCGCTCATCACTAAATTCCCATTTTTATCTATTTTATTGGTGTTTTTGTAGTAATACAAACCACCCTCACCAACGGTAATTAAACCTTGATTTTGTTCACTATCGAAAAAATAAGCTGGAGAAGAATGAACCCCTGGGTTACGCAATAAAACACCTTCGTTATTAACGGCGTGCTTACGTTTGGATAGCGTACCCGCATTTTCATCGAGTTTATAAAACAAGATATTTCCCAGGCGGGTTCCCGAAAGGATATAGCTATCTTTTGCATTGGTAGATTTCACAAAACCATCAATGGTAAATATCGCTTGGTCAAGTTCTGTTAACTGTTTGATATTAACTGTTGGCGTTTCCAAACTTTCGGATATGCCACCGAATATGCCCATTTTACGAAGTTCGTAAGGCCAAAAACCTTCGGCATTGTAGGTAATCATTTTTGGAAAATCTTTCCCATTGCTAAACACTCCATCCTGTCCAACTGAAAATAAAAACTGTAATTTGCCATCTTTCAGCGGTACAATCCCAAAATTAGAATAACCTCTTGGTTGCCCTTTAATATTAATGCGCTTTAGTTCTGAGAAACTGTAGTTACTTTTGTTAAACTCGGCATAACGCAAAGATTGACCAAATGCCCAAACCCCGTAAATCTTACCACTTTTATCCTGTACAATAAGTCCTCGGTTATCACCCTTGTCTTCAAAAGGTACAGTAATTTTAATCGGTTCAGCAAAAATAGGTGTACCATCAGGCGATAGTGCTTTGTAGGCGTATAGATAGGTTCCCCTACCGTGTCCATCAGTTCCTTGCAGAAATAAGTCTTTTGCTTCCTTATTTCTTACTGCCGCAAAGCCCATATTATGTCCATTATAAAAAGGTAATGAAAGTCGGCCGTAACCACTAGCATTGCCATTTTTAATAGGTTGACCACTCACCAAAGCAGGAGCTGTCAGTTGTGCCTTTGCAAAATTTAAGGATAAGCACAAAGCTATTCCGAATGCTAATTTTGTTTTCTTCATGATTATTTTCATAAAAAAGCTCCTACTTCAGTTAGCAGGAGCCCAAACCAAAAATAATAATCCATTACAGACCATTTTCGTTTTACGCCAACACGCTATCGAGGTTAACTCGTTCCTTTAGGTTGGCGTAGTCTTCAAAAAGTTGGTCAACTTTAGCTTTCACTTCAGCATTAAATGCTCCTATGCCAGTTCTGCGTGTAAAAGTTGAGATCTGTAGACCTCTTTTTTGAAGATAATATTTTGCTACCGTTGGATATACATCATGCATGACATCCATTTGGTCAATAAAAAACTGTTGTACTAGAGCCACTTCGTTTTGCAAATTGCTGCTATTGTAATGATTGCACAACCATACCAACAGCTCAGGAAAATAATTACCCTGAATACATGACAAGCCTGCCGAACCTGCTTTTAGGGAATCCACAGCGTGTACCATATAGGCATCGTAAAGTCCAAAATTTGCAGCGCCTTTAGTTAATTCTAGCTTATCCTTAATTTGCTCAATATTTAAACAGGTATCTTTATGATAGGTTACTCTTCCGGTAGCCACTAAGTTTCCTAATTGCTTAGGACTAATTACTCTTTTGTAAGGCACTGGACATTCATAAAAGCCCATTGGTATATTTTCTGTTTGCTGCAAGAGTCTATGTACATTGGCTTCAAACACTTCGTCGCTATCATTTTCTTCGGCCAATAATCCCGTAATACCAATCACGGCGTCTACTTTAGTATCGTAAATACGATTTACAAAATCAGCTTGCTTGGCAATTTCTCCTCCAAAAGTGCCAGTGGCTACAACAGGCACTTTCCCATTGGCCAATTTCACTACATGTTTTACGGTAGCAATTCGTTCCTCTTCAGAAAGCTCAAACATCTCGCTAGATAGGCAATTGGCAAATAATCCAGCAGCTCCAGCTTCGAGATAAAGCTCCGTTAACTTGGTCAATCCGTCAAAATCTACTGCACCATTGTCCTTAAAGGGCGTAAGCATTACTGGGATAAATCCTTTTTTCGTGTTCATGTTATCTTCTTAAAGTCTTCTTAATTCAAAATCGATTAAATACTATGCTTCTATAGCTGCCTGCTTATTGCCTTTTAGCTTGGTGATGATGACCCCTGCCAAGAAAATGGTAAGGGTGCCCACTACGATGATCATATTTTTATGGAATGGACTTCTTAAAAACTCATATTGTTCAGGAATGAAGTTGGAGAAGGTCATCCAAAGGATTACGGCAATACCGATTAATGTAGCAGTAAAGGCTTCGGTATTTTTAGCCTTTCTACTAATCATTCCCAAGAGGAATAGGCCTAGCATCCCTCCTGCAAATATGCCCGAAAGCTCCCACCAAATGTCTAACAAACTCTTTACGCCAATCATGGCCAAGCCTGTACCCATGCCCATTAGTCCAAAAATAACCGTGGTAACATGCAAGGTGCGCAAGTTCTGTTTATCTGTTAAATCTGGTTTGAAATATCTTTTAAAGATGTCTACTGTAAATACTGTTGCTGAAGCATTCATACCCGAACTGATGGTACTCATGGCTGCTGATAAGATGGCCGATACAATAAGACCTACCAAGCCTACTGGGATTTTGTTTACCATAAAGTGTGGCATTACTTTATCACCATAATCTGCTGGTTTTAAAGAAGCGGCCATTTCGCTAATTTGAGCTTGCGTAGCCGAAGAAGGCAAACGCTCCGCTGCTACTTGGCTTTTGATAAACGCTGTAAATTCAGGATGTACTTGATAATAGGCATACAAACAAACACCTATGATGAAAAACAATAGTGAAGCAGGCACGTACAACCAAACACATAACCAAACTGATTTGGTAGCTTCCTTTTCGGTACTTGCCGTATGATATCGCTGCACATAGTTTTGGTCCATCCCAAAGTTGTTAAGGTTGATGAAAAAACCGTAGAACAGCACTACCCAAAAGGTGGATTCGGTGAGGTTTGGCGAAAAGCTGCCCAGGCTGAACTTATTGTCGGTGGTACCAATATCAATGATTTTAGAAATCCCCCCAGGCATATCAGCCACGATAAGATAAATAATCAATAATGCTCCTAAAGTTTTGATAATACCTTGCACTACTTCTGTCCAAATTACCGCTTCCATACCACCCATTACTGTATAAATGATGATACTAATACCCATCACAATCATTACGGTTGACATGCTGTAGCCTGTTAAGGCCTGTAAGCTTAAGGCAATACCAAAAAAGATAGAGCCCATACGAGCCAATTGCGTTAATAAGAAGCAAATTACAGCATAGGTTCTGGCCCAAGGTCCAAATCTGTGCTCTAAATGTGAATAGGCTGATATGCCGCCCACACTACGATAAAATGGCACAAAGTATTTTGAGGCTACCCAAGCTGCAAATGGCATGGAGATACTGAATACAAAAGCATTCCAGTTGCCTCCAAAAGCCTTACCCGGAACTCCCAAGAAAGTATTGCTACTTAAAAAGGTTGCATAAATAGATAATCCTATTGCCCACCCTGGTATTTTGCCCGAAGCCTTGGTAAACTGCTCGGCACTTTTGTTCTTTCGTGCAAAATATATACCTACCAATACCATTGCCAACAAATACAGCAGGATGATAGATATATCTAAAATGGGAAGGTTCTTCATGAATGTTTGATATTTGGTTAGGTTTATTAATGCGCCCGACAACTGATCAAGCGAAAGCAAACTTAAACGATTTAGCGCTAGCTTATTTATAAAATCTTCACAAGCTTATGTACGATATTGCCATCATAATTAAGAAATCCTAGTATTTAGCCAAAAAGCACGCTATCATTTTAAAATATTTCCCCTTTAAGCAATCTTTTACCCTCGTAATTAAGAGACTATAAAAAATTTAAAAAATAAACACTACTAATTTAGTAGACTTTATTATATTTGCATCAATGTTCATACAATTTATATTTGGTTGAAAAAACGGCAGCTTGGATGAGTTGCCGTTTTTCTTTACAAAAAAAGCCATCCTGTTAGGGATAGCTTTCATTTTAACGAATGTATTGATATAATAGGCTGTTTAAAGTACCAACTCGCCCATCAATTGATTTAAGGTAACTTCTGGGTCAACACAAAAACCTGGGTGTACTTTTGAGCATTGTACCACCGTGCTTCTGGTAGCGGTTAACCATCTAAAACGGCTGGCCAAATCCAATATGCCAATTGGTCCAGCAGTCTTGCCTCCTTCACTAATGTTCACAATCGCTTTTAAATTATCCTCAATCACACAAGTCTCCAATTCGCAACTCAGTGCTTTTAACCTGGCAGCCTCTAAATGAAATGCGGCCTTTAAATACTTCAACTTAGCACAATACAGAATAATCCCAACATTGATAAATTCTTCGCGTTCTACCCTAGGCATCACCCGAATTACGGCATATTCAAATAAGTGTCTGTCTTGCATTTTCGGCTTCCTTTACAAAAACTGAAGAGTTTTCAATTCGGGTATTTAAAAAATAGGCGTAAGCATTACGTTGGTCTTCGACACTTTTAAATAATCGTTCGTCTAACCATTCATCTGGGATCAATGCTAAAATATCAGCAATCAGCTGTGGCGTTAATATGGCTTTTAGTTCCGCATCAACAGCGGAAATTTCAGTGGCTTGTGGTAATAATACATGATCTTTTACTAATACGAAAGGACGTTTGGCCTGCTCTGCCCAATTTTGCCACGAGTGATGGAAATATAATGATGCGCCATGATCAATTAACCAAAGTTCCTTATGCCAATACAACATGTTGGTATTACGGGCAGTTCTGTCCATATTGGTCAGCAAGCAATCCATCCATACTATTTTAGAAGCCAAAACGGGATCTATTTTAGTGATGGTGGGATCATAGGTAATTGCCCCCGACAGGTAGTGCAATGCCAGGTTTAAACCTACACTGGCTTTCAACAGATCCTGTATTTCTTCATCAGGTTCGGTACGACCAAAAGCTTCATCTAAATTGGCAAAAACCAGTTCAGGCATTTTAAAACCTAAAGCTCTTGCAATTTCTCCTCCAATAATTTCGGAGATTAAAGCTTTGTGCCCCTGTCCAGCGCCCCTAAATTTGAGCACATATAAAAAACCATCATCTGCTTCAGCAATGGCGGGCATTGAGCCCCCCTCCCTCAGTGGCGTCACGTAACGGGTTACGTTTACCGTTCTAAGTTCTAATCCTTTATTTTCTTTTGTATTTATCATACGTAGCTCAAAGGTATCTAAAGATAGCGTAACCGAAAAATTTTAATAGCATCGCCTTTTTTGCTTAGCATTTATGGTATCTACAGGATTTCCTTAAATTATTTTAACGCGAAGAAAAAGAAGAGTGACGCGAAGAACGCAAAGGGACAAATACAAAAAATCCTCCTACGAAACTAAATTTTGCCGAAATTGCAGTTTAACCAACGTTTCATTATGAACAACTCGGCCCGCTTACTTTATAGTATTTTACTCGTCATCAGCTTTGCTTTATTGGCTTTTTTCGTTGGTCAGTATCCTATCAACAGTTTTGATTTGACTATTTCAAGATGGATACAACAATTTCATCAACCTATTTTAAATCAAGTGATGATTGTGATCAGTGCATTTGGAAATGTAGCAATTGCTTTTGGTTGCATGGCGGTTACTGCCATCTTGTTTTTCGTGTTTAAGTTTAAGCGAGAAGCATGGTTCACCATCGCTATTTCATTTACAGGCTTGTTCACCTTTGTCCTAAAGCGTCTATTCAACCGTCCACGGCCAACCGAAGAATATGTGACGATTATTGAAAGTTACCGAAACAACAGCTTCCCCAGCGGACATACCCTTTCTTACGTAGTTTTCTTTGGCTTTATGATTCTGCTGATGCACAGGTTAACAACTATCCCAAACTACATACGACAAAGTGTAAGCATATTTTCTTACTTCATGTTTATTGCCGGACCACTATCTAGAATTTACTTGGGAGCCCATTGGTTTACAGATATTTTAGGAGGCTTTTTGGTGGGTGGTTTTTACCTTTTGCACTTGAATTATTACTACAAAAAGGCCTGAAAAAAGAAATGGAGATAGAACCGAAGTCCTACCCCCATCATCTAAATTAACGCTCTCGAGGACAAATATACGGCAGGAATCCAATAAACCAAAAAAACATTCACTTTTTTTTCAAAAAAAACTTCACTACCCCTATCCACCCCCTCCAACAAAAAAACAATAAAAAGTATTTAAAACCATAAAAACATTAATTTAACGCAAAAAAACATCATTAAAAAAGTAAAAAACACCATATTAAAAACATAAAACACCATTGCTGAGCCAAATGATTCACATAACTTTGTTACATGAAATCTAACATCCCTGTTTACGATATACAAAATTTCTCAGCGTATAAAAACGATGGGATTTTAGTGAACAGGTTTGGGCATTACTCGAAGCAGCATCAACACCTGCACAATGCTCACCGACATAGCTTCTATCATTTGGTATTTTTCACCAAAGGCAGCGGCAAACAACAAATCGATTTCAAGACATTTGACGTTAGTCAGAACATGATTTATTTTATGATCCCCGGACAGGTACATAGTTGGGATTTTGAGAGCGAGCCCGATGGCTATCTCATTAATTTCTCAACCTCTTATTTTAGCTCTTTGTTGCTAAAGCAAGAGTATTTGAACAAGTTCAATTTCTTTAGCGGAAAGCCTGAAGAACAGGTTTTATTATTAGACGAAGCGACTAGCGAAAAGATTACCCTCATTTTTGAGGATATTTTAAGAGAAGGAGAAACACCAAAAACCATTAATGATGATTTGGTAAGAGTTTTGCTCCTTCGGATTTTTATTGAAGTAGCCCGAACTACCCTATCTAAAGACCATCAGGAACTTAATCCTTACAACCATACCATCCTCAAAAATTTCCAGCAGCTCATAGAGCAAAATTTCACTAAGTTGCGTTTACCCAAACAATATGCAGAGCTGCTCTACATTACGCCTAATCACTTAAATGCGCTCTGCAATGATTTCTTAGCTACTTCGGCAGGAAAATTAATTAGGGACAGGATTTTACTGGAAGCTAAACGATTACTCATTAATCTAGATTTAAGGGTATCAGAAATTGCGGAGAAACTTAATTTTGAAGACCAATCTTATTTCGTAAAATTCTTTAAAAAATATGAAGGCACTACGCCTGATAAATTCAGAAAACAATATATAACTATATCATAATGGAACACAACAAGAATCATCCTTACTATATTTCTCAATGGTATGCTTTTAGGAACGCAAAATGTCCTAGATGTAGGGTTGGCAACACTTTCACTGGAAGTACTTATGGCTTTAAAATCCAGAAAATGAATGAGCATTGCCCACATTGTGGTTTAAAATTTGAACGTGAGCCAGGATACTTTTATGTAGCCATGTTTGTGAGTTACGCCATGAACGTTGCTGAAATGGTTACTGCCGGGGTAGCAGCTTATATTTTTGGCTTGGCATTGGACTACGAAAACCTGTGGTATTTTATTGCAGTATTATTTGTAACCACTTTGCTGTTCTCGCCTTTTAACTATCGTTACTCAAGAATGGTACTATTATACTGGTTATCTCCAGGTTTACATTACGAACCAGACCGTAGCGCACCTAAAGAAATAGAAAATAGATAAACAAAAAAGGAGTTCTGCACGTGCAGAACTCCTTTTTTAATGACCGCTATTAAACGGTCAGTTTTATTTTTGATGGTTGTTGTGTCTGTGTTAAGAAAGTTTCGTACCCGAAACATTTCTCTTTTCGTCTCTCGATTGTTTAGCAGCCTTTTCTCTACGCTGATTTACGTAATCTTTCGCCGCTGTTGAAGAATAGTTTCTATCGGTTGATGTTTTAACTGAACGATTGTTATCGTTAGTAGTTCCGTGTAAAAAAGAGTTCTCGGCCATTTCCTTGATGGTTTTATTGTACCATTACCGAGTAAACAACTGAACGACAGAATTGTTTTGTGTTTTTTTATTTTTTTTTGAAATTCTATTTCCTCTGTCATTCCGACGTTAGGAGGAATCTCTAGAGCACCCCTCATAATGTAAAGATTCTTCGCTACGCTCTGAATGACAATGCGCACTAAAAAAAGCACGGATATAGCAAATTCATCCAACTATTTCTTAACGGTTAAAATCCCGTCTAAACAAAAAAGGTTGCCTAAAAAAGACAACCTTTAAGCTAATATGTAAAAAAAATTAATCGGCCAATGCCCTAAACATGGTAGCACCAACGGTTAAATTCGTACGACTATCTATCAATATTGCCGAACCATTTGCTTTATTCTCATGATAAAGATCCAAAGCCAGCGCATCAGCAGTTTTAAGCACTACCCTACCAATATCATTTAACTTAAATTCATCTGCAGCATGTTTTTCCAAAGTATTGATATCCACTTTGTACACCACATCAGCTATTTTAACCTTGGTTACTTTGCTATTATGCTGCAACAAATAGGTAATCGAAGTATCCAAAGCCTTGGTGTCCATCCAACATAAATCAGCTTCTATCAGCTTACTTTCTTGCGGCAAAGCCGATGAATTAACAATCGTATCACCTCTACTAATATCTACATCGGTAGCCAAATGTATCGTTACCGATTGACCAGAAGAAGCTTCCTCCAGTTCTTTATCAAAAAACTCAATTTTACTGATGGTAGAACTTGCACCAGATGGCAATACCGTAATCTTGTCGTTCACTTTAAAAGTACCGCTTACCACCCGACCGGCATAGCCCCTGTAATCATGCAATTCATCAGTTTGAGGCCTAATTACCCACTGTACTGGCAATCTTGCTTTCTCCGATTTTTCTTGCACATCAGTGTCTACCTTCTCTAGGAAATGTAATAAGCTATCACCGCTATACCAAGCCATACGCTCAGATTGATGCACAATATTATCGCCTTTTAGTGCACTTACTGGAATATAAGTAACATCCTGCAGCTTCAGTTCCTCAGCTAAACTTTTATATTTTTGGGTAATGGCATCAAATACCGTTTCGCTGTAATCAACCATATCCATTTTGTTCACCGCCACTACCACATGCTTAATGCCCAACAAGGAAACCAAATAAGAATGGCGAATAGTTTGCTCCACTACACCGTTTCTGGCATCCACCAAAATAATGGCCAAGTTTGCCGTAGAAGCACCAGTAACCATGTTTCTAGTGTATTGGATATGACCTGGCGTATCAGCAATAATAAACTTTCGTTGATCTGTTTGGAAGTATTTGTAGGCCACGTCAATGGTAATTCCCTGCTCACGCTCGGCCCTCAAACCATCCGTTAAAATGGCCAAATCTACCGTGCCATCGTCGTTCTTTCTATTGGCATTTTGAATAGCCTCCAGTTGATCGGCCAAAATAGAATCGGTATCATATAACAAACGGCCAATCAAAGTGCTCTTGCCATCATCAACACTGCCCGCCGTAAAAAATTTTAGTATGTTCATCTTTTAGTATCAAGTAATTAGTATCGGGTATCAAGATTAAACGAATATCAAAGTACTTTCTACTTGATACTCGCTACTAGATACTCCCTAAAAATATCCTCCCTTTTTCCTGTCTTCCATTGCTGCTTCCGAAACCTTGTCGTCCATACGGGCACCACGTTCCGAAATTTTCGACTGGCTGATTTCCGAAATAATATCATCAATCAAAAAAGCTTCCGACTCTATAGCTGCCGTACAAGAAATATCTCCAACAGTACGGAAACGAACTTTTTTACGCTCTACCACATCTTCCTCATCCATATTTACATAAGGTGAAGCTGCCATTAGTTGTCCGTTACGCGTAATCACATCGCGGTCGTGGGCAAAGTAAATGCTTGGCAATTCAATATTTTCTCGGCGGATATAGTTCCAAACATCAAGCTCTGTCCAATTGCTAATAGGGAACACACGCACATTTTCGCCTTTATGGATTTTCCCATTGTAAATGTTCCACAACTCTGGGCGCTGACGTTTAGGATCCCACTGTCCAAACTCATCCCTTACCGAAAAGATACGCTCTTTAGCTCTGGCTTTTTCCTCGTCTCTACGAGCACCACCAATACAAGCATCAAATTGGTGTTTTTCAATTGTATCCAGCAAGGTAACCGTCTGCAAAGCGTTTCTACTGGCATTTTTACCCTTTTGCTCCACTACCTTTCCCTCGTCAATAGACTGCTGTACTGAACCTACAATTAAACGTTCGCCCAAACGAGCCACCATTCTATCACGGTAATCAATCGTCTCCTCAAAGTTGTGACCCGTATCAATATGTACCAAAGGAAAAGGGAATTTCCCTGGCCTAAAAGCTTTCTCAGCCAAACGAACCAAAGTGATCGAATCCTTCCCTCCCGAAAATAGCAATGCAGGCTTTTCAAACTGCCCCGCTACTTCTCTCAAGATATGGATTGCCTCCGCTTCAAGCTCGTCCAAATAATCAAAATTATATTTACTCATTTTTTGGTTGTGTCTTTATCATTATTTGAAAAGCAAGGTTAATCGCTCTTCGGTTACTCTAGTCCCGCTATCCGTTTCAAGTTTGGTCTTCGACAAGCTCAGCCTGACAAACTTTCCACTCCTATCGGGTTTATTTTTGTTGGGTTTGTGATGATATCTCTCAAACACCCCGCCCTTCGGGCACCCCTCTAAAAGAGGGGAATTGTGCTTTGGAACGGAAGCAAAACTTTCCAACTTTACAACCTTCCAGCTTTTCTACCATTACTAATTCCTAGCTACTAATCCCTAACTCGCATGTAAGCCACATTCCTTCTTGCTCTGATCTTCCCACCACCAACGGCCAGCTCTAAAATCCTCACCTTCTCTAACCGCACGGGTACAAGGTGCACAGCCAATGCTCGGGAACCCTTTATCATGTAAAGTATTGTACACAATGTTATGCTCCTTCACGTAAGCTTTTACATCGTCTAGTGTCCAATCAAAAATGGGATGAAACTTTAATAACTGGTTTCCTTCGTCCCATTCCACATCCACCATTCCCTCACGATTAGCACTTTGGTCGGCTCTAATGCCTGTAATCCACAGTTCATTCCCTGCCAAGGCTCTTTTCAAAGGTTCAATCTTCCTAATATAACAACATTCCTTTCTATTTTCTACCGATTCGTAAAAGCTATTGGGACCTTTTGCCGCCACCATATCCTGCAACAAATCACTCTTCGGAAAATAGGCGTGGATAGGCTGCTGATAGATCTCAAGCGTTCTGTTCCACACGTAGTACGTTTCAGGGAAAAGCCTCCCTGTTTCCAACGTAAATACCTTAATCGGAATTTTATGGGCAAATATCAGGTGCGTAACCACTTGGTCTTCCCAACCAAAGCTGGTAGAAAACACAATTTTATCTTTATATTTTTGGGCCAGATATTCAAGTTTAGCAACAACATCCAAACCCTCCAATTCTTTCTTCAATGTTGTAATCATAACTTACTTATCAATATAAAAATGGTTCTTAAACTGGTGATGATAACGATAATACCCACCATAATCATGATGGTTTTGGCATTTAAACGTTTGGTTAGCAATGCGCCAAACGGTGCTGCAATACAGCCTCCTAAAATTAAGCCTACAATAATTTGCCAATGCGTTAAACCAATCATCATAATAAAGGTTAACGAGCTGGCCAACGTTACAAAAAACTCAGTAAGATTTACTGAACCAATAGTATAGCGAGGATGTCCACCTCTAGCAATTAAGGTTGAAGTTACAATGGGTCCCCAACCACCGCCGCCAATCGAATCCAAAAATGCGCCGATAAATGCTAATGGGCCAATTTTCTTCAATGGTTTGGTTTTCTTGTGCTTGGCAATGGCTTTCAATAAAATCTTTATTCCTAAAAACAAGGTATAAGCCGAAACCACAGGCTTAATGATATGTCCGTAATTTTCTAAGGACGATAGAATATAGGCCCCTGCAATAGCGCCAATGATACCAGGCAACAACAATTTCTTGAACAATTTGGTGCGTACGTTGCCAAAACGCAGGTGCATTAACCCGGAGACACCGCTGGTGAAAATCTCTGAAGCATGCACACTTGCACTTGCCGCAGCGGGACTTACTCCAAAAGATAGTAAGAAAGTAGTAGCACTTACGCCGTAGGCCATGCCCAAAGCACCATCTACCAACTGTGCTAAAAATCCTCCTAATATAAAGTACAAAATCGTGCTATCCACTTGGTCGGCTAAACCAACGGCTACATCTCCCAATTTAGCAAATGGAATAAAGGATAAGAAAATATGTCCAACCACCATCAATGCAATCACCGACAGTGACCAAATGATGATTTTTTTGGTATTGAATTTATTTTCCTTCTCCAAAAAAGTAGCAGTGATGCCGTTCAACACTTTTACTTTATGTTTAATATCTCCATTAAGGTTATGCCTAATTTGATTAAGCTGCCCAATAGAATGGTCTATCTCCTGCGGAATAGCATTGTCCAATACTTCCTTTAACCTTTTGGCCATGGTTGGCGATTTACCATTGGTAGAAATAGCAATCTTTAAATCGCCTTTTTTCACAATGGAACCTAAGTAAAAATCACATAATTCAGGTTTATCTGCTACGTTAATGAGCAAACCCTTTTCATGCGCCAAAGTTCTTAATTCAGTATTGAAAGTATTATCGTTAGTAGCCGCAAATACAATGTCTATCTCCTCCAAATCGTCAGCAGTAAAAGCCTTTTGCTTAATTTTTACGTTTGGCTTCGCCTCAGCAATTTCAAAAACAGCAGGATTAATTTCTTGCGCAACCACTGTTACTTTAGCTCCTTCGCTATTGTTCACAATGGCGTTTAGTTTTTCCAAGCCAACTTCGCCCGCACCAATCAATAAGGTGCGCAGCTCATTCAGCTTAATAAATGCTGGAAAAAGCTGATTGCCGTTTTCGTTAGGCAATACTTCTGCTACTGTTTTTTGACTAGGAGATGGCTGCATATTGTTTAATTACATTTTTAAAGGATGGATGTAAGGACACAACCTCTCCGAAAATTAACAAGGCAGGAGCCTCAATTTTCTCTTCGTTAACTTTTGCTACAATATTTTGCACAGTACTAATGACCAGTTTTTCATTTTCTGCAGAACCGTTTTGCACTACTGCCGCAGGTAATTGATTTTTTCCAGCCGCTTTAAATATTTCGGCAATTTTCGGAAGCTGCTTCAAGCCCATTAAAATCACTACCGTAGCATTTGATTGCGCTGCTTGATAAATATCTTCAGAAATCTGGCCGCTGGTAGTAGTACCTGTAATTACCCAAAAGCTTTCGCTCAAACCACGGTGAGTTACGGGTATTTGCTGCAACCCTGGTACGCCTATTGAGCTCGAAATACCTGGAATAACACTCACAGGAATGCTGTACGAAGCAGCAAAATCTAGCTCTTCGTAACCACGACCAAACACAAAAGGGTCGCCACCTTTTAATCTCACTACATGTCCGTAGTTCAGTGCATAATCAATCATTAACCTGTTAATAGCGTCTTGTGAATGAGAGTGTTCTCCCGAGCGTTTGCCTACATATACTTTAATGGCTTCTTTTGGTGCATGCTCCAACAATGCTTCATTGGTCAAGGCATCGTATAATACCACATCAGCAGCCTGTAATGCTTTTACTCCTTTCAAAGTTAACAAATCTGGATCGCCAGGACCTGCCCCTAATAAGGTTATTTTTGATTCTATATGTTTGTTCATTTTTTACAATTTTGAATGATTGAATAACTAAATGAGAAATAGGCTTGATGCGGTTCAATATTTACTCATTTTATCCTTTTCTCATTTGTTCATTTCCTAGTTTGCTAATTCCGCAGTTCTCTTTACTTTAATATCATTTAAAAACTGTGCAGCTTGCCCATGGTAAGCGTTTGCAAATGTTTCCGAAGGTTCATTCTTATTGATTTGTAATACTAAATCCGAAAAGCTTTGCCCAAAATTGAACTCACCAGTTTCTACATAATGATTATCAAATTCTCTAATTACGCCTACTTGAGTACTGCTGTTCACACTCTTGTCGAGTAGTAGCGATTTTGCCGCACTTACCATCGAAGCGTAGGTATGATAAATGGCATCGGCATAAGCACCATTGTTTAACGAAGCAGTTGCCCAACCAAATTTTTCATCGGCTTCTAATAATAAAGTGGCAACTAAGTCAATCACAACGCCCGCACATTCGCCTACACCAATCGCTGTAACAAAAGTTTCCTCATGTCCCCAATCCACAAACTCTTCCGCTTTTAGTGCTGTTAAATCTGCCAAAGGTTTTAACAACTGATAGAAGTAGTCCTTCCCTTGTCTATCGTAATATTGATGGAAAGTTTCTTCTGCCTGGTTGTTTTCTTTAAAATCATTAAGCAAATAGTTCAGCACACTCGTCGCACGTTTAGAAGGCACTTTAATTACACGTTCTGCTACTCTGCCATAGCCATTGCCTACAGTACCACCACCCAACATTACTTGTACGGCAGGCACTACTTTACCTTCGGCTTTTAAGGAGCTTCCGTGAAAACCAATTTCGGCCAAACCATGCTGACCGCAAGAGTTCATACATCCGCTGATTTTGATATTAATGTTCTTTTCGTAAATCAACTCAGGGAAATCATGGTAAATCACATCTTCTAAAACTTCCGCCAAAGTCATGCTGTTCGAAATACCCAAATTACAGGTATCTGTTCCTGGGCAGGTGGTGATATCGGCCAAGCTATCAAAACCTAATGCGGTAAAACCAATTTGATTTAACGCCACATATAGTGATGGCAAAGCTTCTTTTCTTACAAACTTCAGCAACAACCCTTGGTTTTGCGTAATTCTAATCTCGTCGGCTACAAAGGGTTTAACGGACTCTACAAAAGCTCTAGCCTTATCAGTTTTAATATCGCCAATGGTTACTTTTACATAAACACCATAAAAACCCTGTTGCTTTTGTTCAATCACGTTGGTAGCCAACCAATGCTGGTAGTGTTGTTCATTTTCAATGGCTACTTCAGCGTAATCCTGCTGCGCTTGTGGTTCAGGCTGAGGAACCGCAGTAACATCTACCTTAAAGGTTTTTACCTTATTGGCAATCTTCTCTTCCTCCACCAAACGTAGCACTTCTTCCAAACCAAGTTTTTGAACCAAGTATTTTAAACGGGCCTTATTACGATTGTTACGCTCTCCATATCTATCAAATACACGCAACACCGCTTCTGTATAAGGAATCAATTGATCTTCATGCAAAAATTCCTGAACAGCACTGGCCAAAAATGGCTGCGCCCCCAAACCTCCGGCAAACATGACCTTGAAGCCACGCTCTCCATTTTCATTGATTTTAGGGATAAAACCTAAGTCGTGGATATAGCTATAGGCGGTATCTTTATCACTCGAAGAGAAAGAAATCTTAATCTTTCTACCCATTTCCTGACAAATTGGATTACGCAAAAAATAGGAGAATACAGCATGTGCGTATGGAGAAACATCAAAAGGTTCATCTGGGTCAATTCCCGAATTTGGTGATGAAGTGACGTTACGAACGGTATTTCCGCAGGCTTCACGCAGAGTAATATCGTCCTGTTCTAATTTAGCCCAAAGCTCCGGAGTTCTGTCTAAGCTCACATAATGGATTTGTATATCCTGACGAGTAGTTAAGTGCAAGTTACCACTACCATATTCATCGGCAATATCCGCAATGCGTAACAGCTGCTTAAAAGTCACCTTACCAAAGGGCAATTTAATACGCACCATCTGTACTCCTGGCTGGCGCTGACCGTAAACACCTCGAGCCAAACGAAGGCTTCTAAATTTCTCTTCGTGTATGGTACCATCACGGAAGGCTCTGATCTTACGCTCAAGATCAATGATATCCTGCTCAATGATTGGATTTTCAAGTTCTGTTCTAAAACTTTGCATTGGTTGTTTGTTGTGTTTTTATTCAAAAAATGCCTCTCTTGTAGGAGAAGCATCTATGTTTATATCTTTAAAATCATATATATAATTCTCCCTTACCTCGCTATGTAGCAATAGTTCATGACTAATTTTGGCATGGGACAACATGTAAATATCGATTTCATCCGCCAAATATATAAAGTATATAGGAATAGTAGTAATTATTTTTCAACTTTTTTCAAATTCATAGAAATGGATGACAGTTTTTAAAGGAGGATTATGGGTTTTGAAACTTAGGCAGATCTAAAGAAAACAACAGGTCTTAACGTAAAATCTGCGGTAAAATCAGCGTAATCTGCGGGAGAAAAACAATACCCGCCGATCTAAGAAGGTATGCAAATCGGATTGAACCGCTGATCTAAGAAGATAAAAATCTGCGGAAAGATGTAATGAACCAATATAATTTTTTTACTTCGTAGCTGCTTCGCGGTTTCCGTTACGGTCGAAATGACGCAATAGGAACGGTATCGGTTAAGAAACTAAACAACTATAATAATCTACGGGAAATAACCGGTTAACCAAAGTGCAACAATTAGATTTCTAACTTCAGCTTATCTTCTCTACCGATGATATCTGCAATGCTAGTTTCGCCAAGAATTTTAAGTGTAGCATCTCTTACATCGATAAAAGCACTTCTAATTCCACAAGTTACTTCATCCGTGCATTCATCACATTTGTGGTAAAAGTTCAAGCTGGCGCAAGGCAACATGGCCACTGGACCATCAGTTAAACGCAAGATTTGCACCAAGTAGATATCTTCTGGTTTTTTATTGAGGCTATAACCGCCACCAGCTCCTTTTTTACTGTAAAGAAAGCCCGCATTGCGCAAGTCCAACAAAATCTGCTCTAAAAATTTCTTTGGGATGTGCTCTTCCTCTGCAATTTTTGAAATTTGCATAGGAGGTTGGTTGATGTTTTTACCTAGCGCAACCAGCGCTTTAATGGCATACTTAGTCTTTTTAGAAAGCATAGACAAATGTAGTAATTTTTTGCTTAGCTAGTAATTTGGTTAGTTTTGTTGTTTGGCAACTTAAGAATGATCTGCTCCCCTACTTTTCATAATTCTCTGGGATCCTCTGCTTTTTTGCCGCTTCAATATAGAGTTTTATTTGATTAACACTTGCATTAAGGTTCCGTTTAATTTCATGTTCCCAAAAACGCATCACCACATAGCCCAAAGATTGGAGTGCATAGTTTACAAATCTGTCCCGCTGCATATTGCGTTCTATTTTAGGTATCCAAAATTGTTGATTGGTTTTTGGCTTTCGTTGCTGCCACTGGTAACCGTGCCAAAAATCACCGTCTATAAAAATGGCCAAATTGTATTTTTCAATCACTAAATCTGGTCGGCCCGGCAAATCCTTGCGATGAATACGATAACGAATGTGCTCTTTCCAAAGTGCTTTTCTAAGCATTAATTCAGGTTTGCTATTACTGCCTTTAATTTTAGCCATGGTTTTGCTGCGCTGCTTGGTGGTATAAAAACCAGCACTTTCCTCAAAACGGGGCACTTTAATGGCATCTTCTTCGAGGATATACAACTTTGGCTTTTTTCTCATCTAATTACAAAAATAAGGTTTAATCATTTACCAGTTATCAATGGTAGATGACCATTGAGCTTCCTTTTAATGCAAATCATCACTTTTACCTATTGGCTTTTAAGCTGTTTCTGCATATTTACCACCTATTCATCACCAGTTTTTATTTTGTTATTGTATTTTTACCTGTGTTCAAATGGCCGCAACGTTAAAGAAAATCTTCGAAAACAAACTTATTAAACACAATATCAAGTATACTGCTGTAGGTATTAGTGTGGGCGCCTGCATTAGCCTTTTAATTTCAATGGTTAACAGAAATGGCATATCGGTTAGGCAAATTTTCTTCAATATTCTATTTAGTGTCTTCATCAGTTTAGCCATTTCAAACATCTTTTCTACCTTTCAAAAGTATAGCCAAAGGTTTACCCGTCGTTTCTGGCAACTCATATTACTTTATTATACCTGTAACTTACTAGGTATGTTGATAGGAATAGAAATATGCTACTTGATTATTTCCATATTCTACAATGTTCCCTACGTACCTTTTAAACATGCACAGGATTACAAATCTATCTCTGTAATAGTTTTCATTGTAGGCACTATTATGCTGCTTTACCATTTGCAACAACGCAATGCCGAAAACGCCTTAAAAGCTAAGGAGGCCGACTTAATCAGAAGTAACCAGCTGAAGGCACAAGCAGAATTGCAAGCCTTGCAATCTAAGATCAATCCTCACTTTTTATATAATGCGTTAAATGCTATTACCAGTTTAATTCATGAAGACCCCGACAAAGCGGAAGACATGACCATTAAACTTTCGAAGCTATTTAGGTACAGTATCAACTCCCAACAACAAAATTATTGTACACTAAAAGAAGAGATTGACATTTTAAATGCCTATCTAGCCATTGAAAAGGTAAGATTTGGCAACAGAATTAATTTTAATATTGAGATAGATGAGGGCATTTCCTTTATTGACTTCCCTAGATTTTTATTACAGCCATTGGTAGAAAATGCGTTGAAACACGGTCTAAAAGATACTTTTGAAAATGGCCTACTTGAAGTGAAGGTAACTCCAAAAAATAGTAAACTAGAAATCTTAGTGATAGATAACGGGGTTCCTTTTCCTGATGAATTGGTAGCTGGATATGGACTGCAAAGTACGTTCGACAAATTAGCCTTGCTTTATCCAAACCAACATGAAATCGAGTTAATTAACCAACCTCAAAAACAAATCAAAATCTCTATCCCTTTAAGCGCATGAACTGGAAAACCATTATTATTGAAGATGAACAATTAGCCAGACAAAGACTAAAAAGGCTACTGAACAACTATCAGGAAGTAGAGATTATTGCAGAGGCTGAAAATGGCTTAGAAGGACTTGAATTGATTAACCAACACCAACCAGATTTGATTTTTCTGGATATAGAAATGCCGATTTTGAATGGTTTCGAAATGCTAGCTAAACTTGGTGAACATCAACCTAAAGTGGTTTTTACCACGGCTTATGATCAATATGCCATTAAAGCTTTTGATGAGGGCTCTATTGATTACCTACTTAAACCCATTGAGTTAGAAAGGTTAGACAAAACCATTCACAAGTTAAAGCAAACCAATTTAGCCAAGCCAGTTTTGGCTTTAGACGATTTATTGCAACAAATTAAAGGCAAAACCGTTCAAAAAACACTTACCGTAAAGCTTGGAGATCGAATCTTACTCATCAAAATAGATGATATTATACATATCCAAGCGGAAGAAAAATATGTATTTCTGTATACATTAGATGGTAAAAAACATTTAACAGACTATACGCTTTCTACTTTGGAGGGCAAACTTCCCGAAGATTTCATCCGTATTCATCGGAGTGACATTATTAATACTAACCATATTAGCGAAATTAGAAAAGGATTTAACGGTGCATTGATTTTTGTGATGAGCAATCAGGCAAAAGTTAGTTCCAGCAGATCAAACAGTGAAAGCTTGCGTAACCGCTTCGGCATTTAAGTGTATTTACCTGTTTTTATAATTTATTGATAAATGAGCAAAAGCTTTGTTATTTTTGTTTAATCAGACAAATAACTTGCTACATTTCTTAACATACAGAACACCAGCCAAATTCCTAAAAGCTTTTGATGAATACGCTGCAGATGCCAATCTGAATTCTGTAAAAATCATTAGCTCACTGATATTAATCCTTGGAGGCATCTCTAGAACATTGGCAACTGTTTTTCATCAAGATGCCATTAAAATACAGGGCTACGATCAACTTTCGCTAAACAACTGGCTTCAGTTGGCCTTTTCTACTGTGTTTTTTTGTCTGAGCGTTTATGTGATTAACAAGCAAGTACCACTTCGTTATAAAAAAATAGTTGTACTGGCTTTTGTCGCATTTTTCCTTACTTCTGCTTTCAATATCAGTTATATTATTTCATTGCATAACACGAAGAATACACTATTTATACTCTTGGTGGGTATAGTAGCAGCCAGTCTCTTCTTTGCTATCGAATATCAGCACATGAAACTGTTGGTGATTTATGTAGTTGCGTTGTATTTTGCCGCTACGCAGTTTTCGGAACTTGCCAACCAGCAAAAAATCGTCAATTTTATGGCAGGCATCATTCTGGGAATAGTATTACTAAGCTTTTCTAGATATAGTTATTATTTTAAGTCATCACATTTTGTACAGATTAAGGAATTAGAAGAAAAGAATACCGAAATAGCTCATTTAAACAACCAAAAAGGGGAAATTCTCTCCTTTGTTGCCCACGATTTAAGAGCTCCTTTAAATAATATCGAGGCGCTTAGCCAAATGATGTTATTTGAAAAAGGAGACCAAGGGGAAACCAAAATGATCTACAATTCGGCATTACAGGCCAAAAATATCATCAACGATTTAATTGAGGCTGTTAGAACGAGTCAACCTGAACTACAAAAGGAAACCTTTGAATTAAACCCCTATCTCCAAAAAATCATTACCAAATGGGAAACCAATACCGATAGGAAAATTGTTTTCAGTCAGGGAAATGAGCATTTGAAGTTAAGTGCCAATGCCTCAAAATTGGAACGAGTAATTGACAATCTTATTAGTAATGCGCTTAAATTTTCTAGTGTTGATAAGGAAATTAATGTGCTAGCTAGCAATGTGAAAAACAAAGCCTTTATTAGGGTAAAAGACAATGGTATTGGTATCCCTTCTGAGTTGCAGTCACATATTTTCGAGCAATTCTCCAAAGCAGGCAGAAAAGGCCTTCAAGGAGAGAAATCCATTGGGTTGGGGCTGCATATCTCACATAAAATTATCGAACAACATGAAGGTGAACTCTCAGTAAACAGTATTGAAAATGAGGGAACAACCTTTACCATTCAGTTGCCCTTGGTCTAATCATCATCTTCCACTTTACCAGCAAACAAGTCTTTGCTAAAGTTTACCAAGAAAAGCTCTCGTTTTGCCCTAGTAACCGCGGTGTACAACCAACGCATAAAATCAAGATCTACCATGTCCTCCGTTAAAAAACCCTGGTCTACAAAAACAGCATCCCATTGTCCGCCCTGAGCCTTGTGGCAAGTAACCGCATAAGCAAATTTAATCTGCAAAGCATTATAATAAGGATCTTGCTTAATGGCTTGCAGTCGTTCTTTTTTATTGGTAATGTGTTCGTAGTCTAGTAACAGCCCTTCATACAACTTCTTACTGGCTTCATAAGGCAGGTTTGGGCTTTCAATTTGCAAGGTATCCAGCAGCACTTTACAAGTAATCGCACCCATATCAGGAAAATCTACCAACTCCAATTGTACTTCCGCAAAGCGAAAACCATATCGTTCCTCTTCCCTACGCACCCTAATCACCTTAGCCATATCGCCATTGGCAATAAAGGCGGTTTCATTATCGTCTGGCAACCAAAAGTAATTGTTACGCACCACCATGATATAGTCGCCGCCAGTCAATTCCTCGTCCCTATAAAGCAACCTTGCCCTAATTTGGTTGTTATAAATATTGGCTGATTTATTTGACCTACATACCACTAAGGTGTTTTCAAGATCATATTTACCATAAGCATATTCCAAGCCTTCTACAAACTTTATACCTGTCATCCTAAAGATATCCTTATAGCCTTTTGTGATGAATTTCGGCCATTTCGGTTCATCTTCGTAAGTATTCACCAACCTCCTGAGCATAGTGGCATTGGCTAAAATACCCGATTTCTTCTCTTGCCTAACCACTTCGGTTAATTCTACCGAGGTTACATCCAATTGAAAGTTGCTACTTAAATAATCTGGATTTAATGCAGGGCTATCTATACTCCCCACCGGTGGTAGCTGAGCCGTATCGCCAACAAACAATAAAAAGCAATTTTTAGGTTTACCTTCTGGCGAGGGCTGAAAAACAAATTCCAGCAAATCGCCCAAAAAAGACGAACCTCTTTGCGTATTCCATTCATCAGCAATCATGGAAGCCTCATCCACAATAAAAACGGTATTCTGTGCTAAATTAGGGGCCAACTGAAAAATCAAATCCATATCCATGGCCGATTTTTTTCGGTATATTTTCTTATGAATAGTAAGTGCCTTTTGCCCTGTATAATTACTCATTACTTTGGCAGCCCTGCCCGTTGGCGCCAATAGTGCCGATTTTAGGCCAAACTTAGGCAATGCCTTTACCAAAGCAGCAACTGAAGTAGTTTTACCTGTACCTGCATACCCTCTTAATACAAAACAAGCTTCTGCATTTGGCCTACTCAAAAAGCTTGCGGCTTGCTTACAAAACTGTAATTGTTCTTTGGTAGGGTCAAATGGATAAGATTGAGCAATGAGTTGGGCTTTGTCCATTTGGCAAATATGCGAAATATGCCACAGATGTATAGCTATTATTCATTTGCTCAATTCATCTTTTGATAGTATTGAATATCTTACTATTATAGTATTTAAACACCCCGCCCTTTGGGCACCCCTCTAAAAGAGGGGAATTAAACAAACCAATTTCGACATCAGAAATAAAAACATCTGTGCATCTGTGGCAATAAAAATCCATTTTTAAAAAAAAGAACTATTTTTGTTGGTACATGAACAATAACAGCATTTTACTAATTGACCCCAACTTTGAACCTGCAAACAGTTCCAATTTAAGTTTGCTGGTAAAAATAGGCGCTGACACCTTCTCATACGCCATTATTGACAATGAGAAAAACTTTGTTCATGCCGTATACGATGAGCAAGAATGCGAGAATGGTTACGAAAAACTAAATGAACGGTTAAAAAACGACAGCTACTTACAGCTTGCTTACAAGCAGGTAACGGTTGCCACACACACCAACAATATCGTTTTTGTACCTCAAGAGCTGTTTAACGAGCATAATGTAGCGGTTTACACCAAATACTTTGAAGAAACTGAATCTAATAAGGTATATGTGCAACCTTCTTTACAACAATCTATTAGCACAGTATTTTCTTTACCTGTTTTTGCCGAAAAATCTATTAACGAACGCTGGGAAAATGCAACCAGGCTATATCAAAACGCAGGCTTAGTTGAACTAGCAACCAACCTTCAACAAGACACCATACTGATTGATTTTACCGTAGGTTCTTTCCAATTCATCTATCTTAAAAATCAAAAAATAGCTTTTATGCAGAGCTACCAGTTTGAAGACCTTGAAGAGCTTACCTACTTTCTTTTGTTGATTGTAAACCAACTTAATATCAATACCGAAACCACTGAAATTAAAGTTTGTGGCATTATCCATGAAGGAGATGACAAGTGGAAGTTGCTTAGCCAATATTTCAACAAAGTTGATTTATTAACGCTACAGGCAAATTTAGACACCAATATCCTAGATGATATGCCCTCACATTACTACACAGGTTTACTTGCCCTACAACAATGCGTATAGTTGGCGGTAAATTAAAAGGCCTGCAATTTCATGCGCCTGCAAAGCTTCCAGTAAGGCCAACCACAGATATGGCCAAAGAAGCCTTATTCAATATCCTGCTGAACAGCTATGATTTTGACGAATGCAATGTACTTGACCTTTTTACGGGAACGGGTAATATTAGCATTGAATTTGCTTCCCGTGAGGTAGGAAATATTACCTCGGTGGATAAGCATCCTGGTTGTGTAGCTTGGCTTAAAACCGTAAAAGATAAACACCAACTAGCTATTGGTATTCGCAAAGCAGATGCTTTTAAGTTTCTGGAACAGACGGCTGATAAATACGATATTATCTTTGCTGATCCTCCATATGATTTGCCAAACATTCCTTTATTGCCTCAATTGGTAGCGAAACATCAGCTATTAAAAGAAAATGGCGTATTGGTAGTGGAACATCCTTCGATGTTGAAATTAGACCAGCAACCTGGCTACGTGGAAACCCGTAAATATGGCTATTCTTCGTTTAGCTTCTTTAAATAGACAAAAGAATAAGGATAAAAGAGTAAGGGCTTATTCAAAACGTTAGGTTTCTTGCAATTTATCTTTATTCCTTATTCTTTGTTCCTTTACCCTTTTCAATTATCTTTGAACATGAAAATTGCTCTATTTCCTGGCTCATTTGACCCTATTACCATTGCTCACGTTGATATTTTAAAACGTTCATTACCCCTATTTGATAAAATTGTGGTTGGTATTGGATTGAATAGTTCTAAGCAAAGTTTCCTTTCTGCAGAAAAAAGGGAAGAGATTGTAAAAAGCATTTTTGTGAACGACAGCAATGTAGAAGTCCAATTATACCAAGGATTGACGATTGATTTTTGTAAGAAAATTAACGCAACCTATATGGTAAGGGGCATTCGCTCAGCTTCCGATTTTGAGTATGAACGAGCCATTGCGCAAATCAACAAAAGCATGATGCCAGAGGTTGAGACCATTATCTTATTAAGTCGTCCAGAATATTCGGCCATTAGCTCCACTATTGTGAGAGATATTCTAAGAAACAATGGTGATGTAAGCCAGTTTGTTCCAAAAGAGGCACTAACGTTTCTATAATCAACACAAAATAACCGCCTTATTTACAACAAAATAAAAAGTATTTATCAATTTTATATTTTTTATTGTAACGTTTTCCCACAACACCTACTAATGGTTTAAATTAAAATCTTAAACACCATGAAATCATTAGTAAAAAACGTTATCGCCAAAACTGTAAAGTTTGCCTTATTATCTGCCATAGCCATTGCTCCAATTAGCAGTGCCTTTAGTCAAAAAGCCAAAAGTAATTCCTTACTATGGAAAATTGAAGGCAATGGCTTAGAAAAACCTTCCTACTTATTCGGTACCAACCATATGCTTTGTGAAAGTGATTTCAGCATGCCTCAAAAAGTAAAAGATGCCATGAGTAATACAGAGCAAAGCTATTTAGAAATTAACTTGGCTGACCCGAACTTAGATAAGGAAACGCAAAAATATATGTTTGCTACTCAACCATTGAGCTCGCTAATTAGCAAAAACGATTCTATTTTCGTTGACTCTATATTACAAGCTAAACTTAAAATCAAACTAAAACAGGTTGACAACATAAAACCAATGCTCATTGTAAGTTCATTAATGCAAACTTCATTACCTTGTAAGCTCATCAGCTTTGAAAGTGAAATCATCAAAACAAGCAAAGCCGCCAACAAAGAAGTGAAAGGTTTATCAAGCGTTGAAGAACAATACTCATTTTTAGATAAAATTTTTAAACCAGCGGATTTTGTACCTTATTTGAAAATGTGGTCTGAAGAAGAACTAAAGAAAATCTTTAATGAACTAAAAAGTGCGTATTTAGCAGAGGATTTAAAAAAGATGGATGATATCATGGTAGCTTTTTATACTGCAGACCCTGATGGTTACCGTAACCTATTACCTGTACGCAACCACCTATGGGCCGATAGAATGCCAGCAATAGCTAAAGAAAAACCAACATTTTTCGCTGTAGGCTCTGGCCACTTACAAGGTAAAGAAGGATTAGTGGAATTATTACAAGCCAAAGGATTTAAAGTAACTCCAGTATTTAACTAAACATCTGCCCCTTAAAAGAACGCCAACCAATGCACGATACTCAAAAAATATTCCTGCAGCAAATCAACGAAAACAAAGGGATTATCCATAAAGTAGCTAAAATGTACATGGATAACCCTTTGGATCAAGAAGATTTGTTCCAAGAAATTGTCATGCAACTATGGAAAGCCTATCCATCCTTTAAAGGTACAAGTAAATTCTCTACTTGGATGTATCGGGTAGCACTAAACACCGCTATTGTATTCTTTAAAAAAGACCATAGAAAGGTAGATAAAGCTTCGCTCAATGAACAGATAGAAATAGCAGATTTTAGCGACAGTCATGAAAAGGAAGAAAAACTTGCTTATCTGTACAAGGCAGTACAAGAACTCAACCAAATTGAGAAAGCATTGATTTTCCTATTCTTGGAAAACCAGTCGCATAGGGAAATTGCACAAAACTTAGGTATCACCGAAGTAAACGCCCGAGTAAAACTAAACAGAACTAAAGAAAAATTACAACAGATTATTAAAAAGAACGGCTATGAATTTTGACCAATTAAAAGATGAGTGGAACAATAGCAACACTCAACATCAAGAGGTATCCGAAAGCATGCTTAAACTTAAAGAAGCACGTACGCCCATTGATAAAATAAGGAAACAGATGAAGCAGGAATTTATTCTGCAAGTGGTTTCACTAGCGCTTGGAGCATTTGTACCTAAAATATTGGATTTCTCCATGCCTCTAAAATCTACCTATTTGATATTTTTCGGAATTGTAGTGGCTTTTTGCACTTACTATTTCTATAAGTTCTATCGTTTCTACAAACACTCCTATGATTTGAGCATAGACAGCAGAAAGAACTTATTGTGGTTTTACTATGAAATGAAACTTAATGTTGAACTATACAAGGCGCTTACTTACATTATAGGTTTCATCATGATCTCTTTCTGTGCAACTGCACTGTTCTTAACTAAAAATGATTTACTCACTAAAATTTTAGAGCAATTGTCACTAACTTACATCGTATTGAATGCTTTTATAACTATTCTGATTATTGGTGTACTTACCGAACTTTGGGCCCGCTTTTATTATGGCAAGTACATTAAACAAATCAAAGTGATTATTGATAGTCTTGATGAAGAGTAAGTTTTAGTATTATTTTATGTCGAATTTCACACCCTCTCTGCCCTTTGGGCATCTCTCCCAAAGGGAGAGAATACAATAAAGACCATTAATACATAGCGAGAGAGGGTCTCTATTCAATAAATATCAAACCCTAAAGCAATTTTTCACTTTTTAAAACATCTATAATTAAAGGATAGGTGTTTTTTATTTTGGCCTTAATTTCATACGGAGCAATCCACGCAGCTTCGGTAATGCCCTCCTCCACTTGTGGAATTAGTTTGGGGCTTCCTTTCACCCTCATGTGGTACCAATTGGTTCTCTTTAAAATCAAGTCGGTTCCCATTTCGTAAACATGGTGGGTTTTACAAACTCTCTCATTGCGCTGCTCTACCTTAACGCCACATTCTTCCTCTACCTCTCTTACGGCAGCCACTTTCATCTTCTCTCCTTTTTCTACCTTCCCCTTAGGTAAATCCCACTTTTTATTTCTAAAAATGAATAAAAATTCGCCTTTAGCATTAGTGACCAAGCCTCCCGCTGCTTTGATGATCGTCAAATCTTTTTTGATCTTTTTAAATACAGATTGGGGGTTCTTCGTCAGTATAAGGTAATGTTTTTGTTTACTATTCTTAAGGTTTTTATAGAAAGACCTAAAATCAAACCCCTCAGCCTCAATTTGTTGTATTTTACCAATTTCGGCAGGAAGTTCATGAGTTATAAACAAAGTGTTGTCGTTAATATAAATTCTGTATTTTTGCGCCATGTACAATAAAAGTGATATTGAATTAAAGGTAGCTGAATTTTTGTTACAAATTAAAGCAATTAAATTACAACCTACTAATCCATTTACTTGGGCTTCGGGTTGGAAATCCCCAATCTACTGTGATAACCGTATAACTTTATCTCATCCAGCGGTAAGAACTTACATCCGTCAAAAACTTGCTCAATTGATCCAAGAAGAATATGGTGCTGTTGACGTAATTGCCGGTGTAGCTACAGCTGGTATCCCACAAGGAGTTTTAGTGGCTCAGGAATTGGGTTTACCTTTTATCTATGTAAGATCAAAAGCTAAAGAACATGGTACCGGTAGCTTAATTGAAGGCGAAATTGTAGAAGGACAACGTGTAGTAGTGATTGAAGACTTGGTTTCAACTGGAAAAAGTAGCTTACAAGCAGTAGAAGCCTTGCGTAATGCTGGACTTTCTGTAGCAGGTTTGGTGGCTATTTTCACTTATGGTTTAAAACAAGCTGATGATAACTTTGCTGCTGCGAAATGTAGATTTTCTACCCTTTCAAATTACAAAGCACTGATTGATTATGCAGCCGAGCATGGTTTTATTGCCAAATCGGAAATGGAGTTTTTAAATAAATGGCGTGAAAACCCTGCTGAATGGGGACAAAGCGAAATTGCTTAAGACTATCGCACATAAAACCTATATATAAATGACAATCATCGAAAGTAATACTGAAATTAATTTGCCTGTAGCGCAGGTTTACCAGTTTCTTGCTGATTTGAACAATCATCAGCAATTAATGCCAGAAAATATCTACAACTGGTCTTCTACGGCTGATACAGCAAGTTTCACTATCCAGAACATGGCTAAATTAGCTATTCACATTTCTGAAAGGGTTGAAAACGAGAAATTGATTGCTGTACCTACTGAAAAACCACCATTTGATTTATCACTACAATGGACGGTAACAGACAATGGAAACGGCACCACTACCGCAAAGCATATCATTTCAGCAGACTTGAACATGATGATGAAGATGTTAGCCTCGGGGCCACTGCAAAAGCTGGCAGATTATCAGACAAAGAAGCTAAAAGAGATTTTAGGATAATATTCGAAGGAAGTTCAAAAGACTTCCTTTTTTTATGTGCTAAATTTTGGTTTGAAAATCAAAGTCTGCATTTCATTGGCACTTCAGTCCTGCTGTCCGCTCCAATCTTTTTTGCTCTTTTGCTATCATTCCGAGGAACGAGGAATCTTTATCTGAAGAGCTTTACGTTCAGGATGACAGATAAAAAAAAGGATATTCGCTCCATCAGGTTTAGTTTTGAAAGTTTGTGAACAAAATCTGCTGTTGCGTTTAAACAGATCCTTCGCTACCGAATTATCGGTACAGGTTATGCTCTGGATAACAAACAATGTTTGAGAAGGAGCAATTAACGTTATTGCGCTTTCAACTTCATACGCTTCATTAGAAAATAGAAACCTATGGAAGTAAGCAGCATTAGCAAACCTGTACCCATCCATAAAGCATTAAAACCATAGTGGGCAGCCACCTTAGTTCCTAAAAAAGGTGCAAAAATTAATCCCGCAGAAAGAGAAAGCGAGTTTAAGCCCATGTAGGCTCCCCTATTTTTAATATTTGAGCGCTGTAGTGTAACCGTAGCCATAAAGGGCATTGCCAATATCTCTGCAATACATAAAATAAACATAGATACGTACAGCAGCCAAATACCTTCCGTAATTAATAAGGAAGCAAAAGCCAATCCGCAGCAGAACACACCAATGATAATGGCATTTGCAGCGGTAGTTCTTCGCTCAGCAATGTGTACAATCAACATCTCCAAACTAAATACCACTACGCCACTATAGGCTAAAATAATACCAATGCTTTTTTCATTAAGATGATATACTTTCTCATAATATAATGGGAGTGAGTTTAGCAACTGAAAAAAACAAATGGCAAATAAGGTACTTAAAAAGGTGAACACTAAAAAAGGTGTATCCTTATACGGCGACTTGTACTTAATTTCCTCTTCAGCAGCATCGGCCTTTTCCTTGGCTTCTCCTTTCTTATTCCTGAAATACACAAAAAATATCACGGCTGCTAATGTTGCGGCAATCGCATTTCCATAAAAAAGCAGGTTGTATGAAATGGCCGCCAATAATCCGCCTAACGCCGGTCCAATAGAAAAGCCTAGGTTTAAGGCCATTCGATTTAGCGTGAAGCTTCTCACTACGTTTTCAGGTTTTGAATAATAAGCCAATGATACCGAGTTGGCAGGTCGCAAAATATCACTGATGATACTTAAAGCTAAAATTCCACCAGCTAACGAAGTTGTAGTGGTTAGTTCTGGCAAGAGAATAAACATGGGAATTACGCCTACCAAACTAAAAAGCTGCACTTTAAAATGACCGAATTTATCGGTTAGCCAGCCGCCCAAAGAAGAACCTATTACCGAACCAATTCCAAAGCAGCTAAGTAACACGCCAGCACTCTCCAAAGAAAAGCCCAAATGCTTTACCATGTACACTCCTAAAAAGGGTACTACCATAGCTCCGCTTCTGTTCACTAGCATTACCAAGGCAAGCATCCATGCGGGTGTGGATAGTCCTTGGTAAACTTTAAAGTAACTTTTTATAAAGGTTTTCATTTGTGATGCAAAGATAGTTTTTTTAGTAGTGAGGAGCTAGGAACTAGTGGTTAGTATTTATTTATTGGAGTTCATTGGTTCACTTGTTCATTAGTTATTTACTCCGTTCGCCGTCATCTCGACCATAGCCGGGGCCGCGAAGCAGCTACGAAGTAAAATCTTTTAAAGTTGCTTTAAGTTTCTCCCAGATTAAGATTAGTTAGGTATTATTTGTTTTCTCCCGAGGATTGCAATGATTTGACTGCAGATGATAATAGCTGTTTCGTTGGTTGGTTATTTAGTTCCCTACTAACTCCTAGTTCCTAATCCCTATCCACTCGTCCCTAACCCTGCCATTTTTTCATCATAAAACACTAAAAACCAGTCAATTATTCAGTAAAACATTTTTAAGTACGACAAAATTTCCGATTTCAAAAATCAATTAGAGATGGCATTTGTTTTGAGCTTAGCGATACAACTACCACTAAGGCATCTAGCTTAAATGCAAAGACGTTACAGTTGGTAAAAGAAAAGTAAAAACAGAAATATGAACTTCAACAACTTTACAATAAAAGCCCAAGAGGCTGTACAAAAAGCCTCTGAAATTGCACAAGGCAACCAACAACAGGCCATTGAAACAGCGCATTTGCTAAAAGGCTTGTTAACCGTTGATGAAAATGTAATTTCATATGTATTAAAAAAACTCAACGTTAACCTTAATACGCTTAACCAAAAGCTAGATGAGGATATTGCCAAATTTGCGAAAGTAAGTGGCAGTAATATTTATTTATCTTCTAATGCGAATACTGCGCTACAAAAAGCACAAACCTTTTTAAAGGAATTTAAAGATGAGTTTGTTTCCGTGGAGCACGTGTTACTAGGTATTTTAGCCACTAATGACGCTACTGCGAAGTTGCTCAAAGACCAAGGGGTAAATGAAAAAGACCTTAAAAAAGCCATTACCGAATTACGTGGAGATAGTCGAGTGACCGATCAAAATGCGGAAGCTACTTATCAGGCATTAAACAAATACGCTCGTAACTTAAACGAATATGCCGAAAGTGGCAAACTTGACCCTGTAATTGGTCGCGATGAGGAGATTAGGCGTGTGATCCAAATCCTTTCCCGCAGAACCAAAAACAACCCAATTTTAATAGGCGAGCCTGGTGTGGGTAAAACTGCTATTGCCGAAGGCATTGCTTTCAGGATCATTAAAGGTGACGTGCCTGAAAACCTAAAATCTAAAGTGGTTTATTCCTTAGATATGGGTGCCCTTATTGCAGGTGCTAAATATAAAGGCGAATTTGAGGAGCGTTTAAAAGCTGTAGTTAAAGAGGTTACACAAAGTGATGGCGATATCATTCTTTTTATTGACGAAATACACACACTTGTAGGAGCTGGCGGTGGCGAAGGTGCTATGGACGCTGCAAACATTCTGAAACCTGCCCTAGCCCGTGGTGAATTGAGAGCAATTGGTGCTACAACGCTAGATGAATATCAGAAATATTTGGAAAAGGATAAGGCTTTAGAGCGTCGTTTCCAAAAAGTAATGGTAGAAGAACCTGATACACAAGATGCCATTTCCATTTTACGTGGTTTGAAAGAACGCTACGAAACACACCATAAAGTGCGTATTAAAGACGAAGCGATTATTGCTGCCGTTGAAATGAGCCAACGTTATATTTCAGATCGCTTTTTACCAGATAAAGCCATCGACTTGATGGACGAGGCTGCCTCTAAATTACGCATGGAGATGGACAGTGTACCTGAAAACGTGGATGCTCTGGAACGTGAGATCATGCGCTTGGAAATTGAGCGTGAAGCCATCAAACGAGAAAAAGACGATAAAAAAGTAAAAGAACTGAGTGAAGAAATCGCTAATTTATCTGCAGAGCGAGATGAGTTTAAAGCAAAATGGCAAGGCGAAAAAGATTTGGTAGACGCCGTTAATACAGAAATTGAGCAGATTGAAGCCTATAAACTAGAAGCAGAGCAGGCAGAACGTGCAGGTGACTATGGCAAGGTAGCAGAATTACGCTACGGCAAAATCAAGGAAGCACAAGATAAAGTTGAAAAACTGAAAGCAGATTTAGCGAGCCGCCAGGACCAAAGCCGCATGCTGAAAGAAGAAGTAACCGCAGATGATATTGCAGGTGTAGTAGGTCGTTGGACAGGTATCCCAGTCACTAAATTGGTATCAAGCGAACGCGAAAAATTATTGCACTTAGAAGAAGAGCTGCACAAGCGTGTAGCTGGGCAGGATGAAGCCATTGAGGCCATTTCTGATGCGATACGCCGTTCACGTGCCGGTTTACAAGATAAACGCAAGCCTATTGGCTCCTTCATTTTCTTAGGGACAACAGGCGTAGGTAAAACCGAATTGGCCAAAGCTTTAGCAGAATTCTTGTTTAACGACGAAAATGCGATGACCAGAATTGACATGAGCGAATATCAGGAACGTCATGCCGTAAGCCGTTTGATTGGAGCGCCTCCCGGATACGTAGGTTATGATGAAGGTGGACAGCTAACGGAAGCAGTGCGTAGAAAACCTTATTCGGTAGTCTTACTGGATGAAATTGAAAAAGCACATCCCGATGTTTTCAATATCCTGTTACAAGTTTTGGACGATGGTCGATTGACCGATAACAAAGGTCGTGTGGTGAACTTTAAAAACACCATCATTATCATGACTTCCAATATTGGCTCTCATTTAATCCAGGATAACTTTAAAAACTTGGACGATGAGAACAGGGATAGTGTAATTGCAAAAACAAAGAACGAACTGTTTGAATTATTGAAGCAAACCATACGCCCTGAATTTTTAAACAGGATTGATGAGCTGATTATGTTTACCCCATTGAACCGAAGCGAAATTAGAGATATTGTAACACTTCAATTTAAACAGGTGCAGGATACTTTGGCTGAGATGGGCATTACCATGGAAGCCAGTACAGAAGCTTTGGATTGGCTTGCGGAGTTGGGCTACGATCCTCAATTTGGTGCACGTCCGTTAAAACGTGTAATCCAGAAGCGAATTCTGAACGAATTGTCTAAAGAGATTTTGGCAGGTAAAGTGGATAAGGACAGTAAAATCAAATTGGATATGTTCGATCATCATTTTGTGTTCCTCAACGAGGATAAATAATATTCGTAAACTCTATCATATATCGAAAAGACAGGCCAAGCCTGTCTTTTTTTTGTGACAACAATCTGCCAAAAAATGTCAAATCGACAAATCTAAAAACCTCCAAAATATCACTCAATTGTCAGCAAAAGGCACTTTTGTCAAAAAAATCTAATATCGACATTTCCCTATATAGCTTCAAAATACTATTAATCAATCGATTAATTAAATAAACCGTTTTTGGCATGACTGACATTTTTTCAAAGAGGAACGGAAGTTGAAAAGAGTGTGTCAGATGGTCATAAGATCATCGTAAACATAACACATATAAAAATGAAAAAAGTTCTATTATCGTTATTGGCTGTAGCAGCTTTAACATTTGGTGCAAAAGCACAAACTGAAAAAGGTAAAATCATTCTTGGTGGTAACGTAGGATTTAATAGTACTAAAGTTGATGGTGCTGCTAAAGCTGATATTAACTTTAGCGTGGTTCCAAGTATTGGATATTTTGTAGGCAACAACTTTGCGGTAGGTACTGGTGTTGGATATGAATATGATAAATCAGTAAGCAGAACCAACCAACGTGAAGCTTTTGTAGTAGCTCCTTTTGGTCGTTACTATGTTAACTTAACTGAGCAATTCAAATTCTTTGGACACTTATCAGTTCCTATGGCTTTTGGTACTCAAAAAGATGTAAATGCTAACGGCGATACTGGTGCTAAAGAAGCTACCACTACTGCTATTGGCGTAAACTTGGCTCCAGGTTTTGCTTTCTTCCCTACTAAGAAAATTGGAATTGAGTTTTCAGTAAATGGTTTAGGTTACAATAATTTATCTGTGAAATCAGAAGCTACCGGTGCTAAGGTTAAAACCAACAGTTTCGGTTTAGATGGTAATACTTTTGCCCCTAAATTGGGTGTACAGTTCCACTTTTAATTTGAGCTAGTTACTTATAAAAGGCCACCCATTGGGTGGCCTTTTTTTGTTTTACAAGGATCTGTTATCAGAAAAAATTCACTAACTTGAAGGACAGACAAACTATTAGCTATTCTTATCCCATCAATTCTCTCCCACCAGCTTTACCAAAGAATGGGCAAAAGCTAAACTTAACATCATTCATAAAATACATGAAAAAGTATTAAACCATATTAAGGATAATTCTGAAGATGGAACGACAACGAGTAAAATTCCACATTAACAACCCTCATCATGAAACAATTAGTGATCGTTTTTATACTTTTTAGTTTTTTAACTGCTTGCGGACAAACAAAAAATAGTGACTACTGGAGCAATCTACCTCAACCCATTGGATGGGTAAACGACTTTGATCATCTTTATACCGAGGCGCAAAAAAAGACCTTGGACAGTTTAATTGCCAACTATGAGCAAAAAACAAGTGTCGAAATTTCTCTTGTAACCATTCCCGTTACTGCTACAGATAAAGAACGTTTTCTAGACCTTACGCTTCATATTGGCAACACTTGGGGTATTGGTAAAAAGAATAAAAATAATGGTATTTTAATCGGTATTTCTAAAGAATACAGAATCATCAGAATACAAAATGGTTTGGGGATTGAAAAGCAAATCTCCGATGACAAGACCAAAGAAATCATCAACAACTATTTTATTCCAGGTTTCAAAAAAGGAGATTTCTTTAAAGGATCATATGATGGCATTATGGCTATTACTAAAACATTAGATGAGGCAAATCGCTAGACCTTCTCTAAGCTCCTAAAATCCTTTCCTGTAACAACTTGCTTTAAATACGTCTAATTTAAAAACCTGATGGTCGGACAATTTAATTTAGGAATATGAAACGAGCGATATATCTTTTTGTTTTTCTGCTTTTAGCTAAGTCGGCTTCTGCCCAAAACGAGGAAGCTAAAAGAGATTTGGCCTTTTTACAAGACACCAAATATTGGTTTGATGCTTGGCAGCTTATTAGCAGCGAAGTTTTTAAAATCAATACGGTTAAACCTGTTCAGTTTGTCTTTTTTGATGACCAATATGTTTATTCTACTTCGGAAATTACTGTTCCAAAAGGTGTTTCTGTGAAAGGCAACGATTTGATGAACTTAAAGTTAACGTGGAAGAAAAACTTACATCATGATACACTTACTTTGCCTAACCAAAAAAAAGTCCCGATAGGATTAATGTCTTATGCAAGCGAATCAAATGGAAATGCCTTTTTTGTGATGCCACTTTTGAGTTTTTGGCAAAATGTTGGGGTAACAAGTAAAGAGCTGGGTACCGAAAAATTGGTAACAGGTGTTTTTCTTCATGAGTTTTCTCATTCGCAACAAATGGAAAATTTTGGAAAGAAAATTAGTGCTTATGAAAAGGCCACTCATTTTGACGTACCATTTTCTGATGATATTTTACAACATCTCTTTGATAAAAACGAGGCTTACCTGAGCCTTTTCAAGCAAGAAGTTTCCTTTCTATATTCATCTGTGAAGGATGAAAAATTAGATCAGACGCTACTGGACAAGGCTTTAAAAACCATGCAAAACAGACAGCAAACTTTTTTTAAGGGCAAATTTGTGGCGCTAAAAGAGATCGATTGCATATTTTTAACCATGGAAGGCCTAGGCCAGTATGCGATGTATTTGTGGTTAATTCATCCGAAAGGTGGAAATATTGCCATACCGGATGCTCTTGCTGGTGTAAGAAGAGGTGGTAAGTGGTGGTCGCAAGAGGAAGGTTTTGGATTGTTTTTGGTATTAGATCGTTTAACTGTACCCTCTGCATGGGCTTCAGGCTCATTTGATGACCGCACAGAAGATGTTTTTTCGCTGATCAAAAAGTTTAAGAAGTAATACAAAAATCCCTACGCTAAGTAACATAGGGATTAATTTAGAGAGCAATTAAATTAGGCTGTAATTCTAGGAGGCTGAGGTACTATTGGTTTTAATCCTTCTTTGGCTTTTCTTTTACCCCTGAAAAAGAAATAGAGATTAATAAATAACATGATTCCTAAATAAATAGAGAAGCTTCCTATTTTATAACTTAAGGCTTCTACCAATTCCTGATAATTATTATCGTATAGGTTGATTTTCAAAATCATTAAGGCAAACCCTAGATTTAAGAGGTAAAACCCCGTTTCAAAAAGCTTGTTAGTTGCAAAGGCAATTTCTTCCCTACCCTTAAAAATATCTAACATATAAATTTTACTATTTCTAAAAAGTGTTCTAGAAACATATAGCGTAAGCAATAAAGCTATTGGCAAATAAACTGCATAACCGATGAGAATTTTTGTAGTGTCCATGATGTTAAAGTTTATGATTGTTTAATTAGTGTGTGTTACTAAAGTTGTCGCTTTTAGAAGGTACTTTTCTTTTCCATTTCAGGTAATGCTTCATCTATTCTTTTAGCAAGCTTAGGGAGCTTAATAGTTGGGACAGCAGGAAATAAATGATGCTCTAAATGATAAAACATGCTAAAAGTAAGTTTATTTTTCCACCAGCTCCTTTGTGTTCTTGCGTATTCTGGGCTTTCATGCGTGTCATGATGTACCGTCCAAACAGCGAAAAAAGCCATTAATAATTCCCCTATAATCATCACTATAACATGATAAATTAAAAAGTCTATCTTGAAGTACAATACAGTAGAAATGAAAACTAAAATAGAAGACAGTTCCAAAAGCATGTTTCTTTTGTAATTTTTGTTCCCAAACTTCCAGGTTACTTTATGTATCAAGAACATGTGAACTGGTCCATACAAAATGGCTCCGTACCAAGTCATATTTGCAGACTTTCCTTCATAATCTTCTTCAGATAAGCAGAATTTATGATGCCTGATGTGATTAAATTTGACAGCATGAATTGAAACAAACATTAAAACACTATTACCATAAAGAGATAACCAAGTCAAAAATTTATTGGTACCAAGTGAGTTGTGAAATCCATTATGAACTTGCCTTAATCCTGTTAAGAAGAAAAATGCAGAGAACGGCAAAGCTAAAACGTAATTTTCGAAATAGGCAAACGTAATTGAAATTGCCAACCAAGGAATGGTGAGGTTATTTTCTATCAACATTTCCGTGAATGTCAGATTTTTCAAATCTTTCCATTGAACCTTCCTTAATAATTCTTGATGTGTCATAGCAGAACCTTTTTTTGATGTAAACTGTAGATAACATAAATATTTAGATAGTGTAGGGCGGATAGTATTAAAATTATACTTGCCATTTTTAAGGCGATAACTTCTATCAAAATAGATACTGAACCAATATGTTCCCAAAAGGAAAGTGTCACCGCACAGTACCCAATATTGACTAAGTAATAACCAATAAGCAGCATTTTATTGATTTGCTTACAAAGTTCGATATCTCCTGGCATTAAGGCTGCTACAAAAACGTTTCCGTTTCTATAGCAAATTTTACCTACTACTACGATGATGAAAACCATCATCATGATAAAAACACTATAGCCAATTAAGTTCAAGTTCTGCATAGTCTTTCTATTATTTTTAAAATTTCAGAAAATATTGAAATTTTATTTCAAAAAAATATTACTTCAATATTTTCATCATTAACTTACCTAACCAATTGTCTTTATACTCCGTCACTTTATCAATCATTTCGTCTGCTCTTGATACAAAATCATGTAGTTTTTTTGTTTGTTCTACAAAATGTTTTGCCTCTGCTGAGTTATTTCCTTCTATAACGCTTACTTCCTTTAATACTTTTAGGGCGGGCTTAATTTCACGTTTACTCCTCTCCTTTGCAATCTTAGTAGCCAGCTCATCCAAATCTTTTTCAGCTACAAAAAACTCCCTACGCTCTCCCGTTTTATTAGCTTTATAAACAATTCCCCAATCCATTAAACCTCGTAAATTCATACTGGCATTTCCTCTCGAGATCTGCAGTTCCTGCATAATATCTTCCATGGAAACGGGTTCTGCCGAAACCATCAACAAAGCATGTATTTGCGCCATCGTTTTATTGATGCCCCATTGAGAACCTAAAGCTCCCCATGTTTGTACAAATTTATTTTTTGCCTCGTCAAATTGCATGGTCAAATGTATAGATAGTTTTTAAACTTTCAAAAATAATTGAAAGTTTTTTATATTTATATGAATGCTTCATCAAATAGCATATCAAACATTCTTTTATTAAATATTAATTTTCCTTTAAAACCCTATTGTTTATTGGTTGTTATGTAAATAGTTCAACAATGTTATATTTGCGTTTATGAAAAAAATTATTGTAGTTGACGATGATGAAGAAGTACTAGATACTATTGAGCTCGTTTTGGAAATTGGCGGCTACGAAGTGGAGCCACTTAGTGATGCAGAGGGATTACATGAAACTATTGGAGAATTTAATCCAGACTTGATTATATTGGATATTGTGCTGGGCAAAATTGATGGCCGTACGTTATGTAATGAGATCAAAACTAATCCCAAGACCAAACATATTCCTATTTTAATGATGTCTGGTCTTTATAAGGCAGAAGAAATTAACCTTTTGGTTACACCGCCAGATGATTTTATGCCAAAGCCATTTAAAATGGACGTGCTTTTGGAGAAAATCGAAAACCTAATCAGCAAAAAAGCAATCAGGCAAAATATCAATTAATTATTTTTCTTCTCTGGGACCACGTTTGTAGATCACTAATCCGTTTAGGAAGTTTCTTAAAATTTGGTCACCACATTTTTTAAAGTTGGGATGATCTTCTTTTCTAAAGATATCACCCAATTCGGCTTTTGTAACGCTAAAGTTTACCAATTTACAGATCGCCATAATATCATCCGTAGTGAGTGATAAGGCCACTCTTAATTTTTTCATTACTTCGTTGTTGCTCATATACCTTTTATTCGTTTATTAGGAACTAGGAATCAGGGGCTAGGACCTAGTAATTGGTAAAATAGCCTATTTCCTAACCACTAGCTACTAGTTCCTAATTCCTATCTAGCTATTTCCACTTTTATTTTCTTGCCTTTCATTTTTTCGGCAGAGAGTTTCTTTACTAATTTTTGTGCTAAGTTACGCTTTACAGCGGCATAAGTACTTAAATCTTTTACTTCTATTAAACCGATATCTTCTTTGCTCAACCCTCCTATTTTGATCAAGAAACCAACAATATCTATCTTATTGATTTTCTGTTTTTTGCCGGCTGCAAAATAAATAGTTTGCCACTCGCTATCAGGTGGAATGGGATAATTCCCTTTGAGCTCTTCTTTTTCAATATCCTTATCTAGGTAAGGAAATTCTTCGTCGTTGGCAAAAATAAGATAGGCTGTTCCTTTCGCTTTCATTCGGGCGGTGCGTCCGTTACGATGCGTGAAAGCTTCTTTGGTAATAGGCAGTTGGTAATGGATAATGTGTTCTACTTCTGGGATATCTAAGCCACGAGCAGCCAAATCAGTAGTGATTAGAATTTTTACACTGCCGTTTCTGAATTTAAGTAGTGCTCGTTCTCTATCATCCTGCTCCATTCCACCATGGAAAATATCATGTACCAAATCTTCTTCAATCAGTAAATCGCTAATTCTATCTACGGTTTCTCGGTGATTACAGAAAATGAGCATAGAATGGTCGCCAATTTTACAAATCAGCTTAAATAAAGCTTCTAGCTTCTCTTCAGCAAGCGTGTCAATCCTTTTTAAGGTTAAATCAGGTACCACTTCTTGCTGACCCAGGTAATTAATGGTATGATGTGCTTTAATTCCTGTAAAATCTGGCAAATCATCCATTTGAGTGGCCGAAGTTAAGATACGTTGTTTTAACCCATGCAAGCAGTCGATGATGAAAGACATATCGTTAGTGAAACCAAATTCCAATGATTTATCAAATTCATCCAACACTAGAGTGCTAATGGTGCTTTCGTCAAAATTGTTCTCACGCAAATGAAAGGCAATACGCCCCGGAGTTCCAATCAATACCGCTGGAGCTTCTGTTAAGTTATTACGTTCTATTTTTACGGAATGACCTCCGTAACAGCAAATGACCTTATAACCAGTAGCCATTTGTTTAAAAACCTGTTCAATTTGCAACCCCAGTTCTCTGGACGGCACCATGATTAAACATTGCACACCTTTCTGCCCTTCTCTCAAATTATGGAGTACAGGAATAAGAAAAGCCAGCGTTTTTCCTGAGCCCGTAGGCGCTAAAACAACCAAATCGTTACCAGTATCAGCTTTTAGCTTTACTTCTTCTTGTAGTGGATTGAGCTTTTGAATATTAAGGTTAGCGAGTAGCTTTTGCAGATTCATGGCACAAAGTTAACAGTTTTCACTCAGCAGTTTCTAGCTTATAACCACAAAGGTTCAAAGAAACTTGATTTTATATGGTCATTAATAAGCAGCTAAAAAAGATAATCAATTCATCAAATAAATTGTTAAACGTTTACTTGTATGCAATCATCATTCGTAAATCCAAAATCAAAAAACAACATAACCTGTTGATAAACAACAAAATGTTAGCAAATAAACAACATACAATTAAAGAAATTTTAACAATAAGCCCTTAATTTTAGGAAACCTGATTTTAGGTTGCTTTATTTTATTACAATAACTTATGACCTGGAAGAAATTTAGTGGCGAAGTTATTCATTCGTCAATCTTAGCAGAGGTAGAAAAAGCAATTCTTCGCGAAACCGAAAATGGCTACAAAATCAAAGTCTGTATCGGTACCGACTCTCAAGTAAAAGGCAGCTACACCGATTTTGCTACGGTAATTGTGTTGTTAAGGGAACATCACGGCGGCTTTATGTACATTGCCCAAGAAAAAACTACCCAAAAAATGGGTATCAAGGAAAGAATGCTGCTGGAAGTACAAAAATCTATTGAAACAGCTTATTCCATCTGCGATTTGTTGGATATTTATGATGTGGACCTGGAAGTACATGCAGATATCAACACCAATCCTTCGTTCAAGTCCAACAAGGCACTAAATGAGGCTATGGGTTATATTTTAAGCATGGGCTTTATTTTTAAAGCTAAACCCGAAGCTTTTGCCAGCTCAACCTGTGCGGATAAGATGGTACATTAACAGTTTGCACTCAACAGTTTACAGTTAGCACGCCAAGCATGCTGGAAACTGGCTATTGAAAACTGGTAACTCAATTACCATGTTTTAGAAATCACCTTCTTTTCAGGAGGTTGGGGTGCTTGCACTGTTTTATGAAGCAAATGATCTTTTAAACGAGCGGCAAATTCTGCAGCGTATTTTGAAGTTTGTAACCGGTAGTCCTCCCATTGGTCGGCGTTCCATTTTTTAGTTTCTGTTTCAAGTGGAACACCTACCACAGTACTTGGCACAAAATTGCCATACCTGTCTTTTTGATAGGGGAAAAACTCAAAATCGCTCAGCCAAAAACGATACTTCCCTTCATTGGCTTCAAAATAAAGTCGATAAGCAATTTCTCCAGAAGGATGCGATAACATGGCCATGCTTTTTCTGATGATCAGTTTACCGTTAGCAACCAGTTCTTTACTGTTCGCTATAGCGATAGGTTTAAGCTCTTTCTTTTGCTTTTGAATAAACCGCTGTATTCTCACCTGCAGGCTATCTTGCGGAACAGTTGTATTCACCACTTCATAATAGGTGTACTTACCTGTTTCGTCTTTGGGTAATTGGGCTATTTCTTGTGCAGGCAAGAACGTTGACAAACCTAACAACAACACTAACAACGATACTATTTTCATAAAATGTGCTTTAAAGAATGAAGCGCCCCGATTTTCGGGACGCTTTCGGTTGTGATTAGCTTATCGTAAAGGCTAAAAGCTGTAAACTGCGGCTAAAGAAAATTGTGCTGCAGACTTATTTAATGTGGTTCCATCGCTTTTAACGAAGCTTTGGCTAAAATCCTTATCGTTATCAAAACGAACTTCTGGGATAAAGGTTAGGCCTCCAGATTTGATGTTACCTGATAAAGTGAACGAAGTTACACTTGCACTTGGTCCACCTGAAATTCCTTTATAGTTAAAGTATTCGGCCCTTAAACCTAACGCTACTGATGGGGTAAAAGCATATTGCGGATAAAGCGCTACGCCTGAATAACCGAATTTATCGTCACCGGCACTCAAATCAGCGGCATTTAAACCAATTTTAACTTTGTCGGTAATTTGATAAGCCGTGGTCAAATCTATGACGGTGCTGTAATTACCATAACCATCCAAGCCATGCAAACCATTGATGTAGGCTGTCCAGCCTTTCACTGGAGAAATCATCAACTGGCCTCCCAAACTAGACACTCCACGAGAAGCACGATATTGGTTCCACTCGTTAAATAAACCTACCATCAGGCTCACTTTATCTGAAAAAGCATAGGTCCCTTTAATCCCTGCATTTTGAAATGGACCAGAACCGAATAAATAAGAAGTTGAATAGTTAAAGTTAGCGGCGGGCGATATCACTTCATATCCAACAAAAGTACCCATGTAACCTGCAGTCATGCTAAATTTATCCGTAAAGGCATAGTTAATATATAAGTTTTGGATATTGAAGCCATTGGCTGTTGGAGCGTATCCACCAGCAGCATCTGGTATCGATTCGTATTGACCTCTAGGACCAAAAGAAAGTTCACCAACAAAAGAGGCTTTGCCCGTTGTTTTTTTCAAGGCTAAATCAATCATTCCAAGGGAAACAGAATTTTGTTCACCTGCGAAATAGGTTTTGATATTGCCCGATTTGTTGAAATCGTATTTATAATAGGTATCTACCGAACCTGATATTTCAAGTGGAGAAGCTTTTTCTTGTGCAACAGCTACGGTTGTTGCGCTTAATAACAAAAAGGATAGTGCGGCTATATTATTTTTCATCTTGTTTATCATTTTATTTGAAAAGTGATCGTACGATCAGATTTTTCACTGTCTGAAAAATCATCATGGTTTCACTTTTTCAAAGGATTAAAAAATTAAATAATTGATTATCTCTTCTATAGGTAGAAGATCATCATATAGCATAGCGCAAAATTTAATCAAAGCAGTCCCACCCGACTCCAAACTCGGAGCCGTATTCAAAAAATTGTCTTGTTTAAGAAATGTTCATCCAAACATTTCCAGTCCTCTCTAATCGCCCCAGCCTGTGTTTATAGCAGACCGGGGAGACAGAAATTATATATCAAAACAATTTAACATCATGATTTTTAACTTAGCCTAAGCGGGGAAATTAGTTTTAGTCATTTGGGACTTCCTGTCCAGATACGATCAAAGTACCTTGACTGTATTTCTCGTTGTGTTGAGAAGCATCCAAACCTTCTTCTTCTTCATCAGCACTTACGCGGATTGGAAGAATTAAGTTGATCACTTTAAAGATGGCGAAAGATACTACAAAGCTGAACACCACTACCAGTAGCATTCCTTTTAATTGGATAAAGAAAAATTCTGGGTTACCGTAAAGCAAGCCATCAACACCTGCACCGTTTACCGTTTTGGTAGCAAATACACCTGTTAAAAGCATCCCTACAATACCGCCAACACCGTGGCAAGGGAATACATCTAAAGTATCATCTAATGCTGTTTTTTGTTTCCAAGAAACCACTAAGTTTGATACGATAGCGGCAAATACACCGATGAATATACTGGAAGGAATACTTACAAAACCAGCACCCGGCGTAATGGCAACTAAACCTACTACGGCACCAATACAGAAACCTAATACTGAAGGTTTTTTACCTCTAGCGGCATCAAAGAACATCCATGATAAACCTGCAGAACCTGCGGCAACGTTAGTAGTTACAAAAGCCGATACTGCCAAAGCGTTAGCTCCTAAAGCCGAACCTGCGTTGAAACCGAACCAACCGAACCAAAGTAAACCTGTACCAATTAATACATACGGAATATTTGCTGGTGGCACTTCTTTATGCTCCAAATGAGATCTTCTACGTTTTAGTACCAAAGCACCTGCTAAAGCGGCCATACCAGCAGAGATATGCACTACGGTACCACCTGCAAAGTCAAGTACGCCCATTTTAAATAGGATACCGTCTGAATGCCAGGTCCAGTGTGCCAATGGCGAATAAACGAAAATGGCGAACAATACAATGAATAAAATATAAGAGGTAAAACGGATACGCTCTGCTACTGCTCCTACCACCAATCCTGGTGTAATAATGGCAAACATGCATTGGAAAATAGCAAATAGCGACAATGGGATAGTACCCCAAGCTGGTCCCGAGTTTACGCCCTGGAAAAAGAAAAAGGTTTTAGGGCTACCAATTAAACCGCCGATGGAATCACCAAAGGCTAAGCTAAAGCCTACGATTACCCAAAGTACGGAAATGATGCCTGCGGCCACCACACTTTTAATCATGGTTGACAATACATTTTTGCGATGTACCATTCCACCATAGAAAAATGCCAAACCTGGGGTCATTAAAAATACCAAAGCCGAGGCGATCAAAACAAAAGCAATGTCTGGCGCACTGTACTTGCCGTCATCAAAGTTTGTTAATGGCTTAATAAATAATGCGGCAACTGCAACTAACATTAAAATTGCGAAGGGTGCCCACTGTTTAAATAAAACTTTACTCATAATTTAAATTTTAGTGTTTGATTTCAAACCTAAATTATAAATAAGATTCCAATTTTCATCACAATTTTTACAATTTTTTAATAAATTTTTAATTTTTATTTAAATAAAACAACAAAAAAGCAATAAAATATCATACAAAATCAAAAAACAAACAAATCAAAACACAAAAATAACAACAAAACATCAGTTAAATTCAAAAAATAAACACAAAAACACATTAAAAAACCAAAAACACACAAAAAAAACACACAAAATCAGAAAAACACATTTAAATCATATACATAACATAAAAAACACGTACCAAAACTGATGCTAATCCCGAATCTTTGGAACAGCATGACGAACCGCCAGCTTAACGTCACCCTGACCTGTAGCGAAGCGGAAAGCTATGCAATAAATTTATTTCAGGGTCAGCAAAACAAAGCAGACATCTTGCCCCTAAAATCAACTAAATAATAGTCGAACTCAAGTTTATAGACAGCCCTTCCCATTACCCTTATAAAGAATGGACCATTAGAAAGCATAAAAAATCCGTCCAATAAAATGGAGAGAAAGAAATTACTGTAGGAAATTAGAAAAATTAGATTTCTTGATAAGCCGAACCTTGGACAACACCCCTGCGTTCTATTTCTTTATCGATATAAGATTGTATTGATGATTTTTTGATGCCCCAGTTTGGCGCAATCAGCAAATCCCAATCCGAAATACCAAAAAGACGTTGAATCACGATATCGGGACGCAACAAAGGAATTAATTCGCAAAGCAAATCGGTATATTCTTCTAAACTGAATAGTTTAAAAGGATTCTTTTTGTATTTAACGCCCATAATAGACCCTTCTACGATGTGCAGATGATGGAATTTCACAAATTTAATTTGCGGAAACCTATTGATTTCATGAATATAGCCATGCATCATTTCTCTCGTTTCCCATGGAAAACCAAAAATGGTGTGCACACAGAGGTTAAGTTTGGTGTTTTCTAACAGTTTCACAGCTTCTACAAACTCCCCGTGGCTACATCCTCGGTTAATTTGGTCTAATGTTTCATCATAGATGGATTCCATCCCCATTTCTAAATCCACATCATATCTATCAGTATAACTTTCCAATAGCGCCACCTTTTCGGCATCAATACAATCTGGACGTGTTCCTACCGCAAAACCCACTACTTCTTCACTGTTGATCGAAAGGGCTTCGTCGTACATCATTTTCAAATAATGCGTTGGTGCGTAAGTATTGGTATTAGGCTGGAAATAGACAATGAACTTTTCTGCACGGTAGGAGTTGCGTGCTCTTTGCATGCCCTCTACCAATTGTTCTTTAATGGTTGGAAGTTTACGGGAAAGTTCAGGGGTAAACGAATCGACATTACAATAGGTACAGCCGCCGTAGCCTTTGCTGCCATCGCGATTTGGACAGGTAAAGCCACCATCAACAATCACTTTAAACACTCGCTGACCGTTATAGTGCTCACGTAAATAAGTCCCGTAGTTGTTATAACCCTTTATGCCCGAATCCAATGCTGTTCCCATTGGGGCAAAAATACGGAAAATAGATTTTAGATTTACGATTTTAGATTTACGATTTTGAAAGGCAGGGCTTTTGGGGTAAGGTTAACGCAAAGAAAGGAAGAAGTTTCGCGAAGAACGCAAAGGCGCTCGTTGTCGGAAAAACCTTATAGATTTGGGTGAAGCAAAAGAAAACCTCGTAGGTTTAGTATAGGAACATAGAGATCCCTCGAAACTCGGGATAACAAAAAAAGCTTTAAAACACAAAGGGAGCATTATTAACAACGCTCCCTTTGTGTTTATTTAGTTAAGCCTTAACCATTAGCAACTTCCTTTTTTCTATTAATTAACAGATAGATAGGAAGGCCAAGTAAAACAATAATGAGTCCAGGCCAAGTATATTGCTGTTTATAAATCAATAATAAAATACAGAAGGCTGCACCAATTAATAGATAAACAATAGGTGTAATTGGATACAACCATGTTTTGTAAGGTCGTTCTAAATCAGGTTTTTTTATCCTTAAATAGATCACTCCAAATACGGTAATCATATAAAACACCACAATCACAAAAGAAATCATATCCAAAAGGTTACCGTATTGCCCACTTAAGCACAATACCGCTGCCCAAATTCCTTGCATCCAAAGTGATTTTGCAGGTACACCATTTTTATTATTGTGCAATGCTGCCTTAAAAAACATGCCATCTTTTGCCATGGTTTGGAAAACCCTAGCACCTGCCAATACAATTCCGTTCACACAACCGAAAGTAGAAATCATTACCAATACCGCCATTACAATGGTACCAATGCCACTTCCGAAAATCTGTTCAGAAACCACAACCGCTACCCTATCATTAGGTGCAAAAGCAATCCCTTCCCTATTCAAGGCATTGAGGTACACAAAATTCACCAATAAATAAAGGATCATTACCGCAGTAGTACCCAAAACCATTGAGCGCACCACGTTTCTTTTAGGATTTTCAATTTCTCCCGAAACAAAGGTTACGTTTTCCCAAGCCACACTTGAAAATACCGAACCCACCATGGCAGCCGCAATACCGCCCAATATGGCCATTCCCGAAATGGACTCCCATCCAGATTTCAACAAATTGCCACTTCCATCAGTTTTAAGGTTATTGAAAGCTCCCCATCCATAACTCATGTTTTCTGACCAGAAATTACTTTTCACCAAAAGAAAGCCCAAAACAATTAAACCAATTAAGGCCACTATTTTAGAACCCGTAAATACATTCTGCAACAATTTGCCCCCTTCTACCCCTTTGGTATTGATATAGGTAAGCAACAAGATCACCGCAATGGCCAAAATCTGTATCCACGTAATTTTATATCCACCACTTTGAAAAATTGGGGCCGCATCGTTTAACGCAGGAATCAAATAGGCGGTAAACTTACCAAAGGCCACGGCTACCGCCGCAATAGTTCCCGTTTGAATTACCGCAAACAAACCCCAACCGTAAAGAAAACCCATCATTTTACCAAAGGTTTCCTTTAAATAGGTATACTGTCCTCCTGCTTTAGGGAACATTGAAGAAAGCTCGCCATAAGAAATTGCGGCAGCCACTGTCATTACCCCAGTGATTATCCAAACCACAATTAGCCAGTAACCAGAACCGAGATTTCTCATAATGTCGGCACTTACGATAAAAATACCGCTACCAATCATTGAACCCATTACCAGCATTGCGCCATCAAAAAGACCCAATTTTCGTTTAGAAGAGACTTCTTCTTGTTGATTTTCCATTTGTTTAGTTTAGTTTTTTGGTTATTGCTAGCTAAGATAGAAAAAGAGATGAATAAATTGATTTCACAACAGCAGATACGCAGATATAAATTTGATTTAGGCTACAAAAAAAATCGAAACTGCGATCTGTGCATTTGCTGCAAAAATTTCAATAGCTAATAAAAATATATTGACACTCAATAGTTTTTTTATTTACCTTGTGTATTGAATATCAACTAAACAACTAAATATAAATTTAAACTATGGATTTTTTACAAAACAATCTTATTTATGCTGTTCCTCTACTTGGCTTAGTAGGCATTTTGGTAATGGCGGTAAAAAGCGCCTGGGTAAACAAGCAAGATGCTGGTGATGCAAACATGCAAGAATTAGCCGGTTATATTGCAGATGGCGCTATGGCCTTCTTGAGAGCAGAATGGAAAATTCTGAGCATTTTCGCCGTACTGGCAGCATCGCTCCTCGCCTATTCAGGAACCGTTACCGAAGTAAATGGTAAAGCAATTCATTCCAGCTGGATCATTTCTATCGCCTTTATTATTGGCGCTGTATTTTCTGCTACCGCAGGATACATTGGAATGAAAGCAGCAACCAAGGCCAATGTTAGAACCACACAAGCGGCCAGAAAAAGCTTAAAACAAGCACTTAAAGTAAGTTTCACAGGCGGTACGGTAATGGGCTTAGGCGTTGCGGGCTTAGCAGTATTAGGTTTAGGTGGCTTGTTCATCGTTTTCCTAAAGTATTTTAACGTAATAAGTGCCAATAGTCACGAAATGAAAACCGCTATTGAAGTATTAACTGGCTTTTCTTTAGGTGCAGAGTCTATCGCTCTTTTTGCTCGTGTAGGTGGTGGTATTTACACCAAAGCCGCCGACGTTGGTGCCGACCTAGTAGGTAAAGTAGAAGCTGGAATTCCTGAAGATGATGTACGCAACCCTGCTACCATTGCAGACAATGTAGGCGATAACGTAGGTGACGTAGCCGGTATGGGTGCCGATTTATTTGGCTCTTATGTAGCTACTATTTTAGCAACAATGGTACTAGGACAAGAAATTACAGTGGCCGATAACTTCGGCGGAATGTCGCCTATTTTATTACCTATGGTGATTTGCGGCTTGGGTATTTTATTTTCCATCATTGGCACCTGGTTTGTAACCATTAAAGATGAAAAATCTAACGTACAAAACGCACTTAACTTAGGTAACTGGTCGTCGATCATCATTACCGGTATCGCCTCTTTCTTTTTAGTAAAATGGATGTTGCCTGAAACCTTAAGCTTACGTGGTTATGAGTTTTCGAGCATTAATGTATTTTACGCCATTGTAGTAGGCTTAGTAGTGGGTACCATTATGAGTATCGTTACCGAATACTACACCGCTATGGGCAAAGGACCCGTTGATTCAATTATCCAACAATCTTCAACAGGCCACGCTACCAATATCATTGCAGGCCTTTCAGTGGGGATGAAATCAACCGTCATCCCAATTTTGGTATTGGCAGGTGGTATTATGGCCTCTTATTATTTTGCAGGTTTATATGGTGTGGCTATTGCTGCCGCAGGAATGATGGCTACTACAGCCATGCAATTGGCCATTGATGCCTTTGGCCCAATTGCCGATAACGCTGGTGGTATTGCCGAAATGAGTCAATTGCCTCCGGAAGTTCGTGAACGTACCGATAATCTAGATGCTGTAGGCAATACTACTGCTGCTACGGGAAAAGGCTTTGCCATTGCTTCGGCAGCTTTAACTTCCCTAGCTTTATTCGCTGCTTTTGTGGGCATTGCAGGCATTTCGGCCATCGACATTTACAAAGCACCTGTTTTAGCGGGGTTATTTGTGGGCGGGATGATCCCATTTGTGTTTTCTGCACTGTGTATCCAAGCAGTAGGTAAAGCTGCTATGGATATGGTACAGGAAGTTCGTCGTCAGTTCAGAGAAATTCCGGGCATTATGGAGTATAAAGCTAAACCTGAGTACGAAAAATGCGTAGCCATCTCTACACAAGCTTCTATCAGAGAAATGTTAATGCCAGGTGCTATTGCCTTAATTACCCCTGTAATTGTAGGTTTCTTATTTGGCCCGGAGGTGCTGGGCGGTTTATTGGCCGGGGTAACGGTATCAGGTGTTTTGATGGGAATTTTCCAATCTAACGCTGGTGGTGCCTGGGATAATGCTAAAAAATCATTTGAAAAAGGTGTAGAAATTAATGGCGAGATGTATTATAAAAAATCGGAACCACATAAATCGTCGGTAACTGGTGATACCGTTGGCGATCCTTTTAAAGATACCTCTGGACCATCAATGAATATCTTGATCAAATTGATGTCTATTGTTTCCTTGGTGATTGCACCTTACATTGCCATTAGTGCTTCAGATGTTACCAATAGCACCGGAATGGAAGTTAAGAAAGAAATTCGTGTACAAAAAAGTGTTGATTCACTTGGTAACGAAACCATCGACACTTTGGTAAATGAAACCGATACAGTAATCAAAAACTAAAATGTTACTAAACAAGAGGGATTTTGCAAAAAATCCCTTTTTCATTTGTAGATATTTTTTTTTAGGTTTGGTCCGTTAATTTTTAAATCAACAAACTAACTAATCAACTAATTATTAATTTATGAATTTAAGAAAGCCTATTGATGTACTTGTTGCCGAATCGGCAGAAAGTGGCGAAGGCACTCTAAAGCGTACCTTGAGCAATAAAAGTCTTGTTGCACTTGGTATTGGAGCAATTATTGGAGCAGGTTTATTCTCTTTAACAGGTATAGCTGCTGCAGAACATGCCGGACCCGCTGTAACATTATCATTCGTATTGGCGGCTATAGGCTGTGCTTTTGCGGGATTATGTTATGCAGAATTTGCGTCGATGATACCTGTTGCAGGTAGCGCCTACACTTATTCTTATGCAACTATGGGCGAATTTATGGCTTGGATCATTGGCTGGGATTTGGTGCTAGAGTATGCGCTTGGTGCCGCAACAGTGGGTGTATCTTGGTCTGGATATTTCAACAAACTACTACATGAATTTGGCGTAGAACTTCCGTTATACCTCACCAAATCATTTGCAGAGGTTGACGGGGGCGGTATCAATTTACCTGCTATTGTGATTGTATCTCTACTTTCTTTATTATTAATGCGTGGTACAAAAGAATCTGCGGGCCTTAACAATTTCTTGGTAATTGTAAAAGTAACCGTAGTAATTTTGTTCATCGCTTTAGGCTGGAAATTCATCAATCCTGAAAATCACACGCCTTATATCCCTAAAAACACGGGTGTTTATGGCGAGTTTGGTATTTCTGGTATTGCTGCTGGTGCTGCCTTGGTATTCTTTGCTTTCATTGGTTTCGATGCCGTTTCTACCGCTGCTCAAGAAGCTAAAAACCCACAAAAAGGGATGCCAATTGGTATCTTAGGTTCTTTAGCTGTATGTACCATTTTATATGTTTTATTTGCTCACGTAATGACAGGATTGGTTCCTTTTGAAATTTTTAAAGGCGATGCTTCTCCTGCTGCTACCGCATTTAAAGTAACGGGTTACGGCTGGTTACAAATGGGCTTGATCATTGCTATTTTGGCTGGTTACACCTCTGTAATCTTGGTAATGTTAATGGGACAATCAAGAGTATTCTATACCATGTCTAAAGATGGTTTGTTGCCTAAATTTTTCGGTAGCATCCACGCTAAATACAGAACTCCATGGAAAACCAACTTGTTCTTCATGGTATTCGTAAGTTTATTTGCAGGTTTTGTTCCAGTTACCGACTTAGGCCACATGGTGTCTATCGGTACCCTACTAGCCTTCTCACTGGTTTGTATTGGCGTAATGATCTTGCGTAAAACAGATCCTGATAGAGAACGTCCTTTCAGAACGCCATTAGTTCCTTTAGTACCAATTTTAGGTATTGTTGTTTGTGTTTACTTAATGTATTCATTACCAATAGAGGCTTGGATCAGGTTAGCGATTTGGATGGCGCTTGGTGTAGCCATTTACTTCTTCTACGGTAAGAAAAATTCAGTTTTAGGAAGAAAAGCTAATGGTCATCAAGAATAATTTTAACCATTTTTTATAGGTTTAAAAAGCCCCGATTTTACTCGGGGCTTTTTTTTTAAGACCTATATTTAATTTGCAAAGGTACTCCCTTCACTATCGGACACTCCAGTCCTGCTTTCGCTCATAGTCCTCGCTCGCTAAAGCTCACTGTGGGCTAATCCGCTCAGTCAGGTTTATAAAACTAAAAGCTCTGCACGGCACTAAAACCTTTATTATTAACATAAAATTAATCTTCAAAATTTCAATCTCCGTATTTTTTTCCATAACATTAAGGGCACACAAATTGAAATTTTAATTATGAAAAAACAGTTATTAACCGCTATCGCGGTTACCTTGTGCCTTTATGGCCATGCCCAAACAGAAAAAGGTAAAGTAGTGATTGGCGGAAGCGTAGGCTTCAGTTCAACGAATTACAAAGCGAACTCGGAACAAAAAGTAACTTCTTTTAACTTAGGCCCATCCACTGGTTTTTTTGTAGGAAAGAATACTTTATTAGGTATCGAATTAAGATATTCGTACGAGAAAAGAAATCCTATGAAAGTAATCTATGCCGCAAATGGAATGATAAACACTGACGAAGTTGGAGGAGATAAAACTCATAATTATCTCATCAACCCTTTTTTTAGGTATTATCTAGATTTACACGAGAAGATCAAACTTTTTGGACAAGTAAATGCAGGTGTAATGTTAGGCAACACCAAAGAAATTATACCCATTGGCTCTTACAGTAGAGATGGAAAAACAACCAGCTATTTAACAAGCATTCAACCAGGGATTGCTATTTTTCCTCATAAAAATATCGCTATTGAGTTAAAGGTTGGGTTATTTAGCTATTTTAATCAAAAGTTTAACTATACCGATCCAAATGCTCACGATTACCGCATTCATCAATTTTCTTTTGGAAGTGATTTAAACCAGCCAACATTAGGTATTAACTTCCATTTTTAATATTCCTTACTACACGCGTCTTTTTAGAAACTTTAACTATCCTTCGTTACAAGCTGTTTGTAACGAAGGATTTTTATTTTTCAAGCTAGCTGGCAGTTACTCCAACTTCAGTTCTAAATCGTCTTCTTCACTTTTTTATTCTCCTACTTTTTCGTCAACTTTGTTGTATTCATATTTATGCCACCAGAGAAAAGAAAAGCCCCCATCCGAAAAACAAGCCCAAAACCAGCTACTCCAAGGAAAAAGAAAGGCAAACCTTTTCCAATGGCTTTAAAAGTGGCTATAGCAGGCTTATTACTTATTCTGCTCTCTCCTTTTTATTACGGCTATATCCTAAGTGGTTTTGTATCTGCCTGGCGCTGGGTGAAAGATTATGGACAGGATCCAAATTACAGAACCTACCATAGCTTCAACATCAAAATACCAAAAAAATACACCCTACATGGCATTGATGTTTCTTATTACCAAGGCAAAATTGACTGGCCTAAGGTGAAGGAAATGAAAGAAGACGAGGTGAAGATCAGTTTTGCTTTTATTAAAGCTACGGAAGGGCTTTTACTGGTTGACCCCTATTTTAAACGTAACTGGCGAGAGGCACCTAAAGCAGGTTTAATGTGTGGTGCTTACCATTTCTTTAGACCCAAAAAAGACGGAAAAGCACAAGCTAAATTCTTTTTACAGGTAGTAAATATAGAAAAAGGCGATTTACCTCCCGTGGTAGATATCGAAGCCTTGGATGGTGTTTCACCCTCAAAAATGCGCTTGGAGCTTTCCGATTTCCTCAATTATGTGGAAATGAAAACCAAAGTAAAGCCCATCATTTACACTGGCTTGAGATTTTATAGAGATTATCTGGCTGGCGAATTTGAGGAATACCCACTCTGGATTGCACATTATTACCAGCCCAAGTTGAACCTGGATAAAAAGCTTTGGAAATTTTGGCAACATTCCGACAAGGCTAAAATTAACGGTATTGGCCATGTGGTAGATTTTAATGCTTTTAATGGCGATAGCACGGAGTTGACCAACATGCTGGTGAAATAGGTTTGCATTGTTAACAGTAATTTTATGGCAGCTGCTAAATACACAATTTTTGAACCTTCCACAACAAAATTCACTTTAAATCGAAATGTCATTGCATATGGCCTAGTAGTGTTTGGATTTATGGCAATGCTAACTCCAATTAAAATCAATGAAACTTTTCGGATTTTTTATATCCTAATTACCTTCGTTGTTTTTCTATATTTTCTCATTACAAGTTTATGGTCTTACCAACCACTTAATGGTGAACTCAAAGGTCAATTAGAATTTAAACAGAACGCTGTAATCGTTAATGATCAAGAATTTAAGATTGCTGAACTCAACAATATTTACCTACATTATGAAGACTATTTTGGCGAAAGAAAACATTACATAAAAGGAAACTTAAGCCAAAATCTACGACAGGGTGTAGGGAACTATATTACTTTTTCAGATGCTTCAAACGTCGCACATATTTACTATTTCAAAATTGAGAATAAAGAAAGCGCTTTAAACTTATTACCGCTTATAAACAGCTATAATCCTTAAGTTTAGTAAAAAAACTTCTACTAAGAACCAACTATAAAAATATAAAAAGCAATAAAACACAATGAGTAAACTATTAACAATCATATTAGGACTTTTAACCATTTCAACCTTTGGACAAACAGTTAACCTTAAATGGAAAATAGGAGAAAATGAAAAACTAAATTACCTAACGGTAATGAGTGACATTGACACCTCTAAAGTTGAAATAAACTTTAACAACCTTTTTAAAGCGCTTTCTGACAGTACAGGAAAAAGATTGTTAGAAACTAAAAACCTCTTTAAAGAGCTCAATAAAGCTATGCAAAATATGGACTATATTTCAACGCTTACCAATATGGGTAACAATGTTATTGACATCGTAATGACTGCCAGACCTAAAGAAAAAGCAAAGCAAGATTCAAACAGCAAACAAAATGAAATATCGAAAATGATGCAATCGATTAACCAAGGTGTAGTGCTTAGGGGTTCAGTTTATGCAACTGGTGGCATCCATAGCTTTTGGGTAAAAGCAAATCAGAAAAATTTAATCTCAACTTTTTTTGAGCTTCCTACAAAACCATTAAAAATTGGCGACACATGGAAACTTGACATTAGTTTAATTGCCAACGACCAAAATTTCACTTGTGACAGTTCATATAAAATCAATGAAGTTACTTTAACAGACATTAAAAAGAACAAAGGAGAAACACTTGCAGTTATTAAATACAATATAGTCGAATATGTTAACGGCACATTCAATTCGCCAAGTTTTATGGGGAGTGGCGGCGAGCAAAAAACAATGATGAAATTTACACATCAGGCAATTGCTGAATTTTCCGTTGACAAAGGACGATGGATTTCATACGACGGAATTATGAGTTTGGATGCTACAGGTGTTATGACAGCAAACAAGAAAACCAAGTTTACATTAATCAGTGAATAAGTATCAATTTTATGAAGATACAGCTTATGATATTGTTTCTATTCAGTGGTTTCTTTCACGAGGCATTAGGACAATCTAAAAATGAACACATCAATTTAAATGCTAAAGACACGTTTGAAAAAAGCTATGTTAAACAAGACTATCAAATATTTAAAGGAAAAATAGACGTTATAAATGAAAACACCTTTAAACTGGGAGAAAAGACCTTAATAATTAATAGCACGGACAAAAATTTAAGGGAAATTTTTAAAAAAGGAATTTTTAATCCAGATGTTGTTTTTGGAAAGGAAACGACAAAACCTCTGAGTAAAGTTCAGATTGAGACATTATCGAAGGAAGACCAAATCGTTCTAAATTTATTAAGGAACGACAGCCTAAACATTAGCTCTGTAAATGAATTGGTTGAATTAAATCCAAATCCTCAGACGAAACGATTTTCATTTTGGTTATTCACCAAAGGTTTTTTAAATCCTACGGAATACTATTTTGAAATTTACAACAGCAGCGCTACTAAAAAAACAACCTTCAGCGATTTTATAATTAAGGCAAGAATGACCTTCTTTTATAAAGGAACCATTATCATTTAAGTATATCCGCCTGGCGTTCATTGGTTATGGGTTTATTGTTTTTTAACCACCTTAGACATTTAAGAACATTTTAGTTTTTTTTTGCGCTTAGGTGAACTAAGGTGTCTTAGGTGGTTTATTTTTATTCTTTTAGACACCTAAGAACATTTTAGCTTTAACCATTAAGGTATTAAGCTATGTTGGATACAATCTTAATTACCTTCATTACTTAATGTTTTGTTTTTTGCAAAAACTTTTGATCATAGCCCCGATTGCCGCGGAAATACTTTTTGTTTTTTATCATGCTGAGCGCAGCGAAGAATCCATATGTTTCTGCACGAATTAAATAGATCCCTCGAAACTCGGGATGACAAACTGCTTAACAAAAAGATTGTAGCAAAAAGCGGGACGAACGATTATAGTAGAAGTGTTATTGCGCTTCTAAAACAAAAAATCCCCAGTAACCTAAGCTACTGAGGATTTCTCTACATCTAATTCCTTAATTCTTACGTTCTACTTCCCTATCCATCTCCGTCATATTCACGTTAGTTGATTGAGAGAAATCGTCCAATAAATAGTTATTGAAATAATCAGCTAAGCGCCAGAACATGTATTCTGTCATATCGCCAAAACCATGACGTTGACCAGGTACAATAATAAAATCGAAACGTTTTCCTGCTTTAATCAGTGCATTAGCTACCCTAACACTATTAGCTGGGTGTACGTTGTTATCGATATCGCCATGCATCAACAATAAATGTCCTTTTAGGTTTTTAGCTAAATCTGGGTTTTTATCAATCGAATATTTGAAAGAAGTATCTCCTTTTAGGGAAACGATTTCTTTCACACCATGGTGTTTTTCACTCCACCAACGGTTGTATATCGCGTTATCATGGTTACCCGCTGCAGAAACTGCTACTTTAAAGAAATCAGGATATACCAACATGGCTGCAGTTGACATGAAACCACCTCCAGAGTGTCCTGTGATTCCTACTTTATTGACATCAATAAACGGATACCTATCTGCCAATTGCTCTATCGTTGCCTTTTTATCAGCCAAACCGTAATCACGTAAGTTGCCGTAACCATAAGTATGGTACCATTTTGAACGTGCTGGGTGGCCGCCTCTATTGCCTACGGTTACCACTACATAACCTAATTGTGCCAAACGGTCCATCCTGTCCATGCTACGACCGAAAGCTTTATTTACAGCCTCTGTTTGCGGACCTGGATACACATACTCAATTACAGGGTATTTTCTAGCAGGATCATAATTGAAAGGCTTGTACATTACGCCATACAAATCGGTTACACCATCATCAGCTTTTACCTTAAATGGTTCAGGGAACTTATAGCCCGCTGCCATTAATAAAGATAAATCAGTGGTTTCCAACTCCATTACTTTGTTGCCATTGTTATCGTACAAGGTAGATTTTGGAGTGGTATTTACTCTTGAATAGTTATCTACAAAATAACGAGCATCATCATTCATGCTCGAAGCATGGTCAAAATCACCCGCGTTTAACAATTTCAAGCCAGAGCCATCAAAGTTTACACGGTACAAATGGTAATAGTATGGATCTTCTTTAGCTTCGCGACCGTTAGCAGTAAAATAAAGCACTCTAGCTTTTTCGTCGATGTTTACGATATCCTCGCAATGGAAAGAGCCTTTAGTGATTTGGTTCTTCAGTTTTCCGTTTTCATCAAACAGGTAAAAATGGCCCCAGCCATCACGCTCACTCCAATGGATCATTTCTTTGCCACCGTTCACCAAACCAGGACGTTGTACTTCCACATAGGTATTGAAACGCTCTTCGATCAAAGGTTTTACCGTGCCGCTGGCTACATCTACCACGCATACGTCAATGCGTTTTAAATCACGACTGGTACGGCCCATGTAAAATTTACCATTGTCGCCTAACCAAACCGCCGGACGGAATTCATTGTCTCTGTCCGCATTTAACGCTGGCTTGCTGTAAGTATTTAAGCTTTGGTCTTTAAAAGCCGCAACATTTAGCTTCTTACTTGTTTTTTGGGCAAAATTGAACAACCAAACCTCATCTTGTGGTGCTTCGGCTTCACCTGGCATTTGGTATTTGTAAGTTTCTAAAGTCGGTCTGCCAGCGCTTACACTATTGATTACCCAAAGGTCTTTTACCTTTCTGCTATCAGAACGTTGTATCACGAAATATTTAGAATCGGGCGACCAAAGCACGAATGCTCTTCTACGCTTTTTATCATTCTTAATAATTTCTTCATTGTTCTCGCCACTTCCGTCACTTCCAAAAGAATAAGATTTTACTCCATCTTTAGTCAATTGATGCTCAACAATGGTACTATCTTCTTCATTTTTCAGCGCTTTTTGATAGTTGGCTTTGTCCATCCAAAACAGGTTGTAATTACGGGTGAAGATGATGGCAGACGAATCTGGCGCTACCGCACCCCAGTTTGGTTTTGCTTTGGGTCTTTTAAAATTTTTGATTTCTATGAGTTTCCCACCAGCTAATTCATATTGGAATTTGAAGATTTTCTTCTGCATTGAATCGGCAGCCTTTTTATCTTTTCTGTCTGGCTTTACTTCATCAATGGTACTTTTGATTTCAAAAGTCACCAACTTCTCATCATTGCTAAATTTTAAGTTTTCGATTGGCAAATGTTGCGCATCAAAGGGATCACGGGTAATCAAGGTGATTTCCGCCGCTAATTTTGCAGGATCAAAAAGTTGTCTTTTATTTCTCGAAGCAGGCTCAACGATATACCAATTTTTCCCATTAGGTGTTTCATATTCGTACCAGAAACGATTGCTTTGTTTTAACCAATGCGGATCAACACTGGTAGAGTAGATCATTTTTCGCAATTTACTAGGCGAAAAACGGGCTGCCATTTGGTAGTTTGCCTTTTGTGGTACCTGAAGCGTTTCTGTAGTGGTAATTGTTTTGGTTTGCGCATGAACCGCTGTCCCAGAAAACAAACCTAACAGTGAGAACAAGTAGAGTTTTTTCATTTATTTAGTTAGTTAAGTAATGGAAATTTGAATGAGCTAATTTAAATCAAAAAGATGTGAGCGTAACAGTTTTTATGTAATAATTGAGTGAGTTTGATCCAAAGTTTTTATACCTTTTAAAAGGATAAGCAAATATTTATCAACACCACTACCAATTTTGATGTTATTGCTTAGTTTTGTTCGTATTTATAGTACTTTATGAAAAGATTTTTCTTACCTCTTATGGCATTGGCACTGGTTTATGGAGCTGGCTGCCAATCAAAATCTCAAACTGCCCAAACTAGTGAAACTAAGGACAGCGTAACTAACATGGCCAGTACTGAACCCGCTGAAAATCAAAGCACCCCTATTGATACTAAAAACATTAAGGTAGCTGATGCCAAAACAATATTGGCAAGACCACAAGTGCCTATCCTTTGTTACCATCAAGTACGTAACTGGAGAGCTACGGACGGCGCTATGGGCAAAGACTATACCGTAGAGATACAAAACTTTAAAGACCAGATGAAAATGTTGTCGGACAGTGGTTACCACACCATTTTGCCTGATCAGCTTTACGCTTATTTAAACGAAGGCAAAGCGCTTCCAAAGAAGCCTATTATGCTTACTTTTGATGATACGGTTTTAGATCAATATACTGTGGTTAACCCTACCTTAAAGAAATATGGATACAAAGCTGCTTATTTCATCATGACGGTTTCTATTGGCAAAAAAGGCAAGTTTGTAAATTACATGAGTGCAGAGCAGATTAAAGAACTTGCTGACGAAGGCAATACCATTGGTAGCCATACGTACGACCATAAAAACTTTAAAAAATACACAGGTAAAGATTGGGAAGAACAATTAGATAAACCAACCAAAAAACTGGAAGAAATTACTGGTAAAAAAATCGAGTACTTCGCTTATCCATTTGGTTTATGGAATAAAGAAGGTTTTCCTGAGTTAAAGAAAAGAGGCTTTAAAATGGCTTTCGCTTTGGCTGATAAACGTGATGAGAATGATCCTTTAATGTGTGTTAGAAGAATTATTGCCAGCGGCCATTGGAGTCCTAAAACATTACATAACAACATTGTAAAAAGTTTTTAAGCTTTACCTTACATGAAAAAATTAATAATTGGGGCATTCATTTGCCCCATTCTTTTTACAGCCTGTCAATCTTCATCAGGCGAAAGCAGTTTAAGCGCTACCACCAAAGCTACCGACACTTCATATGTTGCCGCAGTACCCAAAACAGACACTTTAAAAGCAGCTGATGCAGCGACTATTCTAGCCAGAAAAGAAGTTCCTGTGTTGTGTTACCATCAAATAAGGGAATGGTTACCAAGCGATGGTAAGCGAGCGAAAGATGACATCATCTCTCCTGCTAAGTTTAAAGAGCATGTTAAGATGTTGGCTGATAGCGGGTATCAATCAATCCTCCCCGACCAGCTTTATGACTATTTAGTTTACGGCAAAAAGCTTCCAGAAAAGCCAATTATGTTCACTTTTGACGATACTGATTTGGATCAATTTACCATAGCCTATCCTACTTTAAAGCAATATGGTTTTAAAGGTGTTTATTTCATCATGACGGTTTCCATTGGCAAAAAAGGAAGAATTGCCTATATGAACGCTCAACAAATTAAGGAACTTTCTGATCAGGGCAATGTGATTGCCAGTCATACCTACGACCATAAGAACTTTGCTAAATTCAACGAAGAGGATTGGAAAACACAGATTGACGAACCTACCCAAAAATTGGAAAAAATTACGGGCAAAAAAGTGGAGTATTTCGCTTATCCTTACGGTGTTTACAAAAGCAGTTCATTATCAAAACTAAAAGAACACGGTTTTAAAGCTGCCTTTATCCTCTCTACCAAAAGAGACGAAAATTACCCTTTGTACACCATTAGGAGGATTATTGATCCAGGAAATTACACGGCTAAAAACCTATTACATAGCATCAAAAAGAGTTTTAAATAGGGATTATCCTCGTTTTATGAAGTAACTTTTTTAGTTTAGCATTTCACTAAACCATTTTTGACATGCTTCTTAGACTAATTACCTGTGCCCTTTTCTTCCTTTGTGTTAACCAATTAAATGCCCAAGCCCCTCATTTAAAAGGCTCAGTGGTGATAGATATGCAAACTGGGCAAATTACTGGTGATTTTACGGTAAGCAATATTCCCGACTTAGGGAAGAACTACCAAATATTACTGAACAAAGGTTTTAACATCAAGCATATTAAAAATACCACCGGACAAACCCTTAAATACAGTGGTTATTACAATGGCAAAATGCGTGGTGAGGGCCTGACTTATGTACCTCAGGAAAAAAACGAAACTCTCGTTAACCCCAAAGAACTCAGTATTAGCTACACCGGGGCATTCCCCATCTACAATAACGAATATAATTTTACTGATTTTAAGGGCTTAATTGCTTTTAACGGTACTACACTCCGAGCAGCAGAACAGTCCAAGTGGTATCCAATTATTTACGACGAAAAAAATGACCAACTGATAGAGCAAGTTACCTTTGACATTTCGGTTGAAGCCAAAGGCGTACAGCAGATTTTCGTAAATGGCGATATTCCGAAACCAGGACCTTCAGCAACTTTTAGTTCTAAAACACCTATTGCACCGTTGCTTTTTATAGGCAACTACAACGTATTACAAACTTCAAATGCCATGTTTCTCAACACCAACATGAATAAGCAACAATTAGCGGTATTTGAAACGGAAATTGCGGAAATCAAAGCTTATTTCAACAAAGTTCTGTCTATCCCCTACACTACAAAAAATATTTTCATAGAACATACTGCCGTTGAGAAATTTAATGAGGGAAGAGTTTGGGGCTTTGCTTCTTATCCTAGCATTGCCATTGCTGGCGGTAAATTGGGTGAAACCGTGGATGAGGTGAACAAAAAGTTTAAGGATTCTACCGACTATCCCTTTTATGCACACGAAATTGCACACTATTATTTCGGCAATGTTTTACAACCTAATTCCACCTTATTCTGGTTCTTTTTAGAATCCACCGCTGAGTATATATCCGTAAAAGCCAGTGAATCAAAATTTGGAAAGAACTATGGCAATACCTATTTTAAAAATGCGGTAAATAACCTTAAAAATATGAAGGTAGTACCTCTAAATAAAGTAACTGAAAGTAGTCAAATAGGTGGCACCTATCGATACAACTACGGTCCTTTAATACTAAGAGGATTGGAACAGATTATTGGAGAAAAACGAACCTTCGGATTTTTAAAGCAATGTTTAAATAACAAAGGCAAGCTCACCGATTATGCATTTTTCAAAGAGCAAGCATTAAAATCGGGCATTAGCAGCAAAGAATGGGATGAATTTGAAAAAAATTTCATCGACAGTGAGAATGTTACGGCATTAATCAAGTATTAATAGCACATTTAAAATGAAAAAAGCTCAACCTTAAATGGTTTGAGCTTTTTTCATTTGTGCTTAACGGCCTTGCCTTTGAGATTGCTTCGTCGTTCCTCCTCGCAAAGACGAAAAAAAGAACGTCATTGCGAAGAATGAAGCAATCTCAGAATAAAACACCTGCTAAAACGATTACTTACTGATATTCAACGGAATAACAACAAAACCCAGCCTAGTACTTCGCTGCAAACTCTTTCGCAAAATCCGCAATCTTGATAGTTCCTGTGACCGGAGAACCTTGCTTTTCAAAATCATCTGTCAATTTGTGGGTGTTTATAGCTTGTCCCATCTCTGCGTAAAGCCCCGCAATTTCTTGAGGTATTCCAGCTTGCTGCATCCCTTCCAATGCTTGCTCATCCGTAAATTGAACCCAAGGTAAATCTGGAAGACCAACTGCATTTCCTAATGCCGTAGCATAGTTCTTTGGTTGTTGCACATCACTTACAATGTATCTCACGTTTTTACCGGTTTGCACTGAATTCAACTCTTCAGCTGCTGCCACCGCAATATCTTTAGGATGCACCAATGGTAAATTAGCTTCAGAAGAATAATTACCGCCAATGATCTGCGCATGCTTCACCAATGGAATATCATTGAAAAAATTGGTATAGAAATACCCTGCCCTTAAAAAAGTCACCTCAACATTTTCCAATTCCTTGTATATGTTCTCTATGTGATGTAAACCTAAAATTGGGCCCGTTCCATTATCGTAATCAGCTCCTACACTGCTTAACATCACTACCCTATTTACTCCTGTTTGAATAAAAGCCTCTGCAAAAGCTTTTCCAGCGTTAACTGTATTTTGAATAATATTTACGCCACCCAAATTTGGCGGCGTCATGGCAAAAACAGCGTCAGCCCCTGTAAATGCCTTGCTCAAAAAAGCCACATCACTTACCGAACCCACTGCTGCATTAGCGCCCAAAGCTTCAATATCTGCTGTTCTATCTTCATTGCTCGTCACTACCGTAACATCGTGTCCTTGTGCTACTAAAATTTTAGTCAGGTTACTACCTATATTTCCGAGAGAACCTGTAATGGTTATTTTTTTCATTTTTCTTGTTGTTTAAATAATAAGACAAAGCTACATTTGTACTTACTTTTAGACAAGTACTTACCCCAAAGTATGTATCATGGCACAAATCAAAGAGAGCTCTACCATTCAGGAAAACAAGAAATATGCCTTAGAAAAATGTCCCGTAACTTACGTGATGGAAAAGATTGGCGGTTATTGGAAACCTATTATCATGTACCATTTGATTGGCGAGCAAAAAAGATATAGCGAATTGAGAAGAGCGATTCCTGCTATTTCCGAAAAAATGCTGATTCAACATTTGAAGCAACTGGAACAAGACCAACTCATCATTAGAAATGCAAGGCCTGAGGTGCCACCTTATGTCACTTATCATTTAAGCAAAGCTGGAAATGGCTTAGTACCCATTATTACCTCCATGGCCGAATGGGCTTTTAGGGATATCAATGGCGATTTTAAATAATGCAAGTTCGATTAATAGTTTGGAGTGAGTTTGGTTTCCTTCTGCGGTCGTCGTTCCTCCTCGCAAAGACGAAAAAAGAGCATCATTGCAAAGAGTGAAGCAGTCTTAAAATGAAAAATTACCTAAATAAACCACATAGGAACATAGTTAAATAACGGCTAGGCAATTTCCTGAATAAGGTATGCTTTTCCATTAAAGAGTATTTGCTCTCCTACTGCCTTTCCGATTAACAATTTACCAATAGGCGAAGCTACTGAAATGGCGAAATAGGTTTTCCCCTCCAACTGTAATTGACCTGCGCTAATGCTGATGTAAAAACTCCCTTGGTTGGTAATCACCAAGCTACCATTTCGAGCAGTTTCTGTATCTCCTATATCTTTTAACGATTGCAGGATAGCCTTTTGCTGTTGGGCATCAGCCAATAACTGTTTGTTACGGTTAATGTCCTGTTGGGCCATTTCACGACCCGTTTCAAACTTATCGCCTGCACTACTTTTAGTGTCGTCCTGACTGGCTTCTTGGGCTTGCAGCAAAGCTTCGTTGGCAGTAGCAATACGCTGTTCTACAAAATTTAAGCAAAGCTGATAAAGTTCGTTTTTTAATAGCATCAAGTGGATGTTTGGTTGGTTAGTTTTTTTGGTTGGTTAGCGATTATAGCCAGTGAGAACATCAAATATTCTCACTGGCTAAATGCTTAAAAAAGATGACTATCCCTCTATCCATTTCACCTTATCGGCCATTGGCGTGCGGTTAGCTTCACGTTGCTCGGCATCATGGTAGCCCATATAGAATAAACCATAGCATTTCTCATTTTCGACCAAACCTAAAAAATCTCCTAGGTGGTCAATCAATGGAGGTGAGCTCCAGTAAGCCCCCACATTTAAAGCTTCAGCCGTTAAGGCCATGTTTTGTACGGCACAACCCACTGCCGCAATTTCTTCCCAATTTGGTAGCTTATCTTCATGAAATTGGATATTGATGGCTAAAATTACCTCAGCCTGAGATGTTTTTTGTCCAAAGCTATCGTACTTTTTCTGAAGGAACTTCTCAGCCGGAACTGTTTCTTTGTAAATCCTACCCAACTCGGCACCAAGTTTAGCTTTACCTTCTTTTCTGATCACGGTAAAACGCCAAGGTTGCGTTAATTTATGGGTTGGGGCATAATTGGCACTCTCTAAAATTTGCTCAATCACCTCCTTAGGAATCTCTTGTTGGGTGTAGCTTTCAGGAAAAATACTTCTCCTGTTCTTTATAATCGTTGATAAAATTTCTGCTTTTGAACTCATTCCCAAAAGTAGCAATTTACCCAAAGCTTTAATGTTTAGTGTTTGTAAAATTGAAAATCAACAAATAAAAATTTAATTTATTGTTTATCAATAAATATTTAACTATAATTGCAATATTAATTTTGAATATCATGAAAAATGAAAATTCTAGGCGTAGCCCGGTTTTACCTATACTCAACGTATTGTTCTGGATTGTTTTTATCGGATTATGCTTTAACACAGGCACCATTCTTTTTTCTTTTATCGTTGGTTTAATGGGCAACAGCATCCCCACCGAAAAGCTTTATTTAGAGCTCAATCTCTCCGAATTGTACCAGCTCGGAACTTTTCATTATCTCAATATTGGTTTGATTTTGGTCATCTCATCGGGTTTAAAAGCCTATATGGCCTATCTAGCTGTTAAAATTTCGATGAAATTCAATTTAAAGGAACCGTTTAGTCAAAAAAATTGTAAATGGATTGAAAACATTAGTTATTTCGCACTGATGGTGGGTATTCTTCAAGTTTGTGCCGAATCCTACTACAAAGGTTTAATTAAGGAAGGCTTTGTTTTGAACAACCTATCGGGATATTTTGGTAACGGTGGAGAATTCCTATTTTTGGCGGGAATTATTTTTATAATTGCAAAAGTGTTTAAAAGAGGGCTGGAAATTCAGTCTGAAAACGAGTTAACGATTTAGCGTATGCCTATAGTAGTGAATTTAGATGTAATGATGGCCAAGAGAAAAATGTCGTTAAACGAACTTTCCGAAAAAGTAGATCTTACCCTTTCCAATCTTTCTATTTTAAAAACGGGAAAGGCAAAAGCAGTACGTTTTAGCACTTTAGAGGCTATTTGCAAAGCATTAAATTGTCAGCCAGGAGATATCCTGGAGTACGTGGAAGAGTAATTATTTTAACGTGAATTCGGGTTAAGAAAACACTTTACAATCACACTTTTACGATAAAAAATCAGTTTTCTGCCACTATTTATGGTTCTGTCGCTTCGCGGACAAACTTTTTTCCTATAGATGAAAAAAGTATGCAAAAAAATCCACGGCTGCGCCCTGTTCTGTTAAGGGTAGTACCAAGGCCAATTTGTGCATGCCGAACAGGCCAAGGCCGATTTTAGTAGAACGAAGAGGATTTGCTAGGGCTGGAGATAATGAAAAATCACAAAAAGTTTATTCCGAACTCACGTTATTTTGCCTTGAGCTGCTTTCTGATCTGTTTCACCTTTGCAAAAAAGGCAATACTTTCTTTATCTACCAAATAATCCATCGTTTGCAAAAGTTCGTCCTTAATCCATGGATGAATAGTAGTGAAATTTGCGAGGATATTTAAGCAGTGCGATTTGATGGCTACAGGCACCTGCTCATCAATTAACCACTGGAAAGTAGTTTCTACTAGCTTCTCCGTATCATAATTTGTCAACACTTCCTTTATTTCTGGCAGTGCATTCTTTTTACTGAGCAGCGCCAATATTTTCGAGAAGTGTCTGCGTGCCGATAAGTTATTTTGCTTTGAAAAACCATCGAGGAAATAAGCCACAAATGGTACAAAGTTCCTCGGATTGTTCTCATAAATGTTCTCTAAAATCCAAGCTGCCCTAAAAGCGATTTTCTCCTCTGGATGAAAAGTAAGGTCAATCACCTCTTTAATGGCCATCTCATTTTGCATGGAGATAGCAGCCAGTTTGGTTACCTTGCTTTTTTGTAGGGTTGTTTTGATTTCGTTAATCAGTTGCTCGTTCATGGTAATAACGAAATTAGCAATTGTAAGCTTGTTGCAGAAAAAGAGTTTTAAAAAAGCAAGTTTCGGATTTAATAAACGACTTACTGTTGGGATATTTGTATAAATTTAAAGCACATGAAAACGCAACAACAGCTTAATTACGAACGAGTAGCCAAAGCGATTGACTATATCAGTACTCATTTTAAAAACCAACCTGATTTAGAGGAAGTAGCCGAAAATGTGAACTTGAGTCCTTTTCACTTTCAACGTTTATTTACTGAATGGGCTGGTACAAGTCCTAAAAAGTTCTTGCAATATGTAAGTGTGAGCTACGCCAAACGCTTACTGCAAACGGAGCAGGCCAATTTATTTGACGTAGCCTTTGAAACGGGGCTTTCTGGCACCAGCAGGCTGCATGATTTGTTTGTAAATATTGAAGGAATGACCCCCGCTGAATATAAGAACGGTGGCTCTGAACTTACAATTAACTATAGCTTTACCAGTAGCCATTTTGGAAATTTACTGGTAGCCTCTACGACTAAGGGTGTTTGCTATATGGCTTTTTACGAAGATGAAAACCAAGCTTTTGAGCTATTGAAAGCTAAATTTCCAAATGCTAACTACAAACAATACTTGGATTCATTGCAGCAAAATGCCCTATTTATTTTCCAAAATGACTGGTCGAAATTACAGGACGTAAAGTTGCATTTAAAAGGGACTGATTTTCAATTGAAGGTTTGGGAAACGTTACTCAAAATTCCTATGGGCAAACTTTCTACCTATGGCCAAATTGCCAACGAACTCGGAAACCCCAACGCTTCAAGAGCAGTAGGAACCGCCATAGGCAGTAACCCAATCGCTTTTCTCATTCCATGCCATCGTGTAATTCAAGGCAACGGTTCATTTAGCGGCTATATGTGGGGCACTACTCGTAAAACGGCCATTATTGGCTGGGAACAGGCTTTTGTTAAGGAGGAATTAGGAGTTAGTGGTTAGTGGTTAGTGGTTAGTGGTTAGTGTTGGAAAATCTCTAGGGCATTTTGTAACTTCGATTTTAACAAAAAACTACTATCTATGCGTATTAAATGTTTTGAAGATATTGTGGCTTGGCAAAAAGCACAAGATCTAGCGGTCATCATCTACAATAATTTCAAAAGTAATAATGATTGGGACTTTAGAAGTCAAATTTGTAGAGCTTCTATATCTGTGTCAAACAATATTGCTGAAGGGTTTGACAGAGGTACAAAGCCTGAATTTAAAAGATTTCTATACATTTCATTAGCATCTAACAGCGAAGTAAGGTCAATGCTCTATTTGGCATTAAGGTTAAACTACATCAATGAAATCCTTTTTAAGCAAATCCTATCACAGTCTGAAGAAATTGCCAAAATACTTAACGGACTTATCAAATCACTAACTCCTAGAACCTAAACACTAGTTCCTAATTCCTAGCCCCTAATTACTAATCACTAACCACTAGCAACTAACCACTAATAATGGATCTATTCAATAACGAACTTCCTGCTTCAATCAACCTTCTTCCAAAAGAGGGAACGGTGAATTACTATGGCAGAGTTTTCAGTAAGGCCGAAGCTGATTTCTTTTACCAGCACCTACTCGAACATATAGTTTGGGAAAACGATCAAGCGATAATTTTCGGGAAATTGATCATCACCAAACGCAAAGTAGCTTGGTATGGCGAAAAACCATTTGAGTACACCTATTCGAACATCACTAAAATTGCCCTACCTTGGACACCTGAACTTCTTCAACTGAAACAACAAATTGAACTCGTTTCTGGGGAAACCTTTAATTCGTGCTTACTGAACCTTTATCACAATGGTAGCGAAGGAATGGCTTGGCATAGCGACGGTGAAAAAGATTTGAAAAAGAATGGTGCGATTGCTTCGGTAAGTTTTGGCGTTGAACGTAAATTTTCATTCAAGCACAAAGTAGATAAAACCAATGTTTCGCTTAATCTGGAACATGGCAGCTTGTTAATGATGAAAGGCACCACGCAAACCCATTGGTTACATCGCTTACCTCCCACCAAAAAAGTGCTTACACCTAGAATAAATTTAACTTTTAGAACAATTGTAGAAGTTTAGTGATTACGAGCCTTATTCATCTTGGCCTTTTCACCACTGCTGTAATTGGTTGTTTTAGCATTGCTTTCCTTCTTTTGCTGAAAAGCAGCTTCCCTAAAAGCTTCTTCTTCCGCCTGCTGGCGCTCTAGCTCTTTCGCTCGTTTGGTTTTCTGCTTGGTAGCTTTACCCATATCCTCAATTTTGAGGTCTTCAGGCAATTCTGCTTCTTCCAATTTATGACCGATGGCCTGTTCTATTTTACGAAGTTGGGGTAACTCTAAATCAGTAATAAAATTCAAGGCAACCAAATCTACCTCATCCTTTTTAATGACCCTGTTGATGTAAAGCATCTTATCTTCAGGCAGCTCGAAATGAATGATAAAAGGAACATTGGTCAAATTTTCTTCCTCATAGTTTTCGTTAGCTACAATTAATACACGGGCCTTTTCATTTACTTTAAAAGCTTCTAAACTTTCAAAGCCTGCTTCATCAAAAAACAGCGGTTTATAAACGAATATATCTTCGGCTTTGCCATCAAATAAGTCTTTCGATAAAGTTTGGGCCGTCAATCGGGTATTTACAAAAACCATCACCTTATCAAACACCTCCGTATCTTTCAACAACAAATTGAGTAAGTTCAATTTGGTACGGAAATTAGGCACTTGATAGATTAATTGAGGATAAGTTTCCACTTTAGTTTCCGATAGTTCTTCTACCTCGATAGTAGCTGGCATAAACATAAAATCGGCAATCATTTTATCCAATCGGTCGTGCATCACTTCTGTGAATACCAAATGCTGACATTTTTGGATACTGTTTGCCAGCTCGTTAATGGGCAATTGCAAACCTTGTTTCACCATATCGGCCGCATCATCAACCACCATCATCTGGATTTTATTGGTATTTAAACCCAGTTTAAGGTAGATAGCTCTAGCTCTGGAAGGAATGGCAACTACTATATCTACCCCATCGGTTAATTCTTCTACTTGCTCATCGATAGGCGCATCAGCATGAATACCCACGATATTGAAAGTACTGTTTTTGTTCAATTGGTTGAAATACTCCAGCACCTCTAACACTTTTTCTTTAGAAGGAACTAAAATAAGTGCCCTTGGGGCATCACCTCCACCTGTTTTTAAGCGCATTAAAGTTGCCAATACATAGGTGGTTGTTTTACCACTTCCTTCGGGGCCAATGGCGATAAGGTCTTGTCCGCCTAAAATGCGGGACATGGTTTTTAATTGCATTTCCTTTGCCGACAAATGACCCAATGCACTCATGGTCGAAACCAAAGGCTTACTTAACTTTAACTGCTCTAACGACACGCTTAAAAATTTAATTGAGGTACAAATTTACGGATATTAATTGTTTAACAGAAAAATAAGCCTTTAACCAAATTTATTTCAACCGCTGTAGCGTTTTCAAAAATGCATACGTATAGGTGTCGATTAACTGATTTTATTTACCTCTCATCAAAGGCTATTTGAAATCATTTTGTACGAAAAAAGAGGTATATAGCTTATTTTTATAGCCCTAAGAAGAATTAATTTAGCCAAAACAACCGTAGTACATGCGTGAAAAGCAAGGCCTTGATGAGCTGATATCTTATTGCAAACAGGGAAACCTTCGTTATCAGGAATTGCTGTACAAACAGTTTTATGGCTACGCTTTGGGTATTTGCATTCGCTATTTGAATAACCGAGACGATGCTTTAGAAGCGGCCAATGATAGCTTTATTAAAGTATTCAAATCCATAGGTAGTTTCAACGAGGAAAATGATTTCAAACCTTGGTTCAGAAAGATTTTGGTGAATACTTCCTTAGACCATAAAAGAAAATCGATGCGTTTTAGCGAAGCTTTGGAACTTACAGACACCATTCCTCAAAGCATCCATACCTCTGTGATTGACAAACTTAGCGCTCAAGATATTTTGGCACTAATGAAACATCTGAACGAATTGCAGCGTACCGTTTTTAACCTTTACGAAATTGACGGCTACTCGCATAAAGAAATAGGCAGCATGCTAAATATCCCTGAAAGTTCTTCGAGAACATATTTGACTAGGGCAAAGCAGGCTTTACAACAATTATTGGCAACCCACTCCATTTACACAAGATAAAAGAGCAATGAAAGCGAGTGACGAAAAACTGATAGAACAAATAAAAGTCGTTTTCGACGATTACGACGACGGCCTGAGCGAACAGGGCTGGGCCGATTTACGCAAAAAATTCCCTGAAAAGGAAAGCAAAAAGCTACCAATTTGGTGGTTAAGTGGCATTGCTGCGAGCCTACTTTTGGTGATGGGCTTATATTTTGGAGAGGTATTTAACACCAAAAAAACGATTTTACAAAACGCTAATAACAAAAAAACAGAAACGCCGTCAACAAACAACAGCGACCACATTACATCTCTAAATGATTCAGTTGCTGAAAATCATGTAGCAACTATTGAAAATCCACCTGTTGTACAAAAACCAGCTCAACAGGCTACACAACCTATTGAACATGTGATTGCGGAAAATCCACTTGTTGCTAACAACGTTACCTTTAGTGAGAAACAACCTGAAAAAAATATCGTTTCTCCTGCAGAAACTACCAAAAACAATCCACCAGCAACAGCAGTAGTAGTAGATAATGGTGGTATAGTGAGTAACACTAAAGTTGAAAATAACCAAGTTGCGGCAGTAGCTCAAACTGAAGTTCCCAAAAACACAGTAGAAAAGGGAACGCCACCAACAAAATTATCTACCGAAGAGTTTTTAAACAAGGAAAGCCAAAAGCTAGCGAACAGCAAAAATAAAAACGCAGAAAAAAATAATAGTTCGAAAACGACATTAGACGTTTTTACGGGAACTTTCTTTAATTACCACGATAACAATGAAGCAAAATTAAGTGCTGGGGTTGGTTTAAATGCTAACGTGAAAGTAACTAAAAACCTTGTGTTTAGCTTTGGTGCGGGCATTAGCCAAAACAAGGTAAGTTATGAGAATAAGGTTCCAATGGATGTCTCAATGTCGATGTTTGCCGCTAGAGATAATGCTATGAGTTTAGCACCATCTTCCACTGCCTATTCGGCTACAGCCACTAATGATGTCAGTTTTAATGGTCAGTTATTAACGATTGACCTACCTATGGCGGTGAAATTTTACCCTACCAAAAAGCAGGATTTCTATATTTCTACCGGTATTAACTCTACCTCTTATCTTTCGCAGAAATATACCTACAATTATAACTGGAGCAATTTCCAAGTTAAAAATGGAGAAGCACAACAACGACAAGAGACTGAGAAAAGCTCTTTGAGAGGCTTTGATTTTGCCAATAGTGCCATTATTGCCATTGGTATTAACCAAAACCTAGGAAGAAACACCTTGATTTTTGAACCTTATTACAAACCAGCTCTGGGTACCATGGGCGATAAAAATTTAAGAATCAGCTCCGCTGGACTTAACCTTAAATTTAACTTTAACGGTGGCAAAAAATGAAAAAAGTTCTAAAACCTAAACTATTACTCCTTTTTGCTCTTTCATTCGTATTCATAATATCTTGTAAAAAAGAGCTCAGCTATGTAGAGGCCATTGTAGAAAAAAACTGCACAGGAGATTATATCAAAATAAGCGACAGCTTCTTATTGGTTTGCAATAAGGAAAAACTCGCCACCTTTGAAAGTGGGCAGAAAATACAAGTAGCTTTTCAAGTCATTAACAAATGTAATTCTGGAAATGGCATTATCTGTGCCATGGCCTTTGCTTTTAAAGAAACCGTAAAAATCAACGGCATCAAAAAATAGAACCTCAGTTCGATTATTAAAATTGTCAAAACAACCCATAAAACCGATGCTGAAATAAATTCAGCATGACGAACCGCCCATCTAACGTCACCCTGACCTGTAGCGAAGCGGAAAGCTATGCAATAAATTTATTTCAGGGTCAGCAAAACAAAGCAGGCATCATTCTACTAAAAGTCAGCAACTAGGCTTATTTCTACTACCCGAACAGGCCAAGGCCGATTTTAGTAGAACGAAGAGAATCTGCTAAGGCTCGAGATAATGAAAAAATCATAAAATGCTTATCTAGATCTCACATTAGCATCAAAAAATAGGTACTCCCTAAAGGTGTACTTTATCCAAAATTTTTGATACAAAAAGCTAAAATCATTTAAACTCTGTAAGTTTATCTTATCAATTAAACTTACATATTGTAAAATGAAAAAAATCATACTTAACCTATTCCTTTTAGGTTTTGGAGGAACAGTTTTAGCTCAAGACGCTATTACTTACCAAACACCGTCGAAAGTGATGGCAGATTTGTTATTGGCTAAACCCACTCCAGGGGTTAGTATCGATAGCAAAGCAGAATGGATTTTGTTTAGCGAACGTAATCCCTATCCTTCTATTGAAGAATTGGCCATGCCCGAATACAAAATTGCTGGCATGCGTATCAATCCAAACAATTACTCGCCAAGCCGTCAAACTTATGTAAACAGCTTTAGCTTAAAAAACATCAAAACAGGAAAAACAAGTCCTGTTACTGGCCTTCCAGCTACTTTATATGCAAGTAATACTCGTTGGAACCCAAGCCAAACCAAAATTGCCTTTACCCAAACTGCTCCAGATAGAATTGATTTATATGTGATTGATGTAGCCACTGCAAAAGCTACAAAAATTAACAAGCAACCCTTAAATGCTATTTTGGGTGCTGGATTAGTATGGGTAGACGATAATACTTTGATTTATCAAGTAGCAACTAAACCAGCTAGTGCTGCACCAAAACGCCCATTAGCACCAAAAGGCCCAACCGTACAAGAGAACTTAGGTAAAGTAGCGCCAAGTGCTACTATCCAAGATTTAATCAAGTCACCATATGATGAGCAATTATTTGAGTTTTTTGCCACTTCTCAATTGGTACAAAACAAAGCTGGTGTAGAAACGCCAATAGGTACTCCTGCTATTTATAGCTCAGTAAGCTTATCGCCAGATAAAAACTACATGATGGTACGTACCATTAAAAAGCCATTCTCTTATTTAGTAGCTGCTTATGGTTTCCCATCAACAGTTAAAGTTGTTGATAGAGCAGGAAAAACCGTTAAAGTATTAGCAGAATTACCTTCAAGCGAAGTTCGCCCATCGGGTTACGACAACGTACAAAACGTTCCTCGTGGTTTTGACTGGAGAGATGACGAAGCTGCTGCTGTGGTTTGGGCACAACCCTTAGATAGTGGTTTGATCAAGAAAAACGTAGAATTTCATGATGCTGTTTATGAATTAAAAGCACCATTTACTGGCGCAAGCAAAGAGCTTTTCAAAACCAAAACACGTTTTGCTGGAGTAAGTTGGGGAAATGCTAATTTAGCTTTGGTGAGAGAAATTTCTAGAATTAAACAAAGCAGTAAAGTAAGCCTTTTTAATCCTACTACTGGTAGTTTAGAAACTCTTTATGAGTTAAACACTACTGACGCTTACAATAACCCAGGTACTCCAGTAACAGAGAAAAACAAATTTGGTCGCCAGGTAATTTTAACTACCGACAACGGCACCAAACTTTTATTGAACAATACCACGGGAGCTTCTCCTAAAGGCGATTTACCTTTCTTAGCCAAATTCGACTTAAACACTAAGAAATCAGAAATTTTATGGCGTTGTAAAGAAGGTACTTTTGAAGTCGTTACCGATGTGCTAGACCCACAAAAACTAGTATTATTAACTCGCAGAGAAAGCAAAACTGAAGTACCTAACTATTTCGTTAAAAACTTGGTGCTTCGCGTAGCGGATAGACAAATCACTAACTTCACCAATCCATATGCAGCTTTAGATGGCGTAAGTAAACAAAAAATCTCTTACAAACGTGCAGATGGTATTGACTTAACTGGCGATTTATACTTGCCAAAAGGTTACAACAAAGAAAAAGACGGACCGCTTCCAGTATTGATATGGGCTTATCCACGTGAGTTTAACTCGGCAAGTGATGCTGCTCAAATTAGGGGTTCTGAGAATAAATTCATTACCATTAGTTCTGGCGGACCAATCTTTTATGTAACTCAGGGTTATGCCGTATTGGACAATGCTGAAATGCCAATTGTAGCTAAAGATGGCAAAAAACCTAACGATTCATTTGTGGAACAGTTGAAACTAAATGCTGAAGCTGCCATTAACAAATTAAGTGAAATGGGCGTTGGCGATAGAAACAGAATGGCTGTTGGTGGCCACAGTTACGGTGCTTTCATGACTGCAAACTTATTGGCCCACACCAATTTGTTTAAAGCAGGTATTGCCCGCAGTGGAGCTTACAACAGAACTTTAACACCTTTTGGTTTCCAAAATGAAGACCGTACTTACTGGCAAGCACCACAATTGTACTACGAAATGAGTCCATTTAGCTATGCCGATAAAATTAAAACTCCTATCCTATTGATCCACGGTGAAATGGATGATAACCAAGGTACTTTCCCAATCAATAGCGAGCGTTTGTTTAACGCCATTAAAGGTCATGGTGGTACTACTCGTTTTGTTTATCTACCTTATGAGGCACATGGTTACAGAGCTAAGGAAAATATCTTACACATGATTTGGGAAACCAACAAATGGTTAGATACTTATGTTAAAAATGCTAAACCAACAGCAGCAAAATAATTAATCATTTGTATATTTAAAGGGCGGTGGAAACACTGCCCTTTTTTATTTTTAACCATTTAATTACTCATGAACCATCCCCTCTCTCCAAAACTTTTATTTTTCTTCCTAATTTTCTGCTTTTCTTTTACCGCCGTGGCACAAAAGTCCAGCAAATTTAAAGTCATTGCCTTTTTTACGGGTAAAAATGATATGGCCCACGTAAGTTATGTAAAGGAAGCCAATCAATGGTTTCCAGAAATGGCCAAAAAGTATCATTTTGAATATGATACCACCAGCAATTGGAGTAATATGAACGCTAATTTCTTGGCTAAATATCAGGTAGTCCTTTTTCTGGATACTAGACCAGAAAACGTTGCTCAACGTAAAGCTTTTGAAGACTATATGAAAAATGGTGGGGCGTGGATGGGCTTTCACTTCTCAGCCTTTGCACTCAACCAATCGGCTTATTCACAAAATTGGAACTGGTACCATGATGAGTTTTTAGGTTCTGGACAATACAGTGGCAACACTTGGCGACCAACCTCTGCCATTCTAGCGGTTAATCCAAAGCACGATGCCACCAAAAACCTACCTAAAACTTTCAAATCGCAGCCTAACGAATGGTACAAATGGGAAAAGAACTTACGTACCAATCCAAATATCACCGTACTGCTTAGTGTAGACTCGTCCAGCTTTCCGTTAGGTACAGGCCCTAAAGCACATGAAATATGGCATCAAGGCGATTATCCAGTAGCATGGACCAATAAGAACTACAAAATGATTTATGTAAACATGGGACATAACGATATGGATTATGAACATAAGTATGGTAAAGATGTCAAAACATTATCCCATACTTTTGACAATGAATATCAAAACCAATTTATCATAGATGGTTTATTATGGCTCGGAAATCAGAAGAAAGCCAAACAAAAAAAGTAATTTATCTACCCCCTTTATTTAACCGCAGCCTTTTATATTTGCTATACCATGGACAAAATATTAGAAATCATTAGAGCTAGCCGCAAAGCATTGCTATTCTTAATTGAAGATTTAACTACCGAACAACTGAACAAAATCCCTTCAGGTTTTAACAACAATTTGGCTTGGCAAATGGGCCACTTAATTGTAAGCCAACAGCTGTTATGTTACAAATTAAGCAATAACGAATTGGTTATAGATCCTAGTTTGGTGGAGAAATACAAGAACGGTTCCAAACCCGAAAGTTTCATTTCCGCAGAAGAAATAGCGCAACTTAAACACGATTTATTAGGCGTTATTGACCAGCTGGAAAGTGATTTAGCCACGGACAAATTCAACAACTATTTCCCTTACACCATCAGCACCTATAAGGGGCTAAAGCTGGAAAGTGTTCAAGATGCTGTGAAGTTTATCGCTTCTCATGATGGCCTACATTATGGCTGTAGTTTGATAATGAAAAAATTGGTGTAATTAACCACTGGAATTCCTATTGCCTAGCCCTGAGTAGAACATTCTTTACTTTTCATTTGTTAACTAAGCAAATCAAAACCTTAGAACAAATGAATATCACAGGAAATACAAAGGGCGGCAATACCGAACCAGAAAAAACAGGTAACAGTATAAAACCTCTAAAAAATATGAAAAACGAAATTTACGAGGTAAAAACAAAACAGGTGAAAACCAAAAATCCAGCAAAGCAACGCGAAGAAAGCGAGCAGCCTGTGCATCCTATCAAAAAAGCACCAAAGGAATAAAGTTATTTACCGCACAAATCGCTATATTAGGCTTAATCACAAACAGCTCGCCAATGATTGTCAAAAAGCCTTACTCCTCTTTACACTTACTTTTTTTATTCTTTTTTGGACTAATCAGTGCCAATAATGCAGTTCATGGCCAAAAACCTGCTGATACGATCAACAAGAATTCGGACCTTGATGTAGCGGTATTGATACGAGACCAACAACAAGCAAATGTTGATTCGTTGGTAAAGGAACGCTTAGAAAGAGAACTGAAAGCGGCCAGTGGAAATGTGAAGAAAACCTTAGAGCTAGAGAAAAAACTGAGGGAAATAGAAAGAACCGATTCACTACGAAAGGTATCACAGTTACAAGAAATTGCGAGTTTAAAAAAAACAACAAAAGGTTATCCAGTAGTCTTAAATCTGGATACATTATTCTATATCTATACCAGAACAGGCTCCTTTGATGCCAAGGAAAGAGCACAGGCCATTTCCGAAAAAATAAATAAGATATACGAAGATGCTTTCTACAATCCGGATTCTTTACGCATCAATTCGCTAAACGATAGTCACGACATCATCTATAAGAAGAAGCTTATTATTTTAACCATTGGCAACCTAGATGGACTTTGGCTTGGAAAAAGCAACGCAGCGCTGGCCAAAGATTACCTCAACATTATCAAGAGAAGTGTAGAAAGCGAGAAAAAATCACATAGTTTAATCAATTGGGCTAAACGAATTGGCTTATCCCTATTGGTAATTTTAATGCTTTTTGTCATCATTAAAGTCACCAACTATTTCTTCCGAAAAAGTGCCAATTACCTTGTCAATCAAAAAATTCTATTGGGAAATGGGTTAGTTATCAAAAAAACGCAAATTCTATCTCCAAAATATCTCGAAGGTATTCTGCTAAAAATCAATAGCATTGTAAAGATCATTGTCATTCTATTGGTCATTTACCTTTCATTACCTATCCTATTTAGCATTTTCCCTGAAACAGAAGGTTGGACCAACACCCTACTTAAATGGATACTAAGTCCAATCAAAGGAGCTAGCAAAGCCATTGTAGATTACCTTCCCAACCTGTTCACCATCATTGTAGTATACTTTATTTTCAAGTATATTTTAAAAGCCATCAAGTTTTTCTTTCGCGAAATTAGGGTTGGCAATGTTAAAATAAGAGGCTTTCACCAAGATTGGGCAGTGCCTACTTTTAACATTCTAAAAGTGGTTTTATACGCTTTTATGTTGGTCGTTATTTTCCCTTATCTGCCAGGCTCAAGTTCACCTGCATTTCAAGGTGTTTCTGTCTTCTTGGGCATACTTCTATCCTTAGGTTCTTCTAGTGCAACCAGCAATTTAGTAGCTGGCTTGGTGATTACCTACATGAGACCCTTTAAAGTTGGCGATAGGGTTAAAATTGGAGAGGTTACAGGTGATGTTATTGAAAAAACGATGTTGGTTACTCGCATCAGGACCATTAAAAATGAAGACGTAACCGTTCCTAATTCAATGGTATTATCGTCAAGCACCGTAAACTACTCCGCCAGAACGAAAAATAACGAACCTGGATTAATTCTTCATTACACGGTAACCATTGGATATGATGTCCCTTGGAAACAGGTGTATCAACTTTTAACCAATGCCGCCTTAGCGACCGTCCATATCGAAAAGGAACCTGCACCTTTTGTTTTACAAACCGACCTCGATGATTTTAGCATTGGCTATCAGATTAATGCTTATACGCTACAAGCCAACTTGCAAGCAGGTATTTATAGCAATTTGTTGGAAAACATTCAGGATGAATTCAATAAAGCAGGGGTCGAAATTCTATCGCCTAATTACAACGTCATCCGCAAAGAAGAAAAATAACAAAGGGTCGGTTTTTGTAAACCAGACCCTTTTAGATATTAAAAACTTACCAATGGAGAATTATTAAATAGCATGACCAATCTCTTTTTAGGAAAGAAAAATATCATAGCGCTGTTCATTAACTTCTTTTCCAAAGTTTTTTGTATAGGCCTCCTCTGTAAGTGTAAATCCATACTTTGTATATAAGGAAATCGCCGAATCCAATCCCTGAAAGGTCCAGAGATAGGAAGAATGGTATTTCTTTTCCTTAAGGAAGTCCATATACAACTGCATTAACTTTTTACCAAGTCCAACTCCACGGTATTCACTGTCGATGTAAAAAAAACGTAACTGAGAAGAACCGCTCTCTCTGTGCATCAAAAATAACGAACCAATAATCTTCCCCTTGTATTCACAAATCCAAATCCTGTCCAGCTCCGGATTATAACTTTCATAGAATTCGACCATTCCTTCCAAACTGTATGCTTCAAATTCAAAACCAAACTGGTGTTCCTGTTGATAAAGCAACGTTTGCTGGTAGACTACATATGAAAGGTCTCCTGGCTTGAGTTCCGTTCTTATTTCTATTTCGTCAAGCATGTTATTTATCTTTTCCATTGCCTATTCCTTTTTTTAGTAGTATTTGTATTTCAGCTATTTTCTCCACTAGTTCCAAGCATTCACTATCGGAAAGATTTTTGAAAAGAGACTCGGTTTGTTTATTGGATGCAGCGTTCAATATCTCGTATTCTTTTTTCCCCTTTGACGATAAGCTCAACATTACGGCACGTTTATCCTCTTTTGACGGAGCTGTTTCGATCAACTGTTTAGCTTCAAGCTTTTTAAGAATACGGCTCAGATATCCCTTATCAATATTAATAAGTGAGATGATATCCGATGCTAACAACTCTTCCTTATCGTTCATCTCAAACAATATCCTTGCTTCGATAAGCGAGTATCCGCTATTAAGAATGTGTGTATCCAACACTCCGATAATGTTCGTATAAAACCTATTAAAAGACCTTACACTTTCTATATACCCTATATCCATAAAGCAAAAGTAAGCAATATAGTTGACAAGGTCAACTATATTGCTTCTAATTGATACGAACCATTTTACATAAAACTTTCCTACCATCTACCCCTTTTTGCACCTATACTTGTCTTAACAGTATCAGGTGCACAACCCATCTGCTTTATAAAACCAAATATGACTTTACAATTCAGCTACAAACCTAGTTCTGTCTTACTTTTAATTGCGCTTTTCACGCTGTTCGGGCAAGACAGATTAAATGCTCAACAGCAAAAAAACACCCTTACAAGCTATGTAAACCCTTTTATCGGCTCTGCTGAACATGGACATGTTTTTGTAGGTGCAAATGTACCTTTTGGTGGCGTACAACTCGGTCCATCGCAAATCATGCAAAAATGGGACAAGTTTAATGGCTGGGACTGGTGCAGTGGCTACAACTACAAAAGCACAGAAATTTTAGGTTTTACCCACACTCATTTAAGTGGTACTGGTATTGGCGATCTCAATGATATTTTACTATTACCTGCAAATGGGAAAACGCAAATATCAAGGGTAAATTTTAACGATATGGAAAGCGGCTACGGTTCCTCTTTTTCAAAAGATAAAGAAATTGCCAAACCTGGCTATTACGAAGTTTATTTAGATAAATACAAAGTCAAAGCACAGCTCACCGCCACTGAAAGAGTTGGCTTTCATCAATATACTTTTCAAAAAACAGACAACGCACATTTACTGATAGACCTTGGCTTTGGCATGGGCTGGGATGAACCCACAGAAACCTATATGAAGCAGGTAAGTGCCACCACTTTTGAAGGCTATCGATTTTCTAAAGGATGGGCAAAAGATCAGCGCATTTACTTTTTCATCGAATTATCTGCACCAGTAACCAAATTGGAGCTATATAATGTTTCGTCATCCGTATCGGGCAATCAGGCTCATGGTAAAGAAGTGAAAGCTACACTATTTTTTGATGCTCAAAAATCACCCGTGTTGAAAGTTAAAGTAGGTATCTCTCCAGTAAGTGAAAAAAATGCAGCATTAAATTTAAAAACAGAAATACCTCATTGGAATTTTGAGGCGATTGTAAAACAAGCCAACAACAAATGGGAAAATGCTTTGGCCAAATTAAAGATAGAAGGTTCCAAAACTTTTAAAACTAAATTCTACACCGCGTTATACCATACCATGATTGCCCCTTCTTTGTTTAATGATGTGAATAAAGACTACCGAGGAGCTGATAAACAAATACACACTAATGCAAAATTCAACAATTACACCACGCTTTCGCTTTGGGACACTTATCGTGGTTTAAATCCGCTGATGACGATCATACACCCTGAACGCGTGAACGACATCGTCAACACCATGCTCAACATCTATCAGCAGCAAGGAAAACTACCTGTTTGGCATTTACATGGCAACGAAACCAACACCATGATTGGTTATCCTGCGGTATTGGTAATTGCCGATGCTTGGCTAAAAGGCTTTAGGGGATTTGATGAAAATTTAGCTTACGAAGCCATGCGCCACTCGGCCATGCAGCAGAGCAATGGTATTGAGTATATCCAACAACTTAAGCCTATTCCTGCCGACGTAGTGGAAGAATCTGTTGCCAAAGCACAAGAATACGCCATTGCAGACTGGGCCATAGCACAGGTAGCAAAAGGGATGGGCAAGGAAAGCGACTACAAATACTTTACGGAACGTAGCAAAAGCTATCAAAAATACTTTGATAAAAGCACAGGTCATTTTAGAGGTGTGATGGCCGATGGTTCGTGGAGAAGTCCGTTTGACCCATTTAACGCCGCCCACCGACAAAACGACTATTGTGAAGGAAATGCTTGGCAATATACTTGGCTGGTTCCTCAAGATGTACCCAATCTGATTCAATTGTTTGGAGGCAAAAAGCCATTTATCACCAAACTCGATTCTTTGTTCAACTTATCTTCAAACCTAGGAGAGCATGCTTCGCCTGATATTTCTGGCTTAATTGGCCAATATGCCCACGGCAACGAGCCAAACCATCATATACCCTATCTATATAATTTGGCGGGCGAACCTTGGAAAACGGCAGATTTGATCAGAAGAATAGACAAAGAGTTTTACACAGACCAGCCGAACGGTCTCTGCGGAAATGACGATGCTGGAGAAATGAGCGCTTGGTACGTATTTTCAGCACTTGGCTTCTATCCAGTAAACCCTACCGATGGAAATTACGTTTTTGGCTCACCTCTTATGGATGAGGCGACCATTACCCTTCCAAAAAATAAAACGTTTAAAATAAAAGTTATCGGTAACTCAAACGAGCAAAAATACATCCAAAAAATTGAGTTAAATAACCAACCTTACCGCAAATCATCCATTTCCCATAAAGCCATTATCGCTGGAGGCGAAATGAAAATATTCATGGGAAAACAACCTAAAACATTTTACTAAATCACTTTTAGATAGCAGCTGCTACATTTATGAAACATTATCTATTCCTTGCATTCCTATTCATTTCGCTCACTTTAAATGCGCAAAACAGATATGAACTAAATTCTGGATGGTTTTGCAAACCGATCAGAGAAATCTCTCAAAAAGGTGAACAACTTTCTTTAAGTAGTACTTCCATGAGTGGTTGGATGCCTGCCACCGTACCTGGAACCGTGCTCACTACGTTGCTCAACAACCAACAAGTACCCGATCCGTTTTACGGGATGAACAACAACTTAATTAAAGACATTTATTACACGGGAAACGATCATTACACCTACTGGTTTGTCAAGTCATTTGAAGAAACGGCCAAAGGCGATGAACAGGTTTGGCTTAAGCTTCGTGGCGTTAATTACAAATCGGATATTTACCTCAACGGAAAAAAAGTAAATGCGGTAACACACGAAGGAATGCATCTTCGTCAGCAATATAATATCACAAAATTTCTTGCTGCCAACGGCAAAAATAAGCTAGCGATATTAGTTACTCCTCCTATTTTTGTGGGTGAACCCAACGGTGGCCAAGGTGGCGATGGAACCATTGCCAGAGGTTTAACTACCCAATATACGGCAGGCTGGGATTGGATACAGCCCATCAGAGATCGCAATACAGGTATTTGGGATAAGGTTTTCATTGAAAAAACATCAATGATCAATATCGAAAACCCGCATGTGGTTACCAAGGTGCCAGGCGTTCGCTTACCAGGAAGTCAACAAAAACCTGCAACCATTCATACTTCATGCGAAATTGAAAATCCATTAGATAAAGTAGTGAATGGCTTTTTACAGTATACACTGGAAGGCAAAACGGTAAAAACCGCAGTGCAGCTTAAGCCAAAAGAGAAAAAAGTAGTTAAACTACCAATATTTGAGCTGCAAAATCCAAAATTATGGTGGCCTAGTGGCTATGGGGACCAAGCACTTTACGATATCGAGATGCAATTTGTTGACGCTTCTGGCAAAGTTGCTGATCGGGAAAAAATCAGATTTGGCATAAGAGAAATTGATACCCGTTGGAACACCCATACCCGCAGTCGCGAAAGCTACGTTAATGGCCAAAAAATCTTCATAAAAGGTGGAAACTGGATCATTTCTGATGCGATGTTGCGTTTCTCGGCGCAGCGTTACGATGATGAAATTCGCTTTCACAAAGAGATGAATCTTAATTTAATTCGTATTTGGGGTGGTGCCATTACCGAGAGACCTGAATTTTACGATGCTTGTGATAAATATGGAATGCTGGTATTACAAGATTTTTGGTTTAGCGGCGATTGTAATGGTAAATGGCAAGACCCTCTAAAAAAAGACGACCAATGGACACGTAGACAATATCCAGACAACCATAATTTAGCACTAACAGCTGCCATTGATCAAATTAAGATGATCCGCAATCATTCGTCGTTGGCTTTTTGGTGCGGTGGAAATGAAATTACGCCACCAGAAACAATATTGACACCACTAAAAGAAAAAATATTGCCCGAATTGGATGGTACAAGGTATTTCTTCGATTATTCGAATACCAACGATATGTCTTACAATTTTATTGGAGGAAATGGCGACGGCCCTTATACCATACAAGACCCTAAGATTTTTTGGTCTTATAAAACTTATCCATACAATACCGAAGTAGGTTCTGTTGGGGTGGGCGACTATGCTTCGTTACAACGCTTTATTCCAGAGCAAAATATGATTGCTCCCCAGAATGAAAAGGAACCAGATTCCGTTTGGGCGTATCATAAATACATTCCCTACAATCAGCACATCGATTTATATGGCAAAGCAACAGATGTAAAAGACTTCGCCATGAAGGCACAGTTGGTCAACTACAATCAATATCGTTCCTTAATGGAGGGTTTTTCTTCTCACATGTGGGACTGGTACACCGGAACAATCATCTGGAAAACGCAAAACCCTTGGACCTCAATGCGTGGCCAAATGTACGACTACTACTTAGATCCAAACGCCTGTTTATATGGACTGCGCAAGGGTAGCGAACCACTACATATTATGATGAACCCACTTGACAGCATGATTACCGTAGTGAACAACGGCTTTAAAGTGGAAAGAGACCTCATGATCCAAGCAAACTTATACAGCTTGGATGGGAAATTGCAAGAGCAAATCCAAGCCTTTGCAGAAGTTGCTCCCTCAACCACACAACGAATGTTTCCTATCAACGGCCCATTAAAAAAACTAAATGCACAGAAAGGCGCTTTCGTTTTGCTTAAACTATTAGACGTTAAACAAAATGTATTAAGTGAAAACTTTTATTGGTTGGCAGATAGCGAAGGAAAATACTCGGGCTTGCAAGAAATGAAACAGGCTAAACTAGAGATCACAGCAAGCAAAGTTTCCGACGGAAAAATAACTGTAACGCTTAAAAACAATCAGGCCAATGGTGTAGCATTTTTTAATCGTGTAGCTCTTATCAATACCAAAACAGGTGAACGTATATTGCCTAGTTTTTATAACGACAATTACTTTTCTGTACTACCTGCTCAACGAAAAACCATCGAGATTGATTATCGAGAACCTACAGGCATTCCATTAGGTATCCAAGTATTTGGTTGGAATGTTAAAGATCAAATCATCTCTATCAATCCTAAATAATATCCGTTACTAAACTTTATGAAGAGAAGAAATTTTATTCAAAGCGCTGCACTCATTAGCGCTGGACTGGCTTACAACCCAAGCACCTTGTTTGCCAAATCAGTTGATTTTCCGGTTGTTCGTCCTCTATTAGCCAACCGACACTTTACCAGCAAAGCCGTTGAAGAGGCCATCAAAACTTTTAAAACAAGTGTGGCCGACAAAGAACAGGCTTGGTTATTCGAGAACTGTTTTCCAAATACCCTAGATACCACCGTATTTCACAGTCAAAAAAATGGGCAGCCGGATACTTATGTTATTACTGGAGACATAGATGCCATGTGGCTACGTGACAGTTGTGCTCAAGTTTGGCCCTACCTTCCTTTTATTGACAAGGATGAAAAATTGGCCGCCCTCATTGCAGGTGTGGTTAACAGACATACTCAGCAAATTCTGATAGACCCTTATGCCAACGCTTTTTACAATGACAGAAATAAAGAAGGTGAATGGAAAACTGATATGACAGCCATGAAACCTGGCATCCACGAACGTAAGTGGGAAATAGATTCGTTATGTTATACCATTAGATTGGCCTATGCTTATTGGAAAAAATCAGGCGATAGCAAACCATTTAACGAAGACTGGAAAAAGGCGATCAAATTAATCCTAAAAACATTTAAAGAGCAACAACGTAAAACAGATCGAGGGCCTTACCGCTTTCAACGCGTTACCGAAAAACCTACCGATACGGTGCCAATGGAAGGCTACGGATTTCCAATTAAACCTACTGGCTTAATTTGCTCAACATTTAGGCCAAGTGACGACGCTACCATCTACTCTTTCCTTATCCCATCTAACTTTTTTGCAGTAGCCAGTTTGAAACAAGCTGCCGAAATGGTTCAAACCATCAGTAACGATCATGAGCTTGCCAAAGAGTTAACCACCCTTGTCCAAGAGGTACAAACCGCCTTAAAGAAACATGCCATTTACAAACATCCAATATTTGGAGAGATATATGCTTTTGAAGTAGATGGGTTTGGCAACCACAACTTAATGGATGATGCCAATATTCCTAGTTTACTGGCTTTGCCTTATTTGGGTGCCGTAGAACTCAACGATCCTATCTATCAAAATACCCGACGCTTTTGTTTATCAGACAGTAATCCTTTCTATTATAAAAGCGAAAAATTTGAAGGAATTGGTGGTCCACACGTTTCCAAAGACCAAATGATTTGGCCACTCAGCATCATTGCTAGAGGGTTAACCACCACCGACAAGAATGAAATTAAGCATTGTTTAAAAATGCTAAAGGCTAGTCACGCTGGTACAGGTTACATGCACGAAACGTTTCATAAAGACAATCCCGCGAATTTCACCCGTAGTTGGTTTGCTTGGGCAAATACCATTTACGGTGAGTTTCTTTGGAAAACCTTTAAGGAAAATCCAGCACTTTTCAACAGTTAATTAGGGCGGTTAAATGATAAAAGATCAATACGTGTTGGGCGCCGATATAGGTGGCTCGCACATTACCGCAGCGGTGGTAGATGTAGCCAATAGACAGCTGTTAAAGAATACTTATTTACGTGAGCATTTAAACACCAACGGTTCTGTCATTGAAATTATAGATAGCTGGACAAACGTAATCAAAAAATCTATTGCGCTTTCAGAAGAAAAAGTGACCAAAATTGGCTTGGCTTTACCTGGTCCGTTCAATTATGAAGAAGGAATCTCTTACATTAAAGACCAAGGTAAATACGACAACCTCTACGCCGTAAACGTTAAAGAAGAGCTGGCAAAAACACTCGGTGTAGCCTTAAGCGATATCGTTTTTGATAATGATGCAGCTTGTTTTTTACGCGGGGAAATTTTTTCGGGTAATGCCAAAGACGGAGTAAACCTTGTGGGTATCACTTTAGGCACAGGACTTGGATCTGTAGTATCGCTAAGCGGCGAGGTGAAAGATGCCGAATTATGGTGTTCAAAATTTAAATCGGGTATCGCCGAAGATTATCTTTCTACCAGGTGGTTCCTTCGAAAACATCTTGAATTAACGGGTAATCAAGCCAAAGATGTAAGGCAAATTTGCGAGTTAGCTTCAAAAGAAAATCTGGAATCCATTTTTGAAGAATTTGGGACGAATTTAAGTCACTTCTTGCAAATACAAATTGAAGAATATAAGCCCGAAGAGATCATTATTGGTGGTAACATCGCTAAAGCGGCTTCACATTTTTTACCGATATTAAAACAACTTGCCATACCTGTAAAAATAGCGGTATTGGGTGAAGATTCGGCATTACTTGGTGCTGCTAGCAAGTGTATTCAATCTTAATTTTTAAAACATGTACACTTATCACGCACCATCCAATCATTAATTTATTTTTGTTAAAATTTATATCATGAAAATGCTTCTTTCACGCCACCTATATTACTGCATTTGTATTGCAATAGTTTCCACTTTTGTGCGAGTATCAACCACTTATGCCCAATCAGCACCGAAAGTTAAAAATCTGGCTGATTTTGTAAATCCACTGATTGGCACCGACAACAGGCACGACATTTCAAACGGCAACCTGTATCCTGCCATTGCTTTACCTTGGGGGATGAATTTTTGGTCGCCACAAACGGCTAAAATGGGCGACAGTTGGTTTTACACCTATAATTCTGATAAGATCAGAGGCTTCAAACAAACGCATCAGCCTAGCCCTTGGATATCAGATTATGGACAGTTTTCTTTAATGCCAACCACTGGAAAAGTAGTTTTTAATGATAATGAAAGGGCCAGTTGGTTCTCTCATAAATCGGAAATTGTTAAACCTTATTACTACAGCGTTTACTTGGCCGATTATGACGTAACCACAGAAATAACCCCTACCGAAAGAGCCGCTTATTTCAGTTTTACTTTTCCAGAAACACAAGAAGCCAATGTAGTAATCGATGCTTTTGACAAAGGCTCCTATATCAAGATCATTCCATCTGAGAATAAAATTATAGGATACAATACCAAAAATGCTGGTGGTGTACCCTCAAACTACAAAAACTACTTTGTTATTCAATTTGATAAACCATTTAAGAAGAGTTTCATTTATAACTCAGACAAAATTGTGGAGGAATTGTCTCATCAAGGCAACCATGCTGGCGCAATTGTCCAATTTGCCACCAAAAAGGGCGAAAAAGTTAACGCAAAGGTCGCTTCGTCATTTATCAGTGATGAACAGGCACAGCTCAACTTAAAGGAAATTGGTACCAGCTCGTTTGAACAGATCAAAACCGCTGCTAAATCTGCTTGGAACAAAGAACTATCCAGTATAGAAGTAGAAGGCGGAACCCAAGCACAAATGGTTACTTTTTATTCGTGTTTGTACAGATCGTTGTTGTTCCCACGAAAGTTCTATGAAATAGATGCGCAAGGTAAGATCATGCACTACAGCCCATATAACGGACAGGTTTTGCCTGGTTACATGTTTACCGATAATGGTTTCTGGGATACTTTTAGGGCCCAATCGCCATTAATGAACTTAATTAAGCCAGAACTTAACAAGCAAGTAATGGAAGGTTTGGTAAATGCTTATAAAGAAAGTAGCTGGCTTCCTGAATGGGCAAGTCCTGGACACCGCGATTGTATGATCGGTTCCAACTCGGCATCCATTATTGCCGATGCCTACCTAAAAGGAATTAGGGGTTATGATATCCAAACCCTTTACCAAGCCATGCTGAAGAATGCCTCAAATGAAGGACCTTTAAATTCTGTTGGGCGTAAGGGCGTGAAATATTATAACGAACTGGGTTATGTACCTTATGACGTGAACATCAATGAAAATGCGGCTAGAACATTAGAATATGCTTATGCCGATTTTACCATCTACCAATTAGCAAAAGAGCTCGGCAGGCCGAAAGAGGAAATCGATTTATTTTTAAAACGTAGTCAGAACTATCAAAATCTTTTCGACCCTTCTACCAACTTGATGAGAGGGAAAAACAAAGATGGAAACTTCCAATCTCCTTTTAATCCTTTTAAATGGGGCGATGCCTTTACCGAAGGAAACAGCTGGCATTATACCTGGTCGGTATTTCAAGATATACAAGGACTGATCAACCTGATGGGTGGTAAAGAAAAATTCAATGAAAAATTAGATGCTGTTTTTACGACACCTCCGGTATTTGATGCCAGTTATTATGGCGGAATTATCCATGAAATTAGAGAAATGCAGATTGCCAACATGGGTCAATATGCGCATGGTAACCAGCCTATACAGCACATGATTTACCTGTACAATTACTCGGGTGAACCATGGAAAACACAATATTGGACAAGAGAGGTGATGAACAGGTTGTATAGGCCAACTCCAGATGGTTATTGCGGTGATGAAGATAACGGGCAAACTTCTGCTTGGTACATTTTCTCGGCTTTAGGTTTTTACCCTGTCACACCAGGTACTGATCAATATGTATTGGGATCTCCGCTTTTTCAAAAGGCTACCATCAACCTTCAAAATGGTAAAAAGATAGTGATCGATGCAAAAAACAATACCGAAACCAATAAATACATCAATACTTTAACGATGAACGGCCAGCCTTATCGCGAAAACTGGCTAAGCCACAAAGCCCTTGTTAAAGGTGCAACATTGAACTTTACCATGTCGGCCGTGCCAAATAAAGCTACTGCAACATTTGGAGTGCCCTACTCACTTAGCAAATCAAAATAACCCATTTATAATGAGCAATAATAGAGAACTATTTTTTGAGGAAATAGAAAAAGAATTAACCCAAAAGGGACTTAACATAGCCGATAAAGATTTTAATAGACCTTGGGGCGGTTTTTTTGTAATAAATGAAACTCAGGCCCAATTTTTTGCCGACCTATATTTTGAGGGCATTGATGTGAATGAGCTTAGAATTAGTGGTAAGCTTAGTCCAAAAATACTAGTGGTTGCGCCCAATCAACGCTTATCTTGGCAATTTCACCATCGTCGTGCCGAAATTTGGCAAGTCATTAAGGGCACTGTTGGGATTGTTAGAAGCGACAATGATACCGAAAATGAATTAAAGGAATATAGTGAGAATGAACAGGTGGTATTGAAACGAGGCGAGCGCCATAGACTAATAGGATTAAATGACTGGGGCGTAGTGGCTGAAATTTGGCAACATACGGATCCAGAAAACCCATCAGATGAAGAGGATATTGTAAGGGTGCAGGACGATTATCAGCGTAAGTAATCCTATCAAGTTCACTATGTGTCTATGTGGTCCATTTAGTTAGGCGATCTCCTGCTTTTATAAAGTGAGTTATTAAAGAAAAAAACCACATAGACACATAGGAATATTATTTTACAATTATAGCGGAGACTTTAAAAGATGTTAATGCTATTGAATTTTTAGGCAAATTCCCCTCCATAAAAAAGGCCGCTACGTAATGAATACGCAGCGGCCTACATTTGTGTTTAAACCTAGGATACTATTTCTTTGTAGTATAAAACCTTAATCCTATTTCGTAATTGTTTCCAGCATTTACACCTCCCAAAGCTTCACTTCCAGAATTATAAGAAGCAGAAATCTGAAAAGCATCCAACACCTTAAAACCTACGCCACCTGTAACACTTTTACTGGTATGATAGAGTGCAAATACATTGATGGTGTTTTGCAAAAAATCTACGTTAGCACCTGCATCTACAATGCTTTTCATATTTTTCATGCTTCTAAATGCCACTTTTGGTTCTACATTAACCTGTGCCTTACTTTCCCCAAATCCCATTTTATAGCCTACTGCTGCGAAAAAGGTATTTTGACTGAGTATTGTTTTTTCGGTGTCCCTAAGTGTAGAAACCAAATTGGGTACCGTTGCTTGTAATGTAAAACCCTTGTTGAAATATGCGATGCCAAAATCGGCTTCAAACTGCATTTTGCGAGTATTGAAATTGTACAATTGTTGATCAGAAAGATCTCCACTAAGTGCGATTTCATTCAACCTATCCACTACACCACCTGCCGACAATCCAAAGTTCAAACGTTGGTTATCACTACTTAATTTGATCCCATAGGAATAACTTCCCATGATGCGGGTAGTGTTCAGTCCTCCTATTTTATCCATCATTAAGTTAACGCCCAAACCCGATTTATCATTTAAACCATAATCTGCCGTGAGATATAGTGTTTTAGCACCATTACTTATGCCTGCACTTTCACCGTTAAATGCCGAATTGATATTGAGCTGACCTCCTGCTAACCCTCCCATAGCGGGGTTAAGCACATATTGATTTTGAAAATATCCAGTACCAAAATTGCCAGACTGTGCGTTAACTTCTGTTGATATGCCCAAGCCCAAGGCTAATAGGGACAATATAATTTTTACCTGCTTTTTCATTTGAAAAACTATTTAATAATGGTTAGCACTCCTTTTTGAGGCTTGCTGCCATCATTTGTTTCTATTACATAATAATAACCTCCTTTAGGCAATGGTGAGCCATTTGCTGTACCGTCCCAGTCATTTTGGTAATTTCTTCTGGTAAATACCAAGCGACCTTGCCTATCGGTTACTTTAACCAGGTTATTTGGTTTTTTCTCGATGCCCCAAATGATCCAAGTATCATTTTTACCGTCACCATTAGGTGTAATCACTCCAGAAACCACCAACGAATCTTGTGGCACAAGTGTGATGCTGGCCGTTGTGGTACAACCTGATGGTGTAGTTGCCGTGAGCGTGTAGGTTGTTTCTCGGATTGGTCTTACCATTAACTTAATCCCATTACGGTCTCCTTCAATACCATCGGCCTGGGCCCATTGGAAACTGGTATTTTTAGGAAAGTTAGTAGAAGCTGTTAAGTTAACCAATGAGTACCTTGCGATATTAGCGGTCCCCTTATCTGACGTAATTTTAACGCTTAGCGGCACAAAGTAAATCTTCACCACAAACTCCGTACTATCAGAACCATAGGCTATCGTACCTCCATCATCTTTAATGGTAATTTTTACAAAAGCAGAATCACCTGCAACAGCTAAGCCTGTGGTGGTCAGTTTATAATTAGCAATCCCATTGGTTATTTTTGGGTCGAAAGTATAAGCAGAAAAAAACTTTGCACTCTCATCGTCATTTGCCTTTACCGAGGTGATTTGCATTTTTTGGATGCTCTCAAAGCCTGGCCCAGATTTCAATCCATTTAAAGAAAGGCTCACCTCTCCCACTCCCGTGCAAAGCGATTGAGGAAGCGTTGCATGATTTTTAAAAGGACCATCTGGCGGGGTATTAATGCCTGTGGTAAGTACCGTTAAAGTATTTGAATAAGACGATTTGATTTTGTCCTTTATCGCCGATATTCTATAGTAAAAATAGCTTCCCGCCCAAACGGTAGTATCTACATAAGCTTTGGTGTTGGCTGGAAAGGATTTAATTTCCTCAAATAGCACATTATCTCTAGATCTTTCCAAAGAAAAACCTGTTTCATCATCTGAACGATCAGTCCATTTTAAACTGATAGCCGTATCCTTGATATCATCAGCCGTTAAATATGCTGGTGCCAAAGGTATTCCAGGGGTAGATAATGTTTTTCCCGTAGCTACATTAGACCAGCCAGATATTGTGGTGGCATTTTCTCCCATTGATCTAATACGATAATAATAAGTAGCACCATCGTAAAGATTGGCATCGGTATAAGTAGTAGCAGTGTTTGGCAAATTGGTTATTTTCTCATAGTTCATCCCATCCACAGATCGTTGTAGTTCAAACTGTTTTACAGGTTTCGTTTGGCCTTGAGCCCAAGACAAACTGATAGAATTTAAAGTGGTACCCGTTACCGCTAAATTATTTGGAATATCTGGAGAGTTGGCATCTAATCCCATAATTTGCCATTCTGCAATTTGATACCTCACCCCATCCGTAGAACCGTTATTAGCCGTAAAATTGATGCGGTAATATTTATAGGCTTTGGTTACTGGCGTGGCAAACTGGTAACTTACGGTTGCATATCTTTCTACATTTGCACCCAATTGGTTGGTACGTGTATCCAATGTAGTCCAAGCCAAATTATCATCGGAACCTGCAAAAGTCCAATCCCTAGGATCCCTAGGTGCAGCGTCATTTGCTGTAGTAAGCGTATAACCTGTTAAGATATATGATCCTGTAGGTTGGTACGTTGCAGACAAAGCGCCGCTGGCTTGTGCTGTAAATACTAACCATTTAGTAGCAACATTGTTGTCTATGAATTTGGGAGAACCTTCTCCAGCCGTTACCCCACCAGAATTTTCAGCACTCACTCTCAAAGTTCCACCATCATCTGTAATATCAGCAGATATGCCTGGCAGGTTATTTGTTTTGGTTCTAACCACTGCAGAGTAAGGTGAATTTCCAACGTAATTATAAGCTCTTACGCGGTACCAATAATCAGTATTAAAGCTAAGCGACTCATCTGTATAGGCTTTCACCGTTTTGTCGACCTTGCCCATGGAAACGAAAGTGGTACCATCTGTAGATCTTTCCATTTCAAAACCACCACTGGTGTTGAAAGTTCCGTAGGTCCAACTCAAATTTGCCTGACTTCCGGTAGAAGAACTTGCCGTTAAAACAGGAGCTGCCGTTAATTCATCACTAATGGTCGTAATTTTAATGACATCTGAATATGGAGAAGTGGAAATATCATTCTTTCCTCGAATCCTATACCAGTAAGGTGTGCTATGCACTAGCGTTGCGTCGGTATAGGTGGTAATTGATTTATTGACATTTGTGAGCAAGGTAAAATCGACACCATTGATAGATTTCTCGATATCAAAAGAACCAGCCCCACCAATAGCCAATGACCAATTTAAAGTAGCGGTGGAGCTTAACGTTGCCGAAGGCAAAACGGTAAATACAGGTTTATTCACCAAGATATCGTTAGCCGTTTTTAATTCCTTGATCTCCGAGTAAGGTCCATAAACATCTCCCTTTTTAACCCTTATGCGATAGAAATAACTTGTATTTCGTTTCAGCGTATCTTGGGTTAATGTCAACACTGATTGGGCAACCGTAGTAAGCAACTTAAAGCCATCTGTACCATATAATCGCTCAATCTCGTAATTACCCGTACCTCTAATTTCCTGTGTCCAGTTTAGTACGCCCAAGTTACCTGTGGCACCTGGAGTGGTTGTTAATGTAGGTGCAAAAATTTCGGTACCATATCCCGATAATTCGGAAATTCTGAGAGTTGTGGTATTGATTGAACCAAAGGTAAACCGATAATAAGTATAGGTATTGGTATTGGTAAAGGTGGCACTCACCGACGCCGCAATGGCTACGGTTCTGTTGTCCAAAGTAGTCCAAGCCGTCCCGTCATTGGAACCAGCAATGGTAATTTGTCTGGCTGAGTAGGTAGACGATGTAAAATTAACCGTATAATCTTCTACCCTTTCAGGCTTAGCGCAAGTAATGGTGATGTCAATGGTACTGGCAGTATTTGCTCTTGTAAAAAAAGCGGTAGTGGCTGTAGAGCCGTCGTTCAAGTTAGCAATTGAACCCGAGCTTATAGTGGCAGTAGAAGCAATAGTCGCACTCCCTGTCCTAAATACATTTCTCTGGGCCATTACCAATGCCGAAGAAAACAAGAGCATTAGTATAAAGGCTACCTTTATGAGTTTTATATTCATAATAAATAAGTTTAATTTAACAGTGGGTGATTACAGATTTACATCATCAGATTCTCTACGATCAACGCAACCCGGTATTTCCACCACGTTTTGCTCCTTTACGCCCTTTGCATATCCTTTTAAAATATTCAAGTAATCATTTGGGAACATGTTGAAATCGAATATCATAATGCCCTTATAACCTTGGGTCATTAATGATCTTAACGTTGCTTCAGGATACCCACCTCCTGAAAATGGCTTTGTACTCGGAATCAATTTCTCGATAGGAAAACCTGCCGACCCTGGAGTTGGCGTTTGTGGATAAAATGCTGAAGCTCCTGCATCAGCTACGTCACCCATACGTTTTCCATTATAAGATGAAGAACTTGCTCCTCCAAAAATGTAACAATGCACAAACTTATCAGGTAATAAACGTTTGATCTCTGAAACGACCATCACAAAGGACTCGTTGTTGGCATAACTTGGACTTTCAGAATATTCGTCGTCAAAATCAATGGCATCCAAGCCAAGCCTGCGCACTTCGGCAGCCACATGTTGCGCAAATTCTGTTGCTTCTGCCAAGGTCCTGAAATTTCTAAAACCCGCAGCATCATGATTACCCAATAAGGTCATCCCTACTTTAATTCCCTTACCTTGTACATACCTGATATAGCCATTATTGATCACCGCTTGAACTTGTTTGTTATACGTGATACGCACCTTTTTGGTACTAGGATCAATATTGATATTCGGTGCAAATACCCAAGCCAGGTCAATGATTGGTTTTCCTTCATCATTCAAAAAGCAGGTTAAGTTTTTAAATGCCCTATTGTTAACTTCTACGTAGGCAATTAAAATATTCTTCTTGTTTGCCAAAGAATTTGGATCTGTTCCAGGCTGGCGTCCAGCTAAAGAGTCGGCTTTGCGTATCGAGTCTGCTTTTTGCTTAGCAATCTGTTCAACCCTTTCTGCTGTCCAAACATCAAATTGAGTGTCCTTTTTGTTTTTTATCTCTGGGAACTCTTGTTCTGTAACTGCTTTACGGCATGATGAAGCAAGCATCAATGCTAAAAACATTAACAAATAAATATTTTTCATCTTATTTATATTTTAATAAATGAATAATCTGTTATTTATCCCACCAAACTCTTTTAGTAAGGTCTAAATCATTTCCTCCCAGACGAGCAACGGCTTCGTTATAGCTTACAGCGTTGTAAGAAGCTTCTCGGTTTGGATAATTCAGTCGACGTGGGATGACGCCATTGGTGCTGTTCCCAGGATAATTTACAGGTGTAAGCACGGGATATCCACTTCTACGATAGTTTGCCCATGTTTCTGGAAAATTGAAAAGCGTAGCGATCCAATATTGGGTATTGATCATTTCCAATGATTTGGCCACAGAAGACTCATCCAATGGATTGGCATCAGCAAATGCCTGCACTTCGGTTCCCATGGTTAACATACCATTCAATTGCTCTAATGATCTCATGGCCGAGATCACGCCGTTCTTATAATGATCTTTCGCAGAAAGACTGCTTACATCCCAGCCCCTAACCTTTGCTTCTGCCAATAACAACTCTGTTTCTGCATAAGTAAGCACAAAGGCAGGGAAGTTCGGTTGAGCAAATAATCCGGCACGAGGCCTTGCATAATTACCCAAGGGCGAAATATTATTGCCAGTACCTGTTGCTCCAGGATAGCCTGGTGCGGTTTGGATGCTTCTTACCCCATTAATATCGTAACCATTTGGCATACCTAAAGGAACTTCTTTAACTGTACCCGCTGGAGGATTATTTGCCTGCGTATATCTAATAGCGGGTCTACCTAAATCGTTATTATAGATCATTCCTGTATCTGCTTTTTCTGTGATCAGATATAACCTTGGATCATTTTTGCTATGAAGAAAATCAAGAAAGGTTTTCGACCATCTCAACTGACCAAAGGTAACGGCATCACTAAACCATGCGTTTGCCGATTTATTTTTGCGGTCATCAGCCGACGCATTAAACTTAATGATGGCATTATCTGTAAAATCAGCAAAGGTTTTGCCCTTCGTTTTCTCCGCATATAATTTGGCGGTAGCAATATCTACCTTGGTTAAGCGCATCGCTACTCTCAGCATTAACGAGTAGGCAAAACGTTGCCATTTGGGTATATCGCCGTCGTAATACAAGTCGCCACTTATCTTCGCCTTACTCGGATTTAGTTTAATAGCTGCATCCTCTAGCGTTGCCAACATATCTTTGTAAATCGCTTCTTGTGAGTCGTACTTTGGATACAAGGTGCCATTCTTTTGAAAATAAGGAATATCTCCATACGTATCGGTCACTCGCTGCAAAGCCATTACCCTCATGATACGGGCGATCTGAATCAAATTGGCATATTTCTCTGCATCCTTTTCTGCTGCCAACGACTGTGCTTCTGCAAACAAACCTGCTGCAATTTGCCCATCGGCAAAAAAACGATCGCTATAAGAAAATAGTTGTGGACTATACTTATCTCCTGCACTATAGGCAGTTTGTGTAGCTGTAGATGCTATAATTTGCACCATGGGCGCTAACTCATACAACTGAAATTCGGTTATATTTCCATAATTCAATTGTCCTGAAGTAAGTAGATAATTTGGGTCCATGTTCCCAACATTAAGTTTGGTGGGATCACGGTTCAAATCTTTAAAATCTTTGGTACAACCTAAACCTGTGATGGTTAGGCATATATAAAAAAGTATCTTTTTCATCTTTATATTTTTTAATTTCTACCTATAACCTATTTCAGTTTAATATTTAAACTTAGTCCGTAGTTGCGTGTTTGAGGTAACCCCGCTCCTTCCAAACCTGCATTGCCAGCCAAGGGCGAGAATGCATCTTCTGGATCAAAGTTTTTAGTATGCCTCATCAACGTCAACAGATTACGGGCTGCAAAGCTGATGTTCACCCCTGCTAACGGTGTGTTTTTCAGTAAATTTGCGGATAAGTTATATCCAAATGTGATTTGACGTAGCTTAATGAAACTGCCGTCGTAAACAGTGGTCGTAGAAACGTTTTTCACTAAACCTGGATAGTAATCTTGTGCACTCACCACCTTGTCATTCGGGGTACCATTCTCTTTAACTCCCTTTACAACAATTCCAGTTTCTCTTCCAACCAGTGTCTTTTTGTTAAGTCCATAATAATTACTCAAAAAGTCTGTAGCCGAAAGTACCTTACTGCCAAAACGATAATCGATTAAGAAAGATAAATTGAAAGACTTATAAGAAAAGCTGTTGTTCAAACCGCCATAGTACTTTGGCAATCCAGAGCCCATTGGCGTAAAAGCACCTCTTATTGGAATTCCGTCAATACCTACTATGATGTTTCCATTGGCATCGTACTTATAATCATAAGCCATAATTTGCGCCAAAGGCAAACCCACTACACCGTACACACCGGCTCCATTTGCATAAGGACCAACCGTTGGTCTATATTGTCCTTCGCCAGAATTTTGAATAGTAGTAGCTACGCCATCAATGTTTAACAGCTTGTTATTTACCAGAGTGAAATTGAATGAAGCCTCCCAACTAAAGTCACCACGTTTGATAGGGGTACCGTTAAGCGTAAGTTCTATACCCTTGTTTTGTGTAGAACCTAAAGGAATATAGGTTGAGGAGTAACCGCCAGAAGCCTGACTAATCTGTTGAAAAACCAATTCGTCTTTAGTTTTCCTAGCAAAATAAGAGGTAACAAGACCAATACGTCCGTTTAGCGCTCTTAACTCTAAACCAACTTCCAGTTCTCTCATCGTATAAGGCTTCAAACCTTCTGGTACTATTTCCGATACTAAACCACCGTAAGGCTTGCCTTCTGCAGTTCCTTGCGCAATGGTGTAATATTTTTCATTTTTAAAAGGTTGTGCTTCACCACTTGTTTTGGCGTAGGCTACCCTCAGTTTTCCGAAACTTAGAGAGGGGATTTTAACTAAATTGGTAAATACAAAGCTAGCACTTACCGAAGGCGTAAATATTCCACTAGTGGTTGTACTAAATTTATCATATCTACCGGTATTGCTTAAAGTAAGATAATTTTTATAGTTAAAATCTAAGGTATAATAAGCCGAATTAGTTTGTAGCCTATTTGGCGGCGGGTACATTGCCGACAAAACGGTTAGATTGGATGGATCATAAAAATATGGGACTTTCCACTGAGAACCACTAAGACCTACTTTCTCGAAATTAAATTTACGCATATTCGCTCCTACCGCTAAATCCATACTCAGGTCGGTAACCAGCTTTTTGGTGTACCCAGCCAATACATCTAAATTTAACTCGGTAGTAGTGGAATTAGAAAGCTCCTCCAACTGCCCATTAGCGTTATAGCCAATTCCTGTAGGCTCAATTTTTAGCGTATGATCAGCTGTATAATCATAACCTAAGCGAGTTTGCAAATACAACTCTGATGTAAAATCATAACGTAATGAAGTAGATGAGATGAGACGCTTACGCTGTGTATTTGAGATTACCTTTTCTACCACAAACCATGGATTTGGAATATAACCGCCATTTCCAAGGTGATTTTCATTCCCAGTAGTAGGATCATAAATCAATTTCAAATAGTCAGGACTAACGTTTGCCGGTAAAAGTCCCATGGTAAAATTAGGATTTCGGCTCATGTCACCCAAGTTCGGTCTTAGCTTAACGTCTTCATTTAAGAAGTTAATCATTGCGGTCAGTTTTAACTTACTCACCAATTCCTGATTAAGGTTAAGGTTGCCAGAATAACGTTTTAAGCCACTATTTTCAATCACAGATTGGTTATTGGTTTGAGACAACGATAAACGCATATTTCCCTTGTCCCAGCCACCTAACATGGCCAAGGTGTTCGAAAATACAGCACCATCTCTATAAAACTTACCTAATTGATTTTCTACCGCCGAATAAGGATGCATTTTACCGTCCTGTCCAAGGGCAGGTTCACCAGTCAACTTTGCGCCCCAGCTATTTAAACTGGCCGCAACCAAGTCTGCACTAGTTAACGGGATCATTCCGTTTAGACCTTGTCCGTAAGCTTTTTGGTAATCTGTATTGTCTACAATACTATTTAGGCTAAAGTTTCCGCTGTATTCTACACCAATGCCCTTTTGTCCTTTTCCACTTTTAGTGGTAATTTGAACCACACCATTGGCAGCTCTTGTTCCATATAAAGCAGAAGCGGCAGAACCATTCAGAACGGTTACCGTTTCGATATCATCTGGGTTGATACTTGATATACCATCACCCATATCCTGCCCACCGTAAACCCCTGGAGATCCTTTTTGGGTATTGTCCATGGGTACGCCGTCAATCACAAATAATGGCGAAGAAGAGGAAGAAAAGTTAGAAACACCTCTGATTAAAATTCTAGCAGATGAACCTGGTCCACTGTTTACACCACTCACATTTAAGCCCGCAACGCGGCCCGTTAAGCTGTTCGCTACGTTTGGTTCTTTAGCTTGATTAAGCAAGTTTCCACCCACATTAGTGACCGCGTAACCTAGTTTTCTGGATTCCTTGTTAATGCCTAGTGCGGTGACTACAACCTCCTTTAATACACTTTGGCCTTCCTTCATCACTACGTTGATTAGTTTACGGCCATTCACGGCCTCTTCTACTTCGGTAAATCCGATGTAGGAAAATACTAAAGTGCTTTGGGCATCAGTTTGAATAGCATAATTTCCATTACCATCAGCAATCACAAGTTTCCCTGTTTGCTTTATCTTAATGGTTACTCCTGGTATGGGTCCACCGCTTACATCCGTCACTTTTCCCTTAACTTCAATGACCTCTTGAATAACTTGGGTGGTTGGATTTTCATTTTTTTGTTGGATAATAATGGTCTTATTTCTAATAACAAAACTCAAAGACTGTCCTTCTAACACTTCATCGAGTGCTTCATTAAGGCCAACATTTTGGAGCGTAACCGTAACTGGGCGCTTGTTTTTAATCAGCGACTGGTTCCATATTACATTGTAATTCGTTTGCGATCTAATTTTCTTAAAAATTAGTTCCAACGGCACATTTTTCTCGTTAAGCGTAATTTTTTGTGCGTTGGCGGCGAAAGAAAATTGCAAAAAAGCTGTGATCAATAAGATGAGGGTTAGTTTCATCAGCAGCAGAAATTTTGGCACACGGTCTCGCAGACCATGTAAAAAATAATGGTAAAAGTTCATACATTTGGTTAGGGTTAAACGATTGCCTTTAATTGTGAAGGATTGGAAGGCAAACCGTTAATTGTTGAATAGACAATACTCTAATAACCGGAATCAGTTCATTGGTTCCGGTTTCATTTTTTTAATAGCTGTTTTTAGTTCATTTGGTTAGTTTTTGGTGGTGATTGGTTTATTTTGGTTATTTAGCGAGGGAGCTTACAAGTACTTTTTTCCCTTCTATCTTGAATTTTATCTTTCCAGTGAGTTCTAAAATATCCAGCACATCTCTAATATTCGAAAACTTAGAAACGCTACCTCCAATGAATATACCCGATAGATCATCTTGATATACGATATCTACGTTGTACCAACGAGATACCTGCTTCATTACTTGGGTAAGTGGTTCGCCATCAAACATGAACAAGCCGTTCTTCCAAGCTACTACCTGTTCCAAATCAACATTTCGTAGCGAAATATTGTCGGAAGTTAAGTTGGCCTGCTGACCCGGAATAAGCTTAACAGATTTTTTTGCACCTGTTCGGTTCACCAATACAGAACCTTCAAGTAAAGTAGTCTTAACGCTGCTTTCGTTATCGTAAGCATTGATGTTAAAATGCGTACCTAATACATGAACTTCCTGCCCATTTGAAGAAACCACAAATGGCATCCTGTCTTTAGGCAAACCTTCAGTACGATTTTTTGCTCCTTTAAGATTAACTTTTGCAACCTCAAAATAGGCCTCGCCATTAAGCTCTACCCTTCTTTCATTTTTATTAGCGAAAGAAACAGGAAACTTCAGGCTTGATTCGGCATTAAGCCAAACCTTAGAACCATCAGGCAAATTGATCATATACTGACCTCCGCTTGGCGTTTCAATAGTATTAAAATCGTTGTTAGCGGTATTTGTTTTTTGATCTACTATCGAATAAATCAATTGACCGTCTTTTGCCTTGGTAATTGATATGCCCGCCTGGCTTGCTAGTTTTCCATCTGCTGCATCTGTCAATGAAATTTTAGAACCGTCTGCAAGGATCAAAATGGCCTTGTTACCACCTGGAGCTATTGATTGAGAAGCGATGTGATCTTCATGAGGTAAATCATTTTTATCTTTTTTGATCAAATAGAAACCAAGTCCAAATGCCAACACAATGCTGGCTGCCACCGCAATACGCGGCCAAAGAGCAACTTGCTTTTTAGCAATATGATCACCAGTAAATCCGTGTGCTACTAGTTTGTTTTTAACTGAAGCATCTATCAAGTTCAAGTGATAATCAAGCAGATCAGGATCAAAAGTCATCTCCTGTTCTTCCGCATACTTCATATACCAAGCATCCAATAGAATTTTTTCTTCTTCTGTTAAGGTTCCTTGATTTAACTTTTCTATAAGTACGGGGATTTCTTTTCTGGACATAAATGGCGCTTGTATTGTTAAGACAATTGACCAAAACCAAAGAGGTATACGTAAAGAAAATATTTTTTATGCCATCGGAATATCAGAGATAATAGCTTGCGGTCATGAAGCGGCTACGAAGTAAAACAATTCATTATAAAGGAGATTTACTTTGTAGCTGCTCCGCGGTCCTCGTCGTTACACTTCCCCCGAAATGAGAATGTAGTAAGCGAGTAAACCAATGAACAACTAAACCAATGAACTATTTACAGATACACCAGTAAAAAAGCAATTGCTTTCAGCTTACCTCGTAGAATTTTCAATGCATAGCCGATTTGCTTTTTAACGGTTTCTTCAGAAATATCCATCCGCTGTGCTATTTCACGATTGGATAAATATTCTTTTCTACTTAATACAAAAACTTCACGCATGCGAGCCGGCAGTGCCTGGATTTCGGCCTCGATCAAACGAGCTAGCTCCCGCTCACGAACAACTGAATCAGTACTAAAATCACCAGTTTTATAAACATCCAGCATTGAATTCAAATGCTTTTCGACATGCTTTTGGTGCAAAATAAGATTAAGTATTTTGTGTTTGATGGTGGTGAATAGATAGGACTTTAATGAGGTATTGATTTGTATTTCTTTCCTTTTTAACCACAGGGAAGTAAATATTTCCTGAACAAAATCTCTCGCTTGCTCATCTTCATTAAGCATACGACGAGCATGTAAAAAAAGTACTGCTTTGTAACGGTCATAGATTTCTACAAAGGCCTGTTCATTGTCGTTAGCCAACATTTTAAACAAATCTCTGTCATTTACATCACTATATAGATTACTCTTCCTCAACCTCTTTACTGAAAAACTGACGAAATATATACAATTTTTCACGAACAGCGTTATTCACAAGCCCAAAGTCTATTTTTTGCAGCATTTAGGGCATAGTCTTTTGTTTTTGCCAATAGCCAGAAACCAGAAATACACCAATGGTAATTAATAACAATATCATCATCAGTACAGTAGCAATCAGATATCCTTGATTGAAACTAAAATATACCCGACCAACTAGGCTTACGCCGAAGCCTATTGAAATTTGTTGAATGGTTAAGTATACCCCTGTACCAATTGAGGTAACGGCGAGGGGTAACTTGCGTATGGCATTGGTGAACATAGATGGCAATACAATTCCGCAACCTATGCCATAAAAAAACAGTATAATGCCAATCATTGGGAGATGAATTTCAGTTCTGTTAATGGCATAAATGTGTCCAGCTAGTCCTAGTATCATCACGGCTAAACCAAAAACAATGAACCGCTCCTTGTATTTATTCAGAAAGCGTACAGATAATATGGAGGCAAATACATAACCAATCCCTTGGCAGGCAAACAATAAGCCCGTTTTGGTAGAACTCAGTAGATGCCTTTGTTCTAAAAAATTGGCGTTGATAAAAAAATAGGCATCTTGTACCAAGTAATAAGTAACGGCAGCCAAAAGTGCCATTTTAAAACTCGGATAGTAAAACGGCTCCATATTAATTAATACTGGTTTACCATTTTTAAATTGCTTTTTTTGGTTCGAAATAAAGGTAATTAAACCGCCGAGCGCTAAAAGTATGAACAAAACACTGGTGGTACTCCATCCTTTTTCGCCAGTCATTACAATTTCATACAACAAAACAACCAGGAGACCGATGAACATGACTTGTGTCAAAAATGGTATAGCTTCCTTTTCTTTAACCTCAGTTTCTTTGAGGTATTTGTTTGCCAAAACAATCACCGTAAGCGCAATGGGAATATTGATAAAAAACACCATTCGCCAGGCATCTATACCAAAGTGCATATCTGGAATGATCCCTCCTAAAACTTGGCCAATTACTGAGGCAATGCCGGCAATGGCACCGTAAATCCCCAATGCTTTCACTCTTTCTTCTTCAGCTTTAAATATGCCAGCGATGAGTGTGACCCCTTGCGGTACCATAAATGCAGCGGATATTCCTTGAAATAGCCTACTAATGTTCAATACTTGAGCGGAGCTTGCACTTCCGCAACAAAAAGAAAACAACATGAAAAAGAACATGGCAACAAGTAAAGTTTTCTTATGGCCGTACCTGTTTCCAATCTTACTTCCAGAAATTAAAAATGTGCCGTAACCAACAATGTAAAACACAATGATGAATTGCGTTTCTGCGCTAGTAGCATGGATGGAGTTTTTGATGGAAGGAATGGCTACATTAACAATAAAAAGATCTAGTACACACAGAAAAATGGGCATCGATACTAATAATAAGCTTAACCATTTGTCAAAACCTTGAATTTTTCTCATGTTTATGGATTATCCTTTACCTTTATAGCGGCCAAAAATAAGGTCGTAAAATCCTGCAATCAAGTAGGTAAGAAAACCGTACCCAGTATGAATTTTAATACTAATTCTGATAATGAAATGGTTAGCTGCACAGAAAATTTTCTTTTTTTTGCTAATAACTCCTATGCCGAACATGCCTTGAAAATGATTAACGGCAAATGGAAGATTTCTCTGCTCAAAATTATAGGAAATGAATGTCCAAAAAGGTTTGGTGAGCTTAAAAGGGAGTTAGACAATTTAGCGCAGGGTACATTGAGCGGTATTTTAAAGGAATTAGAAAGTGACGGAATGATTTTACGAATTGCTTACGCAGAAATTCCACCAAGAGTAGAATATAAATTGACGGAAAAAGGGATTGCTTTCTTACCCATCATCAAATCAATGGAAGATTGGTGGACGGCTTTTACTCAGGAAAAATAAACAAGGGATATGTAATTCGCCACAAAAATTTCTCTGTACAAAAAATGCCATCATTTACGACGGCATTTCTCTTGCATATTTTTTGCTCCTTTTAAAGCTGCTTTGTGTTCCCGAAGGGATTCGAACCCCCATCATCAGAACCGGAATCTGACATTCTATCCATTGAACTACGGAAACAAAGAGTGCAAATATAATTATAAGCCTAAGGAATGGAAATTTTATTTGCATCACATACTGTTTACCTGTCATTTTAAACAACTTAGACCAACATTTTAAAGCTTTTTCAATATATTCGCTTGAAATATGTTGCCATCAATGCGCCTCCTTTATTCGTTAATATTCGCACTACTCCTTGTAAACAGTGTAACCTTTGCCCAAACTTTTACCGTTACCAGCAATGCTGATAGTGGTCCAGGAACCTTAAGAGAGGCCTTAACAACAGCTAACGACCCCAATAGAACGGGCGTTTTCACTATTAATTTCCAAATGCCAGGTAACGGTAATGATTACTCTAACCGTACCATTAGGTTAAGAACCGTACTCCCTTACGTACCTTCAAACACCATTATTGACGGAAGTTCAAGCTCTTGGACACCCTTGGGTGTTTCAGGTGCAAAAATTATTTTGGAGCCCGAATATACCACCACTAGGTTTAGCGCTTTACTCATTGGACAAACCTCAGCAACAAACGTTCAAACCACGGGTGTTGAAATTTATGGTTTGTGCATTAGGAATTTTGCTTCCATTACCAACTTACAAAATGTAGATTTGGCGCAAGGCTCGGGCATTTTAATTGACTATAGAGCAAACAACATTAAAATTGGTGCCCCAGGAAAAGGTAACGTAATTATTGGCAACATTAATGGTATATCTGTACAAAATGCCTACTATTTTAATACAGTACCGCTTTCAAATATCAGAATACAATCCAACCTAATTGGTGTTTTATATGATGGCATTACACCACACACCAACGTGATAGGTATTAGTGCCAGCCTTTACGATTGTGCTTTGGAAGTTGGTGGAGACAATGCGGGCGAAGGCAATGTGATTGCAGCAAACAGAATTAACTTAGACATTAAGCGATACAACTCTTCAGTAAGTCGGTTCGATATTAACATCATCAACAATAAAATAGGTGTAGACTTTACAGGCACGAAAGACTTCCATGACCTGCCGCTCTTTCTTTCTTCATCGTCACTAGAGCTAGCAGGACTAAAAATTGATGCGGTTAACAGCGCTGTTTATGTAAGAAACAATGTAATTGGTGGCAATAGAACCGTTGGGGTTTCCATAGCTAACGCTGATTTTATACTCACAGGTAATCATATTGGTACCGATGTTACAGGAGCCGTTAACCTAGGCAACGGCATGGGGGTTAAAATTGAAACTGGTGCCTCAGGCACCATTGGAGGAGCTACCGATGCCGAGAAAAATCAAATAGCACATAACAACTTCGGGGTAGAAACCGTTTCGTCAAAACCCGTAAAAGTCACTAGAAATAGTATGTTTTGTAATAAGAACTTTGGTATAGGTAAAACGCTTACAATCACCCAACCCTTTGTACAAGTACTTAAATACAATGCCAATCACGTATCAGGAAAAGCTACACCCAACTCGGAAATTGAGCTTTTTTACACTCAAAATTGTAATGATTTGTGCGAAGGAAAAACCTACTTTGCAACGGTACAAGCAGGAACAGATGGGCGTTGGGAATACAATGGTTCGCTAGCACAGCGAGTAACCGCTACGGCAAGCTTGCTAAATGCAGCGACCTCCCCTTTTTCAAATGCTCAATTACTGCCCAATGAAGCAATTGTATTACCTGTAACCTGTAATGCAAATGGTTCAATTACCATACCAGAAGTAAGAGAAGGTTTCACTTTTAGCTGGGTTAGAATTGAAAGCAACGGCACCAGGATACCTTTGGGCAACACCCAAAATGTAAGCAACCTAGATGTGGGCACTTATGAAGTAACCATTGACGATGGCTGTAAATCATTCCCAAATGTATTTTTAATCCGCGACCAAAAACTTACCAAACCTACCATTACTCCTCCTACTCCAGCTTGCGGACAAACCAGCTTTTCTTTCCGTGCAGAAGTATTAAGAGGAAATGGTACCATTAGATATGAATGGAAAAATGCTGCTGGCACCGTAGTAAGTATTGCCAACCCCGCTACCCTACCAGAAGGCACTTATACTGTTACCGCCAGTGATGCTTCGGGATGCTCCATTGCATCTGACCCCATTACCATTAACAGAAGACCAGCACCTATCATTAATACCGCCAGCTTGATCAGAACCCCTGCCTCATGCGGTATTCCCAATGGGGCTATTAGAGGCATCACCATTGGCGATGCTACTGGAACAATTACCTACAGTTGGTACAAACACGACCCTGCCAGCGGAATCATGATCAATACTGTAATAGCCAGCACTGCCGACCTTATTGGCGTAGAAGGAGGAACCTATACTTTACGTGTAACCGACCAAGGAACTTGTTCACCAGTGAGTCAAACTTTTACCATTGCTGTAAATAATATTATTGTGATTAGTGCCGGTGCTATTACTCCAGGCCGTTGTGGATTAAACAACGGAATTATTGATAACGTAACCATCACCAATGCTGATCAATACACTTGGATTAAAATGTCGAACAATGATGTGCTCCTTTCTGGCGCATATGCACCTGGCACTTCCATTAAAATTACAGATTTAGAGCCTGGTTCTTACATGTTAAGGGCCAGCAACAGCACTTCTGTTTGTACTTATTCCAGAACATTTGTGGTACCTAGAGAAGCTCCAGCCACCTATACTTTTACACAAACGGTGGTAAACACTACCTGTGAACTGGATAACGGCAATATCTCTTTAAACTTTACTTCTACCCTTATCCCTGTTAGATTTCAGTGGAAAGACGAGCTCAACAATAATTATGTTGGTACCTTAAGAGAGCTTAAAAATCTCCCAGTTGGGGTATACAGATTATATGCTTATGATATCAATAACTGTGAAACCATTATTGGCCCTTTCACCATTAACGCCACGCCTAAACTAGTAATTGAGCCTAGCAGTGGAACAGCCACTACGGATGCTTGTGGTTTAAAACGTGGTTCGGTTACTGGGGTTAACATTACTGGAGGTTTAGGAACTCACACCTACAAGTGGATGAACGAGCTTGGCGAGGTAGTGCAAACCACCAAAGACCTGACCAACGTTGCTAGCGGCACTTACTACCTAGAAGTAAAAGACATGTCGGCATGTGGTCTTGCCATTAGCCAAAACTACACCGTGGGCAATATTTATTACACACCAGAAACTCCTGTAGTTAAGGATATTCGTGTATGTTATGTTTCCGACATCACCATCCCCGTTGTTGGCGCTCAAGAAGGTACTTATCAGCTTTTCGCCAATATAGAAGACGAATTTCCAATATATGAGTCAAATAATGGCATCTTCAATTTCAAAGTAAGCAAAACCGCTATTTACTACATCCGACGCAAACTAGGTGTATGTTTAAGTGACTTTGCAGCAGTTAAAGTGGAGGTTACTCACGATAACCTTGAAATTGGAAATATCATGACACCTAATGGTGATGGACTGAACGACACCTGGATGTTAAAAGGGCTTCCAGAATACAAAGGAAATAACATTAAAATATACTCAAAAAGCGGACAGTTGATTTACGAAGCTATTGGAGATTACAAAAAGCCTTTTGATGGGACATTTAGAGGCAAGGAACTTCCAGCAGGTGTTTATTATTACATCATCGATTTAAGAGCAGAGTGTAAACCAATTGGCGGAAGTATTACTCTTATCCGTTAAAACTGACGGGTAGAGCATTTCACTTCGTAAGTATTATTTAGTAAAAAACCGATACCTATTTCATGTGTTCCTTTATTTACGCGTCGAATAGCTGTGGTGCTCATATCGTACGAATAGGTTAAATTCACCAGTGAACTCAAATTAAACCCAGCTAAAAATGAAAAAGCATCATTATATCTTAAGCTACCGGCTAGCCAAAATTTATCCTGATAAGCAAATTTCATATTTAAATCTATCGCCATAGGTGCATTTTTCCAATAGCTAACTAACATCGAAGGAATCATTGCTATTTCTTCATCTAAAAACAGCTTTACACCAACAGTACCATAAAAGGATGGCGATTGATATGCCAGTACGGAATAGCCTTGGTCTTTAAAAACAGACCTTTTGCCCAATACCTGCTTAGCAGAAGCACCAACATAGAACCTAGGCCCATACAACCAAACGCCAAAACCCAAATCGGGTCTTAACAAGTTGTTGTAATCTGCATTAAACAAAGGATCTGTCTCATGCTCAGCTCTAATATCTTCCACCTTCACCGTCAATGAATGAAATCCACCCGACACCCCTACTGATAAGTTCATGTCTGTAGTTAACCCTAAATGGTAGGCATATGTGGCATTCACATTGTTTTGTCTTACTAAACCTGCTTTATCAGTAATGGCAATAAGACCAAAACCATGATGCGGTTCAGCAGCAGTATATGAATTCACATAACTCCTGCTCAACGGATTATAGCCCCTACCTGGAAAAGAATTGATAGAGCTACGAATATAATCATCGCCTATGGCTGTATTAACTGAAATATATTGCGTACTTGGTGCTCCTTCTAAACCAGACCATTGCTGCCTGTGCCCTAGCTTTAAATCTATATAGCTATCTATCCCCGACAATGCAGGATTCAGCAAGTAATTATTGAAAATATATTGAGAACTTCTTGGATATTCCTGTCCTAATAAGGCAAAGGGAGCCACAAACAAGAACAGAAATAGAAGCGTCAATCTCATAAAATAGAGCCAGTTGAGTAACGGCGTGAAAAATCTGCTAAAAATAGGTATTTACCGCAATAAATAAAACTATAAATAACAGTCACCAAACAAAATCCCAAAAATACCATTTAATGAATGGTAACATTAGAAAAAATAGGGCTAAACGAGTAAAAAGTTGTATGAGCTAACCCAATTTTCAAAATAAAAAACGCACCTTTACACGCCCATAGAGTACACCCCAAAAATCCAACGCTTATGGAAGAACTGCAAGTAGACGAAGTATTAAATTTGTTGGAAAACGAGAATGATAGGCAACTAAAAGCCTACCTCAATGAGCTCAACATCTCTGATGTGGAAGAGCTTATTGATGAACTTCCTCAACATGCAGTTAAATTTATCGAGACCCTTTCTATTAAACGTGCAGTAAACGTTTTCCGTATCCTCGATTTTCCGACCCAAGAGCGTATCATTAAAAAATTACAGGCCAACAAGCTTACTGAAATCATTAGGCAGCTACCTCCCGACGATAGGACAGCACTTTTTGGAGAATTGCAGGGCGAAGCGGTAAAAAAATTACTGGTGCTCTTACCAGATAACGACCGCAAAGAAGCACTCAATCTTTTAGGTTACGAAGAAGATAGCGTGGGACGTTTAATGACCCCAGATTTTATTGCGGTAAAAACCGACTGGACTGTAAACAGGGTGCTATCGCACATTCGCAGGTACGGTAAAAATTCCGAAACCATCGATGTGGTGTACGTCATCGACAAAGACGGCGTGCTGTTAGATGATATTCGTATCCGCGAAATACTCCTATCCGACCCAGAAGCGAAGATTGGAGAACTAACGGACAACCGCCTGATTTCATTAAACGTAAACGATCCACAAGAAGAAGCCATCAACGTCTTCAAAATGAATAACAGGGTGGCTTTACCCGTTGTAGATGACCAAAATGTCCTTTTAGGGATTGTAACGGTAGATGACATTTTGTGGATTGCTCATGAAGAATACACCGAAGACATGCATAAAATGGGGGGTACACAAGCGCTTGATGAACCTTACCTAGATGTATCGGTATTCGAGCTCTATAAAAAACGTGTGGTATGGCTTATCGTACTATTTTTTGGCGAATTGTTGACCATTACCGCCATGGCCAACTTCGAAAGTCAAATTGCCAAAGTGGTGATTTTAGCTACTTTCATCCCCTTAATTATTTCCAGCGGAGGTAACAGCGGTTCACAGGCCGCAACCCTCATTATACAAGCCATGGCCCTTGGTGAAGTTACCATTAAAGACTGGTGGAACGTCATGCGCCGAGAAATCATTTCAGGTATTTTCTTGGGCACAACCCTATGTCTTTTAAGTTTCTGCGTGATTGCAGGATGGCACATCATCATGCCATTTAGTGAGCATTATGTTCGCATTGGTTTAGTGGTAGGCTGCTCGCTTGTAGGCGTCGTACTGTGGGGAACACTCATGGGTTCCATGCTGCCGCTTTTGCTTAAGCGCCTCGGTGCCGACCCCGCCGCATCTTCTACCCCATTTGTAGCCACACTGGTTGATGTAACCGGCCTTATCATTTATTTCTCTTTTGCGTTATTATTCCTAAGCGGCGTACTGCTTTAATTTTTTCGAAAAGCAATTGCAGTAGCAACTATTAAGTGATCGTCCTGCTTTGTGCTGCAATCTTTTTGTGGGCCTGTTTTGTCATTCCGAGGAACGAGGATTCTACTCCTCCTGTGCTGCTTCGTGGTCTTCGCTACGCTCTGAATAACAAGTAAACACAAAAAGTATTTCCGCTACAATCAGGTTTAATTGGCAACTACTGCGCAATTCTCTACAGAACCAAACTAGCTAAACCAAACCTCAAGAGTTCCCACCTGTGGCCAACCAAAAAACTAAACATCCAAAAAACCAACAAACTAATCACCAACAGAAAAAATAAAAAACATTTGTGTAGTCAAATAACTACACATATATTTGTAGTCAAATAACTTCATAATGAATTTACGTAGAGATGTATTTCAGGCCATTGCCGACCCCACCAGACGAGCAATCCTTATTTTGGTCGCCTCCCAATCCATGACTGCAGGAACCATAGCTGCCAACTTTGATACCGCCAGACCCACCGTATCCAAGCACCTGCAAATCCTTACTGAGTGCGAACTGCTCAACAAAGCACAAAACGGGCGAGAGATTTTCTACCAGCTAAACCCTCAAAAAATGAAAGAAATAGCCGACTTTATTGAGCCCTTCAGACAAATGTGGGACGATAGATTTAACAAACTAGAAGCAGTAATGAAAGCCTATCAACCAAAATCATAAACCAACCATGGAACTAAAAACCAAGATACATGCCGAAGACGGCAAACAAGAAATTACCATTACCCGCGAATTTGACCTTCCCCTAGCCTTACTTTTTAAAGCCTACGAAGAACCTGAATTGGTAGAGCAATGGATGGGAAACACTGTCATCAAACTAGAAAACAAAGCCCATGGCAGCTATCAGTTTGAGAAAAGAGACCCACAAGGCAACCTGTTATTTAGCGCCAATGGTGTAGTTCACGAGTTTAGCCCTAACCAACAAATCATCAGAACATTTGAAATGGAAAACACCCCATTTCCGGTACAGTTGGAGTTTTTAACCTTCGAGGCCCTAAGCGAAAACACCAGCAAGCTCACCATGCATGTCATTTACAAATCGGTTGCCCATCGTGATCAAATGCTCAAATTACCCTTTGCGCAGGGAATCAACATGGCACACAACCTATTACAAAAAGTCCTTAACCAATTCAAATAATACGTTTATGTCAAAGCGCAACAAAATTATTTACTGGATAGCCACCCTTTGGCTATCTTTAGGAATGCTATCCACTGGCATTGTACAAATTTTAAAGAGAAACGAAGAAATCACCATGATGAAGCATTTGGGCTATCCCGAATATATCCTGATAATATTGGGGATATGGAAAATCCTGGGTGTAACAGCAGTGCTTTCGCCAAAACTCCCATTATTAAAAGAATGGGCTTATGCAGGCTTCTTTTTCGCCATGTCTGGAGCAATCATTTCTCACATCATTTCAAAAGATTCCTTTGCTGATACCGCTCCATCATTATTACTTTTAGTATTAACCATTATATCTTGGTGTTTCAGGCCAGCTAGTCGAAAATTGACTCACGCAACTGCACCAATTCATCCTTAACACCTGAGTTATGAGCAATAAATTAAAATTACCTCAAGAAAGAAGCGAAGAATTACTTGGCATTTTAAAAAATCGCTTTGCGAAAAACATGGACCGCCACAAAGGCCTGTCTTGGGACAAGATACAGCAGAAACTAGAAGCAAAACCAGAAAAGCTATGGACTTTAGACGAAATGGAAGTCACTGGCGGCGAGCCTGATGTAGTAAACTATAACGAAGCCAAAGATGAATACACTTTCTTCGATTGCTCGGCCGAAACACCAAAAGGACGCCGAAGCATTTGCTATGATCCAGAAGCTTTAGAGTCCAGAAAAGAACATAAGCCAAAGCACAGTGCCATTGGTATGGCTGCCGAAATGGACATCGAAATATTGACGGAAGAAGAATACCATCAATTACAACAATTGGGAAACTTTGATGCGAAAACCTCTAGTTGGCTGGCTACTCCTCCAGAAGTAAGAAAACTAGGAGGCTCCATTTTTGGCGATTGGCGTTTTGGACGGGTATTCATTTATCATAACGGTGCCGAGTCCTATTATGCTGCCCGTGGATTTAGAGGTTCATTAAAGGTTTAAATAAACTCTTTCCCGTATCTGCGGTATAAAAAAAACCTCGTAGGTTTTTGAAACCTACGAGGTTTGAAGAAGACACCGACGAATATCAGCGACAACGTATATTTCTAAACGTTAAATCTAAAATGCATAATATCGCCGTCTTCTACTACGTAAGCTTTGCCCTCTACCCCTAACTTACCTGCTTCTTTACAAGCATTTTCAGAGCCTAGGGTTACAAAATCATTATATTTAATTACTTCCGCACGGATAAATCCTTTCTCAAAGTCAGTATGGATTACCCCAGCAGCTTGTGGAGCGGTAAAACCTTTGGTAATGGTCCAAGCTCTCACCTCCTGTACACCCGCGGTAAAATAAGTGTATAAATCTAGCAAGCTATAAGCAGCTCTAATCAATTTATGTACACCTGATTCGTCTAAACCTAAATCTTGCAAGAACATTTGACGTTCCTCATAGCTTTCCAATTCAGCAATTTCCGATTCAATTTTAGCTGAAATCACTAATACTTCTGCATTTTCACCTGCCACTGCTTGCTTTACCAAATCCACATATTTGTTGCCGCTTACTACCGAACCCTCATCTACATTACAAACGTACATGACAGGCTTTTGGGTCAACAAACCCAAACCAGCAATTTCTTCAAACTCTTCAGCACTTAAAGAGGCCGAACGAGCAGATTTACCTGTTTCCAAGTGACTTTTAACTACAGATAAAAGATCAAATTCCCTTTTAGCATCTTTATCGTTCTTTGCTTGTTTTTCTATCTTTTGAATACGTTTGGTCACCGTATCCAAATCTTTCAACTGTAATTCAGTATCAATAATTTCTTTATCACGGATCGGATCTACAGAACCATCTACGTGAATGATATTACCATCGTCGAAGCAACGCAATACGTGAATAATAGCATTGGTAGCTCTAATGTTACCTAAAAATTGGTTACCTAATCCCTCCCCTTTCGAAGCTCCTTTTACCAAACCTGCAATATCTACAATCTCAATAGTGTTTGGAACCACACGTTGAGGCTTTACCAATTCAGTCAGTTTATTCAAACGCTCATCAGGCACAGTAATTACACCCACATTTGGCTCAATAGTACAGAAAGGAAAGTTAGCAGATTGCGCCTTAGCGTTAGATAAACAGTTAAATAAAGTAGATTTCCCTACGTTAGGTAAGCCTACTATACCACATTGTAATGCCATTTTATATTTACGATTTTTAGATTTACGATTTTAAACGAATCAAGCAAAAGCTTATCCGTCAAGTTTTTCAAGCCGCAAAGATAGTAAATAGATTTACGATTTTAGGGATCATCACTTTAGTTAACCGTAAAATGAATTCATTTTCTTTGCAAATACATCAAACATAGACCAAAACTTTATCGTTTATTTATTAGCTTAGTACAATCAAACAAAAATTATGGACAATAACATCGAACAAACAACAACATTTGAAGAACAAAGCAATCCACCTCAATTGGTCGTTACAGAGAACATGCGCAGCTATTTATACGATATGGCTGGCTGGACCAAATTTTTAGGCATTGTAGGCTTTATATTTTCTGGACTAATGGTATTGGTAGCCCTTTCTATGGGCGCTATGTTTGGCACCATTTCGCAAATGCCTGGCATGGAAATGTACAGTGCCCTAGGCGGAGGCGTACTCACCTTTATATTGTTACTTTACGCCTTATTATTTCTTTACCCTAGCTTAATGCTTTTTAGTTATTCAGTTAAGGCCAAACAAGGTGTTTTATATGCAGATCAACTTAGTTTAGAAACAAGCATTGGCAAACTGAAATCATTCTTTAAGTTTTATGGTATCATGATGATTATCGTCATTGCTCTTTATGCTCTTATCTTCCTATTTGCAATAGTAGGCGGTATTGCCGGACGTTAATGATATTTCTCGATGCCTTTAGCAGATTCCCACTTGCTTTTAGGCTCAAAATAATTCCATAACATCTTACTTGTTTTCCGTATCAGCACCTCGGCCTCATTTTCATACTTCCAAGAAGTGTCTTTTTGGTTCTTGGTGATGATACAGAAAACATAATCACCATGTGGTGCATTCACCAACACCACTTCTGAGCGTGAAGCATTAACTGCTCCTGATTTTGAAGCCACTTGCACATAAGGTGGAATTTCCGATAATGCTTCTTTGTCGTAGTAAATTCGAATAAGGTTTCTATAAATCCGTTCCGAAGCTGCTTCGCTAATCATTTTACCTTCTCTTATCAAAGTTAGTAAAGTAGCCATTTCCCTAGGTGTGGTTTGGCCCCATCCATATTTACGCTGGTTGGCTTGCCTATCTGGTGTTCTTGAATTTACACGGGTATGTTCTAAACCATATTTTGCCATCAATTCATTAATTAATGTGCCTGTGCCTGCCAAACTTTGGCACCATAAACTAGCAGTATTATCGCTGGTGGTAATCATTAACATAAGCACCTTGGCCAGCCATATCTTTTCACCATTTTTAAACGAACCCAAAATATCCTCTCCGGCATACAAAAGACTGTCTTTATAAATTAACTGGGTATTATAAGCCAATTCCCCTTTTTCTATTTTATCGAAAATACCACAGGTAATGGGCACCTTAATCATGCTTGCCGTTGGAAAAATAGTATCAGCGTTGTAAGCAGCTATTTTACCTGTCTTTAATGATTTCACATAAACACCTACATCACCATTAAAATCTTTCATTAATTCGCCAATCATCTTATTCAGCTTGGCATCTACCTTTTCTTGTTTTTGCGCAAATAAATTAATGGTTAAGCATAGCATCAATGCTAATAGCGGAATTCTTTTCATTTTCAAAACATTTAGAAACAAAAAATCCCTCTCGATTTTCGAGAAGGATTGTATGTCTTTTTTCTTTAATTCCTAGAAGGTGAAGTCATCATCAGATTTCGCTGCGTATTCTTGGTTATCAGAATATTCATAGCGTTTTTCCACCACCTCTTGGCGAGATTTGATATAATCAACAGTTTCGGTTAAACCTTCTGCAAACTTTTCGAAATCCTCTTTGTATAAGAAGATTTTATGCTTTACGAAAACACCATCTTCTAATCTTTTCTTACTCTCGGTTAAGGTCAAATAGTAATCACCCGAACGCGTTGCTTTTACATCAAAAAAATAAGTGCGTTTACCTGCTCTCACTTTCTTGGAAAAAACCTCTTCTCTCTCTTTGTTGTCGAAATCTCCCATTTTTTTATTGTGTGTAGTGTGGTTTTGGTTGGGGTAAATATAATGTAATAATTATCAACTTTCAAAATAGAAATGACAGTAATTAACGTTTTTTTAATATTTTATACATTTTCCTCTTCCAAAAGTTGGTTTTGGTACATCTCTGCATAAGCCTTACCGCTGTTCAACAACTCTTCATGGGTACCTTCTTCAATAATCCTTCCGTTATCCAATACCAAAATTTTATCTGCGTTTTTGATGGTCGAAATACGATGCGCAATCAGCACACTGGTTCTTCCTTTCATCAATTTACCCAAATTGCTTAGAATTTCTTCTTCTGTTTTAGTATCTACCGCCGAAAGACAGTCGTCAAAAATGAGCATTTGTGGCGACTTGATTAAAGCTCTGGCAATGGAAACCCTTTGCTTTTGTCCGCCCGACAAAGTAATGCCTCGCTCCCCCAGCATGGTTTCAAATTGCTGTTCAAAACCAATAATATTTTGATAAACCGCGGCATCTTTCGCTGCTTGGCTAACCTGTTCATCGGTTACGATATCAAGCCCAAAGGCGATATTATTTTTAATCGAATCAGAAAACAAAAACACCTCCTGTGGCACAAAACCAATTTGTGAGCGGTAACTATGCAGATCAAGTTTGTCCAGCGCTTGTCCTTCTATCAAAATTTCGCCAGAAGTAGGATCATACATCCGCATCAGCAAGTTAGCTAAGGTAGATTTACCAGAACCTGTTTTACCAATAATGGCTACGAACTGCCCCTTTTTGATCTCAAAACTAACATCTTTGATGGCTTCTATTCCTGTATCTGCATAAGTAAAATTCACATTTTTGAAGGTGATATTGCCATTCAAATCAATTTCTTGACTTCCACTATTGATATCTGGCTGCAATTGTAAAAACTCATTAATCCGTTTTTGAGAAGCCGCTGCACGCTGAATAAGCGTAGTTACCCAGCCCAACATGGTTACAGGAAAAGTCAATTGGTTCACGTAAACGATAAATTCTGCAATGTTGCCTGGAGTGATGGCGCCATCAATCACCTGCTCACCACCAATATAAATGGTTAAAATGGTACTAATGCCCACCAAAAGCAACATGGTTGGATAAAAGAAAGCCTGCACTTTCACCAAGCCCATTGAATTTGTTTTATAGGCATTGCTTTCTTCGGCAAATATGGTTTGCGCATGCGCTTCTCTTACATAAGATTTCATCACCCGAATACCAGAAAAACGTTCTTGCACAAAGCTCGACAGTCGAGATAACTGCTCTTGTATTTTTTCACTCTTTTGGTTGATGATGGTGTTTACATAATAAATAGCCAGTACAAGAACCGGTAAGGGCAATAAAGCATAGATCGCCAACGTAGCATTCACCGAAAACATAAAATAAATAACCAACAGAAAGAGCACAGTGGTATTAAAGGCATACATGATGGCTGGACCAACATACATACGCACTCTATTCACATCTTCTGTAGCCCTGTTCATCAAATCGCCCGTGTTGTTCCGTCTGTAAAAGCCCAGGCTCAACTTCTGGTAGTGCGCATAAATTTCGTTCTTCATATCATACTCAATATGCCGCGACATTAGGATAATGGTTTGACGCATAAAGAACAAGAACAAGCCTCTTAGTAGGTATAGAAACAAGATAAGTGTCCCAAAAAAGAAGAGACTATAACTAAAAATATCGTAAACGATAGCTTGCCTATCAAACCCTTCATACAATCTATAAATAGCTGCATTTTCCACAATCAGGTCATAAGCGTTCCTAATGACCTGTGCCGGAACTACGCCAAAGATATTGGAGATAATAACAAACAGAACGCCTGGTAAAATCCTCCATTTGTATTTAAGAAAGTACTTATTGAGATATTTTAAGTGTTTCATTGCAAAACAAAGTTAGCAGAAATTACTGGAGTTAGCGGTTTTGATGATTTCTTCTTCCTGCTTCAAGATAGGATTAGCTTACAACAATAAACTCTGCATCCGCCAAAGCGCAAAATTCCATTTTATTTAAAATACGCCTAGATTTAATGGTTTTTTTGTCTTAGTTTTGCGGAGTACGTTTCAACATTGTTTTGTATGCCAGAAATAAGTTCTTCTAACCATTCTATCTTAGAGCAATTAAGCCAATCTGGCCACAAAAAAGTTGTTTTCTGTAACGATCCTTCTACAGGATTAAAAGCCATTATTGCAATTCATGATACTACGCTTGGCCCCGCTTTAGGTGGTGTAAGGATGTGGAACTATAGTTCCGAAGCCGAAGCATTGGAAGATGTACTGCGTTTATCAAAAGGCATGACCTATAAAGCTGCCGTTGCTGGATTAAATGTTGGCGGAGGTACTGCTGTCATTATCGGCGATTCACGCAGACAGAAATCTGAGGCATTGATGCGCAGCTTTGGACGCTTCGTTAAAAACCTTAACGGCGAATTTATTGCAGGTGAAGATGTAGGTACTACGGTACGTGACATGGAGTACATCCGCATGGAAACACAGCATGTTACTGGCGTTCCAGAATCTTTGGGTGGTGCAGGTAATCCAGCTCCGTTTACTGCAAAAGGTGTTTACCTAGGGATAAAAGCTTGCGTTAAGGAAGTTTTTGGCACCGATGAATTGGCTGGGCGTTCTGTAGTGGTACAAGGAACGGGTAATGTAGGTGAGCATTTGGTAGAATTGTTGAGAAATGATAACGTTGAGGTTTACGTAACCGATATTAACGAGGACCGCATGCGTGTAATTGCCCGTAAATACAAGGCAAAAGCGATTGAGGCAGATAAAATTTTCACCATTGGTGCTGATATTTACGCCCCTTGTGCATTAGGTGCAACAGTAAACGAAAGAACCATTAAAACCATGAAATTTGCCATTATTGCGGGTTCGGCCAACAACCAATTAGCCGATGAGCAAGTGCATGGACAATTATTACACGATAAAGGTATTTTGTACGCTCCAGATTATCTGATCAACGCTGGTGGGATCATTAGCTGTTACTCAGAGCTTACGGGCTTTGGCAGAAAACGTACCATACAACTTACCGAAAATATCTATGAAGCAACTAAGGAAGTAATCAAGTTATCGAAATCAGAAAATATTCCGACCAATTTGGCTGCTTCACGTTTGGCAGAAAAACGTATTGAAGACATTAAAAAAATCAAATCATCATATTAATTAATAACAATAACACACAAGAGGTAAATTTACCGCAATCGTTCTTACATTCATGTTAAACAGAAGGCACTTAAGAGTTAAAGCTTTGCAAAATATTTTTGCATGGCAAAACACCGAAAAAAAAGACATCGTTAGTAGTCAAAAACTATTAATGAAAAGTATCGACGAAGTATATCAGATGTATGTATCTATGCTAGCACTGGTTGTAGACATCACTGAATATACTGCCCACGACGCCCTGGAAAGAGCAAACAAGCATTTGCCTACCGCCGAAGATTTAAATCCAAATCAAAAATTACTACACAACAAATTTGCGAATGTACTTAAACACAATCCAGAGTATGTTGCTGCCGTAAACAAATACCAAATCAACTGGTTTTCGGACCCCGAATTGGTAAAATCTATCTTCAACAAACTAAAAGAGAGTAAAGAATACGAGGCTTATTTGGCTGAAGATTTTGAGGAAACCTTGGAAAGTTCAAAAGAGATTATCAAGTTTATTTTCCGTAAAATGCTGTTGAAAAACGTAAACGTTGTACAAGCTTTTGAAGATAAATTCATCAATTGGCCAGTAGACCGTGAAGTAATGCAAGGCATGATTGCCAAAACCATTAAAAACTTCGAGTCGGAAAACCCATTGGACAACAAGTTAACTCCAATTAGTGCAGATTGGAACGAAGACAGCACGTTTGTAAAAGATCTTTTTACTTACACGCTTAAAAATGACGATAAATATCAGGATCTGATTGCTGAGAGAACAAAAAACTGGGAATCGGAGCGTATTGCATTAATGGACACTATTTTAATGAAAATGGCCATTTGCGAGATGATGAATTTCCCATCTATCCCTGTAAAAGTAACCATTAACGAATATCTTGAGTTATCAAAAGATTACAGTACTCCGAAGAGTAATACTTTTATAAATGGTATCTTAGACAAAATTTTAAACGATTTAAAGAGAAATAATAGTATTAAAAAAGTAGGTAGAGGTTTGATTGAGGAATAATTGAAAGAGAAATTGAAAATTCCAACATTTCAACTTTCCAACTTTTTAACTAAAAACAACAGTTTAGATGAAAAAACTTTTCTTAATTGCGTTATGTGCGGCTGCCTTTAGTGCATGCCAAAGTAAAAGTGCTGAAAGCAACACAAAAGGTGCGGATAGTACTTCAACAGAAACTCCTGTAATTGCCGAAGCCGATGCTCCGAAAGTACAAGTAGAAAAAACGATTTACGAATTTGGAGAGATTACCCAAGGCGAAAAAGTGACTTATACATTCAAGTTCAAAAACGTAGGTAAAACACCTTTAATTATTACCAATGCTACTGCAACTTGTGGTTGTACGCAACCTGAATATCCTACAGAACCAGTTAAACCTGGAGCTGATGGAGAAATTAAAGTAACCTTTGATAGCACTGGAAAATTAGGCTTGCAAGATAAAGTGGTTACCATTACTTCAAACGCTAACCCAAAATTTGAAGAACTTCATTTAGTGGGCGACGTAAAAGAGAAAAAATAGTTAGGAACTAGGGATTAGTGGCTAGGACCTAGTTAAATAGGCATCCTAAATTCCAACTTAACTCATTTAAATAATTAACCGAATTTCACAAATTAACAACAGAACAAAATAATGTTATCAACAGTAATTTTACAAGCTGCTGGAGGCAGTAACCTAATGGGAACAGTGATCCCGATGGTATTAATCATGGTTGTATTTTATTTCTTTATGATCAGACCACAAGTAAAGAAAGCAAAAGAGCACAAAAAATTAGTTGCAGAGCTAGGAATTGGCGATAAAATTGTTACTACTGCGGGTATCCACGGTAAAATTGTTGGATCTAACGATACTACTTTTTTAATCGAGGTAGAAGGTGGCACTAAGATTCGTTTCGACAAATCTGCCATTTCTTTAGATGCTACTAAAGCTGCAGCTCCAAAAGCATAAGTTTTAAGCCACAAATACACCAACTGAACCGTTCTTTTGATAAGACCACCAGTTTGTTTGTCTGTGGCTGCTATAAATTAGAGCCATTTCGTTTCATTCGGAGTGGCTTTTTTATTGTAATTTTACCACATGCCCTTTATTAAACTTACCCGATTAGAACAAAAACGCTTTGGCGCGATTTTAATCTGTGCTTTATGTGCAGTTGGGGCATGGCTATTTCTAGCACTCAATAAAAAATATCCATACACCGTACAAACGGAGCTGCTTTATAAGGATGAACCCCAAGGAAAAGCTTTCAAGGCACTTCAGCCCGATACGGTAGATTTAAAAGTGGAAGGTACCGGCTGGCAATTACTTTTTGCCAGGTTAAGAATTAAACCTCCTTCAATTACCGTAAGCTTACAAAAACTCAACAGCAGAAGCTATGTGGTTTTTTCGGAGCAACTAGAACAGGTTAACAAGCAGCTAGAAACTTCGCAAAGAGTAATTTCAATCAAACCCGACACCCTATATTTCGATTTTTCAAGACGTACCAATAAGCGAGTGCCACTGAAATTGATTTCTAAACTCACTTTTGCACCGCAATACGGAATTTCCAAAGAAATCAAGCTCACCCCTTCCTATGTGAATATTTCGGGACCACATGAAGAGCTTGAAAAAATACATGTGTGGCATACCGATAGCTTGAAGCTTAGCGACATTAAAAGCAGTGTAGATGCTCGTGTTACTATTTTAAAGAATGCCATTAGCAACGTAAGCATTTATCCTAGCAGCGTGGGCGTAAAAATCCCAGTAGATGAGTTTACCGAAAAAACCATCGAGGTGCCCCTAAGCATGCTCAACAATAGGGAATATTACGATGTGAAGCTCTACCCTAAAAAAGTAAAAATCACTTTATTGGTGGCTTTATCTAACTATAACAAAGCAGATGAAGATTTACTAAAAGCTGCTGTTGACTTAAACGAATGGAAAGTACTAGGCCATCATAAGCTGTCCATAAAAATCACAAAGATGCCTGAGTTTTCAAAACTAGTGAGCATTGTACCTAACAATGTTGATTTTATCATCGAAAAATAATGTTAAAGATTGGAATAACTGGCGGAATTGGAAGTGGCAAAACCACGGTGTGCAAGGTGTTTGAAACTTTGGGAATTCCTGTTTTTTATGCAGATACGGTTGCCAAACAAATCATGACGATCGATTCCATCTTAATCAATGGCATTAAAGAAACCTTTGGCCTACAAAGCTATTTAGAGGATGGGAGCCTTAACAATAAGCACATTGCCAATATTGTTTTTGCTGATGAAAATGAACTGGCCAAGTTAAATGCTTTAGTGCATCCAGCGGTGTTTAGGGCTTTTGACCAATGGGATGCCAACCTTCCCAAAAACATACCTTATTCTGTAAAAGAAGCAGCGCTTTTATTTGAAAGCGGTTCCTACAAAATGTGCGACAAAAACATTTTGGTTACAGCTCCGCATCATTTAAAGATGGCTTGGGTAACCCGCCGAGACCAAGTAAATGAAGCGCAGGTATTAGCCCGGATGGACAAGCAATTTAGCGATGAGCAAAAATTAAAAATGGCTGATTTTGTGATTCAAAACAATCCAAATACCTCTATTATTTTACAAGTTTTAGATTTACACCAACAGTTTTTGAAACTGTAACTCCATGATATTTCAAGATTTTATTACACTCACCAAAACAGGTTTATATTGTGCCTACGGCAACTTTTACCTTGACCCACAGCAAGCGGTAGAACATGCTGTAATTTCACATGCGCACGGTGACCATGCTGTAAGTGGTAACCACTTTGTGTATTGCACCAAAGCCACGCAACATTTTATGCAACACCGTTATAAGAAGTTTGCCGCTGCCGAATTCCAAATCAAAGCTTATCATGAGCAGTTTGAACTAAATGGCGTTAAAATAAGCTTTTATCCAGCGGGACATATTTTAGGTTCGGCAATGGTGCTGATGGAGTACAAAGGCATTCGCTACCTCTATACGGGTGATTATAAACTCGAAGCTGATGTGACGTGCGAACCCATCGAATTTGTGCAAGCCGATGTATTGATTACGGAAACTACTTTTGCAGACCCTGCAGTTTCACATCCCGCAGCCGATGAAGAAATCAAGAAGCTGAACCATATCGAGAGCAACATCATGCTTGGTGCTTATGCCTTGGGAAAAAGCCAACGACTCATTTCCCTAATGAGCCAGCATTGTGTAGATAAAAAAATCCTTGTACATCATAGCATTATGCCCTTCGTACAAATTTACGAGCAATTGGGGATTTCGCTTGGCAACTATCAGGTTTACGATAGAAAAATTATGAAGCAACAACTGCAAGGGAATGTTTACCTAGTACCTCCTATGGTTTTCAATAGCTATATCAGGGCTATTAATGTGGTGAGGGTGTTTGCTACCGGATGGAAATACTTGCAACAAGGCAACGGTCATTCCCTATACATATCCGACCATGTAGATTGGGATGACATTATACAAACCATAGCGCAAGTTAAACCCAAAGAGGTTTGGACTTTACACGGTGATGGCAAGCAATTACAAGCGCACTTCAAAGGCCAACTAACTGTAAAAATTCTTAATTAATTTTGATATTTGTCAAGACAATAATTTGATCATTTAAATAAAATGAAGGAAGGGGAAGACTTTTATTTTAACGAAGATGGCCTGATGGTGTTTACCAAAGCTTATCACCTAAAACGTGGCTATTGCTGTAAAAATAAATGCAAACATTGCCCTTGGAATTTCGGAAAGAAGAAAGAGAAAAAAGCTAGTTGATATACGAATTACCTCTTTTAAGAATAATTTCAATCTACTTTAAACACTTTATTAAAATCGTTGTTAAGTTCAATGTAAGTAACCGCAATGACTAAGAAAAGCTCCACCGCAACTATCATTACTTTTTTAATTTGCCTTGCCATTCCACTTTTAATAGGCTTTATTGGCAGTCAATTCACTATAGAATCAGTAAAAACATGGTACCTCACCATTAACAGACCGTCATTTAATCCGCCAAACTGGGTGTTTGCACCCGTATGGACTACTTTGTACATTTTAATGGGCGTTGCCTCCTTTAGGGTATGGCAAAAGCGTAAAACTGCCGAATGGTTCCACTGGGCAATAATCATCTATTTTGTACAGCTGATATTTAACCTCATGTGGTCTTTCATCTTTTTTGAACTGCACCAAATTGGCTTTGCCCTTGTTGAGATTATTCTTCTGCTCTTGCTCATTGTGATTAATGCCTTTATCTTTTATCGTTTCGACAAATTGGCGGCTTGGTTGTTCCTACCCTATTTTTTATGGGTAAGTTTTGCCGCTTATTTAACGTATTCCATCTTTATTCTTAACTAAAAAACCAAAAGAAATAGGTACTTTTATGAGCAATGCTTCGTAAAAGTATATTCTTCATATTACTAACGATTATCTATTTTCAACTTAGCGCACAAAAAGTTGGGTTGGTTTTTAGTGGCGGTGGCGCAAAAGGCTTAGCGCACATTGGCACGTTAAAAGCTTTGGAAGAAAACAATATTCCCATCGACTATATCACTGGAACTTCCATGGGGGCTATTGTAGGCGCTATGTACGCCGCAGGATACTCGCCAACACAAATCGAGAAAATTGCAACCAGCAAAGACTTTCAGGATTGGGTGAACGGACGCTACCAAAGTGACTACAATTTCTATTTTCAAAAGTCAACTCCAAATCCATCTATTTTGACGGCCAAAATGGCTATTGATACAAGCTTACGACTTAGTTTCAGACCTAATTTGGTGAATGATATTCCATTGAATTTTGCACTACTTGAATTTTTCTCACAAGCATCGGCCATTGCCAAAGACAATTTCGACAACCTATTTGTGCCATTCCGTTGTATGGTATCTGATATTCTTTCGCAAAAGAGCATCACGGTAAGCAAAGGAAGCTTGGCAGAAGCCGTGAGGGCTAGCATGACCGTTCCACTGATTTATCGTCCCATCAAGTTGGATGACAAGTTCATGTTTGATGGCGGGATCTACAATAATTTTCCTGCCGATGTGATGCAAAAGGAATTCAAGCCTGATTTTATCATTGGGGCCAATGTATCTTCCAAAACCTTCAACGAATATCCAAAGGATGATGACCGCTTGATGAATAGGTTTTTGGTTTACATGTTTCTTTCCAAATCAGATTCTACACTGGTAGGTAAAAATGGCGTTTATATTGAGCCCAACTTGGCAGATTATAGCTCCACGAATTTCTATGCGGTAGATGAGCTCATTAAAAAGGGTTATGAAGCCACCATGGCCGAAATGGACAAAATCAAAGAATTGATAAGTCGTAGGGTTTCGCCACAAGAATTACTAAAGAAACGCAGCAATTTTAACACACAAAAATCAGAGTTGATTTTCAGCAATATTATTGTAAAAGGCGTTAATTCTCAGCAGAAAAAATATGTTGAAAGGCTTTTCAAAAGCGATCAAAAAACTTTCAACTTAAACGATATCAAACGGGGATACTATAAATTGGTAGCCGACGAAGTTTTTGAAACGGTTTACCCTAAAATCAGTTATGATGCGGGTTCCGACAGTTATGACTTTGAGATTGTTGCCCAACAACGAAAGAGCTTGAAAATAGATTTTGGTGGTAATATTTCTACACGCCCCATTAGCAACGTGTTTTTAGGTATTCAATTCAACTACCTTAACAGAAAAGCCTACACTTTTGCTTCCAACTTCTATTCAGGGCGTTTTTACGAATCAGCTCAAATAAGTGGTCGTGTAGATTATCCTACTAAATTACCTTTATTTTTAGCTGCCGAGCTCACTTACAATCATTGGAACTTTTATAACACCAGTAAGATTTTTGTAGAAAACCCCTCACCTACTTATATTGATCAATCAGATCGAAAGATTGACCTTAAACTGGGCATGCCACTGAACAAAAATGCAAGGATTGTGCTTAACGCTGCCTTTATCAACAACAGCGATAATTATAGTCCAACCAATACTTTTGTAGTAGGTGATTTACTGGACAGAACTGTTTTTAATGGATTTAGAGCAGGTCTTACACTAGAGAAAAACTCGCTGAACAGAAAACAGTACCCAACTGCCGGACAAAATATATTGCTTAGCGTAAATTACACCACAGGAAAGGAGAACTACCGCCCGGGCAACATCCTATCCAATCAGTTAGGTGTTAGCGCTACCCCAACGCTTTCTAGAAATTTCAGATCGTGGATACACGCAAAGTTTAGTTACGAATATTATTTCCTTCATACCAATAGATATAGCCTAGGTTATTTAGTAGAAGGCGTAGTTTCCAACCAGCCTTTATTTAATAATTTTTACGCCAGTTTACTGGCCGCACCTGCATTTTATCCCCTTCAAGACAGCAGGTCTACCTTTTTGGAGAACTTTAGAGCTTTCAACTACGCAGCAGGTGGTATAAAAAATGTGATTAACTTGAAAAGAAAATTTGACTTGCGTATAGAAGGTTATGTATTTTTACCTTATCAGGAATTTAAGAAAATTGGATTGCAGCAAGTAGGTTTTGAAGAAACATTACGCAAATGGCGCTATGCAGGCACCGCAGGATTGGTATATCAATCGCCACTGGGACCAATTAGTTTAAGCTACAATTTATACGACCAGAGTAAACGTAGACACGGGGTACTTTTACATATAGGATATTTAATTTACAACAAACGCTCATTAGAATAATAGATGAAACACCTTTTCTTTTTTTGCTTACTTTTTATTTCAAGCATCTGCTTTGCACAAAACACCAGTATTAATCACTTTATTGTGAAAGAAAGCTTATTGAAAAACAGCAAGGTAGCTATTATTGCGACAGACAGTCTAGAAAATCCGATTGAGAACATTAACGGCACCTATACTTTTAGTGTGAGTGGTTTTACGCAACAACTCACTTTTCATGATGGCGTTTCTATTTTACCACTACCCATAGATAAATCAACCTTTGTTTATATTAAACATGAAAACGAAAGTGGAACACACAGTAAACTGCTTTATATCTACAAAAAAGCCAGCGACCTTAATCCTATTACTATTAGTCGTGTTTTCTTTATCATCATTCCATTAATCATCGTTATTTTAGCCTTTGCCTTTAAGAAGTTTATTTACATGGGAATCATTTTATTCCTAGTTTTCTTCTTTTTCAGTTACAGCAAAGGGCTAAATATCTCTACTTATTTCGAAACGATATTTGATTATTTGAAGAATTTGGTTTAAAAAAGCGTTTAATTCTCGTAATAATTATAACCTGGAAAATTGCTATTTTTCTTCATCATTACACCTATCGCTTTTACTTCAGAATTATGTTCTTTAGCTTTTTCAATTAGTTGATTATACCACTCTAGCGTAGTCTGTTGATCAAAATCATCTTTTGGGAGGTCATTTTCTATGGTTTGTTCTCTAATCTTATAACAAAAGTTAACAAATACTTTTATAAATGCATTTCGATATTTTTCATATCTGTGATGCTTTGGAAAATGGAAATATATACCCTTATCTTCCGACAGGGTAATTATAATCTCTACACCTTCTGGTCCAGTGATAACGACCTCCTCATGATCTGGCATTTTTGTCCGTGCACCCTCTCTATTTAGACCAAAAGCAAAACTTAAAAACCCCAGCAAATAAGAATTATAAAATTCAAGCAATTCTAAATATACTCCAATATCTTTTAATAAGATTGATGATTTAACGTCTTTTTCGAGTTCTCCAGCCCACCACAATGCATATTCATTATGCTTACGTTTTTCTAAACTCTGATTATTAACATCATATCGAAAGCATTTTTCATCAAAATTTTCAAATTCCAACTTTTTAGTACCTTCAACAAGATGAGGGTCTTTTGTCGCATAGTAAATTAAATCCTTATAGCCATCATTAACAAAATAGGTTCTCAATTCATTGATGTAGCTCATTGGTGTATCATTAGTCAGCAAAATGATAGCATATTTTTCATAGTTCCAAATAGCCACACCATCAATAATAAAGATTCCTTTGTCAAAAAGTTTGTATACATAGCAACTTGCTGCGAATCTTTCTGCTGACCCCAAAATCGCATCTGTAAAATCTAAAAGAACTTTTTCGTTTGAAAGTTTCGAAAAATATTCACTAATGATATTCATCAATGCTAGTGAGTTATACATAGCATTTCTTTTGCTTACAACCTTTTCAGAATCTACACCGTCAAAATCTACTGATAACTTATTATCCAATTTTAAAAAGCCATCATTAATTTTTACCCAATGTTTAGGTGCATTTGTATAAAAGCGATTACCTCTTATTTCTTTTTGAGCCAGTTCATAATAGTCTATTTTTATCACCGCTTCTGTATCTTTCTGTCTACGAAATAACCTAGAGAAAAATCCCATAACTTTAGCTTTTACCCAATAGATATTTTTAATTAAAAAGGCATTCCGATACCAAAATTATATTGCACAAAACGGTATCTATCTGGACTGTGTGTGGCTAGATAATTAGCTTTAAAGGTTTTTCCGCCACTAAAGAATTTACTAATTACCCATTGCTCATCACCTACAAACTGAGGATCTTTCAATTTCAAACCCACATCGAACCTAAAGACAAAAAACTGCACATCATACCTAAAACCAAAACCAGTCCCCAAAGCTATTTGCTGTCCCAATTGATCGAATTTAAAATAAGTTTCTGGTTGAGGATTTTTTGGAGCAATGTTCCATATATTTCCAGCATCCAAAAATGTTGCACCATTTAATTTGCCTCCAAAAAACTTATTTACTAAAGGAAAACGATACTCCAAATTGGCTTCAATTTTCATTTGGCCTAATTGGTCGAAACCGAAAGCCGCAGCCCTAGCTTCCTGTGTAATAATCACTTCCCTATTGTAGTTACCCGGGCCTAAAGTCCTAGCTTGCCACGCCCTTACCCCGCTTGAACCTCCAGCATAAAATAATTTCTCATAGGGGATTGCGGTCGAATTACCATAGGCATATCCAATCCCCATATTTAACCTAGTTACAAGCTGCGATTCGGCTCCTAAACTCTTATACCATCTCAAATCTATTTCGGGCCTTACATATTGGGTAAATGGCAAGCCCAGAACACGCCCACTCTCTGGACCTCCTTTTTTGCCCATTAGCCTCGTGATACCTTGCAATAAATTTCCGGCGATATCCATATTTCCCCTGAAATAAACAAAACTTCTATTTTGCAGTAGCTTATCAGCATTTAAGGAATAGGCGTATTTCATTCCAAGCGTAAAATTCTTTCTATCAAGCAATAGCAGATTATAAATATTATTTACTACGGTTTCTACATTTTGTTCGTTAAGGGTATCGATCAACACACTACCAAAGCGATACTCGAAATTAAGCGGTGTGAATGAATGGATTTTAGACTTGGTTTCTACCCAATCATAAGTAATTGAGTTGATAAAAACTCTCCGAACGGTAATGTCCTTTTGTAAGGCATACAAATAACTACTCGAAAAAGTGGTGTAGGGAATGCCATTTTTTCCCATAAGAGGTATTCCAAAAGGCACCAACAACCTTGGCACAGTTAAACTTGCACTTACCGAGAAATCTCTCTGATAAATATCAGAAAAAATATTGCCTACACCTGTGTATCTAGATTGCAAACCTCCCTTAACCTGAAACTGAAATTTCTCGCCACCTTTTAAGAAATTGTTGTTTGTATAGGTATTACTCAAGGTAAAACCAACAGTAGCATTATTAAATGGTATTTCTCCTTCTATACGATTACTCATCCTTTTTTGAGGAATCAGCATAATCACTGGATCTATCACATCTGCTGTATCCTTATTTTTCAGATAATCTATCTTCACATTTTTGAAGATGTTCAGTTCATAAAGCCTATCGTAAGTCAAGGTTTCGTTATCGATGTTATACCTTGTGCCCTGTTTAATGAAATCATAGCGTGTAATGGGATTTCTTCTAAATTTCCCAGAAAGGTCTGTAAAACGAATTCCGTTAATGGTGCGCTTATTAAAAGCAATGGAATCCGTAAAGCCTTCGGTACTTGGAGCAATCAGGATATCCGTTTTACCAATTCGATAGATGGTATGCTTTTTAGTGCTGTCTATCGGGTTCTCAATAATGAGCTTTACACTTACCTTATTATTATTTTTGTTCGAATCTGGCGCAAATCGCACATAAGGCCTTACAAAATCGTAATAGCCATTACGCCTCATCAAGGAGTAAATTTCCTCTCTTTCGTACGCTAATGAATCCTCATCGTACTGCATTCCCTCTGTAAGTTTGGTAAACTTAGGTTTTGCTCCCAAATACAATGATTTGATGGTTTCGTCAGGAATTTCGGTAGTGATTTTATCCACCATAAAGGGCTTACCCGTATTAGCGGTAAATTTTAGCTTGGCTTTTTTCTTTTTTACTGAAATTTCCGAAGTTACTTTTGCATTAAAGAAACCTTTACTTTTGAGGAATTTTTCGATTTGACTTCTTGAAATCTCCACTAAAGTTGTATCCAAAATTGGTGGAGGGCTACCTAAAGGCTTAATATTGTTTTTTCTATACTTACCGTTTTTGGTGTTAAAAATATTGTAGATACCAACATTGATCCCTAAACCTTCAATGGGCTTAATATCTTTTTGTACATAGGCGTAGGCAGCTTCCTCGTAAGCTTTGTCAATGCTATCTATTTCTACCTTTTTAACAATAGCTTGGTAGTCTTCTATGTATTTTGTTGAAGCACATCCTGCTATAAAAACAAGAATAAATAGTAATATTGCAAGAAGTTGAATGTCCCGTTTATTGTTGTAAGTATATGCTTTCAAAATCCCAAATCAGTTTTATTAAATCACTTCATCAAAAAAAGTACCGTAAAGAAAACGGAATTTTCATTATTGAGGGTATAAAATCTATCATAGAATTTTTAAAATCTGATTATCAAATACATAGCATTTACTATACCTCAAAAATATCGGCCACTTTACCTAAAGTTAGTGCAAATATAAATTTATTTGAAGTAACAGAAGCTGAGCTGCAAAAGATTAGCACCTTGCAAACCCCGCAGAATATCCTAGCCTTGGTACATATACCGTCTAAAAAAGAGGTAGATTCAAATGCCTTGCGCAATGCCTTTTCTTTGGTGTTAGATGATGTACAGGACCCTGGCAATTTGGGCACCATTATTAGAACAGCCGATTGGTTTGGAATAAAAACGATCATCTGTTCAGAAAATACGGTAGAAGCTTACAATCCTAAAACCGTACAATCAACCATGGGATCACTATGCCGAGTGAATATTATCTATACTTCCTTAGTTCCTTTTTTGAAAAATACAAAACTACCAATTTACGGCGCTTTGCTTAATGGCGAAAATATATATCAGACCAATTGGGGTAATGAAGGACTAATTTTGTTGGGTAACGAAGGCCATGGTATTGGTAAAGAGCTTATTGAGCAAATCAGCGTTCCAGTAACTATCCCTCGTTTTGGAGAAGCTGAGTCTTTAAACGTCGCCGTATCGGCAGCAATCTTCTGTAGCGAAATCAGTAGAAAATAACTTTTTGATAAAATAATTAAACAATTTAAGCAATATAGTTTGCAAGCTTGCTTTTAATTGTTATTTTTGCAGCCTTGAAAAACAAGAAGGGTCGAGTGGCCGAGTGGCTAGGCAGAGGTCTGCAAAACCTTGTACAGCGGTTCGAATCCGCTCTCGACCTCAAGATTTAAATTTTTAAAAAGAAATAAAGCTTATTATCATGGCAGTTACCAGATTAAAAAGAAAAGACAGATATAACAAAACTGTTTCTCGCTTAGAAGTAAAAAACTTGAAATTGGCAACTAACCTAGAATTAGGTAGCCGTTCTAGACAATCTACAAAAGATCAATTAGCAAAAAACAATGCTGTATTAGCATCTTTAGCTAAGTAATCTAGATTACAAAAAACTAAAAAAGTCCCGCCATGGCGGGACTTTTTTTCTTTACAACCAATTTTAACTATGCACTAGTTCATAAACTTTGTGCATGTACATCGCTTCATCAATAGCATGTACAAAATCATTCAGTTCAGCCCTGGTAAATTTTAAGCAAATATCAGGAAAGGGCGTGGACAGTATCACAATCCTATTTCCATCTGGACCATACTCAAAATACTTATCAAAGTTGAGCTTCTTGGCCACTTTCGTAAACTCATAGAACTGACTAAAAGAAAAGCTAAGCAATAGCCCAGGTTTCCAAATATTAATCATTTTACAGTTATTACATTGGGTAATCTGTATGTCCCCCGAATTTGCGATCATGGTTTTCTTGCACATATCTCTTAAAAGCTGATATGCAAATATCAAACTATTTAGATTAATTCCAAATAACAAAAGAAGATATTTGATTCAATACTGAATATCAATCATTTAAAAATAAATCAATCAAAACCATTTTACTTTTGTTAATTTTTAAAAGTTAACCTACCGAAACTAAACTCAAAAAATCAATGAAAAAGGACCATATTTTAGTTGAACGCACCTTTAATGCGCCCGTTAACAAAGTTTGGGCAGCACTAACCGATACCAATGAGATGAAGCAGTGGTATTTTACCATCGAAAACTTTGATCCAAAAGTAGGCTTCAAATTTGATTTTATAGGCGGACCAGATGGTGGACCAAAATATTTGCACCTATGTGAAATTATAGCAGTAGCAGAAAAGGAGAAACTAGCGCACACTTGGCGTTATGATAATTATCCTGGCAACTCTGAAGTCACTTGGCAGTTGATGGACAAAGGCGAACAAACGCTTGTTAGGCTTACCCATGCCAACGTACACACGCTAGAAGAAGGCGGGCCTGATTTTGCAAAAGAAAACTTTGTAGAAGGCTGGAATCATATTGTACACACCAGCCTCAAAAATCATTTAGAACAAGAAGAAAACTAAGTTAAGGACTTACAAATATCCTTAATCAGACCCGGGCCCTCGTAAATAAATCCAGTATATAACTGTACCAAAACCGCACCCGCATCTAGCTTTTCCTTTGCATCTTCGGCAGAGTGGATACCTCCTACGCCAATAATTGGAAACGCTTGATTTGATTTTTCTGATAGGTAACGGATTACTTCCGTAGAACGTTTAGTTAAAGGTTTGCCACTCAAACCTCCCATTTCTTCCTTCAGTTTTTCTGGCGAGTAAAGGCCATCACGACCTATGGTAGTGTTGGTAGCAATTACACCCGCAATGCCTGTTTCCTTTACAATCTCAATAATGTCATCCAATTGCTCATCCGTTAAGTCTGGTGCTATTTTTAAAAGAATTGGCCTAGAAATATTGTTTTTGCAGTTACGTTTTTGCAGGGTATTTAAAAGTTCCATTAGTGGCTCTTTTTCTTGCAAAGCTCTCAAACCTGGTGTATTTGGCGAGCTTACGTTGACTACAAAATAGTCGACTACATCAAACAAACGGTCAAAGCATTTGATATAGTCATAAACCGCATCTTCGTTTGGCGTATTTTTATTTTTGCCGATATTTCCACCTACGATAATATCTGGGTGATGATCTTTCAATAAGCGTAAACGTTCAGCCATCGTATCAACCCCTTTGTTGTTAAACCCCATTCGATTAATCAACGCAGCATCTTCTGGTAAACGGAACATTCTTGGTTTATCGTTTCCTGGCTGAGGAAGCGGTGTAACGGTGCCCACTTCAACAAAACCAAAGCCCAAATTGCTCAGGGCTTCCACATATTCTCCATTTTTATCGAAGCCCGCAGCCAAGCCCACTGGATTTTTGAACTTCAATCCAAAAACCTCTCGTTCTAATCCCTTAAAGCTGACATCATAACTACCTCTTAATACTGATTTGCCAAATGGGAAAAAATCATTGAACCACTTTAGACGCTTTACCACAAAATGGTGCACATTTTCTGGGTCAAACTTGAAAAATATAGGCTTTACTAAACGATACATGATGCGAAGATAGCAAAAAAGCAAATCTTAATATTTTCATCCGTATAAAATTTGTTTTCAATAGTGATGAGACTACGATTGATTTACAAAAATGAGGTTGGTTTTTAAATTTATTTTTAGAAAAGCAGCATCAGTGATGATGACAAAAGCAGTCCTTTGCTTCACTCAAATGGCTTCGTTGCACTTGCCATAACTGCTTCGCCAAGGTTTATTATACAAAATTCACCCCTTGCCATCTAGTTTTGTCATTCAGAGCGTAGCGAAGAATCTCAAACAAATACGATAGGATTTTTTTCATAACTAAGTGTTAAATTTCTCCACTACGGTCGAAATGACGAAAAAGGGAATTGACACAACGAAAAAGGCTATGCTAATCTTCAGCACAGCCCTTTTCACCAAATGATAAATCAGAAAATTAATACGCCGCAGTAAAACGTTGACGCGGGTGCTTGTTACTTTCCACCTCATCAGCAATCACAATGGCCAAATCTTGTACCGAAAGCACACACTTCCCTGCCTCATCAAAAACTGGGTTTTCTAAACCCAATCGATATTTTCCAGTACGACCAACGGTAACACCTGGGTGCATTTCTATGGCAGGACTAAAGAAAGTCCAATTCAATTCTTTTTCTTCTTTAAGCGTATTGAGGTAGTCTCTAGCCGCAGTAGCTCCCGGTTTTATTTCAACAGGGAAATTCTCACCATCTACCAGTTGCTGACCATCAATAAACAAACTACCGGCACCCCCTATCACAATTAAGCGATCTACGCCTGAAGCCTTCACTCCTGCTTGAATAGCCTCAGCCCCTTTAATGAAATCGTTATAGATGTTAGGGTTAGTCCAGCCAGCGTTGAAGGCACTTACTACCACATCATAACCATTTACCGCCTCTGCTAAAGCTTGTTCGTTAGTCACATCTACACTCTTAGCCACCACATTTTCTTTTTGAATAACTTTTTCTGTGTTTCTGGCTATTGCCATCACTTCATGACCTCTCTCGGTCAATTCGTTTACCAAATTTTGTCCTACAAAACCTGTTGCTCCAATTACTGCTACTTTCATATAAATTTTAATTGTTAATTGTTAATTTGTAACTAATTTTATTACAGTTTAGGTTAAAAAAATATCAAGCGAACCTATTGCTAAAATCAGCAAGGGTCTGTTTATTTAATTCATCAACTAATCTCATTTCCGTTTCACTGTACAAGTCGTTCAAGTGCTGATTAATGTCCTTGCCTACTTCACAAAGTGGATTGGGATCATTTTTATGGCTTCCCAACAAGTAATTCCCTTTTACACTTTGGTATAACGCTCCCAAGGTAATTTTGTTCGCTGGCTTGGCTAAAGTACTTCCTCCATTTTTCCCTTCTTTACTGCTCACAAATCCATGTTCTCGTAAATTCACCAATTCTTTTCGAACCAAAACTGGATTAATATTGATACTTCCAGCCATATAATCAGACGACAGAAGCTCTCCTTTCGCTTTATCAAGCAAAACCAAAATGTGCAAGGAAATAGCAAATCTACCGCTGTTCATTCTGTAATTTTATTTATTACAGTACAAAGATAATGGATTATTTTTCATACTTCCAAATATGTTGTTATTTATTTGTTAAAATCCTTGTTCAAACTATTACGGCATTACTTTAAAAACTATCTTTGTAGCCAACGCCAAAAATTCTATTTTACATTGAAAAAGTTTTTTAAAATACTCGTCATCAGTATTGTTTCCTTAATTGCATTACTGTTTATTATTCCTTTTCTTATCCCGAAAACGATTAATGAACAAATCACTAAGGCCATTAACCAGAACATTAAAGGCGAAGTGAGTTTCAAAGGCACCGGGCTGTCTTTCTTCTCCCATTTCCCTTCCCTTACGCTTAATTTAGATGAGTTTTTATTGAAAGGTTCCGAACCTTTTAAAAACGACACCTTGATTTATGCAAAACAAATGGCCTTGGGTATCAATTTGTTCTCACTATTCAGCAAGCAAATCAAGGTCGACGAATTTTACCTGGACAATGCCAAAATCAATATCCTTTCTGATGAACAAGGGCATGCCAACTATAACGTTTACGAAAGTAAAGACGACGGTAAAAAAACTACTGACACCACTAGCACAGCCATTAAAATTGAAGGGATTTACATCAAAAACAGTGATTTAGTCTACAACGATAAATCAATACCAATGATGATTGATGCCAAAGGCGTTGATTACAGTGGCACGGGCGATTTAAGCAAGGCCATTTTTGACTTAAAGAGTAAGCTGTCCATTAAAGATGCAGATGTGTATTATGCTGGCACACCTTACCTACTCCATAAAAAGCTAAATGCCAAACTCATTACCAAAATCAATACCAGTTCTTTGGATTTGCTGTTTGACGAAAATGATATTAAAATCAACTCCTTACCTATCCGCTTTGTAGGCCGTTTTTCTTTCTTAAAAGATGGTTATGATATGGATTTCAAGACCCAAGCGAAAGAAACCGATTTACACAATATTTTCACTGCCCTGCCACCAGAAATTGCAGACAAGTTAGAACGTACGAAGATTAAAGGCCATGCCGAAATTGATGCGTCGTTGATCGGAAAATACATTGCCGAGAGCAATACCTTGCCGAGCTTAACTTTTAACATGAAGATACGTGACGGAGAAATCACCAATCCTAATGCTCCAGAGTCTATCAAAAATCTTTTCTTAAACTTACAAACCAAGGTACCAAGCTTAAATCCAGACAGCTTAGACCTTAACATGGATAGTTTGTTTTTTAACATTGGAAAAGATTATTTCTCGTCAACCACCAAAATAAAAGGGCTAAAAGAACCTCAAATCTTTACCAAAACCCGCTCAAATATCGATTTAGAAAAATGGGCGAAAATAGTTAACCTAGACAGTACCGTGGTTAAAGGTCGTTTGGCGATGTCGCTTGATGCCAATGGAAAGTATAGCAAAAAAGTAGTTAAAAGTGGCATCAGACAAGTAGATACGGTGATTGCTACCGTTCCTCAATTTGATGCTAAAATCAAATTAAGCAATGGCTATTTCAAATATGCTTCGCTGCCATCTCCTATTGATAAAATCAATTTTGACTTTGTTGGCAACAATAGCAATGGCGATTATAAAAACACCACTTTGGCCATTACCAACATTGATGTAAATGCTTTATCCAATTACATCAAGGGCCACTTGAAACTGCAAACCATTAACAACATCACGTTAGATTTGGGCTTAAAAACTGAAATCAATTTTGCAGAGATCAAGAACTTCTACCCTATTAAAGATTTAGTACTAGACGGCAAACTTTCTATCGATGTAAGCAGCAAGGGCTCTTACGACAAATCGAAAAAGATGTTTCCTGTTACCAACGCATTCATTAAGCTGAACAAAGGCTATATCAAAACGGCTAACTTTAACGAGGCTATTGAAAAAATTGACGTTGATGCGGTAGTGACCAACAATAACGGCAACTTGAAAGGCACATTATTAAACATTAAACCTATTTCGTTTGAAATGGCGGGACAACCGTTTCTATTGAAAGCCAACGTAAGCAATCTTGAAAATGTTTCTTACAACGTCAGCTCAAGAGGAACTTTGGATATCGGCAAGCTTTACAAGGTATTTGCCATTCCTGGATATCAAGTGCACGGTTTGATTTATACCAACGTAAATTTCAAAGGGTTGCAGAGCGATGCCTTAGCTGGACGTTACAATCGTTTGAGCAATAGAGGAATGATGACCATCAAGGACCTGAACATCTTAACAGATATGTTCCCCAATCCTTTCATCATTAAAAATGGAAAATTCTCTTTCACTTCCGCAGCTTTAAAGTTTGATGAGTTTAATGCTTCTTATGGCGGTTCTGATTTTAAACTGAACGGTAACTTAGATAACTACGTCAACTTTATTTTTGATGAAAGGGAGAAACTTACTGGAAACTTTGCCCTCCATAGCAACAAAATCATTGCCGATGAATTTATGGTTTATGCCCCAAGCAGTAATAGCCCTTCTGCTCCCGCAGCTAAAGGTGTAATCTTAATCCCAACTAATTTAAACGTGACTTTTAACGCTAATGCCAATGATGTTGCCTATAATGGTCTTAACCTAAAAAATGCCAAGGGCACAATGACCCTTAACAATGGCAAATTAAGCTTATTACAAACAGGTTTTGACATTATCGGTGCCAAAGTAGTAATGGATGCCACCTACCAAAGCACAAGCACTAAATCTGCCAATTTCGATTTCAAATTAAATGCTAAAGAGTTTGATATCGCAAAAGCCTATAAAGAAATCAAACTGTTTAGAGAAATGGCTACTTCCGCATCAAAGGTAAAAGGCGTTGTTGGTTTAGATTATCAAATAACAGGCCGTTTAAATGATGAAATGTATCCCGTATTCCCATCTATTAAAGGTGGCGGGTCGCTTACCTTAAAAGATGTAAAGCTGGCTGGTTTTAAAATGATGAATGCGGTAAGCAAGGAAACTAAACGTGATAGTTTGACCAATCCGAATTTGAAAGATGTAGTGGTGAAAACTACCATTAAAAATAACATCATTACCATTGAGCGCACCAAGATGAAGATTGCAGGTTTCAGGCCTCGTTTTGAAGGCCAGGTGAGCTTTGACGGTCGATTGAATTTAAGTGGCAGATTAGGACTTCCGCCTTTCGGTATCATTGGCATTCCTCTGAGCGTAACGGGCACACAAGAAAAACCTGTGGTTAAATTAAAACGCAACAAAGAAGGTAAATTAGAAGAAACAGAAGACTCGGACACCAAGTAAGTCTTTCTTTTTTAAGTAAAGCCACAGATGCACAGATTATTCCTATTTGTGCATCTGTGGCTTTTAGTTTACAATCGTCTTTGTTCCTCCGTTTTATTAGCTGCTTTGGCATCCTTCACTTTTTGGTTTCCGAAGTGAAATTTCAAATTAATCATGAAGTATTGCGTATCGCGGTAATCTTTGAAATATTGATTTTGGTTAGCGTAACGGGTAGAGATAGTATTTTTATCCGTCTTAAAAATATCGTTCAATACCAAGCCCGTCTCAAAACGTTTGTTGAACAATTTCTTATTTAGTACAATATTGGTTCGTTGCGAAGGACTGATGGTAAAAGACCCCTGCACCGATTTTGAATTATAAGCATAACTGGCGCTCAAATCCCATGTCTTTGCCTTATCCAAGGTAATTTGTGTAGAGATATTGGCATTATAAAAGAACACATTGTTTTTATGAAGTTGATCATCAACCCCCATAAAAAAATCTTCGTTATACTCTCCCATCACGAATACATTTAGCTTCCAAAGATTGGTGATGCTAAAACTTTTTGAAACATTCATTCCCACAATTTCGCCCTTGCTGATATTGGTATAATGGTATTTAGTTTCAAACGTTTCGGGATTTTGGATAGAGATTTCCATTGATGGGTTTTTAATATAGCTATAGTATGTCTCAAAATTCCAATCCTTAAGCGTGTAGGTTAAGCTGAGATTATGGAACATGGTCGATTGTAAATAAGCATCTCCTTGAAAATACGCATACAAATTATAATAAGACTTTGATGGATTTAGGAAGCTATAGTTTGGCCTGCTGATCCGCTTTCCGTAAGAGAACCCTAACTGTTGATCTTCTTTCAATTGGTGCATCAAGTAAAAAGTAGGAAAAATGTTTGTTCGTGTATTGGCATTTTGCGTCAATGGGTTATCCGAATCGGTATTAATTCGAGTAGTTTCTGAACGCAAACCCAACTTCATTTCCCATTTTTTCCATTTGTATTCTGAGGAAATGTAAGCCGCATAAATATTTTCCTCATAGTTAAACAAATTACTTCTAGTAGGGTCAAAAACAAGCGAGCCACCATTTTCACTCAAAAAACGTAAATCGTTACGGTTATTTACAAAGCTATATTTTACCCCACTTTCGAGGGTAAAACTGTTTTTAGCTAAACGGTAGTCGAGCTTTGTAGCATAAAGTTTAATATGCTGATTACTGTTATTTGCAAAGCGACGATATTCTTCGGGCTGGTTAATGAACCGCAAAGTAGTGGCTACATCTTGATCTTCTCGGTGAGTGTTGTTGCTGTAATTATTGCTTAACGTAAGGTTGTGGTTTCCAAACTTTTTATCAAGTACCAAGTAAGCATTAAAATTACCATAACGCTGGTCTCTTTGGTTTAGCGTTACATAATTAGACTCTAACTGGTTGGTCAAGGTGTTATAAATATTAGTGGGTACATTATATCGCCCAACCAAATTAGGATTAAAAACACCATCAAAACCCAATTGAAAAGTGGTCAGGCTATCCAAACTATACTGTGAGGAGAAATTATAGAGGTGCTGCTGATGCGACTGGCTTTTTCTAACCATATCACTTTCCCAACGCGTATTGTTATTGTCGAAAATCACGACATCGAAATTCTTACGCACATAGTTGCCCGAAACAAAATCGTAATTACCGCTTACCTGCAATTTATCGGTATTGAAAGACTGAGCCAAACCCAAACGACCTTTGGCATAAATAGATTGATGGTACCTTGATGATAGGGTTCCCTTATATCCCAACAGCTTATTTTGTTTCATTTTGATGTTAAGTACGGCACCGCCTTGAGCCTCGTATTTTGCTGGCGGGTTGGTAATCACCTCGATGGAACTGATATTTTTACCATCTGTATTTTCGAGAAACATCTTCAACTGTTCTTGCGTCATCATAGTTCTCCTATCGTTAATGGTGACCAAAATCTGGGCACTACCACGTATGGTCAGTTCTTCATTCTTAACCACTACATTTGGGGTGTTTTTTAAAATGTCCCACCCGCTGAGGTTTTGCAACGGTGTATTTTCAATATTAAATTCTAATCTATCGGCTTTGCGTTTTAACAATGGCTTTTTACCCGAAACATTTATCGTGTTTAAAACAATGGCAGTATCTTTTTCTTTAGGTTTTTCAGGGGTTTGTGCCCAAACAATTACAGGCAACCATAGCAATAAGGTAAAAGTGATATAAAGTTTCATTTCAAATATTTTTTCACAAAACTCCATTGAAAAAGCCAAAGGCTAGGTTAATGAAAGGTTAACGATGAGTTAATGCAATGAAAAAGAAGATTAGCTTTGTATTTTTGAACATGAATAAGAAACTAAGTATCACCCTATTATTTGCGGCCAGCTTTCTGGTACTCATCGGCTTACAAGGGTATTACTTATACAACTCTTATCGCTTTGAAGAAAAAGAGCTGAACAAACAAGCGAAAAACATTGCTGACAGTGTACTAAGTGTACTCAATAGGTTTGAAGATGAAGCCAGTGAAGAAGTTTTAATTAAAAGGTTAAAAAAACTGGGCAGCAATGACAGCCTTAGAAACCTTCAAATTCATCAATTGAAACAATGGTATGCCTTTAGGAAACACTTTCAACAAAATGTAGATAGATTATTAGAAAAACAGACCAAAAATACTGTTTACGACATTGCCTTAAGAAGCGAAATTTATTCCATATATGATGAAACCGAACAAAAGGAGTTAGTCCCACCTAAATCTCCATTAATTTTATTCAAAACTAAAAAGAACATCGAAAAAGGACTAGTATTTAACGTGGGCAGATGGAACTCTAATCTTACTGAAAAGGACACCGAACTTAAGCTCGACCAAAATTACCATTACACTATTAAATCGAGAACCATTGTAGAGCTGCTCAATCTACGTGTATTAGTTTTCAAGCATATCTTACCCTTATTGCTCATCAGTGTCGCAATCATTTCCCTACTGATGTATTTATTTTGGAAAACACTTAAAAATTTACGGTTACAACAGGAAAAAGTAGCCCAGCTTTACACTTCTATTGACTCTATTGCACATGAATTGAACACGCCGCTAACCACCTTAAAGTTCACTTTAGCAAACACACCCGCTAGCGATATCAAAGCTTTATTAGAAAGACAGGTACAACGTTTGGAAAAGGTTATTTCCTCTATCAACACTGAAAACACTGAAAGTAAAATAGCCTCTCAACATGACATCGAAAGTTATCTATCTAATTTAAAAACGCAACACGACTCGCTACAACTGCACATTCAAGTAAACTTTAAGTATAACCACGTACTTTCATACAAAGATATGGAGCAAGTGATTGGCAATCTGGTTGAAAACTCCGCAAAATATCGTTCAAGCTCCGTGGATTTAACCCTTGATTTCGATCAGGAAATTACCATTCAAGTAAGCGATGACGGTATCGGGATTCCAACGGACGCACAAGCGCATATCTTTGAAAAATATTACAGGGTAAGCCGACAGGAAAACCTACAAATCAACGGGCTCGGACTTGGCTTACACATTGTAAAGCAAACCATTGATAAATACAAAGGCAGTATCAAAGTAGCTTCTAATTCTAAAAATGGGGTAACATTTAAAATCACTTTAGCGAATGAGCACTAAAATTTTATTGGTTGAGGACGATGCTGATTTAGGAATGGTGCTTAAACAATACCTTGAGTCTTCTGATTTTGAGGTGAAATGGTACACCAACCCTAAAGCACTTTTGGAAGACACTGAAGCTTTGAAAAGCAACCAATTAGCCATTTTAGATGTGATGCTGCCAGAAATGGATGGCTTTACCCTGGCCAAAACTATCCGTAAGCAACATGAAATACCATTTCTGTTTTTAACGGCTAAAGGGCAAAGTATTGACAGAATTTTAGGCTTGAAACTTGGTGCAGATGATTACATTACCAAGCCTTGCGAACCCGAAGAATTATTGCTTAGAATTCATAATATTTTAAAGAGACAGTTCGGTGCTACTCCTAACAAAACTATTAACATCGGCGAATACTCCTTCAATCCGGCGCTCTATCAATTAATTTTTAACGACACCATTATTCAACTTACGGAAAAGGAAGCCGAATTGCTGTCGCTTTTTTTAAACCACAACCACCAAATTGTTAACCGTAGGGATATTTTAGAAAAACTTTGGGGCAAGGATGATTATTTCTTGGGCAGGAGTCTTGATGTATTCATGAGCCGTCTGCGCAAATACTTCCAGCACGATCCCCGAATAAGCTTTGATTCCATTCGTGGTATTGGCTTTAAGATTGAATTTCCAGAGTAGCTTTACGCGTTTATTACTTTCTTGATTGTAAAATAGTTTTAACACAAAAGATTTCTAAGTTTTCGCAAAAGAAACGCAAAGTTTAGCATTGCCTTAAGTAAAACAAACCCGATTGAGCGGATTAGCCCGCAGCCCTGAGTTTACCGAAGGGGCGAGGACTATAAGTGAAAGCGGGACTTCCAGTGGTTTGAAAAACTGCTATTGCTTTTCATAAAAATTCCATAAACTTACAGTACTCCCTTAGTTTAATAAGCCCAACAGCCTAAAATCGTAAATCTATTGCTATCTTTGCAGCATAATGATTTCGATTAATAATTTAAGTTTTTTGATTGGCTCTAGGGCCTTATACGACGAAGCGGATTGGCATATTAAGCCAGGCGATAAAGTGGGACTGATTGGTGCTAATGGTGCTGGAAAATCTACGCTATTACGATTGATTGTAGGTGAGTACACGCCTAATTCGGGCAGTATTTCAATGGCCAAAGATTTGCGTATTGGCTATTTAAACCAAGATTTACTTTCGTACGATAGCCACAATACGATTTTACATGTGGCCATGGAAGCTTTCGATCGTCAGAACAAGCTTCATCATGAAATCGAAGAACTTTTAAAGGTTATCGAAACGGATTACAGTGAGGATGTTTTAAATAAACTGGCCGAAAAGCAGCATGAGTTTGATGCGTTGGACGGTTATAATATTGAGTATAGAGCCAATGAGGTTTTAGCGGGTTTAGGTTTCAGCGCCGAAGACCAGTTACGTCCATTGAATACCTTTTCGGGTGGATGGCGCATGCGTGTAATGTTGGCCAAAATCCTTTTGCAGGACCCTGATATTTTGTTACTGGATGAGCCTACCAACCACATGGATTTACCTTCCATTAAATGGCTGGAAACTTACCTAGCAGGCTTTGAAGGGGCTATAGTAATTGTATCACACGATAAATATTTCCTGGATAAAATCACCAACAAGATTGTGGAAAGCCGTAAAGGCAAATTGACCATGTATAGTGGCAATTACACTTTCTATTTGGAAGAGAAAGAACTAAGGGCGGAAATTCAACGTGGTGAATTTAAAAACCAACAAGCCAAAATCAAGCAAGAAGAACGTTTAATTGAACGTTTTAAGGCTAAGGCAAGCAAGGCTAAAATGGCGCAAAGCCGTATGAAAGCCTTGGATAGAATGGAACGTGTAGATGATGTAGATGACGATAACCCGACCGTAAATTTCAGTTTCAAATTCTCGAAACCTTCGGGCAGGCACGTGGTACGTTTAGAGCATGTTTCTAAAGCTTATCCGAATGTAAGGATATTGAAAGATGCGGAGGCTGTGATTGAAAAAGGTGATAAAATTGCATTGATTGGTGCCAATGGTAAAGGTAAATCGACCTTGCTACGTATTATTGCGGGTGCCGAAAAGTACGATGAAGGAATGTGCGAAACTGGTCACAACGTTACCTCTACTTTCTTTGCGCAACACCAATTAGAATCATTGCATTTGGGCAATAGTATTTTGGAAGAACTGCAAGCTTTTGCACCTAAGCACTCTGACACCGAATTGAGAGGTATTTTGGGCTGTTTCTTGTTCACTGGAGATGATGTATTCAAAAAAATCAAAGTATTATCTGGAGGTGAAAAATCAAGGGTGGCACTGGCCAAATCATTAACAGCTGATAGTAATTTCTTGATGCTGGATGAGCCAACCAATCACTTGGACATTCAGTCGGTAAATATTTTAATTCAGGCTTTACAGCAGTATGAGGGTACTTTTATTTCAGTATCCCACGATAGGTATTTCTTAGACAATGTAGCCAACAAGATTTGGTTTATTGAGGATGAAAAAATCAAGCAATATCCAGGTACTTATGCCGAGTTTGAGGAATGGGATTCTAAACGTGTAAAACCGGTTCAAAAACCTATTCCTGTAAAACAAGAGGAGAAAAAGCCAAAAGCTGCTGAGCCTGCTCCAGCCAACGTACAACAACAGTTAAAAAAGCTTAACGAAAAGCTTAAACGTGTGGAAGAGGAAATTGCCACTTTCGAAACGAGTGTTAAGGCTTGTGAAGCTGAACTAGCGAAAGAAGAAATCTTTAGCAATCCACAGAAACTACAAGAAGCAAACCAAAAATACCAGTCTGAAAAGGCATTACTTGATGCCGCTCAGCAAACTTGGGAAACCCTTGCAGGAGAAATTATGGAACTGGAAGGATAGCATACTGACGTCATTGCGAGGTACGAAGCAATCTCAGAAATAAAGAGTATTATATCTTTCGCTTTAGGATTGCTTCGCACCTCGCAATGACGTTCTAAAACCTAAAATCAAATCTATCATGAACGAAATCAAATGGGGAATTATTGGCTGTGGCGATGTCACTGAAGTAAAGAGCGGTCCTGCTTTTAACAAAGTTGCACACTCCAAACTGGTTGCCGTAATGCGTAGAGATGCCGCAAAGGCCGAAGATTATGCCAAAAGACATGGCGTTCCAAAATGGTACAGCAACGCTCAAGACTTGATTAATGACCCTGAGGTAAATGCCATTTACATTGCCACTCCCCCATTGCAGCATGAAGAATATACCATTGTGGCACTTGCTGCTGGCAAACCTGTTTATGTAGAAAAGCCAATGGCATTAAATAGCCAAGCCGCACAAAACATGGCTCATGCCGCTCATCAATATGACGTAAAATTGGTGGTTGCACATTACCGAAGAGCACAACCTTTGTTTTTAAAAATAAAATCCCTATTAGCCACAAATACTATTGGTGAAGTACGTTTTGTAGACTTGAAAATGCTACAACCAAAAGCCAGTAACATCATTGCCAATAGCGAAGAAAACTGGAGAATAAACCCAGCAATTTCTGGTGGTGGACTATTCCATGACCTTGCACCACACCAATTGGATTTAATGCTTTATTATTTTGGAGAGGTTAAACAGTTCAATGGCTTAGCAAATAAAAAAGACGCCACTGAACCTGTAGAGGATTTGGTAACGGGCCATATTTTGTTTGAAAGTGGTGTGGTTTTTAATGGGCTTTGGTGTTTTTCTGTTCCCGAAAATGAACAGACAGATATTTGTGAAATCTACGGTTCAAAAGGCAAAATCAGTTTCTCTGTATTTGGCCAAACCATTAAAGTGAACCTTAATGGAGAGGAAGAAATGATCCATTTTGAACCTTTACCCCATGTAGAACAGCCAATGATTGAACAAGTAGTTACTTATTTTAGAGGAGGAAGCGAAAATCCTTGCTCAGCAGAAGAAGCCTTGAAAACCATGAAATTAATGGACGGCTTTACAGGCAAAAATAACTAGCCTATTTTTAGATGATTTCGTTACCTTTGGTATAAACGGTTTATAAATGAAATACAAGCTGCTCTTCTGCCTTCTTTCTGTGTGGTCAATATCTAGCGTAAAAGCGCAAACAGAATACCAAAATCAAACCTTTAAAAGCTATATTAAAACGGTAGAATGCTACAACACCAGCAAAGAACAGTCGCTTCCCGTAATTAACTTAAAAAGTTCGGAAACACTTACTTTTGGCTTTGATGATTTACGTGGCGGACAAAAAAACTACAGCTACACCATTGAACATTGCACCTGGGATTGGAAACCTTCGCGAATGAATCTTTTAGATTACCTAGAAGGCGTACAACAGGATATTCTTTTCAACTATCGCTATTCGTTTAATACTCTGGTAAAGTTTACGCACTATCAGCTTACTTTCCCTAACGACCAAATGAAGCCTAAGGTTGGTGGTAATTACATCTTAAAGATTTACGAGGACAACGACCCGAATAAAATCGTGATTACCCAACGTTTTTACGTACTTAACAACACCATTAACGTTGGTGCCGAAGTAGTTCCAGCTACCGACGTAGCCGATAGGAACAGCAAACAGAAGATTAACTTTAGCCTCTTCTACCAAACCCCTATCAACAATCCTTACCAAGAAATTAAAGCGGTGGTAATGCAAAATGCCATTCCGCAAACAGCTATTGTCAATACCAAACCTTCCTTTGTAAAACCAGGCACTTTAGTATATAACGATATTAACACCAACCAATTTTGGGCTGGAAATGAATTTAGAAAGTTTGACACCCGGAGCTTTAGATACAAAGCAGAGCACGTTGCCGATATTTATAGGGACAGCACGCAAAATGTAATCTTATCCATCGACTTACCCAACAACAGCAACCGTTACAGTAACCAATTTGATGAAAACGGCAACTTCTTCATCAGAAATAACGATGGAAGAGATAATGTAACGGATAGCGACTACGCTTACATGCTGTTTACCTTGGCTGCACCTCCTCCTACGCCAAAAGGAAATGTATATGTGTTTGGCAGGTTCAACAATTATGCGCTTACTGACGATAACAAATTGACTTTCGAATCATCTAGAAGAAGATTTTATGGCAACATTAAATTAAAGCAAGGACTTTACGACTTCAAATATGTCTGGGTAGATGAGAATGGGAAGTTCAACGATACAGTTTTTGAAGGTTCCTTTTTCGAAACCGAAAACTCCTATCAGGTATTTGCTTACCACAGACGCCCAGGAGCTCGTTACGACGACTTAGTAGGTTTCACAAACATCAACAGCATTAAACGCTAAGCGCAATGAACCAAAACCTCGAAAATTTAAAGTTCCCAATAGGAAAATTTCAAGAACCAGAAATCATCACTACGGAGCATCTTAAAAATTGGATTGAGGTCATTAAGCACTTTCCTGAAAGGATAAAAAGTGCTACTGCTGGACTTAATGAAGAGCAGTTGCAAAAGCAATACCGACCAAATGGTTGGACCATCAAACAGGTGGTGCATCATTGTGCCGACAGCCACATGAACAGCTTAATAAGGTTTAAATTGACCCTAACGGAAGATACCCCTACTATTAAACCTTATTTGGAAAATCTGTGGGCAGAACTATCAGACGCCAAAGATTATCCGATAGAAAGCTCCCTAAAAATCATTGAAGGCGTACATGAAAAATGGGCGGTATTACTCACCCACTTGTCAGCACAGGAATTGGAAAGGGAGTTTATCCACCCTGAAAACAACGAGCACATTTCATTAAAAAAGAATATCGGCATTTACGCTTGGCACTGCCAACATCATTTAGCGCATATTTTAATTGCTAGACAAAGCTAAGGCTATATCCCCGCTCCATTGATTTCTATCTTCTCCGCTCCTTTTGAACGGTCTGTTTGCGTAGAAAAAATAGAGAAATAATTGGCACTCGGACATCTCATATCCGTATAACGACCATCATGAAAAGGCGTTTCCTGCAATTGCCCATTTACAATACGATACAGATAGCTGGCTTTCCACTCACCGCCCGTTACCTTGGTTCTGGTGGCTTGCACAGGTTTTCCTTCGTTTGACACTTGATCAATAGCGTTTACCCGTTTAAATTCGCCTTTGCCTGTAAAAGTGTAGCCTCCACATTCAAAATCACGTTCAAATTTCTTCCCAGCCCCTTCCACCGTAAACCTCAGCACACCATTGGCCACAATTTTCACCGACATGCTCACCTCCTCTCCAGGATACCAATAATATCTCGCCTCTGCGGGAGCATTCTCATAAAGTGCCACCTGGCCACTTCCGCTATGGGCTGTTCTTCTTAAAAATGGCCTAAAAGCCCTTCTATCTGCCGTTACATTTCCATTCTCATCTCTAATCACTTCCCATGTAAGGCCAATATCCGTCTCCTGTCCGCCCATATTTCCGCCCATGTAAACCGAAGGATTATCCAAAAACTGTGCAGGTTTGGCCGGATTAATTCTGGAAGGATCAAAAACAACGGTGGGCAAAACTAACTGCCCACCGATACCTCCCCATTCATCAACACTCGACACCAATTTCCGATAATACGCACCTGCGAAACAACTTTTTGAAACCGCAGGCTTTACCTCACCTACATAAAATGAATTAGCAGGCGCAGGTTGCGGTGTTATTGGATTACTCCCACTCTTTTTTGAACAAGAAAGTGAAATCAAACACATGATGAGAGCTAAATAGCGAAATGTCATGACGAAGAATTAATCAAACCTAATAGTAAAATTTAAAAGCATTTTTTTCAGTAGCCGAAGTCAGTGCGGCAATGAGCAGCTGAGCGGGAACATTCAATGGATATTCAAATGCATTGCTTCCTTTTTGTATCGAAAGATTTTTAACCCTCAATAAAACACGTCCATTCACATCCGAAATAGAGAAATTTGCCGCGGTAGCTACAGGCGAATAAACATTGAGCTTGATAGTTTGGTTAGCGGAATTTGCCACCACAGTGATATCTGTTTTATTCAAGTTAAACTGCACAGCAACCACAATAGAGGTAGAAAAAGTACCATCCCTATCTACACTTTTCAACTGATAGTAGTTGGTGCCATTTTCAGGTTTACGGTCTCTGTAGGAATAACTCTGCAAAGAATTAGAATTTCCATTGGCCCCAATGGTAGCAATACGTTCAAACTTTTTCCCATCGGTTGAGCGCAACACTTCAAAGTGCAAGGCATTACGCTCCATTGAGGTAGCCCAAGTCACGTTTACTGCATCCGCATCTTTTTTAGCATTGAATTTAAATAAAGTGATAGGCAGTACCGTATTTCGTAACGATTGGATAAAAGCCCTATTGGCTACCCCATAACCGTCGCCCCAGCTCACTTTGTCGTACGTACTGATGGTTACTGGAACGGCATCATCACTTTGCGTGCTCGCCCCCACGTTTCCGCCACTAACATCCATTAACAGTTTTAAAGAATCTGCTTTTTGTGCTTTTGCAAGGTTCACCGCAAAAGCCAGTAAAACAATAAAGTATATTTTGAATTTCATGATTGTCTAGTTTTTTGATTTAATTAAGATAACAGCTGGCATGGTACGCTCCGTGCCACCATCAGATGGACGAACGGTAGCTTGGTTATTGATTCTCAAAGCGGTGGAACCTCCCCCATCTAAATTGAGTGCGCCAACACATCCCATATCCTTCATTAAATTAGCCAGTTCGTTTAGGCTCAAGCCCGTTACACTCGGCGAAACTGTTGTATTTCCGCCTTCTACAGCCAACAAAATCACTTTACCATCAGCCGTATAACCAATAGCCGACCTTCCTCGTTGAGATGTATTATCCAAATCAGCAAGTTCTTCAGCAGCAGTGATATTCACCAAGCTATTTTTCACCAAAACAGGAGAACCACCTACTGCACTAATGGCATTCCAAATGGTTCCGTTAGCCGCTAAGGGAACAGGCTGAGGTGCCGAATTAACATCATTTGGGGATGGCGTAGCATAAGAATAAACCACATTACTAATCCTGTAGGTCCAAGTAATATCTGGTTTCAACATCGATGACAAACCAAACGTGCCTCTGGTTGGGTAATAAGTATTAGATTGATTGTTATAAACACTTCTATTGAGAGAGGCTACGTTACTTGCATAAGTAGTTCCATTATACTGAACGGTGCTTAAGGCCACCGTTGAAAAAAAGCCAGCATTTAAACAAGCGTAAACCGTACCACTTTCGGCATCTACAAAAGCTTTTGGTGTTTTTAAACTAGATTGAGTAGGTTTAAATTCCACCAGCTTAGGGTCAAACACTACACAGTAGGCATTCATTTGACGGCCCATATAAGGCGTAGTGGTTCTAAAAACCTGTATTCCAGCCGGGAAACCAGTCATCAATGCGGTTTCTTTATTCCAATAGGATGGCAATGAAATCAAGTCTGCATTCGAATCAAACGGTGTGCTGTAACTTTGATAATTAGGATAGGTTAAATAAGCAACGCCCACTGTTCCATTACCTAACAAATTGCTACCATTATATAAAGATTTAGTCCCAGTAATGCCATGCCAAACCGATTTGTTAAAGAAATCGCCATAACCTAACGTGTGAACAGCCAGATTTGCTCCGTTTGCCTGAGCCGCCGCATCGGTATCAGCCCTAATGGAAACCGCTTCATGGAAGGTTAAATTCCATATTTTATTAATATCCATATTGGTAAAATAAGCTTCATCGTTTATGGCTACACTTATTTTAAAATCAGATGCATCTACGTCTGGCGTGTAAGTTAATAGTTCAGGATCGCTTAACTTACGCAATACAATTGTAGTACCGGAGCGAAGGTTCTTCCATAAATTGATTTCTTTAAAACGATATTTTCCCCCACCGTCATCCAAGGTGGTACCACCATTACCGTAATCTTTAATAATGTAATTTCTAATATCAAGATGGTCCGTATATACCACCAGTTCCACTACATCGTTTACACCACTGCCTAAACCACTATTATAATAGCGGTTAACCAAGATGCCTTGCGCTTTGCTACTGGCGTAAAAGCCCACAACAAAGCACGTTAAAAGTAAAATTCTCTTCATACAGTTTAGGTTAAGTTTGTTTTATTAAAATATAACCTAAACTTATTTAAAAATATTAATAAATAAAAATAACTTATTTACTAGTTTTAAAATATTACATATAAAATCAGATAATTATTATTAACATATCTTCATCGTCCGATGGTTCCAAATAAAATTATCCGTAGAAACATCGTTAATTTCCGTATTTTTGCGGCCATGAGTTTAAACGTAAAAAGTCCAAAAAATTCGTTTACGGTAATGAACGAGCTAGTTCTGCCCAACGACACCAACACGTTAAACAATTTAATGGGTGGCAGATTGCTACATTGGATGGATATTGCCGCGGCCATATCTGCTCAAAAGCACTGCAACAGAATTGTAGTTACAGCATCGGTAGACAATGTTTCGTTTAAACAACCTATCAAGCTTGGCGATGTGATTACCATTGAAGCCAAAGTAACTCGCTCATTTAATACTTCCGTGGAAGTACGTTTAGACGTATGGGCCGAAAACATCCCTTCTGGAACCAGGGTAAAATCTAATGAAGCTTATTACACCTTTGTAGCCGTTGATCAAAGCGGCCGCACCATTCCTGTACCAGAAATCAAACCTGAAACACCGGAAGAAGTGGAGCTTTATGAAGGTGCTTTACGTCGTAGACAATTGCGCTTAGTATTGGCAGGAAAAATGCAACCAGACGACGCGGTAGAGCTTAAGGCTTTATTTGCCAAAAATTAACAACACGATTAAAGGTCGAAAAAGAAAGGATATATGACGACCTACACCATACTCATTATTTTAAGTGCGCTGGTCATCTTCTCTTATCTATTTGATTTGGTGGCTAGCAAGACCAAACTACCATCGGTACTGCTGCTATTAATGCTAGGTATTGGTTTAAGAATTTTAGTTGACAAGCTACAAATTCATACCTATAGTTTTTTAGAGATACTACCTACCTTAGGTACTGTTGGACTTATTCTGATTGTTTTTGAAGGTTCGTTAGAACTTAAATACGCCAGAGAAAAAAACAAAGTCATTAAGGGCGCCTTCCTATCAGCCTTGCTCATTCTCATTGCCACGGTGGTGGTCATTACGTTTATCATTTACCAAATTACAGGGCAAACCCTTTACCTCTGCTTTGTAAATGCCATTCCTTTTAGTGTAATCAGCTCGGCTATTGCCATTCCTTCGGTTTCTAGCATTAATAAAAAGAGTAAGGAGTTCGTTATTTACGAAAGTTCCTTTTCCGACATTTTGGGCATCATCCTTTTTAATTTTGCCGTAGCCAATCAACACATTACGGTAGGTTCCTTTGGGCAATTGGCCGTAAATACCGTGCTTATTTTATTGTTATCAGTGGTAGCCTGTGTGACTTTGTTATACCTCATGGGCAGGTTAAAGCATCACATCAAATTCTTCCTGATTATCTCCATTTTGATTATGGTATATGCCATTGGACAGTCCTTCCACCTATCGGCCTTAGTGCTTATTTTGTCCTTTGGCTTGTTCCTCAACAATGCCGATGCCATTAAACACGCCTGGTTCAGGTCGGTTTTTATCTACAAAAACCTATCTAATGACCTTACCCAACTACACCAACTTTCTGCAGAAACGGCCTTTATCATCAGAACTTTCTTTTTTGTGATTTTTGGTTTTACGATGAACATCTACGAGTTGGACAATTTCAACATCATTGCCAATGGCCTCATTATGCTGGGCAGCATTTATGTCATCAGGTTTGGCTACCTATATTTCTTTAAAAGGGAACACGTTTTACCCGAAGGTTTTGTCACCCCAAGAGGCTTAATCAGCATTTTGCTTTACTACAATTTACCTGAACAAATGAAATTGGTAGAGATTGGTACTCCTTTCCTATTTATGGTAGTATTGGGCTCTAGTTTAGTGATGAGCATAGGGTTAATGTCGACCAGAAAAAGGCAAACCGCTCAAACCGAAGCTGGACATTAGCCTCCGTTCACATGTTGTATAGGTTCAAAAAAATTGAGGTATTTCTCTAGTTTTTGATAGTTTTTCTTAAAGTAATCGGCATTACCGTTTACCCGTAAGGTTAATTTTCCAGCAGCAATTTCCGATATACCGCCAACCACCGCACCAGCAGTGGCCCCGCCTACCGTAAGTGCCGCAGTAAGCTTCAACATGTCTCCAGCTGCATCTCCGTTTTCATCCAAGGACCACATGGCAGCCCCTGCTCCTAGCCCTAATAAGGCGCCACCAGCAACGGCTTTCCCAAAGGTTAGGCCCCGTTTCTTTACTTTAATTTTGATGATATCGGCAGTTCTAAAAATGATATAGTTCCCCTGATAGTCTTCAATCCCTATCCCTTCTGGGCTCACTTTTTTCAACTGTCCTTTGGTGGTTTTGTAGCGATAAGAGGTCACTTTTACTTCATAATCTCCAACATTTGCCAATTGGGCAAAGGAAAATTGTGAAAGCATAAGGCTACACAAAAGCAGGATCAATATCTTCATGATTTACGATGTTTGGTTCGCTGAAAATATCAATAGCAATGCCAATGCTGCATGCGAATTACCGAATGTTTAGATTTTAACAAAGATTAACATTCGGCATATTTTGCACTAGCTACCCATCTCTAGGATTTTGTCGAACTCGGTCACTTTTAAAGGCATTACCGACAAGCGTCCTTGGCGCACCAAAGAAATATCTTTTAAGCTTTCTTCCGCTTTAATCTGCTCCAAAGTCACTGGATTTTTTAAAGATTCCACAGGCGCCAAATCTACCACTACCCAATTAGGGTCTGGAGTAGTTGGGTCTTGATAAAACTCCTTTACCACCTTGGCTACACCTACCACATTTTTACCCTCGTTGCTATGGTAAAACAAAACCAAATCCCCTTCTTTCATCGCTTTCAGGTTGTTACGTGCCTGATAATTACGCACACCATCCCAAAAAGTACGTCCATCTTGGTTAAATTTCTCCCAGCTATATTTGAAAGGTTCGCTTTTTACTAGCCAATATTGTGTTTCGCTCATGCTTAAAAGGTGTATTTATAGTAATTGCCTACAAAATCAACGACTGTACCGTTGACTGTTTGCAAAAATAACAAAACCTACAAACCGTTCCTATATTTTTATCGGGCTTTACCTAATGACTACAATAAACGTGGTTGGCGACGAAATTCAGATATAAGCACCCACTAGAGAACAACTATTTTAAGTCTTCCTATTAGCTCTCGTCATAGTCAAAAGTTATCCAGATTACCTTTTTATTTTGATATCCCCAAAATGAGATGAGGTATTTTTTAACTTCCATAGGTGTACGCATTTTGTATGGCGAAAAGTTTCTACCCATTTATACGAAAGCTCTGATAATACATGTAATACACTTATTATCAAAAAAGTAATGGCTTCGTGTTTTGCATGGTTGATTTGTATATATTGCGTATATTAAAATGTTATATATAACCTATTGAATTGCACAAAATGAACAGAATAACGCTACTATTTTTAATCCTTTTATCTTCCTGTAATCAAAATTCATCTACAAATTCGACAACATCACCAACTACAGAAACTATTCCTGCAACTAGGAAAACTCAATCACAATCTGTAAGTGATTCTATTCCTAAGGGTTATAAGTTTCTTCGAGAGTATGTTGGTGACCTAAACAATGATGGGATTGAAGATAAATTACTCTTAATCGAACAGGACACAACTATCAAAAAAAATAATTCATCAAAAATCCGACCTCTAATAATATTGGTGGGTCAAAAAGACCTAAGTTTAAAGCAAATTGCTAGAAATGACTTTATAATTTTTGATGATGAAGCAACTGCTTATGGAGGTGATGCATTTGAAGGAGAGGACGGAATTAAAATTGAAAAAGGGAAATTCACAATAAGTTATTTCTATCATGTCTTTAATGAACTTTCATCTCAACTATTTACTTTCAAATACGACGAAACTAAAAAAGATTGGTTCTTAACTGAGCAAACATTCAATTCTGGTATGGACACCCAAGTTTCAGATGATACAACTACAGTTCGTCATATCTACACAATTAAAGATTTTGGAATAATTTCCTTTAAAGACTACAGAAAAGAAATGACGACAAATCGAACAACCAGAAGGGAAGTGGAATAATTCTCTTATCTGTTTTAAAATTTTGGCTACATATAAAAACAAGTGAAGGCAAAAACAACAGTAGCAAAAGGAATGATGTTTAAAAAACCGAGTTAAACAATTCATATTGATTATTTAATCAGGGTTCGGATTCTATTATTGGTTGACTTTTTTACTAAACCAATAAGCTTAGGTACCAAGAAAAGAATTAAGAAATTATGTTGACTTATAACGAGATTATAGAATTAAGAGAAAAATTGGTTATTGATGAAATCACAATAGATTTCGCAACGGAATTATACTGGAAGAATTTCGAAGAAGGAAAGAAATCTTGGCATACTATGGATTGGCGGGAAAGAAGAGCAAAAGTCATTAAAGACAAATGCGAAATTTGTGATAGCAACAAGACGTTAACATTGCAACATAAATCTCACCCGAAGAAATACAATGAATATTTACGTGATGTAACCAGAGAATATGCTAGAAATTACGTAAACGCTAATACGGTAGTCGGTAAAAAGGAGTTTATTGAGTATATAATTACTAATTATGATTATCTGCCTGTTCCTTTTTGTCCGAAATGTACATTTAGTAATCCAAGGAAAAGAGTAACTAAAGTCCCTCAATATGTTTGTACGGTATGCCAGCATGAATTTGATAACGCTGTCTATAAATCGGTTAAGGAATTAGTCGCTATATTTTATGAGAACGAAGATGCAATTGAAGTTAGAGATAAATGCTTTATATCGAAGGACGGATGGAGAAATAAAAATAACTTATCGAGTGTAAGATATTGGTTGCAACGAAGCAATGTAAAGAATAAGAATAGTTCAGAAATCGAGAAAATTGCATTCTTGCAGTATCTAGATGATAACATCAAATACCTTTCCTTTGAAGATACAATAACAGCTTGTAAGAAATGTGCATTTAGCTCTGACATAAATAGAATGGAATTATGTCCTAAATGTAAAGAGCATTACAAAGGTATTCAGTACCCGACCTGTATACAATGTCTTCCAGAAGACAAGAAGAAAGCCGCATTGGAAATGATTGAATTCGGAAAAGAGATGCGAGAGATGCATAAAGATTTAGGACTTGATTAGAAGTTGATATCTACTATATCATCCTAAGTCTATTCCTTATCCTAGGATAAAACAATATTATTATAATACCATTTTATATTCACCCAATTAATTCTAATATGATTGAATGGAATAACTTCTATGGAGCTATCTTGATTGATAGAGAATACGAGAAATCGAAGGACTTTATCGTTAACAGAATTCTTGAAAAGAAATATAATTACTTTCATCCTGCCATTTTTTCAACAGGAATTCAAGAATACCCCTACTACTATGATGATATTTTGTTTTCATTCGGAAGAACTGCAAAGTATTTTGCTTGTGACTTACGTGAGCTTCAGGATTTCATAACAGAGTTTGAAGATATCTTGAGTAATTTAGATTTTAAGAATGCTCAAGTAAGGATGGATACGGATTATGCTAATTATGACTTATTTTGGAGAAACAAAACTAAGTTGACAGAACAGGAGCAATTAGAAGATATTAAACAGTATAGTGAATACGGAGTAAGATATTTTGAAAGTGAGAAGTTTTATTTTGGAATAGGTGAAATAGACCTATACACAGGCTGGGTAGAAAACTATAGTAAGGAGAAATTAACCGATTTTGATAGCTGGTACGGACAGGGTTTTAATTATCCATTTTAGATTAAGAAGAATTAATATTAGTCATCCTAAACCATTCCTTACCCTCATTTGTGGCTTACCAAGTGGAAAGGCTCGGTCTAGTTGTTGATTTGGTGGTTTAAGATTTCAATTGTATATTCAATTAATTGACATTCCTATAGTTATGAGTGCTAGAGAGTTTTTCCTTATGACAAAGCATCAAATAGATGCCAAGCTAGTACCAGATGGTGTGCTTCTTCATGCAAATAATAATTTTTCATCATTAGAGTTGGAGGAGATGCGTAACTTCAGTTATGTTCTGCATCTTTGTTTAAATAGTGATAGTATCGAACAAGCGTACAAGATGTTTTTGGAAGATAAAGAACTGATTATAGGCCATGATGCTCATAAGTCTGACATTTCTCTTCTATTTAAACTTATAGATACACTAAAACTGAAAGACTTCTTGATACGTGCCATTAGTGAGTTTGCTGATATTCCTGATGATGACTTTTTTACAATAACTGTTATCGAAGGTAAGATTCCTAAAGAAGCTATTAGTTGTTACTTGGAAGGCTACGATGGTGATTTTCTGGTGTCAGCAAGGCTAGTAGGAATTCAATTAGAAAAACCATTCTAAATCCATCCCTTACCCACATCTGTGCCGTATCGACGAAAAGAATGGTTTAGTCTTTATGATTTCGTATCGAAACTAAGAATATTATCTCATATCTTTAAATATAGGTTTAAGGATAATTCCACGTGAATAATATTAGAAAATCATTAATTGACAATTGGTCTTTAGAGCATGCCGGAATTTTACTGGAAAATAGAGAAGTTTACCAGCCTTTAAATGCACAAGAATTTATCAAGTCACTGGGTGGACTTTCAAACTTTATTAATTCAGTTCTATTATATGATGAAACCAATTTTTTAGCCAATGGATTTGAAGCCGATTGGCAGAGATTTAAATGGTTTCAACTAAATGCATTACTATTTGTGACTTCAATTAATCCCGATAGTTTAAACATTAATTGGAATAGCAAAGAAAGTTACTCTGACCAAGGAATTAAAAACTATTTAGTTTCGGCTACCCAGTATGAAACAGACCTATTTGTCAGCCCCGAAAGAGCAGACAAAATTATTACAGACAGAATAATCTATACGGGAAGTCCATTAGAAAGAACATTCGAGAAAATCGATGAGAAGATTAAGAAAGAAGGACAAGCTCTATGGTACGATAATTTAAAAGTTGGGATTGACCACAACTTTATATTTCCGTCATTAACTCATTACGTACTATCCGAGACTACATCATCAGAAGACTTGTTGACCGTTATTATTCAATTAAAAGATAGTGGAAAGATTAAATCGCTTCGAAATAAGATAGATGAAATTACCTCTAGTACGAAAACAGCATCGAAATTTCAGAAAGATGTTGAACGATTAATCAAAGAACAGTTTGGAGAATCTAATAAAAGCGAAAAACCTTGGTCGTTAAAATTCACTGTTTTGTTTCTAACTCTAACTAAATCATTCAATTTAGATTTTTTCAAAAGAAAGGAGCATCTACTATTTTTAAAAGATATAATCACTTGTCGAACCGAAGCAAATGGACTTGCTAAGGATATTCAAAGGGTTTTCGGCAAAAAATTATTGAATTCATAACCCTCGCTTCTTAAGCATCGATTTAATAAAACTGATAACATTATCATCGTAAATCCATTCCCTACCCACACGTGGCTTACCAAACGAAACGAATAAGGATTAATCCTCAAGTTCTTCACAATAAAAACCCTGAGACTTCAACAGTGGCACAATATCAAGCAACAACTCGTTTTTAATTTCTACCCGAAGGATTTTATCGCAATCCTCTAGGTCAAAATGCCAACACGAACAACCTACTTGCAAATCTAAATAAGGCTGAAGCAATTCAACATCGGCACGACATTGCACATTCGTTTTAAAAATCAACAGCCTCATTTCTTTTGCTTTTGGTTCAATACTATCTTTTCCAAATCAGTCCAAGCACCGCCATTAAATACCTTTTTAAAACCACGTTCCTTTAAAAGACTTTCCACTTTAACACTTCGCAAGCCATGAGAACAGGTGGTGATATAAGTTTTGTTGGGGTCCAATTCTCGGTATCTTTCCCTGATACTTCCCAATGAAATATTAACCGAACCTTCAATGTGGCCCGTTTCATATTCTTCGGCCGTACGCACATCCAAAATCACGGCGCCATCAGCAATTTTCTTGTCCAATCCATCAGCAAGCATCACTAATCGATAGGTACGATAACCTAGATAGGTCACTAAAAGCGAGAATAAAATCCATAAAATAGTTTTCATCATTGGTTGTTCTTTACGTTTCTAAAAATCAAGTAATCGATATAAAAAGTACCAAAGGGAATAAAACAAGCCACGATGATTTTCCAAGTCGTTGTTTTAAATTTCCATTGTTGCTCCACTCCTAGGCTGAGCGTACTCAATAAAAACCAAACGAAAATAGCACCATGCACAGGGCCAATCAGCTTGGTGAGCGAAGGATTATTCCCCAAATATTTCATGGGCACAGCCACAAAAAGCAGGAACAACAGGGACAAGCCTTCCAAAAAGCCGAGCACTCGCAAGCGGCCAATTTTTGTAGAGAAAAGTTGAATCATATTATCTGAAATAAGGTCGTTGAGCAAGTGGCGAAAAAGGCCAAGGAATGGCAATGAAAATGAGCAGAAGACTGAGTGAAAACCAGAGCAACATGGTTTTAAACTTATCCCTGTCACTAGCTTTTCTTTTAGCAAGAGCCGAACCTATGGTGAGCGTAACCACTGCCAACAGCATCATTAAGCTATGCAAAAGTCCAAAAAAGCTGAAATCAAGTTTCCCAACCGTTTCTTTAAAGTTGGCAAAGAAATATTGGATTAAAGGACTTTGAAAATACAGCACCAAGCCCAACATCAATTGGATATGGGCAATAGTAGCCGTCCAGTGCCTAACCGCATTATCCGTTTTGCTAAATACAGCGTTGGAACGGTAACCACGATATGCCCTAAAAATGGCATAAATTAAGCTTGCCAACACAAGCCAACGAACAGTAGAATGATAAAAAGTGAGTGCTTGATACATCGTTTTCAATTAACGATGTAAAGTAAATCAAAAACATACTAATTAGTATGTTTTTGATTGTAATATTTAAGTCAAGCTGTGAAGATAGCTCTTAAGCTCTTTTAAATAAGGTAGATAAACAGCTTTACTATTGGCTAACTTCCCAAAATTACGTACGCCCCAATAGCCCGACATCACAAATAAAGTTACCTGTGCTGCCTCTACGTCTTTACGCACCACTCCTGTTTGCTTGCCCTTTTCGAGTACATTGGTCATCAGTTCCGACCATTGCTGGGTCAGCTCGTTCAATACCGAACTGAAATCTGTATTCCATGGAGTCATTTCCTGTGTAAGGTTTGCCGCTGGACATCCAAACTCCACTTTCAGGAAATCATTTTCCAAAAGCAGTCCGTGCATTAAGTTATAAATTGCATCCAAAGGATTTTCGGCCGACTGCAAAGGTTCAATGAAACTAGTAGCCAATATTGGCTTTAACAGCTCATTGATGATGGCCAAGCCCATCTCATCCTTGTTTTTAAAATGGTAGTAAAAGGCGCCCTTGGTCACTTTGGTAGTGGCCAAAATATCATCAATACTGGTCGCCTGATAACCTTTGCGATAAATCAGCTCAAAAGCCTGTTGCAAAAGATGGAGGCGTGTTGCCGCTGCCTTTTTCATAAAAAATACCAATTAGTTTCTTTTACAAAGAACGACAAACTAGGTAATACCTACAAACCTGTTTGATGAAGTGCTTTGTTTGAATTCGACAATAATTATTGCCTTTATATATTCTAGAGTCGAGATTGCTTTCCCGAAAAGTCGGAACAAGCTATTCTTCGCAATGACGCTCCTATTTTCGTCATTGCGAGGAGGAACGACAGCCAGCTCCGACCATTCGGAGAAGCAATCTCAAGCCCACATTAAATACAAATATTCCTCTATACTATAATCCGTTCCTAAAAAACTATTTTTGCAGAAAATATCCCCTCAATGAAGTTGAAAAATATCCCTCCAGTACCCGCAGTTTTGCTTTCTATCATTAGTGTACAGGGAGGTGCCGCCATTGCTAAAGGCATTTTTCCGGTAATGGGTGCGGCAGGAACCGTGAGCTTGCGGATTGTCCTTTCTGCTATTCTATTATTAGCTGTGTACAGACCGTCGTTTAAAAGCATTACCCCTATCCAATGGAAATGGGCAGCTATTTATGGATTGGCGTTGGGTATTATGAACACTACTTTCTATTTATCGCTATCCAGAATCCCTCTGGGACTAGCGGTTACCTTAGAGTTTTTAGGCCCTTTGGTATTGGCCATCTCCACCTCAAGAAAAGCGATAGACTTTTTATGGGCATTTATGGCAGCCGTGGGCATTGCCTTAATTGCGCCATGGCATAGCAATAGCGATATCGACTTAATAGGTGCTGGCTTGGCTTTACTAGCGGGTGCTTTTTGGGCTGCCTACATTATTCTTGGCAGCAAGGTAACCAAGTTAATGGACAGTGGACAGGCGGTAAGTATCGGTTTAATTTTTGCCTCCTGTATTGCTTTACCCGCTGCACTTATTGAAGGCAATTTAGGTAATATTAGTCCTAAAGTATTTCTATTAGGGATGGGTATTGCCTTGCTATCAAGTGCTATCCCCTACACGCTCGAAATGAATGCACTCAAACATATCCCCGCCAAAACATTCAGCATCTTAATGAGTTTAGAACCCGCTGCAGCTGCACTTTGCGGCTTGGTATTTTTGCATGAACATTTAAGCATTTTAGAGTGGACAACCATTGCCTTGGTGGTAGCGGCGAGCACAGGCTCTACGCTTACAAAGAGTAAAACCACGAGCAGTATTGACGTATAACTGTTAAATAATCAAGTAATTAAATTTGCATTATGGTAACAGGTTTTTTACCTTTAGGGAAAAATTAACTCATTAATACAAATCAAACTAGAATGAAAAAGAAATTATTAGCACTATTGATCGTCGGCTCTGCAGTAATTGCGTCTTCTTGCAATAAAATCAAAGAAGCCACTGACCAAAACATTACTTTAACTACCGCAGATGTGACATTAAGCGTTGCCTCTCGTGGCGTATCGGCACAGGAAGTTGAATTAAGTTCAATAGTAGCTACGGCTGATTTAGATGCATTAATCAAACAAAAAGCATCTGGTTTTGGCTTAAACAATGTGAAATCACTAAAGATTAAAACATTAACTGCTGAGATTACTGCTGGAGCTGATGCGAATAACAGCTTTGCCAATTTAAACGATGTATCGGCGGTTATAGAAGCCACTGGAAAAACACTTTTCACCGCGACTTACTCTAATGCATCAACCACCAGAATAGATAAAATCAACCTCGTAGTGAACAGCGCTGTAGATTTAAAAGATTTAGTATCTGGAACAGGTTTGAAGTACACTTTAAAATCTAAAATTCGTACTGCTTTAACCAACAACTTAACTATTAAGCTAGTAGCAACCTACGATGCCGTAGTTGGCCTTTAATAAACTAAACAACATTGAATAGGTCGGTGTGAAACACTGGCCTATTTTTTTGGTTTGAGGACAAGCACCCATAAAAAAAGGAGATACTTTACAGCATCTCCTTTTTTTATGGTATCATCCCGAGGGATTTTAGCTTTTAACTCAACTAACCTTCTTGATGTAACCAAGCTTTTTTAGCCAATAGTTCTTCTTCCGTTTCACGGATATCTTCGTCGTCTACACAACAATCCACTGGGCAAACCGCCGCACACTGAGGCTCGTCATGAAAACCTTTACATTCGGTGCACTTATCTGAAACAATATAATATACTTCATCAGAAACTGCATCCTGAGCCGCCTCCGCATCTACTTCCTTACCTCCAAAATCAATAATACCATCTAAGCTAGTACCATCAGAAAATCTCCAAGCGGTACCTGCATCGTAAATTGCATTATTAGGGCATTCTGGCTCACATGCCCCACAGTTTATACATTCGTCTGTTATTTTAATTGCCATCTTATCGTCTAATTCTAAATGCTAAGCTTAACTTTGCATCGCAAATATAATACATAATCCATTTATAATAGTTCTAAATATGTCATCACTTCGCAAAGAACAGTTAATTTCAGCTTTAAATTAAGATTATTCAGAAACTACATCTTAACATAGGTTATCACTTTTATTTTATCTTTGCACCCGTCTTATATTATCCTTTTGTACGTTTCTCTATCTTAGAAAGACAAAAGGCCAACTTTAGCACAATAAATAAATTAAATAAAAATTAAACGCAATTTTATGAAAACCATCTTATCAATTACCCTCTTAAGTTTTTTTTTAGCAAGCTGTGGCAGTAGCAACAATGAAAAAGCTGTTTCAGACACTACAACTGTAGACACAGCTCATTCAGATTCTTCGGCAGAAAAACCTGCAGAAAAGAAAGAAAATTGGAATTATAGTGAAGAAGAAGACAAAATGACTTCTAAAAAGAACTATTTTGCCTCAGTAGATGCAAACGAACTACTCAATTTCGAATTTCCATATAATGGTGGATCAACAGCAACATTATGGGTTAGAAAGGTTAATGGAAAAGGAGATATTGTCCTAGCCATTTCTAAAGGCCAATTTATCACTAAGTATGATGGTACCTCTTTCAAAGTACGCTTTGACGACAAACCTGCTAAATCATTCCAAGTAAGTGGAGCAAGTGATGGAAGCTCTGATGTAGTATTTTTTAACTACAATTCCATGATTGACAAAATCAAATCTTCTAAACGTGTAATTATTCAAGCAGAATTTTACCAAGAAGGATTAAGAGCCATCGAATTCAACACCGAAGGATTAAGATGGAATAGGTAAAAAAGTAAATTTATCAACTACTTTTAGGGTAGTTGATAAATTTTTAACATAAAAAACAATTCTTTAACAATAGTCCTAAATATGTCATCACTTCGCAAAGAACAGTTAATTTCAGCTTTTAAACAGCTAGGTTTATACCTACAACAGCCCGACGAAGCCTTAATTGCTACCCTAAATGCTGCTAGCAATGCAAATGCTTGGTTTACAGCTACCGAGGTAAACAAAGCCGTTAAAGCAATTGCTGAAATGCTTGATGAACAAGATTTAGCGCAGTGGTTTGAAACGGTAGAGGTTACCAAAACTCCAAAAACTGTGGGTCTTATCCTTGCAGGAAACATTCCATTGGTAGGTTTTCATGATGTAATGTGCGTTTTGGCCACAGGAAACATCGCCCTCATCAAGCTATCGTCGTCAGACAATAAGCTCCTTCCCTTTTTGCTTAATCGCTTATGTGATATTTTACCTGAACTGAAAAACCACATCGTTTATGCCGAACAGTTAAAGAATTTTGATGCGGTAATTGCCACGGGTAGCAACAACACTTCTAGATATTTCGAATATTACTTTGGTAAAGTACCTAACATCATCAGAAGAAACAGAAATAGCGTAGCCCTTATCACTGGCAAGGAGAGTAAAGAAGAGATTGCACAGTTAGGTCATGATATTTTAGATTATTTTGGAATGGGCTGTCGCTCGATTTCGAAAATATTCATCCCAAAGGACTATGACATCAAATGCTTTTTTGAGCCTTTAGAACCGTTCCAAGACATCATCAACCATTTCAAGTACAACAACAATTACGATTACAATAAATCAATCTACCTGGTCAACCTTCAAACCCATTACGACAATGGTTTCCTTCTGTTAAAAGAAGATGAAGGGCTTTCTTCGCCTTTGGCAGTGTTATATTATGAGACGTATGAGGACATCAATGAAGTAGCCGAAAAACTGACACAACAGGAGGAGCAAATTCAATGCATTGTATCCAATGCTGCTGTGCAAAATTTACAGGTTTTACCATTTGGACAAAGCCAGCATCCAAAACTTTGGGATTATGCCGATAATATAAATACGGTTGAATTTTTAACTGGATTAGGAACTAGGAACTAGGAACTAGGAACTAGGGGAAATTGTTTTATTGTTAGATTGTTTTATTGCTGAAAAAGTTTTCCCTCATCTTTATGTCCAGTCTTAAGCGGCTTTCCGACTTTTTACTTTTTACTTTTCCCTTTTAACTTTTTACTTCTTACTTTTGAAGGATGTATATCATCAAAGTTAAAGGCATTGCCAAAATACCAGATTACGTACAACTTAGAGATGAAAAGTTTACGCTATTGGCTTATTTTAGGGTAGATAGACCTGATAAATCATTAGAAAAGCTGGGCTTTGGAGATAAACAGGAAAAAATAATGAGCATTATAAACGAGTTGCCTTTTGGACAGGTAACCAAATTAGATATTTAACATGGCCGAAAACGTAATTACCCTAAACAATGTTGATGTTTTTCAGCAGAAACACCTTGTACTTTCTAACGTTGACCTCAATATAGCCAAAGGCGAATTTGTCTTTTTAATTGGGGCTACTGGTTCGGGAAAAAGTAGTTTGCTAAAAATCATTTACGGCGATTTACACATTGGTAATGGTGAAGGCAGCGTAGCCAATTTCAACCTTAAAACCCTTTCCGACAAAGAGGTACCTTTTTTGAGAAGAAAACTGGGAATTGTTTTCCAAGACTTTCAGTTGTTAAGCGATAGAACAGTTGAACAAAACCTAGAGTTCGTGCTAAAAGCTACGGGCTGGAAAGATAAAAACCTAATTACCGAACGTATTAAAGACGTTTTGGAAAAAGTTGGATTGCGCTCGAAAATCAAAAAAATGCCACATGAATTATCTGGTGGTGAGCAACAACGTATTGTTATTGCAAGAGCCTTGCTGAACAATCCAGAGATTATTTTGGCCGATGAACCTACTGGAAACTTAGATCCAGAGACTTCGGAGGAAATCGTAATGTTATTGAAGCAAATTAGTCAAAATGGTACGGCTGTATTAATGGCTACCCATGATTACCATATTATCCGCACCTTCCCTTCACGTATCATTAAATGTGAAAATGGGTTGATGCACGAAGATGCTCAAATTGCCTAGGCATTTTCTGACAAAATTTTAACTTTCAGCCATTCTGTTAGTGTACAACCTTACAAAACTGACAGCATGGCTGTTTTATTTGCATTGGCAACACTTTTGAGAATGAACCCAAAAAACAAGTTTACAGATGTTTAATAAGAAGAAAAAGGAAGAAGAAGCTGTAGTAGAGAATCAAGCTACAGAAGAAAATAAAGAGAATAACTCCACTGAAAATACAGAAAATGAAGCTACTGTAAATGAAGCTGCTGAAGAATTATCGGCAGAAGATAAATTGAAACAGGAAGTAGCTGAACTGAATGATAAATACCTACGTTTATTTGCAGAATTCGACAACTTTAAACGTCGTACTCAAAAAGAGCGTGTAGAGCTTTTGCAAACTGCCGGAAAAGATGTAGTGGTTTCGCTTTTACCTGTTCTTGATGATTTTGAACGTGCCATTAAAGCCACAGAAAACACTACCGAAGTAGCTCCTGTACGCGAAGGTATTGTATTGGTACAAACCAAATTGAAAAGCATTTTGAACCAAAAAGGCTTAAAAGAAATTGAAAGTATCAACACAGAGTTCAATACTGATTTGCACGAAGCTATTACCCAAATTCCATCACCTACCGATGAGCAAAAAGGAAAAGTAATTGACGAACTAGAAAAAGGATACACGCTTAACGACAAGGTAGTTCGTTTTGCCAAAGTGGTGGTTGGAGCATAAGAATTTGATGATGTGACCATTGGCTAATTAGTTAATTCACAGATTCTCACATTAATAAAATGAGCAAAAGAGATTATTACGACGTACTTGGAGTTGCTAAGGGCGCTTCGGCTGAGGAAATTAAGAAAGCCTACCGTAAATTAGCAATTAAATATCACCCTGATAAAAACCCTGACGACAAATCTGCAGAAGATAAGTTTAAGGAAGCTGCAGAGGCCTATGAGGTTTTGAGCAGTCCTGAAAAGAAACAACGTTACGACCAATTTGGTCATGCAGGTGTTGGCGGAGCCGCTGGTGGTGGCTACGGCGGTGGCGGCGGCATGAACATGGAAGATATCTTCAGTCAATTTGGAGATATTTTTGGTGGTGGTGGCGGTAGCCCTTTTGACAGCTTTTTTGGAGGTGGTCAATCAAGAGGTGGCGGTGGTCGTAGAGTAGCCAAAGGCACCAACTTGCGTATCAAAGTAAAACTTACGCTTGACGAAATTGCTAAAGGTGCCGAGAAAAAAATCAAGGTAAACAAGCAAATCAGCTGTAAAACCTGCGATGGTACTGGCGCAAAAGATAAATCATCTGTAAGTACTTGTAAAACCTGTGGTGGTAGCGGTTCGGTAAGAAGAGTAACCAACACCATTTTAGGGCAAATGCAAACTACAGCCACCTGCCCTACCTGTCATGGTAGCGGGCAACAAATTACGGCTAAATGTAACGTGTGCCACGGTGACGGTACCGTACGTGGTGAAGAAACCATTTCTATCAATATTCCAGCAGGTGTAAGTGAAGGCATGCAGTTAAGCATGGCGGGAAAAGGAAATGCAGCACCTAATGGCGGTATCCCTGGAGATTTAATCATTTTGATTGAAGAAGTACCACACGAAACTCTGAAAAGAGAAGGCAACAACATTGTTTACGATTTACACATCAGTATTCCTGATGCAGCGCTTGGTGCTAGTGTAGAGGTTCCTACTATTGATGGAAAAGCAAAAATCAAGATTGAACCAGGCACACAAAGTGGCAAATTGCTTCGCTTAAAAGGCAAAGGTATTCCTGAAGTAAATTCATACCACCGTGGCGATCAAATTATCCACGTTAATATTTGGACCCCTAAAGCGCTTAACAGCGAAGAAAGAGCTTTATTAGAAAAACTGAAAGAGTCTGCAAACTTTAAACCGCAGCCTGGTAAAAACGATAAAAGCTTCTTCGATAAAATGAAAGAATATTTCGAATAAGTATTTTAAAGTATAAAAAATCAACGCCATGTTTTAAAAAGCATGGCGTTTTTTTGTTCTATCTGGTTCAAGAAGTAGTGTTGTAAGCACTAAATAAGTAGCCCTCTCTGGCTACGACATCTCTCTCCCCACAATCTAAATTTATTCTCTAGAAATTAAACAATTCAAAAGTGTAATCTAAACACAATGATGAAGAAATTTTTCATTTAATGACCCATTATTGACCTTTCAAAGCCACTTTCTTCACCAAAACTTCATGATTGTGAAAGTACTTTTGACTATTGATGAGGAACAAGAATCATCATTTTTAAAAAGTTAAATCGCTAACAATTAACAAGAAATGAAGAGAAAACTAATGCTCGCTGGTTTATGCACTATACTGCTTTACTACAGCTGCACTCAAAAAAAAGAAGAAAAAGAAGAAGAGACTAACTATACGGCAACCAGTCCGTTAACGCTCGACACCTCTTTCACCAAAGAATATGTTTCTCAAATCCGCTCAGTGCGCAATATCGAATTAAGAGCTCAAGAGAAAGGTTTTTTGCAAAACATTTATGTAGATGAAGGCCAAACTGTAAAAGCGGGGCAATTGCTTTTCAAGATTATGCCTAAAATGTACGAAGCCGAAGTAATGAAAGCTGATGCAGAAGTAAAGGCTTCGGAAATTGAATTGCAGAACACCCAATTACTGGCCGATAAGAATGTAGTCGCCAAAAATGAATTGGCCATGGCAAAAGCTAAATTAGAACAAGCAAAAGCTAGCAGAGCATTAGCCAAACTACATTTATCATTTACGGAAATAAGAGCACCTTTTGACGGTACCATTGACCGCTTACCTAAAAAATTGGGAAGCTTAATTGACGAAGGCGAACTACTAACTACCCTTTCTGACAACAGCCAAATGTTTGCCTATTTCAACGTTTCGGAACCTGAATATTTGAACTTCCAACAAGCAAAATCAAGTCATAACCAATCGGTGAGTTTGGTGTTAGCCAATGGCGAAACGCTACATGGAAAAGGTGCTGTAGAAACCATCGAGGGTGAATTTGATTCTGAAACGGGAAACATTGCTTTTAGAGCGAAATTCCCTAATCCTAACCAGTTATTGAGAAACGGAGAAACTGGAAAAGTACAAATGGTGATTCCTTTGAAAAATGCTTTAATCATCCCTCAGAAAGCTACCTACGAACTGCAAGACAAAAACTATGTGTTTGTCATTGACAGAAACGGCGCTGTAAAATCTAGAGAGATCAAGATTGGCGGCGAATTGCCAGATATCTATGTAGTAGCTAGCGGCTTGCAGCAGCGTGACAAAATAGTGCTTGACGGTGTACAAAAAGTAAAAGATGACGACAAAATCAAATTTACCTTTTTGGAACCTAAACAAGTGTTGAGCCAATTACAATTAAAAGCAGAGTAGGCCATTTTCCCATAAAATTATGTTTAGTAAATTCATAAAAAGACCTGTGCTATCCATTGTGATATCGCTAGTTATCGTATTTATGGGTGTGCTGTCGCTTATAGGCCTGCCCGTAACACAATTACCAAATATCTCGCCACCTATGGTAAACATTGTGGCCGAGTATCCCGGTGCAAACAACGAGTTATTAATTAAAGCGGTAGTTATTCCTTTAGAGAGAGCCTTAAATGGTATCCCCGGAATGAAATACATGACTTCTGACGCTGGTAACGATGGTGAATGTTCGATACAGCTGGTTTTCAATTTGGGTACAGATCCAGATCAAGCTACCTTAAACGTACAAAACCGTGTTGCTGCTGTAACCAATAAACTCCCTCCATTGGTAATTAGAGAAGGTATCAAAATCAGTCGCCAGCAACCCAATATGTTGATGTACGTGAACGTGTTCAGTAAAGATCCGAACATGAACGAAAACTTCCTTTACAACTATGCCGACATCAACGTTATACCAGAACTTAAACGTGTAGAAGGCGTTGGTTTTGCCGATATTTTAGGTAACCGTGAGTATGCCATGCGTATTTGGTTAAAGCCTGACAAAATGCTGGCCTATAAAATATCTTCTGAAGAAGTTTTAGAAGCACTCAACAACCAAAGTTTCGAGGCCTCTCCTGGTAAAACGGGTGAAAGTTCGGGTAAACGTTCCGAATCTTTCGAGTACGTGCTGAAATACCCAGGTCGTTTTACCAAAGAAGCTGATTATAGAAACATCGTTTTACGAGCTAGCGCCAATGGCGAATTGTTACGCTTGAAAGACGTTGCTGATGTAGAATTCGGTAGTGCCATGTACGATTTATATTCGCACTTAGATGGAAAACCCTCTGCGGCAATTGTACTTAAACAATCTTACGGTAGTAATGCGCAAGAAGTAATCGAGAATGTGAAGAAACGCTTAGAGGAAATCAAAGCTGAAAACTTCCCTAAAGGAATGGATTACGAAATTAGTTACGACGTTTCCAAATTTTTAGATGCCTCGATAGAAAAGGTAGTTCACACCCTTATTGAAGCCTTTATCTTGGTAGGTTTAGTGGTTTTCATTTTCTTGGGCGATTGGCGTTCTACCTTAATTCCAGCAATTGCGGTACCTGTTTCGTTGGTAGGTTCGTTTATCTTCATGCAGTTTTTTGGCATCACATTAAACTTGATCACCCTTTTTGCTTTGGTATTGGCCATTGGTATTGTCGTCGATGATGCCATTGTGGTTATCGAAGCCGTACATGCCAAGATGGAAGCCGATAAGCGTTTATCGGTACTGAAAGCTACACAATTGGCACTTACAGATATCGGAGGAGCAATTGTCGCCATCACTTTCTTAATGGCATCGGTATTCATTCCTGTGGCATTTATGTCGGGACCAGTGGGTGTATTCTATCGCCAATTCTCAATTACGATGGCAACTTCCATCATTCTATCTGGTGTGGTGGCATTAACTTTAACACCAGCGCTATGTGCCATTATGTTGAAGAAACACAGTGCACATCACGCGAAGAAAAAATCAATTATTGATAGAGGTTTAGATGCTTTTAATGCTTGGTTCTTTAGATTAACTGGTCGTTACCAAAAAGTGATGAACAAAGTGATTGCCCGTAAAGTAGCTATTTTTGGTGTACTGGGTATCTTTTGTGCAGCCACTTATTTTTTAAGTAATTCCGTACCATCAGGATTTATCCCTAACGAAGACCAAGGAATGATTTATGCCATCATTCAAACGCCTCCAGGTTCTACTTTGGAAAGAACCAATCAGATTTCTGAAAAACTGGAAAAAATCTGTGAGGAGATTGAAGGAGTAAGTTCGGTTTCTGCCCTAGCAGGTTACGAGGTACTCACCGAAGGTACTGGTGCCAACTCTGGTACTTGTTTAATTAACTTGAAAGACTGGAAAGACCGTAAAAACACCGCTCAAGACATCATTAAAGAGTTAGAAGAAAAATCAAAAGATATGCCTGGAGCATTGGTAGAGTTCTTCCAACCGCCTGCAGTACCTGGTTATGGTGCCGCTGGAGGTTTTGAGCTACGTTTGTTAGACAAGGCGGGTAGAAACGATTATGTGGAAATGGAGAAAGTAAGTAAGGATTTTGTGAAAGAGCTGAACAAACGTCCAGAACTACAATCGGTATTTACCTTCTACAGTGCCAGTTTCCCTCAGTACATGCTCAATATCGACAACGATAAAGCACAACAAAAAGGGGTTACGCCTGAAAAAGCTTTGGAAACCTTATCAGATTTAATTGGTAGTAACTACGAAACCAACTTCATCAAATTCGGTCGCCAATACAAGGTAATTGTTCAATCATTACCACAATACAGAGCTTTGCCAGCCGATGTAATGAAGCTTTACGTAAAAAACGACAAAGACCAAATGGTTCCTTTTTCGGCATTCATGACCATGAAAAAGGTATACGGACTTTCGGAAATCACACGTCATAACATGTATAACTCTGCCGAAATCAACGGTTCGCAAGCCATAGGTTATAGCTCTGGCGATGCGCTAAAAGCCGTAGCAGAGGTAGCTAAGAAAACACTGCCAAGAGGTTATGGTATTGATTGGGCTGGTATCTCTAAAGATCAAACTTCAAGAGGAAACGAAGCCATTTACATCTTTTTAATCTGTTTAGGTTTCGTTTATTTGGTACTTGCGGCGCAATACGAAAGTTTCATTTTACCATTAGCGGTAATCGTTTCTTTACCAGCGGGTATTTTCGGCGCATTTCTTTTCCTAAAGCTTCTTGGCTTAGAAAACAATATCTACGCACAGGTTTCTATGGTGATGTTGATTGGTTTACTAGGTAAGAATGCAGTGTTAATTGTGGAGTTTGCAGCACAAAAACACGCGGAAGGCAAGACCATTTTAGCCGCTGCTATGGAAGGTGCCGTGGTAAGGTTCCGTCCTATTCTAATGACTTCATTTGCATTTATTGCAGGTTTAATTCCTTTGGTTTTTGCAAGTGGCCCTGGTGCTATTGGTAACCGCACCATTGGTTCGGCTGCTGCTGGCGGCATGTTACTAGGTACAGTATTCGGGGTGGTTATTATCCCAGGCTTGTACTATGTATTTGGCACCATTGCCAGCAAACGTAAGCTGATCAAAATTGAAGACGAACATCCGTTAACCGAAGAACTTGAAAACAATGTTTAATAAAAATCATCATAAAATATTAGGCTTGGCGTTCATAGGAATTATTTACGCCAGCTGTAAAGTTCCAGCAATTGTTGAGAAGACAGCCAACAAAAACACACCTGCTACTTACCAGGGTAATAGCGATACGACCAATATAGCCCAGATCAAATGGAAGGATTTTTTTAAGGACCAGTATCTTTCTAACTTAATTGATACCGCATTAAAAAACAATCAGGAATTGAATATCACCTTACAAGAAATTGAAATTGCCCGAAACGAGGTAAGGGCTAAAAAAGGTGAATTACTACCTAGCGTTGGCGTAAAAGTTGGTGCTGGACTGGAGAAAGTGGGCAGATATACCAGTCAGGGAGCTGGCGATGCATCTACAGAAATAGACAAAGGCAAAGAAATGCCAGAACCCCTACCCGATTATTTGGCAAGTTTGTATGCCAATTGGGAGGTTGACGTATGGCAAAAATTGCGTAACGCCAAAAAAGCGGCTTATGCCAAGTACTTATCATCAGTAGAAGGCAAAAACTTTGTAACTACCGCTTTGGTGGCAGAAATTGCCAACTCATATTACGAATTACTGGCGCTCGACAAACAGCTGGAAATGGTGCGTCAAAATATTGAGTTGCAAAACAATGCCTTTAATGTGGTTAAAATACAGAAAGAAGCGGCCAGAACAACCGAATTAGCGGTACGTAAGTTTGAAGCAGAGGTATTGAATTCAAAAAGTCTTGAGTATGATATTTTGCAAAAGATTACCGAAACAGAAAACAAAATTAATTTCTTGTTGGGCAGATATCCACAGCACGTTGATAGAGATAAAAGTGGTTTCGAGCAAGATGTGCCTACCAATTTCAAAACAGGTATTCCATCACAGTTATTGGCCAACCGACCTGACATTAAACAGGCAGAGTTAGACCTATTAGCAGCCAAATTAGATGTGAAAGTAGCTAAAGCTCAATTCTACCCATCATTCGGAATTTCTGCTGCTTTTGGCTTCCAAGCTTTTAACCCTAGCTATTTGGTTAAATTCCCAGAGTCGATGCTGTATAGTATTGCAGGTGACGTAGCGGCTCCGTTAATTAACAGAAACGCCATTAAGGCTACTTATTTTAGTGCCAATGCAAAACAGATTCAAGCGGTTTATCAATATGAACGTAGCATTTTAAACGGTTATATCGAGGTAGCTAATCAACTCTCGGGCATTAGTAATTTGGAAAAAAGTTATGGTCTTAAATCAAAGCAGGTAGAAGCTTTAAATCAATCGATCAATATTTCTAATGACCTTTTTAAATCGACCAGAGCTGACTACTTAGAAGTGTTAATGACACAACGGGATGCACTGGAAGCAAAATTAGAGTTGATAGAAACCAAAAAACAACAGCTTAACGCCATGGTAAAAATTTACCAAGCTTTAGGCGGTGGATGGAATTAATTAGTTGAGACGGGTTTAGCTAATTATATTTACTAGTTGAAAAGGCCTCGCAATGCGGGGCTTTTTTGTTGATTAAAGCATTACAATTCGTGGTTTGGCGGGTTTGTATTATCTTGCAAATTCACAATAACCTTTATCTTATGTTTAAGAAAGCACTTATCCTACTCATCATCCTATCAAGCTTTACAGCAAAAGCACAAGAAAAAACCGGTGCTCAACAATTTTGGGATTTACTGAAACAACATTGTGGAAAGGCTTATGAAGGAGAAGTAACGCAAGGCATGACCGATGCTTTTAAAAATGGTCCTTTGGTAATGCATGTGAGATTATGTAGTGATACGCTTATTAAAATTCCATTTTTTGTAGGTGATGACAAATCTAGGACTTGGGTATTGAAATTAAAAAATGATAGGATTTTATTGAAGCATGACCATCGCCACGCAGATGGCTCGGAAGATAAAGTTACCCAATATGGCGGTTGGACTACAAATACAGGTCAAGCAGGTATCCAGATTTTTCCAGCAGACCAAGAAACAGTTAATCTCTTACCCGCCGCGGTTGGTAATGTTTGGTGGATTACTATCGATAAAACTCATTTCACTTACAACCTACGTCGCATAGGTACGGACCGTTTATTTACCGTTAAGTTTGACTTAAGCAAACCAATTGTTACGCCATCGGCTCCTTGGGGCTGGAAGGATTAATAAGTGCTACCACACGTCATTTGAACATATTAAGAGAAAAGCGAAGGAGACTTGAATACCTGTCTAATAAATAATTATGTCACCACTTCGTGGTTCACTGAACTAATCCTATATCCTAAAATTATATCAGTCCTTCGGACTTTCTCCTCCGTCGCTCATAGTTCGTCATTTCGACCGTAGTGGAGACCGCAAAGCAGCAACGAAGTTAAATCTTTGGACATACGATAAAGAATAATTTCAGTTCTTCAAACTTGTTTTATCATCATACAAAACTCAATCCCTTAAACATTACGCCTAACCACGAAGTGGTGACATTATTATAACTAGCTATGCAACAATGGATAGACAAACCCTGAAAGGGTGACATAAAGCCCAAACATTTCTTTGCGCATAAAAAAGCCCTATCAAGTTTTAAAACTTAACAGGGCCTTACATAAACGTACAACAATTATAAATTAAAGTAGAAGATATTAGGCACTATGTTTTTTACAGCCCCAGTTTCTCCTGTTGCTTCAACATCATTAACCAACAACTTATCAACCTTATATTTTTGACCACTTACCATAGTCGCTTTCAGCTGACGAGGAGTTCCATTACCTAATTTGATGTAGATGTTTGGTGGATTTTTGGAAGATAGCAAGTCCAATAAATAAGAAGAACGCAATTGATAAAACTCAACCTTTTCAGTAGTTGAATTCCCAACGGCAAAAGGTTGGTTAATATTAAATTCAATTTGCTGTTCTGTTGTACCATTTTGATAATACAACTTAATATTACTTGAAGCAAAAGAACCGTTAGTGGCTGGATTTAACATATCCACTCCATTAGCCCCTTTAATAACTAACAATATGGGAGGTGTTTGCACTGGTGAACAAGCGCAAAGACCACCACCAGTATCCATTTTTTTACATCCAAGATTCGCAACAAAAACGACAAAAAGTACAAATAGAATTTTCTTCATGAGAATTTAGTTTAGTGATAAAAACATCGGTTTAATCCCTAATACGTAATCATGCTTTGTTTCGCTACATACAGCCATAAAAATCTAAATAATGACTGGGTTAACTAAAGGCTACTTACCCGTTCTGCTCAAGATAAACACAGTAGAAATGATGCACAAACTTCCTATCCAATCAATGGCATAAAAAGGTACATGAAGCCAAACTACCGAAAGTATTGCTGCCGAAAGTGGCTCAGCAGAGGCTAACAAACTGGACTTTTGACCTCCAATTAATTTTACGGCAGTAAGGTAGGTATAAAATGCAATGAGCGTACCGAAAATGATGATAAATGCAGCTGACACTACACTATAGCCATCCCAAATCCCTTCTACTTTCCACGGAGCATGAATGAAAGAAAAAGCGACACCACCAATGAACATCCCCCATCCCACCACAATGGTCGAATCGTATTTACTTAACAATGTTACTGGCTGCAAGGTGTAAATGGCTAAGGCAAATGCTGAGGCGATGCCCATAAAAAAAGCCATTTTAGAAATAGAAAGCTTCCCCATATCTCCGTGGGTAACCAACAAAAAAGTTCCCAAAACTGCTAGTGCAATGGCCAAAATCTCAAATTTTCCAGGCAGCTTTCTATCTTTAATGCCTAGATAAATGGCAATCAACACGGGCCCAGCAAATTGCAAAATAGTGGCAGTGGCTGCGTTAGAATGTTTAATAGCCGCAAAATAAGTGTATTGTACCGCAACCATTCCGGTGATACCAAATACTACTAATTGCAAGGCATTTTTCTTGTGCTTCCAAATAGACATCGTTTGTCGCCTGTTGCTGGCATAAGCATATAACAATAAGATTATTCCAGAAATGAGCATGCGAACGGTAATGAGCCACTCGACATTTACGCCACGCTGCTGAAATAAAAATTGACCAAATGTTCCCGATACGCCCCACAGCGTAGCTCCAGTAATGGCCAATAAAAATCCTTTTAACTGTTTATTTGCTTTTGGCTTTTCAGCAGTTTCGTTCAACAATAAAACAGGCGTTTCTTCTTTACGTAACAAAACTGGTTCTTTAGCAGATGTAGGTTCTAACATAATTTTAATTTCTTTATCGCAAAAATAGCGCACTACACACAAATCATTTCCTTAATTTAGAGCATCATTTTGCAATTTTGTTTCATATTAACTCCCATTATGACCGAACTGGACTCTTTTGACATTTCTATCCTTAACCTTTTACAAGCAGACAACTTCACTCCTCAACGTGATATTGGCGATAAAATTGGATTATCGGCAGCAGCGGTACAACGAAGAATCAAAAGACTTACAGAAACAGGTTTTATTGTATCAAACACTTCGGTCCTCAACAGCCAAAAGCTGGGCAACCTCATTACCATTTGTGTAACAGTATCCATGGAAAATGAAAAGATACAATCCATTGATGAAGCAAAATCAATATTTAAAAGCTGTCCCGAGGTACAGCAATGCTATTACGTAACGGGCGATACGGACTTTATTTTGATTGTGGTAGTGCCGTCTATGCACTATTACGAGCAGCTTTGCCGAAGGTTGTTTTTTGCCAATAGCAACATCAAAAGATTTAGAAGTTTTATTGCCACTGACTTGGTTAAAATTGGCTCTACGATTACGTTAGACCACTTGAAAAAACCTAGACAGTAATTTGCCTTTGCGTGCTTAGTGACTTCTTCTTTTCTTAGCGGTTAAATAATTTAACGCAAAGGATTTTTAAGATTTCGCAAAGAGACTCAAAGATATTGCACACGCCTTTGCACCATAAACCTGATTGAAATGAAAAGCCCACAGCCAAGCGTAGCGAGGCGAGGACTTGTAATGGAAAGCAGGGCTACATTTGCCATAGGTTACTGACTAAGTTTTTCTCAACAAATCCACAAAGCTTCGTAACAAAAGGTCTTTTTTACTATCTTATTCCCGAAACTAAACAATAGATATGTTAAGCGTAAAGAATATTGTAAAACAGTATGCGACGCACCGTGCCCTCAACGATGTAAGTCTTGAAGTAGAAAAAGGCAAAATATTTGGATTATTAGGTCCAAACGGTGCTGGTAAAACTTCCCTGATTAGAATTATCACCCAAATTACTGCTCCTGATAGCGGCGAAGTACTTTTTAATGGCGAAAGGCTGAATGCCAACCACATTTCGCAGATTGGCTATTTGCCCGAAGAACGTGGTCTTTACAAAAAAATGGAGATTGGCGAGCAAGTGCTTTACCTCTCCAAATTGAAAGGTTTGAACAGTGCTGAAGCCACTAAACGCATCAAATACTGGTTTGAAAAACTGGAAATGAAAGATTGGTGGAGCAAAAAGGTGGAAGATTTGAGTAAGGGAATGCAACAAAAGGTACAATTTGTAGCTACAGTATTGCATCAACCTGAATTGATCATTCTAGACGAACCTTTCTCTGGTTTTGACCCCGTAAATGCCGACATCATTAAAAATGAGATTTTGGAGCTGAACAAAAACGGCGCAACATTCATTTTCTCTACCCACCGCATGGAAAGTGTGGAGGAACTTTGTGATAACATTGCCCTTATCAACAAATCTAAAAAAATATTGGACGGCGCTGTTGACGAGATTAAAAATACCTACCGTAACAATGCCTACTGGATAGAATACGAGGGCGATTACGAAACGGCCAGCAATGATATTTACGAGGTATTGCAAACCGAAAAAGTAAAAAACCACACTTTGGTAAAACTACAGTTAAAACCTAACCGTGTAGCCAACGAAGCTTTATCGCAATTGCTTCCTCACGTAAACATTCACCGTTTAGATGAAGTAATCCCTACCATGAATGATATTTTTATTGAAAAAGTGAAAGGACAAAGCCATGAATAAAATCTTACTCATTATCCAAAGAGAGTATTTTTCGAGAGTTAAAAAGAAATCGTTCATTGTAATGACCTTTTTAACGCCATTATTAATTGCTGGCGTTTATGCACTCATTGGCTTTTTTGCCTACAAAGGTATTAAAGACACCCACGATAAAGTAGCTATTGTAAATGCTAACAAAACTTTAACCGAAAAACTAAGCTCCAACCAAAACGTAGCTTACGTTTACATTGACAAAAGCTTAGACCAAGCCAAAAAAGACCTCAGCAAAGCTGATTACGACTATATCCTTTATTTACCTGAATTTAGTTTAGCAGCACCAAAAGGTGTAGAGCTTTTCGGTGCCAAGCAACCGGGCATGTCGCTAAACCGTCGTATTTCTGGCGACATTGAAGAATTAATCAGAACTCAGAAACTTAAAGAATCGGGCATTTCGCAAACTGATTTAGATAAACTTAAAACATCGGTAGATATTTCGACCAAAAAAATTGCCGAAACAGGTAAAGAGGAAGAATCAAGCGCTGGAGCAAGTACTTTTATTGCCTTTACCGCAGGCGTGCTCATGTTCATGTTCATTATGATGTATGGCATACAGGTAATGCGTGGTGTTATCGAGGAAAAAACAAACCGCATTATCGAAGTCATCGTGTCTTCAGTAAAGCCTTTTCAATTAATGATGGGCAAAATTGTAGGGATTGCTTTGGTAGGCTTAACCCAATTTATGTTGTGGATAGTGCTTACCCTTGCCATCAGTACCGCGGCGGTGAGTTTGTTCACCAACAAAGAAGATATCAAAGAAATTACGGCTTCCAGTCAAGCTCAAACACAAATAAACGGTGCTGAACAAGTAACTTCCTCGGCTCCACAAGGTCCTGTTGCCGATATTCAAAAAAGCCTAGCTGGATTGGATGTAGGCAAAATCATTGTTGTGTTCTTGTTTTTCTTTTTGGGCGGCTATCTGTTTTACAGCGCCCTTTATGCGGCCATTGGCTCTGCCGTGGACAGCGAAACAGAAACGCAGCAATTTATGCTTCCCGTAATGTTGCCCTTATTGTTGGGTTATGCTTTATCACTAAGCGTAGTTACCAACGACCCTTATGGCAGTACCGCATTTTGGTTGTCGATGATTCCTTTTACCTCTCCAATTGCCATGGTGGTGCGTATTCCTTACGGTGTACCTGGTTGGGAGCTAGCTTTATCAATGGCTATTTTGGCAGTTGGTTTTGTGGCCACCGTTTGGATTGCTGGACGTATTTACCGCGTAGGTATTTTAATGTACGGCAAGAAAACTACGTTTAAAGAAATGTTCAAGTGGTTTACTTACAAGAACTAATTTACCCTTAAGACTTACGAAGTTTTGAAACTTCGTAAGTCTCTATCTGCAAATTTCTAAGCCGTAATTTATTTACTTATTGAATCTGATTACAAATCCTACAATAGGGCCTCCAGATTAAGAGTTGAATGATTTTGAAAAAATGCTATATATTTAAACAAATATATAGCACATATAATCTAGTTCATGAAAACAGCGCTCACACTTATCTTAATCATACTTTTCTTAGATATTTACGCTCAAGATACTTTAAAAGCTAAACAAATCGACACTTTGGTCTCAAGTATAAATAAGTCGAATTTACCGGTGAAATGTGATACAGTAGTCAAAGACTATCCTGAATTCGGGCTTAAAATGATTACTTTTTTATCAAGAATTGTGAACGACAACGAATTAATAAAATACGTAAATCTTGTAGATGCCACTAGGACTGAAAACGGTGTTGTTAAGCAGACAACAACTTCCAGCACTTTCTATTACAAGAATAATAAACTAATAAAAATTGAAGAATATACACTTGAAGGAAAGCAAAAAAAAACAGCTGATTGGTATTACCATGAAGACAAACCTATCCATTTTACAGCTACGTCCGCTAAGGCATCTGAAAGAGCAATTTTTTTAATAACGTTAGCAAACGGTTTTTTAAAGAAAACTAACGAATAATTCCGCTCTCCGTGATTACTCTGTGAGCTCGCTACGCTCGGTTACGATCGCGAAGTGACATCCACGGATTTGTAATCCGTAATTTACTTACTTATCTAGTCGGATTACAAATCCTACGATAGGGCTTCCAGATTTCAAATCTGGAAGAGCAGAGATCACTAAACCCATTTTCAGAAACCATACTAATGAAACACTTTTTTAAAGCCGCACTTAATTGGAGAACAGAAACCTCTTCCACTAAAAGATACTTAAAAAGTCATACAATCAGTTTCGATGGCAAGCCAGAATTAGCCATATCGGCTGCAAAAGCTTTTAAGGGAGACCCTAGCTTACATAATCCAGAAGATTTGCTATTGAGCGGCCTCATGTCGTGCCATATGATGTCTTACTTATATGTTTGCAGCAAACACCAAATAGAGATTTTAGCTTATACGGACCAAGCTATAGCAACACTAGAAACCAATGAAAAAGGTAGTGGAAAATTCGTAGAAGTGCATCTGTACCCTACTGTTACCATAAATAACCCAAATCAAATAGACCTCGCTAATTACTTACACAAAGAAGCTAATGAACTATGTTTTATAGCTAATTCATGTAATTTTAAGGTATTGCATACGGCAACTTGTATAGAGATTTAAAAATCATCTAGTTAGGATTGCTGCATACTTCTTCAAGTTTTCCGTTTGAATAAGGAACGAGGAGGACCTCAACCTTACGAATTAAAGTTTAACAAGTTGTTAGATTTTCAATTCTCCTATGTAGAGATGACGGAGACTTAAGCGCTCAACTAACTCTTCTCTTCGTGATTTGAAATCTAGAAGAGCACAGCTTTGGTAGTTAAAAAATATAAGGCAGCATATACGACACACATGTGCTAGCGGATTGAAAATGATTTCAAATATGGAAGAGCAAAAAAACAGATTAGATGTTACCTTTAATTTAAATTAAGACTTACGATTCAACAGAAATATGAAAGTCGCCGCAATAGACTTAGGTACAAACACCTTTCACCTCATTATCGCCGAAAAGATAGGTAGTGAGATGAATATCCTTTACAAAACCAACAAACCTGTAAAACTGGGCGAAGATATTACCCTCGAAAATCGCATTATCCCCGCTGCTTTTGAGCGTGGCATCAATTGCTTAAAAGAATTCAGCACCACACTTCAGGAATACGGGATTTCCAAAGTAAGAGCCGTGGCCACCTCTGGTGTACGCAGTGCGAGTAATGGTCAAACGTTTATAGATGCCGTTAAACAACAAACAGGGATTACCATTGAGATGGTTGATGGCAATGAAGAAGCCAATTTGATTTACGAGGGTGTAAAAGCTAGCGGAGCCATCCAAGGTAAATCCTTAATTATGGATATTGGTGGTGGCAGTACCGAGTTTATTTTCTGTGATGAACAAGGTTTTTACTGGAAAAAAAGCTTTGATATTGGTGCAGCCAGATTGATGCAGAAATTCTTCAAATCGGACCCCATTAGCATTCCAGACCAACAGCATATTCAAAACCATTTGCAAGACACTTTGACGGAGCTAATTGCCTTTGGGGAAGATTTTGGTGCCGAAACGTTGATAGGCTCTGCCGGTGCGTTTGAAACTTATTCTGCCATGCTCAATCCTACTGTAGATATTCATCAAATTTCAAAAGCGCCCATTGACATTAACGCGTACCACGAACTTAGCAGGAAACTTATCATCTCAACCCACAAAGAACGTAGTCAAATGCCTAACCTTATTCCATTAAGAGTAGATATGATTGTAATGGCCTCAATGATTACCAATTATGTTTTGGCAGAGCTTGAACTTAAACAAATAACCCTGTCTACTTACGATTTGAAAATGGGGGTTTTGCAGGGGATGAAATAATTTTTACCACCTTAGACACCTTAGCTCACCTAAGACACAGTTCCCTATTTTAAGAGAATAAAGCTCATTAAGAAAATATCCAATAAAACTTAATGTTCCTTAATTCCTTAATGGTTCAAAAAACTAAAATGCTCTAAGATGTCTTAGGTGGTTAAAAAATTTAAACTTCAATAAATTAAGAAAATACCCAATAAAACTTAATGACCCTTAATGATTCAAAAAAACTAAAATGTTCTCAAGTTTATAAGGTGGTTAAAAAAATACTACAAAAGATTCCTCGAAACTCGGAATGACAAAATGCCCCTACTTAAACCTTATCGCTTTCAACGGGCTAATTCTACTCACCAACATCGACGGAATAATGAGCACTACCGTACAGGTTACCACCGTAGCCAAGTTCAGTAAAAGCACATCTTTAAGATGCACTTCAATAGGTACGTGATCCAAATAATAATTTGTTTGTTCTAGCTTAAACACATGAGTATATTGCTGTAAAAAGCACAGACCTAAGCCTAAAATATTGCCCAATAGTAAGCCAATCCCCACTAAATAAATAGCGTTATAAAGGAATATTTTCATCATGCTACCATTGCTCATGCCCATGGCTTTTAACATCCCAATCATGTTGGTACGCTCAAGAATCATAATCAACAAAGCCGTAATCATATTAATCACCCCCACAATAAGCATTAAGATTAATAACACTCTCGTATTCACATCCAAAAGGGATAGCCAAGTAAAAATTTCGGGCGTACTTTCCTCTACCGACCTCGACCGCAATTTCATTTCTAAGTTATCATAAACCTCATTTGCCACCGGCTTTAGTTGTTTAAAGTCCTTAATACGTACTTCTATGCCACCTGTTTGTTGTGGCAACCAATTATTGAGTCTCCTAATCAGTCCAATATCCCCTATCACAAAACCTTTATCGAGGCTTTCTATGCCAATACTATAAATGCCTACAATGGTCAATTTTCTTTTCCTTGGTGGATTTTGCACAAAATGCATAATAAAGTTATCGCCCGTTTTAAGCATTAAGCGGTTGGCGGTATATTCTGAAATCAATACCTGTTGCGACGCTTTTATGGTATCCGCGAAATCAATCACCTTGCCACTCACCAAATGCTTTTTGATATAAGCCCAGTCGTAAGTACCGTCAATGCCTTTAAAGTTAATTCCCTCTACTTCGCCATTGGCCACAATAATGGCTGGCTTGGTGGCAAAAGGATAAAAGGAGGCTATTTGCTCGTTATGTCTAAGGCTATTGATCGTGGTGTCATTCGGGATAAATGGCGATTTCTCAAAAGAACCATTCAAATCGAACCTGTAAATCTGTATATCGCCTACAAAGCCCCTCACCTTATCTTGTATCTCTGTTTTAAAACCTTTGATAATGGCTATGGAAAGAATCATCACCGCCAAACTCAACATCACACCTGCAATAGCAATGCGCACAATAAGCTTTGAAAAGGTTCTTTCAGCTTTTAAAGAAATACGGCTCGATATAAAATATTCTACGTTCAACTTTTTGCAATAAATTGTAACTTAGCCAAAATGCTAATTCAATCTCGATTTAGCAAGAAATGCTTAAAAACCTAAAAATGAACAAGCAAATCATACTTTTTAAAATTTTCTTAGCTGTTTTTACGTTTACCGCCTGCGGTCAAAACAGCAAAAAAACGCAAAAAACAAAACCAACCGTCAAAGAAAATCAAGTTGCCAGCAAAACATTTAAAACGGGTGCTGAACAAACCGAACTTTACCTTCCCCTATTAAAAGGGAAGCGTGTAGGTATGGTCGTTAATCCAACTTCTGTAATAGGTAAAACAACTACCGTTGACAGCTTATTGAAACGTGGGGTAAAAATAGTAAAGATTTTTGGTCCAGAGCATGGTTTTAGAGGCAATGCTAGTGCAGGCATCCATGTAAGTAACGAAACAGACGCTAAAACAGGTATTAAAGTAGTTTCTCTCTACGGAAAACAAAGCACACCTAGCAAAGAAAATTTAGCAAACATTGATGTCATGATCTTTGACATTCAGGATGTGGGTGTTCGTTTCTATACCTATATCAATACTTTGCAACATGTAATGGAGGCTTGTGCTGCTAACGGTAAAGAAGTGATTATTTTAGATCGTCCAAACCCTAATGGCTTTGTAATTGACGGACCGATTTTAGATCCAGAATTTAAATCAGGTGTTGGCATACAACCTATTCCTGTGGCCCATGGCTTAACAGTTGGCGAATATGCCCATATGCTAAATGGAGAGGGTTGGTTGAAAAATAAACTGAAATGCAAAATAACGGTCATCAAAAATGCCAACTACAACCACGATATGCCTTATGAACTTCCAGTGAGCCCATCACCAAACTTAAATACACCACAATCGATCTTGTTATACCCTAGCATTTGTTTGTTCGAAGGCGCTTATGTGAACCTTGGTAGAGGCACTAAATTTCCTTTTACGATATTAGGCGCACCTTATTACAAAGGCATTTATGAATTTTCATTTACTCCAATAGGCATTAAAGGCATGGCAGAAACGCCATTATTTAAGGATGAAGTTTGCTATGGCATCGATTTAAGAAATTACGACACTTCAATTTTCAGAAAAACACGTCAAATCAATATCCAATGGATGATAGCGCTTTACAAGGCCTCTCCTAAAAAAGAAACTTTCTTTGATTCGAAATTGAGCAATCAGATGTTGCCTATCGAAAAACTAATTGGCGTAGGTGATTTTAGAAAACAGATCATTGACGGCAAAAGCGAAGCCGAAATCAGGGCAAGCTGGGAACCAGGGTTGAGCAAGTACAAAGAAATGAGGAAGAAATATTTGTTATACCCTTAGTTGGAACAAGGATTAAGGAGCAAAGAATAAAGACCAAAGCGCAAAGAGCTAGGAGTAAAGACCAATTTCATCTTTGTTCCTCGCTCTTTGTTATTTATATCAAATCGTAATTCGTAAATCGTAATTCGTAAATCGTAAATCGTAAATCTCTTTACCAAGCCTGATCACCTACCAATGGTACAAACCTAAAGGTATCTAGTTCGATCCTATCATATTCATTCTCGCTCACGCGGATAACAGTAATCATTTTCTGAGATTTCTCATCACCTACGGGAATGACTAAAATCCCTCCAATTTTCAACTGTTTTAATAATATTTCGGGCACAAAAGGCGCTCCAGCGGTTACAATAATTTTTGCATAAGGCGCATGAGTTTCAATTCCCTTTGAACCATCCCCCAAGAAAAAGTTGGCCTGATAGCCCATGCCTGGCAAAACCTTGATGGTTCTGGCATATAGATTCTCCTGACGCTCAACGGTATAAACATCAGCTCCCAATTCCATCAAAATACAAGTTTGGTAACCCGAACCTGTACCAATTTCTAATACCTTATCTCCTTTTTGGATGTGCAACAGCTCCGTTTGATATGCAACAGTATAGGGCTGAGAAATGGTTTGTCCATCGCCAATTGGGAAAGCAATGTCTCTATAAGCTTGGTTCCAAAAGGTTTCATCGAAGAAGAAATGACGAGGCACTTTTCCTATTGCCCTAAGCACCTTTGCATCAGAAATACCTCTTTCTTTTAAGATTTCTACAAGTTTTTTTCTTGCACCTTTTTCCCGATAATTATCTACAAACTTATAAGCCATTTGCGCCAAAAATAGCTTTAAACTCTGTATTTACGCAAAATAAAGGAGATAATTTTTATTAACATCCCCCAGTTAAAGCGGTACATGAACAGCAATTCGCAAACTATTAACTTATTAGCATTTTTAAAATAATGGGTCGCAAATATTTTATACTTTTGCTTAACCCAACAAAGTTTGCATGAATAGATTTATACTTGTTATTGTTTCATTGTTAATTAGCACCTCAACGTTTGCCCAGATTGACGGGAACTACAACTACAGTATTGGTATAAAGGGATACAGCATTATCCAACTACCAAAAATTTTGCAACAAACCAATACCGATGATTACACGAGCATGTGGCTCAACAGCGGCATGATTAAACTCAACGACAATCAAATAGCTTTTAGAATTGGCGGTCATTATTATTACAAAAGAAATTTAACTTTTGATAATCAATGTGAAACCTGCGAAACGGCGAAAGGTAATCTTAGTGACTTCTCCATCAAGATTGGTTTTGAGAAAAACTTCAATTACTCGGTAATACAACCTTACTTTGGTTTTGATATTGGCTTTAGGGCAACTAATTTTAAGGGCGATCTACATTCTAAAAGTGCTTCGACACCTAACGTTGCCTACGCTGCTAATTCTAGCAAAAATGGTGCAACCTTCTCTCCTGTATTGGGCATTAAAGTAAATGCATTAAAAAACCTAAGCTTTTTCGCTGAGTCGACGATGGATTTCTTTTACGCTTATGAACGTCAAGAAACCGTACTAAATGATGCTACCAACACCAGAACGTTTGCCAAATACAACAAATTGGAAACCTTGCTTAATCCTGTTTCGGTAGGTGTGCAATTCCATTTAGTAGGTAAAAACTAGTAAGGATCCACATCTATTTGCGTAATTACGCTCCTGAAATCTTTTTGTGCATTAAAATCTCTAATGGTATCCAGCAAAACCGTTTTAACCTTCTGCATGGCGGCGGTTCTTTCTATTTTAAGGATAATTTGCTTGATGTAGTAGTTTCTAACACGTGACACTAACGGCTGTTCAGGCCCTAGCACTCTTTTACCCAATTGCGCTCTTAAATTATTGGCCAATGTTTGTGCTGCCAAATTAAGCACATTAGCATCTTTATGTTTTACGTTGATAAAGATGAGTCTCGAGAAAGGCGGATAATGGAACTGCTTTCTTTCCTCCAACTCGTCCTCATACATTTGTTCGTAGTTGTTCTCCACCACTTGCTTGATAATTCGATGATCATCGGCGTAGGCCTGAATACAAACTTTACCCTGTTTCTCTCTACGGCCTGCTCTACCAGCCACCTGGGCCAGTAATTGATAGCTTCTTTCAAATGCTCTAAAATCGGGAAAGTTCAGTAAAGTATCTGCATTAATCACTCCAATAAGGCTTACATTTTCAAAATCGAGGCCTTTGGCTACCATTTGTGTACCAATTAGGATATCGTTTTTCTTCTCCTGAAAATCACTAATGATCTGTTGCATGCCATTTTTGGTACGGGTGCTGTCCAAATCCAAACGAGCTATTTTAGCGTCTGGAAAAATTAAACTCAACTCCTCTTCAATACGTTCGGTGCCAAAACCTTTTTGCTCCACATGCACCGATCCACAGGCGGGACACACATTAATACTGCTTTGATAATACCCACAATAATGGCAATGCAGCTTGCCGCTAGATTTATGATAGGTTAAACTTACATCGCAATTCACGCATTTTGGTGCGTAACCACAGGTAGCACAAATTAAAATTGTGGCATATCCCCTACGGTTCTGAAACAAAATCACCTGTTCTTTCTTCTCTAATGCTTCGGCAATATCATCTACCAATACGCTGGTAAAGTAAGAAGTCATTTTCTTGCGTTTGGTTTCTTCAGCAATGCTCACCACCTCTTGCAAAGGAAGCTGAACACCTCCAAAACGTTCCTTAAGCTCTACCAATCCGTACTTTTCAATTTTAGCATTGTAATAGCTTTCTAAAGATGGTGTAGCAGAGCCCAAAACCACCTTAGCTTGATGCAAATGCCCCAAAACCACAGCAGCATCCCTCGCTTGGTAACGAGGCGCCGGATCGTATTGTTTATAAGAGTTTTCGTGTTCTTCATCAACCACCACCAATCGCAAATCGTTGAAAGGCAATAAAACCGCCGATCTTGCGCCCAATACGACTTGATAAGCGCCGTTTAGCACCTTATTCCAAATCTCTACCCTTTCATTATCATTAAATTTAGAATGGTAAACACCGATTTTATTTCCGAAATAAAGCTTGATACGTGCTACAATTTGAGTAGTTAAGGCAATTTCTGGCAATAAAAACAATACCTGCCCACCAGTAGCAATGGCTTCTTCTATTAATTTAATGTAGAGCTGGGTTTTGCCTGATGCCGTAACACCATGCAATAACACTACATCCTTATGCTCAAACTGCTGATTTACCTGATCAAAAGCAGCTTGCTGATGCTCGCTTAGTTTAAAATTAACGTCAAATATTTCTCCGTCGCTACTCAACCTACTTACAGGCCTTTTTTCGACATAAAATATCTCCTTATCTGTTAAAGCCTTTAGCGCTGCTTGTCCGCAACCACTTTCTTCAATCAATAGATTTTTAGCAATATAGCCTTTGTCCTTACTTAATTTCAAATACCCCAACAAGGCATCTAACTGCCTTGGCGCCTTTTCCAACTGGGCAAACAATTGCTTCAGGTTTTCCTCTTCTAAATAAAAGGCATTAAGTTTTACGAAAGACTTGAGCAGGGGCTTGTATTTATCCACCACCTCCTCTGCAGCCACAATCACCTCTTTAGCGATTAACGAATTTACAATGGGATAAACCGTTTTTTGGCCCAATAAACTCGCTACCTCATCAATGCTAATACGATGTTGTTTTTGAAGTACTTCCAAAATGAGTTTTTCCTTATCATTAAGCTCCACCTCTTCGGGTTGCTCCTCTTTCAAAAGAAGTACTGTTTCACTGGCCAGTTTCAAACCCGTAGGCAAAGCAGCAGCCATTACATCTCCTTCATTACATAAATAATAAGAGGTAATCCACTCCCAAAACTCAAATTGCTTAGGCGTTACTACAGGATAATCATCCACCACATCAATCACGTACTTTGCTTGATAATGCTCTGGCGGATTAGTGCCAATACTTTTCACCAAGGCCGTATAGATTTTATGCTTGCCAAACTGCACCACTACCCTTTTGCCAACAGCAATCGTTTCATTTAGTTCAAAAGGAACTCTATAAGTATAATTAATTGCCAATGACAAGGGTAAGACAACTTCTACAAATAGTGTCTCCCTCTCCGAAAAATCTGATGCTGCAAATTGCATTATTTATCCTTTAATGCTGCCAAAAACAAACATACCCAACCCAAAATAAAACCCAGCCCGCCTATAGGTGTTATTGGCCCCAAAATATTCGCAAAAGATAAATGATAGGCATCTTTAATGGCCAATAGATATAATGAACCCGAGAATAGAACAATCCCTAAAGTGAAAAAGAAAAACGATAGTGCGATCAGTTTGTTTTTATACCTAGCAAATGTAGACAGATACAAAATAGCAAACGTATGGTAAAATTGATACTCCACCCCTTTCTGCCATATCTCCAATTGATTTGGCGCAATGATGTTCTTTAAACCATGCGCTCCAAAAGCACCAAGAACTACAGCAAGCGCACCAAAAAAGGCAGCAGTTAAGATTATTCTTTTATTCATCAGTAACGGCATTAAATAGCGCTAAATTAACAAAATGCCTTCATAATCTCACTAATCGTAAAATTAAATTAAATTTGCTGTACACAGTCATGAGAAAAATCTATATCCTATTAATTATACTAGTACTTGGCGTAACAGGCATGGCCTATTTATACTTTTCAAATTTAAATAGAGAAAGTAGCCCATCTGATATTTCACTGCATTTAGTATCGGCCAATGCTCCCATTATCTTCACTTTTGAAAACGACAAAGGCTTTTATGACATTCTTAGCCAGCAACAGGTAACCAATGATATTTTAGGGATAGAAAAGAGTAATTTGCTCAAAGCATTGAGAGATAACATTGCCAACAACGCCAAATTCAATCAATTAATAGAAGGAGAAAAGGTTATTGTTGGATTTTTACCGACCAAGACTGCCCAGGTAGATTTCATTATTGCTACGCAAACCAAAGCGAAGAAACTGGATGCCGCAATGCTCAATCAGATAAATGCTACCGTAAAACAAGATGGCAGTGCTTATCATATCAAATTTGGCGATACCAGCGAATGTTATGTAACAATCATCAATCGGTCTATTTTTCTTTCCAATAACAGGCAAGCGCTGAAAACATTAAGTGAAACTAAACTTCCTAACAACGAATTTGCAGAATACATTAAGCAAAATAATAGATTTGGGAAAAATACACTGGCCAACGTTTACATCAACTACAAGCAATTACCACAGCTGTTAAAAAACATCTTGAACACTAATTTAACAGGCGAATTGAGTGTATTTAACCAACAAAATACCTTTGCAGCTTTAAGCTACAATTTTAGCAGTGATAAACTTTTGTTAAATGGCTACACCGAAATTAAAGATGGCCAAAACTATTTCAAGCTTTTTGTAGATCAAAAGGAACAAAAAATAAACATCGACCAACTTTTCCCCGAGCAAACGGCAAACTACGTGCTATTCAACATTAACGATTATGCATTATGGAGCAAAGCGTTAAAAACTTGGCAGAAAAGCAAAAAAGAAGAGGAGAAGATTATAGAACAGCTCCGTAACATTGATGAAAAATACAGAATTGACATTAATGAAATCTTTCCTAAATACTTTAACAAACAACTTGCAACCATTGAATTAAAAAGCGGTGAAAAACTTGGGATTGTAGAAATTAAAAATGGAGACAAACTTGGTCAACTTCTTTTGGATTTAGGTAGCGATTACGCTCCAGATATCAGAATTTTTAAAGAGCCCAACTTGCTTTATGATTATTTCGGTGAACCATTCAAGAAATTTGAACGCCCGTTTTACACCATCATCGATAACCACTTAGTGGTGGCCAACAACGCCAGCACTGTACAAGTATTTTTAAATGCCTACAAGAACGACCACCTACTGGTGAACACAGAGGGCTATAGTGCTTTTAAAGACCAAACTCCAAGTGCTGCTACCATTGCCTTTTATATCAACAACAAAAACAGCAACGACATTTTCGGAAGAAATTTAAAAGCACCTTATTACAAGCAATATAAGTCGGAAAAGGGCGTTAAAAACTACAATGCTTTTGGCTATCAGTTATCCGCTGATAACGGAAAGTTCACGAGCAATATTTTATTGCTCAAAAACCAAACAAAAACCGACACTATTAAGCTTACAGAAAATTAATATTTAATTATCGACAAAACAGCTAAATTTACCCTAAAGCAAATCGTTTTATGAAGAAAGGCTTAGTAGTCCTCTTTTTAATTGTTTCTACCTTAAGTGCCACTGCGCAGCAATACGCGTTATTCAACACCAAAACATTATTCGATTCATTTGAGAACCCTGCACAAAAATCGTTTGTACTGGATTCGTCCAGACAATTTGCTTCCAATTTTCTTATCCCCTACCTCGATTTGAGCAGCTTGAGCCCAGGAAATTCGAACATAGCCATCAGAAATCTAATTAGACAGGGCTATACCGAAAGTAGAATCGGGGCTTTTGCAAATCCTAAGACGATGCGTGAGGATATAAATGTATATATCGCCGCGATTAGACTATTTAAATACCACAAATACCATAGTGAAATGGGTTTTTCTTGGCAAATCAAATCAGAAACCCAAGTAGACTATGACGCAAATATAAGCAAGGGATTATTTTACGACACTTTTCAGCAATTTGCTAGCATCCCCCGCATCAACATATTCAATAACAATAGTAAAATGCAGGCCTACCACCAAATCAGCTTCACCTATCGCGAGAACTACACCAAACGCTGGGCTTTGGGAGCAAAAGTGAGTTTGTTAAGTGGGATTGGCTACATGGAGTTTGATGCCAATAGGTCTTCAGCAAGCGTTAATTCGGCTACAATGAATATTGATATGGCTGCAAAATTTAGGCTTAATTATCCTGAAGGTGGTGAGTTTAATTTTAAAAATAGCTTACCTTATAAAAATTTGGGTGCAGCCATCACAATTGGTACTACCTATACCACCAAATCTGGTGTTTTCATGATGGCAAATATAAAAGACCTAGGTTTCATCAGATGGGGAAAAAACTCATACACGGGCTCTTTTGACGTTACTCAAAGCAACATTCCGCTTGTTGGAAATCCAGGAGAACAAGAGGAAGATAAACTTCAAAGAGCGCTTGATAATTTGGCAAAAGGTAATACCGAACAAAAACGCTTTATTGCTCCAATTAACAGCAGAGCCGATTTCCTCATTTCAAAGACTTTTGGTGTCTATACTCCCAATTTGATTATCAGCAAACACTTTTTCAATAAATATGGTGAAGTTGCATTGGCAAATACGATCAAATCTGGCACCTTTTCTTTTAGTGCCATACCAAGCTATACCACAGATAAAAACGTTAGATTAGGGGCACAAGGAATGATTCAAACCCCAAACTTTGAGTTTTTCCTAGGCACTAATGATTTGATAGAGACTTATTACGCCGGCAAAGAAATCATCAAAGGAAACCAGGCCGTTGAAACAGGCTATCGCCGAGGCTCAGTTTATTTTGGCATGGCTTTTAAAATTGGCTACATTGTTGAGCACCCAATGAACATGAGCTGGATGCCAGGTGTTGGCGATGGCCAAGAACGCCAAAGTTTCTTTGGGCGCATTTTTGGCATATTCAAGAAAAAACAGCGCTAAATCTTTTTCTTTGGTGTAGTAAATACAAAATCCTTAAGGTAAAAAGGCTCAAAATAAGCCACATCTTCAAATGCTTTGGCTTGATAAGCTTGATAAGCCAAATTGCTCATATAACCAGCGCTGTTAAAATTATCCACATAAAAATGTGCATTAGGATCATCAATCACCGTTTTACATTTTTCAGCACCGTCGCCAATAAAAGCCACATAGTTATTTTGCAGTTCCAGCACAAAGCTTTTATCGTCCACAATTTTGGCATGCGTATGTTCCACCTCGCCTAACTTATGATCAAAAACTGCAGTAAACACCTCCATCCTTCTGGCGTCAATCATTGGGCATACCAAACCGCCAAAATTGGGATGTTTTAAGAGGTATCCATTAGCCATCATTTTCAAAGTATTAATGGCGATAAATGGCTTTTCAAGCGCAAAGCACAACCCTTTAGCTGTAGAAACACCAATACGCAGACCAGTGTAAGAACCAGGTCCTTTGCTTACAGCAACAGCATCCAAATCAGCATAGGTTAAACCAGCTGTTTTCATGGCCTGCTCAATAAAAAGCGTAAGGCTTGAAGCATGAATATTGGGAGCTTTTTCTTCTTTAAGCACCACTGTTTCTCCATTTACCGAGATGGCTACCGAACAAACAGGTGTAGCTGTTTCTATCTGAAGTATTGTTGACATATAGCGCAAATATAGCTGAATAATGGTTAACTGGCAATTTGGTTAATCGTTTCGAATTTCATCAAAGACTAATCCCTAGCCTCCTAATCAAGGAACAGGATCATGCCCATGCCCTCCCCAGGGATGACAACGTCCAATGCGTTTCAAAGTTAACCAACCACCCTTAAAAGGTCCGTGTTTTTTAATTGCCTCTACTCCATATTGTGAACAGGTGGGTGTGTACCTACAACTTGCCCCCAACAAAGGTGATAGCAACCATTGGTACAATTTAATGATGCCCAAAAACAGCCAAGAAAACAAAAGTTTAATCACCTTCATTGCTGATTTGCCCCACTATTTTAACAAAAACCTGCCTCATTTTCTTTTCTAAGAAAACATAAGGATGAATTTCTTTACCTACATATTGCAAGGACAAAAGCAAGACTTCACTTTTATCAGCCAAATGCTCATATAAAAATACTTGTTTCTGTAAGCGATAAGCTTCTCGGGTTCGTCGTTTAATCAAGTTCCTATCCACAGCATGTTTGTAGCGCTTTTTTGCCACATTAATAACTACCTGAGCCGGATAACGATGAAGTTGGGCGTCAAAAAGAAAAGTTGCCCTATAGGGATACAATAAAAAAGAAGAGCCTTTTTTGAATAGCAAGTCTAACGACTTTTTGCTACATAAACGCTCTTCTTTATAAAATTTATTCATTTTTTGATTGCTAAACTGCAGAAGTGAAATTGATCTGCCCTCACCACAAGGGTGGCAATCAAAAATTATGCTTTATGACGACGCTCGTCAGAAACTGTCAATCTTTTTCTTCCTTTTGCACGGCGAGAAGCTAAAACTCTTCTACCGTTTGCTGTAGCCATTCTTTCGCGGAAGCCATGTTTGTTTCTTCTCTTTCTTTGCGAAGGTTGGAATGTTCTTTTCATAACTATATAATATATTAACTAGAGTTTTTAATAAGAGGTGCAAATATAAAGCGATATTTTTAAAATTGCAACAGCAAATTAATTTATTTTTAAACTTATTGATTTATCGGTTCATTAGTTCAACGGCTCACTAGTTCATCTGGCTCATGAATCACTGACTACTAGCTATTTGCCTCATCCCTTCCCCACAATACCACCTGAATTTAACAGAAAGAACTTTAAACTTATCCTTCGCAAATTACGCAAATTTCCTTAAACAGATTGATCATTGGTTCATTAGTTGATTAGTTATTACATGATTATAAACAAAAAAGCCCGACAGGCAACCTATACCTATCGAGCTCCATTTATTAACTAACTACAAATTTTTCTCGTTTATGCTGCGCCTCTTATTACTCTTAATAAAATGGCCACAATAGCTATTACCAATAAAGCGTGTATAATGCCTCCCGTATAATAGCCTCCTAAAAAGCTAATTGCCCAAATGATTACCAAAATCACTGCAATTACATATAATAGATTTCCCATAATTCTGACGTTAAAGTTTTAGTATAAAATTGTTAATTGATCTGATTTATTACTTTAACAAGCCATGTTAAAAATTGTTCTGTTTTTTTTCATGTAGAGGGAAATACCACAGATACACAGATTCTTACACAAAAAAACCTCGTAGATTTTTAAACGGCGCAGCCCTCAACTTTCACCATTGAATAAATAAATAGACAAAAGTTAAACCTACGAGGTTCAATTAGAAACTTTGATCTTTTGTCATTCCAACTATATGAGGAACCAAGAAGTGCTCATCGAAGATATTCTCAAATAGCGATTGACTGTCAAAGTATTTAACGCATCATAAACCTTATATCCAGTCTCGTTAAATCTCTCCCTCGTCGAGATGACGACAGGGTTGAGCATCAAATCCCTAAAGCGGCTTTAAGTTTTACATAGCCTGTTTTGCTTACAGGCAGCCAAATACCCGATTTTAGCAATACCACATAGCTATCTTTTTCTTTAAGCTCTATTTTGGTCACCTGAGCGAGGTTAATGATATAAGAACGATGAATGCGAATAAATTGGGCACCATCAAGCGTTTGCTCAAAAAAGCTCATCGTTTTATTTTTTTGGAAATTACCTTCAGTTGTACTCAACTTCACATAGTCATCATCGGCTTCCAAATAATGGATGGCTTCTACAGGAATAATCTTGATTACTCCTGCATTTTTAACCACTACCCTATTGTTTTGTGCTGGCGATAGTGATGCTGTTTCCAAGAGCTCCTGACTGTTATCGCCTTTAGCCAATTTAGCAGGCAGTTTTTGCATAGCTTGTTCAAAACGCCCCTGTTCAATAGGTTTCAAAAGATAATCAACGGCATTTACTTCAAAGGCTTTGATGGCATATTCATCAAATGCAGTAGTGAATATCACCGCAGGTCGGTTTTCGACCAGTTCCAACATTTCAAAACCGCTGATTTTTGGCATTTGGATATCCAAGAAAATCAAATCTGGTTGGTGTTGGGCAATTGCTTTTAATCCCTCAAAGCCATCACTACATTCAGCTACGATCTCCACCTCTGGAAAAGCCTTTAAATAATGCTTCACAATATCTCTAGCAAGGGCTTCATCATCAATGAGTATGGTTCTTATCATCTTTTTGAGGGATTTTTAGGGTAGTAATATACAAATTATTGTTCTTTGATTCGGCTTGGAGCAAGTTGCTATCGGCAAAAAGCAAGTATAATCTTCGCCTGATGGCCGAAAGTCCAAAACCAGTTCCTTTGGATGCTTTCATCTCTGGATCGTAAGGGTTCGTTACTCGGATGATCAAAGTACTCTCTTCCATTTTCACATCTAAAGTAATGGTAATGGCTGTGGAAGTATTATACAAACCAAATTTGATAGCGTTCTCTACAATCGGTTGAAGCAAAGTTCCTGGCAAATAAAGGCCTTTAGTTTCTTCGGCAATATTTACTTCTACACTCAATCGGTGACTAAAACGCACTTTTTCGATATCCAAATAGAGCTGTATGTATTCCATTTCATCCGCTACGCTTACCCAAACTTCGTCATCACGTTTTAAAGTACCACGTAAAAAGGCTGCCAGTTTGGTGATCATTGTACCCGCTTCTGTAGGATTTACGATGGTTAAAGCATAAACAGAATTTAAACTGTTGAATAAAAAGTGTGGTTGTAATTGGTGGCGCAATTTGTTCAGCTCTGCTTCTTTAGCCAAGTTTTGGGTAGCCAACATACGGGCTTGCATTTCCGACTGCTCTTCTAAACGATACCATAGAATATTGGCCAGTGCACACCAAGCCAGGCACATGAAAGACACTGCCGCCTTAAAAATATCCGAAAGGTCTAAAAAGGCTATATAACTCGTTTCGTTAGCAAACAGGAAAGTTAAAGCATATTTTGAAGCGACCACAACCGCTGCTGAAATCACTAGGGTTACCAGCAGTACATATAGTAACTTTTCATTTTTAGGCTGGTAATAGCCCAGCATATTGCTGATCACAATACAACCAAAAGCCAGGCATAAATTACTTACCACACTGTCGGCTACTGAAATTTGCCAAGAGAAATTAAAAAAGAAATACAAAACCGCAGCGCAAGCCACTTGCCAGCATAACAAAATGATGCCTGCTATGGTCTTAATCTGCGGTTTTGATAGAGGTGTAGTTGTCAAGGTGTTTAGTTTTAGGTTTAGTGAAAAGATTAATAACTCTTAAACTCTACCCCCCCAAAAAGCACCACTCCTCTTATAATAATCAATTTATTTGCCTGTTCCGTTACTGGATAAATGGCTCTTTTATCATCAACACCACCAAAGATGGCAGTTACTTCCGATTTGATTTGCCAAGTAGCAGGCACTACAATTTTCACTCCCCCAAATATGGCAGTTACATCCAATATGATCTGTCCTTCAAAATCGGATTGGGTCAAATTAAGGTCTCCACCACCAAATACGGCAACTACCTCGCCTCCTTTTAGATTTTTAGAGTAGATGACCTGATTGCTTCCTCCAAATACATTTACAGAATTAATGTAGTCATTGCTGTATTTGTCTTTTTTATCATTGCCGATGGGCTCAATGGGCTCTTGCTCTTGTCCAACAGGATTTACATACTCGAACTTGTCAAAACGTTCTTTCCTGCGTCGTCTTTTATCTTTGCAATTAGAAGCGTCTTTAGGCTTAAGGATTAGATAAAGTCCTAGGGCCACAATGGCTATCGGCAGTGCTACGTGCGGCATTTCGTAGTCATCCAAAATGTCATCCAGTGTGAAGTAACTACCTATCAGTACCATCACAAACCAGCCACTGCTTCTGAAATTATGACGAGCGCCAACGAATAATCCGATGACAACTAGCCAAACACTCCAATTAAAAAACCAATGCGGTAAGCCTAAGCCAAAGTTTCTTAGCAATAAAAGTGCACCGATACCTACGATGATGAAGCCTGCCCAAACTTTTCCTGAGCGATTAACCATATTTTTATTATCTATATTTTCCATTTGTCTTGTGTTATTTGATATGTCCAAAAGTATCTCAACCTTTCAGACCACACAACACGAGACGGTTATTTGCTATCCAATTATCGGTAAAATGCATTAATTTATCGGTAAAAATTTTCGTTAATTTGAAAACCATCGGTTAAACACAGATAATAGAAATGAAAACACTTAGCCTTGCCCTCCTTTTGATCCTTCCTATTTTCGTAAATGCGCAGGATTTAAAACAACACTACAAAATTTACGACGTAAAAAAACAGAAGAGCATTAACTTGGATGATATTGTCGCTGACATGGCAAAAGCCGATGTACTTTTCTTTGGCGAAGAACATAACGATTCAATTGGACATTACCTGGAAGTAACGCTATTCAAGAAGCTTGCAACTGCTTACCAGAACAAAGTAGGTTTAACGCTTGAAATGTTCCATACCGACGTTCAACCTGTAATTAACGAATATTTAGCAGGCATCATTACCGAAAAGAATTTCATTAAAGAAGGCAGGGCTTGGAACAATTACAAAGACTATAAACCCATGGTTGAATTTGCCAAAAATGAAGGAATTGTGGTGATTGGTGGCAATGCGGCAGCAAGGTATAGCAACTCGGTCACTAAAAATGGATTGGAGATTTTAAGTAAGTTACCTACTGGCTCCAAACAATTTCTACCTCCAAACACGGTTGACACCTTAACTGGCAGATATTACGAGAAGTTTATTGACTTACTGGGAGGTCACGGCATGGGTGCGATGAAAGTATACCAAACGCAAAACTTTTGGGATGCAACCATGGCTTGGTCTATCGCTAAATTTGCCAAAGAGAATAAAGGGAAAAAGATATTTCAGGTAAATGGCCGTTTCCACAGTGACGAAAAATTGGGCACTTATGCGCAGCTTCAAAAATATGCACCAAAACTGAAAGCATTAAATATTGCTTCGTTTGCAGCGGAAGATTTTGAAAATCCTAATTGGGAAAAGTATCAAAACTTGGGAGATTACGTTATTGTAACCGACCCTAAGGTGAAGAAAAGCTTTTAAGAAAGTAATGGCGGTCGAAATGACGGAAGAGCATTATTTCGCCCAGCCTACTTTCAAGCCTAAATAAAAACTACGCCCTGGGGCAACATTATAGTACCTGCCTCCAAAACCATTGATATCGTTACCTAAGCTATAGGTCTGATTCAAAAGGTTATCTACCCCAGCAAATAATTGTACAGGCAAATTCTTGATCTGTTTTTGATAGCCCAACTTAGCCGATACCAGCTGAAAAGCATTTGCATATTGCGTATTGGCATCATTAAGGGCAACTTTAGCATTATGGTTAAAACTCAGGAAAGCTAGTAAGCCACTTTTATGCTTGATATCGGCCATAAAAGTAAAGTTATGAGGGGCTACTCCTGGCAAGTGATTACCCGAAAAGTTCTGATTTACCTGCATAAAATCATCGTATTTAAACTGATGCCAAGCATAAGCGCCTTGTAGCAATACAGACAAAGGTCTATCCAAGTTGAACAACTGATATGATAAACTTGCTTCTACCCCTTGTTGCTTGGTTTGGCCTGCATTGATATAGTAGTTGGCACCCGAGGCATCTCTACGAGTCACCACCGCATTGCTCAACAACATATGGAAATAACTGGCATCCAAAAACAAACGCTGACTCAACAACCTCCATCTAAAACCAGGCTCTATATTCCACCCCTTTTCTGCCTCCAAAGCCAAATTATAACTATTGTTATCCGCAAAAACCTCACTACTCGCAGGAGGCGAAAATCCTTTAGCTACATTAACATAAGTAGAAAAGTTATCATTAGCATTAAAAAGCACGGCAAAACGTGGCTGTACCTCTCCACTAAACTTTTTATGGGCATTGATGTTGGGGATTTCACTATTGCGGAGAAAATCAAGTTTTAAATTATTGGTACTTGCTCCTACGGTAAATAACCATTTTTGCACCTGCCAATTCACTTGGGCAAATACCAACCATTGCAATAAATCAAGTTTGTCATTGGTAATTTGATTCCCCTTGTTCCCTTGTAAGTTTTTATAGGTTCTAGAACTGAAGTCGCCCTTTTGCAACTCTCCACCAAAATGCAAGGAGACATTGCTCACTGGCTCATATACAAAAGCTGTTCTTCCGCCCCAGTGTGGTTCCTTTTTCAGCTCATAATTTTGGATAGCGGGGTTCTCAGTTTCATTGTAAAAGCCATACAAACTGGTTGTATTTCGCCACTTTTCATCAAAAGCATAGCGATGTACCAAACCCAACAATAAAGCTTGTTGCTGTATCCCTGCATTAGCCAAAACAGCTCCCTGATTAGCACCTACCGTTGGTCGGGCTTGTTTGGGATTGGCCTGATATTCTGCCAAAGTCAATGCCCCTGGAGTTTGATAATTGAGGTCACTATAAATAGCATGGATACTCAAATTTGCTTTAGAGAAAGTTGGCAATTGGGTTTGATAGCTAGCCACCCGTCGTTTCATTTCTGTATGTGCTCTATAACCGTCGGCACTTTGTTCTTCGTAAGTCAATAGATGTTTAGGTAATTGCAACTTCACGTTATAATTCAATGCCCCAAAACTACCTCCACTAGCGCCCACTTCTATGGAAGCATTGGGATTAACTATAGGCGCATTAAACAACACTACCCCACCGGTGCCCATGCCGTACACACTACTTCCTGGGCCTTTAACCAGCTCTATTCCACCCACATTGTAAAACCCCAACATGTTTAACATTGAATTGCCACCTGGGGCCGTAAAGGGAATATCATCATAATAGATTTTCACGTTGCGTACGCCATAGGGACTACGTACCGAACTCCCTCTGATATTTAAACGATAACTACCCGGTGAACGCTCTTCCATACGAGCTCCCGGCGTAGCATTAATCGCCTGCAGCACATTGGTATTCGCATAGCGCTGCAATTGCGCTAAACCTATTTTATTTATTGCCGTTGACGTAGTCATTAAGGTTTTACTACCATAAGCATTAATCACCACACTATCTAAAGTGTGCTTAACGCTCTCAATACTATCTCTTTTTTGCGCCCAAAGGGAAAAGCTAAGCAATTGAAGAAAAACAGGTAAAATGAAACGAAGAGGTGTACGCATGAGGCTCAGAACAAATAATTTAAATACTTTTTTAGTTAGATTTAGTGAAAATGATCACCTGAATAATAATACCACTGTTCTTTCTCTTTTTTAAACTGCGACCGCTCGTGATGCACATATTGCTGCAATCCTTTTTGATAAAAAGCTTTAAATTCTACCACATTCTTTTTAGCGGAAACAATTTCCAATTTTAGCCAATGGTTGGCCTTTGCCCATTGTTCCATATCTGCTTTGCTGTACAAGTATCTTTTGGCGGGATGCGTAGTATCCCACAGGTAATCTATCAAGTGTAGGGCATAGGCACTATATCTCGAGCGCATTAGTAATTCGGCACTGGGAGGAAGCATTTCCTTTGAATGGAAAACTTCACAGCATTGGAAATAAGGCTTGCCCGACGAACAGGCACATATTGTTGTTGACATTCCTCAAAAATACATTAAAAAGAAATTTTGCGTACTGCAAAAGTTGCTTTTTTGGACGCTAATTATATTTTTGTATTAAAACATCGCAGAAACTAAATATTAAGCCCTTGCAAACCACCCGTACAATTCCAGCGAATGAAACTGAAAGGTTAGCCAGCTTATTTGAGCTTGACCTTGACTATACTGCTTTAAACAACGTCTTTAAAGACCTGAGTTTTTTGGCCGCTAAAATTATAGGCACAGAAATTTCATTGATCTCTTTTATTGACTCCTATACGCAGTGGATCGTTTCTAGGTTTGGCCTCGAAGTATATCAAACACCAATAGATGATACTCTTTGTCAATTTACCTTGATGGAAGAAGATCATCTGGAAATAGAAGATTTATCCAAAGATCAGCGCTTCCTTTCTGAGGATTTTATTCGTGACCCGATGAATCTCAAATACTATTTTGGTATTCCATTGAAGTCGGCAAGCGGTTTTAATATTGGATCTTTATGCGTGATCGACAATAAACTTCATGGCAAGTTATCTGAAGAAAAAATTGAGCAGCTGAAAATTATTGCCCGCCAAATTATTGCCAGAATTAATGATGCCAGCAGCATAAAATCATTGCAAGATCAATTAAATTCCCAAACAGATGCTTATAAAAAAGTAGCGCATGACATTAGAGGTCCTATTGCCGGAATTATTGGCTTGGCTGATATGATTGCTTTCGATGCGGATGAATATCCTAAAGGAGAATTGCAAAACATTGTAGGCATGATGGGCAAAAGTGGTCAATCTGTGCTGGATTTGGCCGATGAGATCCTCAAAAGTTCTCTTGAAAAACCGGATTGTGCTACCGAAATTTTCAGTCTGGGGATTTTCAAAGAAAAATTAAACAAACTATATCAACCTCAAGCTTTCAACAAGCAAATTAATTTAGAGATCAATTCTAACATTGCTTTTGACACCATACAAATCAAAAAGGACAAATTGATGCAAATTAGTGGCAACTTGATTTCTAATGCCATTAAATTCACCCCTAATGGAGGCAGTATCAAAGTACTATTAGACTTATTTTTGGAAACGGATAAGAAAACACTGATTTTAGAAGTACGAGATAGCGGAATAGGCATTAGCCAAGAGGCGATTGATGAAATTTTAAAAGGTACTGCCGAAAGCAGTAATGGAACCATTGGCGAAAAGGGTTATGGCTTTGGTCTGCCTATGGTAATTAAACTACTGAATGAACTTAAAGGTGAAATGCAAATCGAATCTAAAATTGGGCAAGGAAGTTCTTTCCATGTGAGAATCCCATCGGTATAGTTTTTTCATTGCGGGAGACTTATGAAGTTTAGAAAACTTTGTAAGTCTTAAAAACCACCTTCCATTAGGCTTTGACATGTGTTTGTCATAATAGAGAACTCCCCTGCAAAGCAAAAACTTCTGCCCGTACCACTTGTTTTAAGAGTAAGACTTTCAATTGCTGAAAGTTCATCACAAATTAAAACTTATCTTTTATGTCATTACTATTAAACAAAGTAGCCTTGGTTACCGGAGCTGGTTCAGGCATCGGTAAAGCCATTGCGGAAGCTTATGCACGTGAAGGTGCTAAAGTAGTCGTATCAGACATCAACGAAGAACATGGAAATGCTACTGTAACAGAAATCCAGAAAAATGGTGGAGAAGCATACTTTATCAAAGCAGATTCGAGCAGTGCCGAAGAAAACAAAAACCTGGTAGCAGGAACCGTAGCTAAATATGGAAGATTAGACATTGCCTGCAATAATGCAGGTATTGGTGGCCCAGCAGCACCTACTGGCGAATATGATATTGCAGGTTGGGACAAAGTAATTGCCATTAACTTAAGTGGCGTATTTTACGGTTGCAGATACCAGATAGAACAAATGGAAAAAAATGGTGGCGGTAGCATCGTGAACATGGCTTCTATTCATGGTACGGTGGCTGCACCCAATAGCGTAGCCTACACCGCAGCCAAACATGGTGTAGTTGGTTTAACCAAAAATATTGGGGCCGAGTACGGGCAGAAAAACATCCGCTGTAACGCAGTAGGCCCAGGTTATATCCGCACCCCTTTATTAGATGACAATTTGGACGAGGCAAGTTTGAAAGCGGTAGCGGCTAAAGCGACAATGAACAGACTGGGAACTCCCGAAGAAGTAGCAGAACTAGTGGTATTCCTTAGTTCGGATAAAGCTTCGTTTACTACAGGTGCTTACTATATTACCGATGGTGGTTATACCACGGTTTAAAAGAAAAAGACTTACGAAGTTTTTTTGACACTTCGTAAGTCTTTTAGCTTCCCGCATTCGCTAGAATGATAAATTATTTCTTTGCTTGCGCTGCTTTAATTTTAGCAGCAATTACTCTCCAATCGTAGAAATGAAAAGTCTTGTCGGTACTCATGGCCACAAAAATGCCTTCGGGATATTGAGACCCTAAGTTTGCTGATACCGCATCAGCGCCATCAGTTTCCATAGCACTCACCGGAATTTCAGTGATGAGGTCATACTGATTAGCATTGCCTTTGCTGCCTTCACGAGGAAAAACCATAAACGTTTGCGATCCTTGGTTTGACACCAATAGATATCCTGTTTTTTCGCCAGTTTTATAGATGGCAATGCCTTCGTGGTCTTCTGAAAAGCCAGTTTTCGCAAACAATGTCAATTCTAGGTTATTATTCGCTGCTGGATCTGCCCAATACTTACGAACGCCAATCTGCTCATCAGAATAATAAACATAGCCCAGTTCATTATCTACTGCAATGGCTTCAATCTCTTTTTTACCGCTATATTTTCCAAATTTACGTACCAGTTTGGTGCCAATATGGCCATTTCCAGCATCCACCAATTGATATTGCCATAAATACCCATCTGATGGCCCTGATTTTCTACCTACAATGGCAAAAATAGCATGGTCGCTCGGGCGGGTGTACAAAGCAATACCCATAGGATCACGTTCGGTTTCTCCTGCAAACACTTCAATCCCTCCGTTATCAATAGGCGTTAAATCGGGCAAACTGAAAATTCTAATTTTATTGGCCTGACGTTCTGTAGTTACCGCAACATCTACTTTTTTACCGCCAAGGGTAATGCCATAGGCGATGTCTACATTGTTAGGGCGTTGTATTCCGCCTACTCTTTTCACCACCTTGCCCGATAGATCAAAAGCATATAAAGCGCCGTCTGTATCTTTATCTGTACCAATAATCAAACTCTTGCTTGCATCAGTAGGATTAATCCAAATAGCAGGATCATCAGTATCGTGTTTTACCTTCTCCGTGATTACGGTAGCCTTTACCGTGTTAGGGTTATTGGTATTTTTATCTTGTTTTATTTTTTGGCCACATGCGCCTAAGGGCAAAATTGCCAATGCTAAAAAATATTTACTTAGTGTATTCATTTAATATGGTTAGTATGCACAAAAGTTGTACATAGTGATTATTAAAACAAAAAATTAGCGTTACAAATAGTGAACAAACCTTTACAAAAAGGCAACTTGGTTTTAAACGGACTGTATAAATGCCGTTAAACTAGCGCCTTGCTCTAACTTAAGTTTTTTGCGTAACCTGTAACGAGCTACACGCAAACTATCAGTTGATACGCTTAAAAGTGCGGCAATATCTGTGGCATTGATGTTCAGTTTGATCAGGGAAATGAACTTGATATCGGTAGCGGAAAGACCAGGATTGATTTGCTGCAAACGATCAAAGAACTCTTGGTTAATTTCTTCGAAAACCCTCCTAAAATCGTCCCAATAAGCATCTTTATGAAAGTTCTGATTGATCTTGTTCAAGAGACTACGCAACTCTTTTTTATAGCTTCGGCCATCGCTTTTAATCATTTCGGTAAGGGCATCCCTGATATCCTCTAACAATTGATTTTTTTGGATAGTTTGCAAGGTATGCGCTGTGATTTCTTTGGCTTTGGTGTGCAGGTTTTCTTTCAGATGTTCTTCCTGCATCTTTTTGTTATTCAAATCAATCTCCATCAGCTCCTGCTTGGTCTTCAGTATCTTTTCTTCCCTTTCCCTAATTTCCCGCTCTCTTAAAATACGGTGCCGCTGATTGCGGATAATGATGACCGCAATTAAAATAAACACTACTGCTACAATACCTGAAGCTATGTAAATGGCCCAAGCAATTTTTTCCTGCCGTGCCATTTGGGCAATTTGCATTTCCTTTCTATCCAAACCATAGATGACCTTTAACAAGGCTTCCTGGTTTTTACTTTCTTCTGAATAAGAGCTTAAAAAGTACTGTCGACCCAGCTCCAAATAGTAAAAAGTGCTATCGCTTTGCTTTAAAAAGCTAAAGGTTTTACCTAAATCACGATAGGCGCTACTTAAACGACTATATGACTTGGTGCTTTTGGCCAGTTTTTCTGCCTTACGAGTGTAATGCAACGCTTGGGTATATTGACCACGCTTACGGTACACATCCCCTACGTTATTGTAAACGTCAATCAGCATTTCGGTGTTGCCGCCTTGTTCAAACCAAGCCAGCGCTTTTGAAAAATGGAAATAGGCCTTATCAAACTGTGATTTGTCCTCGTAAATACTACCCAAATTTTCATGTACCAAAGCCACGCCTTCGGCATTACCAATAGCATCAAACACCTCCATAGCCTTTTGCTGATAATAGTAGGCACTGTCGTAGTTGAGCACTTTCTCATAAAAATGGCCCAAATTAGCGTAGGTTTTGGCAATACCGGTGCTATCCTTAAATAACTGATAGGTACTTAAAGCTTTGAAATAAGCCTGCTTAGACTCTTTTTGTTGCTTGGTGATGAGAAACAACAAGGCCAAATCATTCAGGTTATTGGCTATTTGCTTCTCGTTTTTATGAGCCCTAAAAATTTCATCTGCCTTGATATGATAACTTAACGATTGCGTAAATAAGCCCATCTGGTAACAGATTTGGCCCATTTGCTGCAAGGCCCTTGCCTCTCCATGCAAATCGCCATTACTTTTAGCTTGCTTATAAAGTTCATTTTGTTTGATGAACAAAGCATTTGAGGGACTTGCCGACCCGCTAGCACTACCACCAATTTCTTTAATAGCAGTCGTATTTTGTGCTAGAACATTTCCCCCAGCACAAAATACGGTGAAGATCATTAACATGGCTTTGAGCCATTTACGCTTGCTACTGCTATTGTTCATCATTAAAAACAATTAAAAATCAAACTTAACGCCTAGGTTATATCTTGGGCGATAGTATTCCATTTGCATGGTTTGGTTTACCGTACCTTGGTAATATCTCAAAGGCTGGTTGGTTAAATTGGTAGCTTCAGCAAAAAAGCGAGCTACTTTAGACACCCTGATAGAAGCATTAGCATCTAAAAAGAATTGTTTGTCATAAAATGCATCATTAAAAGCATCGCTTCTTATTCCATCAAGATAAGCGGCGGTGTAGTTGGCAGATAACCTTGCAGAAAAGCGGTTGTTTTCCCATGATAAAGATGCGTTTAACATATGTGGAGCAGTTCCCGGCAAAGTAATGTTTTCTCTTAAATCTCCATCTTCGCTGGCAATTCCTTGTGCCTTTGATTTAGTAAAAGTATAGTTGGCGTATACACCAAAACCCTTTAAAAATTTGCCTGGCAAAAAGTCTAATTGTCTTTGTATGGCTACTTCAAATCCATATACGTTTACACTTTCTCCATTTCTGCTTTGTTGAAAAGCCCATTGCTCGCCAGCTGGAATTGGATTAGCCAAATCAGGGAAATCATTAGCAAATTTTGAAGTGTTGTAGGATAAATCTGCATAGTTGTAAATGAAATTCTTTAAACGTTTGTAAAAAACACCTCCAGAAATTAAACCTACCGATTTAAAGTATTGCTCGGCCATTAAATCGAAATTATAGGCATAGGTAGCATCTAAGTTAGGGTTACCAGCAACAATTTCTTCGTCGCCAGGAATAGTTCCTACAAATGGCGTAAGCGCATAGTAGTTTGGCCTAGCCAAAGCAGTAGTAAAGGCTCCACGAAATACAAGATCATCATTAGCTTGGTACTTTAAAGCCAAGCTTGGCAACCAATTGGTATAGTTATTCTTAACATTACGTAAGCCTGCTAAATCTTCTTCGTCTTCGATGATGTTACCTGTATAGTCAATTTGGGTATGCTCCATACGTAAACCAGCAATTACCGATAATTTGTCGTTGATGTCTTGATCCCAACGTAAGTAACCCGCATAGATCTTTTCTTTTGCGTTATAATTTAATGCCAAGTACTCTGCTGCAGCATCTGTAGCATCAAACAAACTGGTATTAGTTAAGTTTAAACCCGCCAGATAAGACCTGCTTGCGAACAAGCCCGGTACATACTGCTCTCCCGCTTGGAAGTTTTTCCCATCGAAATAAGTGTTAGAAACTGATCCTAAATTTGGAATCAAATCACCATTAGTTGGTTCATATTCTGTAAACTTATTATTTCTGTCTTTATCTTTAATTCTCAATCTACCACCAAAACGCAACCGCCCCTTTTGACCATCAATAACTGAAAGCGGCACCCTGAAGTTTAATTTAGCACCCAATTCACTTTCTTCAGTTAAATCATTATTTTCCGAAATGGTATTTAAACCCATAGCATTTTCATCAAGGTTAGTGGCGTTAAATACTGGAAATTCACCTGTTCCTGTAAAGTTTAAGGTTCTACCACCCTGTCTAAACAATATGTATCGCTCATTAGGGCGATATTCCCTAGCGGTAGAATAACTCACTGTCCAATCCATATCTAGGCCGGAAGCAATCAAGTGCTCGCCTCGTAACGAATAGTTCTGTACACGTTGGTCTTCTAAACGTGTCATTCTGTTTCTATCGTTATCAATACCACCTTTGGTTTGCAAACCTATACGACCTGTATAACCTGTAATTTGGTTGGCGGTATTATAAGTAGGTTCAATATCATCGATACGCATACGATACCTATTCTCTCTATCATCACGCCAGTTGTACATGGCATTGGCATAAATGGTATGGTTTTCGCCCAATTTGAAATCTAATGCTGCAGCTACACTTCTTCTTATCCTTTGTACTTCGTACCTGCGAATGTCTGTTTCATTTACGAAAGCGTTTCCGAAATCATCTTTTACCCATATTGCCTCTACGTTATCCGAACCATAATTTTGGTTATTGTAAGAACCGCTTAATACCATACCAATAGCATTTTTTGCAAAGCGATTTCCGTAAACAAAACCACCAGTATATAGTGCTTTATCACGGATGGGGTTGTAACCTGATGATAAGGTCGCCGAAATACGTTCGCCATTTGGAGAAGCACGGGTAATCAAGTTTACCGAACCACCAATTGCGTCCGCATCCATATCTGAAGTTAAAGTTTTGTTTACTTCTATACTTGAAATCATATCAGATGGAATTAAATCCATTTGTACGCGACGGTTATCGCCTTCGGCCGATGGAATACGATCGCCGTTTAAGGTTACCGAGTTTAATTCAGGTGCTAAACCTCTGATGATGATGTTACGAGCCTCACCCTGATCGTTTTGCATGGTAATACCTGGTACACGACGCAAGGCTTCACCAATGTTGGCATCTGGAAAACGTCCAACCTGATCGGAAGAGATGATATTGGTGATATTAGATTTGCTTTTCTGTTGGTTAAGCGCTCTTGCTTGTCCACGTAACCTATCGCCCATTACTGTTACTTGGTTCATGGCCACTGCACCATCTTCCAAATAAAAATTAATGACTGCATTACCGCCTTTTGAAACGGTTACGTTTTGTTTTTGGCTTTGATAGCCCATATAGATCACTTCTACCTCGTAGGTACCTTCTGGTACTTTCAGAAATTCGTAATCTCCAATTTGATTGGAAATGGTATAACGGTTACCAACATTTAGTTTAACGGTAGCGCCCGGTAGCGAGGCTTTCGTCATTTTTTCAATTACCTTACCTGTAATTACGCCACTGCCTTGTTGTGCCTGGGCTAATACTACAGCGAATAGTAAAAGTACCGAAGTAAAAAGTGCTTTCATTTTTGCTTTTAATTTTTGTTTGAAAATCTTATTGGCACGAAATTGAAAATTATACCTACTAGACTCTTCAATTGCTGCGTTACAAAAAAGAAACCACCATGAACAAGCCGTTAACAGAGCGATAACAAGGCTTACCAAAATGATTGCAACACTTTGTTTTTCAAAACATTGCAAACTTTAAAAAAATCCATTAACATTCTATTTCCTTAATGATAAATTAAGGTTAACTACTTGTGGTAGAAAAACAAAAGCCTTTGGTTAAGGTGATGACGACAGGTAATGATGATGATTGTAAATTTCAAACAGGATGATCCATTTGAACGGATGTTGTTCCAAGTAGGAAAAAGAATACTTTGGTACTGGAAACGGTAGACGAAAACTTATTAACCTTGACAATGCCAAGTAAAATAGTTTTTGGAGCGTTTGCACCAGCAGAGAGACATGGTGCTATTATTGGAAATTTGCAAAAGACTTACGAAGTTTAACATTAACACTGTTTTTAAACTTCATAAGCCTTAGTTTATTAATTGGTCTTGATCTGCTTAGGATCATTCACTACCAATTGTAGTTTGTCTTTAAATAGGGTTACTTTTCCTGTCACGCAAATACGCTTGTTCTCAAACATCTCTACGGGTTCTTTTTCGAATTTGCTTCTATCGGCTTTAAACACCACTACGGTAATCACCTCTTTTGGGTATTTCCCGCCTAGGTTAAGTAAACTTAAATTTTCGAGACTGCGGGCACTATATACCGAATCGCAAAGGGTAACTTCTTTGCCTACGTGGTTAACCACTTCTTTTATGGATACGGTGGTTTGGCTTTTGGCCGCCATAAAGCTTAAACCAAGCACTAAAGTAACAATCAGTTTTTTCATGAAGTGAAGATACTAATTACAACTTTAAGCTATAACATATTTTGTGGTGGATATTCTTTTTTGTGGAGGATAATTGGATTGCAGTGACAGATAGACGGACGATAAAAAGGCAACCATACAACTTCCACTCATCCAAGCGTTATTCCCGCGAAGGCGGGAACCTTAAAGCTTATAAAAATCTACTATGTCATTACGATTGCCAGTCGAGCTGGCAATGACGAAAAGGCGATCTAGTAATTGGACCGATAAAAAGGCAACCCACTCACTTCCGTTCATCCATGCGTCATTCCCGCTTAGGCGGGAACCTTAAAACGTATTAAAGCCTACTATGCCATTACGATTGCCAGTCGAGCTGGCAATGACGAAAAGACGATCTAGTAATTGGACCGATAAAAAGGCAACCCACTCACTTCCGTTCATCCATGCGTCATTCCCGCTTAGGCGGGAATCTTAAAACGTATTAAAGCCTACCATGGCATTACAATTGCTAGTCGAGCTGGCAATGACGGCAGGGAGAAAACCTTCTCTCCTCTATGCGATGTCTATTGATAGTTATTTGTGTTTTGGCATCAATGACTCACTATGCTCTGGTTGTTCCTAAAAGGGAGAGAATAGTACTTATGAAAGGCAGTACAAAACTTGAATATTGGTTACAACAAAAAAGCCATCCATTACAGACGGCTTTTTAAAAACAACAATATAAAAATCTATTTAGTCACCAAGCCAAATATGGCTACTAGTTTTTGGTGATGATAAAGGTTAAAAGTTTGGTCGGCGATGTCATAAGTTAAATTCTCCGATGAGATCAGTTTAAGGAATTCTCCTTCTACATTATTATCCAAGCATGCTTTTTGGGTGCTGGCCACTTTAGAGAAAGCAATTTTGTTTTTTCCCGAGAACTGTACGGCACCAAAGTAACCGTTGCAACCTGTGTTACCGCTTACACTGCTCTTTTTCATATCAAAATTCATGGTTGCAGTGCTGTTAGTTAGGGTTTGGTTATTGATTGAAAGTAATTTCCAGCTGTATTTACCTAAAAAAGCAAGGGCTTTGGCGTCTGCCTTCTCGGCTTTTACTTTCTTTTTGCTCAATACTTTTACCACTTCATATTTGTACGAGGAAGCATCGGCTGGAACATTTTCAAGCTTGGTTCGTTTTACTTGTACTTTGTAACGATACCCTTCTTGATATTTGAAGTTTTGAAAACCACTATAGAAATATTCCCAATCTTTGCTGCTTTTATATTTTACCAAGTAGCATTTCATAGGGCCTACTCCTGTACAATCTGTTCTGTTCTCTTTAATTTCCATGGTAATGATTTCGCTGTTGGCCGTAGCTTTTGCGAATTGAGTAATGGTAAAGAGCGCTATTAGTAAGGATGTTATTTTTTTCATGTTTTTATTCTTTTTTGATCGTCCGATCAGTTTCATTATTTGCCTATATGATGTGGTGCAACAGGCCTTTCCATAAAAATTAGAAAAATCTAACTAAAGATAACTGATTTTGTGGGAATTAAAATGCGAACAAATATTATTAACCAATGCTAAATTAGGGCTAAAGCGTCTGTTATTTATCTACAAAAATATTTGACACCACTGCCATAGGGTTGACACTCCTCCAGGCTAGGTTTGTTTGGTCACTAAATATTTAAGCAATGAGACTTTTTAAACATTGGATGCTTTTCGCTTTAATGCTGCTGGCATCCACCGCTCAGTCACAAGTAAACTCAAAACAAACAAAGCACATGAACCATCAAACCATCCAAAAATTCTACATCGTTGGAATTTCAGTAAGAACCACCAATCAAAACGGACAATCGGCTAAAGACATCGAAGCTTTATGGGGCAAGTTTTGGGGCGAGGAAATTCAAAAACAAATCCCGAACAAGCTAAACGACGATATTTATGCCGTTTACACCGACTATGAGACAGATTTCAACGGTCCTTACACCACCATTATCGGCCTGCCTGTTAGCTCTTTAAAAAACATTCCAAAGGGATTTGCAGGCATTACCATTGAAACTACACAGTATCAAAAATTTGTTTCGAAAGGAAAAATGCCTGCTGCAGTTTTTAATACCTGGTTAGCAATATGGAACAATAAAAACCTTAAACGTGCCTACAAAGCAGATTTCACCATTCATGGCAAGAAGTATTATGATGGAGATAATGCTGAAGTGGAGACTTTTATTTCTGTAAAGGAATAAGTGGGCTTTTTCTTTGGTTTTAAACAAAATTATCGAAGGGATATACAAAAAGCGGACAATTGATTGTTCGCTTTTTTAATGTAATATTTGTTAAACTGCCGTAGTATTAGTTAGCTCTTCCCAACTTCTGGCTCAAGCATTCGCTAGCAACTCATTTAAAACATAACATCTCTTACTAACCTTAACCTAAGAAAGACACTTTCAACAAGGGACTCTTATTATTTAAGTAATCTTTTTATTAATTTATCTCCTTCCCAGACAAAATCATATAAATTATAGATAGTACTTTTATCTAAATTTTTCACCTTAAATACTTTTTTACCTGAAAGTCTACCTCTAATGCAACTATATTCAGTATTCGTGTGAAAAGTCTTTAGCGAAATATTCTTCAATTCATATGTAAAATCATATTTAAAGTCATCAAACATGCTTGGATAATAATTTTTTCCAACCACAAATGAAAGTTTATAATTGTCTCTAGGAAGTTCTTTATATTCTCTTAATAGGGAAATAACATTTGATATCTCATCATTCTTTATTATACTTTTAGAATCAAATTCATAAGTTTTAAAATCAGAAAAAAGAAGAGAATCCTCAGCTACAACAATCTGAGACTTGACCAAGCCATTCGAAATTATATCTGGATGCTTTTTAATAATAGCAGTTGTATCTTTTACCCACTGTTTAAACAACCTATCCTTTTTAGACACTTTAATAACCGTATTCTCAACCTTAGTTTGACAACTACTTGTTGTTACTAGACCAAAAAATATTGTTAAATAAAGTGAGCAAATCCTTATTTCTTTCATTTATCTTTTAAATCTAACTTTAATTTGATTTTTTTCACACCTCCTTGGCGCACGCGTGCCGCGTGTGACTACTTTAATTAGAGCAAAAGCCCGTTAAGCTAATACTTACATTAAAAAACATCAGAACAACCCAAAGTAAAATGATAATCTCGAAAAAAGAATGGACAATAATGTTACGTTCTTTTACTTTATATGATTAAACTCTTTATTAAAGAATTGCTTAAAGTCACAAGTCATCCATACTAAGCCCCAAACACAAGACTTGCGCCAAGGCGGGGGATATTTTATGCAAAATAATAAAACTCAATAGCTAATCGATTCTTATCCTTCCACTTGATCCAACCATAACTCCAATTACTTTCAGAACCCCATTTAACTCTTAACCATTCGCCCTTTATCTGATCTGGATGGTAATATTCATCTTTATCAAAACGAAGTTTGTCACTTTCTGAAGAAGCTTTTTCCATTAAAGGATTGCTACTTTCATTGAATCTAACGCTGAACAAATTTAATATGTGTTCTTCCCAAGTTTGGAATTTCATATGTTTAGAATAACGAGAAATAAAGCCTTTCCTACCATTGTCAAGGATAATATGGTAAAATGATTTTGTTTGTCCTAAACACTTTAAAGCAATGACTTGGTATTCTTCTGACTTTTTTAAAATCGTCAACAATTTTCCCTTCGATTCGTAAACATCAATTGTGTCCCCAAATTTATAATCATCACTTAATGTTAATATGCCAATAGCGCCTTCTACCCTTTCGCCCTGATCCGATTTGGGAAGGTCATTCTTAGGCCTAACAAGAGGACTTGTTTCCTTTTCGCCAATTTCCTTTGTAGATTTTTGTGTTGTATAATCAGACTTGGTATTACAACCAAAAAAAAGGACTAATAATAATAACAATACCGTATTCATATTATCTAATTAAAAAACTTAAATTGTAGCCCTATTTAGCGCAAGTCTTAGCGCTAGAGGAAAGCCCGGGGCCTGACTTGGGCTTTATAATAGCATCTAAAATTTCTTGGTCTGGATTAATTCCCATTTTAATATCACTAAATTAAATATTGAACGCATAGGTAAAAGACCTGAGCTAAGATGGTTACCATATTCTGTTCAGCAACAACTAAATTTTAAAGTCTAATGCCCAGTCTCACCCCCTTGTACAAAAGTCGAACCATCTTTGTTGATGACGAGATAAACGTTAGATGCTAAATCTGTTAATGGTATTCCAACGGCAAACCTAACCAATATTTGATATCTTGCATTAGAAGTAATATGTGGAGTTCCTAAACTTCCAAAATGGTTTAGTTTGTCATCTAAAAGCTCAGAAAAAATTGCTTTTTCAACAATCATATTGGTTAATGTATCTTGGCCTTTCCAAAGCATTATTTTAGCAGCAAAATCATATGTGATAAAATCTTTTGGACTTTTGCTGCCAAATGCGAATTTCTTTGGAATGGTCAACGTTTTGCCTTTTAAACAATAATATTTAATAGATAATTTAAGTGTATCATCTTTAAGAATGAACAACGTATCCTTATATATTACTTTATCATACTGGCTTAATAGGTATTTTTTCCCTTCCTCATAATTTGGCGGCAGATTATCTCCATTTCCATCTCCCAATGCCATTTGCTCGGCAACGGTCAACTGTTTACTAATTCCTATTGAGTCAGTTGTTTTTGTAGATTTGCCAACCTCACTATTTCTAACACAGCCACAAACAAAAAGGCTTAACAAAAAAAATAATATTTTCATTTGTATCGTATTATTCATCATTTTTTTAAACTACAAACAATGTTCATCTGCACCCCCTTTTAGCTCAACTCTTATCTACAATACATAGTGCCAACGCTGACTCGTACTTTCGCTAAAGCTCCCCAGAAAACAGACCAACCCAAAGCAAAATTGTAATGGTTGGTGATAACACCAACCAAAGGTTAAAAAGGTTAAAACAGTGTAAATCCGTATTCATTTTTTCTAAGGGTTTCAACTTCTTGCAAATTCATTTTCTTAAAAATTATAAAATATTTGTTATATCAATAGTTTCCCTTAAACTAGCATGATACACGGTTTTGTAGAGTTTCTTCCTTAAAAACTCAGGAACTAAATCTAGGTTTAAAGGTTCTTTTGGAGAGGCTACCAAATGATAAATCGTATCATTAAAGTTATTCAAATTAGTTTTATCAAAAGCATATAGGCCCCTTTCTGCCATGAATACAAAATCTCTTAAATAATTCGCATCTGCTTTACTTCCGATGATTTCATTTAGGTTGGGATTTATTTCAGTTTTACATGTCGCAGGCAATCCCCTAAAAAAGGAACTTAATTCGCTTATAATATCCCAATTCTCTAATACAGAACAAGGGAGTTTACCCCCTCCAGATGCTACAAATACGATATTATTTTCACACAAGAAGAACCAGTCTGCATCGACACCTTGATGTTCAAAATTATTTACGTCCATAGCTTTTTAATACTCGATTATATTTTTAATATCTAAAAAATACAGCAATTTCTCCCCTCGCTCGTAGACATAACATTCGACTGTTTTCTTTTCAGCAATTAATACTTTTGCATACTCTAATGCGTCATCGATATTGTCAAATATTCTATAAACTTTCTGACTAGGATCCGTTGCATACTTAAAGTCTTCGTTAAGCACAATTCCTGTATTACGATCTGCCATCATTAAGGCAACCTCTCCTTCATTTAATTCTGGAAATTTCTCAGTCATTATTTAATTTGCATTTACTGTTCTAACATTAGCACCTTTCATTAATACCTCTGCTTCATTCGTTTTTACCTTTATCAATACCAGCTTAAATAAAGCCACTGCCAACAGGCACAAGTCATCCATGCCAAATCCGAAAACAAGACTTGCGCTACGGAGGGTTTACGCATCGATCATCTTCTTAGCTAAAGGACCATCTTTAGTAACTAGAGTTGAAAAGCCAGGGTTTGCTTCTGGTTTAATCTTGCCAATTAATTCTCCGTGAATATAAATCAGAACCTCAAATTCTTCATCTTTTATTTCTTTCCATCCTACACTTAAATTGTCCTCACTTAAGATAGGCGCAATGTTTTTCAAAACAAATTCTTGGGGATTTAAGAAAGGCATACTATCAGGATCCGACCAATCTGATAAAATTGGAGTATTTTCTTGATTATATAACCATAAATCTCCAATGATCTCTTCACAAAAAAGTAGATAAGCATAGGCCACTCGCCCATCATCCTCTATTATTAGAGAATAGTTTTGGTTCATTTCGCAGAAAAACTGCTTATAAAATTCAGTCATATCAGTTTTGTACTAAAATGAAAATCTTCACAAAGAAACAAAACTCCAAAATAGATATATATGTATAGTCAGAAACCTAGCTACATCAAAAAAAGTAAATTCCTTTTCCTTTTTGAATTTAGCTATTAAGATTGCAATCAAAATAGGAAAAAACAATGTTAAAAGAAATCCGAGGGGAATTAAAGCTAAATCTATTTTCATTAATCCAAAAATCATTGCAACAAAAGCAATACTATATATAAGACCTAAAGAAATATCCCAAGCTTTTCCTTTCTTTGATACTGATTGCAGTGTATAAAATCCAAATGGCAGGTACATAATAGCCAAAAAAACTGCTGACAAAAAAGTTATATAATCACAATTAACACTCGAAAAAGCAGTAGTCATTTTCGAGGCAGCATATATAAGTAATAAGCTAATTTCTATATAGTTGATCCATTTCATTTTTAGATATAATTGGTACCCTATGTAAACCTATATTAGGACAAGACACTATTTTATATTTCCATGCATATTTCGGCTATCTATGATAAGTCTTTCGTAACAGAGCACTTTAGTTTTATTTGAAAAAGCATTATTCTTAGAAAAATAAAAGTAGATTTTATCAATATTAGTTCTAAAATCAGAATCTCCTATAATTATGAAATTATCTTTTAATTTTTGACGTCTTTCTCTTATAAGTAACATTTTGGGAGTTCCACTAACATTTACTCCAATTATAAATATCGAACGTTGAAACTTGGCATCTTCTATCGTTTCGATTAAAAAGGCGCTCACATCAGAGTTTTTCTTTACATCAGAGTTTCTTTTCTGATAATAATTTACTGTCCACTTATATATTGTTTTATCAGCAACATCCTGAGCATTAGAGGACAAACCACACATTAGCATGGTAATTAATATGAAATATTTCACCGTCATTTTTATTTTTTTATCTCTTTAAGATGTTTTGCCCAATTTAGTGCTAGAGGAAAGAGCTAGGGCCCGACTTGGGCTTTATTAATACTAGCTTAAATAAAGCCACTGCCAACAGAAACAAATCTACCTGCAATAAGCCCTAAACACAAGACTTGCGACAAATGGAGAGCTTAAATTATTAATTAAACTTTAGTATCTATTTTTGTAATCTTTACTTCTTTGAAGCAAATCACCAAATGATGTAGTCCACTCTCAAACTCCATGACCCAATAATCTTTTCGCTTGGGCGATTGCATAAACGCTAAATTTTCTGCTTCTTCTAATTTTTGAAATGTGGTATCAATAACGTCAAACTCATCATTGGGATCTTCTTGTCGGAATTTAGCATATAATATATCTTTAAAACCAAGGGCATAATTAACATCTAAATCGTCTTCTACACAGGTAACTATTACTTCGCAGTGGTTCTTCGAAAGCGTAAAATCCTCAACACAAACCACGGAAATCAAAAATTCATCATTAATCATTTGACACATCATTTTCTTTGTTAATTATTCTAGTCTTCACCATCCAAAACGACAGGTGTCATCTCCACATGTTCTAAAAAAACACTAAAAATATCTTTCAATATATATGATACTTTTTGGTCAGGTAATATTGTCTTGTCATCTAGATCTGGCGTCCAGAAAAAATGATCGTAGATATATTCTTTAAGGTTAACCAAATCATCGTTTTTAAACAGCGTTCGAACAATTGAAGATTCAATTTGTAAGAAAAAATCTTCCATTAAATGGATACAGGACAATACCTCTAAAGACTTTTCTTTATCACTTAATATCGAATGATGGTAATTGGCTACAACTAAAAAGTCATATTCAGTATAAGTATGACTTAAGTCTTCTTCTTCAACCCATTTACTAAAATTCAAAGCATCTTTGTATGGGTGTGAAACATTTTCAAGATGGCTTTTAAGACCTTTAGTGTTTGGAAACAACATCAACTTATTGTCCTTCACCAACAGCTTGTCCTGCTCTTCATCTTCCATATCAGCACCCCATATTGCATACCCTACCACATCTAACAGATCTATTTTAATTAGATATTTCCTATAAGCTTCTGATTTGGCAAATTCCATAGTTTGTAGCATTTATATTTGTGAGGGTAAAGATTTAAGGACAAACACAATTCCGCATAAATAAAATATAATTACAGCGGTCCATGAACTGATATAATTAGCACTTGTCATTCCTTCCCCATTTGTTTCTTTGGAACACGGTTTTTCGCTCTTCAATAAATAATAATACATTAAATAACCACCGAGCAGAAAGCCTATACCTGCAAACAAATATTCCCAATCCATTTTATTCTTTACTCTGTTAAACTCATTTCTTTATGCTTTAATAAAAAGCATCTTCTAATTCTGTAATAATCATGTTTGGGTCTTTAAGGGCATACTTAAATACGATAGAATCTCCAACACCAAGTTTTCTAGGGTTCATATCCCTTCCTCCAATATACTCATACTCTTTACCTGCGATTTTATATTTAATTGCAAATGTATGTCCCTTATAAGAATGCCATCTCGTAATAATCCCTTTCGAATATGTAAATCCTTCTTCTACAGTTGCTATCCTTACTTTTTTTTCTTCTCCCGCATTTTTTGAAATCCAGTATAAACCGCCTAAAATACATCCAATTAGGATTACAAACGTTAGTATTAATTTTAGTCTATCCATTTTTACAAGCTTTTATATCTGTAATTTTATGATATAACACGACTAAGTTTATATTTCAAATAAAAAACATGCACCAACATCACCAAGGCAGAGATATAGGTAAACACACACAATTCTATCAATAATAAACTCGAATGGCCAAACTCTAGATAGATCCCTCTTTCTCTAAAAAATTGATGAACTCTTACCACTAAATCAAAGTAAAAATAAATGCTGATTAAATAGACTGGAATAATCAATATCAACCACTTAAGATTTACCTTTAACATCACCCTCCTTAATAAAAGAGATAAGGTTAAAAAAAGCAGATAAATACCTATCAAAATCGATGTTTCTTTCATTTTTGAAATTCTAAAACATACAGTTTGTCTTTTTCGGAAGATCGTCCCAGATATAGCCTTTCCTTCTCTTTCCCTTTGATGGAGTAAACGATGCCATTTAGCTGGACTTTATTCCCCTTAAGCATTCGATATTCCAAAGTATCTCTTAAGCCGTGGGTTTGCTGAAATTTTCGATCATGAATAACGTCTTTCTCAAAAAATTCAAGATAGCCTAAAGGTTTCCACATAGAAAACTTGGAGAGATTTCCTTTTTCATCATAGTCCTCTATCCAATTCACGAAATACTTCTTCCCCTTAAAATGGATGATGCTATCCGTACCCATTCCGTTATAAACTTCATGAATCCTATGGGCTGTCATTTTTCTAATCACCCGAGGTGGATCTTGCTGAAAACAGCAATAACCCATCAGCAATAGAGATATGGAGAGGAACTTTAACATGACTACTTAAACTCTAAAACAAACAAATCACCTTTCTGGGAAGGCCGCACTAAATATAATCTATCCTTATCTTTCCCTTTGATGGTATAAATAATTCCATTTAACCGAACCTTATTGTTTTTAAGTCTACGATATTCGAGAGTATCTCTTAGTTGATAAGGTTCTTGAAATTTCTTCGCATGAATAATGTTCTTTTCATCAAACTCAAGGTATCCCAAGCCTTTAAAGATCGACACTTTAACCAATTCTCCTTTGTCGTTATAATCCTCTATTAAATTCACTGCATATCGTTTGCCTCTATAATCAATAATTGTATCACCACCATTATATGACTTAGGCATTTGATAAGCCGTCATTTTTTTAAACACCCGAGGTGGGTTTTGCTGAAAGTAGCAATAACTCATCAACAATAGAGATATGGAGAGTAGCTTTAACATGATGTCGAAAAATAAGCATTTTACCATTAAAAAGCAGGAAAAATTGCAGTTTCCCTTTTTTCATTCCATTTATATTTAATCTAAATAAAAAAATATTTCTCCCATGGGATAAAAGGGCAGCACGAAAATGTATAGTAGGTATATTTTGATATGCAATGCCAGAAATAGCACAGTATTCTACCTATAGTCTTTTTGATTTTTTACTAGATCCCCTATTTAAGGAATGGGTGTTACGTCCCAATACGCAAAGCGATGAATATTGGAAATTGGTACTCCAGCAGCATCCACAGCAAAGGGAAACCATTTACAAAGCCATCCAAATTATTCAAAATCGCCCTGCGGTAGATGATCAAATCCTTAACGAACGCAAGCAAACCCTTTGGAATAAAATTGATACCGCCACGGCTGAACAAGCAAAGATCATCCCGCTCCGCAAATCAAATCGCTCTTATTTAAAGTATGCCGCAGCAGTGATCGTATTGCTCAGCATTTTTGGTAGCGTTTGGTTGTACAAAAGCACTTCGGAAATTTATATTGCTACTGGTAATGGCCAAAGCAAAACCGTTTGGCTTCCCGATAGCTCGCAAGTATTATTGGGTCCCAACTCTAGCCTTAGCTATCAAAGAAACTTTACTAAGGCCCAACGCAGGGAAGTATGGGCCAAGGGAGATATCAAGTTCAATGTAAAGCACCTTAACCAAAATCCACAACAGGTTAAAGATGGTGAAACCTTTATGGTGCATTTGAACCATAAAATTGCCGTAGAAGTTTTGGGAACCGTATTTACCGTGAACAATCGCAGAGGCCAAACTTTGGTATCTCTCCTATCAGGCTCGGTTAAAGTGACCAAAAACCAAGAGCAAATATTGCTTAAACCTGGACAAAGTGTGGCGACCAACAATCAAAAAGCATTGCAGCTAAATACAACAGCACCACAGCAGATAGTGAGAGATTGGCAGGAACAAATAGTTACGCTTAACCGTACCAGCGTAAAACAAATTGTAGACCTGATGGAAGACAGTTACGGCATCAAACTTAAGGTTGAAAACGCCCAAAATTTACGTAAAGAAATAGATGGCGTATTGCCACTTAACGACCAGGAAAAGGCCCTACAGATTTTAACGAGCATTACCAATACCCACTTGCAGGAGAAAGAAGGCGTGTACCTATTAAAAGAGGTGAAGCCATGAGAAAAACCTTAACCACCTTATTTTTGGTACTGGTAACTGTAGTGAGTTTCGCACAACAAAAAATGGCTTTAAAAGAAGCGTTGGATCTGGTTGCCAAACGCAAAAATGTAAAGTTCACTTACGAACATCAATTGGTAAAAGACATTGAAGTCACTTTTGAAGCGGCCAACATTGCCAACCAGACGACTGAGTTTTTGCTGAACAAATTACTCCAACAAACCAATATTAACTGGAACGCCGTAGGCAAAAACTTTTACACCTTAACCAAGGCAAAAACCAAGGAAATTGGCAAACCTAACACCAGTGCCACCTTACCTCCCAGTAATTTGGGCAATGGCGGTTATCCAATTCAAAATTCGCTGAATAACAACCTACAAGTTTCCTTAGATAAAAGCATTACACTTTCGGGAACGGTTAGAGAAAAGAAAACAGGAAAGGCAATAGTTTCGGCCACGGTACTGCTCAAGGAACTTGGCATCAATACCATGACCGATGAAAATGGTCATTACAGCTTTAAAAACCTAATTGCTGGTAAAACCACTTTAGCAGTACAGTTTTTAACCATGGTAAAACAGGAAAAGGAATTGTTCTTAGCTGTGGGAAATCAATATCGCATTGATTTTGATTTGGAAGAAAATGTGTTATCCTTACAACAAGTGGAAGTGGTAGCTACCGAGAAAAAATCTGGCGGCCCAACTACCTCTGTCATCTCGCAAAAAGCCATAGAACATTTACAAGCCACCAGCTTGGCGGATGTATTACAATTACTTCCTGGCGGATTAGCTTCCAACCCTGATTTCTCCAACGTTAACAAAACGGCCCTACGCCAAATTAATGCCAACAACATGGGCAGTTTGGGTACGGCAGTGCTCATTAACGGCGCCCCAATTTCCAATAATGCCAATTTACAGGTACTTAACCCTGCAAGTTCTGGCGCTAATGCTTCATTTTCGACCAGTACCGGCAGTGGTACTGATTTACGCCAAATTTCGGCCGACAACATCGAATCCATCGAAGTGATTAGAGGCGTACCCTCTGTAGAGTATGGCGATTTGACCAATGGCGCCATCTTGGTGAATACCAAAGCAGGACAAACACCTTTTCAGTTAAAAGCCAGAATTAACCCTACGTTGAACCAACTTTGGCTGGGAAAAGGTTTCGCATTAGGCAAAAAAGCAGGTAATCTCAATGCCGATATCGACTACACAAAATCTTATTCAGATCCACGTTTTGCCTACGATGCCTACAACAGGTTAACAGGAAGTTTATTGTACTCAAATACTTTTTTTAAAGAGCAACCGCTTTACACCTCTACCAGTTTTTCTTATGCCATGAACATGGATGAGCTTAAGCAGGATCCCGATGATGCCAAAACGCTCACCGAAAACAGAGCGAAAGACAATGCTTTTAGGTTCACTTCTAACGGTCGCTGGAACCTTAACCAGCGCTTCGCCAAAGTGGTTCAATACAACATCAGTGCAAATTATGCCTTGCAACGGGGTTACCAGCAAAGCTTGATCAGCAATTATATCTATCCCATGTCGTACGCCATGAACGACACCACCATGGTAGGGCAATATGTACCCAGCGAGTATTTAAGCCGTGTTTGGATAGAAGGAAAGCCCTTTAATCTATTCGCTAAACTGACCAACAGTTTCTTCCTTAAAACAGGCAATTTTAACCACCGTTTTTTAATGGGTGCCGAGTGGCGCACTGATGCCAATTATGGCAGTGGAAAAAGCTTTGACCAAACCAGACCTCCCCGCTTAAGTGGCAACAGCTCCATGAGGCCTTTTTCTTACGAAAACATTCCTGCACTTAACCAATTATCATTTTATGCCGAAGACCAGATTTATGGCAAATTGTTCGGCCGCAACATCGACCTACAACTTGGCTTAAGGTATGACAACGTACAACCCACCAAGTTCTTGAGCAGCAATTTAGGTACTGTGCTATCACCTCGTTTCAACATCAGTTACCAGCTCTCAAATACATTGAACATTAGAGGCGGATATGGTATTACCGCCAAAGCACCAACCCTATTGTACCTCTATCCGCAAGATGCGTATTTCGACCTGCTCAACTTCAATTACTACGCCACCAATCCTGCAGAACGTTTACTTATTGTAACTACCAGACGTTTCAACAGTGGCAATAACAACTTAAAAATTGCCACCAACAAGAAAGCCGAACTGGGATTTGATTATACCTTGTTTGGCAGTCGCCAGTTAAGGGTAACCTTATTTAAAGAACATATTAAAAACGGCTACGATTTTGGCACCACGTTACAAACTTCGGTACTTATTCCAGTGACCAATTACGTAGTGGTTTCGGCACCTAGTGGCCAACCGCCCGTGGTAGCTCCAGGCAGCAGCTATAACTTTTTTGCCAGCTACAACCAGCCTACCAACAGTGTAGACACCAAAAACAAAGGCGTTGAATTTGATTTGGATTTGGGACATTTTGAAGCTATTAAAACTTCTTTTGTGCTTAATGGCGCTTGGTTAAATACCCAGAGCATCAACACTGGATATTACATTGTAAAGCGACAAAATTCTGGTGCAGAACCTTCCAAGGTTCCCATTTACGATAGCGGTAGAGGAACGGATTATACCCGAATGAGCAGCACGCTACGTATGATCCACCATATTCCACAGGCAAGACTAGTGGTCACCTTGGCAGCTCAAACCATTTGGGTCGACAAGAACAAATACCTCGGCTATCAATCTATCCCTATTGGCTACATACAGAACAGCAACGGCAATTTGGTTTGGCTTACGGATGAACAGCGCAACAGCCCCACCATTATCAATGACAATGAGCTGAACCTGAACATTGCCAAAGAATACTACACTACCGAAAAATGGAAGCCTTTATGGCTCTTTAACCTCCGATTGACCAAAGAAATTGGCAAGGCAATGAGCTTTTCATTCTTTGCCAATAACGTTTTAATGGACCGCCCGCTAGAAGAAAGCAATCGTTGGGCTGGACAGTACAGCCGACGCAATCCCAAGTTGTTTTTCGGTTCCGAAATCAGTATTAAATTTTAAATCCTCATAAACATGAAAAAAACAAATCTCTACGTTTCACTTTTGCTCTCCATACTCTTTATTGCCATACAAGCATGTAAGAAATCCAATACAGATGCCCCTACGGTAAGCTATACGGTAACGGTGAGCTATCCTGATAACTATGCGCAAACCAAGGCAGGCACTGCCAAGGTTACCCTTACCAACACCACTACCAATGCTAAAGAAACGGCTAATACCAATGCTGAAGGTGTAGCAACCTTTGCTTCGTTGCTTCCTGGCAACTACCAAGTGAGTGTAGAAAAAACGGTGAGCGCCACAGAAGCTTTAACTTTAACTGGTTTTGAAACAGAGGTTTTCTTAAACGCTTCGGCCACCAATCAGTTCATTACCGCCAACGGTAATTTAGATCTTAAACTTGCCGGTAGCAAAGTAGGTGGATTGGTTTTTAAACAAATTTACTACACAGGTTCCAGAACCCCATCTAACGGTACTTATTTTACCGATCAGTTTTATGAAATCTACAACAACTCTACCGAGGTGATTTATGCGGATAGCCTTTACCTTGGCGAGAGCGGTGGTTCAGCCAGAATTTCTGCTTCTTCTATTCCTTTCGGTTTCGATAAAAGTGCTGGCAATGTATACCTTACTACCGTTTGGATGATTCCCGGCACTGGAAAATCACACCCGATTAAACCAGGAGAATCCATTGTGATTTCGAGCAATGGCATTAACCATAAAAGTGATGCCGCTGGTAATCCAAACTCAGTAGACTTGGGCAAAGGCATTTCAGATTTTGAAGGCTATGTAGCCAGTACAGGAAAAGATGTAGACAATCCTGATGTACCAAATATGGACTTGGTGTTGTTCACCACTTCTACCAACAACTGGTTAACGACCGTTTTTGGGCCAAGCATGGTGATTTTCAAAACCAAAAACATCAGCAGCTACAGACAGCTTACTGAACCTAATAGCACCAACACCAGGTTATTTATGGAAGTACCAGGATCGGTTATTATTGATGCCGTAGAAGCCAATACCAACGCGGCAGCGGTTGATTTTAAACGTTTCCCTACAGCACTAGACGCTGGTTTCCAATATTGTTCTGGCACTTACGTAAAAGAAGCGATTGTACGTAAAGTACGTTCGACCGTTAGTGGACGCCGAGTGCTACAAGACACCAACAACTCAACCAACGATTTTACCGTAACCAAAAACATTTTGCCTAAAGGCTGGGAATAATCATGCCAACAAACAAGTTTAGGATCATTATTTGGGCTGTTTTACTAGGCAGTCAATTAAGTCTAAGGGCGCAACAAACGCCTTTAGACACTTCTGCGGTATTGGCAAATTATGCCTACTTCTTAAAGTATCATACCGCTTGGAAAAACACTGGAAATGCGGCGGGACTAATGAAAGACAGCTTGTTGAATTTCGGAAAAACCGCAGCAGGTTACCAGCAAATTGATGGTTCCTACAAACTCTCGCAGCAAGCCCAAAAGGTTCAACAACTACGTTTTGATACCGAAAGATACTTGTATTTGGGCAAGACACTGTTTTACGGCAGATTTGGTTACGCCCAACAATGGGAAAAGGCGGTACGCATGAACGATGTGATGGATCCTTACCGAGGAACGCCTTACCTACTGGCCGACTCGATTGGTGGCGATTGGAAAAAGCAGCTTTACACCCTAGAAGTAAAAGCGAGTAGTCCCGCATTGTTCAATCAAAAAATACATGTAGGGCTAAGTGCTGCGCTTGATGTGGGTACTGGTTCACGACAAAATGATCCTCGCCCATTAAGCACCAACAACCAAATTAAGGTAATGCCAGCGCTGGTATGGAACGTTTCCAAGCAACATGCCTTGGGCATTAATGCCAGCTACCAACGCTATCGCGAAGATGTTTCGTTAGAGACCAAAAATACCAATATCAATCATCGTTTATACAAATTTTTAGGTTTGGGACAGCTTGAATTGCCCACCACTTTTACCACCTCAACTTCTAGAGTATACGAAGGAAACAATTGGGGTGGCAATTTGCAGTACCAATTGAAAGGCCGGCACCTTAATTGGCTTACTGAACTGGGTTATCGTTCTGGAGCAGAAAAAATACTTGAGGGAAGTTCCTTACCTCGAAAATCGGGTACGTGGAAACAAAAAGCTTACACCTTAAATTCTACATTTTTAATTGAACAGCCCACTTTACAACATCGTATTGGAGTTAAATTAAGCAGACTTGAAGACACAGGTGTAGAGTTCCATGAATTTTACAACACCAGCACCAAAACTTGGCAAACGCTGTTGGAGGCCGATTTTTACCTTGCCCAAACTGACCAGGCACAATTGAGCTATACCATCATCAAACCAACATCTAAATTGGAAATGAGCTGGTTGGCCGAATTGGGAATCAATTATCTGTCTTTAAGCAAAAACTATCTTATTCCGGCTTCACATCAGGAAATCAGCAATGCGGAATTATGGATAAAAGGTTTGAAAAATTTCTCTATCAATAAAGGAAGTAGTTTAATGGCAGGCATCAAAGCGGGCTATGGCAAAAACCTATCTCAATCGTTAAACTATTTGCCTATTACTGCAGATAGGACTTTGGCTGCCAAAGAAGTGCTTTACCCAGATCACGGTTATTTAAGCACCGATTACCTGACACTAAGCGCACAAGCGCAGTACAATTTTAAACTTAAAAAAGCCCCAGGCACCCAATTTTTTGCCCAAATCAATTACAGCAATGTACATAGCCTTACGGTTCCGCTATATGGCACCGCACAAGGCAATAGAAACTTTATCAATTTAAGCTTAGGTGCTTTTTATTAAACAACAAAACAAGATGAACAAAACCATTAAAATCAGTTTAAGTTTGGCCATCTCTACTTTATGCTTTCTGCAAACCAAAGCACAAAAAGTAGAAAACCCAACGAAAACCAATACCGCTACCAGCTTTGCCATTGTGGTAGACGCCACTACTTATGCCCAAGCAAAACCTGAGCTAAGCGCTTATAAAGCCGCTTTGGAAAAACAAGGTTTAGGCACCTACATTGTTTCTCACAACTGGAAAAAACCTGAAGAAATTAAAGCGGTGCTGCAAAGGCTTTACCAACAAAAACCACGATTGGAAGGTGCTGTATTGGTGGGTGATATTCCTATTCCTATGATCATGAATGCGCAACGCATTACTTCGGTATATCGTTTAGACGAAACCAAAAATGGTTTTAAAGCAGCGGTACCATCCGACCGCTTCTACGACGATTTCACCATGAAATTCGATTACCTTTCTCAAGATACCATCAGAACCGATCAGTTTTACTACAGCCTATCACCTACTACCGTTCCTGTGATCCATATGGACATTTACACAGCTAGGATTAAACCTTCTTACGTAAAAGGCAAAAACAAATATGAAGTCATTAAAGACTATTTGAAAAAAGTGGTTGCCGCAAAAAATGAACAAAACACTTTCAATTCAGTGATGGTGTACAGCGGTTTAGGTTATGCTTCCGAATCGCAAACGGCTTGGGCTAGTGAGCAAGTGGCCCTAAGGGAGCAATTGCCGAATGCTTTTAAACCAGGCGGTTCAGCAAAGTTCATCAATTCTCGTATGCAGGGCGATATTAAATCGGCATTATTGGCCGAAATCCAACGTCCTGATCTGGATTTGGCAATTTTCCACCAGCACGGCGATTCTGATTTGCAACTGGTAAGCGGTTCTCCAAATGTATCTTTCCCTCAGCCATCTATTGATAATGTAAAACGTTATTTGCGCAATAAAATACAAATGGCCAAACGTGATGGACGTGATGTGGAAGAAACCAAAAAACGTTTCCAAACTACCTTGGGTGTTCCTTTGGCCTGGATGGAAGATGCACTATTGGACTCAGTGGTAAAAGCAGATTCATTATTTGAAGTGAATGGCAGCATTTACATGGAAGATATTGATAAGATTATACCTAACGCCAGAATGGTGATCCTCGACAATTGCTACAATGGTTCTTTCCATAAAGACGAATACATGTCGGGCCATTACCTTTACAACAATGGCAAAACCATTTTAACCATGGCCAATTCCATTAACGTACTGCAAGATGTGTGGACTACCAACTTAATTGGTCTTTTACAGCATGGCGTTAGGGCTGGAAACTGGTTTAAACAACAAGCTTACTTGGAAACCCATCTTATTGGCGATCCTACTTTTTCATACAGCACCAGCAGCACTACCGATTACAACAATGCCATGGTAAACTACGAAGGTAATCACCAATTTTGGACTAATTTACTTAAAGTAAACGACGCCGATTTACAGGCCATTGCTCTTTATAAAATTGCCGAAGCACAACAAACGGCGAGCAGCAAATTATTAAAAGAGGCTTATTACAATAGCAACTTTGCTGCCACCAGAACTCAGGCTTTTTTATTATTGGCACAGCTAAATACCCCAGAATTTACTGCAGTGATTAAAGATGCTGTAAATGACCCTTACGAGTACCTCCGCCGCAAGGCCGTTAACTTGATTGGTGATTTTGGTGGAAATGAATTTGTACCCACCTTGGTGAAATCAGCGGTGGAAGATTGGGCTTCAAAACGTGTAAGCTACAATTTGAGCAACACCCTTTCATTTATGGACAGTCAAGCGGTAATTGCCGAGTTGCAAAACAGTTTAAATAAGGCAGAATATGCCAACCGCAAAGCGGAAATTCAAAAGCTAATTGACAGACAAAAATATACCATTGAAAAGGTGAAAAAAGATGGTGCACTAATTGGCGATAAAAAAGCTGAAGTGAAGAAAAGAAGTTTTAACGTAGTCACCCTACGTACCTACAGCTATCACAAAGAAATTCCTGAAGCCATTAAGATTTTGGTAGATGGCACGGAAGATTTAGGTTTAAGGCTTACTGCTGCCGAAGCTTTGGGATGGTTCATTTACTCGTATGAGAAAAGCAATATCTTGAATGCCCTTAACACGGTAATTAACGATAGTAAAACACCAGAAAAACTGAAGAAAGAAGCGCAACGCTCTAAATCATATTTAATGGCCTACACCCCTAGTCAGCAAAACACCGTAGCTAAATAATTCTTTTCAGGCTTGCGAAACTTCCAAACTTCGCAAGCCTGAATTTTAGAAAGAAATCATCTCTACTGAACTGATAGACTTTTAACACATTTTATTTCTCAATTCACTCGATAAGTTTTATACTTGCATATTATTTATAATTAATCTAAATAAATATAAAGCATGGCAGCGTTTGAAGAGCTAGCGATTTGGGCTCAATTCAAAAATGGAGATAAAAGGGCTTTTGAGGCCATTTATCATCAGCATTATGGTGCTTTGGTTAATTATGGATTAAGGTTAAAACAAGATGTGAACTTTGTAGAGGAAGCGGTACAGGATTTATTTGTAAAGCTTTGGCAAAATAGGGACAACTTAAACCGTCCAGCAAGTTTGAAACACTACCTACTCAAATCGTTAAGAAACATCATCTATAACAAGCTAAATGCCGTAAGTCGCGAATTTTATGTGGGCGATGAAACGGATATGCTTGGTTTTGAATTCCACATTCCCAAAGACAGCGCTGACTACCACCAACAACTGCTCAAAAAGCTCATGGCCGAATTAACGGACAGACAAAAAGAAGCCGTTTACCTGTTTTATCAGGAAGAACTTAGCTACCAGGAAATCTCAGACTTATTGAAAATCAAAATCGGAGGAACCTATAAATTGATTTATCGGGCCATAGAAAAAATGAAGTCAGGTTTTCATCGTCAGGTTAGTCCTTCCAAAGAAGGTTTGGCAGATCCCGCCATCATGCAAAAGACTTCTAGTTAAGTCTCTCCTATTTTAATGTTTACTAAGCCTCTATTTTTCATTAGGCAAAACCTAAACACATAGAGACATTATACTTTGATTTTGGAAATAGTTTGTCCCAGAGATTTGCTAGGTTTATCCATATCCTTAATAGCAAAATCAATTGCTTCCTGTATCAAGTCCTGCACTTTGGGATTACGATAATCCTTAGGTTGCTGTACGTCAATATGCCTAATTAAGTTCCCTGTTCCCGTAAGCAACTGATGCGGATCTTTTAGCAAAGTGCCCTTGTTAAAACCAAGGTTTACATGATTGGTATAAATAGGAAGCATGCAAAATGCATCCGACAGTTTATCAGAGACAGAAAAAACAGCCGTTAATGCATGGGTGTGGTACAACAGTTCATTACTTTGCGGATAAAGCTCCAAGATAAATATTCTTAAATCAGCAAAAAGATTGATGAGCTGCGTTTCCTTAAAGCTCAACAAACGTTCAAAATCTGGGTGAATAGGCCTTGATATCGACATAAGAATTAAGGTTTAGCTTATTGTTTAAGCTTTTCAATCAACTTTAATAGTGCTGCTCTGTTTTTAGCTTCATGGTAAAATTTAGGCAACTTTTCTAGCAATGTAAAATGTGAGCGGTCTTTATGCTCCCGTAGCGTTGCCCCAATGTAGCTTTCCAAATAAGCCAAATGTTCTTCATTATAGGCCCAAAACACTTCATTTTTAAAAGGCTGCTGCAGCCATAATGCGACATTGAAATATTGGTGCGCTGCCATTTGCCAATGGGCTTTCATTCCCAAAACAGTGCTCTCCGTATCCATTTCTTTGTTATAGCCACATGATGGGCATAACAAACGTGCTTTTTCCTTTTCATAATCAACACTTGCTCTCGCCTTTTGTCCACACGAAGGACATACGACTAAAACATCGGTCTGAAATTCGGTGATTCGTTTGTTCTGGTCATTAAATCTACTTGGCATTGATTGTTGGTTTAAGCACTTAAGCTAAAGTAACGATTTGCTATTTCCTTTTCGCCAAGTTACGGTCCAGAAAATCAAAAACTTGGTCAAAGTGTTTGGTGGGTTCCGTATGTGAACCTTGGTAAACAATATGCTGATAAGGATACTTAAATTGATACGTTTTTAATCTAGCCACCATCTTCTCTCCCATTTGCATCGCGGGAATCATCTCATCTTTATCTGCCGAAAGCAATAGCACTGCCCCATGGATACGTTCCACTTTAATCAAGGCCTTTTGCTCAGCAATGCTATCCTGCATCATTGCTGTAAAAGTACCGCGTAAATCTCTTTTCATTAAAAAAGGTACCGCTTGGTCGTTTACGGGAATAAAAGACAGTTCCTTTCCTTTAAAGGTCCAGCAAGAACTGGTAAAATGCTGCGTATGCCCAGGAAAAACAGCATGACTTGCTGACATGGCCACTACCACATCAATATCCTGATAATAACTCCCTAACAATAAAGCCAGATCGGCACCACGGGAACCACCTATGACGGCGATTTGATTGCTATCCACTTTTGGATGTTTTTTAGCAATGGCAATGGCTTGATAAACTTCATCAATGGCAATTTGATCCAATATTTTTGGTGTTCCAGGACATCCAAAATAACCGATAGCTAAAAAGGCATAACCTTTGGCTAAAAACTGATCCCTTGTTTTCTTCCAGTAATCGCTGGTCCAAGCATTGCCACCTTCTGAGCCTCCCAAACCTACCACTAAAGGTTGTTTAGTTTGGCTGCCGGTATATAAAATTGCCTCTACGTTTTTCACCTTCAAAGTATCTTGGGCAAATACCGCAATAGGTAACAGAAAGAAAAGCAGGATTAAGCTAAGTTGTTTTGTTTTTTTCAAGTCCATCTTTTTTTTAAATCAAAAGTGGAAATTGTTTGCGTAAATGCTTTTGATCTAAATCAAAAAGTTATTTTTCGCCTCTAATTCTGCTCAGGGTCTCTTGTGTAATCCCTAAATAGGAAGCCACCATCCCCAAAGGAATACGATGATAAATGTCGTGATAGGTTTGCAGAAAATGCTCATATTTTTCCTTTGCGCTGGTAAATCGTAGCGAAGTGATGCGTTCCATCAAATGTCCAAAAACAGTTCCCATCGACAGTCGGGCATAGCGCTCCATTTCTGGAAAATTCTCGAACAAATGAACCAGATCATCCACCTGCAAACAAAAGGCATCGGTGGGTTCAATGGCATCAATATAATAAACATCCTTTTGCCTGGTCATAAAACTTTTAGGTGAATTGCTCCACTCGTTCTCGGCAGGAAAATATTCGCTAATTTCTTTTCCATCTTTGATAAAATAAGTCCTGAATAAGCCTTTATATATAAAATAAGATTTAGTACATACCTTTTCTGCATCGTGCACCAGTTCCCCTTTTTTAAAAGAAACAAAAGTGACACGTTCATCCAAAGCGGCTTTTAAAGCATCGCTCAGTTTGATGTATTTTTCAAAATGTTGAAATAAGACGGTTTTGGATTCGATGGTCATTTGATTAGTTAGGGCTTGTAGTGCTTTAAACAAATATAACAATCGGCGGAAAAGCATGCGGGTTTAATTTCAGATACCAGTAGACTGCTTCGTGCCTCGCAGTGACGTTACTATTCACGTCTTTACGAGGCACGAAGCAATCTCTACCATGTTTATTTAGCGTAAATATTAGTATCTTAGAAACATCATAGCCAGCACTTTACACACAAACCAGATACGATGAAAAAATACCTGCACATGCTCACCTTTTTATGGATCATTACCAATACAGCGATGGCACAACTTCCTTCAAAAGACATCGAGGTCATGATCAAAACAGCTGTAGATAGTAAAAGAAGCAAGAGCATAATTATAGGCATCATCGACTCTAACGGTAGAAGAATCTTTAGCGCAGGGGTGATCAGTGAAGAAGACCCAAGACGCCCAGACAGTAATACGATGTATGAAATCGGTTCCATCACCAAGGTTTTCACTTCCTTGATTTTGGCAGATAAGAGTTTAAAGCAACAACTTTCTCTTCAAGATCCTATCTCTAAATTCTTACCAAAATCGGTTAAAACACCAAACACTAAGGGTAAGGAAATTTCTTTACTAGACCTATCCATCCATACTTCTACTTTTCCCCGCTTTCCTTATAATGTAGATCCAAAAAACTTGGATGATGCTTATGGCGATTACAGTATCAAACGTTTATTGGAATATGTTTCCGCTTATCAACCCGATATGGAAATCGGTTCTCAATGGCGTTATTCCAATACTGCCTATGGATTGCTGGGCTACATTTTAACGACTGCCTCCAAAGCAAAAAATTACGAAGAGCTCATTAAGGAACAAATTTGCAAACCCTTGGGCATGTACAGTACCGTCATAACCTTAAGTCCTTCATTACAAAAAAATACGGCTATTGGGCATTCTGAATACGGTAAACCAGTTCCTCCGCTAAATCTTTCATCGATAGATGGCGCTGGGGCATTCCGCTCCAACATGAACGATATGCTCACCTTTGCTGCTGCAAACTTGGGGCTTATCCAAAGCCATTTAGCACCTGCCATGCAACTTACCCATGTTAAACAAATCAAAAAGGAAAGTAATGGGCCTGATTATGCCACCATGGGTTGGACCTTATGGGAAAAAGACGGAAGAAATGTCATTTTCAAAGATGGAGGCACCCCTGGTTTCCGCACTTTTATTGGTATAGATACGAAAAACAAATTTGGTGTGGTGGTACTGTCCAGTTCCAACAATGGCGTAACAGATATTGGTAAACATATTCTAGAACCAACATCGCCCGTTAATACCTATCGCTATAATTGGGGACTTTTAGACACCCTAAGGACAACCGTAAAAAGCAAGGGAACAGATGCCGCGATACAACTCTACAAAGCACTTAAAAGCTCCAAATCTTCTTATTTATTTGATGAAAATCAATTGAACAACTTGGGACAAGAGCTCAGAAGGGATAAACAAATTAACGATGCCATTAAGATTTTTGAATTGAACCAAGCTGAATACCCCAACACGCCATTGGTATACGAAAGCCTTGGCGAAATTTATAAACGATACCAAAAGGACAAAAAGAAAGCTTTAGCTTATTTTGAAAAAGCGGCACAACTAGAACCTTCTAACCCGCATTGGAATTTCATTATTGATAAACTGAAAGAAAATTAAAGATCATGCTTCTAGCACAGAGAGAAAAGCAAAGCACTATTCCTACTGGCAAATTGTTAGCCTTTCTCTCTGTGATATTTATTGCCATTACTTCGCTTACCATTGGACAAGATTTCCTTGAGTCCATCAGAAATAGCTCTTCGTTTTACATCGAAGAATCCCTACTGTTTAAAGCAATTTGGCTACTTTTTATTCCTATGCTAGCGCTATTACATCTAGCATTTCAGCAAACCAAATTAAAAAACCTACCTCAAATCGTTTCTTTTGTACTGGTGGCAAGCATTGCCCATCTTATGGTGGTTTCTGTAATTACATGGACTTTTTCTGTACTATTTTTTGAAGGCCGGTATGATTTATACAAAGTCTTTTCCTACACCCTTGCACAAGATTTTTATAAAATGGTGGTGGTTTACACCTGTTTCGCTTTTGTACATTTCCATTTATTAGCTAGACCGAACCAAATTCAGAAAGATGAAAAGCAATGGTTGGAGCAATTATTAGTGCAACATGGCAGGAACAAAACCATGGTATTGGTTAATGAAATCACAAAAATTACTTCCGCTACACCTTATATCACCATCCATGCTAGAGATAAGGAATATTTGCATACTGATACGCTAAAGTCTTTCTATCAAAAAATAGATCCTAAGGTGTTTGTTCAAATCCATAAAACCACCATTGTCAACATCCATATGATTGCTACCGCTAAATCCCGACTTAACGGAGATTATGATTTGCAATTAAAAAACGGGGAAAACATTAGGCTAAGTCGAACCTATGCGGAGGAATTTAAAAGGAAATTGAACTCCAGTCCTCAGGATAACGTATAAACTCATCAGGTTAAGCGATTTTAATTTCAGTGCAAATCTATCGTTCGTAGTTTCGTTTTCATCATCAGAAAACAACAGAACAATGAACTTTAAAACGAACATCATTCTAATCCTGCTCTTTATTGCAACTACAGCTTGCCATGCCCAACATCAAAAAAAGGTAGGTGGCCCTTGTGAAGGATGCGAAGCCATTTATGAATACGGCAATAAAAAACTAGGCCCATCAGACACTTTACCTAGATTTGAACAAAACAGTCCTCAATTAAAAATCACAGGAAAGGTTTTTAAGGCCGATGGCAAAACGCCTGCAAAAGATGTGATCATTTACATTTATCATACCAACCGAAAAGGCATTTATGAACTAAAAGGTAATGAAAAGGGTTGGGCCAAAAGACATGGTTTCATTAGGGGCTGGATTAAAACAGGAGCCGATGGCAGATATGCCTTCTATACTTTTCGTCCAGCCTCCTATCCAGATCGCAGCGAACCCGAACATATCCACATCACCATTAAAGAACCCAATGTAAATGAATATTACCTTGATGAATATCTCTTTGAGGATGATCCTTTATTAAGTCCAAACATTCGAAAGAAACAAACAAACCGAGGTGGTTCTGGAATAGTAAAACCCATTTTGAAAAATGGAATGCTGACCATTGAGCGCAATATTATTTTAGGCAAAAACATTCCAAATTATGAATAGGTTACTCCTTTTTGTTTTGCCAGTATTGTTGATTTTTTCCTGTGTAGGCAAGCATTCTACCGAAACACCTGTGGTAACCATTAACGCCACAAGTAGCGAATCTGTAGTAATCAATGCTGATACAATCAATATCAACCTTTTAAAATCTAGCATCAACTGGATAGCGACAGAAATGAGAGGGCTTAAAAAAAGAACCGGAAAAATATCGTTGAGCAAAGGATACCTACTCACTGTCGAAGGGAAAATAGTTGGCGGCAACTTCATCGTCGATATGGAAACGATGGACGTCACAGATATTCCTGCACATGAAGTCACCGCCCGCAAAAATCTGATTGCTCATTTAAAGAATCCAGATTTCTTCGATACAAATCAATATCCAACAGCTACTTTAGCATTGACCCGCATTGAAAAAATTAAGAATGATCGCTTAAAAATTAGTGGCGATTTTACGATTAGGGATGTCACCAAAAACATCAGCTTTTTTGCACAACAAAAAGGGAATAGCATATTCTCCAAATTCACCTTTAACCGATTGGATTGGAAGGTAGCTTATACAGGAAGCTGGGCAGCCAAAACCCTAGTGGATAATGATATTGAATTGGCAATTGAACTGGTGTTTAATGCCCTGCCCTAACTTGGCTCAAATAGATCCTTATTTTCAATTCCAATTCAATTGGATAAGAAGTTTCAAGCTTTTCAGATAATGTAGTGCCTATTTTATTAACCAAATCAGCCATAGCAAACAACGCATTCCAATTCTCTTCCGCATCGTGTCCACTAAAAGTGGCTTCTACCATTTGCCATTCCCCTGAGCTAAGGTATTTTTTGAATAAACGCCCATGTTTGTTGGTAGTAACATTCCATTGATGCTGGCTAGCAATATACCACTCAATTAAGGGTACTAAATAGACCGTACGAATATTGTCTTCGGACATGAACATTGCATAAAAGATATCGCCTCTAGCCAAACATTTCGCCACGTAAGTAGTGTCCCACCAAAAATCGTTTAAAATGCGTTGAAATTCTTCTATACTTGGTTTTTTAACAATGGAAAATTGGTAGCTTGGCTTTTTGAGGAATCGAGTGATTTCATCTTTATCCAAAAGTACCTGATAGCCAATATCCCAATCCTTGGGCAATTGTTCCAATTGTGTTTCTGCCACAAACTGGATTTTACTGAACAGCTTAAAATCAACCTTAATATGATCTTCGTAAAGAACCATTTTCATCGCATGTTTACCGTCAAAAAAAGAATCGCCCTCTTCAAGAACTGCGATAGGCGTCCCAAACAAGTCAAGCCATGCTGAATTGTCAACATAAGAAGCATTATCCTCAAAAATGATTTCTATATCTAAATCACTAAATTCATCAACAGGAGCCAAAGGATTTACTAAAGAACTGGTTAGTAAAAGGGCTCTCACATCTTCATTTTCCTTCGCCCAGTTAATAATATTCTCTAATTTTTGATTTCTTTTTTCCATATATACAAATCTACAGGAATAATTAAATAGCAATATCCAATAATACTCAACTGTCGTTATCTTTACCTCCTCAATCGGAACCGATGTCCAAAAACAAACCCTCCATTCCTTTAAAGACCATGTCCGGTGAATTCGAAAGAGGAATGTACATCGCCAAAGTGTCTGTGGAAGAATTGGCTTCCTACGAGCCGGCAATGCATGCCCATCGGGATGATTACCATTGCTTTTTCATACAGGAAGAGGGAACTACTTCTATTGAGATCGATTTTCAGAAATATAGCATCACAGGTCCGGCCATTGCCTATATCCACCCTAATCAGGTACATCGCATGTTAGCAGTACAGGATATCAATGTAAGTGTATTAATCATCAGCAATGAAAGCCTCCACATAGAATGGTTAAACATTTTACAAGAAATAGCGCCCGTTGCACCGCTAAAACTAGCACCACAAGAACTCATCCTCTTTACGGAAACCGTTTCCCTTTGTCTCAAATTTTGGGACAGCAAGCCAGAGCAACTTTTCAAATCTATTTTAAGGGATAGTTGCAATGCTTTAGTAGGACTGATGGCTACACAATATTTGGGACAAGCAAAACCCAAGACCAAATTAAACAGAGCGGAAATCATCACCAGCACATTCAGGACACTTTTGGAACAGGATTTTATCCAATGTAAAAGTCCAGCAGCGTATGCGGAAAAATTAAATATCTCGCCAGTATACCTAAACGAATGTCTTAAAAAAGCCACGGGCTACCCAGTCTCCTATCATATCCAGCAACGCATTATTTTAGAGGCCAAACGTCTACTATATCATTCAAATAGGTCTGTGAAAGAAATTGCGGCCGAACTTGGTTATGATGACTATCCCTATTTCTCTCGTCTCTTTACCAAAGCGGTAGGTATATCTGCTTTAAGCTTCAGGAACAAAAACCTCGATTAATCCAATCATCACCTTACTTTTACCTTTCCCAACCCATGCATTTAAGCTTGTTTTGTAAAAAAACATAGCTTATGCCAAGTGCACCAAAATGGTTGTTCGACATTACCGAACGTTTACTCCTTCCAAAAGTACCAATGATGGAAGTTTCAGTGACTGAATGCCTCTCTCCATCAGTTAAAAAAATACAATTTAAAGGAACTTTTGATTCTTTAGCATTCCAAGTGGGATCATACCTAGATTTTAGGGTTTCAGATACCGAAGCAAGAAGATACACAGTTTCCTATATAGACCCTCAAAAGGAAACACTGGAATTTATTGTCCACCTGCATGGCCAAGGCCAAGGCAGACAGTTTATGGACAGCTTAAAATTAGGCGATAAAATAGTAGTTAGCGCTCCCCGATCGCACAAATGCTACGAAAAGTCGTTCAAAAACTACCTTATTTTTGGCGATGAAACTTCTTTGGCATTGGCCTGCTCTTTCTTACCCGTACTCATCAACAATGGTCATGATTTTCATTTCTATTTTGAATTGGAGCAAACAAACCAGGATGTTCCCAAATTACTGGGCATTCCAAATTGTACCGTATTTGCTAAAGATGGTTCCTTTCTTAACGAAAACTGGATCAGTAAACTACCCATTTTTCAAGAGCCTACAAGCAACGACACCACTTTTGTACTCACAGGAAATGCAAAATCGGTACAGGCATTTAAAAAGGCCATCAAAAACCAATCGAAGGCCAAAATCTTTTCACACGGTTATTGGCTTGAAGGCAAAAAAGGACTGTAATTATAAACCCCATCATCATGATATACGTATTTAAAACTTCCGTACAAACCGAAAATGAGGTGCGCTTGCTAAAACCATATTTAGATACCGCATTAACTGAATTAGATTGGAATTTCGACCTCGAAGATTGCGACCGTATCCTTCGTGCCGATACGCCTTGGGAATACCCCGAAAGAATCGTAGAAATACTGAACCAAAAAGGCTTTGAATGTGAAGAGCTGAATTGAGCCTACTTGGTACTACGAAATACATTCAGCACCAAATGGAAATCTGATTGGTACTTTTTAGGATTAAGCTTAAAGTAAAAGGCTCCTTTTTTAGAATTTGATTTGTCTTTTTCCTCCAACTTAACTAGCAAACCAGTTGATTTTATTTTCCGATTGAAGTTTCCTGTATCAATCTTCATATCATTCACTTCCTCAAAAAGCACCTGCAGTTGAGGAAGCGTAAACTTTTTGGGAAGCAATTCAAATAAAATAGGATGTAATGCTGCTTTGTAACGAAGCTTTTTCCAAGCATCTGCCACCATCGTGTCATGGTCAAAAATAAGTTCGGGCCGCTCGTTAATGGGAAACCATTCGGCATGATAATCAGCATTAATTTGGGTGCTGTATTTATGGATATCGATCAATGCAAAATAAGCCACCGAAAGTACCCTTTCAATTGGATCACGATCTGGCTTGCCATATACCTGAAACAGCTCCAGGTAAATGCCATCCAATCCAGTATTCTTTTTCAATACCCTAGCGGCAGCATCATCAGTTGTTTCATTGGCCCCAACAAAACCACCAATCAAACTCCATTTGTTAATTTCGGGTTCAAGCCCCCTTTTTACCAATAGTAATTTCAAACGCTCGCCATCAAAACCAAAAACAATACAATCTACCGCAACTAAATAATGGTCCTGATTTGAATATTCGATCATTGGCGTATAAGTTAATGGAGCTAGAGGATAATGTCTCAAAAATAATAAACCTTCTCAACTTATTAATAGTCATATTGACTATTAAAAGAATTATCCGTAGCTTAGCCCTAACTAATTACCAATCAAATATTAATTTACATGCAGGGGCAAGATCTAGACTCAAATCCACATCGGAGATTAAATTTATTAACTGGTGAATGGGTGTTGGTTTCACCGCACCGCACCAAAAGACCTTGGCAGGGAAAAATTGAGGATTTACCGCAGGACAACAGACCTGCTTACGACCCCAAATGTTACCTATGCCCTACCAATACCAGAGCCGATGGCGAGACCAATCCAGATTATCAGGAAAGCTTTGTCTTTAAAAATGATTTTTCGGCATTATTGGAAGATACTCCCAACGAAAGCTATAACCAAAAAGACTTGTTAGTTGCCCAAACAGAACGAGGCATTTGCAAGGTGATCAGCTTTAGTCCCAAACATCACCTCACCTTACCTGAGTTAAGCGTAGCCGAAATTAGTAAAGTGATAGATCTTTGGCAAAGCGAATTTAAAAGTCTTTCAGATCAAACATGGATCAAATATATCCAGATTTTTGAAAACAAAGGTGAAATCATGGGCTGTAGCAACCCCCATCCGCATGGACAAATATGGGCGCAAAGCGAGTTACCTGTAGAAATTATCAAGGAAAGTGAAAGACAAAAGGCTTATCTTGACAGACATAAAACTAGTCTTTTAAAAGATTATTTAAACCTTGAACTGGAAAAAGGCGAGCGAATTATTTTTGAGAATGATAGTTTTGTAGTACTGGTACCTTTTTGGGCAGTATGGCCTTATGAAACCATGATCATCAGCAAAAGACACGTACAAAACTTGCTGGCTTTTAACGAGCAAGAAAAACAGTTACTTGCTGAAGCACTGAAAGTAGTGACGACTAAATATGATAACCTTTTCGAGACTTCTTTCCCTTACTCGGCAGGCATGCACCAAGCCCCAGTAAACAACGGAGATCATCCCGAATGGCATTGGCACATGCATTTTTATCCGCCATTATTACGCTCGGCAACAGTAAAGAAATTTATGGTAGGTTATGAAATGTTAGCTAACCCGCAACGCGACATTACCCCTGAATATGCTGCCAACAGACTAAAAGAACTTTCTACCGAACACTATAAAAGTAAAACACCAACACATGAATCCACTATCTCTTAAAGACGCGTTCAGAAAAATTTTTGATGCCGAGCCAATGCTCGTTAAATCACCAGGCCGCATCAATATCATTGGTGAACATACCGACTACAATGGTGGATTGGTGATGCCCGCAGCCATTAACAAAGCGGTATATGTAGCTATCTCACAACGAGATGACGAGCAGATCCAATTATATTCAGAAAGCTACCAAGAAAAATATATCGGAAGTATTAGTGCGGTAAGCAGAAGTGAAAAAGCTTGGGCAAATTATATCCTAGGCGTAGTTGATGGCTTATTGAAACGAGGCCATACACTTTCGGGCTTCAACCTTTACATTTATGGCGATGTGCCTTTGGGTGCTGGATTATCTTCATCAGCAGCTATTGAATGCGCCACGGCGTATGCTTTAAGCGAGCTTCATCAACTTACTATTCCTAAAATGGATTTGGCATTGATCGCTCAAAAGGCCGAACATAATTTTGCGGGTGTAAACTGCGGCATTATGGACCAATTTGCTTCGGTATTTGGCAAAAAGGATTATGCTATGATGCTTGATTGTGAATCTCTGGAGCACGAATATATTCCTTTAAAATTAGAGGGCTATAAATTGGTCCTTTTTAACACCAATGTAAAGCATTCCTTAAGCGAATCGGCCTATAATGCCAGAAGAGCACAATGTGAACAGGGCGTAGCTTGGGTTAAAGCACAGCATCCAGAAGTTGAATATTTAAGAGATGTCAATCCAGAAATGCTATCGGAATATGTGTTGCCTAAAGATGCAGAAGTGTACACCAAATGCAGCTATGTAGTGGCCGAAATAGCCCGTGTAAAAAAAGCGGCGGCAGCACTAAAAGATGGCAGATTAGAGGAGTTGGGCAAATTGATGTTCGAAACCCATGAAGGCTTGAGCAAAGCCTACGAGGTAAGCTGCAAGGAGTTAGATTTTTTGGTAGAACAGGTGAAAGATGTAGCGGAAGTGTTAGGTGCTAGAATGATGGGTGGTGGATTTGGTGGTTGTACCATCAACATCGTAAAAGATGAAGCCATTGAGGAATTGACCACTAAACTTACTCAACTTTACCACAATCAATTTGGTTTAAACCTGAGCACTTATGTGGTAGAAACAGGGAATGGCTCGGAAATAGTAGACTAATGGTCTACTCTATTTTCAACGCTTAAAATTAAATCCTACTTCAAGTAACTTTATGCTTCACTTGAAGTAGGATTAAGAAAATACTTTCTACATTTCATCATCAAAATTTTAGGCCAAAAATCAGTTTTTTACTGCTATTGATGGTTCTGTCGCTTCGCGGACAAACTTTTATTAGCAGTTTTTATTATTTTATTTACCCTTTTTCGATTATTAAATTTGTCATAACAGCCAGTAAAGCTGATGCTGAAATAAATTCAGCATGACGAACCGCTCATCTAACGTCACCCTGAATTTATTTCAGGGTCAGCAAAATAAAGCTGGCATCATTCCACTAAAAATCAATCGAACTCACAGGTTATTTATTTAGTAGAACGAAGAGGCTTTGCTAAGACTGGAGATAACGAAAAGCTGGAGTAGACTCTCGCAAAGACGAAAAAAGAGCGTGATTGCGAAGAATAGCCTGTCCCGAAAATTCGGGACAGGCTATCTTAAGGCATAATAATAATCAAACTCAGGTTAATAACACCTTACCCCAAACAAAGCTGCGGGCACGTTCTCTGAAGGATGCTCCAATGTTATCGTTAAATATTTCGTACTAATGACCTTGTCCAATACAATAGTATTGAGGGTTTGATAATTATCGGTCTTTTCAAAAACAACATTGCCCGTATCGTCTTTAATGGTGTAATTACGTACACAGAACGGCATCACGTCTTCTGGGTGTCCCATTAAAACACTTTCCATCGGATGGTCATAATCGGTATCAAAAAACAATTCTATCTTTTGGATAGTCTGCGCCTTATCCCATGCTATTTGAAGGCTAGGCGCTTTGTCTTCTTTTGCGGCCACCCATGCATTTGGTTCGCTAACAGGTCGGTAAACACCACTTTTAATGTTCTCTTTCCCAAATTTATTTAAGGATGGATTCAGTTTAAAAGCGACGTTATGTCCTTCTGGTCTACGTTGAGGGCACCAAAATTCAAATTCGTCTACCCCAATATCTTCGGTTGGAGTTTGTTTACCAAAGTTAGATACCGCTTTATTTACCGAATTAAATACAGAAATTACTCCTGTAACTCGTTGTTGACTAAGATGCAGTTTTACTTTAGGATTTTTATGGAACACTATAAACGCATAAGCCGTTTCGGTAAGTTGGACAGAAAAATCGACATGCAAACAATTGCGACCAGGTTGTATGGCCAAGGTCTGTTTTTCAAGGATTACATCGGGGGTATAATTTGCCGATTTTCCACTGATTCGAAGTTCAACTTCTAATTCCGTAGCTTCATCAGCCTCTGCATGAAAAATCACTTGAGGCACTTTACCTTCGTTTAATGGCAGCATTTGTGCAGTAGCAATTTCTAGGCTTTTCAGTAATTCCGAAGGCAACTCTTCTAACACGTATTCACTTGATGCCGATAGCTTAGCCGTTTGTATCAAATCTGCTCCATCATTTAGCGTATAGCCGGGAATATGCTGACCGCTTTTCAACAATTCATCCTGTAATTGACCAATCAGGTTTTGATGAATAATTTCCGCTGGATTTACGTCATTCTCCTTCGCTACAAAAGCAGCCATGCCCACCGCTTGGCCTACGTGTGCCGCGGTTGCCATTACCCTTGTAGAAGCAAATGCCACGTGTGTAGCACTAATGATACGCCCTGTTAGGAAAAGGTTTTTGATGTTTTTACTATATAAGCAACGGTAAGGAATTTGGTAAATCCCTTTACTGTGCCATTGGTTGCAACCAGGTTTTTCGCTGAATACACCATCCGCTGGGTGAAGATCAATGGACCATCCGCCAAATGCCACAGCATCATGATGGGTATTTTGTTCGATGATATCTTGTTGGCGCAACATGTAATCGCCTTCAAAACGACGACTTTCTCTTTTACCAGGAATGGTGCCTACCCATTCCAAAGTCATGGTTTCTGCTTCTGGAAAATTGCCAGAATTTTTAATGTAATTCCAAGCGCCGTAAACTACTTTCCACAGCTCCATTTTAATTTTTTCGGTATCATGCACCGTATCCAATCTTCCACCATATTCCAACCACCATAGCTTACAACCGTACTCCTTGGTGTTAAAGTTTCTAAAGCGTGGAATTTCGGTAGTGATGTCTTGCAAAGCAAAATTAGGAACCGTAAATTTTACAGGTTTGCCTGTGTCTTTGGTATAGAAATACAAACTATGACCCAGCAATTCGCCGTACTCTTTGGATGGTGCAAATTTTTCACCAAACTCTTCCGTACTTTCGGCACCCATCCTAAAAGCGGCACCAGCTAAAAAGCCAACAATTCCATCCCCAGAAGCATCACAAAACAAAGGTGCATGAATATGATATTCGGTAGAATTCTGGCTACAAAAAGCCTTTACCGATGAAATTTTTTCTGCGTCAGCTTTATGCACTTCGTGAACTGCGGTGTTTAGCAAAAGTGTGATGTTAGGCTCGGCCAATATTTTATCCAACAGGATGGTATCAAATATTAAGGCATTTCCTTCTTTGTTTTTATAGGTGTTTTCTACCAAAATTTCGTCGATAACGCCACCTTCTCTACTCCAACGGTTATTGTTTCCCATGTGAGATGTTGCACCCAAAATCCATAAACGAACTTCGCTGGACGAGTTACCACCTAAAACTGGTCTATCTTGTACTAAAACTACCTTTACCCCTTTACGTGCAGCGGTAATGGCAGTACAAACCCCTGCCAGCCCACCGCCAATCACTGCAAAATCTGTGTTTAATTGATTGGATTTTAAATTACGGGAATCTGTTGCCTCTGATATGATCATATTAAAATACTCGGTTATCTTGGTTATTATAAATTTGGTATGGTTTGGTTTGGTCTGTAAATATATTAATAAATCTTATAAATTTCCATTTCTCCTAAAATTATCCGTATTAATTACACTTAATTGCTGGTGCCGTTGACCGTTACCGACAGGTTCTTATTTACCCCATTCAATGTCAATTGTAAGTTGAGCACCACTTGCTGACCATAAGGGATTTTTTTCAAAGACCACTCATAGGGATAAGCTACTCTTTGCAGGGTATTTGAGTCAAGATTAGTGGTCAAATTAGCTTCTGCATTTTCCAATGGAGGCGTATCCAGATAGGCATAAATAGAATCCCAACCAAATGGAGACCTTATCCTAAAAACATAAAAAGTGCCCCAATTACTATCTACCGTGGTGGTGTACATCCCCTGTGGGAGTTTGGGAGCCTTGGTTTCTTTAAACGGAGTACTTAATGGAAATGAAAGCGCCGAAACGCTTTTTGCCCCTACAGTAAGTTGTGTGGTACGACCATTCATTACGGCAGTAGTTGGTGTGCAGTTATCATTAGTATAAAGTTCACTTGATGAGTTAGAGGCCACTTTAACACTATCTGTAAGCGTTAAACTTACCGCAGCTGGGTTTGGAGATTCATTCAAGGCGATAACCCAAAATTTGTTTTCGGAAATGGCCGTGAGGTAATTCACATCGGGATTACTCGACTGAACCAAATCTTTCTTCAACAGTAGTGTAGCTTCTTTATCCGTATAGACTTTACCCTTCCCGCCTCCAAAAATCCGATTGTTGAACCAAACGAATCCTTCTTGCCTACTGTATGGGAAATTAATGTTTCCCTGAGAACGTTGCATAGCTTCGGTCACTAAAAAATCAAACGAAAAGGCTAGCTGGGAAGGAATGTGATGGTAGTAAATGGAAGTCACATCAGGCCCCACATACGGATAATCTGCCTTTAAAGGGACATCGGTAAAGCCTCTTGCATAATAGCCTGGATAGTTGGAAAAACGGCCAATAATGGAGTTACGTGCGTAAGTCTGAAAAATATCTCTGTTATTGTGTTGGAATATACGAAGCAAGTTCGGTGCCCAATTAGACATGTAAACATGTAGAATTTGGGCCTTGGGAAAGAAAAGCGTTACTGGTTGTTCGAAACCTAAACCTACAGGAGAAACAAGGTCTTGAGGAACTTGCTTTTCCTGCACATCACCAGCCACACGAGGATAACCCAAGCGATATTGTTGTGTACCTTTCCACCAAATGGTGGTGGTTCCACTGTAATTATTGCCTGGGTGAATGGTTTGCTGATTGGTGGTTACGTTAGGGTAAGACCTGATCCCAGCAATGGTATAAAAGGCTGATTTCTCTGCGGCTGTTAAATAGCGGCTATATTTTGTGAGTTCATATATATCCATCAAATCCCACCAGTTGGGGTAAAATGAGGTATTATAAAAACCATGTTCATCCAGTGCAGTGGTTTTGGTCGCATATACGTCGTTGGTGAGAAACAAATCAGCTCCACGAATGGCATCACTTAACCACGATGCGTTTTGGGTCATTCGGTAAGCCGCCAATTTTTCCGTCCAACTATTGGTGGTGGTTCGCAGCTCGCCATTGGGCAATGCCAAATCAACCAGCCAAGGATTAGCCCCTTTAGTCAACTTATCCAAGCCTTCAAAATAGGCTACATTAAACTCCTTACTGTAGGGACTTAATTTAAGCGAGCTTTCGGTAGGCGTGTACAAAGTTCCTACCTTGTTAGACCACCTGTAGCCACGGCGAGAGAGGGTATATTCGATAGCAGGAAGGGCTCTTTTAAGGTATAAATCTTCGTCTTCACCAAGTACCGCAGCCGAAAGCAGCGTTAAGGGCGAAGTATTTACTACTACTGGCGCAATAACGGGATTTTGTTCGATGTCGTAAAATCCTTTCATGGTTGTATCCCAGCCCGATGCACTGTCGTTTTTAATCAGGTCTACCATATTTAAGGCGGCATTGGTTAGGGACGTAGTGCCTTGCTTACGATAATCTTTAACCTCATAAACTTTGTTGGATAGGTATTCTAACGCACTATCCCAAGTATTTGGCACCGCTCCTATCATAAATTCACGCGTGATGGACTGTCCTGAATTCAGCTTGGAATCGGCAAAGCCCAAAATAGGTCCAAAAGCCAAAGGTTGTACCTGGTTACTTTCGTTTTTCAGCGAAAATCCCATTGGAGAAGTTTCGCCCGTGGCCCATTCTAACGGAAAGTTTGATAATGCGCCTGCCACAAAATAACTGTAGGGTGTATTGTTCACCGTAGTTTCAACAATGCTTACGGGTTGTGGGGTGAGCGCACTTGGAACCATCAACGGTTGGTCTGGCAAACGCTGGTATTGAAACATGGGCGGCAACTGCACATTTTTTACCGCACTTGGCGCAATGGGCTGTAAAGCCGCCACGGCAAAACTGTAATAACCTGTAGTGGTGGCTTGGTAATTAAGCGTTAAACTTAAATGATTAGCTCCTACTGCCAGTTTCCATGTTCCCGTTAAGGTATATCCATTGGTAGCGGTATAGGTTACATTTATTTGCTCATCCGATATTTTGGTAACGGAAGTAGCCCTGCACAATAGCAATTCGCCAGCACTAAACGGATTTTTACCATTGGCTTGGTCAAATACTGAAAAGGTTTGACCCATGCTTTGAAACATGCTCATTCCCGCAGCATTTTCCCAAGCGGGGTTAACCCCAATAAAATTAACATCGGGCGTAGCTTCATGCAACAAAAAAATCCTATTGGATTCTACTCCTGTATTCACAGCAGTCCATTGGCCACCATTATACAAACTGGTGGAGCTCACAATGCGAGGTAAATTAGTGGCCGTATCTAGTACCGTAACAAACTGCAGTTTTAACTTGCCATTATTCATTTCGGCATTGGTTGTTGCTGAGCTGGTGATGGGTAGATACGGCGCTGCCACTAAAGCTGAGGGCGGAATTGATTCCAGTTTTTTAGGACTTAATTTAAAGGCCTGTAATGCGGTTAAACTTTGTAGGTTAGGATTAAAAGAGGTAACGGTGGTTAATAACAAGGCATCGCAACGTCCAAAATAACCTCTGGTGTCTTTTATGCGTAAAAGCGTTTCGTTAGTATCAAGTGTAGCGGTGCCTACTTTTTCCCAGTAATAGCCATCTTGTCCATGTATGCCAGACTCCTGGCTCATGGCCACCTCATTTACATAAATCAAGAACCTTCGTGTACCAGGTCTATTATCGGGATAATCCCTAGAGCGGGTCCATATATCGTAGGTACCAGCGGTTTTCACCTTGATGGCTGTATAGGCGTTGGCATTTGGTGTAGCGGTTTGCCCCACACTTAAAATAGCCCCACTCGAAACGCCAATTTCGTTACTACTTACCCATCTATCGGGAAACTGAAATTCTTCGGCCTCTACTAAAAACGTATTCGTATTCGTTTGTGCCTTAACTTGTATCAGACAGCTGATTAACAAAAGAAAGCCTGTGAACAATACTTTAAGCTGTTTCATACCTCAAACATTATTGTTTAATAAATTTTGTACTTATCTCTCCTTGTGTGGTTCTTATGCTAGCGATATAGGTCCCTGGAATAAGGTTAACCCGTGGTTTCACCTTTGTAAAGCCTGCATCTAGCTTGAGCTGTTCGATACTTACTACTTTTCCGCTCATGTCAATAATCCTTAAAGTGGTTAAAGTAGACTCGGGCACATTAATGAGCATTTCCAGTACTTTATCATTGGGATAAATGGCTTGTATCGTCGCCGCGGTTGTATTGGCAAACTGCGTGAAACGAACCTCAGATAAGGAGAACTGTCCGTTAGTGTCTACCGATTTTAAGCGATAATAGTTCAACCCTTTGAGCGGATTAGCATCTACATATCTATAATGAATGGTTTTATCCGAATAACCGTTAGCTAAAACTTTCCCAATTTCCTTAAATTGTCCATCGTCCTGTGCCCGCTGTATTTCAAAATAGGCACTTTCTTTTTCTGAAGATGAAGACCAGTTAAGTGTGGTGGTAAGGTTGCTTTTTTGCACTGAGAATGACTGCAATGAAATAGGCAGCACTTCATTTGGCGGAACGGGAGTAAACGAATAACACACACCCCTAAAAACGGTATTTGTGGCTGCTGTTGCTAAAACTACTGGCGTGGCCGAAAATGTTCCATTCAAACCACTGTTATCGGTAATGCTCACCAACTCGCCACCACCAGCATCGGCAGTACCACTTTTACGAGTGGCATACATCACCACATTGCCATTAGTGGCATTGCCTGTTATTCCCACATATTGGTCATTGGCCACGCCTATTTTTCCATTGCTTACCCATGTTCCGTTAACCAATGAGTATTTAAAAATTCCAGCAGTATTATCAGCCACATAAAGTACATCTGGTCCAGGAACAGTATTGCACACATCAGCCAGAAAAAACTGGCAAGGGCTACCTGTTGCAGGATAACCAGGTAAATTAGCCACAGCTTGTCCCGTGATAGGCAACACACCTGGTCCTACGGTAGCAATTCTGGTATCGCCACTGGTAGAAGACATGTACAACTGTCCATCGAAAACATGGATAGCACGCCCCGTAACAGTGGTTAAAGCCGTGGAAGTGGTTCCTCCTACCTGTGCATAGCGAACTCCCGTAGTTCCGCCTGTCATCCAAATCCCCTTATTTCCATCAAATACGGCACAACGGGCATTTACAGCCGAAAAAGCATCGGTAACACTGGTAGAAGTATTGATGGTATTGTTGGCGTAAATAATGCCTGCGGTCCTGTTGATGGTACTGCTTACAGAAGTCCCGACAGATGCTGTTCCAAGAGCGGCATCATAACCAAATAAGCAAACGGATTGCCCATCGGGGGATAGTACGGGATAACCTTCAAAAGCATATTTGCCAGATAGGGTTAACTTTTTATTAGTGCCTGAATTGACAACAGGCATCGCAATGGTCCTGATAAAAGTTCCAGAAGTGTTGTACTCATCCAGATAAACAGGCGTTGCAGCAGTGGTTAGCGAGGCACTTCCATCGCCAATTCTTACTACAAAAATGTTTCTGTTGGATAAATTTTGAGCATGCAGCTCCAATACTGTGCAGCAAATGAGCAGCAGCAGTAAATAGCCATATCGTTTCATACCATAGTTTGGGTTAGTTTAACTTATTGTACAAGCAAGGGGCATCCTGTACTACTGAAATATTCTATAACAGCAGTTAGTTTTATAAATTAAAAAGGATGGTATTTGAATACCATCCCTCCTTATCTATTTCGCAATTTTTGTTTTGGTAATTTCATTACCAACTTTAGAAGCAACGATATATACGCCTCTGCTAGCAGTAAATGGGACTTCAACGGTATTCCAACCACTAGTTAAGTTTGCACTTACTTTTGTCAAGGCATTTCCTGAAATGTTGTAGACCTTAATTTCGGAGGTTGAATTTGCTGAAGCAAATACGGAAACCTGTAAGCTGTTATCTTTCACCTGAACTTTTAAGTCATTTTTTTGCAGGCTCGATTTTACTGAAATTGGACCAAAATCTTCAAAATGATTATCGAAATCTACTTGACGCAATTTATAATAAGCCGTTCCTGATAATGGTGATAAATCAGTAAATGAATAGTTCAGGACTTCATTGGTAGTTCCATTTCCTTTAACGCTACCTATTTTGGTAAAGCTCTGTCCATCGGCAGACCTGTAAACCTCATAATGTGAGTTATTCTGTTCAGAAGCTGTAGACCAATTTAAGCGAACACCATTGGTGGCTTCCTTACCCGTAAAAGAAAGCAGTTTTACCGGCGTGGTGGTTACTGTTGGCGAAAAGGATAAACCGCGAAATACAGTATTGGCTGCTGCTGTAGCAATATCTGTCGCAGTGGCAGTCATTGCCACATTGTAACCAGTTGCATCCGTAATTTTAAATATTTTATTGGCTGATGTACCAAATCTTACACCATAAAGCGTCACCTCATTTCCAGAAACTACCCCTGTTAAACCAGTATATTGTCCCGAAATATTACCATTTAATACCCAATTGTTATTTACCAGTGAATACTTCGCAATACCATCAGCGATTGCGGTATTAGCTACATATAAAACATCATCACCAGGTATGTTAGGGTCAAGATCAGCAAAGAAAAACTCTCGACCAGATGGTGTCGCGGTTGACATACCAGGCAATCCTGCTGCAGTTTGTCCATTGGTAGTAGGTAAACCCGTACCAATAGAAACTACTGGACCAGCTGTGCCTGATACTTGTGAAGCATATAGCTGATTATTAAAAATTCGCATAGACCTACCCGAACGAGCAATTATTGATGTTGCGGTAGTTGCGCCAATGGTGGTATGATAAATGTTGATCGTACCACCCCCCATCCATACGTTATTTCCGTCTACAACAGCTGAAGTGATGAATTGTGCGGTAAAAATATCCAGTGCAGTACCTGTATTTACATTTCCTGTTTCATCTATTACGCCTACCACCCTGTTATAGGTTGCACTGGCCGAACTGGTAACTGAAGCTGTACCCAAAGGAGCATCGTAACCTGTTAAGGTGAGCTTCTTCTTATCTTGCGAAAGCGATAAAAGTCCTTCAGAAGACGAATTACCTGATAAGGTCAATCTTCGATTAGCACCTGCCACGGCTGTAGGTAAGGCAATGCTTCTAATCAATGTTCCGCTGGTAGAATACTCATCAATAAATACAGGCGTAGCACTCGCCCCCAAAGCTGCCGAACCGTCGCCAATCCTTAGGACAGATAAACTGCCTGCAGTGAATGCTTGTGAAAACCCAGAATGAGCGGCCACTGCAAACAAACAACTTAATAGTAGTTTTCTTTTCATCATAGTTTGGTTTAAATGGTTAAGGTTTTTGAGGCGATAATGAAAGTCCACGGAACACCGTATTGGCACCAGTTTTGGCCAATACAGAACGGGTTAATTCAGCAATAGACCCGTTGTGACCTGTATTGTCGGTAATTTTAAATAGTTCCGATGAAGTGGCGCCATATTTAATCCCGTAAACAGTTACTTCGTTGCCAGTTACGGTAGCGGTAAGACCAGTGTATTGTCCTTTTACCGTTCCATTTGAAACCCAAGAACCATTCACTAGAGAATATTTGGTAATCCCATCAGTGATTCCTGTATTGGCAATGTATAGCACATCGTAACCCGGGATATTTGGATTGATATCTGCAAAGAAAAATTCTCGTCCAGTTGGGCTAGTTCCATTGATGGTAAGGCCAGGAACTGCAACTGCTGTTTGAGGAGCTGTGGTTGGCAAACCTGTTCCAACAGCTACTAAAGGGCCTACCAAACCAGAAGATTGGGAAGCGTATAATTGATTTTTGAAAATGCGAATAGACCTACCAGAACGCCCAATAATGGAAGTTGCATCGGTTGAACCAACTGTAGTGGTGTAGATATTGGCATTTCCGCCAGCAACCCACACGTTATCTCCATCGGTTACCGCCGAACCAATATAAACCTTCGAATAAATATTTAGGGAGGTAGCGGTATTTACATTACCCGCTCCGTCTATCACCCCAATAACCCTGTTAATCTGGTCACTTTCAGAAGCAACCACAGCCTCTGTACCCACAGCGGCATCGTAACCTGCCAAGGAAAGCTTTTTAGCATCTTGAGAAAGCGACAAAAGTCCTTCGAAGGAAGAAACGCTAGGCGTATTGCCATCTAAGGTTAGTCGTTTGTTTTTTCCAGTTAATGCGGTTGGTAAGGCAATACTTCTGATTAGCTTTCCATTGGTGGAGTACTCGTCGATAAATACAGGTAGTGCGGCCGTTCCTAAGGTTGTTGTTCCATCTCCAACCCTTAACACCGACAAGCTGCCTGGCGTAAATGCGGTTTGGGAAAAAGCAGTTCGTACAGCGATGGCAAATAAACAGGTTAGTAAAAGTTTTTTATTCATATCGGTTGGTTAAAGTTTACGGGTTGGTTAAGAAGCATCTAAAACTATTTTGAAAGACCACGCTTTGTTAGTGTGGAGCATTCGATAATGAGCTTGTGCGAAACCCGTAAGTGAGTTGAATTAAAAGATTTATATTGGTTTGGTTTGGTTTGGTTTTTTTATTTTAACCAAAAGTATCAGTTATTTTTGTAAAAGCAATTTTTTTTGAAAAAACTTTTTGTTTGGATAGGAAGCAATGCAATCTTTGGTCATTGCTAGTTGAATCGGTCGTCATCCTGAATTTATTTCAGGATCGTAAAGCGATAGGAGGCTCTAACATGTAAATTGCTTTAAGGTTCTCCGCCTACGCTGGAATGACGCTCCGATGAATGGTTTTATGCAATAAGGGCTTAGCTACCCTGAAATAGCTAAGCCCTCTTAGTACAATTACAACTTGCTTTTATCTCACTACTGCTTTTCTAGAAGCTCTAAATGGAATTAATGCACTTAACAGGATGATGGTTGCAATGACCGCCACCATCCCAGTTGCTTTTGCGGTAAAAGCACAGAGCACAAACAGTAACAACGCAATAAATGCCAATGAAAACGAAATCACCTGCAAACCAAATTTATTCTGCTTTCTGGTTTCAGCGAGTTCTTCTTCGTCAACTTGTACAATGGTCTCTTTACGTACCGCCTTGCGCTCCTGTAATTGCAAATATTCTTTACTAACTAAGCCTTTTGAGGCCGCATAAATTTCATAGATAAGCAATAAAACAAATGGCAATAATACTCCTAGCAGCATTTCACTTCCGCGGCTTAATTTATAATCAAACACCAACGGCAGTAGTATTTTAAATAGCAGGTTTACCACCAAACTAATCATGGTTACCAAAATAGTTACCTTACCAGTGATTCTTTTAGAGAACAAAGCCCATATTGGTGGCGCTAATAAAGGACCACCTGTGATGGCGCCAACACTTAACGTAAATTCAACAATACCACCAATATAAGGTACAATTAAAGCAATGGCAATCATCCCGAAGCCGAAGCACCAAGAAGAGGTACGAGCCACTTTCATTAACTGTTCATCGCTTGCTTTAGGGTTAATGTTTCCTTTATAGATATCGTTGGTAAACACTGCAGAAACTACATTGAGCGCCGTATTTGCAGAGGCCGAAGTAGAAAAATACATGCCCGTTAATATCAAGCCCATTAAGCCCGCAGGCAATACCTGCTTACAAACCATGAGGTAGGCATTTTCAGTTTCGATACCTGATAACCCAGGATTAATAGTTTGGTAAATCATAGGAGGCAACATCCACAATACCGGACTTAGGATATACAAACCAGCAAAAAGAAAGGCCACTTTAGAAGCCGATTTTGGGGTATCCACACTGGTGTAACGTTGCACAAAAGTCCAGTTACCGCCGATATAAAAAATGTGATATAACGCAAAGGCACCAATAAATCCCCAAGTGTATTCGCCGTTAACGGGTTGGAAAAAATCATCGGGAACCTTGGTTAAGAAATTTTGTATGCCGCCCGCTTCTGTAAAAGCCAAAGGTATGATCAACAATACGGCTGCCGTTAAAATCACAAACTGCAAAATGTCGGTTACCATTACCGCCCACAAACCACCAACGGCCGTATAGGCGATCATCAAGATCCCCAATACCACAGTTACGGGTACTAATGGGAATTCAAGAGAGGAACCCACTAATTTAGACACTGAATATAATACCGACCCTTTGATGAATAATGACACCAACATAAAGATGTAGATGAAGCTTTTTTGAACTTTCTCGCCAAGTCTTTCTTTGATAAATTCAGCAGCTGTTAAGCTTCCAGTGGCCTTCCATTTAGGCGCCAGGTACAAACCTGTAACCAATCCACCAATACACATGGTCCACTGAATGGTCACAGCCACCCAACCATACTTATAAGCAATTGAGCCCCAAGCCACAAAGGTACCAGCAGAGAAAAAGCTCATGAACAGTGACAAACCTCCAATAAACCACGGCACGGCTTCACCACCTGCGAAAAATGACTTGAGGTTACGACCAGTCCGCGAAAACAGCAGGCCAATCACCATGATAAATACTGAAAAAACAACTATAACGGAGGTATCTATGAGCGAGTTCATTCTTAATTAAGCATTGATATATAAGAGGTTTTGACTTTGTTTCTTCCTTATTTTTTATTCGAGTTTTTAATGGCTTGCGCCGCTACTTTTCTCAAATACTTTGCAAAATCTGCAGGAACTTTATTTGGTACAAACTGGATGTTTTCAGGGGAATCTTTAAATAGAAAAGCATACCAGATCAATCCGCCTAAATATCTTCCAGCTTCGCTAGCATGGTTGGCGTCGAACGTAAATTCCTTATTGTTTTTCCAAGAATAACCCATGTTTAATGAATTGATCTGATTTGGAAGATTAGGATATGTTGGATTGGCAAAATCAAATGCAGTGTCTTTTTGGTAAGCATACTCTTTACTTGTAGCAACCTCTTCAAAAGCATCTCCTACTGGGATGATTCTCACTTTAAGTTGTTTGGCCGCAGCATGATAGGCCTCTCTAGATTTTTGCCACATTTCTGCCTGATTTTGTGCCAACTGTCCCGCAGCTATCCTACCAAAAGTTTTTGCATCAGCACGATAGGCCCAAGTTTGATGTAGTACCACCTCTGCTTTTGGCTGAATGGACTTAACGAAATCATAAAGCTTTTGGGCATACGGGGCATAGCTTTCTTTATCTGCCGAAAGGTAAGAAGCTTGTTGTAAGGTAACAATATCCCACTTCCCTTCTGACAGAAGCGTGCGTAAAGATTTTCCTTTATACGGTCTGCCTTCTGCACTTTCGGGATTGGCTTCTGCGGCCTCCACGTATTTCCAATGCTGCTCCAATGAATGACCACCTAACTCGGCCCTACCAATGATCAAATGCTTCCCTTTTTCTTTAGCTATCTCAGGCAAGTAAGCGGATGCATTTTGAGAAAAGCTATTGCCAATCAAAAATATGCGAAGGGTATCGGTTTTGGTTTGCCCATAGCTGAAATTGCTTAACAGCATGAAGGCAATTGCCCAAAAGAAGATCTTTTTGGTGCGCTCGATCTTGTGTACGATCATTTTAGTGTAGTTCATTTGTGTAATTTAATTTTCGAATTCAATACATAGCTTGTGAGTAGAAGCGATCAATGAAACCGAAACTGGTTTGGTCTGGTATGGTTAAAAATCAAATTTATGAATTATTTCTAATTTTCAAAATCAATTCATTGGAAGTATCTCGCCTTTGATCAATATTTTCCCAATGTAAGCCACCGTTTTATGGTATTTAGCTGGATTAGCGGTAATATCAGCCGCTTGGCTTTCTCCCAAAATCTGCTTCTTGTCGGGGATGATATCAGACACTGTAAACTTTACCGTATGTATTCCAGCCGGTAACTCAAAAAATTCTGCCTGTCCCCTATACCTGTTATTACAATAGAAATTAAACCTGTTGATCAGGTCTTCGGCATTGTTTGCTGTTTGGGTTTTCAAGACCAGAGTTCCCGCTTGTTTATGGATGGTTGTTTTCTTCCCGTCAATTTCCAAAGTGAGCTGCCCCACTTCTGGCCCGCCGATATCAAAAAAACCGATCATATTGCCCTTAAATTTAAACGTGAAGTATTCCCCAGGTTTTTCAGCCTTCATCACATAAGGAAACCAACCCGCAAACTGCTTAAAATCTGCCAATGTATTGGGATCAAACTTAGTCCAACCCTTGCTAAACTGAGCGACGGATGGCGTTAGCATTTTTGCTTCTTCCCAATTATCTGCCAACAAAGACTTTGGCAATTCATGTTTTTTATTTTCGGCATATTCTTGCATTTTAAGAAATGATCGTGCAATTGCCTGTGCATATAGGTTCCCTCCCGCTTCTACAGGATGCGTACCATCGTTAGAAAAAATGATCTTATCTGTTTTGGTTCCTGCCGGCGCTTTCCAAATAAGCTGATCTTCTTTTTCGAGCATACTTGCTTCAAGGCCCATGTGTACCGAAGGTATTTGATAGTAATCTGCTAATTTTTCGAGACCGAGAATATTTGGAGGAATTTTTCCGCTGGCGTAAGTCTTGGTCTGCCCGTTGTAAATGGTGTATAGCAAACAGATGTCCGTTTGGGGATTGGCTTTCCATATCTGTCTAATGATGCCTTCCATTCCTTCCGCAAAAGCATTGTTAACGGCGAATTCCACAAAAACTAGATCGGGTTTGTACTGCAGCACTTGCTCCTGAATTCTACAGGCGCCCAAATCAGTTCCTGTACCTGATATCCCTGCATTAATAAACTTCATTTTGGTACTGGGGTACATCTCTTGGATAAACTTGGCCGATTGCATCCTATACAAATTAATGCCACGGGTAATGCTTCCACCTATATAGCCTATCACTAAGGGTTGTTTCTTTTTCGCCTTGTTAAAAAAATTAGGCAGCCCCTTTCTTACAAAAAAATCATTTGGATCATTAAAAGTGCCAGGTGTAATTGCAGGTGTTGCAGGTACTAAAGGATCGAAAAACAAGGGCAATGCCCCCGCCTGGCTGGCAGCAATAAGTCGCTCCCTTTCTTGAGTTTCTTTACTCACTGATGTGTTTTTTTGCGCATAACAAGCTAAAGAGAGCATCAATCCGATGGTTAAACAAGCTTTTTTATAAAACATCGTCAAGTTTATTTATGGTTTCATGGTTTTACGCCTTCCAAGGTCAAATGAACCTGGCGTACTTCATCCTTATCTTTAGTTTTCAGGTTCACACTAATATTCACCGGCTGATGTGGATCGATTTTATTAAAGGACCACTCGTAAGGATAAGCAAAACATTTAATTGCCTTAGACGCATCATCATTGATGACCAACTCTGCCTCGGCGCCCGTTATTGGCGAAGTACTCAAATAGGTATAAATAGAATCCCAACCAAATGGCGATCGAATTCTGAAAGCGTATAGGGTACCCCAAGGCGCTCCTAAATTAATTTCTTTCATTCCCTCCTTCACTGGCAAAAGTTCTTTTTCTACCGTGCCAGTTTGAAGTGGGAAAGCATAAGCGACCATACCTTTTCCAGCTACCGTTACTTTTATTTTATTGTCAGCGGATAACTCACCTACTGGCGCAGAAGTTTGGCTCTGATAAAGTTTAATCCCTGCATTTTTAATCCCTATCTCTTTGGCATTAAGCGTAAGGTTAAACTGTTGTTGCTTGCTGGATTCGTTTAGCAAGATCACCCAAAAACGGTCCTTCGATTTAGCGGTAAGGTAATTGATTTCAGGAATGTCAATGGTCACTAAATCTTTTTTCAACCAAATACTGGCGTCAGTATCGTCGTAAATGGTTCCTTTTCCGCCACCATAAATTCGGTTGTTAAACCAAACAAAGCCTTCTTGTTTGCCCCAAGGAAAACTGATACGTCCCTGCGATCTTTGTACGGCTTCGGTCACTAAAAAATCTAAGGTAAAAGCCAGATGCGGAGAAATATGGTGATAATAAATGGAATTGATATCTGGTCCTTTGTAAGGATATTCGGCACGATAAGTAAGGTCTGTATAGCCTGTGGCATAATAGCCAGGATAGCCAGAAAAACGTCCAATAATAGAATTACGAGCGTATATTTCAAAGATATCACGTTTATTATACTCAGCCATTCTTAGTAAATGTGGCGCCCAGGTTGACATGAAAATATGGCGCACATTTTTATTCGGTAAAAAGAAGGTACTAGGTTGCTCCAAGCCAAGCCCCACAGGTGAAATTAAAGATTGTGGAACTTCTTTTTCTTTCACATCTCCAGCACGACGGGGAAAACCTAAACGAAATTTATCGCCATTTTTCCACCATAAATTGGTATTGCCTTCATACTGGTTTCCTTCGTGGATTACCTGCAATTTATTTTCTAAGTTTGGGTAAGAACGGATGCCTGCAATGGTAAAAAACGAAGCATATTCTGCCGCTTTTGCAAACGAAGCATCTTTAGTCACTTCATAAAGATCCATTAAATCCCACCAATAAGGATAAAACGAAGTGTTGTAGAATGGTTGGGCGGTGAGCAAATTGCTTTTGGTACCATACACCTCATTTTGTACAAAGTCTTTGGCATGTGAAACAGCCTCATTCAACCATTTTTTATCTTTTGTAAGACGATACGCGGCTAATTCTTGCGTCCATGCAGGAATGTTGACCGAGTAACCCGAAAGCTTGCGAGGTAGCTGGTCTGGCATGGCCACCTGCAACAACCAAGGATTTTTCTTCCCTAGCAATTGATTAAGCGACTCGAAATAAGCCGTGTTAAATTGTACGTTTTTGTATGGGTTGAGTTCGAGCGATTGTTTGGTAGGGTTATACGGGGCACCAACGCCCGTTGCCCATCTAAAAGCACTACGAGACAAGGTATATTCGATGGTTGGCAATGCACGAGTCAGGTACAAATCTTCATCTTTACTCAGTACCGAAGCCGAAATAATAGCCAAAGGTGATGATTGTGCTACGGTTGGTGCAATTTTAGGATCGGCTTCTATGTCATAAAAACCTTTCAACTTAGGATTCCATCCCAAAGCATCCTCATTTTTGATCAGATCGATGATGTTAAAGGCGGCATTGGTTAAGGAGGTAGAATCTTGCAAGCGATAATCTTTTACCTGATAAATATGGGTAGATATATAAACCAAAGCCTCATTCCAACTGCCAACAACAGCCCCAATATTGAATTTTCTTTTTAAAGTAGCTCCTTTCAACAATTTCGAATCGCTTAAACCCAGCACTGGCGCAAAAGCTACGGGTTGTACTTCATTCAATTCATTTTTAAGGGAAAAACCCATGCGTGAACTCACATCTTTTGCCCAATCCAAAGGAAACTCATCGGCTACGCCCGATACAAATAAACTTAAGGATTTGCCTGTATTCGCTACTTCAACAACGGCCAAAGGTTGGGGCGTCATGGCGCTAGGCACCAACAATGGTTCTTGCGGAATGCGGGTATAATTGAACATGGGAGGCAACTGCACATTTTTTACACTGTTGGTAGCAATAGACTGAAAAGCAGAAACCACAAAGCTGTAAAAACCTTCTTCTTTGGCTGCATATTCCAAACTCAATTCGTAATTAGCCGATTCGGGTTTCAATTTCCAAGTACCTTTTACTTCATTTCCATCTTCTGTTAAATAGGTAATTTTTATCTCTTCGGACGATACTTGTACAACAGATGTTGGTTTACACAAAAGCAAATCGCCTGCAAAAAATGGATTTTTAGCGCCATTTGGATCCATTACCTGATAAGATTTCCCATTAGCAGAAAAGGTAGTGATGCTCGTCGCATTTTTCCAGGAGGCATAATAGGGTCCAAATTCAATTTTAGGTTTCTTAGCTCTTAACAGGAAAATCCTATTTTCTTCAGCATTTTGGGTAAGGCTCACCCATTTGTTATCCTGAAAAACCTCGGTGAGGGTAACGATCTGTTTTTGGTTTGTCTTAGCATCAAAAACTTCCTGTATGGTCAATTTCAGTTTGCCATTGGTTAAGGTGCCAAGTACTTTTTCTTTTTTAGTGAAACGAATTGGAGCAGTGATATTGACTTGCGCTTGGCTTGCTGCTACCTGAACAGGCTTTAAATAGTAGCTATTGAGCGATTGTTCTTTTTGGTTAGGGTCAAAGGCTTCATCGGTGGTAAAAAAAACGGCATCGCATCGAGCAAAGCTCAGCTTGGTATTTTTTAATCTTAGTAGATTTTCGCCAGCATTTAAGGTCACTTTACCTACTTTTTCCCAATGATAGCCTTCTTTTAAATGAGCACCAGATTCCGTAGTCATCGGCTCATCATTGCAAATCAAAAGATACTTTCTTGTTCCTGGTTTATTTTCAGCGTAGTCTCTTGATTTGGTCCACACAAAGTAATTGCCTTTATTGGCTATTTTAACCACGGTAAATGCATCAGTAGTAGGTTCTGCAGCAGCAGACCCAATGAGTGCCCCTTTTCCAGAAACATTTGTTCCCCCTTCTTTACCAAAAGCCCATCCGCCTGGAAATTGAAAATCTTCGGCTTCTATCAAATAACTTGTTGGTGCTTGCCCGTAAGTATTTACCGCAAAAAAGCAAGCAAGCAATATTGTAAAACCTATTTTCAAATACTTTCTATCAGCATTAACCCCTCGTCTCATTATCAATAATTTAAGGCAATCACTTTTAAACCATAAGCTGCGATTTCGATATTCCACGTTGGATCAACAGCAGATAGCGTTTGTTTTTTCGAATCAGGGTTCACAAATACTGCACTTTTAATTTTGCTTACCGAAGCCCCTTTAATTTTATTGGGATCTATATGGATTTTTGTGCTTAGCGGTTTGTTGCTATTATTGAGCAAAACCAAAAAGCATTTCTTCTGATCTGTATTGATGGCTTCGATGTAATCCAAATAAGGGCTATCTGCTTTGAGCAAACCATCACTAAGCATTAATGAAACAGGCGTGTTATAAACTTTCCCTTGCGCAAAGCCATAGCTTTGATGCGGCCCTACTTTTGGCGTGATAAACCCTCTTGGGAAGGAAACTTCGCCATGAGAACGGAGCTTGGCTTCAGACAAAAGATAGTCGGTAATCCAACCAATTTGCCACCAAGCGTGATGAGGAAATGAACCTGGCCCAGCATTCATAGCCGTCCAATAGTAAGAAGCTACACTTGTTTTTTTATCTACAAAAGCATCACGACCCCATGCAGCGGCCCTTGCCATATCTAAGTAAATAGGATCTTTGGTGAGTTCGTAAATACGCACAAACAAGCCTGCATGACTGGCCAATAAAATTGGTCCAAGGGAATTGGCCGAGCCTATACTTCCACCATGTTCAAAGCTTAGACCTACTTGACTTATTTCCCAATCTTGACGGCTAATGCCTTTCACCATCTTCACCTCTTTCGTAGGAATTGGGTGCGTATAAATAGAAGTGGTATAAAATTTAGCCGCTTTAATAGCCGATTTTAGATAAAGGTCTTTTTTGGTGAGTTCATGAAGATCCAATAATGCCTGAATACTTTGTCCAGTCGCAAAATCCTGCACGAACCTAGCATCACCACATACGCCGAGAAAATGTCCCTTATCAATAGCTTGCTTAATATACCAATCAGCTCCTTTACAAGCTGCTTCCAAATATTTTTGATCACCCAAAACGCGGTAAGCGATCAACAATCCGTAAAAGGTTGGGCGTAAATCCTGAAGTTCTGTAAAGCGTTGCTTTTCGGACTCATGGTCGTAAGCTACTGCCCATTCGCCCTGCTGTCCTTGCCATGCCAATAATCGCTCTGCACCTTTCCTTAATTTATCTTTCAGTTCTGCATCGCCTGGTTCAAACAGCAAGATATTACCAATATCCATCATGGTGTAATAAGTTACCCCAATAGGCTCTACATATCCTCCCCACTCTTCCGTAAACTTTTTGCTTTTTGACAGGAAGTACTGTCCAGCAGCAGCACCCTGAAAAAAGCCTGGTTTTTCCTCTTGTTGAACTAATTTAAAGTTTCGGGCAAAGGGCAAACGTTGTTGCTGCAAAACAGAATCCTTTGTGATATTCGAAAGCATCCACATGGCACCATAATCAGAGTTTTTCATCGCATCTTTATCCGAGCCCAATACACCACCAAGATAAGCCTGCGCACCAATGGTTAGGTTTTTATATTGTTCAGTGCGCCACATAGAGGTTTTGTCATCAACCACATATTTATGCATGGCCAAAATGCGGTCTGTTAGCGATTGCGAGGTTTGCTTTAAGTCCAAAAAGTCCTTAAAACGATAAATATCATAAACGGCATGCTTAAATACGGTATACCAATCCGCAGCTTGAAGCGAGTATCTAAAAGTAAAGGTGGTGGTTTCTCCTTTTTTAAGGAAAGATCCTTTTTGCCCTAGTACGGGGTGATAGACCGTTGGAGAAAGTTTGGCTTCTCTATTCATGAGCGAAAGTCCCAACAGCCAATCATTATGTGTATTCTTATCTTTATCCCAAGGATTTCTGCCTGTGCCTGGTGCTGGAATAACCGACATCGTTAGTCCATTTTTTGAACTAATCAATGGCGAAAGCGTGCTTGCTGTACGTTCTCTCACCACAATTGGTCTATCTGGAATTCCTTGTCCATAAGCATAGGCTTTTACCAAGTCCTTTTCCAGCGTTGCTCCCTGAAAATATCCTGGCATTAAGCCCCAAGAGAGTTGATCATTCGAAACCGTAGCCACGGTTGGACTTGCTATAGAATAATAGCCGTCTTTATTGGCTTTCAAGGTTATTTTAACAGTGATATCTGTAGGGAATTTCGGATCAATTTGCCATAAAGCGTTAATGCTCGCTGTTCCCGTTTCTTTAGAGAAGTTGAACGACTGATCTTTATTTTTAGTCACTTGATCTGGATAGAACTGGATCGCTTCTCCCGCAGTATTTAACTGCACTGACTGTGTAACCTGACTCCAGTTAGAAGTGAGATACTTATAAACAGGTTCTGGAAAATTTGACTTTTTACCATCCTTATCAAACAATGGCGCTTCTACCGTATCTGGTTTAACGGCTGTGTAAAGTATTGTATAACTCCCCTCTGAATTGGGTACTTGTATCCAGTTTTGCTGGCCTTTAACTGCAATATTGGTAATGCGCCATCCTTTTTCTCCTTTTTTCCAACGAAGGTCTAACTTGGCACCTTTCAGCATGATCTCTTCACTACTTTGCCAAGCAATATTACTAAAGGTGATGATGGTAAGGCAGCTTAAAAGGCTGGTGTAAAACGCGTATTTTTTCTTAAAAGTCATGGCTAAGCAATGGGGATTTTTGGTTTTAACGTGAGTAATCTTTCTTAAAGCGTCATTGTTTTTTATTACTGAACAATAGTTAACGTCAATTCTTTTACGGTTTCTTTAACAGATGAACCCAACCTGTTTGATACCAGGAAAGAAACTTTATAAACACCTGCTTTATCGTATTTGTAAATAAAATCAGAAGGCTGTGTGCTGATATTTTTAAGTACATAACCTACATCTGACTTGATAAAATTGGGATCCAATTGTTTAGACACCACCCAATCTTCATTATCATCTGATCCTACAGTACCACCATACATCAATAACTGTGCGCTGGTGATGGTCCAAACTGCGGCTGGATTTTTATAGTTGATCCCTACCCAACCTGCATCTGCCATTACGGCTAATGGGGTTACCGAAGTACCACGAACGGAGTTGGCATTAAAAGTACGGATGACCCAACGGTTTTGCTGGGCGGTGGTTTTCACATCCGTATATTTAAATGCCACAGAAATTGGTTTTCCTAGATCTGAAAAATCAGATAAATCGATGGCCCCAGAAGGCGTATTATCCGCACCAGTAGAAAATACTGCACGACTGGAAACATCGGTCCATTTTGCTGCACTAACAGTAGTGGCATTAATGGCACCAGTAATGTCTGATGTAACCATTAACGAAAGGTTTTGTCTTACTCCCCTATCTACCAACGAAGTAAATTGAACCTGCAACTTACCAGGCAATGAGGTACGGTTGCGGAACTCGTATTTCTTTCCATCTTCTCCAGAAAAGAAGGTAATGTTATCTGGGTTTCCCGAAAATTTGAAGGTTATTTCATCACCAACTTTATAAGTTAAAGCAGCGGTTTTCACCTCAAAATCAGGCGTTTCTACCGTATCTTTTGTACATCCCGATAAGACAACCAATAAAGTACTTATCGCAAAAATCAAGTGTTTCATTTTTTTAATTTTTATGGTCATCAATTTTACCAGCCTGGATTTTGATCATGAACGCCAATCCCTGGATTAAGCACCAACTCTGAATTTGGAATTGGAAAAAGGAGGTTTCTAGCCGAGGTGTTTTTACCTGCCGAGCTTGCATACCTCCAGTTAGATGGTGCAGTCGCGGTAATCTCGGTAGACAAAGTATTCATCTTGGTCACGTAAATGCCCCAACGTTTTAAATCGTGTTGTCTCATCCCTTCAAAAGCAAACTCTCTGGCTCTTTCATTTTGAATTTCTTCTAAAAATCTAGCTGGCGCTAAGCCTGTGGCCACATCAACCGTAGGATCTGCTACGTTTACTGGTTTGTTATGTCCCCTTCTTCTCACTTGGTTCAAGTAGTTTTCTGCCAAAGCATTAGGTCCGTTATTAATCGCGTTGGCCGCTTCGGCATACATTAACAACACATCTGAATAGCGCAATACAGGAAAATTAACCGCATTAAAATCTTTTGTTTTAGGCATTACACTTTCATAACTTCTACGCCATTTGCCTATGTTACGATCGTAAATTTGTGCGGTTGTCCAAGCCGTTTGGGTAGTTACATTATTCGTGGTCGTGTATCTGAATGGCGCTATACACCAATCACGTCGCACATCTGTAGCATCGTATAAATTATACAAACGTGCGGTAGTGTTGATACTTCCGGTAGAGTATCCAGGATCAACCAAATCTGTACTGGTAATGCCATTGCTAATCCCCAAAGTACCTCCCTGTGTAAAGGTCCCCGTATTGTTACCATAAAAACCAATCTCCCAAATGCATTCCTTTGGATCCTGTAAGTCTTTAGCAGCGTTAATGAAAATCTGTTTATAGTCGGTATTTAATGCATGTCTGCCTGAGTTGATTACCTTTTCAGTCCATTGCAGGGCTTCGGTATATTTGGTTTGATCGTACAAAGGCTGTCCTGCCATGGTTAAGCAAACTTTAGCCAATATGCCCGCTACGGCAGATTTGGTTATTCTTTCACTGTATTCAATGCCTGTATCCGTTTTATCAGCAGGATCTTTTTTAATATCCAATACCAAAGGATAAGCTTCCGTCATATCTTTTAAAATCTGGGCGTACACGTCCTTAAGTGCTGCTCTAGGCAATGGCACTTCTGTAGGACTTTTAGTAGAGCTTAGTTTCAATGGCACTCCACCAAAATTATCTGCCAATAAAAAATAGTAATAGGCCCTTAAAAACAATGCTTCGCCACGCACATTATTTCGTCTTTGCTCATCCATTACTGGCTTATTGATGTTTTCTAACACTGCGTTAGCACGGTCAATTCCTTGGTAAAGTGCTTCCCAAAATCTACCAATGTCTACATGGGCTGCATCAAAATCTAACACATAGATAGAAGCTGTAGAAACATTCCTATAGAAAAACTCATCGCTAATGGCCAAGTAAGTGAACAAACCTCTACGGTAAGTCCTTTCATCGGCTAATTTATTATATACCCCTACTAAAGCAGTGTTCAATTCGCTTTCGGTATTAAAATGATTTTCTGGTGTTTTAAAATCAGTAGGTTCTGTTTCTAAAAATTTCTTGCAGGAAGTAAAGGGCAAGGTGAATAAGATGCACATCAAATAAATAATCCTTTTCATGTTCAATTTTTTAAGTGATTATGATTTATAGTGTAAGGTTAAGTCCAAAAATGATTGTTCTTGCTTTCGGATAGGCTGACCAGTCAAAGCCTGGTGTAAGTGCCGAAGCATAGGTAGAAACCTCTGGATCAAGTCCTGAATAGTTGGTCCAGGTGTATAAATTCTGAGCAGAAGCATAAATCCTAAAGGTTTTGATTTTTAGCTTATTAAGCAAAGACTTATTGAAAGTGTAACCCAAAGAAACCGTTTTTAACCTTAAGTATGAGCCATCTTCAATCGTTCTAGAAGAATAAACCAATGGTCCTTGTCCATATACTTTGTAAAGCTCGTTGGTTTGGTTTTCTGGTGTCCAGCGGTTGGCATAAGAAGCAAACATGTTTAATGAATTTCTATTTTCGCCACCTTCAAATTCAATACGGTTGGCATTCAGTAATTCATTCCCGTATGACCATTGGAAAAAGACGTTAAGGTCAAATCCTTTGTAGGTGAAATTATTAGAGAAACCACCCGTATGCTTTGGATTAGGATCGCCAATAATGGTTTGGTCGTAACTGTTTACCTGTCCGTCGCCATTAATGTCTTTGTATTTGATAAAACCAGGCTGTATGGTTGCCCTCGACTGGCCGTTGTTAGGCACATTATCTTTGAGCACATAGCTGCCATTGGCTAACTGGTTAAAATCGCTATATTGATATACACCATCCCAAACGTAGCCATAAAATTGTCCTATCGGACGGCCTGGAATGGCAATGTATGGATAGGCATTGTTGAAGTTACCCCATGTAATTCTAGATAAGATAGATGGATCTTCCTCTGTTAACTCCAATACCTTGTTGCGATTAAAGGAAATGTTAAAGCTACTGTTCCACGAGAAAGTTTTGTTCTTCACATTGGTAGTGTTCAAAGTAAACTCAAAGCCTTTATTGCCTACTTTGCCAATGTTGCGCATCCCATTTAAAAAACCTTGTGAAGGTGCTAATGATGAATTGATCAGCAAATCGTAGGTTCTTTTATCGTAATAATCGGCCGTTACAGAAATGCGGTTTTTCAATAAACTCACGTCTAAACCAATATCGGCTTGAGAAGTAGTTTCCCATTTTAAGTTTTTGTTTCCTAAAAGATTTGGAATAGATCCGTTCACTGGGCTGTTGTTAAAGTTGTAGCCAGAGTTGGAAATAATTTGATAAGATGACAAATAAGCAAAATCAGTTACCCTGTTGTTTCCAGTTAAACCGTAACTGAGCCTTAATTTAGCACTGGTAACCGGCTTGATACTTTTCATAAAAGATTCATCGCTCATTACCCAAGCAAAAGAGCCCGAAGGGAAATAGGCCCATTTGTTGCCAGGTGCAAATTTAGAAGAACCATCAGCTCTGAATGAAGCCGTGAACAAATACCTAGACTTGTAGCTATAATTTAACCTGGTTAGGAATGACATTAACGCCGATTTTGAACTGGTGGAATACACACGGCTAGGAACTCCTTCTTCAATTCCGCTGATGCCCAACGACTCATTAGGCACTTGCGTAGCCGCAAAACCAGAGCTGAAAGCTGATATTTGTTGAAGTGTAAAACCAGCAAGCGCCGTAACGTTATGTACCTTATTGATATTTCGTTTAAAAGTTAGGGTATTTTCACTCAAATAATTATTCAAGTCGTAGTTCATAATGGAACCATTTACCCCGTTACTGCTAGACAGTGGGTTACCCGATCTGGTATTTGAATTGTTGAATATTTCTTTCCTCGTGTCTCTTTTGGTTACACCACCAGAAGCCCTGAAAGTAAAATAATTGGAGAACTTATATTCGGCATAAGCATTGGCCAATATGGCGTTCACAAAAGCTGGGTTATATTCGTTTCTGGTAGAGATGGCTGGGTTGATACGATATTCTGCCGTAGGGTTCACGTCTGGATCAAAAGGTTGCTCCACGAGTTGCTCATCGGTCAAAGCATCACCAGTAATAGGTCGGTAACCCCAAACGCTGTACATTAAACTTGCGGTGGCACTACCATTTTGCTCTGTAGCAATGGTGCCATAGGTTTTAGTGCTCGAATAATTAAGGTTGATCCCTACTTTAAGTTTAGGATTAATGGTCTGATCCAATACAATTCGACCTTGATACCTGTTAAAACCACTGTTAATGATAATGCCATCCTGAGTTAAAACAGAGCCCGAAATAGAATACTTAGTTTTATCGGTACCACCATTAATGGACAAGAAATGGTTCTGCATGGGTGCTGTTCTGAATACTTTATCCTGCCAGTTGATGCCTTCTACATTTCGGTAATATTCTAGATCTCTTCCATCCTTAAGATAAATTGGGGTATAAACGGCCGAATTAAATTCCAGTTGATACTTAACAAACTCATAAGGACTCAATAGCTCCTGTTGTTTAAGGTTTTGCTGAATTCCGAAATAGTTCTGATAAGAAATGGTAGGATCACCTATTTTCCCTTTTTTGGTGTTGATGATGATTACTCCATTTGCACCCCTGGCACCATAAATTGCAGTAGCGGATGCATCCTTCAAGATATCGATCGATTCTACCTCGGCAGGGTTAATCACGTTATTGGTTGGGTCTTCAATAGGAAAGCCATCAATTACGTACAAAGGTGAATTGCTTTGGGTGATGGAGTTATTTCCCCTGATAGAAATTTGCATAGGTGCTCCTGGTTGGCCGTCTGATGCCGTTACCTGAACCCCTGCAACCCTACCTGCTAAAGCATCTTCCAAAGAGGCCACAGGCGCTTTTTGTAAATCTTCAATACTCACCTGACTTACGGCTCCTGTTAAATCTCTTTTGGTAGTGGTACCATAGCCAATCACTACAATCTCATCCAAAATTTTTAAATCCTTGGCAAGCTTTACACGGTAAACGGTAGCAGCGGTAATGGTAACTTCTTTGGTGATAAAGCCCGTGTAAGAGAATACCAAGGTGCCTTTTAGCTCTGGAATGGAGAACTTAAAAGTTCCATCATTATTAGTTTGTGTTGTACTGTTGGTTCCTTTTAATTTAACGTTGACACCTGGTATTGGTTCACCCATATCATCGGTTACCGTACCCGTAATATACACTGGTGCGGGGAGAGCATTAGATTTGAGGCGCTTTAGTGCATTCACATTTTGAAAACTCAAAATGGCACAGAGTAAAACAACATAAAATTTCATTACATAATTTGGTTAGTACAACATATTTGGTTAAAAATCGTGCGTTTTGCCTTGTTCAATAAGGCGGTTTATTTTAAAATGATCGTTTTCTTTAAATGAATATTTGCGGATGATGACCCAATCAGGATTTCAAATGCACCTGGATCATATCCAAATTTTTTAAGCTTGGTTTTATAGTAAGCAAAAGCAGTTTCATCCAATTTAATGGTAATGTTTTTTGTTTCGCCCTTTTTCAAAAACACCTTAGAAAAACCTTTAAGCTCTTTAAATGGACGTGGCACTGGACTTACCACATCTCTCACATAAAGCTGCGCCACTTCCGCACCATCACTATTTCCTGTATTGCTAAGCTTAAAACTTACCGTAGCTTGAGGCGATTTACTTTTGCTGTTGATCGTAACTTTTAGATCACTGTATTTAAAAGAGGTGTAAGACAATCCAAAACCGAAAGGAAACTGAGGAGTTACGTGCTTTGAGTCGTAATAACGATAGCCCATAAATATGCCCTCTTTGTAACTCACCTTTTTACTATTAGCCTCGTCGTAATAATAGTTAAAAGCAGGGTTATCTTCCCATTTTTTCTCAAAACTGATAGGAAGTTTACCACTTGGATTGGTTTTTCCAAAAAGTATTTCGGCAATGGCCGTTCCGCCCTCTTGTCCAGGATACCACGCATACAACAATCCCGGTACTTTGGAAATCCATTTTTCCATGGCCACATTGCCACCTGCATTTAAAACCACAATGGTTTTGGGATTAAGACCAGCAATCACATTGATCAGGCTATCTTGGTAATCAGGCAATTCAAACGGACGATCATTTCCTTCACGCTCGCTACTTTCATTAAAGCCCACGCAAACAATGGCTGCATCTGCATTTTTCGCAGCATTGATGGCTTCAGAGAAATCAAGCACATCTGGTGCCCAGGCAAAATTGATATCTACTGGATGTGGACCCGCATAATATTCCAGTTTTACGGCATATTCTTTACCAGCTTCTAATTGCAAGCTTACACTTTTAGTGGTAATGCCTTGATCTTTCCAAAGGTCAATCACTTTCTCGTTCGCTACTTCAAGCCTAAAACCATCAAAACCTTTTACAGTGAATTTATATTTTCCACTCTTTTCTGGTTTAACAAAACCTGTCCAGCGCATAGAGCAGTGATCAAAAGGAAAGCCCCTATTTTCGGCCGCTATGTGCCAACCATTATTGATACTCACAATGGTATCTACCGTTGTTTTAAAAGGAGTTCCAGATAATTTAGTGTTATTGAAATATTCTGCTTTTAAACCTCTAATAGGCGCACCTGAATGATGGTAAAACACTGATTTGGCCACCTGATCAGAAAGCACAGGCAAACCAGTAGATGGAATAACCTTAAGATCCTTTGAATATTCTTGGATGCCTTTAAGCACCGAAACAGAATGAAATGGAAACGTATAAGAGCTGCCACCACCTGATACATAAGCATCAGCATTGGGACCAATTACCGCTAAGGTTTTAATGTTTGCCGATAATGGCAATACTTGCTTGGTGTTCTTTAACAGTACGATGCCACCTCTAGCTAAATCAAGTGCTGCCTTTGCGCCATCAGGATTATCTTTTGGTATAGATGTATCAAGTTGTGGCTTGTCGTAAAAACCAAATCTGAAAATGATGCGCAGCATCCTTCTTACCTTATCATTGATCACTTCTTCATTGAGCTCCCCATTTTTAATGGCCAAATCAAGGTCTTTTTTATTCATGCGCACTGCTCGGGGCATTTCCAAGTCTAAACCACCTCTAGCAGCTTCTATCCCATTATAGGTTGACGACCAGTCTGACATGACAAAGCCATCAAAACCCCAAAGTCCTTTTAAAATTTCGTTATTTAGATAACCGCTTTGCGTAGCGTGAACGCCATTTACTAAATTGTAGCTGTTCATCACCGATCCAGCTTTAGCTTCTTGAACCGCTGCTTTAAAAGCAGGAAAATAAATTTCATGCAAGGTACGCTCATCAATATCTGAACTTACATTGTTGCGGTCCCACTCCTGGTTATTGGCGGCATAGTGTTTTACGGTAGCCACTACGTTTTCACCTTGCAGCCCTTGAATGTAGCTCACCCCTATTCTCGAGTTCAGGAATGGGTCTTCACTAAAATATTCAAAGTTCCTTCCGCTCATAGGCGCCCTCACAATATTCACCCCAGGTGCAAGCAAGATGTGTACCCCACGTGCTTTTGAATCTCTGCCCAGTTCCTTGCCCAATCTTGTAATCAATCCAGTATCCCAAGTAGCTGCCGATAAAATACTAGCTGGGTAGGCAACAGCCCTTCCGTCTTTATGGGTACCTACTGGGCCATCGGTAAGTTTAATTTCGGGCAAACCCAATCGTTGAATAGGTCTAATGTAAAAACCTTTATATCCACCAATGTAGTCTAGTTTTTCTTCCAGCGTCATTTGGGCCAAAATGGCTTTCACTCGATCTTCTACAGGAGCCTTGGCATTGGTGTACACCTGTGCATAGGTATGGGTAGAACAGCAAACTGCGAAAAAGAACAGGGATATGCGCTTAAAAGAAATCGATCTAGTCATTGATGAAGTAATTTATATTTTTAATAGTGATCTTACCATCGCTAGCAATACCATTTGGTTATACTGGCAGCAACATGGCTTGATCCTTATATTTGGTTATGTTCAGTCGAGAAACTGGTTTGGTTTGGTTTGGTTTAATTTGTTAAACAAAAGTATAAAATATTCTTAATTATCAAACATTTTATTTTTTTTGCTTTCAGTGCTAAAAATTTGCGGCAAAACCTACTTGTATGGGCATTATGATTAGTTTGGTATGGTATGGCCTTTTTTTTCGGAAATATCCATTAGCTTTGCATTGAAAAACCTATAACAGTGGACCAGACTAAAAAACCAACAGAAGCTAACCCGAATGTTTCTACGCATAGAATGAAGTATCTTCAGCTTGCTGAGCATATCAACCATCTGATTGAAACCAACAAATTGAAAATTAATGATCGTTTACCTTCGTTAAATCAATTGACCGAGCAACTGAAAATCAGTAAGGAAACTGCCTTAAAAGGTTTAAACTACCTATTGGAAAAGGGGATTATCGAGGCTGAGTATCGAAAAGGATATTATGTAAAAAAGAAAAAACAATACCATCCTTATCGTATCTGTTTGATCCTTGATAAGATGAACGTTTTGAGGGATCGGATCTATCATTCCTTTTTAGAAACCATTAAGGATAAAGCTGATGTTGACGTTTATTTTCATCATCATAACTTTAAGGTTTTCGAGAAACTAATAGACGAAAACCTTCCCAATTATACCCACTTTGTGATCACTACTTTTTTGCATGGCAACACTACGGAAGTTTTAAATCGTATTCCGCCTCAAAAAAGAATTATTATTGATTATCAAGAGAATAAACTGGATGGTGATTACACCTGCATTTACCAAGATTACAAAACCGACATCCAAGAGTCACTTACGGAATTGCTTCCGCAGTTAGAAAAATACTCAAGATTAGTGCTGGTTGCTCCTTTGGAGGCTTTCCATGCCAAGGAAGTGATTGATGGTTTTGAATTGTTCTCGAAACTTAATTCGAAAAAACACACCATCGTCAATACCATAGATGATTCGTTTACTAAAAAGGGTGATGCTTATATTACTTTTAGTAGATACGATCAGGATGACGTGACCCTAATTAAAATAGCCCGCAAAAAAGGTTGGAAGCTAGGCAAGGACATCGGTTTACTTTCGTACAACGATACTGCAGTTAAAGAAGTTTTAGAGGACGGCATTACCGTAATCAGTACCGATTTTAATAAAATGGGCGAAGAAGCAGCCAAAGCAATCTTGAAAAAAGAAGTGGTAAAAATGCGTGACCCTGCCAAGGTTATTTTAAGAAATTCGCTTTAGGATTGGATTATATCCACTATACTTTGTAAAAGTAATCCCCCTATGTGTCTATGTGGTTCATTTAGGCTACTAAAAAAGCAAATACATAGACACATAGACAACTAAATAACTTTAGCAAAATGTCATGGTGATAAGTAGGTTGGTGATAACACCAACCACAGTGTAATGTTTCATTACTGAATCCTTACTCAACTCCCTCCTCTTCTGCTGCTTCCCTTGGTCTAATCAACACTATATAATAAATGAGGTAAAACCAACCAAATACCCCAGCCAGTGCTGAAACCCAGATGGAATTTGTTCTCGACCAGCAAACAAGTACCGCTAGCATGGCCCCAATTACAACAAGTAAGCTCCCGAAGCTAAACCCACATCCACAGAAATCCATATTATTCATTTTTATAAATTATTGAGGGTTGTCAGCCGTTTCCTGTTCCTTCTTTTTTAAAAGTCGTTCGGCTATCAATTGCTCCAAATCGTTAAAATTATACTTCAACGTGTTTGAGGTGATGGACAAAGGTGTTCCGTACATGTTGTAATTACCCTTTATCAATAGTTTTTTAAATCCTTTTGTCTTGTTCAGGTATTCTTCAGGATTAGAAATATGAACAAGCAAAATTTTGGTTGACTTCACTTGTACCCTTTCTAGTCCCGTAATATCAGCCCACTTGATTAGTCCAACGCCCGCAGCATTGGTATTGTCGGTGATCCCCTCATCATCTATCATTAAACCAATGGGATTACCAAGCAACTTTTTAATCGCATATGCGCTTAAAACACCAAAGAATAACACACTGGCTATCCCTATCAATCTTAACCACTCAGGATTTCTCATGCGAGTAGACAGAAATTGTTCGGGATTGACGATAAACATTATGCCGAAAACAACGAAGGCAAGCCCACCAAGTAATATCAGCAGTAATTTACCTTTGCTTAATGGAATTTCTATTTTGTCCATGGGTACTTGTACTAGCTATAAATTGATTTTTATATCACTTTTAAATTTATCTACCTACTAATTTACAATTCCAATGTTTTTAGTGCAATTAAATTATAAATCCCTTGCCGCAGTAGCAAGGGATTTAATTTTAAGCTTTAAATTTATACCGAGAATATATTTAACAACAAGGTTATTTCTTAATGAACTTAAGGCTATAACTTTGTGCGCCTTCATTAACCTTTAAGAGGTAGTTTCCTGTACCGATATTACCCACATTAATAGGAATACGGTTAGAAACATCTAATACATTTAGCGTATTTGCTATTTTTTTGGCCCCGCTCATATCATAAATTACAATCTCTAGTTTCTGAATATCCTTGGTATTTGTTTGGAGATAAAGCTCATTTCCCGTTACTGGGTTAGGGCTGATCACATAACGTTCTGTAACGGAAGAGAGTTTATTTAAAACCGTTGCTATTTCAGAGTAGGAAATTTTTCCATCTTTATCGTTCACTTTTAAACGATAGTATAGTTTTTCTGTATTAGGCAACTTAGTATCTGTTAAATGATAAGTTTTAATCTGTTTGCCGCCATTAGTTGCAGCCACATTCGTAATACTCACAAATTTACCAGCGCCATCAAGGCGTTCCACCTCAAAGCCTGTTAAACCTTCTTCTTCGGCAGTCTTCCAGCTAACATCAACTAATCGGCCGTTCAATTTTGCATCAAAGGAAAGTAGTTTGATCGGCAATACATCACAGTCATCTGGCACACCATTTCCATTGGCATCTATGGCATCATTTTGCGTTCCGCAAGTTTCCAACAAATCTGGAATACCATCATTATCATCATCCCTCCTTACAAAGGCATAATAATGATTATAAGTACCTCCTAAAATAGCGGAGATTACACCTGCATTATATTCAATCTGAATTTCATTGAATGCCACGGTTGATTTGAAACCAATACTAGTGCGGCCACTAATGGGGTTAAGCAAGCCTACCTTTATCATGTTTAGATCAGAAGAGCTTTGAACCAGTGTACCTGCATTATAAAGTTTAATGGTAATAGCGTTAAATATACCAATGTCTAATACGGTTCCCTGTCTAGAAATTTCAAAACCTGCAAAGGTGCCTGCAGGGAAGGCCGTACCTCCACTGTTATGCACACTTATTCTACCGCCACAACCCACACTTAATATCGCTGGGGTGTAAGTGGCAAAATTGGTCAAACTAGCATCTGCCGTATTTGCTGTACCCGACATACTTTGACCAATACAAACTGTTCCAAATATTCCTGTACGTGACGCTTGTATAGCTCCAATATTGGGTGCTGCTTGGTTAGCTGTTAACACCTGTCTGCCATCGGAACAGTTAGCCCCCGCAGAAATGGCACTGTAAATCTTGATATCACCAGTATTTACTCCTAATGTATTGTCTGACACCAGCCTTATTTCATCATAATCAGATCCAATAGTAGTAGGTATATAAATGGCGATCCTATTATTTGTGCCTTCCATTGGGAAAGAATTGATGATGGCATTTGCGTTGTTCAAAGATAATCCATCTTTTTTTACACCGTTACGATAGGTTTCTATACTAAGAGCTGACAGCCAATTGGCGGTAACTCCACTGGGATCTACACCGATAAGAAAACCTGCTTTTGTTCCTCCAGCATAAAAGTATTGCGTATCTTTTATGCTGACGTAACAAGGGCTAGCTAATAATGGTGTAGCCGCTGGCACAGTGAACGACGCGTACTGGTTAGCATTTCCATTGTGGATATTGGCGCCATTGGTCAGTGTCACCAGCGAATTACCATTGTTAAAAAAAGCTAGAGAAGTTTGGGAGCCTGCAAGTTGTTTAAAGCACGAACCTCCGGTGTAAAGTATTTGTGAATGAGCTGAGAATACGCAAAAAAGCAAAAAGCTTAAAAGCAGAAAATGAGATTTTTTCATGAAACGTTAATTTAAATGAGCTATTCAAAACTACAAAAGTCGTTGATAAAAATCAAAAAGTTTTTTCTCACAAAGCTCGTAAACAAATGTGGATAAGAGACTTTTCAAAGAAAGTTCTTCCTTCTCTAAATTCAGCTTATGAGTATTTTTAATTCTCAGATAAAAAATATTCTCCCTTTATCTCAGCTATTGCCTATTTTATTTTGGTAATTTCATTGCTAAAGATGAAATCAAGATTAGAAAGCATAATGAATATCCGCGAAAAAATCTAGTAGTATTATATTTCAAACACTATATAGCAAGTTTCGGATTTAACAACAAAGAAACTAAACCTAAATTGCAGCTGTAAAAAGATAATAGAAATATGGAAATCAAGAATTGTTCATTGGATGATGTAAGGGAAGTTTTATCGCTTTATGAAGCAGCTAGAAATTTACAAACCCAAAGAAAAATGGTGGTTTGGCCAACCTTTGAAGAATCATTTATTACACAGGAAATAAAAGAAGAAAGGCAATGGAAAATAGTTTTGGATCATTTAATAGCCTGCAATTGGGTAGTTACTTTTGAAGATAAAGAGATTTGGAGAGAAAAAGATAAGAATGACGCTATCTACATTCATCGTATCTGTACTAATCCAACTTTACGAGGCAACAGATATATTGAAGAAATTGTAAAATGGTCAAAAGAATATGCTCAGCAAATGGGAAAACGTTTTATCCGTTTAGACACCTTAGGCAACAACACTAAACTAATCGAACATTATACCTCAGCAGGATTTCATTTTTTAGGGATGGTTGAATTGACAGACACGGAAAAATTACCTCTTCATTATCAAAAGGAACCAAACTGTTGTCTTTTTGAAATTGATTTACAAGGTGAAAACCTCTAAATTTTCTTTAAAGACCTACAATACTTCAACACCTAATTTATCTCGTGAATTGCTACGACGATGAACCAAACTTGCCAACAGTTCAAGTGGTTCAACGTAGTGAGGGTTTTTACTGATTTTCCCATTCATAATCACGTAAGGATGAGTAAGTAGTACGTCGGTTATAGCCTTGCCACTGAAACTATTCACATCATACATGCAAATTAGCGAACAAGAGTGTTGTGGGGTAAGTAGGTTTAAACTGGCTTCATATTCCATCAGTTCGTCTGTTCCTGGCAAATTCTTTAATGCCCATACCATATCGCCACAGGCCCTAACACTTTCGTAACCTGCTCTTTCTGCAGCCAAAAGCGTTTGCTCAAGCATTTTATACATTTTTTTAGCGGCAAAGCTTCCGCCTTTAATGTAAGTGTTCTCTGAAGCCAAAACTTCCAACTGCCCGGTCGCTAATTTCCCCGCCAAAGAAATGCCAGCAGCCGACAAATGGTTACAATGTTCTCGATGACGAGCACCTTCAAGAATATTAATGACCTTCTCGTTGTTGTCTAATCCTTCCTTGATGTAAGGAATGATGACCTCATATTGTTCTTCTTTTGAATCAAAGAAACCACAAATGTGCATTGGGGTTGAAAGCGTTTCTCCGCAAACGGAGAACGGAATTTGTTCTGGCATGGCATAAAGTTAACATTAATACATTGCCTTCCCATTAGTTCATATCATATTTCTAATCAATTTTTAATACCAACACAATAAATGGGAATTATTGCTGTTTATATTACTGAGAGCGTTAATTTAGATGGCGGGGACAAGGTGGTATGCTGAGTCCCCGTTTCTTTTTACTTCACAGCCGTACCTTTCTCATAATATTGCACTTTCGATTTTCCGTCAGGAAAAATATTGATTACCCTGCCATGTCTTTCACCTTGTTGCATTTCGGCCATTTCAACCCCTCCGTTACCATACATAATAATCATGAAACCATGGGTAATCCCAGCTTTATAAGTGGCAAAAATTCGATTGGGACTTCCTGAATACAAGGCGTAACCAGGACCTTCCATAGCGCCATTTACAAATTTACCCGTGTATACCATCATTTTTCCATCTGCCAAACTTTCTAGCTTTACCCCTATTCCATTTTGGCAATTCCCATAAGGACAATTGGCAACGGTAGCTTTTGGCACCACATTTTTTTCTTTCAACACGCCTTTATCAAAAGTCTTCGCAATAATGCTTCCATCACCAAGTGGGGTAACATGTAGTCCTTGCTTCATATCATTCACAAACATCCCATAACTGATGTTATTTTCATCTTTATACACCCCAAGGCCATCTTTCTTGCCTTCTTTCCATTGTCCAGAATATAGGTTTTCGCCATACACATCGCCCAAACCATCCAGTTTTCCATTCTTAAAAAAGCCTGTAGTAGTTGTTTTGCCCACCACCAAAGTTCCATAACCATTGTTGCAGTCGCCCTGACATTGTGCCTCAGCCTTGCTAAAGCATAGGATTAATGCTAAGACCACTAATAAACTCATTGTTGTTTTCATCTTCTATTAAATATGATATTGTTTAGTTTTTCATTTTCTATTTTCCAGTGTAGATAAATGGTGCCCAAGAAAGGGTGAGTTTCAACATAGGATCTGTACTGGTAATAAATTCTCTTTTTACCTCATTAAGTGCTTTTACATAAGATTTGCGTTCTTGAAAAACCTTTCGATATAGCTTTGATACCAATACCGAAGTGGCATAATCGCTTACATTCCACAACGAAGTAATGGTAGCATTGGCTCCCGCCATGAGAAAAGCATGGTTTAACCCTGCTACCCCATCACCAGGTACCAGCTTACCCAAACCTGTTTGGCAAGCGCTTAACATCACCAGTTCTGGCGCCATTTTCAGTTTGGCCACTTCACTCACCACCAGTTCCCCATCTTCTCCATCTACAGGTTCAGGAAAAACAGAAAACATGATTCCACTGAGGTCAAAAACGTAAGGATTTACCCCTGCATGGCTCGCCAAATGGATAATACGGTATTGATTTAGCGCCCCCGAAGTATTCAAACGCTTGAACTCATTTTCGGTCATTTTTTCATTCAGGAAAATATCCGCATCTGGAACAATGGTCTTGATCATTTCTACTTCCTTCTTGGTTCCTTCCAGATAATTAGCGGCAGTTTTGCTAAAAGAGGCAAAGGCCTGATCAAGATTCTGGTCAACGGCTATGGCTTCTTTTACTTTCAGCTCAATGCGCTGTACATCTGTTTGTGATTTTAGCGGATAGCCTTTAGCCGTTCTGGCACTATATCTTGCATCGCCAAAGGCTAATATCGACCGGCTGTAAGCTCTTGTTTTACGCTGACGAAGGTTAACCAAAACCGTACCGCTTGGAACGTAACTGATATCATATTTCTGCACTAAATACTGTTTATCAGCAGTCACTAGCGTTTCAAAGGGCAAATAATTCAGTTCACCATCCAAAGCAAAAATCAGGTGTTTCTTCCCGGCAAGTTGTGGCTCGAGCATTTGAAGCAGCATATTGTAGAAAACCATTCCAATGCCCTTGGCAATGTTCGGATTATAATTTCCACCTCTCAATTCATCTATGGAAGGATTCAGTTTTCGTCGGTAAAGCTCAATCAACAAGCCCATTTCCCCTTGTTTAAAATCTTGTCCTTTGGCTTGTTCCCTTGATTGATATTGGGTGTAAACAGGGCTCCGAAATTCTTTTTGGGCCAATTCCTTTTCTATATCGCCAATCTCACCGTTGAAACCTGCATATACTTCGGGCAGGAAACTCTCTCGTGCAAAAGCAAACCCAAAATGTACTTTATCCTTGGTAAGCAGCAGCGGGATGTAATAACCATCGTACAATTCGGCCGAAATATCGATGTAGTAGATCAATGCTTCATCAGGTTGCAATGCGGCCTGTATCTCCTTTAATGTCGCCCGCTTACCGCTTTTCGAAGTACTTTCGGCCAGACTATACCCTTTTACATCTTCCATCACGGGCAGTAAGGCTACACCATCTTGTACATGGGCAATACAACCTATCAAAAGATTGCACACCCTACTGTAATCTGCCAACAAACCTTTTTGCTTTTCTGGAGAACTTTTCGCTATTTGGTCTTCTAGTATCTTCTTTGAACGAACAAAATGAGGGATGGCTTCTTTATATTTCTGCTGATTGGTAAGCAAAACACCTTGATTTTCGGCTACAATGAAAGAACTCGCCTCATTCTTTAGCAAATTGGCAACCTTTCCATTAATAAAACCTTCCTTATTTTGCGCCAAGTCCAAACTACCCACACCCGTTTTTTGAGCATAAGCAATCCCTTCATCAAAAAGTTGTGCAGCTTTAATTTTATCTACATAACTCATGGCTACAGCAGCAGTATTATAGGCATCCATTTTATGCTTTTGGTTCACTATTTTGGGAATCACTTTAGCCAATAGCTGCCCATATTCCTTCGCTTGGTTGATATCCTTCTTTTTCAAAAAAGCATCTGTAAGGTTGATCAACATCTGGTAGGATAAGGCTGGAACAATCTCCATGGCATTAAATTCTGCCAACATGATTTTGGATGCCGAAATAATCAACTCGTAATCCTTCACATTTTTAGCATAGTGCTGCATCTGGCCATACAGCAAATATTTAGACAGCGGATTTCCTCGTCGTTCAGCAAGTGAAGCATTAAAATCTGGTAAAAGGCTTTTAAAAATCGGTTCTGTTTTTTCACCACCTGCCAAACAGGCTATAGCAACCCTGCCCAATAAGTAATCGTATAACACCGAAGGATAGCTTCCCGCATTTTTTTTAGCCTTCAGTTGCGCAAAGGCTGCTTGCGGAAAGATATTTTTACTTAAATCCAAGTCCTTCAATTTCTTCACACATTGATCGTGAAAGACCATGTGACCTGCATAATCTTGCTGATAGCGCTGCATCCCTTGTTTTAAAACGGCGGTTACACTAGCATAATCAGTATAGGGAATAAAATTATCTAACAGTTTCTGCAACTGATGATCTGCCTGTGCCTTTTCCTCTGGGCTCATCGGTACAAAAGAAAGCACATAAAGTGCATGGCTTATTACCTGGGGTTGTTTTGCATACATGGCGCCCATTACTGTAGCAGTAAGGTTTACCGATTGAAAAGGGTTTAGCGCCACTACGGCCTGGTAAAATTGGGAAGCTGTTGGGTATTGTTTATTTTGATACAAGGCATTTGCAGCATAAAAATAGAGGTTCTCCTCTTCTGGATACCTATCAGCCAAGGCGGTAACAAGATTAAAGGTTTCCTCCCACCTTCCTGCTTGATAAGCATGGGTAAGCTGTTGCCAAGCTGGATGGTCTTCAAGCCTAGATGGCTGTGGAAATACTTCCTTAAACTGGCCATAAACATTGCTGAGATTGAACAACAGAGCTATGAAAATAATTGATTTTACAAATTTCGCCAAGACTCAGATTTTAAAGGATTTAGAGCTGACCTAAAGATCGGAAGGCACCCCTTGCTGTACAATACGATGAATTGCGTATTTTCAATGAAAGTGATTTTGTATTTCTTTATTTTAGTATAACCAAGCCACTCTTTATGAAACGCACCGCCCTACACATTTTCCTATGGATGCTTCTGCTATTTACAGGCAGTTCACTATCTGCGCAGGATTTTAAAACACACCTTAATAAGGTACTGCAATCTAATTTGTCGCAAAAACAAAAAATAGATAGCCTTTACCAATGGGGCTCCAATGACTATTACCAGGACTATACCTTCTTTCATCACCTTGCAGATACCTTACTTAGCCTATCCGAAAAAGCAAATTATCCACTAGGGAAAGCCAGAGGCCATATTCTTTTTGCCTTTGTTTCCAATGGACAAGGTAACCTAGAGGCTTTGCAGCAACATGCCCAAAAAGCATTGACCTACATCTCTTCCAAAAAACCTAATAATGAACTAGTTTGGATATTACATTGCCAGGGCAACTATTTTAGAAGAAAAAAGCGGGACAAAGAAGCTACGGAAGTTTTTTACAAAGGCTTGGCCATGGCCCAAACCCTAGGTAATAAATCAGCAGAGGCTGCACTTAACACCTCAGTAGGTATTATGCACGTAGGCCGACAGGAGTACGATAAAGCCCTGATATATTACCAAAAAGCACTGGAACTTGCCAAAGCTATCAATGATAGTACCCGCATACAGCGTACCTACACCAACAAAGGAATTGTATACCAACGCCAGCACAAATATGCAGAAGCTATCCAATCGCACCAACAAGCGCTTAAAATAGCTAAAGAACTAGGTAATGAAACCGACGAAGCTTTTGCTTATAATGACCTAGGAGCCACCTATATTGAAATAAACAATGGACTACCAAAGGCCATTGCCTATCTTAAAAAATCCATTTCTATTAGAGAAAGGCTAAAAGAAGATTCGGAAATTGCCTACTCTTATGGTTACTTGGGAATGGCCTATGGCAAAATGGGCAATAAACAAGAAGCAGTAGGTAGCCTAAAAAAAGCCTTAACCATTGCTATTAGCATAGGTAACGACAAGCAACATTACGAGGCACTGGAAGAGCTTGCCAACCAATATAGCCATTTCAAGCAAAACGACTCTGCTTACCATTACCTTCGAGCATATACCGTTTTTCGCGACTCGTTGCGCAAGACAGAAAAGCAAGAAGCCATTGCCGAACTTACCGTTAAACACGAAACAGAGAAAAAGGAACAGGAAATTGCACTACTTACCCAAAAAAACAAAATACAGCAGCTGGGCATTAGCCAACGAAACCTGTATTTATTCATTGCAATTTTGTTAGTACTGTGCACTTTGGGAACCCTTTGGCTCCTGTACCGAACCAAAAAAGCAAAAGAGCAACAACTTAAACAGGAAGCCATACTACAAGCGGAACTTTTGAAATTAGAAGCCAAAAACACTTTACAAAATGATCGTTTGCGTATCTCTAAAGACTTACATGATAACATTGGGGCCAACCTAACCTTTATTCAAACTTCTATGGCTGAAACGGATCCAACGCCTACAGAAATGCAAGATGTAAAGGATTTGATCAATAACACCATTGCTGAATTGAGAAGAACGGTTTGGCTCATCAATAAACCATCGGTAAGATTAGATGAATGGCTGGTAAAATTGAGAGAATACTACAGAAAAGTAAGAAAGGTAGAAATAGAAACCAAAGTTGCCGACGAAAGCTTGATCCTTACCTCAAAACAAGCCACGCTAATTTTCCGTATCATTCAGGAAGCGGTTAACAACAGTTTAAAACATGCCTTGCCCAACAGTATTACCATATTGGTTTTTGCCAACCAAAAAGAGATGGAAGTAAAAATTAATGATGATGGCAAAGGTTTTGAGACACTTGCCACCGTTCAGGGATTTGGACTGGAAAATATGCGTCAAAATGCTCAAGAACTGGGAGGTAGTTTCCATATTGAAAGTTCAGTGGGCAAAGGAACCAAAATTATTGCCAACTTTCATTTCATCGCAAATACGCAATAATGCGTATAGCATTTAACCTAAAAAAACAAGAGTTTTATCAACCCTAATGTAGCGTTAGTAAGTATGCAACAAGAGATATCCCCTATTTCCATAGCTATTGCCGAAGATCAGCCTTTGGCAATGCAATCTATCTTGAAAAAACTAAGCAATAATCCAACAATTAAAATTGCATTTACTGCTATCAACGGCCTCGATTTACTAGAAAAGTTGCAAGAACAAACAGTAGAGGTGATTTTAATGGATATTGAAATGCCTCTCATAGATGGAATTACTACTACACATAACGTAAAAGAAAAATATCCTAATATCAAAGTATTGATATTGACGACTTTTGACGATGACGATAAAATTTTCAATGCCATACTTGCTGGTGCTTCTGGCTATTTACTAAAAGATGAAAGGCCAGAAACCATCAGTAGATCTATTTTCGACATTCACCATGGCGGAGCAGCCATGTCGCCTGGAATTGCTCTAAAAGCGCTCAACCATATCAAGCAAAACTCGCAAAACACTACGGAACAAATTTCAATAAGTACCACAACCCTGTCAGCACGTGAAATGGAAATACTAATCGCACTAAAAGACGGGCTAGCCTATAAACAAATTGCCAATGGATTGTTTATTAGCGAGGGCACGGTACGCAAACATATTGAACATATCTATCGCAAATTACAGGTGAATAATAAGGTAAGTGCTGTAAATATAGCAAGGGCCAATAAATGGCTATAATTAATCAATAATTACGTTTGTACCTTGTTCTGTCAATTTCTGAAGGCCGTCCTTCATCGTTTGTACCTGCTCAGGGGTATGTGGCAACCAAGTGGCCACTTCGCCAATTACCCTAAAAGGATGAACCGAACGATAGGACATGGTAGGGTTTCCTGGAAATTTCTTATCTGTTACATTTGGATCATCTTCTACCTCTCCAGTTGCTTCTACTAAGTAAATTCTCTGGCGCCCGTTGCCCAAGGCTAATTCTGCACCCCAAATTGCTGCAGTAATGGTAGCCGCAACATACACATGGCTCAGTTTTCTATCAGCATAATTGCACTGAAACCCTGGCGAAATGAGATCTCCCATTTTAAGGTCGGCCTTTGTACCATGAAAGAAAGTTTGCTGAAATGGGTTGTGTGTAATACTGCTTGGTTGATCTTTCATTTTATCTGTTGGTTAGATCTTTGATCGTTAATGATTGTAAAGCTTTAGGCTATAACTGAAACGTTTGCCAATGCTGCAAAATCAATTAGTAAATATACCGCTAACATCAACAATATTAAATAGTTTTTTATTGAATTAACTATTCCTCAGTTCCTAAAACCTACTTCAAGATTTCTTGTAATTTAGTGTGAAGCGCTTCGCCTTTTAAATCCTTTGCCAAAACCTTTCCATCTGGAGAAATCAAAAGATTTGCAGGAATAGTAGTGATCCCATAAAGCTGGTGAGCTGCATTTTTGCTCCCTTTCAAGTCAGAAAGTTGAGGCCAAATCAATTTATCGTCCTTTATCGCTTGTATCCATTTATCTCTATCCTTAGCTTCGTCTATGGATATGCTCAATACGATAAAATTTTTGCTTTTGTATTTAAGATAAGCAGCTAACACATTTGGATTTTCGGCCCTGCAGGGACCGCACCAAGAAGCCCAGAAATCAAGTAGTATATATTTCCCTTTATAATCTGTTAACTGATGTGTTTTCCCTAAAGTATCGGGCTGAGAAAAATTTGGGGCCAGCATTCCAACGCTTATTTTCTTTCCCAATTTGATATTTTGTTCTAAAGATTTACCCATTTCACTTGATTTTAATGCTACAGGTAATTTCAGATAGGCATTTTCAATCCTTTCGAGCCATTTGGTATTTTTACTAAGCTCATTTAAGGTAACCAAACTCACTAATGAAGAAGGCTTTTGCTCTACAAATTTGAATTTCGCTTCGTCCATTTCTTGTAATACCGAAAGGTATTCCCGCAACACCCGTGATACATAGGTGCTATCCTTTTTCTTTTCTTCGCTGAGCTCGGTAGGATCTTGCATGGCCGATAGCCTATCTAAAATTGGCATAACCAATGAATTTAATTTAGCAAGATCCTCATTCACAAAAGTACCAGACGGCTTGCTATGCTTTAGTGTGTCTGGTGAATTCAAATAAATGTTTCCCTTTTCCAGATATACATGCGTATTATCATAAACAACATTTGCAAATTGGGGATTTTGATTACGATAAACACTCGCTTTTAAAGTTCCTGAAACTTTTCCCGAAAAAACAAAGGTTTTATTTTTGACCAGTACAGAATCATTGATCCACTTCTGTCCATTTTTATAAGAAAGGAAAATTTTGTCTCCGTCTTTATATTTCTCTCCATAGCCTTTTAAAACAAACTGCTCTTGTGCCAGGCACGACAGCGAAAAATGGGCTAACACCACCAATAAAAGAAATCTTATCATGTAAAAGATATTGTTTTTGTGAAATTTCGAATAAACGTTGAACAAAAGACACCAAAAATAAACGATATGTTGCATTAAAATTTTGTTCATAGAAAATTTTATCTTTTAAACAAAAACAAAGAAAACAGGATAGAACACTCATACACATCAAGTTAAACTTTAGGAAAACACTTATTTAAACGTTTATAAATTTGTAATTTTAAATAGTTATCATCCTTCGCTCATGACTTATATCAAACCGATACCCCATTTGCTACTGGTATTTTCGCTTTGTTTTTGTCCTAACATTGCACAAAGTCAAATCCAACAGATCAACCAACAACTTCATGAACTGTCTTTGATCAAAGACAGCGTTGGTCTGGTAAACAGCCTAAATAGATTGGGAACACTTTATCGTGGCAGAAATGTAGACAGCAGCTTCTACTACGGCATAAGTGCAAAGCGCATTGCAACCCGTTTGCGCTACCTAAAGGGACAAAAAGATGCTGACCAATTGATTGCCTATGTTTTTTTTAAAAGAGGATTATATGCCGAATCCCTGGATTTACTTGGCAAAACCTTACCCTATTACGAAGAAACCAAGGATACGGAGAAAATCATCCGAGTAAACCTGGACAAGGTTGAAGTACTGAACAAAGAAATTTCCGATAGGGCAAAGATCAAATCACTTTTACAAAGTACCATTCAAATGGGGAGTGAATTGGAAAAGGACAGCATCATGTCTGAGGTATATATCAGCTATTGCAACAGAAATACCGAGCTTAAAACTGATAGTATCCGTTATTACTTAAGCAAAGCTTCTGAAATTGCCAATCGCTATCAAGATGAGCGGATGCTAATTTATATTCGGTTATGGCAAACACGTTTATTAATCCTCAATCAAAAAAAACAGGAAGCATTACCACTGATCAGGCAGTTGATCTCGGATTCCCAACGCATCGGAAATGCCAGTATGGAAATCAGTGCGCTGTTCCTGATGACGGGATATTACGACGATCAGCCAAAAATAGCACTTGATTACTTTTACAAGGCCCATGAGGTAGCATTGAAAAGTGGAGACAGGTCTATCGAAATTTATGTATTAAATAATGCTTTGGAAGTAGCCAAACAGCTGGGCAATAAAGATGAGATCATCAATGTGCATGTGAAGTTAGCGCAGGCAATGTCAGCAGATTGGGAAAAATCAAAAAAGTTCATTAGCGATTATGTCAGATATAATGCTGTACTGGATGATAACAAGTTATTAAGTAAAAAAAATGAGCGGCAAACAGGCTACCTGATCATTTTTGCGGTTTCTCTGATCATCGTTATTTTGGCCTTGCTTAAAGTATGGCATAACCGAAAACGTTTGTTGGAACTAAACAAAACCATCCGCGAACAAAATGCGACCATGCAGAAAACATTGAATGCACTAGAACAAAGCCAGGAAGATAATACCCGCATGATGCAGATTGTGGCACACGATCTACGCAATCCCATAGGTGGCATGTACTCCATCGTTTCATTGATGTTAGCGGAAGATGGCCGTACAGAGGAGGACAAGGAATATTTGGAAATGCTCCAAACCACTGGAAAAGTCTCTCTTGACCTTGTGAACGATTTATTGCTCATACAAACCAAAAAAGATGACCTAAAAAAGGAACCTGTTGACCTAGGTGAAATGCTACGTTATTGTGTTGACCTACTGCACCATAAAGCAGCACTCAAAGAACAACAGGTCCATTTGGAGGCAGCTCCTTCCATCAGTATACTTGCTAATCAGGAGAAGTTATGGCGAGTAGTGAGCAATCTAATTGCCAATGCAATTAAGTTTAGTCCCAAAGGTGCCTCCATTGATGTTGTTCTGCAGAAAGAAACAGATCACGTTTGTATTGCCGTTAAAGATAATGGGATTGGTATTCCAGAGGAAATTGCAGCTAAAATTTTCGATATGTTTACTGATGCCAAAAGGAAAGGGACTACTGGTGAGCAATCTTTTGGTTTAGGATTAGCTATTTCCAAACAGATTGTTGAAGCGCATGGCGGGAAAATTTGGTTTGAAAGTGAAGCTGAGCATGGAACGGTTTTTTACGTGGAACTGCCGTTAGTGTAAATTGGACTTAGTCGTAAAAACCATCCCATCCATATGGCTCAGGATTTGTTAAATGATAAATCAGCTTTTCTCTGTCGGTTAAGTTAAAATAGTATTGGCTGAATGCTGTTAAATAATCTTCCCCCTGTCCCATTCTCCAAAACATATCTTCACTGTTAACTGTTGAGAATTTTATCCAAGGAGGTTGAATGGCTTGTTCAAGAGTTTTAAAGTGTCCAAATTCCTTTAAAAAATCTCTTACCTCCATTAATACAAAGCCAAGTAAATTTTGGCCGGGCCAAGCATAAATATTTTCTATGTCGCTGCTATCTTGCGAAAGTCCAATACCCCAAATACGGTCTAATGGACTGGCTTCAACCAATATCCTATTTTCTGTTTTTAGCAGATATGCTGCGAATAGTGGATTTTGGTTAAACTTATGAATATTGCCAAGTTTTACGATATCAAACTTCCTTTCATTCCAAACCTGGTCATCATAATTTAAAACCTGTCGACCAAGTTCCTTTGCTTCACCTGGTTTATTACAGTTGATAATTTTGTCGAAAACATTTCTATCCTCAAACAACAATGCCTTTTGAGCCATCATCCAATGTTCTGAGGTTTTAAAAACGATATCATTTACTATAAATGGGCTTTCAAACCATTGGCTAAAACAAAATTTACCTGCCTCTTCATTGTATTTATTGGTATGTCCCCAAAAGAAAACATATTTTAACACCTCTCCACTTTCAAATTTTTCTGTTAACCAATTGATATCATAATGCTTCTTCATTTTATAATTCTATATAGCTGATTTAACAGCATAGGCTAATTTACTTGTTATAAATGATATTTTTCAATCACTTTTTGGCGCACGCGTGCCGCGTGTGACTACTATCCAAATAACCTGAATACGTTCTATGCGTCATATTCCGCTTTTAAGATCGAAAAATCCGCTTTCTGCTACTATTCATGGTTCTGTCGCTTCGCGGACAAACTTTTATTAAGTAGTTTTTACTGTTTTTTATTTGTCTTAATGCTTTCGCAAGCTCAGGTTTCCTGTAGATGAAAAAAGTATGCAAAACCGAAACGGAGTGAGCTCATTTATACCTTTAAAATCATAAAAACTAATAAATAAAAATCCACGGCTGCGCCCTGTTCTGTTAAAGGCACAAGTTTGGCCAATTTGTGCTTCCCGAACAGGCCAAGGCCGATTTTAGTAGAACGAAGAGGATTTGCTAGGGCTGGAGATAATGAAAAACCTACATAACTCTTATCTCGAACTCACTTTATTCACTGACTTTGGCGCACGCGTGTCGCGTGTGACTATCTAGCTGGTTGGTGATAATACTAACCTGATATCCCCTCCCTTAACCAAAGTTTCAGCCCTAAAGGAACAAGTTCCTAGCATTAGCTGTGAAATGCCTTCTAATTCTAATGGCTACCTTCAATATCAAGCCCATATTTATGCAGCAGTCCGGATAGATTTGTTTCGGAGAACTTCGCTTTTTTAAGTTTGTTGAACTCAGGATCAATACTAAAATTCAATGCTGTCCTGAAGTCGGCCTTTTCCAGATTGGAATTGGAGAAAGTTGCCCCTGAAAGATCAGTATTGTCAAATTGCGACTGAGAAAGATCTGCATTGGAAAAATCTACTTCCTTGAGCGAGCAGTTCTTAAAAATGGTCTTTTTCAGGTTGGTACCAAAGAAAATCGAATAGTCGAGGTAGCAATTTTGAAAGCTGAAAGAGAACATGAATTTGTTGCAGCGGGAGAAATCTAGCCCCAACAATTTACATTCTATAAAAACGGCATCCCTAAAACCTGCGCCATCCAATACGGCCATCGAAAAGTTACAGCGCTGAAAGGTGCAGTTCTCAATATCGTTATTCCTTAGGTCGCTCTTGGAAAAATCGCAGTTCACAAACTCACATTTAAAAAACTCCCTATTCTCTAATCTTTTCCCCGAATAATCAACGTTTGAAAATGTTTTTCCCTGGTGTAAAATGTTTTCTGGCATACCAATACTTGAACCCTTAATGGCAATGAAAGTGCTATAAAAATGCCGAAAAAACAAATTGTTTTTAAGCAGGCTGAAATTGGTGGAACAGGTTCAAACTTGTTTGTATTTCCTGTATAGGTCTATTATTTTATTCCTAAGTATGGCAGTTTTTGACAAAAGCGGCCATATCCTGTAGCAATATATTGGTATCATCTACATAGCCGCCCATTTGAAAAAAACCATGTATGGTTCCTTTATAAAGCTTGTCGTTCACCTTCACTCCTTTTGAATTTAGTTTTTCGGCATAGGCAATGGCCTCATCTCTTAAAGGGTCATATTCGGCAATGGCAATAAAGGTTGGCGGTAGCTTTTCCAGATCATCAGCCAATAAGGGAACCGCATCAGGATTGTTATGGTCTTCTTTTGGCAAATACCAGTTCCAAGCTTGTATACCACCCTCTAAATTCAATAGCGGACCATTTTGAAATTGTGCCCATGAGGGTGTTTGTAGAGAGTTATCCGTTACGGGATAAATGAGCAATTGGGCAACAATTTGTGCTCGAAACTTTCGGACTAGCGTTGCCGACAGCGCCCCACCAGCACTATCTCCGGCAAGGATAATTTTGTTGGGGTTGATCCCAAGCAATGAGGCATTGTTGATGATCCATTGCACTGCAAATTCGCAATCGTTCAGGCCCGCAGGAAAAGGATGTTCAGGGGCCAAGTGATAGTCTACCGCAATGATGGTGGCCTGGCTTAAATTGGCAAGCTGTCGTAAAGGGGTATCATGGGTGTCTAAACTCCCTGCGTTAAACCAACCTCCACGAAAGTAAATGATCACAGGATTTTCCTTATTTTCATTGGGTTGGTAAATACGCAAAGGGATAGAATGGTCCTCCATGGCCAAGGCTTGTTCTTCGATCAGATGAACTGCTTCCTTTTCTCCTGCCAATGGGATAAATTGTTCATAAAAAACACGCCCTAACTCCTGTGGTGTAAGATGATTTGGCACTTGGATATTTTCGATATAGGCCAATACTTTTTGAAACTGCTCTGATAATATCATATTTTAATTCTGTTGAAATAGGCCACAAACGTATTGGTTAATTGCTAAATTTGGCGGGTATACAACAGATTGTATGGGACTAACAAATTTGTAAGCAATGGGCAGAAGAAAAGAAAATTCAACCAATATGTTGAATGAAAATTACATCACAGAAAGCTGTAATTTAACTTATGCCGTTTGTAAAATTGGAGGCCGATGGAAATTGCTTATTTTATGCAAACTAGAAAATGGCAAGCTTCGTTTCAGCGAGCTACGCAACATTATCCCCAACATTACCGAGCGCATGCTTACCTTACAACTCCGCGAACTGGAAAAGGAAGGTTTGGTTAAACGAACGGTATATGCAGAGGTTCCACCCAGGGTTGATTATGAATTGACGGATATTGCCAAACAGTTGATTCCTATTTGGAACCAACTGAGCCATTGGGGTGCAACGCATAAGGAGTCGATTTTAAAAAAACAAACTACCCAAAAGTCCTTATAAAACCCCTAGGATTTCAATATCTATAGCGTTTTACCATAACCTATGATACGACCCCGAGGGGGTCGAATAACCTAAACATCTATTTTGCTACAAACATTAGACCTTCCTATAAGTTACGCCCATCTTAGCGCCAAAGCAAAGTACTATAGCTTAACTTGCGCAATAGCAACCCCAATACCACTACCGTAAAATTACCCTGGCCCAAAGGGTGTAAAGTACCATCACAGATTTCTTAGATGGTGCTAACTTAGTCATAGAAAACAGTAAAGTATCATGAAAAAATACCTTTGCCTAGCACAGCTCCTTTGTTGTTACCAGTAGTAGAATATAATTGAATTAAATGGGTACTTCAAAAAGTTTTAATCCTTAACTACACAAAAAAAATAAACGCTAAACATTTCACTATAAGAAATTTAGCGACTATATTAGTACTAATATTTGAAATTATGAGTTCTCAAAACATCACCAGAAAGCTATGGGTAGTCTGTCTATTATTAGTCGCCACATCGTTGGCAAAAGCCCAAACCAAACATTACATCGAATTCAATGCCAATGGCAAAATCAACGGTAACTTACCCCAGGTAGTTAGATCCGAAGATTCTTATTGCTTTAGCATCAGTTTTGACAAGGGCTATTTTGATAAACGGGCCAAAGAGGCGATAGATCTTTATCTCGATGCGCTTAACAATCTTATGTTCGAAGATCCCTACAAATTCATAGAGGGGGTTGATAATACCGAAACTGAAAATCTCCGCAATGGATTCATATACCAAGTACAGGCAGCAACGAAATACCTTAACAATGAAGATAAGGCCATCGTAACACAGCGCTTAACCTTTCTTAAGCCCCGCTCGGAAGCTATTGACCAAAGAATTCCTCCACTAGATTCACTGATTATCCCACAATTCTTTTTAGAGTTGAGCTATTATGATAGCAACGGGAATTTCATCAGTAAGCAAACACTCCGCTTTGAGACAGACAAAAAAGATCTACAAGCCAAAAACTACAAACTTAACTCAGATGAACTACAACTCAAACCCTTGGGCGCCACGCTGATTAAATATGAGCTGCGTGAAAAGAATGGACTCTATTCCATGATCCAAAAACAGTTAGCAGGAACTGATATCAACCAGCAACAACAAAAACTTATAGAGGCCATGGAGTCCATCAAAAAAAAGGCAAACATTGCTTATTTTGCTAATTATGATAAATTTCAGGAAAAGGCTAAAATTGCCAAGCAATTCTTAACTGATCCCAGTGCTAAAAACACCATAGACACAGCCTGGATTAATAACACACAAAAGAACCTCATTCATTTTGAAAAAGAGACAGACCAGATATTGCTAGACCTTAAAAATGACCATATCAAAAAATGGTTTTTTAGCTGGACCTGGCTCACTAAGGGCTATCCAAAGGTTAATCCATTTGAATTCCAGGCTAAATTACTTTTCCCCGATCAGAAAGGCGCTAACAAAGTTTCAGAAAAAGAAAAGGCATTGGTAGAAATGTACGATGCGCTGGTGGCTAAAGAAGCCTTTAAGGCCACGGAGATTAGCCCCACCTTAGCCAAGGACCTAGAGCCCATTGCCGAAATCAAGGCAAGAATGAAGGCAGAGGCTTCTGCTGTTAGTACCAGCAATAATGCTGATATCCTGTGGAACCAAGGAGAATTTAGGCTGAGTCCTACTAAAAACGAGGAAAACTACATGGTGATTCATGATGCTGCAGATCAATACCGACTGGCTACGCCAGTGCTGCGAGAGCTTACCGAAAACCAAAAAGTGTTTATATATACCGCCAATAATAAGCCAGGCAATCCAATTAAAATTGAGGTAGTTCCTACTGCAATTACCAATGATCAAACCCTAACAAGCGATGAGTATTCCCTATCTAAATTCAAGGATCTTGTAGAGAACACTGAGGAATTGGTTAAGCAAACACTTGCGTTGCTAGAGCAATTCAATAACATCAGCAAAAAAGTGGAATTTATTAAGGCTTTAAATGCTGCTCCTAAATTCCCTATCTTGCTACAAAAGAGCACTACGCCCATCTATAGGATGGATCCTAATATTTACAATACTGTTTTTCAAGCCCCACAATTGGTGGAGTATAAGCTTTTTACCGGTCCAGCAGATAAGCAGGTGGAAGTATTTAAGGGAAATTTCAGGGTGAATAAGCTCTACAGAATAAGGTTTAAGGCTGGACTACTATATAGTGGTTTCAAAGTGGCAAGTTATACCCAACAGACAGACAATAGTTATATCGAGAAAAAAGAACCTGCTGGCATAGATGGAAGCTTTGGCCTACAAATCTTTTTAAGTAGAACAGATATCAGGAACATTAGCCTATGTAAGGTAGCCCCGTTTTTTTATGCAGGCCTGTCCATGAAAAATATTACACAGAATTTTTATCCAGGCTTTGGCTTTGAAATTTTTAGTGGATTTTCTGTAGTCTATATCCAGCATATTGGGCGTACACAAGTACTCACCAGTAATGGCCAACTACCCCTAAAGGTATCCAATAAATGGAGATCTGGACCGGGCGCAGCATTACTGATTGATCCCAATATGTTCGCCGATCTTTTTGGATTTGGCAGTAAAAAATCACTGCTTGGATTTTAGTCGAGTGCCATGACACTGCATATTGAAGTAAACTATATCCAAGGAAGCCCGGCACGTTACCAATGGGTGGCCCAACTGCTCAGTACTGAATTGCAGCGCCAGTTTGGTCTTACTACCAACGTTTATATCCAGCCACAACCGGTGAGCAGCAAATTGGTGAACGCTACTACTAATGATTCCCAGCTCCAGAGCCTACTCTATGAGGTGAAGAAAGATTCAGCGGTGATGAAAAATGCCGACCAACTGAAAGAATGGTACTTACTTTTAACCATTGCCGGATTTCATCAGGACGGCCAAACTGGTGGCATGTACGACTATAACTACCCTACTGAATCCAGGAATGCCTGTGCCGTATTCGAAAGTCAATTGGAAAAAACTGCCAACCAATACCAAATGAATCTCCAGTTAGTGATGGGAAGGACCATTCTTCATGAAATTGGGCACTGCCTAAACCTGGGCCATCAGGGTATACCACACCTTATGTGCCAAACTGCCGATCTCATTCAGTCTAAAGTTGCGCCAGGTTGGTTTCAGAATATCTCCTTTGATTACAGCAGCGATCATATCGACTTTGTTCGCAATAATCCCAAAGCAGCTAAACCAAACGGAAGAATTAACTTTAAAGGTCCATTGTACAGTTTAGATCGTACCAGTACTTCTAGTAAGCTCCATCTGCAACTGCTAGGTCCAAACCTTGAGTCTAAACTCCAATATACAATGGGAGACCTGGTTTCCCTAAACCTGGAAATCAGCAATGCTACCAAGCATAGCGTTAAACTATCTACCACTTTAGGCCAATTTTCAAGGGACCTTAAAATGGAACTGAAGGGACCAAACGGAAAAAAAATTGAACTGGACATTGCCAAAGGATGCGGTGCTGTACCTGTGGATATAAAACTGGCTCCTGGAGCGAAGAGATATGTGAGCATTAACCTACTACTGAACAAAATGGGCTACATTTTTGCTGAGACTGGCCAATACCACCTCAGTTGTAAAATCAAAAAACACAATACTAAAAGTACCTGGTATTGCACCGGTGCAATACCCCTAGTGATTATCGATAACAACACATTGGACAAGGACCTAGCAAAAGAAGTCTATAGCGGTCCGTTTCTTTCTTACCTAAAGGGAACTACGTTTACCGATAGGAAATTGCCTGCCTATTTTGCTTCCTTACTAAAATTACCAAGCTTCCGTTTGTCGGTACTGCTTGCTCCCATTTGCTGGGTAATGGTAGAAATATGGAAAAACAGGGCTCGGTTAGCGAGTACTTCCCATGAGGTAAAAAAAGCCAAAACAGCATTGAGGAAACTCTACGGCATGCTATTGGAAAATGAAAAATCAACCATCCGAAGGGGCAAGGCACTCCATGAGCTTAGCCTATTGAAAAATAAAAGGCTACTCAAAGCAAGCCAAAACCCTGAACCAGATTTGGATGCCTACTACTCCTATCGGAACCTACTCATCAAACGCTATAATAGCGACAAAATCAAAGAAAATTATGAAAACAAATTACGCCTTAGCTAGTGTTATTGGTTGCCTACTCCCTTTTTTATTGGCCTGTAACAAGGAAGATGAAGTAGATTTTGTAGGCGACAACGAAAATATCATCACCGCAAAATATACTGATGCGATCTCCGGACAGGTGAAAGATGTGCCCGCTGGTGCCGAGGTTAATATTTACTTTGAGGGCAACCCTGGTCCTATTGCTTCCACTAAATTGAACAAATTGGGATTGTTCAGCTATAAGGCGCCAGCAATAGGCCAATATAAAGTAGTACTGATTAAACGGGATACCCTACTTCAATTTAATGCAGCCCTGCTTAAACCTGCAGACATGGACCCCGACCGCAAGAATGATCTTTACCATATGGTTTATAGCGACAGTACTACCTTTAGTGTACAGGCCAATAGCAGTACCCAAAACGCGGTGAACCTTAAAGCTAACCTTACTGGTATCCGTATCAAAGCAGTAGATGTTTCGGGCAATACTTTAGCAGGTGTTAGCCTTTGTGTTTATAATAACCTTGATTTTTACCAGCGCAATGCACCAAATTGTGGGGGAAGTATTAAATATCTGCAAACTAACGCCGACGGCATTGCCCTACTTAGTGACCTAAAACCTAATGCTGTCTACTACATTAATGCCAAAGGGAAATCTGGCGTAGTGGAACTTAACAATAGGTACGACTTTAGTGCACAAACACTCACCAGTGGTGCGGCGCAAACGATTAGAGAGGTAGTGGTAATCCTCAAATAACTTACACCAGTTACTTAGAAAAGGGAAACAAGCTTTGAATGATAAGGTGCTCCGTATCTTCTTTCTATTCTCTTAGGAAAGTGGCTATTTTAATACAAAATGTAATGTGAGATCAAACAACCAAAACTTAATGATTATCAGCTCTCAATTTTGCAACCATTACAAAGGGCTTATCCTTATAGTAGGGAATATTACGGTCCCGGAGCACTATCAAAGTTACCTGAACACGTTTTCCCAACCCCTTTGATAAAATTTCCTTTGCTTCTTTACTATTATCTAAGAGCGGAAAATCAATTTCTTTATCGCATCCATCAAATTTCAAGAAAATTGTAGCACTAACATTCCGTGCCACTAGCAGTTTCTTTTTTTCTAAGTAACCTAAGGCAGGACTGCCCTTTGGCAACATTACCAGTGATCCCCTAGTGGCCTCCAATACAAGGGTATCCCTTGATTTTGCAGAGCGGAAAAGATCGCATTCGTTATTACTACCTGAAAAAACTCCCAGAAAGGAAACCATTCCTAAAGAAAAGATAAAACTATTTATTGCTTTCATTTACTCTTGCTTTTTCTAACTTGAGTGCCTACATCAATATCCGTTAACAGCACAGATTATCAGTCACTAATAGGTAAGTTCGTAGCTCCAAGCGTTTTCGAGCCTTTTATCATAAAACTCTTTCATACTTACTACATCACCTTTTTCATTATAACCAAAAAGCTTTCTGTAAACCATTGTACCCGTAAATGCTCCTGCCCGCCATATGGGCAATGCATCAGGGAAAGATTCATTGGAATTGAAATTCATGGTGATTTCCTTCAAACGATCACCTTCATAAAGAAATGTTGCCTGCTTAAAGTTAGCACCCAATTTTGCACTATAAGCTAAAAGCCTTCCTTTGTCATCATAGCTATAGGAGAAATTAAAGGTTCGCTTCTGAGAGATTTCTTCCTGGGAGATTTTCTCCGTCAACTTGCCATTTTTCCATACATATTGAATGGTTTTCATTAAGGTGTTTTCTTTAGGATGCTCATAAAACTCCTTTGACTCCACCAAATTTCCAGCAACATCATAACGGTACTCCATTCTTTTCTTTGAAATAGAGCCTGTCATTTGGCTGGTCATTCCTATCAGTAATTTTCCTTTGTATTGATATTTTCTTTGTATGGTTAACCTTCCCGCAGTAAAATCACTTCGTTGCAACAGTTTCCCAGCAGCATCATAATTGAATACCGCACGCTGGCTCATCACGGTATCCCCTTTGGCATTATAGTCCATGTTATAAAACTGTAATGGAACTCCCGGAGAAAGATAAGTAGTTTTACTTGTCCAAACTGTTTTGTTCTTTAACCGGTTTGAACTCCAGCTCCATGATTTACCATCTTGGCTATTTGTATAGGTAGTGATCGATTCGGGTCTTCCCTCAGAAAAGCTCTTGGTATAAGTCTTACGTCCCTGACCATCAAAACGATTAATAAAAATGGTATCATTCCCATTTTTCAAGGTTACTTTTTGCTTCCAAGCCTTATTGACTATGGCTTGAGGATATATTTGTGTGGGATCTATTTCTATTTTATCCTCTATATTTTGATAGCTTTCCTGAGCTTGAACTTGATAAGTTAGGATAAGTAGCGAACATACAGAGAGGATTTTAAGGGATTTTAGCATCCTCCAAGATAGAAAATATTTGAGAAATTTATACGGGGTAACAAATCAGTACTATTTGTTTTGAAGCAAGTGATACGTTATGAAGGGATAGTAGTGAAAGCTGATAAGCTATACCTTATTTTAAGATACAGTTTGCACCCAATTTTAGGGAAGTAAATCTAAAACCATCATAAAATTCATAGGATTTTAATATTGGTAGCCCTTGAACATAACTCATGATATAATCTCCAAGGGGGTAAATAACTAAGTTCTCTGTACTATCTAGGGTTCTGTCGCTACCGCGGGTTCTACTTTATTAAGTCGTATTTATTGTTTTAATTGTCTTAATGCTTTCGCTAGCTCAGGTTTCCAATAGCTGAAAAAAGTATGCAAAACCGAAACGGAGTGAGCTCATTTATACCTTTAAAATCATAAAAACTAATAAATAAAAATCCACGGCTGCGCCCTGTTCTGTTAAAGGCACTGGCAAGGCCAATTTGTGCATCCCGAACAGGCCAAGGCCGATTTTAGCAGAACGGAGAGGGTTTGCTAAGGCCTGAGATGATGAAAAATCCACAAAACGCTTATCCCTAACTCATGTTATTTATACCCTACTTTAGCGCACGCGTGCCGCGTGTGACCATTATAAAACTAAATAAACACATGCCTCATGGCTAGGCACAGCTTGTCCCCTACTTTGGCGCACGCGTGCCGCGTGTGACTATTATAAAATTAAACAAACCAGGCTGCCTCATGTGACTATTCAAAACTAAACAAACCATACCTGCCCCATGTGACTATTCAAAACTAAACAAACCATGCCTCATGGCTAGGCACAGCTTGTCCCCTCTTTTTACAAATTAACTCCAAGTTTGTATTACAAACACAGGTTGTAAGAAAAAAATATCAATAAAGCATTGAAAATAAACAACTTAAAACATAAATTAGTATTATCAATCAGCAACCTAAATGAAAAACTATTTACTACATAGGGTAATCTTATATCCTAACGATTTACATAACTTTTGTGCTTGCACCAAGGCCTGTTATAAACTTTATAATGATATACGCCAAGAGTTTAACTTACCTAAAACCAAGCGGATCACTATTTTCCACCTACGGGATTATTTTAACATTTCACTAGCTGATGCCTGCCTAGCTGTTTTTGGAGATTAAGGTTGATCGTTAGCAGTACTCTTACATGTATGGAAAGCTCTTTTCTTGGGTGGTAAATTGCTTTTCTTCTTTTTCCAAGTACTTAGCCTCCCTTGCCAAGTCCCATTCTTTAGCTACAAAATACTTTTCTTCCTTTTCTAAGTACTATGCTTTCTTTGCGAAACTCCTTTCCTCCTTTTCAAAGTACCTTTCTTTGGCTACAAACCACTTTTCCTCGTTTTCCTATTAGCTTTCTTCCTTTGCCAGGCTCCTTTCTTCCTTTGCAAAATACTTTTAGTGCGAGTTAAAAGCCTATAGCGGCCATCAATGCTTCTAAATACAGTCTGCTATTGCCATAGTTTGCCAATTTTAGCGCATGACTCCCCCCTTTTCTACATCCTTTCCCAGTTTTAACCAATACTACCCAGTTTTGATACTTCTTCTCTAGCAGCAAGGTATTGCCTCGTAAATTGCTTTTCAGCCTGAAAAATGGGTTTCAGGAAAAAACATTTTTTTATGAGAATTCCAAAAACATTAACAAACTATAGCAAGCTATCTGATGCTAACCTTAACCAAAAGGCCATAGATGTTAAAAACTCCTTAACAGACAATCCAAATTTTACCCCTGCTCCGCTTAGCCTTGCTAATTTCATTACCCTACAGGAAGATTTTGAAACGGCTTTGGGAATGGTTACCTCACGCGACCGTGTTAAAATAGCGCTCAAAAACCAGTCGCGTTTATTATTGGTACAGGCCATGTACCAGTTGGCCCTTGAAGTGAATGCACAGGGCAATGGTGATCGGGCCAAATTGCTGTCTAGCGGTTTTGACCTTGCTTATGCTGGTGAAAACAATCCGCTAATTACCCCACCAACTGATTTTAAAATATCAGAAGGCCTAAATAATGGCGAGCTAAAGTTCTCTTGTAAAAAGGTACTTTCTGCCATTTCTTATGTATATGAACATACCGACGAAATGCCTACGGAAGAAACAAAGTGGATAGCATTATCGGCCTCCACCAGAGAGTTGACCATTAAGGGGCTTCGCAGTGGTACACGCATTTATGGCCGTATCAAAGCCATAGGTACCAAGGGGCAAGAGGCTTCTTCTGAAATACTATCTAGGATTGTGCAGTAGAATGGGCTTTTACTCGATCTAGTATAATTGGCTAGGTCGAGCCTGCCTTTATGTGATCTAAGCTAAATCAATTCCATTGAAAAAATGAAAAAGTATTATCTTAGTACTGTTTGTCGGGATGTATGCTGAATTCTTGTTTTAAGGTAATATGATTTAAGTTTTTAATCTCAAAAGAGCATGAACAAAAAGAAACTATTTTATATAAGCGGGGCAATAGCAGTTTATTTTGTCTTCTTAGTTGCAAATGCGCATTGGACACTTATTGAAAATACCTTGCTTGGCATTATTCAGGAGAGTATTACCATACCCTTGTTGGCAATTCAATTGATCATTAGTATTATTTCCTTTGTTCAAGTATTAAAACTTCGCTTCAAAATTAGAAGCTGGGAGTTCTGGACATTTATTATTTCAACAGTTAATTTTTTAGTTGCTACAGGAAGTATCATACTGTATTTACTTATGTGACTTGCTTAGCGAAAAGTCTCCTTAACTAAGTCCAAAATACAAGACTTGCGCTAAGGGGGAGGAAAAAAGTTACCGTGATAACAACGCTCCTTACCTAGGTCAGGGTGGTAAACCACTTTATTCTACTCCTCCTGGAACGCCTCCCGCCACTAAACCGAATACACGTAAACGTAACTAAAACATATGAAAATAAATAGAAATTTGATATTTGTCGTCGCTCTCAATTGTTTGGTTTATATATGCGTAGAGCATTTTAATCTTCAACAGATTATTCTTCTGATCATTTACCAACTTTTATTGCTTTTTGCGGCCACCTTAGTTATACCGGCAACCAATCTACTGCCAAAGAACATTGTAAAAATTGTCCTCTTCATCTGTACCATCAAATTGCTGGACACCTGCAACAAAGAGTTTCTCGGTAAGCTGGATATCAGCGATACGGTCGCTAACATTGGAAGAATATTTACAGGCTTGCTTTTGGTAGTATTGATGTATTTGGCTGAACGAAGAAACAAAAAAAACTTCACAAGGGTCAGCATAGCTAATTGGAATTGCAATTCCAGTTGGCTATGGCAAATTCGATGACGCTGCATAGGAGAAAAAGATAAGGCTCAAAAATGGCATGCTCCCCCTTAGCGCAAATCTTAGCGCCAAAGAAAAAAGCTATAGAATGACTCGTGCGACAATAAGCCACATAAGGTTACTGCTAATACGCACAAGTCTCCTTAGCTAAGTCCAAAACACAATACTTGAATTAAGTGGAGTCTGCCTTCAAAATTTTTCTCTCGGTATGGCGGATATCAACCAAATTATTTAATTTATTAAAATATGAGAATACTACTGGTTTTATCTTTTTTATATGTGCTGTCCTGTAAAAGCAGGCAGTTACCATACCCATCATATCTTTCGCATTCAGTGGATACTTCGAAAGTTCGTTTTGATGGTGTTTATTTTTCAGATAATGAAAATACAGGGGAAATTGTTCTTACCAATCAAAAAGGTGTCGCTGTATGGGGTAGCGGTTCAAGTAAAGAAACTCATAATTGCGACTTTTACCAGAAAATAAACACTTCTTTCATTGGTCAATTTACAATTATAGGAAATGAAATATTTGCTTTTGCTCCCTATACATACATTAAAAGAGGAAAGATATATTTTTCCTATTTAACACATTTTAGAGGTGAAATAAAAAACAAAGATACCATTACTAATTGGAGAGTTGTTCCTCCATATCCTCCCGAGCTGAATGATAAGTATCTCAAATATAATTTTAAAAGGATGCGGCCCAGAAATCTCTATTTTGTAAAAAGTGAGGCGGTCCGCTGCCTTAGAAAAAACTAGTCCATCGCACTATTGGATCATAATCGATTATCATGAACAGAAAGCTTTTCAAAATTATTATGGCGATTAGCCTATTTTTCATTGCCTGCGATCCACCTAAAAGGATTCTTTTCAATGACAACAAGGTAGAAGATCAGTTTTCCTGCCAGGGGAAACCTGGTAAGGTTTCATTCAAAAAGGGCTTATCTGCTAACGATTATATTGTCGTTACCATTCCTGAAAATGATAAGATCGAATTGAAAAGCTTTAGGTACAATGGCAAAGAAATGCCAATAGACATTCAACAAGAAAAGACTGTGTTCCTACTTAGTGCTAAAAATCTGAAGTTTTCGCAAGGTGATGAATTACGCATAATCTTCCTATACAATGGTTGCAGTATTAACAGGGAATATGTCTTGAAAAAAAAAGTATCTATTAGGAATTAGTTTCCCTGCTTAGCGACAAAGCAAAGCCTATAGGATGATTTATTTGTGTGGAAGTAAAACAAAAAGGTGATAATATGCAAAGTCTACTCAGTTAAACCCAAAACATAAGACTTGCAATAAGTTGGGAAAATATTTAATTATATTAGTAGATATCTAAAATTAAATGGCAAAAACTTCTCCTCGAAAACCAAAGAAGAATTGGTACAATATTTACGACAGATTCCTAAGTAGAACATATCACAAAATTAAAAGCAAAAAATTCTTTGCCATCTTAATTTTGTCGGCACCAATATTATATTTTGTACTGACAATGTTTTCCAACATCAAAACTGGTTATGCAGATGTCAAAGCTATCATTAAATCCGACAATTTAAATGAATCAACTAAAATTATAGAAAGCAATAATACATTGAATAACAACTCGTTATTCTCCATTCCTTTTCATTTTTCAAAAAATAGTGTTTTAGCTCAACAAGGCGATTATCCAGGTACTATCGAATTTTCTAATCAGGATCTATACATTAACATTTCCCCTGCAAACTCTCCTTGTGGACTGCAATATGAGTTGATCAACATTCCAAACAGCTCTTCTGGTATCACACACAAGTTCCTACCTGTATATGAAAACAATTTTGAGCAGGAACAGCCCGATTTTTACAGATTAGAGGAGGTAGAAAGACTAGCAAGGAAAAATTATGGATACCCTCCAACAAAGGAAGATTTGAGACAAGAAAGGGAGGAAAAAAAATATGAAAATTTTGATTACGACTCCCTTGAAAAATCATCTCCTTGTTACCTCCCCAATTCAGGCAGCGAAGGTCTGGAAATGCCCATTAAGTACCAAAATCCAGGTCTAGAGATTAAATTGAATAACAATTCTACTGAAAATATTCTTATTCACGACTCCTACATCTTGGTAAATAAAAGTAAGCTGAATTCTTTTCCAATGATTGAATTTGGGGCAGGTTCAATGTACGACCTACCAATATTTAATGAAGGTTGGGGAGATGCGACAAATATAAGGATGACTTACAATATCCAAAAAGTGGATGCCCCTTTAAAGTATGATGTTGAATTCAAGTACCAATTAAACATCAGCCGATTGAAACCCACAGATAATATTAACCATTATTACGATGTCGACCAAAACCTAGATCTGAAAAAAGCCCTCGAATTAGAAGGTGTAAAAACAAAAAAGTTAGATAATTGGAAGATCTTGGAGAAATATCAAATACGTGAGATCGCCTCAAAAGCGGGCATCTTTGGTCGGTTTACAAATGGACATGCCCGTATAGTTGGAAAACTATATTATGAGGGCTATACTGCCGATGGAAAGCTACGTGCAGATACCCTAAATTTCAATTTCTTTCAAAATCTCTGGCCCCATAGCTTCGGTGGCGATTCATATTATGTTAAAAAAGCGCCATATAACATCCGATTTAAACTTTCTGATACCCCATATAACATACCTGTTAGAATATCTGAGAGTATAGGACCAAAGTCTGCCGGAAGGTTTACATTATTTTTTGATTGCCCAAAATCAAGCTATCATCTTTTTGACCTTGTCATTAGGTATAATAATGGAAAACAGCTAATTGTTAAAGATATATTCTTAAACTATTTCATGCGAAAAACAGACCGAGATACCTACTCTACATTCCGAAAACCTGTGCTAATGAAGACTACTAAACGATGAGGTTCATATTTCCCGCCTTACTTCCCTTAGCACAAAACTTGCGCTAAGTAGTGTAGTTTACCTCCACCATTAATTAGCAAAGGAAAACTAAAAACACACAAGGGTTAGAATGCTCTTCTATCCCACTTATTCCTTTGCCTGTCAAACAAATGTTAAACTCTGTTAATTTTGGGTTTCATTCTTTGCTAATGGCATAGAAATTGATTTCATTTGTGCAACGTAATCATTACACAAATGAAAAGAGTACTCATTTTATTGGCTGGCTTTTTATTAAGTCTTTCGTATTCTTCGGCAGTTTATGCTCAAAATACAAGTCTGGTTCCAGATCAAAACCCAAATCACGAGATTTCGCGTAGCAAATATCTTCAATTGGCCGATTCGCTGACCAGAACTCAGGGCACAACTGTTCAAAATACCTACAAAGCTTACGACTGGTATACTGCCAGAGAAGAGCGCCGTGCCTTGCGCAGAGAGCGTAACCACTTAGAGCGTCTTTATAGCCCTTCTTACTACCCCAATTCTTATTTCAGTTTTGGTTATTCCAATTATTATTCGCCATGGGGCTTTAATTACAACTGGAACTGGAATAGGCATCGCTATAATCGCTGGTAAAAGCACCACCATCAAAATTTAACACACATAAAACAAAATGAATATTAAAAAATTATTTTCTATCTTTTCTATTGCCGTTGCGGCAGTAGCTATTTCTTCATGCTCGCCTAGAACGGTTACACGCGTTAATTCAACCGATGCTATCGACATTAGCGGAAACTGGAACAATACAGATTCAAGAATGGTTGCCGATGAAATGACGCAAAGCATTTTAAGCGCAGGATGGCTGAGCACACATCTTGAAAATAAAAAAGGCGCCAAACCTGTAGTAGTTGTTGGCATGGTACAAAACAAAAGCCATGAGCATATTGATGCTGAAACATTTGTAAAGGATGTAGAGCGTGCTTTTATCCAAAACAGTCGTGTGCGTTTGGTACAGGGAGGTAAAAAGAGAGAAGAACTTCGTGCAGAAAAGGCTGACCAGCAAAACAATGCTTCGGTATCGACCATGAAGAAATTTGGTTTGGAAAATGGTGCCGATTATATCCTTCAAGGATCCATCAACTCTATTGTTGATTCGCATAAACGCCAAAAAGTAGTTTACTATCAGGTTAACTTAGAATTAACCGATATCCAAACGAATGAAGTAGTATGGATTGGCGACAAGAAAATAACTAAATATGTAAAAAACTAATTGGTCTTTTTTAGGCTAATTTAGATATGATAAGTTTAAGGACATTAAAGGCATCACTTCTTTTCGGATTGGTGCCTTTTCTTTTCGGCTGTGCCACTTATAATCAACGAAGCGCAATTTATTATAAATACATTGCTGATGGGGATTATACTACCGCAACTAAAGAGCTGGACAAGATTAAGTTGTTGCAGCAGCCCCGTAACAAGCTTTTGCTGTTAATGGAAAAAGGCAGGGTAAATCATTTAAATAAAGACTACGAAAACAGCAACCTTTATTTCAACCAAGCAGATTCGATGCTCGAAAATGGTGCGGGTGGCGGCGCTATGGATGCAGTTGTAGGCACCTTAGTAAATCCGATGGCGCAAAGCTATAAGGCCGAGGATTTTGAAAAATTCATGATCCACTACTATAAAGCCTTAAATTATTTGTACTTGGGCAAACGCGAGGAAGCCATTGTTGAAGCAAGAAGGATTACTTTACAGGCGCAGGAACAAGGCGATAAGTTCAACAACAAAGATAGTCGCTATTCTAAAGATGCATTTTCATTAAACCTACAGGGATTGATTTATGAAAGCGATGGTGATGTAAACAATGCCTTTATCGCTTACCGAAATGCAGCCGATGTTTATTTAAGCAAGAAAGACAGCGTTTGGTATGGCACAAAAATACCCGAAAGGCTTAAATATGATTTAATGAATACTGCTTATTTGAATGGCTTTACATCCGAATTGATGCAGTATGAAAACCTGTTCAATACCAAATACCAAGCAGCACCCAAAGCTGAGGGTGGCGAACTGGTGATCTTCTGGGAAAATGGACATGCACCTGTTAAGATACAGCAGGAGGTTACATTTACCTTGATCAAAGGTGAGAATGGAGGCTGGTTTTTCACAGATTTAGGTGGCACCATACTCGTACCGTTTGATGTTTCAAGCGGTGGCAATTTTAACTTCAATTCTATTCAAAGTTTAAGGGCCGCTTATCCAAAGTACGTAGAAAACGTTCCCTACTATAACAGCGCCACCATAAGCAACAGTAATTTTGAAAATGCCGAAAATATTAATGAACTGGCCATTGCTACCTTGCGCCAACGTTTCGCCAAAGAAATGAGCAAGGTATTAACCCGATTGGCCGTAAAAAAAGCAGCAGAGTATGGGCTTAGGGAAAGTTCAAAGTCGAAAGACAAAGATGGTAAAAATAACAGCCTGCTTGAAGGATTGGCTTTTGGTGTACAGCTCTACAGCTTAATATCTGAAAAGGCCGACACCAGGAACTGGCAATCTTTACCTGCAGAAATTAATTATACCCGTATACCACTGTTAAAAGGTGAGAATAAAATAGACATTGAACTGAAAGGGCCAAATGGAGCTACCGAAAAGAAAACCTTGGCCATCGAAGGCAAAGGCGGTCTTCAGTTTTACAACTACGCTACGTTGAAATAACTCAATGGTTTGACCATATTGTACATCCCCCCCATGTTAGCGCAAGTCTTAGCGCCAAAGGAAAGTGCTAGGGGGTGGCTTGTGCGACAACAAGCCACATAAGGTGCTAATATGCACAAGTCTCCTCAGCTAAGTCCAAAGCATAGGATTTGCGCTAAGTTTTTTGGGTATATTGTTAATTTTTAATTATCAAAGAATCTACTTCCGAATTTTTAAACACTAAGGTACTAGCGTTTTTGCAATCATAAAGAAAAATATTTGCAGATGTTTGCCCTATAAATAATAAATTCTTGCCAGTTGAAATGGTTTTATCATGATAACTGAAAGTTATTTGATGTACAGGTATGCCAGATTTGATTTTCTCAGCATCAAGGCTCCTGTAGTTGCTTATGAGTTGTCCAATATAACAAACGGCAATGATTGCGGCAATTGCTGGACTTTCTCTTATTGAATCTTGTTTGTCTGTGTAGACCATAAATAAAAATATAGCCATTAGAAATACTACACCAGCAAATATATTGTAGGTCTGAAAGTCATAGATCTGATAGGAAAACCAAGATCGGAGCGCCCATCTAATTAGAAAGTTAAGCATTAAGAATACAGCCATCCACACTAAAAAATTCTTAGAAATTGCAATCAGATAACCCTGAAATTTTGTCGGAGTGACTTCTTCCTTGGCCTCAACGGGTTGCTGCTCTTTATATGCAGGCTCTCCTATGAATGCCTGTATTAATGAAGTGCTGATTATACTGGTGAAAAATACTATGGCGGGGAAAAAAGCCATTATAATCTCTGACGTAGTGATGTAAGCGTAGATGTCAACATTAAAGCTCTTGTAATAGCTATGAAGGCTACAGAACCCAAAATAAATTAGGCAGATGGAAAGCAAAGGAAGATACTCAATGATTTTTTTCATGAAAGCTTTTAGTTTAGCATGATAAATATATAAAAACGATGGTGCGAAACACCTACGTTTTTGGGTTAATTAAAAATTTGTAATTACACCTGTAATTACCTAATTTATTCCCTAGATTATTTATCCTACCGAAATCATTCACTATTATGCTCCAACAGATAGACCCCTACCTGAAACTTATTCCTGCTATTCTTTTTCTATTATCACTCATCGGTATCCTAATTGGATGGCTCAAATACCATATCAGTCTCTTCCAACCATTGGAAAAGATTGCGCATGACCAGCGGGAATATAGAAGGAAGGCTGAACAGGAAAAACTGAAGAAAGTGATTACGAGCAGACATATCACTTTGGGTAACGAACTTATAGAGATTGGACAGTTCGAGGAAGCCAAAGCTGAGTTCCTTGCCGCTTTAAATATAGATAGTATAAACTTAGACGCGTCGATGGGCCTCTTTAAATCACAAATTATAACAGACAAAAATCTTAGGGATACCAACATTGAAGTAATGAAAAAGAAAGTCGATGTGATCTTTGAATATAATAAACTTGATCCACATGGTTTTTATTTCTTAGGCATGATTTACAAAGATAGCTCCCATACGGAGGCGATGAAGCATTTTAATGAAGCTATCAGGCTTCATCCCAATTTTGCAGATGCACATTATAGGATCGGTATGCTTTATGAAACCATTGATCAGTTAAAGACACACGATGCATTTGAATTTTATGAGAAGGCCTATCATATCTCTCCTCTTAATCCAACTTACCTAAATAATCTAGCCTATCAATATCTACAAAGGAGGAAGTACAAAGCTGCAATTGAGCACTATATTAAACTGATTAACTATAATCACGATGACCTTCTCCCCAAACTGACATTGTCCCATGCCTATTTGAGACAAAGCAGGTTTCATGAAAGTGCACAATATATCAATGACTTCATACAAAAAATCGAACGGAATACCTTTTTGCTAGATACAAAATTAAATAGCATGCAGTGGTTTTTTGAAGAATTCGATAAAAAGAAAATATTACTTGACAGTTCCAACAAGAAAATATGCTATGCCTATTTTAACGCTTTTTATAAAAATTATCTAAACAACAATACTGTAAAGGCACACAACGATCTTCAAAAGGCAGTCATTATTTTTAATCAAAACACCTTTGAATGTGAACCCATAAAGCGTTTGATAGAGTTTGAGATCTCGAAATATCTCTATAAGACAAGAGCGCAGCGGGAAGTGTTGGGAAATATTTTAGAAGAATTCTCCAAAGCATTCGAATTGGAAAGCGCTAATAACAATTAAACACTATAACCCTCCCCCTTTGGCGCACGCGTGCCGCGTGTGACTATTAAAAATTAAACAATATAATTCCCCGCTTAGTACAAGTAATTTCTAAGCTTCAGCTAAGCAAACCCCTTGGCAATTACACCTAAATAATCCTTCCTATTGGTTTTATCAAACCTGATATCGTGACAACCATTGAACCTCACAAAGTTCATCAGTGCTGTAATTAGCTTAGCAATGGTTTCTTCATCCAATTTCACCTCCTCAAAATGGATATTGTGAACGAGTAGGATCTTGTTCTTGCGGTCCGCTTTAGAATCCATTCTGGCAATAAATACCTCGCCAGCGAGAATGGGCAAAGAGAAATAGCCATATAAGCGCTTAGGTGCCGGAACAAAGCATTCGATCTGGTAGTCAAATCCAAAAAATTCCTTTAGCCTGTGACGAAAGACATTCAAAATATCAAAAGGAGAAAGGATAAAAACTTCACCTGAAATCTGGGGGTTGATCTCTTGTGTAGGCAGTATATACAGCGGTCCTTTTATCTCATCCACATTGACCGGGATCACTTCGCCCCGCTCCACCATTTTGGCAAGTTCGGCCTTGATCAAGTTACCCTTTACCCGCCTTGCTCGCCATGCCATTTCCTTTACCGAGCAAATACCCAGAGCACCCAAAACCCTCTTGATGGTAAAGTTGGCAAACTCTTCGGGCGTTGGCATACGCTGGTCAATATCAGGTGGCACCAAATTCATGGGTACATCGTAACGCTTATGGAACTTTTGGTCACGACTGATCATCAGTTTTCCTTCTAAGTATAGCCTTTCCAGCGCAATCTTTGAGGGCCTCCAGTCCCACCATCCCGTACTGGCTTCGGTGCGGTCATTTTCGAAATTACTCAGCATTACCGGCCCATCCCTTTCTACCTGGTCTAGTATTTCAGACATTAGGTGCTCCATCCGTCTATCTACCGGCCTAAGATTATGGGCAAAGGTCTGCTTTACGGGAAGAGAAAATCTAAAATCCTTCATCGGCAGGAAGCCAGCATCGGCAGTCATGTACTCAAAAATTTGGCCATCATCACTAAGTTCAGCAAGCCAGCTAGGCTCGTAATCGGGAATACGCGAATGCATCACATGATGGTGCGCCCGCTCCACCACATAATTAGTATCCAACTGCACAAAGCCCAATTTGTCGATTAGCCTATACACGGCCTCGATACCCTGACCGAACTGCGCAGGCCTGACTAGACCTGCTGCATCTAATATAATACTTCGGGCCACTGATGGCGACAATTTGATGCTTTCCATGGATATAAAGATAGTAAACTACTTATTTGCCCATGCAAAAACTTGGTAAAGATGTATCCGAACACTTGTTTTACACCTCATTAATTAGTCATGTCAAACAACATAAGTTAATATTTCATGGAAAGCCTTGGCTTCATCAACCCTTAAGGTTCCCAACAACTAACTTAAGCAACTACTGATGCTGTTGCCTAAATACAAGTGGCGTATTATTTTTGAGTTTTTTAAAGACACGATGATAGTAGGGTATATCGTTAAAGCCAGAGGCCAGGCATATTTCTGCAACAGAAAGATTTGTTTTTAATAACATCTGGCAAGAGGCCTCTACTCTAAATTCGGTAAGATAGGTAAAAAAAGATTTTCCCGTCATTTTCTTAAAGAATACACAAAACGATGACTTCTGCATACCTACGGCCTTCGCCACAGCATTCAGCGTAATTAATTGCTGATAGTTGCTTAGCACATATAAATAGATTTCCTGAATCTTTTTCTCTTTTTTATTGTCCTCTATAGGACGCCCAACCACTTGCATGTCTTTAGCCTTAGCCATCAATTCCAGTACTTTAAAAAAAGAAGCAATTCTAGCGATCCCGCTTTCAACAATCATATCCCTCATCATTTGCTGGAGCTGCTGCAAGGTACTACCGTTAAAAGCAACCGCATTCTTATTATCTAATATTGCTGAAACTATAGGAACAAGCTCAGGAAATAAACACTTGATTTGTTTTAAAAAATTATCATCAATAACAATGGTGATGTTTTCTATTTTACCATGCTGATCATGGTCTTTTTCGTCAAATGACCAGCAATGCGGAATATTTGGCGGAATAAGAATTACTTCTCCCCTCACAAAGTTTTCTACCGTATTACCAATAATTCTGGCACCACTGCCAGTAATGATGTAGGACAGCTCCCAAGTTTCCTGCTGATGCAGCGGAACCTGTTGGTCCCACTTGATATGCACATGATCAAAATGGAAAGGGCTATCGCTAATTCTTGGATAATATTTTATATTTTTCTTCAACTAAGCTATCAATAGAACAAACTTAACAATATAAGACAATAATAAAAAAATATACAACAGACGGCACTGCCTACAAGCCCCTACTTTTGTAGGAAAATACCATGCAATGAATTCTTCCCTTAGCCAACTACCTACCAAACCACATTATCCCATTTTAGATGGCCTTAGGGGCGTAGCGGCCTTAATGGTTGTTTTCTTTCATATTTTCGAAGTTTTTTCAGGTGGAGACCATACCAAACAGCTTATTAACCATGGTTACCTAGCTGTTGATTTCTTCTTTCTCCTATCTGGGTTTGTAATTGGGCATGCCTATAACGACCGTTGGCACCAAATGTCGTTAAAGCATTTTTTTAAACGTAGGCTGATTCGTTTACATCCCATGATCATAATGGGAATGACGATTGGAGCTGTTTGCTTCTATTTCAGTGCTTCCAAGGATCTTTTTCCCTTGGTAGCTAATACTCCATTTTGGAAACTTGGTGTAATGATGTTGATAGGGTACTTACTGATACCAGTAACCATTCCCTTGGATATTAGGGGTTGGCAGGAAATGTATCCGTTGAACGGGCCTGCTTGGTCACTATTTTTTGAATACATTGCCAATATAATATATGCGCTAGTGCTTAGGAAAGCATCCACCAAAGTATTAGCAGTACTCACTGCGCTAAGTGCAGCTTGGTTATTTTACTATGCTGTAAACGCTACCAGCGGTGATGTGATTGGTGGTTGGTCTATCAGTACAGAACAGTTGAAAATAGGTTTTACCAGGCTAGCTTTCCCTTTTTTCGCTGGCCTTTTACTTTATAAAGTATTTAAACCCATCAACATCTCCAATGCATTTTTTTGGTGCAGTATCCTCATTGTGATCACCCTCTCTATTCCAAGAATTGGTGGTCATGCCTATCCATGGCAAAACGGAATTTATGACGCCCTAGCAATTATTTTTCTATTTCCTTTAGCCATATTTCTGGGAGCAAGTGGCACTATCAATAATAAAAGAACCGCAAAATTTTGTACACTTTTAGGTGAACTTTCCTATCCCATCTATATAATTCATTTTCCCATTGCGTATGTTTTTTATGCGTGGGTGGTTAATCATAAAATAAGACTTGAAGAAGCCTGGCCAATTGCAATAGCAGTTTCTATCATCTCTGTAGCATTAGCCTACTTATTGCTCAAAGTTTATGATATCCCAGTTAGGAAATGGCTGACGAAAAAATTTAGCAAATAAGCGCTTTAATCATCTCCCATTTTAAAAATAAAATACATGAACAACCACGGCCAATTTAAATGTATCATCTTCGATTGCGACAATGTATTGGTTGACACTGAAACGGTATTTGTTTCGGTACTGATGGATATGGCAAGCGCTTACGGCGTAGAAATGGAAGTGGAGGAAGCATTGAGACTGTTTTGTGGCAGAAAGATAGCTGATACTATAAAAATACTCGAGGAACTCTGTCAACAAAAATTTCTAGCCGACTTTGAAACCTCCTTCCGCAAAAGGCTTTACGATGAATTTAGGCTCGGGATATCTCCAATTGAAGGGGTAGAGAAATTATTAAGAACTTTGACCATCCCTTATTGTGTTGCCTCAAGTGGTCCAAGAGAAAAGATATTACTGAATCTTGGGCTTACTGATCTTAAAAAATTTTTTAGAGACGAACATATCTTTAGCTGTTACGAAATCAATAGCTGGAAACCAGAACCTGATATTTTTATACATGCGGCAAATATAATGGGATATTTGCCTGGACAATGCGCAGTTATTGAAGATAGCATAGCGGGAGTACAAGCCGCTGTAGCAGGTGGATTTACCGTATTTGGCCTGAGCAATGGTGTTAATGGAGAAGAACTCGAACAATACGGAGCCATTGTTTTTGAATATATGGCCGACCTACCTCAATTGTTAGGATTAAAACCATCGGGCGAATCACAAAAGAATCTTTAAAAGCCAATATATGCTTAGTAATGCATTAAAAAAATGCTCCGCTTTAATAATTTCACCTAACTACTTGTCGATACAGAACTTGGTAAAGATGTTCGCGTCTTAATGCCAAAGGAAAGAGCCATTGCTGACTTGTACGATACCAAACCAAATAAGGTACAAATCTCCCTAGGTAAGTAACACAACGCTTGTGCTAAATCAAGTAACAAACGCCGTCTCAAGCAGCGCTCCGTCTTGCGAAAATTGCAAGACGGAGCTATATGCTATTGCTTCACTAGCTTAAGGATACCTTTAGAAGTTTTCAGGATGTAGATTCCTACGGGCCAAGTACTCGCATCTAACTGGTTGATACCAGGAACGAGCTGTAAACGTTTTACCTCTTGTCCGGTAATAGCTGTAATGCTAGCGGCTGTAGCGACATTGCTTACGATATGATAATGGGTAGATGTTGGATTGGGATATGCCGAAAGCACAAGACCAGAAAGCGAAAAGTCCAAAGATTTGATGGCCAATTCAGTTTCCTTCCCATTATGATCTACCTGTAGCAACCTATAATAGTTCAACCCCACTGCAGGCTGATGATCGTATGCAAGGTAATTGCTACTTGCTGTAGTGGTACCCTTACCATTCACCCTAGCAACCCTCACGTAATCCTTACCGTTGGTGCTACGCCCTATTAAAAAATGGCTGTTATCAAGCTCGCTTGCAGTGGTCCACTCTAGTTTTACACGATTGCCATCTAATTTTGCACTGAAACCATCTAATCTTACGGGCAGTGTAGTAGGTATAGCCCCAATGGTAAAAGGACTAAAAGTACTGATCACATTGCTGGTGATACTGCCATTACTCAAGCTACCAATAGCACTTCCACCCTCGTTCAACCAATCGCCATTTTTTAAATGGGCCACTCTCCGTTGGATAAGCACTGTACCGTCAACATCTGCCACCCCATCCCAAAATAAGGTAACCCTGCCTGTGGCCGTACTGTTGGGCACAATATCCCAATACTCGCCCGTGCTGTGTTTTTCCAGCGCAATAGCCTCCGAACCAGCAGTGGTATAGTTGCCAAGCCCAGCATTAGCACCATGGTAGCGTACACCAATACCCGATGCATTAGCTGTGGCATTAAACACCACCTTCTGGTAATTCGTACCATCACCAACTGGGTAGGTAAAAGAGCCTATACCTTCACGAACTACGGTCCCATTCACATGGCTAACATTGCTTGGACCATTAACGGTAGCGCTTTCCGTAAAAATTACCGGATGACTGGTAGCATCAACAATACCATTGGTAAAGGTAAATACCCCGCTAACCTGCAGAGGTGTATTTAAGGTGAGGCCAGCAGGGTTATTGATCACAACATCCTGCCCCGTTACGGGTTGGGTTCCTGATAATACCAATGGCATGGTACCTTGGTAAACAATTGTACTCCCAGCTGGTGCACTTAGGCTACCATTGTTGGTAGTGTTTCCATTCACCTCCAAAATCCCCTTATTGGTAAGACTTGAGCCTGTACCATTGGTAAGACTACCGCTGATATGTAACTTGCCATTGGTATTGATAAAAATGGTAGCCCCATTGTTGACCAGTGTTTGTCCGTATGCCGAAGCTATGGACAGACAAAATGCCCAAAGGCCAAAATATATTTTCCTCATAGCTTATCTTTTTTGTAAAGCTTACAGCCCGACTGGCCCAATATTTATTAGATAGATATTGATAGACGGACCAAACAGCCTAGTTACTTATTTTATAGATAAAAAAATTGGCGCTGCTGGCACTGAGAATTGTGGCATCCAGTGCACTAGAACCCGTAAGTCCAAAATAGATCCTATCACCAGCCTGAAGGGTATAAATTGAGTTGATACTGTTCTCAGAAATAGTCATGCTCAATGATCCCAGGGTTGCTCCGCTGAACTGACGACTGTCTATCATAGTGCTTACACCCGTCCTGTGACGTACAATGCCCAAACCTTGATTATTTTGCATCAACTCACCCTGAATACCCGTGCCATACTTAAAGGTGTAACCGATGCGATAGGTACCATGAGTTGCTATGGTGTAGGAGTTATCCGTATCGGAAAACAATGCGCCATTTCCCACCGTTCTTTCTACGGCTACAAAATTCACTGCCTTGAAGCCTGCGGGGAACAATCCGGTAGAGGTAAGGGCAATTGAGCTATTTTTTTTTACTGCATAGATGGTAGGATTGGAAGCAATATCCGATCCTGCCCATACCCCGTCTCCACGCAAAAAGGTTGCACCACTGGCAGAACCTGTTGCTTTTATCTTGGCAGTGGTTACCGAGGCATCAGATAAAGTGGTCACTCCTGATGCGTTAACTGTAATGGCCCCTGTTAAGCTTACCGGATTTTGTGGTGCAAATGGAGAAGCAGTACCGGTTAGATAAACCTGTCCAGGTTCGGTACCATTTGCCAACTGCGGACCTCCTGTAGAAAGAGTCGTCCATGCCGTACCGTTATAGAAATAGAAGCCTGGACCATTATCAATCTGATAGACCATTAGACCGGTTGCCGGAGTGCTTACACCTCCTACCATGTTAATGGCTTCGCGTTGTGCTTTGGTCATCCTTGGGATCAATAGGCCTTGGGTGGTACTTTTCACGTCAAGCGCCGCAGAAACATCGGGAGTAGAGGTATTAATACCCACATTTTGGGCATTGGCGGCCAAGGCACCAAATAATACCAAGCCGAGCGTAATTTTAGAAAACTTGTTCATATATATATAATTTAATAGTAGGCTGAAAAAGATCTAATGCCGCCACCCTATCTGTAAAAAAGCACACGTCTGGTCCTGCCTGAAAGCCAAACCATTCTGAAATTGACCAGAACTGGACAGATAGTGCTAGGCTAATTGTAATTGGGAATAAAAAACCAATTGCTGTTGTAGGCTTATCACATTGGAACATGGAGCATTAACTGGAGACATTAGTTTAAATGCCCAAAAATAAGCTCCATATTACCTTTCTCTAAATTTTAGGCGTGCAACTTTGTCTAGTTTTATAAAACTGGACAAAGTTCTAGCAATCCCAGAACCGGGATAGTAGTTTTGAAGCACTAACGCACCATTATCACATACCTTATTTACCTATAGGTTAAATTATCTTATCAAAAACAAACAAAGTAGGGTATCAAAAACCGAGTTGAAAATTTGGTTACTTTTCATTTTGAAAATACCTTAAGGCAAGCCCCGCCATCATGATCGCTACAGCTCCAAATATCCTGAAGGTATGGTCAAGTCCTATGTTAACCATCAGACTGAAAATTAAACTCCCCAGGCCATATCCCATAAAAAGAAAAAAAGCAAATAAGCCGGTGGCCACCCCCTTTTTTGAAGAAATGGTGGTAATGATTGCGGCATACAGAGGCTGTGTGAGATCAAAGCCTAGGGACAGGGTGGCAACAAAAACACAGGTGACCAGCAGTGGATAATCCATGCTCAATCCTATTGCGGATAGTGCACCAACCAAAATTCCTACCGGAATGATTCTGTTGCGTCCGTATTTGTCGGCAAGTTTACCCAGTATAGGCCCAAACAACAAGCCAGGGATCCCATAGCCCAATAGCGCAAAGCCAATTTCCTTTCCATTAAGATGATAAGTTTTATAGAATAGATAACCGGTCCAGGCAAAAACTCCACTATGGAACAAACCATTGAAAAACACAAAAAGGTAGGTTCTCCAACCCCTTGGTAACAGGAATACTTCTTTTAGCGATTGATAAACTATAGGAAAACTGCTGCTATGCACCTGAGTGTTGCGTGGAAACTTATTCCGATTGACGATCATCAGTGATAAAACGATTGCGCCGATAGCAGCAGCAATCCAGAACATCATTTGCCAACCCAATAGATCTGTAAGCAGGGCCCCTGCGCTGGAACCTACCGCCATCCCCCCAGCCATAAAACCAAACAGAATGCCCAGCGCATGTCCACGCTTTTCATAAGGAAAATGATCGCCTATCCAACCGATAGTGATAGGTGCCACCCCTCCTGCTCCCATCCCAGTTAAAAGCCTCAGTAGGATTAACTGCGTAACTGAATGACAAAATGCGGTGCAGGCAGTTAGCACAATAAAGCTGCTCAATGAAAACAAGATGATTGGAAATCGACCGTATTTATCAGACAAAGGCGCATAAACCAAAGTCACTAAACCATAGCCCAACAGATAGGCAGGTTCTATGAAACTGACATGACGTACAGACACTTGAAACAGCGAAGCTAAACTGGGCAAGATAGGCGCCACCATAAAGCCCTGGAAAAAAATGATGAAAGTACCCAATGATAAGACGACCACCAGGAACATTGGCGGAGCCAAAAGAATATTAGGTACAGATTGGGGATGATCTGAATTCATGGAAATATGGTTAAGGATTAAAACTGAGGGCGAGGCGGTAAAAAGTCCTACTTCAGGCCTTTGATTTACGTTAAACTTGCCTGATGACTTATCTTAAGCTAAGTTAACCTGGCCCACTGATCAAGCAAGTTGATTTTAAGGGTAGTTCATCCATGCTAAAGTTTCCATCCACAACGTTAAAACCTTGCGATACAAAAAAGTCGATGAAAGGATTTTGGTCAAATTCATTGATCCACACCGCTTCATAGGGCATGCAAACAGACCAGCATTTGTCAAATAATGATTGCCTTATGGCGTTGTCGGTGACTTCTTTAAGCAGCCCAAAGTCGGCAATCCTAATTGCACGCTTTTGTAATAGTGCTTTAGGTTTTTCACCTTTAGAGGTAATTCTAGCAAAACCCACTGGCTGATCATCTACATAAACAACCAACCACTGGTTAGACATGCTGTTAACTTCTGCCATCAACGCTTTTTCACTACAGTTTTCCGAAAGATAGTTTTCAAGTTGTTCAATGGAAAGCAGGGCCTCAAATTTCTGCCGCGCAACCGTTTGTGTAAGGTATAATAATACATCTATGCCCTGTTCTGAGGCAACTGTAAATTTGGTTATAATCTTTGTATCCATCTTGACGTTTTAATGCGCCAAAATTAACAGTAGAAAAGCGACTAATACAGATACAGTATTTGCATAAATAACCAGTACAGTTAGCGGGAAGCAACATTACCAATCAGCTCCAGTGCCTTTATTTTTGAAGAAGAATATTTGTCGGCAAACACCACACGGAAATTATGGGAGAACATGCCAGAAAAGGAAAAAGTATAACCAGGGGTAAATCTGATCCCAACGCTCTCGCATTGACTATAAAAATCATTCATATTGATATGATCTGGCATTTTAACCCATAGGTTATACCCACCAGATGGTGGTACAATGAATGTGCCTTTTGGAAAATGTTCCGATAAAAGATTAATAGTTAAATGCGCATTCTTTGCCAGCAACATCCTAAATGCCCTCAGATGGCGTGCATAGCTATTGGTGGCTAGCAAACGATTCACTGTTTCCTGGTAAACAGGTGATACTGTACTCCCCATAGAAAACCGGATCTGTTCTGTACGTTCCAGAAATTTGCCTGCGGCCAGCCATCCCAAACGAATACCCGGCGCCAGCGTTTTTGCATAGGATGAGTAGGTCATCACCAGCCCACTCTCATCGTAACTCCTAATCGTGGAGGGACGCCTCCCACCAAAATTCAGGTCGCCATAAATATCATTTTCAATGATTGCTATGCCATAGTGCAGGGCAATTTCAACCAGTACTCTTTTAGCTTCATCAGGTAGTAGTAAACCTGTAGGGTTATGAAAATTGGGTGTTACTACTACTGCTTTAATTTTGTGCTTAAGGCAAGCTTTTTTTAAGAACTCAATATCAAAACCAGTGGTAGATCCTACTGGGATTTCTATTACCTTAAGTTTTAATACGCGGATAACTTCGAGAACCGAAAAAACACAAGGACTTTCCACAGCTACGATGTCCCCTGTATCACATACTGCCGCAAGCGCTATGTAAAGAGCTTGTAAGGCACCGTCGGTAATTAATAATTCTTGTACATCAATCCTTGTTTGATAGCTGGCAGCATGTTTTACTATGTTGAATTTCAGATCGGCCAAGCCACTTGCCGGATAGTATTTCAGAAGCTTTACACCATTTTCACGGATTACACCTTGCATGGTTCTTAGCAATAACTTTTGGGATATCACTAAATCGCCTGGCGTGGCTACATTAAATTCAACCAGCTTTCTATCCATATGGGAAGAGGTGATCAGTCCCACGTTTTTTTCAAATACGGCATCCCTCGCAACAGGCTTTTGTTTGGGAACAGTTTCCTTTTTTTGGGCTACAGGAGAAGCTACGTAATAGCCAGATTTAGGGATACTCACCACCAGTCCTAATATAATCAGGTGTTCATATCCATTTTGAATAGTACTTACGCTGGTATGATACTGTTTTTTAAGATCACGTACGGATGGCAGCTTGTGTCCAGGTTTGTAAACCCCATCGCGGATACTCCTTTCTATATCGGCTGTAAATGTTTCAAATTTGTATGTCCGCATAACTGTACTGGCTAGTTATACAAATAGCTCAGCTGTTCAAAATTATATAAATTTTGCCAAGCTGACCAGAAACTAACGAGCTTAACTTAGTAAAGCACTATGCTAAATTTAGTGAGCCCGCTTTCAGTATTTAGTGAAAATTCAAATCCATGATTCAACAAGATCTCTCTCACCAAGGTTAGTCCAATACCCTGCCCATCTTTTTTGGTACTAAAAAACGGGCTGAACAATTGCTTTACATTGCTTTTTGCTATTCCAGCCCCATTGTCGGTAATGACCAACTGATGTGCAATGGGGTTGAGTGTGATGGTGATCAATCCCTGAAGTTCGATCGCTTCCATTGCATTTTTCATAATGTTGATTAGGGCTTGTTCCAATAGCTGCGCATCGGCTTGAATGTAATAGGGTTCATCTGGCAAAACCAATTCAATCTTAACTTGCTTCTCTTTGGCAGAAAAAAGCATGAGTTCAGACAAGGATTTCACAAGGCTTACCAGATCAATTTGTTTTTTATTGGCCTCCGGAAGCTTTACCAAATCCGCAAAATTGCGCATAAAAACATTCAGGTTCTGGTTTCTATCGATCGCTACCTGCAAAGCATTCTTCAACAATGGATCATTGGTTATCGCGTTATTTTGTTGATGGGTCAATACCGAGTTCATGATAGAGTTTACGGGGCCTACGGTATTGTTTACTTCGTGGGCCATCATCCGGATCACTTTGCTATAGACACTCTTCTCAGCTTCAAAAATTTCGGCAGTTACTTCTGCCATCATCATAAAAACCCTTTCAAAACCGCGGTCTATAAACTTAGATTTCTGTACCTTATAAGAACGCAGCCCACCTACCTTAATGATTTTTTCACCTCCTATCTGCAAGGTTTTCAATTGTTCTAAAAGATCTGGAGAGGCATTGATGATCTCTTTTGCTTTCGGATTAATTTGTTTTACTTCGCCATCATAGTCTAAAATCACAATCCCTGTGGGTGATGTTTGAATTAACTTCTCCAAGAAAAAATGCTGTTCCTGTTGTTTGGTACGCTCAGTCCTGAGCTCATCTATCATCCGGTTATAAACATCCACTAGCTCATCAACTTCTTTTTGCCCCGTTGCCAAAAACTTAACGTTAAAGTCTTGATCCTTTATGGCATTAACCCCCTGCTTTAGATAAATAAGTGGGTTGATCAGCTGTTTGTACAAATTCAATGCAATAACAATAGAAACAAGGATAGCGGCTTCGGCTAAAATAAATACCACTTTATGGGCTTCAAAAATAAAATAGCTCATCACCAGGCAAACCAGGTGAAGCGCAACCATAAAGACGATATATTTAGTCCTCAGTTTCATTAAAAGGGATTTGATACTTTTCGAGTCTACGGTATAATGCATTTCTGGTAATGCCTAATGACGCCGCAGCTTTGGTAATCCTATTCTTATGAAACGTCATCGCTTGTTTTACCATTTCAGCCTCCATCTGGTCCAGCGTAATGGTACCAACTCCAGGTAATTTGATCTGATTGTTTTTTAAGGGCGAAAGATGTACCTGCCCTTGAAAATCGTCAACACTCAGTTCATCTTTGTCGCTGATCAATACAGTACGTTCTACTAAATTTTTAAGTTGCCTAATATTGCCTGGCAAGGGCAATTGTTGCAACCAACGCATTGCTGAAGGCGCTACCCTTAATTTTGGCCGGCTATAAATTTCTTTAAGGTTGTTGATGAAGAAATTCACTAGCAAGGGAATATCGTTCTTGCGTTCATGTAGGGCGGGTAAATGAATAGTAACCAAATTTATTCTATACAATAAATCCTCTCTAAAAGTACCCATTTGAACCATCTCGTTTAAGCTCTTATTGGTAGCACATACCACTCTTACATCAACCGTCTTTGTTCTGCTGCTACCCAAAACTTCATATGTTCTGTCTTGTAAAACCCTCAGTAATTTAACTTGGCTACTGGCTTCAAGGTCTCCAATTTCGTCTAAAAAGATAGTTCCTTTATGTGCCATCTCAAAACGTCCCATCCTATCGAAACGTGCATCGGTAAAAGCACCACGAACATGCCCAAACATCTCACTTTCAAATAAGGAGGTAGCAATACCGCCTAAATTTACTTTTACAAACGACTTTCCACTTCTGGTACTATTTTCATGAATTGCCTCCGCAATTAACTCCTTTCCAGTACCACTTTCGCCAGTAATCAATACAGACGCATTGGTAGCCGCCACTCTTCCAATAACTTCCAGGATGTTTAATAAGCTCGCATCTTCCCCAATAATTTGCTGGAATCTATACTTTTTATCGAGCGCTGCTCTGGTTTTTGTAGTATTTTTTTTGCTGCCGTTTAGTTGCAGCAAAGTGGCGATAGATTGCAGCACATAGTCGTTATTCCAGGGCTTGTGTATAAAATCGTTCGCCCCTAACTTCATCCCTTTTACTGCCAAATCTATACTGGCCCAACCCGTAATTAAAATGATTGGTAAAATGCTATCATACGCCCTAAGCTGTTGGAGCAGGCTCATGCCCTCCTCTCCAGAAGTTTCTATAGAAAAATTGAGGTCCAGAATAACAAGGTCAGGCTTTTGAGTTTGTACTTGCTCAAAAGCCTGAATAGCATTACTTGCTGTCATCACCTCATGTCCGGCCCCTTTTAACAAAAGCGTTAGTGAGGTTCTTACAGCGATATCGTCATCAACAATTAGAATCATATACAAAGTTAAGATAAGTATTATTCTTCATGTAATGCAATAGCAGGATGAATGGCCGCTGCCTGTTTACCCGGGTATAATGCGCAAGCAAAAACTAACAAGTAAATGAAGACCACAGCCAGTAGTATGGCGATGAGGTAAACACTTGAAGGCACGTTGAAGACATTAAGCAGTGGAAACTGAACGGCAAAGAAACAGCCCACTGCTAGTGATAAAGTTGCCAAAATTAAAGCTTCCTGTACCAATTGAAAAGAAACATTATTCCCACTTGCGCCAATGGCACGTCGCAACCCAATTTCTCCCTTTCTTTTGTTAATGTTATACCACATCACACCAAATAGGCCCAAAGCCACATTAATGATTAAAAAGCCAGCGATGATGATAAAAATGATCATCGGGATGATCGTGATTTCATTTTTGGCATCACGCATTTCAGTAAGATGCTCAATTCCAATAGTCGAATTCTTAAAAGTACTTGTCATGAACTTATATAACTCGCTCTCGAAAGCAGCATTTGCATCTTTGCTTACTTTGATCAAAATATCACGATTATGTCGTAAATCTGAAGTATCTGATCTGTTGAACATGGCATTACCCGCCGGCCAATAGTCGCCATTGGCTTTAATGTCTTGCACTACACCAATTACTTTCATTTTGTTTTTATCTTCATAATCGCCAAGTAACTGACCAATTGCACTACCCTTACCAAATATGGCTGTCTGTAAAGTTTCATTGATAATGATGCTTTTATTTTTTGACACTTTATCATTTTCGTTAAACCATCTGCCTGCAATGAGTTTTACATTCCAAACTTTTACATAGTCTTCGGCATCGGTATAAGAATTAACCCAGTTAAACATCTTCCCGTCTTTATTTAGGGAAGTACTCATATTACTGTTCGAATAGGGAAAGTTAGCACCAGAAAAGGTCACCGCTTCAACTTGTGGCATCGCTTTAAGCGAATTTTTCAAATTGCGATAAAATATTTGCAGCGAGTCGGTATTCTTCGTTATACCCTGATTATCATAGCTAACCGCCCAAACACGCTCATACTCAAACCCTAAGGGTTTCGTGTAATTCTGATAATAAAAGGTGAGGAAAGAAAATACAGCAAAGATGACCAAAAACGAAATAAGGATTTCGGACAAAAACAGGAAGTTTTGCTTCCGTTTATTCCATATTAATTTAAATAAATGTTTAAGCATGATGATTTCTTTTTAGGTTATTGTGCTTTTAAAGCTTTAACTACATTTAATTTAGACATGCGCCAGGCCGGATACACTCCGGATAGCAATCCGAAAAACAAACAGGCGATGAAGCTATACAACAGCACCGTAAAATTTATTTTCAAATAAACATTTTCGATCAGCTGTAAGTCATTGATAAAATAAATGACAAATACCGAAAGAAATAGTCCGATTATCCCCCCAAAAAAGGTTAAGATCATATTTTCTACAATGAACTGGTAAACCAGCGTTTTAGAAGAAGCACCGAAAGCCTTTCTAACACCGATTTCAGACGAACGCTCCAAAATACGAGTGATATTGATATTTACTAAATTGATGGTTGGCAACAATAAAAATAGGAGCACGAAAAGACTAACCACCCCAATTACAGTCGAAGTTCCTGAATCTTTTCCATCACCGGCCATCCTTCTGGTGATGCTAACGAAATAGGGATCAGCGTGACTATATACCTTATCAAACTCATTGGTAGGGATGGGGATTTTTTTCATCATCTGATCAAATTCTTCTTTCAGCTTAGGAATATCTGCCTTTGTTTTTGTTAACAGCACGGCATTAAAGCCCCCCATTAATTCAGGCTTGTTGTAGTTGTCTTTTGCCACGGTATAGGGCAGGTACATATCGCCAGCAAGCCCATGAAGTGTTTTAGGAACATTATCAACCACACCAATCACGCGATAGTTGATATTGTCGGCAGAAATGTATTTACCAACAACTTTTGGCTCATCTCCAAAATACGCTTGTTTTGTTTTAATAGATATGACGGCAACGTACTCGGCATTGTCAATTTGACTTTGCGTGTAAGGTTTCCCTTCTAAAAAACGATATTCCAACACCTTCCAATAATCAGCATTGGTATGCTTATAGTCTATCACAATTTTTTGGTTATTTACATAAGCGTTGGATGATTTGGCGTTAGAGGAAATGGCCATCATTTCTATATTTTTTAGTCGAGAAACATAGTGATCTAAAAAATAGAAAGAAACATCAGACCTGTTTAACCACCCCTCTTTGGAGTTCGACAATTCCATCGTGGTCACATACAAGGACCGCTCTCTTTTATAGTCTGGATAATCTGGGCTAATTACTTTATCAAGAAAGGCAACACCTACCATGAGTATGGTCAATGTAAAACTGATTCCGAATAAACTGATAAACGTGAAGAATTTCCTTCGTTTCAATACCGCAATAGCGATTTTAAAATAATTTTTTAACATAAGGCGCTTATTGAACTTGTGAACCGTCAAATAGACGAACCAATCGATGTGTTTTGTTCGCCATGTTTTCGTCGTGAGTTACCATTACAATGGTGGTTCCTTCATTTTTATTTAAATTGATTAGGATTTCCATAATTTCATTGCCCATTGCACTGTCCAAATTACCAGTAGGTTCATCGGCCAATATAATTTGCGGGTTCCCTACAATGGCTCTTGCGATGGCTACTCGTTGTCGTTGTCCGCCAGACAACTGGCTTGGAAAGTGCTTTAAACGGTTGCTGAGCCCTACTTTTTCCAACGCAGCGGTAGCTAATTGCTTACGTTCTTTGGCGGTCGAGTTGCGGTATAACAGTGGTAACTCTACATTGTCCAACACCTGCAAATCGTTAATCAAATGATAACTCTGAAAAATGAAGCCTAGTTTTTCATTTCTAAACTTCGCTAATCGTTGATCTGAAAATTGGCTAACATCCTGATCGTTGATGCTAATACTGCCTTTAGAAGGCTCATCTAATAAACCCATGATGTTAAGCAAGGTGCTTTTGCCACAGCCTGAAGGCCCCATAATAGAAAGGAATTCACCTTTGGCAATATTCAGGTTAATACTATTGATGGCAAGGGTTTCGACAGTGTCCGTGCGGTACACTTTTTCAATGTTTTGTAAACGTATCATTTGGTGTATTTAAAATAGAAGTTTATAAATAGGTTATTTTTTTATTTTGTTCAAAATCATATAACGACAAATAGCGAAGTTGATAATAAGCTACCCAAAAATCTCTGAGCGATGAGACATAATCCCGTTTTGCCCGGTCATTTTCCTGAAAGGCAATGCTTAAATCGGTGATACTTAAGTTACCAAGCACATAACGTTCACTGGCAATTTTATACTTTTCGGCAGCAATTTTCTCTGCGGCATCGGTAAGTAAAATCTGCTCTTTCATCATATTAAACAAGGTCACCTGTGTTACAATTTGTTGTTTAAATGTTTGTTTATCTTGTTCAACGGTATAGGTTGTAAACTGCTCGTTTGCCAATGCTGTTTTTGTTCTCGATTTAGACCTCCCCCAATCCATTATGGGAATAGAAAGTTGCAGTTCTACAGATTGTTGATTTTTTGGAGAACGGTAAACATCGAAAATCCTCGTAGCGGCATTTGAATAACCTAAATTTGCCCGCAAAGTGGCAGTAAAGCCATTTTCTCCTTTGGCTTTGGCAACATCTCTTCTCGCTTCTGCCAACCGACGTACAAATGCTATAGCGTCAGACCTGTTTTCAAAAGCTTCTGCTAATACCTTGTCGGCAGCAACTGTCATTTGCTGAACAACACCAGGCATATTGAGCTTAATCTTATCATCTCCACCAATTCCAGCATAGCTCCTAAGATTTAAAGTCGCAATTTCTACATCTCGATTTGCGGTACCTACTGCTTTTTTCGCATTTAACACTTCTAACTGTAATTGAAGAATTTCATTTTTTGAAATCTTACCTAACTTAAATTTTGTATCGGCAATGGTTAATATACGCTGGGTATTACCATAATTCGTTTCAGCAATAGACAAATTTACCTGCGCAAGTAAAAGATCAAAAAAATACTCGGTAACTGTAATGGCAATTTTTTCTTGTGTTTCTATATAGGCTTGCTTACTCTCATTAAACTTCAATGGCTCAATTTTTTTGTCCCACTTTAAACTATTAAACTGTAATAAAGGTTGCGTATAGCCAAGTCCATAAGGTATGCCATTGTATAGCACATTATTTCGATCAAAATCGCTGAATCGTTGGAGTTGCGTAGTGCCATAAATGGTTCCACCGGTGGCAGCTATACTTTGGCTAAAATTTAAGGTGAGTGATGAGTTATCATAATGAATGGGCTGAAAAACAATGGTTCCATTAGGTTGCTGTACTTGCGTATACGTTTTAGTGTAACCCGGTAAAATTCCCTGCAATGACAATTGCGGCTGGTAATTAGCCCTGAAAGTTCTCCATTCCCAGTATTTGGTTTCTTTAACAGTAGTCGCTTGTTTTGCGGCTATGGAATTCGATTTTGCCATGGCAACAACTTGACTTAATGACAATGTTAAGGTGTCTGTCGAAGCTGCACGAGCGCTTAAGCCTGTGATCATCGCTACAACAAAAGCTAAAATTATCTTCATCATATCCTTAGTTTCCAATGGTGATCGTTTTAACATTTTTATAGGAGGCCATATCAGAAGTAATGACTTCATCACCTTCTTTCAGTCCACTTACGATCTCTATATAATCAAAATTGCTAAGGCCTGTTTTCACGGTTCTGCGCTCGGCAATTCCATTTTTGATAACAAATACCTCTTGTAAGTTTGACCCATTGAATGCTGCCCCATTCGCGATACGTAAAACGCCGTTTCGAGTGTCGGTAATTAAAAACACATCTACCTTTTGATTTGGCCTTAAAGTGGCATTGCTTTTATCATTCAGTTGAATATCAAAAGAAATAATGCCGTTGTTTACTGCTGGCGAAATGTTAACGATCGTTCCTCTAAGCAACTTATCACCAACTCGAATAATAGCAGCCATGTGGTTGTTAATTTTTTCTAGCATATTGTCCGACATGCTACCTGCAACCTTAAAGCCGCTCAAATCTGCAATTCGGACTAATGCCTCGCCTTCGTTGATGCTTGCGCCAATATTTTTGTTTACCCAAGTAATTACACCTTGTCGGGTGGCTACCACTTCGGCTAAATCAAGTTTCCGTTTTAAGGCATCTAAATCACTTCTTTGTATGGCTAGAGAAATTTCCGCTTCTCTAATTTCGATTTTCATTGTTTGTTGCTTGCTTTTGATTTCATTTTCCAATTGCAATTTCTCAAACTCTGCAACTTTTAAATCGAGCTGGGCACGTTCCACGTCTTCTTTGGTACCACCTCCTGCATCAAGCAATCTCTTTGCTGAAGAAACGGCATCTTTTAAATTGCTAATGCGCAACTGTTTGATGGAATTGTTGGATTTAATATCAAAAAAGCTTTTCTCAAGGTTGAGTTTCAACTTACGAATTTCATTTTCCTTAGATTCCACTTGGAAACGAAGTTTCTCATAGGCTGTTTGTGTAATGGTTTTATCCAAAGTAAGAATCGATTGACCTTTGTTTACTTTATTACCCGCATCCATTAATACGTCTTTAATAGATGCACTAATTGGGCTGGCAATAATTTCTTCAAACTCAGGCAATACTTCGCCAGTCGCATTGATCGTATTTTCAATGATGCCAGTTGTTACCTTCGCAGTGGTAAAATCTGCCGTAGTTAGAGAAGGCTTAAAATAATAACGAATTAACCACGCTGTAGCAATGAGCATTGCAATCACTACGCAGCCAATCAGTATCCGTTTCTTCTTTTTTCGGCTAATAACTTTTTCTTCAATTAGTGTGTCCATTTAACAATTTTATTAATCTCGTAAGCGTTCCATGTGCTTTACAAGACCAATGCCATAGTTAAAATATTGACCTACAATTAATTACAAAATAATGCAACATAAAAAATGCCCGATATCGAACATTTTGTTTGATATCGGGCATTTGAGTAGAATACGGATAAGTTGGGAATACCAATAAATTTGACACCAACCACCAAAATAACATCTTTTATATAATAATGAAGATGATGTATCTTCACACAATGGGAACATTACTGAACCCAATTAGTTCTTTTCGCGTTATCATCAAACCCAAAAAGAAAGTTAACCGTTTGTTTTTTAATCGAACATATAACACTACCTACATCACAATGACATCATGCTTTTCAATATAATCTTCAAGTTTTTTTTCCGCTTTTTTATAACTCATATTACTCTGAAGGACCGCGTTAACGTCATCCCTAAACCTGGCCAGCCTATCCTCTAAAGACTTTGAATTTGGCTGGGCTACATAGTTTTTATTAACGGAAACATCTAGCACCCTCTTATCTTTTCTTTTAACTGTAAACATGAAATCTATTATTGGTGTAATGACATCTTTGCCTGAAACATGATATTCCCCTTTTAATTCACCAATATCATTTTTTTCGAATGATTTGATAATTAAATCCTCTTCCTTTTCGGTGAGATTAAGCTTTGTCCTTTCCTTACTAACTTCAATGTAGATGCTCTTGTTCATTAGGTCAACCTCTAGCCACCAACGCGGTCTGAAAATAATATTATCAGTTTTTTTATCATAGCTTTGACATGCTAGAAGGCTAAATGACACAAACAAGAACATTATTATTTTTATTTTATCCATAGTTAACCACTACAAATTCGGTGACATAGCAACAAGATATCTTTTTGTGGATTAAAATACCTTAATAATGCTCTACATCTGAAAATTCTACCCTTATGATTTCCGTCGACTCCTGTTCGTTTTGCAGAATAGGCTTTCCTTTATCCATTTTGACGACAATGTACTTAACTGGTTCCAATTCTGGCTTAGAACCAGGAAGGTCATAGCTATGATTGAATGTCTTTGCTATTAGCACGAAGCAAACACTCAAATCTTTAGACCGTAAGCCCTATCAAGATGATCCCAATTTCCAACACACCTAAAAATAGAACCTAGCCCTGGAATATCTATTTTAACATAGTCTCCTTCTTGCACCAAACGCTCCACTGGGTTACCAAAGGCATTGGTTATCTGAAAGGTAGACATGCCATTACCTGCCAAAGCCGCCCAATGATTAATGTCCAAAAACCGATGCTTAACAAGTTCATAGAATTCAATAGCTGAAGCAACACCTTATTACAGAACACCTCTGAATAATCTTAAATCCGTTTAAAATCAGCCGATTGAACACTTTTTAGCGAAAATCAGTGCCAGTTTGCGACGTTATATGTGCCAGTTTGCAAAAAAAACAGTGGCCAGTTTTGGAATAATCTACACATCAACACCTTTTAGTGTAATTCCTAAAGCCCAAGATATAGTCATGAGTAGTTTTAAGTAGTTTCGCGTGCTTTCTATATTTCCTATTTCAATCTTTTGTCTGCAACTTTGAAAAGTTTAATAGAACTAAAATCAGGAATAGATATGCAAAGAATAGAAAAAATTAATTTCAATAAACAGACAATTATCGCACTACTCTTCTTCTGCATATTTAGTCATGGTTGTAAAAAAGAATATACCATTGAAGACCCGACCGTTTACAAATGGGAAAGGAAACTTTTTTTTCAAAACTGGGGCTGGGATACGAGGGACGAAATGATCAGAGTAGATTATTTGCATTTAACTGGCCAGCAAGTAAAAAAACAGAAGGACAGTATAAAGAATGTCTCAAGGAATACGATGTATTACCAGTTTAGAAAGTTTAAATAGTTAAGCAATTCATATTTTATTAACCTGCTTGAATCCACGCTTACTTTTTTATGTAGCCTAGGTTGCTTCAGCTATCTGATCCATAACATTATAAATAAGCGAAGGGGTTGGCTTCTCTAAAGCCAATTCACCTAATTTTCTATCGATCAACAGAAGCTCCTGATAAAGCTGCTGCCATCCTTCATCAATCATTAATTTCACCTCTATTATTTCCCGCTCGGCTTCACTACAGCTATTGTCGATATAGTTCCAGAGTTGTTCTATTTTTATATCCATATCACTCGGTTAACTTTTTAACGCAGAAGTTAGACTTGGTTTTTATTTTGGTTCGCGAACTTAGATTATCTCTGTAGCATCACCAATTTTCTTAGCTAAGGATTTAAACTAAACGATGGCTTTAATCAACTTACATAAAAGCCAATGTTAAGTTTAAGGTTTTGTGAAATTGACCGGCATCCACCGGCCAATTATCACTGCAATTATTAACTATTATCTTTCTCTACAATGTTATGCTTCGCTGAACAAAATAGACTGACTGACAATCATATCTCAATATATCGCTTGAGCGGACCCCTACATGCATTGTATTTTGTTTTAAAAATCTAATGACTAAAGTTATTTCTCAGGAACAAGAATCGCTTTGAAAAAGTTAGCTCCATTTAGATAGCGTTGTGCAGCTGCTTTAGTACTATCCACCGTTACCTTATCTAATCGCTCTTTCAAGTGCAGTATACTGGTAAGTTCCCTATCGTTCTTGTAACAATGCATGAGATGGGCAAGCCAATAGCTATTATCTGCAAGCCCTAACTCATTATGGCGGCTCATTTCGGCCTTAAGCTTTTCGATTTCCATTAATGTTCCCCCTATCTGCCTAATTTTTTCTACCTCTTCAAGTGCTGCATCTACCAATTTGTCTACATTTGCCTTTGCACAATTAAACGTAACAGTGAATTTGTAATATAAATGCGGCTGTGATTCCAATGAAAGCTCTACAGATGGGCCATATACACCGCTCTCTTTTCCACGTAGCCGCTCCATGATCTTCAAAGCTAAAATCTCATTCAAAGCATTCAACTGCATATTATTATTGGAACTATACTCATAATTGCCGTGGAAGAATAATTTCACTGTAGCCTTATCTTCCAAGCCCATTGTAATGGTCTTGCTTATATTTCCTTGCAAGGGTTTAACACCATGATCAAAATATTTTTCGTTTAGTCCTAACGACGGTAAACCACCCAAATAAGCAGATAATAAAGACTTGATTTTTTCAACTTCAAAATTACCTACAAAAACGAAGGTCTGGTTACTGGCATCAGCAAAACGCTCTTTGTAAAAGTCAAAAGCATCGGCCAAAGAAATTTGATCCATTTCAGCCACTGTCATTATTCGTCCTCGCTTATGACCTGAAGAAAACACAGTATTAATAGTATCTCTATAAACAGCTTCAGGTTGTGTCCCTCTTCCTACCAAATACGTTTTGACATTTTCAATGTTCTTTTTAAAAAAAGCTTCATCTTTACGTGGTTGAGTTCCATATGCATAGACCAACTGAAGGGCGGTCTCAAGGTCTTTTGGTGAGGAACTTCCTTTATATCCGTGAAAAAAGTCATTTACATAAGGGGAAACAGCGGCCGTTGAACCCGCTAATAGCTTACGTAGCTGTGACTGATCAAATGTACCTATACCACTGCCGTAAATCAGTTCTGTAAAATTTGCGGGAAAATACTTTTCGTCGCTGGCTAACGATGTTCCCCCCTGCCCAAAGGAATAAAAAATTATCTGATCATTTTTAAATACAGTTGGCTTTAATACCGCTTTTACACCGTTTGAAAATGTAAGTTCGGTAACGCCGACCGCGTCTATTTTCTTCTCACTTACAATTTTTCCTGGTGTGGGCTTCTTATCTATCAAACTTTTGTCTACTTTATTGTCAACATAGGCTGTAACACCTTCACCATCTGTTTTAATTACTTTCAACAAGTCCGCTGCTGTAGGAAGCCTATCCTTATCTTTTTCAGGCGCTCGTACAGTAATGGTCATGTTTTCTGTTCCAAACATTGCTAATGCCGTTTTGTTTACATCAGCAAGGCTTATTTCACTCAACAACTTGTTTATTAAATTATACCTATATTCAGGCCCCGAGATCTCAGTATCGTTAAGAAAATGCTCTAAGTACTTGTTTACCAATTCTACAGAAGCCGTTTTGTCTTTTTCTTTATACTCTGTTTCATTTTCAGCGAACATCTTTTTCTTTACGGTCTCCAATTCTGATACTGTAAATCCAAAACGCTTCATTCGCTCGGCTTCAATAACTACCTCGCTTAAAGCCTTTTGAAGCTCTTGCGGTGATTTTGAAACAGCCCAAATCCTTAATGATTCAAGGTCATTTATTACAAATTGATCATATCTGATACTCGCATTGACAAAAGTCGCAATTCCTTTTTCATTAAGGCTTTCTATCCTGTTTTCAATCATCGAATTGATCATGTTAACCATCAGTTTTCTCTTAGCGTCACCTACCGTTTTAAGCGGATGTCTTTTATGCTTGATGTTGATCTCTGCTACAATATGAGCATATTCTTTATCTGTCACAATTTTCACCAAAGGTTCTTGATGATTTAACACCGTGTAGCTTAAACGAGGCTTTGGATTTACAGGGTTTTTAAACGGACTGAAGTTATCGATAATCATTTTTTCCACTGCTGCTACATCGAAATCACCAACGGCGATTACCGCTTGAAGGTCAGGCCGATACCAGTCCTTATAGAATTGTCTAATTTCTGCGTGCTCGAAATTCTTTATAATTTCAACCTTTCCAATTGGAGCACGCTCTACATATCTGGAGCCATTTAGCCATACCGGATAAAGTGCATCAAATATACGCGAGTCCGCATCTTTGCCTCTTTGTCTTTCTTCTTCAATAATCACTCCACGTTCAGAATCGATTTCACTACCTTCCATATTCACATAACCTGCCCAATTTGCCAATATCTTAAAGCCATTGCTAAAAAGCGCCGCACTATCTGTTGGAATTGGCAGCATATAAACGGTTTCGTCATGGCCGGTATAGGCATTTAAATCTGCCCCAAACTTAACACCTGCCTTTTCCAAATAATTGATCAGCTCTTTCTTTGGAAAGTCTTTAGTGCCCTTAAAAGCCATATGCTCTGTAAAATGGGCTAGCCCTCTTTGTTCATCTGTTTCTAAGATAGAGCCTACTTTTACTGCTAGATAAAGTACAGCCCTGTTTTTGGGCTCAGTATTTTTTTTGATGTAGTATGTAAGTCCATTGGACAGCTTTCCTATTTTAAGCGAAGGGTCATTGGGAATGAGTTCGCCTTCCTGCTTAGTGGCAATAGTTTCGGCCCGATTACCTTTTTGTGCACTTGCCAAAGCTGGCCGCAGTACATTAAGGGCCAATAAGATAACGCTCAATACTAAAAAATGATGTTTCATAAATTATCTATTTAATTATATTTACTTTTCATATCTTCTTTCTTATTTGGCAGTCATATTTCAACTGCCCATTAGAAAAGCTCAAAGGCGTGTAGGGTTTTAAAGCTTAGTTATTTTGCATTATTGTTTGGTAATTTTAATTTCGGTCCTTCGATTAAGTTGATGTTCGGTTGGAGTGCAGTTTACGCCTTTCTTACAACGGTTTACCAACCTTGTTACTCCATAGCCCTTACCAACAATCCGATTTTTGGCAATACCCCTAGAAACCAAGTATTGAACTACCGAATTGGCTCTTTGTTGAGACAACCACAAATTGTACCTATCATTACCGCGACTATCGGTGTGCGATCCAATTTCAACCCAAATAGTAGGGTTATCATTCATTAACTTCACCAATTTGTCCAGCTCCACAGCGGCATCTGACCTAATGTTTGATCGGTTAAAACTATAGTAGATATTTTCAATCCTGATGGGCTGGTTAACTTCAATTGGAATAAGATAGATGTCCCTGGTAAGAGTAGTAGTAGTAGTAGTAAAATTAATTTCTGCTCTCCTGAAATTAGTTTGCTCAGCGCTGAGCTCATATGCTATACCCTTGTCAATTTTAAAGATATAATAGCCGATTGAATCAGTTTGTAGTTTTAACAGAGTTCCCTTGTCCGTTTTTAAGCTAACAATAGCTGAGGCAAGTGGCAAGCCTGTTTTTTTGTTGTATATTTTACCTTCTAGTTTCAGCGTCCGTACTTGCTGTTTGGCTACATGATAGATATCATCACAGCCCAGACCTTCTAATCGATTGGAAGAAAGAAAACCATTTCCTTGCGAATCTATATTAAAAGCAAAATCGTCCTGCGCAGAATTGATCGGATAGCCTAGATTAACAGGCGCAGTTGGTCCCTTTAAAGAGTGTGTGGCCATAAAAATATCCAGACCACCCATGCCAACAAGACCATCACTGCTAAAAAAGAAAACGCCTTCTCCTTCAAATGGGCTACGCTCGTTGCCCTCAGTATTGACCTCTTCAAGATTGAGAGGATCTGTCCATTCACCTGAAGCTGATTTCCTAGTAAGATATATATCTGTTCCTCCCTTGCCTCCAGGTGCATTAGCTACAAAATACAATTGCTTACCATCCTTGCTGATGTGGGGATCTCCCACTGAATATTCGGAAACCTTATTGAATTTAAACGGTGTAGGTTTATCCCAGGTTTTACCATCGGCAGTCTTCTTACTATAAAAAATCTCTGTATGAATGGTTGCTAGTCCGGCCTTATTGTATCTCAGTTTTTGGGGTAAACGGGTTAAGGTAAAATACATTTCGTTACCATCGGCCGTAAAACTAGCAGCACCTATATGATAATCGGTATCGATATCAATCGGAAAATTATCCAGTGTATTGCCTTCTGTTGTTGTTTGGTAAAGCCTCGAGTATGGATTACCTGTCCAACCATAAATGTTTTGGTCTGGCATTTGATTTCCATCCAGCTTTAAAAAAGGCTTTCCAATTTTTTTGGGAGACTGATTTCTATCTGAAACGAATATTATTTTCTCCCCGTTTCTTACAGCTCCCCAATCGGCTTGTTGGCTATTAAGTGACATTTGGCTTTGTACCTGAAACGGCACTGGATTTTTCATCCATTTAACTGCTGAATCACATGACTGGAGCAAAATTTCCAATTTTGTTTGCGAGAACTTGGCATTCCCGCTTCTAAATTTCAGCAGCTGTATTTTAGCTTCGTCATATTTGCTATTGTTAATTAAGGCCTTAGCATAACCCAAAAGATGATCGGCAATGCTACCTGGCATTTTAACGGCGATGGCATACCAGCTTTCTGCCTGTCTATAATTTCCAATAAGGGCGTTAGCTTCGGCCAGCCGTATTGCAGTTTGCAGTGTATTCTTCTTCTGATAGGCCTGTTCATAAAGATCAATAGCCATTTTGTAATTATATAGCTCATACTGCTTATCCGCTTCCTTTAGCATATATTGAGCTTTCGTCGACAGACCTAATAATAAACCTAATGCAACAAAACTCATTATTAAGCCATTTTTAATGCTTGTTTTTTCTAAATCACTTCTCATGGCAATTGTTAGAAGTATCTTGGTGAAACCATTCTTGCTTTTTTGGTATTGAAATAGATACCCAGCGATAGTTCGTGGGTATTTCCTCCAAATCCCTGCAATGCACCAATTGACATATCATAGGCATACCCTATCCGCAGGTTACTTTTTGGGAATATTTCTATGGCACCAAGCATCGAATTCCTTGCATTAAGGTTATTCTGCAGATGCTTCTTATCATAGAGTTTAACACCAGTTCTGTAGCCACCACCTAGCCAAACCCTATCTGCCAATAAGAAAAAGGTATTTAAATCCAAACTAGTGGGACCTCCACGATCATCTCTCAATAAGAAGGAAGGTTTAAGCTGTATATCTTGGGAAAGGGGAATTAACATCCCTGCGGTCAAGTAGTAATGTGGTCTGGTTTGGATCAGAAAATTGCTCACTTGTATCCTCTTGCGATTAGATATAAGATTATCTGCTGAAATTCCTCCGTAAAATTTATCATTTGAATAATAGATACCTACCCTAGCATCTGGAACGACAAAACTTTGCATCCCTAAGGGTTGCTTTTCTTCGAAATCGTTCGGATTCAAGGAGGCTCCGTCTATTCCTATTTGTACGGCTCCGAGGCCAAATCCCAAGGCCAAGCGTGATGAGCCATCGTCATTCAATCTCAAACGATAGGCATAATTTGCGTAGCCGGCAGCTGTATGTTGAGCACCAATCTTATCCGTCGAGATTTGTAGCGCAAGCCCCACATTGCCTTGGTTGGCAACGGCATCGATAGCTAACGACATGCTTTTTGGTGCACCGGGCATCCCTGTCCATTGGTTTCTGTAAAAAGAATGTGCATTTAGCTGCTCTTTGTAACCTGCATAAGCCGGATTTATGTAAATACCATTAAACATATATTGGCTATATTGGGCGTTCTGCTGTGCCATAGTACCTACGCCACCTACCAACAACATAGCCAGAACAATTATTTTTGTAGTCCTCATCATTAGTCAAAAGATTTTTTAAGTGTCACATACCCTTTCAATTCCCGCCACTGACTGTTTGGATTTTCTTTAAGGCGGAGCACATAGAAATAAGTGCCTTCATTGAGACCTTCGCCCGTCCAAGTATTTCTATAATTTTTCTGTTTGAACACCTCATTTCCCCAACGGTTAACAATCACGATATCGTTTTCCTGAAAAAGTTCCAAACCCCTGATTTCAAAGGTTTCATTCACACCATCGCCATTGGGGGTGAATAAATTTGGGACCATTAATCCAAATGCGGCCACTCCATATTTGGTAAACCAACTGCCATCAGCACTGGCATCTGCAGGAATATTAACTCCAGAGCTACTGTGTAGAGAAGTTGCTAGATGAGTGCTTTTCAATATATCCCATTGGCTACCGCCTGTGTATTGATGAATGGTAGCTTGCATGTCTTTAAATTGATAACCGTTGGCACGACTGTTATGTTGTAGCGAAATATCTGCCTTTTGTGGCGATGAGCCATAAACCTGCCAACTTCTGTCCATTCCAAGTTCGGGTTTAAGTCCCCTAGTATGCGCAGCGGTATAATCAAGTACATTCACATAAAATGTACCCGGGCTAGACGGCACAATGGTAGCGGGCGTGTAATCTCCTTCGGCAATACCTATAGGGAATACAAAAGTAGAGCTGTTTCCATAAGTCTTCACCATCCGGTTTTCGATATTGTTTCCAGTAACCACCATTCTTTGGCTACTGTAATTACTCAGTTTTCCGTTGACGTCAAAGCTCAGGTTATTGCCATTGAGAATGATATCTGCCCTGTCTGTGGCCATATCGAGTTCGGCGCCTATATTTAAGCTGGCTGACAGCCTACCTATTGGATTTATAGTATTATAACCAGGATCGTCGATATCCGCGAGCACCAAATTTTCTTCATTCTTATGCACCAACATCATGGCTATAAAAGCCCCATTATTGCCGTCGATATAGGTAGGTCCAGCAGGTGTATTTTCATAAAAGGGGTTTTTGCCAGGATTATAAATGATAATCTTACCGCTACCCTTAAATGTAGCAGTTGGCGCTATCCACACATTTTTACTATAGATTTCCAACGTTCCATTAATTTCCAAGTTTGCATTTGGGCCAAAATAAGTGCCTTCGGAAAAACGCTGCTCCATAGTACCTGCGGCTATTACAGTCGTAGAATTATCAACAGTCATGCTACCCTTGCCACTCTGAGCACTGGCCACTGAGGAAAAGAGCATTAGTAAGCTGATTTTATATACAGGTATTTTCATTTCTTAATTCTTAATTGGAGTATTGCTATTCCAGCTACAAAATTCAACACTGCAGAGGTATTGAGTGGTCTAACCTAGACCACATAAACATGTAGTAAATACAGAATTATGTCGCTTAAAATCAGAAGGAAATATTACAAATTGAGTGGGTGGGTGCTATCGGCTGACACTTTCCTGCTATTAAAATAGCAAGTACAAACTCTACCTAGCTCTGTGCCCATTTATCATGATACATGGCAGATGCATTCGTCAAGGTAAAAGCATTTCAACATCGCTTTCTGAAACCAAAATGGGCTATTAACTAATGAGTATATCTATAATAAGACATAAGCATCTACATAAATTGTTGCCTTTTAAAATGATTGTTCCCAGTCATCAAAGAAACTAGACAACTATTAACACAGAGAATGCAGCATGATTTTAACAACTGCATTCTCTAATTTTTCCTTGATTAAAAAAGCTTAATCATTTACGCTATGAAGCTTATTGGCTATTACATATTTTTGAGTACCAAACAATTGGGTCCAATAAAAACCGTGCCCATCTGAACGTGCCACGCCCATTTCTTTTACGGTTCCTAGCATTATATTTTTGCAGTGGCCGTAGCTTCCCAACCAACCTAGAACAACTTCCCGTTCAGTTTTTTGCCCCATAGCGATATTTTCAGCTGCTGTAGTGTAAGAATAGCCGTTATCACTTATGCGCTGACCAAAGCCAATGCCAGACGGTGTGGTATGGGAAAAATAGTTTTTCACGGACATGTCGTTTGAGTGGGCCTTTGCAGTTTCCGCTAGGTTCTCATTCCATGTTAGAGCCGCTACAGGAGGCATTTTATCAATTTGATTTGTCTCCTTATTAGTGCAATCACAACCTTTTGCCCTTACTTCATTGACCAATTTTAAAATGAGATCATTATCTATATTGGTTTGTACCTTCTTTTCAGTGTTTTTTTCCGAGCGTTTCTGTACTTCCTCTATCTTTTCGGGCGCTACTTCTCTGTTCTTTTCACAAGAAAAAACAATACAACACATCATGCCCAAGGCCAATATTCCTAATTTACTTTTTTTCATTAAATGATGATTTTATAATTTTGAATTAAATAAACGATTAATCAGATATTTGATCTGAAGCTCGCGTATACTACAACCTTTCTACACGAACAAAAAATCAACTTTTCCATTCCGTATAAAAAGAGATTATTTTGATGATCTGCCATCTGTTATCGAGACGGTTGAGGGTAACATAGTCCGCACGCTTAAAATTGAAAAAATCGATACTGACCTTTACTATAGAAACATGATCAGTTTCTTCTAATACTTCAACAGCAGTATTACATTTGCGCTCCACATTGCTATTTTCTTTCAGAAAACGAAGATATTGACCTTTATCTGCTTTAATATCCAGCCTATTCCCATTCAGAAATTGAAAACTATCTGCAAATAAATATTGATTAAACTCAAAGTGACCTAAAGTTGCTGACCCTAAATAAAACTGCATGACATCATTAAGTGCCAAGCCCTTTAATGGGTTCTTACTTTCTGAGGCAACTGCCTGACCACATAGCAAAATGACAAATAATACAGCAGTCATTCTAATTCTAATAAGATTTTTCATTGATTTTTTTATATAAATAATTGTTAAACTTGGGTGTATTCAACCTAGAATACATTGCTTGTATTGACGGCAAAGGTATAGGGACAACCATAGATTGCTCCAACGCAACATTACGCAGCTCTACTCAAAACCACTCTCAGTGCTCATTTTATATGGTTCCCAACTATATAATGAGGTTGCAAAACAGAACCATTAGCTATTTATTTGACTTGGCGGGCAACATTGGATTCATTAGTACTTCACATCCTCTAACTTTGATCTGCATCACCTCACTAATTGATGAACAACCTTTTGGATCTTCCGTAGCTGCTCTTATTTTCATTCCATCTAAGGATTGCCTTGCTGAAGTAATTTTAATAGTATTTCCAGCAATACTGAAAAGACTGTTGCTTTCTGAGATTTTTTTCCAAGCATTATCAGCTGTGTCGAAATACTCCCAAGATACGGGTGTATGATTTAAGGTTGCTACAGATATGGCAGCATTTCCTCTAATGCAAACTGACATAGTGTTATTCAGATTGGTTGAAAATAGATTTTGGTCTTCGACAATAATGGGGCGCTCAGTAGAAAACACCTCAGAACAACTAGCAGCAGCCAATATTTTAGCTCTTACTTTTAGTTTGTTCAATGATCTGTCTGCATCAGTAATATTAAGACTAAGCCCAGATGCCGATAAATGATCGCCATATCCTTCGGGGCCGATATCTTTCCATATATTTGACTGGTCTTCAAGATATTGCCAAACGACCGTACCCGCAGTTACTTCTACACCTGCACTGATAGTTCTACCGGGACAAACGACAATAGGAGAAAGATTTTTGGTAAAAGCTCTTTCATCAACAATAACGATACGGGTAGGCTTGGAAAAAATTTCACAGGGCCTTCCTCCCCCCCCTCCAGTTATATGGGTTATTCCTACTTTTAATTTAGCTCTTACCAATAACGAATTCCAGATCTTGGAGGCACGTGTAAATTTCAGTCTCGGACCATCAATTTCTAATGAGCTCTTTCCATCAATAGTCAAAACACGAAGATTCCTATACAGCGAAAGCAATTCCCACCTATCTCCTCCAATCGAATACTGCCACTCAACCTCATTTGTACCAGCAGTAGATTCAAAAACAGCATCCCCATTCGCACATATTTCAAAAACTTCCGGCGCTTCCTTACCAAATCTCGGTACTTGAACACCATCATCGGGATCTGATTCTACAGCCAAAACAAGATTGAGCAGCGCAAAGGAATCTCTTGTGCTTCCAATTCTAAATTGCGCTACCGACTGCTCATTTTGTATATATTGATTACCAGTATTAGGCAACTTAAATTCGGCAATATCCACACCAAAATTATTAACCATGCTCCTGTTACGTGTCCCACTAGGTGTAATTATAGTAGAGTTAAAAAAGTTATCGGTTGTATTTTCAGTATGCTTCAGTGAGTCCCAATTTCCCGTCAGGTTATTTTTCATTTTAAGATAATCCCCTTGCTCATTAGCATCGCCCTCCACAGCCAGAAAACCCAGTTTAGCATTTACAGTCCCCTCCTTAACCGAGGTAAAATCTTTCACGGGAATATCAACCTCTGAGTGCTCAAGCTTTGGATTAACAAATCCTATCCCGTCATAAATTGAAATATCTTTAACACTTAGCCCAGGGGTATTGTAAACCACCACCATGTACCATCCCGCAAAGTTGCCGTGTTCAGGATTTGCATCGATGCTCGAAGCGATATTGCCCACTGCATACCTTCCTTCTCCGATAGTAGTTCCTCCCTTAGTACCCAGACCTAATGTTGTTATTTCTTTGGTTACATCACGGTAAGCTAAATACATGCCGTCTGCATTTGCAGGCTCAATCACCTCATCAGCAAGAATACCTTTAGCAACATCTTGGTGATAAGACTGTGGATGATAAAACCTTATGCTATTTTTATTAGGTAAATTGGCACCACCCCGGCCATACCAATATAAGCCTGCATAAAGGATATGCGTACATTCTTTCATCCCATCTATTTCGCTTGGATATTTTAGCGTAGCTGAAGAAGAATTCGTTATCTGACTTTCCAATCCTGGTTTACTCCTATTAAAAAATCTCATAACCGTGCCAGATTGATTCTCAAATGCCTGGGGAATATAAAAATCATCGATTTTCAAAAATGCCGCCCTTTTGTTATCAGCAGAACCATTCAAAGGTCCCATGTTCGTATTCCCGATGATCAAAAAATCGCCCTGTATATCTTTTAACACTTTCCTAGGCTTAAAGGCTTGCTTTATAACCTGTGCCGAAGCTGTCATTAAACCACTGCCCATGCTATGAATTGCAACCACAAGGAATAACATTAATATCACTTTCTTAACTATAAGTCTATTTCTCATCGAAACTTTGATTTATAAAGTTCAATAATGAGGGCATTTGCATTTCCTCCTTGCTAACTATTTGTTATACTATTATGCAAAGTTGAACATTAAAGGACATCAAATCACTTAAATGCAACTACATAAAGATGTAGTGCACGTAGCTTTAGCTTTCCTATTAGCAGGCTCTTAATAGGAATTGGCTAAAAATACTGGTTACGAAACTACTTGGATAGCTACCCTAAGAACTGAGAGACGAGGTACTCAACTAATATTGGATAAATTCAATTTACTATCCACTAAAGTGATATGGTAGAAATTGATGAACAGGTACAGGCGAGGTAATTATCATTTATTTCATATAGTAAAGGGGCGATAAAATCGCCCCTTTTTTTGTTATCTCGTTTAAGAATTTTTAGTGCTAAAGATTTAAATATAAGAATATGCAAAAGCTCTTTTAACCAAAAGAATTAATATGGTTTATGTCCGATCAGATAATCAATGTTTATTATTATGTAAAAGAAAGGTAATTATTGTTTTTTAAACCAAAAACAGCCACAACCATAAACTTGTTTGCTTAATAAAGTTTCGTCTGGATTTACCACAAGGCCTCCGTCTGCTTCATCTTCTGGAATAAGAACAAATTCCTGTAGTGATAGGTCAGAAAATAATGCAAGTATACTTTCTTTTGTATATACCCTATGGGCATTAAAAAAGATTTTGTTTACATTCCCAATTGGCACTACAAACAATAAGCTGCCATCTTTTGCCAAAACCCTCTTAAGTTCTGAAATTGCTTTTATATCTCCGTTATAATCTAATGGATCTCCATAACGAGCCAAGCCGATGTGTTCAATAGTATGCATACAAGATAATGAGGTAACGCTAGCGTCTGCAAAGGGTAAATTCATTAAATCTCCCGGCATGGCCTTCAAATTCGTAAGAAAAAGTTTTGCAGGTCTGTAATCGTAAAATTCGACGGGAACAAACGCAGATAGCATTGAGCAAAAATATAGCGTTGACGAAATATCTATGTGTTTTTCTGGATTATTTGTTTTTATTATTCTTGCTGCCCAAGCCGGATGATAAACATAGTGCCTATCAAAGCCGGTACTAGCAGTGGCATCATTTAAGCAAGGGTAAAAATCTTTAGCCTCTAAAGAAAAACGCTTAACTGTTTTTTGTTCTAGGTCGATTAGTCTTTTAAATTCGCCCTTAAACTTTTTCATTCTAGGATTTTCTTTCGAAAATAGCTTCTTCATTTTTTTAATCATGCTTACTGGTTTGCTAAGTTGATATTAGGGCTTAACACGTTATCCATTCTTTTAATGCCAAAGTGTTAGCTGAGTCGTTTGTGTACTTTTTTGAGAGACCGCTAACTGCCGTTATAGCACCAATCGCAATTACAGTGCTATTATTGGTCACCCTATCTTATCATTTGGAACTTCTGCTATGGTTGGATAGCGTCTTAACAGTTTGATTCAAAACAAGCATTTCATTTCCTCCCTGCTAATTGTTTGTTAAATTACTATACAAAATTGAACATTGAGGACAATTAAATCGCTTAAGCGCGACTACATAAAGATGTGGCACACATAGTTTTATATGAAACCATAAAAAAATCACCACCCATTTATCTCATTTATGAAGAAATGATGGAACTACCAAAGTTCTTTTTTAACAAAAATAGAATTGATATTGTTATCAGCATAAAGCAAATAACCTTTTTGTACAAGATAATCTATTAGCGACTGGTTTTTAACCCCTTTTCTATTTGCGGAGAAAGAGAGCGTTTCGGCACAAATTACTGAGGGAGAATTATGCTCATAATCTATAGATTTTATAACTATTTCATCAACACCTTCCGCATCTAAATTCAGAAAGTCAGGAAATTTTCCATAGTTATACTTTTCTAAAATATTGGATACCGTATCTACTTCAACTTTTATTTTCTTATCAAATTTATAAATCCCCCCTTCTTCCAACGCCACTCTTTTTGCTTCTTCTTCAGAAAAAGTATTTAGAGTTGGTGGATGCATTAAGAAGAAATCAAATAAGCCTGATTTTTCGGACACACCTATATTCAGGTTAGTATCTCGGCTTCTTTGAGATAAAAATGGTTGATAAAGAATAGGATCTGGTTCGATATTAATCCCTTTATGTCCCTTTTCATAAAACAATGCGGTATTACTTAAATAGTAAGGGTGGTGGGCACCAATATCTAAATAAGAAATGTCAGTTATCTTTAACGTTTGAAAAATAAAATCAACAATAATGTCTTCGCCTGATTGCGAATACGATATCTTACTGTATTTATCTTTGTCCTTAATTGCTTTTTTAAATAGTTTTTTTAGCATTTCGTTTTCTAATGATTTAAAATTTAATTAGCACTTTATGCGCTTAAACTTGATCTGTTTACCCCCGCGTAAGTTCTACACCTGTCCACAACCCCTTCTCCATTTTTAATTTGTCTAATTACTGCTCCTGCACGCCGATACAAAACCGCATAAATAATTTTGGGGCATTTATTTCCATACCATTGGGAAGTTCAAATTTTGCTTATGATGAGCCACTATTGTTATCATGGGAAGATACTAGCCTGTAAAAAATCTCCTAACGATAATTCGTTCTACCTTTAAATTCTGTCGGAGCCGCATTTGGTTTGCTAGGCCTAAATGGAACTTTGATTACTTGGGACAAGCGACATGAACCCAAAAGATAAGAAGCAACAAGAATATAGCCTTTATGATTAATGCTTATTTTTTATCTATACATGTAATAAAACATTAAGTGACAATTATTATTCACGTAACAGGATGGTAAAACTGTTTATAGACTACTGGCTTAACACTATGGTTGCCTTCTTTCCTATTACCGCCGAGGCGGTGATGTTTACAGGCTTGGACCGATAGATTTCTTGGGCAAAAGGGCCACCTTTCGAGGCAGATCCTTTGGCAGTATAATAAGCGATCGAGGTCCCTGTAAAACCAGTTACAGGTCTGAAACGTACTTGTCCATTTTCCCGATTGAACTCCCAAGTCCCCTTGTCCTCATCCGTCCATCGATTGGCAGCGCTTAATCTTCTACCATTCTTGTCCACAAACCAGAAACTATTGAAATCTACATTATTCCCTTCAGCGGATGGCATTTCGTACAAATTGCCGTTGTAGAACAAATCATTTGCAAAGGGATCAATACTTGCATTGATGTCGCCATTATATGTCTTACAAAACTTCATCGTATCACTTTTGGGTTCGGGGAAAAATGGTAAGGAAATCGATAGATTACTTATTAAATGCGCTTGCCTTGCCTCTCCTGTCGATGCTGCAAAGCCTATCTTGAATTCTCTAGGTGGAGAGGTATTATACGTAAAACCATTCTTGGTAATACTGGTACGATAATGATAATTGCTAATTATAGGAACAAGCATATTGCCGTGCTGAATTTTTACTGTTATCAAAAAGCCTCCATTTTTATGCGGAATCAAAGAAATAATAGTTCTTCTGTACATTTCATCTCCAACTACTCGGGAAAGGCCTAATGGTCTTAACGAGAATACATTTGCGCTACCAATACCATTAGTACTCGTAAATCCTTTGGAATTATAGTCCCACATCTGATTATCTCCGTTAGCATTACTGGTAGACCTGGTCATCAGCACATCATAATTCATTTCTCTACTCCCACGTAAGGTAATATGACTAATTCGAGCTGCATGGTTGAAAGTGCTCTCAACAATCCCACTTTGCACACTGCCACCACTACGCTGCAAGTATTTGAAATTACCGTATTGATCTAAACCAATACCCAAATAAGCACCATTTAAATTTACGTATCCTAGGCCTGCACCAAAGTTTCCGATGTTCATAGGAGTGGCATTTGCATCGTACAGAAAGAACGACAGCCCATCCCCATGTGAAGTACTGATACCATACATGCTGTATTCAAATTCAATTTCAATTCCATTTGTAGCTTCAAATTTCATCCCATCAAGAAGTATGGCACCAAATGAATTCCCTACATCATTAGTAAGCAGCAGACCATTATCCGTAAATGCAGCTGCATTAGTCCCAATTTGCGGTCTGGGAAGAACAATTCCTGTTGGAGCAAGAACAGATTTAAACGATTGTTGGTAGGGAAAGCTTACATTCTGTGCAACGCATGGATGAATCATCAAACCCAATACTACGCAAAACAGGCTGGTTTTTATTTTTTTAATGTTAAACGTCCTCTTAGAAAGGTGTTCACAGACAATTCCGATCAAAAATTTCATATTGATTTATTTTATCCCTTTATGAGCGCTTTTCGATGAAATGTGTGGATTACCTATTCCGTGGCAATTGATAACGGATGCCGTTATAGATACAGGGTTTGAGCGATAGTTTTCTTGTTTAAAAGGACCTCCCTGAGAAGCCGTACCTTTTGCGGAATAATAAACTTTCGATGTCCCTTCAAAACCAAGAAAAGGCTTAAAGTTTACCAAACCTGATTTAGAGTCGAAAAACCATATCCCCTTTCCCTTGTCAACATAACTATCTGTTCCCAAAATCTTTCCTGTATCGTCAACAAACAAGAAACTGGAATAATCTACAAAGGCATCGCTATTTTCCCCATGAGGTTGGTCATAGAGATGTCCGTTATAAAAAACATCGTTGGCAAAAGGATTTAGGCCTGCTCCATAACCAGCGCAAAATGTCTGTATAACATCTTCTTTGGGAACAGGTAAAAATGGTAATGTAACGACCAGGTTTTTTATAACCTGAGACTGGGAAGCCTCACCTGTTGAACCTGCAAAACCCATTCTGAACTGTGAAGGAGGATTAGTATTTAATGTTTTGAGTTGCCATGTTTGATCTTCTATATATTTTAATGTTGTAGGATAATGATAATTATCAATAATGGTTGTTGTTCTTTCTCCATTTTTGATTTTAACGGTGACATTATAACCACCCAATTTATTTGGCAAGAGCGATATAAATACCTTTCGATAAGCTGCTGCCCCTTTTTCGGTATCTAATGGCCTCAAAGCAAAACTGTTTTTAGGGGTAGTCGCCTCTAATTGATCATAATTACCCGTAACTGGATTTAATATATAGTTGTTGTTTACACCTGCAGATTTTGTGGATCTCGTAATTAATACGGGATAGCCTGTCCCCTGATTCGCCCCCATAGCACCTCTTAGGGTAACATCACTAGTAGCATTTCCTTTTAACAAAGAAGAAGGAATTCCTTTCATCCAACCATCTGTTCTCTTAAAGCTTCCAAATTCATCTAACCCTATACCTAAATAGGCTCTCAATAGCCCATTACCTTCACCATAACCATATCCAAGACTCGCGCCCTTATCTCCGATACGTATTGGATGAGCTGTTGCATCGTAAAGAAAGAAAGATATGCCGTCACCATTAACCCCCAAAAACTTAACTCCATTATACATTTGATACTCAAATTCAACTTCTATTCCATTAGACGAATCAAAAGTCGCGTCTAAAGAGATAAATCTAAATTGTTGTTTAACGTCTCCAGTAAGAAATATTCCTCTCTCATCAAAATAAGGCCTCCTTGCGGAAATTGAGGAGACATTAATACCGAGAGGCGGTTTGGTATCAGTTCCTGTCGTTAACGAATTTTCATAAGGAAATCTGGTAACGACCTGTGCCAAAATCAATTCGGCAAACAACAAATTCAGTAAAAGAGCGCTCCATAAAACTAACAGTATTTTTTTCATCACTCCCACTAATCTTTGATTTTAAAAACAATATTTATAAATGTTTTGACTGATACTGCGGCATTTGACTTTACGAAATAGGTTAACATTCCATTGTCAGAAACACTCATTCTATCAAAAACATCGGTATCGTAATAGGTAATAAAGTAATCTAATTCTTCTGGTCCCAAGATTGGAAGGGTAGAATTTGGATTACTCCTAACTTTTGTTGTTCCAGGGCTAAAACTAAACTGCTCTTTATAGACCGCATATAAATCAATAGACTGTTGTTCTGTTAAAGGCAAAGCTGTTGTATTATTGTGCGTTGGAATAATCATTGCAGGACAATAAAAGAATTTTGGCATTGCTGCTTTTATCTGTTTTAAAACACCGTTTTCATTTGCGATAATGATTTTGTCAGTTGCATTATGTCCTACCGTTTGTAAACCTTTAATAGCTAATGTATTTTCAGATGTGGCTATTACCTCAGTTGGTTTCGTCAGTGTACCGCCTAATTGGAGGTTGCTACCTGTTTTGGTTAAGCCGTTATTAGCAGTGGTTGCTCCGGCTAATGCGCCGTTTGGCGACCATGTGCCATCTGCATTCTTTTTAAAAACCTCACCTGTAGTAGTATTTACATAAGTATCGCCAACTTTTCCATCAGCTGCTATTGGGGCATTAGTACCACTTAACAAAGCTTCACCTTTTTCACCTCTGTCTCCTTTTAATCCTTGCGCTCCGTTAGCACCTGCCACCCCATCATCGCCCTTAGGGCCCTTGATGCTCACACCATCGCTCCACTTGCCATCATCGCCCTTGGTATACACTATGCCCGTAACAGGGTCAATGGAAACATCGCCGTTGTTACCCAAATTGTCCGAAGGTTTACCAACCCTCGAAAGTATTGATTTTCCATCTGCCCCCTTCAGTCCGTTCTCGCCTTTTGCCCAGTTGCCATCGGCGCCCTTGGTATAGACATCGCCAGTGGTGGTATCTACATAGCTGTCACCTGTATTGCCCGTTGTAGCTGATGGTGTACCCGAACCGCTGAGCATCGACCTGCCGTCGGCACCTTTTAGAGCTTCAAGATACTCAGCCTCTGTTTTGTTCTCATTTCCAGCTAAAGCCTTCCAGACTTCAAAAGCAGACTTACCATCTTTTCCATCTGCTCCCTTCAGTCCGTTCTCGCCTTTTGCCCACCTGCCATCGGCGCCCTTGGTGTAGACATCGCCGGTGGTGGTATCTACATAGGTATCGCCTGTATTGCCAGTTGTAGCTGAAGGCGCACCCGTTCCGCTGAGCATCGACCTGCCGTCCTTGCCGTCGGCTCCCTTCAGTCCGTTCTCGCCTTTTGCCCAGTTGCCATCGGCGCCCTTGGTATAGACATCGCCAGTGGTGGTATCTACATAGCTGTCACCTGTATTGCCCGTTGTAGCAGCAGGTGCACCCGTTCCGCTGAGCATCGATTTGCCGTCCTTGCCGTCGGCTCCTTTTAGAGCTTCAAGATACTCAGCCTCTGTTTTGTTCTCATTTCCAGCTAAAGCCTTCCAGACTTCAAAAGCAGACTTACCATCTTTTCCATCTGCTCCCTTCAGTCCGTTCTCGCCTTTTGCCCACCTGCCATTGGCGCCCTTGGTATAGACATCGCCAGTGGTGGTATCTACATAGCTGTCACCTGCATTGCCGGTTGTAGCAGCAGGTGCACCCGTTCCGCTGAGCATCGATTTGCCGTCCTTGCCGTCGGCTCCTTTATCACCTTTCAGTCCGTTCTCGCCTTTTGCCCATTGGCCATCGGCACCCTTGGTATAGACATCGCCAGTGGTGGTATCTACATAGCTGTCACCTGCATTGCCCGTTGTAGCTGATGGTGTACCCGAACCGCTGAGCATCGACCTGCCGTCGGCACCTTTTAGAGCTTCAAGATACTCAGCCTCTGTTTTGTTCTCATTTCCAGCTAAAGCCTTCCAGACTTCAAAAGCAGACTTACCATCTTTTCCATCTGCTCCCTTCAGTCCGTTCTCGCCTTTTGCCCACCTGCCATCGGCGCCCTTGGTGTAGACATCGCCGGTGGTGGTATCTACATAGGTATCGCCTGTATTGCCAGTTGTAGCTGAAGGCGCACCCGTTCCGCTGAGCATCGACCTGCCGTCCTTGCCGTCGGCTCCCTTCAGTCCGTTCTCGCCTTTTGCCCAGTTGCCATCGGCGCCCTTGGTATAGACATCGCCAGTGGTGGTATCTACATAGCTGTCACCTGTATTGCCCGTTGTAGCAGCAGGTGCACCCGTTCCGCTGAGCATCGATTTGCCGTCCTTGCCGTCGGCTCCTTTTAGAGCTTCAAGATACTCAGCCTCTGTTTTGTTCTCATTTCCAGCTAAAGCCTTCCAGACTTCAAAAGCAGACTTACCATCTTTTCCATCTGCTCCCTTCAGTCCGTTCTCGCCTTTTGCCC